>Ga0207863_100002_pt1:322500-1107928 | contig 1107928 bp, 1042 predicted proteins | sample CeladaPassaD2F12_FD_187497 | JGI IMG/M metagenome (GOLD analysis project Ga0207863, IMG submission 187497) | Cellulose-adapted microbial communities from the Joint BioEnergy Institute, USA - Passage D2F12 (SPAdes) (version 2) | ecosystem: Engineered > Bioreactor > Continuous... | reverse complement strand
CCGCCTCATCCGCCATCTCAACATGCAGCGCATCCCGGTCCGCGTCCGAATAAACGGCAACCGTCTTGATCCCCATCTGCCGCGCCGTCTTGATGATCCGGCAGGCGATTTCCCCACGGTTGGCGATAAGAATTTTCTTGAACATTGCTGGGATTGTTTTTGGGCGATGGCCTACAGCGGAATGTTGTCGTGCTTTTTCCAGGGGTTCTCGACCGTCTTGTTGCGCAGCATGTTGAGTGCCCGGCATATGCGGCGGCGGGTGTTGCGCGGTTGAATGACCTCGTCGATGTAGCCGCGTTCGGCCGCCACGAACGGGTTGGCGAAGCGGTCCTCATACTCCTTGATGCGCTTCGCGATCTTTTCGGGATCGTTGAGCTCTGAGCGGAAGAGGATTTCGGCCGCGCCCTTGGGACCCATCACGGCAATTTCCGCCGTCGGCCAGGCGTAGTTGACGTCGCCGCGGATGTGCTTGGAGCTCATCACATCATAGGCGCCGCCATACGCCTTGCGCGTGATCACCGTCACCTTGGGCACCGTCGCTTCGGCATAGGCGAAGAGCAGCTTGGCGCCGTGCTTGATAAGGCCGCCGTACTCCTGCGCCGTGCCCGGCAGGAAGCCTGGAACGTCGACGAACGTCACGATCGGAATATCGAAGCAATCGCAGAACCGCACGAAGCGCGCTGCCTTGCGCGAAGCGTCCGAGTCGAGCACGCCCGCCAGCACCAGCGGCTGGTTGGCGACGATGCCGACGGTGCGGCCCTCCATACGAGCGAAACCGACGACAATATTTTTCGCGAACGCCTCCTGGATCTCGAAGAAATCGCCCTCGTCCACGACCTTCAAGATCAGCTCCTTGATGTCGTAGGGCTTGTTCGGGTTGTCCGGGATCAGCGTATCAAGCGACGGCTCAACGCGATCAGGGCTATCCTTCGTCGGCAGCACGGGCACGCCGGAGCGATTGTTCGACGGCAGGAAGTCCATCAGCCGCCGGATCTGCAGCAGCGCCTCGACGTCGTTCTCGTAGGCGTGGTCGGCGATGGACGAACGAGTTGTATGGATCTTCGCGCCGCCCAGCTCCTCTGCCGTGACGGTCTCGTTCGTGACCGTCTTCACCACGTCCGGGCCGGTGACGAACATGTAGCTCGTGTCCTTCACCATGAAGATGAAGTCCGTCATGGCCGGCGAGTACACGTCGCCGCCCGCGCACGGGCCCATGATCACCGAGATCTGCGGGATGACGCCCGAGGCCAGCACGTTGCGCAGGAAGACCTCGCCGTAGCCGCCCAGCGCCGCCACGCCCTCCTGGATGCGCGCGCCGCCCGCATCGAACAGGCCGATGATGGGCGCGCGGTTTCGCAGCGCCATGTCCTGGATCTTGATGATCTTGTTCGCGTGCGTCTCCGACAGCGAGCCGCCGAACACCGTGAAGTCCTTGGCGAACACGTAGACGATGCGGCCGTTGATGGTGCCCCAGCCGGTGACGACGCCATCCCCCGGGATCTTCGTCTTCTCCATCCCGAAGTCGGTGCACCGGTGCTCGACGTACATGTCGAACTCCTCGAAGGAGCCCTCGTCGAGCAAGAGGTCGATGCGCTCGCGCGCCGTCAGCTTGCCGCGCTTGTGCTGGGCCGCAATCCGCGCCTCACCACCGCCTAGCCGTGCGACAGCCCGGCGCCGCTCAAGCTCTTCTAGAACATCCTTCATGGCAGGCACGCTTCCCAGTTGGAGGGCAAGAGACCGTCAGCCGCGGTGAATAGCACGCGCCGAACAGGGTGCAAATTATTCGGCGCGGCGCACCCCAAGCTGCCTGCCAATACGGGGTACCGACTGAGACCCGTACCTGTGCGAGTTGGCCGCTGGCCGTGGCAGCGGCCCGACCAGCTGTCGTGATCGACAAAGGATCAGGCGATTGCTGCCGTTTCAGCGGACGTCGCCGCATCGAGACGGCGATGCGCCCAGGCGAGCGCCGGGATCAGCGGGCCGAACCAGAGCACGACGGCTGCCTTATAGGCCCAGCCGCCCAACACACCGAAAGCCGCCAGCAGAACGAGCCCCATCAGCACCGCGGCGTAAGCGCCACCCCAGCTCAGCACCCGCTTAAGCACCATCCGCTGCGCCGCATTCTGCGCCGCATCCAGAACCGATTTCGCGCCGGCAACTCCTGCCCCGAGGCAGATCGCTGCCCCGGCCAGCGCACCCCATACAGCAAGTGAAAACTCCATGGCGCACCCCACTCGATCAGTTCAGCGAGCATACCCTGTCTAGCGTCACTGACCCGTTAACGGCTGTTCCCTGCGGAACCCGTCGGTGCGCGGTAAAAAAATGGATGACGCCTCGCGTCGGCTAGCCGACCAGCTCCAGCAGCCGGCTCGCCGCCTGCATCTCGCTCCAGCGGTACTGGCGGCGCTGGGCGGCCTCGTAGTCCTCGCCCCACTGCTCGATCTGCCAGTCCTCGTCGATGTGCGCCGCCGCCCACGCCTCGTCGACGGTCAGCGCCCCGTGGCTATGCGCCAGCGCCAGCAGCGCCGAGCCGGTCAGCGTCGTCATCACGTGGATGCTGGTGAGCCGGTAGGCGTCGAGCTCCTCGAGCGCCGCGGCGATGCCCACCAGCGCGTGCTCCGGCTGCGCGACCGGCATGACGCCCGCCGTCAGCACAAGCCGCGCGTTGAATGCCTCCCGCGCCCAGGCGAGCACGCGATCCCACGCCGCAGCCTGCCGCTGCACCAGCGAAGCCGGCCCTTCCGCGCGGTAGCACAGTAGATCACTCCCCGCGTACTTGAGGATGTCGGCCCGCACCTCCGGCTCGCGGCCGATCACGCCGTCGAGGATGCTGTTGGCGAACCGCGTCAGCGGCATGGTGCTCGGCTCGATAAACTCGCCCTGCGCCCCCCACTCCTCCGCGATGGCCTCGGCCAGCGCGCGATAGGGCACGGCAAGCGGGGACTTCTTCGGCGTCCGCACCGGGCGGCCATCGAGAACCACCTGATAGAGGGTCGCGCCGCCCTCCGCGTCCGGCGGCAGCTCCTGCACGCCCGCCTGCTTGTAGAAGCGCCGCGGCTTGGGCCGGTCCAGCGCCTCCTTAGAGATGCGGATCTTTGGCTTGTCAGTCTCGTTCACGCGAAGGCTCCGTTGCGCCGAGGCGCCCGTCGAGTGCGCCGACCAGGTCCTGGCAGCGCTCGACGATCAAATGGGCCCCGGCGGCTTCCAGTGCAACGACGGGATGATACCCCCAGCTCACGCCGATGGCACCCACGCGCGCCGCCCGCGCCATTTCGATGTCGTAGGTCGTATCGCCGATCATCACCGTGTTCTCGGCCTCCGCGCCGGCCTCGGCCATCGCCTGCAGGATCATGGAGGGGTGCGGCTTCGAGGGGTGCGTGTCCGCCGTCTGGATGGTGAAGAAGTGGTCGCCGATGCCGAAGCGCTCGAACAGCGCCGCCACCCCGCGGCGCGACTTTCCGGTCGCCACGCCGAGCACCACGTTGGGCCGGCTTGAGAGCTCGCGGATGGTCTCGAGCGCGCCGGGGAACAGCGGCTCCTGATGGCACGGGTCCTGGCGCAGCTCGAAGAACGCTTGGCGGTAAGCATCGCTGACCCGCGCCACGAGGCCAGGGTCGGCGTCCTCGGGCAGCAGGCGCGCGACAGCGAGCGGCAACGAGAGCCCGACGATGGAGAGAATTTGGTCCCGCATCGGCAGCTCGAGGCCGTTCGCGTGGAAGGCGCGCGTCATCGCCGCCACGATGATGTGCTGACTGTCGACCAGCGTGCCGTCGCAGTCGAAGATGATGAGGTGCATGTGGGGGTATATAGGACCTACGAACCTTCGACGCTACCCGCCCGCGTTCCTAAACGATACGAAGCGTCTACCTACCTACTTGTCACCTGATTTTCTCTTCCATTGCAGCCAATAAGCCGCTCGCTTTGGCCACAAATCCTGCGCTCAGCGTTTCAATCCTGCCGCTTGCCAGCCGTTCCTGACAAAATCTTCGAATTTGATTCTTTGTTGGCAGCTTGGCAAGACCGAGACTATCTTTTATAGCCTTGCGGGCATCATCATCAAATAAATCTTCTATTTCCTTTAGACCATCCTTAAGCTCATCAATTCTCATCACTCGGTGCGGCGAGATTCCGTAATCCTCCAAGTAGCGTTCTTTTTCGACTCTTCCCTGCTTGTCTCCATCAAGAAGAAAAATAAGTTCTAATCCCCACCCAACGTGTAAGGCCGCAAGCGCACCCAAGGTCCCCGCACCGAATGCTGGAAGCAACGGCAGCTCCGCTTTTCCAAGCGCCTCAGCAGCATACCTTAATATATAATAATCTGATTTACCTTCGACAATTATAGAAGCCCGCTGGATATCGAACCGCGACGGCACGACCTCTAAACGGTCGAGGATAGGCTGGAAATAGCTCGTCTTACTTGGGTGATCGTTTACGAAGGATCTGTAGGGGGTGACCTTTATATCCAGCGATTCGTCATCCAACGAGACCTCTTCCAGCATTGAGGAAGGCGGAGCGTCAGCTCGATTTGTCACGATGAACGTCTGCTCAAGCCATTTTGGCTCTATCATGTAGTGACTGTGAGTAGTGTAGATCAACGCGTGCTCACCCTGCGCAATCCGCGGAAAGCAATCGATCAATTTCTGCTGGGCAGCAGCGTGGAGATTGGAGGCAGGCTCATCAAAGAGAAAGAGCACTGGCCTCGTTTCCGACCTCGCCACGCGGAACTGAGTAAACAACATAAATGCAAAAAACCATCTAAAGCCAAGGGACCGGTCATTTACGTTGAAGCGCCGCGTCCCGTCGCGGATCTGGAATCTTATATATAGGTCGTGCTCATTCGACGGAACTAGCTTGCCGTTTGGATCTTTCTTCTCGCCCTCAACCACATCGAAAGAGATCACGATTTCCTTGCCCCCGGTGTTCTCCCCAAAAATCTGATTCCATTGTCCGAATATCAGTCGCGTAGCGGCTGCACCTGCTCGGTCCATCACATGCTGGATCTTGGCTCGGTCGTCGTGATTGAGCCAATGCGAAAAAAACTCCAACCACGGCAGCACCTTATCTTCACCGCGAATGCGGCGGACTATATCTTTCTCGATCGTGTAACCCTGTCCATCATAGTCCAGGATGTCCTGAAACACGTGACGGTAAAACAGGTCAATGTTATCGCCGCGATCCGTTAGATATATCCTGTCAGGAAAATCGAACACAAAAGTTGGAAAGTAAGCGATATCTGGCGTGTAATTATAAATTATGTTGCGAACAATCTTTCGCTCTTCTACGGTTGGCCATCGCCACTTTCTCTGCCTCCCGCTCCTAACCTTGATAGGGGTAAGTAGCGAGAAAAAGTTTGTCTGATAATCACCGTTCTCGAATCGCTGCTTCCGCTCAAGCACTACCTCTTCCGGAAAGTGTTCAAAATCAATTGACAACCCATGTCGTTCTAAGTCGCTTGCGATATTCGCTTTATCGCGCTCGCTCACCGAAAGTGTTGCTATAACAGAAATATCCCCAGTAAAGCTTGAGATTTGATGTCTAGGGACCCGCTTGCTGTAGGGAACCCCGGTGTTCGCCTCGCCGCTTAGCAATTCACTTGTCGCTGTGTCGGGCGAGAAGCTATGGATCGCCTCCAACAAGGTCGTTTTGCCACTTTCATTTAAACCTACAAGGGCAAAAATCGATGGTCCTCCGATACCGTGAAGATCAACTGTAGTATCCTTGATCCCCTTAAAGTTGCGAATTCTAAAAGCCTTGTACTTCAAAGTTCGTCCTCCCCTGTTTCACACCCAACCCAACCTATGATCCGTTCTCGGAGGAGGTCAATATCGGGAGAAGTGCCCGTCCACTAAGGGCGTTGAGATCCTCAGAATCAGGCCCATCGCATCCTTTCGGGCTCTCGATAGATTTAACCTCGAGATCGAGCAGGGTGACGAGCACGGAAGCGGCGTTGACACTCCTCAAAAAGCGCAAGCTTGAGCTGTCGATCTACGACGGCCGCGGCAAGAATCTGCGGGCCGGATACGAATTGCTGCAGCTGATCCGTGAAGACGGGTACGACATGTCATTCTTCATCTTTGCGGGCCAGGACAGGCCCGAGTTCCGCCGCGAAGCCGCCGCCCGCGGCGCCCAGCTCTCCACCAACGACATGCTGGAGCTGGTCGGCAACATCGTGAAATACCTTGGGGAAAAGGGGTGGTGCGCACCCCGTCGAGCTGCAACGAGGGCCGCTCTCTTGTCCGCGCCCAAAACTTATCCCCTCCTTCCGAACCTGAGTCATAATCCCCTCGTCCGTTCCACGAGGGGACGTTCTCCGGAGGCGTCCGTGAACGGGGAGCGGATGCGGTCTCACAGGTGCTAGCGGCAGGCGGTAACGTCTGTCGTGATGCAGGCAGCGGGAGGACTCCCGTTACGCCCGCCGGCGGACGCGGCCGGTACCTGGTGGTCCAACGCCGACCGGCGGTTCAACTCCGCCCCTCGAGTACGGAAAAGTCACAATAGGCGGCGCTAGGGGACAGAGGACCGCGAGCGGGGCGGCGAGGAGCCGCCAAGAAAAATAGACTGCGGAGCCTCGTCGCCCCGCGCCCATCACCTTTTTCCGTCCCCGCGTGCGCACATGCGCCCGCGGATCTTCGGCGTGCTCGTTTGCTTACTTGCGTGTCAGGCAGGTGCGCGCCCGCCTCCCCTCGTCCAGCTCCAGCCACTCCACACGCCTTTGCGTCGGCGCGGGGCATCTTGAGACGCCCTGTTGCTGCACGTCCCGCGGAATTGCCAAAAATCAAACGGGCCAGAGCGGCCACGTGCATACTGCGCGCCAGGGATCTTCCCTGCGTTCCGTCGTTACAGTCCACGAAAGTTTCGGCGGCCAACACCGCGGTATCTCTGCCCCTGGCACGGAAAAATCGATGAAACCCATCCGAGTGGCCTTCGCCGCGTTCTTCCTCCTGCTCACGGCGCTTTGGCTGTTGGCCGATACCCTCGCGCCGTCGCCGTTCACGTACTTCTCGTTCCGGTCCGTGTTCGTGCAGTACACCGGCGTCCTCGCCATCGGCGCTATGAGCTTCGCGATGGTGCTCGCCGCGCGGCCCAAGTGGATGGAGCCCTGGCTCCACGGCCTCGACAAGATGTACCGGCTCCACAAGTGGCTGGGGATCAGCGCGCTGGTCGTCGGCCTCGTCCACTGGTGGTGGACGAAGGGCACGAAGTGGATGGTCGGCTGGGGCTGGCTCGCGCGGCCGGAGCGTCAACCGCGCGGGCAAATGCCGGAAGTCGGCGCCATCGAGGCGTGGCTGAGGACGCAGCGGGGCTTGGCTGAGGGGCTTGGCGAGTGGGCGTTCTATGCGGCCGTGGTGCTGATCGTGCTGGCGTTGTGGAAGCGGTTCCCCTACCGCTGGTTCGCCAAGACGCACTGGTGGATCAGCGCGGTCTACCTGGTGCTCGTGTTCCACACGATCGTGCTGACCAACTTCGAATATTGGGTCCAGCCGATCGGATGGGTGGTCGCGATTCTCCTAGCGGCAGGAACGGGTGCGGCGCTGCTCTCGCTCTTCGGCCTCATCGGGGCCACACGCAAGGCACGCGGAGAGATCGAGGAGATCACCCGCTACCCGGCGCTGAAGGTGATCGAGGTCGCCATCCGCCTGAAGGATGCGGTCTGGCGCGGCCATAAGCCGGGGCAGTTCGCCTTCGTCACGTCACACGAGAACGAGGGCGCGCACCCCTTCACCATCGCGTGCGCCTGGGATGAGCAGAAGCGCCTCGTGTTCATCGCCAAGGCGCTCGGCGATTTCACCGAGAAGCTGCACGAGCAGCTGCAGGTGGGCATGCCCGTGACCGTGGAGGGCCCCTACGGCTGCTTCACCTTCGACGGCGACCATCCTGTGCAGATCTGGATCGGCGCCGGAATTGGCGTCACACCATTCATCGCCCGCATGAAGCATCTGGCCAATGCGCCGGAGCAGCGGGAAATCGTGCTGTTTCATCCGACGGCGGTGTATGACCAGACGGCGATCGACAAGCTCACCGCCGATGCCAAGGCTGCGAATGTGCGGCTTATCGTGCTGGTCGATGAGCGGGACGGCTATCTGACGGGCGACCGCATCCGCGAAGCTGTTCCCAACTGGCGCGAGGCCAGCATCTGGTTCTGCGGCCCTGCGAAGTTCGGCCAAATCCTCCGCGCCGACTTCCTCGCCCACGGCTTCCCCGCGGAGAGTTTCCATCAGGAGCTGTTCGAGATGCGGTAGGCGGCCGGCGTGAGCAATTCGCTCACGCCTTCAGCCGATAACCCGTCGCGAAGATGCGCCAGACGACGATCACGCAGACCAACAGAAACACGAGCGTCATGCCGAGGCTCACCGCGACGCTGACATCGGCAACGCCGTAGAAGCTCCAGCGGAAGCCGCTGACGAGATACACGATCGGGTTGAACAGGCTGACGTATTGCCAAAACGGCGGCAGCACATCGAGCGAGTAGAAGGTGCCGCCGAGGAAGGTCAGCGGCGTGATGATCAGCAGCGGCACGAGTTGCAGCTTCTCGAACCCGTCGGCCCAGATGCCGATGATGAACCCGAGCAGGCTGAAGGTGACCGAAGTCAGCAGGAGAAAGGCGACCATCCAGAACGGATGCTCGACCTGCAGCGGCACGAACAGGCTCGCCGTCGCCAGCACCAATGCGCCGATGATGATGGACTTGGTGGCCGCCGCGCCGACGTAACCGAGCAGGATCTCGAAATAAGAGACAGGCGCGGAAAGCACCTCGTAGATGGTTCCGGTGAAGCGGGGGAAGTAGATCCCGAACGACGCGTTGGAGACGCTTTGCGTGAGCAGCATGAGCATCGTCAGGCCAGGCACGATGAAGGCGCCGTAGCTCACGCCCTCGATCTCCGGAATGCGCTGGCCGATGGCGGCACCGAAAACGACGAAATAAAGCGAGGTCGAAAGGACGGGCGAGACGATGCTCTGCAGGAGCGTGCGGCCCATGCGCGACATCTCGAAGATGTAGATGGCCCGGACGGCGTAGAGATTCATTGGCCTTGCCTCACGATGTCGACGAAGATTTCCTCGAGCGAGCTTTGCGTGGTGCTGAGGTCGCGGAACCGGATGCCGGCTTCTGCGAGGTCGCGCAGGAGGGCGGTGATGCCCGTCCGCTGGGCCTGCGTGTCGTAGGTGTAGACCAGCTCGTGGCCGTCAGCGGTTAGTGTCAGGTGATGGCGCTCCAGGCCCGCGGGGATGGAGTCCAGTGGCTCGTGCAGCTCCAGCGTCAGGCGCTTCTTGCCGAGCTTGCGCATCAGGGTCGATTTTTCCTCGACCACGATGAGCTCGCCCTTGTTGATGACGCCGATGCGGTCCGCCATCTCCTCGGCTTCCTCGATGTAGTGCGTGGTGAGGATGATGGTGACGCCCTCTTCCTTGAGGCCCCGGACAACGTTCCAGAGGTCCTTGCGCAGCTCAACATCGACCCCTGCTGTCGGTTCATCGAGGAACAGGATGCGGGGTTCATGGGAGAGTGCCTTGGCAATCAGCACCCTCCGCTTCATGCCGCCTGAAAGGGTTAGGATGCGGCTGTCCTTCTTGTCCCACAGCGAAAGTTCCCGCAGCACCTTTTCGATGTATGCTGGGTTCGGTGGCTTTCCGAACAGGCCGCGGCTGAAGCTGACGGTGTTCCAGACGGTTTCGAAAGCATCTGTGGTCAGCTCCTGGGGAACGAGGCCGATAAGCGAGCGGGTAATCCTGTAATCCTTGATGATGTCATAACCGGCGACCTTCACGTCCCCCGCCGTGCGGTTCACGAGGCCGCAGATGATGCCGATGAGCGTCGTTTTCCCCGCGCCGTTCGGCCCGAGCAGCGCAAAGATCTCCCCGCGGTGGATCTTCAGGTTAATGTTCTTCAGGGCCTGGAAGCCGGTGGCATAGGTCTTCGACAGGTTGGAGATGGAGATGATGGGCTCCATTGGACCAGCTCATGATACGGTGTTCTTGGGGTGGGCCGCCCCGAATACACCGAATGCTGATCGGAGGCCACCTGAAATCGCCGGTACGGGTGGACTAGTGGGCCTGAGCCGGGCCTCAAGGTACGCCGCGTCGCGCCCGGGCCACAGAAGATGTGTCCGACCGTGGCGCCGGGGCATCAGGGCGCGTCAGGATGAAGGTTGCGACGGCTGCGAGCACAACCGCCTGCAGGGTAATAGCCCAGACCGCAACTCCGGCGAGCCATGTCACCGCGAGGCTGGCGGCCATGGCAAGGAGCGCGGCGACCTTGTGCCTGCGAGCGATGCTGCCGTTGCGTTGCCAATCGAGGATGACGGGGCCGAAGTGCGGGTGATTGATGAGCCACTCGTGAAACCGCGGCGAGCTGCGGGCGAAGGCGAAGGCAGCGAGCAAAAGGAAGGGGGTAGTCGGAACGAGTGGGAGCACAACGCCGGCGATGCCGAAGCCGGTGGCGATGAACCCGAGCGAAAGCCAGAGCCAGCGCGCAATCATGGCAGTTCGCCTTTCAGCCCGATGCTGTGTGCTGCTGGGGTAAGCTGAAGGAAATCTGGGTTGGCAGCAACAGCGTTCGGGATGCGACGTAGCGTCGTCAACAGATCAGGATCGCCCTATCGCTCGGAGCGACAGGCACTGCGGCGGGCGGAGGGTTTCGCCTGACGAGCGCGATCAGCGCATCAGGCTCGGAAGATAGAGGATCAGGTTGGGAAAGAGGGCCAGGATTGCGAGAATGACCAATTCGACGAACACGAAAGGAGTGATTCCGCGGAACGCATCCGTCAGCGGCACCTTCGCAATGCTTGAGCCAATGTAGACGTTGAGCCCGACTGGCGGCGTCACCAGGCCGATCTCGACCGTTTTCGTGATCAGGATGCCGTACCAAATGCCGTCGTACCCCAAGGCTTTGACCAAGGGATATGTGAGCGGCACGGTCAGCACCAGGATGGCGATCTGATCGAGGAACATGCCGAGGATGACATAGACCACCAGGATCGCGACCATGATCTGCCAGGGCGCGAGCCCGCTCTCCGACACCCATTTGATCATCTGCTGCGTCACCTGGGTGTACGTCATGAAGTAGCCGAAGATCATGGCCCCGATGATGATGGTGACGATCATCGTGGTGGCCTTGACCGTGTGCTGCAGCGACTCCGTCAGACCTGACCAGTTTAGGCGTCGCAAGGCGATGGCAATGAGCAGCGCCGCAGCCGCTCCGAGGGCTCCAGCCTCCGTTGGCGTGGCAATGCCGTAATAGAGGCTGCCGATCACGCAGAACATCAGGATCAGCACTGGCCAAACCGGCGCGAGCGCGCGCACGGCGCGGCGGAAATCGAAATCGCCCGCAGTTGGCGCCAGGCTCGGATTGAAATAAACGCGGATGAAGATGACCGCGGCGTAGCCGAAGGCCGTCAGCAAACCCGGAATGATTCCGGCAATCAGCAGCTTTCCGATCGATTCCTCTGTGAGAATGCCGTAGAGCACCAAGATGATGCTCGGCGGGATCATAATCGCGAGCGTTCCTGAGATCGCGATGATCCCGATCGCAAAGCCCGGGTGATAGCCTAGGCGCTTCATATGGGGGTAGCCGGCCGTTGCCATGGCTGCGGTTGACGCCGTGCTTGATCCGATCACGGCCGCCATAATGGCGCTTGCAGCAACGCAGGCTATGCCCAAACCACCGGGTATTCTGCCAAGCCACTCGTAACTGGCATTTATCACATCCCGCGCCATTCCACTCACGGCCATGTACTGACTCATGAGAATGAACATCGGAATAGTGAGCAGCAGATACGATGCACTGCTCTGATAGGCGACGTCACTTAGGATGCTGGCGGCAACGCTGGCACCGGAAAAGGCGTAAAGGCCGACGGCGCCCGCAATTCCAAGGGCGAAGCCAACAGGCACACCAATGGCAATCAGCACGAGGAGCAGGAGTATGACGGCGACGACGCTCATGATGCTGTCCTGTCCCTCTCGCCGGATGTAGCCTGAGCTTGCGCGATTTCGTCGAAAGCATCGATCCGTTCAAGAAGGGCGCCAGAGTCTCCACGGCCCATTGCGATCAGTGTTTCGATTAGATCGAAGGCGAGCCGAAGCGACAGGACCCCCGTGCCGAGTGGGACCCAGATCCGGGCTAACCACACAGGCCAGTCGATCACTCCGAAAAGCGCGTCCCCATCGGCCCAGACTTCGTAAGCAAAAATTCCGGAGTACCAGGTGATTGCCGCGAACAACAAGAAGGATAGGAAGAGCGAGATCAGCCGCCAGGCGACGCGCACACCAGTCGGCATCGTCAGCTCCAAGAGATTGACCCGGATGTGCCCCTGCATCCGATAGGTCCACGAAAGCGCCGGCAAAATGCTGATCACCATCAAGTAGTAAGTTGTAAATTCGTATTGAACTTGGAGCGGCGCGTTGAAGAGATAACGGCTGACGGCATCCGCGCTCACCAGCAGCATCATCACAAAGACGCTTATTAGCGAAAGAGCCGCCAGCGCATTCTCAATTCGGGTGAGCACGTTGTCGATCGCCTGCATCGATGAATGGTCCCGCGGAATAGCGCAGAGGAGGAAGAAATCGGACTACCCAGCAGAGGGCCCTTCCAGGGCCATTCTGCCGGGCAAAGCATCGCTGGTTTGACTCGGTCAATTCGCCGCGAGAGCAGCTTTGTATTCTTCAAGCACCTTGCGGCCGTCGAGCTTGCGTTCCTCCATCCGGGCGACCCACTCATCCGCCACAGTGGAGAGACGCTCATTGATCGCCTTTAAATCGGCCTCCTCGAAGGCATAGAGCTCGATGCCTTTTTCTTTGAACTCCTTGAGCAGCCCTTCCACCTCGGCTTCCATATACTCAATGAGATGCTTGCTGGCTTCCTGCCCCGCCTGAAGCAAGACCTTCTGCAGCTCGGGGTCAAGCTTGTTGAAAGTACGTTCATTGATGGCTGCAGAAATAGCAAAACTGCCAAACGATCCGTTGGTGCTTATAGCCTTAGCAATCTCATGGACGTTGTAAGGCTTGACGCTGTTGAATGCGAGGAAGGTTCCGTCGATTACGCCGCGCTCCATCGCGAGGTACATCTCAGGTGCGGGCATAGCGACATAGGTTGCGCCAATTGCTGTTGCCGTGAGATTCATGCTTCCGCCGGCCGAACGGAGCCGCAGCCCCTTGATTTCTTCCAGATTCCTAGCGGGGCCATTCTTGAGGACGAGCTGATAAGGTGGCAACACCACGGCTAACAGCGGTACAAGGCCGTTCGCCTTATATTCCTCCCGAATTGAGCCTTCCATTACAACCTTATAGAATGCCTTTGATGCCTGGGTGGCACTCGAAGCTAAGCCCGGCAGCTGCGCCACATTCGCAAGCGGCATACGGTCTGACACGTAGCCTGGACCAATGTACCCTGCATCAACGCGGTTGGTACGAATTGCTTGCAGGATGCCGTCTGCTTTAGCGATCTGCTCGGCGGGGAAATGTGTCCATTTGATCTTACCACCGGACAACTCGGTTGCCCGATTCATGAAGTAGACCATCCCTTCGCGAGACAGAAAGTGTTGCACCGGAAAGGAGTCCGCGAAGCGTAGTTCCACTGTATCCTGTGCATTTGCAGGGGGCGGCAGCAGCGAGAAACCAAACGCAAGGCCAGCAGCGGCCAGCATGTTGCGGCGTGTCAACGTCATGAGCCTTCCTCCTCGGTTGTTTTGATTAGTTTGTGACGATCTTGTTAGGCCGCCTTTTGGTTGAGAGATCGGCGCTTGATAGGATGTCTATTGGCATCCTTGTATCCGAGTGCGTCCTCCGCAATCAATATACGCTGCACATTGGGCGAGCCTTCTCCGACATGCAGCATGTTGATGTAGGCGGTGTAATAAGAGATCGGATACTCGTCAGCGAGCGCATATCCGCCATAAATTTCCGCTGTGGCGAGAGCCGCTTTCTTTGCCACGTTGCCCGCAAAATACTTGCTGTAGGATGCCGCACGACGAGCAGGCTGGTTGGTGTCCATGAGCCACGCCGTCTTAGCTGTCAGAAGGCGTGCTGCCTCGATCTCTACGGCCATATCCGCGATCTGGTGCTGCACCATCTGATAGCGGCCAATTGGCTGCCCTCCGACGACGCGCGTCTTTGCATAGTCAGTCGCCAGCTCGAAGCAGGCTTGCGCTAAACCAGTAAGTCGCGCAGAAACCGTCAAGCGGCCAAAATCAAGCGCACTCATCGCCACCTTGAAACCGTCGCCTTCGGCGCCGAGCCGGTTTTCCACCGGGACCTCGAAATCCTCCAGCGAAACCGCACAGGTTCGAAGAACTGGAGAGAGGCCACGCATCTCAATCGGGGTGGCGGTGAACCCCTTGAACCTCTTCGGCTCAACGATGAAGGCCGTTATGCCGCGATGGCCGGCATTCGGATCGGTTTTCGCAAACAATAAACCAGTGTCGCATTGATCGGAAAAGGTGATCCACATCTTCGAACCGTTGAGGATGTACCGATCCCCCCGGCGCTCAGCACGCGTCTGCATGGATCCGGCCGCATCCGATCCCCCACCCGGCTCGGTCAATGCAAACATGCCGATGGCTCGTCCGGCGATCAGGTCAGGCACGAAACGCTGGACCTGCTCTTCCGTACCCCAGTTGTAAATCGTCATGGGGCACGTCATCGCCTGCATGTTCATTGTGTAGCCGAATTCGGGACGCAGGCGAGAAATCTCTTCAGAGATTACGGCAACGGCTTCGAAACCGATGTTGCTGCCGCCGACATCCTCTCCGAATGCCGCGCCAAAAAAGCCCGCGGCACCCATTTTTTCGATGATGTCGCGAGGAAAAATACGGCGGGACTCGTAATCTGCGATTTTCGGTTTTATTTCGGTTTCGTAGAAGCGCCGAACGCTCGCACGCAGCGCTTCAAGTTCCTCCCTCACACTAAAGTCCATGTCGCGGGTACCCTCTTTGTGAGTGTTGCGGAAGTCGCTTCGAAGATTTGCGTTTCTCCAATGCGGTACTGATAGCCTGGGCCGTGCGCCGCATTGGCGGCCCAAAATGATCAACCACCTCGTCAATCGTCATGGCTTTTGCAATGGAGATGACGTTGAACGAGGCGACAGCGTAGCCTTCGCACAAGATCGGCATTGCGATGGCTCGAATCTGAGGCAGTGTGTGCCCATCATTGATGGCGTAGCCGAGTTTGCGAACCTTCGCCAATTCCGCTTCGAGCGCTGCAGGATTTCGGGCCAACCTATCCTCGGGTGCCGTGGACGTCCTCAGTCGCGCGATCACCGCCTCGTGTTCGGCCGGCTGGCAAAAGGCGAGATAAGCTCGCCCGAGGGCGGTCTGGAGAACTGGAAGGCGATCGCCCACCATACGATTCACCGAGAGTGTTCCGGGCTGCCGGCTTGTCTCGAGGATCACCATCGCATCAGTGTCGAAACACGCGAAATCAGATGGCCAGACGACCTCACGTTGAAATTCTCTAAGCAACGGCAGCGCCACTTCCAATAGCTCGGCGTGAATTCCCGTAGACGTTGCTAGTTGCAGTGTTCTCGCAGTGGCGACGTAGCCGCGGCCGTCTGGCAAGGTTGAGACGTAGCCCGCTTCGATCAGCGTTTCGAGAATGCGGACAATAGATGATTTCGGGTAACCGGTTTCCCGATGCACATCACCTACAGTGGCGACGCGGAGGCGATTGACGACCTTCAACACCTCCAGACCACGTAGCAGTGCATTGATAGGCTGATAAACTGGCATTTCACTGTGTGAAATACTGTTCCAATCTCATTCTTGCAGTGATGCCGCGGAACCGCAATAGTTTTTTGAAACACGGAAGGAGGAAATCCATGAAGTGGATCGAGAGCTTGGACGAGCTGCCTCGCTATTCACCGCCGGGCCACAGCGGAACGGTTAACCGTCGTCTCGTCGATGGGAGCTTTTGCGGCAATTTCGAAATGGTGCTGGGCGAAATAGCCCCCGGCGGTGCAGCGGAACGGCACGCCCACGAAACCGAGTATCAAGTCATCTACATTATCTCAGGGGAGGCGGATGTGACCCTCGGTGATCAAGCACCTCGGCGTTGCGGCCCCGGGACCGTGGTGCGCATTCCTCCGAAACTCGAGCACGAAGTGATTGCTCGCGGCGCCGAGCCTTTGCGGCTGATTGTGCTCTACTCACCGCCATTGCCACCGCGCGACGATGTTCCGATCGATTAGCTGGCAACACGAATGGCGCCGCAAGCTGAGAGCTGATCGATTTCATCGGCACTGTAGCCGGCAAGCTCCATCAACACTTCCCGTGTGTGCTCGCCCAGTCGTGGTGCGGGCCGCTCGATTCCTCCGGGCGTGCGAGAGAAGGTGATGGGGACATCGAATGTCCGGATGCGGCCTTCGCTCGGGTGGTCGATTTCCCGTATGAAATCGATAGCTTTGAGGTGCGGATCGTTGAGCAAGTCCTCGAGCTCGTTCACCGGCATGTGGGGGATGTCGTTCTCCTCGAGCAACTTTAGCCACTCCTGGGTGGTTCGCGTGGGCATAATTTCCGCCACCATGGCGTAGAGCTCCCCCACATGTCGGCTGCGTGTTTCAGCATCTAGAACACGAGGGTCCTCAAGCATCTCCTCGCGTCCGGCAATCCGGAAAAAGCGCTGCCATTGCTCAGTCGTGTAGGGGAGAATGCCGATGTACCCATCCTTCGTTGCATAAGGCCGCCGGTGCTCGACCATCAGCCGCCGATAGCCCATTTCCCCTTCGCTTGGGCTAAAGGTGGCGCCGGCAAGATGCTCCAACATGATGAAGGGAACCATCGTCTCGAACATCGGCACTTCGATCGCCTGCCCTTCACCGGATCTTTCGCGCTCGTAAAGTGCCATTACGATCGCGGCGAGCACATGCAGGCCGACGGTCTTGTCCGCAAGCACCGTGTTGGCATACCGGGGCTCGCCATCGCTATTGCGTTGTAATGCGGCAATCCCGCAGGCAGCCTGAATGATGTCGTCGTAAGCCGGACGGCCGCGATAAGGCCCACGCTCGCTGAATCCATACGCCCCGCAGTAGATTAGCCGCGGGTTCTCAGCCCTCAGTGTTTCGTAATCGAGCCCGAGCCGCGCCATCGCAGCGGGACGAATGCTGTAGACCAGCACGTCCGCCACGCGCACCAGACGCAGCATCGCTTCGCGAGCCTCGTCCTTCTTGAGATCGAGAACGACGCTGCGTTTGCTCCTGTTGGCGCAGAGGAACATGAAACCCATCTGCTTGTGCCGCTGCGGCGGGATGTAACGGGTGATATCGCCGGCAGGAGTTTCGATCTTGATGACGTCGGCACCCATGTCGCCAAGGAATTGCGTCGCGAACGGGCCGAGTAGAACCGACGTCATATCGAGGACCCTGACGCCCTTCAGTGGTCCTCTCATTGGGCTTCGACCTCGCGCATTTTCATGATCATCAGTGATGGCACGTCGCTCATGACAACTGAAGCACCCGCTTCAATAGTGCCGGTTCCCACAGTGCCAGTCAATGAAAGAGCATTTCACACAATGAAACGGCCCAGAGCGCTAAGCAAAGACCAAGCGCCCCGCGGAATTTGGAGGTGATTAGGATAAGCGAATAGAATAAAAGGATATTCGGCCCAAAATCGAAGCTTGCTAGCGTTCTACAGAGCAGTGGAGGTCGCCATCGTTTCAAGGCCGCCAGCTACATTCATCAAACGATTAAGGCGAAGAACAGCCACCACACTCAAGCTTCGATGACGTAAAGCAATCCAGACGGCACCTTTGGTTCGGCGCCATCTGGCTCCGCGCTCGCCTCATGAAGAGTTCAAGGACTCAGTATTGTCCTGGCTCGTCAGAGCCGGTGCCTCGCGTACGATTGCGCCGCTCGGCCATGAACTGATCGAATTCGGCTTTGTCCTTGGCCATACGTAGCCGGTCGAGGAAGATGCGGAACTCGCGCTGCTCCTCTTCAAGCCGGCGCAATGTCTCTTCGCGGTATTCGTCGAAGGCGCGATTTCCCGTTGAAGGATAAACGCGTCCCTGCAGCCCCCATTTTTCCCTCTTGCGCTCCCAGCGCTCCGCCATCCGGCTTTGCCAGCGCGCCCAGTCACCGTTCCGACCACATCCCATGCGTCCACTCCAGATCAGATAAGCCAGAATTGCGAGCCCGATAGGCCAGAAAACCGCAAAGCCCAGGACCATGACCGCAATCCAGGCCGGCTTTCCCCAGTCGTCCAGGCGTTCGATCACCTCCGCCATCTTACCTGTCCTCATGTAAATGTCATTTACATTTACATACGTGCAGTGAATGAGCCCCGGCGTCAAGAGGAGAGCCAAAAAAAAAAAATCGCAAATCGTCTTGTCCTGAGTTGCGAGGGCTAGCCTGCTCAGCCCTGAGTGGCCGGACTCGTCGTTCCGAAGCCCAGACCTTGCAGGTAAATAAGTGTTGCCGCTTCGAGGAGCTCTTCCGGCGACATAGGGATGGCACGTCTCGCTGCATCGCCTCGGCCGAAAAGCGAAGCAATTCCGTGCGCCAACGACCAGATGTGCAGCGCCATCATCAAAGCGGGCGGGCGCTGCTGACCAGGTGGCAACGTAGCGACCAGCACTTCGCATGCCTCGCGCAGAACCGCGAAGGCGTTATCTGCCGCCTCTTGGACAGCCGGAAAGTTCTTGAGATCGAGCCCTGACTCGAACATTGCGGAGAAGTACGCAGGCTCCGTGCGGGCAAAGCCAAGGTAGGCTCGACCTAGCCGATCGAAGGCCACCATGGGCGTGGGCCGGCCCTCGTCCCAGGCCTTGGCGAGCGCAGCTGCAAACTGCTCGAAGCCGCGGCGTGCGACATCCGCCATCAGCGCATCTCGATCGCGATAGTGGCGATACGGGGCCGCGGGACTGACCCCGGCGTAACGCGCAGCCTCGGCGAACGTAAAACCAGCCGGGCCCTTGTTCGAGATCAGATCGAGCGCAGCCTGAATGAGCGCCTCCCGCAAATTGCCGTGGTGATAACCGCGCCGGCGCCGATAATCTTCTTTCCAGCTCATGGCTTGGTTCTTACACCAGATGCTCGCCTGGAAACATGGGGCCGAGTGGCTGGCCAGACTCGCGAACCGACCTCAGCTCCCTTGGCGAAAGTTGGCGCGGGCGGGTTGAGATTGCGCTGGCGAAACACCGGAACGCGGCTGGTCAAGAAGGAGGCTGATCGGGTCTTCATCTGCTTCGTGTTTGCCATCCTGCCCATTAACCGCTGGTTTCCCATGTGGGAGCTAGACTTTCGCGGTGTTGGCCGCGCTCCGAAATTTCTCAGCGGCATCATCCATTTACTGCCACACTCCTCGGATCAACTGGAGATGTAGGTAGGAGTGAGGGGCGTACGCATGTGGCGTACTGGAAAACTCGGTTGGTTCGGGGCGATCGCTTCTTTATCAGCAGCCTCGGTGGCCGCGGAGCCGGTGAGGCTGGCGGGTGAGGCGATCCAAGCAACCGTTTCCGGTGCTATCGTCGAGCTCGACACTCCCCTCGGCACCAAAATCCCAGTCCAATTCTCCAAGAGCGGGCTCATGGCCGGCGAGGCCGGCTCCCTGGCCGGCTTTCTCGGTGCGGCCCGCGATCGCGGCCGGTGGTGGGTCGAGGGCGACCTGCTTTGCATGAAGTGGTTCAGGTGGTTTGAAGCCGAAACTCATTGCATGAGGCTGCGCCAGGACGGCACTCGCATATACTGGCACGAGCAGAGTGGCCGCAGCGGCACCGCAAGAATTGCCGGCAGGATCGAAGAAAAACCGGTTGCTCCGACTTACGTAACAGCTTCTGCTTCAATGAACCCTCCCAAAGCCGCCCCGACGCCGGAGCCGGTGGAGGGCACCGCAGGACAGTTCTCAAAGCCGACAGCCACAATTCCAGCACGGGCGGAGTCCCTTCAGGTCCGGCCGACGGTAGGGACACAAGTTCCTAAGTCAGACCTCCCTTCAAGTGCGGCGCCGACTCGCGCCGCCCGAGTTGCTCCTACAGTCGAGAGCCAAAGCACATCGGAACAGCCTAACCAGCTGCAGGCGAAGGCGCGCGCCGATGACGTGCACAACACAGTCCCACCGCAGCCGCGACGGGTCACCCGCTCTGCCTCTTCTGGCTCGGATGTGAGGGTGCCGAGCTTCAGCGTTATCCGTGTTGCGCAAGACGATGTGCTCAACGTCAGAGCCGGCCCGTCACAGCACCATCAACGCGTTGGTGCTCTCCCGCCGAATGCGCGCGGAGTTAGCATTGTCGGGCCATGCCAGGGGCTGTGGTGCCCGATTCGCCATGGTCGCCTGAAGGGTTGGGTCAATTCTTATTATCTCGCGGCGGAAATCCCCACCACATCCGCCATAGCCTCTCGCTGACAGCAACTTCTTGAACTCGCCGCGATTGCAAGGCGAGGCACGACGCGAGCCTTTCTATATTCCGCCTGTTTCTTCCGATGATTCGACAGATTACTTCGCGGACTTCTTTGGAAGACCTGCGACATTAGATGATCTCGATACCCACAAGTCGTCGCACTGTCGGCCAAGAGCAGTCGCAATTCGCGACCATTATCTAACGTGAGTTGATTCGCTGCTGGAGCACGTGTCGCGTTCATAGCATCGGACCCGGCTGAAAGTAGTACACGGATCAAGACGATGCCTCTCAGTGCACGAAAGCCAGACGCTTACGTCCCCGAACGAGATCACTTGGAGGAACAGCATCCGGAGCCGAATACCTCGTTTGCTGTCGATGAGACATTGGACGGGGAGGCCCCCGTCGAACATTGGCATGAGCTCCCCTGCCAGGTTGATTCCGCGAACCCCGCGTTCGAGCAGACGGAAGATCTGGACGCCTCCTTTCACGAGCAACTGGCGGCCCTCGTGCGAGCCTTGGGAGAGGAGCCGAAGTCACAGCACGAACTGTCAACCGCGCATGCTGCAGCGGATGTGACGGATCGGACCGAGGCACCTCAGTTGAAAGCGCAAGTTCCGGAGCAAAAGGGTTGGCTCCCGGATTGGAGACCTATCTCCCTGGCCGCCTTGAATGAGGCACTGGATGGCCGCGCTCGTGGCTTCGTAGCTGGGCTTGGCGCATCGATTGCCGTGGGAGCTGCCGCCCTTGCCCTTGCCGGTGGTATCGAGGAGCCGCCTCCAATGGCGAGCATCGAGGCTCAGGACAGTGCTCAGGTTGTTGCTGAAGCTCAAAGCGAAGCACCGAAAGTAGAAGCTCAAAGTGAGGCGGTGCAAGTAAGGGGGTCTACCGACTTGCCGTTGCGCGCGACCCTACCGGATGAGATCACCAACGCGCAGATCGAGCCGGGCAAGATCGGTGCAACCGAAGATGGCTCCGGGAGAAAATACGCCATCGCCGCGATACCCGGCACCATGGTCGTGCCGACTGCCGAGCTTCAGCAGGCGCCGGAGTTGCTTTCTTCCAATCAGCAATTGACGGAGTCGGCCGGTGCCGCTCCTGTCACGGAGGAAGCTAAGGTTGAGGGTAGCAATTCGCCTCAGAGTGAGGCTCCCGAGGAGGTGGCCCTGAGCTTCGAGACCACGGTCGAAGCGACTTCCGAGGAGGATTCGGAGTCGATGTCGTCTGTCGAGGACAGCACTTCGGAAACGGAGATAGCCTACGCGGTGAAATACGCGAATTTGAGGGCTGGTCCCACCAATTCGGCTGCTGTTCTCGCGATCATTCCTGAGGGCAGCCCGGTCGAAGTTATACAATGCAAGGCATGGTGCGAGGTGATCGCCCAAGGGCAACGCGGCTGGGTCTACAAGGATCTCATACGAGATCACAACGGATAACGGTCCTTCCGGCGACCCAGAGCGACCTGCCTGAGGGGGCTCTTTTCGTTTGGCAGTGCTTCGACGAGCTGCCACTCTCGGTCATAGCGTCTCCGCACTGAACGTATCGCAGGCCTGCATTTGGCCACTGTCGAAGCCGCGTCGGAACCAGCGCACGCGTTGTGCCGATGTGCCGTGCGTGAAAGCATCGGGGACAACACGTCCCGTCATTTGCCGCTGGAGCGTGTCATCTCCGATCCGGCTTGCCGCGTTGAGCCCTTCCTCGATATCGCCTGGCTCGAGCCGGTTGTTGTTCTGGTCGGTCAGCTTGGCCCACACGCCGGCCAGGCAGTCGGCCTGCAGCTCCATCCGCACCTGCACCTGGTTTCCCTGGCTTTCAGGCAGGCGGGCCCTCAGTTGCTGAACTTTGTCCGTGATGCCGAGAAGGGTCTGCACATGGTGCCCTACTTCGTGCGCCAATACGTAAGCCTGTGCGAAATCACCGGGCGCTTTGAAACGGCGCGCAAGCTCATCGAAGAAGGAGAGGTCGATGTAAACCTTGCGGTCGAGCGGGCAGTAGAACGGCCCGACCTGGGCTGCACCGAGCCCACAATGCGTCTCGACTGCGCCTGTGAAGAGAACGAGCTTGGGCTCGTTGTAAGTCCGGCCGGAGCGGGCGAAGACCGCCGACCACACGTCTTCCGTATCAGCTAGAACTCGGCTGACGAAGCGCTTGATTTCATCATCGCTTCGGCTTGCGGATCGTTCGCCGCGGCCGGGCAGTTCGATGCCCTTGCGATCAGGCGACTGGTCGATGGGGCCGCCACGCGGCAATTGGATCTCGCGCCCGAAATCGGGGAAGCCGCCACCGGGTCCTCCCTGTAGCAGGTCCAGCGGGTTGATGCCGAACAACAGCATCAGCGCGCCCAGGATGATTAATGTTGTGAGGCTCAGCCCTCCGCCACGGCGCCCGACTGGAATGCGAATCTGGGGACCACCTCCGGGGAATGGAAAACCCTGCGCGGGCCGTCCGCGGCGGTCCTCGACGTTCCTGCTCTCGCGATCGTCTTCTCCGTAGCGCATTGCGCCCTCCGCATACCCCGCCCCGCCGAGCATTCGATGTTGAGCACGATATTTTGCAGTAAACAAGCATTCCTTGAAGGTGTTTCATGCAACCATGCCCAGCGGTAAACATCACTCCCTGCCATAACAGCTTTGACACCGGCACAGTTGCGGAGCACTATTCTTCAGGTGACGGGCTATTTTGCTCGTGCCATTGGCAGGCTTGCCGCACCGACACCCCCAAGGAGGCAAAACGATGGCTGACGAATGGGCTGAAGACGTTAAGAACTATGTAGCTAATCCCGACGAGAAAGCGATTGCCGGGATAGTCCGGTATTGCGGCATTGCCCTGCGGAACAGGGACTCATCCCTTGTCTCCTTCAGCGACAAGGAAGAGCTGGCGCGGGTCCGTGAGAATTTCCTGAAAAAGAAGCTGGGCTGCACGGAGGACGATGCCACGCTCGATAAAGCCATCGCGGCGGTGGGCGAGAAAATGAAGGGTGCCCGCAACAAGAACAGGGTGACGGTTTATTACCTGCTGGCTGAACACTTCGGCAAGCTCGACCTTTTCAAGTGAAAGCGAAAAGACGCGAGCGCTGAGAAGCGAAAGGGGCCACGATCGTCGTGGCCCCTTTTTCAAGATCGGGAGGATGCCTACGCAAGCGCCGCTGCGGCGTAGCGGCGGCGCAAATTTTCGAACCGCTCGACCTGATCCGGCAGCAGGTTGCGCTCTTTATCGCGCCGCACGAACACTTTGAACATGGCGCCGCCCTGGCCGTTGAAGAACTGGATCGAGCAGGACGGACGGCCATTGAAGGGCCGCGAAACAAAAGCGATTTCGGCGCAGTTTTCGTAGCGGATATGCCCGCCGATGGGGCTGTCACCGTGGATGTTGTAATAACCGCGCCCGATGCTCCCCGGAGGGATGCGTCCCACGCACTCCAGCACGATGTCCGGCGTATGGACGATCACGAGGACTTCGCCCCAGTTCTCGAGATCCGCCATAATTTCCTGAAAACGGCTCCCGGGAACCAGGGTGCGCTGCTCCGCGGGGAGAGCTTTCACCACGTCCAGCGTGCTCACGCCGCATTCGGCGGCGATACGCTCGAGCACGCCATCCGGATTCGCGGCGAGCTTTTCGGCCAGCAGTTCCTGTTTCGACATTGAAATCTGTTCCGCTTCGATGGCTGCCTGATTACGCAGCGGCCTTTTCTGCTGGGGGCTTCACTTCCTGAATAACGTGGAAGCCCTCGAACTCCGGATGGCCGAGATAAAGCGGCCGGATTCTCCCATCGCCCGCCTTGGCATGCGCCCTGCGGAACTGCTCCGACTTCGTCCAATTCTCGAAATCCGCGTAGGAGCGCCAGACCGTATGGGACGAGTAAAGGGTGTGATCCTCGCGCTCGGGGCCTTTCAGCAGGTGAAAGACGATGAAGCCCGGCAGCTCATGCAAGTAGCTTTCCCGGCTTAGCCAGAGCTTCTCAAATGCCTCTTCAGAACCCTTCGCGACCTTGAAGCGGTTCATGGCGATGTACATGACTCAATCCCTCTTATGTTGCCGTCACTAAAGCCAAACGCCGGTCCGGCTCATCTGTGCCGGACCGGCCCTTGTTGCTGCTATCCCGCTTCCATCACTGCACCCCAAGCCGCATCGTTAACCCGACGCGAGCGCTGAAGCCGGGGCTGTTTTCGAGGTCCAGATATTGGCGGTACTCTTTATCGAACAGGTTGTCGATGTTCACGTTGATGGTTGCGTTGTCGTTCAACTGATACTCACCGAACAGGTCGACGACGGTGTAGCCGCTGGTGGCGGCGGCGAGATCGGTCACGCGGTCCTGAGCAGCAACAAAGCGGGTGCGCGTGCCAGCTACAAGCTTATCGTCGAAAGCTCGAATTCCAAGGGTTAGTGTGACTTGATCAGCTGGGATGGTGACTAGGGGGTCACCTGTGTCGTCGTTCTTTCCACGTATGCGATGAGCCCCAACCCCCAAGAACCAACTTCCGGCATCGTACATCGCCTCGAATTCAATACCTTCAATTGTCGCATTCGATACGTTCACATATTGAGCGATGAGTGGGAAACCGGTCCCAGGCCCGTGGTAATCAGGGTTCGAAGAGAGCTTCAAGTCTATATAGTCATCCACCTTATTTTGAAATGCTACCACCTTTGCGCGCAGTGCGTCACGAGATGAGAAGATGTTATCTTTCTTCAGATTAACACCGCCCTCGATATTGTGCGAAATTTCTGGCCGCAGGTCGGGATTGGGGCGATAACTAAAACCGAAACCTCTACCGTAATCGTGAACACCCTCCACCAGAGTTTCCGTCACAGAAGGGGCTCTGTATCCTTCAGCATAAGTTGCAAATAATGTAACTCCGGCAAGGGGAGTTACGCCAACAGTAAGCTTTGGAGAGACGTGATCGCCATCCGATGAATACTTATCAGACTTGAGTTCGTATTTATCATATCTCAACGCCGCGATAACGTCGATGATCTCAAGCAGAGTTGCCTTACTCTGAACAAAGGCGCCCGCAGCGGTTCTTCGCCCATTTGGTGTAGAATTGAAGCCAAGATCACCGGACTCCTCGCTGAAATTGGAGACTCGGTCTTCGAAAGCATCAGCACCATACGTGAACGCAACTTTGGCCGATCCGAACTCAAACCGCGACGTATTGAAAACGTCAAATCCGGTCGTCTCAACTTTGAAAGAGCGACTGTATAAATCTGAACTTACAATGTTTGGGGTTAGCGAATTTTGGTCAACCTTGATGGTGTTGTTGTAGACCTTAGCGCTGAAATCAAACAGTGGCATGTCTGGTCGCGCAAAGGTGTAGCCTAGCGTGTATTGCCTATTGGTAACGGTCGTATCCCACTCAGTGGCATCCTCAGTCTGATCAATAAAGTCGGAGTGGTAATCGATGACAGTCCCGGTCACTCGATGCCCAGGAGCTAGTTCCCAACGAGCCTTGAGAAGCCCAGACTTAGTGGTATCACCCGAATGCTCAATTGTGTTTCCACCGCCGTCCTCGTAATCATCTGACCAGCGGCCATTCAATTGGCCAAGAACGTCGAAGTTTCCTACGCGCACAGCGCCAGTTGCACTGCCCAGCCTATTGTTGCCGTTTGTACCGTACCGCGTGCGTGTTCGAATCGCCGCGTACTCGCCGGGCCTAAGAATGTCATCGGCATCGAGCAGATCGAACGCGACAACACCACCTATGGCTCCCGAACCATAAATTGTCGATGTTGGTCCTCTAGTCACATCGACCCGCTTAATCATTTCAGGCTCAAGATAGAAGGTGCCGTCGGCGTTATGGCCGCTTTTCTGGAAGTTCTGCCGCGCACCCTCGATCATCACGTTGACGCGTCCGAAGTCCTGCAGCCCGCGAATGTTGATGGCCTGCGCAGTGTCGAGGGCGTTTTCCTGAGTCGTCACCCCCGGAATCGTATTCATGAACTGCGACACGCTATCAGCCTGGAACTGCTGATCCAGCTGATCCTTGTCGATGGCGCTGGAGCCGGACAGGGCCTCGATGGCGCTTTCGGCCATCTTGGAGAACGTCAGAACGATACCGTCGAGCTGAACCGTCTGCGCAGATGCACTCGCGCTGGCGATGGCCAGCGCCGATGCTGAAATGGACAGACGCAGCGCCCAAGACTTTGTAACGCGCCCCCGCAGCTGCAACATGCTCTCCCCCTAACCACGTCCGAGATCGATGCCGATGCGAACATTGGCTGGCTGGCGGCGGCTGCGCGCTGGCTTGCTGGTGTCGCGAAAATGGGAAGCCACTCCGGCGCCCGATGGCATCCTTGTGACTTCCTTGACAGGGACTTATGCAATATTGACTTCTGTAGTCAAGAATGAACATGTAAGGGCGCAAGTGGGGTAGGCGGGGGCGGTGCATCCTTGCCACATAGCGAGGTGATTGGGCATCGGCAGCAGTCATGGACGGCGCAAGTCAGAACAATAGGACGAAGACGCCAGCAACAGAAAGCACACGGCAGGCTGCCAAAGCCGTGCGCGTGCGGGTGAGCGACCTGCTTTCCGATGCACGCGAGGCCATTCTGGAGCACAACGGTCAAGAATACCGGCTGCGCATCACGGCCAACGGCAAGCTGATCCTGACGAAATAAGCGAGAAGGATGTCATGAGCCGTTTTCTTTCAGGGTTCGCCGCGCTGGCCATCGGGGTCGCAGGGCTGGCCACAGGCGCCAGCCTGGCCGCGGAGGTGAAGGACGCAACGGGCGAAATTGTCAAAGCCACCGATACGTCTCGGCTCCTCAGCATCGGCGGGGACACAACGGAAATCCTTTACGCCCTGGGCTTCGGCGACAAGATCGTTGCCGTCGACACCACCAGCCAGTTCCCGCCTGAGGCCCTGAACAAGAAAAAGGTCGGCTACATGCGGGCGCTTTCGACCGAAGGGGTGCTATCGACGGGCGCCACGCTGATCCTCGCGAATTGGCACGCCGGCCCGCCCGAGGTCGTTCGCGCGCTGAGGACCTCGTCCGTTCCTCTCGTCATTCTCCCGGAAGGCGAGGGAGCGGCAAGTTTGATCGAAAAGGTGCGGCTCGTCGGGAAAGCGGTCGATGCCGAGGAAAAGGCCAACGAGCTCGCATCCCAGCTCCAAAGCCAATTCAGTGCTCTTGAAGCTGCCCGAGCGAAGATCAGCGAGCCCGTTCGGGCGCTTCTGGTGCTGAGCGTCAATTCCGGTCGAGCCTTGGTTGGGGGCAGGGGCACAACGGCCGACGTGATGCTGAAGCTGGCCGGGGCAATCAATGCTGCTGCGAGTCTCAACGGCTACAAGCCGGTCAGCGACGAAGCGCTGATCGAGATGGCGCCCCAGGTTGTCATCGCCGCGCGGCGTTCGCCGCAGGAGAATGTTGCAGGGGACATTGCAGCGCTTCCGGGCTTCAAGGCGATCGGCATCGGAGAAAAAGTGCCGATCATCACCATGGACGCGTCTTATCTGCTGGGATTTGGCCCGCGCGCACCGCAAGCGGCTGGCGAGCTGATGGCGCAGCTTTACCCGCAACTGCCAAAGTAGGCACGAATGGCCACCCAAACCTTGCGCCTGCCGCACACGAACGTCAGTCGCCTTGATCGCCATGCGCTGGGTCGGCGCCTCGTGTGGGTGGGGTGGGTGGCTCTTGTTCTCGCTGCGATCACCTCGGTCAGCGTCGGGCCGACAGGACTTACGCTCTCGTCCTTGCCTCAGGCGATTTCGGCCGCGCTTTCCGGCAGCGACTCTGCCGCTGATGCGTACGCGCGCCTCGTGCTGTTGGAGGTGCGACTACCGCGCATGATCCTGGGCGCTTTCGTCGGCGCATCGCTCGGCGTGGCGGGCGCTATGATGCAGGGTCTTTTCCGCAATCCGCTGGCCGATCCGGGACTGATCGGTGTTTCTTCCGGTGCAGCATTGGCGGCAGTGGCGACAATCGCACTGGGTAGCAGCTTCGCAGGGCCGTGGGTGCGCACTCTCGGTGCGTGGGCGTTACCCGTGGCCGCCTTCCTCGGCGGTTTCGCGACGACGATGGTGCTGATGCTGATTGCGCGCCGGCACGGCACAACAGCTATCGCCACACTTCTGTTGGCCGGTATTGCGCTAGCTGCCATCGCGGGCGCACTGACGGGGCTGCTGGCGTACGTCACGGATGATCGCGAGCTCCGGGATCTGACGCTCTGGTCGATGGGCTCGCTCGCGGGAGCAAGCTGGCAGAAAGTGCTCGGCATCCTGCCATTCGCACTGCTCCTGTTGCTGGCAATCCCCCGCTTCGTTCGCGCTTTGAATGGCCTTTTGCTCGGCGAGGCGGAGGCCTTTTACCTCGGCATCGAGGTCGAGCGCGCCAAATTATGGATCGTGACGCTGACCGCCGCAGCTGTTGGCGCTGCCGTCGCAGTTGCCGGAACGATCGGCTTCGTTGGTATCGTCGTCCCTCACCTTGTGCGGCTCATCGCAGGGCCGGACCATCGCATCGTGTTGCCTGGCTCAGCACTTCTCGGTGCGGTGCTGGTGGTCGTCGCCGATGTGGTAGCGCGCATGATTGTGGCGCCTGCTGAGCTCCCCATCGGCATCATCATGGCCATCGTTGGGGCGCCAGCATTTCTGCACCTCGTGATCAAGCGCGGAGGAGTGATGTCGGCGCCATGATCCGTGCGCAGTCCGTTACGTATGTCGCCGGCGGCCGCCCCTTGGTTCGAGACATCGACCTGGAGCTGCAGCCCGGTCGGCTCGTCGCCATCATCGGACCCAACGGCGCGGGCAAGTCGACGCTGCTCCGTCTCCTGACGGGTGAGCTGAAGCCCACGGCCGGCCGAGTACTGATAGATTCCCGCGATATGGCGACGCTGGCTGCCGATCATTTGTCCCGGCGTCGAGCCGTCGTTTCGCAGCACACCGCGCTCACGTTTCCGTTCACCGCGCTGGAGGTGGTGCTCCTGGGAATTTCGGTGCCGGGTCTTGAGGTCGGCAATCCGGGTGCGCACCGGCTCGCGCAAAGTATGCTGGAGCGGCTGGGATTGGGGCACATTGCCAACCAGACATACACAACCCTGTCCGGTGGCGAACGCCAGCGCGTACATCTGGCGCGGGCGTTGTGCCAGCTCGAGTGCGGGCGCTGTCCGCCGAACGAAACAGCTATCTTGGCCGATGAGCCAACGTCCAGCCTGGACATTGGCCATCAGCTTCTGGTGCTCGATGAGCTGACCCGTCAGAAGCACAGTGGGCGGGCTGTTCTTGCCGTGCTTCACGACCTCAATCTGGCATCGGCCTATGCAGACGAGCTGGTGCTCATTTCAGACGGAACTGTTCTGGCGCGTGGACCAGCCTCTGAGGTCATGAGGGATGATCGGCTTTCCGAGGCCTTCGGCTGCGAGGTCCGGACGAACCGTGTTCCGCAAAACGGCGGGCCGTTTCTGCTTCCCCAATCCTGTGCGGCACTGAGCTCCGGTCCCGGATCATATTCTTGACAACTGTAGTATAGAAGTGGCATTGCCTGAGCGAGCGCAGCTCGGCTTGGCACGGCTGCCGAATTCCGATGACCAGGAGTGCTTGATGCTCAAGCGCAGGCGGGGACGAATTCTGCACGCTGCCAGTGCAGCGATGATGGCGATGGCATCCGCGCCCGCTGCATTCGCTCAGGATCCACTGGCGATTGAGCTGAACGCGGCAGAACCGATCGGCGGCAAATGCCGGCTGACTTTTGTGACGAAAAACCCGGCCTCATCTGCCGTCGAAAGCCTGAAAGCGGATACGGCACTTTTCGGTGCCGACGGGGTTATTAAACGCCGGCTCGTCATCGAGTTCGGGCCGCTGAAAGCACAAAAGACGAGCCTTCGGGCCTTCGATTTCGATGAAAGCTGCGACTCGCTCGGCTCCCTATTGATCAATGATGTGATCGCGTGCCAGCCGGGGAGCCTGGGCGACTGCCTCTCGCGCCTCGAGCTTTCGTCGCGCACTTCGATCAAGCTGTTCAAGTAGATCGGAGGAGGGACGTGGAGCACTCGATGACACCGATCGGCCTTTTCATGCAGGCCGGGCTGGTCGGCAAGGCTGTGATCATCGTCCTGCTTGTGATGTCGATCTGGTGTTGGGTTCTGATCCTGGAAGGGTGGGTCGGGCTGATCCGGCTTCGGAGTGCCGTTCGTCGTCTGCATAACGGCGGGCGAAATCACATTTCACCGCTCCTGTTGCCGATCATCGAGGCTGGAGAAACAGCTCGGCGAATTCAGGTACCCATGGAGACGGCCGGCGAGAAGCGGCAGCGGATTGGCGAAGCCATGCGCCGGGCCGCGCAAGTTTTGCTCGGCCGGCTCGACCGTGGCTTGCCCAGTTTGGCCGTCATTTCTTCTGTGGCGCCGTTCATCGGGCTGTTCGGCACTGTCTGGGGTATCATGACGAGCTTCGCCAGCATCGCCGACGCCAAGGACACGAGCCTTGCCGTCGTCGCGCCGGGCATTGCCGAAGCCCTGGCGGCCACCGCGATCGGGCTAGCCGCCGCAATTCCGGCAGCCATGGGATACAACAGGCTTTCCAGCGCAATTGGCCGTCTGGCGCAGTCGCTCGATCATCTGATTGAAGATCAGGCCGTCGCTCTGATGATCAGATCGGCGCCCGTTCATGAGCTTCACCGTGAGAGGGAGCCGCACAATGGCCATGTCGCCGCGCAGTAATTCAGGCAATTCGCTTTATCAGCCGATGCCTGAAATTAATGTGACGCCCCTTGTGGACGTCATGCTGGTGCTGCTCATCGTTTTCATGATCACCGCGCCGATGCTTTCGGCGGGCCTCAAGGTGAACCTGCCCCAGGCGAAAACGGCGGAGCCACTCGATCCGAAGCAGCCGGTGGTTATTACGCTGACGAAGGAAGGCGAGTTGACCGTCGGTGATCAGACGGTCCCGCGGCAAGAAATTGCTGCGGAAGTGCGTCGGATGCTCAATGGCGAAGACCGTCATGTGCACGTTCGCGGAGATAAGGAAGTGCCCTATGGCGAGATCGTCGCCGTGATGGATCATCTCGCCGCGAACGGCATCGTGAAAATTGCTCTTCTCGCGACCGGTCGCAGCCAGGATTCTTCGGACGCCGAGACCGCCGAAAGCGCGATACCCGCGCAGTGATGCTGGGGTGATAGGCCCGGTGCCAACGCCGTTGGAACGCTCTATCCCCCGACTTGTGCCCATAGCCTTCCGGCCCTTGGCGGCGCTCCTGGTGTCGATCGGCTATGGGCTAGTGTTGGTGCGCATGCCGGCGCCCACTCCGACGGCCATTTCGCTCGAACAGGCGGAAATCATGATCCTTCCGCCAGGCGATCCCGATCAGGAGCTCGCCGCGGTCGGGAGCCCAGATTCCGTGGCCGCGCAGGCGAGCGAAGGCCTTGAGACGGCACAGGTTGCCAAACCTGCCGAGGTGCCCGTTGTCGAGGAGGTGAAGCCCGCACTGGAGCCGATCCGCGAGGTGGTTCCTGAAGCCGTGCCGCAGCGGACTGCAATGCTGGAAGTGGAGCCGCCGCTGAAGGAGGTGGAGAGTGCCGTTGCCATTCCGCTTCAGGCGGAGCCGGTCGAAAAAACTGAAGAGCTCGAGCCCGTAAAGGAAACGCCGGTCAAGCGCGAAACCGTCAAGACCAAAGAAGCCGAAAAGAAAAAGGAAGAGAAGGAACGAAAAAAGGAGCAGCCGAAACCGAAATCTGCTTCAAGCCCGGCCAGCCGCGGTCAGGCCGGCTCTGGTGGCAGCCAGTCGAACGCTTCCGCGCAAAGTATCGCCGCCTACGCCGCCACCGTTCGCTCCGTTCTTGTTTCGCGCGCGCAGCGGATCAGGAATCTCCGCTCCTCGGGCCAGGTCGGTTTGACATTCACAATTTCAGCAAACGGCCACCTGGCCTCGCTGTCACTAAGATCGTCCGGCAGTGCGGAAATTGACCGGGCCGTTCGCTCTGCTCTGGCGGGCGTCACGTTTCCGCCACCCCCAAACGGACACTTCAGAGGAAGCATCACGATTACGGTTAGATGACCGTGTCGCTCTGCGCTGCGTGGCCCTTTTCGCGATTGAACGAACTGGCTTGCACCAATTCAATCGACGATTATTCGGCGGCCTGAGGTTTGGCCATCATGACCGCCATCTTGCTCCGATCACGTGCAAGCAGTGTGTAAGCGGTCGGGACGACAAAGAGCGTCAGCAGCGTACCGAGCAGCAGACCACCGACGATCACGAGCCCGATCTGATTTCTGCTCTCCGCACCCGCACCGACCGCGATTGCCAGGGGCAGCGCGCCAAGGACCATCGCAGCGGTCGTCATGAGAATTGGACGCAGACGCAAGGCGGCGGCTTCAATAACAGCCTCGAGCCGTGAATGCCCCTGCTCCTGCAGCTGATTGGCGAACTCGACGATGAGAATGCCGTGCTTCGTAATCAGACCGACGAGCGTGACCAAGCCGATTTGGCTGTAGATGTTCATCGTCCCGCCGCCGAGCTTGAGCGCCAGCAATGCTCCAGTCATCGAGAGCGGCACTGTGAGCATGATGATCAGCGGATCGATGAAGCTCTCGAATTGCGCAGATAGCACCAGGTAGATGAACAGCAGGGCGAGCACAAAGGTAAGATAGATATCGCCCGTGGCCTGCTTGTACTCGCGCGACGAGCCGACGTAGTCGATTTGCACCCCTGGCGGCAGCACTTTGCGCGCAGCCTCCTCCAATGCCGCGAGCGCTTCACCTTGCGAGTATCCGGCAGCGACATTTGCAGTGATATCTGCGGCGCTGATCTGGCCCATCCGCGTCAGCTCGCGCGGCGCGACGGACTCGCGCACCTCGACCAAATTGGAGAGCTGGATCATCTGGCCGCCGCTGCCCCGGACGTAAATGCGCGAGAGGTGATCGGGGTTCGTGCGATCGACGTCGGCCACCTGCACGATCACGTCGTATTGCTTGCCGTTCTGCTTGAACCGGGTCACCTGCCGGCCGCCCAGCATCGTTTCCAGCGTTCGCCCGATCGTGTCGACGGAGACACCGACGTCGGCGGCTTTGTCCCGATTCACTGAGACCTTGATCTCTGGGACGTTCAGCTTGAGCCTTGTTTCGAGGTTTGCGAGCGAGGGATGCTTCTCAGCCTCGGCGAGAACGGCCTCCACCATCCGGTTGAGCTCCTCCGGCGGTACGGAGGCTTGGATAGCGATCCAAACAGGTTTGGAACTCGCATTCTGCCCAAGCGACGGCGGGTTCGTTGCAAACGCGCGGACGCCTGGGAGGGCAGACATGGCAGGACCGAGGGATTCCACGATCTCCTGCTGGCTACGTTCACGCTCGCCCCATGGCGCTAAGCGGGTGAAAGCGATCCCTTGCGAAGGTGTTGGTCGTCCGGAAACGACGAAGTACGCCTCCGCTTCTGGCACTTTCTCGAATACGGCTTCCAACTGGCGGGCGTATCGATCCATGAAACCAATAGTCGACCCTTCGGGCCCCATGAAAAAGCTGATGATGGTCCCGCGGTCCTCGACCGGAGAAAGCTCTGGCTTGATCGTGGTGAAGATGAAATAGCTGCTTGCCGCCACGAACAGCCCAACGATCACCACGATGAAGCGGACCTGAAGCACACGTCTTAGAGCTGAACGGTAGCTATGCGTCAGCTGCTGCAGGCCCCTTTCGATGAGGTTGTAGAAGAAGCCGTGTTGGGCGTGGTGCTGGAGCAGCTTCGAGCACATCATCGGGCTGAGCGTCAATGCTACGAAGCCCGAGATAAGAACTGAGCCCGCGAGCGCCCAGGCAAACTCTGTGAACAGCCGGCCGGTGGTGCCGGACATGAAGCCGATCGGAGCGTAAACCGCTGCCAGCGTGATGGTCATCGCCACGACGGCAAAGGCGATCTCCTTGCTACCTTTGAGAGCCGCCACAATGGGCGACATGCCCTCTTCGATGTGCCGGTAAATGTTCTCCAGCACGACGATGGCGTCATCCACGACCAGGCCAATCGCCAACACCATCGCGAGCAGCGTCAGCGTGTTCACTGAGAACCCCAGCGCGTACATGATCGCGCAGCTGCCGATCAGTGAAACCGGGATGGTGACGATTGGGATGAGAGTTGCGCGAACGCTGCGAAGAAACAGGAACACGACGATGACGACCAGCAGCACCGCCTCGCCGATCGTTTGGAAGACCGCATCGATGGATGCCTGGATGAAAACTGAGGAATCGTAAGCGACATCAACTTGCATACCCTCGGGCAGGCTCTCGCGTATCCGCGGCAGCTCTTTTCGCACCTCCCTGGAAATATCGAGCGGATTGGCGACAGCCTGTTTGACGATGCCAAGCGAAACGGCGCTCTTGCCGTTGAAGCGTACGGCAACGCGCTCATCCACGGGGCCGAGCTCGACGCGCGCAACATCCCGAAGGCGTACGGGATAGCCGGACTCTTCTTTGATAATGATCGCACCGAACTGCTCGGGCAGCCGCAGATCGGTTTCCGAAAGAACCGTGAACTCGACGTCCTGGCTCTCGATCCGGCCTGCCGGCAATTCGACATTCTGGCTCCGCAACGCGTTCTCTACATCCTGAGGTGTGAGGTTGTAAGCTGCGAGCCGTGCCGCATCGAGCCAGATGCGCATGGCGTATCTGCGCTCGCCAAAGATGCGGGCCTCCGCAACACCAGAGATGGATTGCAGCCGATCCTTGACGATGCGGTCCGCATAATCGGTCACCTCAAGGTGCGAATGGCGGTCCGAGGAGAACGCGAGGTACATGATCGGTTGCGCGTCGGCCTCGGACTTGGAGATGACCGGCTCCTCGATCTCGTCCGGCAACCGGCCACGCACACGGCCGACCCGGTCCCGGACGTCGGCGGCAGCTGTATCCTGATCACGATCCAGCTGGAACTGAACGACGACAAGGCTCCGCTCCTGCCGGGTGATCGAACGGATGAAGTCGATGCCCTCGATTCCCGCGATGGACTCCTCGAGCACGCGGGTAACTTGGCTTTCGAGGACCTGGGCGCTGGCACCCCGCCAGATGGTCTCCACCAGAACCACCGGACGGTCGATGTTCGGATATTCGCGGACCGTGAGGCGGGTGAACGAAACGATGCCGATGAGGACGATAATCAGACTGAGAACCGTCGCGAAAACAGGGCGGCGGATGCAAAGCTCGGGGAGTAACATCGGTCAGGCTCCCGTTGGGCCGACGGTTCTCACCGCGACGCCGTCTCGAAGCTTGACCGTGCCCTCCGTGACGATCACCGCATCGGGGCTCAACCCCTCGACGATCTCGACCTGTCCCTCACGGCGCTGACCCGTCCTGACCTTGGTCATCACGGCTTTGCCGTCCACGACGCGGTAAACGAACTGGTCATCGCCGACCGGAACGAGCGCCGTTTCCGGCACCAAGACCGCCTGCTCCCGCTCGTCCACCAGCAGGGTGACGCGGGCAAACATCCCTGCCCGAAGCAGACCGTCGCTGTTGGGCAGCCGCGCCCGCAGGATGATTGCGCGTCCATTGGGATCATAGGCCGGGTCGATGGCGTAAACGGTCCCTTCGTAGCTGCTGCCCGGTATGGCATCCACCCGGACCCGTACCTTCTGCCCCACCCGGATCTGCAGCGAGTAGATCTCAGGCACGCGGAAATCGACCTTCAGTGAGCTGAGATCCTCGATGTTCACAAGATCCTGTCCGGGATTCACATACTCTCCGACACTCACCCGGCGCAAACCGACGATGCCATCGAACGGCGCGAAAATTCTCGCTTTGCTTAGCGTCGCCTCGGCGAGCTCCACCGCTGCCTCGTCCGCACGGAGCTTCGCAATCGCCTCATCGTGGGCGCGCCGGGAGCTTGCGCCTCGCTGGTGGAGGTCCTGCGTGCGCTCATAATTGGCGCGACTGAGGACCAAGCTCGCTTTCGCCTGCTCGAGCTGGGCACGGGCGATCGAATCGTCGAGCTGGAACAGCGGCGCTCCTTTTTCAACTCGCTGGCCTTCCTCGAAAAAGATCTCGGTGATGCGGCCTGAAATCTCGGGCCGAACAATGACCGACTCGTTGGACCGTAAACTGCCAACAGCCTCGATCTCACGCTGGACCTTGGCCAAACGGACGGGGGCTGCTCCAACGATGACCGGCGCTGGACCGCTCGCGGCGGTGCTCACCTGGGCACCCGACCACGCCTGCCTTGCCCCCGTATAGTGCCACACGGCAACAGCGAACACGACGAAGACGAGCAGCCCCCCGATCAGCCAACGCATTGAACCTCCGCACCCCCTATGAAGGCTGGCGCGATCCTATACTACCATTGACTTGATTGCGACTCCTGAGATGTTCTCTGATGATCACACGTCACTGATGTGGAAAGGCGGGTGAATAGTCGCTGGGCAAGTTGCCAAGTTAGATGGCTCGGTAATTCGGTTCGGATTTCCCTGCTTCTACCGGCAACGCTCTTTACCCCTCCATCGCCGGTCACTCGGCAGACGGAGTACTTTTGTTGCGACTAAGCAACAGGAATGTTCTATATGCATCCGACCCTGGCAGAAGCGGGGCGCGGGGGCTACTGCAGCCAATCAGGTCTGCATGCCCCAGCGCTGAACGGTACGCTGCTCGACGGTCCGAAATATGACGTTCTCGACGAAAAGACCGAGCAGGATCACGGTGAGCAGGCCCGCGAATACCGATGCAATGTTGAGCGAGTTCTTGTTCTCGAAAATAAACCACCCGAGTCCACCGCCGCCGGAACTCGCACCGAACACCAACTCGGCGGCAATCAGCGTACGCCACGCGAACGCCCAGCCGATCTTGAGCCCCGTTAGAATGCTCGGGAATGCCCCTGGAATGAGGATCTTCCAGACGTAGCGGATCCCGCTTAGACCATAGTTGCGCCCGACCATCCGCCAAGTCGGGCTCACTGCGCGAAAGCCTGCATGCGTGTTGAGGGCGACGGCCCAAAGCACCGCATGCAGGAGGACGAAAATCGTGCTGCCATCACCGAACCCAAACCAGATCATTGCGAGCGGCAACAGCGCAATGGATGGGAGCGGATTGAACATCGACGTCAAGGTTTCGAGCAGATCTGCTCCGACGCGCGTTGCGCTCGCAAAGGCGGTCAACAAAGCTGCAAAGAACAGTCCAACCGCATACCCCTGCAGCAGCACCTTTATCGAGGTGAAGGCTGCATAAATGATCTTGCCAGAAACGAGGCCCTCCCACAGGGCAACGACGGTTGCTCCGAACGTCGGCACGAGCAGGCTATTGTCCAGCCAACGGGCATAGAGCTCCCAGATCAGCGCCAGGACCACGAGCAGAATGGTCTTGCGCAAGACAGCGTTGCTCGAAAGCCGCTCCCAAACGCTGAGCGGTTTCTCGACTACACCGAAGGCAGTATCTTCAAGTGTGACGTAGATCTCCGGTCGTTTTGGAGGCGTCGCAATATTAGTCATTGCCTGACTGATCCTTCCTTGGACGCTCGGCGAACAGCATTTCCTCGATTCGCTCAGAGAGGGTCTTGCCGTCGCTGCCCACCGGATCGGTGCCGTCGCTATTCATCTCTGCGCGCACCCGGCCAGGGTGGGCACTGAGGAGCAGGATACGATTACCGACCTTGACGGCCTCTGGAATGGAGTGCGTCACGAACAGCAGCGTGAAACGGGTTTCCTCCCAAAGGCGAAGGAGCTCTTCCTGCATCTTCACGCGCGTCAGCGCGTCCAGAGCTGCGAAAGGCTCATCCATCAGCAGAATCTCAGGCTCCATCGCCATGCCGCGGGCAATGGCTACGCGCTGCTTCATACCGCCGGAAAGCGTGTGAGGATAACTATCGGCGAACTTGGACAGGTTGACCTTGTCGATGTAGTGCATCGCCTTCTCACGCGCCTCCTTGGCCGACATGCGGCCACTCGCGGTGAGAGCGAACACGACATTTTCTAGTACGGTAAGCCAGGGCAGCAGTTGATCGAATTCCTGGAAAACCAATATGCGGTCAGGTCCAGGTTTCTGCACCTTTCGGCCATTCAGCTCAATCGTTCCTTCAACCGGCTGAATAAAACCGCCGACGGCCTTCAGCAGCGTTGATTTCCCGCAGCCGGACGGCCCCAGCAGAACAAATCGGTCCGAAGAATAGACATCGAAGCTGACGCGGTACGTCGCCGTTACCAGATGGGCTTCCGTCCGATACTGCAGCGTCACACCGTCGACACGAAGGAGTGGATCGGTCGAAACCGTCAATCTCGGACCTCCATGGCCGTTTGCGATCCCATCGGTTTCTCCCGACGGGACCGCCTCGTCCTCAGTTATTGTTCTTAGTTACCGCCCTTAACGACTTCCTCTTCGAAGAAGAGTTCGGTCAGAGACCCAGGCTTGTGCTTGATCGATCCGATCTCATGCATGAAATGCGCGTATTTTAGAACGTTTTCAGGCACCGTCGTATACTTGGTGCTTGGACGCTTCAAGATTTGCAAAAGCTCCTCGTTGCTCAGCGGAGACTTGCCCCCCATTGATGCCACAAGCACTTCAACAGCGCCTTCGGGATCATTCTTGATCATCTCTTGCGCTTCCTTAAGCGCATCGACGAACACCCGATAAACTGTCGGATTCTCTTGGTAGAACTTGGTCGTGGTCGAGACCATGGTGAACGTGGTGGAGCCGCCCATCACGTCATCCGAGTTTTGAATTGTCCGAATGTTCTTGTTCTTTATTTCGATCTCGTGGAACGGCGACGATGCGTAATGAGCGACGATACCGCTCCCTTCGGATAGCAGCGCAGCAACCGCATCCGGGTGGCTCATAGAGACCGTCAGCGGATCGAACCTGAAAACGTCGCTGTACCCCTTCGACTTCGCATACATCTGCATGATGATCGAGGGGATCGACACCTTGACGCTCGTCACGGCCATCTTATCGTTCGGCCCAAAATCCTCGAGCGAATTAATATGCTTGGCGTTGGTATTGAGGAACATCGGCATCGAGCTGATGGCGGCAGCGCCTTTCACTCCGATGTTGCCCCTTGTACGGTCCCAGAGCGTAATGAATGCGGGAGGGCCAGCAGAAATAAAGTGAGCCTGCCCAGAGAGCAGAGCATCGTTCATCGCCGCCGGGCCGCCAATATTGGCCCAATTGACGCTGAGCTCGATTCCAGCCGCCTTAGCATGTTTTTCCACGAGGCCATGGGTCTTCATCATATGGAGCGGAAGAAACCCGAAGCCACCTGCCCCGAGCGGGACATTGAGCGTCTTGACTTCCGCTGCTGCGGGGAGCGGCGCAATCAGAATAGCCGCTGCGGCTAGACCAAGCAGAACCCTCTTCATGACTTCCCCCAAGTGTTTGTAATTCCGGTCGATCAGAGACGGGACGACAGTCGAGCCCCGACACTGAGCATCGCCTCACGCATTGCGGCGCCTCGCACCCACCGCACCATCGATCGCCCCAAGATTTTCCGCACGAGACGATGTAAAGTCAATATACTGTAAGACAATAATATAGTCGGTCGCACCACTAAGATCTTGAGGCCTTTCGAGTATCTGTTCCGCGAGGCTTCTCCTATACTTCGTCCCTTTCAGGCAGGCGGGATAGATATCGCTACGAGTTCCTCACCGACGTTCTTGAGCTCGGCGACCTTCCAGCACCTTTCTAGGAGCTTTTCTGTTTGGCTGGCCGGGAGAACCAAACCCACCTGATCACGGAATTTCTCCTCGAGTTGCGCGTTCGTCATCGGGCGGGCGAGATTGCCAAGGGAGTGTTCAAGGACTTTCGAGACGACGCGACCGTCCACCAGCTCAACCTCCATCTTCACGCCGTCCTCTGTGACGCTGCTATCAGCTTCTGGAGTGACGCTGTCCCGAACCCGCTTTATATCCGGATCATTCACCGCCTCGTCCGTGTACTCGCTAAGGCCCGCCTTACCTCGGACCAAGCCGACGGCCGTGCCGTGAACCACGGAAAACTTGCCCTCAAGCCCCTTTGTGATGTTGCGCTTCCCGCAGAGATCCATGACCAGCGGGGCCACTCTTATCTTGACCCGCTTTATCATATCGGCGGTCAAGCCGTACTCTTGCTTCAACTGAATAGCGGCATCGATCGACGGGTGGTTGACGATGCCGCAGGGAAACGGCTTGTAAGTATTTACACGGAGATCGAAGTCCTTCCCCAAGCCGGCTGTAAGTTTCGAAAGGTCATATTTTGCCGAAAGCACCGGCGCGAAACCACGCGGCCCCTCGAGCCCGTAAATGCCAGCCGTGAAGCCATTGCTGGCCAAGAGGGCGGCACCATACCCGTTTTGGGCCGCGCGGCCTGGATGCAGCGACTTTGCCATGGACCCAAACATCTCGCGGATTCCCGCTGCCTGGGTTGCGGCCAGCCCAATCGCATGAACCATCTGGGATGAATTGAGGCCCAACAGCTTTCCGATCGCGACCGCGGCGCCGAACACTCCGCACGATCCCGTGCTGTGCCATCCGGCCTCGTAGTGGGCGGGATATGTAGCATTCCCGACGCGGGAAGTGATCTCGAAACCGAGAATGAATGCGTGCACGAAATCACGACCGGAGACGGGATTGACACTCGCGTAGGCGAGGAGAGCTGATGCGACAGGCGAGCTTGCGTGGATGTAGTTTTTCGGCAGCGTGTCGTCGTAGTCGTGGACGTGGGACGTGATGCCATTGATCAGCGCAGCATGCAGCGGATCGGCCTTATCAGCCCGCCCCACGATTGAGGCTGTCGCAGGACCGAAAAAAGGCCTGAAAGTTTGGATCGCAATATCGGCAGCAGGCTCTCGCGCACCGCCGACAGCGCAGCCAACAATGTTGACGATGGCACGCAATGCTTCGTTGCGCACATCGTCCGGTATGTCGTCATAACGACTGCCGACGACGTATTCGGCCACTTCCTTGGTGACGTGCACTGTTAGCCCCTCCGTGCGCTAAGCACTCCTCCCAGGCCGCCAGGCGCGTCAAATCTTGCGCCCAGCTTCCCGCTCCTCGCGGAAAACGTCTGCGGCCACCTTCATCGCGTCGAGCGCCGCAGGCACACCGCAATAGACCATGACCTGAAGCAGAACTTCCTTGATCTCTTCCTTCGTCAGCCCGTTGTTGAGCGCGCCCCGCACATGGAGACGAACCTCGTGGGGCCGGTTGAGCGCTGCCAGCATCGCCAAGTTGATGATGCTGCGTGTTCTCCTGTCGAGCCCGGGACGTCCCCAAAGATCTCCCCAGCACCACTCCGTCACGATCTGCTGGAACTCGCCAGTGAAGTCATCTGCGGACTGGAGGGATCTGTCGACGTGCTCCGATCCCAAGACCTCTCTGCGGATCTTCAGGCCCTTCTGAAATCGCGGCGATGTGGTGTCGATATACTCGGTCATGATCACCTCCTTCGGCATCTGGGTAACGCGCATACTATTGCCAGTCAAGATGATTGTATGAGCCTTGTTGCTCGCAAATCGAGAAAGTCCTCGGGCAATTCGCCCCCCTGCTGATCAGCGACGGAATCGGGTCCTGCCCTGCTCAAACAGTAACAAGGACGTTCATCTGCCAGGTTCGGGTCCGTGCGCCCTGCTCGAGGCGGTATGCCGCCAATGCCTTTGCACCCGCTTTTCTACCCAGGTTTAATCGGATTGATGTGATTGGGAGAGGCGCGCTCTACTCCGGGTATTTGGTCATCCAAAAGCCGTCGAGCTGTTTTGAGTAAACCGAATATCTGCAAACGCAGCGCGTATGAAAGGAATGCCGTCGCCGAACGGCACAATTGCCGTATCGAATAGAAAATAACTGAAAAATAGGCGCGGCTCCTAATAGTTGGAGCCGCGCCCCTGCTTATCTCAATCTCTCGGAATTAGATTGGATTAAATATTCTGCCTCAAATACCGCGACTGAACATCGAAGACCCAGTTGCCGACGTTCCATGAGCCATAGGCGCCCATGCCGCCGGCTGGGTCGGGGCCGGCGTAGACGGGAACGTGCACCAAAGAGAGGCCGTCATAACTGCTGGCCTCCTTCAGCGCTTGGCGCAGAGTCTCCGCGTCATAGCCCCCGAACACGGCTTTCACACCCTTCACCGACGCAGCCATGGCCACGTAGTCGACCTCAACGCTATCGTTCGTCTTGTACTCGTTGCCATACTGAGCAACCTGCAGGCCGGTGATCGCGGCCATGCGGCGATTGTCGAACAGAACGATCATGCCCTTCGCGCCATGCTCGACACCGTCGATCAGGATCTGGGGGTTCATCATGAACGAACCGTCCCCGGTGAACGCGATACCGTAGCGCGGATTATCGGCAATCGCGGACGCGAGCAGCGCGGAAACCGCAAAGCCCATATAGGATGCTCCGGATTCGGTATATGTCTCGCCCGTCCGATCGTCCTCGACAATCTGGAATCCGTTTGCCTGGACGTCGCCGGCATCGAAGTATTTCACCGCGCCGATCGCTTTGGCGTGGTCAGCAGTGATCTTAATAGCAACCGGCTGAGTCAGCACTGGCCGGCCCCATGCCGCATCGTGCAACGGCGGCGTTTCAAATCGACCCAACTTGAATTCACGCCATTCCTGCTTCTTCTTCGCACAGGCTGCGAGCCATTCAGCCTTGGCTGCCGGATCGATCAAATTGGAGCGAGAAATCTCATCGAGCAAACGCTTCGTCACCGCGCCAATGTCGCCCGCCAGGCCGACGGTATTGGCGTAGTGCAACAGATCGCCGAGATCGCCATTGATATTGATGACAGCTTTGGCATTCGGGTAGCCGACTCCGGAACAGTCCGCCTGGCAAACGGCTCTGCTGCCGATGGCGATTAGAAGATCAGCGTTCTCCATCGCATAATTGCCAGAGATCGACCCCTTCGATCCGCCGACATGCATGTTCTGCGGATGATCGTCAGGCAGAACGCCGGTCGAGCCGGGAGAAAGAACAACAGCCGCCCCAATGCGCTCGGCAAGCTTACGCACCCATTCGTCCTGCCCGCGCGTACCACCTCCGGCCTTGATCACAGGGCGTTTCGATTCAGCGATGCGCCGAATGGCTTCCTGATAGCTTTCCTCGTCCGCAACGGCCGTGGCGGGGATACGCTGCCGCCCAGGCAGCGTCACCAGATTGAGCTCTGTCAGCTCGGGCTGCGTGTTCAGAGGTAGAAGAATGTAAAAGGGGCCGGCCTTATACGGATGATGCACGCAGAGCGACCCGCGCCGCATGCAGTCGCGGAGCGCTGCCGGAGTGTGCAGCACGTACGATTGCCCCATGAGCGCGGTGATCTGGCCAAAGAGCCCCTGCGCCCGCTTGGGGACCTGCTGCATGTTGTAGCCTTCGCCCCAGGTCGTCTCGTCGCCATAGATGTGGTAGACGCCGACGCCGTTCGAGGCTGCCGCCAGCGAGCCGGCCATGGCCTGCAGCGCACCCGGCCCAATTGAGGTGACGACGGCGCAGCATTCGCCATACTGCCAGGCCAACGTGGTCGCCGCATGGGCCATCTCCACCTCATTGCGGCAGTTGATGGTCCGGATGAGTCCTTCCTCCTCGTAGATCCTCATCACCTCGCCGAGGTCGGTGGACCCGTGGCCGAAAATCGCGAAGTACTTTCTGACGCCTTGCTTCAAAAGGCCGAGAACCAAGCCCTCTGACAGGCTCACAGTCACGATCTGCGGCAGCCTGCCCGACCTCAAGGCAGCGTCGAGACCGCCTGACTCGCGAATTATGCGGGCGCGATCACGCATCTGTTCTGGGCTGGACTGGTGCATTCTCAGGTGCCTCTAGTCTCCTGGATTTGGTCAGCCACTTCACTGCCGGCATGGCGAAAATCAGCGCGGCCAATAGCAGGAAGAAAGCGGCTGGGATCGACGAAACGAACACACCGAAATCGCCGTCTGACAAGATCAGCGCGGTGCGGAATTCCTTTTCCAGAATTGGCCCTAAAACGATACCCAAGATGATCGGGGTCAAGGGTATGCGGGCGCGCATCAAGCCATAGGCTGCCAGGCCCAGGATGGCCATGGTGTAAACGTCGAAGGCCGAATTGCGGAAGGTATATGCCCCAAAACCGCACATAATCACGATGGCAACGGCGAGAAGATGGGCCGGCACCCGGAGCAGCTGGACGAAGAAGCGGATGCCAAAAAGCTGGATCGCCAAAATGCCGATGTAGGAAATGATAATGGCGATATACACGCCATAAATCGTGTCCGGATGCTCGATGAACAGCATCGGTCCCGGAACAAGCCCGTGAATCAGCAAGCCGGATAGAATAATGGCCGTAGCGGGGTCGCCTGGGATACCCAGCGACAGCAGCGGGATCATCGCCCCACCGGTCACGGCGTTGTTGGCGGTTTCGGGCGCAATAACGCCAGCGATGTTGCCTTTTCCGAGCGGGAGCTCGCCCTTCGCTGATCTACGAGCGTGAGCGTACGCGAGAAATGCCGCGATCGGGCCGCCAGTGCCTGGGATGGCGCCGATGCCCGTGCCCAGAAGCGCGGACCTCATCATCAGCCAGAAATTATCTTTTAAATCCTTGAGCTTTGGCAGTTCGAACCTGACGTTCTTTGCGTCGATCGACTGCTGCTCACCGCGGTAGTACTGGACAAACGCATCGATGACCTGGGGCACGGCAAAAAGCGCAATCATCGCGACGAGGAGGTTTACCCCCTGCTGCAATGTGACGGTCCCGAAGGTCAATCGCTGCACGCCATCGATTTCATCCAGCCCGATAGTCATGATCATCAGGCCGATCACACCGGCGATCAAACCGCGAAGCAGCGACTTTTCAGAAAGACCGCAGATCGTCGAGAGGCCGAACAGGACGAGCGCGAAGATTTCCGCCGGTCCGAATCTGATGGCCATCTTGGCGACGAGATTCACCGAGACGATCATCACCACCAGACTGACGATGCCGCCGACGGTTGAAACAATAACTGCTGTGCTGAGGGCCAGCGATGCCTTACCGCGGCGCATCATCTGGTACCCGTCCAAAACAGTAGCAGCTGCGGACGGCGTCCCAGGAATTCCGAGGAGAATTGCAGAAACCGATCCCCCAGTCATGCCCCCGATATAAGTGCCAAGCAGCAAGCCGATGGCGGGAGTCGTCTCCAGCGTGAACGTCATCGGCAGGACAAGTGCCAATGCCACTGTAAAGGTCAAGCCAGGGATCGCACCGAAAATGAGCCCGATGATGGTGCCGATCGTAACGGCGAGGATCGCGTCTGGTGCGAGCGAGGCTGACAGCGCTGTCAGAAAAGCTTCCATCGGGCCGCTTCCCTCAGAACAGCGAAGTCCAGGTGCCCGGGGGCAAATACGCCCCGAGAACTTTACCCAAAAGTAGCCAGCATCCGAATGCGAGCCCGACTGCCATGCCGATGATCGTAACCGGATTTCTGATTTTCAGGATCAGGCCCACCATAGCCGCGACGACCACCATTGTCGCAAACACGAAGCCGACCTTCTCCATCAGAAAACCGTAGGCGACGATCACCAGAACAAGTGACAAGACGAGGCGGAGATAAAGCCAGCCTGCCAAAGCTTCTCCTTCAGGGGCGTCCTCTTCAACGTCGTCCGTCGATACGCCTGCAGGCTTCACATAGCTCGCTGCAAGGAGCACCAGAGCCAGCACCCCGAGAGCAATCCCAAGGCAGAGGGGGAATGTGCGCGGCCCAACAATTCCCGATGATCCAGGTGGGATTGTATACCAAACGGCAATTACCCACGCTGCAGCAAAGGCCAGCAACAGTAATGCCGTTACTCGGTCACGCCGAGCAGCGCCCATTCCGCACTCCTCCCGTCGGACTACTTCTTGAGGCCGAGCTTGGTCATCAGCTCCGCGAGCCTCTTGTCGTCAGCGGCGATTTCTTCACCGAACTTGGTATGATCCGCAAACGCGGGCTCGAACCCGATGGTCTGCGAGGCTTTGATAAACTCCTCGCTCTCGGTAGCCTTTTTCGCCGCTTCCTCGAGAACTGCGATCACGTCGTCGGGTGTGCCGGCCGGTGCCGCGAGACCACGCCACATCACGAGATTTACGCCTTTGGCGCCTGCCTCATCACACGTCGGCGTATTAGGCAAGGCCTTGATCCGCGTAGGGCTGCTCACGCACAGAATCTTGAGCGTGCCGGCCTTTTCATGCGATATGAACTGGCCGGGCCATTGCAGGGCAGCGTCAATCCGGCCGCCAAGCAGCTCGATGGGCGCCTTACCCTCGTCGTAAGGCACGTGAATCACCTTGTCGCCCAGCCCAAGAGCATCGAGGAGCGCAACTGTCGTCAAATGGGTGAAGGACCCCTTGCCGGACGCACCGACGCGGAGCTTCTTGTCGGACCCTTTAATGTCGTCGACCATATCTTGGAGGGTGTTCCAGCCAGAATCCGCCCGAACGGCGAAGGCGGGAACCTCCATGCTGATCTTCGCGATCGGCTTGAAGGCCGTGTAGTCGAAATCCATCCTGCCGCCGTGGTAGTTGGTGCTGATGGAGTTCGAGTTCCAAACGATGCTGTAGCCATCTGGCGGCGAGCTATGAACATGCTGGTATCCGATGGAGCCACCGCCTCCGGTCCGGCTCACGGGCACCACCGGCTGGGGGAGATGCTTCGACATGAGATCCGCCAGGAGCTGCCCGATCGTCTGGGCCGTGCTCCCGAACAGGATGGTCATTTCGATAGGTTTTTCGGGAAACTTGTCAGCTTTTGCCGGCGCCAATCCTGCAATCACGGCGAAAGCCGAGGTCGCGGCAAGCAGCTTGATTTTCAGGGCCTTCATGTTTCTCTCCCAAGTCCCAAAGCATCACAACCCATCTTCCGATGGGAGCAATTTTTTCTTGTTTTTATTATCGGTTAAGCCAGCGCCCAGGCGTCTCGTATCACGCGCTTGGCGTTGGCCAGTATAACTTCTGAGATCTCGCCGGCGAGAACGGGCCGAACCTCCGCGCTCACGATCGGTCGTTCTTTCTTGTCGAAGAAACCATTCGCGCGCAACGTCCTGAAGAACGCCGTGACCTCGGCCGTGTCCGTCTCTCCTCCGGGAATGCCGAACCGAGGCTGAATATCGCCATAAGCAGGATGGCTCTTGTCGCGAAACGCGCAGTTCCCGAGATGAACCGACTCCAAGTAATCCTTCATCTTCGGGATTGAGACTTCCGGATCCTCGTTGAGCAACGGGAAGTGGCTGAGATCCGTGAGCAAACCGAAATTCGGGTAGTGCGGCCGCAAAGCCTTGGCCACGTCCACGGCGTCTTCGACATGGCCGATCAGGTTTTTCTTGTCGATCGACCGGTCGAATATCTTCAACGTGAACTTCATCGGGCCATCTTGGGCCGCATATTCCAGGATCTGATGCAGGCTATCGATCAGAAGCTTTTTCGCTTCCTCCCGCTTCTCGTCGCCGGGGTCTCTACCAGCAATGAGACGCACGACCTCGGCTCCGAGCTGGCGCGCTTCATCCACGCAGCTCTTGACGGCGTCGATCGCCGCATTTCGTTCGCGCTGATCGAATGAGTTCAAGTTGAACTTATTCGTCAGCATTTTGGGTTGCGTCGCATAGGCGACCGAGAGGTGGCTCTGGTCGAGCAGCTGACGGGCCGTATTGCGGACGCGGTAATCCTTCATCCAGCCTACCTCTACGGCGGTCCAGAAGTCGTCCGCGCAGATCTTCTCCAGCGTCTCCAAGATTGGGCCGGTGCCGGACTCCACGCCTGGGAATGCCTTGAAATGGACGACCCCTACACGCATGAACCGGTACATACTAGCGTCCATGCTCTCCTCCAGCTCCTCGCCCTTCACAACTCTATTACTTCATTACTTCACTCTGCAGCTTGCCTTTGGCTCTCCCGCCTCGCCTTCTCCTCAAGTGCCGCTAGAATTTTCTCGGGCGTAGCAGGCAGCGACGTGATCCTGACCCCAACAGCGTCGTAAATGGCGTTGATGATTGCTGGTGCCGTCGGTATCAGGGCCGGCTCGCCGATACCCTTCGCCCCCAGCGGGCTGCGCGGATCCGGATCCTCGATGATGATCGAGTTGATCTTCGGCACATCGAGCGCGGTCGGCAGAATGTACTTCGCCAAGCTTGGGGTCGTCGTATAGCCGTTTACGGTCTTGTATTCTTCCATAAGAGCTTGGCCCAGACCCTGTGCGATGCCACCTTCGATCTGCCCCTCGATGCCCCGCGGATTGATGGCGCGGCCCACGTCGTGCGCCGCCCAGATGCCGAGCACCTGAACCTCTCCCGTCATCGTGTCGACCTCCACCTCGGCCACCTGGCAGCCGAAGACGTAGGCTTGCCAGGGGCTGCCAGAGCCGTCGACTGGATCTAGACCTGTGCCGTACGACGTGAACGATCCTGAGCCGACCGGGACCACACCCCTCTTTTTGCAAATATCGACGGCCTCCGCCATCGTCATTTTCAGGTTGGAGCTTTCGGACCAGATTTCGCCGTTGAACGCGACGATGCTGTCCTCAGGCACATCCCAGTGAGCGGCCAGCTCACGAACGAGCTTGGCGCGGGCCTCACGGCAGGCCAGCGCGACCGAGTTGCCGATCATATACGTTTGACGCGTGGCTCCGGCGTGCGCCGCCTCGGGAGCCCGCGCTGTATCGTTATCACCGATCGTCACGTCCTCGGGCCGAATGCCGAGCTCCTCGGCAGCGATCTGCGCCAATACGGTGAGAATGCCTTCGCCAATTTCGGTTACGCCTGTGACGATCTTGGCGGTGCCGCCGTCATCCAGCTCCGCCCAGGCCCCTGCCCTGTCGATGGTCGCCGTGCGCGCGATGCCATACCAGCTCGCTGCAACGCCACGGCCGCGCATCTTACGCTTCATCATCATGCGACCTCCTGGGCTGGTGTTTCGACTTTACGGAAGCGAGCGCCGAGTGTGCACGGCGGCCGTGTATCTTCTCCGCCGAGATCGGAGCGGTACGGCCCGCGCATGTTCGGCGGCCCCTTTTCCCAACGCGAGGCCTTCTCAGCAGCATCGAGAACGCGGCCCAGCGAAACTGAGCCGAGCTTCTGCTTCGTGTGTGTAAGGGCGCCATCGCGCATCATATTGATGCGCCGGATCTCGAATGGATCGAGCCCGAGCTTTTCCGCACACAGGTCCAAATGCGCTTCCGTCGCGAACTGGACCTGCATGGCGCCGAACGTACGGAACGCACCCGACGGCGTGTTGTTGGTGTAAACACCATACGTATCGACCTGAAGGTTCGGAATGTCGTACGGGCCGCAGGCCAGGATCGCCGCCTTCCGCATCACACCTTCAGTGGACATCGCATATGCTCCGCCGTCGGAGATCATTTTGAATGAGACGGCAGTGATGCGGCCATTCCGCTTCAGGCCCATCCGATAAGTGATGCGTGCTGGGTGGCGCTTGGCTGTGGAGATGATCGACTCTTCACGCGTAAAGACGAGCCGCACTGGCCGGTGAGTTTTCAGCGCTGCTATGGCCAGCATGCCCTGATAAATCATGTCCTCCTTGCCGCCGAAGCCGCCGCCCACCGGGCTCATGATGAAGCGCACCTTGTTGATCGGCTTGGCAAGAATCTCCGCCAGCATATGGCGGTGGTGCGTTATGTTCTGGCTCGGCGAGATCACCGTCACGACACCGTCGTGGTCAACGTAAGCCAAGCCGGCCTCGGGCTCGAGGTACGCGTGCTCGACCTGCTGTGTCTCGTATTTCTCCTCGACGATGATATCGGCCTCGGCGAACCCTTTCTCGATGTCGCCCTTCCGGATCGGGATGTGCTTGACGATGTTGTCCTTGGCGTAGTCGTGCAGCACCGGCGCGCCAGGACGCATCGCTTCTTCCGGATCGAAGATTGCCGGCAGCGGCTCGTACTCGACCTTGATGAGCGACAAAGCCTTGCGCGCCGTGACGATATCCTCGGCCGCGACCGCGGCCACGGCTTCACCGACATAACGCACCTTGCCGCGCGCCATGACCGGCTGGTCATGGATGAAAACGCCGAATCCGTCCTTGCCGGGCACGTCCGCGGACGTGATCACGCAGGCTACGCCCTCAAGCGCTTCTGCCGCGCTTGTATCGATGGATTTGATCAGCGCGTGCGGATGCGGACTACGCAGCACCTGCATATGCAGCATGCCGGGCATGACCATATCTCCGGCATATCGCAGGCGGCCCGAAACCTTGCTCGGCGCGTCGATCCGGCGAACATTGCTGCCAATATAGGATTTGACCGGGGACTCCGGCTCGAGTGCAGCAGGGCCGATGCGGCCCGCAATTACATCTCGCGCAATTTCAACGGCTTCAATGATTTTCGCATAACCCGTGCAGCGGCAGATATTGCCGCCAAGGCGCTCCTTGATCTCCTCGACATCAGCATTGGGATTTTCGCGCAATGCCGCCGTGGCAGCCATTACCATGCCAGGAATACAGTAGCCGCACTGGCTGGCGCCGGTCTTGTAAAATGCCCGCTGAATGGTGGTGAGCTCACCCGGAGGCGCGAGCCCCTCGATTGTTTCGATTTTCGCGCCATTTGCCTTCGCCACGGGCATCAGGCACGATTTCACGAGCTTGCCATTGACGAAAACGGAGCAGGTGCCGCATTCGCCGGCACCACAACCTTCCTTCGTTCCGGTCAGGTCGAGGTCGTCTCGCAAAAAGTCGATCAGCCGCTGATAAGGCTTGGCGAACCGACGCACCTTGCGTCCGTTCACTTCCAATTGAATCTCGAGATCAGGCATGCGCAGCCTCCTTTTGAGTGGAGCCGGGTGCAGCTGCTCCGCAGGCGACGAGAGCTTCCTCGATAGCCGCTTGCACGAATCCGCAGACAACGGAGCGCCGATACTCCTGACGTGTGCGCGATGCGACCCGGTCAGCCGCCAGCGCGCTTACACGCGCGATGAGATCCTGCGATATGCGCTCGCCTTTCAGCTTGTCTTCCACGTCCTTCAGGCGCATCGGGACGGGGCCAATTCCACCGACGGCAACACGAACGTCCTCAATCACCTGACCAGACGAATCGATCTTGGCCAATGCCGCCGCGCAAACCGTCGAGATGACGAGCGAACGGCGGCGACCAACTTTCTGGAATGAACCGCCATAACCAGCCATCGATGTGCAGGTTATGGCAGTGACAATTTCGTCCGGCTCAAGCGCCGTTTTCCCAGGCCCGAGAACGAACTCGGACAGCGGCAGGGACCGGTGCTCGATGCTCCCCTGCACAAGCCGGGCAATCTCGATTTCAGCATCCATGGCAAGGAGCGGCGGCGTTCCGTCCGCAGCCGGAGATGCATTTACGATATTCCCGGCCAGCGTCGCTTGCTCCCTAATCTGATCATCTGCAAACCAAACGGCGCAGTACGGCATGCAGGGCAAATGCTCCCGCAGCAGATCGTCCGTCAGGAACCGCTGGAACACGACGTTGGCGCCCAAACGGGCACGCCCATTGGAAACCTGATAGCCAGACAGCTCGGGAATGCGGCTGATGTCGATCAGAACTGGCACGTGAACGTCACCCGCCCGGCCCTCGCGAGCCCAAGGCAAAATGTCCGTTGCACCAGCCACGATCTTGCACCGCCCACGATGGGCTTGGAGCTCGGCGAGCGCCTCGCCGAGCGTCGTGACTGTCAGGTATTCATCGCAGAGGAGCATTTCTCTCCCGAATGACCTATTTCTTCAAAGGTGCGTAGAACGTACCCTCGACCTCGAAAATGTCGTCTTGATTAAGCCGATCGACCTCTACGATAGTCCGAGGCGGATACGGGCCGTCACCCCACAGCTCCTGCTGCACCTTATTCACGATCGGTCGATACCGGTACATGTCGGTGACGTAGACAACGATCCTCACAGCGTCGCGCAGGGTGGCACCCTCGGATTCGGCGATGTGCTTCATGTTGAGAAACGCTTGGCGGATCCGTGCTTCATCGCCCTCAACGAGCTTGTTCTCTTTCGGATCAATTCCGCGCATGCCGGCGACGAAAACGAAATCGCCGGCGCGGGTACCGAGATTCCAGGTTCCAGTCGGTTTAATGGCTCCTTCGGGCGCCAGCGTCTTGACGCCGTTTGGTGAGAGCGGGAGGTCTTGCGCAGACGCTGGCAACGCCACTGCCAGCATCAGAGCTGACGCAATACCCAACCGTTTCACCATGTTCATGGCTATTCCTCCTCGATGGCAGGTTATTCCGCAGCCACTTTTTGAACCTTATCCATGTTGGCCTTCACGACCACCTTGATCGCATCTTCCACGCGATCCTTCGCATAGCGGATTGCTGTTGGCAGATCCGATAGCGGGAAGGTGTGCGTGTGGATCTTCGTGGCATCAAAACGCTTCTGCCTCATAAAGGCTTCGGCCCGGTGGGTTGCCGATTTCCCTTCCCCGCGGATGCCGTAGACATAAATGTTGTTGCGGACGATGTGCGCGACGTCGACGGGTACCTCCCCGTGCGGGAAGGCGGCGAGACAGACCTTGCCGCCCCGATTAACCATCTTGATCGCTTCGTTCAAAGCATTCGGAGCGGCGGAGCATTCGAGAACGTAGTCGACACCCTTGCCGCCGTTCAAATCTTTCACGGCCTGAACCACGTCATCCACCTTCCGGATATTGATGACGTGATCAGCGCCAAGCTCCTTTCCGATTTGCAGGCGGTTGTCGCGCGTGCCAGTCAGAATAACCGGCTGCGCGCCCAGGGCTTTGGCAACGGCGACACCGAGGAGCCCGATTGGACCGGGACCGGTTACCACAACGCTTTCGCCCGCAACGAGGCCGCCAAGCTCCGTCAGGCCGTACATGGCGGTTCCGGCCGTAACGACCAGAGTTGCCTCCTCGTCCGACATATCGTCGGAGATGCGGATCAGCGTATTGATGTTGTTGACCTGATACTCGCAGAAGCCGCCATCCGTGGTGAACCCATTCGCCCGATGGCCTTTGTCGACGTCGCCGTAATTCAGCCCGTAATTGTGACACGAGGTATACATGCCTTGGCGGCAGCGCTTGCATTGTCCGCAGCCCGCATGAATCTCGACCGCGACCCGGTCACCAATCTTGAATTCGTCAACTCCTGGGCCAAGCGCCACCACGGTGCCCATGTACTCGTGCCCCGGGGTGAAGTCCTTGTTGAATGGATCGCCACCTTGGATAAGCGCCGGTGGGCCGTGATAGATGATTTCAAGATCCGTGGCACAAATCGCCACAGCATCGATCCGAACGAGCACCTCGGCTTTTTTCGGCACCGGCACCGGCTTCTCTTTCAAAATAAGCTCGCCCGGGTTGCCGAGTACCCAGGCCTTCATCGTCTCGGGTATTGGAAACTCGGGACTCGTCTTGACGTTGCTCGGCATCGCCATCGTGGCTCTTCCTTTCTCTTCACCTCGCCTGAGGGCATCCAATTCGACTGACTCGAAAACTACCGCGTGGACTCGGTCCGATTGCCGTACCGTTCCGAAATCATTCCCGCACAGGCGCGCACGGCAGCCTTGACCTTTTCGAGGTGCTCGCCTTCAGCACGCATTTTCGGCATGGAGCAGCTGACCGAGCCGATGACCGCACCCGTATGGTCACGGATGGCAGCGCCGATGCACACCACGCCTGGCTGGAATTCCTCATCGTCGACCGAGTAGCCATTGCGACGGACGAGCCGCAGGTCCTCGATCAAGTCGGAAATTGTCGAGATCGTTTTATCCGTGAACCGATGAAGACGCATGTGGGCGATAACCCGGGCGATTTCCGCCTCAGGCAACCACGCCAAAATCGCCTTGCCAGTGGCCGTCGCATGAGCGGCATCCGTTCGGTTGGCCTCATCGGATCCGGCCCGGATCGGAAATTTCGATTCCAGCTTGGCCAGCGTCACCAGCGCATGCCCCTGCAAGGTCGCGAGGTGGACGCTCTCGAGCGTCGTCTCGTTCAACTCGCGCAGATGCGGCATGGCGATGTCGACCAGGCTGAATTGCTTCAGCCGCTGGTTGGACAATTCGGTAATTTTGGAGCCGAGGAAATAGCTTCGCGTGCGCGGCGAACGTCCGACAAATCCGTGCTTGGCGAGCGTCGCGAGAAGGTGGTGGCAGGTGGGGGCTCTGAGCGAGGCCTTGCTTGCAATCTCGCTCAGCGACATTTCACGGTCGGACTCCCCGAGGATCTTCAACAATTCCAGCGCCCTCTCGACGGACTGAACCGTCCGCGGGCTCTTGGTGGCACGGAGAGCATCGACCGTGATATCCGCGGCCATGGACTCGAGCTTCCCGTCTCTGTGTTCGACGCGCTCCGCCATCTGGGCAGTGCTTCGCCTTTTTGATACTCGCCGTGGAGATGAGCGCATTTTTTCTGAGCGAAGTCAAATTTTTTGTCAAAATATCAAAGTTGATTTGATATCATCAAATCTTTTCGCGCTGACGCCAGTCTTCAGCAAGAGACGCCAGCCGGCACAGCGCCGTTTGATAATGCGCGCCGTCGGCTTCGCCCAACTCAAAATGAGCCGGACGCGGAAGTGTTCGGATTTTGCGATGATTGATGCCCGCACTAACCGACCCGATGGGCATAGCATCGGTCGGCTTTGGGGGCGAGAAATTGCGGGCCGCGAAATGAATTACCGGTCAGGCAAGCTGGCTGTCCGAGGACCGCAGCTTTCCATGGGCGGTGCCGTGGTCGTCCAGCCGTCCTTGGTGATGGTCACGACATACCGCCGGCAACCTTGCGGAGCGCCGGGCACAAAGCGGACCCGGAAGAGGGCCTCCTCAGGGCTCCTCTGTCGGGGCCAAATAACTGTGGCGCTGTTGTCGGGGTTCCCAAGGGCCCGCTGAATAGCAATGCCAGCGTTGCGGTAATCGGTCGGCGACATCCGCTCCAGCAGAACTCGCGACAAACCGGGGTGCAGTCCCACTGAAATTGCGCGTTTTTGATAAGGATCGTCCGGATCAACCCTCGGCGGTGGCAGTCTTGCGGGCCGGCTGCTCTCTCTTTCACCAGCCGATCTAGGTAACGAAGCTGTCTCGGATACCTCCTCGGTTTCGTCCTCTTCGCTTTCCGTTGCGTTGATGGTCACAATCTCCCTGCTTTCCACCTCCTTTGGACCTTCCTCCTCCTTCGGAGCTTTCTGCTCCTTGGGTGCCTCGGCGGCTATGTCGGTGGAAGGGGGTGATTGTTCGGTTTCAGGCAGCGCCTGCTTCTCCGGTACGACCGGCTCCGACGACGGCTGATCGAGCGACGGAACCGAGCTCTTCGCGAACCGTGTGACGGCCTCGTTGAGCTCGGACGGAGCTTGGGGCTCAGACGGAGCGCGAGCTTGCTCGATCAGACCATTCGATTGATTAAAAGCAGCGGTCAACCACTCCGACCAGGATGCACGATCAACAACCAGCACCCAACCGACACCCACAATGACAAGCAGGAACAGGACCCCGCGAAGGACGGCAGCCATCCGCGACCGATGCGGCGGGGGACAAACCCGTTCCGGCGTGATCTCATCAAAGGCAAAGATTTCCTCGGAAACGGGATCGAACTTGTCGTGAGTGGAATAGTCCGAGGCCGAACGCCGACCAATGGCGACCATCGCTTCCCCTCCGAATGTCGCTCGTCGGTGTCTTTCCCCGCTGTTGCGTAAACAGCTAGACGTTGCGGGCGAAATGATGGCCAAGGGGATCCGCCGACCATTAAATCAGCAGTCTTAAGAGAAGAATAATCCTCTTGCCGGTTCGGACCTCGGCGCGACAGGGCAGATGAAATCAGCGGATTGTCTCGGCTCCTCTTTCGTGCCTGGAGACCAATACCGCACCCCCGCCTAAGCCAGAGCTTGCGGCTGGCGTTGCCAGCCCAGTCGCAAGTTTGGTCACTCTGATCAAATCCTGGGCACTTCAAATGGTCGGGTCGCGGCCGTACGAGGCTCGAGCCACGCATCAACGCAACCCCAGGTAAAGTGAGCAGTTTTTCCGCCAGCACATCGTCAGTAGGATGGTTCTATGGCCCGCATTTGTGCTATGGCTGGAAGGGTTGCCGGAACTGCCAGCGAGGCCGGTTCCCGCGTATGTCATCGGGAGGAGCAGATGTCCGATTTTTCAGGTAGGAAAGCGCGCCGCCGCGATTTTCTCAAAGGTGTCGGTGCCACTGGTGGGGTGATCGCACTGGGCGTCACTCTGCCCAGCCCACTTCGGGCCCAGTCGGCGCCGCCGAAGGTTCCGATAGGCCAGATCGTCGCCTTCACGGGCTCAGGCGCCGAGTACGGGCCGTTCTTCCGTGATGCGGCGCAGCTGGCCCTCGACCAGATCAACAGGGCAGCCGAGCAGGTCTTCGGCGGACCAATCGTCGAGCGGTTGATCGCGGAAGACTCCAATACGCTTCCAACGCCTGCCATCGAGGCAGCTCGCAAGCTGGTCGAGAGCGACGGCGTGCCAGCCATCATCTGCGAGTGGTCCAGCGGCGTGACGGTGGCGGTGGCCACCTCGGTTACCATTCCGTCAGGCGTGCTGCAGGTCGGCAACGGTACCACATCGCCGCTCGTTTCCGTCCTCCCCGAAGACGAGGGCAAGGACCTGCTGTTCCGCACCAGTCCGTCGGACGCGTTGCAGGGTGTGGTCGCGGCAGACCTCGCAGCTGGCAAAATCATCGACGGTTATAAGTTCGACACCGCGGCGACCATCTACATCAACAACCCGTATGGCCAGGGTCTGTCGAACGCTTTCGCTGCCGCCTTCGAGAAGCGTGGCGGCAAGGTGCTGGCCCAGGTCGCACACCCTGAGGAGGTGCAGCCGACCTACCGCTCGTTCCTGAGCGCGGCTCTACAGGATAAGCCTGGCGTGCTGGTGCTGCCGACATATCCGGCGCATACCGCTCAAATCCTGAAAGAGAGCCGCGACATCTTCGGGTACACGAGCTGGCAGTTCACTGACGCGAACCGGTCGAGCGAAGTGCTCGATGCCGTCGGCGGCAAGGACTTGGCAGGCAAGTATGGCACAGTGCCTTCGGCTGACCCCGAGTCGCAAAGCTACAAGGCTTTCGCGGCAGCCTACCGCGAAGCCACCAAGCAGGACCGTATCCCGCCCTTCACGGAGACGACCTACGACGCGGCTATGGTCATCGGTCTGGCGCTGGCCAAGGCGGTCGCTGATGGCATCACTGACGCGTCCGAGATCACCGGCACCGTGCTTCGGGATCGCCTGCGCCCGATCGCCAACCCGCCTGGCGAGAAGATCATTGGCGGCAGCCAGGAGGAGATCACGAAGGCGCTGCAGTTGCTCAAGGAAGGCAAGGAGATCGACTACGTCGGCGCCGGCGGCTCGGTGGACTTCGACCAGAATGGCGACGTTAAGACGCCAATCGCGGTCTGGAAGTACACCGAGACTGGCGACGAGACGGTGAAGATCGTGCCTGCCGAGGACATCGCGTCTGAGTGAACGGACGCCGCACCGCTTACGCAATGAAAATGGGCGCCTCTTGGGCGCCCATTCTTTTTTACCGCGTTGGACCGCTACATGAAATCGGAGACCTTCTTGCGCTCCGGAATGATCCCCTGGGGACGGAATAGCACGATCAGCGCGAGCATGATTGCGACCAGCATCCAGCGCAGATAAGCACCGCGGGATGGCAAGTCGGGCGAGATCGCCTGGAGCGCCGGACTCATCACATCGATCATGAAGGCCGCTCCGCTCCACACACCCCACACTACGAAGGCCCCAAGAATGACGCCCTTGTTGTTGCCGCTGCCACCGAGCATCACCATCACCCAGACGATGAAGGTGGCGAAGAGCGGATTGAAGTGGCTGTAGTCGATGCTGACCACGTAATGGGCGTAGACAGCACCCGCGACGCCCATGATGAAGCTGCCGAGGACGAAGGACTCGACCCGTCGCAGGGCTACGTTCTTGCCGCTCATCGCAGCCGAGTTCTCCTCGTCGCGGATGGCGCGCTGGAGGCGCCCCCAAGGGGAGCGCGAGATGCGCTCGAGCAGCAGGTAAGTCACGGCGAGGATGAGCGCCACGATCCCTAGGTAGAGAAACACGTAGTCACGCGGCGCGAGCGGCGCGACGAACCTCGCGATCTCCTCGGGTAGCCAGCTACAGGGCGGATCGGTGAAGACGCAGTTGAGCGGGCGCGGGATGCCGCGCATCGGTTGCGGCCCGTTGGCCAACCAGCGCTCATTCTGGAAGATGAAGCGGATGATCTCGGCAATCCCGAGCGTCGCGATCGCGAGGAAGTCCGTGCGAAGGCGCAGAACGGGAATGCTGATGAGGAACCCCGCAACCGCAGACACGACACCCGCAATCAGGATGCCGGCAATGATCGGCCAGCCGAGCCCGAAGGCCTGCTGGGAGTAGCTTGCGAGTGCACCTGAGGGCATGGTCGTCGTGACGAGTGCCGACGTGAATGCGCCGATCGCAAAGAAGCCGGCAATGCCGAAGTTGACGTGCCCTGTCAGGCCCCACTGGCTATTCAGGCCGAGGGAAAGAATGGCGTAGATCCCCGCCATCGTCGAAAAGGAGGCGAGATAGGTCAGGGCGCCGCGTGGCAACAGCAGTGGCAACGCAATCGCCACCACGGCCGCGATTACTATCGAAAGTGGGAGGCGCAGCCTTAGCCGCCCCGGGATGACCAGCAGCCCGAGCAGGAGCAGCGGCAGAAAGAGGAATGCGGCGCGCGCCATATCGGCCTTGCTCATCTCAGTCCCCCCTCTGCCCGAAGAGGCCCTGAGGCTGCAGGAGGAGCACGATGACCAGCAGGATGAATGCCACCCCTGGACCGTAAGCCGGGTTGATGAATGAGGAGGATACCTGCTGCGCCACGCCGATGATCACCGCTCCCACGATCGCCCCGATAGGGTTCCCCAACCCACCAACGATTGCCGCCGCGAACATGGGCAGAAGCAGCCAGAAGCCCATCTCAGGTCGCAGCTGAGAGGCCAAGCCGTACATCACGCCACCAGCCGCAGCGAGACAGGCGCCAAGAATCCACGTCCAAGCGATGACCCTTTCAGTATTGATACCGCGCACCTGAGCGAGATCTGGATTGTTGGCGGTGGCGCGCATCGCCTTACCCATGCGCGTGCGCTCCAGCAGCAACCAGGTGAGAATGACCAGCACGGTTGCCAGCAAGAAAACGAAGATCTGGTCGGCCTGCACGCGGATGCCGAGCGGCAGATCGAGGGCCGGATTGGCGCGACCGGGATAATAAAACAGGAAGTCCGAGCCCCAGACGAGGTAGATCGCGCTGCGGAGGAAGAAGGCGGCGGCAAGAGAGGCCATGGCAAAAAGCACCAGCGACGCCATCCGCAGGCGAAGCGGCCGGAAAAGCACCCGGTCAACCGCCAGAGCAATGAAGGAAACAATTGGCATTGACAGGATTAGCCCCGCCAACAGCTCCCAACCGAAGGAAAAAGGGCGCATTGCTGGGCCGGCCGGCAGCACCGCGGCAAACGTGAGGGCGCCATAGGCGCCGAGCGTCACCAGCTCGCCATGGGCGAAGTTCGGGAACTTGAGCACTCCGTAAACCAACGTCAGCCCGATTGCTCCGAGCGCAATGATGCCGCCGAGCATCACGCCCCAAACCGTGAGCGACAGCAGCTCCGAAAATGATGCGCCCTGGTAGCGCCCGAGCAGCCAGAACACCACCAGCGTCAAGAACAACGCCACCCCGAGAGCCGTCCGGCTCCGCAGCGCCGCCATCAGCCGCTCTCGGGGGGTTCGGTCGTCAGTTCTGGCCAGTGCGTCCTGCAATGTCTCCGCCATATGCTGTTCCTCGATCTCCCCTCAGCCACCGAGATAGAGCCTGCCGATCTCGGGATCGTTCAGTAGCTCCCGGCCGGTTCCTTCGAAGCGGTTCTCGCCGCTGGCCAGAACGTAGCCCCTATGGGACATTTCCAACGACAGCTTCGCATTCTGCTCTACGATCAAGATCGCAGGACCCGCCTCGTTGATCTTCCGGATCTGCTCAAAAATCGCGTTCACCATTTTCGGCGACAACCCGGCCGAGGGCTCATCCATCAGGATGAGCTTCGGCTCCAACATCAGCGCGCTTCCCATGGCCACCATCTGTCGCTCGCCACCCGACATCTTGCCGGCGCGCTGGTTGCGACGCTCCCTGAGGCGCGGGAAGTACTCGAAGACCTTCTCCATGCGGGCCCCGATGTCGACGTTCTTCGCGAGAAAGGCACCCATCTCGAGGTTTTCCGCAACGGTCAGATCGGTGAAGACGTTAGCGACCTGCGGCACGTAGCACATGCCGCGCTCGACGATCTGATAGGGTTGTAGATGGGTAATATCCTCGCCGTCGAAAATGATGCTGCCCTCGCGCGGGTGCAGCAGCCCGAAAATCGTTTTCATCAGGGTCGACTTGCCTGCGCCATTCGGCCCTATGATCGAAACGATCTCGCGCTCTCCCACCTCGATCGAGACGTTGCGCAGGATTTCCGTGTCGCCGTAGCCGGCAGTAATCCCCCGGACCTCAAGCAGCGCCATACTGTCCCCCAAGATAGGCTTCCAGCACCCGCGGGTCGCGACGCACCTCGTCAGGGGCGCCTTCCATAAGCCGGCGGCCCTCACTCATCACGATCACTGGATTGCAGAGCTCCATCACAAGGTCCATGTCGTGCTCGATCAGGAGGAAGGTGATCCCGCGCTCACGCCTGAGATACTCGATATTCTCAACTAGCTTCTTCATGAGGCTGCGATTGACCCCGGCCGCAGGCTCGTCGAGGAGCACCAGCCGCGGGTTGGCCATCAACGTGCGCGCCAACTCGAGAAGCTTCTTCTGCCCGCCCGAGAGCCGGCCGGCATACTCGTTGGCCACGCGCGCCAAATCCACAAACTCGAGCACCTCCATCGCCCGGTCGCGGATTTCGCGCTCCTGGCGACGCACGAGGCCGGGCTGGAACCAGCAGTTCCAGAACTGCTCGCCAGCCTGATCGGGGGCGACCAGCATGAGGTTTTCCAGAACGGTCATCGTGCCGTGCTCGCGCGGGATCTGGAAGGTGCGGCAGATGCCGCGCCGGAAGACGCCGTGTGGCGGCAAACTGGTGATATCCTGGCCATCGGCAAGCACGCGGCCTGAGTCAGGCTGGAGAAAGCCGGTGATCAGGTTGAAGAGGGTCGTCTTGCCGGCGCCGTTGGGCCCGATCAGGCCAGTGATCGTGCCTTCGCGGACGCTGAGCGAGCAATGGTCGATCGCGCGCAATCCCCCGAAGTTCTTGACGAGATCGCGCACCTCGAGCACCGGAGCTTTCTGGGCAGGCTGGTCTGGCATGTCTCCCCATCCGATCCACACGGACGACATGCGTGTATCACCTGTGGCTCCCCTTGAAAACCAACGCTTGCTGAGCGAGCGGCTGACACGTCGTCGCCCGTGGCCTGCCGGTATCGTTGCCCTGACGGAGAGAAATCAAAGACCTGCGCTCATGTGGTGGCTCGTCGTGGAAGCCTGCCTCGACGAGTACGTTCGAGCTTCCGCGTGTGTGTTGTAGGTCGAAGAAGGGCCGCGAGCGTGGTAGGGCCTCTCTTCTTGGAGCCGTAGTTCATCAGCACGCGAGTGGGTGAACCGAGTCACTTTGCGGAGGCGGTCTCAGCCCAACGTTCGCACCCCACGTGCTTAGGTTCGAGGACTCAGGAGCCGTACGTGGAGCAACCTGCCCTGTATCGACCGAACCGCTCACCTACCAGTCGACTAGGAACAAGAATCTGTTTTTTCACACGCTCATTGCGAAGTGATTTGCGCTCTTAAATTCGCATTGCATTTTTGTGAGAATAATCCGTAGGCGGGGGAACCCACGCGGCGCCCCCGCGTTCCTCTGCTAGTTCTTGCAGAAGTGGTTGAGCAAAAGAACTACGATTTCAAAGAGCTTTTGCCACCACTTCAACCAGGATGGGCAGTCCAAATTGTTGGCACTCATTGGGTTTGTCCTCCTTCTGGGTGCCGACACGACGGCGGAGGTGCAGCTCCGCCGTCACCCTATTCTCCGTCGGCTGCGACGAAAACGTTTCGGCAACAAAAAAGGTTCGCCCGATCAGGCAGTTTTGATGATGCACTGCCACAGCGCAGCCGCGAGGGAGAGCATATCGTTTGCTGGATCGATTGATTGTTTGTACCAGGAGTGATTAGGCGAGCGAAGGAGCGTCCTCCTCCTCGGTGGCATCCTTCGTAATCAACACCGAGTCTCCGGCATTCGCGTCACAGGCCCTGACAATTCGCCTCGCCAATTCATTGATCGTGTCGCAACGATATTCGAAGAAGCGGTCGGTGCTACTCGCTGACTTGCTTGGACGAATGACCCACTTACCGTCGATATCCAAGCCGATTCGCGGCAGATGCTCCATCGGAATGAACCACGTCACGATGAATTCGGTCAGTTCTGGATTGATGAGGCCAGCTACAAGATATGCCCTGCGCGCTTCGTTGAACGTGGCCTGCCGGACTTGGAAGTGAACCCTGTTGCCGCGTTTTCCGGTGCGACGATTGATGAGCGTGCGCGTGCGGCATTTCAATTGAATTGCAACCGAGTTACCGGTCAACTTATCGAAGAACAATACATCAAGCCCATCATCGTCTGCGAGCGGCTGGAATGGCGACATTCGACCATCAGTCGCCTTCATAACCGCATTGACGAGCAGGTTCTCGCCTATAGCCCCGACTTGGGTGGAAGTAAGGGACACCCTAGTTTCCTCCTGATGCCACCGCCCCAGCCAAGGCTTGCACATCGCATCCGTGCAGTTGATGCTCCTTTTGGGTATTTCCACAGATATGTCGGAAAAGGCATATCCAAGTGGAATGAGTTTTGGAGATGCGCCCACTACAGAGGAGAGGAAACTTATCAAGTATCGCAACTAGAATAAGGTGTGGGTTTCAGCCCGAGTTAGTCAAGCAAGCGGTTCGTTATTGTGAGCAATTGGTCTCGAAATTCGCATCCAAGGAACAATGAGCTGCCTCTTCACGCTGTCGACGCTTCAACTGAATAGCGAGAGAGATAATATAGGTATGAGCTTCCTCACGCCGGAAAAATGAATTAGGCGCACCTAGTTATTGAGCAGGGGGAGGTACCGCCTGCTCTACTCAAGAGATGTGCATTCCAACGGTACTGGAGGATTACGGAAGATCCTCACGTGTGAAACTCCACAATCTGCCGGACCGCCTGACCTTCGCGGAGGCGATCAAACCCCGCGTTGATGTCGTCGAGCGGCAGACGATGCGTCAGCAGGCGGTCAATGGGCAAACGACCGCGTCTGAACAGCCCGAGATAGCGGGGTATATCGCGAGATGGCACGGCGGTGCCGATGTAGCTGCCCTTGATCGTGCGCTCCTCCGCCACGAGACTGACTGCAGGGATCGACAGCATCGCGTTTGGCGATGGCAATCCTGCCGTCACCGTGGTGCCGCCGCGGCGTGTGACGTTGTAGGCGAGCGTCAGCGCCTGAACGGAGCCGGCGAGCTCAACTGCCACATCGACACCGCCCTTCGTCGCCTCGCGGATGCTGTTCGCCACGTCAGAGTCTGCGGCATTGAAAACATCCGTAGCACCGAGTGTCTTGGCGAAGCTCAGCTTGTCGGGCGAGAGATCCACCGCGATGATCCGCTCCGCACCGGCCGCGATCGCGCCGAGCAGTGCGGCAAGGCCAACACCGCCGAGGCCGATGATTGCTACCGTCGATCCCGGCTCCACCTTCGCCGTGTTGGCGACGGCACCCACACCGGTGAGCACGGCACACCCGAACAGCGCCGCCAAGTCGAGTGGGACATCCTTGTCGATTTTGACCAGGGAGCGGCGCGACACCGTCGCATACTCGGCAAAGGCCGACACGCCCAGGTGATGATGAAGCGGTGCGCCATTCCGCGAAAGGCGCCGCTCTCCCGACAGCAGCGTGCCAGCGGTGTTGGCCGCCGCCGCGGGCTCGCACAGCGCTGGTCGTCCTGTGGCGCAAGGCAAGCAATGTCCGCAGCTCGGGACGAACACGAGCACCGCGTGGTCACCCTTGGCAAGGTCTTCGACGCCGGGGCCCGTCTCCTCCACGATGGCCGAGGCCTCGTGACCGAGCGCCATCGGCGTAGGGCGCGGCCTCGAGCCATCGATCACCGAGAGATCCGAATGGCACAGGCCAGCGGCTGCGATCTTCACCAAGACCTCACCAGGGCCGGGCGGCGCCAGGTCCACCTCCGAAATGGTGAGCGGACAGGAGGTCGCATACGGCGGCTTCCGCCCCATTTCCTCGAGCACAGCGGCGCGGATACGCATGGCAGTCATCCTCGTGTTTCGGCCGTGGCAGCACGGCCATGAGTGTGCAGCGACAAGACGCCTCTCTCAATGACATAGAGCCGGTCGACCAAAGTGGCCGAGTGGACGTAGTCCGACTCGGAGAGGAGAACCGAGACACCTGTCTCCCGCAGGGCCGCGATCGCCGCGATGGTTCGTTGGGCGAGCGCCGGCGCGACCCCCTCGAATGGCTCATCCAGCAGAAGAAGCTTGTGGCCGCACAAGAGCGCGCGGGCCAACGCGACGAGCTTCTGCTGGCCGCCGGAGAGCTGAAGCGCGCGCCGGTGGCGAAGCTCGCGCACCTCCGGCAGGATGTCGTGAACGAAGCTGAGGCGCGCTTCTATATCGGATCGTTGGGTCGCCCAGCCGGGGACCAGGATGTTCTCCTCAACCGTCAGCACGGGAACGAGGCGTCGGTCCTCCGGTATGTTATGGGTTCCTCCTTTGTTCGGTCCCGGCGACTTCTCAGTTCGCAGGGACGTGCCTCGTTCCTTTCTTAAGGTGGAAGCGACTGCAACACAGTGGCGGGGCAACCTCCTCCGGCGACGGCAGAAAGCGGTCTGCTGGATAAACTTCGAAGTTGCCGAGCAGTGCCGACGTTCCGGCTCGTGAAGTTTCCGGCCGCAAATTGCCGACGACCTCGTAGTCGATGCCGAGCTCGTCCACCTTCTCTTAAGATCAGCCCACATGCCGCGGCCGTACTCGTAGTCGGGACCGGATGTAGGCGATGGTGCGCCAGCCGCGTGTGCGCTTCAAGTCTGCAGACGCGCGTTCAAGCGGCACGCACCGCTCCCAGCAATTGGCACTTTACTACTTGATGCCGATCATCCGGCGGAACGCAGGGGCAGCTCTGCTGCGTGCTGCGTAAACCAATTTCGGAATGACTCGACAAAGCCCGGATTTTGAACCAGCCTCACGGTGACTACAGATCACGGCAAGCCAAAGTGCTTTAAGGCCGGGACATCGGGAGGAGGAAACATGAAGCCCAAGACACAGCTCACTCGCCGGAAGCTCTTGAAGGGCGCGGCTGGCGCGGCAGCACTCGCCGGAATAGGCATGCCCGCCATCTCAAAGGCCCAGAGCGACGTCATCCGCATCGGCCATCTCACGCCCGTAACCGGCTTCCTCGGGCCGCTCGGCGAGTTCGCTCAGATGGGTATTCAGCTTGCCGCCGAGGAAATCAACGCCGCCGGTGGCGTGCTCGGCCGCAAGATCGAGCTGGTGATGGAAGACTCGGTTAACCCGCAGACCGGCTCTGCCAAGGCCGAACGCCTGATCGAGCGCGACAAGGTCGCAATGATCATCGGCGAGATCTCATCGGCCACGGCTCTCGCCATCGGTCAGGTGGCCAATCGCACGAAGACGGTGTTCATCAACACGGGCGCCAACTCCGACGCTCTGCGTGGCGAAAGCTGCAATCCGTTCATGTTCCACATCGAGGCGGCGAACTCGATGATGGTTCGCGCGGTCGGACAGTACCTCAAGTCCGAAAACATGATCCAGGGCAAGAAGTGGTACTCGCTCACCGCTGACTACGCCTTCGGCCACGACCTCTTCCGGGTGGCCAAGCAGTTCGTCAGCGAGAATGGCGGCGAGTTCGTGGGCGAGGAGCTGGTGCCGACCGACGCCACCGACTTCAGCCCCTACCTCCTGAAAATCCGCCAGGCCCGGCCGGATGTGGTGGCCTCCAATTTGGCCGGAAACCAAATTACTAATTTCATCAAGCAATATGCCGAATATGGGCTGGAGTTCCCCATTTGCGGTTTCGGCTTCGACACGGCTGTCGCGTGGGGTGCGGGCGAGGGCAACTTCTCCGGTATTTGGCCGCTCATCTGGCACCATCTAGTCGATACGCCAACTTCGAAGAAATTCGTTGAAGCCTTCAAGAAGAAGTACGGCAAGCTGCCCGAAAACCAGGCCTGGGGCGATTACAACTCCCTGAAAATCGTCGCCCAGTCCTTCGAGGAGCTGAAGTCCACGGACCCGCAAAAGCTCGCAGAGCATTTGCGGAAGGGCGCGAAGTTCGATGTCCTCAAGTCGCGCGAGGGCTATTTCCGCGCCTACGACAATCAGATGGTGCAGGAGATGTATGCGGTCCGCGCCAAGGAGCCCTCCAAGATGGCCGACAAGTGGGACATCTACGAGGCGCTCGGCACCGTTCCTGGGCCTGGGGAGGACCTCGAAATCCTTGCTCCGCCGAAGGACGGAACCTGCAAGATGAGCGCCTGATCGCTCAAGCTATCAGCCGGGGCGCGGAATTTTAGCGCCCTGGCGCCATTCGTTAGTACGTCCTCCCCCAGCACCTACGTGTGCTCAGCGATAGCGTGGGTGACTAGCGGCCGGTAGAAACGTGGCGATTATCTTTCTTCTCGAACAGGTACTGAACGGGCTTCTGGTTGCCGCCTACTACCTGCTCATCGCGTTGGGCTTGTCCCTGATCTTCTCTCTCGGCGGCATCGTGAACCTCGCTCATGGCGGGTTCTACGCCATCGGGGCGTATCTTGCTGTCACGCTTGCTCCGCATCTCGGCTTCGGCGGGGCGTTTGTCGCGTCCCCTGTTCTGGTGGGGATGATCGGCATCATCATTGAGCGATTGTTTTTCCGCCGCTTCTATCGCCGGGATCCGATCCTCAGCCTCCTGCTCACGTTCGGGCTGGCGATGATCATCGAGCAGTCGCTGCGCATGGTCTACGGCGCCGCGCCAATTCCATTTTCAATTCCACCGGCGCTGCGCGGCCAGATCTTTATCGGCGATTTTCTTTACCCGCGATATCGCCTCATAATTTTCGGTGTTGCCATTGCTGCGGTAACGGCGACCTGGTTCATCGTCTACCGGACCACCTTTGGGCGGGTTGTGCGTGCAGGCGTGCAGAACCCCGATATGGTCGGCGCACTCGGCATTCCGCTGCAACCGTACATGACGGCAATCGCGGCGCTCGGCTTCGGCCTCGCCGGGCTTGCCGGCGTGATGCTTGCCCCGATCACGGGCGTTCATCCCGCAATGGGCGCGGAAATGCTGGTCGCCGCTTTCGTCGTTGTGGTCATTGGCGGCCTCGGCTCGTTTTGGGGCGTCATTCTGGCGGCGCTGCTGGTGGGCATAGTTCGTGGCGTCACGATCTACTTCTATCCGCCGGCAGGCGAAGCCTCGATGTACCTGCTTATGGCGCTGGTTCTCCTGCTGAGGCCGCGCGGTCTCCTTGGGGAACGCATCCAGAGATTCGAATAGCCTATGATCCGCAATTCCTTCCTCGGCGATCGCTGGCCTCCTCTCATTGCCGCGGCTGCTCTCGCGATCCTGCCGTTCGCGCTGGATGCCGTCGGCTTGCCTTTGCGGTCGTCCATCGACGTGGTGGTTTTCTCGATCGCCTGCATGGGCCTCAACGTGCTCATTGGCTATACGGGGCTCGTCTCTTTTGGGCATGGCGCCTGGTTCGGGCTCGGCGCTTATGCAGCAGCCCTGAGCCAAAAACATTGGTTTCCGGGAGACGTCGTTCTTCCGGCGCTGTTTGCAATCGCCTTCGTTACTGTGTCGTCAACGCTGCTTGGCGCCCTCATCCTGCGGCGGCGCGGCGTTTATTTCTCACTGCTCACGCTGGCGCTGACCGCCCTGCTCTTCGCGATAACCTATCGATGGACGGAATTCACCGGCGGTGAAAGCGGCCTGGGCGGCGTCACACGCGCTACGGTGCTCGGGCTCAATCTTGAAGACGATCACATTTATTACTGGGTGGTCGCCGCGATTGGCCTCGGCGTAACCTACGCGCTTTGGCGTTTCCACCGATCGCCGGCGGGAACGGCTCTCGTTGCCATACGCGAAAACGAGGAACGCGCCCGTTTCATTGGTTACCCGACAAATCGCTACAAACTCTTAGGCTTCGTGATTTCAGCCGCCGTCGTCGCTGTTGCCGGCGTGCTTTCCGTTTTCAACCATCGCTTCGCCTCCGCCGAGCCTTTGGCCGTCGCCTTTTCGGGCGAGCTGATCGCCATGGTGGTAATCGGCGGCATGCGCAGTTTCCTCGGCCCGGCTCTCGGCGCGCTGTTCTATATTTTATTCCGCGAGTTCCTTTCGATCTGGACGCCGCATTGGCTGCTCTTCTTCGGCATCCTGTTCGTCTTCTTCGTCATGTTCTCGCCAAGTGGCCTCGTCGGTGTTGCCGGACGCCTCATCGCGCCGTTCCGGAAGCGGATTATTGAAGAAGCCGCCATGGCGGGACGGACGATTTCAGACGAGCCGCTGCCGGCCTTCCTCATCCCCCATGAGCACTACGATGGCGCTATCCTTGAAGTGCGGGGAATTTCGAAAAGCTTTGGCGGCATTCACGCCGTGCAGGGCGTAAGTTTCGATGTGCGCGATCGCTCCCTGCACGCGCTCATCGGCCCGAACGGCGCCGGCAAAACCACGGCATTCAACCTGATTTCCGGAATGTTCCCGCCAGACGAGGGAAACATTCTGCTCCGTGGTCAGTCGATTGCGGGGCTAGCTCCCGAAGCCATCACGGCCGCGGGAATTGGCCGTTCTTTCCAGATCACCAATCTCTTCCCGGGTTTGACGGTCGAAGAAAATCTGCGGCTTGCCGTCCAAGCGCGTCATCCGCGGCGTATGGACCCCTGGACCGCGGCCCGCTCTATCGCGGAGATCGAAGACGAAACCAGGGCAATAATCCATTATCTCGGCGTTGCAGGCATCGAGCTGGCCGAAGCGGGCGCGCTCTCCTATGGCGGACAACGACTGCTCGACATGGGCCTGGCATTAGCCACGAAACCGCGGCTGCTGCTTCTCGACGAGCCTCTCGCCGGCCTTTCGGCCGCCGAGCGGCAGCGCATCGGCGATATCATCAAGCGTGTCTCGGCCGATGTGCCGGTACTTTTGGTCGAGCACGACATCGACCGCGTTTTCCAGATCGCCGATGCCGTCACGGTGATGAACGAGGGCAAGGTGCTCGTCGACGGCACGGTGGAGGACGCGCGCACGAGCCCTGAGGTTCAGCAAGTCTATATCGGCTCCGGCGCGGCGAGCGTCGCCGCAAAGCCGAGAGAAAGCGCTGCCGAACCCGAGGCGATGCTGACAGTCGAGAACATCAACACCTTCTACGGCAAGAGCCACATCCTTGCGGACGTCTCATTCGACGTGCACCAGCACGAGATCGTCGCGCTTCTCGGCCGCAATGGTGCCGGCAAGTCGACGCTGCTCAAAACGCTCATCGGCATCGCTCCACCGGCTTCCGGTTCGATACGTCTTGCCGGGCAGGAGATTTCGGGCCTGCCGTCAGCCCAAATCGCCCAACGCGGCATCGGCTATGTCCCGCAAGGCCGCGGTCTCTTCGCCGGGATGACGGTGGCGCAAAATCTCGAGCTCGGACGCCTCTATCGCCAAAAGGGCGACGGCGTGCGCTGGGACCTCGAGCGGGTCTTCGAGTACTTCCCCCGAATCCGCGAGCGCCTCGATACGCCGGCGGATTTCCTTTCCGGCGGTGAGCAGCAGATGGTGGCCGTCGCCCGCGCGCTTTCCGGCGATGTGAAAGTGCTTCTGCTGGACGAGCCTTTCGAGGGGCTGGCGCCCGCGATCGTCGAGCAGCTGTTCGAGAGCTTCGACCGGCTTCGCCGCGAGGTCTCGATCATCATCGTCGACCACAACCTCGACCTCGCCCTCGCCCTTTCCGATCGTACCATCGTCCTCGAACGCGGCCGCGTGATCCACACCGGCCCATCCAAGGACCTCCGCGACGATCTCGATTTGCGACGGAAAGTGTTGTGGTTGTGAGTATGGTAGCGCCTCGGTATAACGTCTTAGGGTAAATATGCCGCCGATGTATTGTTTCGGTTGTCGGACGCGAAGTGCCGCTCTAGCTAGCGTCGATGTCGCAACCGATCCGGCTTCAGTGCCGAATGCAGGACCATTTTCACTGCCTGCTGGCGCAATGCCTTTTGACCCTTTGCGCGAAATAGACGATCTCCGAACAAGCGAGAAAAGGTAGCTCTGTTCGACACATTGAAAAAGCTAAGCGCGCTGATCAGCCAATGCAGCTCCAGGGGATCGACGTCGTCGCGAAAAAGACCCTCCTTCTTGCCGCGCCTGCAGATCGCCTCCAGCTTCTCGATCGCACCCGCATTCAGACGTTTGATCAGCTTCGACTGATCAAGATGGGCGCCGTGGTGAATGTTCTCGATCATCACCAACCGGATGAAGTCGGGATTGCTACTGTGGTGATCGAAGGTGAACTCGACGAGACGGGTTAGCGCCTCCACCGGTGGTAAATGCTCCAGGTTTAGCTTTTGCTCGCCCTCTCGGACCTTCTGGTAGGCCTCCTCCAGCACGCGGCGAAAGAGCCCTTCTTTGTCGCCGAAGTAGTAATAGATCATGCGCTTGGAGGTGCGCGTCTTGGCCGCGATCTCGTCGATGCGGGCCCCCGATAGACCCTTCGCGGCGAACTCCGTGCTCGCGACAGCAAGAATATTGGACTGCACGCCTGCCGGATCCTGCTTCCAGCCGCGGCGGTTCATGCATTTCCGCAGGTCCAGCCTTACCTCGCTCATGCACGCAGTCTCCAAACCCGGGAAGGCTTTCTACACGAATGAACCGGTTCGTTCAAAGTGCTTGCGTGAGTGAACCAGATGGTTCAGTAGTAGCACTGACTTTAATCGGAGGGGAGAATTTGAAAACTGCAGGGCCAACCGGTGCTCTTGCGGCGTGCCAGACCGTGAGTGAGCGAAAGCGCTCGGTTCTCGTCGGCTTGCTCGGTTCTGGGATTCAACTCTCGCGCACGCCGGCAATGCATGAGGCGGCAGCACGCGACCTCGGCATACCCTATGTTTATCGCCTGCTCGACACGGATCAGATGCGCGAGCCGCAGCCCTCGCTCGCAGATCTCCTGCGTTTCGCCGAATGCTTCGGCTTCTCTGGCCTGAATGTCACGTTCCCTTACAAGCAGGAAATATTGCCGCTGCTCGATGAGTTGTCGCCCGCTGCGAGCGAGGTCGGCTCTGTCAATACCGTCATCTTCAGGGACGGCCGCCGCATCGGCGACAACACGGACGTGTGGGGCTTCCGCGAGAGTTTCCGTCGCAGCATGAGCGAGGCTCCCCGCCGGCGGGTCCTGCTGCTCGGGGCTGGCGGCGCAGGCGCAGCCGTTGCGCACGCACTCCTCGAATGCGACACTGGTTGCGTGCTAATCTTTGACGCTGAATTTTTTCGGGCCACGCGGCTGGCAACGCGCCTGAAAGGCCGCTTCGGAGCGAATCGGGCAGAGGCCGTTGAGGACATTGCGGCCGCGGTCCGCGCCAGTGACGGCATTGTCAACGCGACGCCGGTCGGCATGGTCAAGCTGCCGGGTATGCCTCTAAAACCCGAGTATATCGCTCCCCGCCACTGGGTGGTCGACATCATCTACTTTCCACTCGAAACTGAGTTGCTGCGCCATGCGAAACGCCTCGGGTGCCAAACCTCCTCAGGCGAAGGCATGGCGGTGTTTCAGGCCGTGCGGGCATTTGAGCTTTTCACTGGAGTTGAACCTAACATCGATGTGATGAGGGCAACCTTCGCGGGCTTCGATCGCGCGTCGATAGAGTGATGCGCATCCAATTTGACTGGAGACAGGGAGGAAAGTCATGACCTTGAAGGCGACACGCCGCCAGCTTCTGATGGGAACTGCCGCGCTTGGTACCGCAGCCGCCTTGCCGGCATTCGCGCAGGAAAAGCCGAAGCTTCGCTTCTCTGCGGTATTCTCGGAGCAGGATATTCGCGCCGAAATGATGAAGAAGTTCGCTGATGCCATCGCGGACGACTTCACATTTGAAGGCTATTATGGTGGCAACCTTTTCAAGCAGGGGACGGAGCTCGTCGCGTTGCAACGCGGCAATCTCGAGATGGGAAATATTGCCCCGCAAGACATTTCCAAGCAGATCCCGGCATGGTCGATTGTAACAGCCGGCTACTTGTTCCGGGATGCGGCTCACGTGAAGAAATTTTTCAACAGCGAGCCCGGAATCGAGTTGAAGAAAATGGCCGAGGATCAACTTGGAATCAAAATCCTTGGCCCGACCTACTTCGGAGTTCGCCAACTCGGCCTCAAGCCTGACAAAGAAATCCGGACACCTGCTGACTTGGCGGGAATCAAGCTGCGTATGCCGCCTGGGGAAGCTTGGCAATTCCTCGGTGAGGCCCTTGGCGCCAATCCGACACCGATGGCTTACGCCGAGGTCTATACCGGCCTGCAGACCGGCGCGATCGACGGGCAAGATAATCCTCTGCCAAACGTCGAGAATATGAAATTCTACGAGGTCATGTCGCAGATCGTGCTGACCTCGCACCTCGTCGGCTTCGATCTTCTGACGGTCTCGAAGCGCGTCTGGGATCAGATGGATTCCGCAAAGCAGGCCAAATTCCAGGCGGCGGCGGACGAGGCGATCGACTTTTCCACCGAGAAGCATCTCGCGCGCGAGCGCGAGCTGATCCAATTTTTCAAAGACAAAGGGCTGAAGGTCTATGAGCCCGACCAGGAGGCCTTCCGCAAGCACGTACAAGCAAAATACCTCGCCTCTGATCTCGCGAAACACTGGCCCGCCGGCATGGTGGACAAAATCAACGCGCTCTGATTGCGTTGCCTGCCGCAGGCCTCTCACTGCGGCAGGCAAAATTTCCACCCTTTCAACGGGATGGGTTGAATGCGATCAATCATGGGGATAGGCCTCTGGCTCTACCGGCGAGCAGAAAACCTCCTGGCGCTCATGCTCGCCGCAATGTTCCTCGCGTTCCTGCTGCAAGTTCTTTTCCGATATGCTCTCAACTTACCGATTGGATGGACCAATGAGCTTAGCTCCATCCTCTGGATTTGGATCGTCCTTTTTGGTGCTGCATTCGTCTTGCGGGAGGAGGAGGAGATTCGCTTCGATCTGCTCTACAGTTCCGTGAGACCGGGGATTCGCCACCTGATGTTTCTGATCTCTGCGGCAGCGCTGATCTTCTTGTATGTCGTTTCTTTCCCGGCGGTGGTCGACTACGTGACCTTCATGAAGGTCGAGAAAACCTCCTATCTCCAGCTTCGCTTCGATTGGGTTTTCTCCATCTACATCATCTTCGTGCTGGCCGTCCTGGTTCGCTATTGCTGGCTCTCCTGGAGGGTGCTCGCGGGCCGAGACCCCGGCCGGTCCAATCCGACAAACGTGGTCTCAGACTTATGAGCTTCGCCAGCCCGTTCTCGCTGTCGCTCGTGGCGATAACTGCCCTTGCCCTCCTGGGGCTTCCGATTGGCCACGCGATGATCGCTGGCTCGATCCTCTATTTGATGCTCGCCGGCCTGGATATGGGAACTGCCGCGGAGCAACTGCTCAACGGCATGTATTTCAATTACATTATCCTTGCCGTGCCGCTGTTCATCCTCGCTGCGGAGTTGATGAACATCGGCTCGATGACCGACCGGCTCATGGTTTTTTGTAACGCAGTCGTTGGCCGGTTTCGCGGAGGATTGGCCCACGTCAATATCTTACAGTCCATCATCTTTGCCGGCATGTCCGGGTCCGCCATCGCGGATGCGGCGGGAACAGGCAGGATGATGCAGTACCTCATGACCAAAGATGGGAAGTATCCGCCGAGCTATGCCGCAGCGCTCACAGCAGCAACGGCGGTGATTGGGCCGATCATCCCACCTTCCATCCCGATGATCCTCTTCGGGCTCGTGTCCAATGCATCGATCGGCTACCTGTTTCTTGGCGGTGTCGTGCCGGGGCTTCTGATGGCCTTGTCGCAGATGATCATCGTCTTCTTCGACGCCCGCAGAAAGGGATTTCCGGTCGAGCCTCCCACGCCAATTCGTGCGTTGCCGGGCATCACTTGGCGCGCTTTGCCGACGTTGATGATGCCGGTCGTTTTGCTCGGCGGCATCTACTCCGGAGTAACGACTCCAACGGAAGCGGCGGCGGTCGCTGCCGCCTACGCGCTCCTCGTTTCCGCCCTACTTTATCGCAGCGTGAGCTTTTCCGAGTTTTATCGGTCAGTCTTGGTGAGCGCCCGCACGACGGCCTCCATCGGCATGCTGATTGCGGGCGCTTTGGTCTTCAACTACGTCGTTACGGTCGAGAACATTCCCCAGGCCCTAAGCAAATTTTTGACCGCCCAGGATCTCTCCCCGACCGGCTTTCTGATCATCGTCAACCTCGTGCTGCTGGTGCTCGGGTGCCTTTTGGAAGGAACGACCATCCTTCTGGTTGTCGTGCCAGTTTTCATTCCGACAGCGCAGGCGCTCGGAATCGATATGGTCCATTTCGGCGTCGTTGTCGTCGTGAACATCATGCTGGGCCTTATCACCCCACCTTACGGCCTGCTTCTGTTCGTCATGACACGGATCGCCGAGGTGCCGTTGCGTGAAATCGTGCGCGATGTTTTGCCATTCTTGTGGGCGATGTTGGGTTCGTTGGCCCTCATCACCTTTTTTCCCGATCTCGTGCTGTGGCTGCCGAGGCTACTCGGATATTCCGGATAACCGAGGAAAGGATCGAAGATGACTGCAAAGCCGATTTTCATCCTCAACGGACCAAACCTCAATCGCCTGGGCAAGCGTGAGCCGGAAATCTACGGGACCACGACGCTCGACGAGATCGAGGCGATGTGCCGTGAAGCGGCCGGCGACAGGCCGCTGCGGTTCCATCAGTCCAATGCCGAGCACCAACTTATTGACTGGATCCATGAGGCGATCGATGTCGGCTCCGGCATCATCATCAATCCTGCTGGCTTAAGCTTCAGGTCAATTCCGCTGCTCGACGCACTGAAAATGTTTCCAGGACCAATCATAGAGCTCCATATTTCGAACATCCACCGGCGCGAGGAAATCTATCAGCGCTCGCTCGTTTCTACTGTGGCAACCGCGGTCATGGCCGGCTTCGGAGCGCGTGGCTATCCGCTGGCCGTCAAGGCGATGATCGACATGATAGATGCACGCTAGGTGCGAAGCTGCGCGGCAAGGAAAGCTCGCGAATCCTTTCACCTAATGAGGGCGCTCATGCACTAGCGCTCAGAGCGGAACCAGCGATTGAGAATGATGCGAAAAGTGGGATAAGCGAGCTTCTCAAGCGAAAGCGCGACCTCCCCATCAGCACGGTTGCTGCGGAAGCAATGCAGAATTGTTTTGTTTTGTCTACGGACCTTGTATTCGCCTGGCCGTTCAAAGATGAGGCTGTCGCCGCGAGGAGCACGTCGGGCTAGACGAGGCTCGCGCCAGAAGCAATGGGGATGAGCTTGTCTTAGTTTGATGCCGACCGTATCTTCGGGCGCACGGGAAGAATAAGTCCTCAAACCCAACCGTCCCACATGATTCCCGCACAGCGCCGCGGATTGATCTTAGACCATCTCAACCGCGTCAACGCCGCTTCGATCACGGAGCTTGCCGAGTTGATCGGCGTTTCGCCGTCTACGATCCGGCGCGACCTCGAATACCTTGAGCGCGAGAATTACATCGATCGCACACATGGCGGCGCAGTGCTTGCCCGCACGCGATCAATGTTCGAGCCCCACTTCGAGATTTCAGCCCATATCGCCCGCGTTGAAAAAGCTGCCATTGGCCGCGAGGCTGCCAAACGGGTCGAGGCAGGCGATAGTGTCATCTTCGATAGCAGCTCGACGGTCCGGGAAGCCGCCCGAGCCGTCATAGCGCGCCGGATTTCCTTGACTGCCATCACCAACGATTTGACCACTGCATCCCTGTTTGCTCAGGAGACGGGAATATCAACGATCGTCATCGGGGGCACCGTGCGTCCCGGCTCAACAACGCTCATCGGCAGCCCGGGCACCAACTTCCTTCAAGAGATACATGCTGATCTGGCCTTCATAGGCACACATTCAATCTGCGACCTTAAGCTTAGCGAAACCAGCATCGAGGCCTCCCACATGAAGCGGGCGATCATCGGCGCTGCGAGCAAAGTCATCGTGCTGGCAGACTCGAGCAAGTTTCAGGAACCGTCGTTTTCGCTGATCTGCACCGTCGATGCGGTCGACGAGATCATCACGGACTCGAAGTTGCCGGCCGAAATCGCGGAGAGCATCAGGAGCACAGGTACCACTTTGACGATGGTGCCCGTTTAGGCCCGCTGAGACTTCTACAGAAAAGAGTGTCTACACCAGAAGACGACCTATGGTGGCAGGAATGCCAGCCGAGTGGGTCGACGCTCCGCTATTTCCAGTGTGCCCGTCGCGATCTGAAAGAAATTGACAACTCCTGAAATATTTTGAACGAATATGCTCAGATTGGGAGGGGGGCGTGCAGCGGGTTGCTGTGACAATGGGCGATCCAGCAGGGATCGGCCCGGAAATTATGTTGAAGGCCGTCGAGCGCCTTCGGCCTGCTCTCGAAGCGGGAGAGCTTGCCCTCGTCCTCATCGGTTGCTTTGCCACATACGAAGCAACCGCCCGTGCTCTCGGACTCGAGGCCGGGGCGGATCGGGTCTCAACCGAACATCTATATCGGCGGAAGCGGGTCACGCGGCGTTCGAGGCCGTCGATCTTGCAGTGAAGCTCGCGACCACTGGCAAGGTCGACGCGATCTGCACAGCTCCGCTGAGCAAGCTAGCGTTGAATTTGGCTGGTCACCCTTATGCCGGCCACACCGAGATGCTGAGCGCCCTCACCGGGAGCCGCGACAGCGTCATGATGCTGGTGCACGGCGGCATTCGGGTGAGCCACATATCGACACACATTCCGCTGGGGCAGGCCCCATCGCGCCTCACCCCCCAGCGACTTGAGCGTGTCGTCTCCCTTACGCACGATGCATTGATCGACCTGGGTGTCCCGACACCCCGAATCGCCGTCGCGGCACTGAACCCGCATGCCGGAGAGGGCGGACTGTTCGGCCGCGAGGATATCGAGATTACGGAACCCACCGTATCAGCCTTGCGGAGTAAAGGGTTCGACGTGTCAGGTCCCCACCCTGGCGACACCGTCTTCGTCAAGCATCGCGCTGGTCAGTTCGACGCCGTGGTCGCCATGTACCACGATCAGGGGCATATCCCGGTCAAGTTGCTCGCTTTTCAAGTCGACGAGCGGACTGGGCGCTGGCAAAGCCTCAGTGGTGTCAATATCACCCTTGGCCTCCCTATTATCCGCACCTCCGTAGATCACGGCACGGCTTTCGATATCGCCGGCAAAGGCCTGGCGAACGAAGACAGCCTCGTCGAAGCCATTCAATTCGCTCGCAAACTGATCTCGGCTCGTAAATCGCGGTCGTCACCGAAGGCATATGAGCCGGATGCGTAGGAAATGCAAAGCTGTGGGAGCAAACCACACACGCATTTTCATCATATGGAGGGAACTATGAAACGATTGTTGCTCTCGCTTACTGCCGGCGCGCTGTTGGCCAGCGCGATCCCAGCAGGTGCGCAAGAAAAATTACGTCTCAATTTGCAGAATGCGTTTCCGACGGCCAACCCGCTTGTTGGTACCACGTCGCGCGACTTCGTGGAGCGCGTGCGCCGTGTTTCAAATGGGGCTGTCGATATTCGCCTGCACGAGCCCGGCGCCCTCGTCCCGGCCTTGGAAACGTTCGATGCGGTGTCGGCTGGCTCGCTCGACATGGGGTGGTCAGTAGCCACGAACCAGTCAGGCCGTGATCCGACATTCAATTTCTTCGGCTCGGTCCCGTTCGGCCCAGGCATTGGCATCCATTCAGCGGCGCAATCTTCGGCCTCTTTGATACGAAGCGGGAGCGGGTGCTCGTCACCCAGGAAGCCAATATCCCGACTCTCGTGGAGGGCACTCCGTATGCCGCGCTACCGCAACGCCACTTCTACAGAAGCGTCATCATCCACGAGGTCGTTCATGCAGTCATGCATCAAAACTTGAAGCGGCCGGCATTAAGCCAGGCAACTTACGAGTATCCTGCCTATGCGCTCCAGATCGAATCTCTCGCTCCAAGCGTGCGCGACATGTTCCCACAGTCGTTCGGTCAACGAGCGATCAGGGCCAATTCGATATTCACCGATTCCACCTTACTCTTCGACCCGTACTTCTTTGCCGCGCGAGCCTATCTGCATTTCAAAGCCTCGCCTGACGGGTGCTCCGTCCTTTCTGCAATTCTGGAGGGCGAGGTTTCCTTCATTGCGCCACCAATGTAGCCGCCGCGTACGGAATACCTATTTTTGCGAAGCGCCGATCTGGTGAGATTTGGCGGCCCCGACTTGGAATGCGTTGCAGATCACACTGGGAAACGGAAGGCCAGATCAGATGATTAAAGCTCGCGCAAACCCTGGAATCGGGCGAATACTCGCTGACCCGATGGTTCGAACAGGATGACGTCATATTGGTCATCCGACGAGCCTGGCACTTCCATTCCCGGAGAGCCGACCGGCATAGCCGGAACCGCAAGGCCGGTGGCGGTGGGACGCTCGGTGAGGAGGCGCCGAATGGCGGATGCTGGCACATGCCCCTCGATGACATAGCCGCCTACTTCCGCCGTATGACATGAATGGAGATCGCGGGGCACACCCAACCGCGCCTTGATCGGTGCAAGATTGCTCAGTTCGACGACCTTCACTTGAAATCCGGCTTGGCGGACATGCTCGACCCACCCGGAACAGCAGCCGCAACTCGGGTCCTTGTTGACAATCATCAACGGCAAATCGGCCGATGACCGAGCAATGTCGGGGCTGATTATCAAGCTGGCCGCACCGGCCAGGAAAATCCTACGGCTCACGATGGGCATCGGTCCCTTCCTTTGAGATTGCCGATCTGTCCACGGGAGCTACCACCGCCGGATCGCGCAGGATAGCTGCTGTCTGCGCGATGTCTTACCTCGTTGTTTCGATACCTTCAACGGGTATACGACACAATCTCCTCGGGATCTTCCATCGCCTCTGCTCACGACGCACAAAACTCGACAGAATCTTCCGCCGCAGCTGTTCTGGATCCCGCAAAATAGTCGTGGGTGTCATTGGCGCGGGCTAATGAGAGACCGCTCCTGGCCTTCTGCAGACCTGGTAATCTTGGCATACCGTCCGTGGATGCGAGCGGTGCTCGACCTTCACTGTCCGGCTCCGCCATCTCCTGAACCGGTTCCCACTGCCGACCTTGCTGGCCAGATTCGCCTTGCGACCATGTGCCAAATCAAACCGGTGCCGATCAGGCCGACCCCAGTCAACCAGATCGAAGGCTCAACCCAGAAGGCCAGAAACAGGCACGAGAGGAGCCCAGCCCAAGCAATCAGGGGTGAGAATAATCTCCTCGCCGCAGGAAGCCGCAGCGCAGCCAGATTGGTGATGGCGTAGTAGATCAGCACAGTGAAGGCGCTGAACGACCAGGTAACCGTCACGTCTCCGAGCAAGGCCAGCGCCGCGACGACGATTCCCACCGCTGCAACAGCAGGGACCGGAGAGCCGGAAGCGGCAATGCGAGAAAAAATAGGCGGGGCGTCACCGTGTCTACCCATGGCGAGGAGCACGCGCGACAAGCCGAGCAGGAGATTAAGAAGCACACCGAGCATGGCGGTCATCGCCCCGACAGCAATCATCGTGGAGGCGCCTGCAAGGCCGAACTGGCGCGCGACGACCTCGAGTGGCGCGATTTCGGTTTGCGCCGCTTGTGCCAGAATCTCAGGTCCGACAACGGCGATACCAACAGCGCCGACGCCTATGTAGAGCAGGCTCGACACGACAAGGGTCACTATGATGGCGCGCGGTATCGTCCGGCGCGGCTCGCGCACCTCCTCGCCGAGTGTCGCAATGCGCGCGTACCCCGTGAACGCCACAAACATGAGCGCGGCGGCATGAAACAGATCGCCGGACGAGGACGGAAAAAAGGGTGCCAAGGATCGCGCGCCTGCCGAGGTCAGATAAATTGCGCCGGCGACGATGAAGAAGAGCAAGGCTGTCAGCGTAACGGAGACGATCGCGATATTGGCCCGGCTGGAGAGCCGGATGCCGGAGATGACGATCAGCGTCATGGCAAGGGCGGTGGCTACGGCGATCAGCACGGTTGGGCCGGGGGCGTCCAGCAGCCGCAACAGATAACCGGCAAAGCCGAGGGCAGCCGTAGCCGCCGAAGCCGTCTTGGCGCACAGGAACATCCAGCCGGCGGTAAAACCGAGCCAGTGATTGAGATAGCGATTGCCGTACTCATAAGTGCCGCCGGAGACCGGCATGCTGGCCGCGAGCTGGGCGCTGCTCAGGGCGTTGCAGGTTGCGACCAGTGCCGCCAGCGCAGTGGCTAGGAGAACAGCCGGACCGGCCACGCCCGCAGCAATGCCGATGCTGACGAAGACGCCGGTGCCGACCATTGCGCCGAGGCCCATCATGGTGGCGCCAAAGACGCCAAGCTCGCGCCTGAGACGGCCCTGCACTTCAGTCATGCCGCACGTCCTTACTGCTCCTCCGCAAACCTTTGCGGGCCGGACCTAGTTGCAGGTGCCGATGTGCTTGCCGGACTTGTAGCTCAGGCCGACGCGGAGAGTTTCGAAGTCAACATCTCCTTCGGCAGGGAGAGCGCCTAGAACAATTATAGGCCCCGCTCCCTAAGTCGAAATGCACGAACTCTGCTCTGGCGCTGACGTTTTGGGTCACGGCAATTCGCGCCGCCGCCATAAACTCAACCTTCGCGCATCGTTGAGTCTTTGTCAGACACGCTGCCCTGGTTGACCTTCAGCCCGGTGTCCACTCAAGCGTATCCTACTGTCACGTATGGCATCGTGCGACCATAGTCGCGGCCAAGGCGGCCACGCAGCGTGGCGAAATTGCCTGCTTGTATTGGACAGACGCCCGACTGTTCTCAGTTCCACTACTAGGCCTCATCACTATCCAAACCAAACTCGAAAGTTGAAAGGCAGAAAAACGTACAATCATGGGGGCGCGGGGCGGCCGCAGCGCGCGGGACCCAAAACGGTCCCTATCCGCGCGCCTGCCCTCACGCGAGATGTTCGGTTCCCGGCTGAATTGTTGGCGCTGATGGCTTCCTTGCGTTCATCGTAGGGGAACGCTACACAAATAAGCGTCGCTCCTCTGGTCAATTGTGTTGAATTCTCGGCATGTCTCACTAATCGCAATCTCGCTTTTGTTCGGCCCTCGCTCGCACGCGAATGGCAGCCACAATCGTTTCGGCAGTAGCGGCGGTGTTGCCTAGCCAGCGGAAAGCCTCAGTAAAAATTCGATATCCAGCTAAAGGCCCGGGTCTAGAACTTTAAGAAAGCGGTATTGTTCTTCCAGAACCGCGGTTTCCCGCCAAATCACCAGCGAGCGTGCGGCACATTCTGTCATCTGCATGACCGCTCGGATACAGCTTTCGGAGAAATTAACGCAGCTCTGCGGGCACCTCGGTGTACGGCATGGCGGCGTGATGCCCGCGCTTGAGCTTTTGCCGTCGCGGCAGTAGCAACGCCAAATGTCCGCGCCATCTGGCAGGATTCTCACCGGTGCGATAGCCAGTCCTGCTTCGCTGCGAGCGGGTCGATACCCTCGGCAAGCTGCCGCCGGAGCGCCTCGGCTTTCCGCCGGGCGTCAGCCAAAGAGACGGTCGCGGCACTGCCTAGATCCATCTCTCGACGCCGGCCTTCGCGAACATAAACGAAGATCCACGAGCGCTGTCGGGGTGTCACAAGCAAATAGAGGCTGCCTCCATCTGCGTACCTGCCGGTTCTTTGATGGGAGCGACCAGCCTTGCCGAGAGCCAATTCACAGACCTAGCCATACCCACCCTGAATCCCAATTAGGGTTCACCCGCGAATCCTAACGCGAATCCTCATCGCAGACGCGCGCTTGGCAGCAACGCCATGCGACGCCAACGGACAGATTGCGCCGATAAAGCCCCCGAAAATCAAGGTTTTTACGCTACGTCAGGGGATGGGATGATATGACAGGAGACAAGAAATTGGCGGATGGGGAGGGATTCGAACCCCCGAGACCCTTGCGGGCCTTCCGGTTTTCAAGACCGGCGCCTTCAACCACTCGGCCACCCATCCAGTGTCCAAGCACTTAGTCAAAGCGCTGGACGGTGCCAACCCCGACTGGCTCAATTGGCCTGCCGAGTTCCCGGCCTGTATCCGGGGCGCGCTTGTAGCACACTCTCGATTGCCTGTGCAGCAACCAAATCGATCCGGCTGAACGGTGCTCTCAGAAGCCTAGCGCCCCGGCTGAACTGGCGCGGCACGGCAGCCCGAGATTGTCGGCATGTCAAGGTGGGCAGTCGGGGCGAAGCGTAGGGGTGACGTTAGGCGTGAGACGTGGCCCGTTTTGGCGGTGCCGTGAGGCTCTGCTCGCTACCAACTTTGCGAGCTCCCGAGACCGGGACTAGCGAGCCGCAGCCGGAAAGGCGGGGATGCGGAAAGATGCTGATTCCTAGATCCTGACGCAGCGTTCGTGCGAATACTTTTGAAAGCCAAGCGACGGCCCGACAGCTGCTCGGCAAAGTGAGCGCGGTACATGCGGAGAGGCCGCCGCTCTCAAGATGGCTCGGCCCCGTTTACGAGAGTGTGATCGCTAGGGGAGCTCCCCAACCCGCCACTCGAAACCTACTGCGCAGTGCCCGTGGTGCGAAGCGGCCGAGACTTCAAGAATGTCAAGAATGCTTTGCGCGGCTCCAACCGGCGCTATCCGTCCCGGCTGACCGGGCTCAGGATACCCCGCGCGAACCCAAGCCGCATCCAAGATGGAGAACTCCCGCCGGGATCGCGGCAGGAGTCCTTCGAAAATTGCCATCAGGATCCCTTCCGGAAGGGACGCGTGACTTCCTGAAACTTCTCCCAGACCTCCGGATAGCGGCGAATGAACTCCTCGTTCGCCTTCAGTGCCGCCTGCCGGAAGGCTTCGCGTGCCTCGGGGCTCACTTCCTGATACTGGCCCCCGGCCTTCACCATGTTCTCGAGCGTCTCCTTGTCGAGCTTCATGGCGACCGGCCAGTTCGTCCGCACGAACTCGAGAGTCGTGCCTTCAACGACCTGACGAAGGTCATCCGGCAGCCCCTTCAGCCACGCATCGTCCACAAGGACGGCGTAGGTCACGAGGCTCAGCCCCGGCACTGAGGTGGCCTTCGGCGCCGCGCTCGTCCCGACCATCTCCCATCCGCCTGCGGACGTGAAGATGCCGTCGATTGCGCCTTGCATCATCGCGGTGGCCATTTCGGTTGCCGCCATCGAGACGGGGCTCGTGCCGAGCTCGCGCATCAACTGCTGCAGGATGCGCCCACCTGTCACGCGCACCTTCTTGCCGCGCAGATCCTTAATGTCGGTGATGAACTGATCGCGGAAGAGGAAGAACAAATCAGCAGTGCGCGCGAGGCCCATCACGCGAATGCCCTTCGGCTCCACGTACTGCGACAGGAACTTGCCAATCGCCTCGGGCGCACCCTCCTGCAACATCATCTCGTCGGTGATAGCGAACGGGAGGTTGACGACGCCTGTCTCAGGCGCGATGGGCTCGAGGCGGACCGCCACCGGCCAGACCATATGAACGGAGCCGCTTCCGAGGGCGGCAACCGCGTCCTGATCCTTGTAGAGCGTCGAGGCGTGGAACACCTTCACCTTTATCCGCCCGTTTGACCGCTCTTCGATTGTTTTCGCGAACTCATCAATGAGCTTCGTCGACCAATGCGAGGTGGCGAGCTCATCGGTCATGATCATTTCGATCGGCTCAGCGGTGGCACGCGCGCCGGCCAGTAGCAGGCTGCTGCCTATCCCGAGAGCGAGGGCCCACGTGAAAAATCTCCGCATCAGGTTCCTCCCGTCACATGTTCGGACATGAGGGCTCAATTGTTACCCGTCTCGAGGCGCTATGGCCAGCATTAAGTACGTACTTATTCAAGAGCCGCGAGCTTTCCTTTCGGCACGGCTGGCCTGCCAGATGATGATGCTCCCGAGGATCGGCGACAGAGAGAACATCGCATACGTCTGAGAGTAGGAGCCGATCAGCCCGTAGGCGAAAGAGAAGAGGGCCGGCCCTAGCACCACGCCCAAGAACGTCAACATCAGCACGCCGCCGGCCACAGGTCCAACATGTCCCGAAGGGCTGAGCCGAGCAGCCTCGGCCAGCATGATGCCGTTCCAGCCGATCGAGGCTGCCCCAAAAGCACAGAGGGCCAATAGGACGAGCCATGGGGTAAGGGCGCCGATAAAGGGCATCAGCGCCGCCATCGAACCCGAGAGCACACCGATCACGGCGAGGACGAAAAGGCCAGCACGGGCGCGGTCAGCGACCATGCCCCACAACACGCGGCCGATGGCTCCCGAAGCCTGCACGGCCGCGGCCGCCACACCAGCCTCCACCGGCTGCCAGCCGAATTCCTGCACGAGCATCACGACTACGAAGGAAACGAGCGACAGCTGGATCGCCGCGAACAGCAGACCCATAAACGCCAATGCGCGCAGGCCCGACCGGCGCATCACGAGCTCGAACCCCTCCAGCATGTTGGCCCGGAGCGGCAGACGAGGGTCTGCTCCTACGTCCCATGCTGATCGGACCGTTTCGAGTGCCGCTGCAACGACAAGCACGAAAGCCGCCGAAAGTAAGAGTGCCGACTGCCAGCCCAACGCGAGAGCAGCGCCCGGCAGAACAAGCCCGGCGAGAATGCCGCCGAGAGGAACACCCGTCTGTTTGAGGGAGAAAATCAGGTTGCGCTTATCGGGAGGTGCAAGGCGAATGAGCAGCTCGGAGGCCGCAGGGTTGGTCAGGGCGTAGCCTGACCCGATTAGGACCGACCCGATCAGCACGATGCCAGCGCTTCCGGAAGCGAAACCGGCAAGGCCAACCGCCGCGGCGAAAAGAGCGAGCTGGCTGGAGCGCGCCGGGCCGTACTTGCGGACGATGCGGCCGGAGAAGATCGAGATCAACGCCGCGAACGCGTAGACGGCACTCACCTGGTACCCGATGACGTGCGCCGGCAGGCCCATCGCATCGGCAACAATCGGCGCGATCGGAGTAAGCGCGAGAACAGCGGCACTCGTGAGGGCCTGGATCGCAATAGCCGCCGAAACTGCAAGCGGCAGGCCGCCTTTTGTCGGTTCGGTCACTGGATCGCTTCCATGATGTGTGCGCGGTCTGAGGCGCGTGGATTGCGCCTCATTGTTGATCGTTCGACAAGGCGCTCGTCCAGCAGACAAGCCGTGCTGCCGGCTGCTGGGTAGTCCACTAGTACGCTCCGAGTCTTCGCGACGGCCATTGCGAGATGCATCGGCTGCACGCTGCGCACCAACCAACAAGAGACGGCTTCGGTTGTGATCGACTTGTCCACGGTTAGCTCGAAGACATTCCTCTATCAGCCGCGAAAGATACCTTGACCGAACATGTACGTACTTTTACATACGGAACCTGTCCACAGGTTTGGCGCCGTTTCCGGCGTTGTCAGGTTCGGAAAGGGGCACGATGAGCGAGCGTCGGACGATCGTTGCCAGCTACGGTCGGTATCTCGAAGATTTCGTGGTTGGAGACGTTTACGAGCATCGACCGGGCAGGACAATAACAGAAGCCGACAACATCCAATTCAGCCTGCTCACGATGAACTTTCACCCGATGCATTGCGATGCCGCCTTCGCAAGCAAGTCGGAGTTCGGACGGCCGCTCGTCAACTCTGGACTGACGCTCGCGATCGTGCTCGGAATGACGGTCAACGATGTGAGCTTCAAGGCGATCGCCAATCTCGGCTGGAAGGAGATCAAGCTGATCGCCCCGGTGTTCGCGGGTGACACGATTTATGCCCGCTCAGAGGTTCTCGAGGTGCGCGAGAGCAAATCGCGTCCTACGCAAGGTATCGTTACGACGAGAACTGAAGGATATAAGGCGGACGGTACCGTATTCATGGAGTTCATCCGGATGAGCCTCATACCCAAGAGGGGCCACGGAGTTGGGGACTGACCAGCCTCTCGGATGCCGAGAGCATCCGAGAGAACGAGAATTTAAGTCCGCGTCGCCGTCGATCCGCAGCGAGAAATTCAGGGAGGAACCCATGAGCACCGCTACGCTAGTGAAGGCTGTCCCCCAGACCGATAGCGCGAAGCCTCTCACCGAAAATTCACTGGCTGTGAGCGAGCCTTCGCATGCGCTTGCGCGCTTTGCCACCAATCTGCGCCACCAGGACATTCTTGAGAGTGTGCGGTCTCGCGCGCGCCACCACGCGCTTGACGCGATCGGAATCGCGCTTGCGTCCACCAAGTTCGACTTCGCTCACCGGACTTTGAACGCCATCGCGGGCCTCGGCGGTTCAGGGCCGGTTCCCGTCATTGGCATGCCCGCCCGGCTCTCGCCGCGCGATGCTGCTATCGTAAATGGGCTCCTCTGCCACGGCCTCGATTTCGACAACACTCATCTCGACGGAGTGGTTCATCCGACGGCGAGTGCGTTTCCGGCTGCGCTTTCGGCGGCGATGCACGTCGGCGCAACCGGCCGGGATCTGCTTACGGCATACATCGTCGGTGTCGAAGTCACGTCCCGGCTCGGCGCGGTTGTGAAGGGCGCCTTCCATCAGGTCGGCTTCCACCCGACCGGGCTCGTCGGCGTTTTCGGCTGTGCGCTCACGGCCGGCGTATTATTTGGCCTCTCAGAACGCGAGCTCGTGCACGCGCAGGGCATCGCTCTGTCCCTCGCCTCCGGGAGCCTGGAATTCCTCGAGGATGGTGCGTGGAACAAACGGATCCATCCTGGCTGGGCCGCTGCAGCGGGCATCACCGCGGCTGCACTTGCCAAGCAGGGCTTCAAGGGAGCGAGCAATCCTTACGTCGGACGTTTCGGCCTCTACAAATCGCACCTGGGGCCACTCGCTGAGGATTGCGACTACTCGCTCGCGACCGCCGGCCTCGGCGAGACCTGGGAAATCGCGCGCACTTCGATCAAGCCGTTTCCGGCTTGCCACTTCACCCATGGCTGCATTGACGCCGCCCTGAAGCTGAAGAAGGACGGGCTCGATGTTTCGGCGATCGAGAAAATCGAGGCTTTCGTCCCTGCCGAGGTGGTGAAAACTGTCTGCGAGCCGGAAGCGAACAAGAAGCGGCCGGCAAATAGCTATGATGCGCAGTTCTCGATCCCGTTCCTCGTCGCCGCCGCCTTGGTGCGTGGCCGAATGACTCTTGCCGAGATCGAGGACGTGGCACTTTCCGATCCTCAGATTCTCGCCCTCGCTGACAAGGTCCAGTACCGGATCGATCCCAATTCGCCGTTCCCGAGAGCCTACTCTGGCGAGGTGCGGATTGCCTTGAAGGACGGCAAGCAAGTCGCCGCGCGCGAAGAGATCAACCGTGGCGCGCCGGATCGTCCGCTAAGCGAGCCGGAGATCGTCGAGAAATATCGTGCAAATGCGGCGATGTCGGTGAGCCCAGCGGTGGCAGAGCGCATCGAGAACGCCGTGCTGAGCCTCGACGATACGCGGGATCTCGGCGAATTCGCAGCCGCGATCGCCGGCTGACCGCTCGAACAAACTAAAATCATATTCAAGGAAGCCAGAATGAGCGCTCCAAACCCGAAGAACGCCGACGAAATTGCAGAGAACGAACGGATTATTCTCGAAAGCGTCGATCGTTTCCTCGATCGCCACGTGCGCCCACACGTGATGCGGCTCGAGCACGAGGACATATATCCTGAAGAGATCGTCGAGCGGATGAAGGAGCTCGGGCTTTTCGGCGCGATCATCCCGACTGAGTACGGCGGCCTCGGCCTCAGCGCGACGACGTACGCCAAGATCATTGAACGGATTTCGAGCGTGTGGATGTCGCTCAGCGGCATCATCAACTCGCACCTCATCATGGCGTATATCGTTACTAAGATGGGCACGGAGGAGCAGCGCAAGGAGTTCCTGCCGCGTTTCGCGACTGGTGAGTTGCGCGGCGGCCTTGCGCTCACCGAGCCTGATTGCGGAACGGATCTTCAGGCGATCCGCACCACGGCCGTCCGGGATGGCGACTATTACGTCGTCAACGGCACCAAGACTTGGATCTCAAACGGCATCAAGGGCTCGTGTTTCGCGCTCCTTGTGAAAACCGACCCCACAGCGCAGCCGCGCCATAAGGGCATGAGCATGTTCCTCGCCGTCAAAGGCGAGGGCTTCACCGTGAGCCGCAAGCTGGAGAAGCTGGGCTACAAGGGCATCGACTCTGCCGAGCTCGTGTTCAATAACTACCGCATCCCGGCCAATCGCCTGATTGGCGGGGTCGAGGGGCGCGGAATGGCGTGCGCGATTTCAGGCCTCGAGCTTGGCCGAATTAACGTCGCCGCGCGTGGCGTCGGAATTGCCCAAGCCGCCCTCGACGAAGCCATCCGCTATTCGCAGCAGCGGCACACTTTTGGCAAGCCGATTTACGAGCATCAGGCGATCGCCATGAAGCTCGCCGATATGGTGACGCGCACGGAAGCGTCGCGTCTTCTGGTGCGTCAGGCGGCCGAAGCTTTCGATCGCGGCGAAAGGTGCGACTTCGAAGCCGGGATGGCGAAGCTGTTCGCCACCGAAACGGCCGTCGAAAACGCGCTCGAAGCGATGCGCATTCACGGCGGCTACGGATACAGCAAGGAATTCCCGATCGAGCGCCTGTATCGCGATGCGCCGCTCCTCGTCATCGGTGAGGGCACGAACGAAATCCAGCGCCTTGTGATCGCCAAGCGGCTGATCGAGCGCAACCGGATCTGAACCAGAACATGTCGAACCCGTCAGATCGTCTTCCGCTTACGGGGGTTACGGTAATCGCCGTGGAGCAATACGGCGCCGGCCCCTTTGGGACCATGCTTCTCGCCGATCTCGGCGCGGAAGTCATAAAAATCGAAAATCCGCATGTCGGCGGCGATGTCGGACGGCATGTCGGCCCATATTACTTTTCGAAGCTCGACAGCCATTTTTTTCAATCCTTCAATCGCAACAAACGAAGCCTCACGCTCGATCTGAAGCAGCCGGAAGGCATCAAGATTTTCCACGAGCTCGTCCGCAACTCGGACGCTGTTCTCGACAATTTGCGCGGTGATCTGCCGGACAAGCTTGGCCTCACTTACAAGCAGCTTAGCGAAATCAATCCAAAGATCGTTTGCGTCCATCTCTCAGCCTATGGGCGTGAAGGCGAGCGCCGTTCCTGGCCGGGCTACGATTATCTGATGCAAGCCGAAGCCGGCTATCTCAGCGTCACGGGCGAGCCGGACGGTCCGCCGACGCGCATGGGGCTGTCGATCGTCGACCTGATGAGTGGATTGATGGCGTCCTTCGCCCTAGTGTCCGGCATTGTCGGAGCGCGGGAAACTGGCAAGGGCATGGATCTTGACGTCAGCCTTTTCGATACGGCCCTCCAAAATCTCAGCTATCTCGCAACGTGGTACCTGAACGCAGGGCACGTTCAGAAGCGGGAGCCGCGTTCTTCGCATCCGTCGCTCACGCCCTCCCAGCTGTACCGCACCAAGGACGGCTGGCTGTTCGTGATGTGCAACAAGGAAAAGTTCTGGCCGATCTTCGCGGAGAAAATCGGCCGTCCCGAACTTGCCAGCGACGAACGCTTTGCGAATTTCGCCGCCCGGCTGAAGAATCGGGAGGAGCTCACTCAACTGCTCGACGAAGTTCTTTCTGCAAAAACGACCGCAGAATGGTGTGAAGCGCTCGGGGGCCATGTCCCGATCGCACCAGTGTATGACGTCGCGCAGGCGCTGGAGAACCCGTTCGTAACGTCGAGCGGACGACTCGCCCATTTCGAACGTCCTGAGGGTGGCGCTCCGGTCCGTATGCTGGCCGGACCCATTCGGGTCGATGGTCGCCAAACACCCACGAAGGCGGCACCGCCGATGGGCTTCGACACCGATTCCATTTTGAAGCGGCTGGGCTTCAGCGCGGACGACATCGCGGCGTTGCGTCAGAAGGGAGTAGTCTGATGTCGCCACGGCCCGAAGCTTTCGGACGAGAGTTGCTCCGTCTAACGCAGGGAATCGATGCGAACGACGAGTGGGCCCAGCGTGCTTATACCCTCATCCAATCAACGCATACGGCCGTGGATCGCGCCGTCGACAAGGCCTGCTCCCCGCTCGGCATCGACACTCTTTTCGACGTCCGGTTCAGGCGGTTCGCCAGCATTGTGGCGGGGCGAAATAAATGAAAAAAAGCCCGCGTTACCTCACGCTCTGCGAAGCTGCTGATGCGATCGCGCGCGGGGAGCTGACGTCAGAACGTCTGGTGGCCGAGTGTATTGAGGCGGCAGAAGCTCTCAATCCACGGCTCAACGCTTTCGTGGCACTTGAGGCCGAAGAAGCGCTCGCTGTTGCGCGCGATCTCGACCGCGAGCGTGCGGCCGGTCGGTTGCGCGGACCGCTTCACGGCGTGCCGCTCGCGCACAAGGACATGTATTACCGCGCCGGAAAGGTCTCGGGCTGCGGCTCGAAGATCCGGGAGAATTTCGTTCCGAACGTCACGTCCAGTCTGGTTGCGCGGCTCGAATCCGCGGGCGCGGTCACGATCGGCCGCCTGCACATGTCGGAGTTCGCGATGGGGCCAACGGGCCACAACGCGCACCTGGGCCGCTGCCGCAACCCATGGAACGAGACTCGCATCACCGGTGGCTCGTCCTCCGGATCGGGCGCGGCCGTTGCTGCGCGGCTTGTCTTCGGCTCCCTCGGGTCCGACACCGGAGGATCCGTCCGATTGCCGGCGGCCATGTGTGGTGTCGTGGGCCTGAAGCCGACGCAGCACCTGCTGGCTACCGACGGCATGATGGGGCTTTCCGAGAGCCTCGATTGCCCTGGACCCCTCGCCCGTTCGAGCCGCGACATTGCCCGCCTGATGGAAGTGATGACAGGGCGCCCGTACGAGTCGGCGCTCGACGGATCGGTCGCCGGCCTCGTGCTCGGTATCCCAACCTCCTTCTACTGGGAAAATGTCGCCGAACCGGTGGAGGAGCGTCTCGCCGAGGCCCGCAAAGTGTTGGAGCGGCTTGGCGTCCGCTTCGTTGATGTCGACATCCCCGACCACACTGACCTGGCCGATCTCGCCGATGCGGTGTGGACGCCTGAGGCGGCCGCGATTCATCTGCCATGGTTGCGGACCCGACCCGGCGATTACGGCGATCAAGTCCGCGCACGGCTGACGCAAGGCCTCGCCGTGTCTGCAACCGCCTACCTGCGGGCGCGCCAGCTCCGCACCCTGATGCTCGAGGCTATGCTGAGCGGGCCGCTTTCCAATTGCGATGCCCTCTTTGTGCCGGCCATGCGCATCACCGTGCCGACAAACGCTGAAACCGATGTCGCGGCCGGCACCAGCATGCGTGAGGTGCTGGCCAATATCGCCGCCCTCACACGCCCGCTCTCCTATCTCGGCCTGCCAGGCCTCGTCACACCCGCCGGCTTTGACCCAGATGGTCTCCCGATCGGCCTCCAGCTCATCGGCCGGCCGCTGGAGGAGCCTACACTGCTGCGTATCGCTGACGCATTCGAGCAGGAGACCCAATTCATTAGGCAGGCGCCGCCGATCTAAATTGCGGCGCAGAGCAGATAGAGTGAGGAAACGCAGATGAGTGAACCCAATGCGCTGGCAGAACACGCCGAGGCCCCCGAGCCGTCCCGGCCGCGCAGCGCTCTCGCGCGTTTTCTGAACTTTCTCGAGGAGCGCGTGATCCTCAATCTCGCGACCGCGCTGATGCTCAGCGCGATGGTGCTCATGTTTTATGAGGCCTCTTCCCGCACGCTTCTTTCAGAAAGTCATTGGTGGGCGGAAGAAAGCGTCCGCTTTCTCGTCGTCTGGAGCGTGATGCTTTCATTGGGGATCGCGACCCGAAAAGGCAACTACGTCCGGATGAGCCTTTTCATCGATGCCATGCCCCATTCCGTTCGGCGCGCAGCCGCATGGATTGGCTGCCTCGCCGGGATCGCCTTCTCGGTCATGGTTGTGATCGCCGGTACGCTCGGAGTCATTCATCTGCACCGCGTAGGGATGCAGACCGAGTCCAATCTCGATCTGCCGCTCTGGATCGTGCGCCTCGCCCTGCCGATCGGCGCGGCGCTCTATGCGACCTACTTCGTCGGCGTCGCTTTCGACCTGCTACGCGGCCGCGACGAAATCCAACCGATCGCGCATTGAGAAGACCGCGATGATCAGCCTTTGCGCCGTTGCTATCCTCCTCGTTCTCATCGCTCTGGGCGTCCACATAGCGGTCGCTCTCGGTCTCGTCGGGATCGGCCTCATCCTCTTTTCCGGCGTCAACATTCCGCTCAGCCTTGCGGCCCAAGCTGCATGGGACGGCATCGACAAATATTCGCTCGTCGCGATCCCCTTCTTCATCTTCGCCGGCAATATGATGTCTCGCGGCAACCTCGCGCTGCTGATCCTGGACCTTGTCGGCTGCGTCGTCCGCTGGTTCCGCGGAGGAGTTGCCCTTGCGGTCGCAGCTTCGAGCGTCTTCTTCGCGGCCGTCAACGGGTCAAGCGTCGCCTGCTCGGTCGCGCTTGGCCCGGCAGCGACGCGTCTGCTGCCGAAGGAAGGATACCCGCCCCAATTTGCCGCCTCACTTGTCGCCGTCTGCGGCACGCTGGGGCTGATGATCCCGCCTTCTCTGACTTTCATTCTCATCGGATCGATCGTGGGACTTCCTGTCTCCGACTTGTTCATCGCCGGAATCATACCCGGCCTGCTGGAAGCCACGCTTCTGGGTCTCACCACGATTCTGGTGTCTCGCTGGAAGGGATACGGCGGACAAACCCAACCGCTCGACCTGCCGGGCTTCGTCTCCCGATTGCCTCGCACCACCGGCGCGATGGCAATGCCGATTCTGATTATCGGCTCCATTTATGCCGGCTTCTTCACCGCGACCGAGGTCTCCGCGTTGGCCGCGATCTACGCGATCGTGCTCGTCCTTCTCGTTTATCGCACGGCGGACCTGGCGGCCGTCTGGGATACGACACGGGAGTCGGTGATGCAGACGGGGCTCATCTACGGGATTCTCCTCGCGTCGAGCCTGCTCACCGTCGTGCTGACACGGCTCGGTCTCGCCACCGAACTCACCAACTTCGTCATCGAATACCAGGTCTCAGCTTTCCAGTTCCTGCTGGCGGTGAACCTCGCCCTGATTGTGATCGGCATGTTCATCGATGGCGTTTCGATGATCGTGCTTCTGGCGCCGCTTCTCTTTCCGATGGCGCAGGCGGCCGGCGTTAATCCGATTCACTTCGCGGTGATCATGACGGCGCTCGTCGAGGTCGCCACTCTGACACCGCCCGTCGGCCTCAATCTCTTCGTGATGAGCCGCATCGCCGGCCTGCCGCTGCACAGTATTATTGCGGGTGTTTTTCCGTTCTATGCTATGCGGGTGGTGGCTCTGATTCTCATCAATGGATTCCCGTGGTTATCCCTGGCGTTGCTCTGATTGAAAATGGGAAAGGACACAAGCGTCGCGCCAGCACGTCGACGGCCCGAGGAAAACGAAGTTGCGAAAGGCAGCGACAGCGCGGTCCCGCTTTACATTCAGGTGGCGCGCACACTCCAGAATCGGATATCGGTCGGGGAATTTCCGATCGGCAGCCTTCTTCCAACCGAGATCGAGCTTGCGAAGTACTACGGCGTCAGCCGTCAAACGATTCGGCAGGCCGTTCAGCTGCTCCGTCAGCAGAGACTGGTTTCAGCCAAGAAGGGCGTTGGCACGCGCGTCGAGGCGCGCCATCCTCGACAGGCATATTATTTCTCCCTCCAATCGCTGACCGAGATTTTTCAGTTTGCCAGCGAAGCGACTCTGCACGTCGATCATGAGGAGGAAATCGAGGTGCGCGGCGCGCTGGCGCACAGACTCGCATCACGGCCTGGACGACGCTGGCTCCACATTTGTGGGACGCGACAGGTGGCCGGCGACCCGGTGCCGATCTGCTGGACGGAAGCTTATGTCGACGGCCGCTATGCCAAGCTCTTCCGCGGCACGAAGGTTTATCAGTCAGCCATCTTCTCTACCATTGAACGTCACACGGGCGAGGTGGTCACCGAGGTTCAACAGGAAATAAATGCTACGATTTTGAATCGTGAGCTCGCCCGGCGCCTCCATGCTGCCGAAGGCTCCCCAGCGTTGGTCATTGTTCGGCGCTATTTCGGCGCCGGGCGCCGGCTTTTCGAAATGTCCATCAACATCCACCCCTCCGACCGCTTTTCCTATGCGATTTCGCTGAAGCGCGATTTCCCGGACGGAAACGAGTCATAAGGCTTCAGTCCTCGCTCGAAGTCATCTCCGCTTGGCTAGATTGAGCAAAAGTCTTGAGGGAATCGGTGCGCTCCGTTAATCAGCAGGCGACCGAGTATGGCCGCCGTGCTGCGTAAAAAATCTTTACGTCGAAGGAGGCGCTTTTTGTGTCAGGAGCTTTTCTATCTGCTCCTCTACTCGCTGACGCGCGGGCCGGGACACTAGCGGCTCGACATAGGTCTCGAATTCGGGCCGCTTCGGAATAATGTTGAATTTCATTCCAAAGTCGATGACTGATGCCACGTAGACGTCAGCCGCAGTGAATTTGTCCCCAGCAATGAAGCGGCGGTCCTTGAGCCACGTTGCCAGCGTATCGAAGGTTCGCTCGAAGGAGCCGTAGCCAAAGCGTCCCTGCATGGCGGGGTCGGGATCCCAACCAACAGCGTGGTTGCTCATTGCGGGCTCGACACATCCTGCCGTGAAGAACAGCCAACGATAGTAAGAGCTGCGCTGGGCGGGCTCCGGTGCAAGCCCGGCTTCAGGAAACGCGTCGGCAAGATAGGCGCAGATGGCGGCCGTCTCGGTCACTACCTCGTTGCCATGGCGAATGGCCGGCACCTTGCCCATTGGATTGATGGAAAGATACTCGGGCGCTTTCATGCTGGTCCCGTACTCGAGCACTTTGAGGGTGTACGGACAGCCGATCTCCTCCAGCATCCAATGCACGATGGCGCCCCGCGATTGCGGGTTCGTGTAGAAGACGAGCTCCTTGTCCATGATCACCTCCTGAGTCGCTCAGCCATATTCTTTAGGAAGCCCGCCTTGTCGAGCCAGCGGGCGCGGCGGAGTGCAATAAGGGGGCAGAGAGAAATGGGATTGCGGTGATCGCTTTTTGATTCAGCGACCTCCGCCCCGGGCAACCTCACGCTGTACGCGCCAGACTTCCTCCTGAACGCGAATATCAGCGAGGATGCGATCGATGAGCAGGCAGGTACGCCGGAAAAGGTCGGAGCCGCGGCGGTAGTCTGCAGGGGCATAAAAGTCGATGCGGCCGGCCTTGAACAGCTCGATGCATTTTGCCTTCGGCTTGCCCGGCGGATAAACCGCAATCGCATGGCCGCCGTTCTTCCGCATTACGGCCATGGACGGCACGTCAGTGTCGCCGTCTCCGAAATAGATCATGTTCGGAAACGGGATCGGCCGATTTTCCTCGGGCATGTGCTGGTTAATGCTTTCCCGCAGGTCCTCGATCCCCTTGTTGATGCGGAAGAGGTACTGGGTCTTGCCGGTATCGGTGATGACGCGCTTCGGAAACGGCAAATCGTAGGGGTCGAACCAGTACTCCGAGGCGAAGACGTTATGAAAATGCCGGTAGATGGGCGTTCCTTCGATGATTTCTTTCAGACCTGAAGAGATAAGATAGTGACGGAGTGTTACGCCCGTCGTTTCGGCCCGGATCTTCACGTAGGCGCCCATCGCGTCGAACCACTCCGTGACGCCAGGAAAAAGCTCGACGCTACGGCCGAGCGCCACGAGATCCTCCCGATCGATCCGCACGCCCTTGGCCTTCGCCTTTTTGTACATGAGGTGCATGTACGTGATCAGGGGATCAGCCGCCTGCTCCCTGGCGAGCCGGTTCGACTCCTCCCAGAACGACCTCGGGTCCTCTCCGATTTTCGGCAGAAAGGTATACTCCTGCATCGGGCGCGGAGAAAGCGTGCCGTCGAAGTCGTAGACGAGGGCGATGATCTTGCGGTCAAACGTCTGACGTGCGTTGTTGGAGCCGCGCCCGATCTTGCGGGCACGTGTCAGCGGCACGTCGTCATTTGCCGCGCTCCCCTGCTCTCGATTCAGCACGCCCTCGGTCATGACGTAGATCTCACTTTTCGAGAATCGGCACGCACTGACGGACAGCATCGCGCGATTCGCCAGGCAGAATGAAGTCAGCCTCCGGCACAGACCGGAGGCTGACTCCCTTGGCAACCGTGATGGCTACTCTTATGGGCCGGCCCGCGACAGCAACGGCGTGATGCGCAACACCACAACCCGGCGGTTCGCCCGCTCCGGCTCCTGCGTGTCGATCTTCAGGAACTGCTCCCCGTAGCCCTGGGTGACAAGGTTCTCGGGCGGCACGCCGAACTCCTCCGAAAGAATAGCGGCCACCTCCTCGGCTCTGCGGTCGGAGAGCGTGAGGTTGAGGTCATCCGGACCAACAGCATCTGTGTGGCCTTCGATCAGGAAGATCTCGTCCGGATTGCGCTCAAGCAGCTGGTTGATCGCCCGCGCAATACGCTCGAGCTTCGGATACTGGTCCGGAGTGACCTCCCAGGAGCCCAGGTCGAAGTTGATGGTGTTGAGCTCGACCCGCCTCATGCGTGCGCGCAGCCCATAGTTGTAGCGGACCTCGTCGAGCGAGTAGTCGCGCTCAAGCTCCTCGAGGGGTGGTGCGGAAAGCGCCTCGTAGATGTCCTCGTAGGAAGCGTGCTCGTACTCGACGATGTACTTTTCGCGCGGGATGCGCACGACCGGCGGCGGTAAGTCGAGCAGCGCGCCGATGATGAGGCCGGCCACACTCGGTTTATAGTGACGCCGGTTGTCGATGAGCACGACGATGCGACCATCGCGATAACGCCTATAGCGGCGCAGCAGCCGGTCGTGTGAGTCGTACTCGGTGATGATTTCGACGCCGCCTGGCCCGGCGAAGATGGTCCGCCTACCGCCGTCGCGCAGCCGCTCGGTCCGCGCGTCACGGAAGCGGCGACGGAAGCGCTCCTCCTCGTCGTGACGAATGAACGTCTGGCCTTTCTCGCGCACGATCATGCGGCTGTCCGGCTCCTCGATAATCGTGCGGTCACCCTCCACGCGCTGACGACGCAGCCGCTGAATATCCTCTATCGTGCGGTGCGGCCGGCCGATTCTATGCTCCCCGCGCGTATCGCGATCTCGGCCGTCTTTACCGTCACCGCGGCGGTCACCACCTGCCTCGCGGCGCTCACGCCCCGCCTTGTCGCGATCACGTTCATCACTCGCCTTACGTCGACCCGAGCCGGGATCGCCCTTCTTCTTCTCGGCCGAGTCCCTCGCCTTCTCCTTCAGCGCCTCACGCGCCTTCTCAAGCGCATCCTTGTTGAGAAGCTCGGGCCGGACCGGCGGCCGCGCCTCCATACGTTCGGGCTTCTGCCCGGACGGAGTTACCTGCCGAGACCTATCCTCCCTGCCGTCTCTATCCCTTTCCCTACCGTCTCTATCCCTTTCCGCAGTCGACTGCGCACCAGGGCGTGAATCCTGTTGACGACCGCTTCTCCGCGAGTCGTCTTCTCGCGATTGGCTGCGCTCCTGCCGATTGCCCCGTCCTTCCTCACGCTGGCCACCCTCGCGGCTGCGCCGTCCTTTGCGTTCGTCTTCCTTCTCCTCCTGTCCACGCGCGCCTGGCGCTTGAGCCAGCTGCCAGGGGCCCGCGGCAGAGACGGCTTGGCTTTCGGTCGCTGAAACACCGCCAGGGCCACTGGTGGCCAGAAAAAATGGCACTGCTGCAATCCAGATAACAGTCCGAACCAATGTCATTTCTTGAGGCTCTCTTGGTTGAGCTTGCTCAACTTTCTCAGTCAAGTGGCGCCGCAAATTGTGACGGTTGTTTGTTGTTTCGGTCCGCTTCCTGCGCACGATCGGCTCGGCCGATCCAGCGCCTTCTGGCCGCCCTGAAGCCGCTCTCCCCACACCTGCGCGGTTTCGCCATACCTGGCGACCGGTTCTCGGGTATGTCGTTTCCTTGACACCCCCCGGGGGCCCCACTAAGGTGCGCGCCGTCAATTATCCCGCCGTGCATCGGCCCAACCTCAAGAGTTCGGGCGAGTGTCGCCATGTCTGACAGCGACGAGGACCACGGCTCGGGACGCGGAGAGATCAGCCGTGAGGATCGTGAGGCGCTGAAAGCGCGCGCGGCCAGGATCGGTAGCCGCCTCGAGCAGGTCAAAGCGAGACGGGCGCCTCAGCTCGACAGTGCCGCAAGAGGGGCTGCTTTCGGGCAGGCCTTCAAGATCGCGATTGAGCTTGTGGTGGGGGTTTCGTTCGGCGGTCTGGTTGGCTGGACGCTCGACCGATATTTCGGCTCGACGCCCTGGCTATTGGTGCTGTTTCTCGTGCTCGGCTTTGCCGCCGGCATGCTGAACGTGGTGCGCAGCGCCCGGCGCATGCAGGCAGAAGCGGAGCCGTTGCAACGGGCGGCACCCTCCGTGGAATCGGACGACGAGGACGAGGACAGGTAGGGGGCGAGAAGGTGGCGACTGGCGCTGCGGATGGGGCCCACAGCCCCATGCATCAGTTCGAGATTAATCGTCTGGCCGAGATCGAGATCTTCGGCATCGATGCCTCGTTCACGAACTCGTCCCTGTTCATGGTTCTGGGCGTTGCGTTGATCACGGGTTTCTTCGCCCTTGCCATGAATGGCCGCTCGCTCGTGCCGACGCGAATGCAGTCCGTGGCTGAGCTCTGTTACGAGTTCGTCGCCAATATGGTGCGCGAGAACGTCGGCCAAGCGGGGATGAAGTACTTCCCCTTCGTTTTCACGCTGTTCACGTACATCCTGGTGATGAACCTGCTCGGGATGATCCCGTACTCGTTTACAGTCACCAGCCATATCATCGTCACGTTTGCCCTGGCGGCCCTCGTCTTCGTGGTGGTGACAGCCATCGGCTTTGCGCGGCACGGCCTCGGCTATTTGAAGCTTTTCGTGCCTGAGGGCGTGCCGATCTGGCTCATGCCTCTCATCGTACCGATCGAGCTCATCTCTTATCTCATTCGCCCCATCAGCCTCTCGGTACGTCTCTTCGCCAACATGATGGCCGGCCACACGATGCTGAAGGTTTTTGCCGGCTTCGTCGTCAGCCTTGGGATTTTCGGCTTTGCGCCGCTTTTGTTCACGGTTGCCTTTACGGGACTCGAGTTCGTGGTCGCGTTCCTGCAGGCGTTCATCTTCGCAGTGCTGACCTGCATCTACCTCAATGACGCAGTGAACATGCACCACTGAAGCCATGGGCCCCCCATTTTCGGGGGCTAGTTCATTTTCAACTCTGTGACCTCTGAAGGGAGACTGTAAATGGATCCGACGGCTGCCAAATTCATCGGTGCGGGCTTGGCCTGCTTCGCCCTCATCGGTGCAGGCATCGGCATCGGCAATATCTTCGGCAACTATCTGTCAGGCGCGCTGCGCAACCCGTCCGCAGCTCCGGGCCAGTTCACGAACCTGCTGATCGGGTTTGCTCTCGCCGAGGCGACCGGCCTGTTCGGCCTGCTTATCGCGCTCATCATCCTTTTCGGTTGACCTGGAAGTCGATTTCGAGATTGCTCGCGATCGACCATCCGCGCGGAGACTGCCATGTTAGCTAGCCTTGTCGTGCTCGCCACGACAGCAGCAGAGGCGGCGGAGCAAAGCGGTGGGCTTCCTCAGCTCCACGCGCCAGATTTCGCGCCGCAGCTGGTCTGGCTCGCGATCACCTTCGGTGCGCTCTACTTTATTCTGTCTCGCTGGTCGTTGCCTCGCATCGCCGAGGTGATCGAGGAGCGTCAGAACCGCATTCAGCGGGATCTGGACGAAGCGGAGCGCCTGAAGAGCGAGACGGAGAAGGCACTAGCGGCTTACGAGCAGGAGCTTGCCGCCGCGCGTAGCCGTGCCAGCTCGATCGCTCGTGAGATGCGGGAGAAGCTGGCCGCCGAAGTCGAGGAGGAGCGCGCACGGGTCGAGGCTCAAATCCAGGCGAAGCTCGCGGATGCCGAAAAGCGCATTGCGGAGATGAAATCTGCTGCGCTTGGCCAGATCAACCAGATTGCCACCGAAACGGCGGGATTGATCGTGGAGAAGCTTATCGGCGCCGAAGTGAGTGCTGAGGAGGCTCGCCGCGCGCTCGAGCCGGTGCCCGGGGAGTAGTCAGCATGTCGATCTTCGCAACGGCCGAGTTCTGGGTTGCAGTAGCCTTCTTCGCGTTCATCGGCTTACTCGTCTACTACAACGTGCCGAGCATGATCGCTAAGGCGCTCGACAGCCGCGCCGACGCAATCCGTCAAGAGCTCGACGAGGCGCGCCGTCTTCGCGAGGAGGCCCAGCAGCTCCTCGACGACTACCTGCGCAAGCGCCGTGAGGCCGAAGAGGAAGCAAAAGCTATCATCGAGCAGGCCAAGCTCGAAGCCGAGGCGCTGGCAGCGGAGACCCGTCGAAATCTGCAAGAGAGCCTCGAGCGTCAGACCAAGCTGGCCGAAGAGAAAATTGCTCGGGCGGAAGCTGAAGCGCTCAATGAGGTGCGCGCAGCTGCGGTCGACAGCGCCATTGCTGCCGCTGAGCGCATCATAAAGAGCAAGGTCACGCCCGAGGTGAATGCTCGCCTTGTGGATCAAAGCATGAGCGAGCTGAAGCGCAAGCTCAACTGAGGGGCCGGTTTTCGGCCCTTTTTACTTTCTAGGTGACGCCCGCACACCAAAGTCCTATTGCAAGTTCTCTGCGGTTGAGGAGGCGACTCCGGTTCCCCTCACCACCTAGGCACGCCTCCTCACGGCAGCTTTGAGCCGCCACTTTCGGCCCACCCGCTCGCTGTTGCGCCGAAATCCTGGCGGCGCAATCGCTGCTGCCTCGTCCGGGTTGTCTTAACAAGGAACATCCTCGCGGCCGAAGCGTTGCTTGCCGGACGTCACTCGGAAGAGGTAGCAATGCGCAGCACCACGATTGCCGCAGCGTGTCTCACTTTGGCCCTTGGTGCCGGCGTGGCTTTCGGCCAGACGAGCCAGCCAGGCGGCGGACCTTCGACCGGGCCGGCTTCCGGCATAAGCCCCAATCGAGCCACCGGCATTAGCCCCGAGGCGAGAGGACCTTCGGTTCTCCGCGGCTTACCTGCCAATCCAGGACTTTCGGGCGAAGCCGGCGGCCGGCCGCGCCTTATGGACCGGATGGATCGCAGCGGCCGAATGAGAGATCGCGTGCGGGCGTTTCGTGATCCGGAGGCTGCCGAACGCTTCCGTCGCCGCGGGAGCGCAATGATGCCCGGTGAGTCCACTGACCGGTTTCCCGCCTCCCGCTTGCTTCCACTGCGACCTGGCAGTCCTGCCGACGACCGGCGCGAACGCATGAGGGCTTTGGGCCTGGAGCCCGAGGGTAGCCCCTCGGCGTCCCAGCGCCGGGCAGCCCGGCGATCTGGAGCCGACTTCACGCAGCGTGAATGCGAGCAAATCTGGGATTCGGGCACCGGCATGAATCGCCAGCAATGGTCGGCCAGCTGCCGTCGCGTGGGGCAGCGCATGGAGCAGCTCCGCCGCATAGGTCGAGGGGGGACGCTGAGGGAACGGCGCTCGCCGATAAGTCCATCGGACATAGGAGTGTTCGGCTCACAGGCTGACCCGGACGCCCGATGAGCGGGGGCCTGATCAACCTCGCCGCAGGAATGTTGCGATCTCATCGGCCAGATCCTCGCCGAAGAGGTCGCGGAAGAAGTGGTCCGCGCCGTCCACCTCGGTCAGCGTCACGTTGTCGGGTAGTCCTGCAGCGCTCAGCGCGTCCACGATCCCCGGCACGACCTCGTCGCCACCCGCCGCGATGGCGAGTGTCGGAGCCCCAATATCGTTCAGCAGCTCCGGGACGCTACGGCGCGAGCCGGCATAATAATCAAGAAAAGTTGTCGGGTGTACCCGCGCGTTCGGGCACGTGAGGAAACCGGGCACATCCATCGGCGAATCGGCCTGGCCCCTCTCAACTCGTGTACGCGCCTCCGCGAGGAGAGGCTCAAGCGGCTTGCCGAACTGGGCTTCGTATCTTGAGGCTTGCTCCTCGGCCGAGGTGTTCTCCAGCAAAGGGGCAACGAGGACAATCCGACCCGATATTCTGTTCGCCTGCTCTGCCGCAAACAGTGCAACTTGCGCGCCGCCTCTGGAGTGGCCGATCAAATCCACCCAAGCCGCCTTTCGGGCCTCGAGCCATTCGAGCCAACTGCTCAGCTCGTCGACCGCATCGCTGTGGCGGTGAGCATGCTCCTGTGCGCAGTCGAACATGCCTGTTCGGCCGTCGACGCCGAGGCTCAAGGTCACCGCTAAAGTGTTGACTCCCCGCTGCTTCAGGTTCGCTTGCAAGTCGCGGATGATTTCCATCCCGTGGTGGGCGAGGGTCCCGTGGAGGATGAGCGCAACGCCATCCTTTTCCAGAGACTTGCCGGGCGCGATTTCCAGCCGCCCGTTGAGCTTGAGCCCAAGATGCTCGTGGACCACATCCCCCGCCGAGGCGCGAAGCGGATTGACGAATGCCAACGCCATGGCGAACGCGAGGAGGATGGCCCGAACTTTGCCAAAAGCCCTTTGCTCTCCGCGGCTTGGCAAAGCTCCGATCCCCTTCATCTCGCGCTCCGTGCTCTGAACAGGCCCAGGAAAGCTCATCCGAGCAAAGCTGCCCAGCGTGCAGAGCATTCGCAAGTCCATCTATCAGCTAAGGGGTTAGCGCCATCTAGGCGAACCTTATGAGAAGCATGCCCGCCTGTATGAGCACGAGGTCAGCCTGCCAAGACCTGAGAACCCGCCCATGAAGTAGCGCAATTGGGCTACTTGGACGACAGAAAACACGCACTCCCCGCGACGCACCGACAATCCACGTCGCAGAAGGTGCGCACCGACGTCAACCGAAAGTTGATCCTATCGCAGGCTCTCTACCAATCCGAGTGCTAGAAGCGATGCTTGACTGTGCCGCGCACAACCACGCCGTCCGCTGGGGCTTCAGGTGACGTCTCTGGCTGCTTGGGGTCGGCCGCCCCATAAAGCAGCTCCAGGCCGAAGTCCATCTTCGGCAGCACGCCCAGCTTGCCAAGGCCTGGAATCCGCACCTCGGTCCCCGCTGAAGGAGCACTAGTAGTTTCGGACATTGACAGATCGGCACCCAGTGGCACCTCTGTCGGAGCAGCCTTCGACTCCCCGCTTGCTGGGATCTGGCCACCCTGTTGTACGTCGAACGCCATGGCTGCGCTGCTGGCTCCCGCCAACAGTACACCCGCGAGCCATATACGAACCCAGTTCATTCGGGACTCCGCCGGTCCAAATCATCCACGCGTTCTGCCCGGCAACTTGAGCCGATGTACGCAAGAGCGCAAGAGTGAATCCAATAAAGTTAAGGGATTATGTACGTTTGGCGGCGGGGTGTGGTTTGGGAACAATACCTCATGCAGGACCTCCCATACCACAGCTCTGCACTGCACCTCTTAATTGACCCAAACTCGTTGGAGCACATTCTAGAAACCGAAGAACGGTCAGCGTCACTGCGCTAGCCGTCAATGCAGAAAGCCGCCCGTCGGGCGGCTTTCCTATATTCGTCGTGTGCGTCTGACGATCAGAAGCGAATCATGGCACCGGCGAAGACTGCCTGGAAGTCGTCGAAGTCAACCTTGCGCCGAGCCCTATCGACAACATCTCCGCCCCCGCTCAGTTCTAGACCAAGCAAGTTCGCGTCACCCGAGTAATTTCGGAATCCGATGTACAGATCCATCGCAGCCGCGTCGATCTGCTGGACCAAGCCGAAGCCCCAAACTTCAAGGGTCGAGCTAGTCATGAAGATTTCATCGAAACCAGAGTCTGGGAAAAAGATCGCAAGGTTCCGAACGTTGCCACTACTCAGACCAGCACCTGCTTCTCCTTTGTAGTATTCTCCGTAGATAGTAGTATTACCGAGCCCGGTGAAGTTCTTTTCGATACCCGCTTGAACGTACCAAAACTCGTCGCGATCATCGGCGTTCAATATTTCCCCATCACTCTGCAGAGCGAAGAGCAATCGCCTGTTCTCGTCCTCGACAAAGCCGTAGGCGCCAAAGAGGTACAGCCCGGTAGGAACATGCATGACGCTGCCCGATAAGCCGAGCGCGTGACAATCCACGTCGTGCCCTTCGGCGCCGGCGATCGCCGCATCAACCGGGTTCGTGAGCCTGTGGAGATCAGCACAGCCGGGCTCCCCCTGGCTCCCTGTTAAGACCCCGGCGATGACTTCCTCCTCGCCCACCCCACGCACGAGGTCGAAGGAATTGCCGTCTGTCCATTTCTGATAGCCAATGCCGCCGGCAACGCGCACACCGTTGAACTCGTTGGCATACCTTAGAGCGACATCCCAGAAATCATCCTCTCCCCACGAGGCCGAAAACGTAAACCCGGAGAAGGTAGGCGAAACGTAGCGCACCAAGTTGGCTCGCGTCCCGTCGCCCGGGTTTGCTTGACCAAAGAACTGGGAGGTAAGATCACGCCAGCGCAGGCCCGTCACGAGAGGTGTAACAGTGTCAGGAACATCAGTTCGTGTTGCTAACAGCCTTCCATTATGCCGCACAAAGAAGCCGCCAGCAAAGTTGTTGACGTCCACTGCACCGATTACCGCTGCATTGGATAGGTTGATCTCGGTGATGCCCTCGGTCGCCATATTCGTATGGCCGACCCAGACGCGGCCGAGGCGGTTTGATTCGATGTACCAAGCGCTGTGACGAAGATCGAGCGCGTCGATGCTGGCCACGTTGTCATCGACGAACTGATTCACGTGGCCGCTGTTGGCGATGCGCACGCCAACCTCAAGCAGGAAGCCCGCGCTCCACTCAGGATTGATCCGAGCATCTCCGCGGAAACCAAAACGAGTACGTGAGTTCTCGTTCGTCACCACGTATGCGTTGCTCTCTTCTCCGTCATCCCACCAAAGAACGCCCTCGTTGACCTGGCCGTAGACGGTGAGTGACACGCGCCGATTGCCCTTGCGGGCGGTGGTGGCCTCAAGCTCAGCGATGCGCTCCTCAAGATCGGCACAGCAATTGCCGCCGAGATCGGCCGCCATGGCACTAGTCGCGATGACGCTAGCCGCGGCGGCGATGGCGAAGCGACTGGTCGTCTTCTTCAGTCCCCCAATCATTTCCATCTCCACTCGTTGTTCCGTTTTCGCAGAAAGCAGCACGCGCTGCCCGGCGACAGCTCGCGCGTCCGGTCCGAGGTGCACGCACGCGCGTGTGCGCACGCCACTCCGACTGGACGCGGTACTCGGGAGACGCGAACCGAACTGGACGCTTGGAACTCGGAGTGCGGCTTAACCAGCCCGCCGGGCCTGCTCTCTGCAGCGCGGTCCGGGCCCCCGCGGTCCCGGCTCCGCTTTGGTGGATCCTCGATGAGGCTCCGCCGCACGACACTCGTACTCAGCGGCCGATCTAGTTGCGGACCGCCGGCAAACACCCGCTTAGGTTGTTCGCATTATTGCTTTAGTGCAGTTGCGCGCCGCGAGCAAACTCGCTCAGTGGTTGTACTCAGATTTCGTTTGAAATCGTTGCTGAATTGTCACGAAATTGCGCAGCTGCAACGCTCTGCCGACAGGCCAGTTGGGCTTTCGGGCGTCCAAACGAGGGCAGATCTGTGGAAGGGGCGTCAGGAAACCAGCGGATTGCAAGTGATCAGGGCGCGAATCAGCCGCTGCCCCCGCCGGCGAGCGCCCTTTTTCAGAAGAGGCCAGCCGAGATCCTTACGGCCGGCCCACAAGAGGGGTTAGCTACCCTGCCAGGAGGTACGTTCGCAGTGCGCTCGCCTCCATCTCGACCTCGGCGATGTGGTGCTTGACCACGTCACCGATGGAGACGATGCCGACCAGGGCACCATCCTCCACCACCGGGATGTGGCGGAAGCGCCCTGCCGTCATGATGGCCATGAGCTCTTCGAGGGTGTCGGCTTCGCTGCAGGTCACGACCTCGCGGGTCATGAACTCCGAGACAGGCCGCTGCAGGCACTCTGCGCCATTCTCGGCGATGGCCCGAATGATGTCCCGTTCCGAGATGATGCCGACAACCTGGCCGCTTGCGCCCACGATCACGAGCGCGCCGATGCGTTTGGCCGTCAACTTCTCCGTGACGGCTTGCAGCGTCGTCTCAGGCCTCGCCGTGGCGACGGCGCGCCCCTTTCCCTTGAGAATGGCAGCTACGTTCATGGACGCGACCTCTCGTCCAAGCAGCCGGGACGCCCCTACAGACACGCCGAGGGCTTGGGGCCGGTGTAGCCGAAAACGTGTCGAAGGCCGGGCCGTTCCAACCGCGATTCGATCGCCCTCGTGACCAGGGGATCAACTCCTGGTAGTTAGATCGTGCTCCATAAAATCAGGCAGAGCAACCCAGCCGCTTCGCTACTGCAGCGGAGGCCCGGCTTCAGTCGGAGTCGGGGTCGGGGCCGCGCGATCGAACGCGCCGAAGGTGATCAGGCCGGCAAAGAAGCCCCCGAGATGCGCTTCCCACGCCACGCCCTGCTCCCCGAGCCCGCCAAATCCAATCGAGAAGATGAAATTCAACAGGACCCACAGGGCAACGGTGAACAGGACACGCCGATCGCGCAGCATTTCTCCTAAGTCCATCCGTGGCACCTCGCGGGCGCCCTCCGGTATCAGCCCTGCGCCGCCGCGGTCGATGGCATTGAACAGGAACCGCAGCAGCCCACCCAGCATGCCGGACACAGCACCCGAGGCTCCGACCATCGGCGCCAGCAGTCCAGGATTGAGCGCCAGGAACGTGAGCGCGCCTGCAACCCCACACAGTGTGCTGAACGCCAGAAAACGCACCGTCCCGATGCGGCGAGCCAGCGGCGTCCCGAACGCCAGTAACCAGGCGCTGTTCACCAGGAGGTGAAACAGGTCGCCGTGCACGAACATGTGAGTGAAGAAGGAGGTAACACCGGTCAACCCGCCGCCAGGCAGCTCGAACGGGCTGCCGCCATAGCGCGCCGGAATGAACCCGAGGGTTAGAACGAGGTACGCGTCATCCAGATCGGACAGGAAGGCGCGAACGATATGGACCAGGGCGAATGCGGCGAGCAAGCCCAGGACGACGTACGGAGCGTTAACGAACGGCTCTTGGCGCACCAACCGGTCCTTCTTCAGGTTGCCTTCATGTAAAGAGCCTTCACCATCCGGGCAACTCCTCAGGACGTAAGAGCCGCAGGCGAAACTGCTGGCATGAATTCTGCTCACCTTTGAATCCTGAGAGCACCAGAGACCGAAAGCAACTTCGGCTGGTGCTTGGAGCAACAATAAACGAGGGAATTTCGTGGTCGAGCAAGGGGGACAATGGGGTGAAGCGTTTCCCCTTCAGGTGAACCGGATGAAGAATGACACGAGCCTGACCCTCTTTCATTACTGGAACGGGCTCAGGGGCTCGCGCATCGCGCCCCAACGGCTCGAAATCGAACCGGCCCACATCGCCGGCATCCTTCCCCAAGTTTTCGTTTTGGAGCGGATGAACTTCGAGGCGTACCGGTTCCGCATTGCCGGTACGAGGCTCTGCGAACAGTTCGGTTGCGAGCTCCGCCGTCGCAATTTTCTCGGGTTTTGGTCGCCGGAGGATCGTTTCACGTTGAAGCGGATGTTGGCCTCAATCTCGCAGGAGGGACTGGCTGGGTTGCTCGAGCTGCAGGCGTCGGCACCAGGCAAGAATCCGGTCCCGATTGAGATGCTCATCTTGCCCCTGACACATGCCGGCGAGGTGATCGACCGGTTCATCGGATCGATGAGCACCGAAGTGGGATCGCGATGCAACGAAATGGAACACCTCCATCAGCTCCGGCTGGTGCGCCACGAGCTGTTCAGGCCCGACGACGTGTCATCCGGACGACAGCTCTCCGCGTGGTGGCCCCTGTCAGAAGTCCGCAATGCGCGTCTCGTTCAGGTCAAGCAGCGCAGCTTCCGCGTCTATGAAGGCGGGCGATCGAGCCGAGCCGGCTCCCACAAGGATTGAAAGCGCCCTCCTCGCTCGCCGACACTGACCATCAATTTTGGCAAGCCGGATTACCCTTCCTTAACAGCTCGCTGCGATACTCGATCCCACAGGCAAAAGGACCTCAGGCCACCGGCCACGATCACCCGGCTGCAGTGCTCTGCAGGACCGAACAGTAGTGCGATTGCGAGCTGCCCATGGTTTCGACGCCGACCGCCGCATGTGCCCTCAAGAATACCGGTGGCCCGGCTGCGCAAGCCACACCTGTATCAAACGCTTCACTCAAAATGGACATTGGGAAGGAAACGCTGCCGAAAACGGACGACGAAGCTTTAGCCGGCAAGCCTCGTGCCAAGGTCATCCGTCATCACACTGAAAAGTGCGGTCTCGATTCTCCCGACGTCCAGAGCGCGATGACGAGCGGTGCTCCTTCCTCTGATCCGGCTTTGTCCCCGCAGCTGGGGATGAATGACCGTCCCGGGACGGGGCAACACGATTTCGTCGCAATGGAGCGGCAGCTTGACAGGAAAAGTCTAGCGGACGGTCCGGGGCTTTTCAGAGGGTTCCTCGGAGCGTGTAGCGAGTTGTGGGTGGGGTTGCGTGTCATGCGAGTCAAGGCTCTCATGCTCATTGTCATTTCCGGGTTGCTCCATGCTGGCAGCGCAGCCGCGGACAACTCGAGAATGAGAGCCGCAGAGCAGTCCGCGCTTTATATGCGCGTGTTCGGGCAAGCCGTTCCGCCCTTCGGTTTCATTGAATTCTGCAACAAGATGCCGAGCGAGTGCACCCCAGGGCCGCGAAGCGATCGCCGCTTCCATGCCACCCCGGAGCGCTTGAGCGAGCTCGACGAGGTCAACAGGTACGTCAACCGCAAAATTCGTCCTGCGACTGATTACGAGTTGTACGGCGTCAATGAGAAGTGGACCTTGCCCACCGATCGGGGCGACTGTGAGGACTATGCGCTGTTGAAGCGGAAAATCCTCATCGAGCGTGGATGGCCGCCCAGCGCCCTGCTTTTGACCGTTGTGCGCGATGAGCTGGGAGAAGGCCACGCAGTGCTCACTGCGCGCACCGCCCAGGGCGACTTCATCCTCGATAACAAGGTGGACGAGGTGATGCTCTGGTACATGAAGCCATACGAGTACATCATGCGGCAGTCGTTCCTGGACCCGAGGGTTTGGGTTTCACTCAACCCGCAGGCATACTCGCCGGCTGCCATTGCCGTCGTCCGCAACAGGCACTGAGGCTTCGCCGCGAAAAGCCCAGCTCCCCTCGTGCCTCAAGAGGGGAGCCGGGCTTCGGGCGCGTTTGGAACCCCACGCGGGACACGTGGTTGCTGAAGCAGGTTTCCTCGTAAGTGAGGAGTCGGCGCCATGGTTGTTCGCAAGGGCGAAACAGCCCTCGAGACGGGCGATTACCAATGCCGGAACTGCCACGCCCGCGTGTACCTCGAAAGGGGCGAGATCATCCCTCAGTGCCCCAACTGCGGTAATGACACCTTCGACACCCGGTATCCCGACCCGTAAGGGGACTCATCATCAGAATGGATGGTGCTGATAGAGCACGGTCTCGCTCAATGCCTCGCCATTGAGACGCAAGTAGATCCTCATTTCGACAGGATCTGTACCGTCGACAGTGAGGTCAAACTGAGCGCGCCAATGACCAGGAACATCGTTGGGAACGGCCTCGGTGAAGACGTGAGACACCACGCCCCGTGATACCGTGATGACGGCCTCGGGGAGCGTGCCCGTCGGTAACCCCTCGAGCGGCCCGCCTAGAAATTCCACGACAAACTTCCGAACCCCAGCGGGACGCGGCTTGCCAGGCTCACCACCCCTTCCGATCCTCAAAGCAACAGCCCGCGCAAGGGGTCCGGGTTCGGGCTCCTCCGCTTGCCAGTAGAGCCTGTAGCGGTAGGTGCGAGACTGCCCCGCAACCGCTGGCTCGGCCGGAACCCAAGCAGCGACGATGTTGTCGTGAATCTCGTCGTCGGTCGGGATCTCGATGAGTTGCACCGCCCCCTTGCCCCAAGCCCCGATGGGCTCCACCCACAGGCTCGGCCGGCGCTCGTAGGCCACGCCATCCAGATAGTGGTCGACGTTGCGATCACGCTGCATGAGACCGAAACCGCGAGGGTTTTCATCGGCGAAAGCGGAGGTGATGGTGCGCGGCGGGTTGTTGAGCGGCCGCCAGATGCGCTCGCCGGCACCGGTCCACATGGCCAGCCCATCCGAGTCATGCACCTCGGGACGCCAGTCGATGCCCTCCGGCTTCTTCTTTTCCGAGTACCAGTACATCGAGGTCAGCGGCGCAATGCACAGCCGTTGAACGTCGCGGCGCAGATGAATCTCCTTCTCGATGTCCATGGTTACGGCCCGATCACGCCGCATCACGAAGCGGAAAGCGCCAGTGACGCTTGGCCCCTCGAGCAGGGCGTAGACGGTGACCTCGTTGGACCCATCTGCCGGAGCCTCAATGTAGAAGTTCGTGAAATCCGGGAATTCCTCGGCCACCCCGGCGACGGCCGGATCAATTGCGATGCCGCGGGCCGAAATGCCGTACTGATAATCGGAGCCGATGGCGCGGAAGTACGAGGCGCCAAGGAAGGCGACCCAATCATTCTTCCGCCAGTCGAGCGGCTTGCCATCCCGCCCCGGATGACCAAACCGGCTCTCCTGAAAGCGGAAGCCTGCAAATCCGGCAGACTCGGGCAGCTTCCTCGCCGGCGATGACGCCGGCATCTCGAAATATTCGGGCAAATAAAGAATCTCCCGTGCCTCCCCGCCGAAAACGGCATGCATCGTGACCGTTTTCGGGAAGAACTGCCCGAGGTGAAAGAATGTCACCGGGAACTGACCCGGACCATCGGCAAACAGTGCGTATTCGGGCTTGAAGCGCAACTTGCCGTGCTCGGCGTAATCGATCTGCTGCACGATCTCCGGCGCCGGCCGAGGCGGAGGGACATAGGGCTCCTTGGCGAGTGCACGCGCCTTTTGCTTCAGCCAATCATAGGAGAAGGGAAACTTCTCACCAAACTTCAGGCCAGCCATTGCACGTGCCGGCAAAGCGAATCCTCCAAGTGCGAGCGCTGCCAGGAGCGCACGACCGGAGTTGACGATCACCGTCCGGCGATCGACACCTTTCACCATACCCGAACCTCAGCTTGTTGCGTTGCGCGAAGCCTTGGACTCAGCATGTTTGTCAAACATATGGCAGGCGCCGACGGACTTTGCCGCTCGCGCGCTCCTTTCCCTTGGAGTCCTGAGGAGCTATCCTCCCCTGCCCGAATAGTTGGGCCGGCATAAACAGGGATAATCGCATGACGGGTGTTCTCATTGTCACGGGCGGCAGCCGCGGCATCGGTGCTGCCACAGCAAAGCTCGGCGGCGCGCGTGGATATAAGGTCGCGGTCAACTACAATCGTAACCCGGCGCACGCCGAGGCTGTCGTCAACGAGATCGAGAAAGCCGGCGGGCGTGCCATCGCCGTTCAGGGAGACGTGAGTCGTGAGGACGACGTCGTGCGGCTGTTCGAAACAGTGGATCGGGAGCTTGGCCCCGTTACCGCCCTCTTCAACAACGCCGGTATTGTTCATCTGATGAAGCCGATCACCGAGGTGACGGAATCGGAACTGGCGGAGATGTGGCGCGTCAACATCACGAGCCAGTTCCTGTGCGCGCGCGAAGCGGCCAAACGCATGTCCACCAAGCTCGGTGGCAAGGGTGGTGCTATCGTCAACATGTCATCGGCGGCAGCCCGGCTGGGCGGCGCCAACGGCTCTCTCAGCTATGCCGCTTCAAAAGGTGCCATCGATACATTCACGACCGGGCTCGCTCTCGAGCTTGCACCGCAGGGCATTCGCGTGACGGCGGTGCGACCCGGCCTCATCGAGACGACCATTCACGACGACATGGGAGACAAGGAACGCCTGGCGAAGCTCGGCCCCACGGTGCCATTAGGGCGGACAGGCAAGCCGGAGGAAGTTGCCGAAGTCGTCCTCTTTCTGCTTTCGCCACAAGCCTCTTACGTCACCAACACCATCATCGATATCGGCGGAGGCCGGTGATCCATCGATCTCCGTGCTGGGACCTTTTCCGGCGCGCCTGCGTTCTGACCTCGTCACCGCAGCGCCATGTTCATCGGGCGCAGAACCATCGCAGGTTCAACTACTCCGGAAAGCCGCATGAAGCGGAGAAGGGTCTGGGCAAGACGCGCGCTCCTCGGCGCTGGTCTGATCATCGCAGCCGCGGTTGGGGTTCTGGCCATCATCATCCGCGGCACGGTGCCTCCGCTGAGCGGCACCCTCGAGATACCGGAACTCGCAAAGCCCGTGACCATCGTGCGGGACGGGAATGCGGTGCCTCACATCACAGGCGCAAGCACAGCCGATCTTTATCGGGGCCTCGGGTTCGCCCATGCCCAGGATCGGCTGTGGCAGATGGAAATGATGCGCCGTGCGGGCCAGGGCCGGCTCTCCGAGATCTTTGGTGAGCGCACGCTCGAGTTCGACATCTTCCTGCGCACGCTCGACCTCGCCGGCCACGCCGAGCGCAGCTATGCGAAATTTCCGCCTGACGCCCAGGCGCTGCTTACGGCTTATGCAGAGGGCGTGAACGCGTTCCTGGAGCGCCGGACAAGCCTGTTCGAGGTCCGTCTGCCGCCGGAGTTCTTGGTGCTCCGCCATCGGCCCGAGCCTTGGCGGCCCGCAGACAGCCTCACGATCATTAAGGTCATGGCGCTGAACCTCAGCGCCAATCTCAACGCTGAAATTCGACGCCTGACGCTCGCCGCTCAAGGTCTCTCGCCAGCCGAGTTTGACGACGTCATGCCGCTCAACGGCGGCGAACACCCACCGCCGATGCCGAACATCGCCTCGCTCTATCCGTTGAGACCGCTGAGCACGGCGCAGTCCACGACAAGAACTGCGGCACTCGATGAGATCCTAGATCCCGGTGCATCGAACAGCTGGGTGGTTGCGGGGTCGCGGACAACAACGGGCAAGCCCTTTCTCGCCAACGATCCCCACCTGCGGCTGTCGGCACCTTCCATCTGGTATTTGGCCCATCTTGCGCTCGAAACCACCGACCGCGGCCGGATCAATCTTGTCGGGGCGAGCTTACCCGGCACGCCGATCATTGTCCTTGGACGGACCGATACCTTGGCGTGGGGCTTCACGAATTCGGAAGCCGACGTCCAGGACGTGTTCATCGAAAAGCTGAACCCCGATAATCCCGAAGAATATCTGACGCCGACGGGGTGGGAACGATTCGAAGTCGACGTGATGGAGATCCGCGTCGCCGGCGGCGAGACACGTTTGATCGAACGTCGCCGCACCCGACATGGACCGGTGCTTCCCCCAAGTTTTCGAAACCTTGGCCAGCTTCTTGGGCCAGGCCATGTTGCGGCCTTGCAATGGACGGCATTGTCAGACGACGACACGACCATCCTTGCCGGGCTGATCGACGAGAGAGTCCGCACGGTTGATGACTACATCGAGCGTGCCCAATCCTTCGTCGTCCCGATACAAAGCATGGTGATTGGCGATACCCAGGGAAAAATCGCCATGATCGCGCCCGGCCGCCTGCCGGTTCGCCACCCAGACAACCTGGTGGCTGGCCGTGCGCCTGTGCCGGGCTGGGACCCGATCTACGATTGGCAGGGTTTCGTGCCGCTGAAAGACATGCCGCATATCGTCGATCCGCCCGAGGGGGCGATCGGCACCGCAAACGCGCGCATCGTGCCCGACAACTATCCGCACCTCATCACCTTCGACTGGGATGCGGACTACCGGCATCGTCGTGTGCGGGAGCTTATTGTCGACCGGGATCGACACGATATGAGCTCGATGCAAGCGGCACAGCTCGATGTCCACTCCCCCGCTTTTGCGGAGCTCGCTCCACTGATGATCGCCGCCGCCAGACCCGCGGCCACGGCTCCGGAAAATAAAGAGGTGCTCGATCTCTTGAGCCGGTGGGATGCCTCAATGCGCGCTGATCTTGCGGAGCCGCTGATTTTCATCGCATGGCTCCGCGAGTCCGTTCGGGGCATCTACGCGGACGATCTCGGGCCGACCTTCCCGAGCTTTTTTCATCCTCAGGCGAAGGCGATGATTCGCTTGCTCAAGGGAGAGGCGACAAGCCGGGACTGGTGCGACGACCGCAGGACGCCTGAACGAGAAAGCTGTTCAGACGTCCTCGCATCTGCACTGCGGCGGGCACTCGAGGACCTCGAAAAAACCTTCGGCACCGATCGCGCCAAGTGGTCCTGGGGCGAGGCCCATCCCGCACTTGGCGAGCATCGAGCGTTTTCTGCGCTCCCCATAATCGGGCGTTATTTCAATGTCGGTGCCGCCTCCCCTGGCGGGCCTTATACCCTCAATCGCGGCATCGTCGAATTCGGGACGGATAAGCCCTTTGCCAACAGGCATGCAGCGAGCCTGCGGGCAATTTATGATCTTTCTGACCTCGATAACTCCTTATTCGTGCAGCCAACGGGCCAGTCAGGTAATCCGTTCTCACGCTACTATCGAACCTTCGAGAAGAGCTGGTCCGAGGGCAAATACATTCAAATCCCAACCGACCCGAATGTCATAGAACGCGAGACAGTCGGCACCTGGCAGCTTCTGCCGGCGCAGAACAAGAATTGATCTCGCTCGCCTTCGAGACCTTGGCTGCCATTTCTGAATCGCAACAAAGCGACCCTGAACAATTCAGGCCACCATCATCGAATTGGCGGATAGCGCCAGAAATCGCCGCGCGAGGTGCTGATCCGTTCCAAAATCGGAATGCGTTTTTCGGGCGGTCGCTCGCCGGTCTGAATGAGCAACTGGATGTCGTTCAGCAGCTCGGTTTTCTCGGCGTAACCCGAGTGATTGAGCGAGAACATCTCCGTATTAATGTTCGTTACGTCGATCGTATCGACACCAGGCACCAGGATCGGGCCCTCCGGCGGCACATCGCCTGCCCGCGGCACGCCACCCCAGAACTGCCGCGATACCGCCAGAGCCCGGTCGTTCGCGGCGGCAAAGAGTGTAACTCCGTTGCTAATTCCCTGAATTTCTCGGGCCAAGAACTCGAAGCTGTCGCGGTCCACGTCGGGCGCGGCGAGGATCACCTGCGAGATGCGGACGGAATCCGGCGCCTCGCGGCGAAGATCACGGAGCACCGGTAGCAAGAGCTGATTGCCCATGCTGTGGGCGATGATGCTGACCGAGGTGGCCCCCGTCTCGTTGACGACCAATTTCAGAAAATCTCTGAAATAGGGCTCTGCAGCCTGAGCACTTTCCCGATCGTAGCTGTAGTCCTGCATTCCAAGCTGGCCTTTGGAGGGCCAGCTATAAAGGAACGGCGCACCGTCGAATTTCAGGTCGTAGGCGATCTGAGCGGTGCGGAAGATCGCGAACTGGAAGCTGGTATTGAAGCCGTGCACGAAAACCAAGGCGTGGTTCTTGTAAGCCATGGATTCGGCCAGCCTCTTGCGGACCAGCTCCAGGAACTCCTGCTCTCCCAGCTCGCGGATTTCTTTTATCGTGAAATGTTTCCTGGGGTCCTCTGCCTCCTGCCAAATGACGATCTGCGTGAACGGTATGCGATAGACCCACGGGCGCTCGATTTGAGGGACCTGATGGATTTTCGGAACCGTCACGAGGGCATGACCGAGCTGCAGACGCTTGCCGCGATCCGAACCATAATCGATCTGCTCCGCCTTCTCGATCCTGCCGCGATCCGTGCCGTAAAAAACGGGCACAACGTCCCAATCGGAGTCAGCCGGTGGCGGGGCTGCCCTCGGCTCCATGCCATTCCGCATTGCCGGAGCCTCGCTGCCTGAAGGACTGGCTCCCGACTCCGGCATCGCTTCAGGCATTGCTTCAGGAAGGTCACGGCGAGCAGCTCTCCGGGTCGTTGGCAGCTCGTGACGGGCTGCCCGCTCCTTTTCATCTGAAAGCTCCGGCTCGGCCGCGGTGTGCTGATCACGGTCAGCGGGCTCAGCGCCAACCTGCTTTCCCTCCTCCTGGGGCGGCATCGCCATTTCCCGCGAGGTCATCTGAAAGCTGAGGAGCAGGCCAATACCCAAGGCAATGCCTGTTATAAGCACTACAGCCGAGCGCACGACGGCCCGTAGCCGTCGCGAAATCGTCCGCGTGAGCCACCAGACGAAGGCGTAGATGAGGACCACCGCGCAGGCGATGAGCGCGAACGTTGCGAGCGGCGTCAGTTCCATAGCTCGTCCCCCTCCCCGGGCAGCATTGGCAGTGAACTGTAGAAGCGGGCCTGCGCAGCTACAACTGCTCTCGATTGTCCGAACGCCACTCATCCTCAGATTGAGATAGCGTGGGTTTGGGCCCCGCGGAGGGTCAACAGGGCTTGCCTTGCCGTCGCTTCGCGGCCAAGTTCCCCGCACAGTCGAGGCCGTGAATGAACCAAAGATCGAAACGTTTGCCCTTCAGCGTCGCTGAGCTCGCCGCCGGCGTCCGGCGTGGCGACCGCGCCATGCTGGCGCGCGCGATCACGCTGATCGAAAGCACCCGTGCCGACGATCAAGAGCTCGCGCAGGACCTGCTGCAGGAGCTCCTGCCCTCGACCGGAAATGCTTGGCGCATCGGCATCACCGGCGTTCCCGGCGTCGGCAAGTCAACCACGATCGACCAGCTCGGGATGAACCTGATCGCGAAGGGCCACAAGGTGGCCGTGTTGGCGGTCGACCCCACTTCCAGCCGGACTGGGGGCTCCATTCTCGGCGACAAGACCCGCATGGCCCGGCTTGCTGCGAGCCCGAACGCTTTCATTCGGCCTTCGCCCAGCGCCGGTACTCTTGGCGGCGTCACGCGCCGGACTCGCGAAACGATGCTGTTGGTGGAGGCCGCGGGGTTCGATGTCGTGATCGTCGAGACGGTCGGCGTTGGGCAATCGGAGACGGCGGTCGCCGACATGGTCGATTTCTTCCTGGTGCTGATGCTCCCTGGCGGCGGCGATGAGTTGCAGGGCATCAAGAAGGGCGTGATCGAGATTGCCGACATGATCGTCGTCAACAAGGCGGACGGCGACAATGTCGAGCGCGCGAAGCGCACGGCCGCCGATTATCGCGGTGCGCTCAACCTCTTGATGCCGCGATCCGAGACTTGGAAGCCGCCCGTCCTCGTTGCCTCAGCGGTCGAGAATCGGGGCCTGGACGAGATATGGGAGAAGATCGTCCAGCACCGGTCGCGGATGACAGCGACGGGCGAGCTTTTCGAGCGGCGCCAATCGCAAGCGGTCCGGTGGATGCGCGATATGCTCCACGAACGCCTGCTGAGCGAGCTCAAGAAGCGGCGGGATGCAGAAGACCGGATTGCCGAGCTCGAAGCACAGGTACGCGAAGGCACGATCACCGTCCCTCGGGCCGTCGAGGAGGTGGTCCGTTTGCTTATAAGGGACTAACTAATCTGCGAGATTTGGTATTTTTGCGAAGCACACTTCCGGTAAAGCCGATAAGCATTATTTCGAGTGAATGTCCGAGCGGCGACCGACAATCCTTCTCACCGGCTTTGGCCCGTTTCCTGGTGTGCCGGAAAATGCAACAGCGGAGCTTGTGCCGGAGGTGGCACGTGAAGCCCGCAAGCGCTGGCCCGGCTTTCACCTTGAAACGGCCGTTTTGCCGACGGAGTGGCGCGCTGCACCCGAGACTGTGGTCGATCTCATCACGGAGCTGAAGCCGACCGTGGCTCTTCACTTCGGCGTCTCCAGCTCGGCCCACGGTTTCATGATCGAGTCCCGGGGCGAAAACCGTGCGCGGCCGATCTGCGACGCCGCCGGGCATCTGCCGCCATCCGACAGACTGTCTCCTGAGGGACCGGATTTTCTGACCGCAAGCTTTCCCGCTCGTCACATCGTGGAGCGCTTACGAAAGCGGGCGCTGCCGGTCAGCCTATCTCGGGACGCGGGCGGCTACCTGTGCAATGCAGTCCTCTATCGATCTCTTGAACGAGCGCGACGAGTCGGACGGCCGATAAGGTGCGGTTTCGTCCATGTGCCAGCGGCCCTCGGCCGTAAGACTAGCAGTAGCCCCATCCCCGCTCGGTTAGGCTGGGAGCAGGCCATCAGCGGCAGCCTGGAAATCATTGCGGCGACGCTCGGCCGGCCATTTCCGGCCTGAGATCAAAATCCAGCCTCCCTTAATGCGTTGAGCCATTGCGGAGCACAGCGAATGTTTGCAGCCGGAAGGCCACGCCAGTTGGGCAGCACCTCCTCTGTGCACAAGTCGCTGGCCTCTGGCACGAGGCGCGCAATCAGCGCTTTGACAACCATCTCCGATGCGCGTTTCGCGCCGTCGTCGATCTTCACGGCGAAGCCCAGCTTTCGCGCCGGCACCGCTCCGCAGTAGACCCCTTCGGCCCCGGTCTTGAGGAACACCTGACCGGGGAACCGGGCCATGAGCACCGTATCAAGCCGCCCTTGACCAGCGACCAGCTCCGGCTCGGCCCAACAGGCCTGAAGCACGCGCCGAGCCGCCTCCGACCGCACACCCGACAAACCCTCGCCCGTGGCCAGGCGGGCGAATGCGCGCGCCAGATTGGCGAGCGGTATCGCCCAGTTGGGAGCAGAGCACCCGTCAATGCCAACCCGGTCGCTGGTGATTGGAGCACCTGTCAGATCCTTCAGCGCCGCGGCGATGCGAGCTTGCACGGGGTGCTCCGGCCGCCAGTAATCCTCTACCGGCTCGCCCATATGTACGGCTGTAGCCAGCATGCCCGCGTGCTTGCCCGAACAGTTGTTGTGCAACGGCGTAGGTAGCTGACCGCTAAGAATGAGTTGGCGTGCCGCGTCGAGTGACAGCGGCTCATGAGCCCCACAGGCAAGTGACGTCACGTCGAGCCCGGCCCTCGCAAGCATGCCTGCGGCCACGGCAACGTGCCGCTCCGTCCCGCTATGGGAGGCGCAAACAAGCGCGATTTCCGCCGCCCCGAATCCAAACCCGTCGGCTGCTCCTGTTTCGATAAGCGGGAGACATTGGATTGCCTTGATCGCGGAGCGCGGGAAAATCGGCCGATAGACATCGCCAAGCGCGAACGCCAATCGCCCATCCGGCCCCGCGACGGCCACCGCTCCGCGATGCCGGCTTTCCACGCGCTCCCCGCGCAGCACCTCGACTAGGACGGTATTGGCCATAACGGCACCGGTGTCGGGCAGTCGCCCGCGATTGTCAATTTCCGTCGCTTGCGGACGGGAACGCGACCAGAGCATCCGCGCGTTGTGCCAGATGGCAAACTGGCGATTGACACAGGAGGTGCCCTTTGCGGCCACCGGATAAGAAGACCCAGGCTCAAAAGACGGGAAGCACCGCAGCCCTACCGCTGCCGCCAAATCTGCTACCCATGGAGGCCAAGCTCGTTGATCGTCTGCCAGCCGGCGATGGCTGGCAGTACGAGCCGAAATGGGACGGGTTTCGTTGTCTCGCTTTCCGCGCCGGCGCCGAAATCGAGCTGAGGTCGAGGTCGGGCCGCGGGCTCACCCGCTTTTTTCCCGAGGTGAGAAACATGCTGGAGGCACTTCCGGAACGCACCTTCGCGCTCGACGGCGAGCTCGCGATCGCACAGGACGACACGCTGTCCTTCGATGCGCTGCAACTCCGCCTTCATCCTGCAGCGAGCCGGATCAACAAGCTCGCAGCCGAAACTCCCGCAACGTACATCATCTTCGATTGCCTGCTCGATGCGCGCGGACGCAGCTTGCTCGAAGCTCCGCTCACGGAACGGCGCCGCGCCTTGGAAGCGTTCTACGCCAAAGTCTCGAATGAGCCGAGGCTTTGGCTATCACCCTATACGCACGATCGCGCGGAGGCTGAGGCTTGGCTTGCGAAAAGCGGCGGCGCCCTCGATGGCGTGGTCGCGAAGCGAGCCGATGCCCCTTACCGACCAGGCGAGCGCGCCATGCTTAAGGTAAAGCAGATCCGGACCGCCGATTGTGTCGTCGGTGGTTTTCGCTACGAGCAAGGCTCCCGCTACGTGGGCTCGCTGCTGCTAGGCCTCTACGACGATGAAGGCCGTCTCCACCACGTTGGCTATACCTCCTCCATCAGCAATGCCGAACGCCCGGAGCTGACACGCCGCCTCGAAGCCCTCATGTCACCGCCGGGTTTCACCGGCGATGCCCCCGGTGGGCCGAGCCGTTGGAGCACCGAGCGAACCGGCGAATGGGAGCCGCTCCGCCCTGAGCTGGTGGTGGAAGTTGCCTATGACCACCTGACCGGCAACCGGTTCCGCCACGGAACCCGGCTGCTGCGATGGCGTCCCGACAAGGCTCCCAAACAATGCACGTTCGACCAGCTCGAGCGGGAGCTCAGTCCGCACCTCATCGAAGAGCTGTTGGAGCACTGACGTGGCAAATGACCTGGGCGAAGAGATCACCCTGAAAGGCGTTCGCCTGACCAGTCCCGACAAGGTGCTCTTTCCCGATCAGGGCATCAGCAAGCGCGCCCTCGCCGACTACTACTGCACGGTCGCCGAATACATGCTGCCCCACATCGTTGATCGGCCGCTCACGCTGGTTCGATGCCCCGAAGGCCAGCAAAATGAGTGCTTCTACCAGCGGCACGCCGGTTCAGGCGTTCCACCGGAGATCGGCGAGGTAACGATTGAAGGCTTCGAGGACTCGGGCGCCTACCTCTTCATCCGAAACGTGAAAGGGCTCTTTGCGCTCGTGCAGATGGGCGTCCTTGAGATCCACCCCTGGGGGGTGCGCGTCGACCGCCCTAACCGGCCGGACCGGGTGATATTCGATCTCGATCCCGGCGACGGCGTCGGTTTCACCGATGTCATGGAGGCGGCTCACGAGTTGCGCCGCGCTCTCTCGAAGCTCGACCTCACCGCCTTTGTCAAATTCACCGGCGGCAAAGGGTTGCATGTCGTCGTTCCGATTGTCCGCAGCTACGACTGGCCGACGGTCAAAGCGTTCGCACGGAACACGGCAAAGGCAATGGCCGAGAAGGCACCCGGCCAATACCTCATTCGAATGCCGAAGGCCGAGCGGAAGGGAAGGATCTTCATCGACTATCTGCGCAACGATGCCACGGCGACGGCGATCGCGCCCTACTCCACACGCGCCAAGCAGGGTGCGCCTGTCGCGGTGCCGCTCGCCTGGGAGGAGCTGACGCCGGAACTCGATCCGGCAGCGTTCACCATTGAGACGGTGCCGCAGCGCCTGAAGCAGCTGAACAACGATCCCTGGGCCGATATCGGCCGCATGCATCAGCGCCTGCCGGCTGCAGCGACCAAGGTTTGAGCCCCACGATCAGCACCAGTTCTGTTGGATCGACCGCCCTTCGTGCGCGTTGTCAGCGCAACATCGCCACAGCACTCGGAGAACACCGATGGCGCACACGATCCAGATGTTGAAAACCCATCCCAGTCCGCAATCCCAACCGCTGGAGGATTATGCCGCAAGCATCCATGCCATTCAGGATTGCGCGCAGACGTGCATCAGCTGCGCCGATGCGTGCATGAGCGAAGGCGACATACAGAATTTGCTCCGCTGCATTCGCTTGAACCTCGACTGCGCCGACATCTGCAACGCGACCTTCAGCATTCTGTCGCGGCCGAGCATGGCGGCACCCGAGATCTGGGTCAGTCAGCTCCAGACGTGTGCGCTTGCCTGCCGCCTTTGCGCCGAGGAATGCGAGCGCCACGCGTCGATGCACGAGCATTGCCGGCTTTGCGCGGAAGCCTGTCGCGAATGCGAGCAAGCCTGCAACGACGTGCTCACGCTCACCCGGCACTGATTGGAGTTGCGGCCACCCTCACCGCTGCTAGCGGTAACTCCGCGACAGCACGCTCATGAGCTCCGCCACCTTCTTGCGCTGCTCATGAGCATCCCCGCTCGCGATGGCGTGCTCGACGCAATGAGCGACGTGGTCCCGGAGAATTTCCTCCTCGACCCGCCGCAGTGCAGCCCTAACGGCTGAAATCTGCGTCACGATATCGATGCAATAGCGGTCCTGCTCGACCATGCGCGCGAGGCCGCGCACTTGCCCCTCGATCCGGCCCAACCGCCTCAGACAGGATGCTTTCGTCTCTTTCTGCATGGATTGACAGATACCCCATGGGGGTATAAGCGTCAATCCTGATAGATACCCCTGGGGGGTTCGTCACAAGTTCGGAGCAGCGGCATGAGCGGGCACGGGCATCACGATAACCAGGCCGCACACAAGAACGGAGAAACCTGCTGCACATCGGGGCATGCGGGCCACGGCCATGAGGCTGGTGCCCACCACCATCATCCTTCCGCCGACGTGGTCAAGGACCCGGTCTGCGGAATGAGCGTCGATCCCGCGACGGCCAAGCACCGGGTCGAGCACGAGGGGGTCACCCACTACTTCTGCTCAGCCGGCTGCAAGGCCAAGTTCGAGGCGGCGCCAGAGAAATACCTAACGAAAGGCGCCGATGGCACGGAAACGGAGGATCTGACCAAAGATCCCGTCTGCGGGATGACGATCGATCCGCACACGGCCAAGCATCGCGCTGAGTACGCTGGCCGCACCTACTACTTCTGCCGCGCCGGGTGCAAGGAGAAGTTCGAGGCCGATCCCGAGCGCTATCTCTCTCCACGGGAGCAGGAGCCGGTGCCGGAGGGCACCATTTACACCTGCCCCATGCATCCTGAGATCCGGCAGGTTGGGCCGGGCTCGTGCCCGATCTGCGGCATGGCGCTGGAGCCGGAGCTGGTGACCGCCGAGGCGGAGCCCAACCCCGAGCTCATCGACATGACCCGCCGCTTTTGGGTTGGCCTCGTCCTCACTCTCCCTGTCTTCCTGCTCGAAATGGGAGGCCATTTGACCGGCCTAACGGACTGGCTCGGACAGCAGACGTCCAACTGGCTGCAGCTCGTGCTGGCAACGCCCGTAGTGCTTTGGGCAGGATGGCCCTTCTTCGAGCGTGGCTGGCAGTCACTCGTCACGCGAAATCTCAACATGTTCACGCTGATTGCCATGGGAACGGGCACGGCGTGGGTCTACAGCCTCGTTGCCACCATCGCGCCAGGACTATTCCCCGAAGGTTTCCGTGGCCCGGACGGTGCGGTCGGCGTCTACTTCGAGGCCGCGGCCGTAATCGTCGTGCTGGTACTACTTGGTCAGGTGCTGGAGCTGCGGGCTCGGGAGCGCACGAGTGGCGCAATTCGCGCTCTGCTCGACCTCACGCCCAAAACGGCGCGCCGCGTGAATACGGACGGAAGCGAGGAGGATGTGGGCCTCGAGCTTGTCTCGGTCGGTGACCTTCTCCGCGTCCGGCCCGGCGAGCGTGTTCCTGTCGACGGTGAAATTATCGAAGGGCGCAGCGCCATCGACGAATCGATGGTCACAGGCGAATCGATGCCTGTCACCAAAAGCGTCGGGGATGCCGTCATCGGCGGCACGATGAACCAGACGGGCACCTTCGTGATGCGTGCCGAGAAAATCGGGCGCGACACCGTTCTGGCGCGCATCGTGCAAATGGTGGCCCAGGCCCAGCGCAGTCGTGCGCCGATCCAACGCCTTGCGGATCAGGTGAGCGCCTGGTTCGTGCCGCTGGTCATTGCGGTTGCTGTGCTTGCTTTCGCCGCCTGGTCCATCTGGGGCCCCGAGCCGCGCTTCACCTACGCCATGATCGCCGCCGTCTCCGTGCTCATCATCGCCTGTCCCTGCGCACTCGGCCTCGCCACGCCCATGTCGGTGATGGTCGGCGTCGGCCGCGGCGCGCAAAGCGGCGTGCTGATCAAGAACGCCGAGGCATTGGAGCGCTTCGAAAAGGTCGACACGATCGTCATCGACAAGACGGGCACACTGACCGAGGGCCGGCCAAAGGTGATGGCCATTCGGCCAGCTGCTGGCTTCGAAGAGGCGGAGCTGCTGCGTCTTGCGGCCAGTGTCGAGCGCGGCAGTGAACATCCGCTCGCCGCCGCGATTGTTGCCGCCGCGGAGGAGCGCGGGCTGGCGCTGAGTCCGGTGAGCGATTTCGATTCACCCGTCGGTAAGGGCGTGATCGGCACGGTGGACGGCCACCGCATCGTCATCGGCAATCGCCAGATCATGCGAGAGGCTGGCATCGACATTGAATCCCTCGCTGGCATTGCCGAAACGTTGCGCCAGGACGGGGCCACCGCCATTCAGATTGCCATCGATGGCAAGCCAGCGGGCGTTATCGGCATTGCTGACCCGATCAAGCCCACGACGCCGTCAGCAATCGCGGCACTCAAGCAGTTGGGCCTTCGTGTCGTCATGCTGACCGGCGACAACGTCACCACCGCCCGGGCGGTCGCGCGAAAGCTCGGTATCGACGAGGTCGAGGCCGAGGTGCTGCCGGAGGATAAAAGCAAGGTTGTCGAGCGCTTGCGTGCCGAAGGCAGCGTAGTAGCTATGGCGGGTGACGGCATCAACGACGCACCGGCTCTTGCCGCAGCGGATGTTGGAATTGCCATGGGCACTGGAACGGACGTGGCCATGGAAAGCGCCGGAGTAACGCTCGTGAAAGGCGACCTCACGGGCATCGTCCGCGCCCGACATCTTTCCAGTGCTGCAATGCGCAATATCCGGCAAAATCTGTTTTTTGCGTTCATTTACAATGCGCTTGGCGTACCAGTCGCGGCGGGCATTCTTTATCCGGCCTTTGGAATTCTGCTGTCGCCAATCATCGCGGCGGCCGCGATGTCGCTATCGTCCGTGAGCGTGATCGCCAACGCGCTGCGGCTCAGCCGGATTGATCTTGGGCAGCCAGAAGCTGCAGCTCCTCATTCTTCCGGCTGACAAGCGCTTCGAGCATCTTGACGATGCGGTCCGGGTTCGCCGGCTTGTAGACGACCGGGGCCGACTTCCAGGGGACGTTGTTGGGCGTGCCGTGGCCCGTATGGATGATGAAGGGAATTCCCCGCTCGTGGAGAAAAGCAGCCAGCGGCGTTGCCTCCTCTCGTCCGAGGCAATAATCGATCACAGCTGCCGCCAGGTTCGTCTCCTGCGCAAGGGCAAGTGCCGACTGCAAAGTGCTGGCAGGCCCTACAACAATTGCGCCGGTTTCAGAAAGCGCCAGCTCCAAATCCCACGCGAGCAGCGGTTCATCCTCGACAAGCAGAACACAACGTCCTGACAAAGTGGAATTCATCATGCCCCCAAAACGGATTATCCGGGCTCAAAGTTCCGCATTCATTTGAATTTGCCGCGCCCAGCGAATGAACTTGGCCTGCTCGTCGCCAAGCAGCATTCGACCTTAGTATAAATGTCCCTGCTTTTCTGGACCTTGCGGTTGGGTCAATGATCGTCGTTCACGACAGCAGCGCCGAGAATGTGGGTGATCGTTTTGCCATCCTCTGCAAAAGGTAGCAGTAGACGTTCGAATTCGAGCCGCCGCCCATTCGCACGCATTCTCGCCCAATCGTAACAAGGCTGTCGGGCTACGATGATGCAGTCGTGAAACGATTCAAGCGAACCCAAGATTTCCTTGCCACCGGACCGTAGCCTCTCCCCTTTATCTGGCCGCCCGAATTGGGCCAGCGCTCTCCCAATGTACAGATAGCGAAAAAAGGCCGTTTTCTGCGCAGGTTCGAGCGCAACAAGGAAGAGGCGATCGGCTTCGCGAGACCTACCGATGTCGATTGCGCTTGGCGACGGGTAGCTCCCACTGCGGCTGCTGAGCGCTAGCCATTTTTGGTAAATCGCCAGTAGCTCGCTGGCCATGCCTTCAGGCAAAAAGTCGATTGGCGCATCCTCAGACGCGATAGACGTTGCAGGGACATCTAGTCTCCACACAATTCCGTCCTTCCGCCAGTCGATGCGTGCCTCACCTTCGAGGGTGCGCCCAATCATTGCTTCGATCACGGTATGGCCAAAGCCACGCCGATTTGGCACCGTTACTTTTGGTCCGCCCGCTTCCTCCCACGACATGAGAAAACGGCGATTCCCATCGCGCTCTCTGAGCCTCCAACGAATCTCGATTTGGCCTGTATCGACCGTGAGAGCGCCGTGTTTGGAGGCGTTGGTCGCAAGCTCATGGAGTGCGAGGCCGATATTCTGCGCGGCGCTGGGATTCAGCGACAGAGTTGGCCCGGAAAGGAGAAGCCCCTGCTCCGAACGGTCGACGAACGGCGCGATGTGTGCGCGTACGAGATCCGAAACGGGCACGCCGCGCCAGTCGCGCTTGACGAGCAAATCGTGAGACTGCGCTAAGCCTCGGACGCGAGAGGTAAACCGATCCTGGAAATCCCAAAGATTACGGCTCGTGCGTGCCGTCTGCCGTGCCATGGCCTGTATAACGGCCAGCAGATTTTTCGAGCGATGCGATAGCTCACGCATAATGAAGCGCGTGTGCTCCTCCCGACGCTTCTGCTCGGAAATGTCACGGAAGATGACGGAAACAGCGATAAGACGCCCGAACCCGTCGTACATGGGAGAGGCGCTGATCGAAACGGGAATTTCCCTACCATCTTTCCTCCGGCGGACGCCTTCGGTCGCGACGCGCTCACCAGCCTTGACGCGCTCGAATAATGTGGCCGAGCTCTCACCATCTGAATTGTCAGGCAGGAGTAGTTTGCGATCACGTCCGATTGCTTCTGCCGCGGTATATCCAAACATTCGTTCGGCGCCGGGATTCCAGCTGCGTATGCGGCCCTCGATCGACCAGCTGATGATCGCATCCGTCGAGGACTCTACGATGGCGGCCAAGTGCGCCTCATCGAGCTGAGCGCGCCGCTGGTCCGTCACCTCGTCGCAAATCATACCCACGCCGACCACCGCGCCACCGGGTGATCGCAAAGGATAGAGTTGAATGATCCATGTGCGCTGAACGCCTGGTTTGGCCGGCGTCTCGGTGGAAAACTCAATTCCAGTTCTCGACTCGCCCGTTTCGAGAGTATGCCGAAAAAGCGGCTCGACAGCTGATCGGAATTCCGGAATGAGGTCCGACGCAAGTTGGCCGATATGCGCTTCCACCGGCAAGCCGGTCATCTCGGCCAAAACGCTATTGATGCGCTGGAAGCGAAATTCCCGATCGAGCAATGCCAATCCAATAGGTGCAGAGTTGTAGAGCGACTGCAGCTCGTTGAGCTGCTGGGCCGTCGTGTGAAGGAGCTGCTCGCGCTGGATTTCCGCCGTGCGAGCCGCGGTCACGTCCTGATCGATTCCGCGCGCGCGGATGGCACGGCCATTCGCATCAAGCTCGACAACGCCTTTTGAGCTGATCCACACCAGCTGGCCATCTGGCCGAAGCACCCGGAATTTCGCGGAGAATGGCCCACCTCGCTCGATCTGCTGCTGAACCCTGCTACGCAGGTTTTCCCGATCATCAGGGTGGACGAGGTTCAGCATTTCTTCCCAGCTCGGCGGCCCGCAGCGCTCTGATAAACCATAGAGCTCCAGCATCTCCGGAGACCACGACCACTTGCTGGTAGTGAAGTCGTACTCCCAGACCCCGGCCCCCACACCCGCAAGCGCCATGCGCAGCCGCTCCTCGTTGGCCCGAATGGCCTCCTCGGCGCGCTTGCGCTCAGTGACGTCGCGGGCGATGCTAAGAATTGTCTCTGGCTTACCCTTGGGGTCCCGCAACAGGCGGCTGCTGATTTCCCAAACGAGGTGCTGACCGGAATGCGCGGTTAGCTCGACTTCGAACCGCTCTTGACCTGAATTCTCGGAATTTTGCGACAACTTCTCATAGGTAATTGGCAGGTCGCCACGGATCAGGCTGCTAATGGACCGGCCGATTAGCTCACCTTCCGTAAAGCCCAAAGCTTTGTATCCGGCTGCATTGCAGCTCAAGAACCGACCATCGAGATCTGTCGTGTAAATTATATCGTTCGCGGCCTCGACCAGCGTCCGGTAACGCTCTTTGCTGGCCTCGAGCTGGCGGATCGACTCGACGAGCGCCACGCCAACCCGGTTCACCTCGGCCAAACCGGTCTGCGAAAAGCGGTGCTCCCCACCCTCAAGCGGGATGCTTGCCAAATGATGAATCGGCTGCGCGATGCGCCGAGCAAAAATGTACGCAAGGAAAATCGAAAGAGTCGTGAGCGCGACAGCCAGCAATGCAAAGGTGGTCCAGCCACGACGTGACATTGCGGCCAATTCGTCGCCCAAAACGGTCGCCGCCACAATCCAGCCGGTCAGAGGCGCGAGAGCAACAACCGTTACGGTCTCACCAGATGTATCATTGGTCTCCCAGAGGATCCGCGTGCCTGCTTGCGCTTGCTCCAGCATTGGGGGTGGAAGGTCTTTACCGACGTACTCCGCGTGCTGGTGCGAGCGCGCGATAACTCGGCCCGAGCGATCCGCGACTTCGACAGTCCAATTCAGCTTTCCGAGGGTTTGATCGAGAAACGGCGTGAAAATTTCCGCTGGAACGGCAACCGTCAAAACGTAGGCTGTCTGCCCGCCGGAAATCACAGGTATGCGAACGCCGACGAGCGGCATCCTGGCCGCAGCGTAAAGCAGATTGGTGACCTGCGGCTTCCCTGTCTCGATCACTTCGCGAATACGCTCCCCATCACCTTCGGGAAGAGGATTTCCGGCGGGAAATGTCGTGTTAAGGATCTGGCGGCCGTCGCGATCAGTGAGAATGACGTACCACCCTTGCAACCCGAGCAATTGGCGCGCTTGCAATTCGAATGCTTCGAGATCTCCTGACTGCAGCAGGGGCGAGGCAGCAAGAGATTCGCCGACCCGCGTTATGGCCAACACTTCGCGATCGATGCCGCTGGCGATAGCGTCTACCGCCTGAATGAGCCGCAACTCGGTGCTGGTACGCTCGGCCGAGAACAGACTCCACAAAGCCAGGCTCCCCAACACCATTCCCGGCAAGAGGATGGCAAGGCACAGCGCGAGCAGATGTGAAGACAGGGACCACGCCGTCTCACCTATTCGGCGCACCTCTGTTTCACTCACACAACCCTCCTGAAAGCTGGCACTCGGAGCGCATACAGACAATCTGACTTCTGCATCTTTGGTTCCGAATGAATGACTTAAGCGGTTTACGACGTCCGTCTTGATCGGAACTCGCGAAGGGCTGCCGACGTTCAAGGGTCGACAAGACGCACCGCCGTCAGGAGACGAACATGGACCCGCACTCCCCTGCCGGACACTCTGAGAGCAGAGGTGCCGGCGACATCAGCCATAGGCTCGAGGAGCTCCGAGCTGAACTGGCGCGGCTCAGTGATCAGGTCCAAAAGTACTTGGTTAACAAAGCCGACGACGTGCGGCGGAGCGCTGTCGAGACAACGGCTGAAGTCGAGGGAGTCGTGCGCAGCTATCCGCTCCCTTCCTTAGGTGTCGCGTTCGGTGTCGGCCTCGTACTCGGTCTCATGCTCCGAGGCGGAAACTCGCAGCGTAGGGACCTCGCCCGTCTGTCGCGGCGGGATTTCGAGCGGCTGGCTTCGGCAATGCGCGGTAGCTTCACGACACCCTCGGTCCCGGGGGTGCATTTCGCGTCTGCCAACGGCGGAGACACGGCTCTTCTGGAAAGGCTCGCGGGGGCCTTGTCGGGCCTGATCGAAGCCTCCCGGTCCACGGCCGCCTCTGTCGGTTCAGCTGGAGAACGGGTTGCAAGGAGCGTAGCAGCCGCTGGAGGAAAGACAGCCCGCGCCGTCGCCGATCGACTCTCCCACGTGGCAAGTTGAGAAGATCCGAGACGCTAGCCTTTCAAGAAGACATCGTGACCAGCTGCTGAGCGAAGTAGAGCTCGCCGCGAGATTCCCCTGGTGGAAGGCAACCCTGGCCCCTGGTTCGTCCAGTCCAGCAACGCCTTACTCGGAGGCGCGATGGCGGGCCCATCACCTGTTCGTGCCGACTGAATTCGCTTGCCGCCTGGTTCCTATCCGCTGTTTGGGACAGATGGCAGCCGACGGCTGGTGAAATCTCCCGTCGATAGCTCTTTGGTGGGAAAACCCTCCGCGTGGAGCGGCCATCTGGGGCTACGAAATGGTCGATGATTGAGGGGAACGCGGCCTACGTGCCGCTGGCTGGGGCGGGAGGATTCGAACCTCCGCATGGCGGAACCAAAATCCGCTGCCTTACCACTTGGCTACGCCCCACCGCAGGGACCGGCTCTACTAGGAATCTCAGATGCTTGCAAGGTGCTGAATAGTATATCGGAGTGAGGCGGCTTTGGGTTAAGTGCGAGCAAGTCACATCGACTTACGCACCCTAGTCGCCCTACGCCGTCTTACATACCCAACTCGACCAGATCGTCTCAGCCGAACTCCGCTCTCTCGCAAGCGCAAGACAGCACATCTTTCTGGTACGTCCCCCGAGATCAACAGGACTCGGCTGAACAGAACACGGCTAGCAAGTGTTGCCGATTTCCAACTGTATACGGATTATCCGCATTAATCATTTAGAGCGATATGGCGCACACGGACAATTTGTGCAACCTAAGCGGGTGTTTTGCGTGATTCACCATCCTATCTAGATTGGAGAAGCAATCATGCACACTTACGAGGCACCGGTGCTCATCAAGCGCGAGGCTCTATCGGCTGTTACGGCGGAGCTGGGGGGTGCGGGCGGAGGCGGCGGCAGACCTGGTCACAATGATCCGTTCATCAGCCCGTTCTTAGTTCGCTAAGCACTTCTAAGAACTTGCCTCCTTCGGAAACTTTTCCCCGGTGTGCTCGTGCACCGGGGACTTTTAGTTTACCTGTACTCCGTCGCTGCGCAGCTTTTTGAAACTGCGATACGTGCCAACCTGATAACTCCGGCACCTGTCTCCCGAAACACCAGGTAGCGCTGAGACGCGTCCCAATCACTCGCTCAGAAGCGCTTTGGCCTAGACTCAAGCTACAGCCCAGCTAGCTTCGTACCGATGTTCCGGAAGGTTGTTTTGATTCGGCGCACCGTGCCGGTCTTGGCGCGCATTATGACGGTCTCCGTCTCCGCGAAGTCACCCCGGAAGTGGACGCCATCCAGCAGCGAACCATCGGTGACACCCGTCGCGGAGAAGATCACGTCGCCGGAGGCCATGTCCTCCAGCGTGTACTTCCGGTTGATGTCGGCGCCCATCTTGGCGGCGCGCTCGCGCTCCTCGTCCTTCAGCGGCATCAGCCGTCCCTGCATCTGGCCGCCGATGCAGCGCAACGCAGCAGCCGCCAGTACACCTTCCGGCGCGCCGCCCGAGCCGAGATAGATGTCTATGCCAGTTTCGTCGGGATCGGTCGTCCATATAACGCCGGCAATATCCCCGTCCGGAATGAGCTGCACAGCAGCGCCGGCCTCCCGCACCGCCTTGATCAGCTCTGCGTGGCGCGGCCGGTCGAGAATGCAGGCCGTGATCTCACTGATGGGAACGCCCTTTGCCTTCGCCAACGCGTGGAGGTTGTCTGCAGGCGGGGCATCGAGATCGATGATGCCCTCCGGATAGCCGGGGCCGATGGCGATCTTATTCATGTACATGTCCGGCGCATGGAGAAGACCACCGCGCTCGGCAATCGCCAGGACGGCGAGCGCATTCGGCATCGCCTTGGCGCAAATCGTGGTGCCCTCCAGCGGATCGACCGCGATGTCGACCTCTGGACCGTCTCCGATGCCGACCTCCTCGCCGATGTAGAGCATCGGCGCCTCGTCCATCTCGCCTTCGCCAATGACGACCCGCCCCCGGATGTGGAGCCGATTGAGCTCGCGGCGCATTGCATCGACGGCAGCTTTGTCGGCTGCCTTCTCGTTGCCACGCCCCCTGAACTTGGCTGCGGCGATGGCGGCGGCCTCCGTTACCCGCCCAACCTCGAGGACGAGCACACGATCCAAACCCTCGCTACGCTCGTTGACCATGGGGCCTTCCTCCATCTCCGATCTCGCCAGTCCGATGTATCAGAGTTTTTCGATGCGAATCATTTGCGGCTTCTCTGAAACCTTCCCGTCGCGCTCGATCGCGGCCAGCGCCTTGCGCATGGCTTCTTCGGTCGTCTCGTGAGTGATCATCACGATCGGGGTCAGAGTGCCTGGCGCCGGCCGACCTCCTGACCCCGGCAGGGCCGAGCGGGGCCGGCGCTGCACGATGCTTTCGATGGAAACGTCCTGCTCCGCCATCCGGCTGGCGATCGCCGCCATGGTTCCCGGGCGATCGTAGACGGTCAGCCGCACGTAGTAGGCGCCCTGGTGCCGGTCGAGAATGGCGCGGGTGTAGGGCTTGAGCTTCGAGGCGGGTGTGAGAAACGGCGGGAAGACCAGCCCGCGGGCGATGTCGCCGATGTCGCTCGCCACAGCGGACGCGGTCGGCTTGGCGCCGGCGCCCGAGCCCACCAAAAGAAGGTCTCCTACGAAATCGCCGTCGATCGCGACGCAGTTCGTAACGCCGGATACCTCAGCGATAGCCGAGTGCTTCGGCACCATCGCCGGATGGACCCGCTGCTCGATGCCACTCGGCGTGCGCACGGCGACACCCAGCAGCTTGATGCGGTAGCCAAGATCATCTGCTGCTTCGATGTCAGCCGGTGTGATGTGCTGAATGCCCTCGATGTGGATGTCCTCGAACGCCAGCTCCGTGCCGAACGCCAGGCTCGTCAGCAGCGACAGCTTGTGGGCCGTGTCGAAGCCGCCGATGTCGAAGGTCGGATCCGCCTCCGCGTAGCCGCGCTCCTGGGCCTCCTTCAGCACCTCAGCGAAGGGCCGCCCCTCCTCCTGCATTGTGGTGAGGATGTAGTTGCACGTGCCGTTGAGGATGCCGTACACGCGGCTGATCTCGTTGCCGAGCAGCGCCTCCCGGATCGTCTTGATGACGGGTATGCCGCCAGCGACGGCCGCCTCGAAATTGAGGGCGATGCCGCGTTCCTCGGCCAGTCGAGCCAGCCGGACGCCGTGGCGGGCGAGCAGCGCCTTGTTCGCGGTCACCACGTGCTTCCCGGCCCGGAGGGCGGCCTCGACCGCCTCGGCGGCTATGCCATTTTCCCCGCCGATCAACTCGACGAACACATCGATGCCTGGATCGGCCGCCAGCTCGACGGGATTGTCCACCCACCGGAAACGATCGATTGAGATGCCCCGGTCTTTGTGACGGTTGCGCGCCGACACGGCCGTAACCGTGATGTCACGCCCGAGGGTCGCCCTGAACCGCTCTGCGTGAGCATCGAGCAGTCGGATGAGGCCAGTGCCGACGGTACCCAGGCCGGCAATCCCGAGTCTTAAAGGTGGTGCCATGTGCGAGACTAGCTGGAGGCCTTCTTCTGCAGTGGAATGACGTTGTGCATCAACTCAGGTGGCTGCGAGAGGAACCTCTTGATGTTGCGCGCCGCCTGGCGGATCCGGTGCTCGTTCTCCACCAGCGCGATGCGCACGTAGCCCTCGCCATACTCACCGAACCCAAGCCCGGGTGAGACAGCCACATCCGCCTTTTCTATCAACAGCTTCGCAAACTCAACCGAGCCGATGTCGCGGTAGGGCTCGGGAAGCGGCGCCCACGCGAACATGGTTGCCGGCGGAGTAGGAATGTGCCAGCCCGCTCGGGCGAAGCTCTCGATCAAGGTATCGCGGCGGCTCTTGTAGACCTGCCGAATCTCCTCGACGCAATCCTGTGGCCCGTTGAGCGCCGCCGTGGCCGCAACCTGGATCGGCGTGAAGGCACCGTAGTCGAGATAAGATTTGACTCGTGCCAGCGCCGCGATGAGCCGTTCGTTCCCCACCGCGAAGCCCACACGCCAGCCAGGCATGCTGTAGGTCTTCGAGAGCGAGGTGAACTCGACTGCGACATCAATTGCACCCGGCACCTGCAGCACCGAGGGTGGCGGATTGTTGTCGAAGTAGATCTCGGCGTAGGCGAGGTCCGACAGAATGATGAGGCCCAGCCGCTTGGCGAGTTGTACCGCCTCCGCATAGAAGTCCAGATCCACCGTCATGGCCGTCGGATTCGACGGGTAGTTCAGCACCATCGCCAACGGCTTGGGGATCGAGTACTTGGCCGCGCGCTCGACGCCGCGAAGAAACTCCGGGCCGTTGCTCGCCGGGATGTGGCGGATAGATGCTCCGGAGATGATGAAGCCGAACTCGTGGATGGGATAAGTCGGGTTCGGCACCAGAATGACGTCGCCCGGTGCCGTGATGGCCTGCGCCATGTTGGCGAAGCCTTCCTTGGAGCCGAGGGTGGCGATCACCTGCGTCTCGGGATCGAGCTTCACGCCGAAGCGGCGCTCGTAATAGGCGGCCTGTGCGCGCCTGAGTCCCAGGATGCCTTTCGAGGCCGAGTAACGGTTGGTGCGCGGCTTGTTCACCGTCTCGACCAGCTTGTCGATGATGTGCTTCGGGGTCGGCAGGTCCGGGTTGCCCATGCCGAGGTCGATGATGTCGGCACCGGCGGCTCGTGCTTCTGCCTTGAGGCGATTGACCTCAGCAAAAACGTAAGGTGGCAGGCGTTTGATGCGGTGGAACTCCTCGTGCACGGGATCAACCCTCGGTTAGTGTCAGCACAGACAAAATCCGCCGTCCGTCTTTACGATCGTTTGCTTCTCTTCGTCCAGAGCCGGGGAGCGGGCCGGGTGGTGAAACCCTCGGTTAAGAAAGCTTCCGGTCAGTTGCGCCGGGCGCTCTTGATCTCCTCGATGGCTTGCTCGCGGTGGACCTTCCGGCGCTCCTGCAGCTTCTCGACAGCCTCCTGCTGCTGCTCCTTGGTGAGCAGGCCTTCCGGCAGCGTTGCGAGCTCTGGTAAGCGCGTGGAGTTGGCTCGCGAGCAGCTTGCGAGCGCCAATCCCATCACACACGCGAGGAGTGCCGCCCAGAGCTTAACGCCGGCCAAGGGCCGGTTCACTCGAGCTTCGTTGCTAGCGCTGCAATAAATCATGCGTCAAATTTAATCGATTCTGAAACGGTTCGCCTGTACGCTGGCGCCGGTACTCTTGCAACACTATCTAAACGTATCGAAGTCTTATCGATAAATTCAGTCACGCTGTGCTTCCACCGGATCGGGGCCGAACGTCACCCGGGGAAGCCTTCGGACGTGCGGGGCAACAATGCAGAAGCCAAACCCCGAAAACAGGCCGGCCACCACAGCCTACAAGCTCGAGAATCCCGAGGAGCTGGCACTGAACCTGCTCAAACTGTTCGAGCAAGGTGGCAAGGTCATGGCTCGTTTCGTCGAGCGCGCCGACAGCCACGTCGGCCCGTACTCGGCGGCGAACGAAATGATGGAAGCAGCCAAAACCCTGGGAAAAGTCGCCCAGTATTGGTTTAGCGATCCGCAGCGGCTTGCCGAGGCGCAAGGCGAGCTGGTGAGCGGTTATTTCAACCTTTGGCAGTCGGCCGTCCGCCGCGCGCTCGGAGAGAAGGCCGAGCCGGTGGCAGAACCGGAGCACGGAGACAATCGCTTCAAAGACCCGGAGTGGTCAGAAAGTCCTTATTTCGATTATTGGAAGCAGCTTTATCTGCTGACGGCGCGGTGGGCCGAATCCATCCTTGAAAGGACGGACGGCATTGACGAGCGCACGCGCATGAAAGCTGAGTTCTATCTCGAGCAGCTGCTCAGCGCGCTGTCGCCGTCAAACTTCCCCATCACAAACCCGGAGGTTCTGCGCGAAACTCTCGCTACGAACGGCCGCAATCTCGTTCAGGGCCTCGAACATTTGGCGGAGGACTTGGAGAGATCAGGCGATCTCTTGAAGATCCGCCAGACGGACCTCGACGCCTTTGAGGTCGGGCGCAACCTTGCCGTAACCCCTGGCAAGGTCATTTTCCAGAACGATCTCCTGCAGCTCATCCAATATGCGCCGACGACGGAGACGGTTTACAAGACGCCACTGCTCATTATTCCGCCGTGGATCAACAAGTACTACATCCTCGACCTCACCCAGCAGAAGTCGTTCGTCAAATACGTCGTCGACCAGGGCTTCACGGTCTTCGTCATTTCGTGGGTCAACCCTGACGAGCGGCTGAAGGACAAGACGTTCGAGGACTACATGTTCGAAGGCGCGCTCGCAGCCACCAATGCTGTCATGCGCGAAACCGGCGAGGATCAGATCAACGTCCTCGGCTACTGCGTCGGCGGTACGCTGCTGGCGACGCTGCTGGCGTACCTGGCTGCGCGGGGTGAGGATCTTTACAAGTCGGCAACGTTCCTTGCGGCGCAGGTCGACTTCAACCACGCCGGCGATCTGCTCGTGTTTATCGACGATGCGCAGCTGGCGGCCCTGGAAGAGATGATGGCCGAACGTGGCTACCTCGACGGCTCGCGGATGGCGACAGTGTTCAACATGCTGCGGCCGAGGGACCTGATCTGGCCTTACATCGTTAACAATTACCTGCTCGGCAAAAAACCGTTCCCGTTCGATCTCTTGTACTGGAACCAGGACTCAACGCGGATGCCGGCCGCAAATCATAGGTTCTACCTGCGGGAGTTCTATCACGAGAACAAGCTGGCCAAGGGCGAGATGAAGATTGCCGGCACGCGGCTCGATCTCAAGCAAGTCAAGCTTCCGATCTATGAGCTTGCGACGCGGGAGGACCACATCGCACCGGCGAAATCGGTGTTCGTCGGATCGAAGCTGTTCGGCGGCCCGGTAGAGTTCGTACTTGCGGGCTCCGGCCACATTGCCGGCGTGATCAACCCTCCGGACCCGAACCGGATCAAGTATCAGTATTGGACCAACAAGAAGCCAGCCGAAACGCTGGAAGAATGGATCGCAGGAGCTAAGGAGACCCCCGGTTCCTGGTGGCCGCACTGGATCAAATGGCTGGCCAAGCATTCCGGCAAGCGCGTCCCGCCGCGCGAGCCCGGTGCGGTGCTCGGTGTCATCGAGGATGCGCCGGGTAGCTACGTGAAGGTGAAAGGCTGAGGCGCTCTGGCCCCACTAGCAGGTGCGAGGGGAAGTAGTGCCGCGCGTTTGAGAATTGCCTCAAATGCCGCGGATGAGGCCGCCGTCGATCCGCACCACGGTGCCCGTCACATAGCTTGCACGATCCGAGCAAAGGAAAGCAGCTACGGAACCGAACTCCTCGGGCCGGCCATAGCGACCTATCGGAATGCCGGTAAGAATATCCCGCCGGATTTCTTCGACGCTTCGCCCTTCGCGTTTCGCTCTGGCTTCATCAAGCGCCGCTACGCGCTCTGTGTCGATGCGGCCGGGCAGAACAACGTTGCACGTGATGCCGTCGGCAGCGACCTCGGCCGCAAGCGTCTTATTCCAGGCGAGCAGCGATGCTCTCAAGCTGTTCGATAGTGCCATCCCAGGAATGGGCTGCACGGCGGCTGAGGACGCGATCGTAAGAAGCCGTCCCCACTTGCGCTCCCGCATGGCCGGAAGGGCCAGAGTGGCCGCATGGATGAGGTTGCCGACCATGCGCTCGAACCACTCGCTCCAGGCTTTGTCTGGAACTTCGAGGGCCGGCGCGGGTGGCGGCCCGCCGCTGTTCAGGACGAGAATATCGACGCCACCCATTTCGCCCACTGCTGCCTGAAACAGATCATCAATGGCAGCGCGGTCGTGAAGATCACAGTCACGCCCCATCACGGCGCCGCTGGTCTCGCGGGAAATGTCCGCTGCCGCCTGCGCGGCACCAGAACGGCCGCAGATCATGACGGAGGTACCTTCCCCTGCCAGGGCCGTGGCCACGGCGCGGCCGAGACCCTTCGTCGAAGCGAGCACGAGCGCCCGGCGCCCCTTCAGTCCAAGGTCCACTGCTTCCTCCTATCTGCCGACGGCGTAGCCTTGCATTCCGCGGGGGTTCGCTGCAGCACGCAGGTAAAGCGTCCCGCCGCGATCCTCGCGCGAGCAGGCCGAAAGACGGCCTTCGGACCAGTCCTCACCAACCACGACATCGTGCCCGCGAGCCTTCAGCTCAGCGACGGTTTCAGGCGGGAACCGCCCCTCCAGCACCAGCCGGTTCGGCCGTGCCTCCCGCGGCCAGAAAGAGCTCGGGCAATGCTCACTATGAAATGACGGGGCATCGATCGCCTCCTGCAAATTCAGTCCGTGATGGACATGCCGCAGGAAGAGAATGAGAGACCACTGATCCTGCTGATCACCCCCCGGCGTGCCCCAGGCCAAATAGGGCTTGCCGTCCCGCAGAGCCATTGATGGCGTGAGCGTCGTGCGCGGGCGGCGGCCCGGAGCCAGTGTGCTCGGCAACCCCTCTTGAAGCCAGAACATCTGACCACGGGTGGTAATCGAGAAGCCGAGGCCCGGGACGACTGGGCTCGATTGGAACCAGCCGCCGCTCGGAGTCGCCGCCACCATGTTCCCCCAGCGGTCGATGACGTCGATGTGGCAGGTATCGCCGCGCATGGCGCCGGAACGATCCGTCCTCGGCTCTCCATCGCGCGCCACGGTCGGCTCCCCGGCCCCGAGCAGAGCATTGATGTCGAGGCTGTTCTCGTCCGCAATGCGATAGGCGGGCAGGTTGGGTTTCCGCCCATCCGGGCTGCCGGGGCGAAACTCGGCCGAGGCAGTTTTTCCGATCAGCGCACGCCGTTCCGCGTTGTAGGCATCGGAAAGCAGCGTGGCCAATGGCGCCTCGTAGTTCTCCGCATCACCGTACCAGGCCTCCCTATCGGCAAAGGCGAGCTTGGCCGCTTCGACCACAGTATGCACGAAGTCCGGCCCGACCGGATCCATGTCGCCCAGCGGAATATCCCGCAGCAAAGCGAGCTGCTGCAACATCAAGGGACCTTGGCTCCAGGGCCCGCATTTCGCCACCGTGTATCCGTGGTACTCGTAGGTTACCGGCTCCTCTATCGTCGGGCGCCAGCGAGCCATATCCTCGCCGGTAAGAAGCCCACCGTGCTTCCGGCCGCTTGTGTCCAGCAGCTCTGCCGACCGATAGAACTTGTCCACGGCCTCGGCGACGAAGCCCTCATACCAAGCGCGGCGGGCCGCCTCGATCTGGCGCTCGCGGTCGCCACCGACCGCCTCGGCTTCCTGAAGAATTCTTCGATACGTGGCGGCAAGCGCCGGATTCCGGAAAAGATCGCCGGGTCTGGGTAGCTCCCCTCTGCAATAGACTTCAGCCGAGGAAGGCCACTCTTTCCGAAACAGATCCTGCACCGTGCTCAAAGCGTTTACGATCCGTGGAACGAGCGGATATCCGTGCTCGGCGTAATGAATTGCTGGCGCCAATATTTCCGACAGCGGCAACGTCCCGTAATCGCGCAGCATCAGCAGCCATGCGCCGAAAGCCCCTGGCACGACCGCCGGCAGCAGCCCGGTGCCAGGCACAAGGTCAAGCCCTAAAGCGCGAAACCGGTCGAGGGTAGCGGCCTGCGGTGCCACACCCTGACCGCAGATCACCTCGATTCGACCCTTCTTTTCACTGTAGACGAGGATCGGCACCTCTCCGCCGGGGCCGTTCAAGTGAGGCTCAACAACCTGGAGCACAAATCCACCCGCCGCCGCAGCGTCGAACGCATTGCCGCCTCGCTCGAGAATGCCCATCGCAGCGGCCGAAGCCAGCCAGTGCGTGGAGGCAGCCATTCCGAAGGTGCCTTTCAGTTCGGGGCGGGTCGTAAACATCCCAGGCTGAGCCATTGCGGGTCCTCGCTCTACGGCATAATGTTTAGCGGCATCGGCTCCAACAGAGCAGATCGTCATGCTCGGAGCAACCGCACGCTTGACCGGCAAGGACAACCATCGATCACGTCCCGCAACGTAGCGGCATTATGAAATGATCTTGCGGCGCCGCCACTCACACCAAAAACTCGATTTCAAGGTTCGCATTTATTTTCCCGCATTACGTGTGCGGCCGGGAAATTAAACCGATGCTCCTGGCTTCTCATGTTGCAGCCGCCATCCGAGAGGAACAGAAAGGAAGCGAATCATGGCCGAAACGCTTTATAAGCCACACATGCTCGACCGCCGTACTGCTTTGAAAATAGGCCTCGCAGGAGTCGCTGCGAGCACGCCCATTTTCCGAACCACCAGCGTGCTCGCCCAGCAAACCCTGCAGTGGGGCTCCTCCTCTGTCGGCTCGACCGGCTACGTCATCATGGAAGGCCTCGCCAACATCGTGAATCGCCATACCGACCTCAAGAATGCCTCCATGGCGACCAGCGGCGGCACAGAAAATATGCAACTCTTCGCCGAGGGCATCATCCAGCTCGGGCAAACCACCTCGACGGACTGGAAGCCGGCTGCAGAAGGGCAAGACCCCTACCCCGCGCCGATCGAGGTGCATCAGATGTTCGCCTACACGCTTTTCAACTGCAGCCCAATGGTGCGCGCATCGAGCGATATCAAGACGCTGGAGGATTTGCGCGGAAAGCGCTGCATGCCTTCTCCCGCCGGCAGCTCGACGGCCACCATGTGGCAGGTGCTCTTCGAGGCTGCGGGCATTCTCGATGACATCGAGTGGACGTATGGCTCGTGGCGCGAGACCTACGACGCACTTCGGTCCGAGGCGGTCGACTGCATTCCTTCATTGCTGACCAACGGCCGGCCCTCGCCCATTCTTTCCGAGCTCGTGGCGACAGTGCCCGTTCGGATGCTTCCAATCCCCGAAGACGTCATGGAGAAGGCCAAGAAGATCAATCCAGGGATTGCGTACGGTCCGGTTCCGGTCGACAAAATCGATGGGGTAGAGGGTGCTTCAAAGCTCGCATCTTTCTCGGGCGTCCTCGGAGCGTCGCCGAAGCTCGAGCCCGATGTCGCCTACAAAGTCATGAAGGCCATTTTCGACAACGTCGAAGAGGTGCGCGCGCTGGGTGTCCAGTTCGAGGATATCGATCTCCAATTCGGGGTCGATTATCTCGTCACCGGATTCCCTGTGCACAAAGGCGCTGCCCGATATTTTAAAGAAAAGGGCGTTTGGAACGACAGCCTCGTCGAGGCCTCCTGAACCCTCCGATCTTCAGCCGGGGGTCAGTGGTGAATCTGCCCCCCGGCATATCTCCCTTCGCTCTCAAAAAAGGTAGTCATGCGGGGATTGATAAACCGGCTTTCTGCTCAATTCACTGAAGAGCGAGGGACGCCTTGGCTGTTCTTGCTGCTGGGCCTTTGCGGACTGGCCTATGTGCTCGTCCACATCATCTAAATTCAGCGATACATCCTGCCTGCTGGACAATTCAAGATTATTCACGTCGCCGGAGCGGCAGCCCTGATCTTCCTTTACGCTGCCGCGAAGGCAGAGAGTATGCTTACGCGATGGTTGCATTTGGCTCTGGCCATCGTGGCGGCGGGAATTCTTTGGTATGTTTTCCATGAGCACACTCTCCTGACGACCCGGAGATCATTTCTCCCCAATACGACCGATACAATCGTCGCCGCGGTATTTCTCCTTATTTGCCTTTACGCCTCGATCCGAGAATGGGGCTGGGTCGTCGCAGCAATCGCCGTCATCGGCTTGCTCTACGGCTATTTCGGGTATCTCATGCCCGAGGGGTTGCTTTATCACGGCGGCATTACCCTGAAACGGCTGCTCGGCTACACATCGATCCCATTTTTCAGCGGGCTTCTTGGCGGCCTCGCCGAGCTTTCTGCAGGCACCATTTTTCCATTCATGCTGCTTGCATCAGGGCTGCGTGCCACCGGCTGTGTCGATTTCATCATGACGCTCGCTTACCGGATCGGTGGGCAGACACGAGCGGGGCCGGCGCAGATCGCCATCATCTCGAGTGGCATGATGGGCATGGTCTCCGGCTCGAGCGTCGCCAACGTCGCTTCGACCGGTGCGCTAACGATTCCGCTGATGAAGCGGGTGGGCTTCAGGCCGGAGTTCGCTGGCGCCGTCGAAGCTGTAGCCTCGTCGGGTGGACAGATCACCCCGCCCGTAATGGGCCTTGCTGCGTTCCTGATCGTTGGCCTCACGGGCATTCCCTACGGCGAAATCGTAGTCGCAGCAGTCTTCCCGGCGCTCATCTACTATCTGTACCTCATGGTCGCGGTGCATCTGCGTGCCGTGAAGAGCGACGTCGACGCCTCGGCCGACGAAACCATGAGGAAGGAATTCGGCAGGACGGAGAGCGTCTGGCGCGCGTGCCTTTACAATGCGCACTTCTTCATTGCGGTTGCTTACCTTGTCTGGGTGCTTCTGGAGACCAATCTCGCTGGCCGCGCCTCCATTCACGCAACGGCCATCCTGCTCGGGCTCTATATTTTGCGCGAGATCGCCTTCTCCTGGCGCGGGCTCAAGACGATCGCCTCGAACATCGCCGGTCTTATCGCACGCACCACCTACATGGGCGCGCTAAGCGGCGCCCAAATCGCGGTGATCGTGGCCGTGATCGGCGTTCTGGTCGAAATTCTCACCGTGACCGGCTTCGCACAGAAGCTCTCGTTTTTCATGCTGGAGCTCGCGGGCGGCAATCTCTGGCTTCTTCTGGTGGTGGCCGCGATCGCCTGTCTCGCCTTCGGTTTGGGCCTGCCGACCTCCGCCTCCTATATTCTCGTCGCTCTGATGGGTGCGCCAGCACTCGTCAAACTCGGCGTGCCGCTGATGGCTGCGCATTTCTTCGTCTTTTTCTTCGCGAATATCTCGGCCATCACGCCGCCCGTCGCGGTATGCTGCCTCGTGGCCGCAAAAATCGCCGAAGGCGATTTCTTCAGAACCAGCTTCATCGCCGTCCGGCTAGGGTTGCCTGGCTTCATTCTGCCGTTCCTCTTTGTCGCCCACCCCGAAATCCTTGGCATCGGAGCGAGCCTGCCCTACACGGCGATGGTCTCTGCAATGGCACTGCTCGGCGTCATCGCCCTGAACGTCATGCTGGAAGGTTTCCTTCTTCGACCGCTGAATATCGTCGAGCGAGTCCTGCTCCTTCCGGCGGCACTTGGCCTAATCCACCCAAACCTTTGGGCATCGGCCGCTGGCATTGCCATATTCGCGGGACTCCTCGGCTGGCAGTGGATGACACGGCCGAAACTCGCACCCGCGTCGGCCGACGAGCTCACTTAATGCAACTCGCTCCGAATCGTCCGAGAGCCGCTCGCGCCGGCGGTCCCGAATCGTGATAAGCCGCTTGGGATGAGAAAACCGCTGCCAAATGCGCCGCGGCTCGGCCATTTATGATCAGCGTGCGATCAGCACGACCATGAGGGTTAAGTCGCCCGCCTTCTGTCATTTGCAAGGCGAGGCAAGGAACGCGGGTGACAGATCGAGCGTTCGGTGGCGTTACCTGAGGCCACGTGAACGGAGGCTTGCGAATGCAGAAACACTGCTTCAAGGCGACAGTGCTGGTGGTCATCTCGGCAATATCTGCGGCCTTGCTGCAGACATCGGCCGGGGCAGCTAGTCCGTTCAGGACACTGCACGGCAGCTGGTCGGGGAGCGGAAACGTTCAGTTCGAAGGTGGGCAGACGGAGCGCCTTCGCTGCACGGCTCACTACCGGGATATCGGAGGCGGCGAAGCTCTAGGTCTCGCGATCCGCTGCGCAAGCGCGTCCAACAGAATCGAGATCCGTGGCCGGCTTAACTATAACGACGGCAGAGTGACGGGGACGTGGGAGGAGCGGACATTCAACGCAAGTGGCACAGCAGCTGGCCGGGCGAGTGACAGCCGCATATCGTTGCGCTTGGCCGGCACCGTCTCGGGGTCCATGAACGTCACCGTGTCCCGCTCCAGTCAAAGCGTAGCGATCAACACGCAGGGCACCGCGCTCAGAGCCGTAAGAATCGGCCTTCGGCGCCGTTGATGTGGGAGGCGGCGGTACCCGAGAATTGATGTAGCCATTGTTGGTGAATTGTCCGGCGTTGCCGCGTTTCGCTGGAGGTGCACGGCGGTAACAGCCCGTGAATATTTCAAAGTGTTCAAGTGTTCCCCTTGCCCTTGCCGAAATGAGGCGGCAATGTGACAGCGTCTGAAAGCGGGGGGGGCAGGGGGCATGCGTTGGCGTTTGAGCTTTGCGGTTTCACTTGCGTTCGCGGCCATGGCAGCCGGAACGGCAGCACCATCTCTCGCCAACGGCTTCATTCGTGAAATCAAGTTGGGCGCGCTGGCCCACGACGTTGACGGCTTGTGGAGCGGCTTCAGCCGCGAAAGCGAGGCTGTCGATCTCAATGGGGAGGTGATCTTCTCGCCCTCGCTGCCGTTCCTGTGGGGTGCCATCCGCCCGGCGCTAGGCGGGACGATCAACTTCCAGGGCGACACTAGTCACGCCTACCTTGATGCCCGGTGGGAGATCGAGACGCCAAGCGGCGTCTTCTTCGCGACCGGCATAGGCGCCGCCGTCCACACCGGCGACATTCATCTCGAATCTCCGGACCGGAAGGCGCTCGGAAGCCGTGTGCTCCTTCACGTCCCACTTGAGGTGGGCGTTCGCCTCGACGAGCACCACAGTTTCTCCGTCTACTTCGAGCACCTGTCGAACGCCAATCTGGCGGACGAGAACGAGGGCATCGACTATCTCGGGGCCAGGTACGGCTACAGGTTCTGAGGTCCGGCTGAGATTCCGCTTCAACTCTCCTGCGGCAACCTCCTGCCTTGCTTTCGCCCGTAAGTTCGCAGACACAACGCCGACAGTGGCCACCGCCAGGGGCCCGTCTGAGATCAATCCTATAACGTTCGGAGTGCGACGACTGTGTTGAGCACGGTTCTCGAGGCCTGCACCTTGCTGGGCGCGGCCTTTCTCACCGTTTATGCAATCGACGTCGTGGTGGTCGAACGGCTGGTGAACAGAGCCAATCAACCTCTCCCATGCGGTGCGGAATGGAGCGCGATGTGCCGCCGCATCCATCATCGTTACATCTGGCCTGCGGCCATTTCCGTCGCCGCCGCCCTTGTCGCTTCCTACTACCTGCAGGACGATCGCTGGCAGGTCGGTGCAGGTCTCATGATCGGTGCGATCTGTTATACGTGGGATTCTATACTGCCAGCCGGCACCGTGCTGAACACTGTCGACCCTTCGCGCCCGGCAACTTTGCACCTTACACGCGCGCGGTTCAGGGCTTACGCGATCCGCCATTATCCGCTGATCGCGCTCGGTCTCGGTGCGTTGGCAGCTTACGCGTGGGCTCACTATTGAAGGGCGGGGCATGGCCGAAGAGCATCTCGAGGACGTCATCATCCGGCGCGAAGGGCGCGCCGGCCGTATCACCCTGAACCGGCCGAAGGCGCTCAACGCGCTGACCTATCCAATGGTGCTCGCGATCCACGACGCGCTGAAGCGCTGGGAGCAGGATCCAGAGATTGCTGTCGTCATTCTCGATGGTACAGGCGACAGGGCCCTCTGCGCGGGCGGTGATGTCCGTGCCATCTACGACAGCGCATCAGAGGGCTCCGGCTTCGCGCGCAAGTTCTGGGCTGATGAGTATCGGCTCAATGCCTACATCGGCCGCTACCCCAAGCCGTACGTCGCCTTCATGGATGGCATTGTCATGGGCGGCGGCATAGGCCTTTCGGGGCATGGAAGCCACCGCATTGTCACGGAGCGCAGCCAGCTCGCAATGCCAGAGACTGGCATTGGGCTTATTCCCGACGTCGGCGGCACCTGGCTGCTGGCGCATGCGCCCGGCGAGACTGGAATTTATTTGGGCCTGACCGGCGAGCGGATGCGCGGAGCCGGGACGATGTACGCGCGCTTCGCCGATACTTTCGTGCCCTCCTCGCGGCTTGCGGACCTGGCCAAGGCGCTGAGTGAAATTCAAAATTCGTCCGAGGTCGACAGCGTGATTGCCCGTTTCAGCGAGGCACCCCCGCCGTCTGATCTCGTGTCTCACGCCAGAGAGATCGACGCAACCTTCTGCTTCGACAGCGTCGAGAAAATTCGCGATGCGCTCGCAAGCATGAACACGGAGTGGTCGCGAAAAACGCTCGAAGAGCTCGACCGCCGCTCCCCCCTTGCTCTGAAACTCACGCTGGCGGCCATCCGCAATGCGCGGACGCTCCCCTCGCTCGAAGCCGCCCTAAATGTTGAATACAGGCTGACTGTCCGCCTCCTCGAACACGGCGAGTTCCTCGAAGGCGTCCGCGCCCTCTTGGTCGACAAGGACAAGGCTCCGAAGTGGAACCCGCCACGCCTCGCGGATGTGACCGACGAAATGGTCGCGCAATTCTTGAGCCCGCTGCCACCGGACGAAGCACTGGAGCTTGTTGCCCCTTAGGTCCTGTGCCACGGTAGGTGTGGAACACCGGCCGTGCGCAAAAAGAGAGGGCGACGAGGAATGACAGCCGAACGCTCAGGGCCGCTCAAAGGCATGCGGGTGATCGACCTCAGCCACGTGATGGCGGGCCCCGTCTGTGGGCTGATGCTTGCCGACATGGGCGCGGACGTCATCAAGGTCGAGAAGCTCGAAGGGGGCGACGACACCCGCCGCATGCTGCCGCCGGACATCAACGGCGAGCCTGCCGCATTCATGATGATGAACCGCAACAAGCGGGGCATCGCGCTCGATCTGAAGCATCCACGGGGCAAGGAGGTCCTGAAGCGGCTCGTCGCGACGGCGGACGTCCTCATCGAGAACTACCGCCGTGACACCATGGAACGGCTCGGCGTCGGCTACGAGACGCTGAAGGAGATCAATCCCGGCCTGCTCTACTGCGAGATTTCCGGCTTCGGCCGCACCGGCCCTTTGGCCGATCAGGGAGGCTTCGACCTCGTGGCGCAAGGGATGTCCGGCCTCATGTCGATCACAGGCGAAGGCCCTGGCCGTGAGCCCGTGAAAGTCGGTGCACCGGTGACTGACATCACTGCCGGCATCCTAGGTGCCATGGGCGTTTGCGCCGCCTACATCCACAAGCTCAAGACAGGTGAGGGCCAGCGAGTCGACACCTCGCTTTTCGAGGCGGGCATCACGCACACCTATTGGCAGTCGGCCATTGCCTTCGCGACCGGTGTGTCGCCGGGCCCGATGGGTTCCGCACATCCGCTTTCGGCGCCCTACCAAGCTTTTCCGACCAAGGACGGCTGGATCAACCTGGGCGCTTCGAACCAGCGGACCTGGCTCAAGCTCGTCGAGGTATTGGACGACGCCGAGCTCGCCGCCGATCCGCGCTTCAAGGATAACGCTGGCCGGATGGGGAATTTGCCCGCCCTCGTCGAGGTGCTCACAAAGCACTTCAAGAAGCGCACCACGGCCGAATGGCTGGCGCTGCTCGAACGAGCGGGTGTGCCAGCCGGCCCCGTGCTCTCGATCAGGGAAATGCACGCACACCCTCAGACAATTGCGCGCGAAATGGTGCCGGAGGTGGAGCACCCGGTGGCGGGCAAGGTTCAGACGATTGGACTGCCGGTGAAGTTTTCGAAGACGCCGGGGAAGGTTGCCGCCCCTGCCCCCTTGTTCGGCCAGCATACGCGCGAAGTTCTGGCCGAGCTCGGCTACAGCAGCGATGAGATCGAAAAGCTCATCGCAGAGCGCGCAGTCGCGGCGGCCTAGACTGCGTAAGAATGGGCTCGGCCATTCTCTGAACCAATCGCATTCCGCACGGGTTGAAGCCTCGAATTTCGGAGCTTGTGAGGCCTCGCCGTGCCCACCATAGCCGACGCCGCCGAGGCTAGATTGCACGAAGTCGCGAACGAAGCAGCGCGTTGCCAGCGTTGCCCGCTATACAAGCTCGGCACGCAGACGGTGTTCGGTTCAGGCCCGGCCGATGCGCCTGTGATGATGGTCGGCGAGCAGCCAGGGGACGTGGAAGATCGGCAAGGTCTGCCCTTCGTAGGGCCTGCGGGCCGCATGCTCGACCGGGCCCTCGAAACCGCCGGCTTGCGGCGTGACCGGATCTACGTCACAAACGCAGTAAAGCACTTCAAGCACGTGATTGATCGGGGCAAGCGCCGTATTCACCAGAAGCCCAACGCCTACGAAATTGATCGTTGCAAATGGTGGCTCGATCTCGAACTTGAGATCATAAAGCCGGAGCTTACGGTCGCCTTGGGAGGCACGGCAGTAAGAGCCTTGGCGGGACGGCCAATCACGATCAAGAGCGCCAGAGGTGAGGTCTTGCGAACGGCCGACGGGCGAAACATGTTGGTGACGATCCACCCGTCAGCGATCCTGAGATTGCGCGAATCGGAAAGCCGGGCAGCGGAGCTCGCCCGCTTTGCGGACGACCTGCGGAAGGTTGGCCGACTGGTTCCGGCCGTGCGAAGGTAAGAGGGTGCACGCCATGGCCAGGATGATCATCCTCATCGGCCTCGTTCTTGTCGCGGTTGGACTCGTCTGGATGCTTGCTGAACGGCTTGGCCTCGGCCGCTTGCCGGGGGACATCGTCATCGAGCGCGAGAACTTCCGCCTGTACATCCCGCTGATGACGATGCTGATCGTCAGCATCGTGCTGAGCCTAGTGATGTGGCTGATCAACCGGTAGGCGCATCACACTACCCCACCTCATCGCACCACCAGCGCAGCGGCGGAGACGCTGAACCGTCTCAGCGCGAGGATCTATTCGCCTCGGCAGGAGGCTGCGGGGCCGGCTCAGCTGGCTGGGCACCATTGGCGCCGTTTGCTGGAGGCCGCGCAGGCGGAATTTCGGTGAGGGGCACGCCCGCAAGCCGCGCCAAGCTCTCAGCAATCGCGGGCGGAAGCCCTGGGAACTGCGGCGCGTTCGGGCTCGCCTGGGGAGATGGCGGCGTGCCTCGCTGGGGAGCCTGCCCCACCGGCGGTGGCGGCGGCATGGCTGGCCCATTCGGGCGGGCCATCTGAGGCGGTGGCATTGGCGGCGCGTGCTGACCATTCGGCCGTGGAGGCGGCTGTGCCCCAGGTTGGGCTTGCGGACGTGTGGCCTGCATCCCTGCCGGGGCGGCACGACCGGGCTCCGTGGGCGGGACGCCCGGTGCCATCCGGCTCTGGCCGGGTGGAACCGGTGGCGGTCCGCCTTGGCTCGCCGGCTGGGGCGGAACGATCCGCGAAGGTCTCGGCGGCGGAGGAGGCGCAGTCTTGGGAGCCGCCGTCAGACCCGGTGGAGCGGGCGGCGGGTGCTGTGGCTGTCGTGAGGGTTGTTGTGCCGGCGGCGGCTGTGTCCGCGCTTGGCCATTGCCCGGCCTCGCCACAGGAGCCGCAGGTTCTGGCGCCGACGTCTTGCCTGGCTGCGAAGGGCCGCGCGGCTGCAGTGGCAGCGGCGGAGCAGCGACCAACGGTGCAGGCTTCTGCTCCTGTTGCTGGGGAGGCGGTGGGGGCGGTGGAACTGTCTTAACCTCCGGCTCGGTCTTGGCTGCGCTCGCGCGCTTGCCTCCTGTCCGTAGTGGAAGGAGCTGCCGAACCGTCTTCAGAGCTCCCCGCTTCTTCGCGGATTGTTCAGTCGTCTGGCTATCCTTCTTTGCCTCTGCGGGCCGCGCGGCCGGCTCTTGCGGGCCAGCCGATTGCGCGGCTGCATGACCGTTGGGCTTGGCGGCCGCTGAGGCTGCCAGCTCGGCGGCATTTCCATCTCGCGCAGCGATTGGCTCTGTCTCGCGCTTCTTCTTTCTACGGCGAGCGGGCTTCGGCCGGAAAAGTCCCCTGCGTTCCAGCTTGAGCTCCGCCTTGCGGATCGTGCGCAGCAGCTGCAGCGCCTCGCGGTCGGTCATCGGCTCGCCGTAGTAGACGCCCTGACCGAACTCGCATCCAAGCGCGCGGAGGAAGCTCGCGTCCTCGGCGACCTCGATCCCTTCGCCGAGCACGCGTTTGCCCAGCTCGTGCGCGAGCGCAATGATCGAGCGCACGATCGGGGCGCCGGGGCCATTGTCCGTGCTCGACTGCACAAGGCCACGGTCGATCTTGATCACGTCGAACGGGAAGCGCTGGAGATAGGCGAGCGAGGAGTAGCCCGTGCCGAACTCGTCGAGGGTCAAGCTGGCGCCGGAGGTGCGCAGCATCTCCAGAACGTGAACAGCTTGTTCCGGATTCTCCATCGCCACGCACTCGGCGATTTCGAGCCTCAGCGCACCCGGAGGCACCAGAGCACGGCCGAGGATGTGGCGGATCTCCTGGATGAGATCCTGACGGAAAAACTGATTGGTCGACAGATTGACGCTGACGAATATCGACTTGTCGCCGCGCGGCAGCTCCTTCTGCCACTTCGCGGCTTCTTGTGCCGCGTGGGTCAGAATGTACGAGCCGAGACTTACGAGCAGGTCGCTTCCTTCGGCAACTTGAACGAAGTCGGCGATGCCGAGCTGCCCGAGCTTCGGATGGTCCCAGCGCACCACTGCCTCGAATCCCGCCAGCTCCTCCGTAGGCAGATAAATGATGGGCTGGTAGACGAGGCGGATCTGATTGCGCTCGAGCGCGCGCCGGATCTCGTCCTCCAGGATGACGCGGTCCCCTGCTTCCCTGCGCATCTCCGGCAGGAACATCTCGACCCGATCCGCACCGCCACGCTTGGCGCGGTACATGGCGATCTCGGCTTCCTTCAGGAGATCCTGCGCGCTGACCTCACTACCGCTCATGACAGCGATGCCAGTAGACGTCGTGAGCGTGATCTCCTTGCCGGAAATCTTGATCGGGGAACGCAGAGCGCGCCTTATGCGCTCGGCAATCATGGCGAGCTCGCGCGGCTCGTGCTGGGCCACCAGCAGAATCGCGAACTGATCACCCCCCACGCGCGCCAGCGTGTCTTGCGGGCCGATATGGCGCATCAGTCGCCGCGCCACCGTGAGCAGCAGGCTGTCCCCAACGATCAGCCCGAGTGAAGCGTTGACGTTCTTGAACCGGTCGATGTCGATGAAGAAGACCGTCGGGCGGATGTTCGGCTCGGTCTTGGCGCGCACGATGGCCATGCCGAGCCGGTCGAGGAAAAGCTCCCGATTGGGCAGCCCGGTCAGGCTGTCGTGAACGGCATCGTGCATGAGCCGTTCTTGCGCCCGCTTTGCCTCGGTGATGTCGCGCATTAGGCCGACACACCGCAGAGCCCGCCGATCCGAATTCGGCACGCTTGCCGCTTCCAGTTCGAACCAGCGGTAGGAATTGTCGGCGTGCCGCATTCTGAGCTGGATGTGCAGGCTGCCTCCGTTGCGCTCCTGCACGCCCAAGAGCACCAGGCGAAAACGCTCCCGATCGGCCGGGTGCAGATGCTTGACGAAGTCGTCGACTTTCGTCGACAGCTCCCCGACCGTAAGCCCGAGCGAAGCCTCGATGATGGGGCTCACCTTGATCTCGTCGCGCCGGGCGTACCACTCCCAGACGGCTGCCCCAGCCCCATCGATGGCGAGGGAGCGGAGCTGCAGCTCGCTCGGAGCGGAGCCATAAACCGGCTCGTAGGAGCGGAAGGCAAACTGCGTGACGGTGAAGCCCATCAACACAACGATGAGGACCAGCCCGGCCGTGAGGCCCGAAACGACGATGTCGCCCGAAAGCTGGCCCGTCAGCGTCACGCCGGCAGCGAAAATCCAGACGAGAAACAAGAGCCAGGTCGGAATGAGCGCCAACGCGCGATCCTGCCCGCGTAAGGCCAGATACAGGATCAGCACGGCCCCGACCGCACCGATAGCCACAAACGACGCCCGCGCGAATGAGGCCGCCAAGCGCGGATCGATGACGGCAATGAAGACAAGGGAAAGCTGCGCCACGATCCAGATCGTCGCCAGCATGCGAATGAAGCCATGCCAGGCGCTGAGGCGCAGGAATACGCCAACGAAGATGACAATGCTGGCCGCGATCGCCGACTCGGTTGCGGCCCGGTAGACGGCGTTATCCTGAGCTCGGAGCTGGAAAAGCTTGTGCCAGAAGCCGAAGTCGACGCAGAGGTAGCCGAGTACGCACCAAGCCACCAGGGACGCGGCCGGAAAGATCGCCTTGTGGTTGGCTGCGAAGATGGCCGTCAGAAAGATCGCGAGCAGGCCCGTGATCCCGAGCATGATGCCGTTGAAAAGCTGCCTGTCGCGAGCCTTGAGCTCATACTCCAACGGCTTCCAGAGATAGATTCGGGGGACGCGTTCGGAGGCCAATTCCGCTGCGTAGGTGATCGTCTGGCCCGGCTCCAGCGTGATGCGGAAGATGTCGGCGCGGTCGCTTTTCACGCGATCCGGGAGAAACCCGAGTGACGGTGTTACGGCCTCGATGCGCTTGGCATCCAGATCCGGCCAAATGATGGAGGAGCCGATGATCGTGTAGCGCTCGGCCGTCAGCCACCGTTCGATGACCTTATCTGTCGGGTTGTGGAGCGCGAAAACGATCCAGTTCGGGCTAATGCCCGGCGTGCTGGCCCTGATCGACATGCGACCCCTGACGCCGTCCGGGCCTGCAGCCGTCTCGACCTGGAGCGTGTCGCCCTGGCTCGTGTGAATCTCACCTTGCCCGGTGATCTCGATCCGGTCCTGATCCGGGTGAACCGTTATAGGCTCCAGTGCCCATGCGGGATCGGCAGCGCTGGCGAGAAAAATTAGCGCAACCAGCGCAAACAGCAGGCCGTTAATGGGCGCTCCCGCCGGCCCTCTTAGCAAGGTCCGGCCGAAGTGCGCTGCCTTCCCTCTTCGATCTTTCAGGCCCCCCACTATCCCTCCCGCGGGTCGTCAGCCAAAGTCGCGTAAAGCAGGTGATCCTGCCAAACGCCATTGATCTTGAGATACCGGCGAGCTAGCCCTTCACGTTGAAAACCGTTCTTTTCCAACACCCGGATCGAAGCAGCATTGCTCGGCATGCAGGCAGCTTCGAGGCGATGCAACTTGAGCTCCTCGAACGCAAACCGGACGATCCCTGCCACGGCCTTCGTCATCAAGCCCCGGCCGGCATAGGGCTTGCCGATCCAATAGCCCACCGCCGCCGCCTGGGTTACGCCACGCCGAACATTGCTCAGCGTAATCCCTCCGAGCAGGCGATCGTCCAAATCACGGAAGAGGAAGAACGCGTAGCCCAAGTCCTCCCGCAGCTCCCGCTGGTAGTGCCGCACCCGGCGGCGGAAGGCGTCGCGAGACAGCTCATCCCGCGTCCACTGAGGTTCCCAGGGGGTGAGGTGGTCGCGGCTCAATGCCCTGAGCTCGGCCCAGGCGGCGTAGTCGCCCATGTGAGGCGGCCTGAGGTGGATGCCGTCAACGCGCACGTGTGGGAGCCAATCGCCGCCGATGCCGGATCTCAGGAAAGCCATCGCCCTGCTCCTTTCGCTAGCTTGCGAGGCGGCGTTCGGCGCGAATTGCGTAATCGGAGGAACGCCTGCCGGCGCCCACCACGGCAATGGAAGGTGGCGCCGACCGGGCAACGCGCTCGGCGACCGCTCGGATCCGCTCAGGAGTGACTTCCTCGATCCGCTCCACGAGCTCGGACGCCGGCAGCAGCCGGTCGAAGAACAAGAGCTGGCGCGCCATCTGCTCGGCCCTGGCCGATGAGCTTTCGAAGCTGGTCAGCAGAGCCGCTTTCAGCTGCGCCTTGGCGCGGGCCACTTCCGCCACGGTCGGAGGGGATGAGGCGAGGTTGAACAGCTCCGCTCCGATCACGTCGATCAGCTCCCCCATCTGCTCCGGCCCCGTCGCGGCGTGGATGTCGAACATGCCCGAATCCACCATTCCCCAGGCCGTCGAGTAGATGGCATAGCACAACCCACGGTTCTCACGGGCGGCCTGGAACAACCGGGACGACATCCCACCGCCGAACAGTCCGGAAAAGACCTGCGCGGCGTAGAAATCCTTGTCGCGGTAGGACGGCGACTCGAACCCGATAAGCAAATGACTTTGCTCAAAAACTTTTCTGGATGTACGCCGACCCCCTACATACTGCGCCACCGCACCATCTTGCGAATCACCGCCATTCAGGCCGCCAAATAGGGCTTCAGCGTGGCGGACGAGACTATCGTGGTGGATGGCTCCGGCAGCGGAGATCACCATCTTGGATGCCAGATAGCGTGTGCGCTGGAACGCTCTGAGATCGGCCGGCGTGAACCGGGAGACGCTCTCCTTCGTACCGATGATCGGCCGGCCGACAGCCTGGCCGGGATAGGCAGCATCCTGAACGAGGTCATAGGCGATCTCGTCAGGGCTGTCTTGAATGCTGGCAATCTCCTGGAGGATCACCTCTCGCTCGCGCTCGAGCTCCTCCTCGGAAAAGGTGGAGTTCTGCAGAATGTCCGCCAGGATATCGAGAGCCACGGCCTCATCGCCCTTGAGCACCCGGGCGTAGTAGGCCGTCAGCTCAAGGCTGGTTGCCGCGTTGAGCTCGCCTCCGACCTGTTCGATCTCCTCGGCGATCTGACGTGCGGTGCGCCGCCGGGTTCCCTTGAACGCCATGTGCTCGAGCAAATGCGAGATGCCGTGCTCATGCTCGGCTTCATGCCGTGCACCGGCGGCGACCCATACGCCGAGCGAGATCGTCTCGAGATGCGGCATATGGTGGGACACCACCCGAAGGCCGTTCGGAAGCCTCGTCACGTTGACCGTCATGCCAGACGCTCCGCACCTCCCCTAGCCCGCTCCTCAACGAAGCTCTCGACAGCGGCAAGGTCGTTGGGAAGAAGGCTCGTGCGCTCCTCGTCCGTCATCAGCGAGGAAAGCCGCGGCGGAAGGCCCGGTCGCTCGCCGAGGATGGCCTCCATGGCATCCGGGAACTTGGCGGGATGGGCCGTCGCAAGGACGATCTGCGGCACAGGCCCCGGCGGCAAGCAGCGCTCGGCGGCGATGAGGCCGCATGCTGTATGCGGCTCTATCGTGTAGCCGCTCACCTCCCGAACCCGGCGGATCGCGTCGGCGACCTCGGCTTCCGTAGCCGAGGCGGCAGCGAAATCGCGAGTGAGCAGCTCCGGCCCGCCTTTCACCTCGAAGCGGCCAGACTGAGCCAAGGCCGCCATCTGCGCCCGGATCAAAGCCGAGTCGCGCCCTTGAGCCTCGAAAAGGTACCGCTCGAAATTGGAAGAAACCTCGATGTCCATGGACGGCGAGGTGGTTGGCGTCACGCCGCGCTTCTCATACACACCGGTTGCAACCGTCCTCGGCAGGATGTCGTTGACATTCGAGCCGATGACGAGCCGTTCGATGGGCAAGCCCATCCGGCGCGCCACGTAACCCGCGAAGATATCTCCGAAATTTCCGGTCGGCACCGCGAAGGAGACCGGCCGGTGTGGTGCCCCGAGCGCCACCGCAGCCGCGAAGTAGTACGTCAACTGGGCGACGATGCGCGCCCAGTTGATGGAGTTGACGCCCGCCAGGTGCATCCGATCGCGGAAGGCGTGATCGTTGAACATGCCCTTCACCAGGGCCTGGCAATCGTCGAACGTGCCCTCGATCGCGACCGCGTGCACGTTCGGCTCGCGCGGCGTGGTCATCATCCGCCGCTGCACATCCGAGACCCGGCCCGAAGGATATAGGATCACGACATCGACGGCGGCAGAGCCGCGGAAAGCCTCGATAGCAGCACCGCCCGTGTCGCCCGAGGTCGCGCCGACGATGGTGGCCCGCTGACCGCGCCGCTTCAGCACATGATCCATCAAGCGGGCGAGCAGCTGCATGGCCACGTCCTTGAACGCGAGCGTCGGGCCGTGGAACAGCTCCAATATCCAGAGGTTGGTGCCAATCTGAACGAGAGGTGTCACCGCCGGATGGCCAAAGGTTGCGTATGCGTCTCTGGCCATGCCCAGCAGCTCCTCCTGCGTGAAGGCGCCGCCGGTAAACGGCGTGATCACCTCGACCGCGACCTCGGGGAATGGCCGGCCGGCCAGCGAGGCGATGGTTTCCCTGGAGAGCGTTGGCCAGATTTCAGGAACGTAGAGCCCGCCATCGCGGGCGAGGCCAGCCAGTAGGACGTCTTCGAACTCGAGTGCAGGCGCCGAGCCTCTGGTAGAAATATACTTCACCGAACGTCAGCCTTCTTGAGCCGGCGCCGAAGGCGCCGCGAGTAGCCTAGAACCCTGGGACAACGGGAACAAGCAGCCGAGCTGCGGACTTGGAAGGTCAAACCCCGAGCGGCTCTCGGGACCGCAGCCGGCCGACGACGAAAGCCGCATAGACCCCCAACAAGGTCACCGCAAGACCCCACCACGTCAGGGCATACTCCAGATGCCGGTTCGGCAGAGTGATGCGGCTTGGCCGGGGGGTCGGCAGACCTCCGGGCGGGGCTGGCGCGATCTGGTCGACGTAGAAATCGAGCCCGCTCGGGCCTGGCCCCCGCCACCGCTCAAGCTCGCCGGGATGAACTGCGGGCGCTCCGAGCAGCTCCCGAGGGTTACGCAAGAACCAGATGTTCGCCTGGGGATCGTTGGTGCCGGTGAACAGGCCACGCTCTTCGGCCGAGCGAATTTGGCCGATGATCTCCACCTCACCGGAAAGCTGCCCCTCGGGCCGGGTCCGCGGGTCCTTGTTTGCCTCCGGCACGAAGCCGCGATTTACGAAGATCCTGGAATTCGTCCCGGCAATTTCAAAAGGCGTGAAGACCCAATATCCAGGGCCTTCATGCGAGGAGCCCTGGGGTGCGCTGGTGAACAGATGGCGCTCCCCGGAATGGTCGAAGCGGCCAACCAGGCCCACCGTCGTGAACTCGCACGACTCGGCCAGATCCACTTCGTTCGCAGAGCGGCAGCTTAGAGAAGCCCACCGCTCGGGCGGCAGAGGCTCAGCCGAGGCCCGAGCCTCCATCGTGGCGATCAGCTCCTCTTTCCAAGCCTTACGCTGCCACTGCCAGTTCCCAAGACTCACGAGCACCGCCAGCGAAGCGAGCATCGCTATCGTCAGCGCGACGAGACCTTTGCCTCTCGGGTTTTTCTGCATCGATCAGCGCTCGCCGTGCTCGAGGCGGGCCTCCTCGGCGCGGTTCCTGTATTGCAGCGCGATCAGCGTCGCCTTCATCGGCCGAAGCAGGCCGAAGCCCAGGAGGAGCGCAAGCGGCACCCACACGAGCATGTGCACCCACAGCGGCGGCGACAGCTTGAACTCCAGGATCAAGGCTGCGCCCAGCATCAGGAAGCCCAGAACGATGATGACGAACACCGCCGGCCCATCGCCACTGTCGACGAAGGCATTGTCGAGGCCGCATTCCTTGCACGCTTGCCGCACTTTGAGCGTCAGAGGCCCCTCAAAAAGATGCCCCTTGCCGCAGCGCGGGCATCGCCCCAGGAGGCCAGCACGCACAGCAAAAGCGATGGAATGTTCGTCAGCCATATGCCAGATGTGCGCCGCCCCGGGCGCCCTCGCAACGCGGGCATTCGCCACAGCGCATATGCCCTCAAAAGAAACGGGCGGGGCAGCCTTGGCGACCACCCCGCCTACCCTGCATCGGCACTGATGTGATCAGTGCGCAGCCGGTGTTCCGGCGCCCCAGACGTAGATGCAGGCGAAGAGGAAGAGCCACACGACGTCAACGAAATGCCAATACCACGCCGCGGCCTCGAAGCCAAAGTGTTGTTTTGGCGTGAAGTGGCCCTTGAGCGCCCGCAACAGGCACACGAACAGGAAGATCGTGCCGATAATGACGTGCGCACCGTGGAAGCCGGTGGCCATAAAGAATGTCGCGCCGTAGATGTGGCCCGAGTAGTTGAAGGCCGCGTGGCCATACTCATAAGTCTGCAGCAGCGTGAACGTGACGCCCAGGCACACCGTCAGCGCGAGGCCCCAGATCAGGCCCTTACGGTCGTTCTCCAGCAAGGAGTGGTGAGCCCAAGTGACCGTGGTGCCCGACAACAGCAGGATGAGGGTGTTGACAAGCGGCAGGCCCCACGGGTCGAAGGTGCTCTGGAATGCGTCGGAGGGCACCGGCGGCCACTGACCACCCGTCAGCTCGTTGCGCTGGACGAGGCCGATAACAGCGTCGGAGGGCTCGACTGTCCCATCAGGCAGGGTGACCGGCAGGGGTGAGACACCGCCTGGAAACAGAGCCGCATCGAAATACGCCCAGAACCAGGCAGCGAAGAACATCACCTCCGTCGTGATGAACAGGATCATGCCGTAGCGGAGGTGGAGCTGGACCACCGGCGTGTGGTGGCCGCTGTGAGCCTCCCGCACCACGTCTCGCCACCAGAAGTAGGCCATCGCCGCAAGCAAAGCGGCACCGACGAAGAAGACGCTCGGACCACGGATGCCGAATACGCCCTCACCGCCATCCATCGAGTGCATCCAGATGATGAAACCGACGGCCATGATGAAGGCGGACAACGCGGCCAATATCGGCCACGGGCTTGGATCCACCAGATGGTAATCGTGATGCTTGGCGTGGCTATCGGCCATTTCTAGCTCCGTCGTCCTCCATGCATCCCATCCCGCATGCTGCGCGGGATGGTCCGCGCCCCCAGTAGTCAGATTCCTCGGCTGCTTACCTGAGCGATTTTCATGTCACGACCCGCTTCCACCCGCACTTGGCCTTTCCGCCGCAGGGACAACCGACTGTGATGCTGCCGCCGCTCTCGTCTTCTCGGCAGGATGGAAGGTGTAGGACAGCGTAATCTGGCTCAGCTGGCCGGCGGTCGGATCGTCGACAATTGCCGGGTCGACGAAGAAGCTCACCGGCATGTCTATTGCCTCTCCCGGCTGGAGCAGCTGCTCCTGGAAGCAGAAGCATTCGATCTTATTGAAATAGGCCCCGGCCACTTCCGGCGTGACGTTAAAGGTGGCTGTGCCGACCACCGGGCGATCAGAGGTGTTCTCGGCGCGGTAGAAGGCGAGCGCGTTTTCGCCGATCTTCACGTCCATCGTCCGCTGGGCCGGTTTGAATACCCAGCCCAAGCCAGGCGCGACGTTCGCGTCGAAGCGTATCGTGATGACCCGATCGAGCACCGTATCGGAGGGGCGCTCCGCCCGCTGCGTTGTGCCAGCGAACCCGGTTACCTGACAAAACAGCGTGTAAAGCGGCACCGCAGCATAGGCGAGCCCAAGCATTCCGGCCGCAACCACGGCGCAGATGGCTGCCACGCGCAAATGCCGGGTTTCCGAATCCGCTGATTTCACCGGCTCAGCCATTTTCTCGCCGACTCTCAGAACCTCCGACCCGCATTACAGCGGTCGATTGAAAACGTTGCCCCCAAGCCGAACAATCGTGGCGATGTAGAACAGAATGACGAGCGCGCCGAGGACGAGCGCAATGGCGATGGAACGGTAACGCTGCCGACGGCGCCGCTCCAATTCGCGCTCCAGCTCCTCATCGCGTTCATCCGCCACAACAATTGCTCCTCAGCCCGCAATCAGCATCCTCACGAGGTGCTCAGCCAAGAGAACTGCAAACAAGAGGAACAGATAGAGCGTCGAGAACCCGAACAGCTCCTTGGCCGCACGATCGGCCTCGCGACCTTCGCGGATGCGATAGACCTTCACGGCGAGAGCCACGAGGATGCAGCCTAGAACGATGGACGCCGCGAGGTAGACAATTCCACCAAGCCCAATGAAGCCCGGCGCAGCTCCGATCGGCACCAGAAGGGCGCTGTAGATTAGGATTTGGCGGCGCGTTTCGTCCGGGCCAGCGACGACAGGGAGCATCGGCACACCGACCCGCTCGTAGTCGCGCGAACGATAAAGCGCCAGCGCCCAGAAGTGCGGCGGCGTCCAGAAGAAGATGATCAGAAACAGGAGGATGCTCTCGAGGCTCACCGTCCCCGTCACGGCCGCCCACCCGATCATGGGCGGGAAAGCGCCCGCCGCACCGCCGATGACGATGTTCTGCGGCGTTCGCCGCTTGAGCCACATCGTGTAGATGAAGATGTAGTACCCGATGGTGATGGCAAGCAGCAAACCGGCCACCCAGTTCACGAGCAGCCCCAGGGTCATCACCGAAAAGATAGACAGGACGACGCCGAAAGCGAGCGCCTCCTCCTTGGTCACGTAGCCCCGCGGGATAGGCCGCGCCGCTGTCCGCGCCATGCGCGCGTCGATGTCGGCGTCGTACCACATGTTGAGCGCACCGGCGGCTCCGGCGCCCACGGCGATAGCGATAAGCGCGATGACTGCAAGCACGGGATGCAGCTGCCCGGGCGCCACCATGAGGCCGACAATGGCCGTGAACACCACGAGCGACATCACCCGTGGCTTCATCAAGGCGATGAAGTCACCGACGCTTCCGCCGACGTCGACGGCTAGTGCTCGTGTTTCGACTTTGACGCTCTTGCCCATCATACAGCTGAGCCAATCGGCTCGACCCTCGTGATCTCAGCGGGCGCCGCAATCGGCGCCCGCAGCCCTTGCCCCCTCACTCGTACAGACGAGAGTTGGCTCAGTGATGCTCGGCTGCCTGGATTCGCGGCAGCGTCTCGAAGGAGTGGAACGGCGGCGGCGAGGACAGCGTCCACTCCAGCGTCGTCGCGCCAACACCCCAAGGATTTTCCACGGCCCGCTCCTTCTTCAGCAGCGCCAGAACCATGCCTACGAAGAAGACCAGCGTACCAACCGCTGTGATGTACGAGCCCATCGAGGACACATAGTTCCAGTAAGCGAAGGCGTCCGGATAGTCGGCATAGCGCCGCGGCATGCCGGCCAGACCCAAGAAGTGCTGCGGGAAGAACAGAATGTTGGCGCCAATGAAGGTCAGCCAGAAGTGCAGCTTGGCCCAGAACTCCGAGTACATGTAGCCGGTCATCTTCGGGAACCAGTAGTACCAGCCCGCGAAGATGGCGAACACGGCGCCGAGCGACAGGACGTAATGGAAGTGCGCGACGACGTAATAGGTATCGTGCAGCGCCCGATCCACACCCGCGTTGGCGATCATCACACCCGTGAGGCCGCCGATCGTGAACAGGATGATGAAGCCGATCGACCACAGCATCGGCGTGCGGAAGGTGATCGAGCCGCCCCACATCGTGGCGATCCAAGAGAACACCTTCACGCCCGTCGGCACGGCGATGACCATCGTCGCGAAGACGAAGTACGCCTGAGCATCGACGCTGATGCCCGACGTGTACATGTGGTGAGCCCAAACAATGAACCCGACGAGGCCGATCGCGACCATGGCATAGGCCATGCCGAGATAGCCGAACACAGGCTTACGGGAGAACGTCGCAACGACGTGGCTGATGATGCCGAAGCCCGGCAGGATCATGATGTACACTTCGGGGTGACCGAAGAACCAGAACAGATGCTGGTAGAGCACCGGATCGCCACCACCGCTCGCGTCGAAGAACGTGGTGCCGAAGTTGCGGTCCGTCAGCAGCATCGTAATGGCGCCGGCCAGCACGGGCAGCGACAACAGCAGCAGGAAAGCCGTCACCAGAATGGCCCAGGCGAACAACGGCATCTTGTGCAGCGTCATCCCCGGCGCACGCATGTTGAAGATGGTGGTGATGAAGTTGATCGCACCGAGGATCGACGACGCACCAGCGATGTGGAACGACAAGATGCCGAAGTCGACAGACGGTCCCGGATGCCCACTCGTCGAGAGCGGTGCGTACAGCGTCCAGCCCGTTCCGGCGCCGATGTCACCCGGAGGCCCTTCGACGAAAAGCGAGATGATGAACAGCAAGAACGCGACGACGAGCAGCCAGAATGAAATGTTGTTCATGCGCGGGAACGCCATGTCCGGCGCCCCGATGTGCAGAGGAACGAACCAGTTTCCGAAACCGCCGATCAAGGCCGGCATCACCACGAAGAAGACCATGATGATGCCGTGCGCCGTCACGAACGCGTTGAAGGCGTGAGGATTGGCGAAATACTGCAGCCCCGGCTCCTGCAGCTCCAGGCGCATGCCGATCGACAAAGCGCCCCCGATCACGCCCGCCATCATGGCGAACAGCAGGTACAGCGTACCGATGTCCTTATGGTTGGTCGAAAACAGCCAACGCTTGAGGCCGTGAGGCCTGTGATCGTCGTGAGCGTGCGCTGCCGAAGCCGTGCTAGCCATTTGCAGTCACCTATTCCCTCGGTGTCTCAAACCATTCATCGAACCGTGGCCGCTGCCGGAGCAGCGGCCCATGCAGGCTCAGTTCTGCGCAGTATTGCTTCCGGCGGCTGCGACCTGGGCCGCATCAGGCTGCTCGGTAGCAGCATGAAGGATGGAGCGCGCGCGCTCCCAATCCCTTGCCTTGGCAGCCTCAACCCACTGGTTGAATGCCTCTTCGCTGACGACCCGCACAGCGATGGGCATGAAGGCGTGGTCCTTGCCGCAAAGCTCAGAGCACTGACCGTAATAAACCCCCGGCTGCTCGGCCTTGAACCACGTTGCCGTAATGCGACCGGGAACAGCGTCCACCTTGCTGCCGAACGAAGGAATGGTCCAGCTGTGGATCACGTCGTTGGCCGTGACGAGCACAAGCACGACTTTGTTGACCGGCACCGCGATCTCGTTGTCGACGGCCAGCAGACGCGGCTGACCCAACTTCGCCCACAGCGGCTGGGCGTCGTTATAAAGCTGACGCGATAGCTCTGCGCCACTCAGGTGGCCGTACCGCCTGTTGAACTCCTCCTGGCCAAGCTCGGCACGCAGCAGATCCTCGTCGCGCAGAACGTTCGACGTCACCCGAATGTCGTGGTCGGGGTACTCGTGCTCCCAGAACCACGTGTTGCCGATGGCCTTAATGGTCAGGTCGGGCTTGGGATAGCTGTACTGGAGATAGAGCAACTTGAAGGAGGGGACCGCAATAATGATCAGGATGAGAATGGGAACGACGGTCCACACCACCTCCAGCAGCGTATGGTGAGTCGTGCGCGACGGTGTGGGATTGGCCTTCTCGTTGAACCTGAAAAGGACGTACAGCAGCAGAATGCCGACGAAGCCCGCGATGGCAAAAATGATCGTGTTGACGAGGTTGTGGAAGTCGTGAATGCCTCGCGCGACCTCGGTCACCGCGCCCTGCATTCCGATCTGACCCGGCGAAGGTTGGCCAGTCCCCGCCCATGCCGCCGAAGCGGCTCCCAGGATTGCAAACGCCAGGAATGAATACAGCGTCCTGATGCCCCAGCTCGAATTGCCCATTCCGTCGCTCCCACCGTCCCGCGATGCTATTGCGGAGCCCTGGCTTGAATAAATCGACCGTCAACCTACCGAGCTCGTGACAGAACACAATGGTCCCAAATGTCTCAAGCGCCCAGTTATGCGGCATTTGCACGCGCGAAAGAGCGGCAAGAATCCACCGGCGCCACCAAAGAGATGGGACGTGGTCGATCAACACCCGCGCTGCCTGCCGCGAGTCCCACTTTAGCCCAATTCCTCAGCAACAGGGGCTTTTCGGACGTGGTGAGGCTCGCAAACGAGTCAAGCTGATCGGTCCACGCCGAAGCTTCGGAGATCACCGGTGAAGGCGGGTGTCGCAAGATCATTGCCGGGCAAGGTCGGCAGCCGGCTTCGAGCCAGCGCGGCATCAGCATTGTTGCTGTCACTCATCGGAGCAGCGGCGGCTCTCCCTGCCAACAGCGCTCTCGCGCAGCAGCCGGTGGATGGCGTCGTCAAGGCTCAGCACGGCGACTGGCAGGTGGTGTGCAAGGCCCCGCCACCGGGCGCAAAATCCGAGACGTGCGCGCTTGTGCAAAGCGTGACGGCCGAGGACCGCAACAACGTCGGCCTAACGGTTTACTTCCAGAAGTTCTCGAACGGCACCCGTGTGCTTCGGGTGTTCGCTCCCGTAGGTGTGTTGCTGCCACCGGGACTAGGCCTCAAGATCGACGATAAAGACGTTGGTCACGCCCCGTTCCTGCGCTGTCACTCCTTCGCCTGTTATGCGCAGGTCATCGCCGAGGACGAGCTCGTGGAGCAGCTCAAGTCAGGCAAGACGGCCATCTTCGTCATCTTCCAGACCGAGGAAGCGGGAATCGGCATTCCGATTTCGCTCGCGGGCTTCTCTCAGGCTCTCGCCGAGCTGAAGTAGGCTCGCGCAGGCCTGTTGACGCTTTGTTTCCCAGCAACGTCCTGGTTCGCCACGCCTTTCGGCTGTTGCCCGACTTCCAGCAGCCAGCAGCACTGCCCTTATTGGAACAGCAGTTTTGACGAGTTGCAGATCCTGCCATTCATTTGCCGCAACTGGCCGCTTTACGGACAAAGCCGCCAGCAAGAAGCACGGTTTCTCCTGCCTTCCGCCATCTTGCGCGGCTACAAAGGCCGTGCAGGAGGTCAAGTACACATGGAAAGCAAGCGTCCGATGGAAAGCCGGAAGAGGTTGGACACCACGTCCCCGGCTTTGGAAAACACCCAGCTCCGCCGCTCGCAGCTCCTGCAATCGTTCCATTTCTCGTGTCGCCGCAGAGTGGACGAGATCGCAAGCCGAGCGGCGTGCTTCGAGGAGCTTGCTGAGACTTTCCCCGGCCTCCTTTTCGCGCTTGCCACCAATTACGGGACGGCCGAAGCCCGCCGTGCCGCGGTCGCTCACTTGACGTCCGGGTCCCGTCTCCGCGAGGCGGCCAACGCCCTGGGGCTGCCTTGGTGGATGCGCAAGTTGCCGCCGCAGGCCTTCACCAAGAGGCTGGAGACGCTCCCCAACGATCCGAAATTCTCGGCGCGAATCGTCAACCTCCTCCCCACGGTGCCGGCAATCTCGGCAAAGTGGTTTGAGCGTGTTACACAGGCGTACCGCATCTGCGGTCCCGAGTTCGCGTTGTGGGTGGCAAGGCACGACCGGTTCCATGCTCCGCTCATCACAGATCCAGCGCTCCCTTACGTCGCGGCCTGGGCCTGGTTTGCGGATCACCCTGAGACACTCGGCGGGCAGCTGCTGAGGCGGCCATGGACGCCCAACATGAGCCCTCGGCGTGCCTTCGACGAGGTCACGGCGTGGCGCAAGCGCATCCGGCTCGCTTTGACATTGAGCGCACTTTCCCGAAAGCCGTGGCTCAGCGAAGGATCGGCGCTCGGCTACGAGTTCGTCGAGCTCCGCACGATCGAGGATTTCATCAGCGAAAGCGACGCGATGGACAACTGCCTCGACTCCTTCTCGGAAAAGCTGGAGTCGGGCGTCAGCTACGTGTTCAGCATCCGGCGAAACGGCTCGCCGGTAGCCGACATCGAGATCGGAGCGCACCCTGTAGACCCTACCCTGCCAACCATCGTTCAGCTTAGAGGGCCGAGGAACAGGCGGGCTCATCCAGAAATCTGGCGTGCCGCTTACAGCTGGCTCGGAAGCCAGGAGCTCCATCCCGTGCCGCCGCAGGTGGTCAACTCAGCCGCCCGCCGGCGTGCCTGGCGCGCCCTGTGGAAGCCTTACCTCGCGACCCTCTCGCCCGCTGATCGGGAGCAGTTCGAGAAAATAGCTCTGGAGCTCGACAAGTTGCGCACCCGCAGGCGGACCCGCACGCAGCGGATGCGAACGGCCACGGCGCAGAGGCCGGACCCTATTCTTAGCGAAGATGCCGGCACCGCCTGTTGAGCGGCACCGGCATCTGAAGACACCCGACTGTTGAAGGCTCTTATTCGGCTGCCTGGCGCAGCGTCGGCGCAGCCGCCCTCACGTCAGCATCGACGTGGCTCTCGAAGGTGGCGAAGTTCTTGTTGAACATCTCGACAAGTGCCTTCGCCTGCTCGTCGTAGGCCGCCGGGTCTGACCACGTCTCGCGCGGGTTCAGAATCTTGCTGTCCACACCCGGCAGCGATGTCGGCACCTGGAAGCCGAAAATCGGATCGGTCCGCATCGGCTGGCCCTTGAGCGTCCCCGAGAGAGCCGCATCGAGCAGTGCGCGGGTCACCTGGATCGGCATTCTATGCCCAACGCCGTACTTGCCGCCGGTCCAGCCGGTGTTGACGAGCCAGCAATCGACCTTGTGCTTCGCGATCAGCTCACGGAGCATATTGCCGTAGACGCTAGGATGGCGCGGCATGAACGGGGCGCCAAAGCAGGTCGAGAACGTCGCCTGCGGCTCGGACCCAAGGCCCTTCTCCGTGCCGGCCACCTTCGCCGTATAGCCTGAGAGAAAGTGGTATTCGGCCTGGCTGGGAGTGAGCTTAGCGATCGGCGGCAACACGCCGAAGGCATCCGCCGCCAGCATCACGATGTTCTTGGGATGCCCGGCCATGCCGGTGGTGCTGGCATTGGAGATGAACTCGAGCGGATATGCGGAGCGGGTGTTCTCGGTCAGCCGGCCGTCATCGAAGTCTGGCTCGGCGGTGCCAGGCTTCAGCACAACGTTTTCCAGCAGCGCACCAAAGCGATTCGAGGCGGCCCAGATCTGGGGCTCGGCCTCAGCCGACAACCGAATGGTCTTGGCGTAGCAGCCGCCCTCGAAATTGAAGATGCCGTTCTCGGACCAGCCGTGCTCGTCGTCACCAAGGAGCGTGCGTTTTGGGTCCGCCGAAAGCGTCGTTTTTCCAGTGCCGGACAGGCCGAAGAAGACCGCAGCGTCTCCAGCCGGCCCCACGTTGGCCGAGCAATGCATCGGCATGATGCCCTGCTCGGGCAGCACGTAGTTCAGGAACGAGAAAACCGACTTCTTCATCTCGCCGGCATAGGAAGTGCCGCCGATCAGCACCAAGCGGCGGCTGAGATCGACTGCGATGACCGTCTCGGTCCGGCAGCCATGCCGCGCGGGATCGGCGCGGAAGCTGGGCAGATCAACGACGATCAAGCCGGGCTCGAAATTCGACAGCTCGTTCAGCCCAGGCCGCCGCAGCAAATACCGAATGAAAAGCGCGTGCCATGCGTACTCGCAAACCACGCGCACATTGAGCCGGCTTGCTGGATCAGCCCCTGCGTACAGATCCTGCACGAAGAGATCGCGGCCTTTGATGTGCTCCAGGAAATCCCGATGGAGCACGTCAAAGTGCTCGCGGCTCATGGCCTTGTTGTTGTCCCACCAGATGGTGCCTTCCGTCTGCTCATCGCGGACGGTGAACTTGTCCTGGGCGGAGCGACCTGTGTGTACCCCTGTTCCTACGACCAGCGCTCCGGTGCTTGCCAACCGGCCTTCGGCCCGCCTGATCGCCTGCTCAATCAGCTCGACTGAGTGGTTGTTGCGGTGAACGGTACGCGCGCTCGTCAGGGGAAACAGGTCTGCCTTCGTCATTTTCCTTCAACCGTCCGTTGGAGGGGCACAAGACACCTCCGACCTACCTGATGCTAGAACTACCGCAGCTTCAGCTTCGCGCGCCCTCGCGGAAAGTTTGCCGCAGAACCCGGCGCGCCAAGTCGCCAGCCGCGTTACTTTGGCCCCGTCAGATAGGACACAAACTACGAAATCCGTGAAGGGTCACCGTATACATTGTGGTCCAATCAGCAATCACCGGCCGGCGGGTGCGACTGAAGTCCAGACAAAATTGCCATCAACAAAGACCGGTAGCACCCTTACTGTCGGCAGGTGGGCCCTTTTGAGTCCCACAAGGGATCGCTGCAAGCCAGCTCGGATGGGTGCGCTATCAGGTTCCGTTGTTAACGCAACACGAGACATCTAATCTATAAGTGCTCGAGAGAACTGCGGGCGAAAGACATCAACGCGCTTAAGCGAAACCGAGTTCTGCGATTGCAGGTGCGACGAACTGCCGGGGGATGCCATCTGTTCACCTTCTTACGCGGTTCAACCCAAGATTGTTGTTGGCAAAACGTCGTCTCGGTAGGCTTGTCGGCCTATTCATCGTAGGGTTAACAATCCGTTGGTAAGTCGGACGCGCCACATTTCGCACAAGAACGGGTCATAGAGCCCGGTCACAATGACCGTCCAGGGCAAGAGACCATGAAAGAGAAGAGTACGATTGCTCTCGTAGACGACGAGCGGAACATTCTCACCTCGCTCAGGATGGCTCTTGAGGCTGAGGGGTACAAGGTACGGACCTACACCGACGGCGCATCCGCGCTCGAAGGGCTGACCGAGGAGCCTGCCGACCTCGGCATCTTCGACATCAAGATGCCGCGCATGGACGGAATGGAGCTGCTGCGCCGGATCCGCCAGCAGTCGGACATGCCGGTGATCTTCCTCACCTCCAAGGATGAGGAGATCGACGAGCTCTTCGGCCTCAAGATGGGCGCCGACGACTACATAGCGAAGCCGTTCTCGCAGCGGCTCGTCGTGGAGCGCGTCAAGGCCGTGCTGCGCCGCTCGCAACCGAGGGACGGCGCTGGCAATCAGGCCGAAACCTCGCGGGTGATCGAACGCGGCAAGCTGCGCCTCGACCCCGAGCGTCATACGTGCCACTGGGATGGCAAGCCGGTGACGCTGACTGTCACGGAATTCCTGATCTTGCAGGCGCTGGCCGCTCGCCCCGGTGTCGTGAAGACCCGCGATGCCCTCATGGACGCGGCCTACGACGACCAGGTTTATGTCGACGACCGGACGATCGACAGCCACATCAAGCGATTGCGTAAGAAGTTCAAGCAGGTCGACGAGAATTTCGACGTGATCGAGACGCTTTATGGTGTAGGCTATCGGTTCAAGGAAGTCTGAGCCCCGGGGGGTTCATGGCGATCGAGCTGGAGCGGTCCCGGCCCGTCGTTGATCTATGGCGGACCGCAAAAGAGGGGTTCCTGCGCATACACCGCGCGGCGAGTCCCGTCAGGCAGTGGCTCGCAGCCGTTGGTGTGCGACTGCTGCAGAGTCGTGCCGTAAGGTTGGTCACGGGGAGCCTGCTGCGGCGCATCTTCGTTTCCAACCTGCTCGGTCTGCTTATCCTCATTGGCGGCATCCTCTACCTCAGCCGGCAGAACGTCTGGCTGATCGACGCCAAGCGGGAAAGTCTCAGAACCCAAAGCGAGATCATCGCCGCCGCGATCGCTGCGAATGCGACGGTCGAGACGGAGCGGATCGTGCTCGACCCGGACAGGTTGCCGGAGGCCGAGGACGCGCTCATCCCCTTCCGCGATGATGGCTTTGCAGCACTGCAGCTTTCGATTCGGCCCGAGCGTGTCACCCCCATTCTGCGGCGGCTCGTCCAACCGACGAACAACCGCGCCCGCATTTACGGCCGCGATGGCACCCTGATCGCCGACTCCGCGCAGCTTCTGTCACGCGGGCTCGTCGCCAAGCCACCGGAGCCCAAGGAGCGGCCTAAGACGAAGAACTTCTGGACGAGACTTACCAAGTGGCTGCTCAACGCGGATCTCCCTGTCTACAAGGAGATCGGCAACGCCAACGGCAACATCTATCCGGAAGTCCGGATGGCGATGACGGGCACGACCACGCCGATGCTGCTGCTCAACGAGAACGGCGAGCAGATCGTCTCGGTGGCTGCCCCCATCCAGCGAGCGCGCACGGTGCAAGGGGTTCTGCTTCTGTCCAGCAGGCCTGGTGAGATCGACGAGGCGCTCAGCCAGGAGCGCTGGACCGTGCTGAAGATCGGCCTCATGGCGCTTGTTGCCACCCTCGCCGCGTCGACGCTGCTGGCGCGTACGGTCGCGGGGCCGATGCGGCGCCTGTCCGAGGCGGCCGAGCACGTCAGCCGCAATATTTCGGCACGGCACGACTTGCCGACCTTCGGCAATCGCACCGACGAGGTCGGCCAGATGGCAACGGCCTTCCGGAACATGACGGCCGCCTTGTTCCGCCGCATCGAGGCGAGCGAGAAGTTTGCCGCGGACGTTGCACACGAGCTCAAGAACCCGCTGACGGCGGCGCGCTCGACGGCTGAAGCGCTTGCATACGCCAAGGATGAAGCAGAGCGTCAGCAGCTCATTGCGCAAATCCAGAGTGAGCTGAAAAGACTCAATCGACTGATCACAGACGTTTCCAACGCGTCGAGACTTGACGCAGAGCTGGCGCTTCAGCAGATGGAGCCGGTGGCCCTCTGCAAATTGTTGAACGGCATCGTCGCGACCTTCTCCGACATCCTGCGCGGCAGCGGCAAGCACATCGCCTTCGAGCCCGACCCGTCGTGCTCGGAAGATGCGCTAGTTGTTAACGGGCACGATGGCCGCCTGTCGCAGGTCGTGACTAACCTCGTGGACAACGCAATCTCATTCTCGCCCGAGGGCGGCACGGTGCTGGTCCGCGCCCGCAGATTGGGAGATTGGGTGGAGATCACTGTGGAGGATGAGGGTCCTGGAATCCCGCCCGAGAACCTGGAGAAGATCTTCAGGCGCTTCTACACCTACCGCCCGACGCAGGAAGCCAGCCGTGGCAACAATTCTGGGCTTGGGCTATCAATCTCGCGCGAGATCGTCCTGGCTCATGGCGGTGAGATCTGGGCGGAGAACCGCATGGCGGAGGGCGCCGGGCCAGACGATCCGCGATTGGGCGCCCGCTTCGTCGTGCGCCTCCCTGCCTGGAAAGGTGGCGGACCGCAGTCGAGGAGCTTCGGACATCGTGGCGGTCGGCGAAACTAGGCTGCTCCACGGAACTGCAATTGCGCTGAAGGGACGCGCTGCGCTGATTCGCGGGGAGTCTGGCTCCGGGAAATCGGACCTCGCCCTGCGCTGCCTCGCGCAGCCCCCTTCCGATCTCATCTCAGGGCAGGCGCTGCTGGTCGCTGACGATCAGGTCCGCGCCGAGGTTCGCGGTGGGAAGGTTCACCTCACCTGTCCTGAAACAATCAAAGGACTGATCGAGGTTCGCGGGCTTGGCATCGTCGCCGTGCCGGCCCAAGACGAGGCAGAGCTCGAGTTGCTGGTCGATCTCGTCCGTCCGGAGGAGATCGAACGCCTGCCCGACCCCGCGGCCACGGCCGAGATCATGGGCGTCCAAGTTCGCCACCTGGCGCTGGCGCCGTTCGAGGCATCCGCACCACTGAAGTTGCTGTTGGCACTACAGGGCGCTGCGGGCGCTGGCCGCGGCTCGTAAGTTTTTCTTCAGTAGGCATACGACATGAAAGCGCTTGCTATGATTCGCACAGTTGCCAAACATGTCGCGGCTCGAGACCGCCAGTTGCCTGCTAGAGACATGCGCGGACCTGTCGGCCGATGGATGGCCGCCGGCCAGCACGGAACTGCACGAGAGCAATGATAGGACTCTTGATCGTCACCCATGGCGGATTGGCCCGTGAGTTCCGGGCCGCACTGGAGCATGTCGTCGGGCCGCAGGAACAGATCGAAACAATCTCCATCGGACCTGATGATGACGTCGAGGCGCGTCGGCAAGAAATCCTGGACGCCGCGCGCAGGCTGGATACCGGCGATGGCGTGATCCTGCTCACGGACATGTTTGGCGGCACGCCATCCAACCTCTCCATCTCGATCCTCGATGAGGCCAACGTAGAAGTCATTGCTGGAGTGAACCTGCCGATGCTGGTCCGCCTCGCCAGCGTCCGCAGCAATACTCCTCTCGCCAAGGCCGTCGATCTCGCCAAGGAAGCTGGCCGCAAGTACATTAGCGTCGCCAGGCAGGTGCTTTCCGGCGAGTCGTAAAAGAGATGTCCGAGTGCGAGAGTTCCACGCCCTCCGCTTTCGTGACCATTCGCAACCGAAAGGGGTTGCATGCGCGCGCGTCGGCGAAGTTCGTCAAGTGCGCCGAATCGTTTAACGCCAAAATCACCGTCACTCGGGACGGCAATACGGTGGGCGGCACCTCCATCATGGGGCTGATGATGCTTGCGGCGGGCCCCGGCGCGACGCTCCACCTCAAAGCCGAAGGACCAGAAGCCCCTGAAGCTCTCAAGGCGCTTGTCGAACTGGTCGAGAACGGCTTCGGCGAAGATTGCGACGGAGCTTAAGAAGCGTGCTCCGCTCTTGTTACACTTGCAGACATAACGATGTCTTTATGTGCCATTGCATAAGGACACCCTGGCCGCTATAGACGGCCAGGCACGAGCCAGACGCGTCAGCGATAACCTTCGCTGTGCACCGCCGCCAGAGGCAGAATTCCGAAAATCGAGGAGAGCCGAGTGATGCCTACTGCAGCCGACTACGCCATCAAGGACATCGGCCTTGCCGAATGGGGGCGCAAGGAGATCGACATCGCCGAGAGCGAAATGCCGGGCCTGATGGCGGTTCGCACAGAGTACGGCCCTTCCCAGCCACTCAAGGGCGCCCGCATCGCTGGCTCGCTGCACATGACGATCCAGACGGCGGTGCTGATCAAGACGTTGATCGCGCTTGGCGCCGAGGTCCGCTGGGCTTCCTGCAACATCTTCTCCACGCAGGATCATGCCGCAGCGGCGATCGCAGCAGAGGGTGTGCCGGTGTTCGCCATCAAGGGCGAGTCGCTTGAGGACTACTGGAACTTCACCCGCAAGATCATGGAGTGGGGCGACGGCGGCACCCCCAACATGATCCTGGATGACGGCGGCGATGCCACCCTCTTCGTCCACCTCGGTTATCGGGCTGAAAACGAGGATGCGTCCTTCCTCGACAAGCCGAGCTCCGAGGAAGAGGAAATCCTCTTCAAGCTTATCAAGCGCACTCTGCAGGAGAAGAAGGGCTGGTTCACCGAGCTCGCCCGCAACATCCGCGGAGTCACCGAGGAGACCACAACAGGCGTGCACCGGCTCTATGAGATGCAGAAGAAGGGCACGCTGCTGTTCCCGGCCATCAACGTCAACGACTCGGTGACCAAGTCGAAGTTCGACAACCTCTACGGTTGCCGCGAGAGCCTCGTCGACGGCATCCGCCGCGCCACGGATGTGATGATGGCGGGCAAGGTGGCGATGGTCTGCGGCTTTGGCGACGTCGGCAAAGGGTCGGCAGCGAGCCTCAGGAATGCCGGTTGCCGGGTGATGGTGTCGGAGATCGACCCGATCTGTGCCCTGCAGGCCGCCATGGAGGGCTACGAGGTCACGACCATGGAGGATGCCGCCCCGCGGGCGGACATCTTCGTGACTGCGACCGGCAATAGGGACGTCATCACCCTCGAGCACATGCGGGCGATGAAGGATCGCGCCATCGTCTGCAACATCGGGCACTTCGACAACGAGATCCAGGTCTCCGCCCTACGGAACTTCAAGTGGACCAACATCAAGCCGCAGGTGGACGAGATCGAGTTCCCGGACGGCAAGCGCATCATCCTTCTCTCGGAAGGCCGTCTCGTGAACCTCGGTAACGCCACGGGGCACCCCTCGTTCGTCATGTCGGCGTCATTCACGAACCAGACGCTGGCCCAGATCGAGCTCTTCACCAACCCGGGCAAGTACGAGCGCAAGGTCTACACCCTGCCCAAGCACCTCGACGAGAAGGTCGCCATGCTGCACCTGGAGAAGGTGGGCGCGAAGCTGACCAAGCTCACGCCGGAGCAGGCGGCGTACATCGGCGTCTCACCTGACGGGCCGTTCAAGCCGGATCATTATCGCTACTAAGAGCCTGGCTTCTCGGCCCAGCGGGTTGGCGTTCCTCAGGGCGATCGGCGGGCGTTTCCAGACGATGTTACCGCCGACACCGCTGCAACGACGAGCGCGCAGTTTTCGCTTTGCGATTGTGGCGTGTCGCCGCGGTCTGGCCAGCGTAAGTGATCCTGCTCATAATCGAGATGTGATTCGCCACTCCGGCGGACGATCGCTCAGGCGCCAAGTACCGCGTTCCGATGGCGCTGCCCCCGAGTTTGGCACGGAACGCGATGCACGTGGCAGATCCCCAGAGCCGGACAGATGCCACTCGCCGGGAGCTGTTGGCGCTGCTTCTGGCCAGCCTCGCTTGCGTCATCGTCCTTACCCTGGGGCTGGTGGACACGCGGGGCACGGACATCATCGGCCTGACTGTTCGTCCGCTGCTTTTCGCTGCCTTCGCTGCCGGCACCGCGGGTCTCGGCGTCACCCTCGTGTGGTATGTGCTACGGCGCGCCCGGCGTGCGATTTCGCGCGCTGAAACGGATGCGGCCGCGCTCCGACGTCACCTCGCAACCGCAGAAGCGATCATCAAGGCCGAGCCGCAGGTCCTGGTATTCTGGGAGCAGGATCAGCCCGTCAGGGTCGTGGCACACACGCTCTCCTCCGTCCCCGGTCTCCCCGATGACCCCAAGGAGCTCACCCGGTTCGGCTCTTGGCTGGAGACGGAGTCTGCTGAGGCACTGAAAGCGGGGCTAGACGGCCTCTTCGCCGACGGCCGGCCCTTCAATCTGCTGCTTAAGACCAATGCCGGGGGGCACCTTGAGGCGGACGGCCGTGCCTCTGGCGCTCGCGCCGTTCTGAGATTGCGCGATGTGGCCGGCTACAAGCGCGACCTCATCAAGATCATCGACCAGCACCGGCAGCTTGCCCGCGACATCCGGGCAAGCCGCGCCCTTCTCAACGCCCTGCCGATGCCGGTCTGGATCAGAGGGCCTGACGGGCGGATCGAATGGGTGAACAAGGCGTATGTGGCAGCAGTGGAAGCGGCCGATGAAGCCGAGGTGCGCGAGAAGCAGATCGAGCTTCTGGAATCCCGCCAGCGAGCCGCGCTTGAGCGGAAGCTCAACAAACGCGAGCCGCTCACGACACGCATGCCGTTGATCATCGGTGGCGAGCGCAAGCCGCACGACATCGTCATCGTTCCGCTCGAGGACACGACCGCCGCCGCCGCAATCGACGTCACGGCTGTCGAGACTGCCCAGGGCGAGCTCGACCGGCAGATTGCCGCCTACCTTCGCACGTTGGATCGCGTTGCCACCGCGGTCGCGATCTTCGGAGCCGACCGGCGGCTCAACTTCTTCAATGCTGCGTACCAGCGCCTTTGGAACCTTGATCGCGACTGGCTCGAGACCCGCCCCACAGACAGCGGCATTCTCGATCGCTTGCGCGAGACCTCACGCCTCCCCGCCACGGTCAACTATCGTGCCTGGAAGGCGAAGCTCCTTGCCTGCTATCAGTCGACCACCGAACTGGAGGATTGGTGGCACCTGCCAGACGGGCGCATGCTCCACGTCGTGGCCGAGCAGCGGCCTGACGGCGGCATCATCCAATTGTTCGACGATGTGACCGAGCGTTTCGACCTCGAAAGTCAGTACAACGCCCTGATCAACGTGCAGCGGGAAACGCTCGACAGTCTCAAGGAAGGCGTCGCAGTCTTCGCAACGAACGGGCGGCTCAAGCTCTGCAACCAAGCTTTCGCAGCCATCTGGAGGCTACCGGGCCAGGTGCTGGAGGGCCAGCCACATATCGACGAGATCATCCGCCACGCCTGCGAGCGGTTCGACAATCAGCGCACTTGGGCCCGCATCAGCCGCGCGGTGACATCCATCTCCGATCAGCGCGAGCAAATCGAGGGGCAAATGGTGCGCCCAGACGGCAGCGTCATCGACTTCACCGTGGCGCCTTTACCCGACGGGGCGACGCTGATCACATTTGCCGACGTGACGGCCTCCAAGCGCATCGAGCGGGCGCTCGCCGAGCGCAACGAAGCGCTTGTGGCCGCTGACCGGCTCAAGAGCCAGTTCATCAGCCATGTTTCTTATGAGCTTCGCACGCCGCTGACGAACATCATCGGCTTCACCGAGCTGCTCTCCAGCCCCAGAACCGGCCCGCTCAACGAGAAGCAGAGGGAATACCTGAGTGACATCACGAGCTCTTCGAAGACCCTGCTGTCGATCATCGATGATATCCTCGACCTCGCCACCATCGAGGCCGGGGCCATGGAGCTGAAGCTCGCGCGGGTCGACGTTCGCAATGTGCTCAAGTCCGCCATTCAGGGAATTCGCGAGCGTGCAAGCCGGGCGCGGCTGACGCTCGACGTCGCCGTGGCCGACGACGCCGTTTCCTTCATTGCCGACGAGAGCCGAGTTCGTCAGATCATCTACAATCTGCTGTCGAATGCGGTCGGCTTCTCCAAGCCGGGTGACACGATCAGGATCTCGTGCTGGCGGGAAAATGGCATGATGGTGTTCTCGGTCGAGGACCAAGGTGTCGGGATCCCGCGGGATCTGCAGGATCGCATCTTCGAGCGGTTCGAGAGCCGGAGCCTTGGCTCGAAGCATCGCGGTGTTGGTCTCGGGCTTTCGATCTCGCGCCACCTCGTCGAGCTGCACGGAGGCGAAATGCGCCTCGAGTCGGAGCCGGGTCGTGGCACCAAGGTCACTGTTCGGTTCCCGGAGGTCCCGGCCAAGCTGACGGTTGCGGAGGCCATGTCTGCTCGGGCTTGACGATCGCCCGCCCCCGGCTTTTCCTCTTGCCGCATGACGGCGCCCTGGATATATGCTCGCGCGCGCGAGGCCGATGTTCGCCATTTGGCAGAGCTGCTCGCGTTTGCGCTCAAGCCGGGGGACGTCATCGCGCTCCGTGGAGAGCTCGGCGCCGGCAAGTCGACGCTTGCTCGTGCGCTCATCCGTGCTCTGCTGTCGGATGAAACGGCCGAGGTTCCGAGCCCCACCTTCAGCCTCGTCCAGACCTACGCGACGCCGCGTTTTCCTGCATCACATTTGGATTTGTATCGGCTCGGAGACGCCGACGAGGCGCGCGAGCTGGGCCTGGAGGAACTGATTGCGACAGGCGCAGCACTGATCGAATGGCCCGATCGCGCCGAGGAGCTGTTGCCGGACGATCGGATCGAAATCCACTTCGAGGAGGATCCAGCACTCGATCCATCGGAGCGGAACATAAAGATCGAAGGATTGGGCAGTGCACAGTCGCGGGTTGACCGGCTGAGAATAATCGACCGCTTTCTGCACCAGAGTGACTGGGCCGATGGGCAGTTTTCGTATCTTCAAGGCGATGCTTCCGCTCGCCGCTTCGCCCGTATCGTGCGCAATGGCAGCAGCGTCGTGCTGATGGATGCGCCGCCCCAGCCGGACGGACCACCGATCCGCGATGGCAAGCCCTACAGCCGCATTGCTCACCTCACTGAGGATCTGCGGCCGTGGGTGGCAATCACCAGTACACTGAGGGCTCTCGGCCTCTCCTCCCCGGAGATCGTCGCCCAGGACCTTGAGGCCGGCTTGCTGCTGGTCGAGGACTTTGGTGACGAAGCCTTCGGTCGTGCCGTTACACTAGGGACGGCTGATCAGAAAGAGCTATGGCGGGCAGCTGTCGACGTGCTCGTTCATTTGCGCGGGCATCCCGCTCCGGATGCGATTACACTCGACAGCGGCTACGTCCACAAGCTTCCCACTTACGACCGTGACGCTTTGCAAATCGAAGTCGAGCTGCTGCTCGACTGGTATTGGCCAGCTCTCTACGGCAAGCCGCCGAATGACGCGGTGCGAACGGAATACATCGGACTGTGGAACGCTGTTTTTGATGACCTTTTGAAACAGCCGTATACCGCCTGGGTGTTGCGGGATTTCCATTCGCCGAACCTGATGTGGTTGCCGCACCGGTCCGGCCTTCGGCGTGTCGGTATTCTCGACTGCCAGGACGCAGTCAAAGGTCACGCTGCGTATGACCTTGCTTCCCTCCTGCAGGATGCGCGCGTGGACGTACCCGAAGCGCTCGAGCAGGAGCTCTTCGATTATTATTGCACCGCAGCCGCCGCCCGGGATCCAAACTTCGACCGGGACGACTTCACCTTTGCCTATGCGGCACTCTGTGCGCAGCGCAACACGAAGGTTCTGGGTATTTTCGCCCGGCTTTCGCGACGCGACGGCAAGAATGGGTACTTGCGCCATATCCCTCGCATCTGGCGTTATCTGGACCGCGATCTTGCCCACACGGAGCTTCGTGCACTGAAAACATGGTACGACCTGAACTTTCCCGCAGAGCACCGCGTATTGCCCGGCGTGGATCAGGCGTGACCGGCAACGGGTGAGTAACGTGCCATGAGTTGGTTTCCAAAATCGGCGATGGTGCTGGCGGCAGGTTTGGGGACGCGTATGCGTCCTCTAACAGATCGTGTGCCGAAGCCGTTGATACGCTTGCAGGAAAAGCCGCTGATCGATCACGTTCTCGATCGCCTCGCCGAGACTGGGACAGAGCAGGCGGTGGTCAACGTCCATCACCACGCAGATCAGATCATCGATCACCTGAAGGGCCGCGATCGACCTCGCGTCCTCATCTCGGACGAGCGCGATGCGCTACTCGACACCGGTGGGGGTGTTGTGAAGGCTCTGCCCCTCCTGGGAGACGAGCCGTTTCTCATTCACAACTCCGACAGCACCTGGATCGACGGTGTGCAGCCGAACCTTATACGACTGGCGCGCGGCTTCGATCCTGAACGCATGGATGCCCTGCTTCTCTTGGCGCTCGCTTCGGCGAGCATCGGTTATGAGGGCCGGGGCGACTTCATGATGTCGCCGGATGGCCTGCTAAGGCGCCGGCCTGAGCGCGAGGTGGTACCATTCGTATATTCGGGCGTCTGCATCGTGCATCCGCGCTTTTTCGCGAACGCTCCCGAAGGTCCCTTCTCGCTCAACCTGTTGTTCGATAAAGCCATCGAGCAGGGCCGCCTTCACGGCATTCGCCTGGATGGAATCTGGCTTCACGTCGGCACACCCGAAGCGCTGGCCGAGGCCGACCAGCTTTTCCACGGCAATTATGCCGCCGCATGACCAAAGCATAGGCCCCGATACCAAGCTGCGCTCAGCAGTCTCGTCTACACGCGTCTTCACGGTCCCGTCGGGGCGACCATTTCTCCCGGCGGTGGCATCCGCTGTCCTCGCCGGTGATTTGCCCCGCCCAGGGGGCCCTCGCCCTGACCCTCTCGACCTGCCGCGCTTCACGATTCTGTTGCCCACACGGCGCGCAGCCCGCGCATTGCAGGAGGCCTTCCGCGTCGCATCCAGTCACCGCGCGATTCTCCTGCCCAAGATCAGGCCACTCGCTGCCGTCGACGAGGATCTGACGCTTCTCACGAGCCTCGGAACACCGGACGGGGCTGCCTCGGATGGTGCGGACATTCCGCCGGCCATTAGCGAGGTCGAGCGACGGCTTGTTCTGACGGAGCTTGTGCTCCGTTGGACAGAGGTGATGCGCAGAGCAGGTGGTCCTCTCGTCCCCTTCGGAACCACTGGCCTGCTCACCCCGGCACAGGCGGCAAACCTGGCGAAGGAGCTTACGCGCCTCCTAGACCTGATCGAGACGGAAGGCGTCAGCCTACATGGCCTCGCCGAGCTCGTGCCGGCGGAGCACTCGGAGCACTGGCAGAAAACACTCGAGTTCCTGAAAATCGTACTCGATTGGTGGCCGGCACACCTCGACGAGCGTGGCCTGATTTCACCGGCGGAGCGCCGCAATCGCCTGATCCGAGCAGAGGCCCAACGGTTCGCGGCTGACCCGCATCAGGGACCTGTCATCGTTGCTGGCATTGCGCGCAGTAGTCCGGCTACAACCGAGCTGATCCAGGTGGTGCTCGGGCTGGAAAATGGAGCCGTCGTGCTGCCGGGCCTCGACCAATCGCTGGATGAGACGGGCTGGGCCCACGTCCAGGAGCATCCCGAGCATCCGCAATACGGGCTTGCCGACCTGCTCTCGCGGCTCGGGATCGCGCGATCGTCTGTGGAGGTCCTCCCGGGGTCTGAGCCCGGCCGGCGGGTATCCATGCGTGGTGCGCTGATCAGCGAGGCGCTCAGGCCCACCAGCACAACCCATCTTTGGAGCCAGTTCATCGAGAAGGCCGACGCTGCAGCCATTCGCGAGGCCCTCCGCGGGGTCGCGCTGATCGAGGCACCGACCTCCCAGGATGAAGCCGAGGTGATCGCGCTCATTCTGCGGCATACACTCGAAGAACCGGGCCGCACGGCCGCACTCATCTCGCCAGATCGCCTGCTCGCCCGGCGCGTTGCGAACCGGCTGGAGAGCTGGGGGATTTCGGTCGACGACTCGGCGGGGCGGCCGTTCCGCAAGACGGTGCCGGGCGCCTTTCTCGATCTGGTCATCCATGCCGCGAGCCGGAATTTCGAGCCGGCAGCCGTCATGGCCGTGCTCAAGCATCCACTGACACGTCTCGGCCTCCCAGCCGGCGACATCCGCCGCGCTGCCCGCGCACTCGAGCTGATCGCCTTCAGAACCGACTACTTCGGCCGTGGCCTCGACGGCATTGAGGCCGCGATCGAAAGAGCCGAGCTGCAGGTCGCCAGCCGGACGCGGCGTCAGCAAGCGGTCGTGCAGCTCAAGGACAGCGACTGGAAAGCCGCCCGCGACCTCGTCCGCCGTCTGCGGCAGGCTTACCAACCGCTTACGGATCTTTACGCCCGGTCCGAACCACAGCCGCTCGCTAAATTCGTGCAGGCTCACGTCGCTGTTGCCGAAGCCTTGGCTCAGCTGCCGGACGGAAATGACAGCGGCTCACCGCTTTGGCAGGGTGAGGCTGGCGAGGCGGCATCGGTCCTTCTTGCTGGTTTGCTCGATCCGACGCTTGTCGCGCCGCGGATCACGGCTGCGGATTATCCGGACTTCTATCGCAGTCTGGTTGCCGACGAGAATGTGCGCACGTCATTGCCGGCGCATCCACGCCTGTTCATCTGGGGCCTGCTGGAATCCCGGTTGCAGTGCCCCGATGTCGTCATCCTCGGTGGGCTGAACGAGGGGACCTGGCCCCATACCCCTGACCCGGGTCCCTGGCTCAACCGGCCGATGCGCCGGGAGCTGGGATTGCCGCAACCAGAGGTGCGCATCGGCGACCAAGCCCACGATTTCGCGCAGCTTCTCGGCGCACCCACCATCTATTTGACGCGCGCTGAAAAGGTGGACGGCGCGCCGACCGTACCCTCGCGGTGGCTGCTGCGGATCAAGGCGCTGCTCGATGGCCTCGGGCTGCGGGATGCCCTCGCGCCGGATCGGCCATGGCTCGGCTGGGCACGCGCGAAGGAGCTGACGGATCCCGTACCGCGCATCACTGCGCCGTCGCCCTGCCCCGCCGTGGAGCTGCGGCCGCGGCGCCTGTCGGTGAGCGACGTCGAGCGTTGGATCACGAACCCCTATGGGATCTTCGCCCGGCACATCCTGCGGCTGGAGCCGCTCCCTCTGCTCGGCGCCGAGCCGGGTGCCGCCCTCCGCGGCGCAATCGTGCATGAGGCCCTGCGCCGCTTCGCGAAGGACCATCCCGAGCAGGTGCCGGAGGACGCAGCCGCCGCGCTCCTCGCGTTGGCCGACCAAACCCTGACCGAGTACACGGGCAACCCGCGCATTGCGGCGTTCTGGGTGCCGCGGCTTGAACGCTTCGCCCGCTGGTTCGCCAACACGGAGCCCGGTCGCCGCGCAGGCGTCGCGCGCGTCCTCGCCGAAGTTTCGGGCTCATACGTGCTGAGCGGCCCCGCAGGCCCGTTCACGCTGACGGCGCGGGCCGATCGTGTCGACATTTGCCCTGACGGCATCGTCATCACCGATTACAAGACCGGCAGCAAGAACAGCATCGAGCGCCTCGCCAAGCGCGCCCGGGAGGGATTGGCACCGCAGCTGCCCTTGGAGGCCTTAATCGCCGTGAACGGCGGGTTCGCCGGCGTCCAGGCCACGCGCATCTCCAAGCTGCGCTACATCTCGGCCTCAGGCGGCGAGCCGCCGGGAAGCGAAGTCGCAATCGACCAGAACATCGAGGCCATCATCGAAGCCACGCGAAATGGCCTGGAGCGGCTGATCGCGAGGTTCGATAATCCGTCGACTCCCTATCGCGCCGTGCGCCGCCCGGCCTACGACTACCGCTACGACGACTACAAGCACCTCGCCCGCGTGAGCGAGTGGATCGGCGCCGAAGCGGAGGGAGGCGGCGATGAGTAACGTCGTGGACCTCGCCCTGACGACGACGAAGCGGGCCCAGCATCTCGCCTCGGAGCCGGATACCTCGGCCTGGGTCAGCGCCAACGCAGGCGCCGGCAAGACGCACGTGCTGAAGATGCGCGTGCTGAAGCTGCTGCTCGCGGGAACGGCGCCCGACCGCATCCTCTGCCTCACCTTCACGAAGACGGCCGCAGCCGAAATGGCCCAACGCGTCTTCGACGAGCTGTCGAAATGGGCGACGTGCTCGGATGAAGATCTGGTCAATACGCTGACGGAGCTTCTGGATCGTGGGCCCACCGCGGACGAGCTGCGCCGCGCCCGCCAGCTCTTCGCCCGCGCTGTTGAAACGCCGGGCGGACTCAAAGTTCAGACGATCCACGCCTTCTGCGAGCGCATTCTGCAGCGTTTCCCGCTGGAAGCCGGCATTCCTCCAGGATTCACAGTACTTGATGAGGAAGCGGCGAGCGAGCTGCTGCGCCAGTCCATCGACGACGTGCTGGTCGCCGCGACAGCGCCGGATGCAGGCGCCCTCGGAGACGCGCTCCGAACCGTCATCGCCTACGCGGCAGACGACGGGTTCGACGAGGCGCTACAGGACGCGCTCGGCAAGCGGCAGTGGCTGGAAGCGCTTTCGCGGCTCGGCGAACGCGATGGCGATGCCTTTCAGGATGCCGCCGGATTTTATCGCGTCGCGATCGGCGTCACCACCCCGGACCTCACCACAGTCGAGGCCCGTCTGGCCTCCGTACTGCCGGATGACGAACTGAGGCGGGCCGTCGACGTCCTTTCGGGCGGCAGCAAATCCGATGCGAGCTGTGCGGACCTTCTGCGACCGGCCCTGATGAAGACCGATCCCAAGCTGCGGATTGAGGATCTGAAATCCTACTTCCTCACCACCGGCGGCACGCCGCGCACGCGGCTCATGACCAAGGCGTTGCAGGACCGTGACCCTGGTCTCTATGCCACCCTCACGAACGCACAGTCTGAATTCGTGAGGCTTTGCGAGGAACGTGTCGCCCACACGCTCATCAACGCAACGCTCGCCTTGTGGCGGCTCGCAGATGCCGTGAGCCAGTGCTATGCCGAAGCGAAAGCGCGCCGCGCTGCGCTCGATTTCGACGACCTCATCGCGCGAACGGAGAGCCTGCTCAGGCAATCCGACTGGACCCAGTGGGTGCTCTACAAGCTCGACAATGGCCTTGAGCACATCCTTGTCGATGAAGCGCAGGACACGAGCCCGTCCCAATGGGCCATCGTCAAGAGCTTGGCGGCGGAATTCTTCGCCGGCAGGGGCGCGCACGAGGTCCAGCGCACGGTATTTGCCGTGGGCGACGAGAAGCAGTCCATCTACAGCTTCCAGGGCGCAGCACCGAAGCTCTTCGCCGAAACGGGACAGTTGTTCGCCGAGCGCGCCCGCGCCGCCCGTCTGAAATGGGAAACGGTGCCGCTCACGCTTTCCTTCCGCTCGACGGCGGCGGTGCTGGAAAGTGTCGACCGCGTGTTCGCCGACCCGACACGCACGCCGGGACTTTCCGCGGCCGCCGCAAAGGTCCGACATCAGGCCCGACGCATCGGACACGCGGGACTCGTTGAAATCTGGCCAACGGAGGTTTGGCTGGAGAATCAGCCGGCGGAGGCTTGGTCGCCTCTTGACGATCAGGTGACGCAATCGCCCGTTGTCCGGCTCGCAAACCGAATCGCGGACACCATCAAGGACTGGCTCGACACGGGGGAGCGGCTGGAGTCTGAAAATCGACCGATCCGACCCGGCGACATCCTCATCCTGGTGCGCCGGCGTAAACCGTTCGCGGCGCCGATGGTTGCGGCGCTCAAGGCGCGCGGCATCCCCGTTGCCGGCAGCGACCGCATGCAGCTGACGGAGCAGCTGGCGGTCGAGGACATGATTGCCCTCGGCGAATTCGTCATCCTGCCCGAGGACGATCTGGCGCTAGCCTCGGTGCTGAAATCTCCCCTCTTCGGGCTGACGGACGAGGACCTGCTGAGCTTCGCGCCCAACCGGAACGGCTCGCTCTGGAGCGCCCTTCTTGCTGCGGCGAAGGAGAACCCGCGCCTTGAGCCAGCCGCCTCGACGCTGCGCCGCTGGCGGGCGGAGGCCGACTACCGTCCGCCCTATGAGTTCTTCGCCAACATCCTCGAAAACGAAGGCATGCGGACCCGCATGCTGGCGCGGCTTGGGCCGGAAGCAGCGGAGCCGCTCGATGAGTTCCTGAACCTTGCCCTCCAATACGATGAGCGGCATCCGCCGTCGCTGCAAGGCTTCCTTGTCTGGCTGCGCAAATTGCGGCTCGAAATCAAGCGGGATCAGGAGCACGGCCGCGACGAGGTGCGCGTCATGACCGTGCACGGCGCGAAGGGCCTCGAAGCCCCGATCGTGTTCCTGCCCGACACATGCTCCGTGCACTCAGGGCGGCAGCCGAACGCCCTGGTGCGCCTGGTCGGCGTTCCCACGCCTGTGGGATACGGAGATTTCTACGTGTGGCCCGTGAAGGAGACCGGTGGCCACCCTGCAGTTCGAACTGGCCGGCAGGCCGTCGCGACGGAAGAGGCCGAAGAGCGGAATCGGCTGCTGTACGTGGCCATGACCCGCGCCCGCGACCGCCTCTACGTGGCCGGCTTCGAGACGAAAAAAGGCAGGGGCAACGGCTGTTGGTACGATCTCATCAAGGATGCGCTTCGGGAGATTTGCGAAGAAATTCCCGCGCCGGATGGCAGAACGATTTTGAGATATGCGCACCCGCAGACCGCCCCGCCGGAGGAACCGCGCAACGCGACCGCTGGCCCGCCGAAACCGGAGCCGCTGCCGGAATGGGCTTTGCGCAAGGCACCTCGTGAGCCCGCGATCACATTTCCTCTCGCCCCCTCACGCCTGACACCACCCCAAGCCGACGAGATCGGTGATCCCGTCGCAAGTGGGGCTGTCGGCCTCGGGAAAAGCGAGATCAGCCCCTCGCCGCTGGCCCTGAGCTCGGACTATCGCCTTCTGCGCGGCACACTGACCCACGCTTTGCTCGAACATCTCCCCAACGTGCCGCAGCCGCGTTGGCGGGATGCCGCTCAGCAATTCGTTGAACTGCGAGGCCAAGCCCTCCCCGCAGAAGCGCGCGCAGCCTTGGTCGAGGAGGTGCTGGCAATTCTCACCGATCCGCAATTCAGCGCGCTTTTCGGCCCTGATAGCCGGGCGGAGGTGCCAATCGCTGCGGCCATCCCGGACCCCACCGGCCGACGACCCGAGCTGCGCATCACAGGACAGATCGACCGGCTCGTGCGCCTGCCGGACGCGGTTCTGTTGCTCGACTACAAGACGAACCGGCCGCCACCGCAGCAGCCACAGGACGTGCCCGCTGCCTATCTCATGCAGCTCGCCGCCTACCGGCTCGTCCTTCGCGAGGTGTTCCCCGAATTGCCGGTGCGGGCTGCGATCCTTTGGACAGACGGAGCGCGGCTCATGCCGATCCCCTCGGATCTCCTCGACATTCACGAGGAAATGCTTTGGCGGCGTGACAGTGTTCAGCTTGACGCCTGACACCCCCCTCCTTACGTTCCGGGCGACACAAGATCCTAGCCCCGAGTCGGGGTGCTGCAGGGAGATGCACCGTGACGCAGATGGTGTCCGATAGCGACTTCGAGGCCGAGGTGCTGAAGTCACCCACGCCTGTTGTCGTCGACTTCTTCGCCGAGTGGTGTGGGCCGTGCAAAGCCATGGCACCGGCGCTCGAGCAGGTCGCCGAGGAAATGAAGGGCAAGGTGAAGGTGGTGAAGGTCGACGTTGACCGGAGCCCTGCCGTCACGCAGCAGTATCGCATCCAGGCGATGCCGACCCTGATGGTCTTCAAGGACGGCAAGGTCGCGAACCAGCACGTAGGCGCGCTCGTCCAGAAGAAGCGACTGGAAGAGTGGATCAATCAGTCGCTCGAAGGCTGAGTTTTCGAGCCTCAATCGTCGAAGTTGGGCCTCTGCACATAGCGGAGGCCCTTCTTTTTTGCTCGATTGACCACTCGTTTTGCGATCATATGCCGAGCAAGATCGGCTGCGGATAGCTGAGCGGGAGGTACTCATGCACATCGTGTGTCTCGGCGCCGGGGGGATCGGAGGATACTTCGGCGGACGCCTCGTGGAGGCAGGTGCTGCCGATGTCACCTTTGTTGTGCGGCCCGGCCGAAAGGCTCAGCTGGAAAAGGACGGTCTGCGCGTCGAAAGCGTGCACGGCAATTTCTCCGTGAAGGTCGATGCAAAGCTCGCAGACGAGCTGCGGTCTCCTGCCGACTACGTGCTGCTGACCTGCAAGGCTTACGATCTCGAAAGTGCGATCGAGTCCATCCGCCCGGCCGTTGGGCCGAACACGGCCATAGTGCCCTTCCTCAACGGCATGTCCCATCTGGACCGGCTCAACGAGGTCTTCGGGAAGGAGCGCGTGCTCGGCGGCATGGCGCAGATCGCCATTACGCTGCAGCCGGATGGGCTCGTGAAACACCTCAACGACTGGAATACGATCACATTCGGCGAGCAGAACGGCACAATGACGCCGCGTGTCGAAGCTCTGAAGGCCGCCTTTGACGAGACCGGCGGTAAAGTGAACGCCGTTGCCGTCCCCGACATCATTCAGAAGATGTGGGAGAAAATCGTCATGCTCTCGACGCTCGCGAGCATGACCACGCTGATGCGCGCCAACATCGGCGAGATCGCGCGAACGCCGGATGGTGTTGGCATTACCCTGGCGCTTCTGGATCAAAACGCCAAGATTGCCGCCGCAGAAGGTTATCCAATGCCGGAGGCTTTCATGGAGAGGTTCAGAGCGGTGTTTTCCGACACCGGCTCACAGATGGAAGCCTCCATGTTGCGTGACATCGAGCGGAAGGGCCCAGTCGAGGCGGATCACATCGTGGGATTCATGCTGAACAAGGCCCGGGCTCATGGCCTTGACGACACGCTCCACCGCATCTGCTTCACGCACCTGAAAGCCTACGAACAACGGCGCGCCGCAGGCCGGCTGTGAGCCGAGATCAGAAATTGAATTCAGGGCGTTCCCGCCGAACTAATCAGCGTTCCTCGTAGCGCCCTCGTTGCGGCGTTCGGCAGAACGGAACCTTTGGCGACGGCGCTCCTCGTGCCACTTCACAAAAGCCCGGCGTTCCTCGGCTGTCATGCTCTCTGCCAGGTCGGTGGTCAGCTCGGCATGCGCTTGCCGGAGCTTCACCTCCGCCTCGACAAGGCGGGTCAGCCCCGCAGAAAGGGCATTCTTGTCGAGAGGCTCCGATTCGAAGATGCGCGCCAGCTCACGCCGCGTTTCGCGAACCTCCTGGCGCAATGGCTGCAATGTCTCCCGAGCCCGGGCGACGACGTTCTGCAGAGCTTTGGAGCGCTCCTCTGGCAAAGTCTCGAGAAAGCTCGAGATGCGCCAGTGCGGCCCGAATCCACCGCTGCGCAAGTTCCAGGCAGCCGACACGACTGCGCCTACCACGAGCAGGTTCACCGCCAGCGAGGCGATGAGTGCGATCCACATCCAGCGCGGGGCCCGGCGCTCCGGCACGGATCCAGCCCGCATGGTCTCGCTCATATCAGCTCCTCTTCGTCTGCGACCGCGCTGTACATCAGCACCAGATCCGAATCCTCGGCTTCATCCTCGAGCCCCACGGCAGCGGCGATGGTCTCGATCGCGGATGTGACGGGCGGCGACGCTCCGAGATAGATCCCGACCAGCAACGAGGCAGCGAGCGCCGAGGCGACTTGCCAGCGGCTCCTTGGCATAAGCATCGTCCGCGCCTGCCTGCGCGCCGCGAGATCGATCACATTCCCGGTGCTCGGCTGGTTGGCCTTCTCAGCAGCCGCCACGGCCACGATGCGATTGGCCAGCGCCTCCGTTCGATCGGCGCTGGGAAGCGGAGCGCGATCAAGAAGCGTCTCCAAAACGCGAGCTTGGGCCAGCAGCTCCCGCGCTCGCGCGTTTCGCTCCAGGAGAGGCCGGAAGCGTTCACGGGCAGCTTCGGGCCACCGTTCCGCACGAGCGCCATGCACCTCGAGGAATTCCTCGAAGGCTGCCAATTCAGCCGTATCCTTATCGACTGCCATATCCCAACTCTCCTCCGCAGCCCCTCAAGACACATCAGAGAGCAGCTGCCGCCATTCATCCTTGAGCGCCGCCTTCAGCGTCCGACGCGCTCGCCCCAGGAGAGATTCCACCGCCTCATTCGAAATACCCATGATCTCACCAATCTCGACGTGGCTCAGCCCCTCGTAATGGAACAGCGTAAGGGCGAGCCGCTGCCGCTCGGGAAGCAGTTTCAGCGCCTTGTCCACCCGCGCTGAAAGATCCTGCTCGCTCAGCTCGCGGAGCTGGTCGGGGTCGGCTTCGCTTTCCGGCACATCGTCCGTTAGCTCGACACGCTGCGAGGATCGAATGCGGTCGATGCACAAGTTCGAGACGACTCGCCGGAGCCAAGGCCGAACACCGGCCGTTCCAATCTCAAGCTCTTTCGCCATATGCCAGAGGCGCAGGAGCGCCTCCTGGGCGACATCCTCAGCTTCTGCATCGTCCTGGAGCATCCGGCGCGCGATCGCGAGAACCGCGGGAAGCTGCCGGCGCACCAGCTCGCCAAATGCGGCGGTATCGCCGCGGCCGGCTCGCTGGACCAGGACGGCGTCCGTCGGGGAGGGGCCTGCAGCCGGGTTCCCGCCAGATCTGGCCCCGGCTGCAAGCTGCTCTGGTTCGACCGGACTTTCCGGCACTGCCCCTCCCCGTTCATCGTTCAACGCCTACTTAGCGCAGAATACCCCGTCCGCGCATCATGGGCGGTAGATCATCTTCCGTGATCCGGCCGTCCTTGTTGATGTCGCGTTTCGCGAACCGCTCCCGGATCGGCTTCTCGAACTCCTCCTGGGTCACGCGACCATCATTATCCTGATCGAAGCGGCGCACCATCCTGTTCACACGACGCGTTACGCCCGGCTTGATGGTGCTCTCGATCTCGCTTGCGTCGATGAAGCCGTCCGAATTCAAATCAAGCTTCTCGAAGCTGCGAGCCGAGCGGCGCTCACTCCAGCGGCTAAAACGCTTCTCGCCGCCATAGTGACCATGCCAGCCATGCCGGTGGTGCCGGTGCCAGCCGCGGCGACGGTCACCATCGTCTTCATCGTCGGCTCGCTCGGCCCGGCGTGAGCCGCGATCGCTTTGGCGAAACTCGTCCTTACTGATCTTGCCGTCGCCATCCTTGTCGAGGCGATGCAGCATAACCTGCGTCCAGTAATCGACGTTGAGCTTGGTTTCCGCTTCCATTTCCTGGGCGTCAATGACGCCGTCCCCGTTCGCGTCGATGCGATTGAATACCGGTGCGCGTGCCGCGATCGCCTCCTCAATGGTGATCACCCCGTCATTGTCGGCATCGAGACCTCTCAGCCCGCCGAACCGACCGAAGCCGAAACCGTGACCACCAAAATGGGCAGGGTGAGGTCCCACACCCGGTCCGTGACCAAAGCGGCCGTGCCGTTCTCCGACACCGGCAATCGCAGCAGCGCCGCCCGCCGCGACCAGCACCCCAGCAATCAGTACGATCGTTTTCTTTCTCATGATCTCAACTCCAAGAGGTCGGGTCTCTCCGAACCCAGCATCTTTAGAACGGGCGGGGCGCAGCGAACCCGTCGCTCTTGATCACGAAATTACGCGATCGAACTGAGCCGCTGTCTCGGCGAGCATGTGGCGAAGATCCGCTTCCAAACGATCGAAGCTCGGCGCGTCCGCGGCGCGGGCCAGAAGATCCTTCAGCCCCTGAGAAGCTTCGTCGGCCCGGAATGGGCCATCCACACAGAGCCTGACGATCTGCGTGAGATCATTGAGGAGACGAGCCGCGGAAATCAGGATCGCTCCGGCACCGCCCGGAATCAGCCCTTTGCTGTCGACCTTCTGCAGCGCGAGAACGGTGTTCTGGTCGAGCACGTCAGGATGCTCGGCGGCGTGAATAAGTTGCAGGTACTGCGCCATAAACTCGAGATCGACGAGACCGCCGCGGACGTGCTTCAGATTCCAGATCTCGTTCGTGCCCTTCTCGGCAGCGATTCTTTGGCGCATGTCGCGCACGTCAGCGGCAATTTTGGCGCGGTCGCGTGGACGGACCAGAACATCACGGATCGTTTGCTCGATTTTCGCCCGCAATTCTGGTGGCCCGGTGATGACGCGCGCCCGCGTGAGGGCCATGTGCTCCCAAGTCCACGCCTCGTTCGTCTGATACTCGATGAAGCTCGATAGCTGGGTGGCGAGCGGACCCTTTTGGCCTGATGGGCGCAGGCGCATATCAACTTGGTAAAGCTGACCTTCCGCCGTCGGAGAAGACAGCGCGCTGATCAGCCTTTGCGTCAGGCGGGTGTAATATTGGCTGGGTGCAAGCGGGCGAGGTCCATCGGATTGGGTGGCACCCGGTGCGAAGTCGTAGATGAGTATCAAGTCCAGATCCGAGGCGGCTGTCATCTCGCGTCCACCGAGCTTGCCCATGGCGACGACCGCTGCTTTTCCATCCGGAACGCGGCCATGCACACGGGCGAAGTCGTGCTCGACAGCCTGCTGCAGCGCCCGGATAAGGTGATCCGCCAACAATGCATAGGCGCCGCCGGCCTGCGAGGGAACGATGATTCCTGAGAGAATGCGCACGCCAATCAGGAACATCTGCTCGTTCCCGATGACGCGAGCCCGATCCAGAACTTCCTGAAAGTCACTGGCGCTTTCCAGCTCCTCCCGGATCAGCGCGTCGAGCTCCTCCGGTGTCGGCAAAGTGCCGATCAACCGCGGATCGAGCACCGCGTCGAGCACGCGCCGGCGGCGGCTGAGGATGCGCGCAAGCCGCGGTGCGGAGCCCATGATGTCCGCGATGAGCCGCAGCAGGTTTGGATTGGCTCTGAGCAGCGAGAACAGCTGAACTCCGGCCGGCAGCTGCGACAGGAACCGGTCGAAGCTGGCGAATGCGCTATCGGGATTAGCGGTTTCCGCGAGCGCCTCGATCAGCAGCGCCTGGACCTCCGTCAACAACTCGCGAGCCCTGGCGCTGCGCACGGCGGGATAGCGGCCATGATGCCAGCCCCGCACCGTCGCGATCACCTGGTGCGGTTGCGAGTAGCCCATTTTCGCCAAGGCCTCCACGGTCTGTGGATCATCCGCCTCGCCCGCGAACACCATGTTTGTGCCGCCGCGAGTCAGCTCCGGCATGTCCTCGAAAAGCGCCGCGTAATGCCGTTGCACGGCCTCGAGCCGCGGCACCAGCTCGGCCGAGAATTCCGAGACAGACTCGTAGCCCGCAAATCGTGCGAATGCTGCGAGCGCCTCTGAATTTTCGGGCAGCGAATGCGTCTGCTCGTCTGCCACCATCTGCAGTCGATGCTCGATCCCGCGCAGAAAAATGTAGCTGCGCGCCAGGTCGTCCCGGACCTCCGGCTTGATCCAGCCTCGCTTGGCGAGACGATTCAACGCCGTCAGCGTTTCGGGTGCCCGCAGATCGGGCTGCCGCCCCCCAGCGATGAGCTGCTGCGTCTGCACGAAGAACTCGATCTCGCGAATGCCGCCGCGGCCAAGCTTGATGTTGTGTCCGGCAACTCCAATCTGGCCGAAGCCGCGATGCGCATGGATCTGGCGCTTCATCGCGTGGATGTCGGCAATGGCGGCGAAATCGAGATACTTGCGCCAGATGAATGGCGACAACTCAGCCAAGAACGCCTTCCCGGCCTCGATATCGCCGGCCACTGGCCGCGCCTTGATCATGGCGGCGCGTTCCCAATTCTGGCCGAAGCTTTCGTAGTAGGTGAGCGCCGCGTCCGTCGACAGCGCAATTTGGGTGGCGCCCGGATCAGGGCGTAAGCGCAAGTCCGTCCGGAACACGTATCCGTCGCCCGTCCGTTCCTGGAGGATGCGCACGAGCTCGCGCGTCAGTCGCACGAAAAATGGCTGTGCTTCGATATCAGCCCGGAGCTTCAGACGCTGTTTGTCGTAAAAAACGACGAGATCGATGTCGCTCGAATAATTCAGCTCCCCGGCGCCGTACTTGCCCATGCCGAGCACGATGTAGCCGGAGTTCTGCTCCGGCTGCGGATCGTCGGTATCGAGACAGCTTCCGTAGGCGATAGCCTGCCGGAAAAGGAAGCGCACTGCTTGCTGAACCGCAGCGTCCGCAGCCTGGGTCAGAGTGCCCGTGACTTCCGACAGATCCCAAACGCCGCCGAGGTCGGCGAGTGCCGTAAGCAACGCAATCTCGTTCTTGAACCGGCGGAGCGCGGCCATCACCTCCGCAACGGACTGGGCCTGCCCAGCTTCCTCTACCACTCGCTCGAGCAGCTTCGCCCGTGTCTCCTCGGGCGCCTGCCCCAGCATCCGCACCAAACGAGAGGGATCGCGACGTATAAGCCCGGAAAGGTAGGGCGAGCCGGCGAAAATGCCGTTCAGGAATTGGCGGATGCGATCCGGGAGCACGAGGCCCGCGTCGCGGGCCGCCTCAATCACGTCCGCTTCGAGATCCTGCACTGCAGCCGCTACGCGAGGATCATCGTTTCCGAGCGGCGCGCGGCGAATGCGATCAATGAGAGGAGCGCGCGCGCTCGGCAGCACAGTCATGATGTGATCCCTGCTCTTTCGGCGGTCGTTTCGATCTTATCCGGCAACTGCAAATCGCGGGGCACCGGCCAGGAAAGCACCACGCGCAGACCGGGGTGATTGTCCTCCAACCGCACTTGGCCTTCGTGCAACCGCGCAACTGCCGCCACCAGGCTTAATCCAAGCCCTGTGCCGGGACGGGTGCGGCTCGCCTCCAGCCTGACGAAACGCTTGAGCGCCCGCTCGCGATCGAGCGCTGGAATTCCCGGGCCGTGATCTGCAACGATCACTTCGACACCTGTGTCAGTTCTCCGCAGCGCCACTTCGATGTCGCCCGCCGAGGTGGAATTGGCTTCCTTCTGCGATGGACCACCATACTTGATGGCGTTGTCCAGCAAATTGGCGACAGCCTGGCCGATGAGCTGCCGATTGGCTCGAACCGGGATTGGACCATTCGCGTGGAATGTCAGCCGCCGCTGGTTTTCTTCGGCATGAGGCTCATAGAGCTCGACGAGATCGCGGATGAACGCCGTCAGGTCGAAAACCTCTTTGCTCTCGTCCACCGCGCCCGCTTCCAGGCGCGCAATCAGCAGTAGGGCGTTGAAGGTCTTGATGATCTCATCGGCTTCCTCGATTGTGCGTTCCAACCCGGCCCGGTAATCGCTCGCAGAGCGCGACTCCCGCAGCGCCGCCTCGGCTCGGTTGCGCAGGCGATTGAGCGGCGTCTTGAGGTCGTGGGCGATGTTGTCTGAGACCTCGCGGAGGCTGGCCATGAGCTGCTCGATGCGGTCCAGCATGGCATTGAGGTTGCGCGAGAGCTCATCCAGCTCGTCACCCGTCCCTCTGCTGACAATGCGGCGAGAGAGATCCCCGCGCATGATGGATTCGCTTGTCGCTGTAATTTCCGCGATCCGTTTCAAGATTAATCGGCTGGCAAAAATTCCGCCGGCTAGACCAAGCAGCACAAGCAGGCCAAAACTGACCAGGAAAAGCGTCCGCACTCGTTCAATGAATTGGCGCTGCTCTTCCACATCGCGGGCCACGAGCAATCGTTGGCCGCCGCCCAGCGCAACAGGCATTCCGATCGCCACGCGTTCAGCGGCTTCGTTGCCCGCTGAAGCAGCGTAACGAAACAGGCCGCCTGTCCCCTCGTTCAGCTCGGGAGGCCAACGGTTGAGATTCCCGGCAAGTTTGCGGCCCTGGGCATCAGCGAGAAAATAGAGGTTCGGCTGAGCGAGCCGGCTACGCTCAGCGATCACCTCGGCCGCGGCGGCACTCCCGCGGTGTCGGACGAGATCGCGTAACTCCTCGGCCTCGGCTGACAGCGTGGCGATGACCTGCCGGATCAACAGCTCATTAGTTTGCCAGATGATCAAGCCCGCGATGACCGCGGCCACTGTGACGAACACGGCGACATAAGCCGCCATAAGCCGGAACGCGGTCGTCCGAGCGAAGCGCGGCAGGAGCGGGTCAGCTCTTTCCTGCACGGATCATGTACCCCGCGCCACGAATGGTATGGAGCAGAGATTCCTCGAAATTCTTGTCGATCTTCGCTCTAAGCCTGGAGATATGAACGTCGATGACGTTCGTCTGAGGATCGAAATGATAGTCCCAGACGTGCTCGAGCAGCATTGTGCGCGTCACCACCTGTCCTGCGTGGCGCATCAGGTACTCGAGCAGACGGAACTCGCGCGGCTGTAGCGCGATCGGCTCGCCCGCCCTGGTCACGCGGTGGGACAAGCGGTCGAGCACGAGATCCCCCACCACGTATCGCGTCGGCTCCTCTTGCAGCTGGCCCCGGCGGGAGAGGGCCTCGATCCGCGCCAGCAGCTCGGAGAAGGCGTAGGGCTTGGTTAAATAGTCGTCGCCTCCTGCACGGAGGCCTTTCACCTTGTCATCGACCTCGCCCAGGGCCGACAGGATCAGCACCGGCGTGCGGATACCCTCACTGCGCAGCTGGCGAACCAGCGAAAGGCCGTCGAGCTTCGGCAGCATGCGGTCGATGATCATCACGTCGAAGCTGCCTTCGCGCGCCAGGGCGGCTCCTTCCTCGCCGTCGTGCGCCAGCACGACCGCATGACCCCTTTCCTTGAGTGCCTTCCGCAGGAACTGTGCCGTTTCCAGGTCGTCTTCGACCACGAGCACGCGCATGGCCCGCCCAACTTATGCATGGCTCAGAGACAGCGAAGCGAGGCGGCTTCTCCAGCTCCCCGGTTCAGCCGCCTCGCCCCGTCATAATATAGGTGACTTTCCGTCAGCCTTTCATCTGCACGGCAACGACCCGCCGATCATCGCCCGATCGGATGGTCAGGAGAACGGCGCTCCGGCCGAGCTCCTTAGCGGCCTTCACCGCGGCCTCAACATCCTCCGGCGACGAGACCGTCTGGCTGTTCACCTCAAGGATCACGTCGCCCGACTTGAGACCCTTCCTGGCCGCGTCCGAATTTACATCGACGTCGGTGATCTGGACGCCTTCCGCCTTGCCGCCCTTCTTCGCAGGGGCGGGCCCAAGGGTGAGACCCAGCGCGTTCATGCTGGTCGAAGGCGACCCGCCCTGCTCAAGCCGTGCGATCTCCTCCTGAGAGCTCGGGAACGTGCCGAGCTTCACCTTGATGACCATTTCCTCGTTGTTGCGCCGGATCTTGACGTCAACCGTCGTGCCGGGCGCGTAGTCGGCAATCTTGCGCGCCAGCTCACGGCTGTCGTTGATCGGCTCACCGTTCACGGCGAGGATGGCATCCTGGCTCTTGATGCCTGCCGCCGCCGCGGGGCCGTTCGGGGTAACATCATTGACGAGCGCCCCTTTCGGCTCTTTCAGACCAAGGCTTGCGGCGATGTCCTCGTCGATCGACTGGATACGCACACCGAGCCAGCCGCGACGGACGCTCCCCCGCTCCTTCAGCTCGGCGACGACCTTGCTCGCCGTCTCTGCAGGCACCGCGAACGCAATGCCGACGTTGCCGCCGGAGGGGCTGTAGATGGCGGTGTTCACTCCCACCACCTCGCCGTCGAGGTTGAAGGTCGGACCACCCGAGTTGCCGCGATTCACAGCCGCGTCGATCTGCATGAAGTCATAGGGGCCCGAGCCGATGTCGCGGGAGAGAGCCGAAACGATCCCCGCCGTCACGGTGCCTCCGAGACCGAAGGGGTTACCCACGGCCAGCACCCAGTCGCCGACGCGCGGTTGAGATGTCGCGAACTTCACGTATGGGAATGTCTTGCCATCGGCCTTGATCTTCAGGAGGGCCAAGTCGGTCCGTGGATCGGTGCCGACAACCTCTGCCTCATACTTCTCCTGCTCCTCGAAGGAGACTGTGACCGTGCTGGCCCCCTCGATGACGTGATTGTTGGTGACGACGTAGCCGTCCGGTGAAATCACGAAGCCGGACCCGGTGGCTTGTCGCGGCCGCGGTATCGGCCGCCCTGGCGCCGGAACGCGAGGCAGGTTCTTGAAGAACTCGTTCAGAGGGTGATCCTCCGGAAGATTGGGGAACGGATCTGGCAGGCTTTCCCCTTCGTTCCGCGCGACGCGGGCCTCGCCGTTCACCACATTGATGCTGACCACGGCCGGCTTCACACGCTCGACGATGTCAGCGAAAGAAATCGGCGCCCGACCGAGCACTTCGGCAGCCGAGCTCTGGGCCCTCTGGGCCTGAACAGGTATCGTCGGCGAAACGGCGATCAACGCGAGTGCACTGACACCCGCCATAGCCGCAATGAGCGGGGTCCTTGCGCGGCGCGTGAGCCGAACGATCGCGCCGAGCTTTTCGTTTTCGATCGGCATGCGAGGCTCCTCTCCTTCAGATCACTGGATGCACTTGCCTGGACTGAATACTTAGGGAGCCTCGCCTTACGGCGGTGTTTCTGGAACATTAAATCTTCGTAAGGTTTGGGAACTCGGCTTAAGCCGCCCGTCGCATGCTGCGCGGAGCTGCGGAGAGACTTGGCTGCCTCAAGAAGTTCCGGCCACCACGGCATGAGCTACTGCCGCGTGCGAGAAGGAGAGAAGGCTGCGCAGGCTCAAAGATCTCCAGCTGCCATTCAGGCTGCGGGACAAAGATCAGCCTAGCTCAGCCCTATCAACATGGGGCCGAGCCGAAGGGAACCCACAATCAATGAACAAGCAGGGCAACGCATACCCACAGCCTGCCCTCGTAGCTCCTGCTATGCCTACTTCGGTGGAACTCGGATGATTTCAGGCCCCAATCACTCGGGACCATTCAGATCGACAGTCACTCTGCGCGGAAAACTACTGCTTGTATGTGCTTTCGTAATCGAAGTCGGCGATATCTTCGATCTCTCTACGGAAGTCTCTCTCGTCCGCGCTCGATCGTAACGCAGCAGTATATCTTGCGACGACTTGAGCTATTTCTGCCATCATACGGGCACGCGCTACGCTTCCGGCTGCGAGGATCGTGAGGATCTCTGTAACGAACCTTTCCTCGTTCGCAGCCTCCTCCCGGTAGTCCTGTAGCACCTGTTCGATCCGACCACGTAGCTCTCGCATTATGTTCGTCCCTCATCCCCGGAACCCGCCCAACGAGTTCCCGTCTTTGGTTCCGGTGCATGGGGATAGTTGCCAGATTCGTCCTGATTTATCCACGAATTAGCCGGTCCGATTACTTCGAAACGAAGGCGTTCTGACAATTACGCCGCAACAATCTCTTATTTTTTCAGATTATCTACTTTCTCGTTTTCGAAATATCTGGGGCGAGACGTGTCATCCCAAAGTTATTCACAGGCCTCCGTCGCCTGGATTGGCAAACGAGGCAATGTGTCGCGAAATGCTCAAGGAACCCAGATCGATATTCTAAAGGAGGAATTGGCCCATATCGCGACGATTCGGAGTCGAGAAGATGGTTTCGAAGCTGATCGCGGATAACTGCCGATGCTTGCTCGCTCCATCTTACGGCTCCCGAGCGCCCCACGGCGCAGGAATCGTCGACGAAATTCAGTGCCTTCGCCGCTAGCTATAATCTTATAGCCAGGTTGATTACTACTAGAGGTCGTCCTATCGTCGTTTTGCCCCGAGAGTGACGGTCAGTAGTTGAGAGTGGGGGCCGGCAGGCCGAAGAGGAGATGTCAAGCTCAGCGCTGCTCATTGATGATCGTGGAAGGGTGTGGGACAGCAGGTCCGCGGAGTTGCGTTCCGAGTTGCAGTGCCTTGGCGCAGGATTCGACTTTGTCGAATACACGATAAAAAACCTCGGATTCGTTGGGATCGGGAAGCGCGGCCCCTCCGCGGCGACGATCAAACTGCGGCCCCAAACTGTCGCTCCGATGGCTTTCGCGCGCCTCATCCATTGGCTTTCCGAGGAGCGCCTCGCCCGTACGCTGGTCAGCATTTATAGCAGCGAGGGATGGCAACACTCGATCTACGGAACGACGCTGGCTGCGTATCGCGCGATCACTGCGGCCATCCGGGCAACCAATCGCGACGGGAACTTTGACCACGACGTGCTGTCCCGCCCGGCAGCCATATCGCAGCTTCCGGCGGACAATCCCTTACGCCGGGCGTACGAGTACTGGCTGAGCCTCGGCGGCGAATGGAAGGGCTCCGCGAAGCTTTCTGAGTTCGGGAAGATCCTCTCCAACCGTTACGTCCTCTTCGAGCTTCGGGCTGGAGGGGAGTTCATCGTCCGCGAGTTCGGGGAAGGCCTGCCCGAGTGCGCCGTTGCATGGCTGCGCTGGGCCATCGGGCAGCGGGTCCAGGACCAGCCCGATAAGCAATACGGCTGGTCCTGCGCATTGGCCTACGAGGCATTGGTGCAGCGCGGAACGCCGGAGCTGCAGGATGTCGACGCCTACGTCCAGTGGTGGAAACGCGAGCGGCAACGGCGCCGCTACAAGCGTCTCCTCTTACCGTTCTCGAACGGCACGTCGCTACCGACCTACTTGCTGAGCGCCTCGGTCGAGGACCCCAGTATCGACCTCCGCTCGGCTGTCTGAAAGAAAATTCGCAATGTACTCGAGCGCGCGCTCTCGGCTCACCGAGACGAGGGCCGCGCGCAGCGTGCCGACGCGCGTGTTCTTCATGCCAACCTCCCAGTCGACGGTGTCGTAACCGAACCGGGGAGCGAACCCGCGGGCGTGGATGTCCTCAGCCATGAAGCTGACGATGGTCGATGCAGGCCATCGCGCCAGGGCATAGGCCTTGCCGATGCGCGGCATGATCGTGGACAGCGAGCGGCCACGGAAATCGGGATGGTACCAGGCCGCGCCGGAGAAGATGGTCAGGCCGGTGATCTTCCGCGCGCTGGGTGCAGTGATTTCCAACGCCTCTCCGGGTCGCCGCATGCGCTCCGGATCCTTGTAGAAGAGGCGCAGGCTTACCGCTTCGTCATAGAACGTGGTCCCTGCGAAGTCGTAGAGACGGGCGGCATGTGTGGCAACAATGCGGCCGGTCGCGTCACGGCCTACAATGCAGAAAGTATTGTCCGGGGTCGACTCCAGGCATCGGTCGTCGAACAGTGCCAGCAGGGGCCGCCAGCTATCGGAGTTGGCCTCGTTGGTTTGTACGAGCTCAGGCAAGCTAGTGAAGGAGAGGGTTATGCCACGCGCACGCGCGGCTGCGTCGGCTGCCAGGAAGAATCTTCCAAGCATTGCGACAGGGCCGTACCGGATTTCAATCTGATCCAGAAAGCTGGCCGAGGCCGGAGACGACGCTGCAACAGACTGTAAAGTCGCGTGTTTGACCATGATTTACCTCGAATTTTGCAACGTAAACAGCGCAACCGGACGGTCGACACTGGAGCAATTTTCGGTTGCGTACGGAGCAGCATGAACGGAGATTTTGGCATTTCTGAACCACGCACAGCCGAACATCACGCCACAGAGAGCGGCTCAGCGGCGCGAATCAGCAGCCATAATCTTATTCAATTTGAGGTGGTAGGAGCAAAATGACGGCTGATTGTAGCGGGGAGCGTGGTCGAAAGTACTTGAGTAAGCTCCTCGAGCGTAGTGCTGTCTTAGAGAAGTTTTTTGTTAAGTATTATTGGAAGTTACATAGTTATGCTAATGCAATGCGTTAGATTCGACATCGCACTCCGGCGCCTCGTCTCGCATCGTTAGGAGTTCTTCAGAGCTTCGCAGTTCCAGCCTTGCTGGCGGAAACTCCAAGTCTCAAGAGTGCTGGCTTTTTCTGCGATTACACCGCTGTTCAGACGAAGGATATCACCGGCAGTGTTTTGAACTTTGTATTTTAGCGGCTGCCCCACGTCAACTGAGGGATATTTAAGACTGTCAAGAGCGCAATACGACGAGGCTTTTTTTTTCGATCGTGTTTCAAGAAATTCGCAAATTGCCGCAAGAGAATTTCACACGAGGCTTTGGGCCAATTGAAACGCCATAAGTATCCTAATGCGAGCTAGCTCCGGTCGGTTCTTCTCATTGTCCCAAGAGTATGTATTACGGGGTTTGTACGTGACCAGAGCGAACGGTGAGGGGGGCAGTCAGAAGGTCGACCACACGCGAAAATGACCTGTAGAGGCGATCAATGAAGTGAAAAGGCCCTATCAGTTTCGATAAGTAGCCCGCGGACTCGATTCAGAATTCAGAGAAAATAGAAGATTTTGTGACGCTACCCATCGTAGTTTTCTAGGCGGTCTAGTTCATCCCTGGTGGCAGTCTGCTTTTTGTCGGCGTAGAGGTCGGGAATCCAAGAAAGCAGCTCCCTCTCAGCCAGCATCAGGCCGCTGGAAGAGTGCAAGCATTTGCCTGCAAATTGCCGCCTAAAGTGGGTTCCTGCATTTGATGGTGCCCAGGGGCGGAATCGAACCACCGACACCGTGATTTTCAGTCACGTGCTCTACCAACTGAGCTACCTGGGCTTGAGCCGCGTCAGACGTTGTACGCAGGCTGGCGGGGTTATAGTTCGTCACTCTCGGGCTGTCCAGCGCCTTGGATCAGTGGCCCATCCTGGCCGGGAGCCATCTCGTCCTCGTTCTCATCCGCCGACTGGGAGGAGATCACGTAAGCCCCGCGCAGCCAGCGCGACAGATCTATGTCAGCGCAGCGGCGCGAGCAGAAGGGCTTGTAGGCGGGCTCGGGCGGCGCGCCGCATATGGGGCAGCGTCCGCGCAATGTGGCCTTCCTGTCGCTGCGATCGTCCATCAGGACCGCGCATCCTTGCTCAATCGATTTCGGTATCGGCGGACTTCACCCACGCAAAGTGGACCGGATAACCCTCGCCCACCAGCAGGTTCACTGTCTCGGTCAACGGCAGCCCCACCACGCTGGTGTATGAGCCGACGATCTTCTGCACGAAGCAGCCGGCCAGACCCTGAATGGCATAGCCGCCGGCCTTCCCCCGCCACTCCCTTGAAGCGATATAGGCCTCGATCTCCTCACGTGAAAGACGCTTGAAGCGGACGCGGGTGTCGACCAACTTAACGCGCTCTCGGTCCTCCGGGGTGATGAGACAGAGTGCCGTCAGGACCCGATGGGCGCGCCCTGACAGGAGCTGCAAAGCCGCCACTGCTTCGTCGACCGTCTCAGGCTTCAACACCGTGCGGCGGCCAACCGCCACGACAGTATCGGCTGCAAGCACAAACGCGTCGGCCAGCTCGCGATCATTGGCGATCTGGTCACGCGCCGCCTGGGCCTTGGCCCGTGCCAGACGGGCAGCGAGCCTCCGCGGCATCTCACCTTTGTAGGGTGTTTCGTCGATGGAAGCAGGGCGCAGGGCATCCGGAGTGATCCCGACCTGCGAAAGCAGCATGAGGCGCCGCGGCGATGCGCTGGCCAGTACCAGCTTCGGGCGCTCCAGCCGCTGCCGGCTCCCATTTCGTGACCTGGCCAGCTCGCGCCTGAGCGTGTCGCGGGAGGGCCGCGGGCCTTCTGCCCGGCCAAGCACAGAGAACCGGCCAACAATGTTCGAGATCATCCCTGGAGGCTCGTCGGCAGTGGTGACGGTCGTGCAGCGTCTACGGAAGGTAAGGGTTCCGGCAGGCACAGGCCTGCCTTCAACGCCATGCCTGTGAGCGAAGCAGCCGCTACAGGCAACTGGCAGAATGCGCACTCGGTCCCCCGAACGCAAGAGCGGCGCCACGGTGAGAGCACAACCGCGCACTTCAAGCGACCGTAACGTAAATGAACTGCGACGTTTGCTCGCAGTCTCGTCCCATTTCGGGTACTGTGGCGAGCAGTCGCGCGGAGGGCGGCGCGCCATCCGGAGGGGACGACCATGACGCCACATGCGAACATCGCCCAGATGCTTGGAACCGCGAAGCTGTTCAGCAAGCTCGATGAGGCAAGCCGTTTGGACATTGCCCGTCAGATGCGGGAGGCGTCGTTCAGAGCCGGGCAGTCGATTTTCGCGCGCGGCGATGCGGGCACTGAGGTTTACTTGGTGCTCGAGGGTCGGGTCCGGCTGTCCGTGCTTTCCAGCGAGGGGCGAGAGCTGTCGTTCACCCACGCGGAGCGTGGCGACGTGTTCGGTGAAATCGCTGCGCTGGATGGCGGCGTGCGCACGGCAGATGCCACGGCCGTGACGGCCGTCAAGGCGATGACGCTCTCGCATACGGCTCTGAAGCGGCTCGTCCAGACCTCGCCGGCTTTTGCAGAGGCGGCCATCGCTTTCCTGTGCTCCCGAATCAGGGAAACGGATCTGCAGCTCGAGGGGGTGGCCCTCCACCGGATCGAGGTGAGGCTTGCCCGATTCTTGCTGGGGATGCTGCGCCAGAGGCACGGCGTGACCAAATCCGGGCGGGCCAAGATCGATCTCGGCATGTCGCAAGGCGAGCTGGCACTCCTCCTCGGCGCTAGCCGGCCGAAGGTCAATGCCGCCCTGATGCTGCTCGAGGATCTGGAGGCGATCCGACGGCAGGACACAATCATCGAATGCGACATCGAAGAGTTGAGGCGCCTGGCCGAGCTCGACTGAATGCGCGCTGGCGCAAATTGCCCGCAGGAGAATTCCATTGAACAGGGCCGGGGGAGACAAGTCGGCATGGCAGGTCGACCCATCGCCGGCGGACTCCACAACGAACATGCCGGGCATCAGCAGATTTGTTGAAGCTGAGCGAGGTGAAATAACTTCTGAGCGGAGTCTCCAAGTGGTGCGGCGAGCACGGCCAACCGGTCTCCGCGGCTTGCTTGCCCGCCTATTCCGCCATCCCACAGCGGAACGGCTCGGCGCCAGGATCAAATGGCTGGCGGAGCTGGGCACCGACGGCTACCCTCCGCACGTCCGCCGGCGGCTCATGATCCTGAACCTGTTCGCATATTTGATCGCGGTCACCACGGCCATCTACGCCCTCCAGCAAATTCAGCTCGATTTCGACACCTACAAGCCGCTCGTCTTCATCAACCTGGCGCTACTCGTCATGGCACTGACGGTGCCCGCGATGCATCGGATCAATGAGATCGCGGGCGGAATGCTGGTCGTCGTCAGCGAGTACATCGCCCTTATGGCGTTCACGGCCTATCTGGGACATTCGGCCGGAATTCACCTGCAGTACATCATCGCGGGTGCAGCAGCATTCGTGGTCTTCGGCCTGGAGCGCCTGAAGCTGGTCACGACCGTTGTCGCGCTCGGGCTCGTTCTCCACCTAATCGCGTGGTTCAAGTTCCCGCCTGAGGCGGCGCTGATCAAGGCGGACCAGCAGGTGCTCGACTCGCTCTATACACAGGCCGCGATTTCGACGGTCGGGCTCATCGCGGCTTCGGTCTGGTACGCCTTCCGGCTCGTTGAGCGCGCCCAGGCGGAGACCGACGCCCTCCTCCGCAATATTCTGCCCGACAGCGTCGCCGACCGCCTGAAAGCGCGCCCGGGGGAGCCCATCGCAGACAGCCACGACGAGGTCAGCGTGCTGTTTGCGGATATCTCGGGATTCGTGGCGCTGGCGAGGAGCCTCGGGGCTTCCAAGGTCGTCGACCTTCTCAATGACATCGTGTGTGAGTTCGATCGGCTGGCGGCGGCCTACGGGGTCGAGAAGATCAAGACGATCGGCGATGCCTATATGGCCGTGGCCGGACTGCCGGAGCCGGTGCACGACCACGCCGAGCGGTTGGCGCGCATGGCGCTCGATATGCTGGCGACTGTGGAGCGCGTACGCGCCGAGACGGGTCTTGCGTTGCAGATACGTGTTGGCATGGCGGCTGGGCCGGTTCTTGCCGGCGTAATCGGCACCCGCAAGTTCAGCTATGACGTTTGGGGGAACCCCGTGAACCTCGCCGCGCGGCTCGAGGCCCTAGGCGCCCCGGGCCGCATCCATCTGTGCCCCACGTGCCGGGAGCGGCTGCAACACACCTTTGAACTTGAGCCCTGCGGCCAGATCGAGATCAAGGGGGTCGGTCTGCAGGAGACTTGGTTCCTGGTTGGCCTTCGCGGACTTGATGCTTCCGGCAGCCCAGCTGCACTTGGGTAGTTAACTGCACTCTTCGGCGGTAATGGGAGCATCGGGGTGCTCAAATTGAATTCGTGTGAACTTGCTCTGCTTATGCGCCAGAAGCTCCGAGCCGCGCCTTCAGCGCTTCCGGAACACCATTCGGCGTGGCGCAGACCGTAACACCAGCGGCTTCCAACGCGGCCTTCTTGGCAGCGTATGATCCCCTGTTGCCCATGACGATCGCCCCCGCGTGACCCATCTTCTTGCCGGGTGGCGACGCAGCACCGGCGATGAACGCCGCAATCGGCTTCGACATCGTGCGGGCATATTCCGCCGCCTGCTCCTCCATCGAGCCGCCAATTTCACCCACGAGGGCGATAGCCTTTGTCCGTGGATCGCGGTCGAGGCATTCCAGTGCATCTCGGGTCGTCGTGCCGATAATCGGATCACCGCCGATGCCGATGAAAGAGGAGATCCCAAGGCCGGCCTGGACGAGGTTGAGACAAAGCAGCGTGCCGAGTGAGCCGGACCGAGAGATAACGCCCACTTCTCCAGGCTTGAATACACGCTCATTGAAGGCTGGCATGAAGCCGACGAAGCATTCACCAGTGGTGACGAGGCCGGCCGTGTTCGGACCGATGACTTGACATCCGCGCTCGCGCGCTGCCGCAAGAAAATACATCGTGTCGTGAACCGGCACGTGCTCGGTGAGGCACACGATTTTTGGAATCCCTGCCTCGATGGCATCCAACGCGGCAGCCTTGACGCCGAAAGGCGGGATGAACATCACGGCGCAGTCGATTTTCGTTTCTTTGGCCGCGTCTTTCGCGCTTGCCCAAACAGGCAGACCTAAGTGCGTCTCACCTGCGCGCTTCGGATTGGTGCCGCCGATAATCCGCGTGCCATAAGCCCGCATTTTATCGGCCCAAAACGTCCCCTGCTTGCCCGTGATCCCCATCACGAGGACGGTTTCATGGCCGCGCACGATCATTGCGATGCCCCCTTCGCAGCTGCGACTGCCGCACGCACCGCATCGTCCATCAAGTCGTAAGGCTCGATGCCAAGCCGCTCTTTCACCATCGCGATCGCCTCTTCCTCGCCCGTGCCGTGGATGGTGAAGACGATCGGGATGTCGGGTTTCAATTCCTGCCAGGCGTTAACCACGCCCTCGGCCATCACGTCGGTGCGCGCGAACGCACCACAAAAATTGACGAGCAGCGCTTTGACGCGCGGATTTGCGAGAACCAGCTCAAGAGCCGGTTTCGCCTTTGTGTAACTTTCGCCTCCGATTTCGAGGAAATTGGCCGGTTTGCCACCGTAATGGCGCACAGCGTCCATCGAAGTCATGGTGAGACCCGCGCCGTTCGCCAGCACACCGACGTCGCCATCGAGCTCGATGAACTTGAGTCCAAGCTCCTTGGCCCGCGCTTCGAGAGCGGTGAGCTTATCGGGCGAGCCCAATTTTGCGAGCTCCTCGTGCCGCGGGATGGCGCTGTCATCCATCACGAATTTGCAGTCAAGCGCGACGAGCTTACCGTCCCGCGTAACCACGAGCGGGTTGATCTCCATCAGCTCGGCATCGTTTTCGACATAGGCCGCGTACAGGCAAGCCAAGGTGTCGACGAGCGCCGCACGGTCAACGGGCAACTCCTTCGGCAGCGCGCTGGCGAGGGCATCGCGGTCGAGGCCTTTACGAATATCAATCGGTAGCCGGACGAGCGCATTTGGATGCCGCTCCGCAATCTCCTCGATGTCCATGCCGCCCTCAGCGGAGAAAAGCAGCAGCGGCCCCTTGCTCTCGGGATCATTGATCACCGCCGCGTACATCTCTGTCGCGATCGGCACCTGCGCTTCGATGAGAAGCTTCTCCACTGCATGCTCCCCGATCGTCATGCCGAGGATCTGCTCGGCGTGCGCGCGCGCTTCGGCCGGCGTTGCCGCCAATTTGATGCCCCCCGCCTTTCCCCGTTTGCCCGTCGGAACCTGAGCCTTCACGACACAGGGCCCGATTTCAGCGGCAATGCGTTCGGCTTCATCCGGCGTCGTAGCAAGGCTGCCCTTTGGCGTTTCAATTCCCACTGCCCTGAGCAGCGGCTTAGCGGCGTGCTCCTCGAAGTTCATCGCTTATCCTTATCAAGTCGACGCGATTGTCGCCGGAAATCGGCGCTTCCCCCGGGCGATGCCGGACGGCGAAACCTTCAACGCAGCTCACTGCCCATACTTCGCCCAGTAGGCGCCGAACAGCTCAGCTTCGTCGGGTTTGTCCTCCGGGATTGTGGTGACCAGATGGGTGATGTTGACGAAGCAGCGCCAATTGAGGTTTTCCGAAATGGAATTGCCCTGCCACGTGCCGCAGCCCATCGACAACGTGAAGGGCAGCCCGTTGTCGAACCCGCCGCCATTGCCGAACGTATGGGCTTGGTTGACCAGCACGCGGACGACGTCGATATCCCGCGCCAATTCACGTGCGTGCTCGGGTGTGTTCGTATGGATACCGCAGGAATGCCCCTTGCCTTGATACTCTAGAATATCGCGAACAATCCGCTTGGCGTCCTGAAAATCCTTGGCGCGATAAATCGTCAGCACCAGCGACAACTTCTCGCCGGACAGCGGGTAATCCTTGCCGATGCCGGTCTCCTCGACCATCACGAACTTGCAGCCCTGCGCCTTAGGACTGAGCTCGAACACGTCGATTAGAGCTTCCGGCGACTGAGCAATGACGCTGCGATTGAGCTTTCCGTTCTGCCACAGACGGGCGACAATGCGCTCGCGCTCCTCCGGTGAGGCCAGATAACCGCCCTGCCTTTCCAGCGCTGCGATCGCCGCGTCGAACACGGAATCAACGATGATCACGGCATTCTCGGACGAGCAGCTCGTCGCGTAATCAAAGGTCTTGGACAGCATGATCTTGTACGCGGCATCGTCGAGATCCGCCGACGCATCAATGATCACCGGCGCATTTCCAAGACCGACGCCGATAGCTGGCTTTCCTGATTTGTAAGCCTGGCGCACATTCGCCTGGCTGCCTGTGCAGACCACGAGATCGGACAGCTCCATCAGCCGCGTGGTTGCCTCCCGCGTGACCGGCGACGGCAGAACCTGCACGAGGTCCTCTGGCAAGCCGATCTTCTTCAGCTCTGCCCGCATAAGGTCCACTGTGGGCTTGGTTGCACCCCACGCCGTCGGCGGCGGCGCGATGACAATGGCGTTGCCGCCCTTGAGCGCCATCATCGCCTTGTTGACCGGCGTCGCCGAAGGGTTCGTTGACGGCGTGATGGCCGCGACCACCCCGACCGGCTTTGCGTATTTGACGATGCCCTTTTCGGGAATCTCCTCGATGATTCCGGTGGACTTCACGCGCAGGAGATCGCGCAGTGTGCCGAAAGTCTTGCGCTGGTTCTTGATGACCTTGCTTTCGACATTGCCGAGCCCTGTTACCTCGACAGCGATTTCGGCCATCCGGCGCGCGTTTTCCGGCTTGTAAAGAGACCAGGCGATAGCCGTCACGGCCTCGTCGATTCGCGCTTGACCTCCGGCAGCGATCTCGCGGGCATAAACAGCCATTGCGCTGCGCGCCCGCTGGACGATTTCCGGAACGAGATCAACTGGCGCGGCGGGTGCATTGGATGGGCTTAGTGTGGGCGTTTCCTGCATTCATGCCCTCCAAAATTTGAGATGCCTTGTCTCATTTTGTGTCTTCGGCGCCCAGCGGTCAACTCCTAGTAGATGTGTCCACCGCCTCGGTTGGCCGCGGGATCCTGCCCGCGGCAGAGCGTAGTTATCGTGCTATACGAAGCGAAATGAGCTCCACACACAGGAATCGATCGGACATGCGTGGCCCAAGCAACGGTCAGGAGCGAGGCTCGGCACTCGACAAAGCGCTAGCGGTCCTGGAAGCGATCACCGCGCAGTCACAGCCAATCGGGCTTCCGGACCTCAGTGCTCGGCTCAAATTGCCAAGGCAAACAGTTCATCGCGTTCTGACCCACCTGGAGAAGCTGGGGCTTGTCGTTCGCGACCCATCTCGCGACCGGTTCTCGGTGGGCCCCCGCCTGTCGACGCTCGCTCTCAACGCGCTGCGCACACACAATCAGTCTGCACCCATTCACGCCATCTTGCAGCAGCTGGTCGACGAGATCGAGGAGACCTGCAACGTCGGTGTGCTGGACGGTTTACAATTCGTGTATCTCGAGCGCATCGAGTGTCAGTGGCCACTGCGCGTTCATCTGCAAGCGGGCAGCCGCGTGCCGGCACATTGCACCTCCGGCGGCAAGGTGATGCTGGCCCACCTCGACGAAGCCGTTCGAGCGCGGCTGCTCCGCAATGTCACGCTGAAACCCTGCACGAAGTATACGATCACTCGGACCGAAGAGCTTGAGGCCGAGCTGGCGGAGGTGCGCCGGCGCGGCTACGCGGTGAACAATCAGGAGTTCATGATCGGTATCATCGGCGTTGCGGTACCGATCGCGGATCGCCAGGGTCGCGTGCTGGCGGCGCTCGCCGTCCACGGACCTTCGCCGCGCCTCGACCTCGACCGGGCGATCGGCTTTGTTCCTCGGCTCAAGGAGGCTTCAGCCATCATGGCGGATGCCTGGACCAGCGGTCCCGAAGTTGCTGATACACCAACGTCTTCACGGGCTAGCAGTGCGAGGACAGCTCCGGCGCGCGTCGGCGATTGACAGCTTTCGTGGCCGCGTGCCACAAATTGAGACGTGGCGTCTTGATTTTTGAGACACCAAACGGCTGCGAGTTGCAGCGGCAGCATTCCAGGGAGACCGCCCATGACGAGAATGACCGCGAGTGAAGCGTTTGTCGAAACTCTGGTTGCCCACGGGGTGACCCACGTTTTCGGCATCGTCGGCTCAGCGTTCATGGATGCGCTGGATCTGTTTCCGACGGCCGGCATTCGCTTCATTCCGACGGTGCACGAGCAGGGCGCGGGGCACATGGCCGATGGCTACAGCCGCGCCTCGGGCCGCCACGGCGTTTGCATCGCGCAGAACGGCCCCGGCGTTACGAATTTCGTGACCTCAACCGCCGCAGCTTACTGGGCGCACTCGCCGGTCGTCGTGATCACTCCGGAAACGGGCTCCAACACCATGGGCCTCGGCGGCTTTCAGGAGACGGAGCAGCTGCCGATCTTCTCCAAGATCACGAAGTATCAGGCCCACGTCTCCCGCGCCGACCGTATGGCGGAGCTCACGGCCCGCTGCTTTGACATGGCCATGAGCGAGCGCGGGCCCACGCAGCTCAACATCCCGCGCGATATGTTCTACGGCGAAGCGGACTACGAAATTCCGCGGCCGAAAAAGATCGCCCGCGGCCCTGGCGCCGACGAGTCTCTGGACGAAGCGGCCGAGCTGCTGGCGAGCGCCAAGTTCCCAGTGATGGTCGCTGGCGGCGGCGTGATCTTCTCGGGTGGCATCGAGGAGGCCAAAGCGCTTGCCGAGTACCTGCAGATGCCCGTCGTCAATAGCTATCTGCACAACGACAGCTTCCCGGCTGATCATCCGCTCTGGTGCGGCCCGCTCGGCTACCAGGGCTCCAAGGCGGCCATGAAGATCATCGCTGAGGCGGACGTCGTGCTCGCACTCGGTACGCGACTCGGGCCGTTCGGCACCCTGCCGCAGTACGGCCTCGACTACTGGCCCAGGAATGCGAAGATCATCCAGGTCGACACTGACCACCGCATGCTGGGCCTTGTGAAGCAGATCTCCGTCGGCATCGTCGGGGATGCGAAAGCGGCCGCCAGAGCATTACATCATCGCCTCGCCAACCGCGATCCCGTTGCGCGCCGGAACGCCTCGGAGCGGTTGCAGAAGATCAAGGCCGAGAAGGACGCCTGGGAAAAGGAGCTCTCAGAGTGGACGCATGAGCGCGATCCCTGGAGCCTCGAGGTCGCGAAGGACTCTCCTTACATGCACCCGCGCCAGATGCTGCGCGAGCTCGAGAAGGCCTTGCCGAAGAACGCCATGGTCTCGACCGACATCGGCAACATTTGCTCGGTCTCGAACAGCTATCTGCGGTTCAACCAGGCACCGAGCATGTTCGCGGCCATGAGCTTCGGCAACTGCGGGTACGCCCTGCCGACCATCATCGGCGCCAAGGTGGCCTGCCCGGAGCGTCCGGCCATCGCCTATGTGGGCGACGGCGCCTGGGGCATGAGCTTCGGCGAGATCCTCACTTGCGTGCGCGAGAACATTCCCGTCACCGCTGTCGTCTTCCACAACAAGCAGTGGGGCGCGGAGAAGAAGAACCAGGTGGACTTCTACAATCGCCGCTTCGAGGGCGTGGACCTCAAGAACCCGTCCTGGGCGGAGGTCGCCCGCTCGCTCGGCGCCGAGGGTGTCACTGTCAGCAACCTCGAACAGGTGGGCGAGGCGCTCGAAAAGGCGGTCGATGCCCAGATGAAGCAGGGCAAGACGACCGTCATCGAGATGATGGTGACGCAGGAGCTTGGCGATCCCTTCCGCCGTGACGCCCTGAGGAAGCCACGGCGCCTGCTGGAGAAGTACAAGCACACCAACGTGGAGTAATGCCATTCAGGCAGAGCCCGCGGCTGTGTTGCTACCCGTCCGGACCCTGTTCGGAGTTGTCACGCAGAGTGGCAGCCAGCCGACCTTTCGGCGCGAACGGGGGATGGGTGACGTGGTCGCCAGCCCGAGGGTTGGTCCTGCAGCCTTGTACAATCACAGGCGGCGTCTTGAACGGATTGAAAGCGGCCCCACTTTCGGGTTTACCTGCGGTCCGCTACCATGCTAAGGGCCTGTGCCGTTCGAGGGGAGACGTGGCCGAGTGGCTGAAGGCGGCGGTTTGCTAAACCGTTATACGCCCAAAAGGCGTATCGGGGGTTCGAATCCCCCCGTCTCCGCCAGTATTGATTTGCAAGAATTTTCCGACCTTCGCCCTATCGCCGCCCACCCCCGTTGCATGTGAGACGTTCGGGCCGCGTAAATCAAAGCGGGATCGGGCCGGTGCAAGGGTACAGCGCAGCCTACCTCGCCGGAATAGTCACCAACCATCGCTTCCGCAACGCCACTCACCGAGCTTGGATTCGTGGGTCATCGATGTCGTGCAGTCCGGGCGACATCACCTCTCGATTTGCGCTGAAGCTGCGTTCAACGGTCGGAACATGCGCCGGTAGGCGCCTGGGGTAAGCCCGGTCGTGCGCTTGAACACCCGCCGAAAGAATGCCGGGTTTTCATAGCCGACCAGCGCAGCAATCTCATCCGCCGTACTGTTCCCGGTTTCCAGTAAACGTTTGGCCTCCTCGATACGAAGGTTCTGAGCGTAGGTAATCAGCGTTGATCCTGTGGCAACCTTGAAGCGTCGTTTGAGGCTGCGCTCAGGAATTCCACACTCTTTCACCACGGCGGCAACGGCGTGAGGCTCCCGGTAATGCGCGGAGAGCCAGCCTTCAGCCTTTCGCACGACGGAATCCGCGTGCGGCTGTCGGCGTATGAGACTGGCATACGGAAGTTGCCCTTCCCCGTGCCATTTGAGCAGGTAGACCTTGGCGATGCGTAACGCTTCGCCGGGACTGCAATGACGCGAAATGATATGAATGGCGAGGTCATGCCAGGATGTCGTGCCGCCGGCCGTCACGATGCGCCCCGTTGGATCTGCAATGACGAGATTGGGCGCAGGATTGAACCTCACTTTGGGGAAGCTCCTCCGGAACAGATCGTGGTAGCCCCAGTGAGAGGTCGCCTCGCGGCCATCGAGCAGCCCAGCAGCTGCGAGCAACACCGATCCAGAGCATGCAGAGTAAATCGAGCTGCCGCTTTCGTAGCAACGGCGCAGCCACATTTTCACGCCCGAATGGCGATCCCGTATGTCGTCAGTTGGGGCGAGCCATAGCTCCGGGCACGATCACCACATCCGGCGCGCGCGCTTGCGCGATCGTGACATCGGGACTGACCGGTATGCCATTGCCGCAGCGAAACGGCCGCTCTTCCGGAGATACGATACGCGGTCGGATCAGTGGAAGACCCGGCTCCTCGCCCACAAGTTCCCGCCATATCGTCCCGGTGGCCGCGAGGACGTCGAGCATGCCGTAAAGTGCCGAGCCGGCCGTCTCCGGCAGCGCCAGGATCAAGGCGTCGACGGCAGCTGAGTTTCTCATGAACAAGGGGTCTCTGTTTGTGGCACGAATGGATCGATTTTAGCAAGAATGGCACTACTGAGAATCTCTCCTCTGACCTAGTTTCCAACCCTGTCGCGGCTCCTTTTGGGAATGCCGCTTCTAATCAGAGGAGATCGATCATGAGCACTACTCAATCTGCAGTCGCTGAAAGTCCGGTTATCATCAACGGCCTCGATGTCAACGCTGCCCTCGCAACAATCGCCGCTATCAAGGCCGACAAGAGCCTCGCAAAATTTCAGTTTCGTGCCCGCAATACCTGGATCAATGGCGGAGAGAATCGTTCGGTGATCCGCGATTTCTATGGCGCTGGCCGGGAAGACAACTCGCGCAGCACGTCTTTCGAATTCACCAACGGCGAGCCGCCGGTCCTGCTTGGAAACAACGAGGGCGCAAACCCGGTCGAGTTCCTGCTGCACGCCCTTGCTGGCTGCGTAACGACCACCTTTGTCTTGCATGCCATGGCGCGCGGGATTGTCATCAAGGAATTGTCAACGGAGCTTGCCGGCGACCTCGACCTGCAAGGTTTGCTCGGGCTCGACGAGGCCGTCTCGCCTGGCTACGAGCAGATCCGCATTCGCATGCACGTCAAGGCCGACTGCTCGGACAAGGACCTCGAGGACTTACTCGCGTACGCTCAGCAGCATTCGCCAGTGTGCAACACAATATGCCGGCCTGTCCCGGTCGTGATTGAGCGCGTCACCGGGTGAGATGAAGCGAACGATCTGGCGCCCGGGCAGCTTCACACTGCCCGGGCGCATCGGCGAAAACCTCGAAACCTGTGGAACGACGCCCGGTTGGGGTAAGTACAGCTGAAGGACGGGAGATCGACCGTTCGATCTTGTTATCCCAGATCTCGTACAAAGCGACCGTCTATCGACCCTCAAACTTCACGCCACCGCTCCGCATCGCGCAAATTCCCGCCAGAATGGATCCAAAGCAGCGTTTAGCCGGGTCCAGAGCGAATAACGACGGTCATAATGAGCGCGCATTGCTGGATCGGGTCTGTAGGTGGCCGCCAGCCGCGCCATCGCGGCGACCGCTTTCTCCACATCGCCGTACATGCCGACCCCTACCGCAGCGCCCATGGCGGCGCCCAGCGCTCCCGTCTCGCGAGACTCCGCGACACTGATCTCGGATCCAAGCCCGTCCGCAAAAATTTGAGGCCAGTGCGGCGAACGCGATCCGCCGCCCGAAAGAATGGCGCGCGAAAACGCGACCCCGGCTTGCTTCAGCACCTCCACATGCCGTCGATGCTCAAACATGACCCCTTCGAGGACCGCGCGCAGCATGTGCCCCTCGGTGTGCCAACCGGCAAGACCGAAAAAACCGCCACGAAAATGCGCTCCGAGCCTGCCGCCGTAAAGAAACGGATGAAAGAGCGGATCGTTTGGCGCGGGCGTTGTCTTTCCGACGAGATCATCCACCAGCGCGAAAGGATCCCCGGCATATCCGTCACGCTCGATCAGAGTGCGGACATACCATTCGAGGTTCGCACAGGAGGTGGCGCTGTTGTCCATGTTCACGAACCGGCCGGGACCATAGGCGGCGACCATGAACACACGTTCGTCGCGAACAGGCTCCCGCGAAAAAACCTGGTTGATTGACCAGCTTCCAGCGACGATGGAGGCTTCACCGTCCCGCGCGACCCCCGAGCCGAGGGCGGAAGCGACCACGTCGAAATATCCGGCGAACACGGGCGTTCCCTCCGCCAGTCCCGTCGCCCGCGCTGCCTCCAGCGTGACGGCCCCGATCCTGTCAGTCGGCAGATGCAGCGGGGGCAACAGGCGCCAGGCATCCCCCAGCCCGTGCAGCTCCAACAACTCCTGATCGTAGCGGCATTCCGGCAGGCGTAGCACGCCGGCTCCCGACATGTCCGAAATCTCGGAAATGCGCTCGCCCGTCAGCTTCCAAGTCAGCACATCCTTGGCGAAAAGCACGGTCGCCGCGCGCGCATAGACCTCCGGCAGGTGCCGCTTCACCCAGGCAAGCAGCACTAGCGTCTGCGACGGCCAGGGCCGCTGCAGGCTGATGGCGTGCACCTTTCCGCCGATGCGCGCGTCGAGTTCTTCGGCAAGGCTTGCCGCACGTGTGTCCAGCGACTGGATGCCGATCAGCGCTTGTCCCTCAGGATCCAAAAGATAAAGCCCGTTGCCGTGACCCGCTGTTCCAATGGCGGCGATGTCACGCGGATCAACTCCGGCGCGTTCGATACATCCGGCAATGGCGACCTGCGCATTCTCCCAGAGTTCCGGCACGGAGCGCTCGACCATGCCCGGCCCCGGCTTGTGCGTCGCTCCGTCCACTGCGTGCCAGGCCAGCTGCCGGCCAGCGGCGTCGAACAGCACGGCCTTCACGACCGTGTTGCCCGCGTCCAGTCCGAGAAGGAACGTGCCTCTCTCACGCACGGTTATAGATATCCCACGCCTCTTCGCCGCCCGCCCCATCATGGACGATAGCCATCAAAGCTCTTACCACCGAGCTTGGGTTGGGATGCTGATAGACATTGCGCCCGTAGACCATACCCTTTGCGCCCTGGCGCATGAGCACTGCGGAACGCTCCAGCACCGTCTTTAGGTCTTCCTTGCCCCCGCCGCGCACCAGAACCGGCACGCGCGCTGCCTCGACGACACGATGGAAGTCTTCCGGATTTTCCGTCGGGTCGGCCTTGATAATGTCAGCGCCCATTTCCGCGGCGACCCGCACCAGCGTGACTATCTTCTCGGCATTGCCGTCCACCTGATAGCCGCCACGCACATCATTGGGCAGCATGACGAGGGGCTCGATCATCAGCGGCATGCCATAGCGGTGGCAGTCGGCGCGCACGCGGGCGATATTGCGCACGCATTGCCGAAAAAGATCAGGCTCGTCCGGCAGCATGAATAAGTTAACCACAACGCAGGCAGCATCCATTTCGAGGGCGCCAATCAGCGGCTCCTCGTAATTCTGCAGCTCGCACCACATGACGCGGTGGCGCACGGAATTGTACGGATTGCCCATATCGAGACGCATGACCAGCGCCGGCTTGTCCCGTTCCGGGCGGCTCTGCAGCAGGTCCGCTTGACCGTAGGTCATCTGAATGGCGTCGGGCCGTGCCTTGACCAGCATATCGACGACGCGCGGCATATCCTCGAGCCCCACGAGAAAGCTCGGCTCGTTGCAGACTCCGTGATCGACCGCGACGTCGAGGCACCCTCCTTGATTGAACAGGCGGTTCATTCGCGCCTTGGTGCTTATTCGCATTGCAGGCTCCCTTGGAGTGAACGCCTTTCGAGCGTCTCGCGCGAGACGCCGTGATAGGTTTCGAGGTTGTATAGGAACCGATCGATCTCTTCCTGCCGGCGGCTTTCGCTCCAGCCGAGTTGCGCGGCCATCACCTCTGCGACGCGGTGGACGATCGCGAGCGAGAGCTCGCCGCGAATGGCGAGCGGCGTGCGGCGTAGCAGCATGTCCTCAAGCTCGACCGCCATTTCGCTCCGAGCCAGCCATGCAATCTCCGCCTCAGAAATTTCTGTGCCCTCGGAAAGCGGCCTGTCGTCGTCTCGCCCGCGGCAGAAGGAGAGCACTTCCTCTGCCCACGCTCCATAAGCGCCGGCGAGCCAGGCAGCGCGACGCGTCGAGATGCCGTGTTCCTCAACCAGCCTTCGCTCGAGCTCTTCTTGCGAAGAGGGAAAATTCGCACCGCCACCTATCTGAAGGTCGAGCGTGCCACGGATGCGTGGTTGTCCGAGCTCGGCCAGCACGGCATCCGTGGCCTGTTCAGCAAAGGCGCGGAACGTCGTCCACTTTCCCCCAATCATGCAGAACTGCGGCACCGGCCCGTCCTCGCGCCGGATGTAGTGGCTCCGGGGAATGCGGCCCGTGAACTCGTGATCGCTCTTCGGCAAAGGACGGATGCCGCTGAAGCTGAAAACGATCTCCTCCTCCCGCACGCGGATGTCGGGAAAAACTTCCCGGATCGCCCCGAGAATGTATTCGCGCTCCTCCGGCTCGCACCGCACGCGGTCCGGCGTGTCGACGCGAATATCCGTCGCCCCGGCCAGAACCTTGCCGAGATAGGGAAAGAGGATGCAGACCCGCCCGTCCTCATTCTCGAAGAAGATCATGTGCCCGCCGAGCGCCTCGCGGAGTTCCGCATTGTCGATGATGAGATGCGAGCCCTTGGTCCCGGCGACGAACCTCTCCTGCGGCGGCTTCCCGTTCGCAAGACTGGCCCTCGCCTCGTCGAGCCAGGCCCCTGTGGCGTTGACGATGGCGCGCGCGCGCACCTCCATCGTTTCGCCGTTCGTCCGGTCGGCTAGCAGAAATCCGTCGCCCGAACGTTTGATTTCAGCGTAGTTCAGCGCCACCGAACGCGGTGCCATGCGCGCAGTATCGAGGAGAAGCTCGATGCAGAGCCGCTCGGGATAGGAGATCCACGCATCGAAATAGGTGGCAGAAAAACGCAGGTGCGGATTGAGCTTCGGCCAGCGCGCAAGCGTCTCGCGTGCCCCGCGGAATTTGTGTCTTGGCAGGAGTCGGCGGTGACGCGTGTTCCAGTCATACAGCATGAGCCCGATTTTGATCGGCAGTGCGCCGCGGCTGGACGGACGGCTCGACAGGCCGAGAAAGCCCGCCACTCCGTTGAGCATGCCGGAGAAAACTTTGCGGATCGGAATGGTGGTTGGCAGCGGCCGGACCATATGCGGCGCATTCCGCAACAGCGCGTCTCGCTCGCGTAGGGACTCGCGCACAAGCCCGAACTCGCCGTTTTCCAAATAGCGCAGCCCTCCATGGATCATGCGCGACGGCGCGGAACTGCAGCCCGAGCAGAAATCCCGCCGCTCCACGAGCAACACTCTTAGGTTCTGCAGCGAGAGCTCGCGAAAAACACCGATTCCGTTAATGCCGCCACCCAGCACGATGACATCGAACTCGCCATTGCTGCGCACCGCTTTGAGGGCGGCGTCGCGCTGCAGGCGGACAGAAACGTTGCGGCCATCATCCGGCTGCATCGCGTTCACGCGTCGAGCCCGGTCAGATGGCGCGCAATGGCGGCGTCGATCTGCGCGAGCTCATCCGATGCGAGGCGGAGGCGGCCGGCTTTCGCGTTCTCCGCTGCTTGGCGCGGATTGCGCGCGCCGCACAGCGCGAAGGTGATGCCGGGCTGCTGGAGCGTCCAGGCGATGACGATCTGTGCCTCGGTTGCACCATGGGCCTTGGCGATCGGCGCGATCTCCGCCATGAAGCGAGCGACTTTCTCGCGATTGGCGACGGAAAAGCGCGGATGGTTCTTTCGCTGATCATCCCCGGTGAACTGCCGGTCCGGACCGATTTTTCCCGAGAGCAGACCCAGTGCCAGCGTCGAATAGGACAAGACCGAGACGCCATGCTCCGCACAAATCGGCAGGAGCGCTTTCTCGATGCGCCGTTCGATCATGCTGTATTCTTCCTGAATGGCGTCGAGCTGGCCAGTTGCGATATAGGCCTTGAGCTCTTCCGGCGAGACGTTGCTCGCGCCGATCGACCGGATCTTGCCTTGCCGCTTCAGCTCCTCGAGCGCGCCAACTGTCTCCTCGATGGGCGTGGTCGGGTCCTGCCAGTGCGTGATGTAATGGTCGATGTAGTCGGTCCCGAGCCGCCTGAGGCTTTGCTCGATTTCATAGAAAATCGCATCGCGTCCGAGATAGCGGTGCACCGGACGGCCATCATAATCGAAGAAATGCCTGCCTTTCGTCGTATGCTAGACGAGGCCACATTTGGTTGCCAGCACGACCTTATCGCGCCGACCGCGGATCGCCTTCCCGACGATCTCCTCGGCAAGGCCCTGACCATAAGCCGGCGCGGTGTCGATTAGGGTAACGCCTTCATCCAGCGAGGCCCTAATGGCGCCGATCGCCTCGCGCTCGTCCGTGCCGCCCCACATCCAGCCGCCGATGGCCCAAGTCCCAAGGCCGATTGCGGAAGCACGAATACCGGAACGGCCGATCTCGCGGGTCAGCATTTCATGTGTTTCCATCTCGGTTTCAGGCGACATTGCGTACGGGCTCCAGTGCTTCGAGGGCGCGAGCCGCTGTCTCCTCATCGGTGACCAGCGTGTGAAGGAAGCGACCGCGCAGGGCAGCCAGGATCGGCTGGACTTTCGCAGGCCCAGCCGCAACACCGATGACTCGCCGGCACTGCGCAATTTCAGCAGGCGACAGGGCGACCAATCTTTCGTTCAGGGGGTGATCCGCTACTTGGCCGTCGGCACAAATGAGATGGGCAAGGAATTCGCCGCAGATACCCTTGCGGAGGAGCTCCTCCGGGTCGAGATCCGGGAGCGGATGCAGGTCGTAATAGCTTGATCCCGGCGTGAGAACGGATCCGATGCCGACGAGCGCAATCGCCGCCTTTCGGCCAAGGTTGAAGACTTCGCGCACCGGCGCCATCTCGCGAAGCAGATCGCGTTGAGTTGCGCTTTCGGCAAACAGCGGCGCGTGCAGCAGCATCGTCCTCCCGCCCAGCTTTTCCGCAAGCCGGGAAGCGAGATGATTGACGTCGGTGTAGAACTTCCCTTGCACGCCCCCTGTCAGGGGCACGACGGTCACATCGAATTGGCGCTCGGGGCGCAAATTTTCTACCACCGCGCTTACAGCCTTGCCGCCGGTAATGGCGATTACATCCCCATCGCGCAGCGATTCCAGCAGCTGGTTGCCGGCAGCGCGACCGACCTGCTGCAGCGTCGTTTCTTGGCTGCCGGACACGGTCGGCGTTACGACTGCATCGGAGAGCCTGCCGATACCTTTGAGTTTCCGCTCAAGCTCCACAAGGCTCTGAAACGGACTTTCGATAGAGATTTTTACCATCCCAAGTTTTTTTCCCTGGGATATCAGTCTATTCACCTTAGACGGCGACAGATTCATTTTCTGGGAAATCTCGTTTTGCTTCATCCCCTCGATAAAATGGAGCATAAGCACCGTGTAAATCTGCCTTATGGCCTCGAAATCGTCTTTTCTGTCTGCCACTTTCAGCCACGCCGCTTGTTGATGTAATGGTCGATTGTCACGGCCGACAGCAGAATCGAGCCGCGGATGATGTCCTGCCAGTAGACGGAGACGTTGAGCAGCACCAGTGAGCTCGACACGACGGACAGGAGCACGGTGCCGAGAATGGCGCCGAAAATCGTGCCCATACCGCCGGAAAGGCTGGCTCCGCCGATGACCGCCGCGGCGATCACGTTCAGTTCCATGCCGATTCCGAAAGTGGGCTGCGCTGAACCGAAACGGGCCATATAAATGACACCCGCTACTCCGCACAGCGCCGAGCTGAGCGTCGTCGTCAGGAAAATAACTTTCTTGGTGCGGATACCGGAATAGGCGGCTGCCTTTTCGTTGCTGCCTGTATAGAACACTTTGCGGAACATGGTCGTGCGCCGTAGCAGAAAATCGAAGACCACCACCACGACGACGAAGATGATGATCACCACCGGAATGGGGCCGACCGATCCCTGACCAATGAACTTGAATTCAGGCGGCAGCGTATAGAGTCCCAGCGGCCTGCCACCGGTACCTAGTAAACAAAGCCCGCGCGCGATCACCATCACCGCGAGCGACACGATGAAGTGGTGCAGGCCGACCTTCGTAACGAAGAAGCCCATGGTGGCGCCGATGGCGGTGCAGGCGGCAATGGAAATGAGGGACGCAATCCACGGATCGAAGCCGCTCAGGAACAGAAGACCAGCGATTACCATCGCCAGCGCCGTGACTGAACCGACCGAGAGGTCGATGCCGCCCGAAATGAGAAGGATCGTCATGCCGACCACGACGATGCCCTCGACCGCGAAGGCCATCGCCATGGCCCGCATGTTGTTCCAGGTCAGAAAATAGGGCGAGGCGAAGGACATTACCGCGAACAGCACCAGGATGATCAGGATCAGCCCAGTTTCTCGCATGCCGAGTAGGCGCTTCAGCGAATGAGAGAGTCCGCTTGCAGCCGCAAGCCCGCTTCGCTTGTCCGCGCCAGCAGCCGCTCCGATGGAAACATCGCTCTTCATGATGCCAATCGCCCCGGTTCGCCCATTGAGGCGAGATACATGATGCGGCTTTCCGTCATTTCGTCGCCGCTGACCTCGCCGACAAGCCGTCCTTCCCGTATTACCAGTATCCTGTCGCAGACGCCGATCAGCTCCGGCAGTTCAGAAGAAATCACGACGATGCCGACGCCGTTCTGCGCAAGGTTCCGCAGAATGCGATGAATTTCGGACTTTGCACCGACATCGACGCCCCGCGTCGGTTCATCGAGAAAGATAACTTTAGGATCAACCGACAACATCTTTGCCAGGGCGACCTTCTGCTGGTTGCCGCCGGACAGCGCCGAGACCGGCTGCCCGACGTGGTCGCATTTGAGGCCGAGCCGTTTGCCGAGGGTTTCGGCCTGCTCCCACTCCTTGTGTTCGTCGATGATGCCGAATGCGTTCGCCACCTGCTCGACACGCAGGGCAGAAACATTGGCGGTGATGGGAAGATCGAGAAACAGCCCGTCGCCCTTTCGATCCTCCGAAAGGTAAACAATTCCTTCGCGAATGCTGTCGGCGTAGCTACTCACCTTGACCCGTCGCCCATGCAGCCGGATCTCGCCGGTCACCTCGCCCTCGAGCCGGCAGATGCCTCGGGCGATTTCGCTTCGCCCTGCCCCGATCAGCCCAGCGAAGCCGAGGATTTCGCCTCGCCGCAATTCGAAGGAGATATCGCGGAAGCGCCGCCTCTCGCTGAGCCCCCGCACCTCGAGAATTGGTTCAGGCGATTGTTCATGGGGAGCCAGCTTCGTCGGATAGTAATTGCCGATGACGCGGCCCACCATGGCATTCACAACTTCGTCGGGCGTCGTTTCGGGGATGTTCAGCGTTGTGATGTACTGGCCATCACGCAACACGGTCACCCGGTCGCAATTGCTGAAGATCTCGGCCATGCGATGCGATATGTAGATAATGGAAATTCCCCGTGCCGCGAGCCGCCGCATGATGCGGAAGAGAAGCTGGGCTTCACGCTCGGTCAGTGCTGCGGTCGGCTCGTCCAGGATGAGGATGCGGCAGTCGAGCGTAAGCGCTTTGGCGATCTCGACCAGCTGCTGCTGCGAGATGGACAGCGAGCCGACTTTCCTGCCCGGATCGATGTCGCCGAGATCCCTAAGGATTTCCGCCGCCTCCCGTTCCAGCGCACGCGCATCTGTGAAAAAGCCGCGGCTGGTCGCGGTGCGGCACATGAAGATGTTTTCCGCCACAGAGATATCGGGACAGAGGGCAATTTCCTGATGGACAAAACCGATGCCGTATTTCTGGGCGACGGCAGGCGAGGTGATATTCACCGGCTCGCCGAAAAGCCAGATTTCGCCTTCGTCCGGCCGAAGTATGCCGTCGATGATATTGACTAGCGTCGACTTGCCCGCCCCGTTCTCTCCGGCGAGCGCATGGATTTCGCCGCGCCTGAGCTCGAAGTCGACCCCGTGCAGGGCCCAAATTGGCCCGAACGACTTCGAGAGCTTTCTAATCTCGAGGACAGGCTCCTCGGTTGGCAGTGCGGGCATTTCCTCTCCGTGCGGAAGCAATGCCCGCGAGCGGGGCATCGCACGCGCCACCTCAGCTCGGATCACGGCCTTCCATGTATTTGTTGAGGTCGAAGGCGTCGGCGTTTTCCTTCGTGATTACGGCGAAGCCGTTGTCGATAAAGGGAATTTGCACCGGGTTGTAGCCCGAGATCTTGTAGTCGTTGAAGGGATCGAACATGTCCGGATGGGCGGATAGGAAGGTGGCGATGAATCCCATGAAGCCCTGCATGCCCTGATTGGGATTGAGCGCCATGTGGATGTTGCCCGCCTTAATGTGCTCGAGCGTGGTCGGCGTAATGTCGGCGTGGATAATCAGCACATTGGCTTTGGCCTCTAGCACCGCAGCAACCGCTCCTTCCGCCGAGCCCGCTTCGGGAATCCACATCGCACGAAGATTGGGATTTGCCTGCAGGATCGAAGCTGTCGCGCGATAGGCAGCGTTGGTGTCCTGGTTGGTGGCCTGCCGGCCGACCAGCTTCATTTTGGGATAGTTCTGCGTCATGTAATCGATGAACGCCGTTACCCGCAGGTCATGGTTGCTCTGACCCGGATTTTCCAGCACGGCGTACTCGGCGCTGTCGCCGACCTGCCGGACGATTTCCTCGGCAGCGAATTTCGCCTCGGCAACATTATCGGATGTGATGTACACGGTCCGCTTCGACTTCGGCGAGTCGGCGGCAAAAGTTACCACCGCGACGCCGCTGTCTATGGCGGCGTTGATCGGCTCAATGAACGGATCGGCCTGCATCGGATGCAGCAGGATGCCAGCGGGTTTTTTTGGCCAGATCCTGCTCAAACGAAGCGATCTGCTTGGTGATGTCGTAGTCCGGTGTGCCTGAGAAGATGGTCTTGCAGCCCATGGCCGCCGCGGCCTGCTTGAAGCCCTGATAGACAGGCACCCAGTAGGGATGTGCGGAGACCATAACGTTCATGATGTAGGTCTCCCCCGGTTTGCACTGGAACTTGCTCTGGGCGAAAACCTCGTCCGCACCCAGACAGATCGTCAACGCCGCACAGGTAGCCAGCATTGTCCTCTTCATCGCTTCCTCCACTTGTGCGCCCTCCCTTGTTGGAACGCAGATTATTGCAAGAAATTTCACTTGTAGAAAATTCTACCGGGTCAGGTCTCTTCTCAGTTAGCCATCTCGCTATGCCACGACCTGATCAGACTTGCGACAACGCACCTGCCGGATACAGACCAGGATCTGGAAAGGCACCCATCGAGTCGAGAAGAACAGCAATCGCGGATTGAGAGTCTGACCTGCGTGGCCAGGAATTGCTGCAGTTGCGCGGTTCCTGGACTTGCGCATCATTGCGTGACAGTCGCGACGCGACCCGATCCCTATCCTTCTCCGCCGAGAGGGCCATCGCCCTCTATTCGCCTCGATCCACCTCTTGGATTTGATTTGCACCCATTCCGTGGGGACGCTCGGAGCGAAAGCTCAGGACGCTGCCTTCGCCACGATGCCTTCGAATCCAGGCTCTTCCATGATGGCAAATAGCCCGCCTTCGGTGAGTTGTGCTGCATAGCTGAAACTAGGAGTTGGCGTGGCACTGATGAGGCATCGACCAGTTTTGCTGCGAATCAGCGGCGCGTCGCACAGGCTGTTGCGTCGATAAGCCCGCCGCGCCACAGTGATTCACACCACCTTCGCCACCACGTCTCCCACGCCGTCCACGTGGCCGTGCATGACGTCGCCGCGCTGTATTGCGCCGACACCGGACGGAGTGCCGGTCATGATGAGATCACCAGGTTTCAGCTCGAAAAGGCCTGAGAGATAAGAAATAATTTCCGGCACCTTCCAAATGAGCTGATTGAGATCGCCCTGCTGTCGAGTCTCGCCGTTGACCTTGAGCCAAATGGCACCGTGGGTGGGATGTCCGATCTCGCTTGCGGGCACAATATCGCTCATCGGTGCCGAGTGCTCGAAGGCCTTCGCGACCTCCCACGGTCGGGCCATGCGCTTGCACTCGTCCTGCAAATCGCGGCGCGTCATGTCGATCCCGACCGCGTAGCCGAACACATGCTCAAGGGCCGCCTCTAGAGGGATGTCTTTTCCGCCCTTTGCCAGCGCGACGACCATTTCCACTTCGAAATGGACGTTGGTGCTTTTCGGTGGATAGGGAAAATCGGCACCGCCGAGCAGCAGGTTATCCGGGTTTTTCTGGAAGAAGAACGGCGGCTCTCTATCCGGGTCCCCGCCCATTTCGATTGCGTGCGCTGCATAGTTGCGCCCTACACAGTAAATGCGGTGGACCGGAAACAGCGAGCTCGTTCCTCGAACCGGAACGGCGACCTGCACCGGAGCGGGAATGACGTATGTTGGATCGGTTTTTTGCTGCACGTGCTTGTGCTCCCTTATCTTGATTACTGTCGCGCGCTGGCGAAAAACTCTACGCGTCGCTCGAGATATCCAAGCCCCTCATCGATCGCGAACGCGAGGGCAAAGAGCACAAGCAGCAAGGCCCACATGTGCTCCATGAGAAAATTGGACGAGTAAATCTCGAACAAGTGACCAAACCCCACGACCGATACGAGCAATTGGCCGATAATCACGCCCTTCACAGCGCGGATTAGACCGAGCCGAATTCCGGTGAGGATCTCGGGTAAAGCCGCCAGCGCGAAAATCTTGGTGAAGTTCTGGAGGCGGGTTGCCCCGAAAACGAGCGCCATTTCCACCAACGACGGCGAGACCGCCCGCGCTCCGGCCCGCGCGTCGAGGATGATGATCCAAATGGCAAAGAGCAGGACCGTCAGGACGATTGTGGTTTCGCCGAACCCAAACAACGCCATGATGACCGGAACAAGCGCAGTCAGCGGAGCGCTGATGAACGTATTGACCCAGGGAAGCAGCAATCGGTCGATCACACTGATGCGCCCCATGAGCAGACCAATCGGAACGCCAACAACAATGGCAATCCCGGTACCGAGAAGATAGGTGCGCGCCGTAAGCGCCAGTGCGTTCCAAAACGTCTCGTTGACGAGAAGCTCTCCGAGCCGTCCGAAAATGGCGGAAAGCGGCGGCAAGATGATCGTGACCCCACTCTGGCCCAAAGCCTCCCACAAGGCGGCCCAGATGAGCAGTGAGGTCATTGCGGGTAGTCGGCGCCCGAAAAGTTGCATGACGTCCCTTCAATCCAGATACCGCTTCAGCCCCCGCCAGATGGTCTCGATCGTGTCGAGGTAGATTGGATGCCGGCGTATTTCATCCGGATTGCCGCGCGGGAGCTTGACGTCGATAATATCCGAAACGGTGCTCGGCCTTCTCGAAAGGAGAACGATGCGGTTCGAGAGGTAGACCGCTTCCTCGATCGAGTGCGTTACGAAAACGAAGGTCTTGCGCTCATTGGCGATGAGTTCAAGAAGGTCTTCCTGAAATTTTCGCCGTGTCTGCTCATCCACGGAGGAAAATGGTTCATCCATGAGGATGACATCGGCGTTGACGGCGAGGGCCCGCGCGAGACCAACCCGTTGGCGCATGCCGCCGGAGAGCTCGTGCGGATAACGGTGCTCGAAGCCCTTGAGGCCAACCTTGGCCACATACCGCTCCGCAATTGCTTCGCGTTCAGATTTCGGCACCCCTCGGAGCTCAAGGCCGAAAGCCGCATTTCGCAAAACGGTTGCCCAGGGTAGCAGCGCGAAGTCTTGAAACACGAAAGAGCGCTCCGGCCCGGGTCCAGTCACGAGCTGCCCATTGACGCGCACCTCGCCGCTCGTCGGCGGGATGAGGCCGGCAATAATTTTGAGGAGAGTGGTCTTGCCGCAACCGGAAGGTCCAAGGAGCGTCGTCAGGGCACCTTCCGGGCAATCGAGCGTAATACTGGTGAGCGCCTCGACGCCGCCAGGATAAATCTTCGACACGCCGCGAACCTCGACCATCGCGCGTTTCTGGATCGCCGCGACGAGCGTTCCGGCAGCTTGCACAGCAGTCATGCGTGACCTCGTTTCTCGGGGCGAAAGAAGCGGCGCTCGAGCCATTCCAGGCTTTCGACGCAGCACACGGAAAGAGCGATCACGACCGCAATCGCGCCGTACATCTTCGGATATTCGGCAATCGACTGATTGTAAGTAATGATATCGCCGATCCCTGTAGGCGTCACGAGCAGCTCAGCCAGAATCGCGCCAACGAAGCCCGATGCCGTCCCAAGCCGCAGCCCCGCAAAAATTACGGGCGCCGCGGACGGTAAAATGATCTTCGCGATGATCTGGCGACGCGAGCCGAGAAATGCCCGTCCCATTTCAATAAGCGAGACAGGCGCATGCCGGATGGCCTTGAACGAATTCAGCACGACTACCGGCATGGCCATGATGCAGACGACGAGCACCTTGGTGGCAAGCCCGATGCCGTAGGCCAAAACCAGAAGCGGAACGAGGGCCGCGAGCGGGGCTGCTTGCAGTACGATGAAAACGGGAACCCCCAGCCATTCGGCTCGCGAATCAAGCCCCATGACAATGCCAATCGAGACGCCAACGACAGCCGATATGGCAACCCCGATCACTAAAGGGAGAAGAGTTACGAGAAGCGCGGCCTGGAGCGATCCATCGGCGATCATTTCCAGCGTCGCCGACACCGTTTCGAGAAATGTCGGGAAGGACGGGCTGATAGGAATGCGTCCCGCCCACTCCCAGGCCGCGAGCACCACAATGAGAGACAATAGCCGTAAAAAGAGGGCGTGCTGAAACAAAGATGCCAAACGTTGCGGCTTGAGGACTGGCGCCGACGTTTCCGTCGCTGTTCCAAGCATTCCGGCCCTTTGACGCATCAGCGGCTCCCGAAGGAAGTTTCAATGACCTCGGCGCGCGCCTTCATCGAGGCGCGCCCAAATCCCATTAGCCACCAAGCTTCTTGCGGGCCCTCTCGAGCGGACCAAAGTCCCAGAAATCCTCCACCTTGAGCTCCGAAGCGGGCCCCTGCAACTGGCCAGCCTCAACATAGAATTCAAAATCCGCTTTTGCTGCGTCGATGCCGCCAGAAGGATGAAAAATGCCTTCCTTGACCCCCTGCGTGTAAAATTCGGTCACGCCCGAGATGACTTCTTGCGGCTGGTCCTTGAGCAGATTTCGCTTTGCGCGTTCCGTCTCAATGATTGAGGGATCGTTAGCCATTTCCCGCCAGAGCTTCAGAAGCTCTTCGACGATGATGTCGACCTTGTCCGTATTCTTCTCGATCCACTCCGCCTGTCCGAAGAGGAGCTCGTCGCTTGCGGGAATGTCGACGCCCGGAAGAACGTGGAACCGATCTCCCGCTTTGCTGAGCAGCAGATTTTTGTTCGCGAGATCGACGATGGTCGCTTTGATCTGGCCATTGATCATCGCGATGACGCGATTTTCCGATCCCGGAATATAGCTGCGCTGGCCGAAAGTGATCCCCTCGCGCTTTGCGATGATATTGCCTATGGCTTCAGTGCCGCTGCCGCGGGAATTGAATACAAAAGGCTGCCCGTCGAGATCTTTCCAGGTCTTGTAGGAGTTATCGACGACTGGGAAGAACACGAGCCGTGTCACCTGGAAAAGAATTTTCAAGGGCACCTTGCTCTTCTGCATCACCGTATAGGGCGTGCCCATGCCGAGATCGGCCTGCCCGTTGACGACAGCCTGAATCGCCAGATCTTCCTTGGCGAAGGACGTTAATTCGTAGGCGATCCCGCGTTCCTTGGCGCGCTCAAGGGCAATCACGAAGGCCAGCGTCTCAACCGAGACGATGTCGCCCATAGCCACGCGGACCGCATCGGCGGATTTGGCCGGCGCCGTCGTCGCCGGAATGGCAAACGCCAGTGCAAGCGCACCGATGAGACCCCGAATGCGGCAAGACGAGATTCGCATGACCGCCTCCTTGGAGCTGTTCCATCCCGTGCGGCCATATTTGTTCTCCGTGGCCGCGTCTGACCAAGAGTTTGAATGGTTGTCAATGGTTGTCAAGCGCAATATGCTTTGAAAACGATCGAGAACTTCATTTGAAGCTGGAATACGCATGAAGATCGCTGCCGTCCCGCAACCAGCATCTCAACCAATCTCCGCAAATGGTCCCGAGTCCTCGGATGAAGCAGCGGGTGTCTTGACCCAGTTGCGCGCGTTCATTGCCGCGAGCAACCTGTCTCCCGGATTGCGTTTGCCACCCGAACGTGAGCTCGCCGAGCAGCTCGGCGTAACGCGTGCCGAGCTCCGCAAGGCGCTGGCAGTTCTGGAAGCGGAAGGACTGCTGTGGCGGCAGGTAGGCAAGGGTACGTTCTACGGGGCACGCCCTGCGGCCGCGAATGCCACGGTGACAGCCCTTGCCCGCAATACAAACCCACAGGAGGTTATGCAGGCACGCAGCGCGCTAGAGCCCGAAATCACGCGGCTCGCAGCGCTCAATGCCACGGAGCAGGAAATCGAACGTATGCGGCAGACCAGCCGGCGCTGTCGCGAAGCGCGCACCTGGCGGCAATACGAGGCCATGGATGCGTTGCTGCATCATCAGATCGCCAGCGCCAGTCATAACGGTCTGCTGATTGGTCTGCTCGACATCCTCAACGCGGTGCGGAGGACCGTGACGTGGGGCCGCCTCAGAACGGAGCCCGAGCGCCCGCCGCCCGATCATCACAGCTTTGCCGAGCACGACCGCATCATCGATGCGATTGCCGCCCGTGACCTGGCCGAAGCGGAGGCCGCAATGCGGGCGCACATCGAGACGGTCGCGCGCAAGCTGCTGGAGCCGGATAACGCTCACCGCCGATGATGCGGATGGGAGGAAAGCGGTTCTGCCGGTGAATGCACTATTCACCGCCGTTCGCAGATATGTGGGCAGCAAACAACTTTTGCGGTTGAACACACACTCTCTCTCGCTCTCGACCGCCTGATCTTAGGCTCAAACAGCCAATCGAGGCCCGCCGGCAAATCTTTAGGCGCCGCAAGCCTAATGCCATAAGGTTATAGGAGACGATAAACGCACGCCCATGGCCGGAAGGGCCGAGCCGAGCCTCACGCGACGTCGGGCGCGTCGCGTGCCTCGCCTACCGTCGTGAGCAAACGGGCGCGAGACAGTGAGCGAGCTTAGGGCCGTCTGCCTTTGACCTGTGATCCCCACGCGTTCGTCGCGCCGATTCACAAAAAGGAAATACCGCTCATCCTGACGAAGCGGATGATATCAACTTTCGCTATCCGAGCCCTGTATCGAGCTAAGCACCTGAACATACCGCTACTCTGCGCCAACCTTCCTCTCTAAGACTTTCTTCACAAATGTTCGAAGAGACCTAATGGCCAGAGAACGATCGACAGCTATGCATCCGACTGCGCTGACGATCGCCCACCGCGCTTTTCTGGCGATGGAAGAAAATCGCGCGAAATCGAGCGGATAAGCGAGATCTTCACGCTTTCGACGTGGTCGCGCATCAACAGTTCGGCCCGGCCACCGTCCCGACACAGGATGGCTTCGTAAATTCGGTAATGATCGTCGTGCCGGCGGCGCACATCGCGGCGCTCGAATGCGATAATGTTCCGATGGGAAGATGGGGCAATCTGCTGGGTAAGGCGAAGCTGATCCCGCAGCATCCGTGACTGGCTCCCGGCAAGAACGGCGCTATGGAAGGCGGCATTGATCTCGCCATAGAGAATGCGATCGCTCGCGGTGAAGTGCCCTTTCTTTAGGAGAGCCTCGCCGTCACCAAGTGCCTTCTCGATGATCGCCCGCTGCTCCGCGGCCAGACCGAGCTGCGCGGCACGCCGCGCGGCCAGCCCCTCCAGCGCGGCCCGGATCTCGTATGCCTCAACAATGTCGTCCACAGAGTAGGCGCGCACGTAATAGCCGCGATTTGGGACGTGGTCCAAGAGCCCCTCACCTGCGAGAGACTTCAGCGCTTCGCGAACAGGCGTGCGGGAAACCTTCAGTCTTTCCGAAAGCTCGAGCTCATACATGCGTTCGCCAGGAGCGAACTCTCCAGCCAAGATCGCAGCGCGTAATGTTGCGGCGATCGACTCGCTCCGGGTTGTGGCTCCGTTGGCGTTCTTGGACGGCTTTTTGTTTGAGTTCTCCACTTGCACACTTTCCTTGCAGCGATGACTAAATTTGCGTCTTAACCGCTTCCTTCTCGCAAGGCTAGAACCGCGTTACCTCTGCGAGAATTTTTCTACCTCCCCGCGTAATCACCTCGAGCACGATGCCTGACAAGATGTATACATTTTGCCTTGACAGATAGGAAGATGCATATAATCCTTTGATCGATAGGGTAATGATCAATCACGGATGTGTGTTCGAGGGGGGTGCTACTTTGCCAATGATCCTGACCCAGCTTTTTGCGCCGATGGTTGCGTGATGGCGCTGCTGTTCGCTCCAAAGATCGTCACGCTGCCCATTGTCGGTCGGGAAGAGCTGTTTCCCGTGCGGCGTGTCTACTGCGTCGGCCGCAATTACCTCGAGCATATTCGAGAAATGAAGGAGGCCGACGAGCGGGACCCGCCATTTTTCTTTCAAAAGCCCACCGATGCCGTCGTCACGGAGGGATCTGAAATTCCCTATCCGCCGCAAACCGATGATTTTCAATTCGAAGTCGAGCTGGTCGTTGCCATCGGCAAGAGTGGCGCAAATGTTTCCGCCGATCGCGCCCTTGATCTCGTTTTCGGCTATGCCGCTGGAGTCGACCTTACGCGGCGTGATCGGCAGCGGGAATCTTTTGCCAAGGGTCTACCCTGGGAGATTGGCAAGTCCTTCGATAACTCGGCGCCTGTTGGTCCAATCCATCCAGTGTCATTGGTCGGCCATCTGCTAGCTGGAGCCATCTCGATAGAAGTCAACGGCAAAGAGCGCCAAAGGGGCGACCTCAAGCAAATGATCTGGACGACGCCCGAAATCATTGCGAACCTTTCGGCATCTTACCGGCTCGAGCCCGGTGATCTCATAATGACCGGCACGCCGGCTGGCGTAGGTCCCTTGCAGCCGGGCGACAAATTGGTCGCGCGGATTGAGGGATTGGCGCCCTTTTCGTTTTCGATCGGAGCGAAGGTGTCCTGAGCGATGCTACCCACAGAGCGCATTGCATACTCGGCAATTACAGAGCGACCCCCGCTGAAATTGCCTGGCAAGGCCCGAATGGTGGTCTGGGTCATCGTCAACGTGGAGGAATGGGACCCCCGCGAGACCATGCCGCGCACGGTGCTTACCCCGCCGGCGGGCGGCTCACCAATGCCGGATATTCCAAACTGGGCCTGGCACGAGTATGGCAATCGAGTCGGTTTCTGGCGCCTGCTGGAAATTCTCGACAATCACGGCATCAGGGCGGTGTTGGCCATCAACGGTAAGGCGATCAAGACCTACGAGCCGATTTCCCGCGCCGCGTTGGAGCGTGGTTGGGAGTTCATGGGCCATGGCTTCGGCCAGAAAAACATGCAGAAGGTGCCCGACGAGCGCGAGGACATTCGCATGACGGTGGAGGCGATCAAATCTTTCACCGGCAAAGCCCCCCGCGGATGGCTCGGGCCCGGATTGACCGAGACCTGGGAAACTCCCGACATTCTGGTCGAGGAAGGCTTCGATTACGTCTGCGATTGGGTTCTTGATGATCAGCCCGTCGTGCTGAAAACCCGCACCAAACCCATCGTGAGCATTCCCTACACTCAGGAATGTAATGACGTTGCCATGATGCTGATCCAGCATCACAAAGCGTCCGAGTATCACGATCGGGCGATGGACCAATTCGAGCAGCTCTATCACGACAGCGCGGAGTCCGCGCGCGTTATGGCGCTGGTGGTGCATCCCTACATCATGGGCGCGCCGCATCGAGCCAAGCATTTCCGGCGCGTGCTTGAGAAGATCACCCGCCGGCCGGACGTGTTGTTCTGGACCGGTGAGGAAATCTACGACTGGTATCTGCGCGAGCGGCCGGATGCCCTCAAGAACATGGGCTGAGCTGTGTCGGGCCTCAACCTCGTTCAAGTGCTCAATGGCCTGACATTCGCGGCTCTGCTGTTTATCGTCGCGTCAGGCTTCACACTCATCTTTGGCCTGTTGCGCATCGTCAATCTTGCGCATGGCGCGCTTTACCTTTTCGGCGGCTATATCGGCTACACGGTTGTCGGTGCGACGGGCAATTTCGTGCTCGGGGTTCTGGCCTCGATGGTCTCCATTGCCGGGCTCGGTCTCTTTATCGACCAAGCGTTGCTGCGTTTCGTCCGGGGATTCCCATTGCGCGAGGTGCTGCTGACGCTCGGTGTTGCATTCGTTCTGAACGACCTTGCACTGGTGATCTGGGGCGGGGACACGTTTTCGGTCCAGATCCCGGAGTTCTTGCGCGGAGCGGTGCGCATTGGCGGTGTCTTTTACCCGAAATATCGCCTGTTTGTGCTATTCTTGGGCATCCTCACCTTCATCGCGCTCTGGTTCTTGATCAATAAGACGCGACTTGGTGCTCTCATTCGCGCCGGCGTGGACGACGCGGAAATGGTTGAGGCCATGGGCATCAATATCCGCCGCGTGTTCCTGGCGACTTCGATGCTCGGCACCTCCTTGGCTGGGCTCGGCGGAACCGTCGGCGGAGCGTTTCTCACGCTTTATCCCACGGCGGATTCCGAAATTCTCGTATTTTCTCTCGCAATCGTCATCATTGGTGGCAGCGGGAGCTTGGTCGGCGCCGCCGTCGGCGCATTGCTGGTCGGTATGCTCAATACAATTGGGCAGGTGATGTTTCCCGAGCTTGCGTACTTTGTCATCTTCGGGCCGATGGCAGTTCTGCTTGCCTTCCGTCCCATGGGGTTATTCGGGAGGGCGTCATAATGGCCTCGGCGTTGACCACCGCCAGAAATCCGCTGGTGATTCCAGTTGTCGCGCTCGCCGTTCTCTTTGGAGCGCTGCCACCATTCGTCTCTACATACGAATTAAGCCTCGCCAACGAGGTGCTCATATTCGCGTTGCTGGCCATGTCCATCGACGTGCTCGCAGGCTACGCCGGGCGGGTCTCGCTAGGGCATGGCGCCATTTTCGGGATTTCGACCTACGTCGTGATCTACTGGACGTCAATCATGGGCGGGTCGGCGTGGGTCGGTTGTCTCCTCGGCATTGTCGCGGCGACGCTGGCTGCCGGCATCTTCGCCTTATTGGCTGCCCGTGTCAGTGGCGTGTACTTCCTGCTGCTGACACTCGCTCTGGGCATGATCGTCTGGGGTGTGTGTCTGCGTTGGACGAGCGTAACCGGTGGCGAGAATGGCATTCGGGGCTCTGGCCGCCCGGACATTATCGCGGATCCCACCGTCTTCTACTACCTCACTCTGGCAACGGTACTTGCGTTGACCGTGGTCATCTGGCGTTTCGTTCACTCGCCATTCGGGCTCACGCTTCGGGGCATCCGCGATAGCGAAAGCCGCATGCGGAGCCTCGGCTATGGTGTGGCCACTCACATCCTCTTGGCATTCACGATTACTGGCTTTTTCGCGGGTGTCGCTGGTGCGCTTTACGCCTTATTCAATAATTTCGTGAGCCCCTCGACGGTGCAGTTGGCTCAATCGGTCGAGGGGTTGCTCATGGCGATTATCGGCGGAATTGGCACTTTGTTTGGCTCTTTCATCGGAGCGGCTGCCATCATTCTGTTGGAGAACTTCGTGAGCCAGTACACCGAGCGCTGGCAAATGATCTTGGGCTTTACGTTTATCGGTGCCATGATCTTTGCCCCCGAGGGCATCCTTGGCGGATTGCGTAAACTTTTCGCGAGAAGAACCGGCCAGCAAAGGGCTGACAGTAAAGTTTGATCAGGGTACGGAGGCTGCAATGGACCGCAGAACATTCCTAAAGCAGACAGGCTTGGCACTGGCCGCAACGGCGACGGGCGCGTTTCCGGCTCCCCATATCGCACGCGCACAGGGCGGTCCGATCCGCATCGGCCTTATGGCGCCTTTGAGCGGCGTCGTAGCCGCTGGCGGCAGAGAGATCGTCGAAGGCTTTAGTATGTACTGGGAGGAGAGGGGCAACCAAGTCGCCGGCCGCCCGGTCCAAGTGATCGTCGAGGACGATGCTGGCAACCCTGATACGGCTCTGCAAAAAGCCCGCCGCCTCGTCGAACAGGAAAACGTCGATTTTCTATTCGGCAATCTCCTCGCCAATACAGGATTGGCCGTTGCAAATTATGTTCGCGGAAACGGGGTCCCCTACTTCATTCCTGTCATCGCTGCTGACGATCTGACACAGCGTGCCCGAGTGAGAAATGTCATCCGGGTTGCCGGTTACACGGCTAGCCAAATGCCGCGGCCGCTGGCCGACTGGGCGCTGAAGCAAGGCTACAGAAAAGTAGCGACGATCTCGCAGGACTATACCTTTGGGCACGAGCAGTGCGCGGGCTTTGCTCAGGTATTCACCGAGGGCGGCGGAACAATCGTCGCTCAGCTGTGGAACCCGCTGAATACCGCCGATTTCAGTCCCTATATCGGTCAGCTCGGCAGCTTGGATATCGATGCAGTTTTCGCGATGGAGCTAGGTGCCGACGCTTCTCGCTTCATGAAGCAGTATGCCGATTTTGGGCTGAAGGGGCAGCTTCCGCTGCTCGGGGCGCAGAACTTTACTGACCAGTCGGTGATCCGGACATCCGGTCCGGAATGCGAGGATATCGTTTCCTCGGCACACTTCGCTGAAGGCTCCGACAATCCTGAAACGCAGAAGTTCGTAAAGGCCTACAGCGAGAAATATGGAAAGCTGCCCTCCCTCTACGGCTTCTCACATTACTCGGGTGCGATGTGGGTCGGGCAAGTGATCGAAGAACTAAAGGGCGACATTTCGAACCGTGACAAATTCCTTGATGCTGTCCTGAGCAGCGAGCTTACCAATTCGCCTCTCGGCCGCCCCGTTCGCTTCGACGACTACGGTAACCCCATATATGACGTATATATCCGCAAAGTCGTCAAAAACTCCGAGGGCAAATATTGGAACGTCCCGATCGAGACATATCCATCCGTCTCGCAGTTCTGGACGTACGATCCGCAGGAGTATCTGGCTAAGCCGCCATTCTCTCGCGACAACCAGGGTATCAAGAAGTCCTGATCTATCCCGCAAGAGGCACAGCCAGCTTTCGGCTGTGCCACTACATTTTTAATGAAGAGCGTCTCTCGTGTCGGAACCTGCGCTTGTTCTTGAGAATGTCACCGTAGCTTTCGGCGCGCTGAAAGCGGTCGACGACGTGTCGCTCTCCGTCAAGCGCGGCGAGCGGCGCGCGATTATCGGACCGAATGGCGCGGGAAAAACGACACTGTTCAATGCAATTACCGGCGTTTTCCCGCCGACCTCGGGTCGCATAACTTTCGAAGGCAAGGATGTGACCCGCATGCCAGCGCATAAGCGCGCGCGGCTGGGCATGAGTCGGACATTTCAAATTACCAATCTGTTTCCGACGATGACGGTCGAGGAAAACATGCAGCTGGCATTGCGCGGCACCGAGCCTAGCAAATTCTCAATGCTCGGATCCACGCGGCTGACGCCTGAACAGCAGGACCGCATAGCGTCTGCCTTGCGCATGTCGCGGCTGGAGGAGCGCAGCGCTGTTGCGGTCAACGAGCTTTCGTATGGCGAGCAGCGCCAGCTAGAGATGGCAATGGCTCTGGTTTCCAAGCCGCGTTTGCTCTTGCTCGACGAGCCCGCTGCGGGACTTTCCCCGGCCGAGCGCGTCATGGTCGCGGATATCATCCGTTCGCTGCCGCAAGATCTGACCATGGTTCTGATCGAGCACGACATGGAGCTGGTGCTCAATCTCGTGGACTGGGTGACTTGCCTTAACAACGGCCAGCTGCTCGCGGAAGGGTCACCTGACGAGATCCGCACCAATCAGCACGTGCAGGACGTCTATTTGGGGAAGGCACGCTCCCATGCTTGAGGTCCGTAACCTGCACAGCTACTACGGCGATGCGCATGTTCTGCATGGTGTCTCGCTTGAGGTAAGGCCCGGCGAGGTGGTGGCCCTTCTCGGCCGTAATGGCATGGGCAAAACGACCCTCATTCGCTCCATCATGCGGCTGGCACAACCGCAGGTGAGGGAAGGATCGCTGTTATGGAAAGGCGAAGAGCTCAGGAACCTCACCCCGCATGAGGTGGCCTCGCGCCGTATCGCGTTGGTGCCGCAAGGGCGACGCCTTTTCGCATCGCTGACCGTAACCGAGCATCTGACGATGCTGAAGCCGGCCAGCGCCAAAGACGGTTGGACCGTCGATCGCGTTTTCGAAATGTTTCCTCGCCTGGCGGAGCGTCGAAATCATCGTGGCAGCCAGCTTTCGGGCGGCGAGCGGCAAATGCTGGCCATCGGGCGCTCCCTGATGCTCGACCCCGAACTCGTGCTGATGGATGAGCCTTCCGAAGGCCTCGCGCCGGTGCTCGTTCAGCACCTCGAGACCATCATCGCCGATCTTGGAAAGACGGGCCTTGCGATCCTACTCGTAGAGCAGAACGTTTACAGCGCCCTCTCTGTGGCGTCCCGGTTCTACGTTTTGGAAACGGGCCGCGTCGTTCATGAAGCGACAGCGGACGAGATCAAGAAGGATCAGACCCTCTTAATGCGCTTTCTTGGAGTCCACTGACACCGTCTTTCCAATTAGGACATAGGGGCATCAGACAGTTTAGCCCAAATCGAGTAACTGGCTATTTGAGTGCGCGGATCTCAACCGCGTTCTGGCGCGCTTTTTGCAGTGTGACCACGCTCACCCCGCCGAGCCCATCTTGCACCGTTTCCGATCACCAGGCCGACGGTAGACAAAGACCCATCGCTTGCCGCTGCTCTTGTCGGCCGAGATCCGCAAGTAGAGCCCACCCTCGTCAGCAAGGTCGCCGCCGAAGAGCCTAAGCTTTCGTGGCAGCACAGGTCACAAATCGTCGCTTCCTGCTCCGCCTTTCTCAGCGCTTAGACGCCTACGCCTTATTCCAGCAGCATCGTCGTCTGAACCGCACTAACCCGACTACCTCTGGCATCGCGGACGATGCGCATTTGCCCAGGCAGTGATACTGCGCTTGGGAAGCGCCTCTCTTGCAACTTGGCGGGATCTCTTGGCACTCGGCCTAAGCACCTGATGCATCAGCCCTGGGACGCGGCATACCTCCCCGACAGGTCGACATCATCACGCCTGGGGACAACGGAGTACGATGGCGTTCATCTCGAACAGGCTAGGCGCTGCTCCGGTTCGAGGTCCTGGATCACCATTATGGTTAACTAGTATTGGGATTCACCCGGCTCCTCAGAAATGCTCGCGTTATCAATGGCTTACGAGAATCCCGTCTCCATCAACCCAAGGTTGGTTTCACATTTCTTATTTGCCACCTATGTCGCGAGCTGAGTCGCGTCCTTTGATAATCTCCGCACCCGCCGCGTAAGTCCTCCCAAAGCCAACTCTCAAGAGCTGCACTGCGTGACCACTATGCAACATCACTCCTGCTGCCGCATCGGGTGTGTCACATGCGCGAACTGGGGGGCTTGAACGCCTGGTGCGATCTCTCCAGCCTGCATCCCGGCGCGCCGGCGGTGCGGTATGCTCTATAATTTGAGCTGAATGTCAGCAATAGTGTAGTAGCCTGTGCTAGTGACAGCACAGGTTCGATGACGCGTCTAACAATAAGCGTCTACAAGGAGGAAGAAGTATGATGTCCAGGTCGAGGGTCTCATTGTTGGCAGCCTCTGCGGCGGCTCTGGCGCTCACGTTCTCCACCTTGGCGGTAGATCCCGCGGCTGCTCAGGAGCGCAAGTCGCTCCGCTGGGCGACGTCCAGCGTCGATTCCTATGGCTACAAGATCGCCGCTACCATGGCCGAGGTGACCGAGAAGGCACTCGGCGGCGAGTACACCGTGACCGTCAATCCATATCCGTCAACGACAGGCGCCATGAAGGCCGTCATGGATGGTGACGGTGAGATCGGCTACACCGCCGATGTCGGCATGACCCAGCTCTATGAGAAGGAAGGCGGCTTCAAGAACTACGAGCCCAAGAAAGGCTTGCTCGTGCATACCTGGTACGCCTATCCGATGGAGACCTTCATGATGGTCCTGGCGGAGAAGGCGGATCAATTCAAGTGCTTGAAAGATTTCTCGGGCAAGCCGACCTTCTTCACGCCTGCCGGCTTCATGAACTGGCTGAATTTCCAACGCGTCTTCAAGGCGCTCGAGTATGACTTCAAGCACGTTCAAATCGATCCCAAGACCCAGGCCGACGCGCTGAAGTCCGGCACGATTGTAGGTGCAGTTGCTTACACGACCTCCGGCCATTCGCTCGTTCCGTACTGGACCGAAACGGAAGTTCGCATCGATGCGAAGGCCGTCAATCCGTGTCCGGATGAAATCGAAAAATTGAAAGCCGCTGGTCTCAGCGTCAGCCCTGTCGATCCCAAGGTGTTCACCAAGGACGTCGGTGTCGAGCAAATCCTGGGCGTGCCGATCCTGTTCGGCTACAACGTGCGCGCCGACATGCCGGAGGAAGTCGTCTACAAGATGGTGAGCGCGTTCTACGAGAATCGCGAACAACTCGCCAAGGCCGAGGCCGGCTTCACACCACTGGCCAAGGACTTCATTGGCATGCAGGTCAACGGCATCAAGTCAGCGCCGAATGTGCCGGTCCATCCGGGGCTTGCGAAGTTCCTGAAGGAACATAACGCCTGGGACGATAGCTGGACGATTGCCAGCAACTAGAGCTGATCTAGCGTGCACTGTCCGTCATGACAAAGCGGGGGCTTGCCTTCGAAGCGAGCCCCTTGCTTTGTTTTATGCCCCACTTCAATGAGCCATTCGCCAATTGGCCTGAGATGGCCATCGTAATCACTCCAAGCAAGACACGACCGGATAAGAAGCGCGGAAAGAGGGAGGAGCTGCCGTGAGAGTCAAAGACCTCAAAGAGATCTTCAATCTCTCCAACGTCATTCTGGTCTTCGCGGCCATTCAGCTCATTTGGCTCGTCTGGTACTTCTATACGGGGTTTGGGGGGCCGCAGGAGCTGGTCGCGCATCTCATGTCGATCACGCTTATCCTGCAAATCCTGTTCATGTACCGGCGCGATTATTTCTATAAATGGCTGCCTCCCCGCGTGAACGACCTCATCATCCTTTTTTACATCGGCATTTGCCTTTACGCCTTTTGGCATTTCTGGTGGGAGTTCGAGGAGGTCGCCATCTATCGGCAAGGCTCCTACACGACTGAGGACTTCGTCGTCGGCCTGCTCGTTTTCCTGCTCGTTATGGAGTTGTCACGAATGGTTCACCCCATCCTCTTTTGGGTGAACATGGTCCTCATCTTCTACACGCTATGGGGATACCTGAGCCCGATCGACTTCTTCTGGCACCCGGGCACATCGTTCTACCGCATCGTTACATCGAGCACCGTTGAATTCTCAACCGGCATTTACGGCATCTATGGCCAGATTGCCCTTACTCTGATTGCAGCGTTCCTTTTGCTTGCGGCAGCCGCCCAGGGCTTTGGCGCCCAAAGCGCCATGATCAACGTCATGCGGCGCCTCGCGGGTAGGTCGCGTCAGATGGTGCCGCAGACGGCAGTGCTTGGCTCGCTTTCCATCGGTATGATCAGCGGCAGCGGCTCGGCGAACGCCGTGGTCGTCGGCAGCATTACCATTCCGCTGATGAAACGCTACGGCTTGCCAGGCGCCTTCGCCGGGGCAGTGGAAACGGCAGCCTCCATGGGCGGCCTCATTATGCCCCCAATGATGGGCGTCGGCGCCTTTCTGATGTCGCAGTTTCTCGGCGTCCCCTACTGGGACGTTGTCGTGCGCGGCTTTTCCCTCGCAATTGTTTATTACGGCACGCTTGCGCTCGCCGTTTATCTCGTCTGCGTGCGGCTCCTGCCGTCCGATAGCGTAGCAGCGCCCTCAGTCCCGCTTTACGATCGCATAAAAACGTCGATCTTTTTCCTGTCCGTCCTCTTTCTAGTTTACCATCTGGGCATCCTCGGCACTGGCGAGCTGTTGGCCGCGCTTTATGCTGCGAGCTTCATGTTGGTGCTACTGATCATCGCCTTCCTCTATTTCAAATACGTTCTGAAGGACCCCGCGGTTGCTGATCAGTCCCTGATCAACAATCTCAGGCTCTGCCTCGAAACGCATGCGGACATGACGTCGTACCTGACGTTGTTGCTGGCGACGCTCGGCATCATGATCGGCCTGTTCACCGTCACCGGCTTCATCAACCGCATGGGCGGGATGCTGCTCAACCTTGGAGCTTGGAACATCCTGGCCATGATTTTCATGGCCTACGTCTTCGGGTGGCTGGTTGGTGCGGGCCTGCCGCCCACGGCAACGTACATCATCGGCGCGGTTGTCATTGTGCAGCCTCTCGTCAGCCTTGGGATCAATCCTTGGGTGGCGCACTTCTTCGTCTTCTTGCTTTCGGTCTGGGGCGAGCTGTCCCCGCCAACGTCGCTAACGGCTGCCATTTCCTCCCGCATCGCGGAAGCTTCCTTCATGCGAACCATGTGGGAAGCGCTCAAGCTCTGCTTGCCGATCACGCTGATGACCTTTGCAATCTTCACGCGTTCGGAAATGGTCGTCACGCCCGGCTGGACGCAGGTTCTCAACACCGCCGCCATGCTCCTCGGCGCATCTGGCCTGGCGTTTGCGATGTTCGGCAGCTACACGCGCAATTTCGCAGCTGATGTTGCTCTGCGCCTGTTGTTGACCGCCGTTTCGGGTGTCGTGCTGTTCCACCCCAACGACACTTTCGCATTGAGTGTCAGCCCGCTGGTTCTGATCGGCCTGGTTATCGGCATCCTCCGGCATCGCGTAATTTCGCCACCGGCCGCGCGGGCAAAGCCGGTGAATGGCGAGAGTGAAGCAGAGCCTCTACCCGCTGGATCAGCGGTGCAAGACGTAAAAGGTGAGTATTGAAGGCGAACGGGCCGCCAAAGCGGCCCGTTTGTTTTTGCGCTGTCAACTTGAGCTCAGGGAAGCCAACTCCGAAAAGTGTGGAGCGTGGAGTTCTTTTTATGGATGATCTTCGTTTCCTGCTGCGGAGCACCCAATCTCATCTGGTTGCGATGAGCATGACGCCCGCGGCCATGAGAAGGACCAACACGATAATGTGGAACCCGTGATCGCTTAAACGGCGATAGGCATGAAATCCTAACCACGCTCCGATCAGCGTGCCGGGCACAGCCATTAGCACAAGCTTTCCGAGCTCTGCTGTCAGCAGCCCTGAAAAACCGTATGCAATCAGCGCGGTGGTGAGCACGGTCAGATTGAACATCTGAAACACGCCACGCCGCTCGACTTTGCTCCAGCCGCGAATAACGGCCCAGATTGTTGGAAGAACGCCGGACAACCCGGTGAGCCCGCCGATGATCCCACTACTCAACCCCATAATACCATCGGCGAAGCGTCCGCCCCACTTCGTGCCAAATCTCGGTCTGAACAACAGCATGAAGGCCGAGTAGCAAATCAGCACGACGCCGACAGCAGTCTTGAACGTTTCGGCGTCGATCCGTGTCAGCAGTTGCGCGCCGAAGGGAACGCCGATGACACCCCCGGCCAGGATCGGCCGCAGCATCGGCCAGTCGAGCTCATGCCAGATCTTCGGCAGGTTTTGCACCTGCGCGATGATCGCGCATACCGTCACCAGCGGAGCCGCAAGCGTCGGGCCGACGACATGCAGCCAGAAAGAAAGCGCCGTCAAACCCGTTCCAAACCCGGTCAGCCCGGCAACGAATCCTCCGGCGAAGGCGCCGAGCAGAATGAAAGCAAATGTTGTCGACACTCGGCACCTAGCTCCGCAGATCAGTAGGTCGCGCGTCCGCCGGAAATGTCGAGCACTTGTCCGGTCGTGAAGGAGCACTCGGCGGATGCCGCCCAAGCAACGAGAGCCGCCACTTCTTCAACGGTCACGAACCGGCCGCGCGGAATTTTCGAGAGCATGAACTGGATGTGCTCTTCGGTGACCTGGTCAAGAATTGCCGTGCGGGCGGCTGCCGGTGTGATGGCATTGACAGAAATGTCGTAGGTGGCAAGCTCTTTCGCGAGCGATTTCGTGAGCCCAATCAACGCGGCTTTTGAGGCCGAATAGGCGCTGGCATTCGGATTGCCTTCTTTCCCTGCAATCGAGGCGATGTTGACGATGCGCCCGTAGTTCTGCGCGATCATGCCCGGCACGATGGCCTTGCAGCAGAGCCATGGCCCCTCGAAATTGATTTTCATCGTCCTTTGCAGCTCTTCCAGGGAATATTCCCACAGCTTTGCTGTCGGGCCGGCAATGCCAGCATTGTTGACGAGAATGTCGATTCGTCCGAACGCGGCGAGGGTGGCATCGCGAGCTTTCTCGACCGCCTGGGGCTCCGTCACGTCGCATTCGATAACTCTCACGTCGCCGCCAATCTCGCCGGCAGTCTTTTGCGCGAGCGGAAAGTCCCGATCCCAGATCGCCACCTTCGCACCAGACGCGACGAACCGCTCCGTTATAGCGCGGCCGAATCCTTGGGCGCCGCCTGTGACAACGGCTATGCGATTTTCGAGATCAATTTTATTGGTCATTTCTCTTTCCTCTCCTTGTTTGAATTCCTCGATCTTCACCTGGGCACTGCTTTAAGGGCGCGCCGCCAACGCGATGCACAGCGCAACGGGGTCGAACTTAGGCGGATCTGCGCAATGGAGCACCTAGCTTGGATACCGACGGCGCAATTCGGCGACTTGGTCATCCGTCAGGGTTCGAATTGATTGCCCGCGAAGGAGGAGATAAAGGCGCGCCGTTTCCTCCAGCTCCTCGATTGCATCCATGGCAGCTGATAAGTTTGTGCCAGCGACGACAGGACCATGGTTGGCAAGAAGCACCGCGTGATGGCGGTCAGCCAGCTTCCCGACCGCTTCGGCCAAGGCTTTGTCGCCTGGAGGATAGTAGGGAACAAGGGGAAGCGAACCGACGCGCATTACGTAATAAGCCGTGATCGGTGGCAAACAGTTCTCAGGGTCGACGCCTTCTAGGCAGCTGACGGCGACGGAATAAGTGGAATGGAGATGAACGACGGCCCCGGCATTCGGCCGCGCATGGTACATAGTCGTGTGAAGAAAAGCCTCCTTGGTCGGCGGATCTCCGGACACGAGCCGTCCGTCTGGATCGAGCTTCGATAATCGTGCCGGATCGAGCGTGCCGAGAGAGGAGCCCGTCGGCGTCATCAGCCAGCCGCCGTCTTGGAGACGAACGGAAATATTCCCTGTGGAGCCATGCGTCAGCCCGCGATTGAACAGCGAGGCACCAGCAGCACAAATCTGTTCGCGGAGCTTCGTCTCTGTACTCATTCGAGGAGATTCCACGCCTTCAAGAAGAAATCAGGCGCGCCGAAATTACCCGACTTCAATGCCATCACCAATTTGCGGTCATCCATGCTGCGGGTCCACGGAACGCCGGGATCGATCTCCGGGCCAATCTCGATGGCCGTGATGCCCAGGGCGCCCACGACTGCGCCCGAAGTCTCGCCGCCCGCCACGATAAGGCGCGTGAATCCCTTCTCCACCAGATCTCTTGCTACGGCCGCAAGCTCCCGCTCGACCAACTCACCTGCAGCCTCGCGGCCGAGCTCGGCCTGCACGGCCCGCACATTTGCTGGCTCGTCGCTGGAATAGATCAGAACCGGCTGATCGACGGGCTGCTTCAGCGCCCAACTCACCACGTCCGGCACAGCGAGCTTTCCCTGCGCAATCGCAAGCGGATCGAGCTTGAACGCAGGGATTCCTGCCGCCATCGCTGACTGCACCTGCCCGCGTGTCGCCTCAGAGCAGCTACCGGCAATAATGAGGGCTCGGCCTAGCGGCGCCGGCATATGCCGTGCGGGTTCGGCTTTTTGCAACAGGCCCTGCCGCGCGAAGTTGTCGGGCAGCCCCATGGCGAGCCCCGAACCGCCGGTGATCAGTGGATGGTCCGCCGCGGCGGCCCCCAGCGACACGAGATGCCGATCACTGATGGCATCGGCCACCGCTAATCGCGTTCCGGCCCGAGCGGCTTCATTGAGCGCAGCAGTGATGGCGTCCGGACCTTGATCAACGACACCATAGGGAACGAGCCCCACCTTCAGCCGTGTCTGCCGCTGTAGCACCCGCACCAGATTGGAATCCCGCATGGGGGTGAGCGGGTGATCCTTCATCGGGCTTTCGTGCAGGAGCACGTTGCCGACGAAGAGATGGCCCATGTAAACGGTGCGCGAATTGGTTGGAAAAGCCGGGCAAACAAGCGCAATTTCACCCCTCACCTTTTCGAGGAGCGCTTCCGCCACGGGGCCGATATTGCCTCGGTCGGTCGAGTCGAAGGTGGAGCAGTACTTGAAGTACAGCTGCCGCGCCCCCCGCGCCAGCAAGGCCTCCGCGCTGGCCAGGGACCAACGCACGGCCTCGCCGGCCGGGTTGGTGCGCGATTTGAGCGCCACGACGACTGCATCGGCGTTGTCCATGAGCGTTGATTCATCGGGTACGCCCATGACCTGAACGGTGCGCATGCCGTTGCGGCTCAGCATGAGTGCAAGATCCGTGGCGCCGGTCAGATCGTCGGCGATGCAGCCAAGTAGCACGGGAAGACTCTCCTGCGATCAGCTCATCGGCAGACCTATACCTCAGCACGCAAGAGAGAGCACCACCAGCCTTGGCTCCGCAGCCCGAGGTTGATAGATCGTCCAAAACCTCCAGGAGACTGCCCCGTGTCCAATCAAGGTTCCGTCTCGCGATTGACCTCTGTTGACATCCGCGCTCGCAAGGGCGGCGCGCCAATCGTCTCGCTGACCGCTTACAGTGCAAACATCGCCGCGATTGCCGACAACCACGTCGATTTCCTTCTCGTGGGCGACAGTGTCGGGATGGTGGTGCACGGGTTCGAAAGCACCCTGCCAGTGTCGCTCGAGATGATGATCATGCACGGCGCGGCGGTGGTCCGCGGCACGAGGCGTGCGCTGGTTGTGGTCGACCTGCCGTTCGGCTCCTACGAGGAGAGCCCGCAAATTGCCTTCCGGAGTGCTGCGCGTATCATGCGCGAAACGGGCTGCGGCGCGGTAAAGCTCGAAGGTGGGCGCCACATGGCCGAGACCATCCGCTATTTGGTCGAACGCGGCATACCGGTGATGGGCCATGTCGGCCTCACCCCGCAATCGGTAAACACGCTCGGCGGCTTCCGTGCTCAAGGACGTACGGAGGACCAATGGAATACGATCGAAGCCGATGCGAAAGCGGTGAGCGACGCAGGTGCTTTCGCCATCGTGCTTGAGGCCATGGCCGAACCGCTCGCGGCGCGGCTGACCAAAGCCGTGCCCGTCCCCACGATCGGCATTGGCGCCTCCTCGGCGTGCGACGGGCAAATTCTGGTGATGGACGACATGCTCGGCATCACCGCGCGGGTGCCCAAGTTCGTCAAACAATTCGGCCAGATCGGCCAGGCCATCGACCGCGCGATTGCAGACTACGCCGAGAGCGTACGTAATCGATCCTTCCCGGCGCCTGAGCACACTTACGGGATGAAGCTGAAAAGCTAGACGGAGTGGGACAAGCTCCCGACTACACGCCCGAAACGAAAGCTAACGCAGCTTCGAAGTCCCGGAAACGGCTTCGAAGCTGCGCTAAACCCGGCTCAAGCCGCTTCTTTTTCTTTCCAAAGCCGGTCGACGCTCCAGATGCCACCGCCGGCGGCCGCGAGATAGAGGAACACGAAGGAGTACAGAGCTGCCAGCTCGCCACCATTCAGTATCGGGTAAAAGCCGCGCGGCGCGTGGGCATAGAAGTAGGCCACCGCGCACATGCCGGAGAGAATGAACGCCACCGGCCTCGTGAACAGCCCAATGACGAGAAGCGTGCCGCCGATCAACTCAAGAATGCCGGCAATGCCGCTCATGGTGAAGGGCGATGCATTGTTCATCGGCCCCACCGGAATATTCAGGTACTTGGTGGTCCCGTGCTGCAGCAGCAGGAGACCCGACATGAACCGAAGGACACTCAGGAGCTGAGGTTGATACGGTGCAAGAAACTTCATGATGCCTCTCGATTGGATACTCGGCCCGAACACTGCCGTTAGCTTAGCGAAAGTTAGCGTAGCGGGCCATGAAAGGGGGTCCGCGAGCGTCTATCCGAAGCAGGCATCCAATCGGAAATCACATTTGCGTAAGATGAGCTTATCCGGGCGCCGTACAGCTCGAAGGAGCACAACTTGTGGATGAGTTTTCCCCGAGTGAACGACTTGGAAAGCCGTGAGCCGCGTTCGAACCGGCGACTGCCGCCACGCATGCACGCGCGCGGTCCGCACCCCGCCCTGACATCGCCGACTCGGAATTGCGGCGCTCTTTCTTCGGCCTGAGCCGGCTAGCGGTTATAGACTGTGACCTTCACCGTTTTCGGATCGCCTGATGTGGCACCCGAGGCGTCCGTGACGACCACATCGAAGCTTGCCGAATCCGTTGCCGAGCCATCATGACGGAACAAGACCTTGCCGGCCTCCAGATCCGCCTGCGTGAATGTCGTAATTGGATCTCTGGGTGAATCCGAGAAGCAAACGAACCCGTTCCTGGCATTGGAAACGGTGTACGTGAGGTCCTTTGCGTCATCGTCGGGGTCGATAGCGGTCAGGTCCTCCAACGTGATGCCGACCGTACGCCCTCTGTAGACCGTCAAATCCAGATCGCCGCCGATGACAGGAGGCACATTCCGGACGTCAGCGCTGAGACTTGCGCCAATTTCCATCGCGAGCTGCCCGTACTGCACATCCCCGCTGACGTCGCCGGAGCTGCGGATGCTGATCAAATTCCGGACAGTGACTTTACCTTCGAGCGTGCCATTGATGTCGGCATTGTCCGCCTTGACCTTGCCCCGAAACCGGCCGCCTTCGTGGATGTTCATGGCCTCGGCGGTCAGCTCCCCCTCGACCTGGCCGTAAATCTCAATCCGTCGGCAATTGCGGATCTTGCCCCGGATGAAGGTATCCTCTGCGACGATCAATACGCCTTCGTTACCAGCCACTTTCTGTTCCCCCTCCAACGCAGTACGCGAGGTAGCCTCCGATCGCGGCGTAAGTGCGACTTCAGCTCACGCTCAGTGTGCAATCATTACTTTACCAGCGCGAGCGCGTCGCGGAAGCGGGGATGATCACAGGTCTTGAGCCACTCGAAGATGACCATCTCCGTTGTCACTAGCTCGGCCCCGTGGCGCTCCGCCCGCTGAAGAGCAGCTTCGCGATCCTCCGCCCTCCGCGATCCCACCGCATCGCGGACCAGCCGGACCTTCAGGCCTTTGTCGAGCATGCCCAGCACGGACTGAAGCACGCAAACGTGCGCTTCGCAGCCCGCAACCACGATGTGTGGCCGTCCGACAGGGAGGAAGCTGGCCCACTCCCTTTCGCACGTCGCGTCGAAGTAGCGTTTTGAGAGCGTGGCTTCAGCAAATTGCATGACCTCGTCGACGCCGTGTCCGAGCCCAGCCGGGTTCTGCTCTGTGGCACGAACTGGGACATCGAGCAGTTTGGCAGCTGCGGCCAACCGGCGGGCATTGGCGATTGCCGCGTCTGCATTAGCGATGGCCGGCATCAGGCGGGCCTGGAAGTCGATGAGCAACAGTACGCTCGTTTCAGGGGCAAACGTCATGACCATCCTCGGGCTGGCGGCACGATGCCAAGGTAGTCTAGCATCGCTGAACCACTATGCGATCGCCTCGCGCAGAGGAGACCTCGTTGAACGCTTCCTCGATCGCGGGATTCTTAATGTGGGCAAGCAATCAGGCCGAAGCTGCGCCAGAGGCTGCGAGCTGGCAGACTTGCAAAGGCGGCAGAGCAAACGTCTCCTTAAGCCGCCTCGCTTTCGCGCCAGGGAATTCGATCCACGCGGATCTTGGTGTCCCGTTCTGCCTTCCAGAGATCGTGCTGCATCTGCAGCGCGAGCCAGAATCTTGCGCCATTTCCGAACGCTTGCCCCAGCCGCTGAGCCATTTCCAGCGAAACGTCACGCTTCTCATTGATGAGTTGGGAAAGGGTCGTCCGCGTGACACCAAGATGCTTTGCCAATGCCCCAATCGTCATATTGAGAGCTGGCAGAATATCCTCGCGGAGGTACTCTCCCGGATGGGGTGGCGCTTTCAGCTCGTCTCGCCTAGCGACCATGATAGTCCTCCAAGTCAACGTCACAGGGACCGTCGCTAGTCCACCTGAACGTTATTCGCCAATTTCCTGATACGGATATAGCGTAGGTCCCGCGCCGATCACCTTTGAGCTCGTGGAAGCCAAAGCCGGGAATGTCCAGCTCCTGCGGAGCGGCGGCAACATCAAGCGCGTTCAGCACACGCCAGACTTTTCGCCGCCATTGAGGAACGATCCGGCTACCATCGCCCATCTCCCAAAATCTCCGGAGCGCGCGATTGGCAATCCGCTTCGCATCGAGCATACATTGTTACGTGACACGTAACGCATAACGCGTCAACGTCGCCGCGTCAGCCCCGCTCCCGCGGGTTGTACTTGTGGCGCTGCCGCCACTCGGACATGAAGTATGCGAGACTGTCGTCGATCGTGTCCGGCAGGATGATGTGGACGGTGACGAGCTGGTCACCCGTCGTTCCGGTCGTAGCGTTACGCACTCCTTTGCCCCGCAGCCGGAAGACGCGACCGGAGCTGGTACCTTTCGGGATCGTCAGCTGCACTCGGCCCGTGATGGTGGGCACCTCGACCTTGGCACCGAGCACCGCCTCGTCGATCGTGATCGGCAGGTCGAGAGTGATGTCGTCGCCGACGCGCTTGAACTGCGGATGCGGGCGCACCTTGATCTCGACCAGCGCATCGCCTGGCTCGCCGCCGTGGAAGCCGGGGCCGCCCTTGCCCTTGAGCCGCAGAATCTGCCCGTCCTGCACGCCTTGGGGCACAGTGAGATCCAGCATGCCACCGCCGGGCATCGTCACGCGTTTGCGCGCGCCTTGAACTGCCTCCAGGAAGTCGATCTCCAAGGTGTAGCGGACGTCGCTGCCGCGGATGCCGACGCCAAATCGCTGCCCCCGCGTGCCACGGGCACCGCCAAATATCTCCGAGAAGATGTCGGAGAACCCGAATTCCTCGAACGGGGAAGCCCCTCCGGTTCGAGCGCTCCGCCAACCGAATGGACCGCCGCCAGTCGCGCCTTGATACTGATACTGGTAAGCGCGCCGGGGCTCGCCCGACGCATCGATCTCGCCGCGATCATAACGCCTGCGCTTCTCGGGGTCGCTGAGCAGCTCATAGGCGGCCGACACCTTCTTGAAGCGCTCGACAGCTGCCTTGTCCCCCGGATTGAGGTCCGGGTGCAACTCTTTCGCCAGCTTGCGAAACGCCCGGCGTATTTCTTCGTCGGAGGCGTTCTTGGGGACTCCCAGAAGCGCGTAAGGATCGTCGGCCATGGCTCACAAGACTAGCGCTGTCTCATGTCATCTTGGAGAGCTTAGCACCATTCCGCGGTCCGCGCCGCAGGCGCGAAGCTACACGCCACCGATCACGTTCTAAAGCTTACTTCCCCCGTCATGTCGAGCAGAGCGGCAAGCGACGCGAAACGGCGGCGCAGACGTTCGCCGTCAAGCGCAGCATAGGCCGGCGGGATCGTGAGGACGAGCCGACCGTCCTCGTAGGAAAGCGGCGTGTGCGGAATGATGCCGGGCCTCCCCACGGAAATCATATGGGCTGTGCGCAGCGCGGCACCAAGGATGCGGGCCCGGCGCAGATCACGCTTGTTCATCATGCGCCGAATCCGGGAGGACAGCTCATCGGGCGATGCCTCAGCACCGCCGACGTGGCGGAAATACACGGCCATGGCCAGGAACAGCCGCCCGGGGTGGTCAATGCCCGTCATCGCCGAATGGGCGATGAGATTGAGGCTCTGCTCGCCGCGGTAGTCAGGATGGGCGCGCCAGCCGACGTCCGAGATCAGGCAGGCGGCGTGACGCAAACGGCGTTCCTCGGGTGTTTCGGTCGGCCCCGGCTCTGTGAACAGCGCATCCGTCCACGCCGCAAGCTCGCGGCCGTGCTCGGCCGAGCGCGAGCGAAGGCGGGCGAAGTCTTCGCAGAAGCTGAGCAGAGGATCCTTCTTCCGCTCGTCTTCCGGAAGCAAGTCCAGTAGCAAGCCCTCGCGAATGCCGAAGACCGAGAACACCACCTTGTCAGGCTCGAGGCGCCGCAGCAGGCGCTCCATGACAAGAGCGCCGACAGGCAGCACCTCCCGCCGTGCCCTGGCGACCATCTCGAGTCCCTTGAGCTTCTTGCCGTTGCGAAGGTCCTCGCAGAGGGCGATCGCCCCGTGCGGGGAGATCGCGTAGCCCTGCATGACACGGAGCGGATAGTCACGCTCGGCCATGTGCACGCGGGCGAGTGCCCGCCAAGTTCCGCCCACGGCGTAGAAGGTGCGCCCGCGATCCGCGCCGATCCAGTTATGTCGATCAAGTTCGGCGTCGATGAATTTCAGAGCGTCTTCCAAGTTGCCCCGGCTGACGTCCAGCAAGCGCAAGCCGCCGAGGGGCAGCGTCGCAGCGCGGCGGAGCTGAAATCCCCCGATGTCAATGAGCTCCAGACTGCCGCCTCCAAGGTCTCCTGCCACGCCGTCGACGTGCCCGAAGCCCATCAGAATCCCTTGAGCCGCGAGCTCCGCCTCGCGCTCGCCCGGCAAGAGCTGGATCGGGAAGCCACACGCCTCCTCGGCTCTGGCAATGAACTCAGCACCGTTCTGCGCATCGCGAACAGCGGCGGTTGCCACGGCGGTTAGCCGCTTGACGGCAAGCAGCTCGGTAATCGCTCGAAACCGCCGCAAGGCTCCAAGGGCACGCTCGACGGCTTGGGATTCGAGCTTTCCCGTAGTCGCGATCGAACGCCCTAGTCCGCAGAGAACCTTTTCGTTGAACAGCGGCGTCGGCGCACGGACGGCGCCCTCGTAGACCACAAGCCGCACAGAGTTGGAGCCGATGTCGATTACGCCCACTGGCTCCAGCGGAGCCATCCGCACCCGGCCCAAGAGGCCCCGCGTTTCTTCCATCACAAACCTGCCGCACCTAGTCCCTGACAGTAAGCCGAACGCGCGGAGGCATATTCTCTTTGAGCGCTTGTCCGCGGCCAGAAAGACTTGGATTCGTCATGAAATACTGGTGCGCGTTGAACGGTTCCTCGCCCGGCGCCGGCTTGATCCGCACCGACGAGCCATCCGGCAGGATCTGCCAGCTCTGCTGATTGTCCTTCAAGTTGGCCAGCATGATCTGATCGAGGATCTGCTCGTGGACGGTCGGATTGGTGATCGGCACCATAGCCTCAACCCGCCTGTCGAGGTTGCGCGGCATCATGTCCGCGGAGCTGATGTAGACGGCCGCTTTCGGCGACGGCAGGCCCGCGCCGCGGCCGAAGCAGTAGATGCGCGAGTGCTCTAGGAAGCGGCCGATCAGGCTTTTCACTCGAATATTCTCGGAAAGACCAGGAATGCCGGGCCGCAGGCAGCAGATGCCACGCACGACGAGGTCGATCTCAACGCCGGCCTGGCTTGCTTCGTACAGCGCGGAGATGATCTGAGGATCGACCAGGGCATTCATCTTCGCCCAAATCGCTGCCGGCCGGCCCGCTTTCGCGTGCTCGATCTCCTCGTAAATGTGCTCGAGGATACGCGCACGGATGCCGTTCGGGCTGGCCGCCATCACCTCGAGGTCCTGCGGCTTGCCGTAACCGGTGACGAAGTTAAAGATGCGCGCCACATCGCGGCCGATGGCGCGGTCGGCAGTGAAGAACGACAAGTCAGTGTAAATGCGCGCCGTTTGTGGGTGATAGTTCCCCGTGCCGATATGGCAGTAGGTCGCGATGTCGTTTCCCTCACGGCGGACGACTAGGCCGAGCTTGGCGTGCGTCTTGAGCTCGACGAACCCGTAGACGACGTGGACGCCGGCCTTCTCCATCTCACGCGCCAGATTGATGTTGGTCGACTCGTCGAACCGCGCCTTGAGCTCGACGACAGCCGTCACCGACTTGCCGGCATCGGCAGCCTCCTTAAGCGCCTCGACGATCGGGCTCTTCTCCCGTGAGGTCCGGTAAAGTGTCCACTTGATCGCCATGACGTTCGGGTCAGCCACCGCTTGGCGCAGATACTGCAGAACCGCGTCGAACGACTCGTATGGGTGGTGGACCACGAAATCCTTGGCGCGGATGGCGGCAAACACGTCGCCGTTGAATTCCCGAATACGTTCGGGAAAGCGAATGTTGAACGGCTTGAACAGCAGATCCGGCCGGTCACGGACGATGAGCTGGCACGTGTCCGCCAACCCGAGCAGGCCTTCCTTCACGAATACGGCCTCGTCGGCAACCTCCAGCTCGTCGATGACGAACTGGCGCAAATCCTCCGGCATGGACGCCTCGATTTCCAGGCGGATGACGTTGCCCCGGCGGCGCCGTCTGAGCTGCGTCTCGTAAGCGCGCGTCAGATCCTCGGCATCCTCCTGGAACTCCACGTCGCTGTCGCGCAGCACTCGAAACGCGCCCTGCGCGATGATGGTGAACGTCGGATAGAGCTCGTCGAGGTAAAGCCCGATCACGCTTTCCATCCGGATGAACCGAATGGCTTTGGGATCGTCCGAATCACTCGGCAGCCGGATAAAGCGATCGAGCTGAGAGGGGATCGGTATGAGCCCCTTCATCAGCTTTCCTTCCGGGTGCTGCATTTTGACGACGAGCGTCAAAGCCCGGTTCTGGATGAACGGGAATGGGTGCGCCGGATCGACGTTCAGCGGCGTCAGAATGGGAAACAGCCGCGTCATGAACTCATTGTCGAGCCACTCGCGCTCCAGCGGCCTCAAATCTTGAGGCTCGACAAGGTAGATGCTGGCCTCTGCCAGCTCAGCCTTCAGCGCCGTCCAGCAACGCTGCTTTTCCGCGACAAGCTCAGCGACGAACACGTTGATCTTCTCCAGCTGCTCGGAAGGTGTCAGACCATCTGCGCTGAGCGTTGCAACGCCCGCGGCCACCTGCCCATAAAGACCGGCCGCGCGGACCATGTAGAACTCGTCGAGGTTGGAGGCGGAAGTCGAAAGGAAACGCAGCCGCTCGAGCAGCGGATGCCGGCTGTTCAACGCCTCTTCCAGCACCCGGCGGTTGAACTGCAACCAGGAAAGCTCACGATTGTAGAACCTCGCAGGGCCTTTGGGGGGCTCGGGGTGACCAGCTGTGCTTTCAGCGGCGTTCTCGACCGCGCTCATCGACGTCTCCTGACACCGTGCGCAAACTGTTAGTCTGGGCACGGCACATTACCTTCAGACCCGTTACGATAGGATGATGAGGAGCGCGCGGGTAGCGGTTTACGCTTCGGCCTCATCCGGCGCCAGTCGCGCCAGAACCTCTGCCACGAGCGCCCGGGTCACCCTACGCCGGGTGGCCAGCGCGAGCCTGTCGATCTCGGCCACCGCCCGCTGAGCCGCCTCGGTGGAACGCTCGATGCGCAGCGCTAGGTACGAAATGACGTGCGGCTCAACAGCGAGCTGCCGATCGGCAAACAGCTTGACCAGCAGGGCCCTGAGCAGCGCCTCATCCGGGCTCGCGATGCTGACGACCGGCACGGCCCTGAGCCGCGAACGCAAGTCGGGTAGCGCAATGGTAAGCTCACCGGGGGCGCGCCGGCTGGTCAGCAACACCGAAAGCTTATGCTCGGCGGCCATGTTCAGAATATGGAAAAGCGCCTGCTCGTCGGCAATGCCGCGGTCGATGTCCTCTATGGCGATAGCCCGGTGGGCTCCGAACTCCGACGCGCTGTCCTGGCTTAACGAAGTCGCTGGCAGCGTGAGTGCACTCGACCGCGACCGCCAGACGTTAACGAGATGGCTTTTTCCGGAGCCGGGAGGGCCTGTCACGGCCATGGCCGGATGCGGCCAATCAGGCCAGCGATCAATAGCCAGCACAGCTGCCTCGTTGCACCCGCTGACCAGAAAATCTTCCGCCCCATGAGCTGGCCGGTGCGGAAGCTCTAGCGGGAGCTGTTCAGGGCTATTGCTCATGGTCCCTTCTTGATCGGTGGGTCGAGGTCTGCGGGCGCTAGCGCCGTCCGCCCCTTGTAGATGGAGCTCGACAGATAGACCTCGAGCGCGAAGCGAACCAGCACGGCGATCGCAGCCGCCATCGGAACAGCGACCAGAACGCCTACGAAGCCGAACAGATAGCCGAACACGAACAGCGAGAAAATCAGCCACACCGGATGCAGGCCGACCTTCGGGCCAACGGTGCGCGGCGAAAGAAGAGCGGAGTCGAGTGCCTGGCCAACGGCGAAAACAGCCAGCACCTTCAAGAGCGGCAGCGTTTCAGGCCAGTACTGGATGAGGGCCACTGTCAGCGCCGTGATCAGACCGAGCGCAAAGCCCACGAAGGGCACGAACGATAAGAGGCCCGCAGCAAGGCCAATGACGAGGCCATAGGGAATATCAGCCCAGGTCAGGCCAACGGCGTACAAGGCGCCCAGTATCAGGCAGATGAGACCTTGGCCGCGGATAAATGCCGAGACCGCCGCATTGATTTCGGTGGCCAGCCTGCGGATCGTCGGCGCATGATCGCGCGGCAGCCAGCTGTCGATCTTCTCGAGCATCGAGTACCAGTCGACGAGCAAATAGAAGACGACCACCGGCGTGATCAGAAGGAGCGACGCGAAGTTCACGAGCGCCATGCCCTGCGACCACACGGATTGGGCCAAATAGCCGATGACACTGGCCCAGTTCCGCGACAGCTCGGCCGCGACGCTGTCCAACCAAGCCTGGAAATCTCCAAAGCGGCTGCCGAGACGCTCCCGCGCCGAGTCCTCCACCATTCCGCGCACACGCTCAATCTCACCAGGCAGGACTTCCACGAGCTGCTGCACTTGGCGGGCGATGATCGGCACCAGGAATACCACGGCCGCGACGAGCGCCATGACAAGCAGGGTGACGACGATGGCCGAGGCCCACACGCGTGGGAGGCCCAGCGCGACCAACCGATCCGCGAGAGGGTTGAGCGCGTATGCGATGACCATCCCGGCCACGAACGGCAGCAGCACCGAGCGAAGGACGAGTGCCGCAAGGATCAGCAGGATCAGCGCCGCAAGCCAGAAGAGCACCTGCCGTTCGACCCGCATGTGATGCTTCCCCTCAGCTTGAGCGGTTCGTCCCCCTCGCGACCGCCTGGATGCGTGGTTTGTCACAAGGCTGAGAGTGCAAGGATCGCAGCCTGATCTCAAGCTGCTGGATTTTCGTCCTGGTAGCCGGCCATGTGTGCCAGCCACGCTCGCATGTAGGCCACGAGCGACGCTAGGGTCGATGCGGCGGTAGCCCATACCAGCGCGGTGCGGATGTCACCGATGCCGAGGCCGAATCCCTCGTCGGCCAACACGGTGGCAGCAAGCACGATCTGTGTCACCGTATTGATCTTGCTGACGACCAGCGGCTTGATCCGCACGGGATTGTCGAGCAGCCACGACAGCACGACAGCCATCACGATCAGGATGTCGCGCGAAACGACGGCGATCACCAGCCAGGACGGCAGCTCACCAAGCACTCCGAGCGCGACGAAGATCGATACCACCAGCATCTTGTCGGCTAGTGGATCGAGGTAGGCGCCCAGCTCTGTCTGCCAATTGAAGCGCTTGGCGAGAAATCCGTCGATGGCGTCGCTGATCCCGGCGACGACAAACAGCACGAACGCCGCCTGTATGCGTCCGGAGACGAGCAGCCAGAACACGATGGGGACGAGGATGACCCGTCCGAGTGTGATCAGGTTAGGTATGCTCAAGGCGAGGTCCGGTGGGTCTCGGGCATGTCAATAGTTGTAATTGCAGCCCATTGCACGCGCCGTCGCGACCGCGGAATTGCGCCCAGCGACTGTTGCTGATCGAGCACAATTCTCGACGATTCACAAGGAGGGGCTGACCTGCAGTGTGCTGCCGTACTGCCGCACGTCGAAACCTTGGGCGGTCAGGGCCTGAGCCAGCGCTTCAGGTCCCCCGGGATACATCACGGTGACGTCCGCACCGCGGGCCGACAAACCATCGACCTGCATCCCCTCCAGACCCGGCAGCATCGAGATCCGCTGCTGCATCTGCTGCCACTGTCGGAGGTTCCGGAATTCGACAATCATCTGCACGGGCATCAGGGCCCCACCGAACCCAGCGGAGGCGGTTCCGCCGTTGAACTTCAGCGCCTTCCAACGGCCTTCCAGGATGCCGAGTGCAATGACGGCAGCCAGCTCGCCAGTGTAGAGCGGATCGTCGAGGTTCAGTCGATAGGACCGCTTGAGCACGAACGCACCGACGGCGTCTCTGCCAGTCAGGGTCACGTTGAGCCGCTTGGCCGCAAGGTCCGGCTGAGCCACGGCCAGCATGACCAGGCTCGAGCCATAAGCCTTTGAAAAGACGCTGAGAACGGAACCGTCCCCTTTAACGAGCTTTTGGATCACTTCGGCCGTCAGCTCCGGCTTTGTGTCGCCGAGCTTCACCGGCGTCAGCGCATGCTCCAAGTCGAGCCCTGCCCAGACCTCGCGCCACATCCGGCTGCCGCGCGCTGCTGAGAGCTCTGCGGGTACGGCCCCCTGCCCCGCCGCGGCCGGCAGGAAAACGGGGATCAACGTAACGGCTGGCGCCTGCTCATCGACGAAGGGCACGCCTTCGCTTCGCAGCAAATCGCGGATGGGCTCTGGCCGGAACGAGAAGTCGAGGCTGGCGATGTACTGGGTTGCGGAGGTGCGCTCGTCGCGCACTGAAACGCCCTCAAGCAGCTCGTCGGCCTTAACGTGCTTGACGCGATCGAGCCGATCATAGGCCGTTACTGGCACCAGCCGTTTCAAAAGCGAGCGGAATGCAGCCTGCCGGCCTTCCGCGAGCGCCTTTTGCTTTGCAGTGACGGCATCGCTGGCGACGGCATCGACGGGGTACGCGGCAACCGTATAGGCCTCATCCTCGGCCGATGCGGGGAAACCAACCACTGAGAGCGCCAGACCGGCTGCGACTCCAGCTGCAGCAGCCCTAATGTGACGCACTCCGAGCCAGCTCACGAGGCCCCTCCTCGATGCGATGTACAAATGCGCAAGTTGCCCGCCGCGCGCGAAGTCTGCTACGACGCCCCATCTCACGGGGAGCAATGAGGCCAAAATGGGGTCCGGTCAATGCCTGAGCTGAGCGGCGAAAATGGGCCGTGGCGCGAGTAGCCGGAGTGTGGCGCGAAGGATCACGATGTCTGAAACCGACCAGCCTCCCCGAACACCAATCACGTATCGCGATGCGGGTGTCGACATCGATGCCGGCAACGCGCTCGTCGAGGCCATCAAGCCACTTGCCAGAGCTACCCGTCGGCCCGGTGGGGACTCGGAGCTCGGCGGCTTCGGAGCGCTCTTCGACCTGAAGGGGGCCGGCTTCACCGATCCGGTGCTGGTTGCCAGCACGGACGGCGTTGGCACGAAGCTCAAGATCGCCATCGAGACCGGCCGGCATGACACCATCGGCGTCGACCTCGTGGCCATGTGCGTCAACGATCTGCTCGCACAGGGCGCCGAGCCGTTGTTTTTCCTCGACTATTTCGCTTGCGGAAAGCTCGACGTGGACACGGCGCGGACGGTCATCGCCGGGATTGCCGAAGGGTGCCGCCAGGCTGGTTGCGCTCTGATCGGCGGCGAGACGGCCGAGATGCCCGGGATGTACGCAGACCAGGACTATGATCTGGCCGGTTTTTCCGTCGGCGCGGTCGAGCGGGGCTCGCTTCTGCCCCGGAGCGATATCGCCGTTGGAGACGTACTCATCGGCCTTGCCTCGTCCGGCCCCCACTCGAACGGATACTCCTTGATCCGGCGCCTTGTCGCGAATGAGGGGCTTTCGTGGGATGCTCCCGCATCGTTCGCGCCGGATCGGTCGTTAGCAGAGGCCTTGCTCGAGCCGACGCGGATCTACGTCCGGCCAGTACTATCCGCCATCCGCGAGACAGGAGCCATCAAGGCCGTTGCGCACATCACCGGCGGCGGTCTCATCGAGAATGTGCCGCGTGTGCTACCAAACGGGATCGCTGCAGTGGTGGACCTGTCGAGCTGGACAGCCCCTGCCGTCTTCGGATGGCTGGCCCAGGCGGGTCGCCTCGAAACGGCCGAGCTTCTGCGAACTTTCAACGTTGGGATTGGCCTCGTCTTGATCGTCTCGAAGTCCCAGGCGGACGCCGTCATGACGTACCTGCGAGCCCAAGGCGAAACACCACGCATCATCGGAGAGCTGGCTGCGGGTGACGGGCAGAGAACCCAGGCCAAGGGCAGCGGCGCGGCGGGGGCGCTGCGCGTTGTCGGCGAGCTATCGTTCGCAGATCCCGGCCCGGCGGGTGGAGCATGAGCAAGAAGCGCGTGGCTATCCTGATCTCCGGTCGCGGCTCGAACATGATGTCGCTCGTCGAGGCCGCGCGGGATCCAAGCTATCCCGCTGAAATCATTTTGGTGATTTCGAACCGGCCCGAAGCTCCAGGGATAGCGTGGGCCGCCTCCCAGGGACTTCCGACGAAAGTCATCGACCACAAGAGCTATCCTAGCCGGGAGGACTTCGAGGCCGCACTGCACGAAGCTCTGGTCGCATCCGGGGCCGAAATCGTCTGCTGCGCGGGGTTCATGCGGCTGATGACGGCGGGTTTCGTCGAGAAGTGGTCAGGCCGGATGCTCAACATCCATCCTTCCCTGCTGCCCGCCTTCAAGGGGCTTGATGCGCAGGCCCAGGCTCTTGCCGCGGGTGTGAAGATAGCCGGGTGCACGGTCCATTTCGTGGAGCCGGAGATGGACTCAGGCCCCATCATTGCACAGGCTGCCGTTCCCGTGTCCGACGACGACACGCCCGACACTCTCGCCGCCAGAATACTCTCTGCAGAACATAAGTTGTATCCGCACGCCCTTCGCCTCGTCGCAGCGGGCCAGGTCCGCCTCGAAGGCCGACGGGTCGTCGTAGACGGAGCAGTTAACCAGACTGCGCAGCTCTTCTCGCCATCCCTGGAATACAAAGGCTAACTGCTCAGCCGACCGCGGCGCGCCATTGTGTAGCGGGTCAAACGGATAATCTGGACCGTGTGGAGCGCTAGTGCTACGAGGCAGGAAGATCACCGGCCAGGCGTTTACTTTCCCACGCCATCCCCGGTCGGATGATATAGAGAAGTAATTGGTCGCCAGAACCGATTCGGTCGAAGTAGAAATCCTAATTGTATTCGCGTTCGGATGACCACACTCGCGGAGTGACATCGACCATGAGCGCACCGCTGCCGTCGCATGTTCATCAGCTGGGGGAGCAGAGTTCGATCTGGTTCAAGCTCACACCCCTGCTCAAGGGTGATCCCGAAAACCCCATGCGCACGCTGATGCAGATGGCTGAGCGCTACGGCGACGTCATCACCGTGAACATGGCCAATCAGCGTGTCGTTCTGCTCACCGAGCCCGAGCACTTCAAGCATGTGCTCGTAACCAAGGCGGACAATTACACGAAATACTTCGACGGTCTCAGGCCGATCTTCGGCAAGTCCATGATCACCGTCGACGGACAGCTTTGGCAGAAGATCCGGGCGCCGCAGCAGCCGGCATTCCACCCGGATATGTTCGCCGAGTACATCCCTTACTTCCTGATGGCCATCCGCACGAAGATGGAGAACTGGCGCCAGCTCGCCCAGACGGGGGAGACGGTCGAGATGGTCGAGCAGACGTGGACGCTGGCCGCGGACATGATCTGCAAGGCGCTGTTCAACCGCGACATGCCGTTCAACCCGCACTTCGTCTTCAAGTGCGTGAAGACCTACACCGACGTGATGAACCACAAGGCCATCCGCCTGAAGAAGGTGGCGGGCCAGGAGTTCGAGATCACGGAGGAAGACGCGGCGAAGGCTGTCGAAGTCTGGGGTGGCGTGCCGGATATCGTGATGGCCGCCAATCCGCGCGAGCACCGCGAGCGCACGCTGTACTCGATGATCGAGGCTGCCGTTGCCGACCCGAACATTCCTGAGTTCGACCGGGCACAGGCTGTCGACGAGATGAAGCAATACCTGTGGGCCGGAACCGAGACGACGGCGCTCACGCTGGCGTGGTCGCTTTATCTCACCTCGAAGCACCCCGAGGCGGCAGAGCGCATCCGCCGCGAGGGCGAGGCGACCTATGGCGACCGCGATCCCACGGCAGCCGACTACTCAGCGCTGGCTTACACCCGTGCCGTGATCCAGGAGACGATGCGCCTTTATCCGCCGGTGTGGGGCCTCATCCGCGTTGCCGCCCAGCACGACGAGATCGGCGGCCGTGAGATCCGGCCGGGCGACCGCATCGTCATGTTCTCTTACGGCGTGCACCACAGCCCGAAGTATTGGGACGAGCCCGAGGAGTTCCGGCCCGAGCGCTGGATGGGTGACGCCGCCAAGAAGCGCGCCAAGTACACCTATCTCCCGTTCGGCGCGGGCAAGCGCTCCTGCATCGGCGGCGCCATGAGCCAGGTGGAGAATACGCTGGCGCTGTCGATCCTGCTGCGCCGCTTCCAGCCCGAGTACGTCGGCAAGGAGCCGCCCGGCATCAACGGCACCGTCACGCTGACGCCAAAAGGTGGCCTCCCCTTCCGCATCCACGAGCTAAGCTGAGAATAGTTGCCCCCTGCTCTCGCTTGAGCGGCCTCAAAGCCGTGTCTCTTGAGCGTGGCTAGAACTGGCTTGGCGAGGTTGCCAGAACCGATCGCCGGTAAGGCCGTTACGGGCTGGATCGCCCGTCGCCCACACTCAAGGAGAGACCGTCATGTTCCATTTGCGCAGCTCCAAGCTGGCAGGAGCCGCAGCCGCTCTGCTCCTGACTTTTGTCCCGGCTCAAAGCCAAGAACAGGAGATTACCGCCCAGGAGGCCGACGCCTACTTCCGGCAGATCCAGAAGGAGGCGGTAGAAATCATGCGGTCGCGGGATTCAGGTAGGCTTCGGCAGTGGGTCGAAGCGAACATCGGCAACGGCGCCGTCATGCAAGCGAGCGTCACTCTCCATCACCATGGAGTGCGCAAAGGCTTCATCGAGCTTACCTTGACGAAGGACGATATGCTCAATATGAGCTCACTAGTCGCCGGCGCCATCGGACAAGGGGTGTTCGACGATTACGCTCTAGAAGTTACGGTTACAGAAGTCCTCCCTCTAGGACCTGACGCTGCAACCGCATCCGTGAGGTGGACAGAACGCATCAGCATCAACCCGGGGCAGGTTGGAAGCGAAGGCAATCAGCCAGGGCAGCAACGCCGACCGGTTACAATCGAGGCAAACGCAGACTGCACCCATCTTCTGCGGCGCTCGGAAGATGCGCTCGTCCTTGGCCTGTCGACCTGCAAGGGTGAAGTAAGCTTCTAAGTTGACAATGTTTACTTCGTGGCGCCTTACGGAAAACTTACTTTGACCTCTTATCGATGTTTTGAGCAATCCGCAGCAATCACAAAAAAGTTTATTTACTAACCGGGCCTTTTCTTGCGAAACGTCAATTTTATCCCATATTGCCTCGCAAAGCATAAAGTATAAAGCAATTGGTTCAGGTTGTTTCATGGGGCGTCGATCCCGGCACACCGCGGAGGAACTCCGCGAACTGGCAATTCAATCGGCTCACCAGATCATTGCCGAGAATGGATTGGCGGGCATTTCGGCGCGCGCGATTGCGCGTCGGATTGGATACTCTGCCGGCACGCTGTACAATATTTTCGGCAGCCTCGATGAACTTGTGCTCGAAGTCGAGGGCCTTCTCCTTGAAGCGCTAGACCGGAGGCTGTCCCAAGTGGCCGCGGAAGGCCCCTCACACCATCAGTTGAATAAACTGGCGCGCGCTTATCTCAGCTTCAGCCGCGAGAATGAGAAGGTTTGGAGCATCGTCGCTCAGCGTGTGCTTCCTTTCAACAAAAGCACACCTCCTTGGTACTCTGAACGGTTGGAGCGACTCTCTGATCATTTCGAGGATGCACTCGCGAGTCAGCTGCCGGAAATGAAGAATAGTCCCAAGTCGCTCAAGCAGTCAGCCCGCGTGGTTTGGGCCGCACTGCACGGAATTTCACTGATGTCGGCCACAAGGAAGCTGCCTCCGATGTGCTACGAGTCGGTGCAGCACATTGCCGATGATCTTATCGAGACCTATTTGGCTGGCCTGCAAGAAAGGTCAAACCGCAGCCGACCATCGGCTTAATCTTAAGACTTAAGGCTGACCGCTCTCCGATGAAGGCTGGTGGCTATCAACCGCGGACTCGGATTGGCGCTCGACAGAGCCGGTTGTTAATCCCGACGCGCCAGTCTCGGGCTTGGATACAAATTCCTCGACCGAACCGACCAACCCGAACCATCTTTCTTGAGGAAGCAGCCTCTGCTGCAGGCCTGCCCAAAGTTCTCGCGAGGTAATGCCATCGACGAACGGCTTCGCCGGCGGGGTCATGGTAAACAAAAGGGCTGCTAAAATAGCGACGACAGCGGAATCTCCGGGCTTCCGTCCGTCGTAAAGTTTCAGCGCCGATCCAAATGAAGCCTTAAAGCGCGTGTCCATCACATCGACGCTGGAAATCTCATCGAGAATGAGATGCGTGAGGTAACCGACGAACAGGAAGCCACCTGCAAGCCAGGCGACGCCTTCATGTCTGCCGAGAACCTGCTTGAAAACGATGGCGGTAAGAAACCAGAACAGAAGCCCGGCGAGGATGGAGTGCCAGATGCCACGATGATAGGAGAAGCGGTGGAAAACTGCTTCGCCGCCGTAGCGGAAGAGAACGAACGAGCCGAGCCATAAGAGCCACATCTCCGCGATCGAGTATTTGTACGCGACCGCGAAAAGCACACAAAACGAGAGGAAAATCGCCAAGCCGGAAAAGAGGGCACGGCTTGGGCGCGAGTCCTTGAGATCGATGTCGGGCAGCACGCTGCCGAGCACGCCGGCGAGCGTGACCGCGATGAGGTTTTCGGGCGCGATCACATCAGCGGCAAGCGTGAGAGTCGCGAGTCCGCCGCTCACAACCGTGCCGACCGCAATGTGCGTCGTGAAATTCGCCATGCGCCACCCCCACCCTGGCTAGCGAGCATCGATCAGCACTGCTCCTGATCAAGGCATCGCCACCTAAGCACTGATTCGGGATGAGCGGGGAACAAGCGGCCGGCAGGCAGCTGTGGACTGTCCGTCATTGGCTCAATCATCGCGAAGCAGAAATGCACTTTGCGGCGTACATTCGCCGCGTTGATTGGGCCGCCCTTCGATGACAGGTAACGCGCTTTCAGCAAGGACCCTCGACGTTGTTCTCAACCGAGCAGCCAGGCCAGACGCATCCGCCCAGTGCGCTCAACCGGCTTGCGATGGCAAGCATCGCGGTCGCGCTTGTGGTGATGGCGTTGAAGTACATCGCTTATGCCATCACTGGCAGCGTCGCCCTGTATTCCGACGCACTGGAAAGCATTGTGAACGTGGCCACGGCAATTGCGGCGCTCGTCGCAGTCCGCATCGCCGAGCGGCCGGCAGACCGTAGCCATCAGTTTGGACACCACAAGGCCGAGTATTTTTCAGCGGGACTAGAAGGTGCCCTCATCCTGCTGGCGGCCATTCTGATCCTGATCCAGGCCTACGACGCTTGGCTGAACCCGAGAGTGCTCAGTGCACCAGCTGCGGGCCTCGCCATCAATGGCGCGGCGGCTTTGATCAATGCGGGTTGGGCCTGGCACCTCATCACCCGTGGCCGCGAGCTGCGCTCTCCCGCCATCACCGCCGACGGCTGGCACTTGTTCGCTGATGTGGCGACGTCGGTTGGCGTCATTGCTGGCTTGCTGCTGGCCCTCGCGACGGGGTGGCTCTTCCTCGATCCGCTGCTCGCGTTCGCCGTTGCTCTACACATTCTTTGGGTCGGCTGGCGGATCACGCGGGATTCGATGAGCGGCTTGATGGACGCCTCCGTTGCCGGCGACACGATGGCCCGCATTCGCGATGTGATCGCCGCCAACGCCGATGGAGCGCTCCAAATCCACGACCTGCGGACCCGGATGGCGGGGCGCGCGACATTCATCGAGTTCCATCTGGTTGTTCCTGGCGAAATGCCAGTCACGGAAGCGCACGATATCTGTGACCGTCTCGAGCGCGCACTGACTGAGGCCATTGAAGGCGCCGAGGTGCTGATCCACGTCGAGCCGGAAGGTGAGGCGAAATCGAAGGGCGCACTGACGTTCTGAGCTGTTGGTGTTGGCCGCTTGCGAGCCTACCCGGCGACCTCAGCGTAACGCTTTTCGATATCGCACCGAGCGAGCGCGCCGACTAGCCGGACGAACTCATCTCGACGTACCAACTTCGCCAGATCCTCCGGATTGGAACCAAGACCAAGCGTCAGCGCCGCTTTCAGCGCCCGCCGGTCCGCGAAGGGATAGAGCTCGTCCCAGACCGCTTGGGCCTCCCTGAAGAAAATATCGCAGCCCACGTCGCCGATGCCTTTGAACTCCTTCAGAAGCCGGCGTTCGCGGTCCGGCTGCCGCTCCGCTGCCTCGCGCAAGTTACGCAAATCGCCTTTGTATTTCTGCAGAAGGAGATTGGTGGTGTCGCCGAGATAAGTGGCTGTGCTGTAGTCGTAACGAACGTAGTGCGCGCGATCCAGCACCTGAACCCGCTGCTCCCAATTGGTCTTGGCCATCCGTTGAGGCGTGGTCCAGCCCTCTTTGAAGATCTCGCGAGCGGCCCGCAGCGAGAGCTGCTTGCCGATGCGTCGGCTAGAGACCAACACGTAGACAAGCAACTTGAACCATTCGGACGGCGTATCGCGCTTTACACGGATGTTCAGCTCGTCTGCAAACGTGCGTCCGCATGTTTCGAGCAGACGAGAGATGATTTCCTGTTTGCGGTCGCGCATGTGCTGGCCCACTCCAAGGGGGACCTGCCCGTCACCGCTGTTCAACAAAAATGGCAGCGGAGCCGTTCCTTGCTGAAATTCAGGCAGCGCGCTCGTTTTCGTCGCAGATCAACTCGGCCCACAGGTCATATTCGTCCGTCTCCACCACCTTGGCGCGGACGATGTCGCCGGGCTTCACGCGCGTTTCGCCGTTGAGGAACACGCTGCCGTCGATCTCTGGCGCATCCCAGGGCGAGCGGCCGATGGCGCCTTCCTCATCGACCTCGTCGATCAGCACCTCGATGGTACGGCCCTTCTTTTCGCGCAGCAGAGCGCGGCTGATCTCCTGCTGTGCGGCCATGAAGCGATGCCAGCGCTCCTCCTTGACCTTCTCCGGCACGGCGCCAGGCAGGTCATTGGCGGCAGCGCCCTCGACGGCCTCGTACTTGAAGCAGCCGACGCGGTTGAGCCGCGCTTCCTTGAGCCAGTCGAGAAGCAGCTCGAAATCCTCTTCCGTCTCGCCAGGGAAGCCGACGATAAACGTGGAGCGGATGGCGAGGTCCGGGCAGATATCGCGCCAGCGCCGGATGCGCTCCAGCGTCTTCTCCTGCGCAGCCGGCCGGCGCATGGCGCGCAACACCTTCGGGCTCGCGTGTTGGAAGGGAATGTCGAGGTAGGGCAGGATCTTGCCCTCCGCCATCAGCGGGATGACGTTGTCGACGTGCGGATAAGGGTAAACGTAGTGGAGCCGCACCCAGGCACCGAGGCTACCGAGCGCCTCCGCCAGCTCGAAAAATCGGGCCTTCACCGGCTTTCCGCGCCATTTGCTTTCTGCATACTTTAGGTCGACGCCGTAGGCGCTCGTATCCTGGCTGATGACGAGCAGCTCCTTCACGCCCGCCTGCACAAGCCGCTCGGCTTCGTACATGACGGCCGCGGCGGGTCGGCTTACGAGATCGCCACGCAGCTTCGGGATGATGCAGAACGTGCAACGGTGATTGCAGCCCTCTGAGATCTTCAAATACGCGTAGTGGCGGGGCGTCAGCCGCAATCCTTCCGGCGGCACAAGGTCGATGAAGGGATCGTGCAGCGGCGGCACCGCCTCATGGACGGCCTCGACCACCGCCTCGTACTGATGCGGTCCGGTGACGGCGAGAACGCCGGGATGGGCGGCGGTAATCAGGTCCTTCTCGACGCCCATGCAGCCCGTGACGATGACGCGCCCGTTCTTGGCCATCGCCTCGCCGATGGCCTCCAGGCTCTCCTGCTTGGCCGAGTTGAGGAAGCCGCAGGTGTTGACCACGACGACGTCGGCGCCCTCGTAATCGGACGCGATCTCATATCCTTCCGAGCGCAGCTTCGTTATGATGCGCTCGGAGTCGACAAGCGCCTTCGGGCACCCGAGCGAGACGAAGCCTACCTTCGGCGGCTTCACCTTCATGCGGCGGGTGCGCGCCGGAGCAGGCGCGGCGGAACGCGTCTTGCGCGGCTTGCCTAGTGTGGCGGAATTCGGCATGCGGGGCTTGTACCCTCGACCAAATTGGCAGGCAATCGGCGTATGCGGCCTGGGTCGGTCAGCCGCGGAACGCTTCGCGGGCGACCCGGAAGGTGTTGGCGTAGGCCTCGACGGAGTCGGTGATCGGATCCGCGTACCCGCCGCCGATCGCAATTGAGACCGGCATGCCGCGTCGCCGGCAGAACTCGAACACCATCCGGTCGCGCTCCATCAGGCCCTCGAAGGTGAGGTCGAGGCGGCCCAGCTTGTCGCTCCGGAGCGGATCGACCCCCGACAGGTAGAGCACCAGGTCCGGTCGGAACGCGCTCACCGCATCAAGTGCATCCGCCAGCTCGCGAAGATACCTGCGGTCGTCCGTCCCGTCCGGCAGGCCGATGTCGAGATCCGACGGCACCTTGCGAAAGGGGAAGTTCTTTTCCCCGTGAATACTGAGGACGAATGTGCCGGGGTGACCGGTCAGCAAGGCCGCGTTGCCATCCCCCTGGTGCACGTCGAGGTCGACGACGGCGACACGATCCACCGTCCCTCCTTCGAGCAGCGTCAGGGCAGCCACCGCAAGATCATTGAACACGCAATAGCCGGAGCCGAAATCGCGGTGCGCGTGGTGCGTCCCGCCAGCAAGCTGTCCCGAGAGACCGTCGCGCAAAGCCTGTCTGGCCGCGGCGAGTGACCCGCCGACCGTGGCGCGGGACCGCGTCGCCAGCACCTCGCTCCATGGCAACCCAATGCGGCGCTGAAGTTCCGGCGCCAGCGTGCCTTCAAGCACCGCCCGCACGTACTCCGGCGCGTGAGCGCGCTGCAGGTCTGTGAGGTCGGCGAGAGGCGACGGCGCCAAATCCCAGTCAGCAAGAATGCCGTCCCGCATAATTTTCTCGCGCAGCATGCGGTACTTGCGCGCCGGAAACCGATGGCCTGCCGGTAACGGCAGGTCTGGAGTGTCGGGGTAATAGATCAGCACCAACTTCGTCTTACCGCGGCGTTGAGCCAGGGCCCTTCATATCCTCAGCACCCGGAACCAGCGCATCACGTTGAACAGGCTCATGGCTGCCGCTGCCACGTAGGTGAAGGCAGCTGCACGAAGGATCTGTCGCGCCGCGCCCATATCCTTCTCCGGAATGTAGCCGCCGGCCTTCAGCACGGGCAGCGCGCGCCGGAAGCTCGCATCGAACTCCATCGGCAGAGTTGATGCGTGGATCAGGATTGTGAGCGAAAGGATCAGAATGCCGAGGAACGCCTGTAGAAATAGGAGGTGCGGCGACTTGGAAATCAGCATCAGCACGGGCGCTGCGAGCATGACCAACGCGCCAACCGACTCCACCTTCTGCGCCTGCTTCGCCAGGCGGGTCCGCGTTTTCAGCGGAGGATAGTCCGTGGCGTCCTGCATGGCGTGGCCCACCTCGTGGGCCGCAATCACTACGGCCGACAGCGAGCGCCCTCGAAAGTGAGCTGGCAAAAGCCGCACCGCCTTGGCCTCAGGGTCGTAGTGGTCGCCCAGCTTCGTCTCCTCCACTCGGACATGGCTGAGCCCAAGCCGGTCGAGCAGATGGCGCGCGAACTCACCGCCCGTGCCTGGAAAGTCAGGCCGATCCGCCGAATGCTGCTCGATGACCTTTCGAACCCACACCTGCGGCAGCAGGGCGAGGCCGAGGATCATCGCCGCAAAAATGAGGAGCCAGACCAAGCGCGATTCTCCGCTTATGACATAGCCAGCCCGTGATATGTAGACATGCTGCCTACCGGGGCAAAGCATAGAGCAGAACCACGCGGAGGGCACCAAATGGTGGCGATCGCTATTCTCGATGATTACCAGCAGGTGGCATTGCAGATGGCGGACTGGTCCCGCCTGCAGGCAAATCACAAGATCACCGTTTTCAGCGAGCCCTTCGCCGACGAGGACGCCGTAGCTCGCGCATTGGTGGGCTTCGAGGTGGTCTGCCTGATGCGCGAGCGGACGCCGTTTCCGGCCAGTCTCATTGAAAGGTTGCCGAACCTTCGGCTGATCGTAACCTCGGGCCCCCAGAACGCAGCCATCGACGTCGCGGCGGCAGCGAAAAAGAACATAACGGTTTGCGGCACCCCAAGCCCCGGGCATCCCACCGCAGAGCTCACCATGGGGCTGATGCTCTCGCTGGTCCGGCATATTCACACGGAGTCGGCCGCCATGCGGACCGGCGGCTGGCAGACGACGGTCGGGAGGGATCTTCGCGGGCAAACGTTGGGGATCATCGGCCTTGGCCGAATCGGCGGCCTTGTGACCAGCTACGCCCGTGCCTTTGGCATGAATGTCATAGCGTGGAGCGAGAACCTGACGCCACAGCGCTGTGCCGAAGTCGGGGCCGAGAAGGTCGAGAAGGACGATCTCTTCCGCAACTCGGACATCATCACGATCCATACGCGCCTCTCGGACCGGACGCGTGGCTTGGTCGGTGCACGGGAATTGGCGCTGATGAAGCCGACGGCCTACCTCATCAACACGTCGCGCGGGCCCATCATCGATGAGAGGGCGCTGCTGTCAGCTCTTCAGGAAGGGCGCATTGCCGGTGCCGCTCTCGACGTCTACGACCACGAGCCATTGCCGGCCGACCATCCGCTACGCTCAGCGCCCCGAGTGCTTCTCACGCCGCACATCGGCTATGTCACCGAGCAAACCTATCGCGTGTTCTACGGCGGCATGGTGGAGGCCATCGAAGGCTGGCTCGCCGGTAAACCAGTCGGCGTGATCCAACCGCCGGCTTAACGGCGCACGCTTCTGTATTTCCAGCTTGGCCCAATGGCTCGCGGCACGATTAGCCCTGTTTCTACGTCTACGGACGGTTCAAAAGCGAGGCCGCCGGCGTTCTCGCGGATGTTGGCGCTCTGCTGGCCGCGCCGGAGGAAGGCCAAACGGGCGACCTGGCTTGGCGTACATGCGGGCGGCCGGCACGGAAACCACTTCCCTCTCCGGCCACCTGAGCGCCGTGAGCTTCCCGCCGAAAACGCAACCGGTGTCGATGCAGACGGTGTTGTTGACCCAAGCTGCATCGGGAACCGGCGTGTGTCCGTAGACGACAACCGTATCGCCGCTGTAATTCACCGCCCAGTTGTAGCGGATCACGAGACCAGTCTCGTCGGTCTCGCCGTCGGTATCACCGTAAATGCAGAACTCGCGAACGCCCTCCGCCTCCCGACCGATCATCTCTTCCAGGATGCCGGCATGGGCCACAGCAAGCCGTCCGCCTTCGAGCCACAGATGGCTCGGCAGGGATAGCAGGAAGTGGCGGACGGCATTCCGGAACTCCGCGCCTTCCTTAGTGAACTGGTCTGCTGTGAGGTCCAGGCCGTGCGTCAGGCGCACATTTGCCCCCTGAAGCCAGCGGAGGAACTTGACGTCGTGATTACCAGGCACGGCGAACGCCTGGCCGTGCTCGACCATCGCCATGACGATGCGCAGCACATCGGGGGAATTCGGCCCGCGATCGACGAAATCACCGACGAAAATCACCCGGCGACCAGGGGGCGTATCGACATGGGCTCTCCGGTCATCGCCGCTGCCCTCAAGATGCACCCTATAGCCAAGCCTGTGCAGCAGCTCTGTCAGCTCATCGATGCAACCATGCACATCGCCGATGATGTCGAACGGGCCATGCTCATGCCGTAGGTCCGAAGGCAACCGCTCTCGCTCGATCTCGAGCTCCGCGACCTGCCACGGTGGAACCGCGTGCGCTGGGCGAAAGCCGGTCGATTCGAAAGAACGCCACTTACGGAGGTCTGAGCGGGTTGCCGGGTCACAGAGGACGATCGCCACAGGTTGAGCGTAGAAAGTCTTGGCGAGCCGGACCAGGTCGATCTGCTGCTGAATGCTTGCCTCGCTGGCCTCGATGGCCACCAGCTCGCGGCGGACCAGCCGGTCCGCTGCCAATTTCGGCCACATCTGCGAAGTCAGGCTGACGATCTCGCCGGGTCGAAAGTGCCGCTGGGCGAGCGCCTCGGCATTGGAGGCGTTAGGCGCAACGATCGCGACGAGGCAGAAGTCCGGAATGGTTATCTTCACCGGCAGGGAAACCCCTCGGGAGACTTGAACTCGACCAACTCGGGAAATCGCGCGGCGGTTCGATTAGCGACACGCGCGCTCACGCACGCAGAAAGTCCTGAAGCGTTCGTTTCACTTTTGGGATCTCCGGCTCCGGCACGTCGCTGACGAACTGCTTGTAGCCTTCCAGCCCGCGCGGCACCGGGCCGCCATAGGCCCAATCCAGAAGCTCGACCGTATGCACGATCGGGACATCCAAGCTGGTTGCCAGCTGCGTGATGCAGCCAATGTTGCCGGTGGCGACCAGGTCTGGCTTCACCGAAGCGATATTGGCAGCTTTCCTGTCCCGCAATTGCCGGGCCAAGTCCGGTTGCAGAATGTTGTACGTGCCAGCAGATCCGCAGCAGATGTGCCCTTCGGGAATGTCGAGAACCGTGAAGCCGGCATCCCGAAGAAGCTGCTTTGGCTCCTCCGTGATCTGTTGGCCGTGTTGCATGGAGCAGGCCGAATGATAGGCGACACGCAACGATGACCAGCGCTTCGGCGGACCCAGGTCGTACTCTGCCAGAAACTCGGTGACGTCCCGCGCCATCTCCGCGATTTTCTGGGCGCGTTGCGCGTAGCCTTCGACCCCGGCGAGCAGATGCCCGTAATCCTTCACCATCGTCCCGCAGCCCGAGGCATTGATGACGACGGCATCGATCGGCCCGCGGCTCATCACCTTCCACCACGCGTCGACGTTCCGCTTGGCGAAGGCAATTGCCTCCTCCTCACGTCCCATGTGGTGCACGAGCGCGCCGCAGCATCCGGCCCCGGCGGCAACCTCCACATCCACCCCCCGGCGGGCTAGCAGGCGAATGGTGGCATCATTGATCTCGGGCCGGAGCACCTGTTGAGCGCAGCCGGCCAGCATGATGACGCGCCCCTTCCGCTCCGCTTGCGTGATCGCCGTGCCAGGGCCGCTGTATTTGGGCGAACGGATCCCGCGCTTCGGCGCCAGATCCAGCATTGCCGCCAGCTCCTTCAGGCCTAGCCGGCGCATGAGCTTTTGGAACGGACGGCCAAGGGGAGCGAGCCGCAATGCAGCACGGAAACGGTCCGGATACGGCACGATCTCGGCGAGCAGCTTCCGCAGCAGCCGCTCCTTCAATGGACGTTGGCTCGTCTGCTCGATGTAAGCGCGTGCATGATCCACGAGGTGCATGTAGTCGACACCGCCAGGGCACGTGGTCATGCAGGACAGGCACGACAGGCAGCGGTCCACATGGTAGCGGACCTCCGGGCTCGCCGGCCCTCCGCGCTCGAACATGTCCTTCATCATGTAGATGCGGCCGCGCGGCGAGTCCCGCTCGTCGCCCAGCAGCACATATGTCGAGCAAACGGCCGTGCACAGACCGCAATGCACGCACCGCCTGAGGATCCGGTCGATCTCCTGGGTGCGCGGGTCCTGCAGCTGGGCTGCCGTGAAGTTCGTCTGCATCGTGCCTGACCGCCCCTTTGGCGGATGGATCTAAAGAGAAGCGTACATGCGACCGGGGCTCAGAATGCCCGCCGGATCGAAGGCGGCTTTCAGCCCGCGCGTCAGCCTTTCAACGCCGGGGTCGAGCGGCTGGAAGACGTCGATCGCGGCGCGCACGTTGGGATCGGCGCGCATCAGCGTTGCATGGCCTCCATACTGGGCGGTGATCCGACGAATGTCCGTGGCGCCGGCATCGGCTGACTCCGGCACCTCCAACCAGATCAGCCCTCCCGACCAATCGTAGAACGCTTCCACCGCCATGTGGCGCCTGACCGCGTCGACGACCTTGGGCCCGGCCGTCGGCTTGGTCGACACGCGCCACAGCGGCTTTGCGCGCTCCTCCTGCAAAACAGACAGCTGGCGCAGCTCACCCCAGAATGCGAGTGACACATCGTCGCCGAACACCTCGACCGATCCGTATGGTGCCAAGTGCTCGCGAAGTTTTGCGCTGCGGTAGTCGACGAAGTTGGCCAGGTTCTCCAATCGAATTGCCGTCACCGCCTTGCCTGGGTCGCGGAGCTCCGGCGTCCGCAACCGCTGGGCCATGGCCTGAGGCAGATGCACAGCGCCGCTAACCTCGAAGGGCGTGCCCATAACTTGGCACATCACCTCGGAAGCAAGCTCGTCCGTCAATCCAAACAGGACGAGGGTGGCCGTGCGCTCCGGCTTCGGCACCACCTTGAACGTCACCTCGGTCAAGATCGCGAGCGTGCCCCAGCTTCCGGCCAACCCGCGCGCAACGTCGTATCCCGTGACATTCTTCAGCACGCGACCGCCGGACTTGAACGTCTCGCCGCGCCCGTTGATCGCCCGAACACCAAGGAGATGATCGCGAGCGGAACCGGTCGCCACGCGCCGAGCTCCGGACAGGTTAGTTGCGAACACCGCGCCGATGGTGCCGCGCCCCGCCTCGGCGCCCAGCGCCGGGCCGAGATCAATCGGCTCGAACGGCAGCATCTGCCCCCGGGCTGCGAGCTGAGCCTCGACCTCTATCACCGGCGTGCCAGCGCGCGCCGACATGACAAGCTCGGTCGGCTCATACAGCGTGATGCCCCGCAGAGCACTGGTCGAAATAGTGAGCGCTGATTGAATAGGCCGGCCGACGCCCTGCTTGGTGCCGGCACCCATGACCTCTATAGGCCTTTTCCGCTCGGTGGCGGCAACCACGAGGTTTGCCAGCTCCCACTCCGCTCCGGGTCTGACCGTCGGCACAGGTCGCACTCCTTAGGCCGCGTTGTCGAGCATCACGCGCTCGGCCAACGGGAAGACTTTCGCCGGATTGAGTAGCCAGTCCGGGTCGAACACCGATTTTATGCGCATCTGCACCAGCAGGTCCGTCTCGCTGAACTGGTGGCGCATCAGATCACGCTTTTCGATGCCGACCCCGTGCTCGCCGGTCAGGCAGCCGCCGACTTCGACGCACAATTTCAGAATTTCGGCGCCGGCTTTTTCCGCCTTCTCCACCTCTCGCGGATCGTTCGCATTGTAGAGGATCAGCGGGTGGAGATTGCCGTCGCCGGCATGGAAAATGTTGGCCACCTTGAGCCCATGGCTGCCGCAGATCTCCGAGATACGAGTCAGCACCTTCGGAAGCTGCTTCAGCGGGATGGTGCCGTCCATGCAGTAGTACTCGGAAATGCGGCCGATGGCCCCGAATGCGGACTTGCGCCCTCTCCAGATCTTCGCGCTCTCCGCCGCGCTACTACTCACCTTCACCGTCTTTGGCTTGAACGGCTCGGCGATCTTCACGAGGCGCGCGAGCAGATCCTCGATCTCCTGCTCTGAGCCTTCGACCTCGACGATCAGCAACGCCTCGACGTCGAGCGGGTACCCGGCCTTGGCAAAAGCCTCGCACACCTCGATCGCCGGCTTGTCCATGTACTCGATCGCGACTGGAATGATGCCCGAGCCGATGATGGCGGCGACACAAGCACCCGCCGCCTCGCTCGACTCGAAGCCGAGCAGCATCGGCCGGGCATTCTCAGCCGAACGCAGAATGCGGACCGTCGCCTCTGTGACGATGCCGAGCTGCCCTTCCGAGCCGATTATCAAGCCCAGGAGGTCGTATCCGGGGGAATCGAGATGAGCGCCGCCGATTTCGACGATCTCGCCATCCATCAGCACCATCTTGACCCCAAGGACGTTGTTCGTGGTCACGCCGTACTTGAGGCAATGTGCGCCGCCTGAGTTCATGGCGAGATTGCCAGCGATTGTGCAGGCAAGCTGGCTCGAAGGATCGGGCGCATAGAAGAAGCCGTCCTTGCTGACCGAATTCGTAACGGCGAGGTTTGTGATGCCGGTTTGCACAACGGCAATGCGGTTGGCGTAATCGACCTCCAGCACCCGATTCATCTTCGACACGCCGACCACTACGGCATCCTCAGCCGGCAGAGCACCGCCGCAGAGCGAGGTCCCTGCCCCGCGCGCGACAACCTTGATGCCATACTGGTGACAATAGCGAAGGACTGCGCTGACCTCCTCGGTCGACTGCGGCAGCACGACGGCGAGCGGCATTTTCCGGTAGGCCGTCAGCCCATCCGTCTCATAGGCACGCCGGCCATCTTCATCGCTGATCACGGCCTCCTCCCCGAGAAGAGCCTTCAGGTCAGCGACGATTGTGTCTCGTCGGGCGAGAATTTCCGGACTAGGCTCCGGCAGCTGAATGGACGACATTCGAGCCTCAGGTCATTGTCGCGACGATTTTGCCACCACGGCTTCTAATTGGCACGGCTGCGGTGGAAGGGGCAACCTGGTCGCGTTGCGATCACCGTTTATGTGGGTCATGACTCGGTTGTTGAGCAGAGCGGCAAGTTCGTCCGCTGGGCGCAGCGCCGCCGTGCTTCATCAAGAGCTGAGCCAACCCGACTCGTTACCGCAGGTCCAGGTAGGTAGCGGTACCAATCGGCTCGGAATGACTGATAGAGGAAACGGAACGATGCACTCAAGGGGATTGATAGGATTGGTCTTCCTCGTGGCTGCACTAGGCCCGGCCGCTGCACAGGACGCTGAGAACGGCGAGCAGGTGTTCAGGAAATGCCGTGCCTGCCATCAAATCGGAGAGGGCGCCAGGAATACGGTCGGTCCGCAGCTCAACAACATAGTCGGAAGAACCGCAGGGTCGGTTGAGGGCTACAATTACTCAAAGGCCAACAAGAAGGCGGCTGATGACGGCCTTGTCTGGACCGAGGAAAACCTGATGGCCTATCTCGAGGACCCGAGAAAGTTCATGCCGGGAACCAAGATGGTTTTCCCAGGACTCCGCGATGAGAAGGAACGGAAGGACGTCATTGCATTCCTCAAAAAGTTTTCGCAGCAGCAATAGGCGCACGGCCAAGCTCGCCAACGGCCTCTTGGCGCGATGGCGGGGCGCGGAATAAAAGCAGCGGAGTTTCCGGCGCGGATCTCGTCCGCGCCGCAAATAAATTCAAATGATCGGAGGCATTTCGGCCTATGAACGGACTCCTGCCCGGCAAGCCACGCGTGGGCCTTTTTGTCACCTGCCTCGTCGATCTGATGCGGCCCTCCGTTGGCTTTGCTGCGGTCAAGTTGCTGGAGCAGGCTGGCTGCTCCGTCGAGGTGCCGGTCACGCAAACGTGTTGTGGTCAGCCTGCGTACAACACGGGTGACAGGAAGGATGCGGCGGCGTTGGCGCGCCAGACGATCTCGGCGTTCGAGGGCTTTGATTACGTCGTCGCTCCCTCCGGCTCCTGCGCCGGTATGTTGAAGCTGCATTATCCCGCCCTGCTATCCGACGATCCCGAATGGGCGGGAAAGGCGAAGGCCTTCGCGGAGCGTGTCTACGAGCTGATTTCTTTCCTCGTGGATGTGCGCGGCGTCGAGACCGTCGATGCCGAATTCCAGGGCCGCGTCACCTATCATGACAGCTGCTCCGGGCTCCGCGAGCTTGGGATCAAGGACCAGCCGCGCCGGCTTCTCGCCTCTGTGAAAGGACTAGAGCTGGCCGAAATGACGGATTCCGAGGTTTGTTGCGGGTTTGGCGGCACGTTCGCTGTGAAGTATCCGGACATCTCCAACGCAATGGTCGAAAAGAAGACCGCCAACGTGGCAGCGACGGACCCTGATCTGTTGCTTGCTGGCGATCTCGGGTGCCTGCTGAATATCGCCGGGAAGCTCAAGCGCGAGGGCCGCCAGATCGCGGTTCGCCACGTGGCAGAGGTGCTTGCCGGTGAAATCTCCGACCCGCCGATCGCCGGTTTAGGAAAGTGAGCAACCCCTTGGCCTTGCCTACCCGATCCCAGTCGCGCCAAGCTGATTACCCCCGCACGCCCTACGGCGGCACGAGGATTGTCTGATGAAGCCTACGACGAAGTCTTTCAAAGAGAATGTCCGCGTCGCGCTGACCGACGCCCAACTCCAGCGGGCGCTGGCTGGGCTGCCGACCGGCCTCGTCGCGAACCGTGCCGCTGCGCGGGCGCGCTTGCCGGAGTTCGAAGATCTCCGTGAGATCTGCGGGGACATCAAAGACCACACCCTCGCGCACCTCGACCTCTATCTCGAAGAGTACGAGCGCAATGCCACCGCCGCGGGAGCGAAGGTGCACTGGGCGGCAACAGCCGCGGACGCGCGCGAGATCATCCTCAACATTTGCCGGGAGGTGAACGCAAAGATCGTCACCAAAGGCAAATCCATGATCACCGAAGAGATCGGGCTCAACGCCGAGCTGCAGGCCGCTGGCATTGAGGTGGTCGAGACCGATCTTGGTGAGTACCTCATCCAGATCCGGGGCGAAACGCCAAGCCACATCATCGCCCCCGCCATCCATTTGACCCAGGATCAGGTCGAGGCCGACTTCCGGCGGCTGCATACCACCCTTCCGAAGGACCGCGTCCTCAATGAAGCGGCGCAACTGGTGGGTGAGGCTCGCCAGATCCTGCGGGAGAAATTCTTGGCGGCCGACGTAGGCATCACCGGCGCGAACTTCCTCATCGCTGAAACCGGATCGTCGGTGATCGTCACAAACGAGGGCAACGGTGACCTGACGCAGTCGCTCCCCCGCGTGCACATCGCCGTCGCCTCGATCGAGAAAATCGTGCCCACCCGAGAGGACGTGAGTGCGATTCTGCGCCTGCTCGCACGCTCGGCCACGGGGCAGGAATTTTCCACCTACACCACCTTCTCCACCGGCCCGCGCCGTTCTGACGATCCTGATGGCCCCGAGGCCTACCACGTGGTCATTCTGGATAATGGCCGCTCGGAATTGCTGGGGACGGCTTTCCGGGAGGTGCTGCGCTGCATCCGTTGCGGCTCCTGCATGAACCATTGCCCCGTCTATGCGGCCATCGGTGGGCACGCGTACGGCTGGGTTTATCCGGGACCGATTGGGGCGGTGCTGACGCCAGCGCTGATCGGCGTCCGCGAGGCAGCGGATCTGCCCAATGCCTCGACCTTTTGCGGGCGCTGCGAACAGGTCTGCCCGATGAAAATTCCGCTGCCGAAGCTCATGCGCCACCATCGCGAGGCCGAGTTCGAGCTGGGGGGACCGTCGCGCCGCTTCCGGCTCGGCCTCAAAGCCTGGGCATGGCTGGCCACCCGGCCGGGCCTCTATCACGTGACGATGCGGCTGGCTGCGGCTTTCCTGGGTGCGCTCGGCCGCCGCCGGGGCGCGTTCCGCTGGCTGCCGCTGACAAGGGGGTGGACGCAGCACCGCGATTTCCCAGCACCACAGGGCCGGACGTTCCAACAGCTCTGGGCGGAGCACAAGGCGGGAGCACCGAGATGACAAGCCGCGACGCCATCCTGTCGAAAATCCGGGCGGGCCTCGGTGCCAAGGTGAGCGAGGCCGAGCGGCGGCAGATCGTCAATGATCGCCTTGCGGCTCGCGCACGCCACCTGATCCCCGCACGCGTTAAGGAGAAGTCACCTCACCAGCTGCTTGCGCTGTTCCGCGGATTTCTGGAGCGCGAATCCGCCACGGTGCTGGAAGTCGACTCGAGGCAGCAAATTCCTTCCGCGATCGCCAACTATCTGCGGTCGAACAACCTGCCAGCACGCATCCGTGTGGGCGGCGACACCATGCTCACCCAGCTCCCCTGGGGTTCAGAGCCACACCTCGAAATGCTGCTGGGCCGTGCACAACCCAATGACGGTGTTGGCCTATCCCGGGCGGCAGCCGCGGTAGCCGAAACCGGCACGCTGGTGATGGCATCGGGACCAGACAACCCGGTGACCCTCAATTTCCTTCCGGAAACACACATTGTCGTCGTCGAGCAGGCCAATCTCGTGCCTGCCTACGAGGATGCGTGGGACCTCATTCGCGCCCGGTTTGGCCCGAATGGGATGCCGAGGACGGTCAATTTCATATCCGGCCCGTCACGCACCGCAGATGTTGGCGGCAAGCTCGTCATGGGCGCTCACGGTCCGCGCCGCCTGTGCGTCATCGTGGTGAAAGAGCCCGCCAGCAGTTGACCTGCCGAAACCTTGGAGACTGCTGGTTCGCGAGCCAATTCGGGAGGTCACTTCCGACTTGAGATGCAGCGCCTCATGCAGGCGGCGAACTGAGCATCGCAGGAGGACGACCCCTTGGTCGCAATGCGGCACTGGTTGTACTGGGCACGGCAGGACGCCGTGCACGCGCCCCCCTGAGCGAGCTTCATCTCAGAGGCGAGCGGCACCGAAACCGCCACACCTCCGAAAATAAATCCCATCACGAGGAGCCTGCGAAACACCTATGGACCTCCTGTCCCGAGCGCAGGTGACTTAAGCTCCATTCGGATGAATACAGTCTGAACCGCCCACCCTCTACGGATTAAAGCTCAAAAGGCATAATCCGTAAAAACGTGGTTGATGTCCTGCTGCCACGGACCGTAATAGCGCTCGAGCAAATCATCAGCAGGCGTGCGGCCGCTTGCCGCGGTTTCCTCGACGAACGCGAGGTGAATTGTCTCGTCCTGCTGCCGGGAGTTGCGCCTGTCGCGGTTCTTGAGCCCCGTGCGTGCGATCGCGACCGCTTCGATTGCGATATCCTGAACCGTTCCGCGGCGAAAACGTGTCTGTAATGCCGTCTTGGGAACCGTATCGCGCAACTCTTGCCGCTCCTCGGCTGTCCAGCTCTTCACAAGGTCCCAAGCGGCATCGAGCGCCGTTTGATCATAAAGCAGACCAACCCAGAATGCAGGCAGCGCGCAAATCCGCCGCCAGCGGCCGCCATCGGCGCCCCGCATTTCGAGGAAGCGCTTCATCCTGACTTCGGGGAACAGGGTTGTCAGGTGATCAGACCAGTCATCCAGCGTTGGCCGCTCACCGGGTAGTTGCGGGAGCCGGCCTTCCATAAAATCGCGAAATGATGCCCCCGCCACGTCGATGTACTTACCATTCCGATAAACAAAGTACATCGGCACGTCGAGCGCGTAGTCCGTGTAGCGCTCGAACCCCATACCGGGCTCGAAAACGAAGGGCAGCATCCCGGTGCGGTCCGGGTCGGTGTCTCGCCACACCTCCGAGCGCAGCGATTTGAAACCGTTGGGTTTGCCTTCCTTGAACGGGGATGCCGCGAACAATGCCGTCGCAATCGGCTGCAAGGCGAGCGAGACACGGAATTTCTTTACCATGTCCGCCTCGTCGCCAAAGTCGAGATTCACCTGGATGGTGCAGGTCCGATACATCATGTCCAACCCCTGGCGGCCCACCAGGGGCATGTACCGCGTCATCACCGCGTAGCGCTGCTTGGGCATTCGCGGCGTCTCTTCGAGCGTCCATTTCGGCGAGAAGCCTACCCCGAGAAACCCAAGACCAAGTTGCTTGCCGACATCGGCCACCTGTTCCAGGTGCACCCGGGCTTCCGCACAGGTTTCATGCAACGTCTCGACCGGGGCGCCGGACAGCTCGAATTGTCCCCCCGGCTCGAGCGAAATCGTTTCGGCTCCTTCGCCCTTGGGCCGCTTGAGGGCGATGATGTTTTCGCCCTCCATGATCGGCTCCCAACCGTAACGCGCGATGAGCGCCTCCATCAGCGCGCGAATGCCGCGCGGTCCCTCGTAGGGAACCGGGCTGAGCGTGTCGGTGTAAAAGGGGAACTTCTCGTGCTCCGTCCCGATCCGCCAATCCGACTTGGGCTTCGAGCCGTCCGCGATCCACTGCACCAGATCGTCTCGCGAACGGACGATTGGGCTCTCGGACGCTCCATCCTGGCGGGTCGACATGAGGACCTCTGCTTGTTCGATAGTTCGGGACTGCAGAATTCTCGCTGCTTTATCCCGCCCTTCGGTCAGAGCACAAGACTTCCTTCGCTCTATCGGACGGGCGCTCAAGCATTTGCGATCAACCTCGCCAGTCGCCAAGCACCGCGTTGACCAAAGCCAGAGCGGCAACTGCCGCCGTGTCCGCACGCATGATCCGGGGCCCGAGCGATAGCTGCAAGGTGAATGGAAGCCGCAAAAGCTGTTCCCGCTCCTCCGGCGAAAATCCTCCCTCCGGACCAATGAGCACGGCGACCGGCCCTGGCTTAAGGGTGGCCAACGCTTCGATCGGGTTCTTGATCGGAGCGCGCTCGTCACAAAACACGAGCGGCCGCCCCGGGTCCCACCTGGCAAGCACCCGATCCAGCTCCTCCGGCTCGCCGATCTCAGGCACGCGGAAGATCCCGCACTGCTCTGCCGCCTCGATCACGTTGGCTCGCATGCGCCCGAGATTGACGCGCTCGGCCACGGTATGTCGTGTAAGGATCGGTTGCAACGACGCAACGCCGAGCTCGGTCGCCTTCTGGACCATGTAGTCGAGCCGTGCCCTTTTCAACGGCGCAAACAGATAGTAGACGTCGGGGCCGCTCTCCTGCGGCCGCAGCTGCTCCAACGCTTCCAATGCGCAGCCGCGCTTACCTACGAGATCGACCCGCGCCCGCCATTCGCCGTGCCGGCCATTGAACACGAGAATCTCCGCGCCTGATGCAAGCCGGAGAACATTGCGTAGGTAATTCGCCTGCGCGTCCGTGCAGGGAAAGGACGCACCAGCGTGAAGATCTGCTTCGACGAAAAGACGTTGAGCCGTGAAGTCGTGAATAGCCATGCCGCCTGATAGCGCACGAAACGACGCCGTGGTAGTCCACTGCCGGCCGAAGCGCCACATCCCACCCCGGACGGCTCATTTTGGCCCGAGCCGGTTGACATCGGTGAGTTACGCTGATTGACCCTTCGCAGCCTCGTTTCAGTTTGCGTATCCAGTCCAAATGAACTCGACGAGCGAGACATCCAAGATCATCGCCGACGCCCCCCCTGACAACTGGGTGGACCGGTACGCGCCTGCCAGCGTGCAGCCCTATCTGAAGCTCGCGCGGTTGGATCGCCCGATCGGCTCGTGGCTCCTTTTGTTCCCCTGCTGGTGGTCTTTGGCGCTCGCTGAGCTTTCCAAGGGACGGCCGTATCCAAACCTTTGGTACATGCTGCTGTTCCTCGTGGGCGCATTTGTCATGAGGGGCGCCGGCTGCACGTGGAACGATATTGTCGACCGGAATTATGACGCGCGAGTTGCACGCACGGCCAAGCGGCCGATCCCTTCAGGCCAAGTCAGCGTCACTCAGGCGCTCCTGTTCGGGGTAGTCCTGTCGCTGATTGGACTCGCCGTCCTGGTGCAGTTCAACACGTTTACGATTTGGTTAGGAATTGCCTCGCTGGCGCTTGTCGCGATTTACCCATTTTCAAAACGTTTTACTTTCTGGCCCCAAGTTGTATTGGGGCTTACATTCAAGTGGGGAGCACTGGTCGGCTGGTCGGCGATTTACGGCACCCTGGAGCCGACAGCCTTTGTGCTCTACGCTGGCTGTGTCCTCTGGACCATCGGTTACGACACCATCTACGCTCATCAGGATAAGGAGGACGATGCCCTCCTCGGCCTCAAGTCGACGGCGTTACGCTTCGGTGAGGCGACGCAGAACTGGGTGGCCGGCTTTTATGGCGGGGCAGTCGTGCTTTGGGCCATAGCCGGCTTTCTTGCCGGCGCGCATTTGATCTTCTTTACGGCGCTCGCTCTGGTTGCCATTCAGCTGGCCTGGCAGGTCAGCACGCTCAATATAAATGATCCTGCAAACTGCCTCCGCCGCTTCCGTTCCAATCGCGATGTCGGGTGGGCCCTGCTTTTGGGGCTCATAGCCGATATGGCGATATCGGCCCTCGCCGGGCTGGCCTGATCCAAGCTGCCGCAGATCAAGCAAGCTTCTGTTAACGCGCTTGACTCTGCGGTTTCGTTTTGCTTACCGCCCCGATAGTTGAAAAGGCTCCCCTTCACAAAATTTTTCAAGAATCCCACCGGAAGCTCTCTCGAGATTGAAACTCGCCCTATTCGCAACCATTTCATTCGCCGAGAGGGCGAAAGAAGCTCGTGCTGGCGGTCGCAATGTCCCAAGCCTCACCCAGGTACTCGAGTGGAGAAGAGAGTTTCAACCGATTAAAGGCGTGGCAGCTCGTCGTGAACTGCTTCAGCCGATCAACTTTCGCCGAGCGTCTCACGCCAATAGCGCTGGCTGGTGCTCGAGACGCGGTCGCCCGACTCACGCACCCGTTTCATGATGAGATCGAAGAACTTCTCGGCATCCTCGCGGCCGACCAGTTGCTTGAGCGAACGGATGATGCGGGTGATTCGCAAGTGATTGTGATTTGTTGGTACTAGCCAATGGTCATTTTCGGCGTAGAACCTTTTCATGCGTTCTGCAGAACGTTTCAGGTTCGTTTGGCAAGACTGATCGGCTCGGATTGCCTCGATATCGGCAGCCGTCAGGACGGGAGAGCCAGGCACTGCCGCGCTTGGCGTATCCAAGGGAAAAAGCCATTGAATGAAGTCGTGATAGGCTTCAAGCTGCTTATCCGTGAAGCTCAAAATGTCCTCAAGTCGCCTCCCGCGGGAGTCCCGGCCTTCGCCAGACAAAAACAACACGAGATCTGAACGCTCTTTGGCTGACATTGCATACTCCTTCTACGACCAAAGGCGAATCGTCGCATTTGTTTTTGCAGTTAATAACTTGAGAACCACATCAATGTGAAATAACACATCATCCACTTATTTCCCCCCGTGGATCGATGAACATCTCGGATCAACATAGGAGGTAGCAATGGCTAGACCGAGCAAAGTCGAAAACATGTCGTACAAGGAGCTCCTGGACCTCCAAAAGCGGGTTCAGGCGGCCATAGAGGCTCGCCGCCAGCAGGAGCAGGAGCAGGTCAGAAAGAAAATTCTGGAGCTTGCCAAGAAATCCGGCCTCGACGTGAGTGAGCTGCTTGGGTCCAAGGCCAAGGCTCCGCGCAGGGCTAAGAAGGCTCCAGCCGTCAAATATCGCAATCCTGCTAATCCCAGCCAGACCTGGACGGGCCGTGGCCGCAAGCCGAAGTGGCTTGTTGAGGCTCTCCAGAAGGGCGCGAATATCGAAAAGTTCGCCGCTTGAACCAGGCGCGAGCTACGCCCCAAAGTTGTTTGCCATCAGTTTTGGCAATCCTGAGCAACATCGCCGGCGCTACTCAGTGCCGGTGATGTTGCGTCTTATTCAGAGTTCCCATCTGCCAACCCGTGCCCCGAACTCTGGCCCGAGAGCTTTCAGCCCGGCCTCAGTCCTGTATGAACATTCTGACCTCTTCCTGCGTGACCTTGCCGTCTTTGTCGGCATCGATCGCGCCGAAAATGCGTTTGTGGATGTCCATCACCTCTTCGAATGAAAGGGCACCATCGCCGTCCGCATCGGCAATGGCGAAGGCCAGCTTCATTGCATGCCTCCGCATTCGCATTTTTCGGTGATGCCTCGGGCCGTCGCGGCGCATGGCGGTGCGATCCCTCGCAGTTGGCGACTCTTGCGGCCCAATTTGCAGCTGCCCCGGCGGGGACGGTGGCGTAGCTTGAGCGAGGATCAAGCTGGGGGGATAGTCATGGCTGGTTGCTGCAACAGCCAAACCTCCAGCCAAGATAGCAGCGAAGGCAGTGAAACCGAAAGCGGCAGTTCTCGACAGTTTATCGCGCATTGGGATCTCCTGGTTGAGAAAGGACTCCCTGCGCCGAAATGGCCCCACCCGCTCGGATACCGCCTAACCTGTGCCAAAGCCTGCAGGTTCCCGTGCCGACCCTGGCAATTTCCGAACTTGTCATCCGTCAAAAGAGATAGACCGGAACAGCAGAACGCTTGTCTGTGTTTCGAAGCAGCTGCTCAAGCAGTTGAAGTGGCTGTTCCGCCCCAGAAAAAAGTTGTTGCCTCAATTGAGTATGGCCAAACCAATATCAGGTATCAGGCCCAATTTGCCGCGAGGGCAGCGAGCGGGAGGAAGAACAAAAAAAGCCTCCGGCTCGAACACCAGAGGCCCCTTTTCAACTCTTGAACTTTTCAATTTCGGGACGAGGGGGTTCGACCCGAACAGCGTCGGACAAGCTCGATTCACGGGGCAAGGACACTATCGACTTTAATCCGCCGGGTGATCTGCCGGTGATCTCGCCGGAGCGAGCTGCCACCAGTCCCCGCCGCGGACGAGACTGCGCGCCGCCAGGAGAACGGCACCATAGTTGATCCCGGCCTGCTCTGCGGCTGCGATCACCTCGGCCCGAGGCCGCGGCCCTGCTGCGAGCGCTTTGTGCAAGAACTCGCAAGCTCTAGCATACATCGTCATGGCCACCTCCTTTGGCCAATGAGGCTGCCGCCGATGCCGCCTAACTACAAGTGGTGCTATCGAGATCTCCACAATCAATAGATGTAGGTCGGTGCGAGGGAACATCGGATGTATGAGCCGGTTCCCGTATCCGTGACCGTCCCAGCGACGCGTTACAGGCGAGGTCCATAGATGGGCATTGACGTTTCCGATCACTTGGAAGCTCACCCAGTGTCAGCACGCGTTCCGTTGCTTGCTGAACCCACCCGCGACCCCAATTGGGTCATTGTTGACGAAGGTTTTACCCTTACTCGTGAGCACGAGGTCGAATCGCTGTTCTCGGTTGGGAATGGCCATTCTGGAACCCGTGGATCACTTGCCGAAGGTAGTCCCATGTCCACCCCTGCGACTGTTGTTGCAGGGGTTTACGATGCCCAGCCTGGAACCGTCGCCAGCCTCGTGACGATTCCCGATTGGACTCACCTTTCCATTACGATCGACGGTCACACCTTGCGCATGGACCGTGGCCACAGCCTCGAGCACCGGAGAATCCTCGATTTCCGGCAGGGCCTGCACTGGAGGGAGTGGCGGTATCAGGATGCCGACGGGCGGATCACGCGAATTCGTTTCTGCCGCCTGGCCTCTCTCGCGGATCGAAATCTGCTGGTTCAGTGCGTCTGGATAACACCCGAGAATTACGACGGGCAAATTGTAGCCGATGCCCATTTGATCGGATTAGCTACGCAAATCGTCAACAATCGCACCAAGGTTGCCGTAGCGGTCGCAGACCGCATTGTCGGGCCGGACGCGGAGGAGATCGGCGCCAGCGAATTGATGGATGGCAGGCGCGGTTTCCAGGTAACCGCAGGTCAAACCTACCGCATTGATCGGGTTGCTGCTCTATACACCTCCCGCGAAACTGACCGACCCGACGAGAAGGCCCGGAGGCATTCGTCCGAAGCCCTCCGAAACCTGGAAAACGTTGTCGAGCGACACTGTCAGGCATGGCTGACGAAATGGCGGGAGGCTGACTTACAAATCAAAGGCGATCGTTTTGCCCAACAGGCCATGCGGTTTGCCTTTTATCACTTGATGAGCTCTGCCAACCCTCAAGACGAATTCGTATCCATTGGTGCCCGCGGGCTGACAGGGCACGGTTATCGAGGACACGTTTTCTGGGACACGGAAATTTACATGCTGCCGTTCTTTCTCCTCTGCGAGCCGGCGGCGGCACGTGCTCTCGTAATGTACCGCTATCACACATTGCCCGCAGCGCGCGCCAAGGCAGCTCGGAATGGATATCAGGGTGCTCTTTACCCCTGGGAATCAGTCGATGGCGAAGAGGCGACGCCACCTTACGCCATAGCTCCCGACGGTGAGGTCGTCCGCATTCTCACCGGTGAGCAAGAGCAGCATATCAGCGCCGATGTGGGCTATGCGGTCTGGAATTACTGGTGGTCGACGGGCGACGATTCGTTCCTGCTAAGTGCGGGTCTCGAAATTCTCATCGAAACAGCGCGATTTTGGGCTAGCCGGGTCGCGCGCGAGGAAGACGGCCTTTATCACATTCGCGGCGTCATTGGGCCTGACGAATACCACGTGGCGGTCGATGACAACGCCTACACAAACGGCATGGCGCAATGGAACCTGGAGACGGCGGCCGAGCTCACCGCCTTGGTTGCTGAGCAGTGGCCCGAAAGCTGGCAAGCGCTCCGTTACCGGTTGGGTTTTGAAGACGAAGAGCGGGAAAGATGGACTCAAATCGCTCGCGACATGTACACCGGATTTGACGAGAAAACCGGGCTTTTCGAGCAATTCCGAGGCTACTTCAAGCTAGAGGACATCGACCTCACCCCCTACGAATCCCGGGCTGCACCGATGGACATCCTGCTTGGACGTGAGCGCATCGCGCAGTCACAAGTCCTCAAGCAGCCGGACGTCCTGATGCTGATCTACCTCCTTTGGGACCGCTTCCCTGAGGACGTTCGCAGAGTGAATTTCGAATACTACGAGCGGCGTTGCGACCACGGCAGCTCACTCAGCCCGGCCATCCATGCCCTCCTGGCGGCACGCCTCGGCAAAATGCAGCTCGCTGAGCAGTATTTTCGCCAATCCGCGGAAATCGATCTCGCCAACAACATGGGCAACGCAGCCGCCGGCGTGCATGTGGGCGCCCTCGGCGGGCTGTGGCAGGCGGTGGTGTTCGGCTTTGCCGGGCTCAACCTCAGCCAAAATGATCCAACGTACGATCCCAAACTTCCCGCCAGCTGGCAGCGCCTTTCCATGCGCTTTCACCACCGCGGGCGTTGGCACGACGTGACGCTGTCCAACAGCGGCGATCCCATCAACACAGCAGTGAGTGCTTCATAATGAACGAGCCGGTCATTCTCGTCCCGCTTGATGGCACAGAGCAGGCACTGGCCGCGGTGCCAGTCGCGAAGGTGCTGAGCCAAATTGGACACATGACGGTCCGCGCGCTCCACGTCAGCGATGAGAAACTGCGCGAGACGGAGTTGCGGGATCGTCTGGCGCACGGGACGCCAATCCTGGACGACGTGTCGCTCGAGTCGCGCACCGGGGCGCCGGCCGCTGAAATCCTCCGCGCGGCCCGCGAGCTCAACTCTCGCCTTGTCGTCATGTGTCGGCACAGCCGGCCGCAACGAGCGGAAGTCATGGGCCGCACGGTCACAGATGTCATCCGCGAGGCCCCTTGTCCCGTGGTACTCGTCCCTCCCGAGCGCGGCACTGTCGTGTGGCGCCTTCAGCACGTGCTGGTCCCGCATGATGGCACGCCAACGACCAGTGCCGCCCTCCTCCCGGCGATCGACCTCGCCAGCCAGGCCGAGGCGGAGCTTCACGTCGCCCATGTGGCCCAAGCCAAGGGTGCGCCCGAGGAGCCCGGAGCCTTCACGACGCCGCGATACATCGACCATCCCCAATACGATTGGCCATCATGGAGCAACGAGTTCGCAAAACGCCTCGCCAGCCTGTGCCCGCTGGACCATGTCAGGGTGCGCATCTCGCTGGCCCGGGGGGAGCCCGCCATGGAGATCCTGCGCCTCTCCGAACAGCAGTCCACGGATCTCATCGTGCTCGCCTGGAGAGGAAGGTGGGATATTCCCCACGCGCGCGTTCTCAAGAAGGTGCTGCGCGCGGCGACCTGCCCCGTACTGATCCTGCGCACGTCTGGAACCGAGACTGAGGGCGCAAGATTAGAGCTTGCGAGCACATGTCGGCCCGATTGAAGCCGTCCGGACACACCCTTTCGCCGGGACGACTCGGTTCTTTGACACTTTTGCGACACGGCTCAGCTCAACATGCGCCGGCCGCATTGCTGCAATGCGGTATACCGCCTACCGCAAGTGCGAAAAGGCGAGTATATGAAGGGCAAACCTGGGAGGACGGCGCTTAGATCGTCCCTCTAGAAAACGAGATCGAAACTCCTAGCAGAGCTGAGTTGAGCATGAGCACTGAAATCGCCTACGACGTCCGTGCAATTCCCCAGTCAACCTCCGAAAAGGGGAAGTCGACCGGTTGGCTCCAGCGGATCTACAACCGCCTCCTGGCGGCTCGCGAAGCCCAGGCGACCCGGTATCTCCTGGACTACCTCTCCGGCTTGAGCGACACACGGCTCGCTGAGCTGGGGTACACGGACGAGCAGATCCAGCAAATCCGGAAGGGCCGTCTGCCGAACTGAGCGGCCGACCCCACAGTTTCTGAGATCAGTTCTCCGAGATCTACGCAATCGCTCTGGCTGGAACGTAGCCGTTCCGGCCAGACGCGTTTGTGTGCCTTGGACAAAGCAGGGTGAGATGTCATGAGCAGCACGTCACGGTCAGTGCCGCTGGGTACGCATGCCCAGGCGCGATCCCATGCCGAGCACTTCGTCCGGGCGCTGCTCCGCCGCGCCACTACCTTCATGGATAGGCTTCGCAAGGCTGCGGAGGAGCGCCGAACTCGGAAGCACCTTGCCACCCTCCCCGATCATCTGTTGCGGGACATCGGGGTTGCGGAGGGCGAGATTCACCGCATCCGGGTCTGCGAGCGGTTTACGCCGCGCGCTTGGGCTGAGCGAATGGGCGAGCGGCACCTTTTCGATCTTTGACCAACGTCAGTGTCGACCAGCCGGCGATGCGCCGGTGGTCGACCAATGAGAATCCATGAGACCGGTAGGCGGCAATGACGCGCTCCGACTCCCGGACGAGCAGACCGGAAAGGATGACCACGCCCCCTGGCCTGACAGCCCGCGCCATGTCTTGCGCGAGCGCAACGAGAGGATCGGCCAGGATATTTGCCAGGATTAGATCATAGCTGCCTTCGCGAACGCGATTGCGCGGCAGGCCGTCGGCCACCCACATCCGAACGCGCCCTCCAACGCCGTTGAGGCGGGCGTTCCTGCGCGCCACAGAGATCGCCACTGGATCGTTGTCGCTCGCGTCTATCCTCGCCCTGGGGAGTGCGCGAGCCGCCGCAATGGCGAGCACCCCCGAGCCACAACCCAAATCCAGCACATTTTCGAACTGATACCGGCGCGTCGCCCGATCGAGCGCCAGTAGGCACCCCTGCGTCGTCGCGTGGTGAGCCGTACCAAAAGCCTCGCCGGCGTCGATGAGCAAAGTGTTGGGTCCCTGAGGCACGACACCCCGATGATGGCTGCCGTGGATTGTGAACCGTGCCACGCTCACTGGTGGCAGCGCGGCTTGGGAGATGGCCACCCAATTCTCGTCGGGGATCTCCGTCACCTCGATCTGGGGGACGGCAAACGGCAGCAGAGCGCCGAGCTGTTGGGCCAGCCGCTCGCGATCAGGATGCTCGGCGTAGTAGGCCTCCACGATCCAACGATCGCCCGACTCGAACGCCGTGACCGCACCAGGGAGAGGCTCGACCAGGTCGGAGAGTGCACCGGACAGGGTGCGAGCCATGTCCTGGTCACGCGCGGCCATTACGACTTTGTGGGACGGCATCTGAACGAGATCCGGTGCTAATCGGCAACTGGCTTCCTGTAGTGCGGTAGCGCCTTAGAGCCGCCTAGTCGATCGGGCAAACCGCCGGGCGCTCATGTTGGCTCCATGAGCCGAGGCCGGAGCCAATCTCGGGCGCAAGGGTCCGCTGCGGCCGCCCCCGTTCAAACCGAAATCGTTAAGTATTTCAACCATATAGTTTTTTGATGCCTTTGTGGTGCGGACGAAACGATTAAGGTTTTCTAAAGCAAGGACATAGGAATTCGACTGCAGCGGCGGGACGCCCCGATAAAATGGTGGGGATGTCACAGTCATGCCGCTCTTGCCAGATAATCGGCATGCTGTCGTACCTGCATGGGGGCTGCTAGGTGCATCTACGCTTGGTTCCGCACCTTATTGTGTTGGCAGTGTCCGCGTTACTGCTCGGATCGGGTGCGGACAAGGCGTTCGCACGCCGAGGCGTCTTGCTGCCCGCCCTTTGCGATCATCGCGACGGCCGCCTGGTGGTACAGCCTTCGGAGCCGACCACCCACGAGATCGTTACGGACCTGAAGCGCCAGGTGTTCTCGGTTTGCCGGCCTGGGCGTCCCGACCGTTGCCAGCCGATGATGGTCTACCAGTTCGAGGTGGCCTGCGGCTCCGTGCACGTGCCGTGGATGGACCTCGCGACAGCCCTCTTGTCCGGAAGCGGAACTTCCGCGTGGATCGAGGGTGAGCGACTCCACATCAGACCGCGTTCGGTGCGGCCGCGCCTGGGCGATTGCGCCGACGGCGACCCGACGACCGGCTTCATGCGGAAGTGTGAGCCCTGGGAGCTGGATCAGTTGGGAGCGGAATGGGTGCTGCCGCCCGGCTTTGCGCCGGTTCACGAGGTCGGAGCCAAGTTTGTCGACTTGCCCCCACCCGCCCCGCCACCTTTACCAGAGCCGCGGGTAACCGCTTTCGATAGTGAACAGCTTCAGACCCCAAGTGAGTCAGCAGCGGTCCCACCCAGCGCATCTGCCGACGCTGAGCGCCTCTGGGCGCACGAACACGCTACGCCTCCTGACACCCAAGAAGACATCGCCCGTACACAGCCCAGCCCGGAAGCCGAGGCAGCCTACGAGCCGTACGATGCTGCTGAGTCCGCCATGTCCTCACCTGGGGGCAGCCAGAGCACAGCCAGCATCGAGCACAGGGACCCCAGCGCTTTCGTACGCAACGTTTCGGAGGCCATCGCAGCCGCTGCATCGGCCGAGCCCGAAGCTGCCGCCGACGCTGCTGAGCCGGAGGCCACCAGCTCCGTTCGCGGCTGGTCGGCGATGCTGGAGTTCGCGAGCAGCAAAGCCGTTACCTGGTTGTCGGACTCGTTCTTGAGCGCGTTCGAACCCCTAGCCGCCGCTCTCAAGGACCCGAAACTGGAGAATCAGGTCACGGCGGCGCTGATGGGCATTGCCCTTTTGTCCTGCCTGGTTTCCGGAATCGGCTGGTACTCGGTGCGGGCTCGCCGCGCCAGGGCGCCCGCTTTCAGGGTAAGCGCCGATGGAAGGCAACCTGTTGTCCACACCTTCCGGCCGCCGAGCAAGAGGGAGGCCCAATCTCAGGACGGCGCGGACCAAACCTCAGGTACGGCCCTTGTCGCTCCCACGGACGAGAAGATCTGCGGAGAGCTGTGTCGCACAGCGCACAACCTGTTGCAACAGATCGAGGTCCGGGTGGACGACCTGCAGGGCGTGGCACCCCTCCGTCGCGTTCTTCAGCGCGAGATGCGCAGCTTGGAACAGTTCCTGACGGCTGTGATGACCGCCTCTCCTCAAGAGCCTGAGGAATGGCGGCGGATGCGTAACCGCCTGCAGCGAATTGTTCGGGAGCTGCATAGACTTCGCGATATCGTTGAAGGAGCCTACCGCAGCCTCTCTGCGGGCGGGTTCACCAGCCGCGAGCCGCCGCGGGACAAGTACGAGGCCTACGAGGCGCTTGGCGTCAATCCGGATGTCGATCTGCGGACGCTGAAGAAGCTCGTGGACGCGCTACGCGCCTGCTGGCATCCGGATCTCGCAAAGGACCCGACCGACCGAGCGAACCGCGAGGAGCGCATGAAGCGGATCAACATCGCCTGGGACATCATCACGTCGAAGCGCCAAGAGGCGTGACCTCCTGCACAGCCCAAGTCACGCCCCCGTAAAGAAGTGACGAGCGCTACGCGCTTCTATTTTGACGTCTCAGATACAAACAGGCCGGACGGTGTCCGGCCTGTTAGGCCTTGTTCCGACGAAATCGTCTCAGCTATTTGACCGATTGGGGGAGGTCAGCTGCGGCGCGATCTCGGACGGATCCTTCACCTTGCGGGAGCGGCTGTCGAAGCTTGCCCCTTGGTCAATGGCGAGAGCCTGGCTATGGATGTCGCCTTCGACCACGGCGCTCGAATGCAGCACAACGCGCGAGCCCAGGATCGCACCCTGCACCTTGCCGTAGACGTCGACCGTTTCGGCGGCGATGGTGCCGCTGATGACCGCCTCCTCACCGACCGTCAGCTTCACGCTGTGCAGATCAGCCTGAATGTTGCCATTGACGCGCAATGAGCCCTGGCAGCGAATTGTAATTGCCTGCCCCTCAATGGTGAGGTCGTTGCCGATTACGGACTCGTTAGCGTCCTGCCCGGACGTGCCAGAATAGCTATTGGTGCGTATCGGAGTTGGTGTTGGAGTGCCTGTCGCCTGATCCATTGTCTTGATCTGCAGCGGGTCGATGTTGCCGGACCTCGGCTCGGGCTTGCGTGTGAAGACCATTACTCTGAACTCCCCTCGAGTACTATTTCCGGCGCGAGCATCCGCTCCGGAGGTGGTCGAATTGTGTCATTCGACCACGGAAGTTCAAGTCCGAAGCTTCAGCCGGCAGACTTTACGGGAGTACCCTTTAGACTCGATCGACGAAGCTGTCGACAACGCGTTTGCGGCCCGCCTTGTCGAAGTCGACCGTCAGCTTGTTGCCATCGACCTCGGCAACCAGACCGTACCCGAACTTTTGGTGGAAGACCCGCTCTCCCCCTTGGAATGACGACCGGCCGGTCGAGGAGGCGACAAGCTCCCCTTCAATCGTCAGTGGTCCGCGGCTCGGCCGCTCGCCCTGCCGCCAGCGCTGCTGCGCCCGCTGCCAACCCGGCGTCTGGTAGTTGGCTTGAAAGCTTCCACCGAGATCGTCGAAACGGCTCCGACCGTAAGGATTGGCGGCAAACCGATCGAACTCAGCGTAGGGACCGCTGAACCTGCTCGGCGCTTCCACCACCTCGACATGCTCAGGCGGCAGCTCATCGACAAAGCGCGACGGAATGGCTGGTTGGTACAATCCCCGTGTGCGGCGGTTCTGGGCGAACGAGATGAACACCTGCCGCCGGGCGCGCGTCAGACCCACATAGGCCAAGCGCCTTTCTTCCTCGAGGCCGGCCTGGCCATTCTCGTCGAGTGAGCGCTGATGCGGGAACAGCCCCTCCTCCCAGCCGGGGAGGAAGACCACGTCGAACTCGAGCCCCTTCGCCGCGTGCAGCGTCATCAACGACACGCGGTCGTCGGTGTCGGTTTGATCCGCGTCCATGACGAGCGAGACGTGCTCGAGGAAGCCGGCGAGCGACTCGAACTCGTCCATGAAGCGGATCAGCTCCTTCAGGTTCTCGAGCCGCGACTGCGCCTGGGGCGAGCGATCCTGCTGCCACATGGCCGTGTAGCCGGACTCGTCGAGGATCAGCTCGGCGAGCTCCGTATGCTTCATCGAACCCACGAGGCCACGCCAGCGCTCGAATGAGTTGAGCAAATCAATGAGCGACTTGCGCGCTTTGCCGCTGATCTCCTCCGTCTCGGTGATGGCGCGCGCCGCGTGATAGAGGGGCACGTCCTTTGCGCGGGCCAGCGCATGGATGCGTTTCATCGTGGTGTCGCCCAGCCCGCGCTTCGGCACGTTGATGATGCGCTCGAACTTGAGATCGTTGGCGGGATTGAGCGTCACCTCCAGGTAGGCGATCGCATCCTTGATCTCCTGGCGCTCGTAGAATCGCGGACCGCCGATCACCCGATAGGGCAGACCCAGCGTCATGAACCGGTCCTCGAATGCGCGCATCTGGAACGAAGCTCGCACCAGGATGGCGATCTCGTTGAGCGGCTGTCCAGCGCGCTGCATCGCCTCAATGTGCTCGCCGATCGTGCGCGCCTCCTCCTCGTCGTCCCAGACGCCGGTGACGATCACCTTGGAGCCAAGGCCATCGTCCGTATGCAGCGTCTTGCCGAGCCGGCCCCGGTTGTGCGCGATGAGCCCGGACGCCGCACCGAGGATGTGGCCGGTGGAGCGATAATTGCGCTCGAGCCGGATCACCTTCGCGCCCGGGAAGTCCTTCTCGAACCGCAGAATGTTCTCCACCTCGGCGCCGCGCCAGCCGTAGATGGACTGGTCGTCGTCGCCGACGCAGCACAGATTGAGCGATGTCGAGCCCTGGGCCAGCAGCCGCAGCCAGAGATACTGGGCGACATTGGTGTCCTGGTACTCGTCCACCAGCATGAAGCGAAAGCGGCGCTGATAGTCGGCCAGGACGTCAGGGTGCTCGCGAAACAGCCTGAGGCCTTCGAGCAATAAGTCGCCGAAATCAACTGCGTTGAGCTCCTTCAGGCGCTTCTGGTAGTCGGCATAGAGCGTCGCCCCCTTGCCGTTGGCAAAGGCGAAGCTCTCACCTGCCGGCACCTGGCTTGGCGAAAGCCCCCGATTCTTCCAGCTGTCGATCAGCGCAGCCAGCTGACGGGCTGGCCAGCGATCGCTATCCACGCCACCCGCCTCGATGACCTGCTTCATGAGACGGAGCTGGTCATCCGTGTCGAGGATCGTGAAGCTGCTCTTCAAGCCCACCAGCTCCGCGTGGGTGCGCAGAATCCTGGCGCCGATCGAGTGGAACGTGCCGAGCCAGGGCATGCCTTCAACGGCGCCGCCGATGAGCTGCCCGACGCGCTCCTTCATCTCGCGCGCCGCCTTGTTGGTGAAGGTGACGGCGAGGATCTGGCTCGCTCGTGCGCGGCCTGAGGCGAGGATGTGGGCGATGCGCGTCGTGAGCACGCGCGTCTTGCCGGTGCCGGCACCGGCCAAGACCAGCACGGGACCGTCGAGCGCCTCGACGGCTTCGCGCTGCGCTTCATTGAGACCCGCGAGGTAGGGCGGCTCTGCAGCCCGCAAAGCCCGTTGCGACACGGTCAGACCATCTGCAGGGGATCGCCCGCCTGATTCGGCCGCGGGACGAACAGACTCGGCCGGGTTTGGTACCTGGTGCTTACGATTCGACTGCATTGCCTAAATATAGCACGCCAAAAGCGGCAAATCCGGTGCCTGCGGCAGCCACGCACAGGCTATTGAGCCTCTCCGTGCCGTCGAAACCGGAAAGATGTCCCAACTTTCCGCGAGCTGTGCGATAAAGCGGAACGTCAGGGCATCCGCGCCGGTTGACGCCGAGCAGCTGTACCGGAGTGGTCCTCGCGCCCAGCGGTCCGGATAAGACCTGATGCGATTTACACGACCACGCGGAGTAGGTTGAGCATGAACGGCGCACTCCTCTGGATCGCCGGCCTCATTGTCGCGCTGCTCGCTGCGCTGTTCGCGGTGCCCTACGCCGTGGACTGGAACGGCTACCGCGGCGTCTTCGAGGAGCAAGCCTCCCGCATGCTCGACCGAGAGGTCCGGATCGGCGGCGACGTCAGCCTGCGCCTGCTGCCCATGCCCTACGTCCGGTTCGAGAAGCCGCGCATCGCCGACGCCGAATACGGCGAGGCTCTGTTCCGGGCCGACAGTTTCACGATGTGGCTTGATTTGCCGTCGCTCGTTCAGGGCATTTTCGAAGCCAAGCAGGTGGAGCTGGAGCGGCCCGTCCTGCGGCTGCAGATCGAAGAGGACGGCGGAGGGAACTGGCGCAACTTCCGTATCCAAGAAGCAGCGCTGCCGTTCGTGCCGCGGGGAGTGGCGCTGCAGTCGGTCCATATCAATGAGGGCGTGCTCACGGTCCATGATGTTGCGGGCCAGCCTCTGACCAAGATCGAGATCGCGAACGCCGAGTTGTCGGCCCCTGCCCTCGAAGGGCCCTACCGGGTGCGGGCGGACGTCAGATGGAATAGCAAGGTCCGCGAGGTGCGCGTCTCTACCGCGGCACCCGATCCGGACGGCAGCACCCGGCTCAAGGTCACTGTACGTGCCCCCGATACGGGGAACTCGTACATGTTCGACGGCAGCGTCGTGGACCTGTTTGACCGACCGCAGTTCGACGGAAACCTGACCGCCGTCATTCCGATCACCAGCAATAGAGAGGGGTTGCGCCCAACCACCGCAGAGGGAGACGATCAGCCTTCCCTTCCTGCCGGGTTGCTCGCCAGAGGAGTCTTCGAAGTCCGGGCCAACGTCAGCGCCACCGCAATCAGCGCCAAGCTCAGCGATATCTCTTTCTCGTTCGAGCAGAACGGGCAGCCGCAACTGCTCACCGGCACCGCCGAAGCGAGCTGGCACGACCGTCCAGTGGTGAAAGCCAGCCTCGCGTCGCGGTGGCTCGATCTCGACCGGATCGCTGATGTCGATCCAGAGGCCAATGCGCTCACGGCGATCCGAAACTTGACCGCCAGTGTCATCGAGTTCCTGCCGACAGAGGCGGAGGTCGCTGCGAATCTTAAGATCGATCAGGCCAACCTGGCCGGCGATGTGATCAGTGATCTGACTGTGTCCATCGAGAACACTGGCGGCGGACTGACGATCAAACAGTTTCAGGCTGCGCTCCCCGGCAGCTCCCGCGTGGAGCTGGCGGGCTCGCTCTCGGGCTCAGGCACCGCCGAGGCATTCGACGGGGAAATCCTCCTGAGAGGCGGCAACTTCAATCGATTCATAGCGTGGGCAGCGCGGGGAACTCCGTTTGCCGAAGCGCGCAGCGACGCCGGATTTTCCTTCAGCGGTCGCCTCAAGCTGGGCGAAGAAGGGCTTGAGCTCACCAACGCGAGCGTGGACACGGGCCCGAACCGCCTGAACGGTGACGTCGCCTACCAGTGGGAGGGGCGCCGCAAGCTCGTGATTTCGCTCGAGACGGGGCACGCGGACATTTCCGGAGTTCTGCCCGGCTCCTTGGGTCCAGATCTGCTGAAGGCGAACCTCAGTGCCCTTGCGGGTGCCGACCCGGGTTCCGGCTTATCGGAGCTTGCTGCAAGCCTCGCCGAAGCCGACATTCGCCTGCACGTCCGCGCCGACGCGCTCACCGACGGAACACGGGTGTTGCACAACGTCGACGCGAACCTGGCTATAGAGAACGGCAACCTCAGCATCCCAAACCTGCGGGCCTACACGCCACAAGGCTTCAAGCTGGAGGTCGATGGCACGGTCCATGACTTCGCCAACAGAGCCACTGGCTCGCTATTCGGGGTCGTCGAAGCTTCAACACCAGCTGCCCTTGCCGAAGCGCTGAACATTGGCGCCCCCGACCTTGACCCCGGCAAAAGGCAGTGGCTTTCGGCCCTTGCTCCGCTGCGCCTCGCCTTCTCCATGCAGTTCGGCCAGCGTGACAGTACGGTTGCAGAGATCACCATCGACGGCACCGCTCATTCCAAGCCCCTCGTGGCGACCTTGCACCTTGCCGGAGGGATCGAGGGGTGGCGCGGGGCGCCTGTGGACGTGATGCTGACCTCCGATAGCCCCGAGGTTGCGCGCATCGCCCGTGGTCTGCTGCTCGGTGGACAGAACGCCAGCCAAACAGACACGGATGCGCCGAACGACGGCCGCCTCGTTCTGAAAGCGGTCGGCACGCCGGAGCACGAAACGGCTGTTCACCTCCAATTTGTCCAGGACGCGCTTCGGCTCTCGTTGCAGGGGCGTGGCTCTCTTCCGGCGAACGCCGATCCAAAATTCGAAGGCGAAATGGAGTTTGCGGCTGCGAGCACCGCTAGCGCCTTGCGCCTCGCGGGGCTGCCTCAGCCGGCTCAAGCCTCCGAAGGCGGGTTGAACGGGACGCTCGGCCTGAAGGCAGATGGCGGCCGTCTTACGCTTGAGCTTTCATCTCTGGACATCGCAGGGACACAGCTGACGGGCCAAATTCACTTGTCCGGCTCGGAAGGCGCCCGCGAGGTGGATCTCGATCTCAAGGCCGACAGCGCATCTCTGCCAGGTATCCTCGCGCTCGCGCTCGACGGCAGCATCGACGGCTTGCTCATTCGCGACCTCGCCGAAATCACCGATTGGCGCGACCGGCCATTCGACTTCAGCAATCTCGAGCACATCAGTGGACGCATCAAGCTCGAGGCCAAGACCCTGACACTCGGCGAGAGCTTCGCGCTGTCCGACGCTGTCATCGAGGCGGTCCTGGAGCCCGGCCGCATCACCATCACGAAGCTCGAGGGGCAAGCCCTCGGTGGTGCGGTGTCTGGCGCCTTCAAGCTCGAGAAGACCGCGGCCGGCGGCCAAGTTTCCGGTGCCTTCGGGTTCCACGAGCTCAAGTTGGATCAGATCAAAGGCGCCAGCGATGCCCCGCTTGGCGCCGGCGCATTGCAGCTTTCCTTGGAGTTCTCGGGGCAGGCCATTACCCCACGCGCCCTGCTGCCGGTGCTGACAGGCAAAGGAGAGCTTGTGTTGAAGTCTGCCCGGTGGGACCGGCTCTCCCCCAGAGCAATCGAGAAGGCGGCCGACACCATGCTGTCCAGCGACAACAACGAGGCGGCCGAGCCACTTGAGCAGCTCCTGAGGACAGCTCTGGCCAGCGAGCCCCTTTCCCTTGGCAACCTGAAAGTACCGGTAGAGATCGGCGCTGGCGCGCTCCGGGTCGGCACCTTCTCCATCGAAACTCCTGAAACCAAGATCACCAATCAGACGACGGTCGAACTGGCTGAGCTGAAGATCGATGTCGAATGGAAGCTCCAGCCGAAGGCGACGACGCGGGGGAGCCGCACGCCGCTTCCCGGCATTTCGGTCATCTATGTTGGGCCGCTGCAGTCGTTGGGCAGCCTCGAGCCGCAGCTCGTGATGGACGCTTTGGAGCGCGAGTTGGCCGTGCGCAAGATGGAGCGCGACGTCGAACATCTGGAGAGGCTGCGCCGTGAGGACGAGGCCAGAGCCCGTGCCGAAGCAGAGCGGCAGAGGAGGCTGGAGGAGGAGCGTTTGAGGCTGCTCGAAGAACAGCGCATGAGGCGGCTCGAGGAGCTGCAAGGAGCGCAGGGTTTGACAATCGACGTGCCCTTCCCGTTCCCGACCTCACCGGGCCCGACGCCCCAGCAAATGACCGTTGAGCCGGACCGGGCGCCGTCGTCACGGACCGTCATACCACCCGCCGCACCAAGGCAATGGGACGGTCAATGGCCGCGGCCAAGCCGGTCAGGCAGCTAAGATCCCTCCTCCAACACACCTCTGCCGCGCGATCTGTAATATTCGAGAAGCCAGACGCGCACAGCGCTCGATAGGCCCATGCTGCCGCGCTTCGCGTCGATTTCCTGAACAAGCGCGGCCACCGGCTGCCCTCTTTCTGCCGCCGCCTCCTTCAGCGCCTCCCAAAACGGCTCTTCGAGCGAGATCGATGTGCTGTGCCCTGCGATGGTGAAGGAGCGCTTGAACGGCTTCAAATCCAACCTCTACTCAGGAGCAGTCTCCCGCCTTAACGCATCGAGCCGCCGCTGCTGCAGCTCGCGCTCAGCCTTGGCGCGTTCGCGTTCGTGCTTGGGACGGCCGAAGGCTGCACGGTTGGCCGCGGCTTGAGCCTCCTTGGCTTCACGCGCCTTCTGCTTCCTGAAGCGGCGAAGGTTCACGATTTCGGCCATAGGAGGCTCCTCCGCTCACATCACTCGTCGGGCGCGATCATCTTTTCGGGGCGAACGATGGCGTCGAACTCCTCGGCCGTGACGTAGCCGCCGCCAACGGCCTCCTCGCGCAACGTCGTACCTTTCCTGTGTGCCTCTTTCGCAATCTTGGCGGCATTGTCGTAGCCGATCTTGGGCGCCAACGCCGTGACCAGCATCAGCGAACGCTCGACCGCGGCCTTGATGTTGTCCTCGCGCGGCTGGATGCCGACGATGCAGTTGTCCGTGAAGCTCCGCGCTGCATCGGTCAGCAGCCGAACCGACTGCAGGAAGTTGTAGGCCATCACCGGGTTGAAGACGTTGAGCTGGAAGTGGCCCTGGCTGCCCGCAAACGTCATTGTGGTGTGGTTGCCGAACACCTGGGCACACACCATCGTCACGGCCTCGCACTGGGTCGGGTTCACCTTACCCGGCATGATAGATGAGCCCGGCTCGTTCTCCGGCAACGCCAGCTCACCGAGGCCAGAGCGCGGTCCTGAACCCAGGAAGCGGATGTCGTTCGCAATCTTGAACAGCGACACGGCAACCGTGTTCAGGGCGCCGTGACTCATCACCATGGCATCATGCGCTGCCAGGGCCTCGAACTTGTTGGGGGCGGACTTGAACGGCAGGCCGGTAATCTCGGCAATCCGCTGGCAAACCTTCTCCGCAAAGCCCCTCGGCGCGTTGAGGCCCGTGCCGACGGCCGTGCCACCCTGAGCCAGCTCCATCAGCATCGGCATCGTCATCTCGATGCGCTTGATGCCGTTCTCGATTTGCTGAGCGAACGCTGAGAACTCCTGGCCGAGCGTCAGCGGCGTCGCGTCCTGCGTATGCGTGCGGCCGATTTTGATGATGTGTGACCAGGCCTTCGCCTTTTGGTCGAGCGCCCGATGAAGGTGATGCAGTGCCGGCAGCAGCTCGTGATGGATCTGCTCTGCGGCAGCGATGTGCATCGCCGTCGGATACGTGTCGTTCGACGACTGGCTCATGTTGACGTGGTCGTTGGGATGCACGGGCTTCTTCGAGCCTTTCTCTCCACCGAGGATCTCGATCGCGCGGTTCGCGATCACCTCGTTGGCGTTCATGTTCGTTTGCGTGCCGGACCCCGTCTGCCAGACGACGAGCGGGAAATGGTCGTCGAGCTTGCCGTCGATGACCTCCTGGGCCGCCTTGACGATTGCTTCACCGATCTTCCGATCGAGACGGCCGAGCGCCATGTTCGTCTCAGCAGCAGCGCGCTTGATGATCCCGAGCGCGCGGATGATCGGCTTCGGCTGCTTCTCCCAGCCGATCTTGAAGTTGCCGAGGCTCCGCTGGGATTGGGCCCCCCAATACTTGTCGGCAGGGACCTCGATAGGGCCGAAGGTATCCGTCTCGATGCGCGCGTTAGGAGAAGTCATGTCAGGCAAGCTCATCCTTTGGCCGAAACTGAAAGCTAAGGCTCACTAGCACAGCGTAAGTGCCCGCTCCAGTTCTTGGTCCAAGGACCGCCTCACCATGAATTGCCGAAGCCCGTCATTCGGTCCCCGGGCTCGCCAAGCCAACCAGTGCTCATGTCGAAACCTACTTGGCTCCGCTAGCACGGTCGAACGGAGGATTGTCCCAATCTCCTCCTTTTGCTGCCATTTTTCCGGTGCCAGCTCAGCATGCTGAAGTAGCGAGTCACGCCCCCGCGGGTGTTGGGGCATTCGCGGGCGGAGATTTGAGCCGGATCGCAATGAGCGGTCGCGCCACGGCTTTCGGGGCAACACTTCCAAGTGATGCGTGAGCCTGGGCGGCGACGCCGCCCGTCCCCCTGTTCCAAGTTCGAGGACACGCCGTGACCCCGAAGATCGTCGTCATGATCATCATGCTCGCGCTGCCGAACGGCGACAGCGGCGTGCATGTGAAGCCGTTTCCAACGGCGGAGAGTTGCATCGAGGCTGCCAATATCGAGGCGACAGACCCGTTCGTGCGCTCGGTCGAATGCGCAGAGCTTGAGGACGGCATCCTGACGCTGCGGTTCGACCGCAGTGGGCCGCCTCAGAACGAGCCGGTCACAACCGGCTCGGCGGATTCGACTGGTTAGGCCATTCGGGCGGCAAACAGCTGCCGCCCTCCGCATGAGCTCGAGTGGAAATAGCCTCGACCGATAGAGCTACTCGGGAGCGCGAGGGACGATGGGTGTTGTCGGCGGCGGGGTGGGATCGATCTTGATGCCCTCGCCAGGAGTTGCCGTGGTCGTCGGAGCAGTTTGACCGCCGAAGACGTACCAAAGGAGGCCCAATACAATCACGATAGCCAGAAGGATGCTCACGAGCCTCCAACCCGCTTGTAGATCTCCACTTTCCCTCATCGAAGACCTCCGCCAGTGCACATTCACTCGGCGAACGTCATCGAATCTCAGGAGTTCCGTCGCGGAGACCGGCGGCTGTTGGTCAAGAGAGGCGCCCCAAGATCAGGATGATTGTGAAACCAGCTGCCAGGGCCAGTGCCGCTGACTGCTGGTAGTGGTACTCCTCGGCATTCGGAAGCAATGTCGTGATGGTCAGGTAGAGCATGCCGCCTGCCCCCGAGGCCAACAGGAAGCCCAGTATCGGCCCGGGCAGAGACCCTATGACAAAGTAGCCGATCAACGTGGAGCTGAAGAGGGACAACCCAATCAGTCCCGTCCAGCCGAGCACGCGCTTCACTGGCCGTTGCTCGCTCTTGGCCTGAGCCCAGGCGAGCTCGCCGATGCTCAGTGCTTCGCTCAAGTTGTCGATGACGATGGCGAGGGCAACCAGGAGGCCCAGCTCAGGCCGGACGGCCACACCAACCCCGATGCTCAGGCCCTCGATGACCTCCTCCGCGCTCGTGCCCCCGGCAAGGACGGTGACCTCGTCTCCTTGGGGCGGATGTCGCCTGTGGAAACGTCGAACCCTGAAGCGTTGCTCGGCCTTTCAGCCGGCGAGCTTGCCACGATGAACGGCGAGATCCAGCCCGTAGACGGCGGCAAACCCGGCGAGGAAGCCGGCGAGCCCCGTCGGCAACGAGCTGAGCTCCAGGGCCGAGGGCAGCATCTCAAAGTTGATGGCCGCCAGGAGAACGCCACTCGCGAACCCCAGGGCCATGGACAGGAAGAGTGTCGTAGGCCGCCTCCAAAGCGCAAGCAAACCGCCGAGCGGCGAAGCCAGGGCTGCTGCCAAGGCAACAAGGATCAGGACAATAGTCGTCGACATACGAACCGGTTTGCCAAGCGCTAGGGAATGGTCCGCAACCGCTCGAGCGCTGAGCCTTCACCGGCGCTTAAATCGCGAGCGTTTGAAACATCCCGGAAACCGACAACAGGACGGGCCGGTTCGACGACGTCCCGGCCATCTCTCGCCTGATATGGAATGTCGGAGTTAGGCGCCGCGCGGCAGTTTTGGCCAGTTGAATGCTGGTCGCCCTTGAGGCTGCCCGCAGCTGTGCAGAGTGGGTGATGCTAGCCGCGCGTTGAATGACAGCGCGCAGCCACGCCAGCCGAAAAGGGATGAAGCCAGCTACCTGAGCCTACTTCTTCCGGAAAGCGTCGAGCCGGACGATCTGCGCACCTGAACTCGGAGGAGTCTGCTGGGGCGACTCGCTGGCGGCCTCCTGAGGCTTATTCTCTTTAACCGGCGCAGGCTTCGCCGATGCCGCGCTCGGGATGCCAGCCTCGGCGGATTCGGTTTGGCCGTCAGGGCGATCCGTTGTCCTTGCTCGCCGTGGGCCCCTAACCGGCTTGCGCTCCGCGACCGAGCGAGAAGCACTGCGAAACGGCGATGACTGAGCATCCGCCGGCAAGGACTCGCCGCCGCTCGCCTGTGGCTGGGCGACCGTTTCCGAGCTGTAGTCTGGCGTCTCGAACTGCAGACCGTAGCGGACGCTCGGATCGAAGAAGATCTTGAGCGCCGAGAACGGGACGACGAGCCGCTCGGGGATGCCGTCGAACGTGAGCTTCACCTCGAAGCGGTCCTCGGTGACATGGAGATCCCAGAAGCGGTGCTGCAGAACGATCGTCATCTCCTCGGGATATTTTTCCCGAAGACGCTTGGAGAGGACGACGCCAGGTGCCTGCGTGTTGAAGGAAAGGTAGAAGTGGTGATCACCCGGGAGCCCGCTCTTTGCCGTACGGGCTAGCACGGCGCGCACGACGCCTCGCATTGCGTCCTGCGCTAAAGCTTCATAGTCGATCACGCGCCCGTTGCTCATGAGGGACCAGGGCCATCTCTTGCTGCGCGAACCCTGACTTGGGCCGCAAGGAGGTGGAGGGCTTCTGTTGCCCGGTGCCCTCCGAACCGCGCCTGACCGGTGCTAGAGGCCAGGACTTGGATTCAGGCACTCACGCCGCGTTACGCAGCGAGAGCAACCTCAGCAGGATAGTTGTCGTTGGCAACTATTCTGTTTGGCCCGATAACGGCGGTACCATGCCGGGCGAAAGCACGTCCTTTACACCCTCGTCGATCCTATTTCGCCCCCATCAGAGACCGCCGCAACGACAGCGACCTTTGGTGGAGGCGCCGGGTACTGCCCCCGGGTCCGATGGGCTTATTACGACGGCCATTTATCGCCATAGCCGGACGAATCCGGCACGCCTAATATAGGCTGGCCATGGCTTGAAAAAAAGAACTCTTGAAAGGGTATGACTGCGATTGCTCACCGCTGCTATACGCGAGCTGCTGACAGGCCCACCAGCCTATGATGCGCGCTCTCCCTGGCGCCCGGTACCTGCCGTGGCGGCAGCCTTCACCATCATCGCCATCTCCGGTCTCCTCGCCACGGCGCTCGTGGGAACGCTGGAGTTCGCTCCGACGACCCCCTTTCCCGTACCCGATGTGATCCCAGGGGACGAAAACCGGATCTGGAGGATGGCCGCATGGCTGCTCGGCATGCAGGCGGCAACAGTTGTGCTGGTCCTGCTGGCCGCCGGCTTGTTCGGCGGAAAGACGGCTGAGGTGTTGGCCCTCAACAAATCCACGCCAGCCCGCCTGTACGTCGCCGCCATCCTCGTGATGCTGGCTGCCCAGGTGATCTACAATGCCATCGTACTCCCGTTCGCTCACCAGACGATGGTGGAGGACGTGCAGCCGCTCATCGAGCCGCTGCAGTCCGACGCGTTCTGGCTGTTCGGCCTCGCCATTGTGGTCGGCGCACCGCTGTCTGAGGAGCTGCTGTTCCGAGGCTTCCTGCTGAGCGCGCTCGCGCAATCACGGCTCGGCTATTTCGGCGCGGCGCTGCTCACGACGCTCGGCTGGACCGTGCTCCATGCCGGCTACTCCGGCTTAGGCCTCATCGAGGTCTTCCTCGCTGGCCTTCTGTTCTCCTGGTTGCTGTGGCGGACGGGCAACTTGTGGGTGCCCATCGCTTGCCACGCTTTCTATAACGGCATCGTCCTGTTCGCGATTGTGGCCGTTCTACTGGCGTGAGGCGTCAGCAGGTGGGAATCAGGCTAAGAACAAGCCCATGGAGCAGTATCTCGAACTGATGCGCCGCGTGCGCACCGAAGGTGTCAGGAAGACCGACCGAACTGGCACGGGCACGCTCAGCATCTTCGGCCACCAGATGCGCTTCGATCTCGCCCGCGGCTTCCCGCTGGTGACCACCAAGAAGCTGCACGTGAAGTCCATCATTCACGAGCTGATCTGGTTTCTCAGGGGCGACACGAACATCGCCTACCTGAAGGAGAACGGCGTCTCGATCTGGGATGAATGGGCGGACGAGAACGGCGACCTCGGGCCCATCTACGGAAAGCAATGGCGATCCTGGGCCGCCCCGGACGGACGCACGATCGATCAGATTGCCGATGCGGTCGAGCTGTTGCGGACCAACCCGGACAGTCGCCGCATTATAGTGTCGGCTTGGAATCCGGCCGATCTGCCCCAGATGGCGCTGGCCCCATGTCACTGCCTGTTCCAGTTCTACGTCGCTGACGGCCGGCTTTCCTGTCAGCTCTACCAGCGCTCTGCCGACGTGTTCCTGGGCGTCCCCTTCAACATCGCGAGCTACGCGTTGCTGACGCTGATGGTGGCGCAGGTCACGGGCCTGCAGCCGGGCGAATTCATCCACACCTTCGGCGACGCGCACCTCTACTTGAATCATCTCGAGCAAGCGGACCTGCAGCTCACCAGGACACCGCGGCCACTGCCGACGATGAGGCTCAATCCCGAAGTGAAGGACATCTTTGCGTTTCGGTACGAGGACTTCGAGCTCATCGGCTATGATCCGCATCCGCACATCAAAGCGCCGGTGGCGGTATGACGGACACCAGGGATCAGGCGGAGCCAGGTACCGAGCCAATCATCGCCTTGGTGGTTGCCGCTGCCGAGAATGACGTGATCGGTCGCAGCGGAGGTCTGCCCTGGCGGATCCCGTCGGACTTACGGCTTTTCCGGAAAATTACGATGGGCAAGCCGGTGATCATGGGCCGGCGGACGTTCGCCTCGATCGGCAAGCCGCTCGACGGACGCGATAACATTGTGTTGAGCCGCGACCCGGCCTTTGCTGCCGAGGGCGTCATCGTCAGGCCGAACCTTGCCTCCGCAATTGCCGAAGCGCGGGCCATCGCCGCGCAGAAGGGCGCAAACGAAATCATGGTTATCGGCGGCTCGGAGGTGTTCCGCGAAGCGCTGCCCCACGCACACCGGATCTATCTCACCCGTGTCCATGGCGCCCCCGAGGGGGATGTCCATCTGCCACACATCCCACAAGATCAGTGGTTTGAGGCCTCACGCCAGCCGCTGCCGCGAGGAGAGTCTGACGAGTTCGCTTGCACGTTGATCGTTCTCGAACGCAGGCGATAATTTTGGCTGGTAAGCAATTGTTAATGCTTGAAGCCCTATCGGCCGCACCACATCTTGCAGAGATCGGTTTGCGCGCGAGAAGGGTCTCCCCTATAACCACGTATACGAAGATGCATGGTCTGGCGCCCCGCGGCTCGCGGCGGGCGCCATTTGGCATTCCCAGCACAAAGCAGGAAACGGAAGCACTGTTCGATGCCTTGGAGCAATCAAAGTAGCGGCGGCGGCTGGAAAAGCGGCGGCGGCGGTGGGCCATGGGGTGGTGGACCATGGGGGCAGGGCCCTGGTGGTGGCGGCCAGCCCGATCTTGAGGAGATCCTCAAGCGCGGCCAGGACAAGGTGAAGCAGGTCATGCACGGTTCGGGTGTTCCTGGACCGCTCGTCCTGCTTCTCGCTGCGGTCGCTCTCGCCGTCGTCGGGTTCTACGCCTTCACCTTCACGGTCAGACCGGACGAGGTTGGTGTGGTCCTGCGTTTCGGCAAGTTCCACAGGCAGGAGCCGCCAGGGCTGCACTTCCGCTTGCCCTATCCCATTGAGGAGGTGCGCCTGCCAAAGGTCACCACGGCGAATCGCACGGAGATCGGCTTCCGCGGCCCGACTGATGACCGGAACCGGGCAATCCAATCGCAGGAGGTTCTCGACGAGAGCCTTATGCTGACCGGTGACGAGAACATCGTCGACATCGGCTTCGTCGTGCTGTGGAACATCAAGGACGCTCCGGCCTACCTCTTCAATATCGAGAACCCGGAGAAGACCGTCAAAGAGGTGGCAGAGAGCGCCATGCGCGAGGTGGTGGGCAAGAGCCGGGTTCAGGACGTGCTCACCGAAAAGCGCTCGCAGATCGAGCAGGAAGTGCACCAGCTCGTGCAACGTACGCTGGACTTCTACGGCGCGGGGATCAACGTCACTCAGCTCCAGATGCAGCGGGCCGAGGCACCTGCGCAGGTTATCGATGCGTTCCGTGATGTCGCGGCTGCCATGATTGATCAGCGCCGCATCGAGAACCAGGCCTATGCCTACGCCAATAAGGTCATTCCGGAGGCTCGCGGTGAGGTGCAGCGCATCCTTCAGGAGGCCCAGGCGTACAAGGAGCGCGTCATCGCTGAAGCACAGGGTGAGGCGAGCCGGTTCCTCAACGTGCTCGAGGAATATCGCAAGGCTCCGGAGCTGATGCGGCAGCGACTCTATCTGGAAACGATGGAGCGCGTCCTCGCCTCGACCGACAAGATCATCATCGACAGCACTGGGGGACCAGGCGTGGTGCCATACCTTCCGCTGGACCAACTGCAACCCCGTAAGCAGCAGTAAGAGGATTTCCGATCATGCGTGGACTTGTGATGGCAATCCTCATCGCTCTCGGGATCGCGGCCGTAGGTGTCTACCTTTCGGCTTTCGTCGTTCAGCAGTATCAACAGGCCCTGGTCCTCGAGTTCGGCAAGCCAAAGCGGATCGTCGATGAGGCGGGACTGCACTGGAAGTTGCCGATCGTAGAAACAGTCGAGTTCTTCGACAAACGCATCCTCGACCTGGATACGACGCCGCAGGAGCTGTTCTCTTCGGACCAGAACAAGCTCATCGTCGACAGCTTCGCGAGGTACCGCATCGTCGACCCGCTGCGGTATTATCAGACGGTACGCAATGAGCTTGGCGTCCGCTCCCGTGTCGGGCCCATTCTCGACAGTGCGCTGCGGCGCGTCCTCGGCTCCGCATCTTTCGCGGATGCGGTGCGTGACCGGCGTGCCGAGCTGATGAACCTCATTCAGCAGCAGGTTAATAGTGAGGCCCGGAATTTCGGTATCGAGGTGGTTGACGTCCGGACTAAGCGCGTCGACCTGCCGCCCCAGAACTCCGCCTCGATCTACGAGCGGATGAAGACCGACCGGCAACGTGAGGCTGCCGAGTTCCGCGCCCGCGGTGAGGAAGCGGCCCGTCGCATCCGGGCGGAAGCCGACCGGCAGGTCGCCGTGATGAAAGCCGAAGCCGAACGCGACGCCCGCCGGCTTCGTGGTGAGGGCGACGCGGAACGCGCGCGGATCTCGAACGAAGCCTTCAGCCAGGATCCGGAATTCTATCAATTCCTCAGGTCGCTGGAGGCCTATGAGACGGCGCTGCGCCGTGGCGACACAAGGCTCGTCATCTCACCGGATTCGACGACCTTCCGTGACTTCTTCCGGTATTTCTCCGAGTCGATCACGGAGACCGCGAAGGTCCCGGGCGTCACGACCGGGTCAACCGGAACTACCGGAACGACAGGACCGAACATCGCGTTGCCGCAGAGATGAGCGATCTTGCCGTTGCCCTCGGTCTCGTTCTCGTGATCGAGGGCTTGCTCTGGGCCGCCGCTCCCGACCTTGCGGTTCGCCTCCTCCAGACAGCAGCAGAGGCGTCGCCGCAGGCATTGAGGACCGCCGGTGCCGCTGCTGTGGCGGCCGGCGTGTTCATCGTTTGGCTCGTGCGCGGGTAAGCTGTAGCCCGAAGGCCGGGTGTGGGGGTGTTAATTCATGATAGTTTTCCGCCTCGCGCCTCCTTTGCGCGGCGGTAAACTGATTGGGCATGCTGGTCGAAAGGACGGGTGTCATGGCAGCCCTGGCGCAAAGCAGGCAGACGAGCCCCAGATCTCGCGCACTCGCAGCGTTGGCTTTCTGTCTTACGATGGTTGTGACCGCGGGGAGCTCTCAGGCCCGTGGTCCGGAATCGGTTGCCGATATCGCCGAGCAGCTGATCGATGCCGTCGTGAATATATCGACGTCGCAGACCCTCAAGTCGCCCGACGGCACTCCATTGCCCAAAGTGCCGGAGGGCTCTCCGTTCGAGGATCTGTTCGAGGACTTCTTCAATAAGGAAGGTAGAACACGCCCTGACCGGAGGGTTTCCTCGCTTGGCTCCGGCTTCGTCATAGATGCCGAGGAAGGCCTGATCGTCACCAATACCCACGTGATCGAAGGCGCTGACGAGATCATCGTCAACTTCGCCGATGGCTCGCGGCTCAAAGTCGACAAGGTCGTCGGCAAGGACGGCAAGACCGACCTGGCGCTGCTCAAGGTCACCCCGAAGAAGCCACTGAAGGCCGTGAAATTCGGCTCCTCCGAAGCGCTGAGGGTTGGCGACTGGGTGATGGCAATTGGCAACCCATTTGGGCTTGGCGGCTCGGTGACGATCGGCATCATCTCCGCCAAAGCACGCGACATCAATTCGGGGCCGTACGACGACTATCTGCAAACCGACGCAGCCATCAACAAGGGCAACTCTGGCGGTCCCCTGTTCAACATGAACGGCGAGGTCGTTGGCATCAACACAGCCATCATCTCGCCGACAGGCGGCTCGATCGGCATCGGGTTCGCCGTTCCATCGGATATCGCGGTTCCCGTCATTGAGCAGCTCAGGCTTTACGGCGAGACGCGCCGTGGCTGGCTTGGTGTCCGCATCCAATCCGTCAGTGAGGAGATCGCTGAGTCGCTTGGTGTGCCCGAGAACAGGGGCGCGCTCGTCGCTGCCGTGACTCCGGACAGCCCGGCTGCAAAGGCAGGCATCGAGCCAGGCGACGTGATCGTGAAGTTCGATGGCAAGGACATTGTCGGCATGCGCAGTCTGCCGCGCATCGTTGCCCAGACTCCCATTGGAAAGACTGTGGACGTCGAGGCGGTGCGCAAGGGCGAACGGAAAACCTTCAAGGTGGTGGTTGGCCGTCTTGCCGAAGACGAGGATGAACCTTCCGAGCCGGCCACGAAGCGAGGAGCCACCCCATCGCCCGGCGGCGGCCTGATGGGTCTCAAAGTCACTCCTTTGACAGACGAGCTCAGGCAGAAGCACGGAATAGACAAGAAAGTCGAGGGTCTCCTCGTTACAGAGGTCGATCCGGACAGCCCCGCCGCCGCGAAGGGCATAAAGCCTGGGGAAATCATCGTCGAGGCGGCGCAGGAGCGTGTGTCGAGCCCTGACGATCTGATGAAGAGCGTCGAGAAGGTCCGTCGCTCAGGCCGGAAGGCCGTCCTGCTGCACGTGGAGGACGGAAAGGGCGACATGCGCTACGTCGCAGTCCCGATCAACTGACGTTGCCCTATTTCCCACCTGCGTGCGAGCTAGCTTCGCCTTGGTGAGTTGGCAAACCGCTGACGCGCCGGGGGCGACTTGCCCCTGGCGCTGGCCAGGAGCCAACATTAGAACAAATGCCTAACTTTTCGAACATTGGAGACACTGCCCGTGCCCGAGAGCCGTAGCCTGCTGAGCACGATTGTGGATTCCATCCCGCCCGTGCACCGCGATGGCCACAAGTTCGTTGCGATCGGCTTGGGCATTACATTGCTCTTCTTCTGGCTCTGGCCACCATTGGGGTGGATCGCAGCACTGGCGACCGCGTGGGTTGCCTACTTCTTCCGCGATCCTGACCGGGTGACCCCGTTGCGGGAAGGATTGATCATTGCGCCCGCCGACGGGCGTATCTCGTCGATTGAGCGCGTACGTCCGCCCCAGGAGCTTGGGCTCGGCGAGGAGCTCCGTACCCGGATTTCGATTTTCCTCTCCGTCTTTGACGTGCACGTGAACCGCTCTCCGGTGGCTGGGCGAATCACGCGATCCGTCTACACGCCGGGTGCCTTTCTCAATGCGGAGCTCGACAAGGCCAGCGAGGAAAATGAGCGGCGCGGCCTCGTTATTCTGATGCCCTCGGGCGCGGAAATTGGTGTCGTTCAAATCGCCGGCCTCATTGCACGGCGAATTGTCACCTTCGTGGGTGAAGGTGATACTGTGGGAGTCGGTCAGCGGATCGGCCTTATCCGGTTCGGCTCTCGCGTGGATGTCTATCTCCCGCCCGAGGGACGGGCTCTCGTGGCCGTGGGCCAGAGGACCATAGCTGGGGAGACCGTCTTGGCAGATCTCAAGTCGAACGAGCCGGAGCGAGAGGCACGCCGCAGCTAGAGTTGTACGTCAGCGCAACCGGACCCGAAGGGTGGACTCTTGGATACGAAGATGAGGGCTCCGATGGACCCTGTGGTGACGAAGCTCGAGGAAGAGACCCTTCGGCGCAGGCGCCGGGCGATCTTCAGGAAGAGGCAGGTCCCCGTCCGGCTGCTTATTCCAAACTTTTTCACCCTCCTGGGGCTGTGCGCCGGCCTGACCGCCATCCGCATGGCAATCGAAGGGCGCTACGAGCTGGCTCTTGCTGCCATTGTGTTCGCCGCACTTCTCGATGGCGTGGACGGCCGGGTTGCGCGCCTGCTGAAAGCGTCCTCGCGTTTCGGTGCAGAGTTCGACAGCCTCGCTGACTTCGTGAATTTCGGCGTCGCGCCCGCCATCGTTCTGTTCACCTGGGGCTCATGGGACACGCCAGGGACGCGCGGCTTGGCCTGGATCGTCGTTCTGCTGCTGGCCGTGGCCTGCGGGCTGAGGCTCGCGCGGTTCAACGCCGTGCTCGACGTCGAACGGCCAAAGTGGCAGTCGGACTACTTCTCGGGCGTGCCCGCTCCAGCCGGGGCAATTATCGCGCTGCTCCCGGTCTACCTCGATCAGCTTGGACTTCTGGAGGTGCGCAGCGGTTGGCCGATCTACTTCGTGCTCGCCTACGCCCTGCTGGTCGCCTTTCTGATGGTCAGCACGATCCCAACGTATTCAGGCAAGCTGCTCGGCGAGCGCATCTCGCGCGAGTGGGTCATGCCGATGTTCGTGCTGGTCGGTGCGCTGGTGGCGCTACTCGTCACGTACCCATACGCGACCTTGACCATCGGAACCCTGCTTTACCTTACGCACATTCCAATTGCCTTTCGTCGTTATCAGGCTCAGATGCGCGCCATGGAAGACGAGGAAGCGCAACGGGGAAGCCAAGGCCAAAGCTTGCCCATCCCCAAGCTCGTTGTGGAGCAACCCCGCAGTGACAGGATGCAGCAGTGACGATACTGTCCCTGCGATGGAACGGGGTGCGTTGACCGGGCGGCCACCGATGCCTACTATCCGCAGCAACGGTTAAATGGAGTGGCTGGGGCGCATACACGTCCGCCGATTATGACGTGATCGACATCCTGATCGTCCTGGGCCTCATCCTCCTCAACGGCTTCTTCGCGCTGTCGGAGCTGGCTGTCGTCTCTTCCCGGCATTCCCGGTTGAAGGCTCTCGCAGCATCCGGTCGCCGTGGAGCGAACCGCGCGCTCAAGCTGGCCACGGACCCAGGCCGTTTTCTCTCAACAGTCCAAATCGGCATCACCCTCGTCGGCATACTGAGCGGCGTCTACTCGGGCGAGGTCTTCGGCGCGCAAGCGGCGGCTTATCTCACTGACGCTGGGCTTCCACCCGGTGCGGCCATATCGCTTGGATATGGGTCGGTGGCGATTGCCGTCACCTACTTTTCAGTGATCATCGGCGAGCTCGTCCCGAAAAACTTGGCCCTGCGCAACGCTGAGGGCGTAGCCTGCGCCGTTGCTCCTATTATGGTTGTGGTTTCAAAGATCGCGGCGCCCGCGGTCTGGCTGCTCGATGCCTCGACGCGTCTCGTCTTCCGTGCGTTTGGTCTGTCGACCGAGCGCGAGGTGCGAGTGACCGATGAGGAGATCAAGGCCCTTATCGCTGAAGCCGAGCGCGCCGGCGTTCTGGAGACAAGCGAGCGCGAAATGCTTTCCGGCGTGATGCGCCTGGCGGATCGCACCGTCGTCGGACTGATGACGCCGCGGACGGATGTCGACTGGATCGACATCACCGCGTCGCCAGAGGAGATAAAGGAGCGCCTGATCAGCACGCCGCATTCTCGCTTACCGGTCGGCGAGGGCTCGATCGACAATATGATCGGGGTCATTCAAACACGCGAGCTGCTAGCCACCCTGCTTTCCGGCAAACCGTTCGATGTGCGCTCACTCGTCCGCAAAGCGCCCATCATTCCTGAGGGCACCGATGCTCTCGACGCCCTGGCCACGCTTCGAGAAGCCGAGGTGCCGATGGCCCTGATCCACGATGAGTACGGCAACTTCCAGGGCCTGGTGACGCCGGCCGACGTTTTGGAGGCTATCGCTGGCGCCTTCCGGGCCGACACAGCCGGGGCCGGCCCAATGGCTGTCGAGCGGGAGGACGGCTCGTGGTTGCTGTCCGGCGCGATGCCGGCAGACGAGATGGCCGATAAGTTGGGTATCAAACTACCGGAAAAACGGGCTTACGAGACGGTGGCCGGTTTCGTGCTCGCCCATCTTCAGCACTTGCCGGAAACTGGGGAATACATCGAGACGAGCGGGTGGCGCTTCGAAGTGGTCGATCTCGACGGACGGCGGATCGACAAGGTGCTGGCGAGCCGCAGCCTACGCAGCCGGCGCAGCGCGATTGCTTGAGAAACGAAACGTGCACCAAGCCTCACGGTTGAGGCTTACTTCGTCTCATCCGGCGCGCGGTGATAGACATCATCCGCACGCAGAATGTCGTCCTCACCCAGATAGCTGCCGATCTGCACCTCGATGAGCTCGAGCGGCACCTTGCCGGGGTTTTCCAGCCGGTGCCATTGGGTGGCGACGATGTAAACGCTCTCGTTTTCGCGAACGAGCTTCTCCTCGTCGCCGATGGTAACCTTCGCCGTGCCGTGCACCACAACCCAGTGCTCGGAGCGGTGATGGTGCATCTGCATGGAAAGTTTGCCGCCCGGCTTCACGTGCAGCAGCTTCACCTGGAAACGAGGCCCCAGCGAAAGGGTCTCGAAATAGCCCCAGGGCCGGTAGCTGCGGATGTGCTGCTCATGCTCCTTCCGGTTTGCAAGTCTTAGCCGCGAAACGATCTTTGAGACGTCCTGCGCCCGCGACTTGTCGGCGACGAGCAACGCATCAGGCGTGTCGACGATGACAAGGTTCTCGACACCTAATGCCGTAACGAGCGCCCGCTCGCTGTGGATGTAACAGCCAGTTGCACCCTCGAGAACAGCCTCGCCACGGCTTACATAGTTACCCCGTTCATCATGTGGGGCGATCTCCCACAACGAGGACCATGAACCCACGTCATTCCAGCCAAAATCGACAGGGATGATAGCGGCCAGGGCCGTTTTCTCCATGACCGCATAGTCGACCGAAATGTTCGGGCACTGCGCAAAAGCGGCTTTGTCGAGCCGCAAGAAGCCGATGTCCATCACCGCGCGATCGAGCGCCAGCTGAGCGAATTCCCGAATCTCAGGCGCATGCCGCTGCAGCTCATCAAGGAAGGTTTTCGCGTGTAGAACGAAGATGCCGCTATTCCAGAAATAATGGCCTTCGTCGAGATAAAGCTGCGCGGTCGTCGCGTCAGGCTTCTCCGTGAACTCCTCAACCCTGAACGCGCTCCCCTCGAATTGTTCGAGCGGCTTGCCGCGGCGGATATAGCCGTAGCCGGTGTGGGGGCTGGCAGGCTTGATCCCGAACATCACCAGCCTGCCACTCGCGGCTACCTCGCCAGCCAGGCGCACCGCATCGAGAAAACGTGCTTGGTCCGCGATGATATGATCCGAGGGCATCACGACGAGAATGCCCGAGGGATCCTCCTGCGCGACGCTCAGAGCGGCAACTGCGATAGCGCCTGCGGTGTTGCGCTGCACAGGCTCCAAGATGATGGCGCGCGCCGTCGTTCCGTGGATTTCCAGGTTCTCCTTGACCAGAAAGCGATGATCCGCATTGCACAGGATCGTCGGCGCTCGAAAGCCTTCGTCGGGTTTCAGCCGTTCCAAGGTCGCGCCGAGCAGGCTCACATCGCGCCCGTTGAAGCGGATGAACTGCTTCGGATACATGGCCCGCGACAAGGGCCAGAGCCGCGTCCCGGAACCACCGGAGAGGACAACGGGATAAAGAGCGCTCATGCGCAAACCTCTCGAACCGCCCCGAGGCAGGTCTCACAAGTTGCCAGGCTTGCCTCGCGAATTTTCATCAGCCGCTGATCGGCCCCTCGAGGCACCGAAACTGCCCGCCTCGGTCCCATCGATCAACACGGAACTTACCCTGGGCTTATGAATGACAGTCCTTCTTCGATATCGCTGTGCACACGCCATAGGGTCGATGTTCGGGCTTGTGCTCGGCTCGGCGACCTGATCTAGAATCTCCTCACGTTGCAAAGAAAATCGGGAGGAAACCGTGCCGGTCAGCTACACGCCCCGCGACTGGTCAAGCCAGCCCGGCTATATCTATCCGGCATACAAGTCGACCGCGCTGCGCGGGCCGACGAAGCCGCTGATCCCTATTCCGCAATCGCTCTCGGAGCTGACGGGCCCTGTCTATGGTCACGAGAGCGTGGGTGCACTTGACAACGATCTCACACGAAACGGGCGTAAGGACGGTGAGCCGCTGGGCGAGCGGATCATCGTCACCGGACGTGTCCTCGACGAAATGGGACGGCCTGTGCCAAACACTCTCGTGGAGATTTGGCAGGCCAACGCCGCCGGCCGCTACATCCATAAAGCCGACCAACACGATGCACCTATCGATCCCAACTTCTTCGGCGGCGGCCGCTGTGTCACCGACTCCGAAGGTCGGTACACGTTCATGACCATCCGGCCGGGCGCCTACCCCTGGAGCAATCACCATAACGCCTGGCGGCCGAGCCACATCCATTTCTCACTCTTCGGGCCGAGCTTCGTCACGCGCCTCGTGACGCAGATGTACTTCCCAGGCGATCCGTTGCTCGAATTCGACCCGATCTACCAGAGCGTGCCCACCGGCGCCCGCGAACGCCTCGTGTCCCGTTTCAACCTTGAGGTTACGCAGCCCGGGTTCGCGCTCGGCTACGAGTTCGACATCGTCCTGCGCGGCCGTAACGAAACGCCGTTGGAGGAGTAGCGTTATGGCCCTCAAGCAAACGCCGTCGCAGACGGTTGGTCCTTTCTTCGCGTACGGGCTGACGCCGGAGCAGTACGGCTATCCGTTCACCAGCATTGCGGGAGGTGACCTGGCGCCCAGCGAAGCTGATGGCGAGCGCATCCGTATCGAAGGTCGCGTGCTCGATGGTGCTGGAGAGCCGATCCCGGATGCAATGGTCGAGATCTGGCAAGCCGATGGTCAGGGCCGATACGCCCATCCGCTGGATCCGCGTGGCTCCAATACGGGCTTCAAGGGCTTCGGCCGCGTTGGAACGGGCACGGACCCGGAATGCCGCTTCATCTTTCACACTGTGAAGCCTGGTTCGGTGGACGGTCGCCAGGCACCTCACATCAATGTGATCGTCTTTGCACGCGGCCTGCTGCTGCACGCCTACACGCGAATTTATTTTTCGGATGAAGCGGAGGCTAACGCCCGCGATCCGGTCCTAGCTCTGGTCCCACCGGAGCGGCGTTCGACGTTGATCGCCGAACGCCAAGAGACGCCCTCCGGCGTCGTGTATCGATTCGACATTCGCATGCAAGGCGAGGCGGAAACCGTTTTCTTCGATGTTTAATCGAATCAAAATTAGCCCCAAGAATGAGACTTGATTGAAGTCAAAAATCTAGGTGACATTCGAAAAACGACGGGAGTCTGCAGAGGGCTGAGTAATTCTATGCCCGCGATCAAGAAAATCTCTGTCTGATTCCGGTGCTCATGCGTTGCACAATAGTCGAGCGCCTGGAATGAAACTGAGATTAAGTCACTTGCCTAAAGCAAGCTTTGGCGCTGGCTAGAAACTAATTCGGTTGCAAACAGAGTTGAAAATCATCTTTTCTGGCTCTGAGCGCGTGCCAGAGCCCTTCGAGCAGCCACGCCGCCGGATGGCCCCTCTCGATCTCGATTATCGAGACCTACCTGTGCACGGTAACTTCTCGAATTCCGAGCGGAGGCGTAGGAATGCAGCAATTCTTGAGGGCGGGTCGCGGTTTCACTCTCTGACGATGGCGAACCATTGATTCCCAAAGGGGTACGTTGCCGCACTGACGTAAAGTGCGAAGTTGCATCAGTGCGTTCGATCTGATCGGAAGTAGAGCATTCGGGCGCCGGCAACCCAGATTGATTGGCGGCTCGTATCCTTGCGACCAGCTTCTGAGTGATTTCGTCGGGCTTAATGCCAAGCTCGTGATCAAGCAAGGCAACGAGTGCGTTGTAGCGCCGAATGGCGTCTATCGTTCGACCAGTCGCAACATAGGCCCTGATAGCGAGCCTATGCGCATCTTCCCGCAGAACATTCATCGAGATCGCTCGGTGTGCGAGTTGGAGAGCCTCACAGGGCCGCTGCATCTCTAAGTACGCCTCTCCAAGGCGCAGGAGCGCGTCGAGCGCCAAATCTTCGAGCCTTTGCCGCTCCCTGCTCAACCACTCCGACCAATGCTCCTCGTCCAAAGTACAGTCCGCGAGAAGCGTGCCTTTGTAGAGCTCCACGGCCCGCTCCAAGGCAGAGGTGCTCCCATCACGGATCAACGCCTGAAAAAGACAAACATCGCACTCAATCGAACCTGGCCTGAGCGAGATCGTGTCCCCGCAAGCGATAAGCCTAGCGGGACCAATAATTTTTCGGATGTTTGAGAGCGCTTGACGAAGGCTTTGTCTTGCCTGCAGCTTCGGATGCGCGCTCCAGAGAAGTGCTGTCAGCTTCTCGCGTGGATGACGTTTCTCCTGGTTGCAAGCGAGATAAGCCAGGAGGGCCGCCGGCTTTTTCCCCAAGGACCGGACGGATTCCGCCTGCCCGGCAAGCTCAAAGCCGCCTAGCAGTGAAATTCTCATTGCAGGTATCATCGAGCCATCCGGGGCCAAACCGCCAACTGATGTCTTTCCCATAGCGGCCGCTCAACTCTTCCGGAAGTTGACGATCAGTTGACGCTCTATTGACGTTAGCACGCTATCAGAGAAATCCAAGAGACATCTTCGTGAGGTTCGCCATGGCGGGGTTGGGGGTTACAACTCCGCCGTAAGTTGTTGATGCGAGGTATGTTGATCATTTCTCGGGGAAAATCAGGCGCGGAGACCTGCTCAATGTGATCTCGAAGAGCCAGCACACTGCCTTTCCAGAGCTGGCGCACCATAAATATCTAGATCGAACTTCGAGGCCCATCCATCTGGGAGAGAAAGGAAATGCCTGTGGGAGGATTCGAAACGCTGGATGACCTCAGAAACACAGAGGTGGCTGGAGGTGTAGGCAGCGTTGAGAGTATCGGCCGCTGCAATTCGGCTTTGCCGATCGACGTGCTCACCCGAGCGCGAGGTGGAACCGTTGAGTCCTGGGAAAAAACTGTTTCCGCGCTTCCTCACCTCAAGCTCGACGATCCGAGCAGCTTGGAGCGTTGGGAGCCCCGCGCACGGGGCAAGCATCATCGACTTCGAGGTCTATTCCCGGCTTGTGTTTGCAGATGACGGGCAAGACACAGTAACGGTCTCCCATTTGCACGCAGATGATGACGGAATTCTTCATCGACGGGACCTGGTGGAGATCACGCGTCCGCCGGAAAAGACTTTCATCTCCCAGCTCAAGCATGTGTATGCTTATGCACAGCTTCGCGCGGAGCGAGCGTTAGAGATTTCAGCCCATACCGAGCTGCCGCTCGTTTTCCTAACCACCGGAACCTATTTGAACCCAGAGCGCGCACAGTGGACTTTGCAGCTGCTTACCGCTGCATCGCGCCTGGCTCATCATGTTTCTCAGAGAACGAAACATGCGTTGGCCTGCCCGCGCCCCTCTGAGATTTCGGCGCGCGTTCAGCCGATCATTCCGGCTCCGTTGCAGGGCACGCTGCCTAGCGGACATGCAACAGAGGCGTTTCTCATTGCGACAGTTCTTTGCGAACTGGTGGGCGCCAGCCAGCCGAAGCAGATGCATCCCTCGTGGCGGATGCAATTCATGCGGCTGGCAAGCCGCATCGCCGTTAATCGCACAATTGCAGGTGTGAATTTCCCAATTGATAATGTCGCTGGCGCTGTCTTGGGCCTGACACTTGGACATTATTTCATTGCCCGCTCGAGAGAATGTCCTGAGCTGACGGCATGGGCCTTCGATGGATCCGAAGGGATTTATCCGCCGGATCTCGATTTCGACTGGTCTTCACTTTACGACGTGGAAACGGGTCATCCAACGCCGGCCGGACAACACGTTATCGAAATGGGTCCGGAGGAAATCGATACTTCTCCTATTCTCGAATGGCTTTGGAAAAAGGCGCTGGCTGAATGGAAAGCGCCCAATCCGCAGCACGGATGAGTAGGCAGAGCCGCAGGTGAACGGCTACGAGGCTGGCTAGAGCGGCTCTCACCGCTCGCCGCGGCTGCGATAAGGACCAAATAAATGAGCGCACCCTATTTCTTCTAGAGACAAGATCTTTGAAGAAATTGGGTGCACAGCATTTCTCTCCGAAACGATAATTGCGTGCCACTATTTCTTGGAACGGAGAGCGATCATTCTCATTTTCGAATGAGCGTTTTCCCTCCTTGTGAACGGCTCGTTGGAGCACTTCTCGTTTTCGAAACGAGAAAGGTGCCTAGGGATGCGGAGTTCTACACCCCTCGAGAGCAGTCGGCCATATCGCTTCTGGATACCAGCCAGCATGGGCGGTTAATCGCGCCCAACGCTCGTAATCGCCACTGCTTCCATACATCGAGGTGGGCGCACAAGTGGGAGCACTGGCTGCGCCAGACAAGTAACTGAGACTACCTCACCAGAGAACCGCGGGCCCGATCCGCGGAGCAATTACCCAGCCCTTCGTCAGCACCTTAGGCCGCAATCCCCGCCCGGCCACGCGCGGACACAACCTCCCTTCGATTCATCCACAGGCTGCCCCTCGCAATTGTGGCAAAGCTGCCACAATCCAACCGCATCCCGCGGATCTCCACGCAATCCATTAACCTCCCGTTGACGCCCATGAGATTCCATGTAATTCCATAATTGCCCGTCCGCACCGGGCATGGGACGGTGGCCGTGGCGCCGGCCTCGTTGAGGGCCCGAGGCCCTGAGCGACCGCCACGTCCCAGTCCCGCGGTCTCGCGGACCGGGTCCGGACCTCTACCGGAAGTTGAGCGCACGGCGTCACGAAAGGGGAGGTGTTGGCGTCGAAGTTCGCGCGTCAGGTGAGGTTTCGAAGCGGGGATGGATCGCTTTGTCTCGACATTCACGAACAAAATCGACGCAAAAGGACGAGTTTCCATTCCTGCATCCTTTCGCGCCGTGCTCGAACGCGACGGCTATGCTGGCGGAATCTATTGCTACCCCTCGCTCGATTCTCCGGCGCTCGATGCGGGCGGCGAGAGACTTGCGAAGAAAATCGATGATCTTCTCGCCCATCTCCCGGAGTATTCGGACGAGCGGGACGAGCTGTCTGTCGCGCTCTACGGCGACGTGCATATCCTCAGCATCGACCAGGACGGGCGCATCGTCCTTCCTGAAGCGCTTCGCGCCCACGCCGGCATTACCAATCAGGTCACTTTTGTCGGGCTGGGCGACAAGTTTCAGATGTGGGAGCCCGAGCGCTTCGCCGAGCGTCGGCAGCGGGCTCGCAGCAAGGTGCACGAGCACCGGAAGCTTTTCGGCGCGGGGAGCCGCCGCTTTGATGAGGGACACGGCGGCACTGGAGCACGGGAGTAGTGGCGGATCGCGGAGCTCACGGGGGGCCGAGGTCCGCGCGCGGAGAGGCCATGAATCGCAACCGCCATACTCCCGTGCTGCTCAAGTCTGCCCTGGAGCACCTGCAGCCCAGGGACGGCGGGACGTACATTGACGCCACCTTCGGCGCGGGAGGATATGCGCGCGCAATTCTGGATGCAGCCGACTGCCGAGTGCTGGCAATCGACCGCGATCCCTCGGCCATTGCAGGTGGTGCCGATCTCGTTTCGGCTTATGCCGGCAGGCTCATGCTTCACCAAGCCCGGTTCAGCGAGCTGGAGGAGATCGCACGTCAAGTCGGGCTGACGCAGGTCGATGGTGTCGTATTCGACCTCGGCGTCTCGTCCATGCAGCTCGACGAGCCGGAGCGCGGGTTCTCGTTCCAGGCAGACGGGCCACTCGATATGCGCATGTCCCGCGAGGGGCCCACAGCAGCTGACCTGTTGAACACGCTGGACGAGGCGGAGCTGGCCGACATCCTCTTCCATTACGGCGAAGAGCGGAAAGCCCGGGCGATCGCGCGCGCTATCGTCCGGGCGAGATCGCAAGAGCCGCTGACCCGCACCTTGCAGCTTGCCCGCATCGTCTCGCAGGTTCTGGGCGGCCGGAGGACCGAAGGCCGCCATCCAGCGACTCGCACGTTCCAGGCGCTACGAATTGCCGTGAACGACGAGCTGGGCGAGCTGGCGGCGGGGCTTGCTTGTGCGGAGCGGCTACTGAAGCCGGGTGGCCGGTTGGTGGTCGTCACATTCCACTCGCTCGAGGACCGGATCGTTAAGCGCTTTTTTGCCGAAAGGGCGGGTAAAACGGCCCAAGTGTCACGCCATCTGCCACGACCTGCCCAGACTCGAGCCGCAAGTTTCCGAATCGTTAACCAGCGCCCTGTTACTCCAAGCGAGGAGGAAGTCGCGGCCAATCCGCGGGCCAGGTCCGCCAAGCTCAGAGCCGCCGAGCGCACGGAGGCGCCGCCCTGGCCTCTCGATCCCGCGACACTCGGCGTGCCGGCAATCGCCCGGTAAGCATGTCACTCGCGAAAGGCAGGCCATGCTTCGCATCACGTCCGCAGTCGTAATTGGCCTGGCGCTTGCCTGCGCGTTCACTCTCTATACGGTGAGCTACGACACGCGCGAACTCGACCAGCTCGTGCAGTCGAAAGAGCGCCGCATCGAACGCCTGCGGAGCGATATCGCCGTGCTCAGAGCCGAGCTGGCGTATCTGTCCAGGCCCGAAAGGATCGAGCCACTCGCCCGCGCAATGGGGTTCGAGCCGGCCAAGGGCGAGCAATACGTCGAGCCGAGCAAGCTTGCAGCCGACGCATCATCGTCGAATGACACAACGGCTAGCGCGGAGCAGGCTTCTCCGGGGTCCTCCCGCCAACAGCCTGAGCGCCGCTGAGGTCGAGCCCCGTGTTGAACGAAACCATCGGTCCCGCTCGGCAAAGCCTCGACCCCACGACTTCCTACGCACTCCGATCGTTCGCGGTGGCGCTCGCGATGGTGTTGGCGTTTTCCGCCATCGGCGGACAGCTCGTTCGACTCGCCTTGAAGGGCCAGATCGTCGAGCCGCGGACCGCAATGACCCAGCCGCTGACGACGTCCTACTGGCGGCCGGACATCCTCGACCGCAACGGCCGCCTGCTCGCCACCGACATCGAGGCGCCAACACTTTATGCTGACCCGGCGCTGATCCTCGACGTGGACGTGGTCGTCGAGCACCTGGTTCAGGTGTTTCCGGAGTTCGATCCCGTAGAGCTGCGGCGCAGTCTTTCCGATCGCAACCGCCGCTACGTGCGGCTCAAGCGGGGCATCTCTCCGGCCCTCGCCCAGCGAATTCACAATTTCGGCCTCCCGGGAATAGCGTTCCGCAACGAGCCGAAGCGCGTCTATCCCAATGGCTCGCTCGCAGGGCACGTGCTGGGCCACGTCAACATCGACAACAAGGGCACCTCCGGGATCGAGCGCTACATCGACGAGGCGATCGGCATCGAGGCTGCGCATGCCGGCGCTCCCGGCTTACTCGAGCCACTGCGCATCAGCCTCGACATCTCAGTTCAGCACGCGGTCGAGGACGAGCTGCGAGCAGCCGCGCAGCAGTTCGGCGCCAAAGGCGCAGCAGGGGTGATTCTCGACGTCAACACCGGAGAGGTCCTCGCGGCTGCCTCTTTGCCCCCGGTCGATCCCGCGGATCGCACTCAGAGCCTCGACCCGGCGCGGCTCGACAAGCTTGCGGACGGCGTCTATGAGCTGGGCTCGATCTTCAAGACCCTCACGATCGCAATGGCCCTCGAGGCCGGAACGGCGGACCTGGACAAAATCTACGACGTCCGCGCGCCGTTGCACGTCGGGCGCTACATCATTCGTGACCCCTATCCCGTCGGCCGCCCGTTGTCGGTCCGGGAGATCTTCGTCCGTTCCTCGAATGTTGGCGCGGGGATGCTGGCTCTGGAGCTCGGATCGGAGCGGCAGCGCGCCTATCTCGAACGGTTCGGGCTGATAAAGCCGATCCGCAGCGAAGCGGGGCCAATCGCAGCTCCCAAGCTGCCGCGGCGTTGGGGAAAGGCTGAAACCATCACCATCGCCTATGGACACGGTTTGGCCGTCGCGCCTCTGCAGTTCGCCGCCACAGCCGCGATGCTCGTCAACGGCGGGTTGTTCGTCGCGCCCACGTTCCGTATGAGCTCGCCCGAGACGGCCCGCCCGGTCCAACGGATCGTAAGCCCCGAGACGAGCGCCGCCATTCGGGATCTCATGCGCAGCAACGTGGTTTCTCCCCACGGAACTGGGCGCCGCGCCGATGTTCCAGGGTACGAGGTCGGTGGCAAAACCGGCACGGCCGAGCTACCGGGCCGGGGTGGCTATATCGAGCACTCCGTCATCGCGTCCTTCGTTGCGGCATTTCCGATGAGTGCCCCGAAGTATCTCGTTCTCGTCATGTTGCATGAGCCCAAGCCGACTGACGACACCGGTGGCCGGATCACGGCAGGGGTTAACGCGGCCCCGGTCGCTGGGAGCATTATCGCGCGCACGGCACCGCTGCTCGGCGTTCTCCCGAAGTGAGCTAAGAAAGGCGGTTGGCGAGCAAACGGTCGCTCTCGAATGCAAGTTCAGCGATTTGACGCCCGTGTCTGCAATATTAACGCTAGATGCGCTACATAAGCCGCAAGAATGCGGTTCCACCTCGCCGGCTTACAACATGCGGCTTGCAGACCTTCTCCCTCCTGAACTCGACTGCCCCCCAGGCGCAGAGTCAATTGAACTCGCCACGGTCACGGCAGACAGCCGCTCGGTGACCCCGGGTGCCCTTTTCGCAGCTCTTCCAGGCACACGCGTTGACGGGACCCGTTTCGTTCCCGATGCGATCGAGAAGGGTGCGGCCGCAATCTTGGTGCCCTCAGAGGCCACCTTGCCGCCTGACATTTCTGTTCCCGTCATCCGCGCCCCGGACGCTCGACGTGCGCTGGCACTGATGGCGGCACGGATGTACCCGGGACAGCCCGAAACGGCCGTAGCCGTGACCGGCACCAACGGCAAAACATCCGTCGTGGAGTTCACTCGCCAGATCTTCGCAGCGCTTGGCCGGCGGGCAGCCTCCCTTGGCACCATAGGCGTCGTGAAGCCGGATGGCGCCCTGTATGGCGCCCTGACGACCCCCGATCCCGTAGCCCTGCACAAAATGCTGGCCGAGCTTGCGGATGAAGGCGTGACCCATCTTGCCTTCGAAGCCTCGTCACACGGGCTCGACCAGCGCCGCGTAGACGGCGTTCAGATTACAGCAGCCGCCTTCACGAACCTCGGGCGCGACCATCTCGACTATCACCCGAGCGTCGAGGACTACTTCTCCGCTAAGCTCCGTCTGTTCGAGGTTCTGCTCCCGCCGGGCAGGCCGGCAGTCATCAATGCTGATGATCCACGTGCTGAGGCGGTCGAGGCTGCTGCCCGCCGGCGCAATCAGCAGATTGTCAGCGTAGGTCGGGCCGGAAAAACGCTGACTCTAGAAGGGGTTGAGCCGGAAGGCTTCGGGCAGAGGCTTCGTATCCGCCACAACGGCACACTCTACGAGGTTCGCCTGCCGCTGATCGGTGCCTACCAAGCTTCGAATGCACTCGTCGCGGCCGGTTTGGCGATTGCAACTGGGGAGGATCCCAAGGCCGCAATCGAATCGATAGCGGCGCTTCGCGGTGTGAACGGCCGCCTCGATGTGGTCGGACAGACAGAGGATGGGCTTGTCGTCGTCGATTATGCGCACAAGCCCGAGGCGTTGGAGGCGGCTCTCTTGGCCCTTAGACCCTTTGCGAAAGGCCGACTCATCTGCGTTTTCGGCTGCGGCGGCGATCGCGACCGGGGTAAGCGCCCGATCATGGGGCGGATCGCTGTCACGCGCGCCGACGTCGTCATCGTGACCGACGACAACCCTCGCAGCGAAGATCCTGCTGCCATCCGGGCGGAAATCCTCGCCGATGCGCCCGGTGCCATAGAGATTGGCGACCGTCGCGCCGCCATTCAGGCCGCCATCGACATGATGCAGCCCGGCGACTTGGTGCTGGTCGCAGGCAAGGGCCATGAAACAGGCCAGATCGTCGGCGAAACGGTGATCCCCTTCTCAGATCATGACGCGGTGCGGGAGGCTCTGGCCCATCGCTCGTCGACCAGGACAACTTCATGACGCAAGCCCTTTGGACGTGGGACGAGCTTATTGCAGCATCTGGGGCTTCACCGGACGGGACTCCGGTATGGCCAATCACTGGCGTTTCGATCGATAGCCGCACGCTCCAGAAGAATGATCTGTTCGTCGCACTGAAGGATGTCCGCGACGGCCACGATTTCGTGGCGGCCGCATTTGCTGCGGGTGCCAGCGCAGCGGTTGTCTCACGCTCCTACCGCCGTAAACCGGGAGACGGCGCGCTTTTGACCGTTGATGAGACGCTCTCCGCGTTGCAGGCCATCGCCCGCGCCGCCCGCGCGCGGACAGCCGCACGTGTGGTCGCCGTGACGGGGAGCGTCGGCAAGACAGGAACAAAGGAAGCGCTACGGGCTTGCCTCTCGCGCATTGGGCCAACGCACGCGGCTGAAAAATCCCACAATAATCATTGGGGGGTGCCCCTCACCCTCGCCCGCATGCCAGCCGACTCGCGGTTCTGCGTTGTCGAGATGGGCATGAACCACCGCGGCGAGATCGCACCGTTGGCGCGGCTGGCGCGCCCGCACGTCGCGATCATCACGACGGTCGAGCCGGTGCACATCGGCTATCTCGGCTCGCTCGAGGCTATCGCAGAGGAGAAGTCGGACATCTTCCTCGGCCTGGAGCCGGATGGGGTGGCGATCATCAAGCGCGACAACCCGCAGTTCGCGATCATGAAGGCGGCCGCCGAGCGGCAGGGCGCGCGCGTGATCAGCTTCGGGAAAAGCCAGGACGCCGACGTTCGGGCTACGGACATCGAACTTCATCCGAATGGGTCGGACGTGACGGTCGATGCGCTCGGACAGACCCTCAGCTACCGGGTCGGCGCACCTGGCGCCCATCTCGTCGAGAACTCGTTGGCGGTCGTGGCTGCCCTGCTGGCTCTCGGGGTTGATCTCTCGCGGGCCCTACCGGCTCTTGCCGAGATTTCACCACCCCCTGGACGAGGCCAACGGACGGTGCTCGAGGTCGGCGGTGGCAAGGCGCTGCTTATCGACGAGAGCTATAACGCCAACCCCGCCTCGATGCGCGCCGCGCTCGAAGCACTCGCTACAGTATCCCGGATCGACCACCCCCGACGTGTGGTTGTATTGGGCGACATGCTCGAGCTCGGCGAGCAGGCACCGCAATTGCATCTCGGGCTAAAAGAAGCGGTTGACGCCGCGGGTGTCGATCTGGTCTTTGCTTGCGGTCCCAATATGGCACACCTGTTCGCGGAGCTCGCACCCAGTCAGCAAGGGCTCTGGGCCGAAACTTCGGATGGCCTGACCGACCGCCTGCTCGACTCGATCCGCCCGGGTGACGTCATCATGATCAAGGGGTCTCTCGGCAGCCGGATGGCACCACTGGTAGAGGCCTTGAAAAGCCGGTTCGGCCGTTAGGTGCCGGCTAACAATGCGGAAGACGGCCTATGCGACAAGTCTGAGGCCAGGGAGTTTCGAAGGACTGCTTCATGCTCTACGAGCTCGTTAATTTCAGTGACTACATCAATGCGCTCAATGTCTTCCGCTACATAACCTTCCGGACCGGCGGCGCCATCATGACGGCGCTGCTGTTCGTCTTCCTGTTCGGCCCCGTCATCATCGATGCATTGCGCGTGAAGCAAGGTCGCGGTCAGCCGATCCGCGAAGATGGCCCGCAAACCCACCTTGCAAAGCGCGGCACACCGACCATGGGCGGGCTCATGATCCTGTCCGGCTTCGTCGTGGCCACGCTGCTGTGGGCAAACCTGACCAACCCCTACGTCTGGGTGGTCCTGGGCGTCACCCTCGCCTACGGCGCGATCGGCTTCTGCGACGACTACATGAAGGTGACCAAAAGCACGGTGGCCGGCTTCTCGGGACGCATCAGGTTCTCGCTTGAGCTGGGCATTGCCGCCATCGCGACGCTCATTCTCATGTACCTGTCGATGCCGGAGATGGCGACGGCGCTCACCGTTCCCTTCTTCAAGGACATCGTCATCGATCTCGGGCCGTTTTTCGTGCTCCTTGGAGTTGTAGTGATCGCTGGAGCAGGCAATGCCGTCAACTTGACCGACGGATTGGACGGTCTCGCCATCGTCCCGGTAATGATCGCCGCGGCGACGTTCGGGCTGATCGCCTACCTTGCAGGCAACGTGAATTTCGCGCGCTATCTCCAGATCCATTACGTGCCGGGAACCGGCGAGCTGGCAATCGTTTGCGGCGCGCTTATCGGAGCAGGTCTCGGCTTTCTCTGGTTCAACGCTCCGCCTGCGATGATCTTCATGGGCGACACAGGCTCGCTGGCGCTTGGCGGCGCCCTTGGAACCATCGCAGTGGCCACGAAGCACGAGTTCGTCCTCGCGATCGTCGGCGGGCTGTTCGTGATCGAGACCCTGTCCGTCATCATCCAGGTGGTCTCGTTCAAACTGACGGGCAAACGCGTGTTCCGCATGGCCCCGCTGCACCATCATTTCGAGCAGAAGGGCTGGAAGGAATCGACCGTGGTTGTCCGGTTCTGGATCATTTCCGTGGTGCTTGCGCTGATCGGCCTCTCGACGCTGAAGCTGCGTTAGCGTCTGAACACCGCGGCGCGAAATCCACTAAAATCGGGCGATGATTCGCGTCAGCATCTTTGAGGGAAGGAAGGTCGCCCTGTTCGGTCTCGGGGCCTCGGGGCGCGCGACGGCGCTTGCTTTGCAGGCCGGAGGCGCCGAAGTCGCCGCCTGGGACGACAGTGCGGCAGCTTGCGCTGCGGCACGAGACGAAGGGATCTCCGTCGTCGATCTGAGTACGGCCGACTGGGGCGAGTTCGCCGCGCTTATTCTTGCCCCCGGTGTTCCCCTGACTCACCCTGAGCCGCACTGGACAGTGGTCAAGGCCCGTACGGCGGGCATCGAAGTCATCGGCGATATTGAGCTGTTCTGCCGGATACGCACGCAGCTCTGTCCCGACGCACCCCTCGCCGCAATCACCGGAACGAACGGCAAATCGACGACAACCGCGCTGTTGGCCCACATTCTGCAATCGGCAGGCCGCGACGTTGCCCTGGGCGGCAACATCGGGACGCCGATCCTGGCGCTCTCCGAACCGGCGCCCGATCGCGTGCACGTTGTGGAGCTATCGTCGTTTCAGATCGACCTCACGCCATCGCTTGCGCCGACCGTTGGGGTCCTGCTGAACCTCACGCCTGATCATCTCGATCGCCACGGGACAATGGAGAATTACGCGGCCATCAAGGAGCGGCTGGTCGCGAAATCCCGGCACGCGATCGTCAGCACGGACGATGCCTATTGCCGGGCCATTGCCCAGCGACTGCAGGAGCGTGCCGACGGCAGCGTGGACGTTTTCTCAGTGCTCGGCCCGGTTCCCGGAGGCTGGTCGGCCAATGGCACGCGCCTCGTTTGCGATGCAGCCTGGCCCGGCTTTCACGGGCCATTCGCCGATCTCGACGGCATCGGAACACTACGCGGTCGCCACAACGCCCAGAATGCGCTCGCGGCTTGCGTGGCTGCACTGCGCCTCGGTGTGAGGCCCGAACAGCTTTCGCCGGCGCTGGCCACCTTTCCCGGCTTGCCGCACCGCATGGAAGAGGTGGGCCGGTTGGGGCGCGTTCTCTTCATCAACGATTCGAAAGCCACCAACGCCGACTCCACGGAGAAGGCCCTTTCGGCCTTTCCGCGCGACATTTTCTGGATCGTTGGAGGCCGGCCGAAAGAGGGTGGCATCGAGCCACTGAGAGATTACTTCCCGCGCATCGCGAAGGCCTATCTGATCGGAGAATCTGCCGAGGCGTTCTCGGCCACCCTCGGAAATAGCGTGCCGTTCGAACATTCGGGGACGCTCGAGGTTGCCCTTCAGGCGGCCGCGCGAGATGCAGCCCAGTGCGCAGGCGCTGAGCCGGTCGTTCTGCTCTCGCCGGCTTGTGCCTCCTACGACCAGTTCAAAAATTTCGAGCACCGCGGGGACACATTCCGCCAGCTGGTCGCGGCACTGCCCGGTGTGAGGGTGACGAATCGGCCATGAAGATCATCTCGCGGGCAGATCGCAGTATCGTCACCGAATGGTGGTTCACGGTCGATCGGGTGCTGCTCGCTGCGATCCTGCTTCTCGCGGGCAGCGGTCTGGTGCTGTCCTTGGCGGCAAGCCCGGCGGTTGCCTTGAAGAAAGGTCTGCACGCGTTCCACTTCGTCGAGCGGCATGCGGCCTTCTCGGTCATCGGGGTCGGCATCATGCTCGCCATCTCGATGATGCAGCCGCGGATGATCCGGCGAGTTTCGCTCATCGTCTTTCTCGCCGCGCTCCTGCTGATGATCTGCGTGCTCAATTTCGGTGATGAGATCAACGGCGCCCGCCGTTGGCTACGATTGGGCAGCTTTTCCATTCAGCCATCGGAATTTGCGAAGCCCGCCTTCATCGTGCTCAGTGCCTGGGCGTTCGCGGAAACGCAGAAGCAGATCGATATGCCCGCGCGGTCCATCGCGGTCGGGCTGTTGTTGGTGCTGGCGGCGCTTCTGCTCATGCAGCCCGACGTCGGCCAAACATTCCTTGTCGGCTCGATCTGGGCGACGCTGTTCGTGCTATCAGGCCAACCCCTATTCTGGGTCGGTATATTCGCCGCCATCGGCATCTTCGGACTGGCTAGCGCCTATTTGACCCTGGATTACGTGCGCTTGCGCGTTGACCGCTTCCTGGCTTCGGGCGGCGACGAATACTCCCAAACGGCGCGTGCTCTGCAATCCTTCGTAGAGGGTGGCTTCTTTGGCCGCGGGCCGGGAGAGGGCACGATCAAGACGGCCCTGCCGGATGCTCACACGGACTTCATCTTCGCGGTGATTGCGGAGGAGTACGGCGCCGTGGCCTGTCTGGCGCTTGTCGCGCTGTTCGCGATCATCGTCTTGCGCGCCTATTTTCGAACGTTTACGGAACCCGACCCATTCGCGCGCCTTGCCGTGAGCGGGCTATCGTTGCTGTTCGGGCTCCAGGCCGCAATCAACATGGGTGTCAACGTGGGCCTGCTGCCGGCAAAAGGCATGACGCTTCCCTTCATCTCGGCTGGCGGCTCGTCGCTCGTATCGACGTTCTTTACCATGGGCATCATCCTCGCGCTGACCCGACGCAAGCCTGGCGCCCTGCGCTTGAGAACGCCGCATTCGGCGCTCAAGAATGAAAACAGACTAGGCGGACTGGGACCGGCAACGCAGTGAATGCTCCCTCGGTGATGCTTGCGGCCGGTGGCACTGGCGGCCATCTCTTCCCGGCGCTGGCGCTGGCGCAAGAGCTTGGCCGGCGTGGCTACGCGGTCGATTTGATGACCGACATGCGGGGAGATCGCTACGGCAGCGATTTTCCGGCGCGAGACATCTATCTCGTCCCTTCTGCCACGATCGGCGAGCGGCGCAGCGCGCTCGAAACCATCCGGACTGCCATCACCCTTGCCCGCGGAATTCTCACGGCCTACCGGCAGCTTGCCTCCGTTAAACCCGGAGCAGTCATCGGGTTCGGCGGCTATCCAAGCTTCCCTCCAGTGATGGCCGCCTGGCTTCGGCGCATCCCCACGGCCATTCACGAGCAGAACTCGGTGCTCGGACGTGCGAACCGCCTGCTCGCCAAACGGGTGACTGCGATCGCCACATCCTTCCCGTCAGTGCGCTATCTGGATGCGAGCCTGGAACGTAAGGTGCGGCTCACCGGCAATCCGGTCCGCGATGCGGTGATCGACAGGTCGACGCGGGCCTACGTGCCACCCGAGCCAGCCGGCGAGTTCAGGTTGCTCGTTTTTGGCGGGAGCCAAGGTGCGCGCTTCTTCTCGGATCTGTTGCCCCAGGCGGTCGCCCTACTGAAGCCCGAGACCCGCAGCCGCCTCAGAATCGTCCAGCAATGCCGCGAAGAAGACCTCGGCCGTGTGCGCCAGGCGTATGCGGCCCTCGAGGTCGATATGGAACTCGCAACCTTTTTTCGCGATCTTCCGGAAAAGATGGCCGCGGCGCATCTGGTCATCGCACGTGCCGGGGCGTCGTCCGTGGCCGAGCTGACGGTTATGGGGCGGCCCTCGATCTTGGTTCCGCTGCCACATGCCGTAGATAACGACCAATTGCGGAACGCAACGCAACTTGCTCGAAACGGGGGAGCTTCATGCATCGAGCAGAAGGATCTGACGCCGGAACGGCTTGCAAGCGAAATCGAGCGGCTGGCCGCGAATCCAGATGAGCTGGCACGCATGGCGGCCGCAGCTAAGTCACAGGGACGCGCCGATGCAGTGATCCGCCTCGCCGATCTCGTGGAGGAGCTCATGGGCGCGCGGCAGCCACGTCCGCCCATGGAGCAAGACAGGAACTGAGGAAGAAATTCGATGGAAATACCCCGCGGGATCGGGCCCTTTCACATCATTGGCATCGGCGGCATCGGCATGAGCGCCATCGCCGAGATCCTGCATGCCAAGGGCTTCACTGTTCAGGGTAGCGATCAGAAAGAAAGCGCTAACCTGAAGCGGCTGCGCGCCAAAGGCATTCGAGTTTTCGTCGGCCATAAGGCCGACAACCTTGCCGATGCGGCGTATGTTGTCATTTCCAGCGCAGTCAAGGACGGCAATCCGGAGCTGGAGGCGGCGCGTGAAAAAGGGCTTCCCATTATCCGGCGCGCGGAAATGCTGGCCGAGCTGATGCGTCTCTATTCGACGGTGTCAGTGACCGGCACCCACGGCAAGACGACGACGACATCCCTTATTGCGCACATATTCCAGAAGGCTGGCCTCGACCCTACGGTGATCACGGGCGGGATCATCAACGACTGGGGATCCAACGCCCGGCTGGGAGCAGGCCCTTGGATGATCGTCGAGGCTGACGAATCCGATGGCACCTTCGTCAAAATCCCCACTCAGATCGGAGTGGTGACCAACATCGACCCGGAGCATCTCGACTACTTCAAGTCGGTCGAGAACATGCACCGCGAGTTCGAGGCCTTCTACCGCAACATCCCCTTTTACGGATTGATAGTAACCTGCACGGATCATCCCGTAATCCGGGAGATGGTCAATCGGCTGCACCTGCGCCGCGACGGACGCCCGCTGGTAACCTATGGCACGCAGCCCGACGCCGACATGGTGCTAGGTAATGTGAGCTTCGAGGGGCTCAACACGATCTTCGACGCAGAAATCGGAGAGCGGGTCAGAGGCGGCGCGCGCAGCATTCGCGGCTGGCGCGTTCCCCTGCCGGGGCAACACAATGCGCTCAACGCCCTCGCAGCAATCGCCGTGGCAGCGCAGGCGGGCATTCCTGACGACGTGATCCGGCAGGCGCTGGCCTCGTTCAGCGGCGTAAAGCGGCGATTCCAACTCACCGGCACGTGGAACGGCGTGTTCATCTTCGATGACTACGGCCACCACCCGACCGAAATCGCTGCGGTTCTCAAGGCCGCGCGCGCAGGAGCCAGCGGCCGCGTGATTGCCGTGATCGAGCCGCACCGGTACACGCGTGTGCGCGATCTGTTCCAGGATTTCTGCACGTCACTTCAGGCCGCAGACGCTGTCATCGTCACGCCGCTCTACTCTGCGGGCGAGACGCCGATCGATGGCGTCGATCATGAATCGCTTGCAGAAGGCATCCGGTGCGCGGGGCACGCCTCCGTGTTTCCCGTCGGAAATGAACAGCAGGTCGTCTCCGTCATTCAGCAGATCGCCGAGCCAGGCGACATCGTGATCTGCCTCGGGGCTGGCAACTCGACCGACTTGGCTCACGCTCTTCCCGAGCTTCTCGGCGGCGAGCCCAAACGGGCGGGAGTTGCGTGATGAGCTTTCCTGATTTGAGCCGGGAGCTGGCTGCCCAAATGCCAGACCTCAGAGGCCGGCTGGTAGCCAATTTCGACCTGTCGAGCATCACCTGGTTTCGGGTTGGAGGTCCGGCACAAGTCCTTTTCACGCCTGCCGATGAGGCGGATCTCGCCTACTTTCTCTCGCAGGCCCCTGCTGAGCTGCCTGTAACCGTCATTGGGCTTTGCTCAAACTTGCTGGTCAGAGACGGCGGCATTCCGGGCGTCGTCATCCGGCTGGGACGTGGTTTCTCGCACATCAAACCTGAGCCAGGTCACCGCCTGCGCGTCGGAGCGGCCGTGCCGGATGTGAAAGTTGCGCGTGCAGCCGCTGATGCTGGAATCGCCGGCCTTGCGTTCTACCGCGGCATCCCGGGCTCGATCGGAGGTGCCCTACGGATGAATGGCGGCGCCCATGGAACGGAAACCAAGGATGTGCTCGTCGAGGCCCGCGCTGTCGACCGCCAAGGCACCATCCATGTGCTTTCGGTTGCCGAGATGGGCTACAGCTACCGGCACTGCAGCGTGCCCTCGGACTGGATCTTCACCGAGGCCACATACCAAGGCCGACCCGGCGAGACCGCGGAAATCCTCAAGCAGATGGAAGAGGTTGCTCAGTACCGGGAGGAGAACCAACCGACCCGCGAGCGAACCGGCGGCTCGACCTTCAAGAACCCGCCGGGGCAAAGCGCCTGGAAGCTCATCGACGCTGCTGGTTGCCGCGGCATGCGCATAGGTGGCGCGAAGGTTTCAGAGATGCACTGCAACTTCCTTATCAACGAAGGCGATGCAACGGCGGAGGACATCGAACGCCTCGGTGAGACGGTGCGGGCCAGAGTGAAGGCGAATTCTGGCGTGACTCTTGAATGGGAGATCGTGCGGTTGGGTCTGCCTCTGGATGGGCGCCCGATAGGCGAGGCCTTGGTTTCGTGAACTGCGCTGTCTCGAAGAGAAACGTCATCCCGGTGCTTGTCACCGGATTCCAATTTTCCGCTTGCTCCGGCATTTGCGGTCAGGTGGATCCCGGGCACAAAGCCCGGCATGCATGTACGTATGCAGGCGAGTGGAAAGTATGAGTGCTGGGGCACATGAGCTATGAGCGCAGGTAGTGCAGGCCGCAAGTATGAGCACGTCGCCGTCCTGATGGGCGGGTGGTCCTCCGAACGAGAAGTGAGCCTCAGCTCCGGCAATGCCTGCGCGGCCGCGCTCGAGGCGGCCGGCTATCGCGTCACGAAGATCGACGTGGACCGGGACATCGCCCAGAGATTGAAGGAAATCGCCCCTGATGCCTGCTTCAACGCACTCCATGGCCGTTGGGGCGAGGACGGATGCATACAGGGTCTGCTGGAGATTTTGGGCATCCCCTACACCCACTCCGGCGTGCGAGCATCCGCCCTCGCCATGAACAAAGCGCAGACGAAGAGCATTGTTGCTCAGCTTGGCGTGCCCGTTTCCGAGCATCGCATCGTGAACCGCGCAGAGGCTGCCCGCGAGCACGCGATGGAGCCGCCTTACGTCGCAAAGCCGATCTGTGAGGGCTCGAGCGTCGGCGTGGTCCTCGTGCGCGAGGGCGCAAACAAGCCGCCGGAGGCCATCGCCAGCGTGCCCGCGATCAACGATGAGATCATGGTCGAACGCTTCGTGCCCGGCCGCGAGCTGACCTGTGCCGTCATCGGTGATCAGGCTACTGACATCATCGATATAGTCCCTGCCGAACGGCTGGCTTTCTACGACTACGAAGCCAAGTACGCGCCCGGCGGCTCCAAGCATATCCTGCCCGCCGACATTCCGCGCGACGTCTATGAAGCCGTGAGGCAGCACGCGCTGACCGTGCACAATGCGCTCGGATGCCGGGGAGTCACGCGTTCCGATTTCCGTTACGACCCGGCGACCGGCCAGCTCGCCTTCCTCGAAATCAACACCCAGCCTGGCATGACGGGCACGTCGCTGGTGCCCGAGATGGCCGAGTACGCGGGTATGAGCTTTCAGCAGCTCGTCACCTGGCTGATCGAGGATGCCTCGTGCAACCGTTGACGGCTCAAGGATCTAGCCTTCAGCGCTCAACCAAAAATTAACCTCTTTCGTCGACGCTCGCCTATGGAGTGCCGGTAGCGGGAGGCCGGCTCGACTTCACGGCATTTCATGCGTCGCGAACGGAGAGTCCGAGGTGCTCAATTCCGCACGAGCTCCGAGCCGTCGGGGGGCGTCCGCGCATCAGCGGCGCGGGAGCGCGCCTGCCTCCGCCGGCGTGCTTGGCAGCACCGGGGCTCGGCCTCGTTCGCGGCGACGCGGCTTTAGGCTCACCGCCTTCACCACTGCCATCGCAGGAGCAGTCGCCTTCGCTGCCCTCACGCATTGGGGCGCGAATGCGCGACAAGTGCGGCCGGTGCTCGACGAGGCGGACCGCCTTGCCGAGCTTGCCGGGCTCGGCGTGCGCCAGGTGTTCCTTACTGGTCACCGGATGACTTCCGACCGGGACATATTCGACGCGCTCGACTTGTCGAACGCGCGCTCTCTCCTGCGCTTCGACAGCCTTGCCGCTCGCGCGCGCATCGAACAGCTGCCCTGGATCAAGCAGGCCGCGATCACCCGCATTTTTCCGGACAGCATCAGCGTCGAGGTTACGGAGCGCGAGGCGTTCGCCGTCTGGCGCACGTCGGACGGAGAGTTCCTGATCGACGTCACTGGACGCGTTCTTGGACCCGCACCGCCCAGCATGCGAGCCAACCTGCCGCGGCTGGTTGGGGAAGGTGCAGCACGTGAACCTTCCGTGATCGTCAGCATTCTCGCGGGCTTTCCGGAGCTGCAGGCCCGCGTCGAGGAAGTTGTCCGGGTAGCCAAGCGCCGGTGGACCTTGCGTCTCGCAAACGGCCCCGAGATCCACCTGCCGGCCGGTCGCGAAATCGAGGCGTTGAAAACGTTCACGTCGAACCTTGCCGCGCGTCATCTCCTGGATGGCCGCGTCTATGCCGCCATCGATCTCCGGTCGCCCGACCGCATTGTTGTCCGCCCGCGGCACAGTGACGAGCAGAAGACCGCCTCCCGCTACGGAGCTCAGCCCTCGGGATGACCCTGAGCAGGAGATGATCCGATGCCAATCAACACATCCGGCGGCGAGGTTCTTGGACTCATCGATGTAGGCACCAGCAAGATCTGCTGCCTCATCGCCGTGCGAGATGCTGCCTATCGGCGGGGTGGCCTCGGGTTGGGCTACCGTGTCATCGGCATCGGATATCAACGCTCCCGCGGCGTGAAGGCCGGCGTGGTCGTCGACCTCGATGAGGCCGAGCAGTCCGTGCGCGCCGCCGTTGCGCAGGCTGAACGCATGGCGGGCGTGCAGCTCGAGGAGGTCATCGTAAGCGCTGCCTGCGGGCGCATGCGCTCAAGCCATTTCGTGGCTCACGCGGATATCGAAAGCGGCTATGTGCGCGACAGCGAGATACGCCGGGTTGCCGCTGCCGGCCGCGCCTACGCAGAGCGCGACGGGCGGCTGCTTCTCTACCTCGACCGGCTCGGATGGCGGATCGACGGCGTTCCAGGCATCACCGATCCAAAAGGTATGGCCGGCCACCGCCTCTCGGCAGACCTGCACGCGATAACCGCAGACGACGCCCCAATCCGCAACCTCGTGTTGCTGATCGAACGCTGCTACCTCACGCTCAGCCAGACCATTCCCTCGCCGCTCGCCAGCGCCCTTGCAGTGACCACCGAGGAAGAACGGCGGCTCGGCATCACCTGCCTCGATATCGGCGGAGGCATGACGACCATCTCGGTGTTTGCCGACGGACGGTTCCTCTACGCGGACACGGTGCCCGTGGGCGGGAACCACATGACGTTCGATATTGCGCGAGAGTTGAGGACACCTCTTGCAGAAGCCGAGCGAATCAAGGCGCTTTATGGCACACTTGTAGCGGCTCGCTCAGATGAGCATGAGGTGATCTCGTATCCTCTGGCGGGCGAGGATGAGCCGACGCTTCATCATACAACAAAAGCGCGGCTGCGCTCGATCCTGCAGCCGCGGATGGAGGGGTTGCTGGGACTTGTGCGCGAACGGCTGCAGCGCAGCAACATCACGAGTTACGCAGGGGAGCGTGTCGTGCTGACGGGGGGGACGAGCCAGCTCATTGGGATCGCGGAATTTGCTGCCAACTCACTCGGAAGGCCAGTGCGTGTTTCCCGTCCCCAGCCTTTTGGCGGTCTCCCAGCCAGCTCGTGCGGCCCCGCATTCTCCACCGTGATTGGATTGGCCGCGGCTGCTCAGCACATCCGCAACAGCTGGTCGGCATTTCCCCAATACTCCGACGTGCAGGAGAGCTATCTCGGCCGAATGGGGCAGTGGCTGCGACACAGCTTTTGAAGGGCGAATTGGGAGAGACGAGGCCGCAGTTATGAACGACACAGAGCACGTCGGTGTGCGGAAGCAGCTCTGTTGTAGAGCGACCTCGGTCCACGTGGGAGCATCATGAGCATCCGACTGCAGCTACCGAAGGTCACCGATCTCAAACCACGGATTGCCGTCATCGGTGTCGGTGGCGCTGGCGGAAACGCGGTCAACAACATGATCGCTGCCGGGCTTACCGGCGTAACCTTCATTGTCGCGAACACAGACGCGCAGGCGCTGTCGGCGTCGAGCGCCGAGCACCGGATCCAGCTCGGCGTCAATCTCACGGAAGGGCTGGGAGCAGGCTCCAAGCCTGAAATCGGTGAGGCCGCTGCGGAAGAAGCGGTGGACGAGATCCGGGCACAGATTTCCGGATCTCATATGGTTTTCATCGCAGCGGGCATGGGCGGCGGCACAGGGACAGGAGCCGCATCGGTCATTGCTCGTGTTGCGAAAGAGCTCGAAATTCTGACCGTTGCGGTGGTTACGAAGCCCTTCCACTTCGAGGGCTCGCGGCGGATGCGCATTGCCGAGGCGGGCATCGCCGAGTTGCGCAAATACGTCGATACACTGATCGTCATTCCAAACCAGAACCTGTTCCGGATCGCCAACGAAAAGACGACCTTCGCGGAAGCGTTCGTGCTGGCGGACCAGGTGCTCTACTCAGGCATCGCCTGCATTGTGGACCTGATCGTCAAGGAAGGCCTCATCAACCTCGATTTCGCCGACGTACGCACGATCATGAGCGGTATGGGGACCGCGATGATGGGCACGGGGGAGGCCTCAGGCCCTAATCGCGCGATCCAAGCGGCCGAGGAAGCAATTTCCAATCCGCTGCTCGACGATATTTCGCTGCGCGGTGCGAAAGGCCTTCTGGTCTCAATTATCGGCGGCCGCGATCTGACGCTCTACGAGGTCGACGAAGCTGCAAGCCGCGTTCGTCAGGAGGTTGATCCCGACGCGAACATTATTGTCGGCGCGACGTTTGATGAGAGCCTCGGCGACCGTGTCCGGGTGTCCATCGTCGCTTCCGGTATGGAGCCCGCCCAACCATCGACTTCGAGCGAGCCGGCTTCCTATAAAACACCAAGCCGCCCACAATCTACAGTTCCTCCGCCAGCGCCTGAAGCTGCGACGTCCAACGACCGTGGTCGTCCTAATGCAGACTTCGAGCACCCTGCATCGGAGCATTTCACGGACGTCCTCTCGCGAGTCATCAAGGAGGACGCTCCTCAGGAGCCCGCTACGCGGAAGCCTCGCGAGGTCTGGCGCGGCCCGGGCGACGTCGTGATCGAGGAAGGGCCGCCACAGCTGGGCACAAGCACGGTGCCACCGCCGTTGCCGCCGCAATCAGCTGCTGGCGCGGCCTCACGCCCTGCCGAGCCATTCACGCCCGGCCCGCCGGTCGAAGTGGCGCGACGGCCGCCACAGATGCCGCGCCTGGAAGATTTTCCTATCGTGGCGCAACAGGAGTATTGGGCCAAGACCGGCCGACAAAATCCGAGCACGGCCCAACCGCAACATGGCTACGCTCCGCCGCCGGAGCAAAAGAAGCCGAGCCTATTCAGGCGAATCACTGGTTGGCGCACGGAGCAACGCGCTCAGCGCAATCACGAAGATTCACAAAACGACCGCTCTGTTACAGACCACGGCCAATCGAGGTACGCTGCTTCGTCTCGACAAGGGATGTCGTCGGAGCATTCACGGGATGAGTGCAGCGGACCACAACACGTTGATATACCTATGTTTTTCGACAGGGGACGCAACCGCCGCTGACCCTGTCGGGAAGTTGCCGCGCGTCACAAGCCGTGCCTGCAGCTTTGCGGTAACAGTATGTAAGAAAGCGTGATTTGTCCCCAAGCGGGACACCACGTTATCGTCGCGACATCAAATCGTTCGCCCACTGCTGGTCCCAGGTCTCAGTCAATAAATGACCGCGTAGCACCGGCAGGTCTGTGAACGACGGGGGTAGGCAGACGTAACGGCTCAAGCCGCTGCGACTGCTTAGAGGATGAGGGACGGCGCAGACATGTCGAAGCGATTTATTGGCGCGCGACAGACGACGATTGCCCGTGAAATCAAACTACAAGGCAAGGGGGTACACAGTGGAGCCCCCGTCTCCGTCACGCTCCATCCCGCCGGACCGGATACCGGTATAAAGTTCCTAGTAAATAAACGTGGCCGAATTATTGCGGAAATACCCGCAAAAGTTGAACACGTCAAAAATCTCACACTCTGCACGGTGATCGGCGACGACAGCGGAGTAACTGTCGGGACGGTCGAGCACCTTCTTGCTGCCCTCCGTGGTCTTTCTATCGACAACTGCTACATCGAGATCGACAGCAAGGAAGTGCCGATCATGGACGGCAGCGCCGCGCCGTTCGTTGAGGCGATCGATCAGGTCGGCATCCGTGAGCTGGCGCAGCCCCGCAAGTACATCAAGGTTCTGAAGCCGATCCGCGTCCAAGAAGGCGAGTGCATCGGTGAGTTGAGCCCGCATTCCGGATTCCACTTGGACGTCGAGATCGAGTTCGACACTCCCGTCATTGGTCGCCAGAGACTGGCCTTCGATATCAATCCTGGCGTTTTTCGCCACGAGCTGGCCATCGCGCGGACATTTGGTTTCATGCGCGACGTAGAGAAGCTCTGGAAGGCCGGCCTGGCGCTCGGCGCATCGTTGGACAACACGATTGCCATCGGTGACGACCACATCCTCAATCGGGAAGGCCTGCGCTGCCCGATGGAGTTCGTCCGTCATAAGATGTTGGATGCCGTCGGTGACCTCGCTCTGGCAGGCTATCCGCTGTTGGGTGCCTACCGCTCGGTGCGCGGTGGTCATCGCTTGAATGCGAGCGTGCTGAAGGCTCTGTTCGCTGATGGCTCGGCCTGGACGCTGGTCGAGGCGCCGAGGGTGCGCGAGCCCTTCGTTCGCTTTCCCACTCCAGTGGCGGCGGTCGCAGCAGCGGAGTGAGCTGCACCTCCGACTCTCAGTGGTAACCGCACGCTAGGCCTCCAGCGGCCTGATCGGACAGGCTGAGACGGGTCGGAACTTGCCCCATCCCGACCACAAATGGCCGCTTTAAAGTAGGGGGATAACGATCTTTCGCTCAGCGGCTTGCCGTCACGGGCGAATCGAATCGCATACTATGCGCAACCGGTGAGACGCTGGTCGAACCGATGTTGACCTGCGCGGCAGCCTACGCATCGGGAGGCGGCTGCGACAGCGCAGAGCTGGGGGCTAGGTGGTGCTGAAACGAATAATCGAAATTCGGCGGGTCGGATCTGCGGTGATGGTCTTGGCGCTTTGCCTCATCGTAAGCGCCTGCGCATCGTCCAACGACGCCGCAAAGATGCTCAATCCCGATCCGCCGGAGAAAATGTACGCCGAGGCGGATCAGTTGCTGTCCCGCGGCAAGTTCGAAGCTGCGGCCAAAAAATTCGAGGATCTTGACCGGGACCATCCCTACTCCCCCGAGGCGCGCAAAGCCATGGTCATGGCGGCCTACGCCTATTATCGCGCCGGTAAGACACAAGAAGCCATTGCGACTGCCCGGCGCTACACGACCATGCACCCCGGCACAAAGGAAGCCGCGCTTGCGCACCACATCATCATCTCGTCCTACTTCGACGAGATGGTCGGTCCGAACCGGGACCAAACGAACGCGCGCAAAGCGCTGGCCGAGCTGCAAACGCTGAAAGCTCGTTATCCCGACAGCCCATACGCGAAGGATGCCGACAATCGTATTCGCATCGCCCAGGACATGATCGCAGCCCACGAAATGGAGGTTGGGCGCTATTACTTGAAGCGGAAGAACTATCTCGCCGCGATCAATCGCTTTAAGACCGTCGTCACCGATTATCAGACGACCGCGCACGTGGAAGAAGCGCTCATGCGCCTCGTGGAAGCCTATATGGCCCTCGGCATCAAGCAGGAGGCGCAGACGGCCGCAGCTGTGTTGGGCCACAACTTCCCGAACTCGCCTTGGTACAAGGACGCGTATGCGCTTCTGCAGTCCGACGGCCTCGCGCCGCGGGAGGACACCGGCTCGTGGATCAGCCGCGCGTGGCGGAACTTCAAGCTGCCCAAGCTGACCAGCGGTTAAGTAGGCAAGACGTATTGGTGAGCTGAGCCGCGACGACGCACGCAGGCGATTCGCACAGAGTGCACTGTGCGTGGTAGCTTAGGTCGTGACGCTGTCATCCAGCGAATGAAGCGGACGGGTAATCTCGGAGGTGGGGGTTAAGCTCAGTCGAATGCGCGTTGCTCAACGGGCGATCGGAACAATCCGCAACGCGCAATTCATTATTCAGCGGCCATCATCTTCGCGCTTTCGGTCTCGGGCTCTGGATCAAGCATGCCGAGAGCGTGGAGATAGGTCGCCAGAATAGCTTCTTCCTCCATCCGGTCCGCCTTGCTCTTCTTACGAAGGCGGAGCACCTGACGTAGCACCTTGACGTCAAAACCGAGCGCTTTTGCCTCGGCAAACTTTTCACGAATGTCTTCCGCAATGGCCTTCTTCTCCTCCTCGAGCCGCTCGAGCTGCTCGACGAGCTGGCGCAGCTGTTGTTGCGCCGAGGCTTGGAGCCCATTCATTTGACATCCCCCGTCTTGGAGCGCGCCGGGCTAGTGGCTCTCATTTCCCGACCGCATACGTGCGCCCATCGCTATCGCGGGGAAGAGATCACAGCAAGGCGAAGGGGCTGCAAACGCGGAACTTATCCACGCAACTCACCCCTCGCCCCTCAAGAGTGCCTGTGCGCTTTCTCGAACGCCGCCTTCTGCTCGGGCGTTGCTTCCTTCTGATACTTGGCGCGCCACTCCTCGTAAGGCATGCCGTAGATGATTTCGCGCGCCTCCTCCTTGGTCATGGGGATGCCGGCAGCATTAGCCGCCTCCTGATACCAGTTGGCGAGGCAGTTGCGGCAGAACCCGGCAAGGTTCATCAGGTCGATGTTCTGGACATCCGTACGCTCGCGCAGGTGCGCGACAAGCTTGCGGAAGGCCGAAGCTTCGAGCTCAATCCTGGTCTTCTCGTCGATCGCCATAACCGTTCTCCCGATCGAGCTATCCCCTGAAACCCGAGATAAACGCCGCCCCTCGGTCTGTCATCAGGCGCATGCAGCCTTGCTTACGGCCCGAGGCCGCAGATCAATCTTCGGCAGCACCTCCCGCGTGATGCGCGCGAGCCGCTCGGCCCAGGCCGCCTGTCCTCTCTCATCGCGGATGAGATCCTGCCGGATCTCGATGATGGCGTGCGCCAGTCCTCGCTGTGTCCCGTGCCGCCACAGGGTATCGCCAACGAGCTGCCCGATGTAGGGCTCGTTGGCTCCGACAATCAAATCGTTCTCAGCGCACAATGCTTCGAGAAATGGCTCAGCGAGCCGGTTATCCTCCCCGTACAGGACACCGACGTGCCACGGGCGCGAGATACCCTTCCAACTCTCCGTAAAGCTGTGAATGGACAGGATCGCAGGCGTCGTTCCTGTCGCCAAGCAGCAGTCGAGCACGTCGTCGATCGCATTGTGATAAGGCCAGTAGTAGAGGCGTAGGCGCTTTTCCCGTTCCTCGGGTGTAATCACGCGATTGCCCGGAACGATAGCGCCGTCCGACAGCCGCATGATCAGCGTTGGGTCGTCCTCACCGCGATTGGGGTCGATCAGCAACCGAGAGTAACGCGTCATAACGGCGGGCGCGTCCAAGGCCTCAGAAAGTCGCCGCGTCACCTCGGCAGCTCCGATATCGTAAGCAATGTGGCGCTTGAGCTGACTGTCCGGCAGCCCAAGCGTTCCGTACTCCGGAGGGAATGCGTTTCCAGCGTGATCGCAAAGGAGAAGCAGACCGCGGTCAGCACGTCCGGGTAGAATTGTGTACGTAGCGGTGCTCTGAGCCTCGATCTGGCGTTCTGACATCTTCATCTGATTGGGCCGCCGCTGTTGCATGGTTCCCATCATCCAGCCTTGACGCAGCAAAGCCAATCCCGCAGATGAGCGCTGGTCGGCATTGTGACGCGGAAACGCAGCGAGCGCGGGGTTACCGGTGAACACAGACGATCGTCAGCACAGCACCGGGGTTCAGCGCCGGATCCTGCTCGAAATGTTCCAGGCGGCCGTTCAACGGGCTCACCCCGCGCGATGTCTGCCGCCGCATCTGCCCGCTACGCCTCCCCCTGGGAATGGCCGCATAATCGTGCTCGGAGCAGGCAAGGCGTCCGCAGCCATGGCCGTGGCAACCGAGCAATTCTATCGCGAGCGCGGGCTCAGCGACCGATTAACGGGTTTCGTGACGACCCGGCACGGCTACGGGCTTCCAACCGATCTCATCGAGGTGGTCGAGGCGGGCCACCCGGTCCCGGATGCCGCCAGCCAAGCTGCTGCCGAACGGGCACTGAGCTTGGCGCAGGAGGCTGGGCCGAACGACATTGTCCTCGTGCTGCTGTCGGGAGGCGCTTCGGCCCTGTGGGCAGCGCCAGCCGAAGGGATCACCCTCGAAGCCAAGCAGGCGCTGACCAAGGAGTTGCTCAAGTCCGGCGCGCGGATCCACGAGCTCAACTGTGTGCGCAAGCACCTCTCGCGCATCAAAGGCGGCAAGCTGGCCGCTGCCGCCTATCCTGCCCGCCTTCTCACTCTGGCGATTTCAGACGTGCCGGGTGATGATCCGGCAACGATCGGTTCCGGGCCAACCACGGGCGACCCGACAACGCTTGCCGATGCCCGCACAGTGCTCAGCCGGTACGGGATTTCGCCGCCTCCTTCGATCAGTGCAGCGCTACAGAACCCCGATAATGAAACGCCGAAGCCCGGCGCGGATGTGCTCGCCAACTCCGAGTACAGGCTGGTTGCGGCACCCAAGGCCTCGCTTGAGGCTGCTGCGGAGATTGCCCGCGCCAACGGTTACCGGGTCGAGCTCCTGGGCGACGCGCTCGAGGGTGAGGCCCGCGAGGTCGCTGAGCAACACGCCGCGCTCGCTCGCGAGTGGCTCGCCAAAGGAGAGCGGGTTGCGATACTCTCGGGCGGTGAGCTTACGGTCACCGTCCGGGGCAGTGGCAGCGGCGGGCCGAACCAGGAATATGCGCTGTCGCTCGTGGAAAGCCTAGGGGGAACTCCTGGCATCGCTGCGCTTGCCGCCGACACTGACGGCGCCGATGGTGGTGCCGGAAATCCGGATGATCCGGCGGGGGCCATCGTGCTGCCTGACACTCAAGCACGCGCTTTAGCGTGCAATCTCAAAGCCGCCACCTTCCTGGCCAACAACGATTCGACCACTTACTTTCGGGAGCTGGGCGACCTCGTCGTCAGCGGTCCCACGCAGACCAATGTCAATGATTTTCGCGCCATCCTGATCGATCCCTGATTAAGGAATTCCGTTCTTCTGCATATGCCACATATCGACCTTTCCCGATGAAAATGGACACACAAGCGAGCGTTCCAGCTTGGACTTCGTGGGCACTCGAACGTCCTCAACCTCTCCTGACAGGATCACTCGTCTGCTTGGCGGCTACGTTGCTTGCCGCCAACCCTGCGGCCGCAGATCTCAAGCTTTGTAATGCCTCGAACAGTCGAGTCGGGATAGCAATCGGCTACCAGGACGAGAAGGGTTGGGCCACCGAAGGATGGTGGAACATCGGCGCGCAAACGTGCGAAGTTCTGCTTAAGGGTGCGGTCCCGAGCCGCTTTATTTACGTTTACGCGATTGACTACGATCGTGGTGGCGAATGGTCCGGCACGAACTACATGTGCACCCACGACAAGTCGTTCGCCATCAGGGACGTGACCGATTGTCAGCGGAGAGGGTACCGGCGGACGGGTTTCTTTGAAGTGGACACAGGCGACGCCAAGGATTGGACCATTCGCCTCTCCGACCCCGAGAGTTCGAGAGCAGAGCGCAAATGAAGCGTAATCGCAGGGTCAAGATCGTCGCGACGCTCGGTCCTGCCTCGTCAGATCCGGACATGCTGGAGCGCCTGTTTGCGGCAGGCGTCGATGTCTTCCGCATCAACATGAGCCATTCGACCCACGAGGTCGCGCGGAAGCTCCATGCGGCGGTTCGAAATGCCGAGGTGAAGTTCAGGCGGCCGATCGGAATTCTCTGCGACCTGCAAGGCCCGAAGTTCCGGATTGGCGAGATCGAGGGCGGGCGAACGTTTCTCAGCGAGGGCTCGCTGTTCCGGTTCGACACCAACGAGGAGCCTGGGAACTCGGAGCGGGTCTTTCTGCCCCATCCGCAAATTTTCGAGGCCGTCGAGCCAGGCCACACGCTCTTGCTGGACGACGGGAAGCTCAAAATGCGCGTGGTCGACCGCAGCGTGCGGGAGATCACGGCCGAGGTCTTGGTGGGCGGGGCATTGGCAAGCCGCAAGGGCATCGCCACGCCGGACAGCATCCTGCCTATCAACCCGATCACGGAGAAGGACCGCGCGGATCTCGATTTCGTGCTGCGGCTTGGGGTCGATTGGGTTGCGCTTTCCTTCGTGCAGAGGGGTGAGGACCTGGTGCTTGCCCGCCGCCTGATCGGCCAAGCGGCCTCGATCATGGCCAAGATCGAGAAACCCTCGGCGATCGCTGATCTCGACGAGATCATCGCGAATGCCGATGGGTTCATGGTGGCCCGAGGCGACCTGGGCGTCGAGATGCCCATAGAGAAGGTGCCGGGGCTGCAGAAGCAAATCACGCGGAAGGCTCGCGCTGCTGGCAAGCCGGTGGTTGTGGCCACTCAGATGCTGGAGAGCATGATCTCCTCGCCTGTGCCCACCCGCGCCGAGGTCTCCGACGTCGCGACCGCTGTGTTCGACGGCGCGGATGCCATCATGCTTTCGGCAGAGTCTGCTGTTGGGCAGTTCCCCCTGGAGGCGGTGCAGATGATGAACCGCATCGCCATCGAGGTGGAGAACGACCCCGGCTACGACGATTTGGTGCACGCTATGGCTACGGTGCCGCAACCCACGGGCGCCGATGCGATTGCTGCGGCCGTTCACAAGATTGCAAGGACGCTGAAGCTCTCGGCCATCATCTGCTACACGGCGACGGGCTCGACAGCGCTGCGGGTGGCCCGCGAGCGACCGGGTTTGCCGGTCATCGGCCTGACACCCGTGCTGGCGACCGGCCGCAAGCTGTCACTGGTGTGGGGCATTCATTCGGTGCTGACGAGCGACCCTGCTAACCTCGCGGACATGGTTCGCAAGGCTTGCCGAATAGCGTTCGAGGAAAAGTTTGCAGGGGCGGGCGATGGCGTCATCATCACGGCCGGCGTTCCGCTTGGCACGCCCGGGACGACGAACATGGTCCGCATGGCCTACCTAGACGAGAATGGCGCGCCGTTAGCTGACCAGGGGTGATCGGCTCCAACGAGCCGGGTACGTTTCTTGGCTTTGGAAGTTTCGAAGCCGGCCACGAATAGCGGCGCACGGATACTAGATGCCTTGGCCGCGCACCTCTCTCTCGAGCTCCTCGACCGCCTTCTGCGCGCCTTCGGCGAACGGGTGAATCTCAAGGAGCTTGCGGTACGCCTCGAGCGCAGACTGGTTCGCGCCGTACTCGCGGAGAATGTGCGCGAGCGCACTCAAGGCCCGGAAATGGTTTGGATCGAGCGCCAGCGCCCGCCGGAGATCGCCCAGCGCACGGTGGGTGTCGCCTTGGAGGTAGAGCAAGTGACCGCGCTGGCTCCAGCCTTCCGCGTAATCGGGCGCCTGCTGGACCACCTCATCCAGCATCCGGAGCGCCAGCTTCATATTCTTTTCCTTAACGGCCTTGATCGCGCGGGCCATGAGCACGGTAACCGTGTCGCTGCCCGAGACGGCCCATAGCCTCATGATGGCCTTGGCGGTCTTGTCGGCCGTCTGCTCGTCCTCCGCAGTCGCCAACAGGGCGTAGAGGTTATCGAGCATCTTTGCCCGCTCGACGGCACTGTCGGGCAATTTCTCGCGCAGCTCAGGCGCGGTTTCGTCGCCTTCGCCCTCCAGGTCAGGGGGCGAAACATCCGGCATCTCCAGCCCGCGTTCAGGGCTTTCCCCCAGCTGCGCCTGGGAAGGCGCGGGCACCAATACGAAGCTCGCCGCAAGGCAGGCGCTTGCGGCAAGAGCAATGAGGCGATCAGAGGTTGAGCTGCGCATGCACGGAAACATAGGTCCGGCATCGGGGCTCGTCAAAGCCCCTCAAGGCTGCGCAACCAATCAGCCCTGGCGAGCCTTGAAGCGCCGCTGCGTCTTGTTGATCACGTAGACCCGGCCCCTCCGCCGGACCACGCGGTTCTCGCGGTGGCGTGCGCGCAGTGATTTCAGCGAGTTTCTAACTTTCATGGCACGTCCGTGGCCCTCCGGGCCTCCAAGGCCACGCAGGTCCTCTCTTCCTAATGGGATGGGAATGCGAATTGCGCGGAGACTAGGACCACAAAACCAGCCGATACGCAAGTCACGAATGGCCGCGTTCTTGAAAAGAACAATCGTAGAAGCGTCTTGCACCCTCGAAAGCGGTCGCTCATAACGCCAGCCACCAAGCCGGAGAAGACAGATGAATCTTCAAGATTTCACGACGCTCACGTTCGACTGCTACGGAACACTGATCGACTGGGAAACCGGTATCGTCGAGGCGCTCGAGCCGCTCACGAAGCGAGTGGGCCGCCCGCTTTCCCGCGACGAAATTTTAGAGGCTCATGCGCGCCATGAGTCCTCTCAGCAGGCTTGGACGCCTACGAAGCGCTACTGCGATGTTCTGGCTGTCGTCTACAAGCGCCTGGCCGAAGAGTGGGGCGTGTCCGTCACCTGGGATGAATGCCTGGCTTACGGAAACTCCATCGGAAACTGGCCCGCTTTTCCCGACACGGTGGAAGCGCTGCAATACCTCAAGCAGCACTACAAGCTCGTCATCCTCTCGAACGTCGACAACGCGAGCTTCGCGCTCAGCAACAGGCGGCTCGGCGTGACGTTCGACGCCATCTACACGGCTGAGGATATCGGCTCGTACAAGCCGTCCTTGCGGAATTTCGAGTACATGCTCGAGAAGCTCAAGACGCTGGGGGTGGAGAAGAGCCAAATCCTCCACACGGCCGAAAGCCTCTTCCACGACCACCTGCCAGCAAATCAGATGGGCCTGACCTCATGCTGGATTCATCGGCGGCATGCCGTCGGAGGGTTCGGCGCAACCATGAAGCCGGATTCGATGCCGACCACGCAGTTCCGGTTTACGAGCCTTGCCGAGATGGTTGAGGCTCACAAGAGCGCGGTTAACGCGAAAGGATAACGACAGCACACGCCTAACTTTGGAGGCTAGGCGTGGCCTAGCCTCTAGCGATTCGACACCAATGCTCGCCCGATATCGCCTTATCCGCGCAGGCGAGTTCTCAGGATGCGGGGAAATTCGTCGCCACCCAGATAGTCGCCATCGCCTCCGGACAACGCGGCCGACGGTGCCCGCTGCTGACTTGCGCTCGGCCCATGATCCGAGCCGCCTTGGGGCTCAGATGACGATTGCCGCTCGCCGAAGCTCCACCAACCTCCTCCGCGGGTGTCGGGAGTAGCGGGCGGTGGCGGCTGATCCCCGTTGCTGGTCCGCGGATAGCCTTGACCGTGATCCTGCGCAGGCTGGCGGACAGCTGGCGTCGGGGAGCTGCCACCGGTGAACCAAGCGTCGATGAGATCGATTTCGTCCGGCGTCAAATTGAGGCCGTGGCTGCGGCAGCGGGCGACAACATAGTTGCGGAAGCGACCAGCAAAGAGGTTTGCCGACGCGCCCTGCTCGAACCAGGGATCCGGCTCCCCAACGACGTCCAATGCGAAACGGACATCCTCCCTGCGGATATCGAGCCCCAGCTCGCGCGCCCGGTTGGTCACGTTCGCAACGGTCTGTGCGCCTTGCACGCCGTTGGTGTTGATCTCCTGCGCCAGCAACTCGAATAGCGCCCTGTACTCCGGCGGCGACAACGGAGGAGCTTTGCTCGCTTCATGAATGCGCGCGATGGACTGTTGAAGCGCCGTCGCACCTTCAGCACCTCGCGACGAGGGCTGAGGAGCCTGCGGCGGTGGCGCAGAGGGTGGCGCGAGTGAGCGCGGAGGCTGCACCGACCCGGTCATCGCATCGTGAAACGACTGCGCCAGAGATGGGCTGCTTGGGCGATAGCTGGTCTGCGGGGGCTGCTGAGCCGTCGACCGCCTCGAAAGGCCAAAGGGCTCGATCGCCTTGGCCAACACGGATGCAGCCGCCGAAGCAGCTGACGCAGGCCGACTCTGACGCGGGGCCAACAACCCCGCCGTCCGATCACTCCGCGACGAAGCGAGCTCCTCGGGCCCGGTCCGCGTAGCGTCGTAGACGACGTACGGCGGCTGCTCGCTAAGCCGAATGCCCTCGGGAAGGCTTTGAAGGAGTAGATCGCGGAAGCTGCCAGCACCCGCCCAATTGGTCCCGACGGTGCGATCGTGCCCCAGGGCACGGGTTGCGCGCTCAGCCAGAACCTCCAATGGCAGAGGCGTGTCCGAATTGCGGACAGCCCCTGTGACTTCAGCCATGATTTCGCGGCGCAGGTCGCTCGTCGTGGGTGCGCGGCCTGGAGCTTCTGCTTCTGTCCCGGGATTATTCAGGAGGACATTGATGAGATCTGGTTCGCGAATCTCACCATCAGCAATCGCAACGTAGGGCGCCGCCGTGTAATCGTTCGCGAACACGATCGTACGCCGAGCATGGGCCCGCAGCCGGTGTAGAACAGGCGTAAAATCCGCATCACCCGACAGAATGATGAACTCATCGAAATACGTCTCGTGATGGAGATAATCACGGACGTCCATGACCATGCGGATGTCGGATGAATTCTTGAGCTGGGCCGTCAGGGGCGGGCAATCTATGACCTCGAAGCCCGCTCGCAAGAAGTGGTGCCTGACGAACGGGAAAGAGTTCATATCCGTCGAGTTGTCGTTCTGGTTGCGGCGCGGCACTGGGTTACCGTAGCACCGGTTCAGAACGATCCGACGTTGAACATTGCTGGGCAGCTTGTTGGTCGGGGAGATCAGGCGGCCACTTTCGATTTCGGCGAGCCACACGCTGGCGTCTTTGGCGAAGCGCTTGGCAGCCTCTTCGCTCCTGCGCTTCAGAGACAGGTACACGTTGTCGTAATCGACAAAGATCGCGCTCAGGATCTGTCCTGAAGTCTCACGCTTCATTCGTAAGCCCCCGCTGCCCGCCGTTTGAGTGCTCGAAAAGACTTTTTACGAGTCGTTGCGGCGCCGCAAGCGCAGCGGTGCCTCGGTTCAGGACTAAACGAATTCTAATTGAGTAACAAAGTGTTAACTCCACTCCGAAGGTGCACTTCTAGTGGATAACGCCAAGCGAGGCCGTCATTCGCGAATCACTCAAGCATTGCACACGCGCGGGGCGGGAGAATGACGGGCTGTCAAAATTCAGTGAGAGAGCCGCCCCGGGGTAGAAGAACCGACGCGGCTCGAGATGGTCAAAACCGGTTCTTCCGCTCGCGGATTTCGGCGAACACTTTCCAGTCCGGCTCGCCCATCATGCCGAGACGCTGGCGGATGTGAGGACTGTTCGGCCTCAAGAACGGGTTGGTCGCAAGCTCCAGGTCGATGCGGGTCGGACATGTAGGCTGCCCGGCGGCAACCATTTGCTCGACTTCCTTCGCGCGCTTCTGAAGCTCCTCGTTCTCGGGCTCGATCGTCAACGCGAACTTGGCGTTAGACAAGGTGTACTCGTGGCCGAAGTAGACCTTTGTCGCCGGCGGCAGCGCCATGATCTTCTCCAGCGACTTCCACATCGTCTCGTAGGGCGCCTCGTTTACCCGCCCGCAGCCGATGGCGAACAGAACGTCACCCACGAAGGCCACGTCTGCCGCAGGGATCCAGTAGATGATGTGACCCGCGGTGTGGCCCGGACAATCGAATACGTGAACCTGAAAGGAGCCGAACTGGAAGACATCTCCCTCACCGACGGCCTGGTCCAGCCCCGGTATCTTCGCGGCCTCGCCCCGGGGACCGATGATCGTGCAGTTGGTCTCCGCCTTGAGCTGCGTATTTCCGCTGGTGTGATCCGAGTGATAATGCGTGGTAAGGATGTGCGTCAGGCGCCAACCCTTCTCGTCGAGCGCCCGTTTGACGGCCCCTGCCTCAGGTGCGTCGATCGATGCAACCACATCGGCCTCGGCATCCCTGATGAGTACGCCGTAGTTGTCGCTGAGGCAAAGAAACTGATGAATTTCGAGCTTGGCCACGGCTGGAGCTCCATGATTGGCACTATCATCGGTGGGCAGCATCGAAACGTATCAGCGGGTCCGGGGATTGCAACTACCGACGTCTCGTCCCGAAATCATGGTTGCCGGATTCGGCTGAGAAAGCCGGTGCTTAGCGAGCCATATGCACTTCGACGTCATCGAGCTCAGGGATTTCTATAACAAGCCGGTCGGCCTAATGGTTCGAAGGCTTCTGGCCCATCGTATTCGGGCCCGTTGGCGGCGGCTGCAGGGAGAGACGCTGATCGGGCTCGGCTTTGCAACACCCTATCTCGGCACCTTTCGCGGTGAGGCCCTGCGCATCGGCGCTTTCATGCCGATTGGTCAGGGAGCGCTGGTCTGGCCCGATGTCGGTCCGAAGATGAGCGTCCTCGTGGAGGACGAACGGCTTCCCCTTCCCGACAACTCCGTGGACAGGTTGCTTGTCGTCCATTGCCTTGAGAATGCTGGCCGTCCCCGGCAGCTCCTGCGAGAGATCTGGCGTGTGCTCACACCGCAGGGGCGGCTGATGCTGATCGTGCCGAACCGCCGGGGTCTTTGGGCGCGGCTCGACCGCACGCCTTTTGGCCAAGGCCGGCCCTACAGCCGCACCCAGCTCGAAACGCTCCTGACCGAGTCGATGTTCAGCTCGTTCGACTGGTCGGCCGCCCTTTTCGTGCCGCCAATCGAGTCGCCCGTACTGATGAGGTCTGCTCCGGCCTTCGAGCGCATGGGTGCGCGGCTATCTCGCGGATTTGGCGGAGTCATTATCGTGGAGGCACAGAAGGAGCTGACCGCACCCGTCGCGAAGAAAGCGCCTACGCGCGTGATCGGCCGCCTCGTCACCGCCCCTGGCACGGCGACACCGCGCGCCGAGCCCAGCAACAGCGCCCTCAGTACGCCGAACGGCGCCTCAGCAGAAACACAGCTTTCTCACCAAAAATATTCTGCATAACGAGCGGCGCGTGTGGCGAAAGCTGCCGGCCTGACGAGTTGAAAGCGGCCGAACGCACAACCTCCGCATCCACCTTTTCACACAAGTCCGCGAAATCCCGAATTGTGCACAGGTGTGCGTTCGGCGACTCGTACCAAGGCTCCGGAAGGTTTTCCGTCTGCGGCATGCGGCCGTGAAAAAGGAGCTGCCACCGCACTTTCCAATGGCCGAAGTTCGGGAATGAAACGATCGCGTATCTGCCGATGCGGAGCAGATTCTCAAGAACCGCCTTCGGCCTGTGCGTCGCCTGAATTGTGAGGCTCAGAATGGCGTAGTCGAACGCGTCATCAGGGTAGTCATCCAGATCAACGTCCGCATCGCCTTGGATGACGGACAATCCCCGCGCGACGCAGGCATTCACGCGATCGCGCTCGATCTCGATGCCGCGGCCATCAACCCCCTTGGTCTGAATCAGCAGATCCAACAGCGCGCCGTCACCGCAACCGACGTCCAACACGCGCGCGTTTTCCGTCACCATCTCCGCGATGAGAAGATGGTCGACACGGGGCGTCGTCTGCAAAGGCTGTTGTGACCGAAGCATCAGTATTCCTATAGCGCAGCCCTTAAGCCTCGCGAGCGGGCGGAATGCCCCGCTTGGCCGCCGCGGAATTGATGAACCCGCGGATGGTTGCGAACAGTTCGGGCTCGTCGAGCAAGAAGGCGTCGTGGCCTTTATCGCTTTCGATTTCCACGAACGACACGTTGGCGGCGACGGCGTTCAGCGCCTGCACGATTCTCTTGGACTCTCGTGTCGGATACAGCCAGTCACTCGTAAAGGAGACGACGCAGAATCGCGTCTTCGTCCCTCTGAAGGCGTTGGCCAGCACGTGACCATGCTCCGCCGCCAGGTCGAAGTAGTCCATGGCCCGCGTGATGTAGAGGTAGCTGTTGGCATCGAAGCGATCAACGAAGCTGATGCCCTGATGCCTGAGGTAGCTCTCGACCTGGAAGTCGGCGCTAAAGGAAAAGGAACGATCCGTCCGGTCCTGCAGATTGCGGCCGAACTTGCGGTGCAGCGCCTCCTCCGAGAGATAGGTGATGTGCGCTGCCATCCGCGCCACCGCCAGGCCGCGCCGGGGTACGCGTCCGAACTCGAGGTAACGGCCGCCGCACCAGTCGGGATCAGCCATCACGGCCTGCCGGCCCACCTCGTGGAAAGCGATATTTTGAGCGGAATGCATTGCCGCCGTCGCGATCGGCACGGCCGCAAAGACGCGCTCCTTGTAGCGGGCCGCCCACTCCAGCACCTGCATGCCGCCCATCGAGCCGCCAATAACGCAGAAGAGCTGGTCGATGCCGAGCCGATCGATCAGCCGGACTTGGGCATCGACCATGTCGCCGATCGTTATAACCGGAAAGTTCAGGCCATAGGGCTTGCCGGTCGAAGGATCGATGGACGCGGGCCCAGTAGAGCCCATGCAACCGCCGATGATGTTGGGACAAATGACGAAGAAGCGGTTCGTGTCGATCGGTTTGCCAGGGCCGACCATCGTCTCCCACCACCCAGGCTTGCCGGTGACGGGGTGTCGATTTGCCACGTGCTGGTCGCCCGTCAACGCGTGGCAAACCAAGATGGCGTTCGACTTGTCGGCGTTTAGCTCGCCATACGTCTGATAAGCTTGATCGAACGGCGCCAGCGTCTGCCCACAGTCGAGCAACAGCGGCTCGTCGAAGTGCATGACCTTGCTCGACGGCTGCTGCGCCTCGAGAACTCGGCGCTCGATGGTAGGGTCGAACTCCTGTGGGTGGACCTTGTTCATGGCCGATCCCTCGATAGCTGCCCTGGGGCGAGCTTTGAACCCAGGCATAAAGAAGCACCCGCCCCCACGCCGGTACGAGTGCGGTAGCTAGGATGTCGCCCGGGAAATATCAATCGTTTGTTTGCTTTCGGCGATTGCCGCGCATATCAATCTGCCGAATTCCACCACCGATATAGCAGACGCACCATGGCCAGCGGAATGCCAACCCCAAAGCGGGGTGTATTGGAGATCGATCCCTATGTGCCGGGCGAGAGCACCCTCCCAGGCAACATCAAGCCGATTAAGCTGTCCTCGAACGAGAATCCTCTCGGCCCCAGCCCGGCCGCTGTCGCGGCGTTCAAGGCAGCTGCGGACAGCCTGGAGCGATATCCCGATGGCAGCGCCTCTGGCTTGCGGCAGGCGATCGCACGCGTCCACGGCCTCAACCCCGATCGCATCGTCTGCGGTGCTGGCTCCGACGAGCTGCTGAACCTTCTGGCGCATGCCTACCTGGAGCCCGGTGACGAAGGGATCTTCACCGAGCACGGATTCCTGGTCTACCGCATCGCCATTCTCGGGTGCGGCGCAACGCCTGTCGTGGCGCCAGAAACGAATCTGCGGACGGACGTCGACAAAATCCTCGAGCGCGTCACGCCAAGAACGAAGATGGTGTTCATCGCCAATCCGAACAATCCGACTGGGACCTATATTCCCTTCGACGAGGTGCGTCGCCTGCGTCGGGAGCTGCCGGATCACGTTCTGCTCGTTCTTGACGCCGCCTATAGCGAATACGTGCGCCGCAACGATTACGAAGCTGGCATCGAGCTCGTCGCCACGACCGGCAATACGGTCATGACCCGGACATTCTCGAAAATTTATGGCTTGGCCGCATTGCGCCTCGGCTGGGCCTATTGCCCGGAGCCAGTCGCGGACGTGCTGAACCGCATTCGCGGACCGTTCAACGTGTCGTCGCCAGCCATCGCCGCAGGAATCGCGGCTTTGGAAGATCGGGCGCACGTCGAAAAATCCGTCGCGCATAATGAGACGTGGCTGCCTTGGCTGACCGCGGAGCTTGAGAAACTCGGCCTGACGGTGACGCCCAGTGTGGCCAACTTCGTGCTCGTGCACTTCCCCGAAAAGGAAGGGCGGGACGCCGAGGCAGCAAATCAATTCCTGCAGTCGCGCGGGATCATCGTGCGGCGGATGGGCGGCTACGGTTTGCCAGGAGCGCTTCGCATCACCATCGGCACTGAGGATGAGAACAAGGCCACGGTCGCCGCGCTGAGAGATTTCACCGCCGGGGCCGAACGATGACGAGTTCAGACTTCAAGCGCGTCGCCCTGATCGGTCTCGGCCTCATCGGCTCGTCGATCAGCCACGCCATGCGCCGCGCCGGGATGGCCAGCACCATCGTCGGCAACGCCAAGACGGAAGCCACACGCGCCACCGCCCTCCGGCTGGGTCTCGTCGAGCAGGTGTTCGAGGATCCGGCCGATGCAGTGAAGGGCGCCGATCTCGTCATCCTCTGCGTTCCGGTTGGCGTGTGCGGGGAAATCGCGCGCCGGATCGGACCGCATCTTTCGCCCGGCGCCATCCTCACGGACGTCGGCTCGGTGAAGGCTGCGGTGATCCGTGATGTGGCGCCGCACGTGCCGGAAGGCGTGCACTTCGTCCCTGGCCATCCGATTGCGGGCACAGAGCATTCCGGCCCGGAAGCAGGGTTTGCGGAGCTGTTCGACAACCGCTGGTGCATCCTGACGCCGACCAAAGACACCGATCCGGAAGCGGTGAAGCGCCTCCAGCGCTTTTGGGAAGAGCTCGGCAGCAACGTCGAGATCATGACGGCCGAGCATCACGACCTGGTGCTGGCCATCACAAGCCACGTGCCGCACCTCATTGCGTACAACATCGTCAACACGGCCGCTCACCTGGAGCGTGTGACCGACAGTGAGGTGATCAAGTTCTCGGCCGGCGGCTTCCGCGACTTCACGCGCATCGCTTCGTCGGATCCGACGATGTGGCGCGACGTCTTCCTCAATAACAGGGAGGCGGTGCTCGAGATGCTCGGGCGCTTTACCGAGGATCTGACGGCCTTGCAGCGGGCTATCCGGTACGGAGAGGGCGATAAGCTGTTCGAGGTTTTCTCGGCGGCACGTGCCATTCGGCGGGGCATCCTCGAGGCCGGGCAGGATATTCCGGCGCCGGACTTCGGCCGCCACCAGGCGAAAAGGATCGTTGCTGGCGAGGACGGCTCGCGATCGTGACGGACTGATTCATGACGCGCGACTTCCCTGGCAACGACGGCCACGACCTGTGGGTGTTCGGCTACGGCTCACTGATGTGGCGGCCGGGATTCGTGTACGAGGAGGTCCGCCGCGCGACGCTCGTCGGCTACAGACGCTGTTTCTGCGTGTTCTCCACCCATCATCGGGGCTGCGAGAAACGTCCCGGGCTCGTCCTCGGACTCGATCGGGGCGGAGTCTGCCACGGGCTGGCGTTTCGCGTCTCCGCGGAACGACGAACCGCCACGCTTGCGTACCTGACGGCGCGCGAGCAGGTCAGTGGCGTCTATCGCGACACGCTGGTGCCCGTGACGCTTGACGGTGAGGACGGACGAGAGGTGCTCGCGCTCACTTACATTGTCGAGCGCAATCACCCGAGCTATGCGGGGCGGCTCGATCTCCGCCGACAAGCTGAGCTTATTCGGGGCGCTTGCGGAATCTCAGGGCCGAACCTCGACTATCTCATCAACACGCTGGCCCATTTGGAGAGCCTCGGAATCCATGAGCCCGAGTTGCAGAGAGTTCTGAACGTGATCGGCTGTCATTTCCGCCGCTTCCGGTCGGAGCAAGGGACTCCTAGCTCAGCGGCGCTGCTGAAGGTCTGCCGGCACCTGCCCATCGACGCGCCGCGGCTCAAATTGGGAGAGCGGCGGCGCTTCATCCACCGGCGGCAGATTTCTGCCTGGGCATCGCGCAGCCGTTCAACATAGGGCAGCTCGGGCCTGAAGCGCCTCAGTGCCGCATAAATGATTTCCGCTCGACGCTGAGCTCCGGAAAATGGGCAGCGCGCAGGTCGAGTTCGATCCGCCGGCGCTCGCGCTCGCTCTTGGCCAGAAAATGCACGTGGACCTCATTGGCGCCGAGCTGTGCGCCGCGATGACGGATCTCTGCAAGATTGAGGGACACTGCGTCGTGCCTCGTACGGCCGACGCGGAGAACCGTACGCCGGTCATGCTGGTCGCGGCGCACGAGGAGGTAAACCGCTTTGGGAAGCTCCGGGCATCCAATCAAACTGAAGACGGAGTGCACATAGCGCTGCCCGGAAGCACCGGTCCAGAACTGGAACTGCTGGACGGACGGCTCCTGTAGAGCTTCTTCCTCCGGCGAAATGGCCGCCTTGGCCGCGGCAACTCGCGACAACTCGACGATACGCGCACTCATCTCCAATACAATCCTTGCGGCACCTACCCTACACCGCCCTTATCGCCGGAATGTAGTGAACGTGAGGTGTATTTTCAGCAGAAGTTGGGCTGTCTCGCAGACATTTGACGGCGCAGAGAAGGTTAGTTTTGGTCTCGAAGGAAATTCGCGGCTGCTACTTTTCCACTAGACGGCTGAAGGATCGTCAGGTTCCCTCGCGCCAACCTTATCAGTTAACCGAACATCCGACGATCCACATGCGCCCAATCTGCTTCGATTAGGGCCCAGAGACGGAGATCGTTGAGCTAGGACCGTGCCCTGCTTCAACGCAAATCAGCTGCAGCGAGAATAGCCGCAGTCGCGACAGACCCAACACGCCTCCTCGCGCACGAATGCTGGCGAGTTGCATCGCGGACAAGTGCGCATCCGCTGCGGTGTTCCCGATATACCTGCGCTTACGTTGCTCGGCGCGGATGCCACCTCGGCCCCGGCCTGCTTCAGCTCCAGCAACGGCCGCTGGCTATCCTCCTTCTGCAAGAAGCCAGTGCGGATCATGTGCATCTCGATAATGCCCCCGATTGCGGCGAGGAGACTCGGCACATAGCGGTCGCCCATCCACTGCCCGCCCTGCGGATCGAACACTGCCTTCAACTCATCGACGACGAAGCTGACATCGCCCCCCCGCCGGAACACCGCGCTGATCATGCGCGTCAACGCCACGGTCCAGGCGTAGTGCTCCAGGTTGCGGGTGTTGATGAAGATCTCGAACGGTCTACGCCGCCCGTCCTGCTCGATGTCGTTGATCGTGATGTAGAGGGCGTGGTCGCTCGCCGGCCATTTCAGTTTGTAGGTGAAACCCGCAAGGACCGGCTCGCGCTCCAGCGGCTTGGACATATAGACGACGCTGTCCTCGGTGCTGCGCGGAGTAATCTGGCGCCGCTGCGCTGCAGCCACGTCGGTCGTCTTGAGCTTGGCTTTGGCGGCCTCCGTTTCCCGGTCCTCCGCACGCGGCTGCTCTGCCATGGTTCGGCTCGACAATACGGCGCCGGTGATCGGATTAGGACGGAAGGTCGTGCAGCCCTTCAGCCCCAGGTCATACGCATCGAGATAGATGTTCTGGAAGGCCTCGAACGAGATTTCCGCCGGGCAGTTGATCGTCTTGGAGATAGAGCTGTCGACATGGCGCTGAAGCGCGGCCTGCATCTCCAGATGTGCCGACGGCGGCAACTCGGCCGTCGTGACGAAGCTGTCCGGCAGAGGAACGTTGTCGCCGAACCGGGACCGGAACAGCGCATAGGCATAATCCTCGACCAACATCTCGCGGTGGCTGCCATCGGGCTCGAGGACCCGGCGCTTGTAACGGAAATCGAAAACAGGCTCGACCCCGCTCGAGACATTGCCCGCCAGAAGGGAGATGGTTCCCGTTGGGGCGATGGATGTAAGGCACCCATTGCGCAAGCCATGGGCAGCAATGGCCTGCCGGACCTCCGGCGCGAGGCTGGCAACTCTGGGACGTGCGAGGAGCTTCTCGGCATCGTAGAGCGGGAACGCGCCCTTTTCGGCAGCAAGCTCCGCGCTTGCCAGGTAGGCTGCGCGCTGGATGTGGGCCATCCACGTCTCGGCCAGCGAGAGAGCCCGCGGCGAACCATAACGCGCGCCAGCAAAGATCAGCGCATCGGCCAGCCCCGTGACGCCAAGCCCGATACGCCGCTTGGCAAGCGCCTCTTTGCGCTGCGCTTCGAGCGGATAATTGGAAACGTCAATGACAGCGTCGAGCAGCCGAACCGCGAGGCGCACCCGCTCCTCGAGCTTGGCCAAGTTCACATCCGCCCCAACCTCGAAAGGCCGGTCGACGAGCCGCGCCAAGTTGATCGAGCCGAGAAGGCATGCGCCGTACGGAGGCAGCGGCTGCTCACCGCACGGATTTGTCGCGTAGATCTGCTCGCAATAAGCGAGGTTGTTCTCGTCGTTGATGCGATCGATGAAGATCACACCCGGCTCGGCGTACTCATAAGTGGCGCGCATGATGCGCTCCCACAGATCGCGCGCCCTGACCGTGCGATACACGCGCCCGCCGAACACGAGGTCCCACGGCCGATCCTCACGGACAGCCTGGATGAAGGCATCCGTCACAAGCACCGAAAGGTTGAAGTTGCGCAGCCGCGTCGGATCGGCCTTGACGGCGACGAACTCCTCGATGTCCGGATGATCACACCTCAAGGTCGCCATCATGGCGCCGCGCCGGGCCCCGGCCGACATGATGGTCCGGCACATGGCATCCCAGACGTCCATGAAGCTGACGGGCCCGGAGGCATCAGCGCCGATGCTTTTCACCAGCGCTCCCTTGGGGCGGAGGGTCGAGAAGTCGTGCCCAATGCCGCCACCCTGCTGCATCGTCAGCGCTGCTTCCTTGACGTTTTCGAAGATGGACCTCAGGTCATCCTCGATCCGGCCCATGACGAAGCAGTTGAACAGGGTGACCTGACGACCGCTCCCGGCACCAGCGATGATCCGCCCAGCCGGCAGGAACTCGAGGCTCGATAGTGCCTCGAAGTAGCGCTCCGTCCACCGCTCCCGCGCTTTCCTACCGCCTTTCTCCACCGATGCGGCAGTTCGGGCTACCCGGAGCCAGGTATCTTCGAGTGTTTTATCCAGCGGCTCCCCGTCGGCTGCCTTGAGCCGATACTTCTGCTGCCAGACGTGCTCTGAAATGGGGCTGATGCTGAACGGGTCGGGATGCATGACGAACTCCGTTTGGACCCCACAAAGCTAGCCGCCCCCTCGGCATGCGTCAACATTTTGTTCTACGAAAGTTCTTGTTTTGTGTTCATCAACCTGAGCGCAATCGGCGATGGCTGGGACGCCATGGCGGCTTCCGCGTTGAGCCGTGCACAGGCACTTTCGATCCTGTTCACCACCTCCGCCTTGAACTCGGCCCGCGGCAAGCCCGGTGGAATCGGCTCCAAGATCTCCACGACGATCGTTCCAGGATAACGCTCGAGCCGCCGACGCGGCCAAAACAAGCCCGAGTTGAGGGCCAACGGCACGCAGGGGATGTTAAGGCCCTCGTAAAGCAGCGTAAGACCGGGCTTGTAGTCAGGCGGTGCCCCCGGCGGCCTTCGCGTGCCTTCTGGAAAGATCAGGATCTCCCGGCCGGCGGCTGCTCGTTTTCGCGCTTCCCGCAGCAACTCACGCATAGCAGATGCCTTGGCCTCCCGCCGGATGGGGATCATGCCGAACTTGCGCGAGAACCAACCGTAGAGCGGGATGAGCATGAGCTCGGCCTTCATCACCAGCGCGGGATCGCGGAACAGCGGGATGAGGGCAAACGTGTCCCACGCCGATTGATGCTTCGCGGCGACGAGGATCGGCCCGGGCGGCAGCCGCTCCAGCCCCCGCACCTCCATACGGGTGCCTACGATCTTTTCGAGCCACCAAAGGCTGACGCGGGAATGAAGCTTTAGGGCCGCCATTGCCCAGCTGCGCGGCCCAAACAGCAGCGGGCTGCCGAGCAGCAAGAACACAGCCGTATTGAGATAGAAAACGACAGCGAAGACGATGGAGCGCAGCATAGGCTTCGGAGATCACGGGCGGCTTGGCGGCCCAACGGTCGCCGCGGCGCCCGGTTCGAAGGAATGGACGAGCCGCGCAAGGACGAACCGCGCGGCGGAAGGCAGGAACTTTACGTATTCGGCCGCCAGGAGGCGCACAAGTCCCGGCCTCATCCACCAGTCGCCGCGGCGAAAGGATTCCGAGACGACCGGATATGGAATAAGCGTCACGTTTGGCATCACCCGCCCCAGCTCAACCAGGCTGCGGGGCATATGGTAGCTCGACGTCACGACGATGAGCGTCGAAAAGCCATGCTGCTTGACCCAGGCGGACGTCTCTTCGGCATTACCAATGGTGTTCTGCGCCTCGTAGCCGAGATCCACACAGCAGTCGAACAAAGCTGCGTCGAGGCCCGTCAGCCGACGGATTTCTCCGCGGGTAGCTTGCCGGTTGATGCCTGTCACCAGCAGTCGCTTGGCCTGTCCCGTCGAGAGCAGCTTGGCCGCAACCGCAATGCGCTGTTGCGTGCCGGTCAGGGCCACGATGCCATCCGCCTTTGGCGGCAGCTCGGGAGGAGGGCGTGTGGCCGCGGCGGCAAACAACAGGAAGCCGATGCCGACAAGTGCTGCCGCTACCAAGCCGGACCCAATCCAGAGCCGCCAAGTTCGCCGCGTCTTAGCCATGGATGAAGCTTCTGGTCGCCCGCGGGCGGCCTCTCTCCTGTCCTATGCAGCATCTATCCGTCGAGATGCAAACCCGATCTCTGCGCCGGAGTCCATGACTCTTCGGGGAACACGCTACTGCCGGGCGTGCAAGATGCGATAGACGCCAAAGCGCGACGTCAGCATGCATAAGCCCGCGATAACCACCACGACGAAGCCCAGCAGCACGTAACCAGGTGCATCGAGCCCGCCCGTGCCGACGAGCCGGCGAAGGTCGGCCATGCTCACCGTTCCGCCGCCAAGCAATTCCATCAAGGCCGGCATGGTGAAAAACACCGCCATCGCGCAAATCGCGCCAACGAGACCAGCGCGAATGCCGAGCGACAGAAAATGGCGCTCGAACTCCCGGGCGATGAACCGGTCGGTGGCGCCCACCAGATGCAGCACCTCGACGATCTCACGGTTCGAGGCCATCGCGCTCCGTGTCGCCGAGATGATGATCGCCGTGGTGGCGGATGCAACGAGCAGCAGAATAGCCAACCCGCCGAGGGCGAAGGATCGCGTAACCGTCCGGATTTGCTGCTGCCAGTGCCGATGATCGTCGAGCGTTACACCTTTGAACTGAGCCATTAATCTCTGCCTGAGCGCAGGAATGTCAGGGGGATTGCTGCGGTCCAGCTCCAAGGCGACGAGCCGAGGCACCGGCAGAGTGCTGAGCAGATCGATCTGACCAAGCCACGGCTCAAGCAGCGCGTTGGATTCCGCGACGCTGAGCGCACGAGCGCTGCGAACTCCGGGTTGCCGGTTCAAGAAGGCAACCACGTCATTCAGCGTGCTTTCCATGTTGGGAATCTCGCGCGGCTCGAGCTGGACCGTCACCTCGCTTGCGATCTCCCGAAGCCACGCGGCCGCGGACTTGTTGATCAGGTAAACCGCGCCTGCGGTCAGGCAGGCGAAGAAGCACATGATCGAGACCACGAGGGTGAGCGAGCGACCCGTAACCGATCCCGCGGGAACGATCGGCATCGTGGCCGGGTCGCGGATGGGTCCCGGAGGCGCGTAGTCGTGGCGCAAGCTGGTCGCGGGAGGCTGCGTCACTGTCTCATAGGATGGATAGCCATGTCCTCCTGTCGGGGGATCAGCCATCTCATAGCCGTACTCGTCGCGGTCGGGAGCATGCCCGAACCGGCGTGCGGCTGCCGGTCTATCATACGATCCTGACATGCCCCTCGTGCAGCTCCAGGCGGGGCGCCTTGAATTGGCGCATCAGCTGATGGTCGTGGGTGGCGATGACGACTGACGTCCCGAGCCGGTTCAGCTCGACGAAGAGACGTAACAGCCGCCGCGCCATCTGCGGGTCGACGTTGCCGGTAGGCTCGTCCGCGAGCAGAAGCTCAGGCTTGCCGATGACGGCGCGCGCGATGGCCGCCCGCTGCTTCTCCCCACCTGACAACACCGACGGGAAAGCGTGCATGCGGTCACCGAGGCCCACCCATTGCAGAAGATCGGTGACATCATCCTTGTAGTCCGAGATTCGCTTGCCGACCACCCGCAGCGGCAAGGCCACGTTTTCCCAGGTTGTCAGATGATCGAGCAACCGGAAGTCTTGGAAAACAATGCCGATTCGGCGCCTTAGCTGGGCTCTTTTTGCCGGGGTCAGGCGGCTGACATCCTGATCGAAAAGGTAGAGCTTTCCTCGCGTGGGCTGGAGCGAAAGGAACAGCAGCTTGAGCAGGGTGGTCTTGCCGGCGCCGGATGGTCCTGTCAGGAAGTGGAACGAACCAGGTTTGAGGTGGAAGTTGACCTCCCGCAGAACCTCTGGCCCTCGCCCGTACCTCAGCCCCACATTTTCCAACCGGATCACGTGCCGTTGTCCCCCCGGATCACTTCCGCGGCCCATTTATGCGAAAAGCGATGGGGCTGATCAATCGCAGGATTGTGGCGGGCTCGTGTACTTTGGGCTGTGCAGCAAGATTGGCTGCACCGTCCGCTGGAGGCCGAACGCCGTTTTCTACAGGAATTCAGCCGCTCAAGACCTGGATGCGGCAGCAGCAGCCCTGCCCTCAGGTTGCAGGGGTGTGCTAATCGGCCGATATTTAAGGTTCTCTCAGTTTCATCCCGGGGACATTGGATGAGCGCGGATAACGATAACGGCCGGGTCCAAGTCATCTTCTCGCCTGAAGAGATTGCGACGAGGATCGACGCGCTCGCGGCACGAATCGCCGAGCAGAATCTCGAGCGGCTTCTGGTTGTCGCCATTTTGAAAGGCAGCTTCGTTTTTGCAGCCGACCTGATTCGGGCGCTGCACAAGGTCGGCCTGGAGCCCGAGGTCGATTTCATCTCGCTGTCGAGCTACCGGAGAAGCACGCAATCCTCGGGTCAGGTGCAGATCCTGCGAGACATCGAGATGGATGTTAGAGGCCGCAACGTGCTGCTCGTCGACGACATTCTGGAGTCGGGCCGGACGCTGGCATTCGCCAAGGACTTGGTGGCAGCCCGTGGCGCAAAGCGGGTGCTTACTTGCGTTTTGCTCAACAAGCCCGTCCGGCGGGCTGTGCAGGTCGAGGCGGATTTCGCCGCGTTCGAGTGCCCGAACGTTTTCGTAGTAGGCTACGGAATGGACCTTGCGCACAGGTACCGCGAGCTGCCGTACGTCGGCCAGCTTGCCACAAGCTGAACAGTCTCAGAGTGTGAGGCGCAATCGAGGGAGAGGTGGACATGGCACGGATCCTGTTGGCGGACGACGACACCACCACCCTCGACTTGGTTGGCCGAACGCTCGAGGCTGATGGGCACGAGGTCATCCGGTGCGTGGATGGTCAGGAGGCCCTCCAGAGGTTTTCCGCTGCGCCGGAATCCTTCAATCTCCTGATCACAGACCTGGACATGCCCGGCATCAATGGGGTCGAGCTCGCCAGCCGGGCGGCAGCCGCGGCGCCGCAATTGCGCATCCTGGTGATGTCCGGATTCGGGGGTAGCGCCGATCCCGCGGAGGATCTCGGCATTCCTGCCGCCGCGTTCATCAGCAAGCCGTTGTCACTTGACCAAGTGCGTGAGGCCGTAAGCTCAGCACTGGCTTAGCTGTAGCGCAGATTTGTGGATGGCATGCCGGCAATCGCTGCGGCATGCCGGGTCCAGATCATCTGTACACCAGCTTGCTGGATGATGTCCCGGTCGGCTGAGCGTTGTAGTCTCGCCGAGCTTCACAGAGGAATGGCGGAGGACCACGAATGGAAGTTGAGCGCCGCGCATTTCTCCAGGGGTCGCTCGCCACCGCTATCGGCTTGAGTTCAGGGCTGATGGGGGCGACGCGCGTCGAAAGTCAGCCCACCGAAATTGCAACGCGCCCCATTCCCTCGACCGGCGAGCAGATACCCGTTGTCGGCCTCGGCACGTGGATCACCTTCAATGTCGGCAATGATCCGGAGCTTCTCGAGGAATGCGCGGCCGTGATGGCTGCCTTCTTCCAGGCTGGCGGGCGGATGATCGATTCCTCGCCCATGTACGCATCCTCCCAGCCAACCATCGGCTATGGCCTGAGAAAGCTCGGGTACCCGCAGGTCTTTGCCGCGGAGAAGGTGTGGACGTCGCGGCCCGCCAACGGCCCAGCGCAAATTGAGCGGACGCGGGCCTACTGGGGCATTCCCAAGCTCGATCTGGTGCAAGTGCACAATCTGGTCGCCTGGGAGGAGCACCTAGAAACCCTGTTCGCCATGAAGGCCGAGGGGAAGATCCGCTATGTCGGCATCACCACGTCGGAAGGGCGTCGTCACCGTGAGTTCGAGCGGATCATGGCGACCCAGCCGATCGACTTCATCCAGGTGACCTACAATGTGCTCGACCGGGAGGTCGAATCTCGCATCCTGCCGCTCGCCCAGGAGCGCGGCATCGCCGTCATCATCAACCGGCCGTTCCGGCAGAAGGAGCTTATCTGGCACGTGGAGCGCCATCCCTTGCCGTCATGGCTGGCCGAGACAGGGGCATCCACCTGGCCGCAGCTTCTGCTGAAATTCATCATCTCGCATCCGGCCGTCACTTGCGTCATCCCGGCGACGACGCGCGTCGACCACGTGCTGGAGAACATGGCGGCAGGCTCAGGCCTTTTCCCCGACGAGGCCGTGCGCCAGCGGATATCGGATTACGTGAGGCAGCTCTGACATGTCGGAATGGTGGACCTACTCCCTTTCCGACATGCTCCTATTCTCGCCCCGCGTCTATTACCGCCTATTCGAGTTGCACAACCATGCTCTGTGGCCGGCGCAACTCGCGACGGTCGCCGCAGGTCTGGGGATGGTCTTCGCATTGGCGAGGCCGAGCACCCTGCTGACCCGCATCACGTTCGTGGTGCTGGGTATACTGTGGATCTGGATCGCCTGGGCGTTCTTTGGGGAGCGCTACGCGACGATCAACTGGGCGGCTCCCTACGTCGCTCCGGCTTATGGGCTGGAAGGCCTGATGCTAATCGCGACCGGGCTGCTAAGGAATCGGTTCAGCTTCGGCTCTGCCGCTGCTTTCACTCGCACGGCCGCGATTATCCTGCTCGCAGCCATCCTCATCGGTTATCCGCTCATTGCACCCGCGGTCGGACGATCATGGTCCGCCGCAGAGGTCTTTGGCATTGCGCCTGATCCAACGGCGCTCGCGACGCTGGCGGTCCTTGCGGCATCGCCAAGGGGCGGACGACTAGTGCTGATGGTCATACCGCTGCTTTGGATCTTCATCAGCACGGCGACGCTTTGGACGCTGCAGTCGCCCGAATACTGGATCGCTCCTCTGGCTGCGGTTCTTGCACTGGCCATCACGTGCCTGCGGATGGAACCGCGACGTTCCGCAGCATGAGAAACCTGCACCAGGGCTGCTATTGCTCGCCTAGAGCCGCGCGCATAAAGTACGCCCGGTAGCGTGCGGATATACAAGGAAAAACAATTCTGGGCACGGGGAGGTAACTTCCATGCGAGCCGGCGCCAAATGATTCTCGAGTGTCGCGATCTTGAGCGGTCCTTCGGCGGCCTCAAGGCGTTGAAGGGGGTCACGTTCGGCATCGAAAAGGGCGAAATTTTCGGTCTCGTTGGCCCGAACGGCTCCGGCAAGACGACCATCGTCAACGCTATCACTGGCTTTTATCCCCCTGACCGCGGCCAAATCATCTTCGAAGGAAAGGACATTACCGGCATCCGGCCCCATCAGGTGGCGCCGCTCGGCATCGCACGCACCTTTCAGAACCTCGCCTTGTTCCGCGGCATGAGCGTGCTCGACAACATCATGATGGGCCGTCACACGCACATGCGTCCCTCGGCTCTGGCAAGCTTGTTCTATTGGGTGTGGGCCGAACCTGAGGAGATCCGGCAGCGGGAGTTGGTGGAGGACACCATCGACTTTTTGCAACTCCAGGACGTGCGAGACTTGCCCATTGAGGTCGTGCCGCTCGGCCTGCAGAAGCGCATCGAGCTGGCGCGCGCGCTCGTCTCCGAGCCGCGTCTCCTCATCCTCGACGAGCCCATGGCGGGCATGAACCAGGAGGAGAAGGAGTACATGGCCCGCTTCATTCTCGACGCCCGCGAGGAGCGCGGACTCACCGTCTTGCTCATCGAGCATCACATGGACGTGGTCTCGGCGCTGTGCGATCGGATGACCGTGTTGAGCTACGGCGAGCAGATCGCTTCAGGCACACCCGCGGAAGCGCTTTCCAACCCCGCTGTGATCGAAGCCTATCTCGGAACGAAGAGGCGCCATGCGGCCTGAGGGGAGCACAGTCAAAGCCGTCGATGTGGGTTTGGATCTCGCCACGGATGATCCGGGTGCGGTGCCGCGCGAGAATGTGGGGCTCGACTCCGGCACCCTGATCTCGTTGCTCGCCAAGAATGCGCAGACGCATGGGTCCAGTGTCGCCATGCGCGAGCGGGACCGCGGCATCTGGCGAGAGTTCACATGGAGCGACGTTCTCTCCGAAGTCCTGGCCTTCGCGGCAGCTCTTGATGCTCGCGGTTTCCGGCCTGGTGACAGCCTCCTCGTGATTGGTGACAACCGCCCACGCCTCTATTTTGGAATGCTCAGTGCCGCGGCCTTGCGCGGCTATCCGGCACCGATTTACCCCGACGTGCCGCCTGACGACCTCGAATACTACGCCGGCAACAGCCGTGCACGGTTCGCGCTCGCGGAAGACCAAGAGCAAGTCGACAAGCTGCTCGAGTTGCGGAAGCGGGCCAGACTGCCCGAGTTCATCATCTACGACGACCCGCGCGGGCTTTGGAACTACACGGAGCCCGGCCTGCTCTCCTGGGAGGACCTCATCCGCGAAGGCGCAGAACGCCTCGCCCGCGAGCCGGGGCTCAAAGAGGACCTCATCAACCGGGCCAAGCCAACGGATGCCGCGGTGCTGCTCCATTCCTCCGGCACGACGGGGAAGCCGAAGGGAGTTGTGCTGCAGCATCGCCGGGTAATTGCAGCTGCGCGCAGTGCGGAGCAGGCGGATTACTTCAGGGCCGGCGATGAGCTGATGGCCTATCTCCCAATGGCCTGGGTTGGCGACTTCGTGTTCACCGTCTCCTCCGGCATCGCGCTGCGATTCACGATCAACATCCCCGAGCGCCAGGAAACCGTTCTTCACAATCTCCGCGAGGTGGCCCCGACCGTGTACTTCGCGTCGCCACGAAGTTGGGACGCGATGCTCACGCATGTGCAGGTCGGCATCGCCGAGTCGACCTGGCTGAAGCGGAAGCTGTTCAACTGGTTCATGCCGTTCGCAATCCGACTGGAGCGGGAACGACTCGCCGGCCGGAAGCCAGGGCTCCTCTCCCGGATCGGCTATGCCATCGGCGATCTTCTGATGTTCGCGCCCCTGCGCGATTACCTCGGCCTTTCCCGTGCCCAGCGCGCCTACACGGCGGGTGAAGCCATTGGCGAGGATACTTTCCTCTTCTTCCGTGCGCTCGGGCTCGACCTGAAGCAGTTCTATGGCCAGACCGAGAATTGCGCGCTTACGGCCGCGCAAAGCTCCGGCGATGTGAAGCTCAACACCGTCGGCAAGCCGCTGCCGGGAGTCGAAATTAAGATCGACGACAACGGTGAAATCCTTATCCGCGCAGACAGCGTGTTTGACGGGTACCTCAATGACGAGGAAGCCACGCGAAAGACATTGGCGGGCGGATGGTTGCACACGGGCGATGCCGGCTACCTAGACGATGACGGCCACCTCGTCGTGCTGGGGCGCGTGGGCGAGGTCGTCTACACCAAGGGCGGCGAGCGTTATATCCCCACCTACATCGAGAACCGGCTGAAGTTCAGCCAGTACGTCAAGGACGCGGCCATCATTGGCGCCGGCCGCGATTACCTGACGGCGCTCATTTGCATCGACATGGGTGCCGTCGGCCACTGGGCCGAAATGAACGGCGTGACCTACACGTCGTACGCCGAGCTTTCACAGCGCCCCGAGGTCTACGAGCTCATCGCTGGCGTTGTGCGGCACGTCAACGAGCTGCTGCCGCCGGCGCTCGCGATCCGCAAATTCGTGAATCTGCCGAAAGAGTTCGATCCCGACGACGGCGAGGTGACCCGCACCCGCAAGCTGCGCCGCAACGTCATTGACGAGCATTACGCGCCGATCATCGCCGCCCTCTACGACGGATCCGAATCCGTCGAGCACGAGACCCTCATCACTTACGAAACTGGCGCAACTGGTTTCCTCAAGCGCCGCCTCGCCATCTACACGGTGAACTGAACGTCATGGATCTCCTCTACGAACTGGCCGAGTTATCCATCAACGGCGCGTTGGTTGGGCTGATGTACGGGCTCGTGGCCCTTGGCATCGTGCTTGTGTTCAAGTCGTCCAGCGTCGCCAACCTGGCCCAAGGCGCCCTCGTGATGGTTGGAGCGTACCTCACCTGGGCGGCCACCGCCCAGCTCGGCACCCCGCTCTGGGCCGCCATCCCCATCGGCATCGTCGCGATGTACTTCGTCGGGCGCGGCATCGAACGGGTCGCGCTACGCCGCATGATCGGGCAACCGGTCATCATGGTCATTATGCTGACGCTCGGGCTCGAGATCATGCTGCGCGGTCTGCTGCCCGCCATTTTCGGTGCAACGAAGAAGCCACTGGACATTGGCCTGGACACCGCACCGATCTTCCTCGGTCCCATTCTCATCGACCGCTCGTATCTGCTGACAGGTATCGTCGCGCTGGCGCTGGTCGGCCTCGCGGCGCTGTTCTTCGGCACGCGGCAGGGCATCATGCTACGGGCTGTCTCGGATGATCAGACAGCCTCGTGGTCGGTGGGTATCCCCGTCGAGCGGGCGATAGGCATCTCGTGGGGCCTCGCTGGCGTCGCAGCCGCCGCGGCAGGCATCCTCTGGGGCTCCATCCAGGGCGTCGACTGGACGCTGTCCCTGCTGCTCATCAAAGCTCTGGCAGTTGCCATCCTGGGTGGGCTCGACAGCATCGCCGGCGTCATCGTCGCCGGCCTCGTGGTCGGCATTCTGGAGAACGTCGCGCCCGTCTATCTGGAGCGCATCGGAATTTCCGGAACGCGGGACGTCGTCGCCTCGCTCGTCATCCTGGCAACTGTCATCGTCCGGCCCTACGGCTTGTTCGGTCGCGAAGATATTGAGCGCGTGTGATGTTCTACAGACTGGCTGGCGTCCGTCACACCACTTACCGTTCCGCGCGGCGGCTCTATCCGGTGCCGTTCGACCGGCATCTTCTGACAGCGATCACGGTCATTGCCATCGCGGCGCCATTTCTATTCTCGCCGCTCGCGCTGAATAGCTACCTCCTTCCCTGGATTATCTGGTCGACGGCGGCGCTCGGCCTCAACCTGCTGATGGGCTGGGCTGGACAGATTCACCTTGGCTATGCCGCCGTGATGGCCATCGGCGCGTACACCTCGATTCACAGCGTGCGCGCAGGTGTGCCATTCGAGATTTCTCTCATTCTTGCCGGTCTCGCGGCCGCGGCTATCGGTTTCATCTTCGGCGCAGCGGCGCTGCGGGTGAAAGGTCTCTATCTCGCAGTGACTACGCTCGCCATGCAATCAATCGTCGACTGGACGATCGTGCACGTGCCGGCAATCAGCGGCGGCAGCCAAGCGACGTTGCAAGCCCCACCGCTGACAGTGTTGGGGTGGCCCATCACGTCGGATGCTGGCCGCTACTGGTTTGCGCTGGCTACCTGTGCGGTGGTGACCACCTTTCTGCTCAATGTGAACCGGACGAGTCTAGGACGGGCGCTGGTCGCGGTGCGCGAGAAGGATTTCGCTGCGGCGATTATCGGCGTCAATCCATTCAAGTACAAATTGCTCGCATTCTGGTGCTCATCGTTCATTGGCGGCGTGACAGGTGCGGTGCTGGCCTTCTGCTATTATCGCGCTGTCACGCCCGAGCAATTCCACCTGGAAGTCTCGATCCAGGCGGTCGCAATGGTGATTGTGGGCGGCCTTGGCAGCGTACTCGGCAGCTTCTTCGGCGCGGGCCTCGTGTTATTGGCGCCGATTTTTCTCAACAATCTCGTCAGTGCGGTAGCGGCTGCGCTCAACCTGCCCCTCTATGCGGACATCATTTCGCATATTCCGCTCGTGCTTTATGGCGCTCTGATCGTCGGCTTTCTGCTTTATGAGCCGCTCGGCCTTGCCAAGATTTACGACAACGTGCGCAATTACTTTCTCGTTTGGCCCTTCCGCCACACGCGACATGGTTAGGTAATGGAGGAAACGATGAGGAGATTGACGACCGCACTCGCAGGCGCCGCGGCGCTCGCGCTGGCGTCCGGCCCTGGATGGGCTCAGGAAAAGGTCATCAAATTCGGCTTCGCCGAGGACTTCACGAAAGTCTACACGTTCGTGACGTCCGAATATAACCAAGGCCAGCGCGACTACCTCACCCTCATCAACGAGCGCGGCGGCATCAATGGCCACCGTTTCGAAGCTACAGTGGTCGATACCGGCAATGAGCCTCAGAGGGGCATCGAGGCCTATGAGCGGTTCAAGGCGGAAGGCGCTGTGCTGGTCGATTTCCTTTCAACGCCCGTCTCTCGCGCCGTTGTGCCCCGTGCGCTGCAGGACGGCATCAACGTGCTCACTATGTTCCACGGGCGCTCTGACGCTGCGGACGGCGAGACCTTCCCCACGATATTCCCCGCTGGCGCTCTCTACTGGTCACAAGCCGCGGTTATCCTCAAGTACATTTCAGATCAGGAAGGCGGAAACCTGAAGGGTAAGAAGATCGCCTTCGTCGGTATCGACTCGCCGTTCGGTAAGGAGCCCGTCCCAGTCTTCGAGGCCGTGCGCGACAAGGAAGGCTTCGAGCTGCGAACGTTCTTCTACCCATCTCCGGGTAACGAGCAGTCCTCCACTTGGACCGCTGTTCGCCGCTACGGTCCGGACTGGGTCGTGATCTGGGGTGCCGGCGGTGGCCAGACCGTGTCGTTGCGTGACGCCATCCGGAACGGGATCAAGCTCGATCGTCTGTTGTCCGTGATCTGGCTTTCTGAAACCGATACCCAGATCGTCGGTAACGAAGCCGCCAAAGGCGTGCTGCGCTTCGAAGGCGTGGCCTACGGGCGCGATAATCCAGTGATCAAGGCCATTCTCGACGAGGTTTACGCCAAAGGAAAAGGCGCAGGCGAGGAGAAAAATGTCGGCAGCAGCTATTACAACATCGGCGTCGCCAGCATGGCCATCGTCGTCGAGGGTGTACGGAACGCGCTCGAAAAGCAAGGTGAGCCGCTGACCGCAGAAAAGCTGAAGAAGGGCTTGGAAGAGATCAAGAACTTCACTGCCGAAGGTCTGCTCCCGCCGCTCACCATCACGGCTCAGGACCACCAGGGCGGTGGCTACGGCCGCATCTCCCAGTGGGACGGCAGCAAGTGGGTGCCGAAAAGCGACTGGATTGCCGCTTACCAGGACGTCGTGATGGACCTCGTCAAGAAGACCGCTGCGGAGTTCAAGAAGCAGTAGCCTCTCGGCAATCCAGCGATGCTGACACTCGAAAACGTCGAGGTCGTGTACGATCAGGTCTTCCTCGCGATCAAGGGCGTCTCGCTCGAGGTCGCCGAGGGAGGCGCGGTCGCGCTGCTCGGCTCGAACGGCGCCGGCAAGAGCACGACGCTAAAGGCCATTTCCGGCCTGCTGGCGCCGGAGCGCGGAAAGGTAACCCGTGGCGAGATCCGCTTCCGCGGCCAGGACCTGCTGGGGCTCTCGGCGCCTGAGCGGGTCCGGCTCGGGATTGCTCACGTGCTCGAAGGCCGTCACGTTTTCGGGCACCTGACGCCGCTGGAGAATTTGATCGCAGCGACGTCGATGCACCGCAGCCGGGCCAAGATCAACGAATTGACCGAGCGCGTCTTCGAGTGGTTCCCGCGCCTGAAGCAGCGCTCCAATGCTCAGGCTGGTTATCTTTCCGGTGGCGAGCAGCAGATGCTGGCCATCGGCCGTGCTCTGATGACAGAGCCGAAGCTGCTGATGCTGGACGAACCTAGCCTTGGCTTGGCGCCGTTCCTCGTTGACGAAATTTTTGAAATTATTTCCCGGATCGTGCGCGAGACGGGCATGAGCATCCTGCTCGTCGAGCAGAACGCCACGGCCGCGCTCGCCATCGTCGATCATGCCTATTTGATCGACAACGGCCGCGTCGTGATGAGCGGCACCGCGAAAGCTCTAGCCGAGAATCCCGACGTGCAGGAATTCTATCTCGGCGGAGCTGGCCGAGTGGATTACCGCAACGTCAAACACTACCGCCGGCGCAAGCGCTGGCTGGCGTGAATTACCAAATTCGGCAAGCCCGAGCGCAATAAGCTGCGCACTCAACTGATTTCTTCTGAATAAGAATCAGCCGAAACGCCGTCGAAATTTCAAACTAGAAGGGTAACCTGAGCAGTGGCCTTTCATTGCGCCTTCTGTGGCGGGAGCCGTTCGAGGACCTCGGCAAGAGGATCAGGCGAAATTCTGAGATGGCCGTCGAACGGCCGATCGTAAGCCGCCACGACGCAAATCGTGAAAACCGCAGCAACCGAAAAAACCCCAAGCGCCATCCGTTGCGGCTCTGAGCGGTCGAGGTGCACCATGGCGATGGAAAGTTGCGTCAGGAGCGCGAGAACGATCACGCTCAGCCACTGGAGCGTTTCGGCGCGATTGATGCTCAAAGAGGTTCGCTGAGCTCGCGCATCTCTGGCGTCAATCGCTTTTTGCAACATCTTATCGTGCACGGTCGGCGCGTAGCTGCTGGCGGCGGCTGCCACGGATTGAAGTAATTGGTTCACGCGCTCAGCGGCCTCCGGCGAGCTCTCCTGTTGCCGCATCCGTGGCCACTCGTCCTCGATAACCGCAGTGATATAGCTCCTTACGGCATCATTGATCTGGTTCGCCGCCGTTTCGTTCGTCGCTGCGAGAGCGACCAGCGCTGACAGCGCATCGCTCTCGGTTTGAACAACATGCCAGGCGCGATTTTTTCTTTCCCAAACGTCTGAGGCAAGGAAGGTTAGGAATAGGGCAAACAGCGCAGATATCGCTGCAAAAAACGGACCGACGACACCTCGGTAGCCCCCGATCCGCGCCGCGATGGGCGAGTGGTGCATGCCCCAATTGCACAACAGCGCGCTCGCACCGAAAACGAGGGTTGCGACGAGTGCCATCAAAGGAATGGGTAGATCGAGCCACGCATCGATCATCGGTTTGCCCGTAATTGGCTAAAGCGGTCGTCGGCGCAGAGGATAGTGAACGCAGCAGCCTCAACCGGCGGGACGGGCCATCGGTGAGGCTCCTCGCAGAGACGATTCCTCCTTTGTGGCGAAGGTGCTTGCGGTAGGCGAAGCCGGATTAAACTTCCGCGTGCTTCCGTTCAAATTCCCAAACCCTCTCGAATCCCATGAGCTTGGTGAACTCGTTGAACGGATAGAGCTCGCCCTTCCAATCCTTTGTCGAGCCTTTTTCAAGAATTTCCCGATAGACGGACCTCAAAGCCGCGCCCATTGCGAGAAAGCCAGCCGTTGGGAAAATGGCGAGCTTGAAGCCCAGCTCCTCGAGCTCAGCGCGGCTAAGGAGGGGCGTACGACCACCCTCGACCATGTTGGCGACGAGCGGCACATCGAAAGTTTCGCCGATCCGCCGCATCTCTTCCACGCTTTCAGGCGACTCGATGAAGATCAAATCGGCGCCCGCCTTGGCGAAGGCCTCGCCGCGCCGGAGCGCCTCGTCCAGTCCAAGCGACGTTCGTGCGTCCGTGCGCGCGATGATGAGGAAATCCTTGGAGGATCTCGCCTCAACCGCAACCTTGATCTTGCGGACAGCATCCTCCAGTGGAATAACACGACGGCCCGGTGTGTGCCCGCATTTCTTGGGATACTCCTGGTCCTCCAGCTGGATGCCAGCGGCGCCGGCCGCTTCGTAACCCCGCACGGTGAAATCGACGTTCAGCAGGCCACCGTAACCGGTGTCGCCATCAGCAATGATCGGTGTCTTCGTCCCCTCGGCGAACTGACGTACGCGTCCCAATATCCGTATAGGTTGCGAGCCCCGCATCCGGCAGACCGAGGTAAGAGGCCACCGTTCCGAAGCCCGTCATGTACAGAACGTCAAACCCCATGCCATCGGCGATCTTTGCCGAGATCATATCGAATATGCCCGGAGCAGAGATGAGACCGGGTTGCTTGAGTCGCGTGGCGAGAGACTTGCTCATGGACACCTTTCCTGAACTTTCCTCGAGTTAAGCGGCGCGATGATGCAGGCGATGGTCAAGCCATAGCAGGAGCGCGTTGGCAAGCACGGCGAAGATCGCTAGCAGCAGGATGACAGCCATGATCGTGGGCACGTCGTGCAAGCCGATCGCATTCATAATTGTGTAGCCCAGGCCGCGCTGAGAGGCGAACATCTCTCCGATCAGAACGCCAAGCAGCGTCAGCGAGAAACCAATACGCAGCCCAGAAACGATTTCGGGGATGGCGGCCGGAATCACGATGGTGCGCAGCGTTTCGGCTCGGCTCAGGTGCAGCACTCGGGCCGTCTTGAGATAAACCGGCGCCAGATTGCGGACGGCATTCATGGCAAAAATGGCGATGGGAATGATGCCGTGGATGGTGCCGAACGCGACCTTCGCCGGCATTCCCAAGCCGAAAATCAGCAGAATGACAGGATAAAGCGTGACTTTCGGCAGCGAATAAATCGAAACGAGGATGGGGTCGGCGACCTTTGCACCCGTACGGTTGAGGCCGAGCAGCAGCCCAATCAGGAGCCCGCCGCCAAACGCAAACAAAAGCGAATAGCCGAATGCGGTAAGTGTCTCCACAACGTGCGGCCAGAACGTCGGCGTCTTAAGCATTTCGACCGCGCGCGCCACTGTTTGCGCCGGCGAGGTTAGCGCCGTCGGCGCGATCATATGCAGGCCATGCCAGACCACGAGGGCGGTAGCGATGAGCAGAACTGTATCAAAGGCCCGCCGCATGCTCAGCGTCCTCGCCGCGCCAGCAATTTCTGCTCCCACACGTAGAACAGCGCGTTCACGATCGTGACGAGCACGATCACGAACAGCATCAAGGCGTACATGGTTCTGTTATCGAAATTGTTGAACGCATAGGCGATGGAATAGCCAAGTCCCGACGAGGACATGATGAACTCGCCCGCGATCACGCCGATAAAGGAATAGGCAACGGCGAGCTTGACGCCTGTGAAGAGGTAAGGTGCCGCACTCGGCAGCTTGATCCTGAGCGCCGTGGAAACTGGACCCATTCGGTAGATTTTCGCCGTCTTGATCAACGCTCGGGGAATGCGGTCGAAACCGTTGAGAGTAGCGATGATCATGGCGACGACGCCAAACAGGAATCCGATGGCAATGATCGGCGGCCGCCCCAGTCCGAACAGAACGATGAACAGCGGATAGAAGGCAAAGAACGGTAGCGCGTAGTAGGTGGCCAAGAACGGATCGATCGCACGCCTCAGCCGCGGCAAACTGTGAATGACGGCGCCGGAAGCAAAGCCGACCGTGACCGACAGCACGAAAGCGGCCACAACGTTTCCCAGCGTCTCGACAATATCCGCGTTGACGCGTCCTGACGCGAGCAGCTTCCACAGATGCACCGCCATCGCCGAGGGAGGGATCATCACCGTCGGCGAAACGACGCCTGAGCGGCACAAGACCTCCAGCAGAAGCACGAAGCCGACAATGATGAGGGCTCGTAGCAGCGCGACGCGGTTCACGGCTTCGCCCCCTGCCCGATGGCCTTCAGCGATTCCTCGCGCAAATAGGACCAAAGCCGGGCCGTGATCGCACCGAACCGGTCGTCCGAGGCCACGCGGCTGTCGCGGTCAGCCGGCCACTCCGTCTCCACCTCCGCAATGATCCGGCCAGGTCGGGCCGACATGACGCCGATGCGATCCGAAAGCATCGCGGCCTCGTCAAGAGCATGGGTGATGAGCAACACTGTTGCCCCAGTCTCCCGCCACAGCTTCAGGAGCTCGTCGCCCATGATGAGCCGCGTCTGCGCATCAAGCGCGCCGAACGGCTCATCAAGCAGGATCAGACGCGGCTGCGTGACCAGCGTCCGCGCGATGCAAACCCGCTGCCGCATGCCGCCGGAAAGTTGCGCGGGATAGGCCTTTGCGAAGGTCGTCAGCCCCATGAGTCCCAAGGCATGATCCAGCCGGCGGCGGATTTCTCTTGAATCCATACCTGCCCGCCGCAAGCCGAACGCGATGTTGTCCTCCACGGTCATCCAGGGAAAGGACGCATCCTCCTGGAAGACAACGCCGATCCCATCGGGCACACGACCGTGGACGAGCTTCCCCTCGAACCTGACCTCGCCGGCTGTCGGAGGCGACAACCCCGACAACACGTCGAGCAAAGTGGACTTCCCGCAGCCCGAAGGGCCGATAATGGAGTAAAACTCCCCCCGTCTGAGCGTCACGTCGACCGGACCGAGCGCATGCAAACCCGATTTTCCATCTGCTGCCGGGTAGATGCGCGTGACACCGCGCATCTCCGCATGAATTTCGGTCAGCATGGCCTCCGTCCGGGCGACGCCTTGTGAGAGCATCACTTCACGAAGCTCTCGTCGACGATCTCGCTCCAGTTCACGGGACCGTCGACCTCGCCGATGATCTGAAGCCCCTTCACCATGTTGTCCATGCCTTCGTACTCGAAGCTGCCGTCGCTCCAGTACTTGAGCTCGCTCAGGTTCTTGATGGCCCGCAATGCGAGGGCTTCGTCTATCTCGTAGTGCTTCGCAACGATTTTGGCCGCTTCCTCCGGATTGGAGTAGACGAACTCAACCCCCTTCTTTCGGGCGGCTGTAAGCGCGCGAATCTTATCGGGATTGTTCTTGGCGAATTCGGCCGTCGTCACGCCGACGGTCTGCACCATGGGCGGCAGCTCGTCGGCCACGGCGAAAATTGGCTTGTACTTCTCGTGCACCTTGGACCAGATCGGATCCATGACCGGCGCCGCCACAACACCACCCTGATCGAGCATGGTCAGCCCAGAGCCGATTCCACCAGCCGAGACCGCCTCCGCTTTGATCTGGTGCTTGTCCAGCACCATCGTCAGCAACATGTCAGTCACCGACTTCGGAGAGGTGAAGGCGACTTTCTTGCCCGCCAGGTCCTTGACCGAGTTGATGCCGGAGTCAGGCGTCGTGACCCACAGAATCTCGCCGGCGGTGCGCACGCCCGTGTGTACGATTTTGAGCTCGATGCCCTGGTTCATGGCGGCAATGACCGCTGCGAGCGCCACCTCGCCATAGGGCATCTCGGCCGCCATGACGTTGCGCATGGTTGTGCCGCCCCCTTTCGAGGTGAGCACGCCGTCGATATCCAGACCCACTTCCTTATAGTAGCCCTTCTCAATGGCGACGGCGTAGGGCGCGCCGTACATCAGGACGCCCCAATGCGTAACCGTGATGCGCTCGGCCTGCGCGGTGAATGGCAGGCCCAAAGCCAACGCGACAAATGCTGCCGCCGCGAAAATCCTTTTGAAGAGCGACATGAGCTGTTTCCTCCTTTGACGGCTCGAAGTTCAGTGGCCGGGGCCTAGATGCCGACGTCCTTCCGACAAGGATTATTGTGCATGCTTGCCCCTATACGCGTCCGGCAAGATCGTATACCCTCCTGTTCAGTGGAAATCCACGTGACCATGCTGCCTCGGCCTCGCTGCCGAGATCGCTTTTCGCCATCCGCCCGGGCGTGATATCCGGTCGCCGGCCATGGGCGCATCTGGGAGAGGCGAGCTGGCATCGAAGCTGGGCTTCAGCCACACGGCGGGCCGAGAGGCGCTACGCCGGCTGGCCCCAGTGAGGGCACAGCCCCAGGTAGGCGGACAACTCATGCTCGGCGGTCGATCTATGAGGAGTGAGCCTCAGCTACTCGTCTCGCTCGCTGATGCTGCGGCGTCGTTGGAGGCCTGCCGCTCGCTCTACAGCAGCCGCCCATAGAGCTGGGAATTGATGAGCCGAAAAGGTTCGCGCGGGTCAGTAATCGCGCACGTGCTCGAGCTGGTCGCGTCAGCTCTGATCCAGCACGCTCAGCGATTTGCTGCAGACGAAGCCGGTTCAAACTTGACTCGGCCGCGATCACGTTGTCGCGTGACGCTCGAAATGCAGACGTGTCGAAACGCCCGCACTCGCATGCCTGTGCACGCTGCAGAGAAGCGAGAACGGCGCAAGAACCGACACCACTCTATGCCGGACTGACGTAGGCGAAGACGTCTACGCTTGTAGCGCAGCGCGCCCCCTCACCCAGCTCCAGCTTGTCGAGCTCGTCAGCCTTATCGAACGAACCCTACCGACCCCTAGCCGCACCGGACCGGCTTTAAGATCGAAAGGCGGCGGCCCCGGTCCGTCGGATGGGTATGTTTTCTAGAGACGGTTACTGGAGCGCAGAAGGTTTGATGCGCTTCCGAAGCGCGATCCACTCGCGGAGATTGTAGCTTTCTCAGTTGGGGATTCTGTGGCCAAAGGGAAGTCGAGAGCATCCATAAGTAGATTTCGTCGTCGGCCCCATTTGGCCGGTTTCCAAATCAGTTGCGCTGACGGCCCACTGTATTCACTCCACACAACCATCGGTTGGCTGAGAAATAGGGCGAATCAGTATAACCGCTGAACCTGTCCTGAGTCTTACCATTCATTAAAGGGATCTCGGAAATGAAAAGGCTTGCTGTTTTCTCAGCGCTCCTTGTGCTCTCGACTGCGGCTTATGCGGGTGGTCCGCCGCGTAAGTCGGCCGATGTTTCTACCACCATCGGCTTTAGCAAGACTATGAACCAGTCCGCTGTAATCAACCAGACGGCTGGCGCGGCTGCTTTCGCCCAGATCGCGCTAGGTGGCGAGCGTGCCTTCATCGACGCGCCCAAGAATGACCCACTCATCGCTGTCGAGCCCGGCGCGTTCTTCATGCCTTTCACTGGCATCAACGGCGACCGCAACAATGGTGCCAGAGTGGTCATTCTCGATCCGGTCGGCAATCAGCTTGGACTCGAACTCGACCTCGAGTTCGGCTCCGACTAGTGAGCCCCTATAGCTGACCTCGGGATCAGCGTCGCAGCCGCGGCGCTGATTCACCGTCGACCTGAATTCCGCGTATCGCATAGAGGCTGACACGAGCAGCGATAAATCGGAGGGGCTGATGCGCCGTTATCAATTGGCGCTTGTGCTGGGGTACCTAGCGGCTTCAACCGCCGCAGCAATCGCGGAGGAGTTGCAAATCGAGCAGAACGCGGTTGCCAATTATACGTTCGTTGCCGTCACCAAACCCGATACGTCGAAGTTGCGCATAAATCAGCAGGGGGAGTCAAATATTCTTTCCTCGATTCAGCTCGCTCCCGATTTAAATCAGCTCCAAACGACGCAGTCCGGTTGGACGAATACAGTGACTGTCTACCAGGAAGGATTCATTGATGTGGCGGTGGTCGCCCAGTCCGGACCGGGGAAGTCGGGATATTCTTCCAACCTCCCAACGAACTACAATGTCGTCGAAACCGATCAGGGATTTCTTTCTACCTTTACGAGTGGCGAGGTCAGCATCGTCACCCTTACCTCGCCCGATATGACCTTTGTCAGCCATTTCGGTCGCCGTCATTGACGAAACCCGGCTCCAAGTCGTCGGCCTCTGATTTTTGCAAAAAATTGAAAAATCGATGATTCGATCCATACGCACGATAGGCCATTTGAGCCTATTCTGTCGCTGGGCCTTCAATGCCATCGCAGTCGGAGCGGCTTCAATTGCATTATTTGCTTCGGATGTCGTCGCCGGAGAGGATCGCGATGTGGATCCGGCAGCCGCCAAAGCAGCAAACGCAAGGGACGCTGGTTCTAGAGGGCCATGCGCCAGATACGGCCGAAGCGCAAAGGAGCTCGGAAACTCGGGAATTTGCGCTTTGGCCAGCGGCACCGTGATGGGTTACGCGTTCAAAGAATTCACGGATGTCGACATTGGCATGATCGGGCAGAGGATTCCCGTGCTGTACCTCGCTGCGGGCCTGCCGATGGCGTACTACTTCGAAAAGGACGTCAGCGCTCAAACAGAGAAGATCGGCTTCGGTGGCCTCGCCATGGCGGACCTGATGCTGGTGTCGATATCCAATGCAGGTCTGTTCCGCGGATATATCAGGGCCTCTTTCGACGGCAGAAGCGAGTATGACGACAACGGTAAGCTGAGCCTCAGCTTACCCAAAATCGAGGATTCTTATTACTATGGTGCTATCAACGAGGCCTGGGTGCAGTTCAACGGACTGAAAATTGGCATTCAGCCCTCGTTATTTGGTTTCAACCGGGTTCCCTCCATTCTCAACCCGACTTACACCTCCGTGATCACCACTGCTGCCGCTTCGTTCACTATCGGTTATGCGCCGAATTTCACGATCAGCATCTCGGCTGAGGACGGGAGTCGGCGGAACTACAGCGAGGGCATCCTTTCGCGCGAGCGGAGCCACTTGGATAAGCCGGATTGGGTCGGGCTCGTCCGCTATGCCAGTGGGAACACGCTCTATCATTTCTCGGCCGCGAGGCACAATGCTGAAGACACGGTCGTTCGGGACTTCATAGGTGGCGACGCCAGAGACGTCTCGGGTTGGGCTGTCGCTGTAGGCCTTCAGACGAAGATCGACTGGAGCAAGTATTTCGGCGAGAGCTACGCCGATAATCCCGGCCGGCTGAGCCTCACATTCGCAGCGGCCGAGGGAGCCATGGGCTACCTGGGCATCCCCTTCTTCGCTCCGGACTATGTGGTTTCCTCGTCCGGAGCCGTCGAGCGGTCGACTGGCTGGTCGGCCGTCGCTGCCTACGAGCACATTTGGGCACCGAGGTGGAAGTCAACGCTGAGCTACTCGATGTTCAGTGTCAATATGGGGTCGCCAGCTGAAGCGATCATACCGCCGGAATTCAACATGCCGGCGCCGGCGGTCGACTTCGACATTACCGTCACCGGGTCCGTCCTCCAGGGTGGAGTGGAGCACATGCTGTCTCCGGGCCTCACCGCCGGCCTCGAGGTAGGCTATACCTGGACCAAGGCGGAGGGAAGCTATGGCGGCAACAAAGCACGCGACCTCGAGGTCAGCTATCCCCACGTCGGCTTCTACCTCCGGCGCTCGTTCTGAGTGCACTGTTGCGGCTCGAAGCCACCCGCGGTGGTTACGTCTCAGAACCACCGCCTCGGTACCGTATTGATGTAACCAGCACATGCTGATCGAACACGGTTATCGTGGCCGATGAACCGGCAGATACGCGCCTTCGTCCCGGGGTTCCGCCTCACCTCGCTTGCGCTGACGACTATCCCGTACTCCCGGGCCACCGCGGCCACGTTGGCATCCTCGCAATACGGAGTTGCGATCGGCTGGCCATCGACGATCTGAAATTGTCCCCGGCAGACAATCTTGGCATCGGCCATGCCGGCGCCCAAAGCAAGGGCACAGGCCGAAAGACCAACGCCAGCAAGCAGCCCTCTGACAATCTTCATAGCGAACATACCTCGACTTCCATCAAGTCCTCAGATTTGAACGTACCACGTGGCGACTTTCCGGGGCCAGTGTGCTCTGAAGCGAAGAGGTGGGCCGTGGACATTCGCAGCTTCCCGTGGCACGAACACCTGCAAAACTACCTCGCCGACACGGAGCCGGATGTTCCATGAGTGACAAGTCTCACAACCTGCGCATCAACCCTGAGCGACTGTGGTCGACCATCATGGAAACAGCGGCATTCGGCCGAACGGAGAAAGGTGGGCTCCGGCGGCTGACGCTGGGGCCCGAGGATCGCCAGGTCCGCGACTGGTTCCGCGCCGCCTGCGAAGCCGCAGGATGCACTGTCAAGGTCGATGAACTTGGGACGATGTACGCGATCCGGCCCGGCCGGAACATGAGCCTTCCGCCGATCGGCTGCGGATCGCATCTCGACACGCAGCCCACCGGTGGCAAGTTCGACGGCGTTCTCGGCACGTTAGCCGGTTTGGAGCTCATTCGTGTGCTCAACGATGCCGGTATCGAGACTGAAGCGCCGATCGCCGTCATCAACTGGACCAACGAGGAGGGCTCACGCTTCGCGCCGGCAATGATGGCGTCTGGGGCGTACGTCGGCGATTTCGATCCGGCCGTTATCCTGGCCCGCCGCGATGCGACCGGGAAAACCGTTGCGGAGGCGCTTGACGAGATCGGCTACCGCGGACCGGAAAAATCCGGATCGGTGCCTCTCGGCGCTTTTGTCGAGTTGCATATCGAGCAGGGTCCGATCCTGGAGGCGGAGGGGAAGACCATCGGCGTGGTCGAAGGCGCTCAAGGCATCATCTGGTACGATGGGCGGATCGTTGGCTTTGAAAGCCACGCCGGCACCACCCCCATGCCGCTGCGCCGCGATGCCCTTTGTGCATTATCTGAGATTGTCCTTTCCGCCGAGCGAATTGCTCGCGAGCACGGGCCGAGCGCGGTGGCAACGGTCGGCCAAGCTACGATTGCCAATCCCTCTCGGAACGTCATCCCTGGGGAAATCTCGTTCACACTCGAGTTTCGCGATCCACAATCGGAAACATTGGATGCTTTGGATTCCAAAATCCGAAAAGCAATTTCAGAGATTGCAGAGCGCCGCCGCGTGGAGATTACCCTCGAGCAAATCTGGCGCAAGGAGCCCGTCGTTTTTGCGCCGGAGATCGTGGAAAAGATCGAGGCCGCAGCGAAGGCGCTCGGCCTTTCACATCGACGGATGATCTCTGGCGCAGGACATGACGCCTGCAATCTCGCAAAGACTATTCCAACGGCGATGATTTTCGTGCCGTGCAAAGATGGGATCAGTCACAATGAATTGGAGGACGCGACGCCGGAGGACTGTGCCGCCGGCGCCAACGTGCTCCTCCATACGGTGCTTTCGCTGGCAAAGGTGTGCTGAGAGAAAGCTTATAGGCGCTCGATCTTGAAATCGGCGTATTGAACCATCCCGGAGACAAGCTGCTCCGAGGCCGAGCGCGCGTCGAGTCCGAGCGAGATTTTTTGCGCCCGGCATGGGCGGTCCCTCGGCACCTCGAAGGTGAAGCCGAATGTGCGCCAGGTCGGAGCCATTCCCATCATCATTTCGCTCGTCCCGAGCACGGCGCGCGTATCTTCCGCGCAGGAGACACGCCACACGAGCCCGCGGCGACCAGCCAGCTCGCCTTTGAGCTGTCCGGTAAAGCGATAGGTTCCAGGTGACAATAGAACCATTTGCGAGACAGTGCCGAACTCAACCCGCCCTTGCCCGAACTCGACAACCAAGCTTCGTCCGAGCTCGGGGTTATCCGCAGAGGTTAGATATATCGATACGCCTCTGCCATTCTCAATCACCCAGTCAAAAGGAAGGCCGGACAATGGGCGCTCGAAGCGGCCGTTATAAAGGAAGCCGGTGCTTTTCAGATCGTCTGGGCTAAGGAATTGAAGCCATGTGTAATACGCCAGCTCATAGGCTTTATGCCGAATGAGCCAGCTCAAATAGCTTTTCAGCTCCGCTTCGGTTGGCGGGGCTGAGGAACTTTTCAGTGCAAGGAGGACCTCCAGTGGTCTTCGCGGATCCGTTACCGATCGCGGCAGCGTTTCGAGAAACGCCGTGCGCCAAGGAGGATTTTGCGTAAGGCGCTGCTGGACGAGACGGCGTGCCTCCCCATCCTCCATCACCCGCGCCAAGAGGGGGACAATCCGACGCGTGTGCTCCGGTGCCGTGCGCATTATCGCATCGGCGCGATCGATCGCATCGGCATAATCGCGCCCTTCGATACTTCGAAGCAGCATCTTGTAAACTGCGCCAGTTTCGCGAAAGGACCGGCGCGCAGCAGCTTCAATGAGACGATGGGCTCGTTCGTTGTCGCCTTCCCATTCAACGATTTGGCCGAGAAGAAAAAGGGCAGAGGAGTCTACTGGATTGGCAACGAGCGCCCGAATCGCAACGCTTCGCAAGCTCGCAAGCTGCTCTGGGCCCGGCGAGGTTGGGCTCGCGTCGCGATCGTCGGCCACACTTCCTTCGGAGTCAGTGGCGGCGGAGCCCATCGCAGCGAAGCTGGCCAAGCGACTGGCTTCTCCTGCATAGCTGTTTGCGCCGCTCGCCACGTGCTGGCGCAGCTGCTCTTTCGCCAATTTGATGAGGGCTGCCGGTTGATCACCGTTGATCAATAAAGCCATCTCGGGAGAAACGCGCGCCAAATAGGCAGCAAAGCTGTGCACTACGATAAGCCAGACGAGAATTGCTCCCACTGCCGCCTGTGCGATCAACCGCATCACTCCGCTCGGACCCACCGCCTTCGAGAAAGCAAGAACAGAATTCGTGCAACAAAACCCAACGGCTTCCGCCGGGGCACAATAGTTCGTGGTTTGACGACACGAATTGGCGAGAGCCTTATTGGGCTTTTCCTATGCCGACTTGAATACTTCGCTGAGTCAGCAATACGACTGTCGTAAGCCGCTCGTCTTTGAGGCGTTTTCAAGTCTTCCCAAGCGCTGGTCACACGACCGGCGAGAATGTGCCGCTCCCCGCCTTCCCCGGCATCCGGATGGAGCCATCTCATCAGAAGTATCATGTTCCGGCGCAGATCAGCCGTGGAGGAATCTGGGGTAGCGCCGAGGACGCGATAGCTGTTGGATTCCGGCGCAAATAGAATTTGCTCGATGAAGAACTTGGACGCTTCTCTAATTTCAGCGATGGGCCGATCCACCAGCGCAACAGCTTTCTGCTCTGCGCACGGATCGCCCGCCGCGATCTGCAGCAGTAGGAGCACGTCCTCCGGTAGCGGCTCACTTCGAACGCGACGAACGAGCGACGGCACGTTTCTCAAGTCGAGCGCCAGCCGCAAAGCATTGGAGCGGCTCATTACGCACTCTTCGCCAGCTTCGCACGGTCTTCCTGTCCATTCACGGATTGCCGACCGTAGCTATAGCTATATTCATCACCGTACCCATAACCATAGCCGTATCCATACCCCACCTGCTTGGCGTCGAATTTGGTCAGGACGGCACCGATCAATGCGCCCCGGGACAGCTGCAACCGTTTCAACGCACCGCGAATGACGCCGGTCCGCGCCTGACCCGCACCAACAATGAAAACGGTCGCGGCGGTGCTGCTGGACAGAAGCTGCGCGTCTGCGAGCCCCATGACCGGAGGGCCGTCGAGAACTATGAGATCGAAGACCTCGAGCCCGACCGACAGCAGCGAAAGCACGCGCGAGCTACCAAGCAAATCTGCAGCATTGGGTGGCAGCGGGCCCGAAGCCATGAAAGTCAAATTCGGAATGTCCGTTCTCTGCATCACCTCTGGTGGATTGCACGCGCCCGTGAGGTAATTGCTGAGGCCCATGCTGCCGTCGAGACGAAGCTTCGTGTGCAGCGATGGCATGCGGAGGTCTGCATCAACCAGCAACACACGTTGACCGAGGGATGCAAAATGCCGGGCGATGGCGACAGCGGTGATCGATTTGCCTTCCGACGGCGTGGCACTTGTAATGAGAATTGTTCTCGGTAATCCGTTTTCAGTTGCGAACTGCAGCGCCGTGCACAAGGATCGATAGGCCTCGGACACAGCCGAGCGCGGATCTGCGAGGTCGGCTTCCAACGCTCCGGCGGAAGACACCTTAGGAATAATGCCGAGGGTCGGAAGCCCCATCAGACGTTCGATATCCTCCGGCGTGCGGATTGTATCGTCGAGGGTCTCTAGGAGATAGGCTGTTGCAAGGCCGAGGCCGAGCCCTAGCGCGAAAGCAATAAGAAGCGTGCGCTTGAGGTTCGGCGAGGAGGGCGAAGTCGGAAGCGTCGCGCGATCGACGACGAAAACATTATTGGCACCGACGCCACCGGCAATATCGACCTCCTTATAACGCTGCAACAGACCGTTGTAGAGCGCGCGATTGGTATCCACCTCGCGTTTCAAAATGTTGTACTGGATGCTGCGCTTTTGCAGGTCGAGTACTTCGGCGCGAAGCTTCTCGATCTGCGCCCGCATCTCCGCTTCCTGGCTCAGCGACGTTTCGTATGCTGCTTTCAACGAGTCTTTAATTGCCTGTACCTCCGCGGCAATCTGCCGATCGATCTCCTTAATCTTCGAGCTGATCTCAACCATGGCCGGGAAGGTTGGCTTGAAGATCTCGAGCTTCTCCTGATACTCCGCAACCAGCATGTTGCGTCGATTGCGCAGGCTGTCGATCGTGCTGTTCGTGAGGATCTGCGGAACGTTCATGCTGTCCGCCTCTTCCACCTGGCGCCACAGCTTCTCGTTCCTTATGCGCTCCGAAATAAGCTGGCTCAATGCAGCGTTGGCGCTTGCCAGATTGCTCTCGGCAATGGAAGCCTTCTCGGTGACGACAACAATTTGCTCGCGCTCGGCAAATTCGAGCATTTTGCGCTCGGATTCCTCGAGGCGCAGCTTGAGTTGGGCAATCTGATCCTCGAGAAATGTTTTGGCGTAAGCGTTGGCCTGAAACCGCTTGTCCAGATTGGATGCGATATAGGCCTCAGCATAAGCGTTTGCGATTCGCTGCGCGCGAGAAGGAACAGGGTCGGTATAGCTTAGATCAACGAGCCGCGAGCCAGGCACCGGGGCCACGGTTCGGTTGGCAAGTACGATCGCCGTAGCGGCTCGCTCCCTTGCTGCGGGATCAGATTTCTTGCTTTCATCCGAACTTTGAAAAAATGCGCGGATTGCGCTGAACATTGAGCCGCGCGGGCGAATAAAGCTATCCTGCTCCGCGAGCCGCAGCGACGAGACCACCCGCTCGGCCATGGCTCGGCTCTGCAGTCGCTCGTATTCCGTCTTCAGATAATCATAACCCGTTTCCGATGGAGTGACGTTCCCGCCCTCGACCACCTTGGGCGCCTCGCGATCGATCTGAATACGAACGGTCGCGGTGTAGAGCGGGGTCATCATCAACGTCCCGAGCCCAGCCAACGCAACGCACGCCAGAACAATTGCCGCAATCAGCCACTTCCGCTTGTAAAAAATTTGCCAATATTCGAGCAGCTCCCGAGTGAGATCCTGCTCATCCGAGCCATTGGAATAGCCATAGCCGTAAGCGGGGGGCGGAGCGACGCTTTCCTGCGCAACTGCCCGTTTCTGGTCCGCAGGAACAAGGCGTGCGATGCGATTCTCGTTCCCGGGATCTCGCATTGGCTCGGCCATAGGTCAGCCCTCAGTGACAAGGATCCAGGCTCACACGCAGGAACTCGACCAAGCAGCCCGAGTCGTACCGCTTAGCCAGGAAACGCCTTACAAAAAAGTTGAAAAAGGGATGATTTCAAAGAGCTCCCATGAATACGTTCGTGATGGGCAACGCCCGCAGAACGTTGTGCAGGACGACCTTCGCCGTCGAGTCATCGACGACGATGACGTCCCCGGGCTCGATTATCGGATCCTCAGCGGCCCCGCTGCGAATATCATCGAGATTGAAGCGCGCAGCTTTACGCTTTCCGTCAATCTGACGAAAAACGACCACATCTCCCGAAGCGCGATTGTGGTCGAGGCCTTCCGCCATGGTAATGGCCTGAAGAAGCGATGTTCGGCCCCTCAGCGGATAAACGCCCGGCTTCTTTACAGAGCCGTCCACCGTCACACGGCGAGCGTTGTATTCCTTGATGAAGACGGTGACCTGAGGATTTTGTAAATACTTTTCGCCAAGCCGGGCCGTTACATCCTGCTCGACCTCCTGCGCCGTTCGCCCAGCTGCAGGAACCTCTCCAATCAAAGGCAAATTTATGGTGCCCGTGTCTGCGACCTGAACAGTCGTCGACAACTCCGGGACACGGAAAACGGTAATCGAGAGCACGTCCAACGGCCCGATTCGATAAGCAACGTTGCCCGGCTCCGACATGGAGGTGAACTCCTTGGCAGATTCTGGCAAGCGAACGACAGCCGGTTCCGGCTTTACCCTACTCGCTTCACCTTCAGGCGTGTGAACTGAGGTTTTCGCGATCGAAGATGTGCCCTCGCTCGAGGACACTTTGGTGACTTCCCGAGATCGAGCCGGAGAGTTGGAATCGCCATTAGCCGCCGCTGTCTCTTTTTCCGACGCCGTCTTACTAGAATTCTTTGCGACGGCTTCTTTCCTCTGCTCACCGTCAGAGCTTGCTGAAGCAGATGGCCCGCCAGGCGACTGACTTATGCTCGAGCCAAGCTCATCCTGCAAAGAGTCGGCGCAACCGGCCAGCAAAATCGCGCACGTCGTCAGCGCCACGAGCGCCCGAGCCTTGTCTTGAACGGGCATGGCGCCTGCGGTTGGCAGAGTCGTCCTCGACATGCGAGATCCTCATCGAACTGCTACGAATCGGAAGGGGTAAATCCGAGGGCGGAACGTTTTCGAGCACCCCCCTCGGCCGGGTCGAAACCAGGTGCCAGGCTTCTTCGTCACCGAGCCGGCGGGCCGCCAACTCGTAGCCGCGGGCAAGATCCGGGCGGCGACGTGAAGGATCGTGCGCATCCGTTGCCAGAATATGCACGTATCCTTCGTCCAGCATGCGCTCTGCCCAATACCGCGCACGCGAGCCGAAAGCGCCCGCCAGCGAGCCCGCAGTGACCTGCATCCACACACCAGCATCAGCCAGATTGCAGATCAGGGAATAATGTGACTCAATCCATCGGAGCCGTTCGGGGTGCGTTAAAATCGGCACGTACCCAGCGACCTGAAGATCGAAGAAGGCAGCTTCAATTCGCTGCGGCTTCACGTGATGCGGAGGCTCGATAAGCACATATCGCGAGCCGGCCAACGGCAGCATTTGATCCGTGCTGAGCTTAGCAACGCAGTCCGGCGTGATGTGATTGTCAGCTCCCGGAACGAGCCTCAGCGCAATTCCGTTCTGATCGAGCGCCATCTGCAGGCCGACCACGGCCGCACGGATGCTTGCACCGGTATTGTGGTAAACGCCTGGGAGGATATGAGGTGTGCAGGCGACCACCGAAACGCCGTCCGCCACGAAAGCCCGCGCCATTTCAAGCGCTGCCGCCAAATCGGCGGCGCCGTCGTCCATTCCAGGAAGAATGTGACAGTGCAGATCTATCATCGGCACCCAACAACCTCGCGTGTGGGAGGGCACGCACAGAGCCGATCAGCAACCTGAAGTGTAGTTACCTAATGGTTGCAGTCGACCTTCTACTCGTGCTCCGCGATCAAGACAATGGGAAAAATCGTGCAGAATTGCGGACAACGCGCATCTTCGAGGATTCTTCGCAGCCGCGTGCCCTTATGGCACCAGCCCCGCACCCACAATCTCCGAGTGCGTCGTGTTGCGCAAATGCGTCAAAGACCTTACAATCTTAGATTGTTGCCTAGGAAACGGTTAGCCGAGCACTAGAATCTTCTTGTCCCGCTATGCCCGTTGCAGCTAAGGTCCGCACGGTTATGTGCCGATGTCTCGCTGTGACGTTCGCTCTGCATAACGCCTACGGGCAACCTAGACGGACGAACCAGGAGCAGACTGAATGACAATGTCCCAGAACATCATGCGCGCTGGTGCCTTCTCCTTCGCCATGCTGCTAACGGCCGCAGCCGAGGCGGCAACACTCCAGGTTATGGGCGGCAACGTAATGGTGAGCCGCGGCGGCGGCCCATATCAGCTCGTCGGTCAGTCAACCGAGCTTCGAGCCGGCGATTCCGTTCTCGTCAATCCGGGCGCTGCCGCGACCGTAGTTTACGCGAACGGGTGCGCACTTCCAGTGCAGCCGGGCATGGTGCACACGGTAACTGAAGTGCCGCCGTCGTGCGATCCTTCGCTCACCACAGGCCAAATTCCCCCACCCGCAGGGGATCCGGTTGTTGGTGACCCGAATGCCGCCGGTGCGATTGCAGCCGCTATTGCCGCTGGCATAGCCGGTACCGGCCTGGGAATTGCCGTTAGCGACGACGGCGGCACTGATGTTATCATCATTGGTGACGGTGACGACGACGGTGTGGGTGGCATCAGTCCTTGAGCGGCCCAAAAGTAGTCAGTCGCCTCGCAGCAAGCAGTATCGCGATTTCATCGTTGTACCATCTCCACGAAGACGTGCGCATCAGTCCGAAGGCTGGTGCGCACGAATTATGGATTTGAATAAACTAGAAGCTTTGGCCCCAGGAAGATTTCTCCCGAGTACCTAACGAGAGAGGTTCGGTTCGTCTTTCGCCGAAAGAATACTTAGCGAAGGTTACTCAAAAACTCTTTCTCGCTTTCGAAATTCCACTTTTCGGGTGGGAAGGACCGGAGTGAGTTGGCCTTTTCGAATTTCGGCGTCTCGAGCCGACGCGCCTCGCGAGGATGAGAGGCGAGCGCCACCTTATCGCGCCACGCCCGCTTCTCGACCGACCAGCCAGCGGCAACGTGGTCAAGAAAATCAGCGTGGTTCAAGAGTCGATTTCGAGAAGCTCGCTCCGTCAAGAGCTAAGAAGCCTTTTGACGCTTCTCAAGAGAAAATCCGTCCGAAAGCAAATCGCGACGCAAAACCGAGCATAACGCCGGGCGATACATCTCGTCATAAGCCCGTCCAGCCCAAGGGCGCGGCAAGTCCTACTTTGCTTGCATTCGCTTGCGGGATCGTCCTCGTCGCCAGCCTTGTCTTGGGAGGCGGGACTCGTAGTGGCTTCTTATCTGATGCACTCTTGCAGCTCCTCGCGACGCCACTGCTGCTGATATCCGTTTGGCGGCTCCCGGGCAGCGGAGCAACGGCACGCGCGCCTACTGAGCTACTTTTCTGCACGGCATTGGCGCTCATTCCGCTTCTACAGCTCGTTCCCCTGCCACCCTGGCTGTGGACCGCTTTACCCGGCCGAGAGGTGATCTTGGAGTCGTTTACTCTCGCGAACCAGGAATTGCCTTGGTGGCCCAACAGTCTGGCGCCGCACGCGACTTGGCTCGGCCTTGTTTCTCTCGTCGTTCCTCTGAGCATTTTCTTGGCAACGATCCAACTAATACGCCGCGAGCGTCGCATTCTGAGCCTTGTTGTGCTTGCTGTCGGAGCAGTCAGCGTCGTTCTCGGATTGCTTCAGGTTGCGCAGGGCCCTAACAGCCCGTTGCGCTTCTTCCCATTCACGAACCCCACGGAAGCCGTTGGTTTTTTCGCCAACCGCAATCATTTTGCAGCGCTGCTCTATAGCCTCATGCTGATTGCTGCGGCCTGGACTGTGCACGCCGCCACACAATTTTCCGCAGCTGGTCCGCGCAAGGCGTACGACACTCCGCTAATCCTGGCGCTTCTCGCCAGTCTGGCAGTGATGATCATGCTCATCGCTGCACAAATTATGACTCGCTCTCGCGCTGGGCTTGCGCTCGCGATGGTGGGGCTGTTCGGCGTGTGGGCGCTCGCTGTCCGCGATCAACGCGGCACAACCGGATTAAGTCCTGCCCGTCTGCTTGCCGGCGCGATCGGACTGGCAGTGGTCTTTAGCGCTCAGTTTGCCCTCTACCGCGTCCTTGGCCGCTTTGATGCCGACCCGCTCTCCGACGCGCGCATTCCCTTTGCGCTGAATACGCTTGAGGCAGCTATAGCCCATCTGCCCTTTGGCTCCGGCGTTGGGACGTTCGTGCCCGTCTACCAAATGTTCGAAAAGTTGCACGAGCTCCGCCACCTCTACGCCAATCGAGCCCACAACGATTTCTTGGAGATTTTGCTGGAATCCGGACTACCCGCGCTTTTCCTCATCGGCGCGTTTCTGGTCTGGCTCGTTCGGCGCAGTGTGTGGCTGTGGCAAGTGAAGCCGCGCCCTGGGGAAGAAATTGACCTGCTGCTTGCTCGCGCAGCCAGCATGGCTCTTGCCTTCATAGTGATGCATTCGCTTGTGGATTATCCCCTGCGCACAGGCGCCATAATGGCGCTCTTCGCCTTCGCCGCCGCTTTGATGATCGAGCCGCCGGATGCTCCGGAGCCACCCAAACGCACTGCTCAATCCAATGATCGCGTTCGTCCGCGGAAAACAGAAAGACCCGTCGCGCCACAGTTCAGTTCAGCACCGCCGCGCCGGCCGCTAAACCAGGATTGGCCGGATATCGAATGGCCGGAGGCATGGCGGCGCCCGCCTGGGCGTTCCGACATTGTATAAGCGGACATTCGCATATCTCGGTTCAAGTGTGAAATTTGTACTAATCGAAAGAAATTGAAATCAGCGGTGCGTGTGCTGATCGGTCTTTTCAGCAGACCGGCCTGGACCGCTCGCTGTCGCCATGAGGCTTCCGCTGCACTTCTGCAACTGATTCCGCTGATAACAGCAAAATTTCGAGGCTTGATACCAAACCCCCTTGCGTTCGCCATATTCGCGCAGTTTTATGCTGCCTCAACGTTAGGTAGCTATAAGTTAGTACGCTTATCGTTGTATCTGGTGGGGGCTTATGCACCGTATCTCGTCGCTGGTCATCGACCTTGGGCTCATCGCGTCTGCCACGCTCCTAGCCTCCGAGCTCCGTCACGATTTCACAGTGGGCCCTGCCCGGCTCGCTGCCCTGGTGCCGTACCTCCTGCTGACCCTCGCCGCTGCGACTGTCATTTTGCCCGCTTTTGGAACCAACCGGACCGTTTGGCGTCTGACGACCCTCAAGGATTATTTGAACCTCACCGTCGCGACCGTCCTTATCGTCATCAGTGGCGTGGCGATGGGATTCGCATTCAATCGGCTTGAGGGAATCGCCCGCTCGGTGCCGGTGTTGCAGGCTCTCGTCACGCTGTTCGCTTTGGTGGGCGTCCGCGTTCTGCTCCGCCTGCGTCATGCTGCTCGCCAGCGGCCGCTGCCGTTGCAAATGCCGCAGAGCGCACCTACCCGGACTATCCTCATCGTAGGGTTAAGCCGCCTTACGGAGGCCTATCTTCTTTCGCTAGCCGAGTTTGCCCCAAATCGAATTCGCGTTGCGGGTTTGCTTGGCCGGAGGGAAGGCGATGTCGGCCGTGTCGTGCTCGAGCAACCCGTTCTAGGTCTGCCCGAGCAGCTCCACGCGGTTCTCAATGACCTCGAGCTTCACGGCGTGACGATCGACGAAATCATCGTGGCAACGCGGTTCTCGCGACTCTCCCCGGCAGCACGTGAAGCGTTGCTCGACATCGAGCAGAGCGGGCAAATCTCGGTAAAATACTTGGCCGAAAGCATGGGGTTTGAGGGGCAGTTGCCATCGCAAAGCGACAGCTCATCCTCCACGCCCAAACCGGCATTCGCGCTGAATGAAGAACAGCTTCGAGCGATAGCAGCGAAACCCTATTGGCGCGTAAAGCGCGTCATCGATGTGATCGGTGCGCTGATCGCCCTCATCCTCGTGTCGCCAATTATGGCTTTGGTCGCAGTGCTCGTTGCGATGGACGTCGGGCTCCCCGTGGTATTTGCCCAACAGCGCCCTGGCCTCGGCGGGCATCCATTCCGGCTCAATAAGTTTCGAACCATGGGGCCATCGCACGATGCTGAGGGGCGCCGAATTCCCGATGAAGAGCGCCTATCTGTTATTGGACGCTTCTTGCGTAAAACGCGGCTCGACGAGCTCCCTCAGCTTTGGCACGTGCTGAAAGGAGATATGTCGTTCATCGGTCCAAGGCCGCTATTGACCGTCGACCAATCACCTGAATACGCACTCCGCCTTTTGGTCCGCCCCGGAATTACCGGTTGGGCTCAGGTGATTGGCGGGAGAGATATCTCCCCGCTTGATAAGGCGGCTTTGGACGTCTGGTACGTGAAGAATGCTTCACTTCGGCTCGATCTCGAAATCGTGCTGAGAACAATTCCACTGGTGGTTTTCGGCGAGCGGATCAGCCGTGCTGCAATCGAGCAAGCATGGCGAGATCTGATACGGGAAGGCATCTGCCGGATCGATCTCGCCGAGGCCAGATTTGGTCGCGCTTTGCGGCAGACCGAAGCCACACAACAAGCGGCGTAGGAGTGTCTGACGAGAGCTTTGCACTCGCCGTCACACACCTCGCCATAGAAAGCGGTCAGTTCAACTGACCCAGAACAATCGGCGGCCTTATCAGTGCAAGCGTAATGGCCGCCATCTTGAAGCAGCAAAGGTCGGGTGGCCCTGAGTCACCCGAAGTGCGGTAGCTTGGAATTTTCCTGTACCGCCTCAAGTGATACGACAGTGTGATGATTGACATCCGGCCCACCGCCCTCGACGGCGTGCTCGAAATCGTACCGGCTCGCCACGAGGATTCTCGCGGCATTTTTTCCGAAACCTGGAATCGGCGGATTCTCGCTGATCGGGGACTCGATCTTGAGTTCGTGCAGGATAATCATTCGGTGTCCTTGGAAGCCGGAACCTTACGTGGTTTGCACTTTCAGTGCCCACCGCGAGCACAAACGAAGCTCGTTCGCGTTATTCGAGGCGCAATTTTCGATGTTGTGGTCGACATTCGAAAAGGCTCGCCCCGGTTCGGTAAATGGATCGGCGTTGAACTTTCCGCAGCGAAATGGAACCAGCTCCTTATCCCTGCAGGTTTCGCCCATGGCCTGGTCACCCTAGAGCCAGGCACTGAGGTCCTCTACAAGGTGACGGACTATTACTCACCGGAGCATGACCGAGCGATCCGCTACGATGATCCGGATATCGGTATCGAATGGCCCTCCCAACTCGCGCCATTCATACTCTCAGAAAAGGATCGCTCAGCGCCACGCCTCTCCGGAATCGAAACGGGCTTCGTATTCGAATGACAGAGCGACGTATCCTCGTCACCGGCGGAGCAGGCTTTATCGGCTCGGCCTTGTGCCGACACCTCGTCCGCAAAGGACATATGGTGGTCAATGTCGACAAGCTGACCTATGCGGGCAATCTTGCCTCCCTAACTGAAATTCAAGGGAAACCGAACTATGCGTTCGTTCGTGCAGACATCTCTGACGAGCGCCGAATGCGCGCCGTAATGGCGACGTACGAGATTGACGCCGTGATGCACTTGGCTGCCGAAAGCCATGTAGATCGGTCAATCGACGGGCCAGCAGCTTTTGTCGAAACCAACGTCGTTGGGACATTCCGCCTGCTCAACGCAGCACTGGCCTACTGGCGCACACTAGATTCCTTCTCTCGCGCACAGTTCAGATTCCTTCACGTCTCAACCGATGAGGTGTTCGGCGGTCTGCCGTTCGACTCCGGAGTGTTCACCGAGGAAACGCCCTACGCACCTTCCTCACCCTATTCGGCATCGAAAGCGGCCGCGGACCATTTCGTACGAGCGTGGCACCACACTTACGGCCTCCCCATTATCGTCACGAACTGCTCGAACAACTATGGCCCCTATCAATTTCCGGAGAAGTTGATACCGCTTGTCATTCTGAACGCATTGTTCGAGCAACCGCTGCCGGTCTACGGCCGAGGTGCAAATATTCGCGATTGGCTTTATGTGCAAGATCACGCACGCGCGTTGGAATGTGCCTTACTCAATGGCCGAGTCGGAGAAAGCTACAACATCGGCTGTCGCTCCGAGCGCACGAATATTTCCGTTGTCGAGGCGATTTGCACCATCCTCGATGCCAAACGGCCACGACGAAACGGCCAATCGTACAAAGATCTGATTACTTTTGTACCGGATAGACCTGGCCACGACCGCCGGTACGCAATTGATCCCTCGAAGGCGGAACGCGAGCTCGGTTGGCGAGCTCAGGAAACGTTTAACAGCGGTCTTGAGAAGACCGTCGAATGGTACCTCCAAAATGCGTGGTGGTGGCAGCCGATCCGCGAGCAGCGTTACGCCGGCGAAAGGCTCGGCATGGGTTAACGATGGCGATACGAATCTTGGTCACTGGTGTCAATGGGCAGCTCGCACAGTCCCTAGCCGAGCGGGCTGCGGGCCGGAATGCGTTCGAGCTTGTGCGTGTCGGCCGACCGATTTTGGATTTGGAGCGCCCGGATAGCATCTTGCGCGCGGTGACAAAGGTAACACCCGACGTTATCGTCAATGCAGCCGCCTACACGGCCGTCGATAAAGCCGAGGACGAGCGAGAACTCGCAACACGCGTTAATTCTGAAGCGCCTGGAATTCTCGCGTGGGCTGCGCGGGCTACCGGAGCTCGGCTCGTACACGTTTCGACTGACTACGTTTACGATGGACGCAAAACCAGCCCTTATATCGAGACGGATCGGGTTAACCCACTGAGCGTTTACGGCCGTACGAAGCTGGAAGGCGAAGAACGTGTCCGGGCCGAATATGGTAACCATATAATCCTGCGCACAGCGTGGCTTTACAGCCCCTTTAGCCATAACTTTGTCCGGACCATCCTACGCCTTTCGGAGACGCGCTGTCACCTCACTGTCGTAAATGACCAACGCGGCACTCCCACCTCCGCGCTCGATCTGGCCGATGCCATCCTCGCAATCGTGAGCCGCTGGCGTAAAGACCCCCAATTAGGGCTAGCCGAAACCTATCATTGCGCGGGAACGGGAGAAACGACATGGTTTGGCTTAGCTCGCCAGGTGCTTGCAACCAGCCGGGAGGCAGGCGGCCCATGTGCAGAAGCTGTGCCGATCCTCTCCCCTCAATGGCCTGCGAAAGCGGCACGACCCTCCAACTCGTGTCTCGATTGTACCAAGCTCGCCCGGGACTTCGGTTGGCAGGCGCCTGGCTGGCAGTCTTCGTTGCGCGACGTCGTGCTGCGCCTTGTATCAGCCACGGAGAATGCGACGGCGTGAATAGGGGTTTTTCAATTTCTAGCCGCTTTCCGAAACACCGCCTTCTACTCGCGATAGCTGCGGTCGCGCTGGCCGGAGTCACATTCCATTTCGCGGTCATCTCTGATGCGCCCTTACCCGATCACCGCTATGTTCGCGGCTACAATGACCTGGTGCTTCACGCTGGCGCATTTACGGCCCTTACGCTGGTCACCATTCCGGCATTCACACGTCCGGCGCCAGTAACTATCGGCATCGCGGCTTTCGCAGTTTTGCTGGAGTTAGCACAGCTCCCGATCGACACGCGCACAGCAAGCTGGACTGATCTGGCAGCAGGCATATTCGGAATTGGCTTGGGCCGCCTGACCCTCATTTTGGGCTTGGGTCTAAGCACCAGCGTTCAGCGTTCTTTCACTCGGCAGCATTGAGCGAGCTAAGATGGATCTGAGCCACGAGACGATCGCAGTCATTGGCCTTGGTTACGTAGGACTGCCTCTCGCCGTTGAATTTGGAAAGAAGCGTCCCGTCATCGGTTTCGACATCCGGCCGGAGCGCATTGCGGAGCTGCGCGAGCATCACGACAGCACCCGTGAGGTAGACCCTGATGAGCTCGCAGCTGCTCGCTACCTCGAATATTCCAGCAATCCCGACGATCTTTCCCGCTGCGGCGTCTTCATCGTTGCCGTGCCTACCCCGATCGACAAGGCCAATCGCCCGGATTTGTCCTCTCTAGTCAGGGCATCCGAAACGGTTGGTAAATCCATGCGGTCTGGTGCCGTCGTTATCTATGAGTCGACCGTCTACCCGGGCTGTACTCGCGAGGTTTGTGTCCCCATCCTGGAGAAAACTTCCGGCCTGGCTTTCAACAAGGATTTTTTTGTCGGCTACAGTCCAGAACGTATCAACCCAGGTGACAAAGCGCACCGGCTGCCGATGATCACGAAGGTGACGAGCGGCTCGACGCCAGAGGCGGCCGAAGCTATCGATGCACTCTACGCCTCAATCATCACGGCTGGAACCCATCGCACCAGCTCCATCGAGGTAGCGGAAGCCGCCAAGATTATCGAGAACACCCAGCGTGATCTCAACATCGCCTTGATGAACGAGCTTGCCATTATCTTCCATAAGCTCGGCCTCGATACTCAGGAGGTCCTCCGCGCCGCTTCCACAAAATGGAATTTTCTTCCTTTTAGCCCCGGCCTCGTCGGAGGTCATTGTATCGGCGTGGATCCTTATTACCTCACCCACCGTGCCCAGGAAATCGGTTATCACCCGGAGGTCATCCTCGCCGGCCGCCGCATCAACGATGGCATGGGCGCCCACGTCGCAGATCGGGTAGCCCTCCTCATGATGAAGAAGGGGTTTCCAGTTGTCGGCAGCCGCATTCTCGTGCTTGGCTTGAGCTTCAAAGAAAATTGTCCGGACCTGCGCAATTCCAAAGTCATCGACGTCATTCGCCGCCTTCGTGATTACAATGCTACCGTCGAAGTGTGGGACCCTTGGATCAGCCGCGCCGAGGCACGTCGGGAATTCGGCCTTGAGGTCGAAGCTTGCGAGCCGCCGGCGGGCCGCTACGATGCCGTGATCCTCGCCGTTGCACATCGCGATTTTGCCGAGATGGGCGCCGCAAAGATCCGGGCATTTGGCCGCCCAGGTGCCGTGTTTTTTGACGTAAAGGGAGTATTCGAAAAGGGCGAAAGCTGTGAGCGACTGTAGCGCTCCCGCCTTCGTGCAGCAGATTTCCGTCTAGTCGCTACGAAAGTACCTATGACCACCCTGCTCCTCACTTCCGGGATCGCCCTGAACTCCGCCTTGCTTGTCGGTCTTCTGTTCTATATCCGCCATAAGCATAGGATTCTCTATCGGCACTTTGGTAATCTGGAGCTGGCGCCTTGGAACGCCCAAAGCCTTCACATGCTCATGACTGCCGGCGCGCCGCTACCCAAGGCTGGAGGATGGGCGGCTTCTGTGGATTTCCTCACACAAATCATCTCACTCTTGAGGGAAGCAAAGCCTGAGCATGTCGTGGAGCTTGGTTCCGGCCTTTCCACTCTGATTATCGCCGCTGAGCTTAGGCGCATTGGCCGCGGCAGCCTAACGTCGATCGAGCACGATCCCGATTACGCTGCCATTACCAGATGCAATATTGCGCTCCATGGTCTCCAGGATTACGTGGATCTTCGGATCGCCCCGTTGATGACCAACGAAAAATGGGCACCTGAAGTTCCTTGGTATGACGTCAATACCTTGTCAGATCTACAATCGGTCGATCTGCTTATCATTGACGGTCCCCCAATGCCCGTGCACCCTCTGGTCAGATCTCCGGCCCTTCCCTTTTTCATGCAGCGGTTTTCGCCTCGCTGGACCGCCCTTCTTGACGATGCATCGCGAAAAGGAGAGCAGGAGATTCTCCAGCAATGGAAAAACCAGATTCCAAACATCTCTATTAGGCACCTAGCACTCGAGAAGGGCGCCGCATTGATAACGCCTTACAAGGCCTGAACGCCCTGCTGCACAAAGCCACCATCCAGTCCTTTCCTCACAAGACCAGTAAGAATTCGACGCCTTGGCACGTCACGCCCTGTCATACTCCTTGATCCGCGATCTCCGGCGCCTCTACCGCCAATTTTCACCACGCCGGCGTCTACAGCTTGCTGCCGTACTCCTGCTCATGTTGCTGGGCGCCCTTGCGGAGTTGATGACTTTAGGGGCAGTGCTGCCATTCCTGGCCATCATGGCAGACCCTGGCAAAGCGCTGGACTATCCTCTTCTCGGTCGCGCCTTGGGAATGCTCGGCTTAAGCGCTCCGAGTGACCTGCTCCTTCCAGCAACCATTGTATTCGCGACGATAGCGCTGTGCGCTGGCGGCCTACGTTTGCTGCTCGTTTGGTCCAGCCAGAAGTTCGTCTACCGGTTAGGCTACGATCTCGGAGTGGAAGTTTATCGCCGCACACTGTATCAGCCTTATAGCTATCATGCGACCAAAAACACCAGCGAGTTGATCGCCGGCATCAACAAGGTCCAAATGATCATCGCCGGCATGCTTCTCCCGTTGATGCAGGCTCTCACGGGAGCGCTGATATCTCTGTTCATCCTCGCGGCTCTCATTCTTATAGACACAACCACCGCTCTCGTTGCTGCAGCTGGATTTGGAGGAATATACGCAGCCGTATCCACTGCGACCCGTCGTCGATTACGCGCAAATAGTGGAATTATTGCCAGCACTCAATCTCGCCGCGTACAGGCAATTCAGGAAGGTTTGGGGGGCATCCGCGACGTGCTGCTTGATCACGCTCAGCCGATCTACGTCAGGAGATTTGCGCATCTTGATTCTCAATTCCGGGATGCGCAAGCGTGGAACGCATTCATTGGAATAGCCCCTCGGTTCGTTATTGAAGCCCTTGGAATGGTTTTGATCGCCGCGCTCGCTTTCGGCCTCAGTCGACAAACTGGCGGTCTCTTAGCGGTGCTTCCCACCCTTGGCGCCCTGGCGCTCGGGGCACAACGAATGCTCCCCCTTCTACAGCAGGTATACAATGGCTGGACACAGGCCGTCGGCTCACATCACCTGCTAGCAGATGTCCTTCAACTTCTGGAACTCCCTGTTAAAGCTGTTGACAGTGCCGCTCGTTCTGGAAAGCCCCAACCATTCACTCGCGCAATTCGCTTCAAGTCGGTTTCTTTCCGTTATGCTCCTCACCAGCAACTTGTCCTTGAAAACGTCGATCTAACCATTCACAAAGGTGACCGTATTGGGATAATCGGCAAGACAGGCAGTGGTAAGAGCACACTTGCCGACCTTATGATGGGTTTGCTGCGGCCTACTTCTGGTGAAATCTGGATTGACGACAAACTGCTCGATGAATCGTCGTTACCCAGCTGGCAGGCTCAGATTGCTCACGTTCCACAATCCATATACCTGGCCGACGCGACCATTGCGGAGAACATTGCATTTGCTGTACCCGACCACTGCATCGACCTCGATCGTGTGACGGAGGCCGCCCGAAAAGCACGGCTGCACGATTTCATCATGACTTTACCTGGGGGGTATCGAACCGTCGTTGGAGAACGCGGCGTTCGGCTCTCCGGGGGTCAGCGCCAGCGTATAGGGATTGCGCGCGCTCTCTACAAGGAGGCTCAGATCCTCGTATTCGATGAAGCGACAAGCGCCCTAGACTCAGAAACTGAAACAGCCGTCATGGACGCCATCCAATCTCTCGGTACCGACTTGACAATCGTGCTTATTGCGCACCGGCTATCAACCCTTCGGTCATGCAATCGGGTATTCCAGGTGAGTCGTGGGCGGGTGTTGGAGATTGCCAGCCCCTTACATGCGGACCTCATCTCCGCGTTGCGATCAGATGAGGCAAAGGTGACCAGCTGATGCCGAATATCCCCAACCCGCCTTCTGTCGCTGTTATTATTCCCTGTTGGAACGCCGAAAGATGGGTCGCCTGCGCTATACAAAGTGCACTCGACCAGGATTATCCAAGTCTCGAAGTCGTAGTTGTCGATGATGGGTCGACAGATAACAGCCTAGAAGTAATCAAGTCTTTTGGTAATCGAGTCCGGTGGGAATCGGAACCAAATCGTGGCGCGCCAGCCGCCCGCAATCGGGGCCTTGAGCTTAGCAATGCCGAGTTCGTGCTGTTTCTCGATGCAGACGACTGGCTCGCGCCAGCAGCGGTGAGTACCCTTGTCGAAAAAACCGTCCACCTGCCTCAGAAGGCAATCGTCTTTGGAGATACTATCCAAGCAAGTGGATCTAGAAAAATTCTGGGACGAAAAAAGCATTGGCTTGCCGATGGCGATACGTGCCCGGCAACCCTGGCGATCTTTGGCCTCAATATCACTTCACCTTTGCACAGACGCACACTTCTTCTCGAAGTCGGTGGTTTTGACGTCGGGAGACCATCCGGCCAAGTGAGGCATCTACATTGGAATCTCGTAAAGTCGGGTGTCCAATTCGTCTATACAGCCACTGATGTTTTCTACCAACGCCTACATGCAGGGCCCGGAAGAATTAGCAGGAGACCCGATTCTCCTCTATGGGCAGATGACCTAATAAATATTTACCAGTGGCTTCGATCAGAAAACTATTGCTTCAGTGTAGAGGAACGCGAATTCTTGGCCAAGAAAATGTGGTTATGCGGGCGCAAACTCATTAGAGACAGGAAGGCAGGCTTCGATTCGTTGTTTCAGATCGCTGAATCTCTTTCTCCGAATAGATGTATTGAAGGCGGCTTGACGTATCGAGCGCTCAACGCTATCGGCGGCCCAATATGGGCGGAACGCTTCGCTTCGGTTCTCCAGCAAATGCGGGCGCTAACGTCTTAGAACCGTACAGATACCGATTGATAGCTCTTCCCGCCTCACCTAAGACGCAAATGCGAAGAACTGATCCGTCCGGAACAATCTCCCTTCTTCTTCCCGATCTCCGCGGAGGTGGTGTAGAGCGGGTGCGCATTCTTCTTGCTCAAGAGTTCTTGGCTCGAGGCTATGAGGTCGACTTCGTACTTCTCCGGTGCCAAGGCGATCTCGTTGGCAGTGTTCCCCGTGGCGCCCGCGTAGTGGATCTCGGCGTACATCGATTGCGATACTTGCCCAAACCTCTAATTGCCTACCTTCGAAAAGAACGTCCCCGCGCATTGCTGGCCGCTATGTGGCCAGTGACTTCCCTGGCAGCGATTTCCTGTTACCTTGCCGGCTCGCAAACGCGGGTGGTCATCAGCGAGCACACAACGCTCTCGCCAGCTTATGCCACGTATGGACGCTTGTACTTGCTCGGCATGAAACTCTGTCTCGCCGCGACATACCGGCTCGCCGATGAGAGAGTCGGTGTATCTGCGGGGGTCGTGGCCGATCTGGCGAGATTGGCTGCAATGGCGCCCGAACGATTTAAAATAATCCATAATCCAGTGTATCTCTCTCAAGATCAGCCAATCCTCGAAGAAGCGGAGCGCGTTTGGGGCACTTCCGGGGGGAAACGCATACTTACTGTTAGTAACCTAAAGCCAGCGAAAAATCACGCGCTTCTCATTCGCGCCTTCGCCCGCCTTCTCAGATCGATCGACGCCACACTTATGCTGATAGGTGACGGTCCGCTGCGCGAAGAACTGAAGAGGCTGGCCAGGGCCGAGGGGGTCGCAAACCGTGTTGTCATGCCAGGGTTTATATCCGACCCAAAGCCCTTCTACTTAACTGCCGATCTGTTCGTGTTGTCCTCCCAATATGAAGGATTCGGGAATGTCATTGTTGAGGCACTGAGCTGCGGCCTACCGGTGGTGTCAACGGACTGCCCAGGTGGTCCAGCAGAAATCTTGGACCACGGCCGTTTTGGCCGCCTCGTGCCAATTGACGATGTCGATGCCCTTGCAAACGCAATGGCGGAAGCCCTCACCACACCTACCGATAGAGAGCTCCTTCGACAGCGCGCAGCGGACTTCAGCCCGGATAAGGTAGCTGAGAAATATCTCCAGCTTCTCTTTCCAGATCCGCACTCGTGACGCTATGAGGCGTTTATCTTGCGGCCTGCAGTTCTTTACATCTCCTACGACGGCATGCTCGAGCCTCTTGGACAGAGCCAAGTGCTGGCCTATCTCGAGCGCTTGGCGCGCGACTGGCCTATCCACCTGCTCTCGTTTGAGAAGCCACTTGACAAACAGAACACCGCCAGAATGGCCCTCGTCCAGAAACAAACCTCTGAAGCCGGCATCAAATGGGTCCCGCTCACATATCATAAATCGCCTTCCGCACCAGCGACAGCTTACGACATTGCCGTTGGAACAGCTGTCGCCACGGCGATTGCACGCCGCCATAGCGTTCATATTGTCCATGCTCGTTCTTATGTTCCGGCCCTGATAGCGCTTGCGGTTAAGAAGCTAACCGGCGCGAAATTCCTGTTCGATATGCGGGGATTCTGGGCGGACGAACGGATTGATGGAGGCTTATGGCCGAAAGAAGGATGGCTTTACCGCACGACAAAGCAGCTCGAGCGCACCTTCTTTCGAGAGGCTGACCACATCGTTACCCTAACGCACGCATCGAAGCGACATATCCAAGAGTTCGACTTTTTGAAAAACAAAACTACTCCCATATCGGTAATCCCCACCTGTGCAGACTTGAATGTATTCAATCCCCAAGAACGGCGCCACGACCCGATTTTTGTCTTAGGTTATGTCGGATCGGCCGGCACATGGTATCAATTTGATGTCTTTCTTCGTTTCTTCGAGGCACTTAAGCGTAGGCACCCTGCGAAGCTCCTCATCGTCAATAGGAATGAGCATGACTTCATTCGGTCTGCTCTCGCCGACCTATATCTAAGCGAGAACGACTACGACTTGATTTCCTGCGAACATCGTGACGTGGCGCATCACATCCGACGCATGCATGCCGGCGCCGCACTTTGCAAGCCCTGTTATTCTAAGATCGCGAGCGCGCCCACCAAGATCGCCGAGTACCTGGGTTGCGGCGTCCCCTGTGTCGGCAACGAGGGGGTTGGAGATGTAAAGGAAATTCTGGAAGAGAATAGGGTGGGGGTCGTCTTGACCGATTTCTCTCAGTTTGGCATCGAGGCGGGAGCTGATCGCCTTCTGGCGCTCTCATCTGATCCGGATACACCCCGTCGCTGCGTTGAGACTGCGCGCCGATTGTTCTCACTGGACGTAGGTGTCGAGAGTTACAATAACATCTATGAAAGCTTGGCTGGATGATGCGCGTCGCCGAAGCTTCCAACCCGCTGTCCCATCCATTGGATCAAGTCTGTCGTGCTCCTCTTCGGGTGCTGGCTCTGACCAAGTATGGGGATAAGGCTGCCAGCGTTCGACAAAGATTTCTGCAGTTTAGAAGCTATCTGGAGAGAGAAGGCTTCCAACTTGAGACCTCGCCTTTGCTCGATAACTCGTATCTAGAGAAAACCTTTTTGAGCCATAGAGTCTCCCCGACTCATTTGGCCACATGTCTCGTACGCCGCTTTCAGGCTCTTTGCCGCCAACGCAGAGCGGATATTTTGTGGGTACAGAAGGAGCTGTTCCCGTTTCTTCCTGGCACCTTCGAGCGCGCCCTGCTTTGGCGCAACCTCCCTCTGATATTCGATTACGATGATGCTATTTTTCATCAATACGATCAGCATCGCTATCCGCTGGTCCGAAAGCTTCTGGGGCGCAAGCTTGAACCACTTCTCCGCAGCGCTGATCTGGTGATTTGCGGTAATGCCTACTTGCGCTCCTATGCTGAACACTTCTCCAGCAACGTGGAAATTGTCCCCACCGTTCTCGATGTTGCCGTTTACTCGCCCGGTCCAGTGCAGAGTGCTGCGGGCCGTACTACCATCGGCTGGATCGGCTCGCCTTCGACGTGGAAACACGTTGAGCCGCTCGTGCCGCTCCTTCGCGAAGTGGCGGAGGAGTTAGATCTGCGTGTGCGAATTGTCGGCGCTGGAGCAGGAGCGCCGAAACTGCCGCGGTTCGAGATTCTGGATTGGTCCGAGCACGCCGAAGTCGATATGATTCGAGGCATGGATATCGGCATTATGCCTTTACCGGACGAGCCCTGGGCTCGCGGCAAATGCGGCTATAAGCTTATCCAGTATATGGCGTGCGGTTTGCCGGTCGTTGCATCCCCAGTGGGCGTGAACACCGAGATTGTAGAGCATGGTGTCAATGGCTTCCTGGCGGATACGCCTGCCGACTGGCTGAGTGCTATTCGACGATTGGCCTCTGACATCCCTCTGAGCCGCGAGATGGGTCGGCGGGGGCGAGCAAAGGTCGAAAAAGTGTACTCGATACAGGTCCATGGACCGCGGTTAGCAAAGATGTTTCGCCAACTCGCGCTGCGTACGGTTGCACGCTAACAAACCGTGACATACGTTTTCTTTTACACTGCCCTGCTGCTTGCCGGGCTGATAAGTGCTTATCGTACCCGAGTCCGCCGCGTTTTTGCGACAGGAGCGATAATCCTGCTTTTCGTGCTTGTCGCCTTCCGCTTCGAGGTTGGCTGTGACTGGTTTGGCTACATGCTGAACTTCGAATCACAGCGTTATGATACGCTCGAGAACGCGCTTCTCAAGAAAGACCCTGCTTTCTGGATCGCCAGCCACGTTCTTCACCGACTCGGTTACGAGTATCCTTATATCAACGTCTTGTTTGCCATCCCTTTCTTTTGGGGCCTTGGCCACATGGCACGTCGGCAACCAGACCCCCTCGGTTTCCTTATTTTGTCCTTCCCCGTTCTGATAATCAACATGCCCATGTCTGCCCTGAGGCAGTCTGCAGCCATCGGGTTTATCTGCGTTGCTTTTGTCGCGTTCCAAGAGCGCAAGCTCGCGCGTTTCGTAATCTCTGTTCTGGCAGCGGGCTTCTTTCACCTCAGTGCACTGGCTTTCCTGGCTATGGCGCCTTTCGTCAAATACAAGCTGTCCCGCAGGTCAATTGCAGCTTCGGCTGTCCTGGTGCTGCCAGGGGCCTTTTTCGTCTTTTCCGATCTGTTCGCGATCTATGCTGAACGCTATGTCGACACCGGGGTCGACGCGGCAGGCGCCATCTACCGCTCCGGTATGCTTGCAGCCACAGCGCTCCTCTTCTTCTTTCTGCTGAGTCAGCCTTTCAGGGCAAAGTTTCCTTCGGAGTACCAGCTTGTGCAGATCGGGGCATGGATCATGCTCGCCACCTTCCCGGTCGTCTTCGTGTCTACCGTCATCGCTGATCGCTTCGGCTATTATGTCACTCCTATTCAATTGATGATCCTTGCCCGCATTCCTTATCTCGTGAAAGGTCGATCAGCGGTTTTACTAAGTGTGAGCCCCTATGCCGCACTTGGTGTTGTTCTTCTCGTTTGGACAAGCTTCTCGCAACACTTTCAAAAGTGCTACGTACCCTACCGTACGTGGCTTTCCTGGACTTATTGAGGTGCATAGCCTCCGCTAATGGCAACTGGCGACTCAGCCGCATGAAGATCGCCATTTCCGCCAACAAAGCGTGGAACATTGCCAACTTCCGCGCCGGCCTCATTCGGGCATTGCAGAAGGTAGGTTATCAAGTCGTAGCCCTTGCACCGCCAGATGATCATGTATCACAGCTCAAGAGCATCGGTTGTCGTTTCGTTCCGGTGCCAATGGATAATAAAGGGACCAACCCTGTCGCCGACGCTGCCCTGTTCCTGCGCTACTATCGTATCCTTCGACGGGAGAAGCCTCGCGCCTTCCTTGGATATACCATCAAGCCCAATATCTATGGGTCGCTTGCCGCACACATGCTGAGCATTCCGGTCATTAACAATGTCTCTGGGCTCGGCACCGCTTTTATTCGCGATACCTGGGTCACACAGATTGCCCGATTGCTTTATCGAGTAGCACTAAGGTCGTCCCGAAAGGTGTTCTTTCAGAATGAAGATGATCGACAGCTTTTCCTGGATCTCAAACTCGTTGAAGTCGAGAAGACTGGTCTCCTCCCCGGCTCTGGAATAAACTTGGCGCGTTTCCGCCCTGTCGAAAATAGGAAAGCCAAGAAACATCCGTTCCGGTTTCTACTGGCGGCGCGCTTGTTGTACGACAAGGGAGTTGGGGAATATGTAGCAGCAGCGCGTATTGTGCGCAGACAACGGCCGCATGTCACATTTGCGCTCCTCGGCTTCTTAGACGCAGAGAATCCGACGGCCATTCCACGGCGGGAGATCAGCAGATGGGTGCAAGAAGGGATCGTGGAGTACCTCGGCACTGCGGACGATGTCCGACCCTATTTTGCCGAAGCTGATTGCATCGTGTTGCCGTCCTATCGAGAAGGAACGCCAAGGACGCTGCTTGAAGCTGCCGCCATGGCCAAGCCAATCATCGCAACCGATGTTCCAGGCTGCCGGGAGGTCGTGGACCATGGCCGGAACGGCCTCTTGTGCAAGCCTAAGGATGCGGAAGATCTCGCGCGGTGCATGATCGAGATGATCGATACGCCCGCCAGTCGACGCCTCGCAATGGGTACGGCAGGACGCAAGAAAATGGAAAATGAATTTGACGAAAACATCGTAACCGCCGCGTATCTCGATACGCTACGCTCAATTTACCCCCATTGATCCAGTCCGCTTGGAATTCGCTTCCAGCTCCAGCCTTTCGCAACGGGACGTCAATTCAACGCCAGATGCCACGACGTTTTTCGCTTCTTGCTCTGAAAGGCGCTTTCCCAGACCTACAACCGGAGTGAGTCGATGAAGGGAATTATTCTCGCCGGCGGAAGTGGCACGCGGCTCTATCCCGTCACACAGGTCTGCTCGAAGCAGCTCCTGCCTGTATACGACAAGCCGATGATCTACTATCCGCTCACCACACTTATGCTTGCGAATATCCGAGAGATTCTCGTTATCTCCACGCCGCACGACCTGCCCCGCTTTCGTGAAATGCTCGGCGATGGCTCGCGCTGGGGGATCTCGCTCTCCTATGCTGAGCAACCTAGCCCCGATGGACTGGCACAGGCGTTCATTATTGGCGCGGATTTTATCCGCGGAGGGCCTTCCGCTCTCGTTCTAGGAGACAATATTATTTTCGGCCACGGTCTAACGGACGTCCTGGGCCGGGCGCGGGAGCTGAAAGATGGCGCGCTTGTGTTCGGCCATCGTGTCGAGGATCCGGAAAGATATGGCGTCGTGAAATTCAATGCGGACGGCCACGTCATAAGCATCATCGAAAAGCCTAAGAATCCACCCTCCCGCTGGGCCGTTATCGGGCTCTATTTCTACGACGAGCAGGTGGTGGACATCGCGCGGTCGCTGAAACCATCTGCTCGAGGCGAATTGGAGATCACCGATGTGAATAACCACTATTTGAAGCAAGGTAAGCTTCGTGTCGAAAAGCTCGGTCGCGGATTTGCCTGGTTTGATGCCGGCACTCCCGACAGCTTGATCGAAGCCTCGGCATTCGTGCAGAGCCTGGAAAAACGGCAAGGCGTGAAGGTTGCGTGCCCCGAGGAGATCGCATTCGATCGCGGGTGGATCAACGCGGATCAGCTTGCGGCCGAAGCTCACCGACTAGGGAACAGCTCGTATGGGCGCTATCTCATTCAAGTGATCGAAGAGCGAGCTTAGATCTCGCAGTAATTCGGCCTTGACGCGCCGGTAGCGGCAAAGCGGTCTATTTTCTCCTTTTCTAGCATAAAATATTATACAGCTCCCTATATTCGCGGCGACACCCGCGAATGGCTGGGCTGGGGACGGAAACTCCGTCTCTGAGCAACCCCGTCTTGCAATGTTTGACAAGATCCACTTACGTTGATATCAACGTTCCAGCTCGAGCCCCCGCGACAGTCGCAAAGAATTGCCGGATGAGTCGAACAGCTGCCCCAAACGCTAGCGCAAACCTCAGCAGACAGAGCGGTATAACGATGACAAGGCGAGCATTTCATACCGGTTTGACGAGCACCGCCGCATGGGCAGCGATGTCAGGAGGTGGTTTTGCCGCCGGTGATTCCAATTCGCCGAGCGCGCTCAATTCAGCTCTCGATCGCTATGTTGCCAGCGGTACGGTGCCGGGGCTAGTGGCTCTGGTCGCACGAGGTGACAAGGTGCACGTCCACGTCGCCGGCGTACAAAGCCTGGAGATGCGCGCGCCTATGCAGCGCGACACCATATTTGCCGTCGCCTCGATCGGAAAACCGATTACCGCGGTGTCCGTACTCATTTTGGTTGAAGAGGGTGTGCTGGGTTTAGACGATCCGGTTGACAAATGGCTGCCCGAGTTGGCCAACCCCCGCGTCATCCGCAGTCTCGAAAGTGATCTTGACGACACGGTCCCGGCGAAACGTCCCATTACCGTCCGCGATCTCTTGACACTACGGATGGGACTCGGAGCCGTGTTTGCAGACCCTGCTGGATCGCCGCTCCTGCAGAAGATGAATGAGCTGCAAGTCAGCCCCGGGCCAAAGCTATTCGGGCGCACTGCCGACGAATTCATGCGCAGAATCGGCTCGCTTCCTCTCGTTTATCAGCCCGGAGAGCGATGGCTTTATCACACGGGCCTGGACGTTGCAGGTGTGCTTGTCGAGCGGGCGAGCGGAAAAAGCCTAGGCGAGTTTCAGCGCGAGCGCATTTTCGAGCCGCTCGGAATGGTCGACACCGGATTTTACGTGCCGCCGGAGAAGGCCGCCAGGCTCGCGACGTGCTACGCGCGCAATCCGGAAACCAACAAGTTGACCGTTTGGAACCCTGCCTCTGGCGCGAGTTTCACCGAACCGCCTCCGTTCGAGGCCGGCGGCGGAGGCCATGTCTCTACCGTCGATGACTTTCTCGCCTTTGGCCGCATGTTGCTCGGCAAGGGTGAATATCGAGGGCGACGGATCATTTCCGAGGAAAGTGTCGCGGCGATGGTGCGCGACCAGATCACGCCCGAACAGAAAGCAGTTTCGCCGTTCTTCCCGAATTTCTGGGATACTTACGGCTGGGGCCTTGGGATTGCGGTCGCTACGGCGCCCGACGACATCTCGTCAGTTCCAGGACGGTTCGGTTGGTGGGGCGGTTTCGGTACGACATTTTTCATCGATCCGAAAACCGAGACAGTGGCCCTTCTCTTCAGTCAACGCCTCATGGGCGGCGCAGATGATACCGCCATGAGCGAGGACTTTCTCAAGCGGGCTTTCCGGCTAGAGATCTGAGCTGCACCGGCGGCAACGCGAATGGGCTTGCGTCGAAGCGGTTCAAGCGAGTTGTAATCGACTCAATGGAAGTGAAAGAAGCGTAAATTCACGAGAGCTCATTCAGCCGCGGTGGGCGGCTCTAAGAGATTCCAGCGGCTGTGGAGCATCTTCAGCGTGCGCCGTGCCGCCTCTGCCTGCGCTGTCGCGCCATGAGCCTCGAAAACCTCAAGCGCTGGTACGATCGCAGCCGCTGCGGCAAGCCAATTTTCACGGCGGTCCTTTAGCTCGCCGAGACGAATGAGCACGGTGGACATGTTGAGCCGGGTGATGGCCCATTGCATGGGGTCGTTCTCCCGGGTGAACACCTCGAGGGCGCCCCGATAGGCAACTGCCGCCTGCTCTAACGTTAGCGCCGAAGCCTGCTCGACCTCACACATCGAGGCCAGTGCGTTGCCGAGCCCAACGCGAGCCAATGCCCAGATGCGCGGGTCCTTTTCGCGGCTCAGGACATCGAGCGCCGTGCGGAAAGCGATACTGGCCTGCTCGAAAAGCGCCTTGGATGGCTCGTGATCCGCAATGGCGAGCAAGGCATTTCCAAGGCCCTGGGAGGCGGAGCCCAAGCCTTTCGCGTCGCCGCTTGAGCCCGCAAATTCTGCGGCAGCGGCGTACGCGTTCACGGCCTGCCGCAGGAGAGTTGTATTGCCCGTTTCCTCGCCTGCATAGTAGAGCGCGTCCGCCCGGCGCAGCATGAAGCGGAGTCGCGCAGCCGGATCGGAGCGCCCGACGCTTTCCGCGGCCTCGTCGAAGAGCTCAGCCGCCGTCTGAAAATCCATGCGCGCCATGGCAACCTCGGCCACGTCGGCCGTCGCCATCGCCTCCTGATGCTGCTCCGCCCGAAGTTGCTCCAACTGCTCCTGGAGCTGCTGCTCGGTCCGTTGGCGCGCTTTCCGAAAGAGGCGCCGCACCTCTTTCAGAAGCTCCATAGCGCCTTCGAAATCGCCGGCGAATAACGCCTCGGCGGCTTTGGCCTTGAGCTGGCGGATCTCGGCCGGCTCGTTCGTCGGCCGCAGAAGCTGATTGCGCGTCTCCTGCAGCCATTGCGCGAGCTCACTGATTTGCCAAGCCTCGCGGGCAGACAAGGTGCGCTGCTTCTCCGCGATCGCGGAAAAGCGCTGCAGCGCGCGGTCGGATAATCCGTAGCGCTCCTTTAGCTCCGCCAAGTTGGTATCAGGCTGCTTTGCAACAGTAGGCTCTTTGCTCGTTGGTTCGACCTCGGCCGCAGCCGGGGGCGGCACCCCTTGCCGTTCAGCCAAGAACTCCCCTGCCGCTGGCGCCAGATCGCGGAGCAGGCGCGGATCGGCGAGAATTTGAATGAAAAGCTGCTCGAGTAGAAAGGTGCAGACCTCCTCGGATAGTGAATCGAGCAGCTGCAGTCCGCTGGTCTTCGCCCGGCCGATGATCCCAGCTGTGAGCTGTTGTGCGGCCGCCGCCGTGCCGCCAGGATATTGCCCGCCCAGAACGGCCTTTACGACCTCCGGGTCTGGCCGGCAGACATCGATCACGGGCGCCAGCTTGCGGGCGTGCGCCTCGGCGACGTGCATCTGAATGCCGCGGGTGTCCTGACTGAGCCAGATTTGGTGCGCCAGCCGGTCCAACACATCGCCAATCGGCCCGCCTTCGCCGCGCTTCCGGAGGAACACGGAGAAATCGCCCCCGGCCTGCACAGCACCGGGTGGGACAGGGCAGTCGAGAGCAGGCATAAGGGAAAGCACCCCTGCTCCGACGAACACCTCCAATGACTCGTAAAGCGACATACCAACACGCTCGCCGCCCGCGCGTACGATCAAGTAGCGCATCCGCAAAGCGAAGTCATGGCAGAGCTTGGTTACCCATGCACAGTTGTGCGAAACCTATCCTGCTTCTGCTTTGCAAATCCCCGGTAGTGGTTCGTGTTAAGCCTTCCTTAACCGCGAACATCCGATTGCAAGCTGCATGATAGTCCGGGAGCGACGCACATGCAGGCCAGCCCGACCGAACAGGATGAGCTGCCGCTCTCGAATGCCCTCGAGAAGGTTGTCACCGACTGGATAGCCCATCTGAACGCGGAGCGTGGCTATTCGCAGCTCACCTGCGAGGCCTATGGGCGTGACCTGCGGCAGTTCTTGGCTTTCTGGCGCGGGCAGCTTGGCCGCACCCCAAGCATTGCCGACCTGCCACTGCTCGATACCCGCACGTTTCGAGGGTTTCTCGCGAGCCGCCGGCGCGAAAAGGTCTCGAACCGTTCGCTGGCGCGCACGCTATCGGCCCTGCGTACATTCTTCCGTTGGCTGGAGAGTGAGGCTGGCATCAAGAGCCGCGCCGTCCATTCGGTGGCCCGGCCCAAGGTGCCACACGGTGTGCCCAAGCCTTTGACCGTCGCGAAGGCGCTGGCGCTGATCGACGGCGGCATGGCGGCAGAGCTCGACTGGATCACGGCGCGCGATACGGCCGTGCTGCTCCTCCTCTATGGCTCCGGGCTGCGCATATCCGAGGCTCTGGGCCTCAAAGCCGGCGAGGCGCCCACGGCGGGTCGTGACGTTCTGCGCATCACGGGCAAGGGCGGCAAGGAGCGGATCGTCCCGGTGCTGCCGATTACGATTGCAGCGATTGAGCGATATCGGCAGCTCTGTCCGTATCCGCTCGATCCTGACGGTCCGCTGTTTCTGGGCGCCAAGGGCGGTCCGCTCTCGCCCCGCATCATCCAGCTCGCGATTGCGCGTGCGCGATCAGCCCTCGGATTGCCCGAAACGGCGACGCCGCATGCGCTTCGCCACTCCTTCGCGACGCATCTTCTCTCCGCTGGGGCCGATCTGCGCCAGATCCAGGAGCTGCTTGGGCACGCGTCTCTGTCAACCACGCAGATCTATACCGAGGTCGATCGGGAGCGATTGCTCGCGGTTTACGATGCGGCTCACCCGCGGGCCCGCGGCTGATTTTGCCGCGGGAAGCCCGGTCACATGTGAATGGCGCGCTTGTCGACGGCCAGGGCTGCTTCTTTGACGGCCTCGGACAACGTCGGATGCGCATGGCATGTGCGCGCCAGATCCTCCGCGGCCCCCCCGAACTCCATGAGGACGGCAGCCTCGGCAATCATCTCACCCGCGTTCGGGCCGATGATGTGAACGCCGAGCACGCGGTCCGTCTCGGCATGCGCCAGCACTTTCACCAGACCATCAGTCGTCCGATTGACCTTGGCGCGGCCGTTCGCCGTGTAGGGGAACTTGCCGACTTTGTAGGGAATGCTGGCCTCTTTCAGCTCCTCTTCGGAGCGGCCGACGGAAGCGACCTCCGGGAACGTGTAGATCACGTTCGGGATCACGTCGTAATTCACGTGGCCAGCCTGTCCGGCCAGAAGCTCCGCTACGGCGACCCCTTCCTCCTCGGCCTTGTGGGCCAGCATCGGGCCAGCGATTACGTCGCCGATGGCGTAAATGCCGGGCACGTTCGTCTGGTAGTGCTTATCGACGACGATCCGCCGCTTGTTGTCGAGCTGAACGCCGAGCTCCTCGAGGCCCAGCCCCTCTGTGTAAGGAATGCGCCCGACGCTCACCAGAACCACGTCCGCCTCGACCGTTTCTGCTTGACCGCCTGCGGCGGGTTCGATGGTGACCTGTTGCGCGCCGTTGGCCTTTTTCACGCCCGTCACCTTGCTCGAGAGCTTGAACTTGAAGCCCTGCTTGGTGAGGATGCGCTGGAAGTTGCGGGCGATCTCGCCGTCAATGCCGGGGACGATGCGGTCGAGATATTCGACCACCAGCACCTCGCTGCCCAGCCGGCGCCAGACGGAGCCAAGCTCGAGGCCGATGACGCCAGCGCCGATGACAAGTAGCCTCTTCGGCACCTCCGGCAGTGAAAGGGCACCCGTAGACGACACGACGGTTTTCTCGTCAATCTCGATGCCAGGCAGCCGCGCTACATCCGAGCCCGTGGCGATTACGATCGACTTGCCCTCAATGACTTTCTTGGCGCCGTCGTCGGCCGTCACTTCGACTTTGCCGGGGGCCAAAATGCGCCCCGTGCCGTGATGGGCATCGATCTTGTTCTTCTTCAGCAGGAACGCGACGCCGTCGACGTTGCCCTTCACGCCTTCATCCTTGAAAACGTGCATGCGTGCGAGGTCCAGCTCCGGCTTCACCTTGATGCCCATCTCCGCGAAGCCGTTGCACGCCTCGGCGTAGGCTTCTGACGCGTGCAGGAGCGCCTTGGATGGTATGCAGCCGACATTGAGGCAGGTGCCCCCGAATGTAGGCCGCTTCTCGACGACGGCCACCTTCATGCCGAGCTGCGCGGCGCGGATCGCGCACACATAACCCCCGGGGCCAGCGCCGATGACGATGAGATCGTAGGTCATTCTGGATCTGCTCTGCTGTTCTCAGCCTGCCGGGCTAAGCCGAATGGAACGACGGCGAAGCGAGTTCCTTCCGAAATCTCTTGAAGCCCATAGAGGATGGACCCGGTAACCTTCATGCGAATGACCTTAATCAATCGATCTTCGCAGAAGAAGGTCAGCCTCCCGAGCTTGCAACTAGAGTTCCAGCACCATCCGCTGCGGGTCCTCCAGCAATTCCTTCACACGCACGAGGAAGGTAACGGCCTCCTTGCCGTCGACGATCCGGTGATCGTAGCTGAGGGCGAGGTACATCATCGGCCGCACGACGATCTGCCCGTTCCGCACAACCGGGCGCTCCTCAATGCGATGCATACCAAGAATGCCGGACTGGGGTACGTTCAAGATCGGCGTCGAAAGCAGCGAGCCGAAAACACCCCCATTCGTGATCGAGAACGTGCCGCCCTGCATTTCCTCGATGCTGAGGCGGCCATCGCGCGCGCGACGGCTGAAGTCCGCGATCTGCGCCTCGATCTCAGCCAGCGACAGACGATCCGCCTCCCGAACAACCGGCACGACGAGGCCTTTGTCGGTGCTCACCGCAACACCGATGTGGTAGTAGTTCTTGTAGATGATGTCATTGCCATCGATCTCGGCGTTGACGGCGGGGATCTCCCGCAGAGCCTGAACACAGGCCTTCACGAAGAAGCCCATGAAGCCGAGCCGAACGCCGTGGCGCTTCTCGAACAAATCTCTGTACTGGGCGCGCAGGTTCATGATGGCGCTCATGTCGACGTCGTTGAACGTCGTCAGCATGGCGGCCGTGTTCTGCGCTTCCTTGAGGCGGCGGGCGATGGTCTGACGCAACCGCGTCATGCGCACGCGCTCTTCGCGCGCGGCGTCGCTGGGCGGCGATGGGGCCCGCATCTGCGGAGCCGGCGAAGGAGCTGCACGGGAGACCGGAAACGCGATCGTCTCCGCGGATGGCCTGGGCGGAGCCGCCTCAGCTTCCGGTGCTGCCCGCAGGACATCCTCCTTCAAGATCTGGCCGCGCCGGCCAGAGCCACTGATTTGCTCCGCCGTGAGGCCCTTCTCCTCCATAATCTTGCGAGCCGCCGGCGAGGGAGGCATCGGAGCCCCGGCTTCGGCCACAGCCTTCTCGAGCACCTCACCCTCCGCCTTGGCAGGAGCAGGAGCCGGCTTCGCTGCGGGTTGGGCCGCAGCTTCGGCCTTTTCCTTGGCCGGGGCGGCCTTTGCCGGCGCGGCCCCTTCCTCGATGCTTCCGAGCACCGTACCGACGGCGACGGTCTCGCCTTCCTTGACCTTGATGTCGCTTAATACGCCGCTCGCGGGCGCAGGTACCTCGACGGTGACCTTCTCCGTCTCCAGCTCGCAAATTGCTTCATCCGCCTGGACGGACTCGCCCGGCTTCTTGAACCACTTCCCGACCGTTGCCTCGGTGACGCTCTCACCAAGCGCCGGCACTCGGATCTCGACTGCCATAGTTGTTCAGGCCCTTGCTATCGATCGCTTACGAGTTCGGAGCTCATGGCTTGAGCGCTTCCTCAACCAGTGCTTGTTGCTCCTGCAAATGCCGAGACAGCAGCCCCGTTGCTGGCGCGGCAGCAGCAGCCCGGCCGACATACCTTGGCCGCAGGTGCTTCGCCCGAATATGTTGCAGCACCCACTCCAGGTTCGGCTCTATGTAGGTCCAGGCGCCCATGTTGCGGGGCTCCTCCTGACACCAGACGAACTCTGCATTCGGGAAACGCGCAAGCTCGGACATCAGCGCACGCGCCGGGAACGGATAGAGCTGCTCGACGCGCATGAGATACACGTCATCGATGCCGAGCTCATGCCGCATCTCGTAAAGGTCGTAGTAGACCTTGCCGGTGCACAGCACGACGCGCCGAATTTCGTTGTCCGGCTTGAGCTCCACCGTTGAGGCATCGAAGTGGGCGTGACTCCGGTCGGCGCCGTCCCAAAGCACGCGGTGGAAGCTCGTGCCTGGTCCGAACTCGTCGAGGTAGGAGACCACTCGCTTGTGCCGCAGGAGCGATTTCGGAGTCATCAGCACCAGCGGCTTGCGGAAGTTGCGATGGAGCTGCCGGCGCAAGATGTGGAAGTAGTTCGCGGGCGTGGTACAGTTCGCGACCTGCCAGTTGTCCTCAGCCGAAAGCTGCAGGTAACGCTCCAGGCGGGCGGACGAGTGTTCCGGCCCCTGGCCCTCGTAGCCGTGAGGCAGCAGCATCACAAGGCCCGACATCCTGAGCCATTTGCGTTCGCCGGACGAGATGAACTGGTCGATGATGACCTGGGCACCGTTGGCGAAATCGCCGAATTGCGCCTCCCAAATGACCAGCGCATGCGGCTCGGCGAGGCTGTAACCGTACTCGAAGCCGAGGACGGCCAGCTCTGACAGCATCGAGTTGATGACCTCGAACTTCGCCTGGTCAGGCGAAACGTGCTTCAGCGGCGTGTACCGGCGGCCAGTGTCCTGATCGAAGAGCACGGCGTGACGTTGCGAGAACGTGCCGCGCTCCACGTCCTGGCCCGAGAGCCGCACCGGGAAGCCTTCCTTAAGCAGCGTGCCGAAGGCCAGGTGCTCGGCCATGGCCCAGTCGATACCCTCGCCCGTCTCGATCATCTCGCGGCGCCGCTCAAGCAGCCGCTGGACGGTCCTGTGGGCGTTGAAATCGGCGGGGATGGTCGTGATCCGGCGCCCCACCTCCCGCAGGATGTCGAGATCGACGCCGGTGTTGCCGCGCCAATCGCCTTTTTCATTCGGCTCCAAACCCGCCCAGCGGCCGTCCAACCAGTCGGCCTTGTTCGGACGATAGGTTTCGGCGGCCTTGTATTCCTCTTCGAGCTTGGCGCGGAATCGAGCGCGTGCCTCCTCGACCTCCTCCGCCGTAACCACGCCTTCCTCGATCAGCCGCTTCGAGTAGAGCTCGAGCGTGGTGGGATGCGATTTGATGGCCTTGTACATCACCGGCTGGGTGAAGGCCGGCTCGTCCGCCTCGTTATGCCCGTGCCGCCGATAGCAGATCATGTCGATCACGACCGGCTTCTGGAACCGCTGGCGGAACTCCGTCGCGATCTTGGCCACGTGGACCACGGCTTCCGGGTTGTCGCCGTTGACGTGGAAAATTGGCGCCTCGACCATCTTCGCCACGTCTGTGCAGTACGGCGACGACCGCGAGTAACGGGGGTTGGTCGTGAACCCGATCTGGTTATTGATGATGAAGTGAACGGAGCCGCCCGTGCGGTGCCCCTTGAGGCCCGACAGGCCAAAGCATTCCGCCACGATGCCTTGGCCGGCGAACGCCGCGTCGCCATGAATGAGAAGAGGCATCACGACGGTGCGGTCATCTGGCGGGCAGCCGTATTGGTCCTGCTTTGCCCTGACCTTGCCCAGCACCACGGGATCGACGCTCTCCAGGTGCGACGGGTTTGCCGTCAGCGACAGGTGCACTGAGATTCCATCGAAGACGCGATCTGACGATGCGCCGAGGTGGTACTTCACGTCCCCCGAGCCCTCGACATCATCGGGCTTGAAGGAGCCGCCTTTGAACTCATTGAAGATCGCCCGGTAAGGCTTACCCATCACGTTGGCCAGCACGTTGAGCCGGCCACGATGGGCCATGCCGATCACGATCTCCTTCACGCCGAGCTGACCACCGCGCTTGATGATCTGCTCGAGCGCCGGGATCATCGACTCGCCGCCCTCAAGTCCGAAGCGCTTCGTGCCCGTGTACTTGACGTCGCAGAACTTCTCGAAGGTCTCGGCTTCGATCAGCTTATTCAGGATCGCTCGGCGGCCTTCAGGCGTGAACTTGATTCCCTTGCCCTCGCCTTCGATCCGCTCCTGGATCCAGGCCTTCTGAGCCGGCGAGGTGATGTGCATGAACTCGACGCCGATTTGGCCGCAATAGGTCCGCCGTAGAATCTTCAGGATCTGACGGATGGTCGCCGTCTCGAGACCGAGAACCTTGTCGATGAAGATCGGCCGGTCGAGATCTGCTTCCGTGAAGCCGTAGGTCTCCGGCTTCAGCTCGCGATGGACGCTCCGTTCGCTGAGGCCCAGCGGATCGAGATCCGCAATCAGATGGCCCATCACGCGATAGGCCCGGATCAGCATTAGCGCGCGGATAGAGTCCTGAGTGGCCCGCAGCAACGCGGCCATGGAAAGGTCGAAACCCGCCGCGTACGCTCGCTCCTTCAGCTTGTCGCGGATCCGCCGCTCCGCACCGACGTAATCTCCCGCCAAGGCTGCGACGAGCTCCGATTGCCCGTTTTGGGTGAGCTCCTCAAGCGGCCGCGCCCAAGACGGACCGTGCACCTCGGCTTCCACCGCTCCCCGCTCTTCCTGCAAGCTTTGGAAGAACAGCCGCCACTCGTCGCTTACAGAGCCGGGGTTCTGCTCGTAGAGCGCCTGCATCTCCTCGATGTAGGCAGCATTGGTTCCGTGCAGGAAGGAAGTTCGCGCAAAGGCCTCGTTCAGAGCTTGTCGTGACATCGTTTCACTTTGTCCGGATTAAGCGTTCGCAGGCCTGCGAACGCTGCGACGCACCCGATGGGCACCTGTTGACACACCGCCTGATTTAGTGCAGGCGCGCCGTTCCTTTAAGGCCCGCCGAGCGAGGTCCCAGGTTGTACTCCTTACCACGCGACCTGTTACCTAGCCGTTGAGGACTTTGACCAACGTCGTGCCAAGTGCGGCGGGGCTGTCGGCAATGGCGATTCCGGCCGACCGCATTGCTTCGAGCTTGTCTTCGGCCTTGCCCTTTCCCCCCGAGATGATCGCCCCCGCATGACCCATGCGCCGGCCCGGCGGAGCTGTCACGCCGGCGATGAACCCGACCATCGGCTTCTTCCGGCCCTTGGCGGCTTCGCTCTTGATGAACTCGGCGGCTTCTTCCTCGGCCGAGCCGCCGATCTCTCCGATCATGATGATGGAGTGCGTGTCCGGATCGGCGAGGAACATCTCGAGCACATCGATGAACTCGGTGCCTTTCACGGGATCGCCGCCGATACCGACGGCCGTTGATTGACCGAGGCCGGCATCCGAGGTCTGCTTGACGGCCTCATAGGTGAGCGTGCCCGAGCGCGATACGATGCCAACGTGCCCGCGCTTGAAGATGTTGCCGGGCATGATGCCGATTTTGCATTCGTCGGGAGTAAGCACGCCAGGGCAGTTGGGGCCGATCAGCCGGGACGAGGACCCTTGCAGTGCCCGCTTCACCTTCACCATGTCCATCACGGGAATGCCCTCCGTAATGCACACGATGAGGGGAATTTCGGCGTCGATTGCTTCGAGGATGGCATCAGCCGCAAACGCCGGCGGCACGTAGATGGATGTTGCGGTTGCACCCGTCTTTGCCTTGGCTTCGGCTACCGTATTGAAAAGGGGTACGTCCGCCAGCTCCGGATCGGGGTGCTTGGCGCCGCCTTTCCCAGGGGTGACACCCGCGACGATCTGCGTTCCGTAAGCCTTGGCCTGCTTGGTGTGGAAGGTGCCCTGGCTACCAGTGATGCCCTGACAGATGACTTTGGTGTTCTTGTCGACGAGGATGGCCATTACTGCGCTAGTCCTGCCCTCTTGCCTCGAATGGTGCTTGCTTGTGGGACAGATTGAGCACCGAATCAAGTCGGTCGATGGGCGAAAGTGTCTGCTCGATTTGCAGAATTCCACCGGCGACCTGCCGCAGTCGCCGTGAGACCGCCTCTCTAGCTAGCAGCAGTGCACACAATATCCTGATTGCCCCTCCCCGGCACGAACGTAGACCTGCCGCAAGCCTCGCGCTCAATCTCGCTTCACCGCGGTCCTGCGGCAACCAGACAGACGAACCGGCATCAAGCCAACTCAAGCTTACGATCCCGATGCCGGTCGAAATTCTTGGAAACCGTTACTGTGAGCCACTGCTCGGAGCCGTAGTGGCCGGCTCGCTAGCCGGTGCCGGTTCGCTGGTGGCCGCTGCCGGCTCTGACTGCCTCACTTCCACTTCCGGCATCATGTAGAGGTATCCAGCAATTGCCACGATGACGAGCACCGCCGCTAAAATCAGCGTTCGACTATTCATCGTGCATCCTCCAGAGTTGATCCGAAGGCTGACACGATATTCTTCCAATATGTTGAGAAGGGGACGCTCCTATGAACGGCGCGTTCGCCTCAAATCTGTTGCCAAAATGGCGCGAGAATGAGCGTTCATTCCTCGGGGGGCTGGTTGTAGGGATGCTTCGGTGAGTGGCGTCGCCCTTTGCCGAGATCCCGTCGCGCACGAACGTCTTTGTCGGCCTTCTCGAAGGTTTCGATCAGATCGTCGGGCTCCCGGTTCACTCCTGGCTCGACATAACGCTGGTTGTGAACGTTCGCCTGGTCATCGCCTTGGAGGGCATTCCTTCCCATCATGTCCTGGGCAAGATCGACCTCATTGATCTCGTGAGCCTGAGGCGGCCGCACAGGGTCCCTTCGCCTCTTCGCCATCTCCACCGTACCTCCCGATACCAGTCTTCGACCTTCGTAATGCTCAACACGAGGCCGACGGTACGGTTCCTGAGGCGTCCGGCCGCGATTTATGCTCGGGCTGCTAATTTAGCGATTTGTTCGCCTGCGCCGAGAGGGGGCTCAACGAAGTCAATGGGGTGGCAAGCCCGCAAGCTGTCTTCAGCGCCCGAAGCCGGCGCGCAACGGCAGCCAGGTCGCCAAGTCTGGGATTGCGATGAGAATGGCCATTCCAATGATCATGATGGACACGTAAGGTGCCGCGCCCTTCACGATCTCCGAGAGCGGCGCGCCGGTGATCCCCTTGATTGCGAACAGATTCATGCCGACGGGAGGGGTGATCATCGCGAGCTCCAGGTTGATCATCAACAACACGCCGTACCAGATCAGATCGATCCCCAGCGCGTTCAGCGTCGGCAATAGGATAGGCGTCGTGATGAGGATGATCGCGATGGACTCGAGGAACATGCCCAGCACGAAAATCAGCGCCATGACGGCGATGATGAAGCCCAGCGGGCCGAGATCCATCTGCGCAACCGCTTCGGTCACACCCACAGGCAATCGGATGATGGTGATCGCGTAGCCGAACATCGCGGCGGCGGCGATGATCATGAACACCATCATGGTCGTGCGCATGGTGGAGTAGGCACACGCCCACAGGTCGGCCAATCCGAAGTTGCGATACGCGAGCACCGCAACCAGGAGCGCGTAGATCGCGCCCGCGGCGGCGGCCTCGGTTGCAGTAAAGACGCCGAAGTAGATGCCACCCATCACCACAGGCGGAGCCATGAGCGCCCAGATCGACCTCCGGACAGCCGACCAGACGGTGGGCCATCCTGCCCAGGCCGGCTTGTCTGCACGCCCGGCCAAGGCCGCCTCAATGAGACAGTAAAGCGAGAACAGCGCAGCCAGCAGCAACCCCGGGATGATGCCGGCGAGGAAAAGAGCGCCGATCGAAGCTTCAGAGACGATGGCATATAGGATCATTGGCCCGGACGGCGGAATGAGAATGCCAAGCGTCCCACCGGCGGCAACGACACCCAATGCGCTCCGCTCCGAATGACCGAACCGTTTCATCTGCGGAATGGCGGTTGAGCCGATGGAAAGCGCCGTCGCAACTGAAGAGCCGGAGATCGAGGCGAACACCGTGCAGGCCATCACGGTGGCGATGCCAAGGCCCCCGCGGATATGACCGACGAGAGTGTGCGCCGTCTCGTAAAGGTCATCGATCACCTTGGCGCGGATCATGACCTGCGCCATGAAGACGAACAGCGGAATCGTCGTCAGAACGGGGTTGGCGAGATGGCTGTAGGTCGTCTCGGCGAGGCTCGAGACACTGCCCTCAAAAAGCAACAGGATGACCGTCGCCGTCAGTCCCAGCGCAGCGAATATCGGAACGCCTGAGAGCAGCAGCGCAAGTAAGCCCGCAAAGACGAGAATAACCGTCAACGCTGCGCTCCTCGCGGCAGAGCATCCAGCAGGCGAGCTGCCGCCATCAGCGCAAGTAAAACGCAAGCGGCGAGCAGCGGCGCCATCGGAATCCAGCTCGGAATTTCGAGGTGATCTGCGGTGAATGACCCGAAGTCGTAGGCGAAGCTGATCTGCTCCCAACAGCTCCAGCCAAGCACCACAGCAAATGCCAGCACTGCGGAATCGGAGAAATAAGCGATAACTCGGCGGCCGCGTGCGCCAAAGCGGCCGACCAGCAGGTCGATTGAGATGTGGTCTCCACGCCGCAAAGCTTCGGCGGTCCCCAGCATCAACCCGACAACAAGATATCCTGCAACGGGATCCGACCAGACCAGCGGGCGGTCAAGAACGTACCGTTGCACCACCGCGTAGGTGACAAGTCCTAGTATTATGAGCACGAGCAAGGCGCTCAGTGCTCCCCCGAGCCAGGCGAGAGCGGAAGCCGCACGTGCGAGCAAGGAGGAGGGCTGAACCTCCTCCGCTGTTGGCTGATTGTCTTGGCCTTGCTCCAGGCCTTCCATCTCAAATTTTCCCGATGAGCTCGATCAGCTTCTGCGCATCAGGATCGGTCGCGAATTTCTCGTCGAAAGCTGGCCGCATGATCGCCTCGAGCGCCTTGATCTCCTCGGGCGTCGCGATATGGACCTTCACGCCTTTCTCGCGAAGCTGATCAGGAGCCGCAGCGCCAGCCTTCTCGGAAGCCTCCACGGCCCAAAGCGCCGCCTTCTTCCCTGCGGTTTCCAGCGCTGCCTTCGACTTGTCCGATAGCCCATCGTACCACTTCGGGTTCACGTATCCGTGCAGGTAAGCGCTGATGACCGGCACGACTGTGAAGTGGTCCTGAACCTCATAGTATTTTCTCGAAACGGCGGCTGCTACGTCGGTCAAACCTGCATCGAGCACACCCGTCGCGAGCGCCTGATACACCTCGGAGCCCGGCAACGACGTCGGCGTCGCTCCAAGTGCAGCAAGTGCAGCATCGAAGGCCGCGTTCAGCCCACGCAGTTTCACGCCCTTGAAATCCTCAGGCTTCACCAAGAAGCGTCCTTTGGACGTGAATACGGATGTATTAGTCTGGAACAGCCACGCGATATTGCGAACGCCCTTTTCAAGCAGCTTTTCCTCGAGGAACTTCGCCGCTTCTGAATCCGGCCACTTGCGCCAGATTTCCAGGTCGCCAAACGCGAAAGGCGCAACCGTCACGTTCATGATTGGCAGCGTGCGGCCCCATTGGAAGTTGAGGGAGAAAGCGCACTCGATATCGCCCTTGGCGACTGCCGTGATGTTCTGATTGGCCTTGACGAGGCTGTCCGAGCCGAACACCTGCACATCCAGCTCGCCCTCGGAAGCCGTGCGCACCTCCTCCGCCCAACGCTCGATCACCTGCGCGACGTGGTGCGCGGGCGGTAGCTGATGCGAGCAGCGCATCTTCGTTGCGGCCTCAACGACGCCCGGTACGCCTGTCATCGCAATCGCGATAGCAGCTACCAAACTCTTGAACTTAGACATTACGCGTTCTCCCCGTGAGCGAGTGCCTCTTGCTGGCTGTTCTTAGCGGCAACTATGCCTTTAGCGATTTCCCCGATGCCGCATCGCGAGCCGTTGCGATCATTTCGGCATCCAAGCCAAGTTGGCCCAATATTTCTTCCGTATGCTGCCCCACACTCGCAACATCGCCGCCACCGGTCATCATTTGCCCGTCGACCTCGAACGGGAGCGAAGGAGCGCGGAATGTTTTCCCATCGGGCATGCGCGACGTCGCAAGGCCACCAGGCCGCATGACGTGCGGGTCTTGGAACATGTCCGACGGCTTGGCAATGGGCGCGAAGGGTATTCCCGCTTCCTCAAAGGCACTGATGAGATCGGCAGACTGACGTCCTGCGATCGCACGCTCCACAATTGGCAAGGTCCAGGAGCGCGCGTTGATCATGTCCATCTTCGTCTTCAATCGCGGATCAGACTTCAGCTCCGTTAGGCCGAGGATATCGCAAAGGGTCGCCCACTGCCCCTCCGTAACGGCGCCAACGAATAGTTGCTTGCCGTCTGCGGTCGTGAAGATGTCGTAGACTGGCCAGGAGAAGTCGCGCTCCGGCATGGGTGGCGGGTTAACGCCCTCCAGCTCGTACTGCACCATGTGCTGTGCGACCAGGAGGAGGCAGTTTTCAAACAGGCCGACGCGGATATTTCGGCCCTTGTTCGTGGACTGCCGCTCGAGCAGCGCCGAGACGACTGAGAGCGCCCCGAAGAGCCCTCCCATGATGTCGTTCGCGGACGAGCCGACACGCAGCGGCCGCCCGCTCGGGCCGGTCATGTAGGCGAGGCCGGTCATCATCTGCACGACCTCGTCGAGCGCGGTGCGGTGCTGATAGGGGCCCGTCAGAAATCCTTTGTGCGAGACGATGATGAGCTTGGGATAGCGAGCCCGCAGCTCTGCGAGGTCGGCGCCCATCTTGGCCAGCGAATCGTCCCGGAAGTTCTCGACGAAAACGTCTGCAGTCGCGAGCAGCTTGTGCAGCGCCTCCCGGCCTGCTTCGGTCCGAGTATCGAGCTGCACCGACTTCTTGCCGCGGTTGAAGAGCGGGAAGAAGGGGCTCCCCATGCCCGAGAGGTATCGCGTCTTGTCGCCCTGCGGCGGCTCGATCTTGATGACCTCAGCGCCAAGAAAGGCCAGGAACATGCCACATGACGGACCCATGATCATGTGGCTCATTTCGACAACGCGAATACCCCTGAGTGGCTGGAATTCCCCCATCTCCTCACCTCGAAAAGCAAAACCCGTCGCGAAGACGGGAAGGCGTGCGGAAAAGCCCTTGCTTTGTTGGTGCCCGAAAGCCGGCACAAATCCGGACACCTCGGACCTGGGATAGCTAGATGATCTTCTGCCCCGTTTTCTCCCAGTCGGCAACGAACTGGCGAAGACCGATGTCCGTCAGCGGATGCTTGATGAGCGACTGAAGTACGGCCGGGGGAACGGTGACGACATCGGCACCGATCATCGCCGCCTGCTTGACGTGGTTCACCGTGCGGATGGAGGCGGCGAGGATCTCCGTTTTCAGCTCGGCGTAGTTGTCGAAAATGGCGCGGATTTCGCGCACCAGCTCGATGCCGTCGAGGCCGATATCGTCCAGGCGGCCAATGAAGGGCGAAACGAACGTCGCGCCGGCCTTCGCTGCAAGCAGCGCCTGATTCGCCGAGAAGCACAACGTGACATTGACCATGTGCCCTTCCGACCTGAGCGTGCGGCACGCCTTCAGGCCATCCCAGGTCAAAGGCACCTTGATGCAGACATTCTTCGCAATGCCGGCAAGCACACGACCTTCCGCGACCATGCCCTCGTAGTCAGTCGCGGCCACCTCCGCGCTGACCGGGCCGGGAACGGTCTCACAGATTTCGCGGATGACCGTCTTGAAGTCCCGCCCCACCTTTGCCACCAGCGAGGGATTGGTGGTAACGCCGTCGAGCAGTCCGGTCGCCGCGAGTTCCTTGATGACAGCCACGTCCGCTGTGTCGACGAAGAATTTCATAGATCAACTCCTGTTGCCCTTGGCCCGCCGCAGGGCTCGGCCAAGGTTAGCCGGTTTCGGTCGGTTCTAATCTGCAGCGTGCCCCTTTGACCAGTCTGCTGGAACTTGATGGAGGGACTTGCGGCGCTTTGCGGCGTCTGCCCGTCGTTATTCCTATCGCTCTGGACCAAACTTACGATTACCTCGTGCCGCGAAACGCGACGGTCGAGCCGGGCTCGTTCGTGCTCGTGCCCTTCGGCCCGCAGCATCGCATCGGCGTGGTCTGGGACCGGGCGACGGATTCAGAACGGGAGGTCCCCGCCTCCAAGCTGAAGCCGGTCATGGAGGTGCTGGACGTCCCTGCTTTGCCGACCGTATCGCTACGGTTCGCCGAATGGATCGCGCGCTACACCCTGGCCCCGCTCGGCATGGTGGTGCGGATGATGATGGGCGCGCAGGCGGTCTTCGAGCCGGCGAAGCCTCGCTTCGGCGTCCGCATCGTCGAGGGCGCACCCGAGCCTTCCCGGATGACACCAGCGCGGAAGCGGGCCATCGAAATTGCCAGCGATGGGCAGGCACGCGCAAAATCCGCGCTGGCAGCGGAGGCGGGCTGCAGCACTGCTGTGATCGACGGGCTGATCGAGGCGGGCGTGCTCGTCGAGGTTGCCATTCCCGAGAAGCGCTACCCGGTGCCGCGGCCGTCGCACAGCACGGTCCAGTTCGGGCCGGAGCAGGAGCGGGCGGTTCACGCCCTGCGCTCGGCCGTCGACGCGAACAATTTTTCCGTGACCTTGCTCGACGGCGTCACTGGTTCAGGAAAGACCGAAGTCTATTTCGAAGCCGTCGCCAGGGCGCTGGAGCGGAACCGGCAAGTGCTGATCCTGCTGCCGGAAATCGCGCTGACGAGCCAGTTCCTCAACCGCTTCGAAGGGCGCTTCGGTTGCAAGCCCGTCGAGTGGCATTCGGCGCTCGCCTCGGCGGAGCGTGGCCGGGTCTGGCGTGCCGCGGCGACAGGCGAGGCCCGGGTGGTCGTGGGGGCGCGCTCGGCGCTGTTCCTGCCGTACCGTGAGCTGGGCCTCATCATCGTCGATGAGGAGCACGACCAGAGCTACAAGCAGGACGACCGGGTGCATTATCAGGCCCGCGACATGGCGGTCGTGCGCGGCCGCCTGGGACGATGCGCGGTCGTGCTCTCCTCCGCGACGCCCTCGATCGAAACTTATGTCAATGCCCGCACAGGGCGGTACCGCCACCTCGTATTGCCGAGCCGCTATTCCGGTACGGCACTGCCTGACATCGAGGCGATCAACTTACGGAAGCACCCCCCCGAGCGGGGCCGCTGGCTCTCGCCCGTGCTGGTCGAGGCGATTACAGAGACAGCCGCCAAAGGGCAGCAGACGCTCCTGTTCCTCAACAGGCGCGGCTATGCTCCGCTGACGCTTTGCCGGACCTGCGGCACGCGCATCGAATGCCCGCAGTGCTCCGCATGGCTCGTGGAGCACCGCTTCCGGCGCAAGCTCACCTGCCATCATTGCGGATTTGCACTGCCGGTTCCCGAGAAGTGCCCCAAATGCGGCGACGCGGAATCGCTCGTCGCTTGCGGCCCGGGTGTAGAGCGAATCGCCGAGGAGGTGATGGAGCGGTTTCCTTCGGCCCGCCTCGCACTGCTCTCGAGCGACCTGGTGCCAACTCTTACCGAGATGCGCAAGGTGATCGCGGCTATCGAGAATCGCGAGGTGGACATTATCATCGGGACACAGATCGTCGCGAAGGGTCACCATTTTCCCGATCTCGCGACCGTCGGGGTGGTCGACGGCGACCTTGGCCTCGGACAAGCCGATCCGCGCGCAGCCGAACGCACCTTCCAGCTATTGCATCAGGTCACAGGCCGAGCCGGCCGCTCGTTCGCTCAGGGTCGCGGATTCGTGCAAACCTACATGCCCGACCATCCGGTGATGCAGGCGATCATCTCCGGCGACCGCGAGGCCTTTCTGGATCGTGAAGTCAGCCAGCGCCAGGCAGCGACCTTGCCGCCGTTCGGTCGGTTGGCGGCACTCATTATTTCTGCGGGCCAGAAGGAGATTGCTGAGGCCTACGCTCGCCAGGTCGTCCGCCGGGCACCGCGCGCAGAGAGGATCGAGGTGCTGGGCCCGGCAGAAGCACCCCTCGCGATCATCCGCGGACGGCATCGCTGGCGCATCCTGGTCAAATCACCCCGAGACGTTGATCTCCAGGCCTACTTGCGGGCCTGGCTATCGGCGGTCCCGGAGCCGAAGGGGGATCTCCGGTTGACGGTCGATATCGATCCTTACAATTTCCTTTAGAAACGGCCTCGTCTGAGCTTATTGGCGCACCCGCCGGGCAGGGACGAAATGCGGCATTGAGAGCCGATCCCGGCGGTTGATGGCCTGCGTTTGCCGTGTTAGAGGGGACCCGGCTTCTGGGAGGGTACGAAGCGGTGCGGCGTGCCCTTTGCAGATCCGCCTTCGCCCGCGGGTGACCGCCGCGTGGCCATTGCTTTCATTTCCTCAATGCGACGAGGCCGTTCGACGTGGCGACCGACGAACCGATATTGTCAGGCGTAGCAGGGCGCTACGCATCGGCACTTTTCGAGCTGGCCCAGGAGGAGCAACAGCTCGAGCAGGTAGAGCAGGACCTCACCACCTTTCAACAGCTCCTCGATATGAGCGAGGATTTGAGGCGCCTTGTGCGCAGTCCGGTCTTCTCGAGCGAAGAACAGTTGGCAGCCATTTCCGCCATCCTCGACCGAGTGGGAATCGGCGGACTCGCAGGTAACTTTCTCAAGGTCGCGGCGCACAACCGGCGCCTGTTCGCCGTGCCGGAAATGATCAAGGCGTTCCACACGATGTGCGCGAGGGCTCGCGGCGAGGTCGAGACTGACGTCGTTTCTGCCTTCCCGCTGAAAGACGAGCAGATGGAGGAGCTGAAGGAGGCTCTGAAGGGATCCGTAGGCAAGAACGTCAAGGTGCGCCTCAAGGTGGATCCCAAGCTTCTCGGCGGGCTCATCGTGAAGATCGGCAGCCGGATGATCGACTCGTCGCTGCGCACGAAACTGAATTCACTCAAGATTCGCATGAAAGAGGTTGGCTGATGGACATCCGGGCCGCTGAGATCTCCGCAATCCTCAAGGAGCAGATCAAGAACTTCGGCAAAGAGGCCGAGGTCTCGGAAATCGGGCAGGTGCTGTCGGTCGGTGACGGCATCGCGCGTGTTTACGGCCTCGACACCGTCCAAGCCGGCGAGATGGTCGAGTTCCCGAACGGCGTCCGGGGCATGGCGCTCAACCTCGAGACCGACAACGTCGGTGTCGTTATTTTCGGCCCGGACACCGGCATCAAGGAAGGTGACATCGTCAAGCGGACTGGCGCCATCGTCGACGTGCCCGTGGGCAAGGAGCTTCTCGGCCGCGTCGTCGACGCCCTCGGTAACCCGATCGACGGCAAGGGCCCGATCAATGCGAAGGAGCGCCGGCGTGTGGACGTGAAGGCGCCCGGCATTCTGCCGCGCAAATCCGTGCACGAGCCAATGGCCACGGGCATCAAGGCCATCGACGCCCTCATTCCCATCGGCCGCGGCCAGCGCGAGCTCATCATCGGCGACCGTCAGACCGGCAAGACCGCAATCATCCTCGACACCTTCCTGAACCAGAAGCCGCTGAACCAGGGCGACGACGAATCCCAAAAGCTCTACTGCATCTACGTTGCCGTCGGTCAGAAGCGCTCGACCGTTGCTCAGTTCGTGAAGGTCCTGGAGGAGCGCGGCGCGCTCGAGTACTCGATCATCGTCGCTGCGACGGCCTCCGATCCTGCTCCCATGCAGTACTTGGCCCCCTTCGCAGGCTGCACCATGGGTGAGTACTTCCGCGACAACGGCATGCATGCCGTGATCGCGTATGACGACCTCTCCAAGCAGGCCGTCGCCTATCGTCAGATGTCGCTGCTGCTGCGCCGCCCGCCGGGCCGCGAGGCGTATCCGGGTGACGTCTTCTACCTGCACTCGCGCCTGCTGGAGCGTGCCGCGAAGCTCAACGACGAGCACGGTGCAGGCTCTCTGACGGCTCTGCCCGTCATCGAGACGCAGGCCAACGACGTGTCGGCCTACATTCCGACGAACGTGATTTCGATTACCGACGGCCAGATCTTCCTCGAGACGGATCTGTTCTATCAGGGCATCCGTCCTGCCGTGAACGTTGGTCTTTCGGTGTCGCGCGTCGGTTCAGCCGCACAGACGAAGGCCATGAAGCAGGTCGCGGGCCGCATCAAGGGCGAGCTCGCTCAGTACCGCGAATTGGCCGCCTTCGCGCAATTCGGTTCGGACCTCGACGCCACGACGCAGCGCCTCCTTGCCCGCGGTGCACGCCTGACCGAGCTGCTGAAGCAGCCGCAGTTCTCGCCGCTCAAGATGGAAGAGCAGGTGGTCGTGATCTTCGCCGGTACGCGCGGTTACCTCGATCCTTTGCCTGTGAGCGCCGTCAATCGTTTCGAGCAGGAGCTGCTGCGGATTATGCGGGATCAGCACGCGGACATCCTCGAGACCATCCGCACGGAGAAGGAGATTTCGCCCGAGACGGAGAAGAAGCTCGTCGCAGCGATCGACAAGTTCGCCAAGGCATTCACTCCCTAACTCCGCATTGTTCTGGCCGCGGGTGGGCGATAGTGGATCGCAGACCCGGGCTAGTAGGGGAAGGCCGAAGGCTTCGGCTCAAGGGTAGAGCAGGGCCTTCGGCAGAAGTCTTCTAGGTCTCAAATTTCCGCTCGCCACCGACCCGCCTTTCCGAGGCGACGCCTTAAGCCGACTGAGGTAGGAAGATACGGCCCGATGCCCAGCTTGAAGGACCTGAGAAATCGGATCGCGTCAGTTCGAGCGACGCGTAAGATCACCAAGGCCATGCAGATGGTCGCGGCGGCCAAGCTGCGTCGGGCACAAGAGGCAGCGGCTGCGGCGCGCCCCTACGCCGAACGCATGGACCGCATTCTGGCCAACCTCAATCGGCGCATCACGACTCGGGAGGGGCTTTCCCCGCTCCTCGTCGGCACGGGCCGCGACCAGACTCATCTGCTGGTGGTGATGACGGCCGAGCGCGGCCTCTGCGGTGGCTTCAACGCGAATATCGCCCGCCTTGCGCGGCAGGACATCCAGCGCCTGCAGCAGGAGGGCAAGACGGTCAAGATCCTCAGCGTTGGCCGCAAAGGCTACGACATCCTGCGCCGGGAGTACGGCGACCTGATCATCGACCGGGTCGACCTTAGAAGCGTGCGCCAGATCGGCTTCGCCCATGCCCAGGAGATCGCAAACAAGATCCTGGCTCTATTCGAGAAGGGCGAATTCGACGTTTGCACGCTGTATTTCAGCGAGTTCAAGTCGGTTATCTCACAAAAACCAACGGCTTTTCAGCTGATTCCCGCGAAGCTGCCTGAAGAGGAGCCGAGCGAGGCGCGCGCCGGAGCCGTGGCTGTTCATGAGTACGAGCCGGGCGAGCAGGAAATTCTCGAATACCTGCTGATGCGCAATCTCGCGACGCAGATCTTCCGCGACTTGCTGGAGAACGCAGCCTCCGAGCAGGGCGCGCGCATGACCGCCATGGACAATGCCTCGCGCAACGCCGAAGAAATGATCGACAGGCTGACCTTGACGTACAACCGCACGCACCAGGCCCTGATCACCAAGGAGCTGATCGAGATCATTTCAGGCGCCGAGGCGCTCCGCTGAACGAAGGGATTTTGACAATCGAGCACATCTCGATCTGGTCAAGACAGACTGAAACCGCCGCAGGCACAGGGAATACAAATGGCTAGCAACAGAATAGGTCGCATCCGCCAGGTGATGGGCGCCGTCGTGGACGTCCAATTCGAGGACGAGCTGCCCGACATCCTCAACGCCCTCGAAACGAACAACCATGGCAACCGCCTCGTTCTCGAGGTCGCCCAGCACCTTGGCGAGAACACGGTCCGCACGATCGCCATGGACTCGACCGACGGTCTGGTTCGCGGTCAGGAGGTCATCGACACGGGCCGTCCTATTGCTGTTCCGGTCGGCGAGGCCACGTTGGGCCGCATCATGAACGTGATCGGCGAGCCTGTGGACGAGGCCGGCCCGATTGTCGGCGTCGAGACACGCCCCATTCACCAGCCGGCCCCCGCCTACGTCGAGCAGTCCACGGAGGCGCAGATCCTCGTTACGGGCATCAAGGTCGTCGACCTGCTCGCGCCATACGCCAAGGGCGGAAAGATCGGCCTGTTCGGCGGCGCCGGCGTCGGCAAGACTGTTCTCATCATGGAGCTCATCAACAACGTCGCGAAGGCGCACGGCGGCTATTCCGTGTTCGCCGGCGTTGGTGAGCGTACCCGCGAGGGGAACGACCTCTACCACGAGATGATCGAGTCGGGCGTCAACAAGGACCCGCGCAAGCACGGCTCCGCGGCCGGCTCCAAGTGCGCCCTGGTTTACGGCCAGATGAACGAGCCCCCTGGCGCCCGCGCCCGTGTCGGCCTTACCGGACTGACGGTCGCCGAGTATTTCCGCGACCAGGGCCAGGACGTGCTGTTCTTCGTGGACAACATCTTCCGCTTCACACAGGCGGGCTCCGAGGTGTCGGCGCTCCTCGGCCGCATCCCCTCGGCCGTTGGCTATCAGCCGACGCTCGCCACCGACATGGGCGCCCTGCAAGAGCGCATTACGACCACGCAGAAGGGGTCGATCACCTCGGTGCAGGCCATTTACGTGCCGGCCGACGACCTAACCGACCCGGCGCCGGCGACCTCGTTCGCCCACCTCGACGCGACGACGGTGCTTTCGCGCCCCATCGCCGAGAAGGGCATCTACCCGGCCGTCGACCCGCTCGATTCCACGTCCCGCATGCTTGACCCGCGCATCGTCGGCGAGGAGCACTATCAGGTGGCCCGTCAGGTGCAGGCAATCCTGCAGCGTTACAAGTCGCTCCAGGACATCATCGCCATTCTCGGCATGGATGAGCTGAGCGAGGAGGACAAGCTGATCGTTGCGCGTGCGCGTAAGATCGAGCGCTTCCTTTCACAGCCGTTCCACGTGGCCGAGGTGTTCACTGGCACGCCCGGCAAGTTCGTGAACTTGCAGGACACCATCAAAGGCTTCAAAGGCCTTTGCAACGGCGACTACGATCATTTGCCGGAGCAGGCGTTCTACATGGTCGGCACCATCGAGGAAGCCATCGCGAAGGCCGAGCAACTTGCAGCAGCCGCTTAAAGCGGCAGGGGACTGTCCATGGCCGAAGCAGACAACGCAACAGGCAAGTTCGGCACGTGCTGCGATGAGCTGAAAGAGGCCATGGCAGGCGAGGACTTCGAGCCGCTCGTCACCCAAGGTGATGACGGCGTGCTCTACATGACTGTCGGGCTCGTCGATCTCGAGGACGACGAGTCCGGAATGGTGGATCATCCGATGTACTTCTGCCCGTTCTGCGGCACCCGCCTGCAGACCGAGGAGGAGGTGCAAGCGAAGATTGGGGCAACCTCGGACGACGACGAGGATCAAGCCTAGGCGTTTCGGACGCACGCCAAGGCTGAGGAAGGAACATGGCTGACACGTTCAAGTTCGAGCTGGTGAGCCCGGAGCGCGTGCTCCTGTCTGAGGACGCGGAGCAGGTCGTGCTGCCGGGTGTGCAAGGCGACTTCGCTGTCCTGCCGAACCACGCGCCAATGTTGTCGATGCTCCGGCCGGGCGTGCTCGACATCCAGCTGCCGGGCAAGACGCACCGTGTTTTCGTCAAGGGCGGTTTCGCCGAGGTCGAGCCAGATCGCCTGACTGTGCTGGCACAGACGGCATTCGATGCTGAGGCCTCGACGGCAGCTGGTCTCATCGCTGCCGAACTGGCCAATGCCCAGGCTGAGCTCGACGCGGCGAAGGATGACGACGCTCGCTTTCTTGCCCAGTCAGCTGTGGACAGCCTGCGTGCGCTACAGTCCGGACGCGCCTGATCTCAACCCTTCGGGCTGCGGTCTCGCCTCACCTCGGTCTTGGCAGTAAATCGGCGAACTCCTCAAACACAGCCTCGTAGCTGGACCGTCTGAACGACGGCGCCAGCTCGATGACTTCACGAGGCTCAGCCCACCGCCAGGCATCGAACTCCGGTTTGCCCCCGTCGGGCGGCTTCAGGTTGATCTCGCTTTCGTCCCCCAGAAAGCGCATGGCAAACCACCGCTGACGCTGGCCGGAATAGCGGCCTTTGAGGGCAATGCCGAGCAGTTCCTTGGGGAGATGCCACGTGATCCAGGATCGCGACTTGGACAGCACCTCGACGGAGGTGACGCCGGTTTCCTCCGCAAGCTCGCGTAGAGCTGCCTCGATCGGCTTCTCGTTTTCGCGAATGCCGCCCTGAGGCATCTGCCATACGGGAGGGGCATCGCGCGGAAGCCACTTCGGGCGACGCTGGCCGATCCAAATCTGGCCGAGCCGATTAAGCAACACGATGCCGACGCCACACCGGATCGGCAACTTCTGAGTCTGCCTGTCCTTCGCACCCACAGCAGGCTGATCTCCTGACGGCTGCTCGAACGCGGCAATCGCTTACGACGATGAATCGATGGGTTTGATCAGCGGCGCGAACGTAGAAATGACTTTCGCGTACACGTCCCGTTTGAAGGGAACGATCAAGGCCGGCAGTTCGTCGAGCAAAGCCCAACGCCACGCGTCGAACTCAGGCTGGTGAGCACTCGGCGGGCTCAAATTCACCTCGGAGTCGCCGCCAAGGAAGCGGAGCAGAAACCACTTCTGCCGCTGGCCCCTCCAGCGACCGCCCCAGGCTTTCCCGATCAGGCTCGGAGGCAAGTCGTAGCGGAGCCACTCCGGGTGCTCGGCCACGAACTCAACTGTGTGGATACCGGTTTCCTCCTCCAACTCACGCAGTGCAGCTTTCCTAGGGTCCTCATCCGGATCGATCCCGCCTTGCGGCATCTGCCACCAGGAGCCACGGCCCTCAGGCTCGTTCGGCGCATCGGCGCGGCGGCCGACCCACACCAGCCCCTGCCGGTTGACGACCATGATCCCTACACATGGCCGGTAGGCTTGATCGAGATCGCTCGTCATGAACTCCTGCCTCTTGCCCGGACCTCCAGGCCCGGGATTCGGATTCGCCAGGATACCTTCTAATTAGCGATCGTGGCACAGCAGTGCCATACCAGCCTTGGGCAAATGGCCTGATCCTGGCGGGCAATAAACGCTTCGGCCTCGCAGTTTCTGGCTCAGCGGCTCCGACAAGAGTTTTCCTGGCCCCTCGTTCAACCCGAGCCACGGAACTATGAAACTGGAACAACTAGAAGCGAAGTGGCAGTCGCGCTACCTGCCGGTCATTTGCGCCGGCACTTCAATCCAGACCAGTTGCCATCCTCGAATGGCGGGTGCGGACAGGATATAGAAGTGAACTCCAACTTCAGCGCGTTGGCACGGGCGTTTCGCCCCGATAGTCGTAGAAGCCACGCTGCGTTTTGCGGCCGAGCCAACCAGCCTCAACGTACTTCACCAGCAACGGACACGGGCGATACTTGGAATCGGCCAACCCTTCATAAAGCACCTGCATCACAGAGAGGCAGGTGTCGAGACCAATGAAGTCGGCCAGCTCCAGCGGCCCCATCGGGTGATTGGCGCCAAGCCGCATCGCCTTGTCGATCGCCTCAACCGTGCCGACGCCCTCATAAAGCGTGTAAACGGCCTCGTTGATCATCGGCAGCAGAATGCGGTTGACGATGAAGGCCGGGAAATCCTCCGCTACGGCGATCGTCTTGCCCAGCGACTCTACGAATGCGCGGGAGATAGCAAACGTATCGTCCTCCGTCGCTATCCCTCGGATAAGCTCCACGAGCTGCATCACCGGCACAGGATTCATGAAGTGCATGCCGATGAAGCGCTCCGGTCGCTTCGTAATCGAGGCCAGACGCGTAATGGAGATGGAGGATGTGTTGGAGGCGATGATGGCTTCAGGTTTGAGCTTCGGCGTCAGCTCCGTGAAGATCTGGCGTTTTATGCTTTCGTTCTCAGTGGCCGCCTCGATCACCAGATCACAGTCCGAAAAGGCATCGTAGTCCGCCGCATATTGGATCCGCCCAAGCGCAGCTTGCTTATCAGCCTCCGTAATGAGGCCCCGAGCAATCTGCCGGTCCATGTTGCGCGCGATGGTCGCCATTGCCTTGTCGACGACCTCCTTGGAGATGTCCGTCAAGAGGACGTCATAGCCCGCGAGCGCAACCACGTGGGCAATCCCGCTACCCATTTGGCCGGCGCCGATTACCCCTACCTTCTTGATGGCTACCGTGTTTGCTCCTGGCATCTGGCTGTCTCGTCTTGCAGCTGCGGTTTGAACGGTTCTCGATTCAGCGGTCCGCCGGGATCAATAGCCTGCCTTCTGCAGCTCGGCATCCAGCTCGGGGAGGGCCTGGAACAGGTCGGCCACGAGCCCGTAATCGGCGACCTGGAAGATCGGCGCCTCGGCATCCTTGTTGATCGCGACGATGACCTTGGAGTCCTTCATACCCGCAAGGTGCTGAATGGCCCCCGAAATGCCGACCGCGATGTAAAGCTCCGGCGCTACGACCTTGCCCGTCTGGCCCACCTGCCAATCATTCGGGGCGAAGCCGGCATCGACGGCCGCACGGCTGGCCCCCATCGCGGCACCCAGCCGGTCAGCTATCGGCTCGATGTACTTCTTGAAGTTCTCCGCGGACTGCATGCCACGTCCACCAGAGATGACGATCCGGGCCGCTGTGAGTTCCGGCCGCTCGGACTTGGCCAGCTCAGCCCCTTCGAAGCTGGACAGCCCGACAGGCTCCGGCACCGAAATCGACTCGATGGTGGCAGATCCCCCTTCCGGCGCTGCCGCGAACGCAGCCGTGCGGACCGTGATGACCTTTTTGGGCTCGGTCGACTGCACCGTCTGGACGGCATTCCCCGCGTAGATCGGCCGCTCGAAGGTATCGGGCGACTTCACCGCCGTGATGTCGGAGATCTGCATGACATCGAGCATGGCGGCGACGCGGGGCAGAATGTTCTTGCCGCGAGCGGTCGAAGGGGCGACGAGTGCATCGTAGTTGGCCATCAGCGGCACGATGAGCGCCGCCATCTCCTCCGCGATCTGATTTGCCAAATGGGGGGCATCGGCGACGAGGACCTTTGAAACGCCTTCGATCTTGGCAGCCCCCTCCGCCGCCGGACGGCAGTTGGACCCCGCCACGAGAATGTGAACCTCACCGCCCAGTGCTGCCGCGGCCGTAACCGCCTTCGCCGTTACCGCGTTGAAGGTGTCGTTCGTGTGCTCCGCAAGGACCAGCACTGCCATCAGATTACCCCCGCTTCTGTTCTGAGCTTCTCGACCAGCTCCGCCACGCTGGACACCTTCACGCCAGCCTTACGGGCCGGCGGCTCGGATGTCTTCAGGACCTTGAGGCGCGGCGCAATGTCTACGCCGAAGTCAGCCACCTTCTTCACATCCAGCGGCTTCTTCTTCGCCTTCATGATGTTGGGCAGAGAGGCATAGCGCGGCTCGTTGAGACGCAAATCCGTCGTCACGACCGCAGGAAGCTTCAACTTCAACGTCTCGAGGCCGCCATCGACCTCACGCGTCACTCGGGCATCGCCGTCCTCGATCACGAGCTTGGAGGCGAATGTCGCCTGGGGCCATCCCAGTAGAGCCGCCAACATCTGGCCCGTCTGATTGCAGTCGTCGTCGATGGCCTGTTTCCCGAGAATGACAAGACTGGGCTGCTCCTCCTGAACCACGGCCTTGAGCAGCTTGGCGACGGCCAGCGGCTCGACAGTCACACCCTCATCCGTCTCGATCAAAATGCCGCGATCCGCGCCCATGGCCAACGCCGTGCGGATCGTCTCCTGCGCCTTGCTGGGCCCGATCGATACAGCCACGATCTCGCTGGCGACGCCCTTCTCCTTCAACCGGATCGCCTCCTCGACCGCGATCTCGTCGAAGGGATTCATCGACATCTTGACGTTGGCGAGCTCCACCCCCGAGCCGTCCGGCTTCACTCGGATTTTCACATTGAAATCAACCACGCGCTTGACGGGCACGAGGACTTTCATGATCCCGAGTTCTCCTAATTCTCCAGCAATCGGCGTGCGGTCGCGCTGCCCGCGAGCCTTTCAGAAATGGCGCATTCCGGGATGAAGCGTCTCAATCCCCGAAACCAGCCCGGCGCAGTCCGCATCCTTCGCACATGCGAAAAGGCACCGTATGCTCACGTTTTCAGCAAGTCAATCATTCGGTTGGCAGGATGACTCGCACTTATTCGTTCTGGTTGATGCTGCTATGCGATTCCGCGATCGAATAGCGGCACACCGGACCGGCGCATGAAGATGACCAGAACGGCTCCCGCAGCAAGGCCGCCGACGTGCGCCCACCAGGCGACCGGCCCCACCTGAGGTAAGACCGCCATAACAAGCTGGGTCACAACCCAAGCGCCGAGTGCAAAGGCGGCAGAAATGCGGATGGGAATGAACCGCATCACCAGCACCCAGATGCGAACACGAGGGTGCAGCATCAAATAAGCCGCAATGACGCCGGCCACGGCTCCGCTGGCACCAATGAGCGGCAACTCGGAGTTCGGCATCATCAGCGCGTGCGCGAGCCCCCCAGCAACTCCGCAAGCCAAATAGAATATGAGAAAGCGGAAATGACCGAACGCATCCTCCACGTTGTCGCCGAACACCCACAAAAACAGCATGTTGCCTGCGAGATGCAGGATGTCGCCGTGGAAGAACATGTAGGAGAGGAGCGTCAGCCGCTCGGGAATGGCGATTTCGCCGACAGATGGAGCAGCACCGGGCACAGCCGCCCCCATTCCAACGAGATCAGCAGGCACCAGCGCGAAACCGAGCACCACCTGCAGCGGCAGCGCCGTCACCTGCAGGATGAAAATCACAATGTTGATGGCGATGAGGCTGACAGTAACGACCTGAAAGTGGATCGAGCGCAGCGGATTTTGATCGTAGACTGGAATAAACACGCGCCCGCCCCTCGGAAGTTTGCACGCAAGCTAAATTGACCGCTTGAAGCGGCGTTTGTCTACCTGTTCTGTCCGGGGACCCAGAGCACGTCGCTCCGGCCTCGGTCATTCACGTAACGGCTGGCGACGAAAAGCAGGTCCGACAAGCGGTTGACGTATTGCAGTGCGGTAGGACTGACCGTCTCGTTGGGGTCGGCCGCAAGCGCCACCATTTCCCGTTCCGCCCGCCGGCAAATGGTGCGGGCCATGTGCAGCGCGGCTGCTCCCGGCGATCCTCCGGGAAGGACGAACGAGCGAAGCGGCTGCAGCTCGGCATTCAGCTTGTCGATTTCATTTTCGAGCCGCTTGACCTGGGCCGCCGTGATTTCGAGCCGCGGCGCTTCTTGCTCCCCGCTCGTGGCGGGTACGCTCAGCTCCGCCCCCAGGTCGAACAGATCGTTCTGAATTCTCGCCAACATTGCATCGAGCTCAGGATGGCTCTCCGCAATGTAAACCCGGGCCATGCCGATGGCGGCGTTGGTCTCGTCGATGGTGCCATAAGCAGCGACACGAGGGCTGTCCTTGCGGATGCGCTGACCAGTGCCAAGAGCGGTGGTCCCATCGTCACCGGTGCGGGTGTAGATCTTGTTCAGGACGACCATATCCTCGCCTCATCGTAGCCTGGCCATGTCACTGGCGAGAGCTTACCCGCTCGTCAGGTAGACCGTCACCATGATCAGCACGATGGCCAGGAACTGGAGGCCGACACGCCAGCGCATCAGCTTCTGGCTGCGGCTGGCGCTTCTCGTTCGCATGAGGTTCCAAAGGCCGAGGAGCAGCACCACAAGAACAGCCAGGGGCGCAAGAATGGTCAGGTAGTAGAAAATATCCGTCATCTGAGGCTCCGAAATCTGGGCTGCCTGACCTGCGCCAGCCGGCCCAAGCGAAGAACGCACGGAGCAGGAGAAAGATCGCAATTGGTCGCACCGCCCGCGTGCATTATGATACTGCGACCCACACCAGAATTGCCGTATTCCGTTGTACAGGTACTCTGCTGGATCAGCGCGCAGCAGTCTGCCACTGGTCTAGCAGGGATGACGGCCGCGGGACAGGGGTAGATGCGGGCTTTGGGCCGACATGCGACAAGAGCTGCCGCCCGAGTGGGCGCGGGTCGACGCGTAGCGGTTTCGCTCGCCATCGTGGCAGGCCTGTTACTGACCGCTCCGGCCTTTGGCCAATCGAAGCTTGCCACCGACGCCAAGCAGAAGCTCGAGCAGGACCGGCAGCGGCTCAAGCAGACCGAGCAGCGGGCCTCACAGCTCAAGAGCGACCTGGCGAAAATCGAGGAGGAACGGGCGCGGCTCAACGCGCAGCTCCAGGAAGCAGCCCGCAGCGTGCAGGACAGCGAGGCGCGGCTCAGCAGCATCGAGGCTCGCCGTGATGCTCTCGAGGTCCAGAGGAAACAGCATCAGGAAGCCCTCCAGCAGCGCCACGCCGAGATCAGCAAGCTCCTGGGAGCCATGCAACGCATGAGCCGCAATCCCCCGCCGGTTATCGTGACCCGGCGCGAGGATGCCCTGGAGATGGTTCGGAGCGCCATGCTGCTGGCCCGCGCGGTTCCAGAGTTGCAGACGCAGGTTCAAGATCTCGTCGGGCGCCTTAAGGAGCTCGAAAACCTTTTCAACCAGATTGCTGAGGAGCGCAGGAAGATCGAATCGGAAACGCAGCAGCTGAAAAATGCCCAGGCTCGCTTGGCCATGCTGATGGAGGAGAAGCGGCAGTCGCAAAGCCACTATCAGGCAGAGCTCGAGGCCGTGCGGCGGGAAGCAGACCGCATCTCCAAGTCCGTTACCAGCCTCAGCGAGCTGATTGCCGCGCTCGACCAGACGGTTGCCGAGAGAACAGGCCTGGGAACCTACGAAAAGCAGCTGCCGAAAGAGGGCGCCGGCCCGCCGGGGAAGGCGGGTCCCGGTAAGAGCGGTGACGGTGAGATCGATATCGTCCTGGCTCCCGCCGGCCCTTTGAGCGGTCCGCCAGGACGTTTGAAGCCAGCCATCCCGTTCCACCTCGCCAAAGGTAAGTTGCCTATGCCGGCCCATGGCCGGCCCATCCTGGGCTTCGGCGACATCACCTCGAGCGGACGCAGATCACAGGGTATAGTTATCGAGACGCGGCCCGGCGCACAGATCACGTCTCCAACAGATGGTTGGGTCGTTTACGCTGGCGAATTCCGTAGTTACGGCCAGCTCTTGATCATAAATGCCGGAGGTGGGTACCATGTACTACTTGCGGGTCTTTCCCATATAGACGCGCAGCTTGGCCAGTTTGTACTTGCTGGCGAGCCAGTAGGGACAATGCAGGTCGCGCCCGCGGGCCGGTCTCAGGAGAACGCCCCGGTGCTCTACGTCGAGTTCCGGAAGGAAGGTAGGCCCATTGACCCGACTCCCTGGTGGTACCGGGAGTCGGAGGAGAAGGTGCAGGGATAAGGCACAGAGACATGCGCAGACCCGAATTCGCTTTCTGGACATTCTTGGTGATGGCCGGTCTGGCCGGCCTGACGACGATCACGAACGTCTCCAAGACCTACTCGGCGTCATCGTCCGACTCGGAGATCTACCGGCAACTCGACCTGTTCGGCGATGTGCTTGAGCGCGTCCGGCAGGACTATGTCGAGAAGCCGGATGACACGCTGCTTATCGAGTCGGCCATAAACGGGATGCTGGCGGCCCTCGACCCGCACTCGGCTTACCTGAGCCCCAAGCATTTCCGCGACATGCAGGTGCAGACGCGGGGTGAGTTCGGCGGCCTCGGGATCGAGGTCACGATGGAGAACGGCGTCGTCAAGGTTGTCGCTCCCATCGACGGCACGCCTGCCCACAAGGCCGGCATCCAGGCCAATGATCTCATCACCCACCTGGATGGTGAGCAGATCATGGGTATGACGCTCGAGCAGGCGGTCGAGAAGATGCGCGGCCCTGAGAAGACGCCGATCACGCTGACCATCGTCCGCAAAGGGCGTGACGAGCCGTTCGACGTCACAATCATCCGCGACATCATCCGGATCAGCGCTGTGAAGTCACGGCTCGAGGCTGATGATCAGGTCGCGTACATCAAGATCACGACCTTCAACGAGCAGACGCATAGCAACCTGGTCAAGGCGGTCGAGGAGCTGAAGAAGAAGGCCGGAAACAAGCTGAAGGGCTACATCATCGACCTGCGCAACAACCCGGGCGGCCTTTTGGATCAGGCGGTTGCGGTGTCTGACGCATTCCTCGACAAGGGCGCCATTGTCTTGACGAAGGGCCGCAACCTCGAGGAGCTCCAGCGCAGCCAGGCTCGGCCCGGTGATATCACCGACGGCAAGAAGATCGTGGTGCTCATCAACGGCGGCTCAGCTTCGGCTTCCGAGATCGTTGCCGGTGCGCTCCAGGATCACAAGCGCGCGACGATCGTCGGCACGCGATCCTTCGGCAAAGGCTCGGTCCAGACGATCATTCCGCTCGGCAGCAATGGTGCTCTCCGTTTGACGACGGCCCGGTACTACACGCCGTCCGGCCGCTCCATCCAGGCGCAGGGCATTCAGCCCGATGTCGTTGTGGAGCAGGATCTGCCGCCTGAGCTGCAGGGCAAGGAAGCCGCCAAGCCCCGCGGTGAAGCGAGCCTCCGCGGTCACCTCAAGCCGGACACAGAGGGCGTCAAGGAGGAATCCGGCTCGTCGGCCTATGTCCCGCAGGAGCCGGAGAAGGATAAGCAGCTCCAGTACGCCATCTCCCTGCTGCTCGGGAAGGTCGCGTCGACCGAGAACCCGGCCGCGGAGCAGCAAAAGGTCCCGAACTGAGGCATTCGGCGGGCCGGCATGTCTGGCCCGTATGCGATCCTCCAAAATTGGCGGGCGCCCATTTGGGGCGCCCATTCTGTTTGCAGACACTCAGTCTCAATTCGCGGAGGATGCTGGCCCGAAGGTCCTTTTCCTTCAGCTCCAAGGAACAGATTTATGCGCTGCCCTGATCCTCACGGCCCGTTCAGCCACTTCACCGCCGCGGAGGATGCCGCGCCCGTCAGGATGCACGGCAGCCCGATGGCGGTTGCCCCCAACGCGCTGGCAACAACGCATCCCAAGGCAATTGCCGTGCTGCCATAGTAGGCGGCCTTCGCCCAGGGATTGTTGGGCTGCGGGCCGGTTCGCTTCAGCTCCTCGATAGCGGCGAGCGCGTCTTTACGGATCTTGGTGGTCTCAAATGTCTCCGCCGCCTCTACGATCTCCTTGAGAGCCTTTCGCACCTTCTCCGGGTGGTTCTTCATGTGCTGCTGCTCGCGCAGGAAATCGAGCAGCTCCTTGTCCCTGGAAGCGTTGTTGGCGAGCGTCCATTTGGCGACGCTACCGATGGTCAGCCGATTGACATCGCTCTTGTCGTCCGACCACTTCAGCGCCTCGACGATGCGATACACTGGCTCGAGTGAGCCTGTGGCGAAGTAGTAGCCCCAAAGCGTATCGACCGGCGCTGGTCCTGTCTCGAGCGGCAAATTGTGCAAGAGCGGGGCCTTGTCAGACAGATAGCTATCGATCAGCGCCTTGCGCGCCGGCATGCGCTCGGCGAACTTGGCGAGCAAGCGCTTCCAGTCCGGCAAGCCGCTGTAGGCAATGGCCTTGACGATGACCGCTTGATCCTCCGGCGGCATCGGGAACATGCGGGTCACGAGCTTCTCTGCCATGTGCGGATTGGACCCCAGCACGCCAGCTGCGAAACCGATGTAGACACCCGTGGTATCCGGGTCCCTCAGCAACCCCAGGCGGCTCATCGCCTTCAGCACCTCGGGGAGCTTTTCCGGCTGGGGCTCCAGACGGTAATCGTTGATCCACTGAAGGATTTGCTCATGCGTCGCGAATGGACCGTCTCCCCGAGCGGGCTGCGGACTCGCGGCCTCGGTGGACAACGGCACGAGCATCAGAGCGAGTGCGATCAGGCCGACGCCAAGGAAACGCATCACATCCTCCGAAAACTGATATACGAACGCCCTCCCGCAAACCGGCCCGCACACACCTCTGGAAAGCGTTAAGCAATCGTACGCGTCGATTTCATGGCGGCATCAGCAACTCATGTGAAAGCGCGAGCCGGGACAGGTTGTTGGCAACTCGGGTCCGACTTTGACCTGCTGGCGCGGGGCGCATATGTGGTTCCCGGAACGAAAGGGGGGCCACAGCTCCGATGGCCGAGCATCAGAACGAGCACGTCGGATCACGTCAGCCGGACGACCAGCCCTCACCGGCTGATGCTGCCGATGCCTTGCGCCGTTCCGCGGCCGAGGCCACGCCCTCCATCGCACAGTACCTGGAGATAAAGGCCGCCAATCCGGATTGCCTGCTCTGGTACCGGATGGGCGACTTCTACGAGCTCTTCTTCGAGGATGCTGTCGTTGCCTCGCAGGCGCTCGGGATCGTGCTAACCAAGCGCGGCAAGCACCTCGGAGAGGACATTCCGATGTGCGGGGTGCCCGTCGTACGGGCCGACGAATATCTCCAGCGTCTCATCAAGCAAGGCTATCGCGTTGCCGTCTGCGAGCAGCTGGAGGACCCTGCGGAGGCGCGGAAGCGGGGCTCCAAGGCCATCGTGCGGCGGGATGTGGTCCGGCTCGTCACGCCGGGCACGCTGACCGAGGACACACTGCTCGACGCCAAGGCCCGCAATTATCTGACCGCGTTGCATATCGCCCCGCAGGGCGCCGAAACGGACGGGCCGATCATCGCGCTCGCTTCTCTCGATATCTCCACGGGGGAATTCGAGCTGGGCTCTGTCACGCTGAATGATCTGCCCGGGGAGCTTGCCCGTCTGCAGCCCAGCGAGATCATCGCCGCTGACACGTCCCTCGCCCGCTCCGACATCAAGTCCTGGATCGATCACGTCGGTGCGGCCGCGACGCCAGTCCCCGCCGCCACGTTCGACAGCATGGCCGGCGAAGAGACCCTTAAGAACCGGCTGGGCGTGGCGGAGCTGACGGCTTTCGGCAACTTCTCGCGGCCTGAGCTTGCTGCCGCTGCAGCGCTCCTGAAGTACGTCGAGCTGACCCAGATCGGCCGGCAGCCCGTCATCCGCCCACCGCGCAGCACCGGCCCGGCCAACACCATGGTCATCGACGCGGCCACGCGCGCCAGCCTGGAGCTGGTGCGGAGCGCGTCCGGCGGACGGCAAGGGAGCTTGCTCGCCGCGATCGACCGTACCGTCACCGGTCCGGGGGCACGTGAGTTGGCCGCCCGGCTTGCGAGCCCATTACGCGACCCGCGGGCCATTGCCGCCCGCCTCGATGCCGTGACCTACCTGCTGGAACGGGACCGCCTGCTCGAAGATGTCAGAAACCACCTTCGAGGCGCTCCCGATATTGCGCGCGCCGTATCGCGGCTGACCCTCCAGCGCGGCGCCCCGACCGATCTCGCTGCCGTACGCGACGGCCTGGCTGCGGCCGAAGTGCTGGGCGCGTTGCTGGGTCGCTCGGCAGACGGCATCGGACTTCCCGCCGAGCTCGACTCGATCCAACGGCGGCTGGCCGCCTCCGAAACGCGCGATCTCGCCCGGGCCCTTCAGGCTGCGTTGGTCGATAACCCGCCCGCTCACCGGCGCGACGGAGGGTTCGTGCGCGAGGGTTTCCGGCCGGACCTCGATTCAGCGCGGCAGCTCAGGGACGACAGCCGCAAGGTGATGGCCTCGCTCGAGGCGCGCTACGCGGAGGAAACCGGCATCAAGTCGCTGAAAATCCGGCACAACAACGTGCTGGGCTACTTTATCGAGGTCGGCGCGGCGAGCGCCAAGCCGCTCCTCGCCAAACCGCTTTCCGACGTCTTCCAGCACCGCCAAACGCTGGCCAACAACGTCCGTTTCACGACCCGCGAGCTGACCGAAACGGAAGGGATGATCGCCTCGGCCGCTGAGCGCGCACTGGCGATCGAGCAGGAGGTCTTTACGGAGCTGGCGCGATCGGTCGTGGCGCTCGATCGCGTCTTGTGCGACACCGCTGCCGCCCTCGCGGAGCTCGACCATTACGCTGGTCTCGCCGAGCTGGCCCTCCAGGAAAACTATGTCCGGCCTGAGGTGACGGATGGGCTCGACTTCGAGATCCGCGGCGGCCGCCACCCCGTCGTCGAGCAGGCGCTCCGTCGCGCCAAGGCAGCACCGTTCATCGAGAACGACTGCGTCCTCGGCGGGGCGGCCTCCTCCCAGGCCGGCTCGGAGGAAGGTGGGACAGGCAGCCGGATCTGGCTGGTGACCGGTCCCAACATGGCCGGCAAGTCGACCTTCCTGCGCCAGAATGCGCTCATAGCGCTCCTTGCGCAGATTGGCTCCTATGTGCCGGCGCGATCAGCCAGGATTGGCGTTATCGACCGCCTGTTCTCGCGCGTGGGGGCGTCCGACGATCTGGCCCGCGGGCGTTCGACCTTCATGGTCGAAATGGTGGAAACGGCAGCAATTCTGAACCAGGCCACCGAACGCTCTCTCGTCATTCTCGATGAGATCGGGCGCGGCACCGCCACCTTTGATGGCCTTTCGATTGCATGGGCCACTGTCGAATACCTGCACGATGTTTGCCGCTGCCGCACGCTGTTCGCCACCCATTACCACGAGCTGACCGCGCTTGCCGGCCGGCTGCCGGCTCTTGCGACGGTCACCATGGACGTGAAGGAGTGGCGGGACCAGATTATCTTCCTGCATAAGGTGCGGCCCGGAGCAGCCGATCGGTCTTATGGCATCCAGGTGGCGAAGCTTGCCGGCCTGCCGGGGCCCGTCGTGAAACGGGCGCGAGAGGTGCTGGCTCGGCTCGAGAGGTCGGACAGACGCCGAGCTGCCAGTGACTCGCTCGAGGATCTGCCACTCTTCGCCCACGAAGTGCAGGCGGCCCCGGATCCCGGACGCAATGCCCCCTCGGCGCTTGAGCTCGCTCTTGATAAGCTCAATCCCGATGAGCTTAGTCCGCGTGCAGCGCTTGACGCTCTCTATGAATTGAAAGCTCTTCGGCGCAGCGAGTCGCAACGGCACCAGGAATAAGCATCGAGCACGCGAAGGTCGAAGCAAGGAAGGCTCCTCGAAAGCCGGTCTTGTGCCCTGATTTTCCCGGGCAGGCCTCGCGTCATCAGGCACATGAAGGCGCCCGCCAGGAGCACCGGCTACGAGCATTGCAAATGGACGTTTCGGTCATAGCCAAAGCCCCGTATTTTGACCCGCTCGAAGCCCGTGAGGATCTTGCGCGGATCGCGACGGAAGCTGGCGGCGCCGGCGACGCGCGCCCACAAATTCTTAGCTACTGCAAAGCCTTGCTCAAGAATGCCCGTGCCGCCGCTGAGGCGCAGCTCTTGGCCGACGGCGACGGGCGGCGTTGCGCAAGCGGGCTATCGCTTTTCACGGATGAGCTGGTTCGGCTGATCTACGATTACACGTCGGCGCACGTTTACCGCGCGACAAATCCCTCGGACGCCGAGCGCATGGCCATCGTCGCGACGGGCGGCTTCGGCCGCGGCATGCTCGCTCCGGGCTCGGATATCGATCTCCTCTTCCTGCTGCCCTACAAACAAACCCCCTGGGGCGAGAGCGTCGCAGAGTACATGCTCTACCTGCTTTGGGACCTCGGTCTGAAAGTAGGGCACGCAACACGCACCGTTGACCAGTGCATCAAGCTGGCGCTGTCCGACCACACCATTCTCACGGCCCTGCTCGACCAGCGCTTCATCCATGGTGATGCGGAGCTTCACCGGGAGCTGGAAAACCGCTTTTGGGCAGAGGTGGTCACGACCGCCACCGCCCGCCAGTTTGTCGAGGCGAAGATGGCGGAACGCGACGAGCGGCACCGCCGCACCGGCCAGAGCCGTTATCTGGTCGAGCCCAACATCAAGGACGGCAAGGGCGGTTTGCGAGACCTCCACACGCTACACTGGCTCTCGATGTACCTTCATGGCGAGGGTCCCAGTAAGGGGCTGGCCAGCGCCGGCGTGTTCACCCCTGCCGAGATGGCGACCTTCCGCCGGTGTGAGACCTTTCTGTGGAGCGTCCGCTGTCATCTGCACTTTCTCACGGGCCGGCCGGAGGAGCGCCTCACCTTCGACCTGCAGCCGGTCATGGCCGAACGCCTCGCCTACAAGACCCACGGCGGGCTGCGGGGCGTCGAGCGCTTCATGAAGCACTACTTCCTCATCGCCAAGGAGGTGGGAAATCTCACCACGATCCTTTGCTCGGCGCTCGAAATGCAGCAGCTCAAGTCGGCGCCGCGGATCAATCAGCTCCTCAATCCGGTGACATGGGTGACGCGGCGGCGCATCCGGCGGACAACGGCTTTCCGGATCGACAACGATCGCCTGAACATCAGCGACCCGGATGTGTTCCGGCGCGATCCGCTGAACCTCATCCGCTTCTTTGCCGTGGCGGAGGAAACCGGCACCTTCTTCCATCCTTCGGCCGTCCGCCTTCTGCGCACCTCGCTCCGGCTGATCGACGACAAGCTGCGCAACAGCCCCGAGGCCAACCGCATCTTCCTTGATCTGCTGACCTCGCGAAACAACCCCGAGGGCACCCTTCGGCGGATGAACGAGGCGGGCGTGCTGGGCCGGTTCATCCCGGAGTTCGGCCGCGTCGTCTCGATGATGCAGTTCAACATGTATCATCACTACACGGTGGACGAGCATCTGCTGCGCACCGTCGGTCAGCTCTCGGCCATTGAGAAGGGGCAGCTGGCGAAGGCATTGCCGCTCTCAACGGAGATCATCCGCACCATACAGAACCGGCGTGCCCTCTACGTTGCGGCTTTCCTCCACGACATCGGCAAGGGGCGTTACGAAGACCACTCGGTGCTCGGAGCACGCCTGGCGCGGAACCTGTGCCCCCGACTTGGGCTTTCGGCGGCGGAAACGGAAACCGTCGCATGGCTGATCGAAAACCATCTCGTGATGAGCAACATCGCGCAGAGCCGCGACCTGGCCGACCCCAAGACCATTCGCGACTTCGCAGAGGTTGTGCAAAGCCCCGAAAGGCTGAAGCTTCTCCTACTTCTAACCGTTGCCGACATTCGTGCTGTCGGCCCAGGCACTTGGAATAGCTGGAAGGGCCAGCTCCTGCGCGAGCTCTATTGGGAGACCGAGCCCCTGGTTGCCGGCGGCCACACGCAAGTGTCGCGTCGCGAGCGCATCGCCCAAGCCCAGGCGCTCTTGCGCAGCGAGCTTGCTAATTGGCCGGCTGACGAGGTCGAACGCTTCATTCAGCGCCACTACGACGACTATTGGCTGAAGACGGACACGCGGAAGCAGGTCGAGCACGCGCGCCTGATCCGCCGCGCCGAGGCGGAAGGCCTGCGGCTTGCCACGTCCTACACATCGAGTCCGTTTACTGGCATCACGGAGCTATCGATTTTGGCGCCCAACCATCCGCGTCTGCTGGCTCTGTTTGCCGGCGCCTGCGCGGCCTCTGGCGCCAACATCATCGGCGCGCACATCTCGACCACTCGCGATGGACTTGCTCTCGACACGTTCTTGCTGCAGCGGGAGTTCGCGGACGAGATGGATGAGGCGCGCCGGATGGCACAGATTGCGAGAACGATCGAGCGGGCGCTCGGCGGCGAGGTGCGCATAAAGGATCTTATGGCCAAACGGAAGCCGGCTGAGCGACGGATCACGGCATTCACCGTCGAGCCCGAAGCGATCATCAACAATGCGCTTTCGGACCAGTTTTCAGTGATCGAGGTCTCGGGCCGCGACCGGCCAGGTCTGCTCTATGACCTCACCAGCGCCATTTCCGATCTCAATCTCGATATCACCTCGGCGCACATCACCACCTACGGTGAGAAGGCGGTCGACGTCTTTTATGTCACGGATCTGACCGGGAAGAAGGTCACGAGCGAGCAACGCCAGGCCGCGATCCGCGAGCGGCTGATCGGCGTTCTGTCTCGTGTCCCCGAGACTGCATGAATCTCTATCGAGCATTCGCGACCGTCGGCGGGCTCACGATGGTGAGCCGCGTGACGGGCTTCGTCCGAGACATCTTCATCGCGGCGGCCCTTGGCACAGGTCTGGTCGCCGACGCGTTCTTCGTTGCTATCCGCTTCCCCAATCTGTTCCGGCGGCTTTTCGGCGAAGGCGCTTTCAATGCTGCTTTCGTGCCCCTGTTCGCCAAGAAGCTGGAGGGAGAAGGCTCAGACGCAGCACGGCAGTTCGCCGATGATGCCCTCTCCTGCCTTACGTTCGTCGTCGTCGCCTTCTCGGTGGTGGCGATCATCGCGATGCCGTGGCTCATGCTGCTGCTGGCGCCAGGCTTCGTCACCGACCCGGAGAAGTACGACCTGACCGTCCTGCTGACGCAGATCGCCTTCCCTTACCTCCTGTGCATGTCCCTCGTCGCGCTGCTCTCGGGCGTGCTCAACAGCATGGGCCGGTTTCTGGCAGCAGCTGCGGCGCCGGTGCTGCTCAACATAGTGCTGATTGCGGCGATCCTGCTCGCGATCTGGCTGGGTTATGCGCAACAGCCCGCAGCCGGCGTCATCCTCGCCATCGGCGTTACCATCGCGGGAATTGCGCAGCTGGCGATGCTTTGGATTGCGGTCCGCCGAACCGGGTTGCGGCTGCGACTTGGCTGGCCGCGCTACACCGAAGGCATAAAGCGGCTCGTGAGCCTGGGCATTCCGGGCGTCATCTCGGGTGGCATCACGCAGATCAACATTGTCGTCGGCACGATCATCGCCTCGCTGCAGGCGGGTGCGGTCTCGTATCTCTACTACGCCGACCGGCTCTATCAGCTCCCGCTCAGCATCATAGGGGTCGCTATTGGCGTCGTGCTGCTGCCCGACCTCTCTCGCAAGCTCCGTGCCGGTGATGGAGAGGCTGCCCACGACAGCCAGAACCGCTCGCTGGAATTCGCGCTGCTGTTCACTGTTCCCGCGGCCGTGGCGCTCGTTATCGCCGCGCAGCCGATCATCAGTGTGCTGTTCGAGCGTGGCGCGTTCACCGCTTCAGACACGGCCGCCACGGCTGCCGCACTCGCCGCGTTCGCGATCGGCCTTCCGTCCTTCGTCATGATCAAGGTGTTTCAGCCGGCCTTTTTCGCGCGCGAGGACACGCGCACGCCGATGTGGTTCGCCGCCATCAACCTCGTCGTGAATGCCGTCGGCTCTCTGGTGCTGTTCTTTCTGTTCGAGCGCATCGGCTGGATGCCGCACGTGGGCATCGCCATCGCCACGACGGTGGCCGGGTGGATCAACGCTCTCCTCCTCCTGCTCACTCTCTTGCGCGCCGGCGATTACCGGGCCGATCGCCGGCTGCTACGCAACGCCTGGCTGATCCTTCTGGCGAGCGTGATCATGGGAGCGATGCTCCTCGTGCTCCTCTATTGGACCGAGCCTTATTTCGCGGCTGACAGGAGCATCATCACGAGGGCTGTCGCCCTGGCGGGCCTCGTCGGAGCGGGCGTCGGCATCTACGGAATTTTGATCATGGCGATGGGCGTGCTGAAGGCGTCACAGCTTCGCAGGCTCATCAGCCGCACCGCCTGAGCACTTGGACATCCCGCCCTCGTCCCCTTGCGCCTAGCAGCCGAGCGCGCCATAACGCGGCCCGCAATCTCGAAACCACGTCAAAGGTAGCCATGAAGATCACGCCCCGCGTCTTCTCAGGGATGCAGCCGACCGGCTCCATCCACCTCGGCAATTATCTCGGGGCCATGCTGCAGTGGATTAAGCTGCAGGACACGCACGAGTGCATCTATTGCGTGGTCGATATGCACGCCATCACGGTGTGGCAGGATCCGAAGGAGCTCAGGGATGCCACCCGAATGGTGACGGCGGCCTACCTCGCCTGTGGCCTCGATCCCAAGAAGAGCATCATCTTCAACCAGTCACAGGTTCATCAGCACGCGGAGCTGGCCTGGGTGTTCAACTGCGTCGCGCGGCTTGGGTGGCTGAACCGGATGACGCAGTTCAAGGAGAAGGCGGGCAAGGATCGCGAGAACGCCTCCGTCGGCCTCTACGCCTATCCGAACCTGATGGCAGCCGACATTCTGGTCTACCGGGCAACGCACGTGCCGGTCGGCGAGGACCAGAAGCAGCACCTCGAGCTGGCCCGCGACATCGCGCAAAAGTTCAACAACGACTACCGAAGCTCGATCATCGAGAACGGCTTCGAGGATGGGATCTTCTTCCCGCTGCCGGAGCCAATCATCACGGGTCCAGCCACCCGCGTGATGAGCCTTCGGGACGGCACGAAGAAGATGTCGAAGTCCGATCCCTCGGACCTTTCCCGCATCAATCTGACGGACGACGCGGACACCATCGCCCGCAAGATCCAAAAGGCGAAGACTGATCCCCACCCGTTACCCACTGACGAGCTGGGGTTCGCGGGCCGTCCCGAAGCAGAGAATTTGGTCGGGATCTATGCCGCTCTGGCAGGAACGGACGTTGCATCCGTGCTGCGGGAGTTCGGTGGCGGTCAATTCTCGACGTTCAAGAAGGCTCTCGCCGAGCTGGCCGTCGCGAAAATCGGGCCGATCGGAGCAGAGATCCGCCGTCTCTCCGCGGACGCCGCGGAAATCGACCGCATCCTCCGCGATGGCTCGCGGCGCGCCCAGGAAATTGCAGCCCCGATCATGGATCGGGTGAAGGATATCGTTGGTTTTGTAAGAGGATAGGCCCCGGCCGCCGGATTAAAGAGGATTTCAGAGCTCGAGCCGGTTCATCTCGCATGTCGAACCGGGCGAGCGGCAAGATTGCTGCCGAAGTTCCAACATGACACTCTAGCGCATGGCTACCACGAAGAGACGCCGGGTTTTTGAAGAAGGCCACCGACGGAAATATCTCGTCATTGCCGACGAGAGCCAGGAAGTCGAGGCCGCCCTCTATTACGCCGCGCTGCGGGCCAGCCGCACCGGCGGCTCGATACTCCTGCTTTATGTCATCGAGCCGCAGGAGTACCAGCACTGGGTCAACGTGCGCCAGGTGCAGCTTGAGGAAGAAACGAACAAGGCGAAGGCCTTATTTCGCCTTTTCCGCCGCAAGCTCAACACCGCTGGATTCGAGAACGTTCATACCGAGGAAGTCATCCGCGAAGGGAAGAAGTCCGAGGCCATCCTCGAGCTGATCGACGAGGATGAGGACATCGCTGTTCTGACGCTCGGCGCAGCAACGGATGCCATGGGTCCCGGACCGCTCGTCTCCTCGTTGGCGGCTGGTACGACGGCAGGCTCATTCCCGATCCCGATCACGATTGTTCCCGGCAACCTAACGTTGGAAGAGTTGAAGGCCCTGGCCTGAGCTGAGCCCCACCAGACCTCGACTTTCCATCGCCTTACCTCTAAGTATAGAATAGTTCTAAGAGAGACACGCCAGGTACCGGCGCATGTCGTGTGTGTCGTACGCCGGGTCGTAAGGAGGCAGCATGTTCATCCAGACCGAACCGACCCCGAATCCAGCCACCTTGAAATTCATCCCGGGCAGGCCGGTCCTTGGCGAAGGAACGGCTGATTATCGCTCGCCCGACGAAGCCAAGGATTCTCCTCTGGCCCAGCGTCTGTTCGAGATCGAAGGGGTCAAGGGTGTCTTCCTGGGCGCCGACTTCATCTCCGTCACCAAGGGTGACATCGAATGGCAGCATCTGAAGCCGGCCATTCTGGGCGCCATCATGGAGCACTACATGTCGGGCGCGCCGGTGTTGGCCAGCGAGAGCGCCAACGATGCCGCTGGCATGAATTACGACCCGAAGGACGAGGAAATCGTGATGACCATCAAGGAGCTGCTCGAGACGCGCGTTCGTCCCGCAGTGGCCCAGGATGGCGGCGACATCACCTTCCACGGCTACCGGAACGGCATCGTTTACCTGCACATGCGGGGCGCATGTGCCGGCTGCCCGAGCTCGACGGCCACTCTGCGGCACGGGATCGAGAATTTGCTACGGCATTTCTGCCCCGAGGTGCAGGAAGTTCAGCCCGTTTAACCCACACGGCATCTGGTTGGAGAGACGTCTGGCGGGATGACGCGCCGGATCGACAAGGCAGCTCTCGATCAGCTCTTCTTGGAGGCGCGCACCCACAACTGGTGGCAGGACCGAGAGGTGCCGGACAGCCTTCTGAGAGAGCTCGTCGATTTGATGAAGCTCGGGCCGACGAGCGCAAACAGCTCGCCGGCCCGAATTCTGTTCATCAAGTCCCCCGAAGCCAAGAAGCGCCTCGAGCCTTACCTCGATGAGGGCAACCGGAAGAAGACGATGGCGGCCCCGGTAACGGCCATCATCGGCTACGACTTGCGCTTCTACGATCAGTTGCCGAAGCTTTTTCCGCATGAGCCGGGCGCGCGCAGCTGGTTCACTGGCGGCGAGGAGCACGCCGAGCGCACCGCGTTCCGCAATGGCACGTTGCAGGGCGCCTATTTCATTCTCGCTGCTCGGGCGCTTGGACTCGATACCGGCCCGATGTCCGGTTTCGATAATGAAGGCGTCGATCGCGAGTTCTTTGCCGGCACGACGATCAAATCGAACTTCCTCTGCAATCTGGGCTACGGCGATCCCTCGGTCTTGATGCCGCGGCTGCCCCGGCTCTCGTTTGAGGAGATCGCGCAGATCCTTTGACCAGGCGCAACTTCCTCTGTGGCGCCGGAGGGAAGGGACCGCTATACGTCCGAGCCCATGAACGTCATCGCATTCGATACCTGTTTCAGGGCCTGCTCGGTGGCCGTCCTTTGGCATGAACCCGGCCCCACGCCCGATGCGCCACGGGAGCACCTCGTCAGCCGCTATGAGGAGATGGCGACGGGACAGGCCGAGCGGCTCATGCCCATGATCGACGAGGTTCTGCGCGAGTCGGGGCGCAAGCTGCAGGACCTTGATGCCATCGCCGTCACCGAAGGGCCGGGGACCTTCACCGGAGTTCGGGTCGGGGTGGCAGCCGCCCGCGGGCTGGCGTTGGCCACTGGACTGCCAATCCGGGCCACCACCAGCTTACATGTCATGGCTCATCGGGCCCTGGCAGAGGTAGGCAGGGCCTTTCCGGAAGGTCTATTGGCGGTGAGCGTGGATGCTCGCGGGGGCCAAGTTTTCGTTCAATTTTTCGAGGCCACTGACGGAAACCCTCTAACTCAGGCGGCGATCATGGAGCCGAAAGAGGCTGCCGCAATGTTTCCTGAGAGGCCCTTGTTGTGCGTCGGATCGGGTGGCCAAATGGTTGTGGAGGCTGCGCTGCAATCAGGCCGAGTTGTAGAAGCTGACCTTCCCAACCTGCAACCGGATGCGCGTTATCTGACGCGCCTGGCCCCGCAGCTCCCCGAGCGGAAGCCGCTGATCCCGCTGTATCTCCGTCCGCCCGACGCCAAGCCGCAAATCGGCAAATCCCTTCCTCGTGCCTGATGCCCAAGCCCCCTCCCGTCGACATCGCCATAATCGAAGCCGGCGTGGCGGATGCCGAAACACTTGCGACCATCCATCAGGATCTCTTCGCGCCGCCGTGGTCGTCACATGAATTCGCCGCACTGCTGAAGCAGTCGACCGCGATTGGCCTGCTCGCAGTGGTTCGCATGACGAAGGAGCCGGTCGGCCTGCTGGTTGGCCGGGTCGTCGCCGACGAAGCCGAAATTCTCACATTGGGCGTGTCACACTCTTGGCAGCGGCTGGGCATCGCTACCCGCCTCGTTGAGACCTTCGTCAGGCGTGCGACGGAGCGCGGTGCAACCCAAATATTCCTAGAAGTTGCAGCCGATAATTTCCCGGCTCGACAGCTCTATTCTGCGGCGGGCTTTCGGGAGGTTGGGCACCGACGAGGTTATTACGAGCGGAGCTCGGCGCCCGCCGCTGATGCGCTGATCATGGCGAAGACAACAAACCGGTGACCGGATGGGTGGACGTTCGGAGAGGGCGTCATTATAAGCGGAACAAAGGCGGAAAAGATCAAAGTGGAGGGCTTTGGCTTAGTCGGATGGCCGGCGCAGACGATCGACCTCCTAGCCGAATCGAGAAGCTCTGCACTGAGCGGGGGCTGCGGATGACCGGCCAACGCCGCACCATTGCTCGCGTGCTCTCGGAATCGGAGGATCACCCGGACGTCGTTGAGGTGTTCCGGCGTGCGCACGAGGTGGACAAGCGGATTTCTCTGTCCACAGTCTATCGAACCCTGAAGCTCTTCGAGGAGGAAGGGATCCTCGAGCGACACGAGTTCGGTGAGGGGCGGCGCCGTTACGAGGAAGCAAAACGCGAGCACCACGATCACCTCATCGATCTCGAAACGGGGAACGTGATCGAATTCCGCAACGAGGACATCGAGCGGCTGCAGGAGCGCATCGCCCGGGAGCTCGGCTTTGAGCTAGTCGGGCATCGTCTCGAGTTGCACGGCATACCGCTGCGGCGGAAAAAAACATGACCGGTACGCCCTGTCGAGAGGGTGGCTGCCAGTGCAGAGTCTAAAGCTTCGAAGAGAGGCCGGCGTTGAAACACGCCGCCCCGGTGCGGTGCGGGCGGCAGCGATCCTTGCCGGCTTCGCTGGGCTCACCTTGCCGCTGATGCCGGTTCAGGCGGCTCTCCTCAAGGCATCGCCAAGGTTGGCCCGCCGCCTCCCCCATTGGTACCATCGGCAAGTCTGCCGGCTCATGGGAATCCGCCTGCATGTCGAAGGGCGCATCGCCGAGCACGCGCCCGTCCTCGTGGTCGCCAATCACGTTTCCTGGCTGGACATTCCGGTCATCTCGGCAGTCGCGCCCGTATCCTTCGTTGCGAAGAAGGAGGTCAGCACCTGGCCGTTCATCTCGACGCTGGCGCGCCTGCAACGGACTGTTTTCATAGACCGCACCCGCCGCACCGCCGTCGGCCAGACGACCAATGAGATGATCGAGCGCCTCAGGGCGGGCGATACCATCGTGCTGTTCGCAGAAGGCACGTCGAGTGACGGGAATCGCGTATTGCCGTTCAAAACACCACTATTTGCCGCCGCGAAGCCAGCGCGAATCAATGGCTATGTCGAGCCCGGTGCTTGTGTGCAGACGCTCGCCATCGCTTACACCCATTTGCACGGGGTGCCGCTCAGCAGGTCTGGCCGGTCCATCGTCGGGTGGTACGGCGACATGGATATGGCCCCGCACGCCTGGGAGCTGCTGAAGGCCGGCCCTCTCGACGTGAAAATTCACATCAGCCCGCCGATTCCCCTCGCTGACTTTGCCGACCGCAAGGAGCTTGCGCGCTATACAGAGAATGCCATCAGGCAGTCGCTCGCCCGATTGCTGCGTGGACAGAAGATCGACGACACGCTATTCGAACACGCAGTCAGATCACGGGTGGAGCTTGAAGTCGATCCGCAGGCCGCTGGCATAGATCGTTAGGGCGCCCCATATTTGGGGAGCTGCTGGACGGGCAATCAGCCAATAAACTGGACATCCGCTCAAAAATATTGTTGCAATGCAGCAAACCGTCGTTTGCCGCTTGCGGCAATGCGCTTCAGGAACCTGAGCGGGAGCTGGGCGGTCAACGTTGACGCGGCCGCGGTCGCGATCCACCGGATAGGAGTTGCGAGGTCTTCGCATGGCAGAGGCCAGGAAGGTCTTTATCAAGACTTACGGCTGTCAGATGAACGTCTATGACAGCGAGCGCATGGCCGAGGCCCTTGCGCATCACGGATACACGGAGACCGACGACCCGGCCGAAGCCGACATGGTGGTGCTCAACACCTGCCATATCCGGGAGAAGGCCGCGGAGAAGGTTTACTCGGAGCTGGGCCGCTTGCGGCGAGTGAAGCTCGCGCGGAAGATTCAAGGCAAGGACACCCTGGTGGCGGTTGCCGGTTGCGTGGCCCAGGCGGAGGGCGCCGAGATCATCGCCCGCGCTCCAATCGTGGACCTTGTTGTTGGCCCGCAGGCCTACCACCGCCTCCCGGATCTCGCCCGACGAGCCCGACTCGAGAACCGCCAGCTCATCGACACGGACTTTCCGGACGAGGATAAGTTCGCGCGCCTGCCCAGGCGTGAAGGCAAGCGCCCCGCCACCGCCTTCCTGACAGTGCAAGAGGGCTGTGACAAGTTCTGCACGTTCTGCGTGGTCCCTTACACCCGCGGCATGGAGGTATCGCGGCCCGTCGCCCAGGTTTATGAAGAGGCCGTGCGGCTCGTGGAGCAAGGTGTCAAGGAGATCACCCTGCTGGGCCAGAACGTCAACGCCTATCATGGCGAGGGGCCGGACGGACGCCCGTGGTCGCTGGCAAAGTTGTTGAGGCACCTGTCGGGCATCGAGAAGCTCGAACGGCTGCGCTACACGACCAGCCATCCGCGCGACATGGACGATGAGCTTATTGAGGCCCATCGCGAGCTGCCGAAGCTGATGCCTTACCTACACCTGCCCTTCCAGGCGGGGTCGGACCGCATTCTGGCCGCGATGAACCGCAAGCATACGGCAGAGGATTACCTTCGCACCGTCGAGCGCATCCGTGCGGCCCGGCCGGACATCGCCCTTTCCACAGACATCATCGTCGGCTTCCCTGGCGAAACCGAAGAAGAGTTCGAGCAGACGCTGGAGCTGGTGCGGAAAGTGGGCTTCGCGCACGCGTTCTCATTCAAGTATAGCCCGCGGCCAGGCACGCCTGCGGCGAACATGCAGGAGCAGCTGCCGGAGGAGGTCAAGGCTGGGCGTCTCGCAAGGTTGCAGGAGCTCCTTCAAGCTCAACAACGGCAGTTCAACGCGAGTTGCGTCGGCAAGGTGCTCCCCGTGCTCTTCGAGAAGCCGGGTCGCCGGGCCGGACAGCTCGTGGGCCGCTCACCCTACCTGCAGGCCGTTCACGCGGAGGCAGAGCCTAGCCTCATCGGCCAAATCCTGCCCGTAGAAATCTACGATGCGAGCACAAATAGCCTGGCCGGTGTGGTGCGCTAAGGACGGATTTCGCGCTTGGGAACTGGACGACTGTCACAAGAGCACTACATAGGTTAGTATAGTTGGGCGGCGGGACGAATCGTAACCCCCGCCGCGCGGGAGAGACTGCATATTGAACACATATCGTGGGGCAGCCACTTCCGGGGCCGGGAAGCCCTCCAAGGCTTCCGTCACCAGGAAGCGTTTGGTCCTACCCTTTGAAAACAACCGGTATCTTGCCGAGCTGCTCGGCGAGTACGATGCGCATCTGGCTCTGATCGAAGATCGCCTCGGCATCGAGGCGCATGCGCACGGCAATGTCGTCATCCTCTCAGGGTCCGAGGCAGCCTGCGAGATCGCGCGCAGCGTTCTCGAGCAGCTCTACGCACGCGTCGCGCGTGGCGAGCAGGTCGGTCCTGGGGACTTCGACGGACTGATCCGCCACGGCCGGGCACAGGTGCCGGGAGCGTTGCCCAACGGGCAGGCTCACGTCACGACGCGCCGTCGCGTCATCAAGGCCAGGACACCTGCTCAGAGCAACTACATCCGCGCCCTCGAGAAAACGGATCTGGTTTTCGGGCTGGGACCCGCCGGCACCGGCAAGACATATCTCGCCGTCGCCTACGCCGCGCACTGCCTTGAGCGGGGCGTCGTGGACCGGATCATCCTCTCGCGGCCTGCCGTTGAGGCCGGCGAGCGCCTCGGGTTCCTGCCTGGTGACATGCGCGAGAAGGTCGACCCCTACCTGCGCCCCCTTTACGATGCGCTGTACGACGTGCTCCCGCCCGAGAAGGTTTCGCGAGATTTGGAGCTGGGCGTCATCGAAATCGCGCCCCTCGCCTTCATGCGAGGCCGTACGCTGGCGAATGCCTACGTCATTCTGGACGAGGCGCAGAACACGACCAGCATGCAGATGAAGATGTTCCTCACCCGCCTCGGTGAGAACTCGAAGATGGTGATCACAGGAGACCCGACTCAGATCGACCTGCCCGCGGGCCAGACTTCCGGGCTTGAGGAGGCTGTCAGGCTGCTGGAAGGCGTCGAAGGTATCGAGGTGGTCCGCTTCACTGCCGCAGACGTGGTCCGGAGGGATCTCGTTGCGCGCATCGTCGAGGCCTATGATCGGGATCAGGCTGCCAGAGCCGAACGCAAGCGTCATGAGTGAGCAACTAGAAACCGTGAGGACTGAGACGCCGGACGACGGCGACGATGACCCTGAGCCTCCAGGACGTCTGCAGCTCGACATCATCATCGAAGACGGTGATTGGAGCGCCTTCGCACCTGTGGAGGAGGCATTGAACGAGGTGGCGGAAACCGTCGCGCGCCATCTCAACCTGGATCGCGCCGAGGCAGCCATCGCGCTGAGCTCCGATGAGCGGGTTCGCTCGCTCAACCGCACTTACCGCGGCATGGACAAGCCCACCAACGTCCTCTCTTTCCCCGCGACCGATGCAGGCCAGATACCGGGAGAGCCGCGGCATCTCGGAGACATCATCCTTGCTGCCGAGACGGTCAGGCGGGAAGCCGCGGCCGAAGGAAAGCCTCTACGCCATCACCTCCAACATCTCGTCGTTCACGGGCTGCTCCATCTGCTCGGCTACGACCACGAAACCGAGGCGCAAGCGCGCGTGATGGAAGCCCTTGAGGTCGAGATCCTCCGGCGGATCGGTGTCCCCGACCCGTATGCCGCCCCATTTCCTAGCGAAGCATGAGCCAAACTCCTGAAATGAGCATCGACGTCGACCCATCGAGAAGCAGCCAGCATTCCGGAAACGGAGGTCATGGCTGGCTTGCGAGCCTCAAGGCGCGACTTCGGCTGCCGGGCGCTCAGACTCTGCGCGATGCGCTTGAGGACGCGCTGAAGACTGAAGCCAAGACCGACGACACGTTCAGCGCCGAGGAGCGGAGCATGATGCTGCGGCTTCTCAAATTCGGCCGCCTGCGTGTCGAGGACGTCATGGTGCCTCGCGCCGACATCATCGCCGTTGATGAGACTGAGACGTTGGCGACGCTGCTTGCCACGTTCGAAGAGGCCGGCGTTTCGCGCATTCCACTTTACAACGAAACGCTCGACGACCTGCGCGGCATGGTCCACATCAAGGACCTGATGAGCTGGCTGCTGCGCGAGGCCACCGTCGAATCCGAGGAAGACGAGGCGGAAGCTGGCGAGGAGTCGGAGCCGCGTGCGAACGGCCAGAACGGCAGCGCCGCTCGGAAACGGCGGAAGCTCGATCTCTCGCGGGTCGACCTCTCACGACCGCTCTCGGTTGCAAAGATCAGGCGGCCGGTTCTTTACGTTCCGCCATCGATGCCAGCCATGAATCTGCTGCTCCGGATGCAGACGACCCGGATCCACATGGCTTTCGTCATCGACGAGTATGGTGGCACCGATGGCCTCGTGACCATCGAGGATCTGGTCGAACAGATCGTCGGCGACATCGAGGACGAGCACGACGAGGCCGAGGAGGCCCACATCTCCGGCGATCCGAAGACCGGCCTCATCGTTTCCGCCAGGACGCCGGTGAGCGAGCTCGAGGAGTACCTCGGCGTCAAGCTGCTGCAACCCGAGGAAGAAGAGGAGATCGATACCTTGGGCGGTCTGGTCTTTGCTCTGGTGGGGCGCGTGCCTACGCGCGGAGAGCTGATCCGACACAGCTCTGGTATCGAATTCGAGGTGCTCGATGCTGATCCGCGGCGCGTGAACAAGTTGAAGGTGCACGTGGATCGCCTCGCGACACCGGCTCGTACCGACACTGCTGTCACTGGCCACTGACTCCGGATGCCGGCCGAAGCGAGCAGTAAGTTGGGGGCTCTGCTGCTTCGTCTCGGCGGAAGCCTCCACCGGGCGGAATGTGCCGTTCGAGCGCTGGTCGGCTGGCGACGAGCTGCCGTGGCATTCCTTGCCGGAGCTGCGTCGGTTCTGGCTATGGCCCCATTCTTCCTCTGGGGCGTGCTGTTCTTCACAATGCCCGTACTTGTCCTCCTGATCGATGGCGCCGTCGAAAGTGCCGCCAAAGGGATCACGGCAAGTTCTCGCCCGACAGTACGACGCGCGCTCTACGCCGGCAGCATCGGCTGGTGGTTCGGGTTCGGCTACTTCCTCGCGGGTCTGTTCTGGGTCGGTGAGGCGTTCCTGGTCGAAGCCGAGCGCTTTGCGTGGCTGATGCCGTTCGCAGTCACGCTGATGCCGGCCGGGCTTGCGCTGTTCTATGCCGGTGCTGCAGCTGCAGCGGCGTGTTTCTGGCGCCCCGGCGAGGAGAGAATTATCGCCCTTGCGCTGGCACTCTCCGCGGCTGAATGGCTTCGCGGCCATATCCTGACAGGCTTTCCTTGGAATGTGCTCGGCTACGCGCTCACTTGGCCGCTGCCGCTCATGCAAGCGGCAGGATTGATTGGAATCTATGGCCTTACCCTCGCGGTCATTCCGATCACTGCTCTGCCGCTTCTCGCCCTCGCCGAGGCAGCTTCCAATCCCGGCTGGCGCCGCGCGAGCCTGCTCATTGCTGCTCTGGCTTTACTGCCCTTGCCGCTCGCATGGGGCTACGGATTGATCCGGCTGGCCGAACCCCAGCCGCCGCCCATCGAAGGTGTCCGTCTCCGCCTCGTCCAGCCCAGCGTTCCGCAGCGAGACAAGTGGCGACCTGAGCGGCAGGGGGATATTTTTTTCGATCACGTCAATTTGTCGCAGCAGCGGCCTGACGGCAGCTTCGACGGCCTCTCCGGCGTCACGCATGTCATATGGCCGGAGGCGGCCATGCCGTTCCTCCCGCTCGAAACGCCGGCTGCATTGGAAGCGATTGCGAATATGTTGCCGGAAGGCACCATCTTGCTCGCAGGTGCTCTGAGAGCGGACGGAACGACGGATGCGGAGTTAGGCAGACGACGCGCCTTCAACAGCCTCATTGCTCTGAACTCTGACGGTCAGCCAGTCGGCATTTACGACAAGGTGCACCTTGTTCCGTTCGGTGAGTATTTGCCCCTGCAGCCCGTGCTTGAGAGGCTCGGGTTGCAGAAGCTCGTGGGCTGGCGCGGCGGCTTTTCATCCGGACAATCACCGCGCCCTCTTTTTGATGTTCCAGGACTGCCGCCCGTCGGCGCACTCATTTGTTATGAAGCGATTTTTCCGGGCGCTGTGGTCCAATCAGCGAGCCGGCCGCAGGCGCTGATCAATGTCACCAACGACGGCTGGTTCGGCCTCACAACCGGTCCGCACCAGCACTTTCATCAGGCTCGCGTCAGGGCAGTCGAAGAAGGGCTGCCACTCATTCGCGTTGCCAATAACGGGATATCAGGGGTAATTGATGCCAACGGTCGCGTTCTCGCGCGGCTGGATCTTGACGAACGGGGTGTGATTGATTCGCCACTCCCCGGCGCAAAAAATCCGACCGTGTACGCTCGGTACGGCGATGTTGTTTTCGGGGTTCTTTGGCTATGTGGATTAATCTGCCTACGAATTCTTCAACGCAGAAAGACGCAGTAAGCTGATAACCAAGCAGAAAGCGCGGTAGAAGGGAGCTTCCGCACCTCTTGTTCCGGTTGACGGCAGCTTTACCTGCACCTACGAATTGCGCTGTAAAAAATCCAGTCACAAGGGTGGGGACTAGGGGCATGACCAGACAAGTGCAAGCTGTTGCCGATCGTGATGATGAAGTAGTCGAGAAAGGCTCAAGGAGAGCCAATCCGCTTGATCTTCACGTCGGCAGTCGCGTGCGCCTCCAGCGCATGCTGCTCGGAATGAGCCAAGAAAAGCTCGGCGAGCAACTCGGTCTCACCTTCCAGCAGATTCAGAAATACGAGAAGGGCATCAACAGAATTGGTGCCAGCCGCCTTTACGAACTCGCGAAAGTGCTGGGTGTCAGCGTCGAGTTCTTCTACGAGGACGCCCCAGGCACAACGCCAACCAACAAATCTCAGAACTCATCGTCTGGGCTAGCCGAGCGGCAGGCTGATCGGTACGTCGTCGATTTCCTCAGCAGCCGGGAAGGCATCGAGCTGAACAAGGCGTTCGTGAAAATCACCGACCCGAAAGTTCGGCGTGCGATCGTCGATCTCGTCCGGAGCCTCGCGGGCGAGGAGAAGGAAAAAGAAAGGGACAAGGACGCTTAGCGTCAACAAGCGCACGCCGGCCAGGTTTGCGGGCAAAGGCTTGGCCGGCGTCTTAGACGCGCTTGATTCGCCCCCCAAAGGCTGTAAAGAAGCGCCATCACTTGCGGTCAACAGCTTTACGGGGATACTCGTGGCACGCCGATCGTACCTTTTCACTAGCGAATCCGTCTCTGAGGGGCATCCGGACAAGGTCTGTGACCGGATTTCCGACGAGATCGTCGACCTTTTCTTTCGCGAGGCCGATCGGACTGGCTTCGATCCCTGGAGGGTGCGCGTAGCCGCCGAGACGCTGGCGACCACAAACAAGGTCATCATTGCGGGAGAGACGCGCGGCCCCGAAACAATCACGCACGATCTCGTGGCTCATGTGGCCCGGATGGCCATCCGGGACATCGGGTACGAGCAGCCAGGCTTTCACTGGGAAACGGCCGACATACAGGTGCTGCTGCACCCGCAATCCGCTGATATCGCTCAAGGAGTCGACAGCTCCGACGAGAAGGACGAAGGCGCCGGGGACCAGGGGATCATGTTCGGGTACGCGTGCCGCGAAACCCCGGAGCTGATGCCGGCACCGATCTACTACAGCCACAGAATCCTTCAGACGCTAGCTGCGGCCCGCAAGGCCGGAGAAGGCGACGCAGCAAAACTCGGGCCGGACTCCAAGAGCCAGGTGACCGTCCGCTACGAGGGCGGGAAGCCGGTCGGGGTGAGCCAGATCGTGCTCTCGACCCAGCACCTCGATCCCGACCTCACCTCCAACCAGGTGCGGGAGATCGTCGAGCCTTACATCCGCAAGACCCTGCCGGAAGGCTGGATCGATTCGCGGACCACTTGGCACGTGAATCCGACCGGGAAGTTCGTGATCGGTGGACCGGACGGTGATTGCGGGCTCACAGGCCGCAAGATCATTGTCGATACCTATGGCGGCGCGGCCCCGCACGGTGGCGGCGCATTCTCCGGCAAGGACCCGACCAAGGTCGACCGGTCGGCCGCTTACGCCGCGCGGTACCTCGCCAAGAACATCGTCGCGGCGGGGCTGGCGGAACGCTGCAGCATCCAGCTTTCCTACGCCATCGGCGTTGCCGAGCCGCTGTCGATCTATGTCGATACCTATGGCACCGGCCAGGTCGACGAGGAAAAGCTGGAGATGGCGATCCGCCGGATTATGACGCTCACACCCCGCGGCATCCGCAAGCATCTCGGCTTGAACAAGCCCATTTACGCCCGGACGGCGGCCTATGGTCACTTCGGGCGGCAGCCGGACGCCGATGGCGGGTTCTCTTGGGAGAAGCTCGACCTTGTCGACGCCCTCAAGCGCGAGGTTTCCTGAAAAGCACTGCAAGGCGCGGGTTCATAATCGGCCGCGGCTCACATCCGCGGCCGATTGGCTTTGAAAGAGTAGACCTCAAGGAATGGCTGAACCTGAAAAGGCCCAAATCCAGCCCATCCGCACCTTCGGGCGGCGCCATGGCCGTAAGCTGAGCGCTCGGCAGCAACGGCTTCTCGCCGAGGAGCTGCCGCGACTCGAAATCGACATCAACGCACCGCCTCCCCGCGCCGCGACGGATCTATTCCCCCCTGGCATTCGGGATGTCTGGCTTGAGATCGGGTTCGGGGCTGGCGAGCACCTCATCTGGCAGGCGGAGCAGAACCCCGACGTCGGGTTCATCGGTTGCGAGCCCTACCTCGACGGCGTCGTAAAGGTGGTGGATGCCGTCCTGGCGCGAGGATTGAGCAATGTCCGGGTGTTTCCGAATGACGCCCGGCACCTGCTGAACTGGCTGCCAGAGACTTCAATCGGGCGCGTGTTCATCCTGTTTCCGGACCCCTGGCCCAAGAAACGTCACCACAAGCGCCGGCTGGTCTCTGCTCCGTTCCTGCACACGCTGGCACGGGTTATGAAGCCCGGCGCGGAGCTTCGCATTGCAACGGACGTCGGGGACTACGCTCGGACCACCCTGCTCGCCGTCCGTGCCACGCCCGCCTTCCGCTGGCTGGCGAACGGGCCAGCCGACTGGCGGAACCGGACGGCGGACTGGCCGATGACCCGCTACGAAGAAAAGGCCCGGGCTGAGGGACGGCGCCCGATCTATTTGCGTTTCGAGCGCCTTGTATCCAATGCGGACCCCAAAATCCTACAAAAATGAGGATACATCTCCGGGCAAGTTGCCCGATTTTTGCCATTTGCGCTTGACCTTCGGCGCATAACTCACATATGTTTCAGACGCTCATGATCATCTCAACTCTGAGAGTGGGCCCTAGCGGGTCCGCTCTTTTTGTTTTACCCGCTGCTCATGAGCAGCTTGGATGCGGAACTCGAGGCGATATGGACAAGCGGGATGATGGCGCGGACACTCGGCGCTTCATTCGCGAAACCGGCGTTGCTGCAGAGATTGCCGCGCTCGTCGAGCCGGTTTTGGAAGACCTCGGTTTTCGCTTGGTGAGGGTTAAAGTTCACGGCCGAGACGGCCAGACGGTCCAGATTATGGCCGAGCGCCCGAGTGGAACGATCACGATCGAGGATTGCGAGGCGATCTCCCGGGAGTTGTCGCCGCTACTCGATGTCCATGATCCGCTGCCAGGCAGCTACCGGCTTGAGATCTCCTCGCCTGGAATCGACCGTCCGCTGGTAAGGCCATCCGATTTCAAGGATTGGGCCGGCTACGAGGCCAAAATCGAGCTCAAGGAGTTGGTCAGCGGGCGTAAGCGCTTTCGTGGCGTCCTCGAAGGCTACGAGGACGGCGAGGTGCGGATGATCTGCACGCTCGATCAGCGCGGCACCCAGGTGCTGGGGTTCCCGGTCGATCTGATCGCCGAAGCGAAGCTCGTCCTCACGGATGAGCTGATCAGAGAGGCTCTGCGTCGGGCAAAGAAGACATCGAAAGGTAACGGCGGCTCCGAGCCGCAACAGCAAGAGTGAGCGACAGAGGTCGAAGACATGGCCGTTGCAGTTAGTGCAAACAGGTTGGAGCTTCTGCAGATCGCGGATGCGGTCGCGCGTGAGAAGTCGATCGACCGCAGGATTGTCCTCCAGGCGATGGAGGACGCGATCCAGAGGGCGGCCAAATCCCGCTACGGCGCGGAGAACGATATCCGCTGTGAGATTGATCCCAAGACCGGGGATACGCGGCTTTTCCGTGTTCTGACCGTAGTTGAGGAGGTTCAGAACGACGCTACGGAGATTTCGCTGGAGGAAGCAAAGCGGCGGAACCCTGAGGCGAAGATTGGCGATACCATCAGAGAACCCCTGCCACCGCTCGATTTCGGCCGCGTCGCCGCGCAGAACGCCAAACAGGTCATCGTGCAGAGGGTGCGTGAGGCTGAGCGCGAGCGGCAATACAACGAGTACAAGGATCGCGTTGGCGAAATCGTCAATGGCACCGTGAAGAGGGTCGAGTACGGCAACGTGATCGTCGACCTCGGCCGGGCCGAGGGCATCATCCGCCGCGACGAAATGATTCCGCGCGAGAACCTGCGTTACGGCGACCGCGTGCGCGCCTATATATACGACGTACGCCGGGAGCAGCGCGGCCCGCAGATCTTCCTGTCTCGCGCGCGGCCCGAGTTCATGGCGAAGCTGTTCGCCATGGAGGTGCCGGAGATCTACGACGGTGTCGTCGAGATCAAGTCTGTGGCGCGGGATCCGGGCTCGCGAGCAAAGATCGCCGTCATCTCGAAGGACAGCTCGATCGATCCCGTTGGCGCGTGCGTGGGTATGCGCGGGCAGCGCGTGCAGGCGGTCGTCAACGAGCTTCAGGGCGAGAAGATCGATATCATCCAGTGGCGGCCCGACCCCGCGGAGTTCATCGTCAACGCTTTGGCACCGGCTGAGGTGACCAAGGTCGTGCTCGACGAGGACTCCAATCGCATCGAAGTGGTCGTGCCGGAGAGCCAGCTCTCCCTCGCCATTGGCCGCCGCGGACAAAACGTGCGGCTCGCTTCGCAGCTGACGGGCTGGGACATCGACATCCTGACCGAGCAGGAGGAGAGCGAGCGGCGTCAGAAGGAATTTACCGAGCGCTCGCAGATGTTCATGGAAGCGCTCGATGTCGATGAGGTGATTGCGCAGCTGCTCGCGACAGAAGGCTTTGCGTCAATCGAAGAAGTCGCCTACGTTGACGTGAGCGAGATTGCCCATATCGAGGGCTTCGACGAGGATACCGCGCGGGAGATTCAGACCCGCGCCCGCGAGTACCTGGATAAGCTCGAGCAGGAGCGCGACGCGAGGCGCAAGGAGCTGGGCGTATCCGACGAGCTCGCCCAAGTGCCTGGCATGACGACCGCAATGATGGTCGCCCTGGGCGAGAATGGCATTAAGACGCTCGAAGATTTCGCTGACTGCGCGACCGACGATCTCGTCGGCTGGACCGAGCGCAAGACGGGAAAGGACGGCGAGACGGTGCGCCACAAGGGCATCCTCGAGGGCTTCGACCTCAGCCGCAAGGAGGCCGAGGACATGATCATGGCGGCACGTGTGATCCTGGGCTGGATCCCTCCGGAGGACCTCGGGCCTGAGGAGGAGCTGGAGGCCGAGGAGGCCGACGAGGCCGCTGCCGGCGAAGCCGGGCAAAGCGCGTGACGCCCACCATGTCTGGGAGTGGACAGAGAACGAATGGCGGTTCGGGTAGAGATCGCAGAAAAGCCAGCGGCGGAGCGTCACACTCCGCTGCGGACCTGCGTTGTCACCCGCGAGCAGAAGCCGCCTGAGGAGCTCATCCGCTTCGTCGAAGGACCGGACGGCCAGATCGTGCCCGACTTGGCGCGGCGCCTTCCCGGCCGCGGCGTATGGGTCACCGCAGAGCGCAGTGCCGTCGCCGAAGCGGTCAAGCGCAAAGCGTTTGCAAGAAGCTTGAAGCGGCAGGTATCGGTGCCGCCCGACCTGCCGGACCTGGTGGAGCGGCTGCTGGAGAAGCGTGCGTTGGACGCGCTGAGCCTCGCCAACAAGGCTGGTCTCGTGATTACAGGCTTCACCCGGATTGAAGCGGCGATTGCTTCGGGCACTGTTGCCGTATTGCTGCACGGCCGCGAGGCCGCGGCAGATGGCGTCGGTAAATTGAATCGCCGTTTTCAAGCGGTTTGCCGGCAGAAGGGAAAACCGGCGTTGATCATTCAGGAGTTGACCGTCGAGCAAATGAGCTTGGCCTTAGGACGGTCGAATGTGGTACATGCTGCACTGGGCGCAGGCGGCGGTACGACGAATTTCCTGAACGAAGTTGGCCGATTGACCCGATACCGGTCGGGCAAGCCGGCTTTGAACATCGAATCGGCGGCCGGGTGACGGTCGCACAGGGGACGTTTGGACAGGCAAGGCATGAGCGAAACAAAAGAGACCACTGAGAAGACCGTGCTGACAGGCGCGCGCAAGCCGCTCAGCCTGAAGCGCACCGTCGAGTCCGGGCACGTGCAGCAGAAGTTCAGCCACGGCCGGTCGAAATCGGTGGTGGTCGAGAAAAAGAGGAAGCGGACACTCCCGGGGCAGGAGCCGGAGGAAACTCCGGCTGCGATCGCCGCCGCTCAGGCACGCCTGCGCCAACAGGCCGCCCAGCGGCGTGCTGCAGCAGCGCCTCAGAAAGCTGAGGAGCAGCCGCAGCCCCGGCCGAAAACTCTGCGCACGCTCTCCGAGGAGGAGCAGCTTGCGCGCGCGAGGGCGCTCGCCGCAGCGCAGGCGCGTGAGCTCGAGGAGCAGCGTGCTCGCGAGCAGCGCGAGCGCGAGGAGGCGGAGCGCCGCCGTCGCGAGGAGGAGCGCAAGGCCGCTGCCGAGCTGGAGCAGGCTGCCAAGCCGGAGGCGCCCGAAAAGCCGGAGAGCGCCGAGGCCGCCGTAGAGGCTGCTGCGCCGCCGACGGCTGAGGCCCCGGCTGCAGAGGCGCCTGCGCCTGAACCGGAGGTCAGCAAGGCTCCCGAAACGCCGACTCCCCCTGCCGAAAAGGAGAGAGCGCCGCGGACCGAAGAGGTTCCGCAGGTCTTGGCACAGCCCATCGGCATGACGCGGCCGATCATCGTGTCGCGTCCGGAGCGGCCGAAGCCCGTCGAAGCACCCAAGAAAGCTGAGCCCGAAGCTCCCAAGCGTGCCGTTAAGGACGAGGATCTTGCAGATCTCGACGAGGAGGAGGTCCGCGCCAAGAAGAAGGGCGGCAAGCTCGCCCGGGCTCCCATCAAGGGTGCTGAAGAGACTCGCCTGCGCGGCAAGCTGACGATCACGAACGCTTTCGACGAGCGCCAGCGGGAGCGGTCACTTGCTTCGCTGAGACGCCGCCGTGAGCGCGAGAGACTGCGTGCGATGGGCATCCCCCAGACGCGCGAGAAGGTCGTTCGCGAGGTGGTCATCCCCGAGGCGATCACGATCCAAGAGCTCTCGAACCGCATGTCGGAGCGCGCCGTCGACGTCATCAAGTTCCTGATGAAGCAGGGCGAGATGCACAAGATCACGGACGTGATCGACGCCGACACGGCCGAGCTCATCGTGCAGGAGTTCGGGCATATTCCGAAGCGCGTCTCCGAGGCGGACGTCGAGGAAGGCTTCCTTGGCCCCGAAGACGCGCCAGAGACGCTCAAGCCGCGGCCGCCCGTTGTCACCATCATGGGTCACGTCGACCACGGAAAGACTTCGCTGCTCGACGCCATTCGTCAGACCAACGTTGCGGCTGGCGAGGCTGGTGGCATCACCCAGCACATCGGCGCGTATCAGGTGAAGACGCAGGCCGGCGAGACGATCACCTTCATCGACACGCCGGGCCATGAGGCGTTCACCGCCATGCGTGCCCGCGGCGCCAAGGTGACGGACATCGTCGTGCTGGTGGTCGCGGCGGACGACGGCGTGATGCCCCAGACCGTTGAGGCAATCAATCACGCACGCGCGGCTGGCGTGCCGATCATCGTGGCCATCAACAAAATCGACAAGCCCGATGCCGATCCCAATCGGGTGCGCACGGAGTTGCTGCAGCACGAGATCGTCGTCGAAAGCATGTCGGGTGACGTGCTCGAGGTCGAGGTTTCGGCCACGAAGCGCATCAACCTCGACAAGTTGCTCGAGGCGATTTCGCTCCAGGCCGAGCTGCTCGAGCTCAAAGCCAACCCGGACCGCTCTGCGGAAGGCTTCGTAATCGAGGCGAAGCTGGAGCGCGGGCGTGGCCCGGTCGGCACGCTGCTCGTCCAGCGCGGCACGCTGCACGTCGGCGACATCGTCGTTGCCGGCACCGCCTGGGGCCGCGTGCGCGCCATGATCAACGACAAGGGCGAGAACGTGAAGGAAGCCGGTCCTTCGGTGCCGGTGGAGGTCCTGGGCTTCGACTCGGCTCCTGAAGCAGGCGACCAGTTCGCAGTTGTCGAGAGCGAAGCCCGCGCCCGCGAGATCACCGAGTACCGCATCCGTAAGCGTCGCGAGACGCTGGGCTCTGTCGGTACCGCCCGCACCCTCGAGCAGATGATGCAGCAGCTCAAGGAAGCGGGGAAGAAGGAGTTCCCGCTGGTCATCAAGGGTGACGTGCAGGGCTCCGTCGAAGCCATCGTCGGCTCCTTGAAGAAGATCTCGACCGAGGAGGTCGAGGCTCGCGTGATCCATGCGGGCGTCGGCGGTGTCACCGAGTCGGATGTCGCTCTGGCGCAGACGGCCGGTGCGGTCATCATCGGCTTCAACGTGCGCGCCAACGCACAAGCCCGAGCGGCTGCAGAGCGCGAGGGCGTCGAAATCCGCTACTACAACATCATCTACGATCTCGTGGATGACGTGAAAGCGGCGATGTCCGGCCTACTGGCGCCCACCGTGCGCGAGGTCTTCCTGGGCAACGCCGAGGTTCTCGAGGTGTTCAACATCTCGAAGGTCGGCAAGGTGGCTGGCTGCCGTGTCACCGAAGGCAAGGTGGAGCGCGGTGCCAAGGTTCGCGTGATCCGCGACAACGTGGTGGTGCACGAAGGAACACTGGCATCCTTGAAGCGGTTCAAGGACGAGGTAAAGGAAGTCCCGGCGGGGCAAGAGTGTGGTATGGCTTTTGCCAACTACCAGGACATCCGCGTCGGCGACGTGATCGAGTGCTACAACGTCGAGACCATCAAGCGGACCCTTTGATCGCTTGAAGTGCATTGGGTTCGGCGGGTGCGGGCTGGTTCCGCGCTCGCCGTCGCATCCTTTGGAGGCTGAGCCGGTTCGAGCCCGGTCGGTAGAACCATGTCGAAAAATCCATTTTCCCGCTCAGGCCCAACGCCGCGCCAACTCAGAGTTGGAGAGGTGATCCGTCAGGCCCTTTCCGAGCTGCTAATCCGCGGTGAGATCTACGACGAGGTGATCAGCTCACACATGATCACCATCTCGGAGGTGCGGATGTCGCCTGATTTGCGGTTGGCGACGATCTATGTGATGCCGCTGGGTGGCAGGGATATAGATCAGGTGATGGCTGCACTTGAGCGAAATAAGCGGTTCCTCCGCGGAGCCATAGCCAAGGCCGTCAACCTCAAGTTTGCCCCTGAGATCCGCTTCCGCAAAGACGAGAGCTTCGACACCGGCCAGCGCATCGACCAGCTACTCGACAGCCTGAAGCAGCGCTAAAGGGCCGGATAAGCACGCAGTAAGAAACCTCGGGAAGTAGAAATGGCGCGCCCGAAAAGAGGCAATCCGATCCATGGCTGGCTCGTTCTCGACAAGCCAAAAGGCATGACGTCCACTCAGGCCGTCGCGATCGTCAAACAGCTTTACGATGCGCAAAAGGCCGGTCACGCTGGCACGCTCGACCCGCTCGCGACCGGCATTCTTCCTATCGCCCTGGGCGAGGCGACGAAGACCTGCGCCTTTGCCGTCGAGAGCGAGAAGGCCTATCGGTTCACTGTCCGCTGGGGCGCGGAGACCAACACCGACGACGCCGAGGGCGAGGTCGTCAAGACGAGCGATAAGCGCCCCTCGCCTGCCGAGATCGAGGCCATTCTTCCTCGCTTCACAGGCGAGATAAGCCAGGTTCCGCCTACCTTCTCTGCGATCAAGGTCAACGGCGAGCGTGCCTACGATCTCGCGCGTGACGGCGAAATTCCGGTGTTGGAGCCGCGGATCGTCTTGATCGAGGAGCTCAAGGCCGTCGAGTTTCCGGACGAAAGCACAACCGTCTTCGAGGCGATCTGCGGTAAGGGCGCCTACGTGCGCGCGCTGGCGCGCGATATGGGCCGCGAGCTTGGCTGCTATGGGCACGTGACCGAGCTGCGCCGCACTCGGGTCGGGCCGTTCAGTGAGGACATGGCCGTTGCGCTGTCGGATCTGCAGGAGGCGAGCAAGCTGGACGCCGCAATGGACTTCCTCAAGGTCAAGCTGCTGCCCGTGGAGGCCGCGCTCGAAGAGCTGCAGCGGATCAACCTGAGCCCGGCGGACGCATCGCGCGTGCGGCGCGGCCAGAGCGTTCTGATCCGTGGCCGGGATGCCCCCATTCTGAGCGGCGAGGCCTACGCGATGTCCAAAGGACAGCTCGTCGCCCTGGGCGAGCTGACCAAAGGCGAGTTCCGCCCGACGCGCGTCTTCAACCTGAGTTGATTTTTCACTCGCATGCCGCCGTGCGACCGCGAGAAACTGCTCGCCCTTGACCACTGTTAGTGTATAACGGCCCAGCACGGGCGAAGCAGGCCCGTGTTTCTCTTTGCGACCCTGCTGGACGACATCCCGGCCGTGGCCGCAGACGGTCCCACAGGACCCAATGTGAAGCTTTGAGGATGAGGAGATAACCCGATGTCGATTACACCCGAGCGCAAGCAGGAGATTATCCGGGAGCATGCGACAAAGCCCGGGGACACCGGCTCCCCCGAGGTGCAGATCGCAATCTTGACGGAGCGGATCAACCAGCTCACCGAGCACTTCAAGGTCCACAAGAAGGACAACCACTCGCGTCGAGGGCTGCTAAAGATGGTCGGGCAACGCCGGCAGCTGCTCGACTACCTGAAGCGCAAAGACGAGGCGCGCTACCAGAGAATCATCGATAAACTCGGCATTCGCCGCTGAGCAAAAAAGACAGCAGGCGGCAACAAGGCCGTCTGCTGTATATTCGTCGCCGGGTCGGCCCGGCCGGCATGCATTGGAGGACCACCGCTGGTGGCAGAGAGCTCGAAGAGACCGCCGCCTAAGCCGATTGAACCGCCTTGGTCCGGCGTCCGCTCCCGCGATGGCTCCAAGTGGAAGCTTGTGCCGAGGGCGGCACAAGTTCAGAGCGACTCAAGTTCGAAAGACGCAAGATGTTCGACATTCATCGTGTAGAAATTGAATGGGGCGGGCGAAAGCTCAGGCTCGAGACGGGGCAATTGGCTCGCCAGGCCGATGGCGCTGTGCTCGCCCAATATGGTGAAACGACTGTCCTGGCCACCGTTGTTGCCGAAAAGGAAGTCCGCCCGGGAGTGGATTTCTTTCCGCTGACGGTGAACTACCAGGAGAGGACATACGCAGCAGGAAAAATCCCCGGCGGCTACTTCAAGCGCGAAGGCCGCCCAACCGAAAAGGAAACCCTGACCTCCCGCCTGATCGATCGCCCAATCCGGCCACTCTTCGTCGAAGGCTTCAAGAACGAGACGCAGGTCATCGCGACCGTTCTCTCGTTCGACAACGAGAACGATCCCGACATCGTCGCCATGATCGCCTCGTCGGCGGCGCTCACGCTGTCCGGCGTGCCGTTCCTCGGGCCGATCGGCGCGGCCCGTGTCGGCCTGATCGACGGCGAGCTCGTGCTCAATCCGCTCATCGACGAGATGGAGAAAACGAAGCTCGACCTCGTGGTCGCCGGCACCCAAGAGGCGGTCATGATGGTCGAGAGCGAGGCCCACGAGCTCTCCGAGGATAAGATGCTCGAGGCCGTCATGTTCGGCCACAGGCACTTCCAGCCTGTGATCCAGGCCATCATCAAGCTGGCCGAGACCGCCGCCAAGGAGCCGTGGGAGTTCGAGATCCCTGACAAGTCGAAATACAAGGATCGCGTAAAGGAGCTCGCCGAAGCGGAGCTGCGCCAGGCTTACTCGATCACCGAAAAGCAGAAGCGTCGGGAGATGGTGGAGGCGATCCGCCAGAAGGTCTTCGCGGAGCTGCTTCCTCCCGATGATCCAGCCGATGCCGTTCTGCTCGCCGATGTTTTCAAAAGCCTCGAGCAAGAGATCGTTCGCGGTAACATCCTGAAAACCGGAAAGCGCATCGATGGGCGCGATCTGAAGTCGATCCGGCCGATCATGGCTCAGGTCGGCGTACTGCCGCGCACGCACGGATCTGCTCTGTTCACGCGCGGTGAAACGCAGGCGCTCGTGGTGGCCACGCTCGGCACCGGTGAGGATGAGCAGTACGTGGATACGCTGGAGGGCACAAAGAAGGAGCGATTTATGCTCCACTACAACTTCCCGCCCTTCTCCGTCGGCGAAACAGGCCGTATCGGCTCGCCAGGGCGGAGGGAGATCGGGCACGGAAAGCTCGCTTGGCGCGCCCTCAACCCGCTCATTCCGTCCCCTGAGGAGTTCCCCTACACGATCCGCGTCGTGTCCGAGATCACGGAGAGCAACGGCTCGTCATCGATGGCAACCGTCTGCGGATCGTCGCTCGCGATGATGGATGCGGGCATTCCCTTGAAGCGGCCGGTGGCCGGCATCGCGATGGGTTTGATCAAGGAGAACGACTCGTTCGCGGTGCTCTCGGACATTCTCGGCGACGAGGACCATCTCGGCGACATGGACTTCAAGGTTGCCGGAACCTCTGAAGGCATCACGTCGCTGCAGATGGACATCAAGATCACCGGCATCACCGAGGAGATCATGCGCGTCGCGCTCGCGCAGGCGCGCGAGGGCCGGATGCATATCCTTGGAGAGATGGCGAAGGCCCTTGGCGAGGCTCGCCCCGAGCTGGGTGAGCATGCCCCGCGCATCGAGACCATCCGTATTCCGACAGATAAGATCCGTGAGGTGATCGGCACCGGCGGCTCCGTCATCCGCTCCATCGTCGAGGAGAGCGGCGCCAAGATCGACATCGAGGACGACGGGACCGTGAGGGTGGCGGCGCCCAAGCGCGAAGCGATCGAAGCCGCAATAAGGCGCATCCGCGAAATCGCGTCCGAGCCCGAGGTCGGCGAGATCTACAAGGGCAAGGTCGTGAAGATCATGGACTTCGGCGTGTTCGTGAACTTCTTCGGCTCCCGCGACGGTCTTGTGCACATCTCGCAGCTGACGCCGAAAGGACGCCCGAACTCACCGCATGAGGTCGTCAAGGAAGGCCAGGAAGTCTACGTGAAGCTCCTGGGCTTCGACGATCGCGGCAAGGTGCGCTTGTCCATGAAGGTTGTCGATCAGCAAACCGGCAAGGAGATCCCGCAGGAGCCGCGCCCCGAGGGAGAGGAAGGAGCCGAAGCGCGGGCAGATCGCCGCGACCGGCGGGATCGCCGCCGCGATCGCGAGGCAGGCTGATCATGAGCGGGTTGCACATGTGAAAGGGGCTGGAGGGAAGGTTCCCCCGGCCCCTTTTTGTTGAGCTCGTTTACTTGCGGAAATTAGCGCCAGCGCCAGACGCAGACGAGTTCACCGCGTCTCCGGAAACAATGCCTGTATCTCGCTCCTCGCCGCGGGCCGCAGGAAGCGGGCCGGAAGTTTCTTCCGACGTGACGATGCCACCACCCGCGCCCAGGCCAGCGGGCGCAATAGCGATGGCGGCCGTGGACCTGATCCACAAGGGTCTCAGCACCGTTGGTGGCACCCTTCAACTGGCCAGGGCTGGCTGGCGCCGCCTGCCCGGCGGATAGAGCGAGGCCGAGGCCAAGAACGGCTCCGGCACACGTAATGACTAGACGACGACTCATCGAACCTCTCTTCTTACAATGATTGTTCCTGGTGGAATAACCGTCACTGCAAAGAGAAGTTTCGAGGGTTACTGAATTTGATCGGTTTTGAATTAGCGTAAATGGAAATACTTAATTGATGGCGAGTGGTTCCAAGCTTATTGGAAAGCGGAATCAAAGAAAATCCGACAACCGCTTGAATCGATTGGCATCCGGCCAAAATACTTGTGCCAATTCGTTGGTCGAGGCCGGTTCTCCTGTGGTCAAAAGGGTGAGCGTCGGGGGCGAACCATCCTGAGTTGCATATTCAGGGTGTCGGGTCAGGTAATCCTCCAGGCTATCAGCCACGACTTCGGGCTGTGAGAGGATGCGGGTCGATCCCGGCAAATGACGCCGGAAAATATGCTCGATCAACGCGTAATGGGTGCACCCGAGGATAGCCTCATGGGGCGTCTCGCCTTCGAGCGTACTCATCAGGCTGCCCACAGCCTCCGCCACCATCCGCTCCAATTCGGACTCGGGCCTGGCACTCTCGATCGCCCCGGCAAGGTCGGGACAGGCCTGTTGCACCACCCGCACCCGAGGGCACCGCTTCCGGATTTCTTGCGGATAGACGCCGGATGAAATCGTTCGCTGTGTGCCGAACACCGCGATCACGTCCGTCTTGTACTTCTGAGGGTACTGCGGTGTCGAAACGGCCCACGCGGTCTGCGTTGCTGCCTCAACCGTGGGTGCCACGATACCGAGAACATTGTGGCCCGAATATCCTGAACTCCGGAGCCATTCCTGCTGCAGCCGCCGCAACGCCACGGCCGTCGCCGTATTACAGCCGAGGATGACCAGCCGGCAGCCTTGCCTGAACAGGTGCTCAACACCGGCCCGGGTCAGCTCCACGATCTGGTCGGAGGGGCGGTTGCCATAAGGCACATGGGCCTGATCGCCGAGATAGACGAACGAAAGCTGCGGAAAGCGTTTCACCAGCGCCCGCAGCACCGTCAGCCCCCCAAGGCCGGAATCGAAAACACCTATCATGTTGAGACGCCATGCCACGCCGCACCCGAGACTGCAACACGAGTATGTCCGAGTGGGGTCAAGATCAGGTAAGTTCAGGCCCAAACCTGACCCAGCTGGTCACTCCTTCGACCACTTGCCTTCATCGAGCCCCAGTAAGTCCCACGTGCGGCGCATGTGATCGGGCAGCGGTGCCGTTACGTCGATCTTTCCGCCGCGGGGATGCGGGATGACGAGACGGCGGGCGTGGAGATGAAGCTTGGGCTCGATCCCCTCCACCGGTAGGTCCAGGCCGCCTTCGTACTTGCTGTCGCCCACAATCGGGTGGCCGATGATCGACATGTGCGCGCGCAGCTGATGCTGGCGGCCGGTAACTGGCTTCAGAGACACCCACGCAGCCTTCGTGCCAACACGATCGATCACCGCGTAATACGTGGTTGCGTGCATGGCCTTGTCCTGCTCGCCAGGGCCCGCTTTCCGCACGCGGTCCCCCTCGGGACCTGTGGTCTTGACGAGCGCCGCTTCCACCTTCCCCTGCGGGGGTTTCGGCACACCCTTCACCAGCGCCCAGTAGGTCTTGGCTGCGGAGCGCGTCTGAAACACGCGGCCGAGCTTGGCGGCGATGTCGCGGCGCTTGGCGACGAGGAGAACGCCCGTCGTGTCGCGGTCGAGGCGGTGGACGAGCCGCGGCCTGTCGCCGAAGCGGTCGATCATGCCCGCGAGCAGGCCGTCAATGTGCCGCTTCGTGCCCGTGCCGCCCTGCACGGCGATGCCGTACGGCTTGTTGAGGACGAGCACATCATCGTCCTCATAGAGGATCATGCGCTCGATGAAATCGCGGTCCGCCTTGGAGAGGCCCGGCGGCGGCACGACAGAGGGGCCGTGCTTCGGCGGCATGCGCACGACCTTGGGCACACGGACCTGATCGCCGGCCTCGAGCCGATCACCGCCTTGCACCCGGCGGCTGTTCACCCGCACCTGGCCGGTGCGGAGCAGCTTTTGCAAATACGTATAGGTGACCTGCGGAAAATGGCTGCGGAACCAGCGGTCGAGCCGCATGCCGGACTCATCCGGCTTGACGGTCAGCGTCTCGACCCGATCGCTTGTGCGCTCTTCGTTCACAACAGCTTCTTTCATTGGATTAGCGCCCGCGTTCCGGCGAGGCCCACCCAGCATGCCGCAAGCGAAAGCAGGACGGAGCTACCGGCGTAAGTCAACGCGCTCCCAAATGATCCTCGCTCCAGCATTGAGATGACTTCGATCGAATACGCCGAAAAAGTTGTGAAGCCACCAAGAATGCCGGTGAAGATGAAAACCCGAAGACCGGCGCCATCAGGGAAGCGCTCCAACAGCAGCGCCGAAAGCACGCCTATGAGCAGGGAGCCCACGACATTCACCGTCAGCGTTGCCCAGGGGAACGAGGCACCCAACCGGCGTGTAAACTCGGCATAGACCAGATAGCGTGCGCCCGCACCGAGCGCGCCGCCGGCACTGGCGAGCAGCAAATACTTCATCATTCCCGATACAGGGCCTTTGGCCGGCACCCGCAATCCTCAGCTTAAGTTTGGAGTTCTTGAAACACCCACGCGGCCCCTCTTCCGTGGGCAATCGCGCGCAGTCTGGCTCCACAGACCCTATTGCCACGCGGGATCACGATCGCTGGCCCTGGCCAGAACACGCCAGGGTGCTTTCACCACGACGCTTGGGTGGAGCAAGCCCGCCTTATAGATGGAGACGATCTGAAGAGCAAAGGCAGAACGGCCCCGGACTACAATTCACTTTGCCTCTCGAAATTGCCAAGCCACCAGCCAATCGCCCATCCGATGGCGAGGGCTAGAAGGTTCACGCCCATGAAGACGATGTCGTGCAGGTTGGCGACCTCGTCCGGACTCTCGAAGGTCATGCGCTCCACGACCCACGTCGCCACGTGCGAGCTGATGAACACCGTTGCCGCTGCCGCGGCTACGATCGCGAAAATCATCGCGATGAGATAACGCATCAGGCGTGCTCCTTGTCAGGTGGATGCGTCCGCGGCGCGGTGCACTCGCTCACTTCACCTCCCAGAACCAGATCTCTCGCGCCTCGGCGTAATTGGAGTAGTAGCCGAGCCAAGAGAACCACTCCATCAGCCACTTCGCGGACGAGCGGTAGCCGTTCCAGACGTCGATATGGTCGCCGGTCGGATTGCCCACCGGGTCGAAGCTGCGGCGCCAATAGTCCTGGATGAAAATGATACCGGTGCGGCCGAATATCTTCGGGTAGAACTTCGCTGCATCGGGACCGCTGATGACCTCACGGGGGCCGACGCCGGGAAGATTGGCTCGATTGATGGCGTTGGCTAGCTGAGTGGCATTGATGAAATGCATCTCATCCCGCGGGTGCACGGCGCAATGCGCACATCCCGGTAGCTGGTTCGCGGTCACGCCAGCACGCTTCAGCGCCACTCCCATCCGGATAGCGCACTGGTTCGCGAATACAGGGAAACCACGGGCAACGCTGGTGCCTTCCAGGTTCGTCAGGTCACGTGGCGCAATGCACGGTGACTGAACGGACTCGTTGATCGGGTGCCCATACCAAAGGTCACGGAACGTGACCATGATGCCCCTCCCCACTGCTTTTTGCCAGGGGGCACACTACACCAATTGCGCGGGGCACGAACAGTCTCGCGATGCCATCCGAAGGGCGCCTGTCGCGAGAGATCTATGTCGCTCCTGACGTCTTCGTCTCTCGCTCCTGACGACGTCTGCGCAATTCCGCGAAATAGGCGAGGCGCTTGCGAATTTCGCGCTCGAACCCACGCTCGGGAGGATCGTAGAACTGCTGCCGCTCCATCCCGTCCGGGAAATAGTTCTGGCCGGAAAATCCTTCTGGGGTGTCGTGGTCGTACTCGTAGCCTGCCCCGTAACCGACCTCGGCCATCAACCGGGTCGGCGCATTCAGAATGTGCTTGGGCGGCATGAGGCTGCCACCATCCTTCGCGGCCCGCATGGCGCGTTTGTGAGCAACGTACGTGGCGTTCGACTTCGGCGCCACGGCCAGATAGATCGTCGCCTGCGCCAGGGCCAGCTCGCCCTCGGGGCTGCCGAGGAAGTCGTACACATCTTTGGCCGCGAGCGCCTGCACCACGGCGTGCGGATCTGCGAGGCCCACATCCTCGACGGCCATACGCACCAGACGGCGGGCGAGATACAGCGGGTCCTCGCCGGCATCGAGCATGCGCGCGAGCCAATAAAGGGCCGCATCCGGATCAGAGCCGCGCACAGACTTATGCAGCGCACTGATCAGGTTGTAGTGACCATCGCGGGACTTGTCGTAGAGCGGCGCACGGCGTTGAACGAGGCTGGTCAGCTCGTCGCGCGTCAGCGGCTTGGCCCCGACGGGAACCGCAGCGAACATCTCCTCCGCAAGGTTCAGCACCGCCCGGCCATCGCCATCGGCCATCGCGATCAAAGCTTCGCGCGCCTCTTGATCGACCGGCAACGGACGCCCTTCCTCCGCCTCTGCGCGGCGCAACAGCTCCGACAAGGCCGCCTCGTCGAGCCGATGGAAGACCAGCACAGTCGCCCGCGACAGCAACGCCGCGTTGAGCTCGAACGACGGGTTCTCCGTGGTTGCGCCGACCAGCGTGATCGTCCCGTCTTCCATGTAGGGCAGGAAGCTGTCCTGCTGCGAGCGGTTGAAGCGATGGATCTCGTCGATGAAGAGCAGCGTGCCCTTGCCGGCAGCGCGGCGCGCCTTGGCACGATCGAACGCCTTCCTGAGATCCTGGACACCGGTGAAAATGGCAGAGAGCTGCTCGAACTCGAGCGCCGTTTCGTTCGCCAGCAGCCGGGCCACGGTCGTCTTGCCCGAGCCCGGCGGGCCCCAGAAGATCATGCTTTGCAAGCGGCCGGAGCGCACCATGCGGGTCAGCGTGCCGTCAGGCCCGACGAGATGATCCTGCCCGACCACTTCGCTCAGCTTCTTCGGCCGCAGCTTGTCGGCGAGTGGCTGCGGCGGTCGTTTCTCCAGTCCTGCTGCCTGAAAGAGATTGCTCAATTGCTTCTTCACCCCATGAACTGAAACTGCAGTATTCGCTCCTCGCGCTTGACCGTAATTCGCCAGACCCGGGGTCGCGACTTCAGAATCCGGTCGAGATCCGTCACGTCGTCGACCGCCTCATTTCCAACGCGCAAGATGATGTCGCCCGGGCGGAAGATGTTCGCCGCCGTCGAGCCGCTGCGCACTGAGAGCACGACCACGACACCCTCCTGGTCCTCGAGCCCCAGCTCCTCGGCAAGCGAGGGGAGCAGATTGGCGACGCGTGCCCCATCGAACGGATGCGGCCCCGAAAGGTTGCGAACATCCTCGCGCATCGGCGCTGGTGCTGTCCTAAGCGGCAAGATAAGCGTCAGACGCTTCCGCTTTCGGATCACGTCGACGCGTGCCGTATTGCCGATGCCCCGGGTCACGAGGCGATAGTATACGGCACGCTGATCGGCCACCTCGAAGCCGTCCACCGCCACGATGACATCACCCGGCTCGATGCCGGCCTCTGCCGCTGGGCCGTTCGGGTAAACCCGCGTGACAAGAGCCCCTGCTACGCGATTGAGACCGAGGCTCTCCGCAATGTCACGCGTGACAGCTTCCAGGCGTGCACCGAGCCACGGCCGTTCCACCTTACGCCCGGTCAGCGCGCTTTCCACATAGATGCGGACGAGGTTGGCCGGGATCGCGAAGCCGATGCCGTGCGAGGCGCCGGTCTTCGAAAAGATTGCCGTGTTGATGCCAACAAGCCGACCCTGCATGTCGACCAGCGCGCCACCCGAGTTGCCCGGATTGATGGCAGCGTCGGTCTGAATGAAGACCTGGGCGTCGGACCGCGCGACCTCCGTTCGCGCCAGCGCCGAGATGATGCCGCTCGTCACCGTTTGTCCCACGCCGAATGGGTTGCCGATGGCCAGCACCAGGTCGCCAACCTCCAGCGCATCGGAGTCGGCGAGCTCAAGAGTGGGAAATCTCTCGCCGTTGGCCTCGATCCGCAGCACCGCGATGTCGGTCTTCTCATCCTGGAGGATGACCTTGGCGTCGAACTCCCGGCGGTCGGCCAGGGCAACACGGATCTCTGCAGATTCACCGCCGCGGATGACGTGGTAATTGGTCACGACGATGCCATCTGGGCTGACGATCACGCCTGACCCCAGCGAGTTCTGGATCCGCTCCCGCGGGATGCCGAACTCTTCGCCGAAGAAGCGGCGGAAGAAGGGGTCGTCGAACAATGGCGGAATGCTGGTCCGCACCCGGCTGCGGACGTACACGTTGACGACGGCCGGAGCGGCGCGCTTCACAATCGGCGCGTAGGAATACTGAATGGCTTCGCGCGAGGGCGGCGGTACGCGCACTTGTGCTTCGGCCGTGTTCGACACGGCCGACAAGCCCGGCAGAATTGCAAGAGCCAGAACTGCCATCTGCGGCCAGACGGACCGTTGGCGATGAATCATTGGAGCCCCCACTCCGCGTCGTTTCTTATCGATTGCCGCAACCAAAGGCTGCGACTTCGGCCACGGAAAAGATATAGACGCTTCGGGCCGCGGCATAGACGCGAAGTCAGGTGGACACATCGACGCGAAGTCAGCTCGCGCACGAGGGGCCCCTGACCGCGCGCTCATCACACTGATCGGTTAGACAGCCCTGGAATGGGACAACAGCAGGTCACGAGAGGGGATCGGCCCCAACTGTCTCTATGCCTGCACGCGCACCTTCAATATGCTCAGCACCCTAACCACGGCCGGAAGGAGCGCTCATGCCAGTTGCGCGGGTCCAACGTAAGGAGTGGCCGGCACGCAGAGACGGGAGCAACTCACAGCTGCGTCTCGATCGCGTGTAAGAAATCGACTGCGCACAGCTGCCGGTCCGAGTCGATGGTCCCGGACCGTGCCAAAGCGTAGCGTCAGCAATTCGCGCTAAGGAGAGGGACGGCCGATCAGCTTGCCGCCTGAGCCTCCTGGGCCTGCTCGCTCGCCGCGAGGCGGGCCTTGTCGTCCTTGCCCTTGGCGCTGACGTCGCGATCAACCAGCTCGATCACCGCCCGAGGAGCGCTGTCGCCAAAGCGGTAACCGGCCTTGAGCACACGGGTGTAGCCGCCGTTCCTGTCCTTGTAACGGGGGGCAAGGACATCGAAGAGCTTCTTGACCATCTCCTCGTCCCGCAGCCGGGCTGCAGCAAGCCGCCGGGAGTTGAGGTCGCCCCGCTTGGCGAGCGTGATGTAGCGATCCACCACCCGCCGCAGGTCCTTGGCCTTGGGCAGCGTCGTAATGATCTGCTCGTGGCGGATAAGTGCGGCTGCCAAGTTCGAAAGCATCGCCTGACGATGCCCGCTATGCCGGCTGAACTTCCGGCCGAGCTTCCGGTGTCTCATTGTCCTCGTCCTTCACACTGGTTGTTACGGGGAGGTTCTTTGGCCTCACCTCTAGAGCCGAAAGCGAAATAGCGAATGGGAACGGGCCTTCTCCCATTCGCTACCCGCTATTGGCCAAAGCCAATCAATACTGATCCTCGAACCGCTTCGCCAGCTCCTCGATGTTGTCAGGCGGCCAGTTCGGCACCTCCATACCGAGGTGCAGACCCATGGATGCCAGAACTTCCTTGATCTCGTTCAGCGACTTGCGGCCGAAGTTCGGAGTACGAAGCATCTCCGCCTCGGTCTTCTGGATGAGGTCGCCGATGTAGACGATGTTGTCGTTCTTGAGGCAGTTCGCCGAACGGACCGAAAGCTCGAGCTCGTCGACCTTCTTGAGGAGCGCCGGGTTGAAGGCCAGCTCCGGATGCCGCTGCTCCTCGACCTGCTTCTTCGGCTCCTCGAAGTTGATGAACACGGCGAGCTGGTCCTGAAGAATACGGGCGGCGAGCGCTACCGCATCCTCCGGCCGCACCGAGCCATCGGTCTCCACCGTCATGGTGAGCTTGTCGTAGTCGAGGATCTGGCCCTCACGGGTGTTCTCGACCTTGTAGGAGACCTTCTTCACCGGGCTATAGAGGCTGTCGACCGGGATCAGGCCGATCGGCGCGTCCTCCGGCCGGTTACGCTCGGCGGGCACGTAGCCCTTGCCGATATCCGCCGTGAACTCCATGCGCACCGACGCGCCGTCATCCAGGTGGCAGATGATGTGATCCGGGTTCAGGATCTCCACCTCCGAGCTAGCCTCGATGTCACCGGCACGAGCTGGGCCAGGCCCCTCCTTCCGGAGCACCATGCGCTTGATGCCCTCGGAATGGATCTTTAGCGCGATCTCCTTGATGTTCAGAATGATGTCCGTGACGTCCTCGCGAACACCGGGAATGGACGAGAACTCGTGCAGGACGCCGTCGATCTGGACCGTGCGGATCGCTGCGCCTTGCAGCGAGGAAAGCAGCACGCGCCGCAGCGCGTTGCCGAGCGTCATGCCGAACCCGCGCTCCAGCGGCTCCGCGATCACGGTCGCAAAGCGGTTCGCGTCGCGGCCGGGCTGGACGTTGAGCTTGGTCGGCTTGATCAGATCCTGCCAGTTTTTCTGAAGCAAATTCGCCACGGGAGGCCCTCACTAACTTAACGTGCGGCGTTGCGCGTTCTGCGCCGCGGATTCTGCGCTGTACATCTACGCCAAATGGCCCGAATTCCGTTTCGGGCCAGTTAGCATTCCTCGGATCGATTAGACGCGACGACGCTTGCGCGGCCTGCAGCCGTTATGCGGAATGGGCGTTACGTCGCGAATTGCGGTCAACTGGAAGCCGACAGCCTGCAGCGCCCTGAGCGCCGACTCGCGCCCCGCGCCCGGGCCAGAGACCTCCACCTCGAGAATTTTCATGCCGTGCTCGATGGCCTTTCTGCCGGCATCCTCAGCGGCAACCTGAGCTGCGTACGGCGTCGACTTCCGCGACCCCTTGAAACCCATCGCACCTGCCGACGACCAAGCAATCGTATTGCCTTGGGCATCGGTGATGGTGATCATCGTGTTGTTGAAGGTCGCGTTGACGTGCGCCACGCCGGAGCTGATGTTCTTGCGCTCCTTGCGGCGCACCTTCGTGCGCGCCTGTTGCTCTCTAGCCATGAGTCGTTCGGTTCCTGAAAGCTGGTGAGTTCTGTTGAAAAATCAAGCGCCTGCACAACCCGAGAGGCCGATCACGCCTTCTTCTTGCCGGCGATCGGCTTGGCCGGGCCCTTACGTGTGCGCGCGTTCGTGTGCGTTCGCTGGCCGCGGACCGGCAAACCACGGCGGTGACGTAGACCGCGGTAGCAGCCGAGGTCCATCAGCCGCTTGATGTTCATCGCCACCTCACGGCGCAGGTCACCCTCGACCACGTAGTCACGATCGATCGTCTCGCGGATCTGCATCACCTCGGCATCGGTGAGCTCGTGCACCCGCCGCTCCGGTGGAATGCCCACCTTTTCACAGATCTCTTTCGCGAACTTGGGGCCGATGCCGTGTATGTACTGCAGCGCGATAACGACGCGCTTTTGCGTTGGAATGTTAACGCCAGCGATACGGGCCACGTGTGTCTCCTCGAGTGAGCAAGCGGTCTGCCGATAGCTCCGCCCGCTACCGCCTCAGCGGGCGATAAGTTTGTGATTGGAAGCCCAACACAGCAAAGACCGGCGTCTGGTGCTCCAACACCAGCTCCAATCTCGCCAGGGTGCGGCATGTAATCGCGGTGGTTTTAACCGCTCGCATGCCTCGCGTCAACGCGCTCACCCCGCGTCAAGCCGCCACGACTTCGTCGAGGAGGCGCTCGATGTCTCGCGTCACCTCCTCGATGGGTGCCATGCCGTTGATCGACTTCAGCTTGCCCTTGGCGAAGTAGTAGCCGATCAGCGGCGCGGTTTCCTTGTAGTAGGCCATCAGCCGAGTTCTCACCGTCTCGGCGTTGTCGTCGGCGCGGCGGACGAATTCCGTTGAGCCGCACGCGTCGCAGACGCCTGGGGTCTTCGGCTGCTTGAACTTGTCATGATAGCCCGCCCCGCACTTCGCACAGGCGAACCGGCCTGATATGCGCTCGATCAGGACCGCATCGTCGACCTTGAGCTCGATGACGAGGTCGAGCTGCTTGTTCCGCTTTTCCAGGAGCTCGTCGAGGGCCGCCGCCTGTGGAAGGGTGCGCGGGAAGCCGTCGAGAATGAAGCCATTCTCGCAGTCCGGCTGTGCGATGCGCTCGTCGATGATTCCGATGACCAGCTCGTCCGGGACCAGCTGGCCGCTTTCCATGATGGGCTTGACCTTCTTGCCAAGCTCCGTGCCCGCCTGGACTGCCGCCCGCAGCATGTCTCCCGTCGACAGCTGGATCAGCCCACGAGAAGCGGCGATGGTTGCGGCCTGCGTGCCTTTGCCTGCACCTGGCGGGCCCAACAAAATGAGATTCATCGCCGCCCTCGCGTTGCTCCCCTAAGCTTCGCCTTCTTGATGAGGCCCTCGTACTGGTGAGCCAGCAGGTGGCTCTGCACCTGGGCCACCGTGTCCATCGTCACGCTCACCACGATCAAGAGTGAGGTGCCACCGAAGTAGAACGGTACCCCCGCGTAGGAGATGAGGAACTCCGGCAGCACGCAAACCGCCGACAAGTAGATGGCGCCGACCACCGTGATGCGGGTGAGGACGTAGTCGATGTACTCGGCCGTCTTCTGCCCCGGCCGATACCCCAGGATGAAACCGCCGTACTTACGCAGATTCTCCGCGGTCTCCTGCGGATTGAACACCACGGCCGTGTAGAAGAACGTGAAGAACACGATCAGCGCCACGTAGATGATGAGGTGCAGCGGCTGACCTCGACCAAGCGCCGCAACGATCGTGTTGAGCCATTCCGGTCCCTGCCCAGACATGAACTGCGCCGCCGTGATCGGCAGCAGGAGCAGCGACGATGCGAAGATAGGGGGAATAACGCCCGATGAGTTAAGCTTCAGCGGCAAGTGCGAGCTGTCACCCTGGAATATCCGGTTGCCGATCTGTCGCTTCGGATACTGGATCGGAATCCGGCGCTGTGCCCGCTCCATGAAGACGATCACGACGACGACCAGCAGCATCAGCGCCAGCAGAAGAAGCAGCATGATCGTCGACAGCGAGCCCGTCCGTGCCAGCTCGAAGAGTGCGGCAATGGCACTCGGCAAGGTCGCCACGATGCCCGCGAAAATGATCAGCGAGATGCCGTTCCCGACCCCGCGCGCGGTTATCTGCTCGCCGAGCCACATCAGGAACATGGTGCCGCCGACCAGCGTAACGACGGTCGTCAGCCTGAAGAACCAACCTGCCTCGATGACAACAGCGCCGCTGGCCGCTCGTGTTCCCTCGAGACCTATCGCAATGCCGTAGGCCTGGAACGCCGCCAATACGACCGTCAGGTAGCGGGTGTACTGGTTGATCTGCTTACGGCCCTGCTCGCCCTCCTTCTTCAGCTGCTCAAGCGTCGGATTGATCGACGACATGAGCTGCATGATGATCGAGGCCGAGATGTAGGGCATGATGTTGAGCGCAAAGATCGCCATGCGCTCGACGGCACCGCCGGCGAACATGTTGAACATGCCGAGGATGCCGCTCTGGCTCGACTGGAAGGCCTGCGCGAAGGCCACCGGATCGACGCCCGGAATCGGGATGAATGTGCCAAGCCGATAGACGACGAGCGCACCCAGCGTGAACCAGATGCGCTTCTTCAGCTCCTCGGCCTTGGCAAAGGCGCCGAAATTCAGATTTGCTGCCAGTTGTTCGGCGGCGGATGCCATTTTCGCTAAATCTCCCGAGAAACCGACACGGCCCGACAGCAGTCAGTGCACAAGCCTTACGAGCCGCGTCCCTGGCGCCGCCTGCCTGTTGCCCTCTCAACGCATCGGCCCGGCGCTGGCAGCAAGATAACGCGGGACGACCTTCGCCCGAAAGGTGCTGAGCCCTGCTTGGGCCGGGTCTATTCGCCGCTCTTGTTCCCTTTGCCCGAAGCAGACTCGATCAGCTTGACCGAGCCGCCAAGCTTCTCAACCGCCTCACGGGCCGAAGCCGTGGCATGGTTCACGGTGATCTCGACTTTTGTCTTGAGCTCACCGGTGCCGAGCAGCCGCACCCCGTCCTTTGGCCGCCGCACAACGCCCGAGGAAACAAGCACCTCAAGGTCGATGGGCTTGGCGGGATCGATCTTGCCTGCATCGATCGCCTGCTGCAGGCGGCCAAGGGTCAGCTCATTCCACTTTTTCCGCTGCCACTTGTTGAAGCCGCGCTTTGGCAGGCGGCGATAAAGCGGCATCTGGCCGCCTTCGAACCCTCCCAGGCTCACGCCCGCGCGCGACTTCTGCCCCTTCACGCCACGGCCGGCCGTCTTGCCCACGCCCGAGCCTATGCCGCGGCCAACGCGAACGCGCACCTTGGTCGCGCCGGGATTATCCCTCAGTTCATTGAGGCGCATGAATATCTCTCCCAGACGTCTCAGGCCTGCTCGTCGATGATGCGGACGAGATGCCGGACTTTGTTGATCATTCCGCGCACGGCGGGAGTGTCCTCCAGCGTGCGGCGACTGTGACGCTTGGTGAGCCCGAGACCGATGAGCGTCTGCATCTGACGCTCGGGACGGCGGCACGGGCTGCCGATCCGCTCAACCGTAATCGTCTTACCGGATTTGCTTGCCATAGCACGTCATTCCGTTCGGCGATCCTGCAGCCTTGCCACAGGCATTGCACTGTCGTCTTAAGCTTCTGCCGACGTCGTCGTCTCGACCTCGGACATTCCGTCGCGACGGCGCGCAACGATCTCGCCGTATTTCTTGCCACGCCGCGCTGCGACGCTGCGCGGGTTCTCCTGCACCTTCAGCGCATTGAACGTGGCCCGTACGACGTTGTAGGGGTTCGTCGACCCCAGCGACTTGGCCACAACGTCCTGCACGCCCAGCATCTCGAACACGGCGCGCATGGCACCGCCTGCGATGATACCGGTGCCCGGAGGCGCAGACCGCAAGATCACGCGCCCGGAGCCGTGCCGGCCAGCGCTGTCGTGATGCAGCGTCCGGCCCTCACGCAGCGGCACGCGCATTAGGCTGCGGCGGGCCGCCTCGTTGGCTTTGCGGATTGCCTCGGGCACCTCGCGCGCCTTGCCATGCCCAAATCCAACGCGCCCCTTCTGGTCGCCCACGACGACCAGCGCGGCGAAGCCGAAGCGCTTGCCGCCCTTCACCACCTTGGCGACACGGTTGATGTGCACCAGCTTGTCTGAAAACTCGCCCTCGCGCTCCTCGCGATCGCGGCGGTCTCTTCCAGGAAGTCGTGCCACGGGTATTCCTTTCGTCAGAATTTCAGCCCGCCCTCACGAGCGGCGTCGGCCAGCGCCTTTACACGGCCGTGATACTTGTAGCCGCCGCGGTCGAATACGACGGCCTCGACACCGGCTTTAACGGCCCGCTCTGCCACTAGCCGGCCAACCTCGGCAGCAGCCGCCTTATCAGCGCCTGTCCGAAGCTTGCCCTTGAGCTCTTTGTCCAGACTCGAGGCAGCGGCCAATGTGTGACCCTTCGAGTCGTCGATGATCTGCGCGTAAATGTGCTTGGACGAGCGGAAGACCGAAAGCCGCGGCCGACCGTTCGCCCGCTCACGCAGCGCGCTGCGCACGCGTCGCTTGCGTCGCTCGAATTGTGTAAGCGCGCCCATGGATCCCGTCCCTACTTCTTCTTGCCTTCTTTGCGGAAGACGTATTCGCCCTGATACCGGATACCCTTGCCCTGGTACGGCTCAGGCGGCTTGTAAGCCCGAATCTCAGCGGCCACCTGACCAACCAGCTGCTTGTCGATGCCGGAGACGGTGATGATCTCCTGCCTCGCGCCACCGACCTTCACCTCGACCCCCGGCGGAATCTTGTGCACGATGTCGTGGCTGAAGCCGAGCGTGAGCTGCAATTCGTCCTTGCCCTTGAGCTGGGCGCGATAGCCGACCCCCTGGATCTCAAGCGTATGCGAGTAGCCCTCCGTCACGCCCTTGACCAGATTGGCCAAGGTCGTGCGCGACATGCCCCACATCGCCCGCGCCTGCTTGCTGTCATCGACCGGCTTGACAATGATCTCGCCGTCGCCCTGCTCGGCCCGGACCTTGTCAGGAAGCGTGAACTCGAGCTCGCCCTTGGGGCCTTTGAATTTCACCGTCTGGCCCGAGATCGTCGCCGTGACGTTCGAGGGCACCGGAACCGGCTTCTTGCCAATACGTGACATTATTCCTCTCCAGCTCCAGCGGCTTAGAACACGCTACAAAGGACCTCGCCGCCGACGTTCTCCTCGCGCGCACGCCAGTCAGACATGACGCCCTTCGGCGTGGAAAGGATCGCGACGCCGAGCCCATTCGCGACGGGCTTAAGGTCCTTCACCGACGAGTAGACCCGCCGCCCAGGCTTCGATACGCGGCTGATTTTCTTGATCGCCGGCTGGCCGTTGCTGTACTTCAGCTCGATTTCGAGGTCCGCCTTGCCACGGCCACGATCGATTTTCGTGTAGCCGCGGATATAGCCTTCCTCCAATAGCACGTCCAAAACCCGGGCGCGCAGCTTCGAGGCCGGAGTTATGACCTTCGGCAGCTTGCGCATCTGCGCATTCCGGATCCGGGTCAGCATATCGCCGAGGGGATCGTTGACCATGTCACTCGCTCCCTACCAGCTCGCCTTGACCATGCCCGGAATGAGCCCCTGGGATGCCAGCTCCCGGAGCTTGTTTCGCGACATCCTGAGCTTCCGATAATACCCTCTCGGACGACCCGTGATCTCGCAGCGATTGCGGATCCGCGTTTTCGAGGAGTTACGCGGCAACTCGGCGAGCTTCATGCTCGCCTGCATCCGCTCCGTCAGGGTCGCCGACTTGTCGCGCGCCGCGGCTTTCAGCTTCGCCCGCTTCTCGGCATACTGCGCAGCCAGCCTGCGGCGGCGGTTATTCTTCTCGATCGCACTCTTCTTTGCCATGTTTTCTCCTAAGAGCCTTTCGGCTGTTTCGCCGAGGTCCCTCAGCTACGGAATGGGAAATTGAAGCCGCGCAGCAATTCGCGCGCTTCGTCGTCGGTCTTGGCCGTCGTGCAGACGATCACGTCCATGCCCCACACCTGATCGACCTTGTCGTAGTCGATCTCGGGGAACACGATGTGCTCTTTCAGGCCGAGCGCATAGTTGCCGCGGCCATCGAAGCTCTTCGGGTTCAGCCCACGGAAGTCCTTCACGCGGGGCAGAGCGACCGTCACCAGACGATCCAGGAACTCGTACATGCGGTCGCCGCGCAGCGTCACCTTGGCACCGATGGGCATGCCCGTCCGGAGCTTGAAGGTCGCGATCGACTTGCGCGCCCGCGTCGTGACCGCCCGCTGACCGGCGATCAGCGACAAGTCGTTCACTGCGCTCTCGACCTTCTTCCGGTCACCGACCGCCTCGCCGATGCCCATGTTGAGCACGATCTTCTCGAGGCGCGGGACCTGCATCATGTTCTTGTAGTTGAACTTCTTCGCGAGCTGATCGCGCAGCACGTTCTCGTAATAGGCTTTCAGCCGCGGCTTATACCCCTCGGGGCGCGTGAACGAGCGCGCTTCGGCCGGCGCAGGCTGCGCCTGCACTTCTGCCTTGCCGGTGGTCTCGGCCTTGGCCCCCTTACCCTTGGAGGCTGCTGCTTGCCCCTTCGCCGCTTTCGTCTCGGCCATGATTTACTTCCTCTCCGGGATCAGCTCGCCCGAACGCTTCGCGTAGCGCACCTTCCGGCCGTCCTCCAGAAACTTGAAGCCGACCCGTGTCGGTGAACCATCGGCCGGATCCTCGAGCGCGAGGTTCGACAGATGGATCGGCGCTTCCTTGGAGATGATGCCGCCTTCCTGGGTCGCAGTCTGCCGCTGGTGGCGGCGGACCATGTTCACGCCACGGACGAGCGCACGATTCTCCTTCGGCATCACGGCGATGACCTCGCCGCGTTTGCCCTTGTCCCGACCGGCCATCACGATGACCCGGTCGCCTTTCTTGATCTTCAGCGACGGCATCAGAGGACCTCCGGCGCCAGCGAAATGATCTTCATGTGGTTCTTGGCGCGCAGCTCACGGGTGACCGGTCCAAAGATGCGGGTGCCGATCGGCTCTCCTTGGTTGTTGACCAGCACCGCCGCGTTGCGGTCGAAGCGAATGAGCGAGCCGTCCGGGCGGCGCACACCCTTGGCCGTGCGCACGATCACAGCCTTCATCACCTGACCCTTCTTCACGCGACCACGCGGAATGGCATCCTTCACCGTCACCACGATGGTATCGCCGATGTTCGCGTACTTCCGCTTCGAGCCGCCAAGCACCTTGATGCACTGGACGCGCCGGGCCCCGGAGTTATCGGCTACGTCGAGATTGGTCTCCATCTGAATCATCGAAACAACCCTCTCAACTCGGGCCTCAAGCTCCGGCCCTTATCCCGTCACATCGAGCTGCGCCGCTGCCGCTCTGTCGGCAATCGGCCCGCCCTCGTTCAGTTCTTGCTCCGGCCGTCACCTGTTGACGCTTTCGATGACGTACCAGCGCTTCAACTTCGATATCGGCCGCCCTTCCTGGATCCGCACCACGTCGCCGACCTTGTACGAGTTGTTCTCATCGTGCGCGTGATACTTCTTCGTGCGACGCACGGTCTTCTTCAGCAGCGGGTGCATCAGGCGGCGTTCGACTTTGACGACGACCGTCTTGTCGTTCTTGTCCGACACCACCACGCCTTGCAGGATGCGCCTTGGCATCTCTTCTCTCCTCAACCCTTCTTCTGCGCTTGAGCCCCCAGTTTCTCGCGCATGATCGTCTTGATACGCGCAATGTCGCGACGCACCTGACGAACGCGAGCCGTGTTCTCAAGCTGCCCCGAGGCGGCCTGGAAGCGCAGGTTGAACTGCTCTTTCTTCAGCTTGACCAGCTCATCATTGAGCTGATCGAGCGTCATGCTTCTAATCTCGGCAGCTTTCATTGCTCTCTCGACCTCTCAACCCACATTCGTCGGCCTCAGCCGATGCGAGCGACTACCTTTGTCTTGATCGGCAACTTTGCTGCCCCGAGCGCCAGCGCCTCTCTCGCAACCTCTTCGGATACGCCGTCGAGCTCGAACATGATGCGGCCCGGCTTGACGCGGCACACCCACAACTCCGGCGACCCCTTACCAGACCCCATGCGGACCTCGGCCGGCTTCTTCGTCACCGGAATGTCCGGAAACACACGAATCCAGACACGCCCGGCACGCTTCATGTGACGGGTGATCGCCCGTCGAGCGGCCTCGAGCTGGCGTGCCGTCACCCGGTCCGGCTCGAGCGCCTTCAGACCGAAAGAGCCGAACGTCAACGTCGTGCCGCCCTTGGCCTGCCCGTGGATGCGGCCCTTATGCGCCTTACGGAATTTCGTCCGCTTTGGTTGCAGCATGATCTTCGTCCCCGAACTTCTTAGGCGCTCGCACCCGCGCGCTCGGCCTCACGCCGGCGACCGGTACCGCCTTCTTGCAGATCAAGGGCACGCCGCTCCGAGGCCATCGGATCGTGCTCCATGATCTCGCCCTTGTAGATCCAAACCTTCACCCCGATGACGCCATAAGCCGTCTTCGCCAGGCCGTATCCGAAGTCCACGTCCGCGCGGAGCGTATGCAGGGGCACTCGGCCTTCGCGATACCACTCCGTCCGCGCGATCTCCGCGCCGCCGAGACGGCCCGCCACGTTGATGCGAATCCCCTGGGCACCGAGGCGCAACGCCGACTGCACGGCGCGCTTCATAGCCCGGCGGAAAGCCACGCGGCGCTCGAGCTGCTGAGCAATGCCCTCGGCCACCAGCGTCGCGTCGACCTCGGGCTTGCGCACCTCGACGATGTTGAGGTGCACCTCGGACGACGTCAGCTTCGACAGGTCGGCGCGCATCTTCTCGATGTCGGCGCCCTTCTTGCCGATCAGCACACCGGGGCGCGCCGTGTGGATCGTCACCCGGCACTTCTTGTGCGGCCGCTCGATCACGACCTTGGAAATGCCGGCCTGACGCTGATGCTTCATGATGTACTCGCGGATGGCGCGATCCTCATGCAGCAACTTGCCGTACTCGGCGCCATCAGCGAACCACCGGCTATCCCAGGTCCGGTTGATCCCAAGGCGGAGGCCGATTGGATTGACTTTCTGACCCATCTCTCAGGCCTCCTTCGCTTGCGCTGCTTCTTGCTTCACTTCGCGGACAATGACGGTGATCTGCGAGAACGGCTTGCGAACCATGGCGCTGCGACCGCGGCCGCGGGCGTGAAACCTTTTCATGACGAGGTTCTTGCCGACGTACGCCTCCGAGATGATCAGGTCGTCAGGGTCGAGCCCGTGATTGTTCTCGGCATTGGCGACAGCTGACATCACGCACTTGCGCACGTCCTGGGCAATGCGCTTGCGTGAGAACTCAAGGTCGGCCAGCGCGGCATTCACCTTCTTGCCACGGATCATCTGCGCGACGAGATTCAGCTTCCGCGGCGACACCCGCAGGTTCCTCGCAACTGCCATCGCCTCGTTGTCGGAGAGGCGTCGCTCACGCTTGGGCTTGCCCATCGTCTCAATCCTCGCCGCTTACTTTCTCTGCGCCTTGCGGTCGCCACTGTGCCCGGTGAACGTCCGTGTTGGCGCAAACTCACCGAACTTGTGTCCGACCATATCTTCGGTGACCAACACCGGGATGTGCTTACGGCCGTTGTAGACGCCGAACGTCAGCCCGACGAACTGAGGCAGAATGGTCGAGCGCCGGCTCCAGATCTTGATGATCTCGTTGCGTCCGGACGCGCGCGCCTTCTCTGCCTTCTTCAGCAGATAGCCATCTACGAACGGACCTTTCCAAACTGAACGTGCCACGTGTGTCTTCCTCCTACCGCCTTATTTACCCTGGTGGCGGCTCCGGATGATGTACTTCTGCGTCGCCTTGTTCTTCCGAGTACGGAAGCCCTTGGTCGGCTTGCCCCACGGCGTCGACCAGTGCTTACCACCGTTGGTGCGGCCGCCGTTCGGGTGGTCGACCGGGTTCATGGCGATCGAACGGACAGTCGGGCGGACGCCGCGCCAACGATTGCGGCCGGCCTTGCCAATGACCTGGTTCGAGTGGTCGGGGTTCGAGACCGCGCCGACCGTGGCCATGCACTCGGCCCTGACCTGCCGCGTCTCTCCCGAGCTCAGCTTCAGGATCGCCCAGCCACCGTCGCGACCAACGAGCTGCGCGTAGGAACCCGCAGACCTGGCAAGCTGCCCACCGGCGCCCGGCTTCAGCTCGACGTTATGAATGATGGTGCCGATGGGCATATTCGCGAGCGGCATCGCATTTCCCGGCTTCACGTCAACCTTCTCGCCGGAAATCACCGTGTCCCCGGCTGCGAGCCGCTGCGGCGCCAGGATATACGAAAGTTGACCATCCGGGTACTTCACAAGCGCAATGAACGCCGACCGGTTGGGGTCGTACTCCAACCGCTCGACAGTGGCGGGCTCGTTGAACCGCCGCCGGCGGAAGTCGATCAGCCGGTACGCGCGCTTATGCCCGCCGCCGATATGGCGGGTGGTGATGCGGCCGGTGTTGTTGCGGCCACCAGTCTTGGTCAAACCCTCGGTCAGCGCTTTGACCGGCGGCCCCTTCCAAAGGTGGCTTCGATCCACCAGCACCAGGTGCCGCATGCCCTCCGACGTCGGGCGATATGTTTTTAGTGCCATAACCCTGCTCCTTTACAGGCCTGTCGTGACGTCGATCGAGTGGCCTTCCTCGAGAGTCACGATGGCCTTCTTCACATCGCTCTGGAGAGCGCGCCGGCCGCGGAACTGTTTCAGCTTGCCCTTGCGGACGAGCGTGTTGACCGACTTCACTTTGACGTTGAACAGCTCCTCGACGGCCGACTTGATGATCGGCTTCGTGGCGTCCCGGCGGACATTGAAGACGACCTTGTTGAACTCCGAGGCCATGGTCGACTTCTCTGTAATCACCGGGCTGATGATCACGTCATACGGATCAATCTTTCTCGTTTTCTTCATTTGAATCGCGCCTCCAGCGCCTCGACGGCCGCCTTCGTCAGCACCAGCTTCCGACGGCGCAGGATGTCGTACACGTTGATGCCCTGGACCGGCAGCACGTCGATGTTTGGGATGTTGCGCGCCGCCCGAGCGAACTTCGGCTCCAGCTCCGCACCATCGACGATCAGGGCGTTCGACAGCTGCAGCTTCTCGAAGGCTTGCCGCAACGACTTCGTCTTGCCGTCCGCGGACTCCGCCTTGTCGAGCACGATAAGCTCGCCCGACTTCGCCTTCGCCGAAAGGGCATGACGCAGCGCCAAAGCGCGAACCTTCTTCGGCAGATCGATAGCGTGGCTCCGCGGCTTGGGCCCGAATGCCTTGCCGCCGCCCCGCCACAGCGGAACGCTCTTGTCGCCGTGCCGGGCGCTGCCGGTGCCCTTCTGCCGGTACATCTTCTTACCGGTCACGTTGACCTCAGAGCGATCCTTGGCATGGTGCGTACCCGCCATCCGCTTCAGCAGCTGGTAGCGCACCATGCGATGCAGGATGTCCGGGCGCGGTTCGAGCCCGAAAATCGCATCATCGAGCTCGATAGTGCCCGCCGCGTTTGCATCCAGCGTGGTTACGTTGGCCTGCATGACGGTCACTCCTGACTTGCGGCCGCCGCTTCGGCCGGCTTCCTGAATGCACCCGGTTTCGGCACATCGGGCGGTAACGGCCGCTTAACCGCGTCCCGCACGAGAACCCAGCCCCCCTTGTGACCGGGGACAGCCCCCTTCACCATCAGCAGCCCACGCTCCGGATCGGTCTTGACCACCAGCAGGTTCTGCGTGGTGACACGCTCGTTGCCCATGTGGCCGGCCATCTTCTTGCCTTTGAAAACCTTACCGGGGTCCTGCCGCTGGCCGGTCGAACCATGGCTGCGGTGAGAAATCGACACGCCGTGCGAGGCAGCCAGACCGCCGAAGTTCCAGCGCTTCATCGGGCCTTGGAAGCCCTTGCCGATGCTGGTGCCGGTCACGTCGACAAGCTGGCCCGGAATGAAATGATCGGCGGTCAGCTCAGCACCAACCTCGATCATATTCTCCGGCGACACGCGAAACTCCGCGACCTTCCGCTTCGGCTCGACCTTCGCGATCGCGAAATTCTGCCGCTCCGGCTTTGAGACGCGCGAAGGTTTGCGGCGGCCGGCGCCGAGTTGCAAAGCCGTGTAGCCGTGCTTCTCGACCGTCCGGTGCGCAATCACCTGGCAGTTGTCCACCTTGAGCACGGTCACAGGAATGTGCTCGCCCGTGTCAGTGAAAACACGGGTCATTCCAAGCTTCTGTGCGATCAATCCGGAGCGCATCTCGTGCGGTCCTTCCTATGAGGGTCATGCGCCGAATTCGGCAGCAGAGGACCCGATGTTTCTAAAGCTTGATCTCGACATCGACGCCCGCGGCCAGGTCGAGCTTCATCAGCGCATCAACGGTCTGCGGCGTCGGATCGACGATGTCCAACAGACGCTTGTGCGTGCGCATCTCGAACTGCTCGCGGCTCTTCTTGTCGATGTGTGGAGAGCGGTTCACCGTGAACCGCTCCTTGCGCGTCGGCAGCGGAATGGGACCGCGTACCTCGGCGCCGGTGCGTTTCGCCGTATTCACGATCTCCCGCGTCGACGCATCGAGCACGCGATGGTCGAACGCTTTGAGCCGGATACGTATGTTCTGGCCGTTCATGGTCTTCACTCACCAGTTGCGGTGAGCGCCTCCTCGAATTTTTCGGAAGCGCTCTCGCGCGCCCCCACCTAAACACGAAGTCCGGGTGGGCGGCGCCGCAGCCGCCCGTATCTCTGGCCCTTGCCTGTTACTCGATGATCTTCGTCACCACGCCAGCGCCTACCGTCCGGCCACCCTCGCGGATCGCAAAACGCTGACGCTCCTCCATCGCTATCGGCGTGATCAGCTCAACCGACAACTGAACGTTGTCCCCAGGCATCACCATCTCCGTCCCCTCAGGCAGAGACACGACACCCGTCACGTCCGTCGTCCGGAAGTAGAACTGAGGACGATAGTTCTTGAAGAACGGCGTATGACGACCGCCCTCCTCCTTCGTCAGAATGTACGCCTCAGCCTCAAACTTCTTGTGCGGCTTCACCGTGCCAGGCTTGCACAGCACCTGACCACGCTCCACCGCGTCCTTGTCGATGCCGCGCAGCAGGCAGCCCACGTTGTCGCCAGCCTCGCCCTGATCCAACAGCTTGCGGAACATCTCAACGCCGGTCACAACCGTCTTCTGCGTGTCCCGTAGCCCGACGATCTCAACCTCGTCGCCAACCTTGATCACGCCACGCTCAATACGGCCCGTCACAACCGTGCCGCGGCCAGAGATCGAGAACACGTCCTCGATCGGCATCAGGAACGGCTGATCCTTCGGACGCTCCGGTATCGGAACGTACGTGTCCAAAGCCTCCAGCAGCTTCAGGATCGCCTGGTCCGCAAGCTCGCCCTTCTCGCCGTTGAGCGCCTTGATCGCCGCTCCACGGATCACAGGAACCTCATCGCCCGGGAACTGGTACTTCGACAACAGCTCCCGAACCTCAAGCTCAACCAGGTCCAGCAGCTCAGGATCGTCCACAACATCGCACTTGTTCAGAAACACCACGATGTAGGGAACGCCAACCTGACGGGCCAGCAGAATGTGCTCACGCGTCTGCGGCATCGGGCCATCCACCGCAGAAACAACCAGAATGGCCCCGTCCATCTGCGCCGCTCCCGTGATCATGTTCTTCACGTAGTCGGCATGCCCAGGGCAGTCCACGTGCGCATAGTGCCGGTTCGGCGTCTCATACTCCACGTGGCTCGTCGCAATCGTCAATATCTTCGTCGGATCACGACGCCCCTGCGACTCAGACGCCTTCGCTACCTCGTCATACGAAACCGCCTGCGCCGTCCAGCCCTGATCCGCAGAGACCTTCGTCAGAGCCGCCGTCAGCGTCGTCTTCCCGTGGTCAACATGCCCTATCGTCCCCACGTTCACGTGCGGCTTCGTCCGCTCAAATTTCTGCTTGGCCATCGGTGGCTCTCTCCTCAGTTCACTTTATCCAGTTCCATCTGTTGCGGGCCGGGCTAGACGCCGGACCTGGTGTTCTCTGCTCTCAACTCTCGTTGTGCCTCAGGCATATTTTGCCCGCACCTCCTCGGCGACCGCGCGCGGCACTTCCGCGTAATGCGCGAATTGCATGGTGTAGGAGGCGCGGCCCTGGCTCATCGAACGCAGCTGGCTCACGTAGCCGAACATATTCGCGAGCGGCACGTAAGCGCGGATGACGGTGGCGTTGCCCCGCATCTCCTGGCTGCGGATCTGACCGCGACGGCTGTTGATATCGCCAATGACGTTGCCGACGAAATCGCCCGGCGTCACAACCTCGACGTCCATGATGGGCTCGAGGAGCTTGATGCCGGCCTTCGTCGCGCCCTCGCGCATAGCTGCCCGAGCGGCGATCTCGAACGCGATCGCGGAGCTGTCGACCTCGTGGAAGGCCCCGTCGATCAGCGTCACCTTCGTGTCGACCATCGGGAAGCCGATCAGAACGCCGGACTCCCAAACCGACTGGATGCCCTTCTCGACGCCCGGGATGAACTCCTTGGGCACCACACCGCCGACGATCTCGGACGCGAAGACGTTACCCTTACCCGGCTCATTGGGCTCCAGACGCAGCTTCACGCGGGCAAACTGGCCTGCGCCTCCAGTCTGCTTCTTGTGCGTGTAGTCGATCTCGGTGCTCCGCGCGAGCGTCTCACGGTAGGCAACCTGGGGAGCGCCGACATTCACCTCGACCTTATGCGTGCGGCGCAAAATGTCGACCTTGATGTCAAGGTGCAGCTCGCCCATGCCCTTGATGCGGGTCTGGCCGCTTTCAGGGTCCGTCGAAACACGGAACGATGGATCTTCAGCCGCCAACTTTTGCAGCGCGATCGCCATCCGCTCCTGGTCGGCCTTCGACTTTGGCTCGATCGCCTGCTCGATGACGGGCTCGGGGAACTCCATCTTCTCGAGCAGCACCGGCTTATTCGGATCGGACAGCGTCTCACCAGTGCGGGTATCCTTGAGCCCAGCCAACGCGATAATGTCGCCTGCGTAGGCCTCCTCGATCTGCTCGCGGGCATTAGCATGCATCAGGTACATGCGCCCAACGCGCTCTTTCTTATCGCGCGTGGTGTTGAGGAGCGCCATGCCGCTCTGAACCTTACCTGAATACACGCGGCAGAAGGTGATCGAGCCGACGTGCGGATCGTCGACGATCTTGAAGGCGAGCATCGCCAGAGGATCGTCGTCGGACGGTTTGCGAAGAACCTCCTCGCCGGTTTTCGGATTGGTTGCCTTGTAGGCTTCGCGGTCCGACGGGGCCGGAAGGAAGTCGACGATTGCGTCGAGCAGCGTTTGCACGCCCTTGTTCTTGAAAGCCGACCCGCAAAGCATCGGATAGAATGCGCGGTTAAGCGTGGCTTTGCGGATCAGTCGCTTCAGAGTGGCTTCGTCCGGCTCCTCGCCTTCGAGGTAAGCGGCCATCACATCGTCGTCCATCTCGACGGCCGCTTCGATCATGGCAGCGCGGTATTCCGCGGCTTTATCAGCGAGATCGGCAGGGATGTCCTGCTCGACCATTTTCGCGTCTTTGTCGTCACCTTCCCAGACGATCGCCTTCATCCGGATTAGGTCGACGACACCTTTGAAGCTGCTTTCAGCTCCGATGGGAATCTGAATGGGTACAGCTCGGGCACCGAGCTTTTCTGAGATGTCACCGACGCACATGTAGAAGTCGGCGCCGGTCTTATCCATTTTGTTCGCGAATACGACGCGGGGTACGTTGTATTTATCACCCTGGCGCCATACCGTCTCCGTCTGCGGCTCCACGCCCTGGCTCGAGTCGAGCACGCATACGGCACCGTCGAGCACACGAAGGCTTCGCTCCACCTCGATGGTGAAGTCGACGTGCCCTGGCGTGTCGATGATGTTCAGACGGCAGTTCCTCCAGAAGCAGGTCGTAGCAGCCGACTGAATGGTGATGCCGCGCTCCTGCTCCTGCTCCATAAAGTCCATGGTGGCGGAACCCTCATGGGTCTCGCCGATCTTGTAGGACTTGCCGGTGTAGTAGAGGATCCGCTCAGTCGTTGTCGTCTTTCCGGCATCGATGTGGGCCATGATGCCGAAGTTGCGGTAATCCTCGATTTTGTGTGAGCGCGGCATGAGCTCAGTCTCCGAAATTCGTTACCAGCGGTAATGCGAGAAGGCCCGGTTGGCCTCCGCCATCCTGTGCGTGTCTTCCCGCTTCTTCACCGCCGCTCCACGGTTGTTGGCGGCGTCGAGCAGCTCGGCCGAGAGACGCTCGATCATCGTGTGCTCATTGCGCGCCCGCGCAGCCGCGATGATCCAACGGATGGCCAGCGCCTGACGACGCTCGGCACGCACCTCGACCGGCACCTGATAGGTCGCGCCGCCCACCCGGCGGGAGCGCACCTCGACCGCCGGCATGACGTTCTCAAGCGCCTGCCGAAAGACCTGCAGCGGATCCTGCTTGGCGCGGCTCTCGATCCGGTCGAACGCGCCATACACGATACGCTCGGCAACAGACTTCTTTCCCTCCCTCATGACGGCGTTCATGAACTTCGAAATCACGACGTCGCCGTACTTGGGGTCGGGATTAATCTCGCGTTTCTCAGCTCTGTGACGGCGCGACATGCGTCTCGTTCCTGTCCTCGATCAAGCCGCCAGTTACGGCTACCTGTTCTCCCACATCCCGTCTGGACTTGATGATCCCCGCCCTTTCGGAATGAACGCCCTAGCTCCAGCCTCAGATCACTTCGGCCGCTTCGTCCCGTACTTCGAGCGACGCTGCTTACGGTCAGCGACGCCCTGCGTATCCAGCACGCCGCGGATGATGTGATAGCGCACGCCGGGCAGGTCCTTCACGCGGCCACCGCGGATCAGCACCACGGAGTGCTCCTGCAGGTTATGGCCCTCGCCCGGGATATACCCGATCACCTCATGGCCATTCGTCAGCCGGACCTTCGCCACCTTGCGCAGAGCCGAGTTCGGCTTTTTAGGCGTCGTCGTATAGACGCGCGTGCAGACTCCGCGCTTCTGCGGGCAACCCTCCAGATGCCGCGTCTTGATGCGGTAGACCTTTTGCCTCCGCGGCTTGCGGATCAGCTGTTGTATCGTCGGCATGCGCCTTCTTCCATTCCAACAAACGCTCCCGCGTGCCTGGGCACGGGAAGCAACAAGACGCACCTGTCACCTTCCATCCCCGGAACGTGACGGGTACGACGAAACCAGAGGATCCACGGCCACCCGGACCGGGATCATGGGCCGAAGTTGTGCTCTGCTTTGCGGCGGCAGCGTCTAAGCCGGGGCTCCTGAAACAATAATTCAGTGCCCTTCGCGGCTTACCACCTACCGTGAGAGTGCGCGGACCATATACATGAGCTTACCTCAGGTCAACAGTATTGAGCCGCGCCAATCGCGATTTTCTTACTGGCTTGGCCAGTTTTGGGCTCGGCTCGGACCTGAAAGCGCTATGCAGATCCGCGTGGTTCGCCACGAAATAAGCAGATGCAGGAGAACCGTTAAACGCTTCGCGAGGTACAGACGCAACCTTGCGGCGTGAGCAAGCTATTTAAGCGTAATGGGCCGAAAGTCCAGAGGAAAATAAGCAATTCGGCCCTTTTCGTGTGGCCTCTCTGCTAGCTTACCGCCGGCGCAAACAAAAACGGCTGCCCGAAGGCAGCCGTTTCCGTAGGGAACGATAAGGCGCAGCTTACTCGGCCGCCTCCTCCGCGCGCCGACGGCGCCGCTCGCGCGGTGCGTCCTCCTCGGGGCCGGCCAGTGCACGCTCCGCCTCGGCCTTGGCGCGCTCGCGGGCGATGAGCTCGTCGCGCTTGGCAGCGATCCGGCGAAGGCGACGGAGCATGCCGCCCGTACCCGCTGGGATGAGCCGGCCGACGATCACGTTCTCCTTCAGGCCTTCGAGCGTATCGACCTTTCCGTTGACGGCAGCTTCGGTCAAAACGCGCGTGGTCTCCTGGAAGGAGGCCGCAGAGATGAACGAGCGAGTTTGCAGCGACGCCTTGGTGATGCCGAGCAGGATCGGCTGCGCCGTTGCCGGCCGGCCGCCTTCCTTCTCGACCTTGGCGTTCACTTCCTTGAACTCGATCTTGTCGACCTGCTCGCCCTTGATGAAGGTCGTATCGCCCGGATCGACGATCTCGACCTTCTGCAGCATCTGGCGGACGATCACCTCGATGTGCTTGTCGTTGATGGTCACGCCCTGCAGCCGGTAGACGTCCTGGATCTCGTTGATCAGGTAGTTCGCGAGCTCCTCGACTCCCTTGATCGCCAGGATGTCGTGCGGCGCCGGGTGACCGTCATAGACGAAGTCACCGCGCTCGATGCGATCGCCGTGCTGCACCGCAAGGGTCTTGCCGCGCGGGATCAGGTACTCGACCGGCGGCTGGTTCTCGTCGTCCGGCCTGATCACGACGCGCTGCTTGCCCTTGTAGTCCTTGCCGATCTCCACCGTTCCGGAGACTTCGGCGAGGATCGCGTGATCTTTCGGACGGCGGGCCTCGAACAGCTCCGCGACCCGCGGCAGACCGCCGGTGATGTCGCCCGTACGAGCCGTGGCCACAGGGATACGGGCCAGAACGTCGCCGGCCTTCACGGTCGAACCGGGCTCCACGGACAAAATCGCGTCGACCGGCAAGAGGTACCGGGCGTCGCCACCGCGAGCCACCTTCACCGGCTTCCCGTTCTTGTCCTTGATGACGATGGCCGGCTTCAGATCGGCACCGCGCGGCGAAGCACGCCAGTCGATGACAACGCGGTTCGTGGTGCCCTTCACCTCGTCGGTCTGCTCGCGCACCGAGGCGCCCTCGACCAGATCCTCGAAGTCCACGATGCCGTCGACCTCCGTCAGGATCGGGCGAGTGTACGGATCCCACTGCGCCAGTCGCGTGCCACGCTTGACCTCATCGCCCTCGTCCACGAGCAACCGCGCACCGTAAGGAATCTTGTGCGTGGCCAGCTCCTTGCCGGACTGGTCGATGATGACGAGCGACATGGACCGCCCCATCGCGATCAGGCGGCCTTGGCTGTCGCGCACCATGTTGCGGTTCTTGATCCGCACAGTGCCGTTGAAGTTCGAGTCGATGAACGACGTATCAACGACCTGCGCAGTACCGCCGATGTGGAAGGTGCGCATCGTGAGCTGCGTGCCGGGCTCACCGATCGACTGGGCAGCGATGACGCCCACGGCCTCACCGATGTTGACCGGTGTGCCTCGAGCCAAATCGCGCCCATAGCACTTGGCGCACACACCCGCCTCGGTCTCGCAGGTGAGCACCGAGCGGATACGCACCTCCTGGATCTGCGCGTTCTCGATGGCTTCGGCGTGCCGCTCCTCGATGAGCTCGCCGTTCCGCACGATGATTTCGCCCGTGGACGGATCGGTGATGTCCTCCGCCGCGGTACGGCCAAGGACACGCGCACCGAGCGACACCACGACTTGGCCCGCATCCACAACCGCCTGCACGTTGATGCCGGCATCGGTGCCGCAATCCTCCTCCAGGACGATGCAGTCCTGGGCGACGTCGACAAGCCGGCGCGTCAAGTAGCCAGAGTTGGCCGTCTTCAACGCCGTGTCGGCGAGCCCCTTGCGGGCGCCATGCGTCGAGTTGAAGTACTCGAGGACCGACAGACCCTCCTTGAAGTTGGAGATGATCGGCGTCTCGATGATCTCACCCGACGGCTTCGTCATGAGGCCGCGCATACCGGCGAGCTGCTTCATCTGCGCCGGCGAGCCGCGGGCACCCGAATGGCTCATCATGTAGATCGAGTTGACGGGCAGCTCGCGACCATCGGGACCCTTCTGCACGGCCGAAATGCGGTCCATCATCTCCTTGGCGATCTGATCGGTGCACTTCGACCACGCATCGACGACCTTGTTGTACTTCTCGAGCTGCGTGATCAGGCCGTCGTTGTACTGCTGCTCGAACTCGCGGACGAGCTCCTTCGTCTCCTCGACGATTTTCCACTTCGTCTCGGGAACAAGCATGTCGTCCTTGCCGAACGAGATGCCGGCCTTGCACGCATGGTAGAACCCGAGCTGCATGATCTGGTCACAGAAGATCACCGTCTCCTTCTGACCGCAGTTGCGGTAGACGGCGTCGATCATGGCCGAAATGGCCTTCTTCGTGAGGAGCTGGTTGACCAGCGAGTATTTGACGCCCGGCCTCTTGGGCAGCAGCTCACCGATGATCATACGGCCCGGTGTGGTCTCGTAGATTTCGGTCACCGGATTGCCGTTCTCATCGACCGAGGTGTACCGGCCTTTCACCTTGGCGTGCAGCGACACCACGCCCGCTTCCAGCGCATGCTGCGCCTCGGCTGCCGAGGCGAACACCATGCCCTCGCCTGGCTCACCCTCGCGCATCATCGAGAGGTAGTAGAGGCCAAGAACGATGTCCTGGCTGGGCACGATGATCGGTGAGCCGTTGGCCGGGTGCAGGATGTTGTTGGTGGACATCATCAGCACGCGGGCCTCGAGCTGCGCCTCGAGGGACAACGGGACGTGCACGGCCATCTGGTCGCCGTCGAAGTCCGCGTTGAACGCGGCGCAGACCAGCGGGTGCAGCTGGATCGCCTTGCCCTCGATCAGTACCGGCTCGAACGCCTGAATGCCCAGGCGGTGCAGCGTCGGCGCGCGGTTGAGCAGCACCGGGTGCTCGCGAATGACCTCGTCGAGAACGTCCCAGACCTCGGGCTTCTCCTTTTCGACGAGCTTCTTCGCCTGCTTGACCGTTGCCGCCTGGCCGAGAGCCTGCAGCCGCGCGTAGATGAATGGCTTGAACAGCTCCAGCGCCATCTTTTTCGGCAGACCGCACTGGTGCAGCTTCAGCTCGGGGCCGACCACGATGACCGAGCGGCCCGAGTAGTCGACGCGCTTACCGAGCAGGTTCTGGCGGAAGCGGCCCTGCTTGCCCTTCAGCATGTCGGCAAGCGACTTCAGCGGACGCTTGTTGGCGCCCGTGATGACGCGCCCGCGCCGCCCGTTATCGAACAGCGCGTCGACGGCCTCCTGCAGCATCCGCTTCTCGTTGCGGATGATGATGTCCGGCGCGCGCAGCTCCATCAGCCGCTTCAGGCGGTTGTTGCGGTTGATGACGCGGCGGTAAAGATCGTTGAGGTCCGACGTGGCGAAGCGGCCGCCATCGAGCGGCACCAGCGGGCGCAGCTCGGGCGGGATGACCGGGATGACGGTCATGATCATCCACTCCGGCCGGTTGCCGGACTCGATGAACGCCTCAACGAGCTTGAGCCTCTTCGCGAGCTTCTTCGGCTTCAGGTCCGTCGTCGACTCCTGGATCTCCCGGCGCAGCTCATCGCGGATCTTGTGCAGGTCCAGAGAGGCCAGCAACTGACGGATCGCCTCGGCACCGATGCCCGCCGTGAAGCTGTCCGGTCCGAACTCCTCGAGCGCCTGGTTGTACTGATCCTCCGTGATCAGCTGTTTCTCACGGAAGTTCGTGACGCCTGGCTCGATGACGATGTAGTTCTCGAAGTACAGGACCCGCTCGAGGTCCTTGAGGGACATGTCGAGCAGCAATCCGATCCGCGAGGGCAGCGATTTCAGGAACCAGATGTGCGCGACGGGAGCGGCGAGCTCGATATGGCCCATGCGCTCGCGGCGGACCTTCGCGAGCGTCACCTCGACGCCGCACTTCTCGCAGATCAGGCCCTTGTACTTCATGCGCTTGTACTTGCCGCACAAGCACTCGTAGTCCTTGATCGGGCCGAAAATCCGGGCACAGAACAAGCCGTCCCGCTCCGGCTTGAAAGTGCGGTAGTTGATCGTCTCCGGCTTCTTGATCTCGCCATAGGACCAGGAGAGGATCGTCTCCGGGCTGGCGATGGAAATCCTGATCTGGTCGAAGGTCGGAATTGCCTGCTGCTGTTTGAAAATGCTGGCGATCTCGTTCATTCGCTCTCTCCTCGCGCGCAGTGACGGAGCGCGCCTCCGATGATCGGTCGTTGCCCTCTCCCCGCTGGCCACGGGGAGAGAGGGGATGGGGGTATCTGGCTCGCCTCTTGCTTCAATCGGACCCCCGCCGTGCTTCCGCTCCCCGCGCGGGCTGACGCGGGGAGCTGCGTTTCTGGTCTCGTTACTCGGCTGCTGGCGATGGCAGCTGCGGCCGGGCTCTCTCTTGCTCCGCCTCTTGGAGCGCCTGCTGCTCCTCTGAGTTGATGAGTTCGACGTTCAGGCCGAGCGCCCGCATCTCCTTCACGAGCACGTTGAAGCTCTCGGGGATACCAGCCTCGAAGGTGTCGTCGCCGCGCACGATCGCCTCGTAGACCTTGGTACGGCCCGCCACGTCGTCCGACTTCACGGTCAGCATCTCCTGCAGGGTGTAGGCGGCGCCGTAGGCCTCGAGCGCCCAAACCTCCATCTCGCCGAAGCGCTGACCGCCGAACTGGGCCTTGCCGCCCAGTGGCTGCTGCGTGACGAGGCTGTAAGGCCCGATCGAGCGCGCGTGGATCTTGTCGTCGACAAGGTGGTGAAGCTTCATCAGGTACTTGTAGCCCACCGTCACCTTACGATCGAACGGCTCGCCCGTGCGCCCGTCATAAAGCGTGACCTGGCCCGTGGTGTCGAAGCCGGCGAGCTGCAGCATCTCGTTGATGTCCGACTCGCGCGCACCGTCGAACACCGGTGAAGCCACCGGCACACCTTCGCGAAGCTGCTCGCCCAATGCGACGAGCTCCTCGTCCGACAGATTGCTGGCGCCGTTGCCCTTCCCGTAGATCTTCTGGATGATCTCCTTGAGACGATCCAGCTGTCCGCTCTCACGGTAGTGCTCCAAGGCCTGGTCGATGATGCGCCCAAGCCCGCGGCAGGCCCAGCCAAGGTGCGTCTCGAGGATCTGCCCCACGTTCATGCGCGAGGGCACGCCGAGGGGGTTGAGGACCACGTCGACAGGCGTGCCATCCTCGAGGAACGGCATATCCTCGATGGGCACGATCTTCGACACAACGCCCTTGTTGCCGTGGCGGCCCGCCATCTTGTCGCCGGGCTGGATCTTCCGCTTCACCGCGACGAAGACCTTGACCATCTTCATCACGCCGGGCGGCAGCTCGTCGCCCCGCTGCAGCTTGTCGACCTTGTCCACGAAGCGCCGCTCGAGGCTCTTCTTGGCCTCCTCGTACTGCTTCTGGATGGCCTCGACTTCGGCCTGGGCCTTCTCGTCCTTAAGGCCGATCTCCCACCACTGACTGCGCGGAATTTCAGCCAGAATTTCCTCGGTGATCCGGGTGCCCTTTCGAGCGCCCTTCGGCCCCTTGGCGACCTCCTTCCCGAGTAGCGCATTCTTCAGCCGCGCGTAGACGTTGCGGTCCAGGATCTGGAGCTCGTCGTCGCGGTCCTTGGCCAAGCGCTCGATTTCCTCGCGCTCGATAGCCAACGCGCGCTCGTCCTTCTCGACGCCGTGGCGGTTGAACACGCGCACCTCGACCACCGTGCCGGACACACCAGGCGGCAGCCGCAGTGAGGTGTCGCGCACGTCGGAGGCCTTCTCGCCGAAGATCGCACGGAGCAGCTTCTCCTCCGGCGTCATCGGGCTCTCGCCCTTCGGCGTGATCTTGCCAACGAGGATGTCGCCTGGCTTCACCTCCGCGCCGATGTATACGATCCCGGCCTCGTCAAGGTTCTTCAACGCCTCTTCCGAAACGTTCGGGATGTCGCGCGTGATCTCCTCCGGCCCGAGCTTAGTGTCGCGGGCCATCACCTCGAACTCCTCGATGTGGATCGAGGTGAACACGTCCTCAGAGACGAGGCGCTCGGAGAGCAGGATCGAGTCCTCGAAGTTGTAGCCCATCCACGGCATGAACGCGACGAGCACGTTCTTGCCGAGCGCCAGCTCACCGAGATCCGTCGACGGGCCGTCGGCGATGATGTCGCCGGCCTGCACGTAGTCACCCACCTTCACCAGCGGGCGCTGATTGATGCAGGTGTTTTGGTTCGACCGCTGGAACTTGCGCAGCCGGTAGATGTCGACGCCAGGCTTCGAAGGATCGGTCTCTTCTGTCGCCCGAATGACGATTCGGGTCGCATCCACCTGATCGACGATGCCCGTACGGCGAGCCACGATGGCCGCGCCGGAATCGCGAGCAACGATCGGCTCCAAGCCCGTTCCGACGAGCGGCGCCTCCGCTTTGATCAGCGGCACAGCCTGACGCTGCATGTTCGAGCCCATGAGGGCACGGTTGGCGTCGTCGTTCTCGAGGAACGGGATGAGGGCCGCAGCCACCGAAACGAGCTGCTTCGGCGACACGTCGATGTACTGGACCTTATCCGGCGAGACGAGCATCACATCACCCTGGTAGCGGCAGGTGACGAGATCGCCGATCAGACGGCCTTCTTCATCCACCTCCGCGTTCGCCTGGGCGATGTGGTGGCGCATCTCCTCCATCGCCGAGAGGTAGACTACCTCGTCGGTGACCTTGCCGTTCACCACCTTGCGATATGGGCTCTCGATGAACCCGTACTTGTTCACGCGGGCGAACGTGGCCAGCGAGTTGATGAGGCCGATGTTCGGACCTTCCGGCGTCTCAATGGGGCAGATACGGCCGTAGTGCGTCGGGTGAACGTCGCGCACCTCGAAGCCCGCGCGCTCGCGCGTCAAACCGCCCGGACCCAGTGCCGAGAGACGCCGCTTGTGCGTGATCTCGCTGAGCGGGTTCGTCTGGTCCATGAACTGGCTGAGCTGCGAGGAGCCGAAGAACTCGCGCACCGCCGCCGCCACAGGCTTGGCGTTGATCAGGTCCTGCGGCATGACCGTGTCGATGTCGACGGAGGACATGCGCTCCTTGATCGCACGCTCCATGCGCAGCAGGCCGACGCGGTACTGGTTCTCCATCAGCTCGCCAACCGAGCGCACACGGCGGTTGCCGAGGTGGTCGATGTCGTCGATCTCGCCCTTGCCGTCGCGGAGATCAACCAGCGTCTTGACGACGGCAACGATGTCCTCCTTGCGCAGTACACGGACGGTATCCGGCACGTCGAGATCGAGACGCATGTTCATCTTCACGCGTCCGACCGCCGACAGGTCGTACCGCTCCGGATCGAAGAACAGCCCGTGGAACAGCGCCTCAGCCGCCTCCACCGTCGGCGGCTCACCGGGCCGCATGACCCGGTAGATGTCCATCAGCGCCTCTTCGCGGTTGGCGTTCTTGTCGATCTTGAGCGTGTTGCGGATGTAGGCGCCCGTCGTGACATGGTCGATGTCGAGGATCGGGAACTGCTTGATGCCCCGCTCCTTGAGCACGGCGAGCAGCTTCGCATCGATCTCGTCACCGGCCTCGCCGTAGATCTGGCCGGTCTCCATGTCGACGATGTCCTCAGCGAGGTAGCGTCCCGTCAGATCCTCTGCGGAGACGAGAACCTCCTTCAGACCGCTCTGAGACAGCTCGCGCGCCTTGCGTGCGGTGATCTTCTCGCCGGCGCGGACCACCACCTCACCAGTCTTGGCATCCACGAGATCCGCGGCGGGAGCGGTGCCACGCATTTTCTCGGGCATGAACGGCATCCGCCAGCCGCGCTTGGCCTCTTTGATGAGGATATGATTGTAGAAGCTGGCCAGGATCTCCTCGTCATTGAGGCCCAAGGCATAGAGCATCGTCGTCACCGGAAGCTTCCGGCGCCGGTCGATGCGCACATGCACGAGGTCCTTGGCGTCGAACTCGAAGTCGAGCCAGGAGCCGCGGTACGGAATGATGCGAGCCGCGAACAGGAGCTTACCCGAGGCGTGCGTGCGGCCACGGTCGTGGTCGAAGAAGACGCCCGGCGAGCGGTGCATCTGGGAGACGATCACGCGCTCGGTGCCGTTGATGATGAAGGTGCCGTTGGGCGTCATGAGCGGGATGTCGCCCATGTAGACATCCTGCTCCTTGATGTCCTTGATCGAGCGCGAGCCCGTCTCCTCGTTGACGTCGAACACGATGAGGCGCAGCTTGACCTTCAGCGGGGCTGAATAGGTCATGTCCCGCTGCATGCACTCCTCGACGTCGTACTTCGGCGGCTCGAAGTCGTAGCGTACGAACTCTAGCCGCGCGCGATCCGAAAAATCCGAGATGGGGAAGACAGATTTGAAAACAGCCTGCAGGCCCTGGTCGTCCGGACGCCCGCCGGGCGGCTCCTTCACCATCAAGAATTCATCGTACGAATTTTTCTGAACCTCGATGAGGTTCGGCATTACGGCCACTTCGGGAATACGCCCGAAATTCTTCCGGAACCGCCTGCGGCCGTTGAACGTCTCAGCCATATCCGCTCCTTGATCTTCGTCGCGGGGGGACGAGTCCCGCGTTCTTCATGCTTCTAATTGGCAGGGGCCGCCTTCCCCTGCGTGTCTTGAAACGGCTCGCCGGAGGCTCCGGGCCAGAGCTTCCGCTCTGCCGAAACCTCCGGGGAACCGTCCCGAATTTTCAGTCCTCCCCCCGAGTTTCGGGGGGAGGAAGAATGCAGCCTCACTTGATCTCGACGGTCGCGCCTGCGGCCTCGAGCTGAGCTTTGATCTTCTCGGCCTCCTCCTTCGACACACCCTCCTTGATGGGCTTGTTGCCAGCCTCGACGAGGTCCTTGGCCTCCTTCAGGCCAAGATTGGTGATCGCACGGACCTCCTTGATGACGTTGATCTTCTTGTCACCGGCCGTCTTCAGGATGACGGTGAACTCCGTCTGCTCCTCGGCAGGCGCTGCAGCCGGCGCAGCAGCACCAGCGGCCGGGGCAACAGCAACAGCCGCTGCAGCGGCCGATACGCCCCACTTCTCCTCGAGCATCTTGGCGAGCTCAGCGGCCTCGAGGACAGTGAGGTTTGAGAGATCTTCGACGATCTTCGAAAGATCAGCAGCCATTGTAATTTCCTTCCGGTTTGAACCTGTTTCCAAGTTGATGGCGGGCCCGTCGGCCCGATGACTTCGTCAGACCTTATGCCGCCTCGCCCTTCGTGGCCTTCGCCTGAAGAACACGAGCAATCTGAGCACCCGGCTCGGTGAGCACCCGAGCGATCTTCGTCGCCGGCGCCTGAACGAGGCCGATAAGCTTCGCCCTGAGTTCATCGAGCGAGGGCAGATCAGCGAGCGCTTTCACCCCGGCAGCATCGAGCACGGTCTTGCCCATCGCGCCGCCGAGGATCACGAGCTTCTCGTTCTCCTTGGCGTACGTGACGGTTGCCTTTGCCGCCGCAACGGGATCTGCCGAGTAGGCGATGCATGTCGGCCCCTTGAACAGATCCGCGATGCCTTCGGCATCCGTGTCCCGGAGTGCAAGCTTGGCCAGCCGGTTCTTGGCCACCTTGACCGTTCCGCCCGCCTCTTTCACGCGGCGGCGCAGCTCAGTCATCTGGGCGACCGTCAAACCGGCATAGTGGGCGACGACGATGACACCCGTGTCCTTGAACACGTTGTGCAACGTAGCCACGAGCTCGCGTTTTGCAGCTCTGTCCACTTGCTCTCTCCATCATGCAGACTTTCCCCTTGCGGGGATCGTCCGCGGGTTGCACCCTGCCGCCGGCATCGGGACATTGCCCTTCGCCTGCGGCGCTCGACCTGTCCAACCGCGCACAACGGCACGGTGCGACCCAAGAGGCTCAAACCGGAATGGGCTTTCGCCTGTGTTCCGGTTCATCTCATCCTCCCGTCTATGCAGGCCCTTCCCACGGGATTAAGCCGGCCAGCACCGGCACCTGCAGTCTCGGACAGGTTGAGCCGACCACCACGATATGCAGTGTTCGGCTCGATCCACCGGGCTTTCGCCCGGAAGCTCTTCATCTCCTTGCTGTGCGACCAACGGACCGTCATCTCCCGTCGATCGCACATCCAATCCCCTCGCTATTGCGCGCCACCAACAATGGTCGAGTGATCGACCCGAACTCCCGGCCCCATCGTCGAGCTGATGGCCACCTTCTTCAGGTAGGTCCCCTTCGCACCCGGCGGCTTCGCTCTGTTCACGGCATCGATGAAGGCCCGGATGTTCTCGGCCAGCTTATCGTCCGGGAAGCTCGTCTTCCCGACGCCCGCATGCACGATGCCGGCCTTCTCCACGCGGAACTCGATGGCGCCACCTTTGGCGGCCTTGACGGCCTCGGCAACATCCATCGTGACAGTGCCGACGCGCGGGTTGGGCATGAGGCCCCGCGGCCCCAGGATCTTACCGAGCCGCCCGACTAGAGGCATCATGTCCGGCGTCGCGATGCAGCGGTCGAAGTTGATCTCGCCTTTTTGCACCTGCTCAGCGAGATCCTCCGCGCCGACGATATCGGCACCTGCAGCCTTGGCTTCGTCAGCCTTGGCGCCACGCGCGAAAACCGCGACCCGCACCGTCCGGCCGGAGCCGTTCGGAAGCTGGCAGACGCCGCGCACTACCTGATCGGCGTGCTTGGGATCGACGCCGAGATTGACAGCGATGTCGACCGTCTCGTCGAACTTGGCCGTAGCCGTCGCCTTCACCAGCCGGATCGCCTCCTCAAGCGGGTACGCCTTGTTGCGATCGACCTTCTGGCGCGCCTCTCTTATTCTCTTGCCGACTTTCGCCATGGCCGTCACTCCACCACCTGAAGCCCCATCGACCGCGCGGAGCCGGCGATAATCTTCGCGGCCTGCTCAAGATCGTCGGTGTTGAGATCCTTCATCTTCTCCTTGGCAATCTCCCGTACCTGCGCCATGGTGACGGTGCCGACGATGGAGCGGCCCGGCTCCTTGGACCCGGAAGTGATCTTTGCCGCCTTCTTCAGGTACCAGGTGGCGGGCGGCGAGCGCATTTCGAATGTAAAGGAGCGGTCCGAATAAACGGTAATCTTCACCGGAATCGGAGTGTCCGGCTCCATGTCCTTGGTCTTGGCGTTGAACGCCTTGCAGAATTCCATGATGTTGACCCCGCGCTGACCAAGCGCGGGACCGATCGGCGGTGATGGGTTGGCCTTACCCGCCGGAACCTGCAAATTGATGTAACCCTCGATTTTTTTCGCCATATAGTGTCCTCTTAGCCACAGAGTGGGGCGAAGCCCCTCCTGGGTTAGCGGTCAACGGGCTGGCTTGCCCTCCCGCAACGATGCGGCCCAGCGGACAACGCCGTGCCGCGCTTCCACCGGCCTTGTGGGCCGGATTCCTTCGAAACAGCCGCCTCCACGTCAGCTGATCTTCTCCACTTGCCCAAACTCGAGCTCTACAGGGGTGGGGCGGCCGAAGATCGAGACGGCCACCTTGAGACGCGAACGCTCCTCGTCCACCTCCTCGACCGAGCCCGAGAAGGAGGCGAAAGGTCCATCGGCCACCCGCACCATCTCGCCGATCTCGAAAGTGACCGACGGCTTCGGCCGCTCGACGCCCTCTCTCACCTGACGCAAGATGCGCGCCGCCTCCTCATCGGAAATCGGCACCGGCTTGTGCTCGGCGCCAAGGAACCCTGTCACCTTCGGCGTATTGCGGATCAGGTGGAACACCTGGTCGGTCAAGTCGGCCTTGATGAGCACATATCCCGGGAGGAACTTGCGCTCCGCGACGACCTTGCGGCCGCGCCGAACCTCCGTCACCTCCTCGGTTGGGACGACGATATCCTCAATCAGATGTTCTAGCCCCGCCTGCCGCGCGCGCTCGCGAATGGCGTCAGCCACCTTGCGCTCGAAATTGGTATAAGCGTGTACGATGTACCAACGCTTCGCCATTCGACTTCGATCCTGCGATTATGAGCTGCTCTCGCGCACCTTCGGCAGACCACGCTCCGCCGCTTAGCGGTTGAACCCGAGGACGAGGCTGACCAGCCAGCCCAGGATCTGATCCGTGATCAGGAAGAAGATGGCTGCCAGCGCGACCATCACGAGAACGGCCGCCGTGGTAACCCAAACCTCTTTGCGCCCAGGCCAAGTGACTTTGGAGACCTCCTGGCGCACTTCCTGGATGAACTGGAACGGATTGTACTTCGCCATTACTGCCGATTCTCCGGGTCTCGTGACCCGCGCCCCGCCGAGAGCGCCCCGCTGTTGACAACACCCTGCGCCGCCGAGATTGCGTCACAGGCCAAGTTATTGATGTACAAAATGGCAGGGGTGGAGGGTCTCGAACCCCCAGCCTTCGGTTTTGGAGACCGACGCTCTGCCAATTGAGCTACACCCCTAGAGCTTGCTGCCAGAGTCCGGCCTTCGCGAACGCTCTAGATAACCGATCGAGCGGGGCTTGTCACATTTTTTTCTTGACAAGCCCCGCAAAGAGCACGGACCGCGCCGCGGCGCCGCAGCCGCCCGTATCTCTGGCCCTTGCCTGTTACTCGATGATCTTCGTCACCACGCCAGCGCCTACCGTCCGGCCACCCTCGCGGATCGCAAAACGCTGACGCTCCTCCATCGCTATCGGCGTGATCAGCTCAACCGACAACTGAACGTTGTCCCCAGGCATCACCATCTCCGTCCCCTCAGGCAGAGACACGACACCCGTCACGTCCGTCGTCCGGAAGTAGAACTGAGGACGATAGTTCTTGAAGAACGGCGTATGACGACCGCCCTCCTCCTTCGTCAGAATGTACGCCTCAGCCTCAAACTTCTTGTGCGGCTTCACCGTGCCAGGCTTGCACAGCACCTGACCACGCTCCACCGCGTCCTTGTCGATGCCGCGCAGCAGGCAGCCCACGTTGTCGCCAGCCTCGCCCTGATCCAACAGCTTGCGGAACATCTCAACGCCGGTCACAACCGTCTTCTGCGTGTCCCGTAGCCCGACGATCTCAACCTCGTCGCCAACCTTGATCACGCCACGCTCAATACGGCCCGTCACAACCGTGCCGCGGCCAGAGATCGAGAACACGTCCTCGATCGGCATCAGGAACGGCTGATCCTTCGGACGCTCCGGTATCGGAACGTACGTGTCCAAAGCCTCCAGCAGCTTCAGGATCGCCTGGTCCGCAAGCTCGCCCTTCTCGCCGTTGAGCGCCTTGATCGCCGCTCCACGGATCACAGGAACCTCATCGCCCGGGAACTGGTACTTCGACAACAGCTCCCGAACCTCAAGCTCAACCAGGTCCAGCAGCTCAGGATCGTCCACAACATCGCACTTGTTCAGAAACACCACGATGTAGGGAACGCCAACCTGACGGGCCAGCAGAATGTGCTCACGCGTCTGCGGCATCGGGCCATCCACCGCAGAAACAACCAGAATGGCCCCGTCCATCTGCGCCGCTCCCGTGATCATGTTCTTCACGTAGTCGGCATGCCCAGGGCAGTCCACGTGCGCATAGTGCCGGTTCGGCGTCTCATACTCCACGTGGCTCGTCGCAATCGTCAATATCTTCGTCGGATCACGACGCCCCTGCGACTCAGACGCCTTCGCTACCTCGTCATACGAAACCGCCTGCGCCGTCCAGCCCTGATCCGCAGAGACCTTCGTCAGAGCCGCCGTCAGCGTCGTCTTCCCGTGGTCAACATGCCCTATCGTCCCCACGTTCACGTGCGGCTTCGTCCGCTCAAATTTCTGCTTGGCCATCGGTTGCCTGCCTGCTGAAGCCCTTACTCAAGATCCAATTCAGTGCGTCGGGTGTCGTTCGAGGCGCCTGATCCCGCGCGGACATTGCCTCGAAACAATTAAGTTACTCACCACAATCGCCGATCAGCGACTTTGGTTCGCGTCCGCTGGGCGCCCAATTCGGTAGCCGTCGCGCTGTGGGTGAGAGTTGGAGCGGGTGAGGGGAATCGAACCCCCGTACTCAGCTTGGAAGGCTGCTGCTCTACCATTGAGCTACACCCGCACCCGTGTTCACCACGTCCACGTCCGAGCTGGTGGAGGGGGCTGGATTCGAACCAGCGTAGGCGCTAGCCAACGGATTTACAGTCCGTCCCCTTTAGCCACTCGGGCACCCCTCCCGGGGCCCGGTCATGGACAAACGAAATCGCCCCGCCGTCACCAGCAGGGCCAACGCCCTTCTTATTGTAATGACAGCGTCAAATGTCAATTGCAAAGCTGGGCGTTGTCCCTCGGCTCGGCGCCAACGGGACATAGCGTGATCGCGCAGGAGATACAAGAGAGGTAAGAATTGGGGCCGCAAGATGCCAGGGGTTCTCTGAAAGGCGCCGGCGACAAGCACGGGGGACCCGTCCTGATCTATGGAGTTCATGCCGTTGAGGCTGCGCTTCGCAATCCGGCACGCGCCATTCACAGGCTGCTCCTCACTGAAAATGCCGAGCGGCGTTTGGCAGCTGCAATCGCTTCGCGCGGCGTAAAGGCAGAGCGGGTAAGGCCCCGCGACCTCGACCAGCTCCTCAGTCCCGAGATGGTGCACCAAGGCGCACTGCTCGAGACGGACCCGCTCCCCGAGTACACGCTGACCGACGTGCTGGGCCGCACTGAGTCGGGACCGATCATCGTGCTCGACCAGGTGACGGACCCTCAAAACGTCGGGGCCATATTGCGGTCCGCGGCCGCATTCGGTGCTGCAGGGCTCGTCATGACCCGGCGGCACAGCCCGCCTTTGGGTGGCGCGCTCGCCAAGAGCGCCTCCGGCGCACTGGAGCTCGTTCCTATCGCCCTCGTCCCGAATCTCGCGCGTGCTTTGGCGGAAATCGGTGAGGCGGGATGTACCCGAATTGGACTGGATGGCTCTGGCCCAGGGTTCATCGAGGATGAGCCCTTTTCGGGACGGATTGCGCTGGTGTTAGGCGCTGAGGGAAAGGGCTTGCGACAGCTCACGCGCGAGACCTGCGACCGTCTGTGTCGAATCGCGACACCGGGTCCGCTCGCGAGCCTCAACGTCTCCAACGCCGCAGCGATCGTGCTTCATCTCGGAGCGATGCGGCGCCTCGGCAAGCTGGGCTGAAAGAGGGTGCAAGGCCGTGCACCGCCTGGGACCAGCCCGGGCGGCGCACTAACCAGCCATCGAGGGGAGAGGGAAACGCGCTTAGTCGCAATAGGTTGGCCGCCAGCAACGCTCATAGCCACGGCGGCAGACGTAATCACCCCACTTGTTGTAGTAGCAGGGCCCCTTCACCCACTTGCAACGCAGGGGACCTTTGTAGCAGCTGGGATAGTCGTCATAGTACACGTGCCCGTGCCCGTGCGCGTGCGCAATGGCGCCGGCGATGCCGAGCCCCAGCAGTGTGCCGCCGATGAAGGCAGCGGCGCGACCACCACGGCCAGCCTCTGCAGGTTGCGCCGCCGCGGCCGCAAGGGCAAAGGCCAGTGTCAGTGCCATGAACGGATGAGCAAGTTTCCTGAACATGGTCATCACCATCTCGAGATGGCCGCGCACGACCTGAACCGAGCTCTAAGGCAGGCGGCAACGGCCAGTGTGGATAGAATCCCCGCTGTGGCGACTTACCGCCTGCCACATGAATATGACGTGAACACGTCCTACGTGTAAGCCAACAAATCTATTTGAAACAGTCCGCCCGCCTTTTCTGTGCGGCGATGCCACACCAGTGTTGCCGCACGGCACTTGAGAGCCAGGCGGTGCTCAGTTAGTCACCGTACATGACAAGCAAACCGATTCTGCCCGGGCCCGGCCAAATCGAGCCTATAAACCTCAAGGACGCGCTCGAAGAGCGCTACCTCTCCTACGCGCTGTCCACCATCATGGGCCGCGCGCTCCCGGATGTGCGCGACGGCCTGAAGCCCGTACACCGGCGCATCCTCTACGCGATGCGCGAGCTTGGGCTCAACCCGGACGCCGCTTTCAAGAAGTGCGCCCGCGTCGTCGGCGACGTCATCGGTAAGTATCACCCCCACGGCGATCAGGCCGTCTACGACGCGCTGGTGCGCCTCGCGCAGGACTTCGCTCAGCGGTACCCCCTGATCGAAGGCCAGGGGAACTTTGGCAGCATCGACGGGGATAACGCCGCCGCCTATCGCTACACGGAGGCGCGGCTTTCCGAGACTGCCCTCCGGCTCCTCGAAGGGATCGACGAAGAGACGGTCGACTTCCGTCCGACCTTCAACGGCGAGGACAAAGAGCCGGTTGTTCTACCCGCGAACTTCCCAAACGTGCTCGCCAACGGCTCGTCGGGCATCGCGGTGGGCATGGCGACCAACATCCCGCCGCATAACGTGGAGGAGCTGTGCAACGCGCTCCTGCACCTTATCAAGCACCCGAACGCCTCGATCGAAAAGCTGGTCGAGTTCATTCCGGGGCCGGACTTCCCGACGGGCGGCGTGCTTGTCGAGCCGCGCGAATCCATCATCGAGGCCTATAAGACCGGTCGCGGCAGCTTCCGCCTGCGCGCGAAATGGCATCGTGAGGATACCGGTCGCGGCACCTACCAGGTCGTGATCACGGAGATCCCCTATCAGGTGCCGAAGTCCAAGCTCGTCGAAAGGATCGCCGAGCTGCTGCAGGAGCGTAAGCTGCCGCTGGTGGGCGACGTCCGCGACGAGTCGACAGAGGAGGTGCGCCTCGTCATCGAGCCGAAGAGCCGGAGCGTCGACCCCGTTTTGATGATGGAAAGCCTGTTCCGGCTGACCGAGCTCGAGATCCGCTTCGGCCTCAACATGAACGTGCTGTCGCACGGCCAGATCCCGAACGTGCTGTCGTTACGGGACGTGCTGCGGCAGTGGCTGGATCACCGCAAGGAGGTGCTGATCCGGCGCTCGCAATTCCGGCTGCGGAAGATCGAGCACCGGCTGGAAGTCCTCGATGGCTATCTGATCGCCTACCTCAACATCGATGAGGTGATCCGTATCATCCGTTTCGAGGATGATCCGAAAGCGAAGCTTATTGCCCGGTTCGGGCTCACCGAGGTCCAGGCCGAGGCCATCCTGAACCTCAGGCTGCGGGCGCTGTCCAAGCTCGAGGAAATCGAGATCAAAGCCGAGCACAATCGGCTCTCGAAAGAAAAGCGCGAGCTACAGCAGCTGCTCAAATCCGAGGATCTGCAGTGGGCGCGGATTGCCGACGAGGTGCGCGAGACCCGCGAGCGCTACTCGAAGAAAACCGAGCTTGGCCGCCGCCGCACGTCGTTTGCTGAGCCGCCGGAAATCGAGGTCGACCTCGACCAGGCGATGGTCGAGAAGGAGCCGATCACGGTCATTCTCTCCGAGAAGGGCTGGATCCGCGCGATGAAGGGGCATCTCGACGATGTCTCGAAGCTCGACTTCAAGCAGGGTGATCGGCTGAAGCGCGCGGTGAAAGCTTTCACGACCGACAAGCTGCTCGTTTTCGCGACCAACGGCAGGTTCTTCACGCTCTCGGGCAACGAGCTGCCGGGAGGCCGCGGTCACGGCGAGCCGATCCGCCTGATGATCGACCTCGACGAAAGCCACGACGTCATTGAGCTGTTCGTGCACAAGCCAGGGCGCAAGCTGCTTGTCGCCGCCACCAGCGGGCACGGGTTCATCGTGCCGGAGGACGAGGTCGTGGCGTACACCCGCAAGGGCCGGCAAGTGCTCAACGTCAGCGAGCCGGACGAGGCCAAGGTATGCGTCCCGGCCGAAGGCGATATGGTCGCGACCCTGGGCGACAACCGCAAGATGCTCGTGTTCCCGCTCGAAGAGGTTAACGAGATGGTCCGGGGCAAGGGCGTGATCCTGCAGCGGATCAAAGGCGGCAAGCTCGCGGATGCGCGCGTTTTCAGCAAGGAAGCCGGGCTCACTTGGCAGGATGCGGCTGGACGCACCTACACGCTCAGCATGAAGGAGCTCAGCGAGTGGGTCGGCCAGCGGGCCCAAGCCGGAAAGATTGCACCCAAAGGTTTTCCGCGGTCGAACAGGTTCGGGCCAGCTTTTAGCTAGGTGAAGACTGGCTCGCTTAAGGTCATTGCGGCCGCGTGCTGAGGAAATACTTGCGCTTCGCTGGAGGGTGGGCCATGGGTAGGCTGCACGCGGACGGCGGGAACGATCAGCCAATGTGGCGTTCGGTTGCAATGATCCTGATGGCGGCCTCCATCAGCACGGTCGCAGACGCGCAAGAAACTTGCACTCGGGCCGATTTCGAAGCCGTCGTCGACAATGCCGCTGCGGCGCTGAACGAGCTCAATGCCAAGCACAAGCCCCAATTTCAAGAATACCTGCGCCAGCTCAAGGAAAAGAACGGCTGGGACCACGACACCTTTATGAGAGAAGCGCTGCCGTACGTCCGCGATGAGCAAATCGCCAAGTACAATCAGGAAACGGCCGATTATCTCGCCCGCATCAGCAGCCTTGGCGAGGAGGGGTCAACGGCAGTCAAGCCAGACTGCAAGTTGCTTGACCAGGTCAAGGAGGCGATGGAGGGCTTGGTCGCGGTGCAGCGGGCCAAATGGAACTATATGTTCGAGAAGATCGGGCGCGCGCTTGCACAAGAGCCACAGTAGCCCTGAGCCTGATTTGCTAAACCTCGCCCTAGCATTGGCGCCTAGCTGCCATGCTGCCGAAAGGGAATGTCAGCCGGCGGTGCGCCGGTTAGGCTCACGACCTTGAAGTCTTCGCCAAAGTCTGGGTCCCGTGCATCGGATCTTCCCAAGGCGACGAAAGTCGTTGAGCGTGTTATGACTGCCGCCTTTGCCATCGGGTGGTTACCCGGATGCCGTGACAACTAACTCGAGCCCGCTGATGCTATTCCTTTTCAAAGTGACGATTACTCCAGTGCTCGTCGCGATGATGAGCCTCGTCGCACGCTGGTGGGGGCCAACGTGGGGTGGGCTGCTCATCGGCTTGCCGTGGATGACAGCGCCCATCCTGTTTTTCCTCGGGCTGGATTATGGCGAAGCTTATGCTGCGCGCACGTCGGTAGGTGTCCTCATCGGGGCGATCGGAATAGCTGCTTACATCGTGGCGTACGTCTACACGGCCCGTGCTGCATCCTGGCCGATGAGCCTTGTGGCCGGCAGTATCGCCTACGCCATTACCTGCTACTTCATCAGCGGCAATGACTTCTCCGCGTGGCTCGCAGCGGTTTGCGGAGTGGGAAGTCTCGTATCGGCTTACTTCATCGTTCCGAAGGTGGTTGATCCCGGCGGCCTGCGATTTCTCCCCTGGTGGGACATACCGATGCGCATGGTCGCCACCGCCATCCTCGTAACGATCATCACAGTGTCAGCCGAGGTCCTCGGGCCCGAGCTCAGCGGGATTGTCGCCGGCTATCCGGTCATATTTTCAGTCATTGGCGTCTTTACGCATTCCCAGTGGGGCTGGGTCGCTCTTGCCCAGCTCGCCCGAGGCGTGGCGATCTCGCTCACGTCGTTTGTGGCGTTCTTCTTCGTGGTTGCGGTGACTGTTGAAACCATCGGTTTGGTCTGGGCTTTCGTCCTTGCGGTGTTAGCAGCTTTGACCACGTCGGCAGCCGTGCTTCTGTCCACCACTAAGCGACCGAAGAAAACCCGCTCCCGCGAGGCACCCAAGACAGCCCAGTAGCCGGCATTCTCCAACTCCCCGACCGCTGCCACACCGAGCAGCGCAAGGATGAGCAGGACGACGAAAATCGCGAGAAACACCCAAAAGAGAATGATCGCGATGCTGGCTGCGCCTCGCGCTAGCCCGGTAAAGCCCAGCGCCCCCGCGACTAGGGCAATGATGAGAAAGATGAAGGCCCATTCGAGCATACCGGCCCAGCTCCGTTGAGTGAGGCTCGTGGATGGCGAAGCGGGAACCGATGCCGCTCCAGGCAAGTTCCACCGACGCACTCCAGCGGCAGAGCCGGCGTCTTATCTGCATTAGGATAATCGGATATAGTCGCTTAACCGTGAGCAGGGCTACGTCGCGCACCGTTCACGGCCGCCGGTGAAGCCGCGGAATTCACCTGGAGCCGGAGATCTCGAAATGACCTCCCGTGAAGCGACTGCCATAAGAGCGAGTGAATCCCCCGCGTCAGCCTTCCAGTTGGCGTATGCCATCATCCTTGTCGGAGCGGGGGTGCTCGCCGTTCTCGCCTTGCTCTTTGGGATCGCGCACAGCAACGAGGCAGACGGACGCCTGTCGGCGATTATTGGCCTCGTGGCCTATCTGGCGGTTTGGGGATGGGGCTTCCGGCTCGCGTCCTCCTGAGCCGCGTGAAAGCGATCTGAGGACTGCCCCTGCTAACGGCTTGCGTTTCCGAAATGAGGGTGGATCACGCGGTCGCCCGGCTTCAAGCCAAGACGCGCTGCCTCCCCGGCGGCTAATTCGAGCACCGCGGTGACGGGGCCCTGTGAAGGGATGGTTCGCTCCGAGAACGGCTCAGTCCTCTCCTCGATGCGGTGCACCGTTCCGTCCGCTCGTATGAACACCATGTCGAGCGAGACGTACGTGTTGCGCATCCACATCGTTATTTCTTGCGCCGTCTCATAAGGAAACAGCATGCCGGTGTTCGGCGGAACATTCGGCCGGAACATCAGGCCGATGGCCTTCTCCTGCGGAGTCTCGGCGACCTCGATCTCGATCTTATGCTCGCCAGTCGCCGTCACGAGCACCAGAGTGTCTCGGCGCATCTTTGCGTCGAGAGGCGGAACGACGACCAGCATTGCAGCCACCGCAAAAACAAAACAGAGCAGGACCGCCCGGAAGGCGGCCCTGTTCGCAATGGCGGACAACGCTGGTATTTGCAACCCCTCAGTGCTGCGACGGCAAGCCCGAGGGAGGTCCATCCGGTCGAAGCTCTGCAGCCATGCAGCCTTTAGCGCCATGACCCCAGCGTACCTGCACGATCTGCCCCGGACGGAGCTCGGTGAAGCCGAACCGGCGCAGCGTCTCCATGTGGACGAAGATGTCAGGTGTTCCCTCCCCGCGTGTCAGGAAACCGAACCCGCGGACGCGGTTGAACCACTTCACCATCGCCCGCTCCCAATCGCTCTCCGGTTGTACCACAACATGGGTTCGTTGCGGGAGCTGGGAGGGATGGATGGCCGTGCTCTCATCCATGCTGAGGATGCGGAACGCCTGCAGGCCTTTAGGACGGCGCAGCACCTGGCAGTGCACCCGGGCCCCCTCATACGCCGTCTGATATCCGCCAGCCCTCAGGCAGGTCACGTGCAAGAGCACGTCCGGATAGCCGTTGTCCGGAACGATGAAGCCATACCCTTTGGAGGCATCGAACCATTTTATCGAGCCAGCGATCTCGAATACGTCGAGACCGCCGATTTCATCCAGAGACCTGGCCTGATCGAGAGCGCCGCTGCTTTCGAGTGCCGGCCGCATCGACTCCGGATGTTCGGGAGGTCTTTTTGTGTCCCCCATTAGCACACCCCGCTACTTGGGTTTACGTTCTACTGTCTCGCCTGCTGGACCGAAATCGCGTCAGAGGCCCTCTCCGCCGACTCGTCACTGCAAGCGAGCCGAAATGTAACATCGCCGCCACCCAGAGCCACAGCGAATTTACCATCCGTTAGGGGATATCAGGGGATGAAATGCGCATACATCACGCGAATGCACGCGCATATCTACATGATTTGACTTATATTTCTTCGTTCGTGAAAGGACGAAAATCCAAGCGTTTTCCCTGTGGGTGCTCCGAGCCGGCGCGACACTCGAATGAGTTGTTCATGACTTTGGACGTGCGAATCAGCGCAACTGATTCGTTCCGATTCGCGAGTGCGGACAGGGTGTTCCGCTCATGAGGGGTGGAGGCATGCACCTGCCGTCCACTGACGATCCCCAGGAGATGCAACTTTCGAGCGCCCGCTCGCTCCTGGTCCCCTATTGACATCGGCGAAAGCGTTGAAGGTTCAGGCTTGTGTCAGCCTTCTCGGGTGCGTATCTCACGTAGGTGGGCTTGAACCTAGGTCGGAGGCGGCATGCGTTATCTTCACACTATGGTGCGAATTAGCAACATCGAGCAGAGCCTCGACTTTTACTGCAACAAGCTGGGCCTGGAGGAGGTACGGCGCGTCGAGAACGAGGCCGGGCGTTACACGCTCATCTTCCTTGCAGCTCCGGGCGACAAGGCACGAGCCGAGTCGGAGCGTGCGCCGCTCCTCGAGCTTACGTACAACTGGGATCCAGAGGAGTATGGGTCGGGCCGCAATTTCGGCCATCTGGCCTATGAGGTCGACAACATTTACGAGACCTGCGACCGCTTGATGAAAGCCGGCATAACCATCAACCGGCCACCAAGGGATGGTCGAATGGCGTTCATCCGCTCACCCGACGGCATCTCCATCGAGCTTCTGCAGAAGGGCGAGGCCCTGCCGAAGCAGGAGCCCTGGGCGTCCATGCCGAACACGGGAACTTGGTAATAGCCGGAAGGGGGGATCTGCATGAACGAGACGGCCCCGTCGGCGAGAAGCACGCGCACAGCAATTGGCGCCGCGCGGTTCGCGATGCGAGTCCGCTCGCGGCGCCCCCGCCGCCCTCAGCCGCGCATGCGCGCCGTACCATTGGTGGTCACGACACTCGTTGTCGTCGGTGTTCTCGGTGGCATGCTCTGGCTCATGCTGGCCTTCAGCTGAGCACCCGCTGACCAGCAGAGCTGCCGGGTGGGCCACACCCTGGACCACCCAGCGTGGCTTCTTACTGCAGCACTCGTTACCTCATGCGGGCGTCGACGCACCGCCCAGCAGCTTCAGACCAGTAGAAGTTGGTGCCGCATTCTCCCGGTCCCGGGCCGACCTGCACTTCAGTCTCGACCGTCCCTCCTGGTGCCGTTCGTGGCGGACTGAAGTAGGAGAGACCTGGGGCTGGAGCCGGAGCTGGGGCTGAGTAACGATAGACCCGAGTCTGCGGTGTCACGCCAGGCGGTGTCACAACGCCAAGGGTGCGATACCCATAGAGCTGTGTTCCCATCGGCGGACTGAAGTACTCGGGCTCACCGAACTCATCCCAAATCTGGTCATCTTCTTCGGTGCCCCATTCGCTTTGCGCCATCGCGCTGGGCGTCGCAATCAGCGCCGTGCCGGCGACGGCCAGTACAGCAAAAATCCATTTCCGCATCTGAGCGACCTCCTTTTTGAGTCGCCTGTCAACGATGCGATTTGGGACTGGTTCCGTGCGGCAAAATGCAGGTGGCTGGCCGTAGCCTGCTGGCTCAGGAGGGCTCGACAGGCCCTAAGCCTAACTGAATGGAAAGGATGCGAGCAGATATGGTTTGCTAGCTTCCACTTTACGTTGCAGATCCTTCTAGACTATATCGTTTCTAGGTTTCGCCATCCTCCAGCCTTCCCCCGAGGTTTCCATCTGATGAGCGCCAGTTCGGCTGCAAATCCTTTGCTCGTCCCATGGCCGACGCCGTTTGGCGTGCCGCCCTTCTCCGAAATCAAGCCGGAGCATTTCCGACCAGCCTTCGAGCAAGCTCTTGCCGAACATCGCGCTGAGATCGACCGCATTGCGAAGGACCCCGCAGGGCCGACTTTCGAGAACACTATTGCAGCGCTGGAGAATTCCGGCCGGACGCTGGACCGCGTCTCTTGCGTTTTCTGGAACCTAGCGAGCGCCCACACAAACGATGAGCTGCAAGCCATCGAGCGCGAAATCGCGCCGAAGCTCGCGCAGCATTGGAATGCCATCACATCGAATGCAGCGCTCTTTGCGCGCATCGATGCTGTGATGCAGAACGCGGAAACTGCCGGCCTCGACGCTGAGCAGAAACGCGTCTTGGAGCGCACTCATCTCGCATTCGTGCGTGCCGGCGCGCAGCTCGCGCCCGAGGAAAAGAAGCGGCTTGGCGAGATCCTGGAGCGGCTGGCGACCCTAGGAACCCAATTCAGCCAGAATGTCCTCGCCGATGAGAAGACCTACGAGCTGCCGCTCGCCGAGGAAGATTTGGTTGGCTTGCCCGAGTTCCTTATTCAGGCTGCGCGTAAAGCTGCCGAGGAACGTGGCAGCGCAGCGAAGTACGTGATCACCCTCTCGCGCTCACTGATCGAGCCATTTCTCACCTTTTCTCCCCGCCGAGACCTGCGGGAGCAAGCGTTCAAGGCCTGGATCAGCCGCGGTGAGAACGGCGGCGCTTCAGACAACCGGGCCATCATCGCCGAGATGCTGAAGCTGCGGCGCGAGCGCGCTCGCTTGCTCGGCTACAAGACGTTCGCCGACTACAAGCTCGACAACACCATGGCCAAGACGACCGCAAACGTTCGGGCACTCCTGAACGAGGTCTGGCCAGTGGCGAAAGCACGGGCGCTGCAGGAACGCGAGAAGCTGCAAGCCATCGCTCAGCGCGAAGGCGCCAACATCACCATCGAGCCTTGGGACTGGCGCTACTACGCTGAGAAAGTGCGGAAGGCCGAATACGACCTCGACGAGGCGGAGGTAAAGCCGTACTTGCCGCTCGACAACGTCATCGAGGCCGCATTCTACGTCGCGGGACGGTTGTTCGGGCTGAGCTTCAGCGAGCGTCCGGATGTGCCCGTCTATCACCCCGACGTGCGCGCCTTCGAGGTGACCGACAGCGCCGGTAATCACGTCGGCCTGTTCCTTGGCGACTACTTCGCGCGGCCTTCGAAGCGATCTGGCGCCTGGAAGAGCGCGTACCGCAGGCAGGAGCGGCTTGCGGGCGACATCCGGCCGATCGTGGTCAATGTCATGAACTTCGCCAAGGGCTCCGGTGACACCCCAGCCCTGCTGTCGTTCGACGATGCACGCACATTGTTTCACGAGTTCGGCCACGCCTTGCACGGCCTGCTGTCGAACGTGACCTATCCGTCGATTTCCGGCACCTCTGTGGCTCGCGACTTCGTCGAGTTGCCGTCGCAGCTCTACGAGCATTGGCTGCTAACGCCCGAGGTCTTGAGCAAGTTTGCCCGGCATTACCGCACCGATGAGCCGATGCCGGCGCACATGATCGAGAAGCTGAGGGCGACAAGCACCTTCAACCAGGGTTTTGCAACTGTCGAGTACCTGAGCTCTGCCATCGTCGATATCGATTTTCACTCGGAGCTCTATGACGGCCAGGAGCCCATCGCTTTCGAGCAGTCCGTGCTCGAACGCATCGGCATGCCGCGCGAAATCGTGATGCGGCACCGTTCACCGCACTTCTTGCACATTTTCTCCGGCGATGGCTATTCCGCCGGCTACTACAGCTACCTGTGGTCCGAAGTGCTGGACGCGGATGCATTTGCCGCTTTCGAGGAAACAGGCGATGTTTTCGATCCCGATACAGCCGCGCGGCTGAAGGAGTTCATCTACTCGGCCGGCGGCTTGAGGAAGGAAGAGGAAGCCTACAAGGCCTTCCGCGGCCGGCTGCCGACTGTCGAAGGACTGCTGAAAAAGCGCGGACTTGTTGCCTGAATGCAGCGTAAGAAGAGCAGCTCAAATGAAAAAACCCAGCAGATTTTGCCCTGCTGGGTTTTTCTTTAGCTCCATGCTCAACTTGAACAATCCACGCGGAACCGTTTCCGCCGATGGCCGACGGCTATTCACACCGTGCGCACGTAAGTTGTCAGAAACGCTAAATTCATTTCCAGTCGCTGTTCGTAATAACGTTTAGCCTCTAGTAGATGAGCACGAAACTCCGCGTCATTGGTAGTTGTTGTCGAGAAATGAGCTGCCGCTGCCCTGAACGCGCAATACCCCGCTGTGTAAAAGGCTAGCGATTTTTCTGAGCACGCATAACCAGCGAGGCTTTGCACTCTTGACCGAAGCTCAGCAGCGCGCGTGGGATCGAGGTCCCATTCGACCTCCGCCCCCACCAAATCCCAGATAACAGGCTGAGGGCCGACCCACGTATGGTCGCGATCATGCCCTCCAAGATCTACTTTGCGGATTACGCCGTTTGATTGCCGAATCCATTCGTGCGCCGCCAGTCGCCCATCTCCATAGCAGGGCTGAGGTGCTGCGCCGACCTGGTCAAGCACTTGTTCCGTCACACGTTCGATTGCGGAAACAGGAGGGCCACCCTCCTGCATCATCGCCCACGCCGAAAGCGCATCGGCAATTCGGCGAATTCCGTCGTGAATTTCTCCGTGACTGAGTTTTCGAGTTGAAACCGCTGCTATCCACGGGCCGAGATATTCAGTGACAAAACTGGTATCAGCATCTGCGGCGCTCAGATGTTCACCGCTTATCCATGGATAAGCAAGCCAACCCTGATGGCGGCCTAGAGGAGATATCGCCGCACGATCAGTCACGAGAGCTGTGTTTGGTCCACTTCTCCAATGCTCCTGACTGGATAAGTCCATCCCGGCGAATTTCAGAACAACGTTGCGGCCGGAACGCAAGTGCACGAGCTTTTTTGGCGTCTCGATAATCGGAGCAATCGCCCTCGGCAGCGTTCGAAGACCAGCAAGGGTTTGCCAACCTTGCGTGCCAAGCGGCTCTGCCGGACCGACTGCCGGCTCGCCCGTATAATCTTCGACCGCAGAGGCGAGCGCATGTGGCAGGAATTTTCCGTCTACGAACGTATCATCCAGACTAGTCGTCCAAACGCGATTTTCCTGCCACCACGTTTTCGCATCCGCACCGGCCGCTGGACCCGGTCCATACGCGTGGCCAGCGAAAAAGTGGATAGACTCTCGCCGAGCACCCGCATCCCGTAGCGCCTGAGCAACGGCAACCATCGACGCGCCCGATACCCCCGGTCCCTCATCGACGATGATGTTCTGGGACGCTGGCAATAACCCTTGAAGATCCACGTAGCGAGAAGGCCAAGTCCCCGAAGGCCTCAGGGTTAGGCAACTCGCAATTCGAAAACCGCGCCTGCGTAATGCCTGCGTAACAACAGCAGCAAGCGTCGTTCCGATGCTACGCAATCCAATAACGCAAACATCAATCTCCGGTGGCTCAAATTGGAGAGACCATCTCTCAGCAGTCTGCGCATAGCTGTCGGGGTAAAGCGCGTACCAGGCAAAGCCTTCTGGAACGCGAAACTCCAGCTCCTGCTCAACGAGAGCTAATTCCAAGACCCGCAGCTTTTCCATCAATTGCGTTACAGCTGCTTTAGTATTGCCCCTGGAACCGGACCGGACTTCGAGAAACACATTTGCCGCTGCCGCGGTGGCAGAAGAGGCTTGCCCGCCATTGCTCAGGCCGGCATCGAGAACGGCTTGCTCGATCTGTCCGAGAGCGATGAGCCATTGCCGCGCCTCGGTAAGATCCGGCAGTAGTTGCTCTGCGATCCTATTTCGCAGAGATCTTGCCAGCTGTCGCGGAGAGGCTCGGAAGCTCTGTTTGGCGTAAAGGAGCAAGAAACGTCGTTCAACTCACCACCCGTTTCGCTCCCAACGTTGCCCCTTGAGCAGAGTTCCTGGCCAGAATGGACCAGAATGTCGCGATCAGGCACACATCGCTTCGCGTGCTCGCGAATGTCAGCCGCGCGCCGCCTTCAACGCCTCCGGTAGCGCCTCCGATAGAACGGCCAAATCCGACTCTGTGCCAGCACTGATGCGGATGCAGCGATCGAGTGGCGCTACGCCCGGCATACGCACAAAGACGTCGCGAGCGATCAGCTCCTCCAGGACACGTTTTGCAAAAGCTCCATCACCCCCGCAGTCGATCGCGACGAAGTTCGTTGCCGACGGCAACGCTTCCAGCCCGTTCGATTGAGCGATGGCAGCTATACGCTCGCGGGCCTCGGCAATCTTTCGAACCACGCCTTCGAGATACGGCTGATCTTCGAGAGCCGCCAACGCGGCCACTTGCGCCATGCGGTTGACGCCGAAGTGATTGCGGATCTTGTCGAACGAGCGGATCAAACCAACCTCACCGATCGCGTAGCCGACGCGCAGACCGGCCAGCCCATAGGCCTTCGAGAATGTGCGGAGCCGCAGCACCTGCGGATTGGAGACGTCAATCGGCGGAATGGCGTCGGCAGGCGCAGTATCCGAATAGGCTTCGTCGAGCAGCAGAACCGTGCCGGGCGGCAGACCATCGATGAGGCGCTGAACCTCGGAGGCGCCCCACCACGAGCCCATCGGATTATCCGGATTGGCGAAATAAACGAGCTTAGCGTCTTCCCGTCGAGCTGCGTCGAGAAGCGCTTCCGGGTCCTCGTGATCACCGCGGTACGGCACGCGGACGAGCTTTCCGCCGAAGCCCGCAACATGAAAGTTAAAGGTGGGATAAGCGCCAAGGGAGGTGACGACCGGGTCTCCCGGCTCGATCAGCATCCGCACTGTATAGCCAAGCAGCGCGTCGATCCCCTCGCCCACGACAATGTTTTCGAACCCGACGCCATGATGTTTGGCCAGCGCCGCCTTCAGGTCGTGATTCTCGGGATCGGCGTACATCCAACAGTCCGCTGCCGCCTGCCGCATCGCCTCGATTGCCCGCGGCGACGGGCCGAAAACGCTTTCGTTTGCGCCGATGCGGGCGCGGAAGGGTCGGCCGCGCGCCCGTTCCTGGGCCTCCGGACCAACGAACGGTACCGTGGCCGGCAGCTCTGCCATGATGCGGGTGTAGCGGGGGCCGCGCGGATGCTGGGGCACGTAACTCTCCTTGCTAATCGAGATCGAGATCAGATGAGGCCAAGCTCAGCCAAGTCCTTCCGCATCTCGGGAGGAAGCTGGGCGAGCTGCTGAGAGGTGCGGTCGTCGAGGTCGGGCGGCGCGTCAGCCGGCTCCAGGTAGCGCCAGCCCTGGAAGGCGCGGCGCGGAACCGGGTAGGTCGGTATCAGCTTGGGATCGAGCAAGATGAGGCAGCAGGGCGTGCCATCCGGCTTTTGCCCTTCTCCAAAGCCGACAATCCGTTGGCGCACTTGGATCACGCCCTTGATCACCCAGTAGAGCGAGCCGCCGTCAAGCAGCTCCGCCTGCCGCTTCGGAACCAGGCGCGTCCGGTGGAACAGCTGGGGCTTCTGCCCGGCGGCCTTCTGCGCGGCGAGCCGGCCCTTCTGCCATTGCGCCAGCTCCTCGATGCTGTCCACACCGACGCACAGCTTGATGATGTGCACGGTCATTGGAAGTCACGTCCCTCGTGCTGCATCACGGCATGCCAGCTGATACACCCTACGGCGACCTGAAGCGAGCCGGGAGCAGCTACTGATTGTGCTGAAGACGGCTGACGAAGACTTTCAGCCCAGCTTGCCCGTTCATATTCAAATCTGCGAATATAACGGTGTTCACCCCCCGGTGCGCCAGAAGGAAAGCTGCTCATGGCCCTACGCGATCTTGTCGCCGAGAATGCGCCCCTGGCGCTCAGCCTCGGCGGCCTGGTGATCGGCTTTTTGTTCGGGGCCATCGTGTTCAGGACCAATTTCTGCACGATGGGCTCCATTTCAGACATCGTGTCGTTCGGTGATTACCGTCGCTTTCGCGCGTGGATTCTGGCTGCCACTACGGCCCTCGTCGGCGCCCAGCTTCTGCAGCTCTTCGGCGTCGTCGAGCTGTCGCGGTCGATGTATCTCTCACCAAACGTCAACTGGTTCGGCCATGTGCTCGGCGGGCTGATGTTCGGCTACGGCATGGTGTTCGCGGGCGGCTGCCCGAGCCGAAATCTCGCGCGCGTCGGTGGCGGCGATCTGAGAGCGCTCGTGGCGCTGATCGTGGTCGGAATTTTCGCTTTCATGACGATCGGCGGAATTTTGGGCCCGATACGGGCGTGGCTCGAGCAAGCGACGGCCTTGAGTCTCGCCGGTATTGGTGCACCGAGCCAAGGCATCGGCGATTTGATTAGGGTAAGCCTGGGCCTCGACCCGGCAACTGGTGCGGTGATAGCTACAATCGGAATCGCTGTTGCTGCCCTAGCTTACTGCTTCGGTGATGAGGGGTTTCGGACATCGCCGGTCCACATCGCTTCGGGCATCGGTGTCGGCCTCTGCGTGACCGCAGGCTGGGCTCTGACCGGGCTGGCATTCGATGAAATGGCTGACCGGCCGGTAGCCCCTATCTCCCTGACATTCGTCAGGCCCGCAGGCGACACGCTCGACTGGTTGCAGCGCTATACCGCTCTCGGGCTTCCAGGCTTCGGCGTCGCCACCGTGTTCGGCGCAATTCTGGGCTCCTTTGTGACTGCCGTCGCGATGAAGCGCTTCAAGGTGACGACCTTCTCCGACAAAGCCGACACGATCCGAGTGCTCTCCGGCGCAGCGCTGATGGGCATCGGCGGGGTGATGGCGCTCGGCTGCTCCGTCGGCCAGGGCATTACAGGTGTGTCGACGCTCTCCATCGGCTCCTTCATCTCCTTTGCCGCCATCGTCACCGGCGGGGTGCTCGGCATGAAGGCATTCGAGCGGATGCTGATGGCCGAGGCGTGAGGTCGCGCCCCTAAGGTGAGGCGCGCAAAGCCACTGTCTGCTTCGGGCGACCGGACCGCATCACCAACATCGCTGGGAAGTGGACCGGGTCGCCGCGCATTTGTCGTTGCAGATAAATAATCTGCTTCGGGCGAGAGCGCCTCAACCCAGCGCCCTGTTCGCCTCTTTCACCTTCTCGGCGTCGACGTAGACCTCGCCGCCCATCTCGCGGAACTTGGCGCTCATTTCGGCCATGCCGGCTTCGACGTCGACCGGCGCGTTCTGCTTGGCAGCGTAATCCCGAACGTCCTGCGTGATCTTCATGGAGCAGAACTTGGGGCCGCACATGGAGCAGAAGTGCGCCACCTTGTGCGCCTCCTTGGGCAGCGTCTCGTCGTGATACGCCATCGCCGTATCGGGATCGAGCGACAGGTTGAACTGATCCAACCAGCGGAACTCGAACCGCGCCTTCGACAGCGCATCGTCACGAAGCTGCGCAGCGGGGTGCCCCTTGGCGAGGTCTGCTGCGTGGGCCGCGATCTTGTAGGCGATGACGCCGGCCTTCACGTCGTCGCGGTTGGGCAGCCCGAGGTGCTCCTTCGGCGTCACGTAGCAGAGCATCGCCGTCCCGAACCAGCCGATCATCGCAGCGCCGATCGCGCTCGTGATGTGGTCGTAGCCCGGCGCGATGTCTGTCACGAGCGGCCCAAGCGTATAGAACGGCGCCTCCCCACAAGCCTTGAGCTGCTTGTCGACGTTGATCTTGATCTTGTGCATCGGCACGTGGCCGGGGCCCTCGATCATCACCTGGCAACCCTTCTTCCAGGCGATTTGCGTCAGCTCACCCAGCGTCTCCAGCTCGGCGAATTGCGCAGCATCGTTGGCATCGGCAATCGAGCCAGGCCGCAGGCCGTCCCCCAGCGAGAACGAGACATCATACTTCCGCATGATGTCGCAAATGTCCTCAAAGTGCTCGTAGAGGAAGCTCTCGCGGTGATGCGCGAGGCACCACTTGGCCATGATGGAGCCGCCGCGTGAGACGATGCCCGTCACGCGATTGGCCGTGAGCGGGATGTAGGCGAGCCGAACGCCGGCATGGATGGTGAAGTAGTCGACGCCCTGCTCGCACTGCTCGATAAGCGTATCACGGAAGACCTCCCAATCGAGCTTCACTGGATCGCCGCCCACCTTCTCCAGCGCCTGATAGATTGGCACCGTGCCGATGGGCACCGGGCTGTTACGGATGATCCATTCGCGCGTGTTGTGGATATTGCGGCCGGTGGAGAGGTCCATCACCGTGTCGGCGCCCCAGCGGATCGCCCACACCATCTTCTCGACCTCTTCCTCCACGGAGGACGTGACGGCCGAGTTGCCGATGTTGGCGTTGATTTTCACCAGGAAGTTTCGGCCGATGATCATCGGCTCGAGCTCGGTGTGATTGATGTTCGCCGGGATGATAGCCCGGCCGCGGGCGATCTCGTCCCGCACAAACTCCGGCGTGATGAACTCCGGAATGGAAGCCCCGAAGCTCTCGCCATCCTTTAGCGCGGCTTTGGCCCGTTCGAGCGCCGCCTTCCGCCCGAGATTTTCGCGGTGGGCAACATAGATCATCTCCTTCGTGATGATCCCAGCACGTGCGTACTCGAGCTGCGTCAGCGGCTTGTCATCGGAAACGCGCCGGTACGGCTTCGACTTGTTGGGGAAATCCCGAGCCAACAAACGGCCGCTGACATTGCCGTTGTCTTCGGGGCGTACGGGGCGGCCTTCATACTGCTCGACATTGCCGCGTTCTAGAATCCATGCCTCGCGGATTCGCGGCAGCCCCTTCTCGACATCGATGCGTGCATTCTCGTCGGTATAGGGGCCGGATGAGTCATAGACCCGGAATGTCGGCTGCTCCGGATCCGTCAACGCGATCTCCCGAAATGGCACCCGCAGGTCCGGATAACCGTCGGGAGAGTCATAGACCTTCTTGCTGGCATTGATCGGCCCGGTGGTGACCTTGGGCACCATCAGCTCGCTCTTTCGGGTGATTTTGTTCATCTCTTCACTCCCGGATCGGCGCGCGTGTCGTTCGCTGACGATGCGCGCAAACGCTCATCGCTCGATATCCGGAATGCGTCGGTGAAGGAGGGGGTTCTTGCGTACGTGTCCGTCCCTTCGCCGGCATTACCCGGATCAGGTTCAAAGGGTGGCGGCGCGGCATCAGCGCCATCTCAGCCGGCTGCCGCCGGCCCCCCTCGGAACGCAGGCAGTCTGCGACGGGTTGGCTCGAAAGGCAAGCTCAACCAGACTTGGCGACTTGCAGTCGGCTTTTTGCGCCGATCAAATCTTTGGTAAGTAGGATGGTGCCCAGGTTCTCGCTAAAGTTTTACTCAGTAAATACCTGAAGGCCGCACTGTTAGCAGCGATATGAATCTGCTGCTAACACATTGTTTTATTGTTAAAATTCCTCTTGCCAGCCAGAAAAACCGGAATACCTTAGACTTAATCTGACAACTAATTTGGGGAAGGTCTTGCGATGGTCGATGCTGGCTTTGCCGCGATGCTCAGAGGCTACAGTCTCACGACCGCGGAGATTCTCTACCGTATGCCAGATCACCCATCTTTGCTGCAGACCTTCGTCTGGCAGGATTACGATCTGGCGCCAGAGTTTCCGAAGCTCGTGAAGTTCTTGGACTTCTGGTCCAAGAATCTGGACGGCAAGCTTTATCGTGTGCGCGTCGCACACCGGCGCCTGATCCATCCGAGTGAGGTCCGGCTCGTGAACGGAGAGCTGCGGTTGCACTGAGCGTCGGCCGGCTGCTCAGCTGCCGAACCCATAGGCGTCGCGAAGTAAACGTCGACGCCGTGGCACAGACGATGCGCGTTGCGTCGCGTGCCCGGTTCAGCGAATTCTCACTCTAGTGCCGGATTTCAGCTTCAGGCCGGTCCTGAATGCTCGAGCGTGGCGGTGCGCTTTCACCGAAATCGAAGGCGAGGTTGGATGACCTTCTCAGCGCGTCATCTTCTCGTTCTATGATGAGGCGTCGGTATCCTCGTCCGCCTCAAGAGGAAAAAAGGCTCCCCCGCTCCAGATGCCAAGGGTCTCACCATCGGGGCCTGGCTCAGCCAACTCGACGAGGTCGTAATAGAGTGCACGTGTCACTAGGGCCTCGAGCCTCCCCCGCACCAGCAGGTAGGGCTTGAGGCCGCCGCTCCCCGGCTCCCGCTCGAAGCGCAGAGGATGGTCCGGCCCACAACGGACGATGTCATCGACATTGGTGCGGAAGATGAGCTGCTGATCGCGGCCCTGATTCTCCACCTGCATCTCCACGGCGAGGAAGGGAGCATCGTCGACCTCGACAACCACCTTCTCTACGGGCGTGACGAGATATGTGCGGCCGTCGGCGTCCTTGCGGAGAATGCGCGAGAAGAGTTTCACTAGGGCTTGGCGGCCAATGGGGCTATTCTGGTAAAGCCATGTCCCGTCCGCCCGGATGCGCATGCCGATGTCCCCGCAATCCGGCGGGTCCCATTTCTCGACGGGCGGGAGCCGATCGCTTTCAGCCGCCTTGATGAGTTCGTCCAAGCCCTGGATTCGGGTTCGGGTGCTGCCGCCCGTTGCCTGCTGCGTCATCTGACTATCGTGCAGTACTCGTTCAATTTATTGCGAGATGAGCAAGTTATTCGAAATTCTTCCTATTTGTTCACCTCGCTCCATATTGTGACCAACTTCGCTCCAGCAGAGTTTGTGTAACACCGGCCCCAATCTATAGTAGAGACCATGACCACGCTCACCCACACCGATGACGATATCGTCGCCCGCATCGAGGCGGCCGGCGAGCGCATGTCCCGCGTCCACAAGGCCACGGCGTCCGTGATCTTCGGTCAGGACACCGTGATCGAGCAAACTCTCATCACCCTGCTTGCCGGCGGGCACGGCCTGCTCATCGGTGTGCCGGGTCTGGCCAAGACCTTGCTCGTCGAAACGCTCGGCAAGGTGCTCGGCCTCGAAACCAAACGCATCCAGTTCACGCCAGACCTGATGCCGTCGGATATCATCGGGTCCGAGGTCCTTGAAGACATCCCCGGCGAGCGGCGCAGCTTCCGCTTCATTCCAGGTCCGATCTTCACGCAGCTTCTGATGGCCGACGAGATCAACCGCGCGAGCCCGAAGACGCAGTCCGCACTGCTTCAGGCCATGCAGGAGCACCATGTGACGGTCGCTGGCCAGCGCTACGACGTGCCGACGCCGTTCCACGTGCTCGCCACCCAGAACCCGCTGGAGCAGGAGGGGACTTACCCGCTGCCCGAGGCGCAGCTCGACCGCTTCTTGCTGCAGATCGACGTCAGCTATCCCGATGTTGTGGCTGAACGCCGCATGCTGTTCGCGACCACCGGAACCGAGGAGCGCCGGATCGAGCCGATCCTGACGGCGCAGGAGCTCATGGCGATGCAGCGCCTCGTGCGCCAGATTCCGGTGCCGGACAAGGTTGTCGAGGCCATTCTGCAGCTCGTTCGCTCGGCGCGACCCGGGCCGGACGCCAGCGAAGAGACGAACCGGCTCATCGCCTGGGGACCAGGGCCCCGCGCCAGCCAGGCGCTGATGCTGGCGGTCCGCGCGAAGGCTTTGATCGAAGGCCGTCTTGCCCCGTCGGTCGATGACGTGATCGCTCTTGCCGAGCCCGTACTGAAACACCGCATGGCGTTGAGCTTCGTGGCGCGCACCGAAGGGCAGGAGATCAGCAGCGTCATTTCCCGCCTTGCATCGGCATTGGAGTAATGCGGTGGCAACGCCTGGAGCCACGAAGAACGCAGGCCGAGCCGCGCACGCCGGCTCGATGCTCGCCATCGAAGGCGAAGCGCACGCGCTCGCGGACCGGCTTCCCGACTTGCTGATCGAGGCCATCCGCGTGGCGAGCACGGTGGCGCATGGCATCCACGGCCGGCGGCGGCCAGGGCTCGGCGAAACCTTCTGGCAGTTCCGGCAGTTCCAGACCGGCGACGCGGCCGCCCAAATCGACTGGCGCCGCTCCGCAAGCTCCGATCACCTCTACGTGCGCGAGCGCGAATGGGAAGCGGCGCATACCATTTGGCTCTGGCCGGATCAGTCACCGTCCATGGTTTTCCGCAGTCACCTCTCGGCGACGTCCAAGGCCGACCGGGCTCTGGTCCTGGCGCTTGCCTCGGCCGAGCTGCTGGTCCGCGGCGGCGAGCGTGTGGCTCTGCTCGGGTTGTCACGGCCCACGGCGAGCCGCAGGGCGACGACCAGGCTGGCGGAAATTCTCGCCGAGAATGCCGACTCGCCGGTACTGCAGGAGAGCCTGCCACCAGCGGAGCGGCTGAGCCGCTTTTCAGGCGTGCTCCTCTTCAGCGACTTCCTCGACCCGTTGGAGCAGATCTCCGAGAGGATGACGTTCCTCGCGAGCAACGGCGTCACAGGGCATATGGTCCAGATTCTTGATCCGGCGGAGGAGACACTCCCCTACCAGGGGCGCACCGAGTTTCTTGGAATGGAGGGCGGCGATCGCTGGCTCGCGGACCGCGCCGAGGCGCTGCGGCCCGAGTATCAGGCGAGGCTGAGGGCCCACCGGGCCGGTCTCGAAGCCCTAGCCGCTCGCCTCGGATGGTCGCTCCTTGTCCACCACACCGATCGCTCGGCGGCTGAGCCTCTGCTGACCCTCATCATGCGGTTGCAGAATAGCGCCCGCGATTATCGCTGGGTTGCACCAGCTGCCGCGAACCCAGGAGCAGCCGGATGAGCCTTGGTGCGCTCGCCTTCTTGAATCCTTGGTTGCTCGCGGGGCTGGCGGCCCTGCCGATCATCTACTGGCTGCTGCGGACTGTTCCGCCACGCCCGCGGCAGGTCGCCTTCCCGGCCACGCGCATCCTGGTCGGCCTCGAAAACCGGGAGAAGACGCCAGCGCAGACACCCTGGTGGCTGATGCTCATTCGCATGATGGCAGCAGCGCTGGTGATTTTCGCTCTGGCTGAGCCGGTCCTGAACCCTGAAAGGCAGGCTGCTCTGTCGGGGAGCGGACCCGTCGCCATCGTCGTCGACAACGGGTGGGCATCGGCATCGCGGTGGGCGTTGCGGACCCGCATGGTCGATCGGGTGATCGACGAGGCCGAGCGCCAGAACCGAGCGGTCGTGCTACTCCCTACGGCTTCTACCAGCCGTATGCCGACCGCCAACTTGGAAGCGCCGAATGATGCTCGGGCAGCAGCCGCCGCACTGCAGCCACAACCGTTCGCGCCAGACCGAATGGCCGCCGCCCGCGCGCTGGAGACGGCCCTTCAAGGTCAGGCCGACGCCAGCATCGTCTGGCTGACGGATGGCATAGATCACGACGGAAACACCGCCGGATTTCTGGAACGACTCTCGGATCTCGGAGGAGCTGGCCTGACGGTGATCGAAGCTGGCGCCGGAGAGGAGCCGTTGGGTGTGGCGACCAACGTCGGCAGCGGCGGCCGGCTTGAAGTCACCGTGGTGCGGACTGGCGGCGGCGCTCGCGAAGGTGTGCTGCATGCGCTCTCGGCGCGGGGCCAGCGGCTAGGTGAGGCCGAGTTCCGCTTCGCGCCAGGACAGACGGTCGCCAAGGCTCATTTTGAGCTGCCGCTCGAGCTGCGCAACCAAGTGACCCGGATCGAAATCGCCGGAGAGCCCTCCGCGGGGGCCGTTCACCTCCTCGACGCGCGCTCGCAATGGAACCGGATCGGCCTGCTTTCGGGAGAGAGCAGTGAGCAGGCTCAGCCCCTGCTCGGGCCACTTTACTATATTGAACGCGCGCTTGCCCCGTTTGCAGAGCTCGTCAAGCCGCGAGATCCAAACCTTCTCACCGGCATCGACACGATCCTGAAACAGAACGCCTCGATTGTCATGCTGGCGGACATCGGTACGCTGACGGGCGAGGTGAAGACCCGGCTGGAGGAGTGGGTCCGGAAAGGCGGCGTTCTGGTGCGTTTCGCCGGCCCCCGGCTCGAGAAGGGCGGGGATGATCTGCTTCCCGTCGGATTGCGAGCGGGTGGCCGGACCCTTGGTGGTGCCCTGTCGTGGTCCACGCCCCAGCCACTGGCGCCGTTCCCCGAAGACAGCCTTTTTGCAGGGCTGACGGTGCCCAATGATGTCACCGTGAGCCGGCAGGTCCTTGCCGATCCGACGCAGCTCGGGCCCGACGTGAAGGTCTGGGCGAGATTGGCGGACGGCACACCTCTTGTGACCGCGAGTGCCCTGGGCGACGGCCAGCTCGTGCTATTCCACGTTACTGCCAACTCGGACTGGTCCAACCTTCCGTTGTCGGGGCTGTTCGTCGAAATGCTCCGCCGCATCAGCACGCTCGGCCGGCTTGGTGGCACTGGTGAAGCGACAGCAGCCGACACCAGTGGCGCCAACGCACCAGTCGCGGAGACCAGTGTGCTGACGCCCGTGCAGCTCCTCGACGGCTTCGGCGTCTTGAAGTCGCCTCCGCCGACGGCCCAGGCGATACCGGTGGCCGACCTGCCCAATTTGACGCCTAGTGCTGAACATCCGCCGGGATACTATGGTGCGCAGGGCGCTCCGCGTGCCTTTAACCTGATCACGCCCGATACGGTGCTGAGGCCGCTGCCGGGATTGCCGGCCTCGGCCCAAAGGCGTGCGTACGAAGGTCAGTCGATGACACCGCTGAAGCCTTGGCTGCTGGCGACTGCGCTGGGTCTGCTGTTCGCAGACATCCTGGCAGTCGTCCTGTTGCAGATGGGCGGCCTTGCTCTGAGGCGCCCCGTGCAGCGAGCTGCTCGTGCGGCGGGAGCCGTTGCGCTCGGCGTGATGTTGGCTCACGCCCTGCCTAATCAGGCCGAGGCGCAATTGACCCCTGGGGTGCGTGAGCCGGTCACGATGAGCGCCAAGGACTGGTTGGCGGTGAAGGCCACGAGCAAGGTGACCTTCGGCTATGTCCTAACCGGAGATCCGGAGACGGATGAAATCAGCCGCGCCGGCTTGCTGGGCCTAGGGAAGGTGTTGACGCTGCGGACGGCGGTCGAGCCCGGCGAGCCGATCGGTGTCAACATCATCGAGGACGAGATCGCATTCTTTCCGATCCTCTATTGGCCGGTTCCGGAGAACGCCAGCACGCTGCCCGAGGAAACCCTGGCCAAGATCGACGCCTACATGAAGCAAGGTGGGATGATCATTTTCGACACCCGCGACTTCGGGAAAGGCGTCCCACTGGGCTTCAGCCTGCAGAGCGGAGGCGACACGGCGCTGCAGCGACTGCTCGGTCGTCTGGACATTCCAAGGCTCGAGCCCGTTCCCGATGATCACGTGCTGACAAAGTCTTTCTACCTACTCAGGACTTTCCCTGGCCGGTGGGACGGCGGCCAGCTTTGGGTGGAAGCGGGCATGAACAATAGCCTGGATGGAAGCCGGACGGCACGGCGGGCCGACGGAGTCTCGTCCATCCTTGTTACATCGAATGACTTCGCCGCCGCATGGGCGATGGATGAACGCGGCCGACCGCTTTACCCCACCGTGCCCGGCGGAGAGAGCCAGCGCGAGTTGGCCTACCGGACGGGCATCAACATCGTCATGTACGCTTTGACCGGAAATTATAAGGCCGACCAGGTGCATGTGCCCGCCCTGCTCGAGCGGCTCGGACAGTGAGGTTCAAGCGTAACTGATGAACTGGTCCATCGACTTTGCGCCCATGTTGCCGTGGCCACTGATCGTGGCCGGAGCCGTCCTGTCGCTGCTGCTCGTCGGCGTGCTCGCATTCCGGCGCTCGCGCGGGGTAGTGCTGCGCGCGCTTGCGCTCGGCGCACTCATCCTGGCCCTCATGAACCCGACTCTCCGCCAGGAGGAACGCGAGAACCTCGGCAACATCGCCGTGGTCGTCATGGACGAAAGCACGAGCAACAGGCTCGCTGACCGCCTGGAGCAGGCACAAGCGATTCGGTCTGACCTCGAAGCGAAGCTGGCGCAAATTCCTGGCCTGGAGGTTCGTTGGGTGACCGCGGCCCGACCGGATGGCCAGGGTCCATCCGGCACTAATCTCTTCGAGGAGCTGAACAGGGTCCTCGCCAATACGCCGCCGGACCGGCTGGCCGGCGTCATCATGGTGACCGATGGGCAGGTTCACGATGTGCCGGCGAACGCAGCTGCGCTCGGCTTCGATGCTCCGGTCCATACGCTCCTGACCGGTCGTCCCGACGAGTTCGATCGCCGCATCGAGGTCCTCGCGGCGCCCAAGTACGCAATCGTAGGCCAGAGCCGCAACGTCGAGATTGCTGTGCGGGAAACGGGCCGGTCGCAAGACTCTAGCGAGCGGGTCACGCTGCGGGTGCGGCGAGAGGGTCGCGCTGACGAGCTGCGCCGTGCGCAGATCAATGAGCGGGTCCGCATCCCCATGCATTTCCCCCACGCCGGTCAAAACATTTTGGAGGTCGAACTGACACCCGCCCCGGGCGAACTCACTCCGGCCAACAATCGCGTGGTGATTGCCGCCGAAGGCGTGCGTGAAAATCTACGCGTGCTGCTCGTTTCCGGCGAGCCGCACGCCGGTGAGCGCACTTGGCGCAACTTGCTGAAGTCGGACGCGGCCGTGGACCTCGTGCACTTCACCATCCTGAGGCCGCCCGAGAAGCAGGATGGAACGCCGATCAATGAGCTGTCGCTGATCGCCTTCCCGACCCGCGAGCTGTTCAGTCAGAAGATCAGAGACTTCGATCTCATCATCTTCGACCGCTATCAGCACCGCGGGATCTTGCAGCTGCTCTATTACGACAACATCGCCCGATACGTCGAAGTGCACGGCGGCGCGCTGCTCGTTGCTGCGGGGGATGATTACGCGGGCCCGATGAGCCTGATACGGACGCCACTGGCACCGGTGCTTCCAGCCACGCCCACGGGCCGTGTTCTCGAGCAGCCCTTCAAGGCGAAGCTGACGGAGGATGGCATCAAGCATCCGGTCACGCGGGGGCTTCCCGGCGCGGACGATAAAGAGCCTACCTGGGGCCGCTGGTTCCGGCAGGTTGACGTGCGCCCGGAGCGAGGCCGCATCGTCATGAACGGTGCCGAAGATAAGCCGCTCCTTATTCTGGAGCGAAAGGGCAACGGGCGTGTCGCGTTGCTCACGTCCGACCATGCCTGGCTCTGGGCCCGGGGCTTCGAGGGCGGTGGGCCGCACACGGATCTCCTGCGGCGGCTTTCGCACTGGCTGATGAAGGAGCCCGACTTGGAGGAGGAGCGGCTGACAGCCTCCGCGCGTGGCTTGAAGCTGACCATCGAGCGCCGCTCCATGGAGCCCGAGGTGCCGCCCGTCAGCGTCATCACCCCGAGTGGAGAACGCTCCGAGGTCACATTGGACGAAGCAGGACCGGGATTGTGGCGGACGACTTTGGATGTGCGCGAGCCGGGCCTTTACAAGATGGAGACGACTTCGCCGACCGGCATGCTTACCGCCCTCGCCCACGCCGGCGAGGAAGATCCTCGCGAGATGTCGGAGGTGACGGCAACGGATCAGAAAATGAGGCCGCTGTCGGAGGCCACTGGCGGTGGCGTGTTCTGGACCAGGGGCGACGGTCTTTTCGCCAGCGACGATCCGGGATCTGTCGATGTGCCCCGGATCACCATGCTGTCCTCGGCGCGAGTTCTGGCGGGCTCCGGCTGGATGGCTCTCAAGGATCGCGAGGCGTACGTCACGCGAGGCGTCAAGCTGACCCCGATGTTCACCGGCCTGATGGCGCTCGCTGCCTTGCTCGTCCTTATCACTCTGGCTTGGTGGCGCGAGGGCCGTTGAGGGCATTTCGATTTCGGCTTCAACGGCGGATCCAACAAACAAACCTTCTGCGACGTTTTTCCAACCAGTCAATCAGGTTGGAACTCGGTATTTGCTCGTTCACCGCTGATTTTGGAAAAGCTCGCTCTTACGCCAGGGCCAGCATCATCTTATTTGGCCCCGACACCACAAAGCCGAAAGTCCGCTGAGAAATGCTCGATATTGATGAGCTTTGGTTGGACGATTAGACGGGAAGCGTAATGGGATTAGGAGCAGTTTCCCACTCGGGCCCAGACCACACAGCCAGCTCTGCTGGTCGCAGCCAATTACCCTACGATTGCGAGCAGGGCGACTTGCTCATCGCCCCGCCCCTTTGAACACCCTGCTGCTCACAAGTACGCGAACTTGAGCACAAACAAAACAGCGAGAACCGCAACCGCTGGTTTGATGTCGCTCAGCCTGCCAGCAAGCAACTTGATCCCCGTATAGGTGATGAACCCGAATGCGATGCCATGCGCAATCGAGAACGTCAAAGGCATTGCAGCGATGGTGATGATGGCCGGGGTGTATTCCGTAACGTCAGAAAAATCGATTTCCTTGACCGCGGACATCATGATGCAGGCAACGTAGACAAGCGCCGGCGCAGTCGCGAAAGCCGGGATGGAACCTGCCAGCGGAGCAAAGAACAAGGCTGCCAGGAACAACACCGCCACCGTCACGGCAACCAGGCCCGTGCGCCCTCCGGCATTTACGCCAGCGGCACTTTCGATGTAGCTGGTTGTCGTCGAAGTCCCTAGCAGCGCGCCAGCCATCGCTGCCGTCGAGTCAACGGTCAGAGCACGGCGCACGCGGGGAAGCTTTCCATCCGGTCCTACCAAACCCGCCTTATGGGCGACGCCGACAAGAGTCCCCGTATTGTCAAAGACATCCACGAAGAAGAAGGTGAAGACGATGGCGATTAGCCCGACCTCGAGCGCCCCTAAGATATCAAGTTGCAAGAACACCGGGGCGATGGAGGGCGGCATCGAGACAATGCCACCAAAGCTGTTTACCCCAAGAGCGATGCCAACCGCCGTGACAGCCAGGATGCCGATGATGATGGCCCCGGGAATGCCGCGGGCGTCCAGTGCCACCATCACAAGAAAGCCGAGGACTGCGAGCACCACTGGCAGGCTCTTGAGATCCCCCAATGTGACCAGGGTTGCCTCGCTCCCCTGGATGATGCCGGCGCTCTTCAAGCCGATAATTGCCAGGAACAATCCGATTCCAGCAGCGATGGCGAGCTTGAGAGAAAGTGGAATGCTGTCTATGACCCATTCGCGTATACGAGTCAGGCTAACAATCAGGAAGAGAATGCCCGACAGGAATACGGCCCCGAGCGCAGTCTGCCAGCTGTGGCCCATTCCGAGAACGACGCTATAGGTGAAATAGGCATTCAGCCCCATGCCCGGCGCAAGGGCGATAGGATAATTCGCATATAATCCCATGAGAGCCGAGGCCAGCGCAGCAGCGAGACAGGTCGCTACGAAGACTGCCCCACGATCCATACCCGCATCCGCGAGGATCTGCGGATTGACGAATATGATATAGGCCATCGTCATGAAGGTGGTGACGCCGGCGAGAATTTCGGTTCGCACCGTTGTCTTATGTCGTTCCAGCTCGAAATAACGCTCCAGCATCGATGTCTCTCGTCTTATCTCAATCCCAGTCGCCGCGGTGTTCGCCAATCAACCTCAACCCGCACTAACTCAGCTCGTCATTCAGGGTATCGCAGGGTTCGTGGAGCAATCAGCAGTTCAGGTGATGCGCCTTGATCACACGAGGTGGGGTACCTTAAGCGTTTCAATGCTGGCCAATAGCCGTATTGGCATTTGAAGCGCACGCGAAAAAGCGCGAGTCACACAACCGCTTTGCTGATAGATAATCCATTGAGCCCGCGCCCCCAATTTGACTTAGGGGAGTGTTAACGGCTTTGCGGTTTTGCTTGAGCGCGTTTACACCGTCAAGTTTTTTGTTTGGCTGTGACGAAATCCCCCTTTATTTGCCTGGCATAATCATTTAAAGGGCTGTTTCAGATTGTTGGGGGGCTACCCAGCACGTGAAGGCATCGTGATAAGGAGCTGAAACGAAAGGGACCAAAGCGAATGGCCACCATAAACCTCGACAAGATGTCATTGAAGGAGCTGCTCGATCTTGAGGCGAAGCTCGATAAGGCGATTTCGAATGCGCGCGAGCGGGAGCGTGCTGAAATAAAGCAAAAGATCGAGGCCATTGCTCAAAATGCTGGTTTTTCGTTGAGCGAGCTGTTCGGCGGCCGTGGCCGGGCCGCGGCCACAGGGAGAGGGCGTCCAGCTGCCGTCAAGTACGTGAATCCTGATAACCGGTCGGAGACATGGAGCGGCCGTGGCCGTAAGCCTCGGTGGCTGACTGCCAAGCTGGAAAAGGGCGCCAAGCTGGAAGATTTCGCGGTTCGCTGAAAATTCGGCGGTTCCGTTTTGCGGGGGCGTTCGGGCGTGCGGCCCGAACGCCTTTTCCTTCGTTATTCATCAATGATGATAAAGTTGCCGATCCATCCCGGCATCTTCTCTCAACCGCGCCGTTGCGGACTTTTCTTTATTTTATAGTCCTGTATCGGCGCTCATCAGGACGACCGATCTCCAGCCTTATAGGCCAATAGAACTACGGTGGCGGAAGGGCAACCAAGCCGTTGGCACTCTCCGCTTGACAGTGCTAAACCGGGCCGACATAAAATCCAATAAGTAGGCCGCCTGGACACTTGGCCCCCAAACTTTGCGGCCGCCAATTCCTGCGTGCAACCTCCCAACATTACGGAGGTGTCTTTGCGCTCATCACTCCACATCGAACGACGGAGGTTGAAGCCATGAAGTTTCGCCCCCTTCATGACCGCGTCCTCGTGCGCCGCATCGAGGAAGACGAAAAGACCTCCGGCGGCATCATCATCCCAGACACGGCCAAGGAGAAGCCCATGCAGGGCGAAGTGTTGGCCGTCGGCCCGGGTTCTCGCAAAGAAAGTGGCGAAATCATTCCGCTGGATGTCCGCGTCGGTGACCATGTTCTGTTCGGAAAGTGGTCTGGCACCGAGGTGCGGATTGACGGCGAAGACCTACTCATTCTGAGGGAGAGCGATATCCTGGGTGTTTTGGAGGGTCGCGGCTCGGCGCGATCCGCAGCCTGACGAACGAATAAAAATCGGAACTCGCGCGTTCTTAAATTAGCACATCACCTGGCAACCATGCACGGCGGCAATTGCCAAGGGTTGCCCATTCAACAGCGGAGTTGCTTGTCATGCCAGCGAAGGAGGTCAAGTTCTCGCAAGAGGCCCGCGAGCGCATGCTGCGCGGCATCGACATTCTGGCGAATGCAGTAAAGGTCACATTGGGTCCTAAGGGCCGCAACGTTGTTCTGGAAAAGTCTTTTGGAGCGCCGCGGATCAGCAAGGACGGCGTGACGGTTGCGAAAGAAATCGAGCTTGAAGACAAGTTCGAGAACATGGGCGCCCAACTGGTGCGCGAGGTCGCTTCGAAGACGGCCGATCAGGCAGGCGACGGCACCACGACCGCAACCGTTCTGGCGCACGCGATCGTCCGTGAGGGGGCTAAGTCGGTCGCAGCGGGCGCCAATCCCATGGACCTCAAGCGCGGGATTGATCTCGCCGTCAACAGGGTTGTCGAAGAGCTGAAGTCCAAGGCCAAAAAGATCACTTCGAACGAAGAGATCGCTCAGGTTGGAACCATCTCGGCCAATGGCGACGAGGAGATCGGCCGTATCATCGCAGAAGCGATGAAAAAGGTCGGCAATGAGGGCGTTATCACGGTCGAGGAGGCGAAGAGCCTTGAGACCGAGCTCGAAGTGGTCGAAGGCATGCAATTCGACCGCGGATATATCTCCCCGTACTTCATTACCAACGCCGAGAAGATGGTGGCGGAGCTCGAGGATCCCTACATTTTGATCCACGAGAAAAAACTGTCCTCCTTGCACCCGATGCTGCCCGTTCTAGAGGCGGTCGTTCAAACCAATAAGCCGCTACTCATCATCGCCGAGGACGTCGAGGGAGAGGCGTTGGCCACTTTGGTCGTCAATAAGCTGCGCGGCGGCCTGAAAGTGGCAGCCGTCAAGGCTCCAGGCTTCGGCGATCGCCGGAAGGCCATGCTGGAGGACATCGCAATCCTTACCGGCGGCACGGTGATTTCCGAAGACCTTGGCATCAAGCTCGAGAATGTCACGCTCGACATGCTCGGCCGGGCCAAACGTGTGTCGATCGACAAGGACAACACCACCATTGTCGATGGCGCCGGCAAGAAAGAGGACATCAACGCGCGCGTCAATCAAATCAAAGTGCAAATCGAGGAAACGACCTCCGATTATGACCGCGAAAAGCTGCAGGAGCGGTTAGCGAAGCTGGCCGGCGGTGTTGCGGTGATCAAAGTCGGCGGCGCAACGGAGGTCGAGGTGAAGGAGCGCAAGGACCGCGTCGACGACGCTCTCAATGCCACCCGTGCGGCCGTCGAAGAAGGCATCGTGCCCGGAGGCGGTGTTGCACTCATTCGCGCAGTCAAAGCCCTCGAAAATCTCAATGCGGAAAACGAGGATCAAAAAGTCGGAATCGGCATTATTCGCCGGGCTCTGTTGGCGCCGGCACGGCAAATCTTCGAGAATGCCGGCGAGGACGGCGCCGTGGTCGTCTCAAAGATCGCCGAAAACCCGAGCTACACCTTCGGCTACAATGCCCAAACCGGTGAGTATGGTGATCTGATGGCCCAGGGTGTCATTGACCCGGTCAAGGTCGTCCGGCACGCCCTGTTGGATGCCGCCTCTGTAGCGGGCCTGTTGATCACCACCGAGGCCATGGTGGCCGAGTTGCCGAAGAAGGAAACATCGCCGCCGATGCCTTCGGGCGGAGGCATGGACTTTTAGAGCGCCCCTAAAGCAGCGGATAGACAGAGATGAAAGCCCCGACCAAAACGGCTCGGGGCTTTCGCTTGAATTGACTAAGCAATCGCGACTTATCGCAGGTTAGACCAAATCGTTTCACGTTTAGAGATGCGCACGAAAGTGTGATCGCGGATTACGCGTATTTTGGTTCAAACTGGCAGGTCATAGAATGCAAGCTATCCTTAACTGCCACGTTCAGGAGGAAAGCAGATATGCTTCCGCTGAAAACTTTGGCCCTCGCCGCAGGTCTTGCGCTTGTTCTCGGGTCGCCAGTTAGCGCCTGCCCCGCGCACAACCACATGGAGACGGTACAGGCTCCCGCCTCGGACGAAGCGACCACGGCTTCGTCTCAGCAGGCGTCGGTAATCAAGAGCGATGCGAAGCCTGCGGAAGTGGCTTCGGCAGACAAGCCTTCGGATCCTGCCCAGAACTGAGGGTCATCCGTTCTCCTTTCGCGGCGGTCATCTCTGACCGCCGCTTTAGATTTGCCTGAGTTTTTCCTGACAGCTCAACGGACTCAGGCTTGGCCTGCCTCAGAAACTACATTTGCCAACTCGGCGAGAAGCCTATCGCGATCCCAGGCGAAGTCCGCCTCGATCCAGCGCCGCTCAAGCTGATCAAGTATTTCCCCCACCCGTGGGCCGGGCGGGACACCGGCTTCCAGGACATCGGCGCCGCTGATGGGAAACTTTGGCGGTTCCCACTTGTCCGGGAACGCATAGAGTTCGCGCGCAGGCGGATCATCCGGTGAGATGCCTGACCGCGCCCAGTTGATCAGCAGCTGCTTGCGCATGACATTGGGGCCATAGCGGTAAAGCGCGACTTTGGCCTCTCGCTCGCTGGTATGAGGATGCACCCCTTCGCGCGGTGCATTGGCTGCGAGCACGAGCGTATCGAACTCGGCATTTGAAAGCCGCAGCTGGTCCCGCAATTTGATCGCGTTCTCCACCACTTCAACGCCGAGCACCGCCAGACGAAGCATCACATCCGGCTGCAAAGCTAGGCTTTGCTCGATCGCAACGAGCCGGCGAAGCAGACTAGGGCGGGGTGCAACCGGGAGCACCATGGTGAGGAGCCCATAATCCCGCATGATCTCGATCAGCTCGGGTGCGCGGGAAGCTGCCAGCAGCTGCACCAGCTCCTGGCGGATGCGCTCGCTCGACAACCGGACCAAGCCTTCGCGCTCACGCACCGCCGCCGCCAAGCCCTCCGGGTCCGGAGGACCGGCGCCATAAACGGCAGTGAGACGGAAAAAACGCAGTATCCGGAGATAGTCCTCCCTGATGCGCTCCGCGGCATCGCCGATGAAACGGACGCGCCGGGCCAGAATGTCCGGGTAACCGTTCAGCGGATCGTAGACCCTGCCGTCGGCATCGCAGTAGAGAGCGTTTATGGTGAAATCCCGGCGTCGTGCGTCGGCAGCCCAATCCTGCGTGAAGACCACCCTGGCATGACGGCCGAACGTCTCCACGTCCTTTCTCAGGGTGGTCACCTCGAACGGTGTGTGGTCGACAACGACGGTTACCGTGCCGTGCTTCAATCCAGTTGGGATCGCCTTGAGCCCCGCGCTCTCCACAAGACGGATCACCTCCTCCGGCGGGGCCGGCGTGGCGACATCAACATCGGCAACTGGCGCCCCAAGCAGCGCATTGCGGACCACACCTCCGACTGCGCGCGCCGGATAGCCACCCGCCTCTATCGCCCGGAGCACTGCCTGTGTTTGCGGCCGCTTGAGCCACTCGGCATCTGCCAGACACGGCAGCCGCTCGCCGCCTTCTGCGGGCATCAATGCCTTCTCACTTGTAGTGGCCAGGAATGATTTTGCCGTCCCGATAAACGGGCGGGTAGTAGACTTGCCCCGGCTTTCCGCCCGAGACCGAGCCGAAAGTAATCAGCGTAATCATGACGAGAGCGGCTCCCGCGGCCACGAGCCAGATCAGCGGAGCGTCGTCGAAAACGTTGATGTTGCTGTTCCCTTCTATGCGCCGTTTCAGCAGCACGTAGGCGACGTAGATAACCGTCGGCAGCAGGAACAGAAGCGTATTCTCAATAATGAGACGAATCATGCCCCGAAGAGCCTTTCGTGTAAGTTCCTAATCATTCCGGCGGTCGCACCCCAGATATAGCGATCGCCGAACGGAATCGCATAGAAGTACCTCAAACGGCCGCGCCACTCCCTCGAATGCCGTTGGTGGTTAGCCGTGTCCATGAGAAACGATAGCGGCACCTCGAAAACATCGGCCACCTCGGCCGGATCGGGCTTCAAGGTAAAGTTCGGCTCGACCAAAGCCACGACCGGCATGATGTGAAAGCCCGTGCCCGAGCGATAGCTGTCGAGAAAACCCAGCGGTTCTATGTAACGAGCCTCGAGCCCGATTTCCTCCTGCGCCTCCCGCAATGCCGTGGCGAGCGGACTGGAGTCGACCCTGCTGTCGACCTTTCCACCGGGAAACGCGATCTGGCCGGCATGAGTAGGCAGATGGTCCGTGCGAACCGTCAGCAAGACCGTCAGCTGCTCGCGGGCGACCACGGGAACCAGAACCGCCGCCGGCCGGGGCGGATCCATCAAAGCAAGCTCCGCCAGCAGCTCTGGATTGAGGTCGAAGTCGCTACGGCCCCAGCTCCGGCCCGTGCGCGGATCGAAGATCGCCTCACTGGGCGTCTCGTGGAGCCGCTGGCGGGCAAGCCTACGGAACTCGGATGCAGTGAGCGTGGCAGATGAGCTGAGAGACGACGGGGACATGGTTCGAACACCATGCTCACTCGCGCGCAAATTGGCAAGAAGAGCGACATACACGCGATGCCGCTCCTATAACTTAAGCATGCCGTTCGATCTCTTCCGTTCCCCTCCTATTCGGCCGCTGCCTTGTGGCTTGCAAGCACCTGATCGGCAAGCCGGCCGGTCAGCTCAGCCAGGTGATCGAACTTCGCCGTGAACGAGCCGACGCCAGCGGTGGCTGAGCGGAGCTCAACGATCAGGTCGTCCATCTCAGCCGCCGGGATTTGCGCATGCACGACGTCCCAGCCCGGCCAGCCCTCGCGTGCATCGAAGCCGAGGATCTGACCCCGCCGCTGCGAGACGAGACCGTTGATCTTCGAGGTCGCCTCTGAAGGAACGGTGATCTCCACCGCCATGATCGGCTCAAGCAACACGGGGCTGCACTTCGGCATGCCTTCCGCCATCGCGATGCGGCCAGCCTGGCGGAATGCCATGTCGGACGAGTCGACGGTGTGATAGCTGCCGTCGATCAGGGTCACAGCCACGTCGACCACTGGGAAGCCGAGCGGTCCCTGGTTGAGATAGTCCCGAACGCCGATTTCCACGGAGGGAATGAACTGGCGAGGCACCACCCCGCCGGTGATCGTCTCGGAGAACTGGAAGCCCGTGCCGCGAGGCAACGGCTTGATCTCGAGCACGACGTCGCCGAATTGGCCGTGTCCGCCGGTTTGCTTCTTGTGGCGGCCGCGGACAGTCGTGCCCTTGCGGATCGTCTCCTTGTAGGGAACGAGCCGCCGCTGCTTCTCGACAGCTACGCCGTACTTCCGATTGAGCCGCTCCAGCGCCACCCGAAGGTGCATCTCGCCCTGTCCAAGTAGGACAAGCTGATGAGTATCCGAATTTTGCTCCACGGACAGCGAGGCGTCCTCCTCGACCAGCTTGCCGAGCGCGGTCGACAGTTTCACCTCGTCCTTGCGATCCTTCAGGGCCAGCGCCACTCCATAGACTGGCTGTGGGGGCGGCGGGGTCTCGATCTGTGGTGCGCCATTCCTGTCGATGCTGATCGTATCGCCGGTCTTGATGTGATCGAGCCGGCCGAGTGCCACCGTGTCACCAGCCTTGGCGCTCTGGCGCTTTCGTGTCTCCTGCCCGAGCAGCGAGGATATCCCACCGACGCGGTCCTCGCCGTCTGGACCGATCACCGTTGCGCCATCGGGGATTTCGCCGGTGAGGACGCGTGCCAAGGAGAGCTTGCCGCCGTGGGCCGTGTGGACGCTTTTGAAGACGTAAGCGGCGGAGGGAGCACCCTCAACTCCGAGCCGCGCCGCCGTCGTCTCGACGAATGGAGCCTCGTGACGGAGCGCCTTGAGCAGGCGGAAAATGCCATTGCCCCGCTCAGCCGATCCGAGGAAGACAGGGCAGATCAGCCCTTCGCGCAGCTCTTTCGCGAGATCGTCGAAAACCTTGTCCCGCGGCGGTTGCATGTCGGAAAGGAGCTGCTCCATCAGCTCGTCATCGTAGTCCGCCAGCTGCTCGAGCATGTGGAAGCGGGCCTCCTTCTGCCGCTCGAGGAGGCCTTCAGGCATGTCAACGACCTCCGATGGCGCGTGCTCGCGATAGACGAAGGCGCGCTCGAGCGCGAGGTCCACGAAACCGGTTGCGATGCCATTCTCCCAAATCGGGATCTGCCGCAGAACGAGCGGTTTGGCGCTAGCTGGCTGGAGAACTGGGAGAATCTCGCGGACGCCCGTATCGAAAGTGTCGATTTTGTTCAGGAACAGCATATGCGGAATGCCGCGATCCTCGAGTTGCTTGAGAATGAGCTGGAGCGCCGGGACGCGCTTTGGATCGGGCTCGCAAACGACGACAGCCGCGTCGCAGGCTGTCAGCGCCGCCGTGCTTTCGTGCTGAAATTCGATAGAGCCCGGACAATCGACGAACGTGAAATGATCGCCCAGGTACTCGACATCGGCGACGTTAAGCTCGACGCTCATGCCGTGGGCTCGGGCTTCCGGGCTGCTATCGCCCACGGTTGAGCCTTCCGTTACGCGGCCTTGTCGGGAAATGGTGCCGGTTCGAGCAAGGATGGCCTCAAGCAGCGTGGTCTTACCGCTCAGGTAAGGTCCGACCAGTGCGATGCACCGGGCGGAGCGGCCTAGTTGGCCGGCGGATTGCCCCATGGGTTTCCTCCTCTTCTAGGCATCAGGACGCGCACCGCGCGCCCCGCGCCTCCGAGGAGCGCGGCAGGATTGATATGTTCGCGCCCCTGGATGCCGAGTGCAAGGGGGATTCGACCAAAGGTTTTGCAAGGTTTTCTCTAAATGCGGGCTGCTGCTCGCAAAAAGTCGGCCGGCTTTGGCTGGAGAGCTGGTCTTGGCTTCCGCTTGGCTGGCGCGACTTTCGAGGCCGATGCAATGAACGATCTGACTTAGATCAATGTCGGCAAGGCAACAAAGCAATACTGGGAGAAGCGCGCGGTGCAGCAATCTTGAGTGCATCGCAAAAAGATCGACCACCGCATTGGTTAAAGAAAATTCGTCTTGACGTGCGATATTTGGGCCGCAGTATTAGCTGTACGGAACTTTGAAAGCCGGACGGTGTTTTCAGCTTGCGTGCGGTATGTAGGGGCGTGGGTCCAATGGATATCGACAGGCTGACAAAAGCTGCTAATGCCGCCGGCTTCGCTATGGCCAATTCGGAGGAACTTCTGGTTCCCGCGCCGCAGCCGAAACCAAGCGAAGAATTCGGTTGGCGAGTTGCCGATCCCCTTCAACAAAACGAGCAGCAAAAGGCGCTCGTATCCGTAAAGCCAGCTCTCAGCCTTCGCGATTGGTGGTTGGCGTTATCGACCAAGGCTACGGCATAGCTTACGGCCGGCTCTCAGCGAGCCAATCCAGCACTTGTCTATAATCCTGCGCGATCCAGAAATGGCCGCAGCCTTCGAGCTCGGTCAGCTCCGCGTTTGGGATTGCGGACGCGAGGTGGCGGGCCGCCGATAGCGGCACCAGCTGGTCATCATTGCCGATCCAAATTCGAGTTGCGGAGCTAATTCGGTCCAGCGGAAAGTTCCACGGGCTGGCAAACAGCTCGAGATCGACCGCAGGGCCCTGGACGCCCGGCTCCAAACCATCGCGGAGCATCGTGCTTAAGAACTCTTGAACGGCTGGCGTGCGGAGCAATGCTCGATCCGATGGGCATTGGGTTACCGCCACCAGCATCACAGCCTGTCGCGGCTTCCACGCCACCAGCCGCCGGTACCCCCGAAAGAAGAAGCGCGTGACACCGGGCCGCCGTCCGACGCCTAAAAAGATGAAGCGATGAAACGGCGCGAGTCGATGCTCCACAGGGTTTCCCGCAAGGGGGCCAACGGGAACGGCAAGGGCCATTCTCACGATTCGGTCGCCCAGGTGCGCAGCCGTCGCCACTGCGTAAGGTGATCCGCCCGAAATTCCCACCAGCGAGAGCTGTGACAACTCGAGCGCGTCGACGAGCTCGGCCGCATCGCGAGCCCATGCTTCCAGCGACGGACGCGGGTGAGGATCAGTCTTCCCATATCCCCAACGATCCGGCGCGATGAGGCGCAGGCCAAGCTCAAGAGCGGCCGCTTCCGCAATGCTGAACATGAGCTTTGAGCCTGGCGTCCCGTGCAGCGCCAACACCGGCCATCCATCGCGCGCGCCATACTCCCGGTACGCCAGTCGCCGGCCATCCTCCAGGCGCAGCACGCGATCCGGACCAGAGCTGCTAAGGAACGGGGTCATTCTGGGCTCCGATGTTTAGTCAGACTCTTCTGTAGAGCTCTCGCGTTCGTAGATTGACAAGCCACGTCAGGATCCGCGCCCAAGGCCCTGGATCGGCAGCCATTTCACGTGGCTGTGATCGAGAATGGGCCGCCTCGCAATTGACGAAAATGGGGGCCAATGCCAGCTTCCGCGGTCGGCCGCTAGCCCATCAAAGAGAGGGGGAGAATATATGATCCGCATTCTTTCTGTCGCAGCTGCCATCGCTGTCAGTGCTACGGTCGTCTACGCAGGCGCCGACTTCATCGATCAGCGCCAACGGGCCATGAAGGCTCTGGCGAATGCCGCGAAGGCGCCTGGCGCCGTGCTCAAAGGGGAAGCCAAGTTCGAGCTCGATAAGGTCCATAGCTCGCTAGCGGTATTCAAAGAGCAAGCCGCCAAGCTCAAAGATCTTTGGCCGGACGACTCCAAGGATGGCGAGACGAACGCCCTTCCCGCCGTATGGGACAAGAAGAGCGAGTTTCTGGCTCTATTCGACAAGTTTGAGGCAGACGTCCAAACCGCGTCCGAAAAGATCAAGGACGAAGACTCATTCAAGGCCGAGTGGCCGAAAGTTATGAGCAACTGCGGCGGTTGCCACAAACAGTACCGCAAGCCCCAGTAATCTGCCGATTCGACCTTCTGCTGCCGCGTTTGAATCGACGCCGGCCGGCGCCCTGCGGCCAGCTGCGGGCTGGTGCGTCGATTCACTTGGCATGCAGATTCGCCAAAGACTGGCTTGGCTAAAGCGCTGAGAGATGATCATGAAGCGACGCTCGTTATTCGCGGTGCTGCTCAGGCTGCTCGTCACCCTTATCGTGATTGCAGGCGCGGCCTTCTATCTGCTCACGATACCTTCAGTGCTTTCAGAGTCGGCGCTGGCACCGCGGGTGGCGAACCTCGCCAATGGCGAAACCATGTTCTACGCCGGCGGGTGCGCGTCGTGTCACGCCACGCCGGGTGAGGAGGATAAGACACGTCTCGGCGGCGGCCTTGCCCTCAACACGGCATTCGGCACCTTCCGTGCGCCGAACATCTCGCCGGACCCGCAGCACGGCATCGGCAGCTGGAGCGAGATCGAGTTCGTGAATGCCATGCTGCGCGGCGTCGGCCGCAATGGCGAGCACCTCTATCCTTCGTTCCCCTATACCTCCTACCAGCGAATGACCGTGGACGACGTCCGCGACCTCTTCGCGTTCATCAAGACGCTGCCCGCGGTCGACCGGCCGTCCGAGCCGCATGACCTGAAGTTCCCCTTCAACGTGCGGCGGGCCATTGGCCTTTGGAAACTGTTCTACATGGACGGGAAAACATTCCAGCCCGACCTGACACGCGAGGCTGCCCTCAATCGCGGCGCCTACCTGGTCGAAGGACCCGGCCACTGCGCCGAGTGCCACAGCCCGCGGGACAGCCTGGGCGGCATCATTCCTGAGCGGCGGTTTGCGGGCGGCCCGGATCCCGAAGGCAAAGGCTGGGTGCCCAATATCACCCCCCACGAGGACGGCCTGGCATCCTGGTCAGCGAACGACATCGCCTACCTGCTCGAGTCCGGCTTCACGCCGGACTATGACTCCGTCGGCTCCAGCATGGCGGATGTCGTTGCCAACACGTCCAGGCTCTCGGCGGAAGACCGCGCGGCCATTGCTGCCTATTTGAAGTCTCTGCCGCCGCGACCCGGCGCACGCCCGCAATCGCGTCAGGATTAGGTCGCTTGGTCTTACAAATCGGCCGCACTCGATCGGAATCGGTTGAGCTGGAACAGGCCCCAGCCTACTGATGGTCTGCGTCACACCTTGGAGCGCCGATCGATGACCGAACCCCTCGTGGCCTGTTCAGGAATCGCCGCTGCGGACCGCTATCTGGCCGAAGGCTTCCGTGTCGTTCCCGGCATGTCCTCACAGTTCGCGGCGGCCATCGTCTGCGGGCTCATGCGCATCCAGACAGACCTGGGCGTGTCAGGGCACGTCGCGGAGATCGGCACGTTTCAAGGACGCTTCTTCATCGCGCTCGCCAATGCACTTGCTCCCGGGGAGCGTGCGCTCGGCATCGACCGTTTCGACTGGCCCTCGCCTGCCGTCCTCGACCGTTTCGAGGAGAATTGCCAGTCCTATGGGATCGGCCCAGATCGGCGCATCACCTGGAAAGCGGACAGCGCCGACATCAGCCCGGAGGAGGTCATCAATCGGCTCGGCGGCCGCGTGCGCCTCTTTCATATCGACGGCGAGCACACCCGGACAGCCCTGACCCGAGACCTCGAGCTCGCCACGGCGACCCTCAGCCCGGGCGGCCTCATCGTGCTCGACGACATGCTGCACGCAGGCTACCCCATGCTCATGGTCGCCGTTCATGAATACCTGCAACGGCACCCCGACATCACGGTGCTGTGCGTTATCGACCGGGAGAGCCTGACGGCAGCGAGCAAATTCGTGCTCTGCGAGCAGGCGTGGTTCAAGCGCTACGAGGCCATTCTGCTGGAGGACTACAAAGCCCACATCTGGCCCATGGGCGCAAACTTCGAGCCGCATTGGTGCCTCGTGTTCGCGCTCGACACCAGCCTCCCCGCCGTCGAGTAACGTGGGTCATTGCGGCGCGACCGGCTGGCGGACCGCAATCGTTTCGCTATGTTCGGCCCTGAGCCCCGCGCTCCTTCCCAATGCAGCCGGAATGCGCCGAACCATGGAGACCTTCGAATGCAAGATGTGACGACCGAGAAGAAGACCGCAACCACCAAGCCGGTTTTTCAATGGGACGACCCACTCCTGCTCGAGGCGCAATTGACCGAAGAGGAGCGCATGGTGCGCGACACCGCCCGCGCCTATGCGCAGGAGAAGCTGCTGCCGCGGGTGCAGGAGGCCTTTCGCCACGAAAAAACCGATCCCGCCATATTCCGCGAAATGGGTGAGGTAGGCCTTCTCGGGCCGACCATTCCTCAGACATACGGCGGCGCAGGGCTCAACTATGTCAGCTATGGCCTGATCGCGCGCGAAATCGAGCGCGTCGACTCCGGCTACCGCTCCATGATGAGCGTGCAGTCGTCGCTCGTCATGTTTCCGATTTGCGAATTCGGATCAGAGGAGCAGCGCCAGAAGTATCTCCCCAAGCTTGCCAAGGGTGAGTTGATCGGCTGCTTCGGGTTGACGGAGCCGAACCACGGCTCTGACCCAGGCTCGATGGAAACGCGCGCCCGCAAGGTAGAGGGCGGCTATTCTCTGAAAGGAACCAAGACGTGGATCACCAATGCGCCGATCGCTGATGTTTTCATCGTCTGGGCGAAAACCGACGATGGCGTGATCCGCGGTTTCATCCTGGAGAAGGGATGGAAGGGCCTCAGCACCTCGGTCATTCACGGCAAGGTTGGCCTTCGCGTCTCGATCACCGGCGAGGTCGTGCTCGATGACGTCTTCGTGCCCGAGGAGAACGTGCTGCCGAGTGTTTCAGGCCTTAGAGGACCGTTCACGTGCCTCAATGCGGCACGCTACGGTATTTCGTGGGGCGCGCTTGGCGCGGCGGAAGCCTGCTACGCGACGGCGCGCCAGTACGTGCTCGACCGCAAGCAGTTCGGCCGGCCGCTCGCCGCCAATCAGCTGATCCAGAAGAAGCTCGCGGACATGCTGACGGAGATCAGCATCGGTCTCCAGGCGTGCCTGCGCCTCGGCCGAATGAAGGACGAAGGCATCGCGCCGGTCGAGGTGACCTCCATCCTCAAGCGCAATTCCTGCGGCAAGGCTTTGGAAATCGCGCGCATGGCTCGGGACATGCTGGGCGGCAACGGCATTTCCGACGAGTTCTCCGTTGCCCGCCATCTCGTCAACCTCGAGGTCGTCAACACCTATGAGGGCACGCATGATATTCACGCGCTCATTCTCGGGCGCGCGATTACGGGAATTCAGGCGTTTACGTGCTGAGCTACAAAGAAAGAAAAAAGCCCGGCAAATTGCCGGGCTTTTTTTGATCGGACTGACTTAAGCCAGAAGCTGCCGGACGAGCGTCGTCCAATACGAACATCCGTACGGGATCAGCTCATCGTTGAAGTCATATTTTGGGTTATGGAGGCCTGCCGATGGCCCATTACCGGCGAAAATGAAGGCACCAGGCACAACCCCCAGCATGAAGGCAAAATCCTCGCCGACCATAGAGGGGGGAACATCGGTGATCACGTTGGCGGCACCAGAAACCTCGACGGCAGCTCGCACCGCTTTCTCAACCTGTTCCGAATTGTTGACCGTCACCGGATAATTGCGAATGTAATCGAGCTCTGCCTTGGCCTCGAAGGCGTCGGCAATTCCCGCAACCGCCTTCCGCAACCGCTTCTCAACCAGGTCACGAACGCCCTCCTCCAAGGTCCGTACGGTGCCGGTGAGCGTCACCGTCGATGGAATGATGTTGAACGCATCACCACCATGAATCGTGGTGATCGAAACGACTGCCGATTTCAAAGGATCGACATTTCGCGAGACGATCGTCTGCACCGCCTGAACAAGTGCCGCCGTTACGGTCACCGGATCGACAGTGCTGTGCGGAAATGCGGCATGGCCCCCAATGCCATCGACCCGAATCCTGATTTCGTCGAGGGAGGCCATAATCGGTCCGGATCTGATCGCGAAATGGCCGACGGGCAAACCCGGCCAATTGTGCATGCCGTAGATTTCTTGAACCGGAAAGCGCTCGAATAGGCCATCGTCGATCATGGCTTTGGCGCCAGCGCCGCCTTCCTCCGCCGGCTGGAAGATGACCACAACCGTACCGTCGAAAGCCCGGCTTTCGGCCAGATGGCGCGCCGCCCCGAGGAGCATTGTCGTATGGCCGTCATGGCCGCACGCATGCATCATGCCAGGCTTGGTGGAAGCCCATGGCGCACCCGTTTCCTCCGTGATTGACAGAGCATCCATGTCCGCCCGCAAGCCAATCACGCGGCCGCGCGTATCCGACCTGCCGCGGATCACGCCGACCACACCCGTGCGGCCAATGCCGGTCACGACCTCGTCGACGCCTGCCGCCCGCAGTGCGTCTGCCACTCGGGCGGCCGTACGCTCCAGATCGTAAAGCACCTCCGGATTGCGATGCAGATCGCGACGGAACTCCGTCAGCTCCTCGAGCTGACGCGCTACCCAGTTCTCAACGGCCATGCTCACTGCCCCTATTCCGCTTTCGCCTTCAACCGATATCTGAAATCACAATGGGATGCACCCTTCATGATGGTCTGCGTCCGCGTCAGCTCCATTTTGGGGTTGTAGCCGAGGCAGAAGTCACCATCGCGATTGCAGGATAGGAGATCGCCGATGTGGCCAAGTCCCATCTCCTTGTACATCTCAGAGTAGCGGCAACGCTTCACGTTGAAGTCGAGCTTTTCCTTGCTGGCTTCGAGAACTTCGATCTCAAGCGCGTCGTCCTTCGACCATAGCGGCAAGATCGCAAGCATGTCCTCGAGATCGGGTGTGCGGCCGAGCGCTTCGGCCATCGCCTTGCCGTGTTCGACCGCCGCCCGGCTGACGGCTTTACCGATGACCTCGCGCGCCTCCTGCTCGCCGGAGCGCTCGCGGATGACATCGTACACATGCTTTAGGATCATCGCCTCGATGCGGCGACGCTGCAGGATGGGCATGTCTTGCATGGCATCGATCCTTTCGTAGCCAGGCGGACTCTAGCTCGGCGGAATTAGAGCGCTTGTATCAGAGGAGGAAGGCAGCTCGGCATCCTGCCGCTTTCGAGTTCGACGAACGACTGAAAGAGCAAGTCTGCGGGCTATGTGCTCGACCCAGCAAGCCGCCTCTCGGAAAGTCTGCGACAGGGACGCTGCTACTCCTTCACCGCGCCGGTCATGGACGAGACATAGTGCTCGACGAAGAAGGAGTAGAGGATCACCACCGGCAGCGAGCCAATGAGGGCGCCGGCCATCAGCGATCCCCATTCATAGACGTCGCTGCGCACGAGCTCGGTCAGCACGCCGACGGGCACCGTCTTGTTCTCGGACGATTGGATGAAGGTCAGCGCGTAGATGAACTCGTTCCATGAGAGCGTGAAGGCGAAGATGCCCGCGGAAATCAGGCCCGGCACGGAAAGCGGCAGCAGAACCTTGGTCAGTATTTGCCACCGCGAGGCGCCATCGATCAGCGCGCACTCCTCAAGCTCATAAGGGATCGACCGGAAATAGCCCATCAGCAACCATGTGCAGAAGGGCACAAGGAAGGTCGGATACGTGAAGATGAGCGCGAGCCTGCTGTCGTAGATCCCGAAGTTGAACACCATCAGCGCCAGAGGAATGAAGAGGATCGACGGCGGAACGAGATACGCAAGGAAAATGGCGAGACCCACGTATCTCGCCCCGGTAAACCTGATCCGTTCGATCGCGTAGGCCGCAAAGACGGAAGCAACCAGCGACAAGAACGTCGAAGCGATCGAGATGATGATCGTATTCCACAGCCAGCCTGGGTAGGACGTCTCGAACAGCAAATACCGGATGTGGTCCAGCGTCGGCTCGACCACCCAGAAGGGACTGTAGTTCGCGTAATCGGTGAGCTGATGGTTCGGCTTCACCGACATGATAGCCATCCAGTAGAACGGGAACAACAGAACGAAGACGAAAATTAACAGCGGAATGTAAATGGTGACCACGCGGCGCGGCAGGCGCTCGAGGTAGCCCATGCCGCCTTCGTCACCTATAGGCGTCGCGGCGATCTCGTCCTTGCGGGAGGTGGCAAGTGTCATCGGCTCAGTCCTCTCGCTGCCATCAATCCGCACCGCCCTGCTGCCAGCGCCGGCGCTGCAGGCCGAAGTAGCTGAACAATATCGCGGCCAGAAGGAATGGAATCATCGCCACGGCGATCGCGGCGCCTTCTCCGAGCTGTCCACCCGGAATGGCACGCTGGAAGCTCAAAGTGGCCATCAGGTGCGTCGCATTCATCGGCCCACCGCGGGTCAGCACGTAGATGAGCTGGAAGTCCGTGAACGTGAACAACACCGAGAACGTCATCACGACCGCGATGATCGGGGTCAGCATCGGCAGCGTGATGTAGCGGAAACGCTGCCAGGGTGTGGCGCCATCAAGCGTTGCTGCTTCGTACAGCGACGGCGGGATGGTTTGCAGGCCCGCAAGCAACGAGATCGCAACAAACGGGATTCCGCGCCAGACATTCGCTGCGATGACCGACGCCCGCGCATTCGTAGCATCACCGAGGAAATTGATGCGGTGGTCGATCAGCCCCCATTCCATGAGCACCCAGGAGATGATCGAGAACTGTGCGTCATAGATCCACCAGAAGGCGATCGCCGACAGCACTGTGGGCACGACCCACGGCAGGAGGACGATCGCGCGGAAGAAAGCCTTGAACGGCAGGTGATTATTGAGAATGAGCGCCAGCCACAGGCCCAGCGCGAACTTCAGAATGGAGGCAACGACCGTATAAAGGAGCGTGTTGAAAACGGAGAGCCAGAAGACGGAGTCTTCCCAAAGCAGCTCGTAATTCTCGAGGCCGACGAAAACGCCTTCCCGGCCTATGCGCGTATCCGTGAACGCCAGCCATATGCCGAGCCCGAGCGGATACGTCAGAAAGACCAGAAGAAAGGTCGCGGCTGGCAGGAGAAAAAGCAGTCCCAGCAGATTTCGGCCCTGGCTCAGGTCTATTCTGAACCAGCTTCGGGGTACTTCTGACGTCGCCGCAACCGTGGCCATGCCTCACCTCTGGGGCGCATGAGTGAGTAGAGCGATAACTTTGCCCGCTGGAGCGCGCTCTCGCTCTCTAACGAGAGTGAAACTCTTTGGGAGGCGCTCCGGTCCATACGCGGCAATGTGAGGGGGCTATTTGCCGTTCGCCCCTCCCATCCCCCTCCCTAGCCGGGAGAGGGATGTTGCAGTCCAGCCTGAAGCGCAGCCTTAGACCCGATAATAGCGGTTCGCCCGCTGCTCGGCCCGCTTGGCCGCTTCTTCTGGTGTACGCTGACCGGTCGCGGCCTCGGCCACCATGTCGACGACGATGTAGTCGGCCATCACGGCTGCAGAGGCGTAGCCGAGCGGACCGGCATAACCGTTGGGCCGCAGCGTCGCCGAAGCCAATGCATACGGCGCGTGAACCGGATCCGAGGTCCACACCGGGTGGTTCTCGTAGGCCTTGAGCGGCTGGCAGCAGTAGGCGCTCGCGCCCTCGAGCCAGGCATCGAACTGCGGCTTGTCGAACATGAACTGCAGGTAAGCAAGCGCCGCCTGCGGATACTTCGTATACTTGAAGATAACCGCCGAGGTGGTCTGGTGCAGCTCGACCTTCTTGCCGACCGGACCTACGGGGAAGTTCGTCGTCCGGATGTCCGCCGCGATGTCGGCGAGCTTCGGGTCATTCTTCGCCGAATAGTAAAGCGAGACGCCGTTCGCCGTCATCGATATCTCACCGGCGAGGAACGCGCGGTTGTTGTTGACGTCAAGCCAGCTCTCGGTGCCCGGGATGAAGGTCTGGTACAGCTCACGGGCGTAACGGAGCGCGGCAATCGTCTCCGGGCTGTTGATGACGACCTTGCCATTCTCGTCGACCATCTTGCCGCCGTGGCTCCAAAGGATCCAGTGGCAGAAGTTGTTGCCGTCGCCGACGCCGTGGCCCAGGGTGAAGCCCGCTGGATGCCCGATACCCTTCAGAGCCTTGCAAAGCTCGAGGAATTCATCGGTCGTCTCGGGGAATTTCGAGAAGCCCGCCTCTTTGACCCAGCTTTCGCGATAGCAAACGGCGTTACCGATGGCGGCGAGCGGAAGGGCGATCCAGCGACCGTCGCGCTTGGCATAGCCCTCGAGACCCTCATACCAGCCGCCGTACTGCTGGCCGAGCGACTCGGCGAGCTCGGTGACATCGAGCAATTTGTCCGGATACAGATGAGCGTCGTCGAACCACACCCAGATGATGTCCGGCCCCGAGCCGACGTTTGCCGCAACGGCCGCTTTTGGCCGAATATCCTCCCAGCTCTCCTTGTCGATCCGAACCTCGACGCCGGTCGCCTCAGTGAACTTCTTGGTGTTGGCGAGCCAAGCGTCCTCCTCGCCTTTCACGAATGGCGCCCAGCGCAGCACGCGGAGCGTAGCCCCCGGCTCCGGCGTGTACTTTGGCGCCTGGGCACGCGCAGGACCGACCATCGGCAGGCCTGCTGCTGCGCCCGCAACAAGCCCTCCGGCCCCGATCACGAAATCACGTCTTGAGATCTTCATGGGTGTTCCTCCTCAGTAAACACTTGTTTCGCCAGCACTTTGTGCTTTCTCTTCTCTAGTGCCCTCCCTAATTTGGATTCCTCCAAAGTCTTAAGAGCATCGGTCGTCAAATACGCCGGCCCGTGTCCTGATCGAACAGGTGCACGAGCTTGGGATTAGGAGATAGCGGCAGCTTGTCCCCCGGACCGACCGCGATCCGTTCCCGGAAGACTGCCACGATATCCTGGCCTCCAAGTCTTGCAAAAACCTGAGTTTCCGAGCCCGTCGGCTCGACGACAGAGACCTCGGCCGGAATGCCTTTCTCCGAGTCTATGACGAAGTGCTCGGGCCGAATTCCGTAAATCACGGGGCGGCCATCCAAGCCGGGTGCCGCGTCCTTGAGGGGCAGCATGATCCCCGTGTCGGTCACGACTTGAGGCGGGTCACCGGCCACGACCTTGCCCTTGATGAAGTTCATGGCCGGCGAGCCAATGAACCCCGCCACAAACAGATTGGCCGGATAGTCATAGAGCTCGAGCGGCTCACCAATCTGCTCGACGATTCCATCGTGCATGACCACGATCTTGTCGGCCATCGTCATGGCCTCGATCTGGTCGTGGGTCACGTAGACGGTCGTAGTCTTGAGCCGTTGATGCAGCTCCTTGATCTCGGTGCGCATCTGCACGCGCAGCTTGGCGTCGAGGTTGGATAGCGGCTCGTCGAAGAGGAAAACCTGAGGATCACGCACGATCGCGCGCCCCATGGCCACGCGCTGGCGCTGACCGCCGGACAGCTGACGCGGATATCTGTCGAGGTAGTTCTGCAGCCCCAGGATCTCGGCTGCTCTCTTCACCCGCTGCTCGATCTCGGCCTTCGGAGCCTTCCTGAGCTTTAGCGAGAACGCCATGTTCTCCGCGACGGTCATGTGCGGATACAAGGCGTAGTTCTGGAAGACCATCGCGATGTCCCGCTCCTTCGGCGGGACGTTGTTGACCACACGGTTGCCGATGAGGATCTCGCCGGAGGTGATGCTCTCCAAGCCGGCAATCATGCGAAGCAGCGTGGACTTTCCGCAACCTGACGGCCCTACGAGGATGACGAACTCGCCATCGGAGATATCGATGGATACGCCGTGGATGACGGCCGTGCTCCCGAAGGACTTGCGGACGTCCCTAATCTCTACCGATGCCATTCCTGGCTGTTCCTCCCCGATGGCGGCCTCGTTGCATCAGCCCCTTCACGTGGGTCTGTGCAGGGCAGCCCATAGCATCTTGCCTAGTTGCTGCCCTGGTATCCATCCATCGGATGGCCGTCAAGGCGCTCATCAGGAGCACACCGTGAACGCTGCTATGGAGCCGTGGCTCGCCTCAAGCGTGATCGGTAGCAGCGGCTGGGAGGAGAAAAACGATGCTAGCGATGGTGGGCGCGTCAGGGATCGAACCTGAGACCCCTACCATGTCAAGGTAGTGCTCTACCGCTGAGCTACGCGCCCGAAAGGTTGGTGTTACGTAGCCGCTTGCGCCGGAGTTCGCAAGCACGATTATGCGCCGGGCACGACAAGGCTCGTGAGTTTTTGGAGCAAACCTGAGATGGCCGGGTCAGGCGCCGCCGATCCCCCTGATGATCTTGCCAGTGCCGCCGCAGTTCTCGCACGGCCGATTAGCGATGCGGCCTGTCCCGTGACATACCGGACATACATCCTCACCGGTACCCGGCGTCCCAGGGGGAGCCTCGTCACCAGGGTTCATACCCACGTTCTTCTTGTCGTTCGACATGAGCCGATCTCCTTGTCGCGATCGCCTAACCCGGCAATCGCTCACCCGCGCAATCGTTCCAACTTCAAGTTGAAAGGTTGAATGAACAACAAGTTGCCGAAATCCTCGGCCAGTTTGCTGCGCGGCAGAGGCCGATTGCACCGATGAGTTGAGCACTTCAGCTGCACTCATCGGCTTCCCCGTCCTTCGCCAGTGCGGAAAGCCCGCGGCGCTCTGCCAACTTCCAGGCTCTCAGGGAGGACACGCTTAATGGCGACTGTTTCGCGTTTACTTGCCGCCTTGTCCGCAGTCTGCTTCGGGGGCCTCGCTACCTCGACCTACGGAGCTTCGAACAGCCTTTCTGACACGTTCTCGAGTCTCGCGGGCCGCTGGTCCGGCGAAGGCACGGTGAAACCAGCAACAGGTCCAGCCGAACGGTTCAACTGCGTCGTGACCTACATTCCACAGGGCAACAGCACACGTCTTCGTCAGAACCTGCGCTGCAAGAGCGCCAACTACCAGCTCGATGCCGCGACACACTTGGAGCTGCGGGGCGAAAGGGTCGTGGGCCGCTGGCAGGACACATCTACACCGGCCTGAATGGCACCGTGAGCGGCGTCGTGAAGGACGGCGGATTCGACATCGTGCTCAGCGGACAGTTCTTCACGGCGAAGATGACCATCGTCGGGTCCGGCTGTCAGCAGGTGGTGCGCGTCGCACCTGCGCGGGCAGACTATATCCGCGAGGTGTCTGCCTCTTTGAGGAAGTGCTGAGGATTTCCAGACCTGCGGCTTGTCGAACTAACGGCACTTAGGCCGCGAGCAGCCTGTCCACCTCTCGCACGAGATCTTTGAGATGGAACGGCTTCGACAGCACGCGCGTGTCCTTGAACGAGCTGTCGGAGTTCAGCGTCACCGCGGCAAATCCCGTGATGAACATGATCTTCAGCTCCGGGTCGAGCTCACTCGCCCGGCGCGCCAACTCGATCCCATCCATCACCGGCATCACGATATCCGTGAGCAGCAGTGAGAACGGCTCCTCCTTGAGCCGCTCGTAAGCCTCGGCTCCGTTGCCAAAAGAAACGACCTCGTAACCTGCTCTCGTCAGCGCGCGAGCGAGGAAAGCTCGCATCGACTCGTCATCCTCGGCGAGCAAAATACGTCCGATCGGCAAGCGCGAAGGCCTAGCGGTCATGGTCGTGCGTTTAGGTCTCGGCGGGGAAGATTACGAGCGCCGGCGGCGGCGTGCCAGCCAAATCTGGCGCGATTTAGGTAAACGAGTAATGAAACGGGCATTGACGGATTGGGACTGCTTGAAAGAGTACCCGCGGCAACGGAAAACCAACCAACCGCCCAATAGTAAAGGGCCTCGCAGACTCCGATCAGGGGATCATCGCTACTTGCCTCATGGACTTCCCTCCCTCCTATGCTGCACAGTGTAAGTCATAGCGGACCACCCTGATCGAGCCCATGCCCCTGCGCGAGCGAGCCTGCATCACCAAAGAGCTGACACCGCCGTTCATCATCTACGAGCCGGTCGAACAGACGGCTCCCTTCGTCTTCTGCTCTCCGCATTCGGGCAATCTCTATCCCAGCGTTTTCCTGGAGCGCTCGCGCCTCGATGCCCATACGCTGCGTAAGTCGGAGGATTGCTTCGTCGACGAGCTGTTTGCGGATGTGGCAAAGTTGGGTGCGCCCCTCATCGCGGCGCGGTTCCCGCGTGCATACCTCGACGTCAACCGCGAGCCCTACGAGCTCGATCCTGAACTCTTTGCAGAGCCTCTCCCCGACTTCGCCAACACACAGACCATGCGGGTCGCCGGGGGCCTGGGAACGGTTGCGCGCATCGTGGCTGATGGCGAGGAGATCTATGACCGGCCACTGCCGCTAGCCGTGGCAATCGAGCGGATCGAGCGGCTGTATAAGCCCTTTCATGCGAGCATCGCGCGCATCCTCGAGCGCACGCGGAGACGGTTCGGCGCTGCCATTCTCGTCGACTGCCACTCGATGCCCTCCGCGTCGATGAACCAGCCTGGCGGTTCTCGGCCTGATTTCGTGATCGGAGATCGGTTCGGCTCGTCCTGCGATGCCAAGGTGACCCGCCTCTTTCGCGAGGTCATCGCCCAGCGCGGCTACCAGGTGCAGCTCAATCGGCCTTACGCAGGAGGCTTCATCACGGAGCATTACGGTCAGCCGTTCAAGGGTGTGCACGCCCTGCAGATCGAGATCAACCGCGGGCTATACCTCAACGAGGAGAAGCTGACGCGAACGGCTAACTTCGACCGGCTTCGTCACGACCTCACGCAGATGATGGCGCGGATCTTCGCCGAGCTGCCACCGCTGATTGCGCCGCGCGCCGCAGCCGAATAGAGGCCGCAAATCCCGGCAAAAAAGTAGGCCGTCCGGGTTTCCGAACGGCCCAAGTCTAGGGAGGAAACGCCCAAAGGAGGGCTGTGAAACCGGTGGTGCACCGATCTCACGCCGATAACTATGTGGTGCAGGGTAGGCCGTTTCAAGTCCCGTCGACGAAACGAAACGTCGCATTTTATGACACTCTAGGCGAAGTCGCCGGAATGCGGCCAGACGCCAATAAGGCAGAAAAAAGGGGCCGTCCGGGTCTCCGAACGGCCCAAGTCTAGGGAGGAAACGCCCAAGGAGGGCTGCGGAAACGAGCCGCGCTCGTCTGCCGCGCCGAAATACATAAGCGATGCAGTGCACAAAAGACAATTGCATTTTTTGCAGAGCAGCAAAGACGTGCAGGTAGATCTCCTGCTGCATCGGTGAAGTAGAGCGCGTACGCTGAAGAAAAAAAGAGGCCGCTCGCTTGGAACGGCCAAGTCTAGGGAGGAAACGCCCAAGGTGGGCACCGATCTCGCAGGAAAACCGCTGCAAGATCATCTAGGGTGTATGCAGATGGTCATGAGTCGTTACAAGGGTCCTTTTTAGCATTTTGACCAGAAGTGTTTAATTAGTAGCAAACAGGCAACACATCTAAGTCTGGTTGTGGAAGTTTGTTCACCGTTGAAGCGGCCCCGATGTTGCGGATCGCTGGCTCGGCGGGTAGGCAAGCGAACAATCCATGGAAGCGTAATTGCGGGGGGATATGAGCAATAAGGCGGGGTTCGAGGCCTTCGTTGCTACGGCACACGAGCTTGCTGACGCTGCGGGAGCCGCCATTCTCCCACACTTTCGTCGGCGCATCGAAATTGAAAACAAGGCGAGCGAGAGGAGGGGCTTCGATCCGGTCACCGCGGCCGACCGTGCGGCGGAGCGAGCTATAAGCAAGCTGCTCGCCAATCGCTTCCCCGATCACGGCCTCGAAGGCGAGGAGTACGGCCATCGCAATCCCGAGGCCCGGTTCCGCTGGGTCGTCGATCCGATTGATGGCACCCGCGCCTTCATTCTCGGCATGCCGATCTGGGGCACGCTCATCGGCCTCTTGGATGGCGAAACCCCCGTGATGGGCATGATGGATCAACCCTACACCGGCGAGCGTTTCTGGTCGGGGCAAAGGGCGAGCTATTTTCGGGGGCGTGACGGCAAGGAGCGACGGATCAAGACCAGGACCTGCGCGTCACTGGCCGATGCGATGCTCACCACCACCGATCCTGAGCTGTTCGTGTCCGCAAAAGACAAGCGCGCTTTTCGGGCCGTGAGGGAGAGGGTCCGCGCCGTGCGGTACGGCGGCGATTGCTACACCTACTGCCTGCTTGCCGCCGGGCTCGTCGACATCGTCGTTGAGACCGGCCTGAAGCCGCATGACGTGGTCGCGCTCATTCCCATCATCGAACGTGCCGGAGGGCGGATCACGACCTGGGAGGGCGAGTCAGCGGTTCGCGGCGGCCGCATCGTTGCCACAGGGGACCCGCGCCTCCATGAGCAAGCCCTGTCTCTTCTGGCCTAGGTCACCCAGCGCCTTATCCGCTTCCTAAGCTCGCTCTGGTGGGATCAGGAAACCATCTCGACGCCCAGATAGGCGTCGAACGCGGCCCAGAAGCGGCCGCGGATCTCATCGGCCTCCTGCAGGATCTCGTGCCTGGCGAGCGGCAAGTTGACCGTCGTGCACAGCTTCACACGAGCGGCGAAGGCCTCCGAAGCAACGGGGTCGACAATGACGTCTTGACCGGCAATGGCAACCAGCAGCGGCACAGAAATCCGTTCGGCGTAGGCGGGATCGTTCAGCTTGGCCATCGACCTGTAGGCAGCATTGAGCCAGCCGATCGTCGGGGCCCCCAGCAGGAGATGTGGCGCAGCCTCGATCAGCGCACGATTGCGGGCAAACCGGGCTTCATCTGAGGTCAGCGGATTGCCCTCGAAAACAACGGGATCTTCGCTCGCGTCCGAGCCACCCCGCACGTAGGCCCGCCCAAATCCGCACGCAGTCCCCAGTGCGGCATACAGGCGGGCATAGCGCTGAGATACGCCAACCTTCTTGTCATGGAAGCGGAGCATGGGCGCCACCACCATGATGCGCTCGAACGGCGGAACCGGCCGGCCGGCGATGCGGAGCAAGATGTGTCCGCCCATGGAATGGGCGAGCGCGTAGTAGGGCGGTGGGCACTCCGGCTTGACCACTTGCTCCATGAAGCAATCGAGGTCCCTGTCGTACTCCGAAAAAGTCCGCACCCAGCCTTTGCGGGGATTACTCAATGGCCGGTACGAGCCGCCCTGCCCGCGCCAGTCCATGACGGCGACGGCGAAACCGCGGCGGCGCAGATCGGAGACGACCTCGAAGTACTTTTCGATAAACTCACTGCGGCCGGTGAAGACACATACGGTGCCTCGCGTGGGGCCGCGTGTCGGCTCCCAGCGGGCGAAACGCATCGGGTTGCCATCGTAGCCTTCGAATGCGCCAACGACCGCGCCGCTGGGCACCGGGTTTCTCGCGATGCTGACGAGTTGCATGATGCGAACCGGGCTTGCGACCACCCTCAGCCAGGTACAAACGCCCGCTCCCGGCCTTCGTTCTTCGGGGATCCGGTGAAGGTGGTAGCGCAGTCGGGGGCGCCCGTCGACCAAAACACACGCATCTTCAACACCGACGCGTGTGTGCCGGAGCGTGTTCTCACTCAGTAGGTCGGGAAATCATCGCGCCGACGCCACGCGTAGGAATCCCAATGGCCGTCGAGGCGATTGGCGCTCACAACCTCGCCAGCGCAACGGTCGACCTCGAGCCGATAAAGCGTCCCGTTTGGCCGCCGGGCGGTGACGAACGCAGTCTTTCCGCGGATCTCGAGATCGCGGAAGTCCGACCAGCCATCCCGAACGAGCTCGCGGCGGAGCTCATGACGCGAGAGACAGTCCGCCGGTGGCAGGTAGGTCTTCTTCGGATGGTAAGGCTCGAAATCCGGCTTCTTGCGCCAGCGGGGCCGATCAGACCACTCGTCGAATTCTTCGAAAGGCTTCGCGTAACGCTTAGGAGGACCTGGGTCGAACGGCTCTAGATCGTCGTCGTCCGGATCCTCGTAGAGATCCTCGACTGGCTCTTCAGCATAGGGCCGATGGTAAGGCTTGGGCTTCCCGTAGAGCTCAGCGTAGCGCGGATCATCATACGGAGAGCCAGAGTACTTGGGCGCGTATGGATCGTAGAGGTCTGCCGCCACAGTGGGGGTGGAAAGGGCCAAAGGCAGAGCAGTGACGAAGCCGGCAGCGAGCATACGCAAGGACATGATCATCCTCCGAAGAAGCGCTGTGCTACTCCCAGGTCGGCAGCATCGCGGCGCGAACATGAACGAGAGATGAAGGACTTGTCTACCAATAACGCGTTCGCAGCCGGATAGATCCGCAGTTCTCTGAAGGGTCTTGAAAGCCTCTGCGTTCGAACCAACGTTAACGGTGGTGCACAGGCCTTTTCAGGGTGTGCACGGATGAACCGTCCGGGCCCTCAGGGCCGGGCAACGCACAGTCGCTTTTAGGAGGACTTGTGATGAGACACCTCGACTTCGCACCGCTTTACCGTTCCACCATCGGTTTCGACCGGCTCTTCCGATTGCTGGACGAGGTTACTGGTTTTGGTGACGAAGCCGCCAGCTACCCGCCGTACAACATCGAGCGAACTGGCGAGAACGAATACCGAATCACCATGGCCGTGGCCGGTTTCGGCGCGGATGAAATCCAGGTCGAGGTGAAGGATACCGCGCTGACCATCCGAGGTCAGAAGAAGGCGGAAGAGAAGAAGCGAGAATATCTGTATCGAGGCATTGCCCAGCGCAGCTTCGAGCGCCGGTTCCAGCTCGCCGACTATGTCGAGGTCAAGGGCGCGAGCCTGAACGACGGCTTACTGCACATCGACCTTGTACGAAACCTGCCGGAGCGGATGCGTCCCCGGGTCATCCCCATCGGCACCCCGGAGCGGATCATCGAGGCGGAACCCGTTACGACGCAACACTAAGGTTATCAGGGATACAGAGGCGGGCGCTCCTTAAAAAAAAGGCGCCCGTTTCTTTTTGTTGCTGCCCGATAGCGTGACAGCCTTGATCAGCTCTTGCCCCGCTTGAGCCAACCGCTCCCCAGAGCGTCTCGCCGACTGCGCTTCGTCCCTGCGACTCTTTTGACGCACGAACGGATCGCCCGATCGATCGTTGCGGAGGCGGAACGGGGTCCGCCGCACGGCGGTAGTGTCCGCGAGATGCTCCGCAAGGAAACGCTTGTGCCGCACCCTGAAATCTGCTTATGTGACCGGCGAAAGGTCAGCACTCCTGTCCTTTATAGTCGACGAAGCGAGGCCGCGACCTCGCGAAAGGATGACCGTGGAAGCGATGTGGTTCGATCAGGCGCGAAAGATGGTGCGGACAGTGTCCGGCACCGTGCGCACGGTTACGAACCGAAAACGGATCTCCACGGCAACGGGAACCCGAAAACGCACCCGTACGCGAGCTTGAGCATCATCGCTCGCGCCTAGCGATTGCCGGTCTCCAGTGAGATCGTGCGTTGCTGTCCAAACCCGTCGCACAATCGACGAGTCCCTTGATGAGTTCGAGCCCCGGGAGTCCCCGGACGAGAGGCCGACCCATGACTGAGAGCCGAATTCACCCTGACGTCCTGAGCGAAAGGTTCGAGGACGACGAAGCCACAACGGGCCTGTTCAACCCGGGACGCGAGCACGATGCCTGCGGCGTTGGCTTCATCGTCGATCTCAAGTCACGGGCATCGCATGGGCTCATCGAGGAAGCGCTTCAGATCCTCGAGAACCTCGAGCACCGTGGCGCCGTCGGGGCTGATCCCATCGCCGGAGACGGGGCCGGCATACTCATCCAGATTCCGCACGAGTTTTTCGTCGAGGAGTGCGCCAAGCTCGGCTTCAAGCTGCCGCCGCCCGGCCAGTATGCGGTCGGACACATCTTCATGCCGCGCGACGACCGGTTGCGCCGGCACTGCGAGACCGTTTGGAACCGAATCATCCGCGAAGAAGGGCTGGAGCTGCTTGGCTGGCGCGACGTGCCCGTCGACAACTCCTGCTTGTCCGACACCGTGCGGGCAACTGAGCCTGTTCATCGGCAGATTTTCATTGCCCGTCCTAAGGCGATAAAGGATCAGGACACCTTTGAGCGTCGGCTCTACATCGCGCGCAAGGTCGTCTCGAATGCGATCTACGCCGCGTACAAGGGGCGCGACATCGGCCACTACACCGTTTGCCTTTCGAGCCGCACGCTTGTCTACAAGGGCATGTTCCTGTCCTACCAGCTGAAGGCCTACTACAAGGACCTCTCGGACAAGCGGCTTTCCTCCGCGCTCGCGCTGGTTCACCAGCGGTTTTCAACCAACACCTTCCCCTCGTGGAAGTTGGCCCATCCCTTCCGGATGGTCGCGCACAACGGCGAGATCAACACGTTGCGCGGCAACCTCAACTGGATGGCGGCACGGCAAGCGTCCGTCTCGTCCCCGTTGTTCGGCGACGACATTCATAAGCTCTGGCCGATCTCCTACGAAGGGCAATCGGACACTGCCTGCTTCGATAACGCCCTCGAATTCCTGGTGATGGGGGGCTACAGCCTTGCCCACGCGGCGGTGATGCTCATCCCGGAGGCCTGGGCCGGCAATCCGCTCATGGATTCGCGCCGCCGCGCCTTCTACGAGTATCACGCTGCCCTCATGGAGCCGTGGGACGGCCCGGCTGCCGTCGCCTTCACCGACGGTCGGCAGATTGGCGCCACGCTCGACCGTAATGGCTTGAGACCCGCACGCTACCTGGTGACCAAGGACGACCGGGTGATCATGTCGTCCGAGGCCGGCGTGCTGCCGATTCCCGAGGATCAGATTGTCTCCAAGTGGCGGCTGCAGCCAGGCAAAATGCTGCTCATCGATCTCGAGCAGGGCCGCATTATCTCCGACGATGAACTGAAGGCCGAGCTCGCAGCTCGCCATCCTTACGAGCAGTGGCTGCGCCGCACGCAGATCAAGGTCAGCGAACTGCCGCTACCCAAGAAGCCAAGGCGGCGGAAGTCCAACGTCGATCTTCTCGATCTGCAGCAGGCCTTCGGCTACACGCAGGAAAGCCTCAAGCTCCTGATGGCGCCTATGGTCCAGACCGGCCAGGAAGCCGTGGGCTCCATGGGCACTGACACGCCGGTCTCGGCGCTGTCCAATAAGCCGAAGCTGCTGCACACCTACTTCAAGCAGAACTTCGCACAGGTGACGAACCCGCCGATCGATCCGATCCGCGAGGAGCTCGTCATGAGCCTTGTGTCGTTCATCGGCCCACGGCCGAACCTGCTCGACCTGGAGGGCACCTCCAAGCTGAAGCGGCTCGAGGTCAGCCAGCCGATTCTCACGAATGACGAGCTGGAGCGCATTCGTCAGATCGGTGATGTGCCGGACAATCACTTCACGTCCATTACGATCGACATTACCTATCCGGTGGAGCAAGGCGCTGCCGGCATGGGTCCCGCCCTTGACGTGATCTGCGCCGAGGCCGAGGAGGCCGTCCGCTCGGGCGATTACAACATCATCATCCTGTCGGACCGCGCGACCGGGCCGGATCGCATTCCGATTCCGTCGTTGCTCGCGACCTCTGCTGTGCACCATCACCTCATCCGGCAAGGGCTGCGGACGTCTGTTGGCCTCGTGGTCGAGACCGGCGAAGCGCACGAGGTGCACCAGTTCGCGACGCTGGCGGGCTACGGTGCTGAGGCGATCAATCCCTACCTCGCCTTCGAGACGATCGAAGCTCTGCTGCCTCAGCTCGACGAAAAGCTGACGCTGAAGGAGGCGATCAAGCGCTACATCAAGGCCATCGACAAGGGCCTGCTCAAGGTCATGTCGAAGATGGGCATCTCGACCTATCAGTCGTACTGCGGTGCCCAGATCTTCGACGCGGTCGGCCTCAAGTCGAGCTTCGTGAAGAAGTTCTTCACCGGCACCAACACGACGGTCGAAGGCGTCGGCCTGCGCCATATCGCCCGCGAGACGGTCGAGCGACACCGCCAAGCCTTTGGTGACTCGCCGGTTCTGAAGCATTCGCTCGACGTTGGCGGTGAATATGCCTATCGCGTGCGCGGCGAAGCGCACATGTGGCGGCCGACCGTCATCGCCGACCTGCAGCACGCGGTGCGCGGCAACCTGCCGGAGAAGTACCGGGCCTTCGCGCAGCAAGTTAATGAGCAGTCTGAACAGCTCATGACGCTGCGCGGGCTGTTCCGGATCAAGTCTGCGGAGGAGATCGGTCGCAAGCCGATCCCGCTGGAGGAGGTTGAGCCAGCGGCCAATATCGTGAGGCGCTTCTCGACCGGCGCCATGAGCTTTGGCTCCATCAGCCGCGAGGCGCATACCACGCTGGCCATCGCCATGAACCGCATCGGCGGCAAGTCGAACACGGGCGAAGGCGGTGAAGAGTCCGATCGTTACAAGCCGCTGCCAAACGGCGACTCCATGCGCTCGGCCATCAAACAGGTGGCCTCAGGCCGATTTGGGGTGACGACGGAATATCTCGTCAACGCCGACGTCATTCAGATCAAAATGGCCCAAGGCGCCAAGCCCGGCGAGGGCGGCCAGCTGCCCGGTCACAAGGTGGATGCGATCATCGCCAAGGTGCGCCACTCGACGCCGGGCGTCGGCCTCATCTCGCCGCCGCCGCACCACGACATCTACTCCATTGAGGATCTGGCGCAGCTCATCTTCGATCTGAAGAACGTCAATCCGAACGCGGACATCTCGGTGAAGCTTGTCTCCGAGGTGGGCGTCGGCACCGTCGCGGCGGGCGTGGCGAAGGCGCGCGCCGATCATGTCACCATCTCGGGCTTTGAGGGAGGCACGGGCGCGTCGCCGCTCACCTCCATCAAGCACGCGGGTTCTCCGTGGGAGATCGGCTTGGCCGAGACTCATCAGACGCTCGTCGCGAACCGGCTGCGCGGCCGTATCGCGGTTCAGGTCGACGGCGGCATCCGCACGGGCCGCGATGTGGTGATCGGCGCCCTGCTCGGCGCGGACGAGTTCGGGTTTGCCACCGCGCCGCTGATCGCGATGGGCTGCATCATGATGCGCAAGTGCCATCTCAACACTTGCCCCGTCGGCATCGCGACGCAGGACCCGGTGCTGCGCGCGAAGTTCAGGGGCAAGCCAGAGCACGTCATCAACTACTTCTTCTTCGTCGCTGAAGAAGTGCGCGAGTACATGGCGGCGCTCGGCTTCCGCACCTTCGACGAGATGATCGGCCAGTCCGACGTGCTCGACAAGGATCGCGCCATTCGTCACTGGAAGGCGCGCGGCCTCGACTTCTCGAAGCTGTTCTACAAGCCGGAGGTCGATAGCAGCGTCGCGATTTACAACTGCGAGCGCCAAGACCACGGCCTTGAGAACGTGCTCGACCGGAAGCTCATCGAGCTCGCCAAGCCGGCGCTCGAAGAGCGGAAGCCGGTGCGCCACGAGCTCAAGATCACCAACCGCGACCGTGCCGTGGGCGCCATGCTCTCAGGCGAGATCGCCAAGCGATACGGGCACGAGGGCCTGCGGGAGGACACGATCTGGCTCACGTTCGAAGGCACAGCCGGACAGAGCTTCGGCGCATGGCTTGCCCACGGCGTGACCCTCGACCTCGTCGGTGAGGCGAACGACTACGTCGGCAAGGGCCTGTCGGGCGGCAAGATCATTGTCCGGCCGCACCCGAATTCCGGCATCAAGCCCGAGGAGTCGATCATCGTCGGCAATACGGTGCTTTATGGAGCCATCAGCGGCGAGTGCTACTTCCGCGGCATTGCGGGCGAGCGCTTTGCTGTCCGCAACTCCGGCGCGGTGGCCGTCGTCGAAGGTACAGGCGACCACGGTTGCGAGTATATGACCGGCGGTGTCGTCGTCGTGCTCGGGCCGACAGGCCGCAACTTTGCGGCCGGTATGTCGGGCGGCATCGCCTACGTGCTCAACGAGGACGGCAAGTTCGAGCAGCGCTGCAACCTCGCCATGATCGACCTCGAGCCGATCGAGGCCGAGGAAGAGGTGATGCGCCGGCTCGCCAACCAGGGCGGCGACCTCGAAAGCCACGGGTTGGTCGACATCCTCTCCGACATGGACCGGAAGGATGCCGAGCGGTTGCATCAGCTCATCGAGCGCCATGCCCGGTACACGAACTCGGCCAAGGCCCGCATGATCCTCGCCGATTGGCGAAACTGGCTGCCGAAATTCAAGAAGGTGATGCCGGTCGAGTACCGCGAGGCCCTGCGCAAGATTGCCGAGCATCAGGCCTATGACAAAACGGGGCTGGAAGTGCTGGAGATCGGCTTGCCCCGAACGCACAAGCCGGCGGCGGAATAGGTGCGCTCGCTAAAGGAAAGCCTCGGACGCAAATTGATTTCAGGAAACTCAGATGGGGAAGGTCACCGGCTTCTTGGAGTTCGAGCGCGTCGACCGCGGGTATGAGCCCGTCGAGGCGCGCGTGAAGCACTGGCGCGAGTTCGTGGTGCCGCTGCCGGAGAACGAGGTGCGCACGCAAGCAGCCCGGTGCATGGATTGCGGCATCCCCTACTGCCACAACGGCTGTCCGGTGAACAATCAGATCCCGGACTGGAACGATCTCGTCTACCGGGGCGACTGGAGAACGGCTGCGCTCAATCTGCACTCGACCAATAATTTCCCGGAGATCACAGGCCGCGTCTGCCCAGCGCCGTGCGAGGCGTCCTGCACGCTCAACATCGATGACAAGCCGGTCACTATCAAGACGATCGAGTGCTCCATCGCCGACCGCGCCTTCGAGGAAGGCTGGATCATTCCCCAGCCGCCCGAGCGCAAGACGGGCAAGCGCGTAGCCATCGTCGGTTCGGGACCGGCTGGCCTCGCAGCCGCGCAGCAGCTCGCGCGGGTAGGTCACGAGGTGCACGTCTATGAGAAGAATGCCAAGCCGGGCGGCCTGCTGAGGTACGGTATTCCCGACTTCAAGCTCGAGAAGCACATTGTCGATCGGCGCATCAAGCAAATGGAGGCCGAGGGAGTCGTCTTCCACTGCGGCGTGCGCGTGGGGGTCGATGTCTCTGCCAAGCAGCTTGAGGATGAGTTCGATGCCGTGCTGCTTACCGGCGGCTCGGAGCAACCTTTCGACTTCTTCGCCAATGCGCCCGGGCGCGATCTCGATGGCATCCATTTCGCCATGGAGTTCCTGCCGCAGCAAAACCGGCGGGTGTCGGGTGAAAGCCTCGGCGGCGTGAAGGAGATCACGGCCAAGGACAAGCACGTGGTCGTTATCGGTGGCGGCGACACCGGCTCCGACTGCATCGGCACGTCCATCCGGCAGGGAGCGAAGTCCGTCACCCAGCTGGAGATCATGCCCAAGCCGCCGGAGAAGGAAAACAAGGAGCTCACGTGGCCACACTGGCCGGTCAAGCTCCGCATTTCGACCAGTCAGGCGGAAGGTGCGAGGACGGAGTATTCAATTTCGACCACCGGCTTTTCTGGCAGGAACGGCAAGGTCGAAAAGCTGCACTACGTGCGCGTCGACGCAAAGCTGCAGCCCATTCCCGGAACCGAAGGCGAGATGCCTGCGGACCTGGTGCTGCTCGCCATGGGCTTCGCTGGCCCAGTCGAGAACGACCTGATCAAGGAGCTTGGCCTCAATGTCGTGCCCCGTGGCCGGTTCAAGGGGCTCGATGCTGACGATCGCGATTACCGGATCAGGGGTAGCAAGCGGCTCTTTGCGGCTGGGGACATGCGGCGGGGCCAATCGCTTGTGGTCTGGGCGATCCGCGAAGGCCGGCAGGCAGCGCATGCGATCGACAAGGCGCTGATGGGTCACACCGATCTGCCGCGTTAAGAAAAACTCACCGCAATAGCGGGGACCGGCCATAGCAGTGCCCGCCTCAGCCATGGCTGGGCGATCGATCCGCGGCTTCCGGATTTCTCGTGGGCAGAGGAATTCTCGGACCAGAGTTGGCTTCCGAGCGCTGCTCGAGCCGCGGCCCGACCGGGTCCGGCGGCGGCCAGGTGAAGTCATCGGCCCGGCCTGGCTTCGGAGGAATGCGCTCACCTTTTACGAGCACCTTGAAGAAGGGTGATTGCGTCGGCGTCAGCCGGCGGCGGTGAGCTTGCGAGCCGGCAGCCAGCCCCGGCGTGATCGAGCTCAACACTGTCAAGCCACCCGGCAAAGTGTCCGGAACTGTATCGCCGAGCTGTGCCGGGCGGTCTGCCGATTGACGCCGGGAAACGAGCGCAACGACCGAAGCCGGAATGGCAGGTCTGACAATCTCGACGGTGATTTCCTCGCTGCGGCCGCCGTTGCCAGGCACCTTGATCGACACCGTGGAGTTTTCAGCCTTTAGCTCTCCGACTCGCGGATTGCCGCGAAAAAAACCGAAGTTAGGAGCCTTCGCACTTGGAGGCGTGGTCCCCTTTTGTGCCTCCCGTGCCGCTCCCCCGGCCTGCTCGCTTTGCTGGGCCTTTGGCGAGATCCGGCGCTGCTCCGCCTCGCTGCCAGCCAGGGGGATGTCGCGTTCGTTCTTCGCCTGAATGAGATCGCGCTTGATCTCGCGCTCGACGTAATGCGCCAGCTTCTTATTCCCCACAGTGGTCAGGCTGATGCCGTCGCCGTGGCGCAGCAGCCGCTGCTTGCCCGTAAGATCGGGACCATACTGAGTGTATTGCCCTGTCTCGTCGGCGAATGCTTCGTAGACGTCGATGAACTTCACGTTGTTGAGAAGGGCCCGCTCCCGCATGACCGAGTTCAGCATACGCACGTCCTCGTTCACGTCGGGACGGCGAACGATCGGCAGGCCGACCCAATAGACCGCTGCACCGCGCCGCTTGAGAGCCCGGGTGATGCGGTCGATTCTCCGTCCGTATTCCTCCTTCCACTCCTCGGTGCCGACGTTGACACGCCTGCCATCCGGCGCGCGCAGTGCGACCCGATCCGAGATGCCGAGCATGATCACTGCGATGTGCAGCGGCTCGCTCTTGATGGTCTCTTCGAACCGGAAGAAGTCATCCGGACGCATCCGGATCAGACCATTGAGGCTGTGCAGGCGATTGGGCACCCGCACGCGGGTATCGGAACGGAAGGCCTCGGCGAGAGCGCTGAACAAGCCTTCGGCCATCCAATCGCCGATGACCTGCAGCCGATAGACGTCATCCTGCGGGAAAGGTGTGATGTAGCTCGATCCCCATTCGTCCTGGGCTGACGCTGGCCTCGCGGACAGCACGCTGAGAGCCGCGGCCAGCACGGCGACCCAAATAGCCGCCTGTGCGAAAATTCCACGTCTGACCGAGCCGACTTGCACCTCAGCACTACTCCCGTCCGGCTCTGCCGGCCTGTCTAAGCAAATTGAGCAACTGCAGGCTTGGATATCCATCTTCCGGCAGCCCGCTGATACGCTGGAAGGCGCGGATGGCGGCACGGGACTGTCTGCCGATGATCCCGTCCGGTGGACCGGTGTCAAGCCCGCGCTCTGACAAGAGTTTCTGAAGCTCCTCACGCTCGGCACGGGCCAGGGGACGATCGTCCGTCGGCCAAGCGGACACGATCGCCTCCGCACCGGCAATTCGATCTGCCAGATGGCCGACTGCCAAGGCATAAGCCTCCGCTGGATTATACCTCAGAATGGCGCGGAAGTTCCGTGTGACGAGGAAAGCTGGACCATTCGCCCCTGCCGGCAGGATGAGTTGCAGAGGCGAAACCGTGTCGCGGACCGGCACTCTTCCAGGGCGCTCGACTCCTGCCTGCCGCCAGAAGGAGGCCGGTTTCTCGTTTCCCGGAGCCGACAGCCGGTAGTCGAACCCCTTCGGCAGGATCACCTCGAAGCCCCAAGGGTCCTCCAACCTCCAGCCGAAGGCCTTGAGATAGTTCGCTGCCGAGGCGAGCCCGTCCGGAACGCTGTCCCAGATATCGCGCCGACCATCTCCGTCGAAGTCGACGGCGCGCTCGTGGTAGGCCGTGGGCATGAACTGGGTGTGCCCCATCGCCCCGGCCCATGAGCCGGTCATGCGCTCCGGCGTGACGTCCCCCTCCTCCAGGATGCGCAGCGCCGCAATGAACTCACGCCGCCAGAATTGGGACCGCCGCTGGTCACCGGCCGCAAGCGTGGCGAGCGACCGGACCACACTGCGCTCGCCCTGCGCCGTGCCGTAGTTCGACTCAACCCCCCAGATCGCCAGCACCACGTGCCGGTCCACGCCGTAGGCCCGCTCAATGGCCGCCAAGGTATCGGCGAGCTCGACCAGCTTCTGTTGCCCTGTGGCGATCCGGGCGTCGTTAACAAGGCCGTCGAGGTATTCCCATACCGGCTTTACGTGCTCCGGCTGTGAAGCTGCCAGCATCAGCACCTGCACATCAGGCTCCAGGCCCCGCGTCGCGCGCTCGAAGGTCGCCGCACTCACCCCGGCCTTCAGCGCCTCACCTCTGACTTCCTGCAGAAATCGCTGCAGATCGACTGGCGCGGCAACTTGCAATTCGGATGTTTCGCCCGTCGCAGAACCAGCCATAAGCGCCATCCCAAGGACCAGGCCTGCAAAGGCCTTTGACAGAATCGTAGACACCCTTCCCCCCTCTATGGCGCCGCTGCAGCCCGAAGCCGCTGCAGCAGCTCCTTTGTCGGCCAGCAGTCCACCTTCAGGCGATTGTCTTTTTGATATTTTCCGATTTGCCAGCGCGTGATGGAGCCTATTTTTCCGTCCACCTCGCCGATGGCATAACCCAATTCTTTCAACAGACGCTGAATCTCCTCCACCTCACGGGTGGAGAGCTGCGTGATATTCTGCCACGGCGTCTCGAAGTCACCGCCGCCAGCGATCCGATCCGCAAGGTTGCCGACGAAGACCGCATAGAGGTCCGACATGTTGTATCGGCGGATGACACGGTAGTTCTCGAGAACGAGAAAAACCGGCCCATAGGCACCTCCGGGCGCCATCAAGTAGGCCTCCTCCGAACGGACGTGCGCGGGAAACTGCCGGTTGAAAGCTCTCCGGACGCCCATGGCGATCCATTCGGAGAGCGGCCGAGCGTTCGCAGGCCCTTCCAACGAGCAATCGACAGTCGGCGGCAGGCGAACCTCGTAGCCCCACGTCTGGCCCTTCACCCAGCCCTTGGCCTGGAGCTGTCGCGCGATCGTGGCGAGCGAGTCTGGGATTGAGGTCCAGATGTCCTTGCGGCCATCGCCGTCCAAGTCGTAGGCAAACTGGTGGAACTCGGACGGCATCACCTGTGGCAGCCCGATGGCGCCAGCCCACGACGAGCGCATTTGCTCAAAGGTCGCGGAGCCCTCCTCAACGAGCTTCAACGCATGCAACAGCTCGTTCCGGAACATTTCCTTCCGGCGGCCGAGATAGGCCTGCGTGGCAAGAGCGCGAAATGCGTAGTGCGGCAGTTGGTGGGCGCCGAACGCCGTCTCGCGGCCCCAGATGGCCAGCACGGCATGCCCCTCGACACCGAACCTGCGCTCGATCTCCCGAAGCGTTTCCGCGTGCTCGGCCTGGAGGGCGCGCCCGGCAGCGGCAAGGCGGGCAAGCTGGGCGCTGTTGATGTAGGCCTGCGGCGGCCGGGTGAACTCGGCCTGTCCCCTGGGCGACTGTTTTCGGCCTGGAATTACGAGATCGGGCAGCCGCAGATCGGGCTCGACATTGCGGAATGCCGCATCGAAAGTCTTGCGGGAGACGCCGAACACCTGCGCCTCGGGCCATAGCTCGGCGAGCCACGCCTTGAACCCCTCGTCCGCAGCGGCGGGGCGCACCACGCAGAGTGCGAGCACAAGGGCAACCGCAGCCGAAGCCCAATAGGCGTGCCAGCTCGCCCAATTGCCCGCATTCCGGATTGAGCGCGGCCGACCGGCAGCGCTGTCCATCGGCGCACCTCCCTCGATGCCACGCCGCGCTGCGCGGGGTCTCCCACGCAAACCGATCACAGCTTCGAGGTTCAAAATTTTCTCGGCGAGAATGCGGCTAAATCGCCACGCCTGACCAAAAAGAGCTACGTCAGGGCGGGATGAGGAGTGGGACGGGCGGTCGACCGAGGGGCGATGCTGCCTGGTTGTATAAGCTGTTCGCTGCCCTTTACTGATTTCTGCCTCTTCGCGAGTTGCTGCTCCCAGCAGAGTGCTTGACGGACAATGATGTCGAGATTGTCGAACTCGGGCGTCCAGGCCAGCGTCCGCCGGATCTTCTCGGAGGACGCCACGAGAGCCGCCGGATCGCCTGGTCGCCGGCCTGTGAAACGCACCTCGAAATCTCGCCCTGAATTGCGCTTCACCGCCTCGATCACCTCCAGGACCGAATAGCCTCTCGAATATCCGCAGTTGAACACATCACTCGCGCCACCTTCGCGGAGGTAGCGCAATGCTGCCGTATGGGCGCGTACGAGGTCGGTCACTTGGATGTAATCGCGCACGCACGTTCCGTCCGGCGTTTCATAATCAGTACCGAAAACATCAACATGGCTGCGTTTGCCGATTGCCGCTTCGCAAGCCACTTTAATGAGATGGGTCGCCTTCGGCGTGGACTGGCCAGAGCGGCCCGCCGGATCAGCCCCGGCGACGTTGAAGTAACGCAGAGCCACATATCTGAAATCGTGGGCGCGGGAGACATCGGCGAGCATCAGCTCCGTCATCAGTTTGGAGCTGCCGTAGGGTGAAACCGGCTTCAGCTCCGCGTCCTCTCGCACCGGGTTTTCCTTCGGCATGCCGTAGACGGCTGCCGTCGACGAGAAGATGAAGTGCTTGACGCCCAAACGCACGCAGCTTTCCACCAGCGCTCGCGACTTGACGGTGTTGTTGTGGTAGTAGGCGAGCGGGTTCGTGACCGATTCCGGCACGATGATCGAACCTGCGAAGTGGATGACAGCGTCGACGGCGTGCTCTCGGATGGCTGCCTCGATGAGCGCCTGATCCCCCACGTCGCCCTGGATCAGATCGGCCTCAGGCGGGACGGCCCAGAGCTGCCCAGTGGACAAGTCATCCACCACCACGACGCTTTCTCCCGCATCGAGGAGGTCCAGCACCATATGACTGCCGATGTAGCCAGCCCCGCCGGTGACAAGCACGCTCATCTTGTCCCCCAATCAGACGTGATCTGGCCACATCTTCTGGGCGTTAAGTCGCGGGAAGCTTGCGTGACGGGTACTGGCCCTCGCTCACACCTTCAAGGGTGACGCGCAGGTTGATCCTTGTCTGCCAGTAGAGAACATCGGAGATCTGAATGACCAGTCGACACAAACCCATCCGAAAGGCGGTGTTCCCTGTTGCGGGACTGGGCACGCGTTTTCTCCCCGCCACGAAGGCCATACCCAAGGAGATGCTGCCTGTGGTCGACCGGCCCGTGATCCAGCATGTCGTCGACGAGGCGCGCGCCGCGGGGATCGAGCACTTCGTCTTCGTTACGGGCCGCAACAAGGCTGTCATCGAGGACCACTTCGACAGCGCCTATGAGCTGGAGCGCACGCTTGCCGAACGCGGCAAGACCAAGGAGCTGGAGCAGCTTCAACGTGAGCTGCCCGCGGCCGGGAAGACGAGCTTCACCCGCCAGCAGGCACCGTTGGGGCTGGGCCATGCTGTCTGGTGTGCGCGCGAGATTGTCGGAGATGAGCCGTTCGCGCTGCTGCTGCCCGACATGCTGCACAAGGGCGATCCACCTTGTCTTTCTGAGATGATGGCCGCATATGCGGAGCACGGAGGCAATCTCGTTGCGGTGTCGCCCGTTCCCGAGGACCAGACGCATCTTTATGGCATTGTCGGTGTCGAAGACCGCTCCGCCAAGGTTTCACGCATCACCTCGATGGTCGAAAAACCGGCGCCCGGCACCGCGCCCTCCAACCTGCACATTTCCGGCCGCTACATCCTCCAGCCAGAGATTTTCGGACTGCTCGAGACGCAGGAGCGCGGCGCGGGTGGTGAAATCCAGCTCACCGACTCCATGTTAAAGCTCAAGGATCAGTTGGGTCAGCCGTTCTATGCCGTTCGCTTCGACGGCAAGATCTACGATTGCGGCTCAAAGACCGGGTTCCTGGCCGCCAATGTCGCCTATGCACTGGATCGCGACGATCTCGGCCCTGCACTGCGGGAGGAGCTGAAGCAGCTGCTTTGAGGGATCACCCAGCAGCTGAGCTTGTGGTTGGGAGTTACCAATCGACGGTCATCCCGGGCCTTGTGCCCGGGATCCAACCATCCACAAGCGCAGGAGCAAGAGGATAAGTGGATCCCGGCGACGAGCGCCGGGATGACCGTGGTTTGTCGGGCGACCATGGCTTTAAGCGACCCCATGCTTCCGGAACCAGGCCAGCATGCGTGACCACCCGTCCTTGGCCGGCTCCGGCCGGTAGCTCGGCCGATAATCCGCATGAAAGGCGTGCGGCGCATCCGGATAGATGATGATCTCGCACGTCTTGCCGGCGGCTTCGCAGGCTGAGCGCATCCGCTCGACCGTCTCGACTGGGATGCCCTGATCGGCCGCGCCGTAGAGGCCAAGGACCGGCGCTTTCAATTCCGCGGCAATATCGATTGGGTGGCGTGGAGTCGTCTCGCTCTGCTGACCGACAAGCCGGCCATACCAGGCGACGGCTGCCTTGAGGTTCGGGTTGTGGGCTGCGTAAAGCCAAGCAATGCGACCGCCCCAGCAAAAGCCCGTTATGGCAAGGCGATTGGTGTCCGCTTTACCCGATGCCGCGGCGTACGCGACGGCCGCGTCGAGGTCGCTCATGACCTGCTGGTCAGGCACCTTGGCGACAATAGGAAGAATTTCGTTGATCGATAGACCGGAGACATCGCCCTGCCGGGCAAACAGCTCCGGCGCGATCGCCATGTAGCCCTCTTTCGCCAACCTCCGGCAAATATCCTTGATGTGCTCGTGCACACCGAAGATCTCCTGCACGACGAGCACGACGGGAAATGGTCCACCCTCGGCCGGCATAGCTTGATACGCGGGGATCTCGCCGTCCTCGACCTTGATTTTCGTCTCGCCCGCCTCGAGGCCTTCCGTGTCTGTCGTGATCATGGTTTGCGCCACCACGGGCTGCACGGCCGCCGCAAACCCAGTCGCCAACGATGTCACGACCATCTCGCGGCGCGAGAAGTCGAGCTTCGGGGCGAGGCTTAGACGGTCGAGCGTGAAGTCCTGCTCCTTCATGCGATCCTCCGCTTTTCAATGGCGGTTTGGTGCGATGAGCGTACAAGCCAACGAGCGAATGTCATCAATTGCTCGACCGGCTCACGGATTTGTGCTTTCCCAGTGCGGGCCTGCAGTGCGGTGCAGCGGGAGGAAAAGCGATGGGCGATTATTTGGGCTGGATCATCCTGGGCCTGATCGTTTTGATCGCGATTTACGCGATCGGAACCTACAACGGGCTCGTCACGCTCCGGCAGCGCTGCCGACAGGCGTTCTCGGATATCGACGTGCAGCTCAAGCAGCGCCACGACCTCGTCCCGAACCTTGTTGAAACCGTGAAAGGCTATGCCAGCCACGAGCGGGAAACGCTCGACGCCGTGATCAGGGCCAGAAACGCTGCCATGGCCGCCCATGGACCCGCAGCTCAGGCTCAGGCGGAAGGCGCGCTGCAGGGCGCATTGCGGCAGCTGTTCGCGCTCGCCGAGGCTTATCCCGACCTCAAGGCCAACACCAACTTCCAGCAGCTCCAGCTGGAGCTGGCGGATCTAGAGAACAAGATCGCGGCGGCGCGCCGGTTCTTCAACAACGCGGCCGCCGAGTACAACGCCACCCGCGAGAGCTTCCCCGCGGTCCTGTTCGCCAGCGCGATGGGCTTCGGGCCGCAAGAGTTCTTCAATCTGGAGGAAGGCGAGCGCGCCGCGGTGACCAAGGCTCCCGAGGTGAAATTCTAGCCAAGCCACGCAGCGGGAGGCGATGAGGCGCCATGTTTCGTGCCTATGGGCTTTATACCCACATCCGTGCCAACCGCATCCGCTCGGTGCTGCTGCTCATCGGGTTTGTAGCGCTTCTGCACGCGCTACTGTTCTCGATCCTGCTGCTCATCAATGCATTCGGCGGCGGCACATTCGAGGAGATCGTCGCGCGCGCTGTCGATCAGTTCGCCGGCTCCTGGCCGGTGGCGATGCTGGCGGCAGGCGTTTGGTTTCTCATCTCCTGGTTCTTCCACCAACGCCTCATCAGCTATGCGACGGGTGCCCGCGGCATCTCGCGCCGAGAAGCTCCGCGGCTCTACAATGTGCTCGAAAACCTCTGCATTTCGCGCGGCATTCCAATGCCTACCCTGCAGATCATCGAAACGCCGGCTCTCAATGCCTACGCGGCCGGGCTGAAAGAGGGCGAGTATGTTATCGCGGTCACGCGCGGCCTGATGGAGACACTGTCCGACGACGAGCTGGAAGCCGTCCTCGGCCACGAGCTGACACACATCCGCAATCGTGACACGCAGCTCATGGTCATCGCGATCATCTTCGCCGGCATCTTCGCTTTCGTGGCCGACTTGGTGATCCGGACCTGGCGTTTTCCGTACGGCGTTTGGCCCCGCGGCGGCGACCGGCGCGATGGGCGGGGAAGGGACGGCGGAGCAGCCCTCGCCATTCTGATTGCCATTGCGATCGTTCTGATCTCCTGGGGTTTGTCGACACTCATCCGCTTCGCGCTATCCCGCACCCGTGAGTACTTGGCCGATGCGGGCTCCGTCGAGCTCACAAAGAACCCCGACGCCATGATCCGGGCGCTGCGGAAAATCGAGAAGAACGCCAAGTTCGATGTGCCCTCGCGAATGGAAGCGTTCTTTATCGAGAACCCGCTGACCGGCAGCGCAGCCCGATTGCTCTCGACCCATCCTTCGATCGACGATCGGGTGGCGGCGCTCCAGCGCTATGCGGGCGGAACGGAGTCGCTGGGATCACAGAGGGGCGATGCTGGCCGCTGAATATATCAGCGCTCTTAACCGATTTTTTCGAGCAACTTGATCATCAGGCAGGACGTCGCCGCCCTATCAGCGTGCTAACCACTCCCAATCGATAAGCGTTGTGAACTCATCCACGAAGCTCCTTGACCAAAACCGAGACTCGCGGACATGGATCGCAGCCGCGAGCAGCCGGCCCAGGGGAGCGAGATGCCTAGCCTTGCAGAGAAAGCCTCAAAGCGCGACCGTTGGATCGCAGTTTACATTGCTGCCATATCGGTCGTGCTCGCCATATGTGTGCTTGGTGGTGACAACGCAGCCAAGGAAGCGAGCAACAAGAACATCGAGGCAGCGAATACCTGGGCGTGGTTTCAGGCCAAGAACATGCGTCGCGACGCCCTCAGACTGCAAATTGCCGAGCTCGAGCTTCTCCTCCTGACCCATCCCGGCCTCGACGAGAGCGCACGGATGGCGATTGCAGAAAGGATCGCTACTTATCGCCAGCAAGAAGAGCTGTTGACCTCCGAGCCAGCCACAGGAGAAGGTCTGAAAGAGCTTTTTGCGCGGGGCAAGGCCCTAGAAGCTGAACGGGATCTGGCGCGCAGACAGGATCCCTATTTCGACAACGGACAGGCGCTGCTTCAGATTGCAATCGTCTTGGCCTCGGTCGCGATCGTCTCCGGTGGCAATCTCGCACTGATCCTAAGTGGCGGACTGGGCCTTGCCGGCATTGCTTTGACCGTTCATGGCTTCCACCTTGGCTCACCCGAAGCACTCGAGGTGGGCAAACAGTTCCTGTCGGAGATCGTAGAGAAGATCTCGCAGCTGACTAATTAAGGGGGAAGCTCTGCGATTACCAGTGAATAGAATCGCGTGCATATAGCAAGCGACCGTAACTCGTGCGAAACAACACGAAATGCTGTTTATTATTTCTTTTTAACCATTGAGTTTCGATAGAGGGGGAAACGCAATTATTTTCGAAGTGGCCCAATGCCAGTTATTGGCAATCTGATGGTCCGAGCCGCAAAATGCGGCTCGGCAATAGTGGCAACCGGATAGGTTTACAACTGGCAGGCCAGCAGGTTCGCGGCACTTGATTTGTCGTGCTGCGGTGGCGCGTCCTCGACATTGAGCACTTTGACGACGCAATCATCGACGATCATCGAATAACGCTTTGAGCGCAAACCGAGGCCACGGGCAGATAGATCGATATCAAGGCCGATCTTGCGGACGAAATCCGCGTTACCGTCCGACAGCATCGTGATCTTGCCCTCGGCGCCGCTGTCCTTGGCCCACTGCGTCAGAACGAAAATGTCGTTCACTGACGTGCAGGCAATCATGTCGAAGCCCTTGTTCTTGAATTCGTCAGCGTGGGCGACGAAGCCCGGCAGATGCTGCTTGTGGCAGGTCGGGGTATAGGCACCGGGAACGCCGAACAACGCCACCTTCTTGCCGCCGAACACCTCGCTCGTCGTCACCTGCTTCGGCCCCTCTGGACCCATTATCGTGAAAGTCGCTTCCGGCAACCGGTCGCCCACCTTTATGGTCATGATATTCCTCCGGGATGTTTCAGCAGACCTGCGGAACGTATGGTCCTGACCCTATACGGCGTCTTGAGCAGATCAAGAAGCAGTATGTGATCGCCACCTCTGATCAGTCGATTTTCCAATAGGCTTCGGCCTGGCCTGCATCGGAAACCATCGTGATGCGCAGCGTCTTGCCCCGCAGCTCCTTGGGCTCGGCTTCCGACAGATCCACCTCGAAGCTGACGATGTCGTCCCTTTCCGCAACCTTTGCGGGGAGTGGGACATACGCGCCATCCGTCTCTTCGATGAACATATCGCCCGAGGCTGCCGATCCGGGGAAACGGGCCTGCAGCATCAGCTTCGGCCGGTCACCCTCGAGTTGAGCCCTGCTCGAAACCAACTCCGGGTCACCAGGCCGCCGCTCATTGGGGGCGCGAGGCACGGCCGCGAGTGCGTTGGCAATCTCCGGCGAACCTGGAACAGTCGCATTGGCAGGCAAGGTCAACGCAAGCTGGGCCTCCGCCGGCACGCAGATGTCCCGGCAGATGCCGTACGACAGGTTGAGCCGTAGCTCGACGGGCTTGGCAGGATCCTTGGGGCGCACCTCGATGGGGAACACGACGGCCCCCGAATAGCCGACCGAATCCCCCACCGAGTCCTTGAACCGCTTCGGAGCCGGATAAAGGACCTTGGCCTCGGACAGGTTCACCGATCCCGACCAGTTGAAGTGCGGTGGAAGCCCCCCGGCGTCTCCGGGCGATCTCCAGTAGGTCTTCCAGCCCGGCTGCAAGCTGATTGCGAGGCCCGCAAGAACGGCGGGGCTTTCACCGCTTTTCGATGCGACCGACCCAGCGACCAGCCGGACCTTCGCCCCGTGCGCCTCAACCCATGGTGTCGCCAGCGGACTGGCCCTGGCCTGAAGGCTCAGCGCCATGAACCCTGCCAGGACGGCGGCTGTGATTCGCAAGACGACCATGGGGCGCCAATCTCGTCCTCTTGCCTCGCGGCGACTCATGCCTATGTAGCGAAGGTTGAGTGTCGAGCAAGTCACGATCAATTTGACTTGTGAAGCGGCTTTCGGCGTGCCTTCAAATTGAATGCTTCACAGGTGGTAGAGCCTGAGGCTAGACTTTTGAAATGACATTACGACGGCAGCCACGAAAGTTCACGAACAGCGGGTACCTCGATGGGCAGCTGCTCATCGCCATGCCCGCGATGGCCGACAGGAGATTCGCGCGCTCGGTCATCTACATGTGCGCCCATTCGGATGAGGGGGCGATGGGGCTCATCATCAATCAGCGCGCCCCAAACCTCAGTTTCGCGGACTTGCTCGAACGGTTGCAACTACTCGACGAGGAGAGCGAGGCGAACATTCCCCCGGAAGTATTGCGCATGGCCATCCATGTCGGGGGCCCCGTGGAGCCGGAGCGCGGGTTCGTCCTGCACAGCTCGGATTACTTCACCCCTTCCTCGACCTTGCCCATCAGTGACGAGGTCTGCCTCACCGCCACGATCGACATCCTGAAGGCCCTGGCCGCAGGCGAGGGGCCGAACAAGGCAATCCTGGCCCTCGGATACGCCGGCTGGGCACCAGGACAGCTCGAGAGCGAGATTCACGCCAACGGCTGGCTGAGCTGTCAGGCGGACCTCGATCTCATCTTCGACCTCGACGTGGAGGAGAAGTACGAGCGGGCGCTGTCCAAGCTGGGAATCGACCCGATGCATCTCGTGAACGCCGCGGGCCACGCCTGATCGTCCGAGGCTTTCAGCTCCCGCGGTCGAACGCAAATGAAAAGGGCCAGACCTGTTGCAGGTCTGGCCCTTGATGTCTCCCAGGCTACGTCATTCAGTACACGGAACCGTGATTGTCAGCCCGACATTGGCGAAGTAGCGTTTGCACTCGAGCTTTTTCGGCTCCTCGCCCGGCGGCGTCGGCTCTGTGGCCGGCGTGACTGCCGCAGTCGTGAGCGCCACCTGATCATTCACTTTCGCGTTATCGGGCTTCTTCACCGGCAAAGGCACGGAAACCGGCGAGATCTCGGCGACCTCAGGCTCCTTCACTTCAACTTCGGGGCGCGCCTCAGCTGCCTTCCTGGCCGCAGCGAGAGCAGCTAAGCGCCTTTGCTCCGCCCGCGCCGCCTTCCGCGCACGTTCGGCTTCGATAGCCCTTAAGCGGTGCAGTTTGTGATATCGCCACCAGTGGTACTTGTGGCCATGGTAGTGGTAATGACCGCCGCCCACGTAGAAGCCGCCAACCGGGAAGCCGACGTAGATCCGCATGCCCGCCTCGGCAGCGGGAGCCGACAGCGAAAGGCCTGCGAAAAGACCCATTACAATCGCAAAGGTTTTCGTCGTCGCCAGCTTAGGGACCATCTCCGTGCTCCATTCCGTCAGACTTCGCGTGAAGCGCCGCTTGTTGCGCTCCCATGCCTGACAGAATGGCTGGCTCCGGGTTGGCGGGCTGTTCCGCGCGACACACCTCGCGCTTGCTCACACCGCGGGCAGCGGGTTGCCGCCGCGGAACGAGCTGATCTCGGCAGAGCGCATCGGCTCCGCTGCCATCTCCTCCACGTGCCTGCGCACGTCAGCCACGAACCGGAGTGTCCGTTCGAGCACGAGATCACGCTGCCGGTCGAGCGTGATGATGTGATAGCTGTCGTCGAGGACGGTCACCTGCACCGGCCCACCGAGATGCTTCTGCAGGTGGAATGTGTTCCGGAGACTGGCGATGTCATCCTCACGCGGATGCATCAGCAGAACGGGCTGCCGAATGCTCTTGAGCGAGCGAAGCACCGAATTGACCAGCCGCCGCATCTCCAGCATGGAGCTGCCGGGGGTGCTGAGCTGCCCTGCCTGGGAGCTGTCGCCGCTCTCGAGAGCCGCCGTCACGAGCCCCCGAACACGCGGGTCCTTGATGCCATAGGGATCCCGCTCGGTAAAATCGAACAAATCCGCCACCCACCTCTGCTGGACGAGGCGGAACAATCTCGCGTACCAGGGGATCGACCAGCCATCCAGCCTCAGCGTCGGCGCATAGAGGACAGCGCCGTGAACGCTGTCCGGCCGATCGGCGGCAAGACGCAGCGCCATGACTGCGCCCATCGAGAGGCCGCCAGCGACGATCACATCGCAGTGTTGACGCAATTTTTCGTGAGCCGCGAGGACGCTGGCGTACCAGTCTTGCCAGCGCGTAGCCCTGAGATCGTCGGCGCTGCCGCAGTGGCCTGCAAGTTGTGGGCAGGAAACCGTGTACCCGGCTCGCGCGAGCCCGACCGCGATGAAGCGCATCTCGATCGGCGTGCCACCGAGCCCGTGGATAAGAAGAACCCCGGTTCGATTGCCCGAAAAGTGCAGGCTACGATCGTCGATGCTCATGATTTTCTTCCTTTTTCGGGATTTTTTCTCGACGCTCGCTGGTCTCGGCAGATCGGTCGGTGAGGACCGGACCTGGCTCGTTGCTGGCGCGACACTGTTCCGGGGGTGAGTTGGGGGTGAGTTGGGCAAAAATGTGGGCTTGAGGAGGCCGCGGCCGATTTTTGTTGGCCCTGCGACGAAGTGGAGCGGGGGCTGGACGAAATCCTAAGACCTTAGTCTAGCGTACTCGCAGATTTATGAAGCAGTGTTGAGTATCGGTGCTTGTCGAAACTCACCGACTGTGCAAAGTGAGTACCGTGCTGCTGCGCCAATGGACCGGCAGTCTTAACCCAAAGCGCTAACACTCTTAACTAGGGAGGTTTTCCGAGAATGACCGACAAGAAAAACAAGGCCATGACCACCCGGCGCAAGTTCCTCGCCGGCGCCGCGGTGACTGGCGCGGCAACGATCGCGATGCCACAGGTATCGCGCGCCGAAACGGTCACGCTCAAGATGCAGGGCGCCTGGGGTGCCCAGGACATGCTGAATGAGATGGCCCAGGATTTCGTGAAAATCGTGAACGAACTGGGCGAAGGGCGGCTTAAAATCGACTATCTGAACGCTGGCGCCGTCGTTAAGCCATTCTCGGTCATGGACGGTGTCCATAGCGGCGTTCTCGACGGTGCGCACAGTGTGTCGGCATACTGGTACGGCAAGCATCGCGCCGCATCACTCTTCGGCACCGGTCCGTGCTACGGCTTTACGGCAAACCAGCTCCTTTCGTGGGTCTACTATGGTGGCGGGCTCGAACTCTTTAACGAGCTTATTCAGGACGTTCTGAAGCTCAACGTCGTCGGCTTCCTCGGCTTCGCGATGCCGGCGCAGCCACTGGGCTGGTTCAAGAGGGAGATCAACGGGCCGGAAGACCTCAAAGGTATGAAGTATCGGACTGTCGGCCTCGCGAGCAACCTCTTCCAGGCCATGGGCATGAGCGTCGCTCAGCTCCCCGGACCGGAGATTCTGCCCGCCATGGACCGCGGCGTCATTGAGGCGTTCGAGTTCAATAACCCCTCGTCCGACCTCCGCTTCGGTGCGCAAGACGTCGCCAAGCTCTACTATTTGGGCTCCTATCACCAGGCCGCAGAAGCATTCGAGATTCTGTTCAACAAGACGAAGTTCGAGAGCCTGGCCAAGGAGCAGCAGGCAATTATCAAGCATGCTGTACGGGCAGCTGCTGCCGATAACGAGTGGAAGGCCTGGCACGCCTACTCAGAAGATTTGCAGAAGTTGATGAATGACCACGGCGTGAAGGTCAAGCGCACGCCGAAGTCCATCTTCGAAGCACAGCTAAAGGCTTGGGATGAGGTCGAGGCTGAGCTGGTGAAAGATCCTCAGCAAGGACCGTTCATCAAGAAAGTGCTTGACAGCCAGAAGGCTTGGGCAAAGCGGGTCGGATTCTACTACTTGAACAACGACGCCGACTGGAGGACCGCTTACGAGCATCATTTCGGTCCTCTCGAGAAGACCTGATGGCAATCAATGATTTATCGGCCGGGCTCACCTCGAGCTCGGCCGAAAATGTATGCCCGAGATAACCTTCCAAATAAAAAACAGGCGAGGGAACTCAGTGGTCGGCTTTCTTCTCTTCATCGACCGCCTAAGTGCGGCTGTCGGTAAGGCCTTTGGCTGGTGCATGATCATTCTGGTCTTCGGCACCACCTACGAAGTCTTCATGCGCTATGTTCTTCGCGCACCTACGAACTGGGCCTTCGACATAGCCTACACGATGTACGGGGCGCTCTTCTTCATGGCGGGGGCTTACACGCTCTCCCGAAATGGCCATGTGCGGGGTGACGTCGTTTATCGGCTATTGCCGGTCAAGGTGCAGGCCTCGTTGGACCTCGCCTTGTACCTTTTGTTCTTCTTCCCAGGCTTTTTGGCCTTGCTGATCTACGGTTATCCCTACGCGGTGACCTCCTTCCTGATCCGTGAAGTCACGATCTACAGCCCTGCTGGGATGCCGATTTGGCCTCTGAAAGCTCTTATTCCAATCGGCGCCCTGTTCATGCTTATTCAAGGGATCGCAGAATCCATCCGCTGCGTGATTGCGATACGTAACGGTGCCTGGCCGCAACGGCTGCAAGACGTTGAAGAGCTGGAATCTGCAATCCGCGCTGAAGAAGAAGCTCGCCGTCGTGCTGAGCAAGAAGCTGCTGTTGGAGTTGCCCGATGACCAATCCTGAAATCGGCATGCTCCAACTGGGGCTGTTTATCTTCGTTATTCTGCTGGGTTTCCCAATTGCCTTCACGCTCATCGCAATGGCCATTTTCTTCGGCTACATTGCGATGGGAACCCGCATATTCGATCTGCTCGTCACGAATACTGCGGACGTCATGCAAAATGACGTCCTGACCGCCGTTCCGCTATTCCTATTCATGGGATACGTGATCGAGCGTTCCAATATTCTGGATCGCCTGTTCTTCTCGATCCAGATGGCGGCCAGGAACGTATCTGGCTCGCTGGCGGTGGCGACGCTCATCACTTGCGCTCTGTTTGCGACAGCGACAGGCATTGTCGGCGCGGTCGTCACTCTCATGGGTCTTCTCGCTTTTCCCGCCATGTTGAGGGCCGGATACGACACCCGGCTTGCAGCTGGTGTGGTGTGCGCCGGCGGCTGCCTGGGCATCATGATTCCACCGAGCGTCTTGCTCATTCTCTATGGGGCCACGACAGCCACATCGGTCGTCAAGCTTTATGCGGCTGCATTTTTCCCAGGCTTCTTGCTCGCCGGGCTCTACGTGCTGTACGTCATGGCTCGCGCGATCATAAATCCGAAGTTGGCACCCAGACCGCCTGAGCTAGAAAAGCCGATACCTCTTTTGCACGTCACTTGGGCGCTCCTAACGTCGTTCTTCCCGTTGTTCATTCTGATTATGGCAGTGCTCGGCGCCATTCTGTTCGGGCTTGCCACACCGACGGAGGCCGCAGCGGTGGGGTGCGCTGGTGCGTTGCTGTTGGCCGCTTGCTATCGAGCACTCACATTCGAGCGGCTGAAAGAGGCGACTTACCTGACGGCACGTACCTCCGCGATGGTGTGCTACCTGTTCATCGGGTCCTGGACCTTCTCCTCGGTCTTCTCCTACCTGGGTGGTCATGAGGTGGTTGAGGCTTGGGTCAAGTCTCTGGAACTGTCGCCGACAATGTTCCTCATCCTTTCCCAGCTCATCATCTTCCTACTCGGGTGGCCGCTGGAATGGACGGAGATCATCATTATCTTCGTGCCGATCTTCTTGCCGCTCTTGAAGGCCTTCAACATCGACCCGATCATTTTCGGCATTCTGGTGGCGTTGAACATTCAGACATCGTTTAATACGCCGCCCATGGCGATGGCCGCGTACTATCTCAAGGGCATAGCGCCGCCGCACGTAAAGCTGACGGAGATCTTCGCCGGCTCATTGCCGTTCGTGTTCCTCGTTTTTATCTCGATGGCCATTGTCCACATCTTTCCGGAGATTGCACTCTGGCTGCCGCAGAAACTTTACGGGAACTGAAGCATGCCTGAGGCTTTGACCTCTCTCAGTGCAACTGAAGCGCACCGCGAGATTACTCGCGGTGCGCTTTCTTCCGAGGAGTACGTCACCGCGTGCCTGGACCGGATCGAGGCGCTGGATGGCGATATTCGCGCCTTCGTTCACATCGACCGCGCACACGCCTTGAAACAGGCGCGTGAGCTTGACGAGTGGCGCCGTAACGGCCGGCCGACAGGACCCCTTCACGGTATTCCTGTGGCTATCAAGGATATTTTCGATACCTCCGATTACCCTACGGAGTGCGGCTCACCGCTCCTGGCCGGGCGCCGACCGCGGCAGGATTCGACAGTCGTCGCGAAACTGCGAGCCGCTGGCGCCGTCATAATCGGAAAAACCGTCACAACGGAATTCGCCTATTATCATCCCGGCCCGACACGCAATCCGCACAATCTCGAGCACACGCCCGGTGGCTCGTCGTCAGGCTCAGCAGCAGCGGTGGCCGCGGGCATGGTGCCGCTGGCGATCGGCTCGCAAACGAACGGCTCCGTAATCAGGCCGGCGTCTTTTTGCGGCGTTTTCGGCGCCAAACCCACGCACGGCTTCATTTCACGGGGCGGCGTTCTGGAGTTGTCCCGAACGCTCGATCATGTCGGTGTGTTTGCCCGCACGCTGGAGGACGTCGCTCTGCTGCTCGACGTACTCACGGGACACGATCCACTCGATCCCGACACGAAACCTGTCGCCAAGCCCAATTTCCGCGCAATTGCTGCGGAACCACCGCCCCTGCCGCCGAAATTCGCGCTGGTGAAAACACCGGTGTGGGAAAAGGCGGACGCTTCCACACGCGAGATTTTCGAGGAGCTCATTTCCAGCCTCGGCGACGATGGCGGAACTGTCGAGCTTCCCGAAATTTTTGCCGAGGCCTGGACCGCGCATCGCACCATCATGGCTGCCGACATGGCCCATCGGCTTTCGAAGCTTGTCGAGCGCGGCGGCCCGGACAAGTCCAGCCAGCAGCTTCGTGATATTCTCGATGAGGGCCGGCGGGTAACGGCGGTGGATTATCTCGCTGCGCACGACCTGGGGCCGCGCCTGCACGCCAGCCTCTCTCCCATTTTCGACTATTACGACGCAATCATTACGCCAGCGAGCATAGGTAGCGCTCCGGCATCGCTTGAAACGACCGGCGATCCGGTGTTCTGCACGCTTTGGACATTGTTGGGCGTTCCGGCGTTGTCTTTGCCGGTATTGCAGGCTCCCGACGGCATGCCGCTTGGCTTGCAGCTCGTCGGCCCGCCAAACGATGACGCGCGCTTACTGCGTTCAGCACGCGTCTTGATAGAAAACCTCTCGAAATTGGAAAGCTGATCAGCCGCTGTTAGCCGGCGTCATTGCCCGTTGTTTCGCGAACGCCGGAACAGCGGGGCGAAAGCGTCCTGCCAAAACGCCACTGCCATTAGAACAAAGGCCAAGATCGACACGACCCACAGGGGCACCTCCCCGACCTTCCCTACGATCGCGACGACGAAAGCAATCATCAGGGCCATGCCGATGATCGCGGAAATCGCATCTGCCATTGTCTCTTCCTCGCCCCCGGGGCAATGATGTCACCAGCGCCTCGAATGATATTGCATCTCCTTGCCGAAGCAAAGCGCGAGGTGCGCAACGCCTGCCGGGAGGTTCGACAATGATCGCGGTGATTTTCGAAGTGACGCCCGCCGAGGGGCGGAAGCAGGAATACCTCGACCTGGCCGCGGAACTCAGGCCCGAGCTTGAAAAGATAGATGGCTTCATCTCGGTCGAGCGGTTTCAGAGCCTCACCGATCCTGGGAAGCTCCTCTCGCTGTCGTTTTGGCGGGATGAGGAAGCCGTCGCCCGCTGGCGCAATCACCCGGGCCACCGCAGAACGCAGTCCCGTGGCCGCTCCGGCGTTTTCGCAGGATATCGGCTGCGGGTCGCGCACGTCTTGCGCGATTATGAGATGACGGACCGGCGCGAGCAGGCCCCCGAGGACAGCCGCGCTATTTTCGACAAAGGTTGATTGGAGGCAGTGCGTCCTGCCCGAAGCGCCGCTTGGACGGCTCGAGCCGCGCCCTGGGCGCGGCTCGATGCTTAGGAACGCGGCGATTGACTGGACCGCTAATTCCGAGCGGTGCGGTTCCTGCCACTCCCCACCAGTTTCGGGCCATTCAAGAGCGCTGGTGCGCTTGCGCCCGCCGCCCTTTCGATCTGGTTGGCTGGCTTTCTCTTCGGCGCAGGCGCCCTGGCCGCAATTGCCTCATTGAAGGTCCGCTCGAGATTTTGGCAGCGGGCTCGAGCCGAAGGATGAGTCGGCGTGGCCGGCATATTGCCGAAGGACCTGCACACCTGCCTCAGGCCATTTCTGTCCAGCCAGCCTTCAGCGACGCCGCGCCTGACAGCCCAGCTGTCGGCCCTCAGCTCACTCCCCCCGACGCGGTGGTGGCCGCACTCGTGATAGAAGACGAAAAGACGAACCGTGTGCGGCATCCGATTGAGCAGCCGCGGATTGATGATAAGGACGCCTGGCGCCGCAGCACCCTCGCTGGGCAGTCCCCCGTCGAGCACGCTCCGTGCCCCGCCGCAGCGGAGGGTGCGACCTCCCATCGAAAGACTTCCATCCCGCTGAACCTTGAAACCCCCGCTCGAAGCCGGCGCAGCCTGAGCGGCCGAAAGGAGGCTGAAAAAGGCTGCGAACGCGCTGGCAAGGCCGAGCAGCCGTACTGGATACTTCACCGGACACTCCCCCGTGACGTGATTGCCACTCAACGTTAGCTAGAAATGTTGCATACACATTTGTGCCAGAATTACGGCAGTCGCGCCATCGGGGCTCAATTTTCGGTTGCGGCAACGGTGGGAACGAGGCGGCGACCGGCGTGTTGATGAGTATCAATGCCGATGCACAGAACTCGGACGATCATTCGTCCGCGCAAAAACCCCAAGCTCTGGGAGGCTGCCATGAAGGCTCGCGACATTATGAGCAAGAATGTGATCACCGTTCGTCGGGAGACATCGGTGCACGAAATTGCTCAGCTGATGACCGATAAGCGGATCAGCGGCGTTCCCGTGGTGGCAGAGGACGGCACTATCCTCGGAATGGTTAGCGAAAGCGACCTGCTCCGGCGGGCCGAGATTGGCACCGAGCCGCAACGCAAATGGTGGTTGAGCTTCTTCAGCGACCCTGACCTGCTGGCGCGCCAATACAGGAAAACACATGGCCTCAAGGCAGAGGATGTGATGTCCCGCCCCGTCGTCACCATCGACGAGGATGCGGATTTGAGCGAGATCGCCAACACCTTCGAAAAGCGGAGAGTGAAGCGGCTTCCGGTCGTGCGCGACGGCAAGCTGGTCGGCATCATCTCTCGCGCCGATATCGTGAAGGCCCTGAGTCAAAGCAAGCCGCAACCCGAGAAGCCGATAAAAAGCGACGCCGAGCTCGAGCAAGCGCTCTTGGCGAAGATCCGCGAGCAAGATTGGCTGGACGGCACTTTTCTCAACGTGGTCGTACAGAATGGCGTCGTCGAGCTGAACGGCTTCGTCCCCTCCGCAGAGCAGCGCCGGGCTTTGCATGTTCTCGTCGAGGAGATGGATGGAGTCCAGAAGATCGAGGACAGGCTTGTGCTCGGGTCACCGAGTTTGCGAGGGGTCTAAGCCGAGGTGGCAGAGCGCGATTCGATAAGCTTGTAGACGTCCGCAACGCCTTTCGCGAGCGCTTCATCGCTTAAGAATTCGTTACGCAAATCGCTCGGCACCATGGCGGCATAATTGAGAGGCGAAACGTGGTGCCGATCGGTCTATCTGAAGCCGAGTGTCAGTGACCTCGCAGGCCTTGCTGGCCAGGCCCCAGCTCCCAGCCCCTGAAAAAATCGAAATCGAAAAACTTGTCTCCTGCGTGACAGCGCGCGCCCCTTAAGTCTGCCAATCTTGCCTCATCGACGGACGGCAAGAGCCGCCGCCGTAAACCGGAAGGGCGAAATCGAACCGCCCGACCAAATCGAGGCAAAAGATCTGGAGGACTGAGATGAACAAGAAGATGATCATGGGTTTGGCCGCTGGACTAATGGCTCTTGGTGCGCTTCAGGCGCCGGCAGCCGAAGCAAAGGGCAAGGGCTTCCACGGCCACAAGCATCACCACCACAAGCATTTCGTTTTCAAGTGGCACAAGTGGCACAAACCGCATTACGTCTACTACAACGACTGCGGATACTACTTCTTCAAGTGGAAGAGCACCGGAAAGTACTTCTGGAAGACCAAGTATTTCGCGTGCAAGGGCTTCTACTGATGTGTCTCCCTTCGGCCCGGATCCATCCCCGGTGTCCCCGCCGGGCCGAAGCTCTCAAGCCCCCAGCCTTCGTGCTGAGGGGCTTTTTTCATGAGCGGTCGATAGCAAGAAAAAACTTCCGCTATCGTGGTGAGCGTACGTCACTCCCACTCGATGGTTCCCGGCGGCTTGGAGGTGATGTCGTAAACGACCCGATTGATACCTTTCACCTCGTTGATGATGCGCGTCGCGGTGCGTCCGAGAAACTCGTGCGGGAAGGGGTAGTAGTCAGCGGTCATGCCATCCGTCGAGGTCACAGCCCTGAGAGCGCAAACATATTCGTAAGTGCGCGCATCGCCCATGACGCCCACAGTGCGCACGGGCAATAGCACTGCGAAAGCCTGCCAAATCTCTTTGTAGAGGCCCGCGTTGCGAATCTCCTCCAGATAAATCGCATCAGCCTGCCGCAGAATGTCGAGCTTCTCGCGAGTGACCTCTCCCGGCACGCGAATGGCAAGGCCCGGCCCAGGAAACGGGTGCCGTTCGATGAAGCTCTCGGGCAGCCCCAGCTCGCGGCCCAATGCGCGAACCTCGTCCTTGAACAGTTCGCGCAGCGGCTCCACCAGCTTCAGCTTCATGCGTTCGGGCAGTCCGCCGACATTGTGGTGCGACTTGATCGTAACGGACGGGCCACCAGTGAACGAGACGCTCTCGATCACGTCGGGATAGAGGGTTCCCTGGGCCAAAAACTCGGCGCCGCCGAGCTTCTTCGCTTCCTCCTCGAACACGTCGATGAAGAGATGGCCGATCGTCTTGCGTTTCTCCTCAGGGTCGCTCTTGCCCTGAAGGGCGGCGAGGAACCTGTCCTCCGCATCAACGTGGACCAGCGGGATGTTGTAATGTCCGCGGAACAGCGTGACGACTTCTTCGGCCTCGCCCTGCCGCAGCAGACCATGATCGACGAAAATGCAGGTGAGCTGGTCGCCGATGGCCTCGTGGATCAGCACCGCGGCCACGGCAGAATCCACCCCGCCCGAGAGTCCGCAAATGACCCGACCCTCGCCGACCTGCTCGCGGATGCGCGCGATCGCTTCCTCGCGAAACGCCCGCATGCTCCAGTCGCCACGACATCCGGCGATTCCGATCACGAAATTGCGCAGCAACTCGGCCCCTCGTGGCGTATGGGCCACCTCAGGATGGAACTGCACGCCATAGAGGCGGCGCTCTTCGTCGGCAATGGCCGCGAACGGCGCCCCCTCTGAGACCGCGATCACTCGAAAACCTGGCGGAAGGCTGGCGACGTGGTCGCCATGGCTCATCCAGACGTGATCCCGCGTGCCCTTGGACCAGACGCCCTGGAACAACGGGCTGTCATCGACCACCTCGATTTCGGCGCGGCCAAACTCCCGACGCGAACCCGGTTTCACCTCGCCCCCAAGCTGGGCAACGATGGTGTGCTCGCCATAGCAGATGCCGAGCACCGGCAAACCTGCGCGGAAGACGACATCCGGCGCGGCGGGCGTATCCCGCTCGTACACGCTTGCCGGGCCGCCGGAGAGAATGATCGCTTTCGGCTGAAGCCGCTGAAGCCCCTCCTCGGCTTTATTGAAAGGAAGGATCTCGCAGTACACGCCGGCCTCGCGCACGCGCCGCGCAATGAGCTGCGTAAACTGGGAGCCGAAATCGAGAATGAGGACGCTGTCTTTCATGACGAGCCGTTACGACAATCCCTGGACGACTGCAACAGCCGCCGGGGTGCGACCAACAGGCGTCTACTGGACAGCCAGCCCACACTATATTGCGGGAATACCAAGCAGTGAGGGCCTGAGCCGATGAGCACCCAGACGAAGAACCCCAGCGACGCAACGAAGGCCCATCACGACCACGTTCATGATGACGCTTGCGGCTGTGGCCATGACCACCACGGCCATCATCACCACCACCATCGGCCCATCGCTCCGTTCGTTCGCTCCAGCCCCAAGATCGGCCGCAACGATCCTTGCCCCTGTGGGTCGGGGAAGAAGTACAAGAAGTGCTGCTTGGCCGCTTGAACGGCCTGCCCCCAAGGCCAACGGTCTACCGACCCTATCACGGAATTGAAGTTGCCTTCTCGCGCGCTGAACCTCGTTTGGTTTGCAGATTTCTGCCGTCCAAACACACCAGTCGGATGCCCTATTCCAGCGAGCCAAATCGGCTTGGATAAGTCTGCCTAGTTGGTGGCTTCACTTGAACGCATTGCCGAGGGCGTCTGTCGATAACCGCCCTGAAGTCAGCCTGCCACAAGCTTGCCCCGCAATGGTGCCGTCGCAGGTACTCGTAATGTTCTCACGGGTGACGCGCAATGATTGCGAGGCGGCTTCCCTGGGCAAGGTATCAGCGCATCGAGGATAGATGCACGGCTGAGGACGCGGCGACACCGACCACCTGGGGCACTCCTCAGCTTAAGTCCTCAGGCGCGCTGATTTCCCAACCTCAGGTAGGCGGTTCGAGCGAGGCCATTTGGAAGCCGTTGTTCGAACGCGCGCAGGACACCAAACGCGCGAACGTGGTGTGCATGAAATGGGGCACACGCTATGGGCCGGAGTGGGTCAATCGGCTTGCAGCGATGGTTCGCCGCAACACCACCTGGAATATCCGCTTCGTCTGTTTCACGGACGATCCTATCGGCATTCGCCCGGACATCGAATGCCACCCTATGCCGGTCGTCGAGTTTGACCCCAAGCTCGGGCGGCATTGGCCGAAGCTTGGATTATTCCAGAAAAATCTCGGCGGCCTGGAGGGCATGACCCTTTACCTCGATCTCGACGTGGTCGTCATTGGCAGCCTCGACCCATTCTTTTCCTATCCGGGGCGCTTCTGCATCGTTCGCGAATGGAAGGACCCGCACCTCGGCTATGGCAACAGCTCCGTCGTTCGCTATTTCATTGGCCTGGAAAGTGCGGTTCTTGACAGGTTCTACGCGACTTCTCCGGAGGAAATCGCAAGCGTCTATGCCTGCAAGGAGCAGAACTTTCTCACGCGCGCGGTCGACGAGGTGACGTTCTGGCCCGAGGACTGGTGCCCCGCCTTTTCTCGCACCTGTTTACCGCGCACCCGCATTCTCCGCTATTTCACCAAGCCGAGTCGACCAGCATCAGGTCGCATTCTCATCTTCTACGGCTCCATTACTCCGGCATCGGCTATGCTCGGAGAGCATGATCCAAACAAGCGCTCGCACGTGGGCCGCATTCCGCGCCTCACCCGCCGCCGCTTCGTGCCCGCGGAATGGATTGGGGAGTATTGGCGGGAATAATTGAAATCACAACAGTCCCATTGACATCCCTTTGGAACTGAGACCGCAATGCAGCCCCCCGAACCCTTTTCTGATCAGCGCCAAGTCCCCAAGACATCGTTCTTTGAATTTCTCGAAGCGGTAAGCCGCTGGTCTAGTGGGGCGGGCGCAAGGGATCCGAACGGCTTGACCAAGGCTCGTCTCCTTTCCTGCATGCCCCACGCATAATGCTAGCCCCTCTATGCTGCTCAATTCTGCAATTCTTAACTGAAAGTCGCACCACCGAGCCTTGAAACATCAGCAAGAAAGGAAAGCATATGCGCCAACTTAGGTGGCGTCTCCGCAGCGCTTTCGAGCGCCGGCTTACGAGGGATGAATGGCGCCATGTAGTTGCAGCAATAAACTTCTTGTCGGCTGCCAGGTCTCCTTACGAGGCAGCCCGTTCGACACTCGGCTTGTTGCGATATCAGAACAAGCTAATTCGTATTGCCCAAAGCATTCCCCGGTCGGACAATGCTCCGGTCCCGAAGGCCATTCATTTCGTCTTCGGAATGCGGGGCCCAGAGCAACTTCCGTACTACGGATATCTCGCGATCCAATCAGCCCGCGCTTGGCATAAAGATTACACCGTTCTCTTCCATTACGAGCACGAGCCCAGCGGGCCATATTGGAAAAGGATAAAAGACAGTCTTGTTTGCGTCCGAGTTCCTCATTTCTCGTATTTTCGCTTCGCACGGTTTCGCCATTATGCCCACAAAGCCGATGTGATCCGACTTCTAGCGCTCAACCACGTGGGTGGCATCTATCTTGACCTAGACACGATCTGTTGCAGATCACTGGAGCCCCTGCGCCGCCATGAGTTTGTCATGGGTGTCCAAGGAACGATTCCAGGTGCAACAGGGGGACTATGCAATGCTGTTATGATGTCCGCGCCCAGAGCCAAATTTCTCGAAATGTGGCTAGCTCGGTACTCTTCCTTCCGATCCAAAGGAAGGGACGCTCTCTGGGACTTTCACTCTGTTCGGCTCCCGGTGCGACTGGCCGCGCGCTATCCGGACCTGATCACTGTGCTCCCTTTCAACGCGTTCTTCTATCCCCTTTGGCCAGATCTCGAACGTCTTCTCCTTGCGGAGGGCTCGGGAAAGTATTGGCATTATCTCGAAAATTCATATGTGTTTCATTTATGGAACAACATGACCTCACACGCGCTTCATCGCATTACTGAAGACTTTGTGCAGAAGTCCCAAAGCAATTATGCCCGCCTCGCCCGCGCAGCCCTGGAGATGACTCATGAAAGCACCCCTAGTCTCAATTGTGGTCGCAGCCTACAACAGCGCCAACTACTTGCCTCAGATGCTGCATAGCATCCTGGAACAGCGGTACAGACCGATAGAGCTCGTTCTCGTAGACGATGGTTCCACGGATGATTTCGACGGCGCTATTCTTCCGTTTAGAGATGACCTCGACGATATCGTAGTTATCCGCCTACAACAGAATATGGGCTTAGCAGCGGCACTAAATGCTGGATTCAAAGCTGCCCGGGGCGACTTTATAGCCCGCATGGACGCCGATGATTTCATGTATGAGTGGCGTCTGCGGGATCAGGTTCTGTTCCTGCACGAGCACCCCGAATGCGATTGGGTTGGCGGAGGCGCCGATGTGATTGGTACGGTTAACGACATATGGCGCTCACCTCTTTCATACCCCAGCATTCTGAACACTTTCTTGGTCGGAAATCCCTTTCTTCATCCGACAATCATGATCCGCCGTCGGCTTTTTGACGCAGGACTGTTCGTCTACAATGACCGCCTTCCGACGGAAGAGGATTATGAACTCTGGTCACGCCTCCTACCGCTTTCGAATTGCGCTAATCTCGACCAATCGGTTATTAGATACAGACTCCACGCCAATAACAATCAGAGACATCCTGCGAAGTTCGAAATCAAGAAGTTGGCACTCAAGCAATTCCTGGCATACTTTGGAATTTCAGAGCCCGAGCTCGTCGAAGCTTTGGCCGAATATCAATGCGGAGGCTTCGTTCGAGCGGAGCACTTCCCCGTGCTCAAACAGTATGCGCATGAGGCGGAAGCTAGGAACTTGCCCAAGCTGGGCTTCCTGCAAGAAGCCCTTACCTCCGCGAGAGACTATCGGGATTTCTTCGAACGCACTTCCAGGAAAGGGCTGCTGTTTGGATTAAAGTGAGAATTCGAGGGGGATCCGATGTCAGTCGACGATGTTGAAATTCATGCAAACGCTTCTCACGATTCTTGTGTGGCGAAATTTCTCTCCTTACTCACTCCCGTGAAACCGGTTGGCTTCAGGAAAGTCCGCGTCGGAGGCCCAGCAGACGGCGGCTATGTGATGATCGATGACTTCCCAAGCAACCCTATCTGCTACTCCCTGGGCATCGGTGGAGATGTAAGCTGGGACATCGACATGGCCTCCCGTAATGCCATTGTCTATCAGTACGATCATTCAATAGATCGCCCACCTACGGAACATCCCAACTTCCGCTTCTCTAAGCTCGCTGTTGCTGGTCGCGACGAGGATGGGAGCTGCACTACTCTTGCCACGGCAATTATCAATAACGGTCATCAAGAGCATCGCGATCTTATCCTGAAGATGGACATCGAGGACAGTGAATGGGCCGTCCTGGATGTCACGCCAGAAAGCTGCTTATCCCAATTCAGCCAAATAGTTATCGAGTTTCATGGTTTGGCGCGCGTGGAGAACAGATCCTGGGCGACGGGAGCTGAGATGATCCTCAAAAAGTTACTTAGAACTCATCTGCCGGTCCACGTACATGGTAACAACTGGGGCCGATATACCGTTATCGAAGGCATCCCGGTTCCAGACGTCCTGGAAGTTACGTACGCGTCACGAGCGCGCTATTCTTTCGCAGAATCCGATGAAATCTATCCAACGCAGCTCGATAGGCCCTGCAAGGCTGGTGTACCTGATCTCTTCTTGGGGCATTTCAAATTCTTGAACGCTTGAGCTGTCGAGAGCTGCTCCCTTGTGGAAGATAGCTGACGGACACGCGCAGAAATCGACCTGGATTTGCTTGAACAGCGGCAAAAAAGCTTGCAATTCGTAACCGATCCCAATCCTTTCGCGCCCAAGCTATATAAATTAGCGCCTCTTGCCACATGCGCTTGTTGGCACGCACGACGGCCTTGCTCTGATCTCTGAGTAGCCGCCATGCCAATTCCTCGTCGAAATCGTTGGACGCAGCGCGAAACGCAAGATCCACAAAGCGGAAGAACTTTACGTGCATAGGAATAAGATTATCGAGAAGGGGATCGTTCCACAGATCTGGCTCCTTACTTAGACCAGAGGTAGGATCGCTCTGGCCTGCCAGTCGAATTTCGTGGTGTGACGCGTGCAAGCGCTGCAGAGATGCGCTGCCTCGCTGTGTATCTCTCGGAAACACTTCCAGGATGGATTCGGTATTTCAAACCGATGAAATCAAGATTGTCGATCTTCCCCCGCTCGCTGACTCTCAGCCAAAGATCGTAGTCCTCTGCGTGTTTATACGCCGCCCGATACCCTCCGATTGCAAGGATGGGCTCGCGACGCATCATTACTGTTGGATGCCGGATCACACATTTCTCTCGCAGAGCGCGAACCACCTCGTCGCATCCCGTGATAACGGGTGGACAACCCCTTGGACGCCCTGCTGCGTCGATCCTTTCTTCAGCAGTTCCGAGCACCCACAATTCAGAATCGAGCTCGAACCGGCGATATTGCCTTTCCAGCCGCTCGGGAGTCGCAATGTCGTCAGCGTCCATACGAGCCACAAGCGGTGTCCGGCAAAGCCTAAGGCCCTCGTTTAAAGCTGCAATCAGCCCGGCGTGCTCCTTGCGGAAAACTCGAACGCGAGAATCTTGTGCCGCGTAATGTTGCAGAAGCTCGTAGGATCGATCCGTCGAGCCATCGTCCATGCAGATCAGCTCGAAGGAGCCGAACGATTGGCGCAGAACGCTTTCAACAGCCTCAGACAAGTAGGCCTCGGCATTGTGGACAGGCATCAGGACGCTGACTTTAGGTTCCATATTGTTCCCTTTTTGTTCTTGAACGCCACATTGCGATGAACTTCGATAGACGTCAAGGGCCGGCGGCAACATTCAGGCCTGCGCGCAAAGCACAGGTGACCAATGGTCCAAAAAGGCCCCTCGGACCCTAACCATGCACCTCCTCATCGTCCTACCCCGTCGTTCCCCAGTTGACCGGGAAATCCCAAACTCGGTCGACCTATGCGTTCATGACCTTGTCGCCGCGAGCCGCTATCGGAGCACGACCTGTATCCTGGCCGACCGCGTGCACGATCTCTTCAAGGGATTCGAGACGGTAGAGCTCCCGCCTATACTCGCGCGCCATACTTCGCTGATTGCGCACCATGCGGCGCGGATCGCTCAACAGAGAGCGGCAGATCTCATCGTTGTGCATCAGCATTTCCAGATCGCGGCCCGGCTCGCCCGCATCCTGCCGAAGCGCGTCGTGTTCTATGCCCATGGCTTTCACAAGCGCTATTCCAGCGGCCCCCTGAATTCGATGCGGCGGCGCATTCGAGCACGAGAACTAACCCGCCTGGCTGGTCTGGTGCATGTCAGCGAAGCTTGTCGCACACATTTCGCATGTGCCTGGCCCGACGTATCGCTGCGGCAGGCCATCGTGCACAACGGTTTTGATTTCAATCAGTGGAACCCGACACGCCCGAAGCGGAGCGAGATTCTGTGCGTCGGCCGGTGCGTTCCAGAGAAGGGTGTCCTCGAGGCAGCGCAAGCCGTTGTCCGGGTACTCTCGGAGCGACCCGCATGGCGTGCGCGCTTCTCACTTTCGGAGCCAAATCGCGATCCAGCGTACGCACAGGAGGTCCAAAGGGTTCTCGCCACCGCGGCAGTCCGCGATCGCGTGGAAATTGAGCGGAACGTGCCCTGGCAGGGAATCAAAGACCGCTACGAGCAAGCCGCAATTGCCTTGGTGCCGTCGCGCTGGCGCGAGCCGTTCGGGCGCACGGCACTGGAGGCGCATGCCGGTGGCGCAGCTCTCATCTCGTCAGGTTCGGGCGGACTGAAAGAGGTCAGTGGCCCGCACGCGCTCTTTGTCGATCCAGCAGATATCGATGGCTTCGCAGATACCATCCTGCGATTGATCGATGACGAGGGGCTGCGGCGGCGCCTCTCCGAGGGTGGTGCACAATACGTTCGCGAGCGGTTCTCAATCCAAGCAGTAGCTGCCGCTAACGATGCCTTCCTGGAGGAGGTTTGGGCCAATTCGAACGGAGGATCAAAGCTCTGCCCAAGCTAGACAGCCGCTGCGGCGATGTCCTTGCCCTCTGGCCCGGAGATCGCGTTCGCAAACTGGATTTGGTAGAGGCGGGCGTAGAGGCCGCCGCGCTCGATCAGCTCGCGGTGCCGGCCGCTTTCGATCACCCGGCCCTTGTCCATTACGTGAATGACGTCCGCGTTGGCTACCGTAGCCAACCGATGGGCGATCACGATCGTCGTTCGGCCGCGAGTCAGCTCCTGCAGGGCCATTTGGATGGACTGCTCCGTTTCGCTGTCGAGCGCCGAAGTGGGCTCATCGAGGAGAATGATCGGAGCGTTCTTCAAGAAGGCGCGGGCCAGTGAAATGCGCTGACGCTGGCCGCCCGAAATCTGCGAGCCAAGTTCTCCGACTTGTGTATCGTAACCATTCGGCAGGGAGCAGATAAAGTCGTGGGCTTGCGCGGCCTTGGCTGCGGCAATGACCTCCTCTTCCGTCGCGTTCTCCCGCCCGGCCACGATGTTCTCCCGGATCGTGCCTTCGAAGAGGAAAACGTCCTGGCTGACCAACGCGATCTGCTGCCGAAGCGACGCGAGCGAAACCTCCGAGATTGGCTGACCGTCAATGCGGATCACACCCTCTGCCGGCGTCCAAAATCTCTGGAGGAGATTGAACACAGTCGTCTTGCCCGCGCCCGAAAGGCCGACCAGGGCCGTTGTCTTGCCGGCAGGTGCGACGAGATTGAGGTCGCACAACACCGGCGTGTTGGGGTCGTAGGCAAAACTGACGTTCTCGAACCGGACCTCGCCGCGGCTGACGATCAAATTGGGTCGATTGGGCTCGTCCACTTCCGCCACCGGCGTGTCCAGCAGGTCGTACATCATGCGCACACCCACCGCCGCCGTTGTGAGCTGGAGTTGTAGTTTCGACAGCCGGCGGGCTGGGTCAGCCGCCATCAACAGAGCCGTGATGAAGGCGAAGAACTGCCCCGGCGTATCGCCGAAAGAGAGGTTGCGCCAACCGGCGTAAATAACCGCTGCTGCCACCGCGACGCCCCCGAGCGTCTCGATCAACGGGTTCGTCAGTGCGCTCACGGTCGCGATCTTGTTCGACAGCCTTTCGACACCCTCGACGCCTTGGTTCATCCGCCGCTGCAGCAAAGGCTCGAGTTGGAAAGATTTGACGACGCGAATGCCCTGCGCGCTCTCCCGCATGGTCCCGACGATCGTGGACATGCCGGTGAACTGCCGCGTGGCCGCTTTATGAACCCGTTCCGTAAGCTTCTTGAGCACCAGCGCTGCAATCGGGCCACCAATCAGGCAGATCCCCGCGAGCAGAGGGTCCTGCAGCACCATCACGGCGATCAGTCCGATCAGGGTCAGGAGATCGCGCCCAAGGCCGACGGCCACAAGGTGGAGAATGGTGCGCGCCGACTGGGCATTGTGCGTCATGCGCGTGATGAGATCGCTCGAGGGATATTTCTGATAGAACCCCACGCCCATCTTGAGCATGTGGTCGTACATCCGCTTCTGGATATCGGCGACGATCCGGTTGCCGATACGACTGAGCGAGACCTCCTGCAAATACGCGGCGATCCCCTTGATGACGAACAGCGCCGAGATGGTCATCGGGATCCAGAAGAGGGCCACGCGATCCTGGTCGACGAAGATCTTATTGACGACGTCCTTCATCATCCAGGCGCTGAGAGACGTACACCCCGCAACCACGCCCATGAAGACGAAGGCGATCGCGTAGCGCGGTGCATATGTGCGACCGTACTCCTTCAGCAAGCGCCGCAGCACCAGGATGGTTGCTCCATCCTTCAGCGTCTCCTGCCAGCGGCTCAGCAGACCACGAACCTTCCCGACGTTGCCCACAGCCCCTCCAACTCGGATCAAGGTTACAGAATCAGGCTATCCTACGTGCCACCTTTCGGCCAGAAGGCGCAATGCCATACTGGCACAATTCGCCGTTATGCAACTATTTGGTGCATTCCTGTGCCAAGCAGGCGGCGAGATCATGGCACCGCGTTCATCCGATCTCGCCGAGGCATCATATGGGCAGAATGGCTTGAGTCCTCTGGGCAGCGTCATCCACGTTCGCGTCTTTTGAAAGGTGACCCGAGCTAAGTATCTCATTCAACGTGCAATTTCGGCAGCTCGCATCATGCTTCTGCTGTTTGCGCTGGTATTTCTGTTGCCTCTCGCCCTGCACGGGATCTGGTGGCTCAGCAAGGATCACCCTCGGAGCTGGCGCGCGGCTGATTGGTCCAGCACGCGACTGCTGCCGCCCGCCGCAGAGGCTCGGCAAGCCTTGGTCATGGTCTTTGCCGCCCCTGCCGGCCGGTGGAAGGGAGCATTCTCCGTGCACTCATGGATCGTCGTGAAGGAGAAGAATGCTCCGACGTACACGCGCTATGACGTGGCGGGCTGGGGAAGGCCAGTGAAGGTCGACAACTGGGCTCCGGATGCGCGCTGGTACGGAAATACGCCTCACTTGGTCGCCGCCATCGAAGGGCCTCATGCGGAGCGACTCATCCCCAAGATCCAGGCTGCAGTGGCGAAATATCCACATAACAGTCCCGGCGATTACCGCGTCTGGCCGGGCCCGAACTCCAACACGTTCGTGGCCTTCGTTCTGGCTGAAGTACCCGAGGCACGCATAGCTTTGCCGTCCAATGCTATTGGGAGGGATTTCCGCGGGTCTGGCATCTACTTTGGCGCGAGCCCAACCCGTACGGGAGTCCAAGTCTCGATCGCTGGCCTTCTGGGGTTTACCTTGGGCTGGGTGGAAGGGTTAGAGGTGAACATTCTTGGCCTGGTTGCAGGGATCGACTTCCGCCAGCTTGCGATCAAGCTGCCTGGCTGGGGCTCGGTGCCACTCTTGCCGTGGTTCGCAGCAGCCGCAGATGCTCCAACTCTATTGGGCGAGCTCAAAGTGCAAAGTAGCGATCCAGCGAGAGATTAGAGGATCGCCGATTGCATAGTTTGCGATGCAGACCAGCCTGGATATTCTAGACCTAATCCCTTTCAGCACGCTGGGCACGAACTCGCTGCGCCTGCCGAATCAGCTTACTGGACCAGAGATCGCCTCACCTGATCTTTCGAGATATAGTTCAGCTCCTCTACGAAAACCTCGCGCACGAGATTTCCTCCGAAGCGCGCATTGGCATTCTCTGCCAGCTTTTTTGTAAGCGCGGGCAAGTCCTGCCTCTTCATTCTGCGAAAATCGATATCGCCTCCCGAATAAATTGTCTTGATCGCCTCATCGACCAGTATGAGATCGGGCTTGATCGACAAGCGATTGAGCAGGCTGGAATCGACTGCAAAGGAGAGTTGGGTGACGACATATCCCTGCACCTCACCGTCCGCGATAACGGGTACACTGATCAGCCGCGTCTTCACGGTGCTGAGGCCGTTAAGCAAGCTGACATCGCCGGGTTCAGGAACTGCTCCCGTCTTCCAAGAGACCGCAGCAAACCCGGCTGCCAAAGTGACGGCGCAGATCCAGAGCCCGACGGCCACGAGCTTGATCATTCACGGCTCCTGCCGTTCGCCGCGGGCATATCGTACGTCCCGTCGGATTCGGACTTGCGAATAACATCGGACAAGAGGGCCGCGACCTCACGGACAGCCTGCAAATGTCGGGATAGCGCCACGCGATTGGCCTCCAGCAATCCGCGTAGCGCGTCCAGCTTCTCGGCAGTCTCGGGATTGAGAGGCTGGCCCTCACACTTCCGCAGAGCACGGCTCAGGCTGTAAAGGCCCTGGCTCTTGCGAATGCTATACTCGGCAAGGTCGATAATCGTGTTCTTATTCAAGAGCTCCGTTTCTTCGCGAACAACGCGAGCCAGATGCTCAATAATTCTGTCGACAAAAGCCGTGCCGGCCATGTCAAGCATCACCTCCGGAACGCTCGACCAAGTCCTTTTCTATCAGGTTCGCTATTCCCACACCGCCGCCACGCGCCAGCTCTCGGGCGACGTGCTCTGCAAGCATAGACCTCCAAAACGCACCGGCCGTTCCAGTGCCGAAAAACGCATCCGTTTGCGGCAGTAGCGCCCCAACAAAGGATTGCAGCACAAACGCTTCGAATTCTTGCGCTACGGCGCGCATAGTCCCTGGCCGATCGCTGGCTCGCAAGCCGTCCATAACCGATAGTGCAAGACTGGCGCTGTGTAGATTGCCGATTCCTGCCGGTGCAACTGACATGGCGCTTCTCTGAGATGCCGAATCGGCGGCAGACTAGAATGGGCAGCCTTCTCGAAGCTGGCCGATATCTTGCGTCTCACCCTCGCATGAGCCAGCCTGATACGCCATCCAGGAACAGCAGCAAGAAGTCGCCGATGACAAAAGTCATCAGGATCAATCCGCCGAAAATAACGAAAGGTAGCGAGATGAAGTACACCGGAATTTGGGGGGTCAATTTATTCACGATGCCAAAAGCCATGTGGATGGCAAAGGCATAGACGATAAAGGGGCTGCTGATCTGAAGCGCGAGGACGAACGCGTCGGACGTAGCATCCGCGAGCCGCGAAAGGCCTAGATCGTTCGCGATCGGCTCATTAACGGGAATCACAGCATATGAGCGGACTAGACCACGCAGCACCTCCCAGTGGAGGTCGGTGACGAAGAACAACACGGTTGCGGTCAACGTGATGAGGCTTGCCAACGCAGGACTCGGCTCAGCCTCCTCAATTGCTGTTTCAGGAAAACCTGAATACCCAACGAAGCTCGCGACCGCCGTGGCCATGAATTGCAATGCTAGAAAGAAGATGCGGCTCAACAGCCCGATGAAGATTCCGGTGAGCGTCTCGGCAACGATCGACAGCAGTAGCGAGTCCGGCTGACTGCTGGATACCGTGTTTATAACGTTCGGAAGCAATAGCGGCGTTAGCGCGAGTGTAATTGCTATTGCGACGAACAGCCGGATTTGCGCGGGCACCCGCGGGCTCGAGAAACCGGGCACGAGCATCAAGCAGCCGCCGATCCGGCAGAAGAGCAGAAAGACCGAGAGCACTACGTCGGGCCCGATAGGAATCAAGAGATCGTCCCGAGCAACTTGATCTCTACACCGCGCGCGATTTCGAGATGGGAAAGAACCGGAATGTTCGGGTAAAGGCGCTCGATCACCATACGCACGTACGGCCGCGTGTCCGGGGCCGCCACCACGGCAAATTTGTGCCCCTGCGCCATCTGCGCCCGAATCGCTGCAGCCGCTTCAGCCCCGAACTGCTCGACGAGTTTCGGCTCGATGTCGAACTCTATGACCTCTCCCTTGGCGTCCCGCCTCAGGGCCTGATGGAAAACCTGATCCCAACGGCTGCCGAGCCGAAGGATCTTGAGAACGCCGTTCTCGCACAAATCCCCGCAGATCTGCTGGGCCAGGCGAATGCGAACGTGCTCCGCAAGCTGCTCTGCGCGGCGCGCGTGCGGAACCATCTCGGCAATTGCTTCGAGGATGAGATGAAGGTTGCGGATTGAAACGCGTTCCGCGAGCAGCAACTTCAAGACAGCCTGCAGTCCGGAATAGGAAATCTGCGCGGGAATTAGCTCGTCTGCCAGACGGCGATATTCTGGATCGAGAGCATCGATCAAGGCCCGAACATCCTTGTAGGAAAGGAGTTGCGCAAGGTTAGCGCGTATCACCTCGCGCAGGTGCGTCAGCAGGACCGTCGTCGGATCGATCGGGGTGAACCCTTCGCGGTTGAGCGTGCTGGACAAAGCCTCGGGCACCCATAATGCTTTCAAGCCGAATGCGGGCTCGCGCGTTTCATCGCCAGGAACATCGGGGCGCGGCCCGTCGCCGATGATCACAAGCACGTCGCCGATTCGCAATTCGTCCTTCGCGACAGCCGTCCCGTGAATTTTTATTTGATAGGCTTTAGGCTCTAGAGATAAATCATCACTAAGTTTGATTTCCGGGACGATGAACCCGAACTCCCGCGCAAATTTGCGGCGCATTTTTGCGACGCGCTGCGCCAGCTCACCATGAGCCGCAAGGAGCGCACCGGAAATCTGCTTACCGAGGCAGACTTCCAATTCAGCAGCCTTTAATGAGGCTTTTACTGACGAGCGCGCTTCCTCTTCGGCCTCTTGGCGAGCGGCTGCTTCGCGGGCCTCGGCTGCCGCGGCAGCTTCTGCCTGTCGACGCGGAATGAGAATGGCCACGGATGCCAGGAGCGCGGCGAGTATTGCAAATGGAAGGAACGGCAGGCCCGGCGACAAGGCGAGAACACTGACGACCAGAGCGGAGACGGCGAGAGCGCGCGGATATTGCCCCAGCTGACCCAAAACTGCCTTATCCGCCGAGCCCCGTGTGCCGCCTTTCGAGACGAGGAGACCGGCAGCGAGCGAGACAATCAGCGCAGGAATTTGCGACACGAGGCCGTCCCCGACGGACAGCTTCGTGAATACGTCCGCAGCCTCGGCTGGCGACATGCCGTGGCGTACGACACCGATCACCATGCCGCCGATCACGTTCACACCCGTGATGATCAGGCCGGCGATGGCATCGCCTCGGACGAACTTCGACGCACCGTCCATGGCACCGAAAAATGCGCTTTCCTCCTCAAGCTCGCGCCGGCGGCGCATGGCCTCCTTGTCATCGATGATGCCCGCGGAAAGGTCTGCGTCGATCGCCATCTGCTTGCCCGGAATGGCGTCGAGCGTGAATCGCGCGCCAACCTCGGCAATGCGCGTGGCGCCCTTCGTGATCACGACGAAATTCACGGTGATCAGGATGAGGAAAACGATAACTCCGATCACGAAATCGCCGCTCATCACGAAGCTGGCGAAGCCCGCGATCACATGGCCCGCTGCTGTCACGCCCTCAGCGCCATTGGAGAGAATGAGGCGCGTGGTCGCGATGTTGAGCGCTAGCCGCAACATCGTCGTGATCAGGAGAACGGTCGGAAACGCGGAGAATTCAAGGGGCTTTTGAATCCATAGCGCCACCATGAGCACGAGGATCGAGAGCGTAAAGGAGACTGCGAGAGCGGCGTCGATAAGCGCTGGCGGCAGCGGCAGAAAAAGGACCGTCAAAATAAAAACGATCCCAACCGCGAACCAGACATCATGTCCGCGATTCTCGATGAAATCGACTCGCGAAGTCGAGGGCGCAGCCATGACCTCCCCCTCCAGTCACCTGCGATTGCAAGGATCAGAAGCCGTGTTCGATACGCGCGTACACCTGCTCAGCGAATGTATAGATTGTGGAGCCTATGAAAGGGGCTGAAATCGAAGCCGTCAGTAATATCGCTACGATTTTGGGAATGAAGGTGAGGGTGATCTCTTGCACCTGTGTCAGAGCCTGAAGGAGAGCAATCCCAATGCCAACCACCATCGCAGCGATAATGGCCGGACCCGATGCGACGATGATCGTCCAAATGGTCGACTGAACAATATCGAGGGCGTCTGCCTGATTCATGGTCAAGCCACGATCACGCCAGGGCCGAGCATAACCTCCCGACCATCGGCCAATACGGCTATCGCGCCGCCGGAAATGATGCGAATAGCGGTCACCTCACCTGTGATGCTACCGTCTACCGATGTGATCGTACGGCCGATGATCCCGTCTGCTTGCGCCAGCGAAATCGCTTCCATGAGCGAGTCCAACTTCGCATTCGTTTGTACGGCCTGCTCCACATTGGAAAACGCCGCGAGCTGCGCAATGTACTCTGTAGATTCTATGGGCTGCGTTGGATCCTGATTTTTCATCTGGGCGATGAGCAGCTGCAAAAAGGCATGATAGTCGACCATCAGTCTCGATTGTGCCGTTTGCGTCGCCAATGTGGCGCTGGCTGTGCTCTCAGTCACCCCGCCCACCTGCATCATCTCGCCTCCATTTCCGGCTCGCTCGTTTTCGAAGAGGCCTGCGACTTCGCAGCCATGATTTCGTCCTCGATCGGAAAGAGAACCCGAATTGTCTTCAGGGCCTCAAAAGGCTTCCCGGCGGAAACAAGGTCGTGCACGCGCTGCAGCCCCGCACGTATCGCTGCGTTCTCAAACGAAGCCATGAGTTGCGGTTGGACTTTCTCGAACACCTCGCGCGCCTGCCCCGCCTTGGCCGGCTCGATGAGCATGATTTGTACAATGAAATAGAGTTGGCGCAGCGGCGTGGTCGCCTGCTCGGGTTGCATCACATGCTGTTCCAGCAGGAAAGTGGCGTTGTTCAACAGCTCCAAGGTCACTTTCCTGTCGACCCGCAATACGGCCCCGTTGATGTATATCCGTTCTCCCGCCTTCAGCGAAAGGTGCATGCTGCCTTTCACCTGAGGCCCTCGCCAATCGTTTTCATCACGTCGATCAAGGCCGAGAAATTGACCGACTGCGCTGATCGAATTTGGTCCACCTCCCGCATTACCCAGATCCCGATTGAGATGAGGTTGGCCCGTAGTTCGCGTGGCAGGTCATTCTCGGCACTGCCCAGGTCCTCCATGAAAATCGACCACAAGCGGTTGAGGTAGAGCAGCGCCTCGGCTGCTTCGCGCGAGCCCGCTCCCTTCTCCTGCGCCAGGTGCAATAGCTCGATCGCTCGCTCGATTGCCGCCCGTTCGCGTTCGCGCGCCAATCGCGGCGTTTCTTCGAGCATTTCGGCGTAGGCAGCGTTATGAGCTTCAAGGGTCATTGGTCTTCCACGGGGAAAGCTGCCTAGAGGTGATGGACGAGACTCATTTCCTGGAGGCGCGCCGTCAGCGCATACGCTGTCTCGATTTGCGTCAGCAGGGACGTCACGCGAATCGAAGCTTCATAAGGATCAACCGCCTCAAGATTGACGATGTGGTTGGCCAGCACATCCATTTGAATCGTCATCCGCTCGTTCGCAGCCGCAATGCGCTCCTCAGCAATGCCGAGGGTTGTTCGCAGACCCGTAAGACCTTGAATTGCTGCCCCCACTGTTTTCACAGCCGTATCGACGATGGCGTGAAACGCGCTTTCGTTGAGGTTTTCAGCACCCAAGTCGGCCACCATGACGTAGGCACTGACGAGCTTCCGGATGGGCTCTGCGTTGGCGCTGACGGAGGTCTCAATCACCTCGTTTTTCGAGATCCGACTGGTCATGTTCTGGTTTGATGCTTTGGACCAGTCGGCCAACCACGCCGCTTCGTCGGTGAGCGCACTGAATGCGCCGTCCAGAAACGCCTGCATATCCTCAGCCGATATATTCACAACTGCAGAATCGGACTGAGAAATGCCAAACGCCGATAAGAACGCATTCGCCACCGCTTGGCGGCTGGGTGGCGGCGGATCGCTGAAATAATGCGCAAGAGGCGCGGTTCCCGTGTTGATCCCTCCAAAAATATGCACGCCTTCGACGACCGTGTTGATCGCATTGATGAGCGATGTGAGCCGTGACCGGGCTTCCGCCACCAGAACCTCCGGTCCTATATCGCTATCCCGGCTTGCGATCAAATCACCGAGGAACGATTCCGCATCCGCGGCCAGGCTTTCCAAGACATTCTGTGTTGCAGAGAGGCGTGTTTTTGCGACTGCATTGGAATCGAGAATGGTCGTGAGCCGCGCATGCTCACTCCGTAGAGAAACGGTATGCCCAGCTCTGAAACCGAGACTTAGGCCAACGTCCGCATGGCGGCCGGTGGTGACCTCCTTCTGCGCCGCGGCCAGTCGGCTTTGTGCTTTCATCACCGAAAGCCGCATCGCCTCAAGAAGCGCATGGGTGGAAACGGCCAGCAATTTCATTCCGATCACCCCGCCGCCGCAATCAGCACGCGTAGCATTTCATCGATCACGGAGATCAGCCGTGCGGTCGCCATATACGAGCGCTCGAGTTCGAGAAGCAGCGTCATCTCATGATCGAGGTTGACGCCGGTTGCGTTGGAAAGTGCCTCTGATGTGCGTTCGAATAAGGTGGCCCGATAATCCATTTCAGAACTGGCCGCCGAGCGCGCCTCCTGGAGCCACGCAACGGAACTCGCGGCAAATCCGGCCAAAGTAGCTGTTCCACCCAGTTGCGCAGCCGGGTCGAATGCGCGCTGTTGCGCCATCCGATCGATCAGCTCTTGAAGCCTATCCGAAAATCCCGGTGCACCGGTTGTGTTATACACATATTCAGGACCAGATAGCCCGCCGTCACGCAGTTTCGTGACATCTCCGCCCTGCGCAGGATCCGCGCTCGGGTTCACGATGATCATTCCAGCGAGACCGGGAATGATCGTGCCAGAGGGCGGCACGCTGGTGGCACCAGCGTACGTGAATAATCCCGGAGCATCGGGCAATGACGGCGGATCACTCTGGTCGCTCTCGGCAAAGGTTTCGATCAACCCGCGAGCAATCTCATCAAGCTGATTTTGATAGGTGGTGGCGATTTCATCGCGGATCGTTATCAGTCCGGCAAGCCGGCCGCTTCCGATCGCCATGCCGGCGGCAGAGCCAGTGATCTGCACACCATCCGCGAATACCGCATAGCCGGTGGTTCCGGCGGTATAGACGAGAGTCGGCTCGAACGTAATCGCTCGCGGTTTCGTTTCGAACAGTGTTACGCCGCTGTCCGTAAAGATGACCATATCGTTGTCGGGCCGCACCATGGTCCGAATGCCCACCTCTTCGGAAATGGCCAGAAGAAGGCGATCGCGATGGTCGAGGTGGTCCGTGATGTCGGCACCGGAGCGCGTACCGTTGACGATCGCGGCATTGACCGTCTCGAATTGGGCCAATAGTTCGTTGAGACGGCTCACCGAGCTGGCGATTTCTGCGTCCGCTTCCTGGCGCAGCCTTTGCACTGTTTCCGTGGCGCTGTTCAGCGCATCCGCCAAATTTCGGGCTGCCGAGATGGCCGACTGTGCGGCAACGGTATCGTGGGGCGCCGCCGAATAGATTTGAATCGCGTCCATCAGCTTGCCGATCAACGCGGCCACAGAGGCATCGAGCTCGGGATCCAGCACCGTTCCGTGAAGTCGATCCAGCGCCTCGACAATGCTCCGCTGCTGGCCAGTTGCGGAATTGGCGGCAAGCATTTGAGACAGCAAAGCACCATCGGCCGCCCGCGTGATGGCAGCAAGCCGGACGCCGCCATCGGGCGCAGTTACAACGTTCGCGATTTTGCGCGATGCCAGAAACTGGGCCGCATTGACGATGTTGCGAGACACAATAGATGTGCGGCTTGAGGTGACCGACAATCCGCTAAGGGCGACGTCGAGTGCCGATGTAAGAGTCATTTCCAGGCTGCTCAGAACCGCATTATTTCGGCAAAATCATCAGCGCTTGAGATTGACGAGAACGTCCATCAACTCCGCGCCGGTCTGGAAGACCTTTGAGTTGGCCGTGTAATTACGCTGGGACTCGATCATCGTGGTCAGCTCTGATGCGAGGTCGACGTTCGATTGCTCCAGCGCCCCCGAAACCATTGTCCCAAAACTGCTGGTTCCCGCGAAACCAATTCTGATGTCGCCGGACTCCGCCGTTGGCATAAAGAGATTGCCGGAGAGCGGCCTCAAATTGTCAGGGCTCCTTACCGTGGCCAGAGGAATGCGATGTGTCGCAATTCGCGTGTTGTTGCTGTACACCACGTAAAGCTCGCCGGTTTCGGAAATTTCAATAGCCTCGACTTCGCTTGGGGCGTTGCCATTCACCTGCGCTGCAATGACTGTGTAATCGGCCGCCAGCTCGGTCGTTTGAGACAAGTCGAGAGTAAGTTGAGCGCCATTCGGCACCGTGATAGTCATCGATGTCGGGCTCGCAGCGGCAAGCCGCCCGGTGGTTGGATCGAATGTCAGCGTCACAGTGCCAAGTGGCCCACCGGTGTAAGGAAAGCCGCCGCCCGCTGCCTGTGCCGATCGATCGAAGATCGTCACCTCCCATGTGTTCGGCGCCACTTTGGCGCTGTACACATCGAGAACGACCTCGTTTCCGACGAAGTCGTAAACAATGAGTGAGGTTTTTCCGTTGAATTCTGCGTTGGCAGCGTTTGTCGATGGCAGCTGAGCCGCAGGAATTGCAGCTGCATTGACCGGCAAATTAACGTAGAAAGTACCTTCCGTTGACGGATTGGCGCGCAGGCCAAGCTCGCGAATATTGATCACCTCGAGCCCGGCAAAACCGTTGGCGACGACCTGCGGCTCGCCGGTGGCAAGCGAATAGCCCATGAGGCTGTAGCCGGCCGCATTCACCAATCGCCCCTCACCATCCGGAACGAAGGAGCCGGCTCGGGTCATGTAGATCTGCCCGCCAGGGGCTGAGACAAGAAAAAAGCCGTCACCGCGCACCGCGAGATCAGTCGCGGAGGTCGTGTAGGTCAGCGCGCCCTGACTGGAAATCGCGTACCGCGTGTGTGTTTCAACGCTGCCCGGAAGATAAGAGCCCGCACCCGCGTCTAACACCAACGTGGAGAATTCCGTGGAGGCGCGCTTGTAGCCAGTCGTGCTCACGTTGGCGATATTGTCGGCCACGGTGCCGAGTCGGGCTGATTGCGCGGCCATGCCGGAAACGCCCGTTCGCATCATGCCATAGAGGCTCATTTCTCGGTGTCCCCCTACGTCCCTCTGCGATGAATGAAAGCACGTCCGGCTTGCATAAAGCTGATGGGGAGCGATCGCGCCGCACGACCGCTCCCCGCGCGCTACCCCGCTGCGCTATTGGAAAACGAGCCGGTACCCGAGATAGCGCTGTGAATCGATCGGATCATGACCAAGCCGCTGACGAAGCCGCTTGCGCAGCTTGCTGATGTGGCTCTCGATCACGTTCTCGTCGATGTTCTCGCCGAACAAACCGTACACTGAGTTGAAGATCTGGGTCTTCGTAACGCGCCGGCCCTTGTTCATGACCAGATACTCAAGGATGCGCCGCTCCCGCCGTGGCAATGGCAGAACCTCGCCGTGCACCTCGGGATCGCGACCATCGAAGAAGACACGAATCGCGCCCGCTTCTGCGCATTCCGGGCCGCTCTGATTGCCACGGCGGCGGATCGCCTCGATCCTCGCCAGGATTTCGCGTACGTGGATAGGCTTGCGAACGACGTCGTCCACACCGGCCGCGAAGAGCTCGAGCGTCTCCTCAAGAGACCGCCGCTCGTTCATAGCAATGACGGGCGCTGTGGCAGCCTTTCCCTTGATCTTGCGAGAAAGTGCAAAGCGTTCGCGGCAATCCCCGAGGAGGAACGCTTCGACGGCCATGATGTCAGGCTGAGATACGCTATCGACCCACTGATCGAACTCCGCTGGTCGTAGACCGGTTGCCGAGACGCCCTCCCGGTCGAACCAAGACGCGAACCCTTCCGACACAGTTTGGCGCTCGTCGACAATCACGATCATTGCTGCCCCCCTAGTCAGATTTGATCGTCTGCACTTTTTGCGTATAACCCTTTGTTAGATCCGTCAATATGCGCAGACTACCCACCAAACGTGAAGATTTGCTTATTCTTGGGGAGCGTGATCGTTCGCCCACACCGGGGACAGCGGCCTTATAACGGGGTGATTTTGGAGCTAGCAGAAGAGAGGAGAGGGCCACCGCGGACCGGCCAGAATTCCTCAGCCAAGCGAACTTTCGCTGCGCCAAAGCGAACTTCCTCCGCGGAGGCCTTTGGCGCGCACGCGGCTTCTGTCCGCGGCACAGAACTCCCGAAAGCCGCGAACTAACGCGGTTTGCTGATGGTGATGAGCCGTGAAGGGCGGACGCTATTACGCCGCCGCGGCAAGCCCTGCTTCGAGGTCAGCAATAAGATCCTCGGCCGCCTCGAGCCCGACCGACAACCGCAGCATGCTATCCGTAATGCCGAGCTCTGCCCGTGCCTCGGGGCTAAGGCGCTGGTGGGTCGTCGTCGCCGGATGAGTTATGAGGCTCTTCGCGTCTCCGAGATTGTTGGATATTCGGATGAGCTTCAGGGCATTAACGAATCGGAAAGCGCGTTCTTTTCCGCCGGCGATCTCGAAGGTCACCACCTGACCGCCGCCCGACATCTGCCGCCGGATGATGTCGGCCTGTGGGTGATCCGGGCGGCCACAATAGCGCACCCGCTCGACGAGGGATTGTTCCGCCAGCCAATCGGCGATCTTTGCGGCCGTGGCGCACTGTGCTTTCACGCGAAGCGACAGCGTCTCCAATCCTTTCAGCAACACCCAGGCATTGAATGGGCTGAGCGAAGGCCCAGTCTGGCGCAGGAATGTGTGCAGGTAATCTTTTAGAAACTTCTCCGAGCACAGCACGACGCCGCCGAGACACCGTCCCTGGCCATCGATGTGCTTCGTCGCCGAATACATGACCACATCGGCGCCCAACGCGAGCGGCTTCTGGAGAATTGGCGAGGCAAAAACGTTATCGACGAAAACGAGTGCGCCAACGTCGTGCGCGAGCGCCGAAACCGCTGCGATGTCGACCACCTCCAGAGTCGGATTGGCCGGTGTTTCGAAAAAAAGCGCTTTCGTGTTGGGCCGCAGGGCTTTCCGCCATTGTTCGATGTCGCTGCCGTCAACGAGGGTCGTCTCGATGCCGAAGCGAGGACAAAGCTCATCAACGATATAGCGGCAGGAGCCGAACATCGCGCGCGCCGCGATGATGTGATCGCCGGTCCGAAGATAGCACAGCAGGGCCGCAGTCACCGCCGCCATGCCCGTCGCCGTCGCGCGTGCCGCCTCGGCGCCTTCCAGCAGGCGCATACGCTCTTCGAACATCGCGACGGTCGGATTGGAAAAGCGCGTATAGATGAAACCGGGCTCGTTGCCAGCAAAACGAGCCTCCGCCTGCTCAGCAGAGTCGTAGACGTAACTTTGGGTGAGAAAGAGCGCCTCGGCAGTCTCGCCAAACTCGGTCCGTAGTTGACCGCCGTGGACGAGAATCGTTTCGGGCGCCCATTGCTGGCTGAAATTCGAAACTTTATCGCGCTGTGCCATGGACGCCTCCTTACCTGTCTGGCCCAGGGCAAAAAGAAAACCCGGCCGCAGATCTCGCAAGAAACCGAGCGCGGGCCAGGTTTGCGCGCGGCCTTTTAGCGAGTTCTTTAACGTGGCTGCAAGCCGGCCGGCCAAATCACCACGGTGCGGTTGCGCTGATACGCCTGATGCGCGCGATCGTCAAGGTCGAAGGCCAATCAATTATTCGGCAGGCTGCTGTGCGAGCTTGCAAGACGTGGAGAGACGTAAGCGCGACTTGGCGCGAAAGGGCTGAACAGCTAGACACGTCTCCTACGGAGGTGCGGCATGGGCGATCAAGCGGCTTCAGAAAAAGCGAACGGAATTTTGCCCGCCCAGGCGATCCGGCAGCTGATCGCCGACGGGCATATCCAGCTCGCAGAGCCGATGGAGGACAAGCAGCTTCAGCCAGCGAGTCTTGATCTTAGGCTCGGTGACTGCGCCTGGCGCGTTCGCGCGAGCTTCCTGCCGGGCCCCAAAGCGCGAGTCGAGGAGAAGCTCGCCGACCTGGCATTGCACAAGATCGACCTGACGCAATCCGCAGTCCTCGAAACGGGATGCGTCTACGTTGTTCCGCTCTTGGAGCGGCTCGCCTTGCCTCCTGATGTCTCCGCAGCGGCAAACCCGAAGAGCTCGATCGGCCGAATTGACGTTTTCACGCGAGTCATTGCCGATGCGGTTGCCTCGTTCGATCAAGTGCCTGCCGGATACTCTGGTCCCCTCTATGCCGAGATCTGCCCTCAAACCTTCCCTATCGTCGTAAGGCGCGGCTCGCGCCTGAGCCAGGTGCGGTTTCGCCAGGGGACGTTCGCGGACAGCGACGCCGCGCTCGCCGACCTCCACCGGCGCGAAAGGCTCGTATCCTCCGACAATCCGGACATCTCGCAGGGGATCGCGCTGTCGGTCGACTTGGTGGGCGATGAGAACGGACTGGTTGGCTACCGCGCGAAGCGCCACACCGGGCTCATAGACGTGGATGCGACCGGCAAGTACGACATCCTCGACTACTGGGAGCCCATCAAGCTGCACGGCGAAAAGCGGCTCATTCTCGATCCTTATGAGTTCTACATCCTCGCCTCGCGGGAGGCCGTGAACGTTCCACCGACGCACGCAGCGGAAATGGTGCCCTTCAATCCGCTCGTCGGCGAGTTTCGGGTGCACTATGCAGGTTTCTTCGACCCCGGATTTGGCTATGCGGCCTCAGGCGGCGCGGGCTCGCGCGCAGTCCTCGAAGTGCGCTCGCACAAGGTGCCGTTCATACTGGAGCACGGCCAGATCATCGGTCGGCTGATCTACGAACGCATGGCGGAGGTGCCAGAGATGCTTTACGGCGCGGCCCTCGGCAGCCATTACCAGGCGCAAGGGCTGAAGCTCTCGAGGCACTTCAAGTGAGGGAAAGAACGCTCACGGTTTTTGCGTCGCCTGGCCAAATTGCGCCGCGGCTGCTTTCAGAATGGCGGGCAAAACACCGGGAAACTTCGCATTGATTTCGTCGCAACGGAGCGTGTTGACGACCTCCGTCCCCCGGCGTTCCGAGCGGATGAGACCCGCTTCGCGCAACACCTTGTAGTGGTGCGATTGAGTCGATTTCGGCAATTTCTCCGGCGCCGCCGTCGAACAGTTCATCGGGCAGTTGCCCGACGCGAGCTTCAGCAGGATCGCAAGGCGCACAGGATCGGCAAGCGCGTAGAGAACGCTCTCCAGCGCCACATCCTCGATCGGCGGATGCACAAAGGGCCGTTGCATGCCCGTAGTATGAGCCACCCGAGCAACTTGTTCAATAAACCGGAGAAGTGGAACTAGCTCGCATTCGCAACAGCTTTGCTGAAATACTCTGCCAGGAACCGCTCATAAATGGCCGTGAGCTGATGCAAATCGTCCAGCGGCACGCGCTCGTCCACCTGATGGATCGTCTCGTTGACCAGCCCGAACTCGATTACAGGGCAGTAGGCTTGTATGAAGCGGGCATCGGAGGTGCCGCCGCTCGTCGTGAGCCGCGGCTCGCGCCCCGTGACCTGCCGTACGGCCTCGACCATCGTATCGACCAGCGGCCCCGGGCGGGTCAGGAACACGTCTCCTGTCCCCGAAAAGCTGACGCTCCATCGGGCGCCGACCTCGTTCGCGGCGGCGGAGCACTGCTGCCGGACCCAAGCCTCGATGTCCGGGCGGCGGTGCAGGTCGTTGTAGCGGATGTTGAACTTCGCGCGCGCCTCGGAGGGAATGACGTTCGTCGCCGTGTTGGGAACGGAGATAACCGTCACCTGGAGGCTGGACGGCTCGAAGTCTGGTGTCCCCTCGTCCAGCGGTGTCGTCGATAGACGGTCGATGATGCGGGCGAGCTTGGGCACCGGGTTGTCCGCGAGGTGCGGGTACGCGGCGTGGCCTTGCTTTCCATAGACGACAAGCTCGCCATTGAGGCTGCCGCGGCGGCCGATCTTGATCTCCTCACCAATCGTGTGAGGATTCGTCGGCTCTCCGACCACGCAGGCGTCGAGCCGCTCGCCCCTGGCCTCGAGCCATTTGAGCACCTTCGCCGTGCCGTTGATCGAAGGCCCCTCCTCGTCGCCGGTGATGAGCAGGCTGATCGAGCCTGCCGGCTTCCCGTTGTGAGCGTCGAGGTAGCGCAGAGCAGCCGCAACGAAGCAGGCGATCGCGCCCTTCATGTCGACGGCACCGCGGCCGTAGAGGACACCGTCGCGGATTTCCCCGCCGAATGGCGGCAGCGTCCACTGCGCCTCGTCACCGGGCGGGACCACATCCGTGTGGCCGGCAAAGCAGAGATTCGGCCCTGCCGTGCCGATACGGGCGTAGAGGTTCTCGACGTCGGGGGTGCCGGCCTCGCTGAAGGTCATGCGATGCACGGTAAAGCCAGCCGGCTCCAGCACCTCGGCGAGAACCGTCAAAGCGCCACCCTCCTCAGGCGTCACGCTCGGACAGCGAATCAGCGCCTGCGCCAGCGCCACGGGATCTCGACCGATTTCGCTCATCTTGGTTGGCAAGTTTGCTGGGCCGCTGCGCGCTCGATCTCAATCCCGCAAGAGGTCGTTGATCGACGTCTTGGCACGCGTTTGTGCGTCCACTGTCTTGACGATGACAGCACAGTAGAGGGACGGGCCAGGCGAGCCGTCGGGCAAGGGCTTGCCGGGTATGCTCCCCGGCACCACGACGGAATAAGGCGGCACGCGGCCGATGTGCACCTGGCCCGTGGCGCGGTCGATGATCCGAGTCGAGGCACCGATGAACACGCCCATCGACAAGACCGAGCCCTCGCCGACGATGACACCCTCGACGATCTCCGACCGCGCACCAATGAAGCAGTTGTCCTCGATGATCACTGGATTGGCCTGCAACGGCTCCAACACACCCCCGATGCCGACGCCGCCCGAGAGGTGCACATTCTTGCCGATCTGCGCGCAGGAGCCGACCGTCGCCCAGGTGTCGACCATTGTCCCTGAGTCGACATACGCCCCGAGGTTGACGAACGACGGCATCAGCACCACGCCGGGCGCGATGTAGGCCGAGCGGCGCACGATGGCCCCTGGCACGGCGCGGAAGCCAGCCTTGCGGAAGGCCGCTTCGTCCATGCCGGCGAACTTGGACGGCACCTTATCCCACCAGCTGGCGCCGCCGGGCGCGCCCGAAATGGTGGTCATGTCGAAGAGCCGGAACGAGAGCAGCACCGCCTTCTTTAGCCACTGGTGGACGACCCACTCGCCATCGATCTTTTCCGCGACGCGGGCTTTGCCGGAATCCAGCATGTCGAGCGCCGTTTCCACGGCCTCGCGCACGGCCCCTTTCGTTGCCGGGCTGATGCTGTCCCGGGCCTCCCAAGACGCCTCGATAGTGCTTTGCAGGTCGTGAGTGGACATGGAGCCTCCGCGCGCTTCTAAGCCATCATGGATCGTCGCGGGTTGTGGCGTGGAAGGCTCGCGGCGTCAAGGAAGCTAGACGGTGGGCTCGACCCGAAAGCCCGGATCGACCGGCAGACCTTCGTCAACCACCTCGATGGCTGTCACCCGCGCGGCCGGCGGGCCTTGCTCGCAGCGGCGGAGCATCTCGGCGACCGCGTCGGCGTCTCCCCCGAAAAGGGCTTCGACACTACCGTCGCGGCGATTGCGCACCCAACCGTTAAGGCCAAGCTCCCTGGCTTCATGTTGCACCCACGCCCGAAAGCCCACCCCCTGAACGCGGCCTTCGATGCGGATATGTACTGTCCGAAGCTCCGAAGCCATGAGCACAACCCTCTGTGCTTACCAGCAGCTGTCCTTCCGCAGTGCGCTTAAGATTGGATCAACGGCACGACTCTTGAAGCGGTTCGGTGAACTTCCTCGCACGGGAGCACAGCAGCGGAATTCTGTACCGGCCATCGGAGTCGAAAGAAACTGGCACCCCTGGCGAAACTCGCGTTTACCACCACCTGCTTTGCAAGCAGGGAGGCTCGTACCAGTGCGCCGGGGCACTCGCAGGAGTCAACGCGAACACCGGAAACGTCCGTTTTAACTTATGGGTAGCCGAGCCCCAAATTCTCGGTCCAGCAACGCTCACGCCCTCTATTCTTTCTGGGGGGCGCAGTGTTGGCGATTGCGGTGGGTCGGCGGAGTTCATATGAACGCACCTCACTCCATATACAGATATTCAGCATATTGCAAATGTGTTCCAAGCGACGATTTCTCCACCGCGCTCGGCACTTTGTAGTTTCCAAGTCCGAGGTTTGCCGTAGCCTTTGCAGGGCTCATCTCCGCATATCGCCGTGGTAAGCCCTTTGAAATAATCAGACAGGAATTTCACGAGATCAAACTTAGATCGGCTTGCGCAACAGTACTGTTGTGGGGCAGAATTTTAGTCACCAAACTTCGTCAACCAGGCTCAGCTTAATTGGGCGCTGCTCACTGCTCATGAGAACCGCGTTGAGTAAAGGTACCTCTGCGTAAGGGAAGATCTGTGCGCCTCGAGGAAGCGTCCGACCTCCACGAAGTTCGTGTCCTGAAGCAACTGTACGCAACCAGCTCGCAGCTCTGGCATGAGCGAGATTTGCAGCGTGGGCTTAAGCATCTTCTCAAGGTTGCAAGCGAAATTCTTGGCGCGGAGCTGGCAACGCTGCATTTGGTTGATCCCAGCGCAGGTCGAGAACTCGGGCTGAAGGCGTCACACGGTATCTGTCTTGAGGCAAGTCGGGACATCGTTAGCGTGCGATGGAAAGACGATGCCGCCTGCGCTGCCGTTCTCGAGTCCGCAGGCTGCATCAGCTTTGGCCGCATGGAGGTCGCGGCGAAGGGGAGCCGCCTCCTGTCATTCTTCCAGTCGAAAGGGGCAAAATGCGCTCTGGTCGCCGCTCTTCCAGGAGATAACGGAAGCCCGCTCGGCCTATTGTCCCTGGCCAGCAGGGCACGGAGCTGGTCAGGTGAGTGGCCTCGACGTTTCGCCCAAGAATGTGCCCGGCTGGCATCGGACTTTCTCAAACGCTGCGAATTCGAGTGCGAGCTGCGGGAGCATGCGGACCGTTATCGCCAACTGGTGCTCGGCCTGAGCAACACCATCGTGTGGGAGGCTGACCCAGACACCCTTCGACTGACATTCGTCAGCCCGGCCGCAGAGGCACTTCTCGGTTATCCGATTGCGCAATGGCTGACTGAGGAAAACTTCTGGATCGATCATATTCACCCCGATGATCGGGAAAAGGTCCTCGTGTACTGCAGACAAGAGATCCAAGCCGGGCGGGACCACCAGCTCGAATATCGCTTGATTGCTGCTGACGGCCGGACCGTTTGGCTGCGTGATCGGGCCTACGTTGCGACTCTCGAAAACGGGAAGCGGCAGATCCGCGGCGTGATGCACGATGTCACGCAGGAGAAAGAAGCAGAGCTGAGGCTGCGAGAGGGCGAGGAGCGCTTTCGCCAAATGTGCGAGATCGCGCCGGTCATGATCTGGCTTACCGATCCGTGCGGCCGGTTCCTCCACGCCAATCGCACGCTGCGCGAGTTCTGGAATATCGAGGAAAACGAGGTTTCCGAGTTCAGTTGGGCCTCGAAGCTGCATCCAGAGGATTTTTGTGAGGTCCGTCAGAAGGTGCAAACCGCACTGGCAACGCGCAGCTGCTTCACCCTCCAGGCCCGTTTTCGCAACGCGTCTGACGAGTACCGCGTCCTCAAGATCAACGCACAGCCTAGATTTTCATGCACCGGAGCGTTTCTCGGATTTATCGGTATCAACGTCGATTTGACGAATGAAATTCAGGCGTTCGAGGCGCTGCGCGAGAGTGAGGAGCGTTTCGAGCGCTTCATGCACCACCTGCCAGGATTTGCGTGGATCAAGGACAGATCTGGCCGCTATGTTTTTGCCAACGCGGCCACTGCCAAGGCGCTTGATACCACGCCCGATAAACTGAAAGGCCGCACCGATGACGAGCTTCTCCCGGCGCATCTTGCAGCCAAGTTCCGGGCACGTGATGTTGCGACCCTCGAAACAGGAAAAAGTCAGCAGACTGTTGAGGCATTCGAGGGAAGGGATGGTTGGCCCCGTTACTCGCTGGTGTCCAAGTTCCCCATTCCGGATGCAACGGGCAAACCGCGGCTTGTTGGCGGGATTGCTATCGACGTTAGCAAGCTCAAGGCCGCAGAAGAGCAAATAGCGAAATTGAACGACGACCTGCGCCATCGGGTCGAAGAGCTGGAAGCTTTGCTCAACGCACTGCCCATAGGGGTTTTTATCGCGCATGACCCTCAATGTCGCCAGATCACCATGAACCCGGCGGGCGCGGCCATGCTGCGTTTGCCGCTCGATGCCAATGCCTCGAAGTCTGGCCCCGATGCCGATCGTCTGCCGTTCCGCGTGCTCAAGAATGGCGTGGAGGTGGCGCCAGAAGACCTGCCCATGCAGCGCGCTGCGCGAACGGGTCAGGCGGTGGTTGGCGAGGTGGTTGACATCGTCTTCGATGACGGCACGAGCAGAGTGCTTTACGAGCACGCCTCGCCCCTGTTCGATGCTTCCGGCGGCGTCCGCGGCTGCGTTGGCGTTTTCGATGACATCACGGAGCGCAAGCGGGCCGAACAGCAGCAGCAGCTCCTGATCTCCGAGCTCAATCATCGTGTGAAGAATACTCTGGCGATTACACAGTCGATCGCCTCCCTCACGTGGCGGGCGACACAGGATCCTGCGCTGTTCAACGAGGCGTTTTCGGCCCGCCTGAGGGCCCTGGCCCATGCGCACTCGCTGTTGACGGCCTGCTCCTGGCAAGGGGTGTCGTTGCGTGAGCTGATCTTGACCGCGCTTGAACCCTTCCAAAGCCAGGAGAACGCCATCGACATCGATGGCCCCCAGGTGGTCGTCAAGCCAGAGGTCGCCGTGACCCTGAGCTTGGTGCTGCATGAGCTGGCAACAAACGCGGCCAAGCATGGCGCCCTCAGCACCCCAGAAGGCTGCCTTATCATTCGATGGCAGCTCGATCCCAGCCAGCCAGACCTTGAATTCTGCTGGCGTGAGACAAATGGACCGCCCGTCGTCGCCCCTCGTAAGAGCGGGTTTGGTACGAGGCTCATTCGCTCCACCGCCGCGCAGCTCGGGGGCACGGTCCACTTGGACTACCATCGCGAAGGTGTCGAAGTGCGAATCCGCTTTCCTGTCGAGCAGGCGCGCGCAGCGATCTGAGGGCAAAGTCCAAAGCGACTGCCAGAGTGACGCGCCTTGGCAACCCGTTGCTCTTCACGGAAGTTAACTTTCCGCAAACCGATCTTCGGAGCTCGCCGACGCCATTACGCTTCCACCAGCTACGCTTTCACCAGCTCCCGCTTTCAAGCCTCCTGGCGCTTGTTGCGCTTGCTTCCCTGCTTCCCGTGGCGCTGCTGGCGGCCTATGGCCTTAAAGGGTATTTCGCGCGGGAACGCGCCGGGGAGCTCGACAAGCTATCCGCCCGCGCAGAAAGTCTCGCCCGTGCCGTTGATCGCGAGCTGCGAGGCTACATTGACCTTGCCGACATTGTGGCGAGGTCGCGGCACCTACGAACAGGTGACATAGAAGCCTTCGGGGACCTCGCGCGCGATGCCGCCGGGGGAGCCAACGGGCCAGGCGGCTATTTCGCGCTTATCGCCCGCTCGGGGCAGCATCTCGTCAATACGCGGTTGCCGGTCGGGGCGCGCCTGCCGAGGACCATCAATCTGGAAGCGCTCCGCCACGTCATTGCAACACGCCGCGCTGCTGTGGGCGACTTAGAGATCAGCCCGACAACAAGAGGCTTCCAGTTTGTCACGCGGGTGCCGGTGGTCGTCGACGGCGAGGTGCGCTATGTGCTGGCCTTCGCACCGCATCATGCTCACATCAGCGATGTCTTGCGGGACGCCGATTGGCCGCAGCAGTGGTTCGCTTCTGTCGTCGACGGGCAGGGGCGCATCATCGCCCGGTCAAATGATAATCGAATCGGCCCCCAGTCCGTCTGGGACGCGAAACGGCGAGCGTTGGGCCTGACGGGCGCTGGCTGGCTGGAGGGAACAGATCGGGAAGGGCGCGACTGCGTCTCCGCGTTTCAGGCTTCCGAACTGAGCAACTGGTATGTCTACGTTTGGGTGCCGCGGGACGTGCTGATGGCCCCGGAGCGAGCTGCCCGCTGGCCCTTATTCGGTGGCCTTGCCGCCGCGTTGCTCGCCTCCATGTTGGCAGCGTTTGTGGCTGGGCGCTCGGTTCAAAGCGCCATAGGCCGCGTGCTCCAAGTCGCGCGGAGATTGGGGCAAGGCCAGCCGGTCAGCTTCCACAACACTCACATGCGCGAGGCGAACGAAGTCGGCGTGGCGCTCGTCAAGGCCGCCCGGCAAATTGCAATGCGGGAGGAGCACGCGCGCTTGCTCATGCGGGAGCTGTCGCATCGCAGCAAGAACCTCCTTGCCATTGTCGAAGTCATGGCCCGGCAATCCGAACGCGCGTCCAGAAGCAGAGCGGAGTTCCTCGAGCGCTTTGGCGCGCGTATTGCCAGCCTTTCAAAGTCGCACGACCTGCTGGTGCACCGGAACTGGCAAGGCGTTCCGATCACTGAGCTGATTCGCACGCAATTGGTGGCCTTCGCCGACCCTGTCGAGCAGCGGATCAAGATGGACGGTCCTGATCTCGTCCTTCGGCCGGAAGCGTCGCAGAACATCGGCATGGCGCTGCATGAGCTGGCCACGAACGCCAGTAAGCACGGCGCGCTTTCGGTCCCTACTGGTTTTGTTCGGCTCGCCTGGAAGGAGTTTCGCGATTCGACGGGAACCGCCCGTTTCGAAATGCGCTGGCAGGAATGCAGCGGTCCTCCAGTTGTGGCGCCAGCCAGCAAGGGATTTGGCTCCGCGATGCTGGAATTTATCGTGCCTAGCGCCCTCAGCGGCCGCGCTCATCTCGACTGGAAGGAGGACGGCCTGATTTGGACGCTCGACGTGCCAGCAGAAACGGCGATCGCTGGCAGAGTTGAGGGGGTCGAAGAGGCGTCGGCAGAAACAAGCGAAGGCTGAAGCCGCTCTTCGAAGTTCATGGCGACCCCGGCAGGATTCGAACCTGCGACCCTCTGCTTAGAAGGCAGATGCTCTATCCAACTGAGCTACGGGGCCTTGACCGCACAATAGCCGATCGAAGGCGAGGCGTCCTCCCGAACGGCTAGTGCGTCCAGGCGCCAATGCGGCCATACCTGAAGTTGTCCGCATACGACTTCAGAACTGGCCTACGCGGCTCTGGTTCTTGGACGATGTAAGCGATGCCGTTGCGCTCGGCGTAAGCGATGGCCTCCTCCTTCGAATCGAATGTCAGCTGGACCTGCTCCAGGGTATCCTGCTGGCCAGTCCACCCCATCAGCGGATCGATGGTTCGAGGTAACCGAGGCTCGAACTCGAGCACCCACTCCTTCGTGCGGGCAGTGCCCGACTGCATGGCGGTCTTCGCCGGCTTGTAGATGCGCGCAACCATGTCCGATCCCGCAGTCCCAATCGAAAACCTGTGCTTGCGCCCGGAACATACGCAGTCCGCGGCGGCACTTCAATGCCGCTTGCCAGCACCGGACGCCGCGCGCCGGCAGCAGTGCTGAGATCGGATGACGGCCGATCCACCCTAGCAGACGCATCCCACGCTCAAGGAAGACTTGCTGGAGGAGCGCCACTGCCGAATACTGAGGCCGAGGTCGTTCTCGCCACTAAAGTGGCGCAGCCACGGAAGCCCATCGCATGAGCAGCTCGTTCGTCGTTCTGCCCGACGGCGCCCGCCTCGCCGTCACAGTCACAGGAAGCGGCCGCGATCTCGTCCTCGTCAGCGGCCTCGGAGGAACCGCTGCCTTTTGGGATCCCGTGGTTCCGCATCTGGAGCCGCATTTCCGGGTCATCCGGTTCGACCAGCGCGGTATCGGCAGGAGCGACCGCGGCACAGAACAAGTGAATATCAATCGCCTAGCGCACGACACACTCGCGGTGCTTGAGCATGTCGATGCCCGAAACGCCATGTTGCTGGGCCATTCGACGGGTGGCGTCATCCTCCAGGAGCTGGCGCTGATCGATCCGTCGCGCGTGGGTGCGCTCGTGCTCAGCGGCACATGGGCGCGCCCGAACCGCTTCATGGCGGAGCTGTCCCGTTCGCGCACCGTTTTGCTCAAGACAGTGCCACGCGAATATGCCGCCATGCTGGCCTTCATAGGCTATACGCCGGACTGGCTGAACGCGAACTGGGCGCATTACGAGACGATGCTGGCCGCAGCGCCGATGACGCCCGAGCAGCAGAGGGTCGTGGAAGAGCGTATCCAGGCGCTGCTCGCTTTCGATCGAAGCAGCGACATCGGATCAATCAGCCTGCCGACGCTCATCCAGGGTGCTGAAGACGATCTCATCGTGCCGGCGTTCCTGCAGCGCGAGCTGGCAAGTTTGATGCCGAAAGCAGAGCTGCGCATTCTGCCGAGTGGCGGGCACTTCTTCCCCGTGACGCGCTTGCAGGAATTCGTGGGCATGCTGGTGGAATGGAAGAACGCTTAACTTGAAGTCGGCCTGCGAAATCCGGCCTCTTAGAGCATATGCTCCCGCGCCGCTTCGCCGATGAACGCTGCCACATACGCTGCGAAGGAGCGCCAGACCTCGATTCGGAACTCCGTTTCACCCGTCCGCCAAAGGACGATCTCGGCCTTTCCGAGGAGCGTCCGCGTGCACTTGCTGACCGGAAAGGCCGCAAGACTGAGCGGCAGCGGGCAGCCGGCGTTGAGCACGTCGACAACATGAGGACCGCTGAGGAGAAAGCCGGCGTTGCGATGGGAGACATCGACCCACGAATACGGCGTCTCGCCCATTGCCGCGGCGACCTGCGCGGTCACGGCGTCAGCCTCGCGCTCATCGGCAAAGAGCAGCCATTCATCCGGCCCAAGCCATAACGCTGCGCGAGTGCCGTTTGCGCCGGACCGCCAAGGCTCCATCGGCAGAGACACGCCGAACGCTTGGCCGATCTTTTCTGCGGCTTCCGCATCGCCGCGAACAGAGAAGCGGCTCACACCGTCAATGCCCTCGAGTCGCACGCTCCGCTCGTCAGCAACGAGCGAGAGCCCGGCATGCGGTGCGCGGCGCAGGGGCAGAATCTCAACCATCGAGCCGTTCTCCCTTCGGATCGTAGAACACCGGCGACGTCACAGTGACGGCGATCGATTTGTCGGGCATGGGCACGTACAGCGTTTCGCCCGTACGCGCCCGCCCGCCGGAGACGAGCGCAAGAGCAATCGAACGCCCCGCGGCATCGCTCCAATAGGCCGAGGTCACGTGCCCGAGTGCCGGCGTGCCCTTTGGCGGATCTGCCTCGCGCGTGACCTGCGCCCCCTCCTCCAGCACAACGTTGGGATCCTCGGTGATAAGGCCGACGAGCTGTTTACGATCGGGCCTCATCATGTCCGGCAGTGTCAGCGAGCGTTTGCCGACGAAATCGGGCTTGTTCTTGCCGACGGCCCAGGTGAGGCCGAGATCGTCCGGTGTCACCGTACCGTCCGTCTCCTGGCCGACGATGATGTAGCCCTTTTCGGCCCGCAACACGTGCATGGCCTCGGTGCCGTAGGCGCAGCCGCCAACTTTCTCGACGTTGGCCCAGATGGCCTCCCAGACTGCGCGACCATAATCGCTCGGCACGTTGACCTCGTAGCCAAGCTCGCCGGTGAAGCTGACGCGGAAGAGGCGCGTCTGCACGCCGCAAATGCGGCCCTCGCGCATAGACATGTGCGGGAAGGCTTCGCGCGAAAGGTCGATGTCTTCAACCAGCGGCGCCAGCACCTCACGCGCCTTCGGCCCCTGCACGGCGATGACGGCCCATTGCTCCGTTGTAGACGTGAGCCAGACCTTCAGCTCCGGGAACTCGGTCTGAAGGTAATCCTCCATCATCGCGAGCACGCGCGGCGCGCCGCCGGTCGTCGTGGTGACGTGGAAACGGTCGGGCGCGATGCGGGCGACCACGCCATCGTCGATGACGTAGCCCGCCTCGTTGAGCAGCAGGCCATAGCGGCAGCGGCCCGGCTGCAGGTTCTTCCACGGGTTCACGTACATGCGTTCGAGGAACTCGGCCGCGTCTGGGCCCACCACCTCAATCTTGCCGAGCGTCGAGGCATCCAGCAGGCCGACGCTGGCGCGCACCGTCCGGCATTCGCGCGAGACGGCGGCATGCATGTCTTCGCCAGGCCGCGGGAAATAGCGTGCACGCTTCCACAAGCCCACGTCCTCGAACACGGCACCGCGCTCCGCGGCCCAGGAGTGAATGGGCGTGGTACGGACGGGATCGAACAGGTCGCCGCGCCGCTCGCCCGCGAGGACGCCGAAAGTCACCGGCGTATAAGGTGGACGGAACGTCGTCAGGCCCACTGTCGGGATCGGCTGCGCGAGCGTGTCGGAGACGATAGACAGGGCGTTCACGTTGGACGTCTTGCCCTGGTCGGTGGCCATGCCTGTCGTCGTGAAGCGCTTCACATGCTCGATGGAGCGGAAGCCTTCACGCGTGGCGAGCTTGAGGTCCTTGGCCGTGACGTCGTTCTGGAAATCGACGAACGCCTTGACCCGCGCCGGATCGCGATGGTGCGGACAAGCGCCCAGCACGCCGCGATAGGAATGCTGCAGCTCATCGACGGTGAACGTCACCGCAGGCGGCGGTTTATGGCCCGCCTTCTCCGCCGCATCCCGCCCGGCAGCAGCACCATCCTCGAGAGCGGCCTTCAAGCCAAATACGCCGCGGCACGCTCCTGCGGAGCGCTCCCTTTGGACATGTTCGCCCGGCAGGAAGGCCTGCGCCTCCTCGTTCCAGACGACCTTGCCGCGCGATTGCGAATAAAGGTGCACTGACGGTGTCCAGCCGCCGGACATCAGCAGCAGATCGCACGCGATGTGCTCGTAGGGCACAACCTTGCCGAGGTCATCGACGAGCCCAACGTGAGCGGACGAAATGCGCAGCCGCCCGTGCGTGCCGAGAATGGTGGCTGAGCCCATGACCTTGATTCCGGCACGGCGTGCTGCATCAACTGCGGGACCGCTTGGGTTAGGCCGCAAATCGGCTATCAGGCGCACTTCAACGCCCGCCTCGTGCAATGCGAGCGCGGCCTCGTAAGCCGTATCGCACGCCGTAAACACGACGGCTTGGTTGCCGGGCCGCACACCGTAACGGTTCACATAGGTCCGCGCGGCGTCGGCCAACATGATCCCCGGCCGGTCATTTTCCGGGAACACCAGCGGCCGCTCGATGGCGCCGGTGGCAATCACGACTTCCTTGGCCCGCACCTGCCAGAGCCGTTCGCGTGGCAGGTTCGGCGACGGGTTGGCGAGGTGATCCGTCACCCGCTCCTGCAGGGCGACGAAGTTGTCCGCGTAGTAGCCGAAGGCCTGGGTGCGTGGCAGCAGCCGCACGTTGGGGCGGCTTGACAGTATTCCGAGCGTTTGCGCCAGCCATTCGGCGGCCGTCTGACCATTGATGCGAGAGCGGGTGTCGGACAGCAGCGAGCCGCCGAGCTCCGCCTGCTCGTCGCAGAGGATCACATCTGCACCCGCTTCCGAAGCCGCAAGCGCCGCCGACAAACCCGCTGGTCCGCCACCGATAATGAGCACATCGCAATGTGCGAACCGGTTCGCGTACCGATCCGGATCGGGCGACCGAGGTGCTCGTCCCAGGCCTGCAGCCCGGCGGATCAGCGGTTCGTAGATCGACTTCCAGACCCTCGTCGCGCCGAGGAAGCGCGGTCCCATGAAGGTTTTGTAGTAGAAGCCCGCAGGCAGAAGGGGAGAGAAAAGATCATTGACGGCATTTGCGTCGAAGGACAGCGACGGCCAACGGTTCTGACTTTCGGCTACCAGCCCATCGTAGATCTCGACCTGAGTCGCTCGCAGGTTCGGCGTCTCGCGGCCGTTCGGGCCAATCACGCCCACCAGCGCATTCGGTTCCTCCGATCCCGCCGCAATCGGCCCTCGGGGACGATGGTATTTGAACGAACGCCCCATAAGATGAACGCCGTTGGCCAGCAGCGCCGAAGCGAGCGTATCGCCTTTGTAGCCGATGTAGCTTTTGCCATCGAACGTGAAGCGGATCGGCCGCGAGCGGTCGATGCGGCCACCCGCCGCCGTCCGGAACGCCGGATTGCTCATCGGCGCCCCTCCTTCGCCGCCTCAATTGTGGCCGCGTCAGGTCGCGGCTCGCCGGACTTATAGGTCAACAGAATACGATCACTGACGGTGTCGCGCACCGCGTTGAAGAAACGCCCACAGCCGTGCACATGCCGCCAACGCTCGAAGTGGATGCCCTTCGGATTGGTCCGCATGTAGAGAAAATCGGCCCACTGCTCATCGTTCAGCGCAGACGGATCGCGGGGGCGCGCGATATGCGCCTCACCGCCGTAGCGGAACTCAATTTCGGGCCGCGCTTCACCGCAACAGGGACAAGGGATCAGCAGCATTGGAGACCTCAGTGCGCAACGGCCGCAGCCGCGGCCTCGTCGATCAACCGGCCGGTGCGGAAACGATCGAGGCTGAAGGGCGCCGCGATCGGGTGCGGCTCGCCGCGCGCAATAGTGGCCGCGAACACGTGGCCGGAGCCGGGCGTCGCCTTGAACCCGCCCGTTCCCCAGCCGCAGTTGATGAACAGGTTCGGCACCGGCGTCTTGCCGATGATCGGCGAGCGGTCCGGCGTGACGTCGACAATGCCGCCCCAATTGCGCAGCATCCGCATGCGCCGGAACATCGGGAACAACTCGCAAATCGCATCAAGCGTGTGGGTGGTGATGTGCAGGCCGCCGGTCTGGCTGTAGGAGACGTACTGGTCCGTGCCGGCGCCAATAACGAGTTCGCCCTTGTCGGACTGGGAGATGTAGGCGTGCATGGTGTTCGACATCACCACACACGGGAACACTGGCTTAACCGGCTCCGACACAAGTGCCTGCAACGGGAAGCTTTCGAGCGGCAGACGGAAGCCGGCCATGGCCGCGATCACGCTCGTGTGCCCGGCTGCCACGATGCCCACCTTGCGGGTCTTGATCGTCCCCCGCGTGGTCTCGACCGCCTCGACCGCCCCATCGGCGCCGCGCCGAATGCCAGTCACCTCGCAGTTCTGGATGATGTCGACGCCGAGCTTGTCTGCGGCGCGGGCGTAGCCCCAGGCCACCGCATCGTGCCGCGCCACGCCGCCCCGACGCTGTAGGGCCGCACCTAGAACCGGGTAGCGGAGATTGGGTGAGATATTGAGCGGCGGACAGAAGGCCTTCGCTTCCTCCGGCGTCAGCCATTCATTGTCGATGCCCGCAAGCCGGTTGGCATGGACGTGGCGCTTGAAGATCTGCACGTCGTGCACGGTGTGCGCCAGCATCATTACACCGCGCGGGGAATACATGACGTTGTAGTTCAGCTCGTCGGATAGCGTCTCCCAGAGCTTCATTGCATGCTCGTAGATCGCCTCGCTCTCCTCCCAGAGGTAATTCGAGCGGATGATCGTCGTGTTGCGCCCCGTATTGCCGCCGCCGAGCCAGCCTTTCTCAAGGACGGCCACGTTACGGATGCCGTGCTCCTTGGCGAGATAATACGCGGTCGCCAATCCATGCCCGCCGGCACCGATGATAACGACGTCGTAGTAGGGTTTGGGCTCAGGGTCGCGCCATTGTCGTGGCCAGCCCTGATGGCCAGTCGCCGCCTGACGGAGAAGACTGAAGATCGAGTACCTCAATGGATCCTATCCCGCTCATGATCACAGACGCCCATTGATTACCCTGCCTCAGCAAACGAGCAACACAGCTCTCGTGCGACCCCAGGGGATGCGGCGACTTGTCCTTAACGCCATATGAAAAGGGCGGAGCCGCTGCCGCAAACTCCGCCCAAGACGATACGTCGAGCCTGCTCTCAGGCGCCGTCGATCTTGCCGGTCACCCAGTAGTCGACCAGAGCCTTGTTCTCCTCGATGTACTTCTCAATGGCCTGCTCGTAGCTGGTTTCCTGTGCTTCGGCCATAATGGCTTCGACGTCGGAAATCGGGAGCACCATTCGGTTCAGGAAGTCATAAACCTCCGGGTGATCCTGGTGGAAATCTTTCCGGACCAACTTGTGAACCGTCTCGAGGCCGCCCAGCACTCCCTTGGGGTCTTCGAGGTAACGCAGATCCCACTTTGCGAACTTCCAGTGCGGGCTCCAGGCCGTTACGACGATCCACTCGTTGCGCTTTGTCGCCCGCTCCAAGGCCGCCAGCATCCCGGCTTCACTTGCGGAGATCAGCTCGTAGCCGTCGAGGCTGTACTGCTTAATTGCCTCGTCGGAGGCCCGCATCAAACCAGCGCCGGGATCGATACCTTGGATTTTGCCGCCAAGCTTCTCTCGAACCTCCGTCTTCTTCAGGTCCTCGATCGACTTGACCTGATCCTCGGGAACGTAGGCCGGGACGACCCAACCAAGGCGAGCTTGCGTGTAGATCGGCCCGATATCGTTCACGTCGTTGCCGACCTTTTCCATGTAGGCTTGGTGCGTCACCGGCTGCCATGACATGAGCATGCCGTCCAGTTTGCCGGTTGCGACGCCCTGATACTGAATGCCGATGTCCGCGAGCGTCAGCTCAACCTCGTAGCCGAACCGATCCTGAATAATCTTCTGGGCCAGCTTGGTGACCGCTTCGGCATCGGCCCATGCCGTCCAACCGAAATTGATCTTCTTTTCCTGCGCCTGTCCCGGGGCGCTTGCCAGCGCCGCCGCGCCCATGGCGATGGCCGCCACCCAATATTTCATCCTCATAGACTCTCCTTTGGTTTGAGTTTTCCGACGGATGAACGCACGCCTCGCCCGGCCTAAGCGCTGGGGCGGACGTGCTGTTGCGACCAGCGGCTCGGTGCCAGTCGCAAGCGGGCAAGCAGAGCTGAAAGCCAGGAGTGCTGAGGTGCACTCTTTTGGCCAAAGCTCTGGGTAAGGCGATCAAGGATAATGGCGAGCAGCACGACACTAAGGCCGCTCTTGAACCCAAGGCCGATGTCGAGCCGCTGAATGCCTTGCAACACGGCGTTGCCTAAGCCGCCGGCGCCGATCATCGACGCGATGACGATCATCGACAATGCAAGCATGATGGTCTGATTGACGCCGGCCATGATGGACGGCAGCGCCGTGGGAAGCTGAACCCGCCATAGCAGCTGCCACTCAGTGCAACCGAATGCCCGCGCCGCCTCGGCGATCTCAGTTGGCACCTGCTTGATGCCCAGCGCGGTGAGCCTCACAGCAGGGGGCATGGCGAAAACGACAGTGGCGATGATGCCGGGCACGCGTCCCAAACCAAAGAACATCACGGCCGGGATGAGATAAACGAAGGCCGGCATCGTCTGCATGAAATCGAGCATCGTTTTCACAATGCTTTCAAACGCAGCGTTGCGCGAGACCATAATTCCAAGCAGAATTCCGGCAGCCAGGCTGAAGATCGTCGCCGCCATTACAAGACCAAGGGTCGATACCATGGCAGACCACAGGTCCATGGACATGATGAGCAGCAGTGATGCGAGCGTGAATGCTGCGAACGGAATGCCAACCCGCCAGAGCGCCAGCCCGACCAATAAGGTAACGATTAGCCAATCTGGCAGCGCCGTAAGCACCGAGTCGATCGCGCCGCCGAATCCATCGACGACATCCGCGATAAAGTCCAGTGCGGGCTGGAAATTGTCGAGAATAAAATTGACCAGGGCTTCGGCCCATTCGCCGACAGGTAGCTTGAAGTCCATGGATCAGCCCTCCCGATCCAGCGTTTCAAGCAAAGCCTGTTTCGAAATGGCCCCGAGATAAACTCCATCATCGTCGACGACAGGCAGCGGGCATTCCGAAGCAGCCACACGACGAAGAATGTCTTGCACGAGCGTATCGTGCCGAATCGGTTCGATCCCGGGCAGGAAAGCGCGGGCGAAGCGCGGGTTTCGGCTCTTGATTTCCCGCTCCAGCGTATCGCGAGAAACAATTCCCTGAAAACGATCCGCCGGGCATTTCACATAGCCATAGAATTGCTGATTTTCGCGAAGCTGCTGCAGCGCAGGCTCCAGCTCGCCTGGCACACGGATGATCGTGTTTGCGGCTTCGTAATGGGCGACGTCTCCGGCGCGCAGCACCTTGGCGATATTCACGTTGCGGAAAAAGGCGCGCACGTAGTCGTCAGCGGGATTTCCGAGGATTTCGTAAGGTGTTCCGACCTGCGCAATTCGGCCATCACGCATGATCGCGATCCGGTCACCAATGCGCATTGCCTCATCGAGATCGTGCGAAATGAAAATGATCGTGCGCCTTTGGGTTTTCTGAAGGCGGATCAGCTCGTCTTGCATCTCCGAGCGGATGAGAGGGTCGAGAGCTGAAAATGCCTCATCCATCAGCATGATGGTTGGATTGTTGGCGAGAGCGCGCGCAAGGCCGACGCGCTGCTGCATTCCGCCGGACATTTCGTGCGGATATCGATCTGCATAGGCAGCAAGGCCGACCTGTTCGAGTGCCTCCAATGCGATCTTGCGCCGCTTCGCGGCAGGCATTCCCGCGACAGCCAATCCGAAGGCTGCATTTTCGAGCGCCGTCAGATGCGGCATCAGTGCGAACGATTGGAAAACCATGCTCATGTCGCGCCGCCGCACTTCGATGAGCTCGCGCTGCGACATCTGCGCAAGGTCGCGCCCGTCCAGCAGAATAGCGCCGGCGGTCGGCTCAATTAGACGATTGATGAGACGGATGATGGTGGATTTTCCAGAGCCGGAGAGCCCCATAATGACGAAGATCTCTCCTGCCCTTACCTCGAAGCTCGCGTTATCGACGCCCACCACGACGCCGAGCTTCTCATGAACCTCTTCCTTGGTCGCGCCCGCCGCGAGCATCTCGAGCGCGGCCTTTTCATCCTCGCCAAAAACCTTGGTAAGGCCGCGCACCTCTAGCCGAATCGGCGCCTGGGCGCGAGGTGCCTTCTCGGCGACCTCCGGTTTGCGCAAGGCCGAACCGTTGGCTTTCACGGCCACCTGCGCATTTATCGGCCTTAAACGGTTTATCCCGTTTGTCAGCTCTGTTGCGTTGCCGCGCAACTGTCACCTCTCCTATTCCGACTAGCGAATACCGCCAAATTGTGCCGGGATACCGCGACGACTATTCTCATCGCGACAGAGAATCTGCCACTATCGACGGTCGAACTGACCGCCGCCCTACTCAAGAAGAGCTACGCAAACCTATCCGCCCGCGGCATCTACGGCGCTGCGATCTGACATGCTTGCGCTGCCCCCCTCCACGATGCAGACGCGCAAAGGCACGTCACGCGGGGCGGGCCCAATCCACCAGTGACAGCAGATTATCGTGGGCCCTGCGAAACGGACTACGGGGGCGCGATGGCCCCATGCCCGCCCCGCGTATGCCACATCGAGCCCGCCTTGTCAGCCAAAAATGGCCCAGGTCCCGACAAAGTTACAGTACGGTTGCCGATCGTGAGCGGCTGGCGACGGCGGGTTTCCCTGTCGGCTCAACGGCTTGTGTCCGATTTTTGCCGCATCTTGCGATGAAAGTTGCTGGAGCAAGCCGTGGGGGGATGTATGAGAAAGAACTGGGTGGCCCTCGTCCTGACGGTTGCCTTCGCAGCAACCATGACTCTCTTGGGGCTTGGGCCAGGTGGCAGTGCAGCGCCGACCTCCAGCTCGGACAGGAGCAAGGCGCGAGAGACGATCAAGTACTACGACGTTCGCGGGACCACAATCGAGGAGCTTAGGCACGAGGTTTACTCACGCGGCCCCTACGACAGCACCGGCCAGCGCTTCGCCGGTTGGGCGGAGTGGCGTATCCGGTGGTGGTACGATCGCGAGCAGGTGCCGCAGGGCTGTAAAGTTTCGCGCGCCGTAACCGAGACCGACATCGAGTACACGCTTCCTCGTTGGGTCGAGGCGGCAAATGCCCCGGAAGAGCTCCGGGAGACGTGGAACCGTTTCGTCGAGGCACTTACGGTGCATGAGCAGGGCCACGGGGACCTCGCTCGCGCTCTCGCTGCCGAGATCGAGTTCGCCATTCGAAATCTGCCCCCCGAGCCGACGTGCGAGGAGCTCGATCGGAAAGTGAACGAGCTGGCCAATCGCATGATCCTGGAGGACAGGACCCAGGAGGCCTATGACCTCGCGACAGGTCACGGCCAAACTCAGGGCGCCGTCTTTCCTGACGCCGTCGTCGTCCATGCTTCATCGGAGGAGGCGCCGACAGAGGCAGCCGTGACACAAGTGTCAGCGACTCCGTGACGACCGGTTTCCGAACCGCAGCTGGCCAGTTTTATTGGCGCGGTCGCGTCAACAAAGGCGCGTAGATTGCGGCGAATCCCGCAAAGCCCAGCACCCAGGCCGCGGCTGAAATGTGCAGCATCGGCTCGGGAGCCAAATCGAACGCAGCGGCAATGCGCGCCAAGGCAGCAATAAACGTCGCCACGTATATTGCAGTAATGCCGCGCGTAGCGGTTAGCGGCTGGCCCGTGTGCCCAAGGCTAGCGCGCGTCATCACGGCCAGGATCATCAGGCCGATCGCCCCCGTGGTCCAGCTATGCAGCGCGCCAGACGTAACCAGAATATCCGGCGCATAGATGCTGAGGGCTAACAGCAGGAACCCAAGAGGCACGAACGCATAGGCGACGTGAAGAACCAGCACGAGCGGCTCGGCTACGGTGCGCTCGCCGGCCCAGCGGGCGAGGCGTATGACATTGAGGAGCCCCGCGACGAGCATCAGAAGAGCCGTTGCGGTGTGGTCTGGCATTGCGATCCAACTCACGAGAGCCACGCCGCTGGCCGCCATGATTGCGGCGTCCAGACGCCCGAAGGGCACAGGCAGCCGTCCAGGCCGCCGCCGAACAAGCCAGTTGCGCGTGAAGCTGGGCACGATCCGCCCGCCGATGAGCATGATGAGCATTACAATGGCCGCGATGCCCATTCGGATCCCGAAGCCCTGCGCCGTGCCGAAAATCACCTCGGCGTGGAAAGCGGCATTACCCAGGAGCAAAATTCCGACAATAACGGGAACCTTCAGATTGCGCTTGTTTTGCGCTGCTACGATCTCCCGCGCCACAAGAGCGATAAGACAGGCGAGAAAGCTGAGATCGATGATGGCGGCCAAAGGTGCACTAATCCAGCCGGAAATGAGCACTGCCACGCGCCCACTGAGCCACAAGAGGAAAAGCCACAGCAGTGGCGTTCCGACGACCGGTAAGCGCCCTGTCCAGTTCGGAACTGCAGTCAGCAGAAAACCGGCAACTGCGGCCGGAACGAATCCAAAAAGCAGCTCGTGCGCGTGCCATTCAATCGGTGCAAATGCAGTCGGTAGAACGAGGTGCCCACTCAGCATGGGCAACCACAGCGCGATCGCTAAAGCGGCCCAAATTCCGGCGGCGAGAAAGAAGGGGCGGAAACCGTAGCTCAGAATGGCAGGCCCAGTATAGGCGCGGATTTGCTCGGCAGTCGTCGTCATGGTGGTTTCTCGCTTCTTTCCTCGGAGCTTCTCCCGTCTCCAATTTTGGCTGTCTTAGCTGTTGCACCCTCACATGCGGCCAGATTGATCGAGGCCGTATTCGAGCATCAGCTTCAGGCCTGCCTTTGCCGGATCATCAGCCTTTCCGAGCCGCCCTGGCAGGGTGAACCCACGAGAGATGTCTTATCGCGGCGCAAGATGTATTGATCGAGGTCATGTATATCCATTAAGGAAGCTCAAGTTACTGTTCATGCGCAAGGATTGCCAACGGATTACTTTTTGTTTGACTCCAATCATCTTTCTAATTGACAATCAGCAAGTGCCCTGGGCTGGGAGGGAACTGTGCGGGCGACGGATGCGCAAAAAATTCGCGGGATTCCTCTGTTCGAGAGCCTCGATGACGACAGCTTCGAGCAGCTGATCGCTTCGGGATATCTCCAGCGCTTTCCGAACCACGTCGTGTTGCTGCACGAGGGAGAGCGGGCCGACTTTTTGCACGTGCTCGTTGAAGGCACAGTCGAGCAATATGCTCATCATGGGAGTCGCGAGACCACACTGTCGATCCTCGGCCCGACAGCCGCCTTTATCTTGGCTGCTGTCATTCTCGATGAACCGTGCTTGAAGTCAGCCCGAACGCTGACGCCATCCCAGGTCGTGCTCATCCCTGCGGAAAAGGTGCGAGAGGTTTTCGCCGAAGACCTGGCATTCGCCCATGCGTGTCTAGTGGAGCTCGCGGCCCGTTATCGTGCGATCGTCAAAGATCTCAAGAACATGCGGTTGCGCACCAGCCTCGAACGGCTGGCAAGTTGGATCCTGCTCGCCGACGCCGAGGCGGGCGGTACGGGAAAGTTCGTCATTCCGATGGAGAAACGCTCCCTCGCCTCTCAGCTCGGCATGCGCCCGGAAAACTTGTCGCGAAATTTTGCCGAGCTGGCACGATATGGCGTTCGGGTCAGTGGGCGGACAATCCACATCGACGATATGGCAGCACTGACCCAGCTGGCTCAGCCCGATCCGTTGATTGACGATCCGGACTCCTCACGAGTTATTCCTGCAAAATAACGATTAGCCCGCAGTGCAGTTAGGAGTCAAAAAGCGAAAATAGCGGGAGGTGCAGGAGCCATTTTCCGGGATTATCGTCCAGCCAACTCGATGTAGTAGCGGCACGGAAACAGCTCGTCGGAGGCAATGGTCATGCCGCAGAAAAAGGGGAAAATCCGAATCGGGGTTGGGGGATGGGTATTCGAGCCCTGGCGCAGCTCCTTCTATCCGGCCGACCTTCCCCGTAGCCGTGAACTCGAATACGCAAGCCGCAAGCTCACATCGATCGAGATCAACAGCACCTATTACGGCTCTCAGAAGCCGGAAAGCTTCGCTAAATGGCACGATGAAACTCCCGACGATTTCGTTTTTGCCGTAAAGGGCCCGCGATTCACGACGAACCGGCGCAAGCTCGCCGAAGCTGGCCCATCGATCGAGCGCTTTTTCGCCAGCGGCATTATGGAGCTGAAGGACAAACTCGGTCCCATCAACTGGCAATTCTTGCCAACGAAGAAGTTCGATCCAGATGATTTCGCGGCTTTCCTCGACTTATTACCGTCGCGCGTCGATGGCCGGCCGATTCGACACGCTGTCGAGGTGCGCCACGAAAGCTTTTGCACGCCCGATTTCATCACCTTGCTCAGAGAGCGCGGCATAGCGGCCGTCATTGCGGCGGATTCCAAATATCCGCAGATTGCCGATCTCACGGCCCCTTTCGTTTATGTCCGGGTCATGGGTACGAGCGAGACAGAGAAAACGGGCTATCAACCGGCCCAGCTGGATGAATGGGCGAGTCGTGCGCAAGCCTGGGCAGAGGGCAAGAACCCGTTCGAGGCGGCGACCATCTGCTCCGCGAAGGATAGGCCGAAACCCCGCGATGTGTTCCTTTATGTGATCGACGGTTACAAACCGCACAATCCCGCCGCGGCTCTTGCGTTGATCGAGCGCATTAGCAAGACCGCCAAGGCATTACCTCGACGCAGGTAACGCCATATCACGTACCGGAAATAATGGCACTTGCTTGCCGCGTCGGACGCCAATCAGGAAATTTGAGGTTTGCAGTGGTAGAACCATCAGGACCAAGTAATTTGCGCGTCACAACTGCACTACGACCACCTCGAGCTTCATGACCGATCGCACCATTCTCATCACCGGATGCTCATCCGGCATTGGGCTTGCCTCGGCTCTGCTGTTGAAGGCGCGCGGCTGGCGCGTCCTCGCGACAGCGCGCAAGCCGGACGACCTAAAACGTTTGACCGAAGAGCATGGGCTGGAAGCGCTGTACCTCGAGCTGGCCAATCCTGACGCGATCGCCGCCTGTGCGGAGGAAGCCCTGAGCCGCACTGGCGGCCGCCTTTATGCCCTTTTCAACAATGCCGCCTACAGCCAACCTGGCGCGATCGAAGATCTCCCCGCCCATGCCCTGAGGCACCAGCTCGAGGTGAACGTGGTCGGAACTCACGACCTCACGCGGCGGATCATTCCGGCCATGCGGGCCAACGGGAGAGGCCGGATCGTGCAGTGCTCCTCCGTGCTTGGCCTCATCTCGGCTCCATGGCGGGGTGCGTATTGCGCCTCCAAGTTCGCCCTCGAAGCTCTGACCGATGCCTTGCGGATAGAGCTTCAGAGCAGCGGCATCTACGTCTCCTTGATCGAGCCGGGGCCGATCCGCACACGCTTCGTCGAGAATGCCCGCGCTGCCGCCATCGCCAATCTGGATATCGAGAACTCAGTCCACCGCGAACGATACCGCCAGATGCTGGACAGCTTGGAACGCGGAGGGCGGCAGGCGTTCAAATTGGAGCCCGAGGCTGTCGCCCGCAAGCTCGTGCATGCCGTCGAGAGCCCGCGGCCCAAGGTACGCTATCGGGTGACGGTCCCGACGTACGCTGCCTCAGTGCTCAAGCGCATCCTGCCGACCCGCTTGCTCGACCGCGTGGCAGCGCGAGCTTGAACCGCAATCCGCGAACAAAGCGGTTGCGCGCATGTCAGGCTGGGGCGGAGCTATGGCTTACCAGGTCACCCAGGATGGCGCCCGGTAACCATACCTGTAACCATAGTAATTGTTGTAATTCGCGTAGCCCCGCGTGGCGGACCGACGCGGCTGCTCGCGCACGACCCGCTGACGCGATGTCGACCGGCTACGTTGAGCAACCTTCGGTGCGCCCACGTTCGTCGTGCCCTTTACGATTATCTGTGTCGACTCCATGCCGTGCTGGTCGATTAGCTTGTAGAAAGTCGCTGCGTTCTTGGTCGACAAGCGAATGCAGCCGTGAGAGGCGGGGCGCCCTAACAGACCTGTGGCGTAGGTTCCATGGACGGCATATCCGCGGTGGAAGAAGACGGAGTAGGGCATGGGGGCGCCGTCGTATTGCTTGGAGTACCACATCCGGGCACGCCACTGGGGATAGAAGGTTCCAGTCGGCGTAAAGTAGCCGCGGCGGCCTGACGAAATCGGCCAGACATACAGCACCTCACCCCTGCTGATCACCGTCATGCGCTGGGTCGAGAGATCGACGATGGCCTTGAGCGTAACCTCCGGCTTGAACGGATTGAGCTGAGGCAAGGGCATGTGAGCCGCTGCGGGCATCACCACCGGCTGAGGTTCACCCTCGGCCTTAATCTCTGGCCGCGCATGCGCCGCGGCATCACCGCCCTCACTCGCACCGGGATTCGCCGCCGCCGGAGTGACTGTGGTTTCCGTAGTGCTCGTATTGGCTGGGAGAACTGACGCTTCGACCTTTGGTTGCTCAGTCTCTAGAGCTGTCTCAGGAGGAGAGCCATCCGGCGTCGCAAGGGCTGGAGGCACCGCCAGCAAGATCCCGGAAAACGCGACCCACACCGCATGACGCAACATCATAGAGCAACCTCCACGCCTCTTACGTAGAACTCGACGTTTCAGCCCAAAGGAACGCAATAAGAAATGTGCTGACAGACGATATGATTTAGCCACCAATCGATCTGTAGGACAGTCACAAGCAAGCGCCCACCACGGCCTTCCTCTCATGACGCCCTTTTGGCTGCGCAACGCAAGAGCCGTGAAAGCGATCCATCCCTCCGCAGAGTAATTTCGCAATTAGTGTGAACATCGAGCCACGGATGTCGCCGTGCCCGAATACTTTGGGGTGATCTGTGAATTGCACTCGTCAGTCACACCAATATCGTCGGCTGAGGAGCAGGCTCTTCGTTGCCCCCCTGCCGGCGAGCCGTGCGGGCCTGCTAAGTGCTTGAGGGATCAAACGAAGGTCGCGCCCTCCGCCGCGCAACCATCTCACGGCGGAAGGTGTAGATGCCGGCGCCTGTCACGATGGCCATCCCGAGCATGGCTAACGGATCCGGCCACTGACCCCAGATCACCAAGCCGAGAAGCAACGCCCAGATCATGATGGAGTACCGAAACGGTGCAACGGCAGAAAGCTCTCCCTTTCGCACGGCCGTGATGATGCAGAGATGGCCGGTCAGGGAGAACGCGCTCGCACCTGCCACCTGGAGCAAGACAAGAGGCTGGGGCCAGATCCAGCTCTCGAAGAAGAGCATGGTAAGGCTACCGAGGGCCACGGCACTGGAGGAGAACCACATGACGAGCACCGCCGGGACGGTCCGGTCGATGCTCTTGGTCGAGACGTCGCGCAGGGTCGCGAAGAGCACTGCCACGATGGCAACGATGCTCCACCATGTGAAAGCACTGGTTCCAGGGCGGATGATCAGCAGCACGCCACAGAGCCCGACCAACGCAGCCGTCCATCGCCGCCAGCCCACCCGCTCGCCGAGAAAGATGGCGGAGGCAGCCGTTACGGTCAGCGGATTGATTTGGTTGATGGCGACGAGATCAGCGAAGGCCATGCGCGCCAGTGCGGACTGGTACGCCAGCGCCCCGCCGGCGTCACCAATGGCGCGGAGTAGCATCGGCTTGGCGAGCAGCGTCCAGGCTTTGCGGAAGGCTCCGCTGAGGACGGCATAGGTCAAACCAGCCGCCGACATGAAAGTCGCCCGCAGCCAGACCAGCTCACCCGTCGGAAGGTCGGTTGAGGAGAGCTTCATGAGCGAGTCGCCGCAAGCGAAGCTCGCCATGGCCGCCAGCATGGCAATGATGCCAGCAGTGTTGTTCGTTTGCGCGTAATCCGCGGCCGCAGTACTTCCGGCCGGACCGCCGTCCGAATCCGACCTCCCAACTCCGACCACCGCACACTCCTGAAGCCTGGCTAGGCGGACGATATTAGCCTATCCGGGATTACCGTAGTCGAGAATTGCGATCTTTTCCTGCAGCACCAGTCTCGGAGTCTGGGCCATTGTCTGTGTCGGGATCGAACAGGCCCATCTGCGGCGTCGCGGATCGCGAGGGGCCGGCGAGGCCCAGGTGGCGATAGGCCTTCAACGTCACGATCCGGCCTCGCGGCGTGCGGCCGATGAAGCCCTGCTGAAGCAGGTACGGCTCGACGATTTCCTCGAGCGCATCCCGCGGCTCCGATAACGCCGCTGCGATCGTCTCGATGCCGACCGGGCCACCCTCATAGTTGGTCGCAATGCATGTGAGGTAGCGATGGTCGAGCGCGTCAAGGCCGGCACTGTCCACCTCGAGGGCCCGCAGAGCCTTGTCCGCGACAGCGGCGTCGATGACCTTGGCCTTGGAGACGACGGCGAAATCCCACACGCGACGGAGGAGTCGCCCGGCGATGCGCGGTGTCCCGCGCGAGCGTCGCGCTATCTCTCTGGCACCCTCGGCATTGATCTTTGCGCCGAGCACCCGCGCACCGCGCAAGACCACCTGCTCCAGCTCCTCGACTGTGTAGAAGTTGAGGCGAATGGGTATGCCGAAGCGGTCCCGCAACGGCGTCGTGAGCAGGCCGGCGCGCGTGGTTGCTCCAACGAGGGTGAACTTGGGCAGGTCGATGCGGACTGAACGCGCGGCAGGCCCTTCACCGATGATTAGGTCGAGCTGAAAATCCTCCATAGCCGGATAGAGGATTTCTTCGACCGCCGGGTTGAGACGATGGATCTCGTCGATGAAGAGAACGTCACGTTCCTCGAGGTTGGTCAGCAGAGCGGCCAGATCGCCAGCCTTGGAAAGGACGGGCCCGGAGGTGGCGCGAAAACCGACGCCGAGCTCCTTCGCGAGAATCTGCGCCAGCGTTGTTTTGCCCAGCCCGGGCGGCCCGGCCAACAGAACGTGATCGAGCACATCGCCGCGTGCCCGCGCCGATTCGATGAAGACTCTCAGGTTCGCGCGGGCCTGCTCCTGGCCGATGAACTCATCCAGAGATTGCGGGCGGATCGTCGCCTCGAAGGCGTCCGTTTCGCGCTTCGCGCCTGTAACGAGGCGGTCCGTCATTGCACCTGCCCCCGCTCCTGTTCGTGATTCGTGCTCGACTGGACCTCTACCACAATTCGCAGGACGTCGCCCGGCAGGCTGTTGATGTTGTTGGTCATGCAGACCCGGCGGCACACATCCTAGCTCACGCCACGGAGCTGCTTCAGAGGCGACGGACTACTGATCGGCTCCCGTAAGCACGCCCAGCTTGGAGAGAACGGCCCAACAGACGAACGAAACGACTCCTGCGAGGAAAGCGAGGTAAGGAGCGGTGCCAGGGACCGGCAATGGCGCGAAGATTGAGGTGACCCCGAACGCAATGACCCCAGCAACCGCCGCAAGGATCCAGCTGAACGTACCTCCGCGAAACACGAACGGCAGGAGCCCAAGCGCGGCGAGCGCGGCAGCGGGAGCACCCCAGACGTACGCGTAGAGGGCTGCCCAGCCCGTGAAGGAGATTTGTCCGGTTTCCAGAGCGCCAAGATCAGGCAGGAATCCGAACACCAGCGCCAACGGTATCGCGACGCTGATGAGCAGCGCGCCGATGAAAGGCCCGACGAGCGTGTAGAAGAGAAAGGTCCAGAGTGCGCGCTGCGCGTTGCTCATGCCATCCATGACACCCGGTCCGTCATCGCGCCAGCTCCCGCAGGCCCCGCTTGATCAGCTGGGCGAGATCTGCCGCTTCCCCAAGTTCGCCAATGGCTGCGGCGATAGCGGCCGCGGCCTGCTGAGGCGGATAGCCCAGGTTGGTCAGGGCCGAGATCGCCTCCGCCGAGACATGGCTCTCCTGCGGCAGTGACGCGGCGCTGGCACCATTGGCCCTCACGCCGGCAGACGCCGCGCGAATGCCCATGGACAGCTGTGGAGCTTTTTCCTTCAACTCGCTGACAATGCGCTGCGCGAGCTTTCTGCCCACGCCGGGAGCTTTCTCCACGGCCGCCCAGTTCCCCAGCGCGATGGCGTTGATGAGATCTTGCGCGGACAGCGTGCCGAGTATGCCGAGCGCCACTTTCGCGCCAACACCTTGCACGGACTGCAATGTACGGAACCATGCCCGCTCCAGCTCGGTCGTGAAACCGAACAGGCGGATGGCATCTTCGCGCACGTGGGTCTCGATGGACAGAGTAACCTCCTGGCCCAGCTCTAGGCTCCTTAGCGTGCGTGCCGACGCCTGCACCTCGTAGCCGACGCCGTTCACATCGACGATCAAGTAACTCTCGCCGATGGCATCAACCTTCCCGCGCAGACGACCGATCATATCGTTAATCCCTTAACCAGCCGCGCAGCACGCTCGTGGGGCCCGCTTCTGTGATGAGCATGGCAGATCGCGATAGCGAGCGCGTCAGCCTCATCGGCGCTGTCGAACTTGGCCTTGGGCAGGAGAACCCCCACCATCGCCTGAATCTGGCGCTTCTCGCAATGGCCGTTGCCGGTGACCGACTTCTTGATGAGGTTTGGGGGATATTCGGCCACGCGTAGCCCCTTGATCGCGGGCGCCAGGAGCGCCATGCCGCGCGCCTGGCCGAGCTTCAGCGTGGCCCGCGCGTCCTTGTTGACGAACGTCTCTTCGATGGCGGCTTCATGGGGCTCGAAGGTTGCAATGACGCTCGAAAGCCCCTCGTAGAGTTCGCGGAGGCGATACGCCAGGTCACCGTCGCCATCCGACTGGATCGCGCCCGAGGCCACATAGGCAAGCCTTATGCCGTCGGTCTCGATGATGCCCCATCCGGTGCGCCTCAGCCCCGGATCGATGCCGATGATGCGAATCGAATTTCCCCGCATAGGGGGTGCTTAGCACAATTCGGGGCAAGCGGACGCGAGTTGGTCGGGGAAACCCAGTGCGGTTGTTAGGCTGCTGTAAGTTTCGCCATCACCTCGTCGCTCACCTCGAAGTTGGAGAAGACGCTTTGCACGTCATCGTCGTCCTCAAGGGCGGAGATGAGCTTCATGACTGTCTGAGCATGCTCCTCGTCGATCCGAGTGCTGATGTTTGGCCGCCAGACGATCTTCACCGACCTGGGCTGACCGAACTTCTCCTCCAGCGTGTTGGCCACGCTCCCCAGGTCTTCGAAGGCACACGTGATGACATGGCCGTTCTCGTCAGATTGGACGTCCTCGGCACCCGCCTCGATTGCCGCCTCCAACATGGCATCCGCTGAGGCGACCTCCGGGGCGTAAACGACCTCGCCGATCCGATCGAACATGTGCGACACGGAACCGGTCGCCGCGAGGTTGCCGCCATACTTCGTGAATACCGCGCGCACGGCGCCGCCGGTGCGGTTGCGATTGTCCGTCAGCGCCTCGACGATGATCGCCACACCGCCCGGGCCATAGCCCTCGTAGCGCACCGACTCGAAGTTTTCGGTGTCGTTGCCCTGAGCTTTCTTGATCGCACGCTCGATGTTCTCCTTCGGCATGTTCTCAGCGCGCGCCGCCTGCACCGCGAGCCTGAGCCGCGGGTTCAGGGCCGGATCGGGCAAGCCGGACTTCGCGGCCACCGTGATCTCGCGAGCGAGCTTGGCGAAGATCTTGGCGCGAGCCGCGTCCTGGCGGCCCTTGCGGTGCATGATGTTCTTGAATTGTGAATGTCCTGCCATCGTTCGTTCGTCGCTCGATACGTCTTCAGGGGCGCATAGACGCGCACAAATGCTGCAGCTGTCGCGGGAGTCCCCTCTTATAGTGCGGGAGGATTGCAGAAATCCATCCCCGGCCCGCTTGCCGGCGTTAACTATTCGTTAACCATTGTAGGTGAGGTTCGCCCGCGGTGATTATGCACCGTTGCCGCGGGAGCTGCCCACACGCGGCATCATCGGAGGCATGTGTAACCGCCTCTGATCGGCAGTGAGAGCGAGCTTATCCGCTCTCACTAGCCGACACACATTCTAGCCAGATCTCTCTTCCTCGACCCAGAAGAGCGGCTCGGTAGGTGTCAAAACACCACCGAGCCGCAACAATCCGACTCGCGTCGCGAGACCCGAGGCATCATCGATCTCGACCGCGAACCCCGAGATCGTGGCAGGGCCGAGGGCGGGCTCGAAGCGCTCGCGAGGTATGCGGGTGAGGAAGCGATTGATCGGCTCCGCCGTATCCATCCCGAGGATGGAGTTGTAGTCGCCACACATGCCCACGTCGGAGATATAGGCCGTCCCGCCGGGCAAGACGCGATAATCCGTCGTCTGCGCATGCGTGTGCGTGCCGATGACGCCGCTCACTCGGCCATCGAGAAAGTAGCCCATCGCCTGCTTTTCCGACGTCGCCTCGGCGTGGAAGTCGACCAGAATGGCGTCCGCCGAGCCGCGCTTCATGCCGCACGCCGCGACCTCGTGCTCGACGGCGCGGAACGGGCAGTCGATCTCCGTCATGAACACGCGCCCGAGGGCGTTGATCACCAAAACCTCGGCCCCGTTCGCCGCCCGAAACAGGCCAGATCCTTTGCCAGGCGTGCCCGGTGGGAAGTTGATTGGCCGCAGCAACCGGGGCTGCCGCTCGATGAAGACCAGCGTCTCCTTTTGGTCGAACGCATGGTTGCCGAGCGTGACCACGTCGGCGCCAGCCCCGATCAGCTCCTCGAAGATCTGCTCGGTGATGCCGAAGCCTCCGGCTGCGTTCTCTCCGTTGACGATCACGAAATCGAGCCGGTAGCGACGCCGCAGCCCTGGCAGGGCCTCTAGAACCGTCTTCCGCCCGGAGCGCCCGACTACGTCACCGAGAAAAAGTATCCGCATCAGTCTCCTTTACATCTGCGCGGACCGGACGGGGTAAGGACCCAGTCGAGCCGCTGGTCGAAATCAAGCCGGGGGATCACCGGCACTTCCTGACAGTCATACGCAAGACCGATGGCCACCACCGGTTTGCGGGCGCGCGCCATTGCCAATGTACGATCGTAGAACCCGCCACCATAGCCGAGACGGTGACCTGCGGCATCGAATGCCAGCAGCGGGACGAGAATCACATCTGGATCTGACTCGGCTGCCGACGGCTTTGGCTCTCGAATGCCCCAGCGTCCCTCCACAAGCGGATCGCCGGGCTGCCATCGCCGGAATGCCAACGGCAGGCCATTGCCCTGCACGACTGGCAGGGCGAGGCGATAGCCCTCACGCGCAAGCCGCAGCATCAGCGGCAGCGGATCGATCTCCTCGCCGATGGCGCTGAAGCCCGACACGACGGTGCCCCGCGGTTTCGCGAATGCGATGCCGTGCGCCGCAACCGCTTCGGCTGCTACCGCCCTTTGCTGCTGGGGAACTTCTGAACGAATGCGCTTGGCGATCGAACGAAGCTCTTTCTTGGCCGCAGCTACTGCGGAGATGTCCGTCACCCGTGCACCTGTATCGATTAGAACTCCTGCCTTGTTTCGCTGGTGCACAGCGTGGCCGGAACTGGCGGGGATATTGCGCCGCGAAGGCCGTCGGAGCGTACGATCCCGCCAGGTCCCTACAAAGTAGGTGGGCGCCATATGTCCAAGACCACGGTCAAGGACAGGGACAGCTCCCTAGCGAGTCTTATCGGCCCAGGGGAAAAGCGCTCCTAACGGGCCCCGCAGCAAACCGAATCTATGGAGATCGGCGGCAAATTCCAACTGCGATCTAGGTAACAGTACAAGCGGTTCATCACCCGGCAGCACCGCCGCCGGGCTTGGGGTCGCGATCAGCTTACCTTGCAGCCGAGCGCACCCGATCGGAGCTCCCGCCTGCTGCATCGCGATAATCAGGCCGCCGGCCTCCGTGGAGAAGTTGTTCCCGGCACTCGAACAGCTCGTCGCTCAACAACAGGCAGGCCATGAGTAACAGCCGATCCTCTCCGATCTGGCCGAACTCCCTGACCAACCCGTCGACCTTCTCTCTCACGTAGTCCGCTAGAGCCAGTAGCCGCTGCTCTTCACCGTCGTCGCAGCGCAGGCGGTAGGTACGCCCGTTCAGCGTGACCGTAACCTGGCCCATCCCCCCAATCGGCCACCGCGCGGTTGCCGCCCCCCGTGCGAATCAATTTTGCCGTTCAAGGACGTTATGTATGGAATCAATCACCCAATCAATGCGGTTGAGCACTTCGAGCCGCTGACTTTCGAGCAGCTTGATGTGCTCCTCGGCGGCGGCAAGCCGGGCGCGCAGCTCGTCGCGCTCACGCTCCAGCTGCTCGAGAGCGGTTGCTGGTTTTTTCGTTGTGCGGCTGCCTCCCGTCGCAGCCGCCGTTCGTCCCTTCTTTTGCCGATCCCTCTGCGTCATTCGGCGTGTTCCTGGAGTGCGACGCAGAGCCCCCCCCTTGGCCTACAGGTCGCCATAAGGGACCTTAAGTCTTGGAAAGCTGGGCCGTCAACTCGGCGGACGTCGAACGATTTCATTGTTCAGTGCAACTGCTGCATCCGGGCCGCACGCATTGACACGCCGGGTCGGCGGGAACATGTAATCGCTACGTCGATTTAAGTTGGCGGGGCACACGAGAATTGCGAGCCCGCCGGTCTACAGCTCGCCAGGAGAGGACAAAATGGCTCTAAAGATCGCGATTTCGGGTTTCGGGCGCATTGGCCGCAACGTGCTTCGGGCTATCGCCGAAGGCAAGCGCTCGGACGTCGAGGTGGTCGCGATCAATGATCTCGCCACGCCCGAGGTCAACGCTCATCTCTTCAAGTACGACAGCGTACACGGCACCTACCCCGGCGAGGTCAAGATCGAAGGCGATTACATGGACATCGGCTTCGGCAAGCCGATTCGCGTCCTCGCCATCAAGGATCCCTCCCAGCTCCCCTGGAAAGAGCTGGGGGTCGACATTGTCATGGAGTGCACGGGTGTCTTCACCGATAAGGAGAAGGCCAAGGTGCACCTCGACGCCGGCGCGAAGCGAGTGCTGGTGTCGGCGCCGTCGAAGGGAGCCGATCTCACGGTCGTCTACGGCGTCAACCACGATAAGCTGACGGCGGACCACAAAGTCGTTTCGAACGCCTCCTGCACGACCAACTGCCTGGCGCCCGTCGCGAAGGTCCTGCACGAGCTTTGCGGGATCAAGTCGGGCTACATGACCACGATCCACGCCTACACGAACGACCAGAGGATTCTCGATCAGGCCCATAAGGATCTCCGCCGCGCTCGCGCCGCGGCCATGTCCATGATCCCAACCTCGACGGGTGCCGCAGCCGCGGTGGGGCTGGTGCTGCCAGAGCTCAAGGGCAAGCTCGACGGCACCGCGATTCGCGTTCCCGTCGCCAACGTGTCGGTTGTCGACCTGAAGGTGATCCCCGAGCGGGAGACCACGGTCGAGGAGATCAACAAGGCGATGGAGCGGGCGGCCTCGCAGGAGCTTAAAGGCATACTGGCCGTGAACAAGGCTCCTCTGGTTTCCATCGACTTCCTGCACTCGCCGGCGTCGTCGACGTTCGATGCCACGCAGACGCAGATCGTGGATGGCAAGCTCGTTCGTGTGCTCTCCTGGTACGATAACGAGTGGGGATTCTCGAACCGGATGATCGACACCGCTGTTGCGATGGGTAAGTTGCTTTAGCGAGGCCGTGGCTCGGAGCCGCCACTTTGTGGAATCGGCCACAGGCTAGGCTTGCCGGAGCCTTAGGCTCGGCGGGAATGTCGATTCGCCCCGCGACGCGTTTCTTGAGAGCGCGCGGCCTTGCAGGCTTGCGATACTGCTGGCATCAGCGCGAGAGTGTGGCTCGGTAATTGCCCCGAGGAGAAGTGAAGTCATGACTGAGAAGCTCGAGGACATTGCACAGGCCATGGTGACCCCTGGTAAGGGAATCCTGGCCGCGGATGAAAGCACCGGCACCATCAAGAAACGCTTCGACTCGATCGGCATCGAGAACACAGAAGAAAATCGCCGCGATTACCGTGAGATGCTGTTCCGGTCGACCGAGGCGATGCGGAACTACATCTCCGGCGTGATCCTGTACGACGAAACCATTCGCCAGAAAGCGAAGGATGGAACGCCGCTCATCGACCTCATCAAAACCGCCGGCTCCATTCCCGGCATCAAGGTCGACAAAGGCGCAAAGCCGCTGGCTGGCCCGACCTCGAAGGTCGAGAAAGTGACGGAAGGTCTCGACGGTCTCCGCGAGCGGCTGGCCGAGTACTACCAGCTGGGTGCCCGGTTTGCGAAATGGCGCGCCGTCATCACCATTGCTGACGGTTGCCCCACCTGGAACTGCATCAAAGCCAACGCCCATGCGCTCGCCCGCTACGCGGCTCTTTGCCAAGAGGCGAACATCGTGCCCATCGTCGAGCCGGAAGTGCTGATGGACGGCGAGTACTGCACCCACGACATCGACCGCTGCTACGAGGTCACCGAGTGGACGCTACGCACGGTCTTCCAGGAGCTTTATGACGCCAGCGTCAAGCTCGAGGGCATGGTGCTGAAGCCGAACATGGTGATCGCCGGGCAGAAATGCCCGAAGCAGGCGAGCCCGCAGGAGGTCGCTGAGCGCACAATCCAGTGCCTCAAGGCGAGCGTCCCGGCAGCCGTCCCCGGCATCGCCTTCCTCTCCGGCGGTCAGACGGACGAACAGGCGACGGAGCACCTGTCGCTGATGAACTCCATGGGCAATCTGCCCTGGAAGCTGACCTTCTCGTACGGCCGTGCGTTGCAGGCGGCTGCGCTCAAGGCTTGGGGTGGCCGTTCGGAGAACGTTGCCGCGGCCCAGCGTGCGTTCGCCCATCGGGCCAAGATGAACGGGCTTGCCTCACTCGGCAAATGGCAGCCCGCGCTTGAGAAGGCCGCCTGAGGCGCTGTTGGTCTGTGGGCGGCACACCGGCGCCACCCTTTGGCCGGATTTGCCGCCGATAGGGCTGCGGTGACTCAGGTATCGCTGGGAGCAGCCGATGGACGGACCGGAAGGGGGCGCTGAGCTCTTCCTGGTGGTGGAAGCTTGTGAAGCCGCCGCTGACCGTCTGTCGGCGGCTTTTGCTGCTGGCCCTATCCCGTCAGTTCTCATCATACCGCCCGCCGGCCAGGCGCTGAACGCTGCCACCGCAGGCCCGCTCATCCAACTTGTGCAGTCTCACGGAGCAGCGGCGCTGCTGCTGGATGACTTCGGCCTCGCGCAGCAGCTCGGCGCCGATGGCGTACACCTGAGTCACAGCAAGGACATCGAGTCCCGCTATCGCGACGCGCGCCAAACCATCGGCCGGACTGGGATCGTCGGGTTCGACTCTGGCCACTCCCGTCATGACGCCATGACGGTTGCCGAGGCAGGCGCCGATTACGTGGCCTTCGGCATCCCTGCTAGCGTGCAGAATCTCGACATAGCGCGAGAGCGCCGTCTCGACCTCATTGCCTGGTGGGCGGAAATCTTCGAGGTGCCCTGCGTGGCGCTCGATGTTGAAACGCCGGAGCTGGCGGCCGCACTTGCTGAGGCGGGGGCTGACTTCATTGGCGTGAAGATCGAGGCGGGAACGCCGCCAGCGCACGTTGCCCGGCGCATTGCGAGCTTCGCCGAGAGGATCCAACTCGCCGTGGCGCAGTAAGGGTTCGGAAGGCCAATGAGAGCCGCAAGTTTCACTTTGGCCTTGTCGCTGGCGCTGATGATTGGCGCAACGCAGGCCATGGCGGAGACCAGCTCCTGGTCCATGGAGTCCGAGCCCTACCTCTCGACAGAAACGGCCAAAGAGAAAAGGAAACCAAGATCGGCGAAGTCGAAGCCGATGGCACGGCCGCAGCCCAAGGGACCAAAGCCGCTCCAGAACGATCAGAGAGCTGATCCGCTCAGCAGGTTCACGCCGAACAAGCCGGAAAGTGAAGTGTCGCGCTATCTCGTCCCCGCCACGGGCGAGGATGCGGCCTACATCGCCTTCGAGCAGGGGCGATATCTGACCGCCCTGGACTTGGCTGAGCGCGCCGCCAAGAAGGGTGAGCCGCAGGCCCATACCCTGATTGGACGCATCTACGCCGAAGGGCTCGGTGTGCCGAAAGATGAGGTCGTTGCCGCACAATGGTACGCGAAGGGCGCCGAGCTTGGAGACATCGAGGCGGCATTCTCGCTCGGCCTGCTCCTCGCGGAAGGACGCGGCGTCAAGAAGGATCGCGAGGCAGCCGCGCGCATGTTCGAGATCGCCGCTGCGAAGGGCCATCCTTACGCAAACTACAACCTCGGCCTCATGTTCTTGGACGGCGATGGCAAGCCGGAAAATCCCGTCCGGGGTGCCCTGCACATCCGCTACGCTGCCGAGCAAGGCGTCGTTGCCGCCCAGTACGATCTGGCGGTCCTTTACCAGACCGGACATGGCGTCGAGCCCGATGCTTATCAGGCAGCCCTCTGGATGCGGAAGGCTGCGGAGCAAGGGCTTCTCGAAGCTGAGTACGACTACGCGCTGATGCTGCTTCGCGGCTTCGGCCTCAATTCGGAGATGCCGAAGGCGATGCATTATCTTCGCTCGGCAGCCGAGAAAGGCTTTCCAGGCGCCCAAAACCGTCTGGCCCATCTCCTGGCGAGTGACGAGCGAGGCGAGCCCAATCTGATCGAAGCGGCCAAGTGGCGCATCCTGGCCAAGGAAGGCGGGATAGAGGACGAAGCGCTCGACAAAATGGTGGCCAGTCTTCCGCCAGACGCCCGGATTGCTGCCGAGAAAGCCGCCTACGAGTGGCGCGAACGGGCCGCTGTTGGCATCCTACCGAACTGATGCCGCATCGTTCCGTTCGAGGAGCCGGCTAAACTTTGGCGGGCCTTACTCTTGTCATTGTCGGCGGGAGCCGCTAGTCGAGACGGCCACGCCCTGGAGTTCGACGGCGTCTGAGCCTATTTCACCTATCCCCTTACCGCACCGGAAAGCTGTGCAATGCCTGCCTCTGCCCTGATGAACGTGATGATCGCTGCTGCGCGAAAAGCTGCACGCAGCCTGGCTCGCGACTTCGGCGAGGTGGCGCAGCTCCAGGTCTCGATCAAGGGTCCGGCGAACTTCGTCTCCGCAGCCGATCACCGCGCCGAGGAGATCCTGTTCCGCGAGCTGTCGCGCGCACGCCCCGGCTACGGCTTCCTCATGGAGGAGCGCGGCGAGATCGTCGGCGCAGACAAGACGCACCGGTGGATCGTCGATCCGCTCGACGGCACCACAAATTTCCTCCATAGCATTCCGCTGTTCGCCATTTCGATCGCTCTCGAGCGGGAGGGACAGCTCGTTGCCGGGTTGATCTACAATCCGATCTTGGATGAGATGTATACGGCGGAGAAGGGGAAGGGTGCGTTTCTGAATGACCGGCGTATTCGGGTTGCGGCACGCCGGACGCTTTCCGACTGCGTCGTCGCGACGGGCATTCCGCACCGGGGCCGTTCGGGCCACGCCCAATTCTTGCGGGAGGCGGAGGCGATCATGCGCGAAGTGGCCGGCATCCGGCGCACCGGCTCGGCGGCGCTGGACCTGGCATGGACAGCGGCAGGCCGCTTCGATGGCTACTGGGAGCACAACCTGCAGCCATGGGATCTGGCAGCAGGTATTGTAATCGTGCGCGAGGCCGGCGGTTTGGTTACAGATGCGCAAGGGGGGAACCGCATCTTCGAGACCGGCAGCATCCTCGCTGGCAACCCCACGATCTCACGCGGGTTACTTTCCGTCCTTTCGGCAGTTCAGAAAGCTGCATAAAGACGAAGATGGCGTATCCCTGGCACGATGTTGCCGGTTTTGCTTGCCACGTGATTTCGGTAATGTCGCTGGCGCGTCCGTCATGAGGCTCGAATAATGGCCAGAAAGCGACAAGCTGAAATTACGATGAAGGCTGCCCCTCGTACGTTGAGCACACCGGGCAGCTTTCTCCTCAACATGATCTTCTTCCTGACGATCGTCGGGTTCATCGCTGCGATCGCCGCGCCGACCTTGATTAATGCATTCCTCTACAATCCGTTTCTCAACGGACTGATTGTCTTCGTTCTGTTCATCGGCATCCTGTACTCATTCCGGCAGGTCATTCGGCTCTACCCGGAGATCCGCTGGGTGAATGCCTTCCGGATCGCCGATCCCGGCCTCGCCATCTCTCACAAGCCGGTGCTGCTGGCGCCCATGGCGACCATGCTGCGCGATCGGACCGGCACGCTGTCTCTTTCGACCGTGTCGATGCGATCCATCATGGATTCCATCGGCTCACGCCTCGACGAGGCCCGCGACACCGGACGTTACCTGGTGGGGCTATTGGTTTTCCTCGGCCTGTTGGGAACCTTCTGGGGTTTGCTCGAGACGATCACCTCCGTCGGCGTCACGATCAGCAGCCTCGATACCCGGGCATCTGAGAGCGCCCTGATCTTCGAGGAGCTCAAGTCGGGCTTGGCCGCGCCGCTCCGGGGAATGGGAACGGCCTTTTCGTCATCCTTGCTCGGCCTTTCCGGATCCCTCGTGCTCGGCTTTCTAGAGCTGCAAGCGAGCAACGCTCAGAACCGCTTCTACAATGAGCTTGAGGAATGGCTTTCCGGGATCACCGAGCTGACGCCCGGCTCGGGATCGACAGACCAACTGACCCGCCAGCTCTACTCGGCCGTTTTCGAAATGCAGCGCTCGATCACGGAGCTGGCTGATCGTCTGAATGCGGCGCTGCCGCTGGAGCCGAACAGCAGCAGCCATGATGCTGTGCGAGAGCTGGCTCAGGGCGTCAACGAGCTGGTGGCGCAAATGCGGGCCGAGCAGAACGTCGTCCGTCAGTGGGTGGACGAGCAGGCGGCGCAGCAGAACCAGGTGACGGGGATGCTGCGTGAGCTCGCCGCCAGCTTCAAGCGACGCGGAGCGTAACGATGGCACGCGGGAGGGGCCGGCACGGCGGGCAGTACGGTGAGTTCTGGCCGGGCTACGTCGACGTGCTGTCGACGCTGCTCCTGGTCTTCACCTTCCTGCTCTCGATCTTCATGCTGGCGCAGTACTTCGTCAGCCAGGAGTCGAGCGGAAAGGATGCCGCCCTACGCCGGCTCACGCGCCAGATCGCGGAGCTGACAAACCTGCTGTCTCTCGAGAAGGGCAAGGCCAAGAACATTGAGGACGAGCTTGCCGCGCTGCAGGCAACGCTAGCGACGTTGCGGGAGGAAAACGAGCGCCTGACCGGTCTCGTCGCTGAAAAGGAAGAGGCGGTTCGAGGCAGCCAGGCCCGTATCAGTGCCTTGACCTCTGACCTCGACGAGCAGACGAAGATCTCCAACGAGGCTCTGGCCAAAGTCGATCTGCTCAACCAGCAACTGCTCGCGCTCAGAAAGCAGATCGCGGCGCTGAACGAAGCCCTCGAAGCCTCCGAACGTAAGGATCAAGAATCGCAGGAGCGCATTAGGGATCTTGGACAGCGGCTCAACGCAGCGTTAGCCCGTCAGGTGCAGGAGTTGCAGCGCTATCGCTCCGATTTCTTCGGCCGCCTCCGTGAGCTGTTGAAGGACCGCAAAGACATTCGCGTCGTTGGCGACCGGTTCGTCTTCCAGGCGGAGGTGCTCTTCCCGTCAGGCCAGGCCGAGCTGACGCCCGAGGGCCTTGCCGCCATCGACCAGCTTGCGACCGCCATCCTCGAGCTGGAGCGGACGATCCCGCCGGAGATCGACTGGGTGCTGCAGGTCGATGGCCACACGGACAGGCGGCCCATCAGCAGCTTCCAGTTCCCATCCAACTGGGAGCTGTCGACGGCGCGCGCGATTTCGGTGGTCCGCTATCTGATCTCGCGCGGCGTCCCGCCGAACCGGCTTGTCGCCGCGGGCTACGGCGAGTTTCAGCCGCTCGAAGAAGGCGACAGCGAAGAGGCCTTCCGTCGCAATCGCCGCATCGAGCTGAAGCTGACTAATCGCTGAAACGGGCGGGTCAGCGCCTCATCACCGTCTGCGCGCAGCTCGGATGAGCGCCCACGATTTACTGCGCCGCCTCGCCGGCGAATTGCAGATCGGCAAGGCGGGCGTAGAGGCCACCCTGGCGGATCAACCCCGCGTGCGAGCCTTCCTCGATGATGCGCCCGCCGTCGAACACGAGGATCCGGTCAGCCTTCTGAATGGTCGCGAGGCGATGTGCGATCACGAGCGTCGTGCGGCCGCGCATCACCTCCTCGAGAGCCTTTTGCACGGCCACCTCGCTTTCTGCATCGAGCGCGCTCGTTGCCTCGTCGAGCAACAGGATCGGCGCGTTGCGGAGAATGGCGCGGGCGATGGCTATGCGCTGCCGCTGGCCACCCGATAGCGAGACGCCTCGCTCACCGAGCTGGGTGTCGTAGCCCTGCGGCAAGGCGGTGATGAACTCGTGAGCCTGCGCCAAGCGGGCGGCCCGCTCCACCTCCTCGCGGCTCGCATGCGGGCTGCCGTAGCGAATGTTCTCGGCCACGGTATCTGCAAAGAGCGCAACCTCCTGAGGCACGAGCGCCATGCGCTTGCGAAGCTGCACAAGGTCGGCCTGCCCGATCGGCACGCCATCGACGCGAATTTCACCCGCCTCGGGATCATAGAAGCGGAGCAACAAATTGAAGACGGTGCTCTTCCCAGCTCCGGACGGACCAACGATGGCCACGGTCTCGCCGGATGCTACATCGAAGGAAACATCGGTGAGAGCGGATTCATCTCGCGATGGATAGCGGAAGCTAACATGCCGGAATGAAATTTCGCCTCGGGCAGGCTCCGGCAACGGCACCGGCCGATCGGGCGTACGGATCTGGGGCTTTACCGCGAGAAGCTCCGCAATCCGTTCGGCAGCTCCGGCCGCCTGACTGACCTCACCCCAGACCTCCGAAAGCTGGGCCAGCGCAGCGGCCGCGAAGACCGCGTAAAGCACGAACTGGCTGAGGCGGCCGCCCGTGATCTCGCCGCGCACGACGGCGTCCGCGCCATACCAGAGCACGCCCACGATGCTGGCGAAGACGAGGAATATCGTCATCGCCGTAAGTCCCGCCCTGGCCTGAAGGCCCGATCGGGCCGCATCGAAGGCCCTCTCCACCGCCTTGGCAAACCGGTCGGACACGAAACGCTCATTCGTGAAGGCCTGCATCGTCCGCACCGCGGTCAGGTTCTCGACCGCGAGAGCGGATGCCTCCGCCAATGTGTCCTGGGCTCGCCGCGAGCGGCGGCGCACGAGCCGTCCGTAGGCGATGAGCGGCAGCACGATCACAGGAATAGCGATGAGCACCAGGAAGGAAAGCCCGGGGCTCGTCACGATCATCATCGCGAGCGCGCCGACCAGCATGATCGCGCTGCGCAGGGCCTGGCTGATCGCGGTCCCTGCCGCTGCCTTGATCTGCGTGGTGTCGGCGGTGAGCCGGCTCGCCACCTCACCTGAGTGAGTCGTCTCGTAGAAGTCTGGCCCCAGCTGCGACAGGTGCCGGAACACGTCGGCGCGCAAATCCGCCACCACGCGTTCGCCGATCCAGTTCACAAAATAAAAACGGGCCGCACTGGCGACGGCCAGCACCAGCCCAATGAGCATGAGCATCGAGAAGTAGCGGTTGATGAACGCCGCGTCGGAGCCGGAAAACCCGAAGTCAATGACCCGCCGCACCGCAAGCGGCAATGTCAGCATGGCCAGCGCCGCGATGAGCAGCGCCACGCCAGCCAGAACAAGCATGCCTGGGTGCTTCAACACATAGGGCTTGAGCCCCAGAAGAGGACGCAGGGAGCGGCGGGGTACCTCCGGCTTCGCTCCGGTCAACAAGGTCCGGTCCTTGCCCGCGCCGTTCAGCCCTCTCACCGCATTTCCTACCTGACTGGATGATCCCGGTTCTGTCTTACGTCAGAAAGCGCTGCCTTGGCGGCCTGTCCCGATGCCGCATCGGCCAGCATCTCTTGTGCCTTGCAGAGCTTTCAACTATGTAGGCCCAACGCATCCCTGAAATGAACGTAATCTGTCCGCTCAAGTGAGCGAGCGGGCCGTGTGTTGCCGAGAGCTGCCAAGATGAAAAAGGACATCCATCCCGACTATCACCCGATCAAGGTCGTGATGACCGACGGGACTGAGTTCATCACGTATTCGACCTATGGCAAAGCGGGCGACACGCTAACGCTCGACATCGATCCCAAGACGCACCCGGCTTGGACGGGCGGCGATCAGAAGCTCGTCGACCGGGGCGGCCGTTTGTCCCGCTTCAAGAAGAAGTTCGAAGGCCTGTTCTAATCGGGAATAAGCCGCTTAAATCGGTTTGGATTGCAACCGGGCCGCCCGCCCGGTTGCATCATTCTGTGCATGGCTGCTAGAGGTCAGCGAATGGCGGCGTTGAAGGCAGCCTGTATCGCAGCAATTTGAGCGGCAACGGGATTCTTGCTCGCCGGCCGACTTGCTTCGTTCCCCAATGCGGCTTCGAGCGATCTGTCGATCCGCAGGATACGGTCGCTTAGCTCGAAGCTTTCTTTGATAAGAGCCTGTAACTGCTGCGGTAGCTCGTCAAAATTTGGGATGTGGCTGGGCCGGCCGGTCGTGTGCAGCTTGAGACGCGCGCGCTTGCGCCGGGCTTCCTCCTCGGTGATGTCGCCGTCGCGCAGCGAGCGACGGATCAGGAGCCAGGATGCTAGATCGAGAAGCCGCGCCGTAAGCCGCATGCTCTCCGTGGAATAAGTGAGCGCGACGTGCGGTTTCAGCTGCTTCGCCTCCTGGCGGCCAGGGCCATCAAGGTAGGCTGCGGTGCGCTCGACGAGTGCCATGCCCTGCGCGTAAATTGCATCAAACTGCTCTGACGCGGCGAAGTGCTCACCGAAGGAGACGGTGACGCCAGAAACTTCGGAGCAACGCGAGGTGCTACCCATGATCTACTCACGCCACAAGTGTACCAACGACAAGACGGAACATTCTTTTGCGTGAACGTCAATCATTTCTGCCTCATTGGGCACAATTCTGGGCAGCAACCCGGTTACCCTCTGGAAAAATGAGCCGCCCGAAGGCGGCTCCAGAGTGACAGGGAGGCGTCAAACAGAGTGGGTGAGCCACTCGGCATCCAGAAAACTGGATAAGCTGCACTCTAAGCGAACGATCCTAACGGAAGGTAAATCCGTGGCTCAAAGCGGCACAGAATTGCGGTATCCGCCCCATAAAGCTGCCGAGCCCGTAAGCTCTACCGCTTAAACAATGCCGACGCCGCCTTCTCGTGCGCCCGCTTCGCCTCGATTTCTTTTTCGACACGCCGAATTTCCTCGCGCAGCGCGGCCAGGCGCTCTTCCAGGTCGCTTACCGACAACTCGTGCAGCGGCTCCCCGACCGTAATGATACTGTGAGCTTTCGGTCGAACTTCATCCCAGTCCATGGCCAACTCCCGCTGTGGCGCCGCGATGCTCGCAACTTACGGCTCAGACCTCCTCCCGAGCCTGCCCCAAGAATGGTCGCCTGGAGCCTCTAGGGCAAGGGCGCCCTCTTTCCCGGAAAAGTTGCGAAGTTTGCCAGCTCCGGCCTACCAAACCAACGCTGGCAGCGCCGCCACCGGATGGCGATCGCACTCCTTGAAGAGCTGCTCGATGGCAGCGGCATCGAGGTCGCCCGTGACGTGGATCGCGCTGGCGATGAACACCGAATCGATGCCGGCGTTAGCGGCGCCGCGGATGTCGGTCTTCACGCCATCGCCAATGGCCAGGATGCGCTCACGGGCCACCGGGCCACCCCTCAAGTCTTCAAGGCGCTCGAAGGCAAGGTCATAGATCGGCCGGTATGGTTTTCCTGCGTAGATCACGCTGCCGCCGAGGCGCTCGTATTCGGCCGCCAGCGATCCCGCGCAGTAGACAATTCGCGAGCCTCGCTCGACCACGAGATCCGGATTGGCGCAGATCATCGGCACGCCCCTCCGGGCCAACGGCTCGAGAAGGCCCGTATAATCGGCCGGGGTCTCGACCTCGTCGTTGTAGAGCCCGGAGCAGACCAGCAGCTCAGCCTCCTCCGCCGAGGTGAAGCGCAGGTCGAGGCCTTCGAACAGAGGCTTGTCCCGCTCCGGCCCGAGGTGAAACAGGCGCTGATCGCGCCTTTCGCTGACCAGCTGCCGGGTGAGATCACCGGAGGTGAGGATGCTGTCGTAGGCATCCGGCGGAACGCCGAACCTGTCGAGCTGGGCCTGCACAGCCGGAGCGGGCCGGGGTGCGTTTGACAGCAACAGCACAGTGCCGCCCCCTTCCCGGAAACGCCGGCAAGCCTCGACGGCACCGGGAAAGGCGGCCGCGCCGTTGTGCATGACGCCCCAGACGTCGCAGATCCAGGCATCGTACCGGGGAGCGAGTGGGGCGATGGAGGAAAGAAGCTTGGTGGCGGGGGCAGACATGCCGCCCCCAATACCCCGCCGAGACAGGCAGGATCAAGCTGCGGCGCTTTGTGCCGGCCGTAGGGCCTCGGCCCGAATCGGGCGCGGCACACCGAACAAAGGCCCTTGCCCCAGCGGCACGCCGGCAGCCAGCAAGCTGTCCAACTGCTCTTCGCTCTCGAGACCGCAAACAACGAGCGTGAGACCCGCCGCAGAGAGACGCTGGCATAGGTCCGCCGCCGACAGGACGCCACCGACGCTTGCAAGGCCGTCGAGCACCGCCTTCGCGGAGACGCGCACGAACGCGAAGCCGGCGGCTCGCGTCTCTTCGAGGTCGAGGTCCAGAGTGGTCAGATCCTGGATTGCGAACCGGATGCCGCTGTTCGCGAGCTGACGCAGCGTCTCCCACTGCGGCACCGTCACGCTGCGAAGCTCGGCCTCGCTGATCGAGAAAATGAGCCGCTCACGCAACTTCGGGGACTGGCGGCAAGCCTCGCCGAACTCTTCCAGAAAACGCTCACTAGTGAGCGAATCCGTGGAGATGGCCGAGAACAGGCATCCGCCGCTGCCGCGCTCATCCATATGGCGGGCCACGATGGCGGCGCGCGCCATGCGGGTCGCATCCACCAGCGGCAACAGGCCAGCGCGCCGGGCTAGCGGAACGTACTCCTCTGCTCCAACTCTCTTGTCCTCGCTGATCCGCAGCCGCAAAGAGACATCGAAGTGCCGGGCCTTACGATCGGCGAGACCGACGACAGGCTCCAAGTAAACATCCAGCTTATGGCTGGCGATCGCGTCTGCCATCGCCGCCACGTCGTCGTGCTCCCGGCCAAGCGGCGGTGGCTGAGGCCCTGTTGCGTTAGGATCGGCCTTGTATGGCGGCAGAACGCCTTTCTCGATCGCCGAGCTTCGATCCTTCGGCCGGCGCATTTCTTCGGCAGCGGCTCTGAGCGCCTCGACGGATGCCGAGATTGCCTCGTCATCAGCCACCGCCGGGACGTCGTCCTCGGCTTCGTCCGGTGCCGGAGCAGGCGCCTCGGCTTTCGGGCTTGATTGGGCCAAACCATCAGCAGAACGGCCCTTCCGAGGCGAGGCGATCTCCTCGGTGTAGATACGGATCATGTCGCTGATGGTTTCCACGTCCGCCGCGACGGGATCGCCCAAATCCTCGTCCCGCTCAGAAGGCTCGGAGCTCGCAGGAAGCGGCTTCTTGACCGGCTTGGCAGAAGCCTCGGGCTCACGCGGGGTTTTCGCGCCGGCCGAGGAGTCCGGGCCAGGGCACGGAGACTCTGGTTGCGGAGGAGTTGTACGCGCGGTCGCGGGTCGCGATGGCCCGTCAGTAGCGACGTCCGTTGGCCGCACCGACCAGAAGCTGGACAACGACTCGGTCGACTGTTCGGAGGGACCAGGTGGAACTGGCGGCTTCTTCTCGTTGATGCGAGCGGCCGGTGGTGCGGGAGGCGGAACACCCTGCGCCGGAGCCTGCTGCCGGGGAGCTGGGAACGCAGGCGGCGTCACATTGGCCGGCCCGAACTGGGGAGCCGGGCGTATCGAGGCGAGGATTTCGTCCGGCCGAGGATGCGTTGCCGGCCGCCTCTCAGCGCCGCGAGCAAGTCGCCTGATCTCGGCTTCGAGCCGTTCGATCTCGTACGTCAATCGCCGGATTGTCTGAGAACGGCGGAAAAGCAGGTGAATGCAAAGGAGAGCCGCATAGAGAGCGAGCGCGGCTACCAATGCATCGCGGATGCTCAAAGCGGCCTGCTTATGAAGGCCGAGCCCGACAGCAGCTACGACAAGCGTGATCGCCGTTAAAACGAACACCTCGCCCGCAGATCGCCGGCGCATGCGGCTGCGGTCCGAGCTAACCTCTGCCTTCATTGCCCCGCCCCCGAAGTGATTCTCTTTGCGACTCAATCGCGGCGAAGCATTCCGCCGCTCAATATGGCAAGGCAATCAAGCCGCTCGAACTGCTCACAGCTTTTCCATCGGTTGTCGCGTTGTGGCGGGTGGCAGTGGCCCAAATGCATCGCGGCGGGGAGCATGCCCCGGCCGCGGATCCAAGTTTCAGATTTTTCCGGCTGATCCGTGGTGCGCCTAAGCCACAGCCTTGATCACCGTCGCGATCTTGTCCCGGATCTGGGCGAAATCACTCTCGGTCGCGATCAGCGGCGGCGCCACGCAGATCGTGTCCATGGTCACGCGCACATAGAGATCGTGCTCGTGATACATCTTCTCGATCGCGTTGTAGCCGCGCAGACCAGGCTTGCCGGGGATCGGATCGAGATCAATGCCGCAGATGAGCCCGATCGGGCGGATATCGACCACGTTCGGCAGGCCCTTGAGGCTCATCATGGCATCGGCAAAGGCCTTCTCATTGGCCCGCGCTTTCTCGAACAGCCCCTCGTCCTTGTAGATGTTGAGCGTCGCCAGACCGGCTGCAGCCGCCAACGGGTGGCCCGAGTAGGTGTAGCCGTGGAACAGCTCGATCATGTGCTCGGGCCCTTGCATGTGGGTCTCGTAGATGTGCTTGCGCACCAGAACGCCCGACATCGGTACCGCACCGTTGGTCACGCCCTTGGCGAACGTGATCATGTCGGGAACGACGCCATACCGCTCGGCCGCGAACGCATAGCCGAGGCGACCGAAGCCGGTGATCACCTCGTCGAAGATCAGCAGGATGCCATGCTTCTCGGTGATCTCGCGGAGGCGCTGCAGGTACCCCTTTGGTGGCGGTAGGCAGCCCGTCGAACCGGCCACCGGCTCGACGATCACGGCAGCGATGGTCGATGCATCGTGCAAACCGATCAGCCGCTCCAGCTCGTCCGCCGTCTCGGCGCCCCAATCCGGCTCACCGACAGAAAACGCCTGCTTAGCCCGGTTGTAGGTCGTCGGAAGATGGTCAACGCCCGTCAGCATGTTGCCGAACATCTTCCGGTTGGCGACCATGCCGCCCACGGAGATGCCGCCAAAACCGACGCCGTGATAGCCGCGCTCGCGCCCAATGAATCGGGTCCGGCTCCCCTCGCCGCGCGCACGATGGTAAGCGAGTGCAACCTTAAGCGCCGTATCGACTGCCTCCGAGCCGGAGTTCGCGAACAACGTATATTCGAGGTCGCCCGGCGCCATCAGGGCGAGACGGGATGAGAGCTCGAACACCTGCGGATGGGCGTATTGGAACGGCGGCGCATAGTCGAGGCGCGCTGCTGCCTCCTGGATCGCCTTCACGATCGGCTCGCGGCCGTGGCCAGCATTTACGCAGAACAGGCCGGAAGAGCCGTCGATCACCTTACGGCCATCCGGCGTGAAGAAGTACATATCCTTGGCGCCGGAGAAGAGGCGAGGTCTCTTCTTGAACGAGCGGTTTGGCGTAAATGGCAGCCAATAGGACTCAAGCTCGTTGGGTTTCATATCGAACGGCGCCATCGCAATCCTCCAATCGTGTCTCAGGGCGTCAGTAGCCACTCGGGGGGTACAGTTGTCAAATTCGCAGACGCCCGCCCGAGTAGGAGTAGAGGCCTGATCGGCATAGCCTATCAAGCCCTTTTCTCCCAAGTTGTAGGCCCTTGATTTCGCTGCCCTCGCCCGGCAGAGTTTTCGAAATACTGAACATTCGAAACACGGGGCAGCTCAATGACAGTCGATGTCGGCGGTCGTCTGCGCTACGTTCGCGAACGCTATAACCTCTCTCAGCGTGAGTTGGCCAAACGGTCTGGTGTTCCAAACTCGACGATCTCGCTGATCGAAGCGAACAAGGTAAACCCGTCCATCGGGGCGCTGAAACGTATCCTCGACGGTGTCCCGATTGGGCTCGCCGAATTCTTCGCCATCGAGCCGGACAAGCCGCGCAAAATCTTCTACGCGGCCGAGGAGCTGACCGAGATCGGAAAGGGCGGCATCTCCTACCGGCAGGTGGGCGAGAACCTGGTCGGGCGGGCGTTGCAGATCTTGAAAGAGCGCTACGAACCTGGGGCCGACACCGGCCGTGTGCCTCTCGTCCACGAGGGCGAGGAAGGAGGCATCATTATCAGCGGCCGGCTGGAGGTGACGGTCGATTCCGAGCGGCGGATTCTAGGGCCGGGCGACGCCTATTACTTCGAAAGCCGCCGTCCCCATCGTTTCCGCTGCATCGGGCCGACTCCCTGCGAGGTCGTCAGCGCCTGCACGCCGCCGTCGTTTTGAGGCGACGTTAAACCGTTCCCCAGCGCCGCTTCCGAAGCTAACATCAACTCAGCTGTGTACGGCCCTAATTGCGCCGCCCTTCAGTCCCGGCCGCACCCGAATCCTGGCGCCATTTAGGAGTCGTTTAGTCGAATCGGCGTTGAGTGGCGCCGTGCGGGCAGGGGAGGCCCGACGGTGCTAGGAGGTAGGCGCTCATGTTGACGAGTGTGCTTGAGGGTAGCGTAAGCGTTGGTCCCTATCCTGAGCTGGCGGGGAAGCGTGTTCTCGTAACGGGGCTGGAGCTTCAAGCAGGCGTGGATGTGGCCCGCGCCTTCGCAGAACAAGGATGCCGGATCGTATTGCATACGACCGCCAGCGGGGCAGAAGCCGATGCCGTGCTGGAGATGTTGGCCCAAACGGCTTCCGAGCTGCAGGTTTACTCCGATCCTCTCACTGACATTGAATCTGCCACGCGGTTCGCGCAGACGGCCGCCAAGACGTTCTCTGGTGTCGATGCCGTCGTCAATCTGATCCACCTCGATCTCAAGGCCCTCACGGCCGAGGCCCTGGATGGGGACTTCGAGGCCGCCATCGCCCGCCGCCTCCAGACCGCACGCGTGATCACGCGCATTGCCGCCAATCGCATGCGGCTGACGTGGTGCGAAGGCTCGATTTTCAACGTGCTCGTCAGCACGCCGCCCCAAACCAAGGCGGAAACAATCCTCCTGTCCATGGCCCGCGCCATGCTCGCGAGCATGACCCGCAGCGAAGCCAGTGAATGGGCCGATCAGGCCATCCGTATCAACGCGGTTGCTCCGGTCCTCGATTCGGCCGAAGCCGGCGCTTGTCTCGTCTCTGAGCCGCAGGTGGCCGCGCTGGCCATGTTCCTCACGAGCTCTCAAGGACGCGATCTGTCAGGGCTTGTCTTCGACCTGGGCCTGGTCGAGCACGCCTGATGGCGCGTTTCCAGGCTCACGGGTAAGTGCCGCCCCCGGGCCCTGGCCCGGCGTCCGGCTCATCGCGAGAAATAGCGGTGGCACGGAAGCGGCTGCAATCCCATATGAGGTCAAACGCTGTCGTGCGCGCTCCATCGCGAAGTCGCAGCGGGAACCTCGCCGCGTTCTGCGGTTTGGCAGGGCATGAGAATGGCGCTGTGCGTTGGCCGGAGAAGTCCGCGCCATCTTGAGGACTTGGTAAGGCCGGCTGCTCAAGCTGAGCCTTTCTCCGCGCGAACACTCGGCCGATCCTAGGTTTTGACACCGGACCAGAGTATGCTGGGTGCTTCGCGCGTGTGATTGGGCCAGCCGAAGCGGTTCAATCTTTCGCATTAGCGTTCTTTCGCATTAGCGTTTCCAGCGGAGCGTTGGAAAGGAATGGCCGGAAGCGAGCTGCTCCTGACATTGCTGGGAGGCGTCGCGCTCCTCCTCTGGGGCGTGCGGATGGTCCGCACGGGCCTGACGCGTGCCTTCGGCACGCCGCTCCGCACTGCACTCACCCGGGCGTCGAAAAGCAGGCTCGCGGCATTCGCAGCAGGCGTGGGCGTCGCTGGCATCATGCAAAGCTCCACGGCCACGGCCCTTCTTCTCGCTTCCTTCGCCGGTCGCAATCTGGTCACGCTGCCCGTTGCGCTGGCGGTCATGCTCGGCGCCGATGTGGGCACGACGCTCGTGGCGCAGATATTCGCGTTTGATATCAAGTGGCTGTGGAGCGCCGCCGCGATAACCGGTGTGGTGCTGTTCAGCGTCTCTGAGGACGACCGCACCAAGAACGTGGGGCGCATTTTCATCGGGCTCGGGCTGATGCTGCTCTCGCTGACCGAGCTCGGCACGGTCTCGGCCGCCATGCGTGCGAGCCCGACGATCACGGCCATGATGACGGCGCTCGGCAACGAGCCGGTGATTGCGGTGCTCGTGGCCGCCATCATCACCTGGATCGCTCATTCGAGCCTCGCCATCGTGCTGTTTGTGCTGTCGCTGGCAGCCGGCGGCGCCATTGGCCCCGTGTTGGCGCTCACGCTCGTGCTCGGCGCCAACCTTGGTGGTGCGGTGGCACCCTTCACGGCGTTGACCGGTTCCCCTGTCACAGCGCGCCGGGTTCCACTCGGGAATCTGCTGGCACGCGGTGCGGTTGGCCTCGCCATCTTGCCATTTCTGGATTGGGCGGTGGTTCTGATGCAGCACCTCAGCGCCGATCCCGGCCGACTGGTGCTGAACTTTCACACGGCGTTCAACCTTGTGGTCGCGCTGATCTTCCTGCCACTGCTATCCCCGCTCGGGAAGCTGGTGACGTGGCTCCTTCCCACGCCCGCCGGTGCGCCGGACAGGTCTGTGCCCCGGCATCTCGACAGCAGCGTGCTCGATACGCCTTCGGAGGCGCTGGGGTGTGCGATGCGCGAAACGCTGCGCCTCGGGGATATCGTCCTCGACATGCTGCGCAAGTCGCTGCCTGCCATCGAGGGCAACGACCTGAGGCTGGTCAAGGAGGTCGAGAAGGCCGACGACGATGTCGACGCCCTCCACGAGGCGATCAAGCTGTACCTGATCCGGACGTCGAAGAACGAGCTGGATGATGACGAGTCACGGCGCTACTACGAGATCCTGACGTTCACGACGAACCTCGAGCACGTCGGCGACATCATCGACAAGAACCTGATGGAGCTCGCGACCAAGAAGATCAAGAAGGGCTACTCCTTCTCTCCTGAGGGCCTTTCTGAGCTGAAGCGGCTCCATGCCCGTGTGGTCGACAACATGCGGCTGGCGCTCAACGTCTTCGCGACACGGGACGTGGACCTGGCGCGCCGGTTGCTGATGGAAAAAATCAACCTCCGGAGCAAGGAGTTCGAGGCCGCCGAGCGGCACTTTGCGCGGCTGAAGGAAGGGCGCCCGGAGTCCATCGAGACGAGCGCCATTCACCTCGACGTCATTCGCGACCTCAAGCGGATCAACTCGCATTTGACGGCTGTCGCCTATCCGATCCTGGAGGCCGCGGGCCAGCTGCGGGAGAGCCGGCTTCTCGAAAAGCAGCGGGAAGAAGCCCGCGAGCGGGCCGAGGCTCCCGACGCGTCTCTCGCGCCGAGTCCCCAGCGGCCTGCATGAGAGGGCGTCAGCGCAGCCGCAGCAGAACGATGCCCACGAGCACGACACAGCCAGCGACGATCCGCAGGGCGTAGACCGGCTCGCGCAAGAAAACGATGCCGATGAGCGTCGCGAAGAGCACGCTCGTTTCGCGAAGCGCAGCCACGAGCGCGATGGGCGCCACCGTCATCGCCCAGATCGCGATCGCATAGGCAGACGTCAACAACACTCCGCCTGTCAGGGCCATGTACCACGAGGATTTCGCACCCTGGACCATCGCTGCCGGCACGCGGATGAGGCCGTAGGCGGCCATCACGATCCCGTTGAGCAGGAACAGCCAGACGATGTACGGGGCAGGGGATGGACCGATGCGGGCGCCCAGCCCATCTACAAGGGTGTAGCTCGTAATCGTAATCGAAGTGAGTAGGGCGAACGCCACCGACCGGCCGTGGAACGCGTCAAGGCTCCGGTCGCGCGGGCGAATCGAGAGCGCCATGATGCCGCCCGCAAGAAGGATGACGCCAAGCCACCCGAGCGTGCCCAGCGGCTCTCCGACCAAGAACGTCGAGCCGACAGCGGTCAGCAGCGGCGCCGTCCCGCGGGCAATCGGGTAGACATGCGAGAGGTCGCCGAAGCGGTAGGCCTCGGCCAGAGAGAGAAAATACGCAAGGTGCAGAAGCACCGACGCGATCAGGAAGGGCCAGGCGGCGAGCTCCGGCAGCTGGGCGACGAAGACAAACGGCAGCACGACGATGCCGCAGCAGGCGTTGATCAGGCTGACCGTCGTCACCGGATCGAGCTTCAGCTTGAGCAGCGCGTTCCATCCGGCGTGGCAGGCAGCCGCGGCCAGAACCGCAAAGAAGACGAAGGGGTCCATACTCCAGCTCCGGCCGAGGACTCTTGAGGTGCGGCGCGAGTGGGGGGCGGCGCACTCGTAGCCGAATTGCCAGGGAGTTGTCATCCCTTTGCGTGCTGGAGGGCGGCTCGGGCGGGCTCGCAGCGCCGAAGGTGGCTCACGGCGCAGCCCGTCGCGACATGACGGCGGAGGGGACTAGCCCCTGCGGCGAGTTTCTGCTATGAGCCGGCCATCTCGAACGATGACGTGATCCGCGGTAGCTCAGTGGTAGAGCGACCGGCTGTTAACCGGTTGGTCGTAGGTTCGAATCCTACCCGCGGAGCCATCCCTCTCCCGTGACATCAAGAACTCGATAGTGAGCCGAAGCTCTGCGCGAAGCTTACGCGGTGATTTGGCCTTCCAACCGGTCTCACTCACATGGCCGCGCGCCGCGTCCGACACCCGAGCATGATTGGCCCAGACATCCGCGCCTGAATTCTCCCTACAGCGTTGATCCGTGTTACGCCAGCAGTTGTGCAGCTCTGGCGGCGCGCCCTATCTCGTCCCGAACAAGTCCGAGACGACTTCCCACTCCTTGTTCTTGTGCAGGCTGAAGAATTGTGGTGTGAGCAATCCGCAGAAATTGTGAATACGGAGTTCTTAATTTCTCTGCACCCAGCTGCACCGTTCCGCCCCTGACAAGCCATTTGAAAATTTACAGATGAAGAGGCGCGCTCGTCGCGCCGCAATGCAAGGATCGATGCGCCGGAAGGGCCTCGCCAGGGCAGCCTTGGCGGTGGAGCTTTTCCTTGTCAGCAATTATGCAGGCTTCGTATCATACGACAAGTGAGAGGAAGGAATCGCTTCCCTTCGCAAGAACGTCAGATTCGCATTGAGGGAGGAAACAGGATGGAGAACGCCCGAAACCCACTGATCCGTGTCTCGCTTGCGCTTGCCGCGCTCGCCCTCACCGGTCTTCCGGCGATTGCTCAGACGACGCTCAAGTGGGCGCACGTCTACGAAGTCAACGAACCCTATCACACCGAGGCGCTGTGGGCCGCCGAAGAGATCAAGAAGCGCACCAACGGCAAGTACGAAATCCAGGTCTTCCCGGCCTCACAGCTCGGCAACGAAAACCAGATCAATGAAGGGCTCGGCCTCGGCACTGTCGACATCATCTACACCAGCGTAGCGTTCGCGGGCTCCATCCATAAGCCGATTTCGATATCGAACACGCCATTTATTCTCCGCGACTTCGATCACTGGAAAGCGTATCGCGACTCCGAGCTCTTCCGCGAGGTGGCCAAGGGCTACGAGGACAAGACCGGGCACAAGGTCGTTTCGATCACCTACTACGGCCAGCGCATGCTGACGGCCAACCGCGAGATCAAGAAGCCCGAGGACATGAAAGGCATGAAGCTCCGGGTGCCGCCGGCGCCACTGTACCTCATGTTCCCCAAGGCCGTCGGGGCCAACGCGACGCCGATCGCCTTCGCGGAGGTCTATCTTGCGCTGCAGCAGGGCACCATCGATGGCCAGGAGAACCCGCTGCCGACGATCATGGCCAAGAAGTTCTACGAGGTGCAGAGCCACATCATGCTGACTGCCCACATCACAGACTCTCTCCTGACGATCGTCGGCGGCCACGTCTGGTCGCAGCTGACTGACGACGAAAAGCAGATCTTCAACGAGGTGCTGATGGAGGCGGCCAGCAAGGCGACTGAAGCCATCCGAGCCTCTGAGCAGAAGCTAGTGGACGAGTTCCGCAAATTGGGCAAGACGGTCGTCGAGGTGGATCGGGAAGCATTTATTGCAGCAGCGAAGCCCCTTCATAACGACCCAGATGCCGGAGCCGGCTGGACGAAAGAGCAGTACGAAGCGTTCCTAGCGCTGAAGTAACGAGCATGTGGGCTGGCGGGCGGCAGCATTGTCGCCTGCTCCTAAAGCTTTGTGCTTAGCCGCAGGGAGGACGTCTCGTGCAGCAACAGGAAGGGCTTCCCGAGGAACACTTGATCCGTGTCGAGGACGAGGAAGTCCGGATTGAACATTACCCGGACGATTGGCTGGCCTTCGGAATATTCTGGCTGCTGGCTTTCATCGTCTTCTTGCAGTTCTTCACCCGCTACGTCCTGAACGACAGCTTCGCCTGGACCGAGGAAATCGCGCGCTACCTGCTCATGGTGCTGACGTTCCTCGGCTCGGCCATCGTGGTCCGCAAAGGCGCTCACATCGCAGTCGAGGTCTTCTTTCATTTCCTCCCACCGCGCGGCGCGCGGATTCTCCTGGCGATCGTGGAAGTGATCCAGGCCGCCTTCATCGGGCTGCTCTTCTACTTCTCCATCACGGTCACCCAGCGCATGCATCTCCAGCGCATGACCGTCATCGATCAGCCAATGAGCCTTGTTTACGCTCCCATTGCCTTCGCCTGTCTCCTGATGCTGCTGCGTGCTTTGCAGCGGCTCTGGCGCAATGCCAAGGACGACTGGCAGACGGCTTACGCTTCTCTCGGCAGCACCACCAACATCGACTAGGGGCGACGCGTCATGGGGCTGCTGCTGATTTCTTTTCTCGTGCTGCTCATGCTCGGCGTGCCGATCTTCATTGCGCTCGCCGGATCATCTCTCCTCTATACGCACTTTCTTACGAGAGTCCCCGACTTCGTGGTGCTGCATCGGATGGCGGGCGGCGTCGACAGCTTCCCACTGCTGGCTGTGCCGTTCTTCATCCTCGCCGGCAATCTGATGAACTCGGCCGGCATTACAAATCGCATTTTCGACTTTGCAATCGCAGCTGTAGGATGGCTGCGCGGCGGGCTTGGCCACGTCAACGTTGTCGCCTCGGTGATCTTCGCTGGCATGTCGGGTACGGCCGTGGCCGACGCCGGCGGGCTCGGAACGATTGAAATCAAAGCCATGCGCGACCATGGCTACAAGACCGACTTTTCCGTCGGCATTACCGCGGCCTCGTCGACCATCGGGCCCATTATTCCGCCATCACTGCCGATGGTTATTTTCGGTGTTATGGCGAATGTTTCGATCGGGCAGCTCTTTGCCGCGGGGATCGTTCCCGGTCTGCTCGTGGCGCTTGCATTGATGATTTACACGAGCTGGTATGCGCGCCGCTACGGCATCGGGCGCGATCAAGCCTTCAAGCTGAAAACCCTCGGCCGCACCTTCGTATCAGCGGTGCCAGCGATGATGACGCCCGTCATCATCATCGGCGGAATGAGCTTCGGCATATTTACGCCGACCGAGGCCGCGATTGCTGCGTGCGCATGGGCTCTGCTGCTCGGCACGGTCCTTTACCGATCACTTTCGTGGAAGCACTTCTACAAGATCTCGATGGAAACCATCGAGACGACAGCAGCGGTGCTGATCATCGTCGGCGCGGCTTCGCTGTTCGGCTGGGTGCTGACCATCACGCAGGTGACGCAGGCGGTCACCGACCTGTTGCTGTCCATCTCGCGTGACCCGCTGGTCCTCCTCCTGCTCATCAACGTGCTTCTGCTGGTGGTCGGCTGCTTCATGGAGACGATCGCGGCCATCTCTATTCTCGTGCCGGTGCTCATGCCGGTGGTGAATGCGGCCGGCATCGATCCCGTTCAGTTCGGGGTCGTGATGGTGCTCAACCTGATGATCGGCCTGCTGACGCCTCCGGTCGGCATGGTGCTGTTCATCCTGAGCCGTGTGGCCAACATCTCGTTCGACCGCACGGTGCGCGCCGTTCTGCCTTTCCTCGGCCCACTGTTGATTGTTCTGCTCCTGGTGACGGTATTCCCCTGGATCACGCTGGCTGTCCCGAATTGGATTTATCGATGATGCTATTTGTGAAGGCGCGCACAGGGATGCGGTAAGCGAAGGGGACGAAATGAGCGGAGGTAGCACCTACATTGCTGCGTCCACGCCTCCGGCCGCGACGGCACACAACATCACGACTAGCCAGGGCGGTACATTCCACATGACGAGCGCGAGGAATGCGGCAATGCCGATCGCAAAGTCGCTCGCGCTCGTGATGCCTGACGTCCAAACCGGGTCATAAAGCGCTGCCAGGAGAAGGCCCACAACAGCTGCGTTGATCCCGCGCAACGCCGATTGCATCCACGTCTCGCGGCGCAAATCCTCCCAGAACGGCAGCACGCCGATGACGAGCAGAAACGACGGCAGGAAGATCGCGACCAAGCAGAGCACCGCCGCCCACCAGCCGCCGATGACCGCGCCCAGATAGGCCGCAAACGTGAACAGGGGCCCGGGAACGGCCTGGGCTGCTCCGTAGCCTGCAAGGAACTGGTCGTTCGTCACCCAGCCAGGCGGCACCACCTCCGCCTGTAGCAGTGGCAGGACGACGTGACCGCCGCCGAACACCAGCGATCCGGACCGATAAAACGAATCGAAAAGTTGGAGAGGCAGGAGGTCAGATCCCGCTGCGAACAGAGGCAACGCAATCAGCAGGGCAAAGAAGACGAATAGGGCAATCGCGCCGGCGGTCCGGCCAACTGGCAGCGGCATGGCGACATGTCCCGTTTGAGCAACGCCACCGCGCAGGAACGCAAAGCCAATAATGCCACCGATCGCAATTGCGCCGATCTGTCCCCAAACCGAAGGCACTGCCAGAGTGATAATGGCCGCCATTACGGCGAGCGTCGCGCGCTCCCGGTCTGGCGCAAGCGAGCGCATCATGCCCAGCACCGCCTGGGCGACGACGGCAACCGCGGCAATCTTTAAGCCATGCAGCCACGGGCTGCCAGTTGCGTCGCCAAGTGCGGCCACGCCATAGGCGAACAGCACGAGCGCAATGGCGGAGGGCAGCGTGAAAGCGGCCCAGGCAGCAAGCGCGCCAGCATAACCCGCCCTGGAAAGACCGACCGCAATCCCGACTTGGCTGCTCGCCGGCCCAGGCAAAAATTGGCACAGCGCCACGAGATCGGCATAGGAGCGCTCATCGAGCCATTTCCGGCGCGCGACGAACTCTTCGCGGAAATAGCCGAGGTGCGCCACAGGCCCGCCGAAGGAGGTTAGCCCGAAGCGAAGGAAAACGAGAAAAACCTCGGCGATACTGGACTTGCTTGGTCCCGCGCCGGAGTGTCCAACACTTTCCATCCGTATTCCTCGCGGCGTTACGCTCGATTTCCGCCTTTATGATCCAACTCGGCGGGCATTTCCGGCAATGCCTTGAACTGCGCCATGTAACGACGGTCGATCCAATCTTTCAGTTTCCAGACCCACGCACCGCCAAAGGTGATGCCATTTCGCGTGCCGATAGCGTACCGCTCTCCGGTCGAGATCAGGTAGAGCGCGTCGCGTTGCGGCCTGTAGCGAGTGAGCCGCCTGCCCGATGCGAGCCGTCGCAAATTCTCCTCAAGCGTTGGAGCTGCGCGCACTGCATAGACGCCTGAGCGCGGAAGATCGTACCCCTCGATCGATGCCACATCGCCGGCAGCGAACACGTCGGGGTGCGATACGGATTGCAAGGTCGGCGCAACGCGGACGAAACCTTTTGCGTCGAGCGCAAGACCGGTTTCCTCAAGCCAACGCGCCGGCTCCGCTTCGGTGGTCCAGAACACCTCGTTGATGGCAACTCGTCCGTGGCTCTCGACCTCCACGGCGCCGGGCTCGACTGCGATGACACGGCCATTTGTCATGACCACGATGCCACGCTGCGCCAGAATCGCGAGAAATCGCTTCCGCGTCGCTGCCGGGAAATCCGGCAGCACGTCCGATGCACTGAAAAGGAAGAAACGGAGTTGAGCAGGGTCGAGGCCGGCTGCTGCCACATCGCGCGTCAGGCGGCTGTGAATAGCCAGAATCAGCTCGACGCCGCCCGCGCCCGCCCCGACCACTCCGACGCGAGCATGCCCTTTGGCGGCTAGAATGCGCTTCCGAGCGGCCTCGAAATGCTCGAGAAATGCGTCGATCGGCTTGACCGGAATGGCATGCTCCGTAACACCCGGAACATCACGTGCGCTCGGCGTCGATCCGATATCGATTGAGAGGATATCGAAAGGGACCGGCGGCCGGTCGCTGCACAGCACACGCCGATTTTCGAGATCGAGGCCAATGGCTTCGGTCAGATACAATCGGGCGTTTGCAAATCGTGCGAGCTGACCGACATCGATGTGAATATCGTCGAAGTCGTAAAGCCTGGCGATGAGGCCCGGCAGCATGCCCGAATAAGGTGTTAATGCGCGGCGGGTAATGAGCGTCAGACGCACGCCCGGAATCGGTTTCAGCCCGAACTTTCGCAAGACGATCGCGTGCGCATGACCAGCACCAAGAAGCACAATGTCCTTCAGTGCCGGTTTCTGTGAATTCATAGAAGCTTTCTCTTCAAAGCACGGTACCGCGCCGCCCGCAGTATGCGGGCCCGGCAATCACGAATCCAATTCGGACCTGATTACCGGGCCGCAATAAGCAAACTCGACAGTGCCTGGAAATGGCGCCTGAACGCTACGCCGCCGCCTGCATTTCTGCAGCCCGCCCGCTCTCCATGATAGCCGCGACGCCCATGCCGCCCGCCGTGCAAATGGAGATGAGGCCGCGCCCGCCATGCTCGTAGAGCAGCTTTGCGAGGTTGGCCATGATGCGCGCGCCCGTGGCCGCGAATGGATGGCCGTAGGCGATCGAGGAGCCTTTCACGTTCAGTTTCGAGCGATCGATCGATCCGAGCGGCTGATCCTTGCCAAGCACACGGCGGCAATATTCGGGATCTTCCCACGCCTTCAGCGTGGCGAGCACCTGGGCCGCGAAGGCTTCGTGGATCTCGTAGAAATCGAAATCCTGCAGCCTGAGGCCGGTGCGGTCGAGCAGCTTGGACACCGCGATGGTCGGTGCCATCAGCAGGCCTTCGCCTTCGACGAAATTATTCGCCGCGGTCTGATAAGCTGTCAGCCAAGCTTTCACCGGCAAACCGCGTGCGGCGGCCCATTCCTCGGACGCGAGCAAAACGGCAGCGGCACCATCGGTGAGCGGTGTCGAATTGGCAGCCGTCAAAGTTCCGCGTCCGGATTTGTCGAAAACCGTGCGCAGTGTCGCCAGTTTATCGAGGTCGATGTCCTCGCGGATGTTGTTGTCGCGGAACACGCCCGCGAATGGCACGACGAGATCGTCCATGTAACCGGAAGCGTAGGCTTCGGCGGCCTTCTTGTGGCTTTCGTAGGCAAGCCGGTCCTGCTCCGCGCGCGGAATCTGGAATTCCTGCGCCATCAGCTCGCAATGCTGGCCCATGGACAGGCCCGTCTGCGGCTCGGCCACGGACGGCGGCTGCGGGATCAGCTCGGCGGGTGAAAACCCTTTGAGCGTCTTTACCTTGTCCCACGTCGACTTCTGCTGCGCCATTTCCGTGAGGCGCTTAGCCAGCCGCTTGGAAACGACCACCGGAGCGTCGGATGTCGTATCCGAGCCTACGGCGATCCCGCTCTCGATCTGCCCCGATGCAATCTTGCCGGCGATCATCAGGGCCGCCTGCAGGCTGGTGCCACAGGCCTGCATCAAGGTGATGCCTGGGGTTGAAGGAGCAAGCTCGGTGCCAAGCACGGCCTCTCGCGCAAGGTTCCAGTCGCGCGAATGCGTGACGACTGCGCCGCCGACCACCTCGTCGATATGCACGCCCTGCAGGTGGAACTTCTCCACCAAGCCATTGAGCGCGCCGGTCATCATCTCGAGGTTCGACAGATCGGCGTAGAAGGTGTTCGAGCGGCAGAAGGGAATCCGCACTCCGCCGAGCACGGCTACACGTCGAAGCGTTTGGGTCATCCTTTTCCTCCGCCCTCTTTATTCTGCCGCCGCGCGGTGTTGTTCGCCGGCTTCGGCCGCAGCTTCTGTCGCCTTGTAGTGCAGCGGTCCACCGCGGAATGGCGCGAACCCGGTGCCGAAGATCACGCCCGCATCGATCAGATCGGCGCTGGCAACCACGCCCTCGTCACGGCAGCGCTCGCATTCGGCAATCAGCGGTGCCACCAGCTCGCGGCCGAGGCGTTCCAATTCGGCCTTGTCATAGGTCTTGTCGGCCTTCTGCGGCTTGCCGTCCTTCCACACGTAGAAGCCTTCGCCAGACTTCTTGCCGAGCTTGCCCTGGCTCACCATCCGGTCGAGCTCGGTGCCGCCCGCCCCGAAGTTCAGGATGCGCCCCACGTGAGCACACACGTCGAGGCCGACAGTATCGGCCAATTCGATCGGCCCCATCGGCATGCCGAAAGTCCGCGCGGCTTCGTCGATCTTTTCCTTCTCCTCGCCCGCCTGAAGCCGCTGCATAGCGCCCGTGAGATACGGCGCCAACACACGGTTCACAAGGAAACCTGGAACGCTCTTCACGATGAGCGGGAGCTTGTCGATGGCCGTGACAAACGCCGCGCCCTTCTTCAGCTCTTCCTCGCGGCTCGCCTCGCCGCGCACCACCTCGACCAGCGGCATGCGCGACACCGGATTGAAGAAATGCAGGCCGATCAGCCGGCCCGGATCGCTCAGCGGTCGCGCAATATCCTCGATCATGATCGAGGACGTGTTCGTCGCGAGCACAGCACCCGGCTTGAGCTTGTGCTCAATGGATTTGAAGACCTCCTGCTTGACCTCAAGCTTTTCGACGACAGCCTCGATCACCACGTCCGCCCGGCTGATGTTGCGCCCCTGCGGGTCCGCGATGAGGCGCGCTTTGGCAGCGTCGCGCTGCGCTTTCGTCTTGAACTTGCGGACGAACAGCTTCTCCTGGGCTTCGATGCCCTTCCTGATCTGTTCAGGCGAAATGTCCTGCAGCGACACCTCCATGCCGGAAGCCACGCACCATCCCGCGATATCTGCGCCCATGGTGCCGGCGCCGATCACGTGCACGCGCAGCGGCTTCCAGCCGAGATCCTTCGGCGCCTGATCTTTCAGCATCTCCATCAGCCGGAACACGCGGCACAAATTGCGCGCGGTCGGGCTGACCATCAGCGGCGCGAAGGCGCGGGTCTCGGCGTGTTTCAGCGCTTCGAGGTTGCTGCCGTGCGTCTCGAATAGATCGATCAGGCGGAATGGCGCGGGATAATGGTCCTCGCGTACCTTCTTGGCTGTCTCGGTGCGAAGCTTTTTCGCAAGCAGTCCGCGGAAGGGCCATTTGGCGAGGATAGCCTTGGTGATGCCCGCGGGCTTCGATTTCCGGCGTTGTAGCACCGCCTTGCGTGCCGCCCAGCGAAGCTGATGGCGGTTGTTCACCAGCTCGTCGATGTATCCGAGGGCGCGGGCGACGGGTGCGCGAAGCAGCGAGCCCGTCAGCATATTCTGCATGGCGGTGAGCGGACCGACCTGGCGGATCGAACGCGCCGTGCCGTTGAAGCCAGGGAATAGGCCCAACTTCACTTCGGGAAAGCCCACACGCGTTGAGTCATCGCGCGTGGCGATCCGGTAATGGCAGGCCAACGCCAGCTCCAATCCGCCACCGACGCAGGCGCCGTGAATGGCGCAAACGACCGGCACCGGCATGCGCTCGATCCGGTCGAGCATGGCATTCACCGGGAGGATGGCCTCGATCACCTTGCTTTCGGTGTCGAGCGCATCGAACTCGCGAATGTCGGCGCCGACGATGAAGTTCTTCGCCTTGCCGGACATGAAGACGAGCCCTTTAATCTCGCCCGTCCGCGCGCGGCTCTCCACATGCTCGACGATGGCGCCCAATTCCTCGAGCGGCCGCCGGCCCAGCGCGTTGGCGCTCTCCCCTTCGCGGTCGAAGATGGCCCAGGCGATCCCTTCCCGGTCGACGGAAAAGCGCCAGTCCTTCAGTTGCGTCATATCCTGCGCCACGCCTGCCTCCTTGCGGCTTATTCCGCCGCGGCTTTGCCGTTTGCGGCCTGAATGCTGTGACTGGTGCTCATGTAATGGGGTTTGACCTCGGCGGGGTCAAAGTGATCGACGGCGATGACCTTTTCCCTCAGCGCCTCGACGTCGCGCAGAAGTTGGGCCTCCGTCTCGCTAATAACGTGCTGACGCACGGCATCTCCGATCCAATCGATGCCATGGAATCGGCGCACCTGACCTGCCCGAATGGCGCGTTCCAGCTTCTTTTCCGTCTCTTCTGCAGCGACGGCTTTTTCCAGGGCCACCTCGAGCAAGCCGGTTGGATCGTTCGGGTCACGCGTAACGTAGATGTATCGCGTCAGACGGTCGCGAACGGTGCCCGGCTGGATTGCGAGCTTCACAGCCCCCCGCGCGAGGCGATCGGGCGCCGGCCGGAAACGGCGCCCGAGCGGAAACACGAGCACCCGCATGAGAACGCGCGCCCAGGCGACAGGGAAATTGTCGATGGCGCCCGCGAGCGCATTATGGAACCGGTAAAGACCGTTTCGCGCGACAAGATCGACGATCGGTTGGTCCACCTCGGGCCGGCCATCGTCCTCGAAACGCTTCAGGGCGCAGGCGAGGAGATAAAGCTCCGAAAGCGCATCCGCGAGACGGCCTGTGATCTTCTGCTTCGTCTTGAGGCCGCCGCCTAGCAGCGCCACGCTCAAATCGGCCACAACAGCGAAGTTATGGCTCGCCCGCCAGAGCTGCCGATACCAGCCCTCGACGCCGAATGCTTTCGGTGGCGCAGCGCCAAACAACCCGCCAGTAAGATTGTGGAATAAGGCCCCGAACGCATTGGCAACGCTGAACGACACGTGGTCGAGGAAAATGGGCTCGAATAGCTCAAGGCCCCGTTTGGGATCAGGGTTCTGGACCGCCTGCAGCTCGCGATAGAGATACGGATGCGACCGCAGTGCGCCCTGGGCGAAGGTGATGAGCGTCCGCGTGAGAATGTTGGCGCCTTCGACGGTGATCGCGATCGGCACCATTTGATAGGCCGACTGAAGATAGTTCGTTGGCCCATCGCAGATGCCGCGGCCACCGTGTACATCCATGGCGTCGTTGACGGCCTGGCGCATCCGCTCAGTGGACTGATACTTCATCAGCGCGCCGAGCACTGCCGGCTTCTCGCCACGGCTGACCATTGCCGCTGTTACCGCGCGTCCGGCCTCGACGAGGTAGGCGTTCTCGACCAGCCGCGCCAGCGGTTCCTCAACGCCTTCCATTCTGGCAATTGGCAGGCCGAATTGCCGGCGGATGCGGCCGTAAGCCGTCGAGAAGCGCAGCATCGCCTTGATGCCCGCCGCCGCTGAAGACGGTAGCGAAATGGAACGGCCAGCCGACAGGCATTCCATCAGCATGCGCCAGCCCTGACCGGCCATGGCCTGCCCGCCGATGATCCAATCAATGGGGATGAAGACGTCCTTGCCCCAGGTCGGGCCGTTGGGGAATGCCGCGCCGCAAGGCAGGTGGCGCCGGCCAATGTTCACGCCGGGATGGTTGGTGGGAATGATGGCGAGCGTGATGCCGATGTCCTCGCCCTTGCCCAGCAAATTCTCCGGATCGAAGAGGCGGAACGCGAGTCCAAGCAGCGTCGCCTTGGGCGCGAGCGTGATATAGCGCTTCTCCCAGGTGACGCGGATGCCGAGCGTCTCCCGCCCATCGTGGATGCCACGCGTCACGTACCCGAGATCGCGCATGCTCGCGGCGTCGGAACCTGAGGTCGGGCCGGTCAACGCGAAGCACGGAATCTCCTCCCCACGCGCGAGACGCGGGAGGTAATGGCTCTTCTGCTCCGGCGTGCCGTACTTCTCGATCAGCTCGCCGGGGCCCAGCGAGTTCGGCACCATGACGATGGTGGCCACGTCCGGCGAGCGCGAAGAAATTTTGCCCAGGATGAGCGACTGCGCCTGCGCCGAGAACCCGAGGCCGCCATGCTGCTTCGAGATTAGCATCCCGAGGAAGCCCTTCTCCTTCACGAAGGACCAGATTTCCTCGGGGATCTCGCGCTCGCGGGTGCGGATCTGCCAGTCGTCGATCATCCGGCAGAGCTCCTCGGTGGGGCCATCGAGGAAGGCCTGCTCCTCGGCCGTCAGAACGACCGGCGGGACCGCGCGTAGACGGTTCCAGTCAGGGCGGCCTGAGAACAGCTCGGCATCAAAGCCAATCGTGCCGGCGTCGATCGCCTGCTGCTCTGTCTCGGAAATCTTCGGTAAGGAGTTGCGGATCGCGCGGTACGCCGGCTCGACGATAAGGCTGCGGCGCACTTCGGGGACGGACAGGACAGCAAGCGCGATGGCCGGCAGCCACCCGATCAGGCTCCAGAGCCCGAACGGAGCCGGCACCCCATCGACAAGCCCGGTCTGCCAAACGAATGTGAGCGCCGTCACCGCCCCTGCCCAGACAGGCAAGCTCGCTCGCCGCATGGCGAGCAGGAAGACGACCGCAATGGCGACGAGGGCCATGATCAGTTGCGACATCGGTTGGCCTCCGTTCCTTCCTCGGGCTGCCTAGTGCGCGACCCGCAAACTGCGCCAGAGCGTTCTAGAACGGCACGCGCGAAGATCAGCTTAACGCTTTGGCCGAGAACCTGCCTCGGGCGGGAAACTTCCGTGCGCTCGGCGTCGAACGTGCTCGAATATAAGGCCCCTTGCCTTCCCGCGCGAGGCGTGTCCTCGCCCTACTCTCGAAGCATGGCATTGTAATGCCTGCCTTTCGTTGCCAAGGTGTCCCCGGGACAATATCCTACTGCCAATCAAGGATTTCAGGATCAGTTGCATGGCGCAGGATTTCAGCGTCGCCGGCAAGCAGCCTGTCCCCCCGAGCGGGAAGATGCTCGCAGAAATGCGGACGGCTGCGGGTGAGGCAGCGAGGATGCTTCGCTCGATCGGCAGTCCTTACCGCCTTATGATCCTCTGTCTCTTGATGGAAAGCGAGAAGACGGTCAGCGAGATTTCCGAAGCCATCGGAGCCCGGCAAAGCCTCACCTCGCAACATCTCACACACTTGCGCCTGCACGGCCTTGTTCGTGTCGAGCGGCGCGGGCATTTCGCCTACTATTCGCTGGCGGACACAGTGGCCAAGGATATCGTCGCGGTCCTCTACGCCCACTATTGCGCCGACAAGATGCAGCGTTAGATTTCCCGCGGATCGATCTGTCGGCCCCCACGCCGGCCGGCATGCTGTTGAAACGGAGGGATGCATGGTGGGCTGGTTCGTTGCGGGAGCAATTGCTTTGGGCGTATTCGCAGCAGCCGGTTTCAGCCAGGTCAAGTCGACGGAACAAGCCAAGTCGACGGAATATTTGATGAAGCTCGGGGAGCATCTTGCTCAGGAGTGCACGAGCTGTCATCGCATTGACGGCACCCACAACGGCATTCCGGCCATTGTCGGGCTCGATCCCGAATACTTTGTCAATTCGCTGATGTTCTACAAAGAGGGTAAACGGACTAATCCCGTCATGATTTCCGTTGCCCAGTCGCTCGACGAGGAGCAAATGAAGGCGCTCGCCCTCTATTTCCATTCGCTTGGAAAAAAGAAATAGCGCCGAGCGCTTCTTGCAGATGAATTGGCGTTACCGCTGAGAAGCCTGAAAAGACATTGCCTCGTCAAAAGCAGCAGCGAACTCGACCGCGCCCGGCTTATTCACGTTCGCGTCCATGATCTCGTCGATGCGCGCCAGCAGCTCGGCTGCGGTGCAATTGTGCACGACCGGATTGCGCTCGTAGCCGAGGCGAGAGAAGAAATTCGGCGTCGGCGCCTTACGGCCTACGGGAGTCATCATTTCGAGCCCCGTGCTCGGACCGGCAAGGTTCATCAGCTCCAACTCAGCCGGCGTTAGATTCTTTCTGCCAGCACGCTCAGCAACCTCGCGGATGCCTTTCAATTTGATCACCTGCAGCATCGGCCCGATGTCGCCATCGAGATTGAGCGCGTGAATGCCGAGCCCGTTGCGCGTGGCCGCAAACTTCATGTGGGCGTTCCAGTCATTGGGAACGCTCTTCGCGCTCGCCAGCATGCGCCTCAGAGCGCGGGCTTTCTTTTGCAAGGCTGCCGCCCGGGCAGGGGCAATGCCGGGGATCTCGGCCGTTTTTTCAAGCCGTGAGATGAAGGTTTCCCCGTGCTTGACCAGCTCGTTGACCGAATTCGCGTGAAGGAGCTGCGCGTAGCCTAACGCCGTCGATATCGGCCTGCCTTTCCCCGTCTTCGGATTGACGCCCGCCTGCATATCGTACGTGCCCCGGCCGCCCGTTTCCAGGGCATAGACCCGCACCACCTGCTCTTTGGTGAGCCCCTGGGCCAGTGCCTCCAGGGCATAGCGCCGCTTGAACTCTTTCTCAGGGATGCGTTCCGGCTCAAATCCGTACACTGTCTTGGCGCTTTCGAGCACGTCGGCGACGCTGGGCACGGGCTTCCGCTCAACCGGCGGCTTCAGCTCGTTCCAGATGCGGGCGATGTGCTCCGGAAGCTTCGGCCCGGAATATTCGGGCGGAAAGCTCATGATGTAATCTTGCTCAGTGACCGGCTTTCCTGCCCTGATCTTCTTCCGCCGCTCAGAACGCGTCGCCTCAACCTTCTTCCAGTAGGCGGAAAGTTCGGCCTGGTGCTTTTTCTGGGCGGCATGCCAATCCAGGAAGATGCGGCGCTCGCGGGCATCGAGCCTTTCCAGTATCGCGTTCACGCGATCATCCGCCCGCGCTGGCCCGGGCGGAGTCCCCATCGCCAGGGCGCAGCCAAACACCGCCGAAAACACGAGACCGGCGGCACGCCGAGTGAGCCGGCTGGCGAATGCAGTCGGTTGCGGTGCGTCGATCATCACGAATGTCTTCGTCGCTGCAGATGGCAGCATCGTGGCGGTTTCGACCCAACCGGGCCCAAGTTGCGGCCAGAGCCGGTAAAAATAGGGTTACCGCCTGAGAGTCGTCTCTTCCCAGATGAACTCGGGAACGAAGGGCTCATACGGGGGTGAATCGCTAAGTAGAGCAAATGCATCGCGGCGCGATATTGACTGACCGGTCAGTCATATCTATCTTCGAGAGGCATGGAGGGAGCCGATGAGCACCCGCAGCAAGCGCCGCAAGGAGCAACGGCCCGAGGAAATCCTCCAGGCCGCACTCGAGGAGTTCATCGCCAAGGGCTATGCGGGCACGCGGCTCGAGGATGTCGCGAAGCGCGCCGGCATCTCAAAGGGGCTCGTCTACGTCTACTTCGATACCAAGGAAGAGCTGTTCAAAGCCGTCATCCGCACATTTCTCGTTCCTCACGTCCAAATGCTGCGGGACGAGGTGGACACCTCGGAGCTCTCCTCCGAAAGCCTTCTGCGCGGCCCTGTGCTCCGCCTGATGAAAAAGATCATCGGGTCGCGGATGCACGAGCTCATTCGGCTGCTGATTGCCGAAGGCCCCAGGCACCCGGACCTCACGGCTTTCTATTACGAGGAAGTCGTGAGCCGTGGCTTGGCCCTCCTGCAGAGGATCATTGATCGGGGTGTGGCGCGTGGCGAATTTCGACCCACGCCCCTGCGCGATTATCCGCAGCTCGTTATCGCACCGATGCTCATGGCGGTTGTCTGGAAGCTCCTGATGGAGCGCCATCGCCCGCTCGACGCCGAGAAGGTGCTCGAGACCCACTTTGAGTTGCTGCTGCAGTTCCTCAAGGCGGATACACGCGTGGCTGAGTCAAGCATCGTATCGAGTCGGCCCACATGAACCGCGTCGCGCTCAAAATGCTTTTCGGAGATGCGGCCAAATTGCTGGGGCTCGTATTCGGTATGGCCTTCTCCACGCTGCTCATCACCCAGCAGGCGAGCATGTTCGTCGGCATCATGCAGCGCACGGCGAACCTCATCACCGAAACCCGCGAGCCGAACATCTGGGTCATGGACCCCGCCATCGAACAGATCGATGCGGTCCGGCCAATGCGCGATACCGAGCTTTCCCGCGTACGCGGCGTGCCCGGCGTGGCGTGGGCGGTTCCCTTCTTCAAAGGCCAGGCGGTCGTGACGACCGAGGTGGGCGGGCTGCAGTCATCCTTCGTATTCGGGCTCGACGACGTGACGCTGATCGGCTTGCCGCCCGAGATCATCCTGGGCGATCGCGAGTCGTTGCGTCGCCCCGACGCCATCGCCATCGACGAGGCCGGCTTCAAGAAGCTTTGGCCGACCCAGCCGTTGTCCCTCGGCCAGACCGTCGAGATCAACGACCGCCGTGCCGTCGTCATGGCAATCGTGCGAACCGCGCCGCCGTTCCAGACGCAGCCGCTCATCTACACGCGTTACTCGCAGGCGCTGGTCTTCACCAATAACGGACGCAACCAGCTCTCTTACGTGCTCGCGCGTTCGGCACCTGATGCCGATCCTGCTGCCGTCGCCCGAAACATCGAGGAGCGCACCGGATTGAAGGCGCGGACTTCCGATGCGTTCCGCTGGGAAACCATGATGTATTTCCTCTGGAATACGGGCATCCCGGTGAATTTTGGAACGGTCGTGCTGCTCGGCGTTATCGTTGGTATCGCGGTCGTCGGGCTTACGTTCAATATGTTCGTCACAGAGAATCTGAGGCAGTACGCTGCCCTCAAGGCGATGGGGCTCACGAACGGCCGCCTCATCGCAATGGTGGTGCTGCAGGCCACCATCGTCGGTGCAATCGGCTATGCGATCGGCCTCGGGCTCACCTCCGTTTTCTTCGAGTCGGTGACTTCGGACCCAACGTCCTTTTTTCGCGGTTTCTACCTCCCCTGGCAGGTCGCCGTAGGCGTCGGAGTCGTGGCGACGGCCATCATGCTGATGTCCGCAATCATCAGCCTCCGGCGGGTGCTGGTTGTCGATCCCGCCATAGTGTTCCGGGGGTAGGCGAATGCTGACCGTAGCCGACACCCTCACCCCGCCCACAGCAGAGCCACGACTGGCGGTTCGCTGCAGGGGCATCGTGAAGGAGTTCGGCTCGGGCGAAACGCGGATTCGCGTCCTGCATGGCATCAATCTCGACATCCCCACAGGCGCGATGACCTATATCGTCGGCCCCTCCGGCTGCGGAAAGACGACGCTGATCTCCGTCATCGCCGGCATCCTGACCGCCGAGAAGGGAGAGGTCGAGCTGTTCGGAACCCGGCTCCGGTCATTGGAAAATGCGGAACTTTCCCGGTTCCGTGCAGAAGCGATCGGCTTCATCTTCCAGCAATTCAATCTGCTGCCGGCACTCACGGCCGTCGAGAACGCATCGGTGCCGCTGCTAATAAAGGGCGAGTCCGAAGCCAAGGCCACGCGCAAGGCACGCGATCTGCTCGCCGCCGTCGGTCTGCAGGACCACTTGGACAAGTTCCCTGCCCAGCTTTCCGGCGGACAGCAGCAGCGCGTCGCCATCGCGCGAGCACTCGTTCATGAGCCGCAACTGATCATTTCGGACGAGCCGACCGCGTCGCTCGATGCTCAGACCGGGCAAAGCGCCATGGAGCTGCTCCGCGAGCACGCGCTCAACCCCGATCGCGCGGTGATCGTCGTCACGCACGATGACCGGATCTTTCGGTTCGCCGATCGCATTATCCGTATGTCGGACGGCCGCATCACGGGGATCGAGCTTCCCCCATTCACGGAGGGCCACTGATGGCCAAACGCTCCAAGCTCCTCCTCATCGGATTGCCAGTTGCCGCGGCTATTGCTGCAATCGGCGCGGTGATGTCCATCAGTCGGAGCCAGCCGAAGGTCGTGTCCCTGTCGCCGGCCATCTCGCCGCCGGTCCAGCCTCAGGTCACCAAAGCGTCGCTTGGCTTCATCGGGGCCGCGGGCCTGATCGAAGCAAAGGACCAAGAGATCGAGATCGGATCTCATACCTCGGGCGTCGTCTCGGAAGTCCTGGTGAAGCCGGGCGATCGGGTAAAAGCTGGTGATCCGATCTTCGTCCTCGATGAACGCGCCGCAAAGGGCAATCTCGCGCTCCGGCGGGCTGAGCTCGCGGCGGCCGAGCGGCAGCGGGATCAGCTCATTGCAAGAGAAGAAAGCCTGAAGGCGCAACGCGCGGCAGCTGTCGCCGCGGCCAAAGCTGCTCGTGCAGAGATGGAGGAATGGGCCGATCAGGTGCGTTCCGCCGAGGAGCTGCTCCAGCGCGGCGGTAATAACGCCATCTCCCAGCGCGAGGTAACGCGGCGGCGCAATGCGCAGCGTTCGGCCCAGGGGCGGTTGGAGGAAGCTCAGGCCCGCATCAACGAAATCGATGCGGAGCTGGCGTTGATCGCGCAGCCGAACGGCGCCTCTCTTGCCGTCGCCAACGCGACCGTGGACCAGGCCCGCCGCGCGGTGGAGCGGGCCGAGGTTGACCTCGCGCTGCTGACGGTGCGAGCCCCGATCGACGGCACGGTGTTGCAGGTCAACGTGCGGCCAGGGGAGTTCGCCTTCGCCGGCACGCTCGCGACACCGCTCGTGGTCCTTGGCAATCTCGATCCGCTGCATGTCCGTGTCGATATCGACGAAGCGGACGTGCCCCGCTTCGATCCATCGGCCCCAGCCTATGCCAGCCGCCGGGGGCTTGCTTCCGAGCGGATCCAGCTCTCGTTCGTACGCATCGAGCCTCTGCTCGTGCCTAAGCGCTCGCTGACGGGCGCCCTGGGCGAGCGCGTCGACACGCGCGTGTTGCGGGTCATCTACGCCCTGCCACCGGGCACGACGAACGCCTATCCTGGCCAGCAGGTGGACGTGTTCATCGAAAGCGTGCCCGTCGGGCAGGCGGAGGTCACATCGAGCACCAACGCGGGCGAGCCGAAGTGACACCTTGCATCCTGATCGGCGCGTTGAGTCGGATCAGCCTAGCCCAAGTGAAGTTGTTGCGCGGTCTACCTCGCGCGGGCTAAGAGAGGCGCGGTTGGTTTAGGAACCTTTTGAGCGAGGGACCATGAAGGTCGACGAGGCGACCGTCCGGCGCATCGCTAGGCTCGCACGTATCAAGATCACCGATGACGAGGCGCGGGAGCTGCAAGCGGAGCTCTCCGGCATCCTCGACTGGGTGGATCAGCTGAACGAGGTCGACACCTCCAACGTCGAGCCGATGACGCGCGTCGTACCGATCCGTCTCAAGATGCGCAAGGATGAGGTTACCGACGGCAACATCGCCGATGATATCGTCAAGAACGCTCCAATGACCGACGATCACTTTTTCGTCGTCCCGAAGGTGGTGGAGTGAACGCCACCGAGCCGAGCGACCATGACTGCTTTGAGCGCATTGCAGAGAAACGAAATTCGGGGTGATTGCGCGTTGCCCCACTTTCTTCTGTAACAGGTCATACGGGCGACGATAGTTTCCGCCTTCGCCCACCAGCCAAGACGAGGCGACATTGTCCGAGCTGACGAAATTGACCCTCGCAGAGGCACGCGAGGGCCTGAAATCGAAAAGCTTCACTGCAAAGGAGCTGACTCAGGCCTTCATCGATGCCATAGAGGCCGGAAACCCGGCCCTCAACGCCTATGTGGCCACGACGGCGGAGCGCGCGCTGGCGCAGGCTGCCGAGAGTGACGCGCGGATTGGCCGTGGCGAGGCCCGGCCGCTGGAAGGGCTCCCGCTCGGCGTGAAAGATTTGTTCTGCACCCGCGGTGTCCATTCCCAGGCCTGCAGCCACATTCTCGATGGCTTCGAGCCGACTTATGAGTCGACCGTCACCCAGAATCTCTGGGACGCCGGCGCCATAATGCTCGGCAAGCTCAACATGGACGAGTTCGCCATGGGCTCGTCCAATGAGACGAGCTACTACGGCCCGTGCATCAGCCCCTGGCGCCGCAATGACGGCTCCAATGCCAAACTGGTGCCCGGCGGCTCGTCGGGCGGCTCGGCGGCTGCCGTCGCTGCCGATCTGTGCCTTGCCGCCACGGCGACGGACACGGGCGGCTCCATTCGGCAGCCTGCGGCGTTCACCGGCACCGTCGGCCTCAAGCCCACGTATGGGCGCTGCTCGCGCTGGGGCATCATCGCGTTCGCGTCATCGCTCGATCAGGCTGGCCCCATCACCAAGACCGTCCGCGACGCCGCAATCATGCTGAGGCACATGGCCAGCCACGATCCCAAGGACTCGACATCCGTCGATGCCCCCGTGCCGGACTACGAGGCTGAGGTCGGCCAAAGCATCAAGGGTCTGCGGGTCGGCGTTCCCAAGGAATATCGGGTCGAGGGCATGGCCGCCGAGATCGAGGAGCTCTGGCAGAAGGGCATTGCCTGGCTCAAGGATGCTGGCGCTACGATCCATGAAGTCAGCCTGCCGCACACGAAATATGCGCTGCCGGCCTACTACATCGTCGCCCCTGCCGAGGCGTCATCGAACCTCGCCCGCTATGACGGCGTGCGCTACGGCCTCAGGATCACAGGCGACGACCTCATCGACACCTACGAGCGCACCCGCGCGGAAGGGTTCGGCAAGGAGGTGCGCCGGCGCGTCTTGATCGGCACTTACGTGCTCTCCGCCGGCTATTACGACGCGTATTACCTCAAGGCGCAGAAGGTGCGCGCTCTGATCAAGCGCGACTTCGACGAGGCCTGGCAGAAGGTCGACGTTCTGCTGACGCCCACCACGCCGTCCCCGGCCTTTGCCTTGGGCGAGAAATCAGGCGATCCGATCTCGATGTATCTGCAGGACATTTTCACCGTCACGGTCAACATGGCGGGGCTGCCGGCCATTTCGGTTCCGGGCGGTCTTTCGGCTCAAGGCACGCCGCTCGGCCTGCAACTCATCGGAAAGCCGTTCGACGAGGGCACGCTGCTTCGTGTGGCCCAGGTAATTGAGGATGCCGCTGGGCGCTTCCCGGTGCCCGATCGATGGTGGGTGAAAGGCTGAAGGGGGAGGATTCCGATGAGCACGCGTCGACCAGAAGAGTGCACCGATATGAGCCAGGTGCGAGCTGAAATAGACCGTATCGACGCGGCGCTCGTCGACCTCATCGCCGAAAGGTTCGGCTACGTGGAGCGGGCCTGGCAACTCAAGCTCGCCGCGAAGCAGGAAGCCAACGTGCCGTGGCGCAATCAGCAGGTCATCGACCGCGTGCGCGCACGGGCAGCAGAGCGGGGTTTGCCGCCGGATCTGTGCGAGGCGCTCTGGCGGCAGATGATTGGCTGGTTCATCCAGTATGAGGAAGAGAAGCTGCGGGCCCAATTGGAGGCGAGGGACTAAGCCGCGAGAGCAGCGCTCTTTGAGGCTCGAACGTGCTTCGATAGCACAAGGATAAGCCATGCAGGATCGAGCGAAGGCAGGAAAGTCGAGCAATCTGATCCCCGGCGCGACCGGGGATTGGGAAGTCGTGATCGGCATGGAAGTGCACGCGCAGGTGAACTCGCGGGCCAAGCTGTTCTCTGGCGCCTCGACAGAGTTCGGCGGCGAGCCGAACAGCCACGTATCTCTGGTCGACGCCGCCATGCCCGGCATGCTCCCGGTGATCAACGAGGAGTGCGTCGCGCAGGCCGTCCGCACCGGCCTCGGGCTCAAGGCGAAGATCAACCTCAAGAGCGTCTTCGACCGGAAGAACTATTTCTACCCGGATCTGCCCCAGGGCTATCAGATCTCACAATACAAGCAGCCCATCGTCGGAGAAGGCGAGGTCGAAATCGACGTCGACGGCGAGACGATCAAGGTCGGAATCGAGCGGCTGCATCTCGAGCAGGACGCCGGCAAGTCGCTACACGATCAGCACCCGGATTACACCTACGTCGATCTCAACCGCGCGGGCGTGGCGCTGATGGAGATCGTGTCGAAGCCCGACTTGCGCTCCGCCCGGCAGGCGCAGGCCTACGTGTCGAAGCTCCGCACCATCATGCGCTATCTCGGCACGTGTGATGGTGACATGGAGAAGGGCAACCTGCGCGCCGACATCAACGTCTCCGTGCGGAGGCCCGGCGAGCCATTCGGCACGCGCTGCGAAATCAAGAACGTGAACTCCATTCGCTTCATCGGTCAAGCGATCGAAGCGGAAGCACGCCGGCAGATCGCAATTCTGGAGGATGGCGGCGTTATCGAGCAGGAAACGCGCCTCTTCGACCCGAGCAAGGGCGAAACCCGCTCCATGCGCACGAAGGAGGAGGCGCACGACTACCGCTACTTCCCCGATCCCGACCTGCTTCCGCTGGAGCTGACCCAGGAATGGGTGGATGCGCTGAAAGCCGACCTGCCGGAGCTGCCGGACGAGAAGAAAAAGCGCTTCATGGAGCAGTACGGCCTTTCCTCCTACGACGCCGGTGTGCTCGTGGCCGAACGTGCGGCGGCAGATTATTTCGAGAAGGTGGCAGCCGGGCGCGATGCCAAGGCCGCAGCCAACTGGGTCATCAATGAGCTGTTTGGACGGCTGAACAAGGAAGGTCTCGACATCGAGCAATCGCCCGTCTCCGCAGAGCAGCTGGGCCGTATTCTCGATCTCATCGCCTCCAAGATTATCTCTGGCAAAATCGCCAAGGACGTGTTCGACATCGTTTGGACGGAAGGCGGTGATCCTGCCGAGATTGTCAAAAAGCGCGGGCTCAAGCAGGTTACCGATCTCGCTGCCATCGAAAAGGTTGTCGACGAGGTCCTGGCCGCAAACCCGGATAAAGTCGAGCAGGTCAAGTCCAAGCCCACCATGCTCGGCTGGTTCGTTGGCCAAGTCATGAAGGCCACCGGCGGCAAAGCCAATCCGGCTGCTGTGAACGAGTTGCTGAAACAGAAGCTCGGGATTTGAAAATGAAGCGAATGACCCGTAGCTCATTTCTGGGTCATTCATTATTTCCATTGATCCGGGAGCGTCCGCAGCAATTGCCGCTCCCGGATTTTCATTTCGCACTCTCCAGGTACGATACAGCTAATTCCGCATGGCTTTTGGTATTTCCCTCGAAAAACCAACTCGTATGCCGTCTTAACGGAATTCAGGCCGTCCTTGGGACGGTCTCAACCGACCAAACCACGTCTCACAGCCAACACTTTCTCAGCGTTGGCGCAAGCTGTTGTTCCTAACCAGTCTGGCCCCGCCTTGGCCGCCTTTCCGCGTCATCACGAAATACACGATCTGCGCCACTGCCCTGTAGAATTCCGGCGGGATCATCTGGTTGACGGCGACCTTCTTGTACAGTGCCTGTGCGAGAGGCTTGTCCTCGATGATCGGAATATTGTGCTGCTCGGCAATTTCGCGAATTCGCAGCGCAATCAAATTGCGCCCCTTTGCAAGAACGCGCGGCGCGCCGCCTTCCTCGCGAACGTAGCGCAACGCCACGGCATAATGCGTCGGATTGGTGATCACGAAGGTTGCGCGCGGCACGGCGGCCATCATGCGGCGCCGTGACCGATCGCGCGCCAACGAGCGCAGCCGCGAACGAACGATGGGATCGCCTTCGGTCTGCTTCAGCTCCTCCTTCACTTCCTGCTTCGTCATCCGCAGCTCACGGCGCCAGAAGACGCGCGACCAAACGAGGTCAAGCACCACCAGCAGCAACGTCGCGACCGCCACGCCCACAACGAGCCGTACAAAGACCTCGCGAATGATGCGCGGCAAAACGCCGGGCTCCATGAACATGGCATTGAGTACGTCGGCTTGCGTCGCGCGGAGGAGAAAGAACGCCGTAGCCCCGACGGCCGCGAGCTTGAAACAGGATTTCAGGAATTCGACACGGCCATGAGCGCCGAAGATGCGCCGCCAACCTTGTTGAAGCGACAGGCGCGATAGTTGCGGCCGGATTCGATCGGGCACGAAACGCGGCGGATTTTGCAGGAGGGAGGCCGCAATTCCCAACGCCGCCAGAACGGCCACCGCCGGTATCACCGCGCTGCCGACCTCCTCAGCCACAATCCCGAGGAGGCGCACCGCGTCGCCGCCGTTGATAAGAGTCCATCCACCGGGATCGTCGATGAAGGACCGCAGCGCAGCGCTGACTCTTGCGGCACTGGACGAGAAGAAGCCCGCCACGACAAGGATGCCGAGCATCGAGCCGAACGTGACGGCCTCGCGCGAATGCGGCACGCGACCTTTCTCGACCGCGTCCTGAATGCGCCTATCAGTCGCCTCTTCGGTTTTGCTTTCCTTGTCCTCCGCTTCCGCCATTTCTGGCTTCCTCAACCGGCGATGGCAGTGCGCTCAGCGGCCGGGGGCTCGATCTTGCGCTGCGCCATGAGCCTCAACACGACGTCGACGATTGCGCGGCGAGCATCTGCAATCTCGCGCGCCGTGGCATGGCTTTCGGCCTGCAGCTCCATTTCGACGATGCGACGCGTGCGGGCGGGCAACCCGGTGAGCACGGCCTCCTGAAATGCAAAATCGGTCTCCTGCAGCGCAAGCACGAGGCGTTCGGGTGGAATTTCGTTCAGCACCAGCGCCAGCGCCCTGGGTGGCAGGGAGGCGAGATCGTCGAAGGTGAACAGCAGGCTGCGCATCGCTTCCACGTCGGCCGGGCGTGCTTTTGCCAGATGCTTCAGCGCGGCTTCGAATTGGACTTTGTCCAGCCGATTGAGAATATCGGCTATTCCCGTGTGACGGCCGGCGGTGGGCGATTGCAACGTGATCAGATCTTCCCGGAGAGCCTCCTCCAACACCTCGAGCGCATCTGGAGCGACGGTCCGGATCCCCAGCATCCTGACCAAGAGCGCGTTCCGTACTTCCAAAGGCAGCGAGCCGATAATTCGAGCGGCCTGTGTCGGATCGAGACGCGACAAGATAAGTGCCATCGTCTGCGGATGCTCCCGCAGGAGATACGCTCTAAGAATTTCATCCTTCAGCCGCGCAACCCTGGCCCACACCGGCTCTTCCTTGCCAGCGCCTTCAGCGAGCAGCTCTTCAGCCTCCTCCTCGCTCATCACCTGGGCGAGCAGGTCTTTCACCTCGCTTGTGGAGCCGGCAAAGCCGATGCCGCTGGAGAACATCTCCGTGAACTCATCGACGAGCTCCGCCAGGTCCTGCGCGGATAACACTGGCAGCCGGTTTGCCGCCCGCGCGATGAGCCGGATCTCCTCGGCGTCTAGGCGCTTCAGGAGTTGCGCGGCTTTCGAGCGACTGAGCGCAAGCAGGAGAACCGTCGCCTTTTCGACGCCGGTCAGCGGTTTCCGCTCGGCTGCCGCATTCGCCTGAGTTTTTGACATCGGACCGGATCTGTCAGGCGTCCCTGCCAGATCCGGAGCCAGCACCCACCTCGGTCAGGGAGATCCCGAAACGGGACGTGCCCTCGTCCATGACGACCACTTCTCCCCTCGCGATGACGCGGCCGTTCACGACCACATCGACCGGCTCACCCACTCGGCGATCCAACGGAATCACCGCACCTCGCCCAAGCTTGACGAGCCCAGAAACGGGCATCGTTGCCGAGCCGAGGACGACCTGGACGGAGACGGGGATACGCATGATGGCTTCGAGATGGCCGGCTGTGGGCGACCGCGATTGCCGGGCTTGCTGCGATGGCGGTGCCTCCGCCTTCGCCGACGGCCCGAAGGCGGCAGCAAGCTCCTCTGGCGTTGGTGTCAGCTCAGCAGCGAACTCTTGAATCAGCAGGTCTTGTTTCTCAGCAGCTGCGCCAGATGGCGTGGAGCTCTCAGTGGCGCGCGAAGGCTGATCTTGCCTGGGCTTCTGATGGTGTACCGTGTTCCCCGCAGCGGACGGGGCGCGATCATCCAGAAAGGATGTCATTCATGAACTCCTGCTCGCGATCGACAAACCCTTGGACGCGCAACGTGTAAACCCCATTGGACTGACCCACTTCGCCCCAGAGCAACGGCTCACCGTTGCAATCGATGCGAATGGGTGACCGCGCCGTCGCCTCCAGCGGCAAAATTTGGCCGACGCGAAACGAGGCAACCTCCGCCAATGTCCGCGGGCGATCTTCCAGCACGGCATGCATTGTGAGCTGGGTGCGATTGATCTCGCCTCGGATTTTCTGAGACCATCCCGGGTCTGCAGTGCCGGTTCGACCGAGAGGCGGGCGTGCGAAAGCCGGTTTCAAAGCGGTCAAAACGGCATCGGGAATGGCCAATTGGAGCTCGCCGCTGCATTGCCCTGCTTCCAACCGATATCGCGCAATCGCAACTGGTGCATGCGGGCCGCCGAGCCGATCTGGATTGACGCTACCCATGTCGCCATCCAACGCGAAAAGAGTGGCGGCGTAGGGCTCAAATCCGATTTTCAGCGCTGCGGCGAACCGGGCAACGAACGTCTGGGCGATACGAGTTTCGATGCGCGACAACGGGCGAGGCTCGATGAATGGCTGCTGCGAGCCGTCGCCGCCTAGAGCGATATCGACGTAGGTGTAAATGAGATCGTAGTTCACGCAGACGAGCACGTGGGCATCCCACGCGAGGGCATGCAGCAGGCCGGTGAGCCACTCCTTGCGCTCCGCGCCGAAAAGCTCGGAGGCTTTTCCGCTTTCGAGCCCGAGATAGGTCACCCTCGGCTGCGCAGTGGATAGGCCTTTAAGATTTTCGGTGCATGCGGCGGCCACGCGTTCGAGCGCAGTCGGCAACATTGGCAAGCGCTGGCCATAGGCTGCCCCGCAGCGATAAATGGCAGCGAGAGCGTCGCGGTGAACCTCGGTCCGTGAATTGGCAGCACCCGCACCGATCATGCCGCCTCCTTCCGAGCACTGTCATTTCCACCCGGCCCTGCCGAGAATGTCTGCTCCTCGACCTCGTCGATCGAGGGACGCTCGTAGGCCGAAATGGCTTTGCGACCGTGCTCGAGTGCGACCTGCGGCATGGCCCCATTCATGAATGCCAGCAGCGTCTGCTTCACCACCACGTAAAGCTGCATTTTCTTTTCGCGGATGGTCCGCAGCTTGCTCGCGACCGGTGAGACGACAGCATAGGAAAAGAAAATTCCCGCAAAGGTGCCCACGAGCGCCGCAGCAATCAGCGATCCGAGAATTTCGGGCTCCCGGTCGAGCGCACCCATCGCCTTGATGACACCGAGAACCGCGGCGACGATACCCAGCGCCGGCAGGGCCTCCGCAATCGAAACGAGGGCATGGTACGACCTCAGTTTATCGTGGCGCATGGTTTCAATTTCCTCGTCCATGAGCGCCTCGATTTCGTGAGTGCGCGCATTGCCCATCAAGATCAGACGGCAATAGTCGCAAATGAAGGTCGTCAGCTCAGGATTCACGAGTACCGTCGGGAACTTCTGAAAGAGCGGCGATTCCCTCGGATTTTCGATGTGGTGCTCAAGGTCGTTGCGCGACGGGCTGCGCAGCGTGCGCATGAGCTCGTGCAGCACGCCGAGGACATCGAGATATTCCCGCGGCTTCGGCGTACGCATCAGGAGAACCTCGACGAACCCGACTCCGACATCCTTGATCGTCTTCACCGGGTTGGCGACGACGAACGTGCCCACCGCCGCGCCGCAGATGATGACGTACTCCCATGGCTGCCAAATGACATTGACATGGCCGCCCATGGCCACGAAGCCGCCAAGCAAGGCACCGAGCGTGATGATGAGCCCGATGATGATCGTCATGCGGAGCCTCCCGTCCGACTCTGATTTGTCTAGGTGCCGACCCTTGCGCGGGCCTTAAGCCGGTTAACAAATGCCAGGGGATGAACGTCAGCTCCGCTCAAGCCTTGGGATGCAAAGCTATACAAGGCATTTGATGGGGCGGGCGCAACGCGTGCTTACGAGCATTGCGAGTTATCGTCTAATCACGAACGACCTCGGCCGCTCTCTCCAAATGACGGCCCGGAGGCCAGACGTTGCGCGCGAAACGTCCTACTACTTGGCCAACATTGGTAAGGTCAAAACTGTCGAGGAGTTCATCGGCGATCATCGCCTCTTCGCCTACGCGATGAGGGCTTTCGGCTTGGCCGACCTGATCTATGCAAAGGCGTTTATTAAGAAGGTGCTAACCGAAGGAATCGACAACCCGAACAGCATTGCGAACAAGCTCACCGATCCGCGCTTTCGGGAATTCGTCGCAACCTTCAACTTCGCCCGATATGGAGAGCTAGCCACGTCTCTCGAACGTGCTCAGCACGGCGTCGTGGACAAGTACGTGCGCCAAGTGCTGGAGGAGGGCGCGGGCCAGCAGAACGAAGGCGTGCGCCTTGCCCTTTATTTCCAACGGAAAGCGCCTGAGCTTTCGAACGCGTACCAAATTCTCGCCGACCGGGCGCTTTCCGAGGTCGTGCGGACGGCATTGGGGCTACCGCCCCTGACAGCAGCCATCGATGTCGACCGGCAGGCGCAAATGATCGAGCAGCGGATCAATTTCGACGATTTCAAGAACCCTGCCAAGCTTGAGAGTTTCATCACGCGCTTTCTCAGCCTATGGGAGCTGGCCAATCCCAGCACTTATTCGAACCCCGCAAACCTTCTCATCGGGAGACCAATTGAGGCCGGATTTGCGCCAGAACTCCTCGCCAGTTTCCAGAATCTCAGATTTGCGAGGCTCTGAATGCAGTCGAGTCTCTACGTCGCGCTCTCTGGGCAGCTTGCGCTTCACCGACGACTCGAAACGATCGCCAGCAACGTCGCCAATGCCTCCAGTGCAGGCTTCCGCGCCCAGCAGGTGAAGTTCGAAAGTTTCATTTCGCAAGTCCCGCTGGAACCCGTCGCATTTGCATCGACGGGCAAATCGTATCTCTCCCGTACTCCAGGCGAGCTGATACGCACCGATCATCCCCTGGACGTCGCGATCGAAGGCGATGGCTGGCTCGCGATCCAGACGCCCTCCGGAATCGTGTATACGCGCGATGGCCGCATGCGGATGACCGAAGCGGGCGATCTGCAGACGATCACCGGCTATCCAGTGCTTGACGTCGGTGGTGCGCCAATCCTGCTCGACCCCGAGGGCGGTCCGCCGCAAATTGCGCGCGACGGCACGATTACGCAGGACAACCAGCAGATTGGCGCACTGGGTCTCTTCCGCATCGATCCTGAAGCCGAATTGATTCGAGCCGAAGGATCAGGCGTTATTCCAGACCGTCCGGCGGAACCTATTCTGGATTTCGTTCGCGACGGTGTGATCCAGGGCTACATCGAGCGAGCAAATGTGAATCCGGTATTGGAAATGACCCACCTCATCATGGTGTCGCGCGCATTCGATGCTGTCACTAGCTCGTTGAACGAGACAGAATCCTCGTTGCGAGAAGCAGTGCGAACGCTCGGGTCCGGCTAGGGCTGGCGTTTCTTACGCAAATGAAGTGTCGTTTCGTTTATGAGGGGCGTCGCGGCTCTTTTGATTTAGAGGAATTACAAGACCGGTCAGAATTTCGACGAACTTCGGTAAATCTCGCCCCACACATGCCTTTCCTGAGCCCAATTTGCGAATCCGGCAATTGCGGGCGAGAACCGCAACCATTTCATGCGGCTTAGAGGAAAAGGGCCGCGGAAACCAGGAACTAATCGCTAGTTCTTTTGCGATTTTTCGGGCATCGACAGCACTTCGAGACGGACGGGCGTAACGCCGCGACGGGTCATGCCGATCGCCTCTGCGGCCGCCTCTGAAAGATCGATGACCCGGCCGGCAACGAAGGGACCACGGTCGTTGATCCTCACCACAACGCTTTTGCCATTGGTGCGATCGGTCACCCGCACGAGCGAGTTGAAGGGTAATGTCGGATGCGCTGCCGTCATTGCGCGCTGGTCGAACGGCTCGCCCGATGCAGTCTTTTTTCCGTGCTTGTAATACGAAGCGATGCCTTCCAACGCATGCCTGCGCCCGCTTTTCTTCGCGGGGCTCTCACTCTCTGTCATAGGAATGACAGTGGTTTGCCATCCCGCTGTCACATCATTGGCAAAGCTCGGTCCACCGCATGTCAGAAGCGGGATCACGGCAGACGCAAACAACGACGCCACTCTTGTCGCAATCAGCCGTTCGAAGGTCATTTTGCAGGCCATTGAACGTGATTCGGGCATAGAGATGGCAGGACTGCATTTGCGATGGCGGCGGTTTTTCCCGCCACCATCGCCTTCCTGTTCGAAAACAGGCTATCGGCCAATAACTTCAACATGCACCGGTACGACGCCTGCCTTTTTCATGCCAATTTTGCTTGCAGCGGCATCGGACAGGTCGATGATGCGGCCTGGCACATAAGGTCCACGATCGTTGATCGTCACCTCGACCGAGCGGCCATTGCGCTTGTTCGTGACGCGCACCCGCGTGCCGAATGGCAATGTCTTGTGCGCGGCCGTCATGGCCTTCGGGTTGAACCAGCCGCCGGATGCCACACGCTGTGGCTGCCAGTAATAAGAGGCAAGACCGGTCATCGTCATGCCAACGGGCACGGACTTTGCGATGCGCCGCCCACTGCGCGCTGCAGCGCGCCGAGTCCGCTTCTTGGACACGTCAGCTTGGGCGACACTGGTAATACGGCGGGAGCGATAGGCGTAGATCTTTGACCGCCGCGATTTGTATGCAGTGCGGCGGCTATAGCTGGCCACATGCCGCTTTGCGTGCCTACGCTTCGTGACTGACTTTGCCCGGCGCTTCGCCGGATAAGCTTTCTTGTCGGTTTGGAATTCGGAGCCGATCTCGGCCCTTACCGAACCGGTAGTCTCGCCCATGGGCGCCACGGCCTGAGCTTGCGACGCGAACAACAACACTCCCAAAGCCCAGACGAACGTGAGCATCCGATACATGAGACCTCCATACGCAGTTTCACGATTGCCTTGGCGGGCACCGAAAACGGACCTCCTTTGCTCGGATGAATTCGGCCGAACGGCCGCAGAACGTTTCCCCCGTAACGTGAGCCTTCTCAGTACGGACCCATCGTCAGTTCAGGGCTGGAATGCCGCCAAAGCGCGGCGCCAGAAACCACTCAGTTGGCGTGGAGATCAAAATCCCCCGTGGCCTGGCGGAGCGGGAGAACAGCATCCATGAGTTCCGTAGTCAACTCTAAATTTTCAGTTAAGAGTTTATCCGCGGCGAAACGACCAAGGTCATTCGTGCACGCCCGGAGCAATCTCCGTTGAGCGACAGTCTTTGATAAACGGGATGTGGGAAAGAAGGAAATGTTGAAAAATCAACGTTTTGGCGCATCAGGACGCGCGATTAGAATAACTCCTGAGGGATCGTTCAATATTTCGAGTCGCATCCCCGAAGAGTTTGCGAGGCGCCATGTGTAATAGGCCTGGATGCTTATGGCATCGAGCCGCGGCATGGGACCACCGCTGATGAATTCCGCCAAATACTGCGGCGGACGCGCACCAGCTCCACGGCAACGAATGATGAACGCGGGATCTTCGATTGTCCCTGCCATGACCACTTCGATCTCACCACCGCGCGGCAGCGCCGAAACCGCACTTGCAATCAAATTGAGCAATAGCTTCACCCGATCCTTCGCCATTTGACCGGGCGGTATCTTCCAATTCAACTTATGCTTGCCGTTACCAACAAAACCGCGGGAAATCTGTTCAGCTGTTCCCAAATCGATGACAGACCCGGCGGATCCCGCGGCGCCAAAGGCAAATCGTGCGAACTGCAATCGGGCTGAAGCCTGCTCCGTCACATTTCGGATGACTTCAAGCGCATAAGTGTGGGCTTCTTCGTTATCGTCCTCGTCCAGGATCTCCAGCCCGTTGTAGATCGCTCCTACAGGACCGATGACATCATGGCAAATCTTGCTCGAAATGAGAGCTGCGAGCTCGAGATCGGTCGGATGCGAGGTCTGAGTCATCAAGGCCTCCTCAACCGGAGATTGTCTTATTGCCCATACGCGGGGAGGCGCTCACGCGGGCTGACTGGCGCCTTGTAAAATCGCTTTTGAGTGTTGATACCTGCGTCGCCACATCGTTGCCAAGATCGGATCGCCCCGCTCGGGCGGGCTGCCCGCATTTCCTGGGGATTGGATTCTGGTGACTTGAGTGGGGCACCTTCGAAGACCTTGAAGGTTCACCAGTAAACTGGGAGACGCTGGGACAGCTCATGGACTTGGATCCCAACAGACTTGCCAATCTCATGCTTGCACCGGCGCTGGCGGCCGGGGCTGCCATCATGCGCCACCGGCGCACGGGATTTACCGTCGAGAGGAAGACGGATTCGAGCCCCGTCACGGCCGCCGACCGGGAGGCTGAGGAAATCATCCTTGAGGCACTTGCCCGGTATGCCCCCGGCGTTCCCGTGATTGCCGAGGAAGCCGTAAGCCGCGGCGAACGCCCTCGCCTCGATGATGCTTTTTTTCTCGTTGATCCGCTCGACGGCACGCGTGAATTCGTGTCTGGCGGCACGGATTTCACAGTGAACATCGGTCTTATCGTTGAGCGGACGCCACGATTCGGGCTGATCTACGCACCAGCTTCCGATCAGCTTTTCGTCACAGTTGGTTCGGACGAAGCGGTAGAGATTCGAGTTTCGCCGGAGGCTGGGCCTGTCAGCCTCGACGATGTTCAGACAACCCCGATTCGGACGCGCGAACCTGACCCAGCGCGGCTCGTTGCTGTCGCAAGCCGATCGCATCGCACACCCGATACGGACCGTTTTCTGGCCGATTCGCGGATCGCAAGCTGCCGGAACATCGGCTCGTCGCTCAAGTTTTGCCTCGTAGCCCGCGGCGACGCCGACATATATCCGCGATTCGGCCAGACGAGCGAATGGGATACAGCTGCCGGCCATGCGATCGTGCTGGCGGCGGGCGGCCTTGTGACGACGCTCGACAAGCACCCGCTCGAGTACGGCAAGTCCGAAAGCGGGTTCACGAACCCATCGTTCGTGGTTTGGGGGCGGTCGTCTCTCTTGCCATTGATCCGTCTTTGATCGGACGCGTCAGCCACACTTTGGTAATAGTTTTGAGGAATGGTTGACGGTTGATAATCCGTCGGCCCGCGTGTCGGCGCGATTGATGACGAGTGGATACATGCTCGCAGGACGCTCGCTATTTTCGAAGGCCAAGGCTCTCGCCGTCGCTGTCGCTCTGGGAGCAGTGCTCGGCGGGGCGGAATTCGGCCAGGCTCAGGATCGTTTGCCTTGGGAAACCCCGCCGAAGGCTAGCTCGGGGTACGACACCTATGCCGCCCGCAACGATGCCTACCGCCCTGATGACAGCTACCGTGGGGGCTCTGGCGCCTCCGGCGATGCGTACCGCGCCGATGACGCGTACCGCCCCAACGATGCCTACCGGCCTAACGGCAACGCCTATCGGTCAGGTGGCGATTATTACGACCCCAACACCGACACGTACGTGCCGCCGCCACCAGGGGCCGGACTCGGCGAGGGCCCGGCATACACTCCGTACCCGGACTCTCAGCCGGAGCCTTACGAGCGGGATTATGGCCCGCCTCCACGCGAGTATGACCGGTACGCGGAGCCCCCTCCTCCAGATTACGACCACTACGATGACCGCACCTACTCGCGGAACGAGATCCTGGAGGCGGGGCATGCGTTCTTCGGCTCAGTGAGCAGGGGGCTGGCCGCCGTTGTCGAGTACGCCTTCCAGAAGGCGGGCCGGCCGAACGGCTATATTCTCGGTGAGGACGCAGGCGGTGCCTTCATTGCCGGCTTGCGCTACGGCGAGGGCACGCTCTACACCAAGGATGCCGGCCGGCATAAGGTCTACTGGCAAGGCCCGTCGATTGGCTACGACTTTGGAGGCGAGGGCTCGAAAACGATGGTTCTCGTCTATAACCTGCGCCACCCGAGCGAGATCTACAACCGCTTCGCTGGTGTTCAGGGGTCCGCCTATGTGGTGGGCGGCGTGAGCATCCAGTTCCAGAAGCACGGTCACGTGGTGCTCGCGCCGATTCGTTCAGGAGTTGGGCTTCGCCTAGGTGCGAACGTCGGCTATTTGAAGTATACCCGAACTCCGACCTGGAATCCCTTCTGATCCGGCGTTAGCCGATCTGTGAAGGGGAACGGATCGGGACGAGTGAGATTGCGTTGTAACTTCACGAGGGGCCGGTCGTCGGAGTCGGCCCTACCTACTGTGTGCTGTTAGGATTGCGTTCGGGGATGCCTCAGTGATCACGATCGAGTCGACCATGCTCGTGGCGCTGGGGTTCCTGCTTGCCACCCTCATCGCTGTACTCCTGGCGCCAGCTTACCGCGCACGCGCGATGCGCTTGACCTACAAGCACATGCGCCGGGTGATGCCGCTCACGGAAAGCGAGCTGCTGCTTGATCGCGACCGGCTCCGCGCCCACTACGCCGTTCGCATTCACGAGCTGGAAACCAAGCTGGAGAAGCTGCGCCTGGCGGCCGCCCGGCAGCAGGTGGAGGTCAGCAAGCGCGACGCGACCATCTCTGCGCTGGAATCCGAGCTCGCCAAGCTCCGGGCCGAGCTGGAAGAGAACGTCAACGCGCGCCGCGTTCTCGAGCAGACCGTGATGGATCGTCTGCCCGCCGTCGAGCAGCGGCTTGCCGAGACGCGCAAGCTGCTCGAACAGCGGGATCGCGAGCTGGCGGCGATCACAGCCGACACGAGCAAGAATGCCCGCGCGCTCGACGAGGTCATGCAGATCAATGCCCAGCAGCGGGCCGAGATCGAGCGGCTCAACGCGGTCATCGCCACGCGCGGGCTGCGCACCGGCCGCAGTGTGAGAGATCCGCGCTTCGAAAACGAGCTGGCGCTGAGGTCGGAGCTGGAGGCACTCCGTGCCAAGACGCGCGAGCAGGAGTCGCTGATTTCACGCCTGCAGACGCTGGTGACCATGCCCGCGCAAGCAGCGCGTGCAAACGGCGGCGGCGCGAGCCCCGAGCAGGAGGCCGAGCTCGACCGCCTGCGCCGCGACCTCGTGGAAGCCGAGAGCGCCCTCAAGTCCATCGCCGATCAAGCCGATGGCAAGGAGCTTGCCGATGAGACCATGAGGGCGCGCCTGCAATCGCTCGAAAACCTCGTCGCCGACCAGGCGGCGAAGATCAAGCGGCTCGAGGCCGCGCTCGCGGTGTACGAGAAGGGCGAAGGCGATGGCCGCGCGATCTCGCTGAAGGACAGTAAGATCGCGATGAAAGCGCGTATTGCATCCCTTCAGGCCGAGGCCGACGAGCGCGCCGCCACCATCGAGAAGCTGCGCGCCGAGCTTGCCGCAGCCAATGAGCGGCTTGCCTTGCAGGCTGCCCGGTTCAGAGACGAGGTTCGCCGGCTGCGTGCCGGCCCCGCGCCCGCAGCGATGCAGAAGGACGAGCCGAAGGCCGCAGCCCGGCGCTCGCTCGCCCAGCGCATCACGGACGTCAATCCTGCCCTGGCGGCTTCACTCAGAGCAGGATCTTACGGCATCATAAGGCGCAAAATGACGGCCGAACCTGGGGACGAACCAGCACCCGTCAACGGCGACGAGGAAAAGGCGGCACTGCAGCGGATGAACGGCCCCTCCGCCGACGGATCGGCGGCCGTGAAGGCTGATGCAGCCGCAAAGGCTGACGGCAAGGAGAACGGAAAAGCAGCGGAAGCCGAAGCCACCGCCGAGGTGGAGGCTGCAGCGCCCGCCGAATCCGACGCCCAAGCCAAGCCGCGATTGCTCGACCGGCTCGCCAGCATCAGCAAGCAGTGAGCTGACGACTTTCCACCGGCCTCCCCTTTATTCCACAATCGAGCGCTTTTCGCTTTTCGCGCGAGCCTTAGCCGGATAAATCAACCTTAAGGGGAGGAGTAACCCGCAATGCACGGTGTAGTAGAAGAGCATGTCCAAATTCGTCTCTGAACTGAGTAAAGCCAGAGCACCTTCCACAGCCCACCTGTCGAACCTCCACCACCAGCCCCGGCCGCGCCTTGCCGAGCGGCTCGCCGCCCTTGCCCCACTGGCCCGCGCGCCCCTCGTCGCGGACGTCGATCGCGATGAATTAGACGGCCTGAGCCGCTTGCCTCACGCGACGCGTGTGCGCGCCTACCCCCCGAATGCTCTGGTTCCGACGGAGCCGCCCCCGCTCCCGCCCGCCGACGAGCCGCCGCTGCTCTACCCGGTCGGCACCACTCCGCTTCACCTGGACTTCGACGATGATGCAGACGCGGGGTCGTGGGCGGAATGGGTGAGCTTCTTTGTCGGGCTCTTGGTCTCCGTGGCGATCGGCATAGCCCTCTACTATGCGCTGGCCTGAGCCAGCGCTCTCACTGCGCGTCGCGTAACCCTCCTTTGATGGGGACACCACTTCCCCTTCTACTCGCCTCGTGCCAGATTTCTCGTGAGTAGCATATTGAGGGGAGCGACATGCTGCAGCTTGCGGAAAATCTTAACCGGTTGGGCACGGAAACGGCGTTCGAGGTGCTTGCCCGCGCCGCAGAGCTGCAGCGACGGGGTCGCGACATCATCAACCTCGGCATCGGCCAGCCGGACTTCCAGACACCGCCGCACATCGTCGAGGCTGCCATCAAGGCGCTACGCGACGGCCACCACGGCTACACGCCGGCGCAAGGCATCCTGCCCCTCCGCGAGGCCGTCGCCGCGGACCTCAAGCGCCGTCACGGCGTCGAGGTCAACCCGGACAACATCGTCATCATGCCCGGCGGCAAGCCGACGATGTTCTTCTCCATTCTGATGTTCGGCGAGCCGGGATCGGAGATCATGTATCCCGATCCGGGCTTCCCCATTTACCGGTCCATGATCGAGTACACGGGCGCCACACCCGTGCCGATCGCGCTGAAGGAAGAGAACGGATTCGCCTTCAGTGCCGAGGAGGTGCTGGCGCAGATCACGCCGCGGACGCGCCTCATCATCATCAACAGCCCGGGTAATCCGACGGGTGGCGCGGTTCCGGAGGAGGAGATCAGGCGCCTCGTCACGGGCCTCGAACGGCATCCGCACGTTGCAGTGCTGTCGGACGAAATCTACAGCCAGATCCTCTACGACGGCCGCGAGCACGTGAGCTTTCTCAAGTTCCCCGAGATCCGCGACCGGCTCATTCTGCTCGACGGCTGGTCAAAGACTTACGCGATGACGGGCTGGCGGCTGGGCTTCAGCGTGTGGCCGACGCACCTCGTCGAGAAGGTCGTGCGGCTGTGCGTGAACTGCCATTCCTGCGTGAACGCGCCGACGCAATATGCCGGCATCGCCGCGCTCGAAGGGCCACAGGACGACGTGCTCAAGATGGTTCGGGCCTTCGACGAGCGCCGCCGCGTCATCATTCCGATGCTGAACCAGCTTCCCGGCTTCCGCTGCGTCGAGCCCGGCGGCGCCTTCTACGCCTTCCCGAACATCACCGGCACCGGTATGACGGCGAAGGAGCTACAGAACAAGATGCTAGAGGAGGCAGGCGTCGCGACCGTCGCCGGCACCAGCTTCGGCATCCACGGCGAGGGCTACATCCGCTTTTCCTATGCCAACTCCGTCGAGAACATCCGCGCTGCGATCCAGCGGATCGGGACGTTGTTGACGAAGTGAGCAATCATCAGTCCTACTCTCTCGACGAGAGTCCCAGACAGCGAGAAATGTGTGGAAGACGGAGCGCCCGAACGGCGGCGACGGGTGGGTCTAATTCTTGTCGTGACGCGCGGAATCTCGCCACCACCCATGCGCGATCGCAGTCGCGGCGGTCGGCCCGCCTATAGACACAATGGCCAGAACTGATCCCACAATCCAATTCCCGTTAACCCCCACATAGGCGCTGAGGGACAGACCAATCACCGCGATAGCGGCCATAATTAACTGGCCCCGATTGGCGCGCTTCTCGGCACCCACCGCCCTCATTTCCTCAAGGCGATGGCGGTGAGCGGTCTGTCGTTCAGTCTGCTCAATGAGCTTCTGAGTGATGCCGGGATAAATGCGCTCCCAACCTTCGAGGATAAAATCGGGCGGGTACGGGAGCGAGCCAGTGAACCTCGCCAACCCGACGAGAATTTTCACCACCCGCGGATCTTTGACGATCTCCTCTAGTGGCTCCAGGGGATCGGACGAAGGTCGTTCTTGGCTGTCCCTCCTATGCGGGTTCTTATCGGGCGGCGGAGATTGCCCGTCGCTGTTGCTCGCCATGTCTGCCGCCCCCATTTTCGTCCATTAGAAGTTTGACGAGCGCAACTACCAAGGCCGCGTCCCGAGCCACCGATCTCGAGTCCTCGATCAAGACTTCTCTATCTGACTTGGACGGCAAGGGCGGCGGTTTGGGGAAGGGGTTTATGACCTGCGCTGCACCGACAAGATACTCGCGAAAGATGTCGCGGAGTGATTCGGTGGTCTTCGCCTCAGGCGCAGAGTCAAAAGATCGCATCCATCCGACGAGGTCACGACGCACGCCGGGGTCAAGGTACCGAGCTATGCGGAGCCACAGCTCGTCCTTGCTGAGGTGTTCTTCATCTTCCCAAAGCTCTAGGTCCAACGCAGTCACCTTCGACGCCATACACCCCCGATAGATAGGCTTCCGCATCTTGAGCCTCAAGCTTCAACTCGCCCCAGCGACTCATCCATGCGATAATATTGGACCTTAAGTCATTGATTCAAGTTAATAAATTTGAATCTGAAATCAACAGGTTAGCCTAGGAAGATGATAGCGTAGACGTCCGAAGGAGCAGTTCGACTGCTCGCGAACATTGTGACCTCTGCAGCAACGATTCGTCCTCCGAGCGTACACCCGACCGCTCCATCTCAAAACGTAATCCCCAGCCAAGCCTTGACCTGCTCGTGCAGATCGCCTTCGAACTCCTCGCGTGGGCCTTCGGCAGTGATCTGGCCGAGGCTTAGGACATAGATGTAGCTCGACATCTTCACCACACGGCGCACGTTGTGGTCGACCAGCAGAATCGCCGTGCGCTCGCTGGCGAGAAGGTCGATCCAATCGTAGACCTCCGCCGCCACCTTGGGCGAAAGGCCGATCGCAGGCTCGTCGATGAGACAGAGCCGCGGCCGCACAAGATAAGCCTTGGCGAACTCGACCATCTTCTGCTGGCCGCCGGAAAGCGCGCCCGCCTTCTCGGTTCTCCGCTCGCGCAACACCGGAAATTTCGAGAAAGTGTCCTCCAGGCGCGCGGCAATGTCCGCCTGCGTCGGGCCGCCGGGCTGGCGGGAAAGATGCTCGAGCGGCAGCAACAGATTGTTCTCGACGCTCATATGCGGGAACAGGCTTGATTCCTGTGGAACGTAGAAAATTCCGCGGCCGAGCACGGTATGCGCGGCGATCCCCGTGATGTCCTCGCCATCGAAACGGATCACGCCAGATTTCGGGCGCAGGAAGCCGCAAATCGTTTTCATAATGGTCGATTTGCCAGCGCCGTTGAGGCCGATCAGCCCCGTGATCGTGTTCGGCTGCACCTTGAGGCTGACACCGCGCAGAATGTCGATGTCGCCGATGTAGCTCGCCGTCACGTTTTCCATGGACAGGAGCGCCGTCATATCTCCGCTCCTCCGAGATAAGCTTCAATCACCACCTTGTCGGTCAACACGGCGCGGGTGCTCTCATCAGCGATGACCGTGCCGGCGTTCATGCACACGGTGCGGGGGCAAAGCTCGACGACCACCGGCATGTCGTGGCTGACCACCAGGAACGTTTGCCCCTCGGCATGCCGACGCCGGATGAACCCTGCCATGATCTCCTTCATGGTCGGATGGATGGCGGCGAACGGCTCGTCGAGCAGCGCGATGCGCGGCGGCACCATGAAGCAGGAGCCGAATTCCAGGAGCTTTTGTTGACCGCCGGAAAGCTGACCAGCGTCGAGCGCGGCCACACGGGTGAGCGAAAGATCCTCGACGAGCTGCCATGCGCGCTCCTCGGCTTCACTCTGCGGAAGGCCCAGCGCGCAGCCCGCAACCATGAGGTTGTCGATGACGCTCATGCGCGGGAATACGCGCGTCAGCTGAAACATGCGCATGACTCCCCGGCGCGCCAGCTCCGCCGGCGGGAGGCCTTCGATCGAATTTCCATCGAGAAGCACGCGTCCGGAATCCGGGGCGAGATGGCCGCTCAGGATGTTGATGAGCGTCGTCTTACCCGAGCCGTTCGGACCGATCAGCCCGACGAGCTCGCCGTCGTCGATCGAAAAGCTGACGCCGTCGAGGGCCCTCACGCCGCCGAAGCTCTTCGATACGTTCTCTATGACAAGGCACGGCATGGCGACCTCACTTCTCCGGCACCGCATCTTTCAGCGCCGGGCGGCGAATGCCGGTGCGCAAGACGTAGCGCGAGAAAAGGCCCCACAACCCCTCGCGGAAGAACCGGCCGAATATGATGACGAGCAGCGCGAAAATAATGAGCTGCAGGCCGCCGAAATCGCGCAGATACTCAGACGCGACATAGACCAGGAATGCGCCGATGAGTGGCCCGGCCAGCGTGCCGAGCCCGCCGATCACCGCCATGCTAATGATGATGCCCGTCTGCGCGATGAGGCCGAGCTCGGGACTGACGAGACCGGCGAAATGGCCGTAAAGTGCGCCGGCAAGACCGCTGACGGCCGCGCTGATCGCGAAGGCGTTGGTCTTCCACAATACGACCTTCACGCCACGGCTCGCGGCGGCGATCTGGTCGTCGCGTATGGCGCGGAGGTAAAGGCCGGCCGGCGTGCGCAGCAGGAAGAACAGGCCGACCTGCGTGAGCGTCAGAATTGCGAGCATAAAGTAATAATAAGTGAGCCGATCGTCGAAGAGGCCGGGGACGTTCAGGCCGAGATCGCCGCGTGTGATGTCGATCGAGTTGGAGATGACGAGCCGCATGATCTCGGCAAACGACAGCGTGGTCAGCGCGAGATAGGCCCCGGTGAGACGCAGCACGATGCGCCCGAGCAGAAGCCCGATCAGGCCCGCGACGACGATCGCTGCGAAAATGCCGATGAGCGGCGGGACGTTGTAGTAGTAGGACAGCAGCCCCGTCGAATAGGCGCCGATCATCGCGAACGTCGCCGGCGCAAGCGAGAATTGCCCCGTATAGCCCGCGAGCAAATTCCAGGCGGCGGCCAGCATCGCGAAATACATCGAGACGATGACGACGCCTCGCCAATACTCGTTGCCCATCACGAGCGGCAGAAGCGCGACAAAGGCAAGGATCGCCAGCGAGGCGATGAACTCCCGTCTGTTGCGTGCGCTCGAGTCGGTCCAGCGTTCCATGGCGTCACACCTCGCGCACGCGTTCGCCGAACAGGCCCTGCGGGCGGAACAGGAGCACCAGGATCAGCAGGATCAGCCCGAAGGTGTCGCGATACTGGTAGGAGATGTAGACGCCGCCGAAGCTCTCCAGCACGCCGAGGCCTAGGCTCGCGATGATGCTTCCCGGTATCGATCCCATCCCCCCGAGCACGACGATCACGTAGGACTTGACCGCCGGGAAAATGCCGACGTCTGGGGTCGGATTGAAAATGTTTGCGAGTAATCCGCCTGACAGCGCCGCAAGGCCGCCCGCAAGCGCAAAGACGAAGGCGCTCACCTTCGCTGTGTCGATGCCGGCGAGAGACGCGCCCAGCCTGTTCTGCGCCACCGCCTGAATCTGCCGCCCCCAGTAGGAATAGCGCACGATGAGCGCCACGATGACGATCACGGCAACGGCAATCGCAAAGGCGACCAGCCGGTGCCCGCTCACGATAACCGGCCCAAGCGAAATGCGGCTCACGCTCGTCAACGGCGGCCCTTTGTAAGCGTAGGGACCGATCACCTTGTCGACGAGGTTGATGAGAAGCAGCGAGAGCCCGAAAGTGACGATGACCGCGTACTCGTCCCGCAGGAAGCCCCAGCTGATATATCCGGAATAGAGCGGCCGCATGAGCAGCCGTTCGACCACCAGGCCGAGAACGACACCGGCCACAAACGCCGTCGGCAAGGCCAGCCACGGCGGCACGCCGAAGGCGAGCGCGATGAGAGTGTAGGTATAGGCACCCACCATGTAGAACTCACCGTGGGCGAAGTTCACGATCTTGAGGATGCCGAAGATCAGCGAGAGCCCGATCGCCATCAGCGCGTAGAACACGCCGATGATCAGGCCATTAATGACGAGATCGAGAGCGAGCATGCGGGCGGTTGCGAATGGCGGGATGGGGAGGATGCCAGTCGGCAGCACCCTCCCCCGAAGTTACGGAACGCCCTGACTGGGCAAGCTGCTTAGTTCGGACGCTCGATCAGCGAAAGATCAATCGGCTGACCGGCTTCCTGAACGAGCTTGGTGTCCTTCACGGGCTGGTTCACATCGGTGATCTGGAACGTGACGTAGGGCACATCCAGCCACTGGTGATACTTGTAGCCGCCCTTCTCGGTGGAGAAGGTGATCTCCCCGCGCGCGCCGGTCCACTTGATGCCTTCCAGCGCCTTGATCATCGCATCGGGATCCGTGCTACCCGCGATCTTGATCGCCTCGGCGATGAGGAAAACGCTGTCCGCCGCCTGGAACAGCAGCCGGTTCGGCTCGAAGCCCGTCTTCGCCGTATAGGCCTCGGCCACCTGCCTGCCGAGCTCGGGCAGCTGCATCTTCGGATGGTAGAGCCCGAAGACGAGCATGTACTTGGCCGAATCGCTCACGTTCTGCCAGAAGTCGGGGTAATCCGCGATGCCTGACGCATCATAGATTAGCGTCTTCGACGTCGGCGCGATGCCCTGCTCATAGAGCTGGTTGATCAGGATGTAGGCCGCCGGCGGCAGCATGATCTCCACGATCACATCAGGCGGATTGGCCTTGAGCGGCAGCAGCGCCGGCAGGAAGTCCTTCGCCGCGCGGTCGAGCGTCTCATAGCGGTACTCGACATCGGGCGCTTTCTCCTTGAGCACGTCACCGATCAGCTTGGCGAGACCCACGCCGTAGTCCGTGTTCTCAGGGAACGCGAGCACATTCTTGGCGCCCATGGCCGCGATCGTCTCCGCGGCGGCGATGGCGACACGGCTGTTGAAGTTGCCCGGGTTGAAGACCTGCGGATAGCCCTTCTCGCGAATAACGTCGGACCAGCCGTTCGTGTTGACGTACGGCACGTTGTAGCGATGCGCCACCTCGATGCCCGCGAGCGCCGCGGAGCTTTGGTGCTCGCCCGTCACGGCGATAACCTTGTCACGCGTAATCAGCTTCTCGACCGCTGCACGGGCTTTCTCAGGAATGCCCTGCGTATCCTCGACGATCAGCTCGAGCGGCCGCCCGAGGACGCCGCCGGCATCGTTGATCATCTTCACGGCCACTTCGGCGCCGTCCCTCACCTGCACGCCCTGCGACACCGATCCGGGCGGCGAGAGCGTGACGGTCAGGCCGATCTTGATGGGCTCTTGCGCGACAGCCCCTCCGGCACTGGCGAATAAGCCCGCGGCGACAGCCAACGCGGCGCAACCAAAATACTTAAGTATTGATGCTGGTCCCACGACGCTCCTCCATTGACGCTTCCCTCACGCGTGTGGGTCGGATCGTAGAGCAACCCCTACGGAAAAGGAAGCCGGAAGCAGCAGTGCTCGCGGCCATTTCATGTGTTGTCGTGCTACTGACCGGCTGAGTGCAGAAAGAGCTTCTGCTTGATCAGGCCCGATTGGGCCGCGGGCGCGAGCGCCCGTATGTTATTTGGCAGGTTTGAACTCGTATATTGCGGCGGAGGAGAATTATCAGCGGCGGACAACAAGACCAGCGCTCGCCATCTTCAAGATGTGTCGGAATGCCGCGCAAGAGATGCGCGGTGTATCGCACCCTCTCGCAAGTTGAATGAAAGCCTATTGCCGAAGCTCGACTACGGAAGACTTCGACTGCGCCAGAAATAACGGCGCGCAGGCGCTAACTACAACTTCGGGAGACGTCGTATGAAACCTTCTACAGCATGTTCCATGGCCGCAGCGGCGGCCTTGCTGGTGTTCGCTTCACCGCCCGCGGGCGCAACGCTGTCCTCAGCGGCCGTGTCGAAGCTCGGTGTGAGCAGCAGCCCGGTCTTTCAGATACAGGGCACCGGCGGACAGCAAGGCGGTCAAAGAGGCGGCGGAGGCGGTGGGGGAATGCAAAGCGGCCAGGGCGGTGGCGGAGGAATGACCGAGCCCAAGGGCGGTGGTGGAGGCACCATGGAGAACAGGGGTCGCGGAGGTGGAATGTCTCAGCCCCGGGGTGGTGGCGGAGGCACCATTGAAAAAAGAGGCGGCGGCGGAACCTGGGAGGGCAGGCGCGGTAGAGGCGGCGGAACCATGGAACGCCGGAGAGGCGGCGGCGGTGGCATCATATTGGAAGAGAGGCGGCGACCGCGCGGCTATCGCGGCCCACGCTTCCGTGAAGGCCCCACGCTCAGGTTCCGGAGCGGGTGCGGCTGGCTGAGAGAACGCGCTCGGGATACCGGCAGCCGCTACTGGTGGCGCCGCTATCGCGAATGCTTGCGCGGCTGATCACCGAAGAGCGGGCGCCGCAATTGCGCCGATGGCCTCCGCGCCCGCTTCATCGAATTGGATGAGAGCATTCAAGCAGCGTGCCGCCGGCCGCCCTGCTGGCGGCAGATGTCGCAATTTCACAGCCTTTTGCGCCGTGAACGGACCGTTTCGTCCCAGCAGCAACGGTCGGAACGGATGGTTTAGTTCAGCTGCCAGATACGAATGTTGAGCAGCGTGGCGTAGCTGACCCAAGCCAGATAGGGCAGGAAAAGCAGAACCGCGGTGCGGCTCGCCGGCAGAGCGAGCACCATGAACGCGACGATAGCCAGCCAGAGCGCGAAGTGATCACCATCGCGAGGCCGATCTGCTGTGCACCGAACATCGCGAACGACCGCGCGCCGTTGAACACGAGCTGCACAATCCACGCAGCGAGCGCCGCGCCCATTCCCGCAGCGCGCCAGACCAGCCATCCGGCCACCGCGATGAGCACATAGAGCACTGTCCAAACTGGCCCGAACACCCATGCGGGCGCCGTCCAGGCCGGTTTTTCCAGCGCCGCATACCACTCCCCCGGCTCGAACCACGCCCCGAACGCACCGACCGCTGCCACGGCGGCGAGGAAGAGGAGGAAGGAGAGAAAGCGGGTCATGGTGGGTGAACGGACGGGCGACGCGATGCGTTCCCCTCCACTACGCTCGAACGCGTCCCCTCCGTCAAACTATGGCCAAGTGCATATTAAGCTGTTGGCAAGTTGATCGCCCCCGGACAAGGCGCAGGCGAGCGTGTTATGCTATAATCTCCCTGCTTGCTCTCATTTGGTTTGTCGGTGATCACTTTCTCTTCCGAATCGTCTTCCCCGCTCCAACCAATCGGAAACTTGTGTTAATGCAGTGGCGCCAAGCGACTTAATCTCATACATGAAAAGCGTTTCTGCTTGCGAATAGCCTTTGATGCGATCTTTGCTATGCGTTTTGAAGTTTATTCGGGCTACTGAGAAAGCGGAGGGAGCTCCTGACTGAACCGGAGCGCCTTGAAAATCGTCTAGAACGACATCCAAGCCCTAGACAGGACCTTGTCCACGCTGGACTTCAAGTGATCTTGAGGCGATAGTGCCCGGCCGGACGCGATAAGCAATATTCACCAGCGGCGAGCTGATCGGAGGATACTTGATCAGCAGAGGGTTATCAAACGGCAACCTGATATCGGCGTTACGGGATAAGCGGCAAGGTGCTTAGCAACTTACTTCGGACGTGGTCGCACGCGGATTGGAATTGAAAAAAAAGTCTCCCACTCCTCAGTTTTGGTTATGTCGTCACCCTTGCTCCAGCGAAACTCAATAGTGCTGTCGCCGGCGATATCATTAAACACGATGTTCGAAAGTGGAACATGGTAGATCCCCGGACCTTCTACCGTCAATCGACCCCTGACCTTTTTCGTGAGGCGGTCGTTTAAAAAAGCAGCAATGCTTATCGTCTCGCTTTCCTTCTCGGTTGCTTCGAATCCAATCAAGAGAGAAAGAGCTAACGTAGCAGGCGTTTTGGTCAGTCCGACATCCGTGCTGTACACGCCTATAAGGATAAATTTTCCATTGTTCTCCTGCCTTATATCATCGCATAAGAGCGCGAATTTTGCGGCTATAGTCATGCATCCGGCCTAATTTCAAAAGCAGCGCGTCCTGTGTCAGTTTTCTGGCTTCCCAGTTCTTGATTTAGTTCCCTGGATAACTCTCTATAATTTGCAGTATCGTCCGCATCCATAGGAGCGGCGCTGAAATGTGGTTCCCATCCGATCGCCCAAAGTAGCTCCGCAACGCTCCTGAGTGTCATATTATCAAGACCCATCAACTGCCTATTTATAACGGATCTGTTCACTCCAAGCACATTAGCTATCTGTTGTTGCGTCAATCGGCGGCGGGACTTCTCCGTTGCAAAGGCTCGCTGCACCTCCGAACGGACGCGTGAAATGAACCGCACGGCCGCCTCGGATTTTTCTCCAACTGAGTAACTAAACGAGGTCATCAAAAACTCCCGTCACGTATTTTGGCTCATCCAAGTCTAGAGAGCAGCGACACCTCAAAACCTTTCGCTTCGCGTCCTCATAATTCTGCTTGTTGTGTGCTCCTTTATAGTCATCGGCATAGCCCCCAACGACAGCAATAAATTTCCGCGGTCGGTATAGCCATCCAAATATTCTGAGATCCGCAGTTTTTAGTTCCCATACTTCATCTGACCTCGGCATCAAATCCTTAAACATTTTGTTATATCTCATTGGTTTTCCGGTAATCCATTTGTAAAGGATCTCGAAAAACTGTTCCTGTGGACTTTGATCTACACCCAATCGACCTGGTTGCAATTTTGGAAGGTCATTCTGCACCCAGTCCCAGAAATCCGGCGTTCCCCAGATGTACCTGTCTTCAAACTCATTTCTACGAAGATGAATTGTAATCGGTACAAGACCTGGTGGATCACGCTTACACAATGTATCGATGGTTGCCATATAAGTCAACAACCTGTTGATATAAATGTCAACATATGATAAGATTTACAAGGCGAGGAAAGCACATTGATGTTGGCACGCGCAATAGGTGCCAGAACGATGATTGGTTACGAAGGGTAGATCATTTTGTTCGGCCGATGGTTCCAGCCAGGCCGCATGGTTGGCGTATTGATGCAGATATTAAGGTGAGACGTGGTGTTGTTCCTCTAACATGCGGCAAAGGCGGGCTAACAGGCTTTCGGTTCGGTTCTGGCGTTGAGGTTGCAGGCTTCCTGACAGACAGCTTGCAGAATTGCCTAACTCCATCTCACGCTCAGATGCCGTCATCATCAAACTTGTCCCCGCTCCGCGCCCCCGCGTTATGATCCCACTCGTCCGCCCGCGAGGGGACGTTCTCCGGAGGCGTCCGTGAACGGGGGCGGATGCGGTCTCACAGGTGCTAGCGGCAGGCGGCAACGTCTGTCGTGACGCAGGCAGCGGGAGGACTCCCGTAACGCCCGCCGGCTGACGCGGCCGGTACCTGGTGGTCCAACGCCGACCGGCGGTTCAATTCCGCCCCACGAGAACGGAAAAATCATAATAGGCGGCGCTAGGGGACAGAGGACCGCGAGCGGGGCGGTGAGGAGCCGCCAGAAAAAATTAGGATGCGGCGCCTCTCCGCTCCGCACCCCTCAATCACTCTCCCCGCGGGCGCCATGCGCCCGCGGATGTCAGGCGTGGCCGGGTTTTGAAAATGACACCTAACGTGAAAGGCCCTTCCCCGGGCAGGGAAGGGAAGCCGGGCGAAGCTACTTCGTCGGCGGCGCCATCACCGCAGTGGCGTGTGCCTGCACCGCTCCGTGCACGCCGTTCGGTACGCTGCCGAGGCTCGATGTCTGCAGCTTGGGGACGATGCCCAGGCGCTCCTCCGCGGCGGCGAGGATCTGGCCCAGAAGCTCCGCGTACCGCATCCCCTGGAAGCCAGCCATGATGTTGAGCTTGCCGTCCCAGCACCAGCCCGGATTCGGATTGACCTCCAGCAGCTTGATCTCGCCGTTGGCATCGGCGCGGAAGTCGAACCGGGCGTAGTCGCGGCAGCCGAGGCGCTCGAAGAGACGCGCCGAGTGCTCGATGAGCTGCGATTGGATGTGATCCGGCAGGTTCGCTTCGTGATAGCGGATCTGCGTCCAGTACGGACTGTCCGGCTCCCATTTCGACTCGTAGCCGAGGATCTTCGGCAGGCTGGGGTCGAGCCGCGAGTAGTCGACCTCAAGGATGGGCAGCGCTCGCAATCCCTGGTCCGAATTGCCGATAAGACCAACCGAATACTCTGGCCCCGTCAGGTACTCCTGCACCAGGATCGGCCGGCGCGGGAACTCGGCGCGCAGGCGCTCCAGATAGTCGAGCAGCGCGCGCTCGTTGGTCACCACCGCCTCCTTGGTGATGCCCTGGGAGCTGTCGCCGTAGTTGGGCTTGAGCAGCGCCGGAAAAACGGAGGGCAACGTCGCGCCCTGGTCACCCGGGCGCACGTAGGTTTCGAGTGGCACCGGCACGTCGAGCGTCATCGCCACTGCACGCACCAGGCCCTTGTCGTAGCAAGCCGCGAGAGCTTGCGGTGGCGCGCCCGTGTAGGGGAGGCCCAGCACCTCGAGCATCGCCGGAATGTGCAGCTCCTTGAACGGATCGTTGTTGAGCCCCTCGTCGCACAGGTTGAACACGAGGTCCGTCCTGAGGCCTGCCAGGTCGCGCTCCAGGGTGGCGTGGTTGTCGAGGTAGCGGAACGTGTAGTTCGGCAGCGTCGACAGCGCGTCCTTCAGCTTGCGGATGGTCTCGAGGTCCTCCGGGTTGAAGGTGCCACCGCGCTTCACCGCATCCGGCAATCGCGGGTCGCCCAAAAGCACAGTGACGTCGAGCTTCTGCACCCTGCCGCGCGTCTTGCGGGCCGGACGTTGCGGAGCATCCGCCGTCAGCAGGATGCGGCGCGCCATCATGCCGAGGTCCTGATCGCGGTCCGACAGCGCCTCCGCGTAGCCGTGGTAGCGAACGTTGCGGAAGCCGCACTTCGCGAGAAGCTTCGCGATGCTCTCCTTGGTGTAGAGCCGCTCGGCGTAGAACTGGTCCGCAATCACGCCCATCTCGTCGTGGACGATCACCTCGCGGCTGATGAGGCGCTCGCGATCCTGGCTGATGGAGCGCTCACGGCAGACGAAGTGGTGCTCGTCGATCCACTCCCAGGAGCGGCGCTCGAAGTGCTCGGCCATGTAGGCGCCGTCGGTGATGTCGAGCACGAGCTGGCCCGTGGGCCGCAAAATCTTGCCCACGGTCGTCAACACCTTCTCGTCGTCCTGCTTGTTGGAGAAATATCCAAACGAGTTGCCCATGATGACAACGCAGTCGAACGTGCTCTCTGGCAGGCGCGGATTGCGCGCATCGCCTTCCTTGAACACGACCTGCAGGCCCTCGTTCTGCGCCCGTTTGCGCGCAAGGCGGACGAGATAGCGCGACCGGTCGACGCCGGTCACATTCCTGAAGCCCCGCCGTGCCAGCTCCAGGCTGTGGCGGCCCTGACCGCAGCATAGGTCGAGAATGGCGCTGTGCGGCTGGATTGCGGTGGCCGATACGATGAAGTCGACCTCGCGGCGGGTGTTCTCAATGTTCTCGACGACGTCGCCGTCCGTCTTCACGTAGAGCGCATTGAAAAGCTTGCGCCACCACTCCTGGGGAAGATGCGCCTCGAGATCGGCGACGGGGCCCAGGCAGGAGCGGGCCGGCGCGCGTCGCGGCCGCTTCACCTTCGAAGCTATTGCCATGATGGACGGAAATTCCTTTCGATGCCGCCGGATCGACGGCGAGGGTGTGCGCCTTGCCCCCGTCAGCCGGCCGTACGGCCAGGCCATAAAACGAGGCCCCTCTGGCCTCAGCGGAAAAACAGTTAGCGGGTTGCTAGTTCAATGCAAGTTACAAGTTGGAGGACGAATTCCACCGAAACGGTGCTCAAGTGAAATTGTCGAAGCCGCTACTTGCGGCGCTCGAGGATGGCGATGAAGAAACCGTCCGTGTCGTGCGTTGCCGGCGTCAGAAGAAGCGTATCGCTGCTGCCATCTGCGGAAATGGGCGGCGTGCCGCCGATGTAGGCAGCCCAGCTTTCGGCATAGGGCTGCAGCGAGAACTCGGGATGCCGTTCGAGAAAGGCGGTAACCTGATCTTGGTTCTCTTCCGGCAGCACGGAGCACGTCACGTAAACGAGCCGGCCGCCCGGCTTCACCAGCGGCGCGGCCAGCTCCAGCACCTCCTGCTGTTCCTTCTGCCGGTCGGCGAGGTTTTGCGGCTTCACGCGCCACTTCGCATCGGGGCGACGCCGCCAGACCCCCGAGCCGGTGCACGGCGCATCGACCAACACGACGTCGAAGCGGGCGCCCAGCGCGCGCACGGCCTCTTCGTCGCCCGCGGGCAGAACCTGCGCGTTGCGGACGCCAGCGCGTTTCAGCCGCTCGAAGATGGGGCGGAGCTGGACGCGGTCGGCATCGTAGGCATAGACCTGCCCCGTGTTCTGCATCGCCGCGGCCATGGCCAGCGTCTTGCCGCCGGCGCCGGCGCAGAGATCGAGAACCTGGCGGCGCGGCGAGGCCCCAGAGAGAAGCGCAGCGATCTGGCTCGCCTCGTCCTGAATCTCGAACCAGCCTTTGCCGTGCCCGGGCTCGGCTTCGACGTTCGGGGTACGCCCTGGTCCCGCGGGCGGCGGAATGCGAACGCCGACAGGAGACATGGGCGTCGGCTCAGCGCCGAACCGTGAGAGCGCCTTCAGCACGCGCTCACGATCAGCCTTCAGCGTATTTGCGCGAAGGTCGACAGGCGCCCGGCGTGCCAGCGCCCTGCCCTCTTCGACAAGGCGATCGCCGAACACCCGCTCGAACGAAGGGACCAGCCACTCGGGAATATCCGCGCGGATATGGAGGGGCGCGTCTTCCGGCACTTCCCGTTCAAGCCCCGCGCGCTCGGATGGCGTGAGCGGCGCGAGGGCATATTCGGAGCCGTCAGCTGCGGCCGCGACCTCCTCGGCCGTCATGGCAAAAGCTTCTGGCGCGGCGGCAAGCACGAGCGCACGGGTCGAGTCGTCGCCCATCCGCGCCGCAAGCGAGAGGCGGCGGCGAAGGACGTCGAACACGAGATTGCCGATGGCCGCTCGATCCCCGGAGCCCGCGAAACGGTGCGCCTTGCTCCAGTCGGCCAAAGCCTGCGCTGCGGGCCGGTGGTGGACGAAAATTTCGTCCAGCACCTCGACGGCAGCTTTCATTCGAGCACCGGGGCGCATCGACTAGAGCCTCACCTGAAGAATGTGCCACGGGATCTCCGCCCGCTTGGCGACCGGAACAATGAAGCCGGGATGGCGTCCCGGCCAGCGGGCACGAGTAGTGAAATCATCAGTGCTATGAGCCACCCGCGGTACCCCGCAAGCCCAACGAGCCCAGGCAGCTGCTAGATCAGCCATTGAACGGGTAGTTCGGACTTTCTCGCGTGATGCCAACCCCGTGGATATGGCTCTCGCGAACAGAGGCCTGCGAGATACGGACGAATTTGGCTTTGGCCTGCAGCTCCGCGATGCTGGCGGCACCCACGTAGCCCATGCCAGCGCGCAATCCGCCGACGAGCTGGTGCAGCACCGTCGCCACCGGCCCCTTGTAGGGCACCTGGCCCTCGATACCCTCCGGCACGAGTTTCAGCGTATCCTTCACCTCTTGCTGGAAGTAGCGGTCGGCGCTGCCACGGGCCATGGCCCCCAGCGATCCCATGCCGCGGTAAGCTTTGTATGTGCGCCCCTGGTAGAGGTAAGTTTCTCCGGGGCTTTCATCCGTGCCGGCCAACAACGAGCCGATCATCACAGCGTCGGCACCGGCTGCAAGAGCCTTGGTGATATCGCCGGAAAACTTCACGCCACCATCTGCAATGATCGGAATGCCGTGCTTGCGGGCTTCGTTCACACATTCGACGATGGCAGTGAACTGAGGAACGCCCACGCCAGCCACCACCCGCGTGGTGCAAATGGACCCTGGTCCGATCCCAACTTTCACTGCATCGGCACCGGCATCGATCAGCGCCCGCGTCGCTTCCGCAGTCGCCACGTTGCCAGCAATGACCTGAGTGCTGTTCGAGAGCCGCTTGATGCGAGTCACCGCCTCAAGCACCCGCCGCGAGTGGCCGTGCGCCGTGTCCACGACGATCACATCACAGCCAGCCGCGATGAGTCGCTCCGTGCGCTCGTGTCCCTCGTCGCCCACGGTCGTCGCTGCCGCGACCCGCAGCCGGCCCTGCTCATCCTTGCAGGCGTTGGGATAAAGCGTTGCCTTCTCGATGTCCTTGACGGTGATGAGACCAATGCAGCGGTAATCGTCATCTACGACGAGCAGCTTCTCAATCCGATGCTGATGGAGCAGCCGCTTCGCTTCCTCGCGATCGACGTTGGATTTGACCGTAATCAGGCGGTCTTTCGTCATCAGCTCGGAGACGGGGGTCTCCATATTCGTGGCGAATCGCACGTCCCGGTGGGTCAGGATGCCCACCAGCTTGCCGCTTCGGCCGTTACCTGCGTCCTCGACCACGGGGATGCCGGAGATCCGATGCTCCTTCATTAAAGCCAGAGCATCCTTGAGTTTTGCGGTGGGCCGAATCGTCACGGGATTCACCACCATGCCGCTCTCGAACTTCTTGACTGCCTCGACCTCCTTGGCCTGCTGCTCCGGCGTGAGGTTGCGATGAATGACACCGATGCCGCCCGCTTGAGCCATTGCGATAGCCAGCCGCGACTCCGTCACGGTGTCCATGGCCGACGAGATGATTGGAATGTTGAGAGTGACCGTCTTGGTAATCCGAGTTGTAACGTCGACTTCGCTGGGGAGTATCTCAGAGGCTTGAGGCACCAGCAGAACGTCGTCAAACGTCAAACCGATATGGTCGACGATCTCGATCGGGCGAACCGCCATAGGCGTGGCTCCTGGATTTAAGTGAAATGGCCCGTCTCAGCCGGACGATTTCGCAACGCGCATACCATGCAAGGTAGTGCAAAGGAAGCGAGCGGGCCGTCTCAGGGATAGCTCCGCCGTTGGTTTCCCCAGGGCGCCCCGGATCGGGCGGGCCGTCGCGGCAGGACCATCGTTACCCTAACAATGAGCGTTACCTACCCCCTGATCAAGGGTGGCCGCTGCAATGAGCACGAGCAGGCGACGGTCTGTGATGGCTTACGAGGTGCTTCAGGCTCGACCTCGGAATCCGGTCGCCAGTACGTAAAGCTCCGGACTTTCGGGACGGCTGGCCGGCGGCTTTACGTGCCGCACTTTCGCGAAATCGCGCTTGAGAGATGCCAGCAGCTCTCCCTCGGTGCCTCCGCGAAAGACCTTGGCCAGAAAGGTGCCGCCAGGAGAAAGCACCTCCCGAGCAAATTCGGCCGCCGCCTCGGCAAGTGCCATGATGCGCAGGTGGTCTGTCTTGGAGTGTCCGGTCGTTGGCGCCGCCATGTCGGAGAGCACCACGTCCGCACCGTGGTCCCGCAGCCTAGTTCGCAAAGTCTCCGGCGCCGAAGGATCCATGAAATCGAGGCGAACGAAATCAACGCCGGCAAGAGGCGTCATCTCCGCGATGTCAATCGCGACCACTTGCCCTCGCCCCTCTACAGACTTGACGCGCTCTGCCGCCACCTGGCTCCATCCGCCAGGAGCTGCCCCAAGGTCGACGACTCGCTGGCCCGGCTTCAGGAGGTGATACTTATCGTCGATCTCGATCAGCTTGTAAGCCGCGCGTGAACGGAATCCCTCACGCTGAGCGGCTTGGACGTAAGGGTCTGTGAGTTGTCGCTCGAGCCAGCGCCGCGACGACGGTTTGCGTGCTTTACTGCTGCGCAGGCGGACTTTGAGTGGCCGTTGACCGCCTCGGCCGCTCTTGATGGGTGATTTGACCATTATCTTGAGCTGGGGTGGCGTGACTCAGGAGGGCTTACCGGCGCGACGGTAGAAGCTCCGGTAGCACCCGTCCTCCGCCATCATGGTAGCGAGCATGCCTTCGCGCAGGCCGCGGTCTGCGACCCGGAGTCGCTTCGCTGGCCACATCCTGAGCAAGCTCTCCAGGATTGCGCATCCGGCGAGGACCAAGTCAGCTCTTTCCTTACCGATGCAGGGCTCGGCGACCCGCTCCTCATAGGAGCGTGCGAGCAGGTCATAAGTGATAGCCCTGGCCTCAGAGGCTTTGAGCCAGCATCCATCTACCCGCCTGCGATCATACCGCGGCAGGCCGAGCCTGATGCCCGCCATCGTTGTGACTGTTCCGGAGGTTCCGAGCAAATGAGCGCGTCCACGCTCCACGCGTGCCCGGAAGCCATACTTTGCCTCGAACGGCTTCAAGAGTTCCGAGACCGTCTCGACCATCTGCTCGAAGCTCGCCTGCGTCAGTTGCCGCCCCCCGAACCGCTCCGCAAGCGTCACAACGCCAACGGGAAGGGAAGTCCACGCGGCAATGCAGTTCATTGCCTCAAGACGGTGACCCAGCGAACGCCGCCAGTTTCCACGGCGTCGCGTTAGATCGAGCCACACCAGCTCGGACGATCCACCCCCGATATCGAAGACGAGAGCCAGATCTGCGTTGTCGTCTAGGAGAGTTGCGCAACCGGAGACAGCTAGTCTTGCCTCTGTCTCCCGCGACAGGATTTCGATTTCGAGCCCCAGCTCGCGGCGCACCCTGTCGATGAACTCTTGGCCGTTCTCAGCTACCCGGCATGCCTCAGTGGCCACCAAGCGAGCGCGCACAACGTTGTGCCGGCGCATCTTGGCGGCGCAGACTCTGAGGGCATCCATGGTCCTCTCCATGGCCGCCTCGGACAGGCGCCCTGTGGTGCTTAGCCCCTCTCCCAGACGAATGATTCGGGAAAACGCATCGACGACCTGGAAGCCGCGGCGTGTGGGACGAGCGATCAGAAGGCGGCAGTTGTTCGTGCCGAGATCGAGGGCGGCGTAAACCCGCTTCTCACGACTTTCGAAGGATGCCGGTCTGAGCGTGAATGGAGCTGGTGGGGTAGGCCAAACCGGCGGCGATATGGGCGAGCGTTCGATAGGCGGAACCTCGACCACCGCTTCGAGGCGGGAGTCCCCAGAGGCGGACAGCTCAACTGCCGGCCTTAGCGGCTCCCTTTCATCGGTTGGCACCTCCACGGTCAATCCCCAGCGCCTGGATCAGGCCCGCCGAGACAATATCGAGGTCCCGTCGGGAAAGAGGCACATCAGGCGTCATCTGGTTGCACTTGGGGCCAGTGTAGCAGCTTGGCCGGCCTGGTAAACAGATTGTTATGAATCTCGTTGATGCTCCGACCAAAGGCCGGAGTTACCAGCAAATTTCGGCCCCCTTACCGTCGCGTTAAAGCTTTGCACCTTCGGATTAAGCCGATCTTCCAGTCAGACAACCTGGTTGCGGAGATTGGACTCGCCGCGCCAGAGCCGCTCCAGGTTCTCTAACAATATGTCGATGACGTTCTCCTCATAGCGGCTGGTCTCTCCCGCTGTATGAGGAGTGAGGAGTACGTTGGGCATGTCCCACAACGGCGAGGTGGGAGGCAGCGGCTCCTCACGTGCAACATCCAGTGCCGCGGCAGCGATCTTTCCCTCCTGAAGGGCTGAGATCAGCGCCTCTTCATCCACAACCTTCCCTCGCGCGACATTTATTAGGCGCGCCGTTGGCTTCATCAGTGACAAGGCCTTGGCGTCGATCAAGTTTTCCGTCTCTGGGGTCAGCGGACACGTGAGTGCGACGATGTCCGCCTGCGGCAGCAGCGCGTGAAGCTCGGCTTGCGAGTGGATGCTGTCTACGTCGGCACCGCCCGTACTTGGGTCACGCTTCGTTGCAATCACCCGCAGATCGAAGGCTTTGGCGAGCCGGGCAAGCTTTGCGCCGATCGTACCGAGGCCGACGATGAGCAGCGTCTTTCCGGCAAGTTCCTCTTCCCTCTTTGCCGGATCACTGATCATCCCCCGCCAATGTTTCTCTTTCTGGTGATCACGGCCGGTATGGAGCTGGCGTGTCAGAGCCAAGATCAACGCCAAGGCGTGCTCAGCGACGGCGTTGGCGTTCGCACCCTTAGCACTCGCAAGCCGCACTCCTTTCTCCCTGAAGCGCTCCAGGTCGTACTGGTCCGTCCCAGCGCTGATCGACTGCACGAAGCGCAAGTTGGAAGCGCGATCCAGAAGCTCGTTCCGCCAGAATCCCGATGCGACGATGACATGAGCCTGCGGTGCCACCGCAAACAGATCCTCGACGGAACGCACCTCGATGGCGTTGATGCCAGTGTCGCGCCGCAGGAACGCATCTTTCATCCTGTAGGCGGCGTGGGCGAAGCAGATGAGGAGCTCTTCGCGGGGCGGAAGCGAGGTCGAGGGCATGAGGCTTTGGTCTTCCGAGAATTGGAACAACAACGGTCTATGCCCGCCAGAATGCCTCAGGGGGATGCTTCAGGCAATTCGGCCGCAGGCGGTCAGTAGACAGGATTAGGGAAGTACCGGAGCACCAGCTCCTCGTAGCGACCGCTCTCACGAACCCGTTTGAGAGCCTGATTGAGCAGATGTTTCAGATCTTGATCTCGCTTCGATACTGCGATGGCTAGTCCGTCGCCGAAGTACTTCGGGTCATAGAACGGCCCCCCTCTCAGCTCGCAGCATTCCCGAGACGATGTTCCAATCACCCAGAAGCTGAGCCCGATTCCATCGTCGAACACGAGGTCGACCTCGCCGTTCATCAGCGCCTCGCGGGCAAGTTCCGGAGTGTCGAACTCCCTGATGGCGCTAAATCGGAAGAAGGCCTTCAGGTAAGCCTCGTGGGCTGTTCCTTTCGCCACCGCGATCGATCGTCCATCCAGGCCCTCTGGATTGACCTCGAAATCTTCAGCGTCCCGCCTCGCCGCGAAGCGAGCGGGCGTATGGAAGTACCGATCTGTGAAGTCAACCGATTGTAGCAGTTGTGGCGTGATCTTGTGCCCGGCGATGATCGCATCCGCATCGCCTCGGTTGAGCGCAGGGACGAGCGCTTCCCACGGCCTGGCCTGGATGTCGCAGGACGTGCTTGCCTCGAGGCACAATGCGCGGGCTAGGTCCACGTTGAAGCCCGTCAGGATGCCTTCCTCGTCGTAATAGTTGAATGGCGGGAAATCGCCGTCGGTGACGAAGCGCAGCAACGTCCGGCGGGTTCCGGTTTCCGCAGTGGAACCCTCTGGCTCCGGCGTTTGGGCTTTGGGGGCGCCGATGAGAATTGGCATCATCAACAGACAGGCCAGCAGCTTCTGCCATCGCCTCATCGTAAAGCGCTCCTGTTGAAACCGGCTTCCAGCATAATCGACTTACCCTACTAGGTTGCTACCTAGGTAGCGGCCGAGCGTCGGACACTTAATGTAAGCGAGCCTCTCAAGCCCAACATGTTTTCCAGCTCGCGCTCACCGTGAACCATCACGATGGGGCCTTATCAAAGAGCCCCACTCAAGACACCACGGATCTGACCGAAGCTGAATACGCCTTCCTGGTCGGCAATCTGCTCGACCGGGAGACCCTGCTCCAAGCCATCGCCCTCAGCCGGCAGTGGGGAGTTGCCCCTCACGAAGTCCTCATTGCCCGGGACTGGATCACCGAAACCAATTACGTCGAGGCTTTGGCCAGGCATCTCGGAGTGCGCGCACTCAGCCAAGTCGGGACCCCATTGAAGGCAGGGGTCGCTCTTCTCGACGGTACCGCAACAACGCCCTGGGAAGTCGCGCGTCGCATTGCCGAGCTCGAGGCTACCGGCAACGTGGTCGTGCTAGCGCTGCCCTGGGAGATTGCCGACCGTTCGCCGGCGAATGCACGGCGCCTGCGATTGCAGCGGGCCATCACAGGCCTTCTCCGCTGGCGCCCGGTGTGGTCGGCCGGAATGCCGGTCTGGTTTTGGCAGCGATTAGCCCTCCTGGCCGGAGGGGGGTTCCTGGTGGGTCAGGTCGTAACTGCGCCTGATGTTGCCTACACCACCTTGTTCATTGTCCTCACCCTTGCGTTTACGCCGATCGTCGTGATGCGCTTGGTGATCCTTGCGCTGGGGTTGCTCCCCGAACTAGGGAAATCCCCGCGAGAACGCATCCCCGATGCGGAGCTACCGGTTTACTCCATCCTCGTCCCGATGTTTCGCGAGGGGGAAGTCCTGCCGGATCTCGTGGCTGCATTGTCGGCAATCGACTATCCGGCCGCCAAGCTCGACGTGTTGCTCGTTCTCGAAAGCGTTGATCATGAAACTCAGAAGGTCGCGGCCTCCTTGGACCTTCCCGGTTTCATGCGCGTCGTCGTCGTGCCGGACTCGCAACCGCGCACGAAGCCCAAGGCACTCAATTATGCGCTGCAACTGGCGCGGGGCGATTACGTTGTCGTCTACGATGCCGAGGACGCGCCCGATCCCGACCAACTCCGCAAGGCGATATCCCGCTTCCGTGAGGCTCCGGCGAAAGTGGCTTGTCTGCAGGGCAGGCTGAATATTCATAATGTGCGCGATAGCTGGCTAACACGTCAGTTTACGCTCGAGTACACCGTCCTTTTCGATGTGATCCTGCCGGGATTGGCGCGGCTGGGCTTGCCGATCCCGCTCGGCGGCACCTCGAACCACTTCCCCCGTCAAGTGCTCGACCGTTGGTTTGGCTGGGACCCCTTCAACGTCACGGAGGATGCCGACCTGGGCATAAGGCTCGCGCGCACCGGCGCGAGGGTCGAAATGCTGAACTCCACGACCTGGGAGGAAGCACCAGCCCGATTCGGCATCTGGTTCCGGCAGCGCACCCGATGGCTAAAGGGGTGGATGCAGACATATCTCGTGCACACACGCCAGCCGCTGCGATTGATGTGGGACCTCGGGTGGGCAGCTTTCCTAGGCTTCCATCTCTACTCCGGCGGGCTCGTCCTGTCGGCGCTCGTGTTCCCCATCTTCTGCATCATCGTGGCCGTGGAGGTCTGGCAGGGAGTGTGGCTGGATCTTCCGATGTCAATTCCTAGTGGCGCGCTCTGGACCCTGGCTGTCTTCAACCTAGCCGCCGCCTACTTGGCTACACTTGTCGGTACCGTGGTGGCGATCTGGAGGCGCGGCCGAATCTGGCTCCTGCCAGCTGTGCTCCTCATGCCGTTCTATTGGCTGTTGATCTCGCTTGCTGCTTACCGCGCTGCCATTCAGCTCGCGACGGCGCCTTATTACTGGGAAAAGACTGAGCATCGTTCCCGCACCCGCCCTCGGCAGGCGACGTAGGTAAGGTCGCCCCAATAGCGGTCGTGGCGCCAGCAAACCCACTCAGCGAGAGGTAACCGGCGGAAGATTGAAGAAATTGGAGCGGGCGAAGGGAATCGAACCCTCGACACTCAGCTTGGGAAGCTGATGTTCTACCACTGAACTACGCCCGCAAGATCAGCGAGATTGCTTCGTGCGTCACTATAATGGGCGGCTCCTGCGCGCCGCGCAAGAGGCACCTCAGGGGCTGTCGTTGCATGCCTCACAGGCGAGAGCACCGGCTCGCGCTAACCCCCGGAATCAGTCTAGCCTTCAGCCGAAGCTGTACCGCCTGAGAGGAGCTGATCATGCCAGTTACGTTCGAGGATATCGTGGCACTCAAGCAGCGCTCGGAAGAGAACAAGAAGGCTCCGGCCGACCAAAGGGGCTATCTGGCCCTGGAGCTCATCGCGGACACTTTGATCCTCACCCTTGAGCAAGAGCTCGACGAAGAGCTGGCGGACGAAGAGGATGAAGAGGAGGACGAGTTCGAGGAAGAAGACGAAGAGGAAGACGAGGGCTAGACCTACAGCGCGAGGCGATGCGCTGGCGTAGTCCGGCAACCACCACTAGCCACACTTCTTCCCGCCTCGCGCAGGATTGATCGAAGGTTGAGCGGGTGGCACAAAGCCTTGTGGTAGTGTCTCGCGGCTCCTGACCACCCCTCTCCGGAGGTCTTCCGTAGCTATGGAACTCTCGCCTCCAGCTGGTCGTCGCCTCGCGAAGTTTGAGAACCCTGACTGGACCGCATCCCTCGAACCCAGGGCCGTTGTGCCTCTAGTGCGGCTGGAGACGCTCTGGATCAATACCGGAACGCTCTGCAATATCACCTGCCGCAACTGCTACATCGAGTCGAGCCCAAGAAACGACCGTTTGACCTATATTACCGCCGCCGAGGTCTCGGCATACCTCGATGAGATCGAGGACCATCATCTCCCGACTCGGGAAATCGGCTTCACCGGGGGCGAGCCGTTCATGAACCCGGACATCATACCGATGTTGGGAGACGCGCTGAGACGCGGCTTTCAGGTCTTGGTGCTGACCAACGCCATGCGGCCCATGCAACGACCACGGATCAAGGAAGGCCTTTTGGGGCTGCTGGCCGAGCATGACCGTCGGCTGAAGATTCGCGTCAGTCTTGATCATTACACGCAGGCGTTGCATGAGCGCGAGCGCGGCGCAGGGACATGGATCAAAACTCTGCAGGGGCTCGACTGGCTGTCGGAAAATGGGTTCAACATCGCCATCGCGGGCCGGATGTGCTGGGGCGAAGATGAGCGCGCATTGAGGGCCGGGTACGGCAAACTGATCGCGGAGAGGCGATGGCGGATCGATCCGGAGGACCCAAGCCAGCTCACGCTGCTGCCAGAGATGGACGGCAGCTATGACGTACCGGAAATCACAACCAGATGCTGGGATATCCTGAAGAAATCACCCGCCGACGTCATGTGCGCGCGGAGCCGTATGGTCGTGAAGCGAAAGGGCGCAGCGGCTCCGGTCGTCGTGCCGTGTACGCTGCTCCCCTATGAGCCCGCCTTCGAGATGGGAACAACGCTGGCAGAAGCCGCACGGGCCGATGGCGGAATGTTCGCCAAAGGCGCCGTGAAGCTTTGCCATGTCCACTGTGCCAAGTTTTGCGTGCTTGGAGGAGGAAGCTGCTCCTAAGCTCCTTCCGATTGCCAATTACTTCTTCACCAAGGCGTCGCGAATCTCACGCAGATAGACCTCAGTCGGCGATTCGGCTGCGGGCGCTTGAGGTGCCGGCCGGCGAAACCGGTTCACCGCCTTGACCAGCAGGAAAATGGCAAACGCTGTAATTAGGAAGGTGATAACCGCGTTGAGAAACATTCCATATTTGATCTCAACGCCATCCCCCGTCGGCGTCGGAAGTGTGATTGCTAGCGCCGAGAAATCTATGCCTGCCAAGATATACCCGATTGGCGGCATGATGATCCCCCCGACGAGTGTGGTCACGACGGGCCCAAATGCCGCCCCCATGATCACGGCAACAGCAAGGTCCAGAACGTTGCCGCGCATCGCAAACTCTTTGAACTCCTGAATAAAGCTCATTGTTGGCCCTCCTTCTCCTGCCAAGCAGGCATCGCGCCTACGCAGCTAAACGAATCCTCTTGCCGGACGGGAGGCTAGTTCAGGCTCAGCAAACTGTAAATCTTGACCATGAGCTGTGTTAGTCTGGGCCTACTTTGCAGGCATAGAGAGCAGGGATTGCGCAAAGTCCTGGGTTTTGTGCAACATTAAAAGCTCATGCGCGCGGCGATCAAAGCTGGGCCTATGAGCAGGTAACTTGATGTGTTTACCAGACGCGAAGGCCAGCGTTTATGTTCGACGGTTGGGCCATACTAGCGCTTGGGATCGCCTACATCGGCGTCCTGTTCGCAATCGCCTGGACCGGTGACCGGACCATTCGTTCACGCAAGGGCGGTGAGGGCCGGCCTCTCATCTACGCACTTTCGCTTGGCGTCTACTGCACATCGTGGACCTTCTTCGGAAGCGTCGGGCTTGCGGCTTCGACAGGCTACGATTTCATCCCCGTCTATATCGGCCCGATTCTGATGTTCGTTTTCGGCTGGCCGCTGATCCTACGGATCATCCGCCTGTCGAAGAGCCAGAACATCACCTCGGTGGCCGACTTTCTCGCCGCGCGATACGGCAAGAGCCAGGCGGTGGCCGCCGTCGTGACGATTGTCGCTGTCGTAGGGACGCTGCCCTACATCGCGCTTCAGCTTAAGGCAGTTGTCATTTCCACGGAGGCGCTGCTCAACGGCAATTCGCAGCTTCCCGAGGAGTGGACCGAGGTTATCGGCTTCGGTGAAACGGCTCTTGTTGCGGCTATAGCCCTTGCCGCCTTTGCCGTCTTGTTTGGCACCCGCCACATCGACGCCACGGAGCACCAGGATGGCTTGATGCTGGCCGTCTCCGCGGAGTCGCTGGTCAAGCTTGCGGCCTTTCTGACCGTCGGCATCTTCGTCGTGGTTTCCGTATTCGGCGGTATCGGAGGATTCGCCGAACGTCTCGCTGACAATCCCGAGCTCCGGGCGACCTTCGTCAGGCCCTTCAACGGTGGCGTCTGGTTGACCGTATCTTTCTTGAGCTTCGTCTGCATCATCCTGCTGCCGCGGCAATTCCACGTCACCGTGGTCGAGAACAACTCCGAGCGCGAAGTCCACCGCGCCCGCTGGTTGTTTCCGCTGTATCTCGTCCTCATAAACATTTTCGTGGTGCCCGTTGCGGCGGCGGGTCTGCTGGAGTTTCCAGATCGCTCGGTCGATGCAGATCTTTTCGTGTTGTCGCTGCCGATCTCACGGGACAACAATCTCATCACGACCGTCGCCTACATCGGTGGCCTGTCTGCAGCCACCGCGATGGTAATCGTCGAGTCGATCGCGCTGGCGATCATGGTCTGCAACGGTCTCGTCATCCCGCTCCTGTTGCGCCAGAGGCTGCTCGAGGCCAATGAGCAGGAGAACCTGTCGAGCATCCTGCTGATCATCAGACGGATCGCAATCGTCGTGATCGTGCTGCTTGGCTACCTCGTCTACCGTGCGCTTGGCGAGGCCCAAGGCTTGGCCGCGATCGGCCTCGTTTCGTTTGCAGCTATCGCCCAGCTCGCTCCGGCGTTTTTCGGTGGCCTCTTTTGGCGCAATGGAACCGCCCGCGGCGCCATAGCGGGGATTCTCGCAGGGTTTGGCGTGTGGGCTTACACGATATTGCTGCCTTGGGTGATTAAAGCCGGGTGGCTCGGCGCGGACATTCTGGAGCATGGGCCGCTCGGGATCACGATGTTGCGGCCGCAAGCGCTGTTCTTCCTCGAATTTGAACCGCTCACCCACGGCGTGTTGTGGAGCATCTTTGCCAATGTGCTCGCGCTCGTCATGGTCTCGCTGCTGCGGCCGCCTGAGCCCGTCGAGCGCTTGCAAGCACATGTTTTCGTCAAGGACGACTTGCCGCGGCCGGCTCCGACACCGAGTTTCCGCCTGTGGCGGACATCGATCACGGTAGGCGACCTGCAGGCGACCGTAGCCCGCTACCTCGGCGCAGAACGTGCGGAACGCTCGTTTGCCGAGTTCTTCGCCAGCCGGAACACGACAATGTCGCCGGATGCGGAGGCGGATATCCAGATTATCCGCTTCACCGAGCACCTACTGACGAGTGCCATCGGCGCGGCATCCTCGCGGCTTGTCCTCTCGCTGTTGCTGAGGCGCAGCAACGTCGGAAGCCAGTCGGCGCTGAGACTTCTCGATGATGCCTCGGAAGCGCTTCAGTACAATCGCGACCTGCTGCAGTCGGCACTCGACCAGGTCCGTCACGGCCTCAGCGTCTTCGACAAGGATCTCAAGCTCATCTGCTGGAATCGCCAGTTCAGAGAGCTGCTGGATCTGCCGCCTGAGCTGGGGCGGATCGGCATGCCCCTCGATCGTATCCTGCGCGCTTGCGCAGAACGGGGCGATTTCGGTGAAGGATCCATAGACGAGCTGGTTGCCGATCGCCTCGTGCGCATGGCCGTCCGAAAGGAGACGATCCAGGAGAAGCTAAGCAACGGTCGCATTCTCGAGATCCGTACCGCGGCCATGCCTCAGGGCGGTATCGTCACGACTTACTCCGATATAACGGACCGGGTGGCCGCCGCGAATGCTTTGGCTCGAGCCAATGAGACCTTGGAACGCAGAGTGCGCGAGCGCACGGCCGAGTTATTGCGGGTCAATGCGGCGCTCGCGGTCGCCAAGGCGAAGGCGGACGAAGCAAATCTCGACAAGACCCGGTTTCTTGCTACTGCCAGCCATGACCTTTTGCAACCGCTCAACGCGGCTCGGCTCTACGCGTCGAGCCTCGTCGAACGGCCTCTTCCTGAGCCTGAGGCTATCATCGCCCGCAACATCGATGCTTCGCTCGCGGCCGTGGAGGAAATTCTCAGCGCCTTGATCGATATTTCCCGGCTCGATGCAGGCCGGCTGGAGCCAGAAATAACCGACGTACCGCTCAATGAACTCTTCCTTCACTTGGAGGTCGAGTTCGCACCGTTAGCACGGGAAAAAGGTCTGAAACTGAAGGTCGTCCCCACCTCTCTGTGGGTGCGCACTGACCGCAAGCTCTTGCGCCGCGTGCTCCAAAATCTCGTAGCCAATGCTGTTAAGTACACCAGCAGCGGGGGCGTGCTCCTCGGCGCCCGCCGAAAGGGTGGCTCCGTCCTCGTCCAGGTCATTGACACCGGTCGGGGTATCCCACCGTCCAAACACAAGCTAATCTTTAAAGAATTCCAGAGGCTCGAGGAGAATAGTTCCGAGATCCGGGGTTTGGGCCTCGGCCTTTCCATAGTCGAGCGGATCTGCCGCGTGCTTCAGACACCTATTACCGTCAACTCGCGACCCGGCCGTGGATCAACATTTTCAGTCCTGCTTCCAAGCGCAGAAGCACGCGGTGCCCAGGTTGTGGCTCCACCTCGAAAGTCGTTCCACGGTCCAATCAAAGGCTCCGTCGTCCTCTGCATCGAGAACGAGCCGGCAGTGTTGGAAGGTATGGGGACACTGCTTCGCGGCTGGGGCTGCGAGGTGATATGCGCCGCAAGCAGCGATGGCGCGCTGGAAGCCATTGCACAATCCAGGCAGACGCCGGATATCATTCTCGCCGACTACCACTTGGATGGCGAGACCGGGCTTGAAGCCGTCAAGCGTGTAAGGCAGCACTTGAATTCAGACGTTCCGGCCGTGTTCATTACGGCCGATCATTCGCCTGAAGTTGAGCGCGAACTGCGCGCCTCCGGGTTTGTTCTCCTGCGCAAGCCTCTCAAGGCGGCTTCACTCCGGGCAATCATGACCCGCCTGACTCTCCGGCGTGTGGCAGCGGAGTAGAGTTTTCGGCGGTCGCACTCGGTCTACAGCCTGCCTCTCAGCACTTCTTGGATGAGGACTCGCCTTCCTGGCCGTGCAACCATTTTGGCCTTTGCCGAAGGGCGGCCTAACCGCAATTGGAAGTGACCTTACTCGGTGCTTACTCGTAAGAACTCGGCTCGAGTTCCGCGCTTTACTCTGTACTCAAACAAGAAACGTTCCTTTCCCGTACTAATTTCCGGAACCTTGTCCACGGGGTCGGAGTTTGTCCGCAGGGGGACATTTACGGAGGTCCCCATGCCCAAATTCCGAATTGCCGTTTTTGCTGTAGCACTCACCGCCGCTGGCGCCATGCCAGCTCTTGGCGACGGCTACCGGGAAATACGGAAGGTATACCGCTATGCTCCTGCCCCGGAGGTCGTCGACGTACCCGATAACGGTAAGGTCGTTTACTCGTACACCGAGGTCAGAATTCGTTATCGCGGCGCTCCAACCAATGGCTATGGCGTTGCGTACTTCAACGGTCCGCCTCAGCTCTGGCGACAGCGAGAGGTCGCCTATGACGCAATCTTCACCGAGGATAAGCGCATCATCTACGATGCGGGCCGAGCAGCGCAAACGCGGGCCTTCTTCAAGGGCTATGCCTATCCACCAAAGTGGTACTACGCGCCGCCAGCCATGGGTATTGCCGAGCCGGTCTTCGACCCCGCAGGAACTTGCGGCACATTCAAATACTGGAACGGAAATGGTTGCATCGATGCGCGGTATTACTCGCGCTATAAGAACCCATACAAGTGGTAGGCTTTCCGCGGGCGACAACTCCTAGCGAGTTGCCGCAGACACCGACGAACAACCCCGTTGAAAGCTAGTGCGCGGGGCAGAAGTGAGAAGAGTCGTCAGATAAAAGCGCGACGCCCCGGGTTGAGCCCGGGGCGCTGGTTCACACACGCTGCGGCAAACGCCGCGTTCCGAACCTCAGAGGAGTTGCTTCAGCTCCTTGGCAGGCCGGAAAGCGATCTTCTTGCTCGCTTTGATCCTGATTGGCTCGCCCGTCGCCGGGTTCCGCCCCATGCGAGCGGGACGCTTCCGCACCTGCAGCGTGCCAAGCCCGCCGATGCGTACTTTGGCGCCCTTCTTGAGGTGCTTCTGGATCATCGAGGTCAGATCAGACAGCAGCGAAGTTGTCTGCTTCCGCGGCATCTGGTGCGCCTCGGACAACTCCTTAGCCATCTGAGTCAGCGTAATCGTGGCCGGCTTCGCTGCGACTTTAGTCGAGGCCGCTTTCGCAGCGGCTTTCGTCGCACCCTTTGCAGGTGCGGCCTTCTTGGAAGTCTTGGATGCGGCTGGAGCTCTCATAGCCATTGACTCTCCTTGGATAAGATGTGTGGCAGTTGAATTGAATCAGGCGACGCGAAAGCGCTCAACGTCGCCGCCTTCCGCTACGAGCCACTTAGGCCTGCGGCCTCGGCCCGTCCAGACCAGAGAATGGTTCGTAGGGTGGCGATATTTCACCTTGATGCTCGGACTTGGGGCACCCTCCCTAGCTTTTCCGGAGCCCGCTTTCTTGGCCATTGAGTTCGGCTTCTTCTTGAGAGCTGCGCGCTCTGCGACCCTCTTCTTCTCAATGGCCCGCGCTATCCGCTCTTGGAGCTTCAACAGCTCCTTGTAGCTCATCTTCTGAAGTTCGTTGTGCCTCATCATTATCCTTGCCTTCAATTACGTAACGCCTCGCGGCAACCGGTGCGGGCCCGAAACTCTACGTTTTTGGGCACTTAACTGAACTGAACTCATTTGCGAACCTAATTAGAGGGTTCAATAATAAACTAAATATTACCGTGTGCCTGGATTGCAACAAAAATAGCGAATTTAGGCCGACTTTCGCACTGATCTTGGCCAGAAACGAACGTCTTTCGCTGCAAGATGGGAGGAAAACCGGTCATCGCGAGCTGAGGGTTGTGGACAGTGATTCCGAGTCAGCGATCACTCATCCGCCATTGCTGGCCGGAGATTTCTCCGAAGTGCTCCGTGCCCAGTAGCGCAGCAACTAGGAATATCAACCGATCCTAGTCGTCGCGCGGTCGGGAATGGCGATGCGGAAGGCAGCGCCGCTCTCCGTATCCAGGAGCTCGATTGTTCCACCATGCGCACGGACTAGCTCGGCGGCTATCGCAAGACCTAGCCCCGAGCCGCCGTTGCGCGCCGAGCTGCCGAACGCCTGAAACAGCCGCGATCGCGCCTCTGCCGACAAGCCCGGCCCCGTATCGCGCACCTCGATAATTGAGCGCAAGCCTTCCCGTCGCGCTTCAACAATGATTTCGCCCTGGGCATTTGGTCCAAGCGATTCGATGGCCTGAACGGAGTTGCGGCAAAGGTTATTCAACACCCGGAACATGTGCTCTGGATCAGCGTCGACGCGTAAAGTCGGATCAATGGCGACGGTCCATTTGATCCCGTCGCGCGGCAGGCCGAGGCCTTCGCCGACCTCCTCGACCAGATCGCGAAGCACCAGAAGATCACGACGCGGCGCGCGCTCCTCGGCGCGGCCGAACCTCAGCGTATCGCTGCAGAAGCTGATAGCGCGATCGAGCGAAGCTATGAGTTTTGGCGCGAAGCGCTGCACCGTAGGATCGGGGATGGCCGCCAAGCGATCGGATATGAGCTGGGCACTGGCCAGCATGTTCCGCAGGTCGTGGTTGATCTTGCTTACCGCCAGCCCGACCTGCGCAAGTCTGCTCTTCTGCTGAAGCATTTGCGAGAGCTGCCGTTGCATTCGTGCGAGCTCCCGCTCGGCGATGCCAATCTCATCCCGACGCTCGGAAGGAACGATGATGCGGCTCGTGTCCTCCGGATTCTCGCTGAAAGTGAGCATGTTGTGCGTAATCCGCATCATCGGGCGCACGAACATGGCGCTCAAAGCTACATAGACCAGCGCGGCGGCTATGATCGAAATGATGATCGACAGCCCCATCACGTTGAGACCATACCGGATCATGGCCGCTTTGAGCGTTGCCTCAGGCAGGACGATCTCGACGAACTCGAACGCAGGCTGGGCTTCACCGTCCCCTGCCGCGGGATGCCCTCGAACCAAAATCATGCGTCCGGGTGGAGCGAAGAAAACCGCAATCGCATCGGCAATAAGCCCAAGCCGGTAGGAAAGCCGCTCCAGAAAGCCTGCATCGGCAGGTTCGCGCAAGTCATACTTTGCGTCGACAACGAAGTCTCCTTCCGGGGGCAGCACGAGCTTTCGCATGCCGTTGGCCTTGATCGCGACAGAGCGCAGCTGCGCTGTGCTCAGGAGCTCGCTGCGAACACCTTCGGGAATGATTCCGCCAGGCGCAGCGTCAGCCGCCAGTGATGCCAATCGTGCAGCTGTCAGACGGTCCGTCAGCCACGTCAAACGGAAATTGGCGACGGATGGCACGAAGATCAGCACCTCCGCCAGCATGACGAACAGCGCCGTCAGATAGAGCAGCTTTGCCGGCAGCCCATACAGCAGCTTCTCCGACGCACCGTGCGCCGAAGTTTGGACGGGCTTCACGCCGGTTTCGGGAGCCTTCCGGCCGCCAACCTCAGAAGAAACCGAGTCCTGCGGCACTCACGCCTCAAGCCTTCGCTAACCGAGCTTGGCCAGTAGCGAAACTACTCTACGCACAAGAGGGCTACCAGCCATCGTTGCATAATAACGCAAAGCAGCACGCTTGTTGATCTCTGAAAGGGTGGGATAGGGCGAAACCCAGCCGAGCATGGCCTTGATCTTGAGCCTCCGGGAGAGCGCAAGCGACCACATCTGAATGAGCTCACCCGCCTGCTCGCCGACGATACCTGCTCCCAGAATGCGCCCGCGCTTGTCCGTTATCACCTTAACGAAACCGCGGATGGCCCGTTCAGCCTGAGCCCTGTCGTTTTCGGAATACGGCCAGCGCAGCACTCGCACGTCGCCCTTAGTCCTGCGGGCCTCCTCCTCGGAAAGACCGACATAGGCGAGCTCAGGATCAGTGAACGTCACGCGCGGAATCAGCCTTTCATCAACCTTTGCCGGCAGCCGGAACAGTGCGCGTCGGATCACGATATCGGCGTGGTAGTTGGCCACATGCGTGAATTGCGGCCCCCCGGTGCAGTCGCCGATGGCGAAAATTCGCCGGTTCGAGGTGACGAGGCCCCGGTTCACCTTGATGCCGGAACCAGGATCGTACTTGACCTTGGCTGCCTCGAGGTTGAGGTCTGCGACATTCGGACGGCGCCCTGTGGCAACGAGTAAGTGGGTGCCGTCGATCGTTTCGCTGGTTAAGCCCGTCTTGATCGTCACGCGGATCTCACCTTCGCGACCCCCAACTCGCTCGACGACCGCGTTTTCCCGAAGATCCAGGCCTTCCTGGCGCAAGGCATTGAAAACGTGGGTTGCGAGCTCGCGATCCTCCGATTGCAGAGCGGCTGCCGCTTCGAGGACCGTAACGCGGCTGCCAAGCCGCAAGTAGGCCTGCGCCAACTCTAGACCGATTGGACCGCCGCCTATGACGATGAGGTGCGGAATGTGGGAAGCGTTGTCGAAAATCGTTTCATTCGTAAAGAACGGGACCTCATCGAGACCGGCGATTGGCGGCACCACCGGCGACGAGCCTGTAGCGATGACGAATCGGCGCGCGCGGACACGATGCTCGCCCGCCTCGACCGTACGTTTGTCAACGAACCTTGCTTTGGCCTGGATCACGCGCACACCGAGACCGGTGAAGCGCTCGACGGAATCATTGGGTGCGATCTTCGCGACGACGCCACGGATATGATCTCGGACGCTTTGCCAATTAACGCTTGGCGAGACAGCCTCGATACCGAAGCTCTCGCTGGTGCGCATGATGTGCGCGCGCTTCGCCACGGCGAGCAACGCCTTCGAGGGCACACAGCCGTAGTTGAGGCAGTCTCCGCCCATCTTGTGCTTCTCGATGAGCACGACACTCCGGCCCAGTGCAGCGCCGGCAGCTGCTACGGACAATCCACCCGATCCCGCACCAATCACGCATAAGTCGGCAGTGATCACATCGCTGCTGCTGGCCGAGAGCACAACCGGTGCCCCGCTGCCAGCTCCGCTCCTACTTTTCAGCATGCCGCTTGTTCCACTTCTTCACTGCCACCGGGATGAGCGCCACTATGCCGAGGAGCACGAATGCAGCGATGAGCTCCGGCGTGATGAGTGCGCCAGCGTCGACAGCATATGCGCATTGGTTCTTCTCATCAGCCGTTTCCAGACAAGCTTTGTAGAGCTGATTCTGCGCCTCTATGACACTTCCAAGCCCCGAGCCGGCCACAGAAAACGCCAGCGTGGCTGGCATGATCCCGAAGAACGTTCCGACCACAAAAGTCTTCAGAGGAACGTTGAGTAAAGCCGGCACCAGATTTACGATGAAGAATGGAAAGAGCGGCACAAGGCGCAAGAAGAGCATGTAGCTCAGCGCGTTTTCCTGAAACCCTTGGCTGAGCCTTTCGACCCATGGGCCCATCTTCGCGACGAGAGGCCTTCCGATGGACGTTCTCGCGATGAGAAAGATGATGGTCGCGCCGATTGTGGCGGCTACGACGGTGGCCAGAAAGGCAAGCTGCCAGCCGAACAGCAGCCCTCCCGAAACAGTCATGACCAGCCCACCCGGCAGCGAGAGCGCCACCACTGCAACGTAGATCATGACATAGAGGAGCACCGCCGTGACGATGTAGGCTCCGATAAAGCTGCGTAGCGCCTCGTAATGAAGACCGATAGTCTCGAAACTCAGAAGCTTGTGCCACCCCAGCCCATAGGCCAAGACCGTGGCTGCCACCAGCAACACAAGCGGCACCAGACGGCGAGCCGTCGATCGCGACTGTTCAGGCGTTTGCGTCATGAATTTGCCGCCAGTGACTATGGACTGAATGTGGGGTTGCGCAGCCGGAATCGGCAGCTGAATGCCTTTACCCCTGCAGCTCTCGGCAACCGTCGGGGATACGCCACATCCGCCGGCTTTACTCTTCGGGCCTACTCTTCCGACTGCATAAAGCGCGTCGGCGCGCCGACTGAAAAGAACGGAAGGTTCAAGATCGCGTGAATCCTGCGTAAAGAAGCCTCGAGGTGAAGAGATCGACGCCCCGCGGCCGAATTGACTTGCTGCGAGGTGCCGCCTATAAGCACGCCGTCTTCTATCCAAGCATCACGAGGGCAGCTGAAACCGTGATCGCTCGGGTGACCTGCACGTGGTGAGCCGTTCGGGTCTCTCCGCTCGGCCAGCCCGTGATCGACTGCCATACGGAGAGAGAACGTGAAACGCACCTACCAGCCGAGCCGCCTGGTTCGTAAGCGTCGCCACGGTTTTCGCGCGCGCATGCGCACGGCCGGGGGCGCCAAGGTTATCGCGCGCCGGAGGGCCAAGGGCCGCAAGCGCCTCTCCGCCTGATGGTGAGGGCCGCCGCGAGCGGCATGTCTCAGCCCTAAGATGGTGCGGGCCGTGGGGCTGACGACACTCAAACGGCGGGCGGAGTTCCTCCGAGTGAGAGGCGGCCTGAGATGGAGCACACCAACTCTTGTGCTCGAAGCAAAAGCGCGGGATCGCGACTCGTTGGCGGGAGAGGAGGTGCAAGGCGCCCGATTTGGCTACACCGTAAGCAAGAAGATTGGCAAAGCCGTCGTGCGCAACCGCCTTCGGCGGCGTCTCAAGGCTGCGACCAGGGAACTCATAGAGCTTGCACGCCCGGGGTACGATTACGTCATTATAGCTCGGAACGATGCCGCCGTCCGGCCATACGCAGAGCTCAAGGCGGACTTAGCACAGGCACTCTCGCGCATCCACCGCACGACTCGAGCCAAGCGGCGGCGATAGCGAGATTCTGCCAGACGCGACCTGCTGCCTCTTTCCCTGGCCGCAAAAAGCCGGCAGACACGCCTGAGCCGATTGATTGAGGGCATAGTCGAGAGTCCATGCAACAGCCCGATACACAGAAGAACCTGCTGATCGCGATTATCCTGTCCATCGCGGTCCTCTTGGGCTGGCAGCTTCTGGTTGGCCCACCCCAGCCTCATCGGGAGCAGGCTCAGCCGGCGCCGACCGATACCGTCCCATCACCGGGCGCGTCCCCCGATGCCGCTGCGCCCTCCGCACCGGGAACAGGGGCGCCCTCGACACCCCCAGTTGCTGCCACTCGTGAGTCAGCCCTCGCAGCATCCCCGCGCGTTGCAATCGACACGCCATCGGTCCGGGGCTCGATCGCGCTCAAGGGTGGACGCATCGACGACCTCATCCTGAAGCGCTACCGGGAGACTGTCGATCCCAATAGTCCAAACATCGTGCTGCTCTCGCCAGCAGACGGGCCGAATGCCTACTTCGCTGAGCACGGTTGGGTAGCCCCGGCAGGTACAAACCTGGCTTTGCCGGGCCGGGATACGGTATGGCAGGTGGAGCGGCCTGGTCCGCTGACCCCAACCAATCCCGTCACCCTCGTCTGGGATAATCAGCAGGGCCTGATCTTCCGCCGCACGATCTCGGTCGACGACCGGTACATGTTCAAGGTGACGGACTCGGTCGAGAACAGGACGGGGGCGGACGTTACCCTCTATCCCTACGCCAGGCTGCGGCGGGAGGGCACGCCGGTGGTGCAGGGTTTCTTCATCTTGCACGAAGGCTTGATCGGCGTGCTCGGCGATGCCGGATTGCACGAAATCACATATTCGGATGCGTTGAAAACCGACGGCGGCGCCACCGTCAATGACGCCAAGGGTGGCTGGCTCGGGATCACCGACAAGTACTGGGCTGCCACGCTCATCCCCAACCAGAACACCGCCTACAATGCCAGGATGATCGGCCGACCTGCGAGTGCAGGGCAGCCGGAGTTCTATCAGGCCGACTATATGCTCCCGGCAACTGTCGTCCCGGCTGGCGGCCAATCGAGCGTCGAAGGCATGCTGTTCGCCGGCGCACGCGAAGTCGGCACGGTGCAGAATTATGCTGATACCTTCAACATCAAGCAGTTCGATCTGCTGATCGACTGGGGCTGGTTCTACTTTATCACCAAACCGCTCTACTACCTCATCAACTGGTTCTACGGCCTGCTTGGCAACTTTGGATTGGCCATCCTAGCGGTCACCGTTGTTGTAAAAGCAGCCTTCTTCCCACTCGCCAACAAGTCCTACGAGTCCATGGCGAAGATGAAGAAGCTGCAGCCCGAGATGGAGCGCATCCGGGACCGCTACAAGGATGACCGCATGCGTCAACAGCAGGAGCTGATGGCGCTCTATCAGAAGGAAAAGATCAATCCGCTGGCCGGCTGCCTGCCGATCCTGATCCAGATCCCGGTGTTCTTCGCGCTGTACAAGGTGCTGTTCGTCAGCATCGACATGCGCCATGCGCCGTTCTTCGGCTGGATCAAGGATCTTTCCGCGCCCGACCCAACCTCGATCTTTAACCTGTTCGGTCTCCTGCCGTTTGGGGTGCCCGAGTTCCTACAAATCGGTGCTTGGCCCGTTATCATGGGCATTACGATGTGGCTGCAAATGCAGCTCAATCCGCAGCAGCCGGACCCCATTCAGCAGAAGATCTTCAACTGGATGCCGGTGTTGTTCACCTTCCTGCTGGCAGCCTTCCCGGCCGGACTTGTCATCTACTGGGCGTGGAACAACGTGCTGTCGCTGGCTCAGCAATGGGTGATCATGAAGCGCCAAGGCGTCGAGGTGCCCATTGCGGACAATCTGAAACGGAATTTCGCACCTATCATCAAGCTCGTCACGGGCAAGAAGTCCGTTAACGCCCAATCGGCAAAGTCTGGGCCAACGGGAAAGGACAAGGACAAGCAGCCTCAAGCGGCACCCAAGCAAGCAGAGTCGACGCAGCCGGCCAACATCTCGGAAGCGACCAGCAACTCAGCCGCTGAAGGTGAAAGCGCAGAGCCAACCCAGGTCGCGCGCAAAGCTAAAGGGTAGCGGTTAGCCGTAGGAGGCAACGATGGGGCCCCCGCGGCACAAAACACCAGTTGTGACGAGCGAGACTGAGGCAGCGAGCCCCGATTGGATCGCAGCCGGGGCTGCTCTGTTCGGCCGTACATGGGTCTTCGTACGTGGCGTGCCAGCGTTGGAGTTTCTGCCTGAAGCAGACCGGCCCGAAATAGCGTTCGCAGGCCGCTCCAACGTCGGAAAGTCCAGTCTCATCAACGCGGTTGTCGGCCAGCACGGTCTGGCTCGCACGTCGAGCACACCCGGACGCACCCAGGAACTGAATTTCTTCGCCACAGCAGATGTGCCGCTCTACATCGTCGATTTGCCGGGCTACGGCTTCGCGCAGGCTCCCAAGCAAAAGGTCAAAGCCTGGATAGAGCTCGTGCGGGCGTATCTCAGTGGCCGCCCCACCCTGATGCGTGTTTTCCTGCTGGTCGATTCACGGCACGGGATCAAGCCGCCGGATCGCGAAATCATGCAGCTTCTTGATGGAGCCGCTGTCTCTTATCAGATCGTTCTGACCAAAGCGGATAAGCCGAACCGCAGCCAACTGGAAGCCGTGGTTAGCGCCACTCGCGCCGCTATCGCTTCTCATACGGCTGCCCATCCGGACATTATCGTCACTTCGGCGACGAAAGGTATGGGGATCGATCTATTGCGGGCAACGATCGCCGAATTGTATCAGACGACCCGCGCGGCCTGAGATCGGCCGTCAGATCAAACCAATCTGCGTCAGCAGCGCGCTGCCGAAGTCCCAAATTCCCTCGCCGAATCGGGCCAGAATTGCGCCCAGCCCGGCCGCCGCAATCCAGCCGCCCCACTGGATCGCCACCTTCTGGTAGTTGGTCCGGACTTTCACTTCGATGACCTGGTCAGGCAGCGCCGTCTCAGCTGCCAACCCATCCGCACCGACCGTGCGGGCAGAAACGATGAGTTGTAGCCGGGCCTTGCCAGGGCGCTGCGGCGTTACGATCCAGCGCCAGCTTGCGTAGTCATCCGACAGAAGACCGAGGGTGTTCTCGATCCACTGGGTCTCTGGGGAAGCCGTTTCGATCCAGAAGCCGCCCTCCGGCGCGCGCAACCGCACGGACATCGCTTTCGTCACAACGACATCGTGCCGATAGGCAGTGCCTGACCCCTGAAGGCGTTCGGCGAGCGCTCTTACTTGCGCCTTGGGAACCCTGACCTCGACAAGCTCCGGCACAAGAGCGGTCATTCGGCGCGGGATGTTCTCGGCCAGCTGGCCAACGAAGACTTCCACGCCGGCAGACATCTCATTGCCGAAGGCTGCCTTCGGAGGAGGTGGTGGCGCGGAAGCAGACCAGGGCGCCTCTCTTGGAGAATGAGGCGGAGGAGCTGGAGAATGAGGCGGAGGAGCGGGGTGTGCTCGCGGAGCACCCTGCGCGGGCTGCTGAGCCATGGGAGGTGGTGGCGGAGGTCGTCTCGCGCCAGGGTCGCGCGGAGCTTGCGGCCAATGGTACCCGTCCACTGAAGCATGACGCGGCCAGTCGAGCCTTGGCGCAGGAGACGGCCCGCGCGGATCGGAACCTTGGGGAACCGTATATGAGCCTCCGAGGTGATCCGAGCCATGCGAGGGGTAAGGTTGCACCCCATGTGGAACGGAGGGGCCCATCGGCGGGGCATCACGACCATGCCCGCCGGAGTCAGACCGTGGCATCTTGCGAGGCAAGCTCTCCAGCTCTGCGCTGGGCTGCGGACCAGGCTCAACATCGACACCCGGACGAGCAGCGGGATGCGGCTGATAATTTGGATAGTGGCTGTCCGAAAAATCTCGAGTTCCAGCGGCGCGGACGGAATCCGGCGCAGCCGGACTCTCACTAGGCTGACGTGCACCATTCATCCCGGCCGCAACGCGCCGCCGCGCCGCAGCGAGAATATTCTCAATTGTTGAGCCCGTTTGGGCATTCCGCTGATCGTGGGCGGAAGATGACCCCTGCGAAATTTGCCCCTCGGTCCCAGAGCGCGGCGGTGAAGCTTCCACTTGAGGGCCTGACGCAACGGTCCCCGCCTGCTGCGAGGGCCCTCCTTGCTGTCCAGGCTCTGGCGCTGGTTGAGTCGGCGACTGCCCTCCACCGCGTGCCGCTGCATTTGCCCTTTGCAGAGCCTTTATCGCCTCGTCAAACGTCAGTCCCTGATCGCGCAGCATGCTTGCCGCTGCGCTTTGGCCATCCCCAACGATCGCTGCGAGGACGATGGCACCGTTCACCTCCCGGCGTCGACTTTGCCTGGCCGCGGCTGCGGCATACTCCACGATGCGGATCAGCTCCGGGGCAGCTGCCGGGTCAGACGGTTCACCTGGCGATAAGCGCTCAACCGATTCTGCAAGGTAGCTGGAGACATCTCCAGTCAGCCGATCGAGGTCGACTTGGCAGGCGCGCAAGACGTTGGCTGCGTCCTTGTCCGTAATCAGAGCGAGGAGCAAATGCTCCAAGGTGACTGTGCGGTGGGACTCGCTCTTGGCATAGTCCAACGCACGCGCGAGCGTCATCGCCAGGTCGCGCGACTTCGGCACCCAGCTTAATGCTTCGGCGTACGGCTGCGACATCCAGGCTCCCCTTCCGGCTCCAAACGACTGCGAGATAGGAGCCGGCCCCACCCTCATTGTCAGGCGAATCTGCTCGTCTCATGGCGAGATTAGCCCATCGGGCGGCTGGTCGCACGCTCCACCACTGGCCAGGTCGTCACGAACAAAAAAGTCGCGAGCCCCTGGCGGTAGGACCTCTTGGAAAGTCGTTGTGGGGGGGCGCTGAGCCGCTATAACTGCACTCGCCAGTCAGGCAAGGAAAGACGCGATATGGCCGGCAGAACTAGCAATCCGCAAAGCTCTGGTGCAAATGGCACCATCTCGGCGCACTCGAAGGCGCAGATTTTGGCCGAGGCGCTCCCCTATCTGCAGCGCTATGATAACCAGACGGTTGTCATCAAGTTCGGCGGGCATGCGATGGGCGATGAGGCGCTGGCCGACGCCTTCGCTCAGGACATCGTGTACCTCAAATTGTCCGGCGTGAACCCGATCGTGGTGCACGGCGGCGGGCCGCAGATCGCGGCCATGCTCAACAAGCTCGAGATCAAGTCGGAGTTCGTCAATGGCCTCCGGGTCACGGACAAGCCGACGGTCGAGGTGGTCGAGATGGTGCTCGCCGGCGCCATCAATAAGCAAATCGTTTCAGCCATCAATCGGCAGGGTGGCAAGGCCGTTGGAATCTGCGGCAAGGATGCCAATCTCATGATTGCCCGCCGGATCACGGAGATGCCGGATCCGGAATCGAACATCATGAAGGCGGTCGACATCGGCTACGTGGGTGTCCCCGAGGAGGTCAATCCCCACATCGTGGAGGTGATCTCGAATTCCGACCTCATCCCAGTTATCGCCCCGGTCGGCGTCAGCCGCGACGGCCAAACGCTCAACATAAACGCCGATACCTTTGCGAGCGCGCTGGCCGCAAAGATGAAAGCAAAGCGGCTGCTGCTGCTCACGGACGTCGAAGGCGTGCTGGATAAGGACAAGAAGCTGATTCCAGAGCTTTCTGTTGCCAAGGCCCGCGAGCTGATCCGGAACGGGACCATCACTGGCGGTATGATCCCCAAGATCGAGGGTTGCATCGAGGTCGTTGAGGCCGGTGTCGAAGCAGTGGTCATCATCGACGGCCGCGTGCCGCACTGCGTGCTTCTAGAGCTCTTTACCGAGCATGGGGTTGGCACGCTGGTCGGAAAGTCGGAGGAACCTACCGTACCATGAGCACGGCGGCGCCCAGCCCCGCTGCGCGACGACACCGGCGTGGGTTCGACAAGACGACGACCTGGATTTTCGATCTCGACAACACGCTCTACCCGGCCGACTGCAATCTATTCGCCCAGGTCGACAAGCGCATGGGCGAGTTCATCGCCCAGTATCTTGGGGTGTCTCTTGAGCAAGCTCGTCATCTTCAGAAGACATACTACCGCCAATACGGCACCACGCTCTGCGGCCTGATGCAGGTCCACAAATTGGATCCCCAACCCTTCTTGGAGTACGTCCACGACATCGATCTATCCGTCGTGCCCGAGCACCCGGAGCTGGCGGCTGCCATCGAGAAGCTTCCTGGCCAGCGACTGATTTTCACCAACGGCTCACGCCGGCACGCGGAGCGGGTGGCGGAGAAGCTGGGCGTGCTCCATCTGTTCGATGGCATTTGTGACATTGCCGCCTGTGAGTACGTACCGAAGCCTAGCCCCGACGCTTTCGATCGTATGATTCGCCGGCACGGGGTTGAGCCGGAAAAAGCGGCGATGTTCGAGGACATGCCGCAGAACCTTGAAACCCCACACGCTCTGGGCATGACAACGGTGCTCGTTCATTCGAGCTACTATGACCATCCAATTCAGCTCGCGATTCGTCAGTGGCGTGAGCCGCCGGAGCACATCCACCACATGACGGATGATCTCGCGAGCTTCTTAGAGCGAGCCGTCGCCAAAGCCGACAACTGAGCACAGCAGGTCACGCCATCGTCCCGTTGAATTGTTGAGCCAAGGACGAAGAGCTTGGCTTCCGCATGCGATTGGGCGAAAACCCTCCTACCACGTCGCATGCGCGAGTGATCTGGCGAGGGAGGGGAGCCGTGCTTGAAGGGCAGCCCACGAGGGACCGGCAGGGCATCGGCTGGTACGTCAGCTTTGCGCTCATTGCCGTAGTGGCTTTCGTCGCAATTGGAGCGGCTACCGGGCAGGATGCACTTGCCGCCGCCGCTCGCGTGCTGTGGAATGCCTTTGCCTTCGTCATCAACGCGGTCATTCGCGTATTCGGGAGCTTGCTCGGCCTTCTGGCAAAAGGCGTCGGATGGCGGCGCCTGTCGCGCGTCGCGAACACGATTTGCGGTATCGGTCTCGGGTATGCTGCCAGTGTGGTGCTCAGCGAGGAAAAGGTTCAAAAGGCACGAGGCTGGCGCGAAAAACTGAGGGCGGCCATCGCCTCCATTAGAGACCGCTGGCAAGCGCTGCACTTATTCTGGAAGTTGGTGATCGTGGCTACACTGATCGCAAGTCAGGTCTATCTCCACACCATGCTTATCGTTTTCCCGATCGCCTTCCTCGTTCCAGTCGTGCGGCGGCTCTGGGTGCGGCTTGCCGATTTGCTCTTCGGGGCCTGGTACTGGAAGAAGTTCGGCGCAAAGCACCGGAAGATGGTGGCATGGCTGCGGACCTTGCCCGTGATCCGCAACATCATCGGTTGGGCGCGCATCACACGAATTCGATACCTTACCGCCTGGCGGCTATGGAAATACCATCCTCGTTATCTCGACCCCGTCACGGGCAAGCGGCAAGTCGATTTGATCGAACCCCTGCGTTTGTGGTGGCGCAACGAGCTCGACGGATACATCGGTCGCCCGCTCCTGGCAGGGAAGATGCATCGGCCAGACCTGCTATCCCCGGCTTCGCTGGCAGCCTCCCAACCAGATGCGCAGCCGGTTAGCCACACGCGCACCATCCCGGTTGATCCCGCTCCAGAAACTGGAAGAACCGCTGCTGCAGGCGGTTAACTAAGCTCTTGAAGGAATTCTCAATTCGCTAGCCCTTACCATCGCGCTGGGCACGTCAGGGCGCGCAGGTACCAATTTCGCTCTAAGGAACCTGGCGGGAGGGGGACTTGGCCCAATCTCTCAGGCTCTGGAGCGATGGTGAGAATGTTCAAGCTGTTTTCCCGCTACCCTGCACTCTTGCGAACTCTGCCCACCATTCTCGACTCAAAGTGCTTGAGATCTGATCAACGCGAAGACGGGCAGGAGGCGGAGCATGGGCAAGAGCAACCCCGCGCGACCCTAGGCCAACTGCCGCTTCATACGACGGGCTCCGCCAGCGACCTGACTTGCCCACCAGAGCGTTATGGGGGACCGGCGTTACTTCACGACAAGAGGCGAACTCACCCTCTCATCAGAGGGCGTAGGAAAAGTTTGACGGGTAAGCGTATCCTGATTGCAGAGGACGACCCCATCAACGCACGGCTCATCCAGTGCATGATCCACCGGGCCGGTTGCAAGAGCATGCTCGCCAGCACCGGCAAAGCCGCCGTAGACGCCGCACGCGCCAGTCTCGGTGGAACGGGGCCCACGATCGACTTGATACTGATGGATGTCCATCTGCCTGATCTCGACGGCCTCGCTGCTGCACGGCAAATCCGTCGACTGAGCGATGAGCTGGCCAGCTGTGGACAGCTGACCATGAGGCGACCACCGCTGATTGCCATCACGGCCAATGCTTTCGCCGAGGATCGTCGGGCTTGCCTGGAAGCAGGGATGGATGACTATCTTGCCAAGCCTTTCTCATGGATCGAGTTTCAGGCGCTGCTGGTCCGCTGGCTTTCGGACGGGCGCCGGAATGGCAAGGGTTCCGAGCGAAACGTTCGCGCAGCGTGACCGCCGTCAACAGGCCGCTGTGCTATTGCCGAATTGTCATAGTCATATACTAATGGTTAATCTTAGGTCCGCACCGACGCGGCTCTTGACGCCACGCCTGGAGAGGGTTGCGACTTCTGGATGAAGCTGAATGCGCAGCGAAATAGGAAGCGCTGGTCGCGCAGCCCAAGGGCGGGTGCGATCGCCCAGGGGCTATTGATGCTCGGATCCGCAGCCCGTCAACGCATCCCGCGATTCGGCATAACCTCACGTCGGCGCCCAGAAAAAATTTATGGCCGGATCGGCAGCCTGGAGGTTCGGCTCGCCCAGAGCTGGGCTGACATCAGATGCGCGCAGAAATTGCGCTACGACGTCTTCTACAACGAGATGTCGGCGCGGGCCAACTTCACAACACAGCTGCGGGGCCGCGACGAGGACCCCTACGACGCAATCTGCGACCATCTCCTGGTCGTCGATACCTCACGCTCACAGGCTAACGGCCGCCGCGAGTGGGGTCGGCGAAAGCCATACGTCGTCGGAACCTACCGCGTATTGCGCCAGGAGGTCGCCCAGCGGAAGCTCGGCTTCTACACGCAGGGCGAATACGACATCGCCAAGTTGATTGCTCGAAGGCCGGACCTTCGGTTCATGGAGCTGGGGCGCAGCTGCGTCCTGAAGCCTTACCGCAACAAGCGCACGGTGGAGCTGCTCTGGCACGGGCTCTGGACCTACGTCCGCGAGCACAAAGTGGACGTCATGCTGGGGTGCGCCAGCTTCGAGGGTGTCGACCCCGATGCACATGCCATGGCGCTGTCGTTCCTCCACTACTATGCGTTGGCACCGGAGGAGTGGCGGGTGCGAGCCCACGATCACCTGTTCGTTCCAATGGACCGTTTGCCGAAGGAGGCAGTCGACCCGCGCGCGGCTCTCAAGGCCATGCCGCCGCTCATCAAGGGGTACCTCCGGCTTGGCGCTGTGGTCGGCGAAGGCGCGGTCATAGATCACCAGTTCGGAACGACGGACGTGCTGATCGTGCTGCCGGTGGAGCGGATCGATCCGCGCTATTTCGACCACTTCGGCGCACCCGATGAAGAGGGTTGCCGCGTTGGGCTCGATCGTAGGGCCGACGGCGTCGAAAAATCTTCGCGGGGAGCACGAGCCACGGACGAACTCACGGAGAGACCGCAGTAAACGGCTTCACCCCGTAGCTGACGAGTTCTTCCGCGCAGATTCTATCGCCGGGATTATTTTCGTCTCGAGCGCCTCTGGCGAAATTGGCCCCACGTGCTTGTAGATGATCCGTCCCTCGCCATCGACGACGAAGGTCTCCGGAATCCCGTAGACACCCCAATCGATTGCAGTGCGGCCGTTCTCATCGACACCAACGGCCCGGTAAGGGTTGCCGTAGTGGCCAAGGAAGCGGCGTGCAGCCGTTGCCTGGTCCTTGTAGTTGACGCCGTACAGGTCGACGCCGGTTCGGCGCACCATCTCGACAAGAACGGGATGCTCTTGCACGCACGGCACGCACCAGGAGGCCCAGAAATTGACGACTGATGGCTTCCCGCGGCCGAGGTCATCGTGGCCAAAGCCGGGCACCGGCGAGCCATTGTCCACAAGTCCGGGGAGCGGCTTCAGCGAAAATTCCGGGGCACTCTTACCGATCAGCGCGGACGGGAGGCGGGACGGGTCGCCGGTCTTCAAAGCGAAGGTGAACATAAGTGTGAGCGCCGCAAATATGATGAGCGGCGCAACAAGCCAACCCAAGCGACGCCGCTGTTTACGAGCGGGCACGCCGGATGATTGCTGATTCGCCACGGTACCGTCAGGCATGGCGTTATGCCGATCCATTGCCACGGTCAGCCGCGCGAGCCGAGCGCCGCCGGACCCCGCGCGCTTCGAAATCATCGAGCTGGCGCTGCTGATACCGTCCATCCGCGATGAGCCATGCGATCATGACCGCGAGGACAAGCGCGACCACACCATATGAGGCCCAGATGAACGCGGCGTGAGGTCCGAGATCCATACCGCTACTCCGCAGGTCTGGCTTCGAGACGAACGGCTCGTTCCACTTCGGCCATCGTCAACGACCTGACCCGCCGCCGCAAAATCTCGTTGCGCATTGCCTTGAGGTGCATGGCGACGAACAAGAGCGTGAACCCTGCAGCCATCACCAGCAACGGGATGAGGATCGAGGGATGTATCGCCGGTCCCCCTATCCTGAGCACGCTGGCCGGCTGATGAAGTGTATTCCACCACTCGACCGAGAAACGGATCACCGGCAGGATAACGACCCCCACAAGCCCGAGCACGGCCGTCAGCTTGCCTGCCAGTACCGGGTCCTCATCGAGGGCTGAACGCAGCGCAATCAAGCCGATATAGAGGAAAAACAAGATCAACACCGAGGTGAGCCGCGCATCCCAGACCCAATAGGCGCCCCACATGGGCTTGCCCCACAAGGCCCCGGTGATGAGCGCCAAGAGCGTGAAGGCCGCTCCGATGGGCGCGGCTGCCTTGGCCGACACGTCGGCAAGCGGGTGGCGAAATACCAGAAGGCCGAAGCTCGATACGGCGATGATCAAATAGCCCATCATCGCCAGCCATGCCGCCGGCACGTGGACGAACATGATCCGGACAGTCTCACCCTGCTGATAGTCAGGCGGCGCCACGAAGAAGGCGAGATAAAGCCCGTACGCCAGCGTCAAAGCGGCTAGCCCCGAAAGCCAGGGCAGAAGCCGCTCGGACAGCTCCATGAACCGCGTCGGGTTGGCCAACCTTTGGGTGAGCGTCTGCATGGCACAGATCTAGGCCCTCCCTGCGCCCCACGCAAACCGGTTCTACGTCGCGGGTTGGCAACCTGACATTGCCAATCGTCAAGACGAGCCGCTTTGCGCCAGTTGGACTGCGACCATCACCCAAGCTGTGCCCGGAGTGCAGCGGCGGCGGCGATTGGGCCGATGACCAAGGAGGCGATCGTCACGGCCGATAACAACAGCAAGGAGGCCTCCAGGCTACCCGGTGGAGTCACAACGGCGCTGACGGCTGAGATCCCGAAGATCAGGGTCGGAATATACAAGGGCAGCACCAGGAGAGCGATGAGCAGGCCCCCACGCCGGCTCCGCAGCGTCAACGCTGCACCCACGCTGCCGAGAAAACTGATCGCTGGTGAGCCGACAAGCACCGTCGCAACAAGCACTGGATAGGCCGCCAGCTCCAAGTTGAGCAGCAGTCCCAGAATTGGTGTCAGGATCGCAAGCGGCAGGCATGTGGAGATCCAGTGCGCGAGCGCCTTGGCAGCGACTATGAGTTCCAACGGCAGCGGTACCGTTACGAGAACCTCCAGCACCCCCTCTTCCTGATCCACATCGAACATGCGACCGAGAGAGAGGAGCGCGGCCAGCAGGAGCCCGATCCACAGCACGCCTGGGGCAATTCGCGAGAGGAGCTGCAAGTCGGGCCCTAGTCCGAGCGGCATCAACGTGATGACAACAAGATAAAAGCCGAGGGCCGTACCGGTTGCCCCACCCTCGCGCACCGCCAGCAGCAGGTCGCGTTGTACCAGCGTCCGGAAGCTCTTCATGCCTCATCCGCGGCAAAGCCAAGCCGCAGCTCCCGCGAGCGGGCGACGCCGAGGTCAAGGTGCGTCGCTGCTATGACAATGCCTCCGGACGAAACGTGCTCGTCTATCGCGCCGGCCAGCACCGCGGTCGACCGGGCGTCCAGCGAAGTCGACGGCTCGTCGAGCAGCCAGAGCGGCCGGAACACGAGCAGGAGCCGCGCCAAAGCCAGCCGCCGCTTCTGCCCGGCGGATAGATAACCCGCAGGAATGCTTGCGAGCGAAGCTAAGCCAAGCCGGTCCAGCGCTCCAAGGACTCGATCGTCAGACCCGCCAAGGTACCTCGACCAAAAGCGCAGGTTCTCCTCGACCGTTAGCGAGGCTCGGATGCCGTTGAGGTGGCCGACATAGTGGACACGCTCCGTCAGCTCCTCCTCACCGGCAAATCGGATGTGGCCCGAAGCGGGCGACAGAAAACCGGCAATTGTTCTCAGCAGGGTTGTCTTGCCCGAACCGTTTGGGCCGCGAACCAGCAGAGCCTCACCCGGCGCCACCGCAAACGACAGATCCGAAAGGACTCGCCGCCCGCCCCGCTCTACCGAGAGGTTGGTGACTTCCAGACCGGCTCCGAAACCCCGTTCCGGCCCAATCGTGTTCTCGTCAGCCAATTCAATCTGTCTTCCAGCTGATCACCTTGCCAAGCGCACGACCCTCCGTGACGACACACGTACTGGTCCTGGCCTAGGCGGGGATATATAAGGAGCACGCTTCTATCGACGCTAGCGCAAAAACGGGATTGTTCCCTCCGCCGGCGCTCCGGCGGCGCGGCTGTAATTGCTCGGATGGAGGACAGAACGTGACCGCGCAAGAACCCGTGTCGTTGGACAGCTTCAAAAGCCGCAAGACACTCACCGTCGACAACAAGACATACACCTACTTCTCGCTGCCGGATGCGGAGCGGAATGGCCTCCCTGGCATTTCCCGTTTGCCCTACTCGATGAAGGTGCTGCTGGAGAACCTTCTCCGCCATGAGAACGGCCGCTCGGTAACGAAAGACGACATCGCAGCCATTTCGGCCTGGCTCGACAATCGCGGCAAGGTCGAGAAGGAGATCGGCTTCCGGCCCGCCCGCGTGCTGATGCAGGACTTCACGGGCGTGCCAGCGGTCGTGGACCTCGCGGCCATGCGCGATGGCATGCAGGCGCTGGGCGGCGATCCGCGGAAGATCAACCCGCTCGTCCCCGTCGATCTCGTCATCGACCACTCGGTGATCGTGGACGAGTTCGGCACGCCGCGCGCCTTCGCCCGCAACGTTGAATTGGAGTACCAGCGGAACCTGGAGCGCTACGAGTTCCTGAAGTGGGGGCAGGGCGCGTTCTCCAACTTCCGCGTGGTTCCGCCGGGCACCGGCATTTGCCACCAGGTTAACCTCGAGTATCTGGCGCAGACCGTTTGGACCAATGAGGTCGGCGGCGAAACCTACGCTTACCCGGACACACTCGTCGGCACGGACAGCCACACGACGATGGTCAATGGCCTCGCGGTTCTCGGCTGGGGTGTGGGTGGCATCGAGGCGGAGGCAGCGATGCTCGGTCAGCCTCTGTCGATGCTCATTCCCGAGGTTGTCGGCTTCAAACTGACGGGTCGCCTGAGGGAAGGTGTCACGGCGACGGACCTTGTGCTCACCGTGACGCAGATGCTGCGTAAGCACGGCGTCGTCGGCAGGTTCGTCGAGTTCTTCGGCCCAGGCCTTGATCACATGTCCATCGCGGACCGGGCCACCATCGCCAACATGGCACCGGAGTATGGCGCGACCTGCGGCTTCTTCCCGATCGACCAGGCCACGCTGGAGTACCTGGAGCTGACAGGCCGCGACGCCCACCGGATCGCACTCGTCGAGGCCTACGCGAAGGCCCAAGGCCTGTTCCGGACGGCGGACAGCCCCGATCCGGTGTTCACGGAGACGCTGGAGCTCGACCTTGGCACTGTAGAGCCGTCCATGGCTGGTCCGAAGCGGCCGGAAGGGCGGATTGCGCTCGAGAAGGTGGCAAGCGGCTTTGCGACGGCGCTCGAGACCGAGTACCGCAAGACTGGAGACACCAGCGCCCGTTATAAGGTACCCGGCAAGGATTTCGACCTGGGCCACGGAGACGTCGTCATCGCTGCCATCACCAGCTGCACGAACACGTCGAACCCGAGCGTGCTCATCGGTGCCGGCCTGCTCGCGCGGAACGCCGTCGAGAAGGGACTTACCTCCAAGCCGTGGGTGAAGACCTCGCTGGCGCCTGGGTCGCAAGTCGTGGCGGCCTACCTCGAGAAGTCCGGCCTGCAGCCGTATCTCGACAAGCTTGGCTTTAATCTGGTCGGCTTTGGCTGCACCACCTGCATTGGTAACTCGGGACCGTTGGCGCCGGAGATCTCGCAGACAATCAACGAGAACGGTATCGTTGCGGCGGCCGTGCTTTCGGGCAACCGCAACTTCGAAGGCCGCGTGAGCCCCGACGTGCAGGCGAACTACCTCGCGTCACCGCCGCTGGTCGTTGCCTACGCTCTCGCCGGCACGGTCACCAAAGACCTGACGAAGGAGCCGCTCGGCATCGGCAAGGACGGCAACCCCGTCTACCTGCGCGACATCTGGCCGTCGAACCAGGAGATCCAGAAGTACATCGCCGAGAACATCTCGCGTGAGCTGTTCAAGCAGCGTTACGCCGACGTGTTCAAGGGTGACGAGCACTGGCAGAAGATCAAGGCCACGCCTGCTCTGACCTACTCCTGGAACAGCGGCTCGACCTACGTGCAGAACCCGCCCTACTTCCAGGGCATCACGAAGGAGCCGCAGCCGATCTCCGACATCGAGAATGCGCGGATCCTGGCGCTCCTCGGTGACAAGATCACTACCGACCACATCTCGCCTGCCGGCTCCATCAAAAAGGACAGCCCGGCGGGGCGATACCTGCTCGAACGGCAGGTGCGGCCGGAGGATTTCAACCAGTATGGTACGCGCCGCGGCAACCATGAGGTGATGATGCGGGGTACCTTCGCCAACATCCGCATCAAGAACCACATGGTGAAGGATGAGAACGGGAACATCCGCGAGGGTGGCTATACCGTCCACTACCCCTCCGGTGAGACGATGTTCATCTACGACGCCGCCATGCGCTACCGCGATGAGGGCGTGCCGCTCGTCGTGTTTGCGGGGATCGAGTACGGCAACGGCTCCTCTCGTGACTGGGCTGCAAAGGGCACCAGACTACTCGGTGTCAAAGCGGTGATCGCGCAGTCGTTCGAGCGCATCCACCGCTCGAACTTGGTCGGCATGGGCGTGCTGCCGCTCGTCTTCGAGCAAGAAGGGCAGAGTTGGCAGTCACTCGGCCTGAAGGGTGATGAGACAGTCGCAATTCGCGGCCTCTCGGATCTCAAACCGCGCGCGAAGCTCACAGCTGAAGTCAAAACGTCGGACGGCCGCGTACTCGAAGTGCCGCTGCTGTGCCGCATCGATACGCTGGACGAGCTGGAGTACTACCGGCACGGAGGCATCTTGCACTACGTGCTGCGCAACCTCGCGGCGGCCTGAAAAGAATGATGAGGGCCGGCTTTAATGCCGGCCTAATTTTTTCCACCAGTACGTGAACAAACACGCGTAACTCACCCATTTGTGACTGGCATTCGGGGTCACAGAAGTTGATAAGCTTCGCTCGGAATAATCGACAAGGAATGAGATGAATCGCTGGTTGACCGCGCTTCTGTGTTTGATAGCGCCCGGTCTCGTAGTCGGCTCAGCCCCGACTGCATCTGCCCAAGACTATCGCGCTGTATCCACTCTTGAGCTATTCACCAGTCAGGGCTGCTCATCTTGCCCAACGGCTGACGCTCTCCTGCGCAGTTATGCGGAACGGCCGGACATCGTAGCTTTGTCGCTTCCCGTCGACTATTGGGACTACCTCGGCTGGAAGGACACGCTCGCCAGCCCCAAGTTCACGAGCCGCCAGCGAGCCTATGCCGATGCCCGGGGAGATGGCCGGATCTACACGCCGCAGGTCATCGTGAACGGCCTGACGCACGTCGTCGGTAGCAGGAAGGATGAAATCGATCGCGCACTAGCCGAAACAGCCGCGAAGCTTGAGAAGGATCGGGTGAGCCTCTCAGCGCAGAGCGACGGGAAGACGATAACAATAGAAGCTGGCGCCGCTCGATCCGACAGCCAGATGAACGGGGGAACCATCTGGTTGGCCGTCGTGCAGCCAAGTGTAGAGGTTGAGATCAGACGCGGCGAAAACCACGGAAAGAAAGTGACCTACGTGAACGTGGTTCGGGAGCTTACTCCGGTCGGCATGTGGTCCGACAAGCCGACAAGGGTCGAGCTGCAAGCATCAGCAGTTATGAGCTCCGAGAGCCAGCGGTGCGCCGTGCTTCTTCAGCAGGGCACCGTTGGCGCGATCGTCGCCGCAACCTGGGTCATCGGCCCGACGCATTGACTGCGGCCGAACAGGCGGAAATCGAACCCCCCTACCGGCTAACCCGGCCTGACCAGCACCCAAATCAGGCTGAAGCCAGCAAAAGCGAACGCGACTCCCACCGGAACAATCACCATCTGCAGGATGGCTTCGTGCCGTTTCATGAAGCCTGTGTAGATGGACACGATGTGATCTCGAGCGTGTGGCGGCAGCGGCTTCCAGCGGGTGTCATGGCGGGACCGCAGGCGAGCCATGATCGCCGGGACGCCGAAGAACACTGCCGCGTAAGCGATCGAGATCACGACGGCAAAGAGGGCTTCGCCGTTGGTGAAGAACGTTGCCACGGCAACAGCCAGGGCAACGCCGATCGCTGAGATCATAATCGGAAGACCGGTTGCCAGCAGGCCGTCGTCGTACTCAACCGGCTTTGCTTCATCTTGTGCAGGATCACTTGGTGCCGATTTCGATGCGATCTGAAACTGCTGCGGCGATTCGAGCCTCTGCTGCATCGACGACCTCCGATAAGATACATCTACGATACATCTTATAGGAGGTTGTCTGCGCTTATATGATGTGTCAAGAGTGAATCTATTCCGATGATCGGCCAAGGCGTCGCATGCAGCTCACCAAATTCTCCGACTTCGCGCTCCGCGTGCTGATGTACACCCACGCTGCCGGCGATCGGCTCGTCACCATCGAGGAGATGGCGCGCTCTTACCGCGTTTCACGTGCGCATTTGATGAAGGTGGTGAACGCGCTTACACGCGCCGGCTATCTCAAGGCCGTACGTGGACGGTCGGGTGGTTTGAGGCTTGCCAAGCCCGCTGAAGAAATCCGGCTTGGTGATGTGGTTACGACCACCGAACCGGATTTCGCTCTCGTCGAGTGCTTTGCGACCGGGAACCAATGCGTCATCAGCGGCCGCTGCCGCCTGCCGGCTGTCATGAAGGAGGCGCTGGACGACTTCATCGCAGCGCTGAACCGCTACACGCTGGCGAGCATCGCCCTGCGGCCGGAGGATTTCAGGAAACCGGCCGAGGCTGAGCGGCAACCTTCTGCGGATATCAGCGTGGCCTGACAGCTTACGCTGCCGCACCTGGCACGAGCACGATCTTCCCGATATGGGCGCTGCTCTCCATGAGCCGATGCGCCTCAGCCGCTTCGGTGAGTGGGAAGGTCTTGTACATCACGGGCTTGACCTTACCGGCCTCGATCAGTGGCCAAACGTTGGCCTCGAGCGCGCGGGCGATCTCACCCTTCTCCTCGACGGAACGTGGCCTCAGCGTCGAGCCGGTCCAGGTGAGGCGCTTGATCATGAGCATCATGAAGTCGGCTTCGACCTTTGATCCGCCGAGCCATGCAATCTGCACCAGACGGCCCTCGACAGCGAGTGCGCGGAGATTGCGCTGGACGTAGCTGCCGCCCACCATGTCCAAGATGACATTGACGCCCTTGCCGCCGGTCAGCTGCTTCACGACTTCAACGAAGTCTTCGGTCTTGTAGTTGATCGCCCGCTCCGCGCCGAGCTGCTCGCAGGCCTTCGCCTTGTCCTCGCTCCCAACCGTGCAGAACACACGCGAGCCGAATTCCCTGGCCAGCTGAATGGCCGTTGTGCCGATGCCGCTGGAGCCACCGTGAACGAGTAGGGTCTCTCCGGGCTTCAGGCGGCCGCGGTCGAACACATTCGTCCAGACAGTGAAAAAGGTCTCAGGGATGGCACCAGCCTCGACCAAGGAAAGGCCCTTCGGTACAGGCAGCACCTGCGGCTCGGGCGCGATGCAGTACTCGGCGTAACCGCCGCTCGCCACCAGTGCGCAAACCTGATCTCCGACCTTGTATCGGGTGCAACCCGGCCCGACGGCCACGATCTCGCCCGCGATCTCCAGACCGGGGACATCGCTTTCGCCGGGCGGCGGTTTGTATCCGCCGAGCCGCTGCACCACATCCGGCCGATTGACGCCGGCTGCGGCTACCTTGACCAGAACCTGCCGCTCGCCAGGTTGCGGCACAGGCATCGTGTCCGGCTTCAGCACCTCCGGCCCGCCGAACCCATCAATCCGAATGTAGGTCATCGTTTCGGGCAGGCTCATTAGTCTCTCCTCCGGTTAGCTGGATCCGTGTCGGCGTGCTTAGCGCAAGGTTTCGTCGGCGTCACCGACCGGGGGGCTAGGTACCAGGCGACCAGCACATCTGTTTGGCATTGCTCAAGGCGTCCGATTGGCAGCGAAGCCAATAATGATCGACAATGCTTGCTTGGCGTTTCTCATGAAAGTTCGAGTGCCAGGAGGGTCCACAGGAGATGAACAAAGACGTCAAGAGCCGCTTGGAACAAGCCATTCGCGAGGCCGACGAAAGGAGTCAGATCACCTTCCGGCAAATTCACGCTGTCGAGCCGGAGGTCGCGAACGCCTTCGCACCTGTCGCTGAGGCGGCACGTGAGCTCGAGGACTATATGCGCTCAATCCAGGGGATCGAATTCACTATCTCACCAGCGAGCGTATCCATTCGGCTCGGCGATCTGGAACTTTGGGTGACCTACGACCCGCGCTCGAAGAAGTTCGTCGGTGAGGAAAGCGCACACTCCTGGTACGATAGCGTGCGCTATGCGGATCGCTACGAGTGGTCCAGCGCCGAGGAATGCACCGATGCCCTGATCAGGTTCTGCGCCCAATATTACCGGATGGCGCGCGCCATCAATCAGGCGGCCTCAAGGGGTTGAGGGCTATAAGCAAACGCAAACTTCGCAGCGGCTTGGCCTGGATCCTCACTCTGCGGCATTCGTTAGCAAGAATTGAGATCATCCCCAGCACACGGCACCGCGATGGAATTCCTCGACCTAGTCAACCAGCGCCGGTCCGTACGAAGCTTCACCGGACAAGAGGTTGAGCAGGAAAAAATCCACCGCATCTTACACGTCGCTCGCTCGGCACCTTCGGCAGGCGGCCTCAAAGCCTACCAGATCATCACTGTTCGGGACCAAGAAACGAAGCACGCGCTAAGTGAGGCAGCTCTCGGCCAGGAATTCGTAGCTCAAGCTCCGTTCGTTCTTGTTTTTCTCGCGGATGAGAACCTGAGCGCTTCCAAGTATGGCGTGCGTGGTGCCAAGCTTTTCTGCGTACAGGATGCGACCATTGCGGCAGCGTACGCGCAGCTTGCCGCCACCGACCAGGGCCTTGCTTCGTGCTGGGTCGGAGCATTCAGCGAGGACGCTGTCGCGCAGGCGGTTGGTGCGCATAGCCGCTTGCGACCTGTCGCCATGCTACCGATCGGGTATGCTGGCTAGGAAAGTCGCCGTGAGCTATGGCGAGCACCTGCAATATTGGCTGACGAATGCCGTTGTTGTTCAACCCCCTCCTGGTGAACGATCCCTTCGGTGATCCCGGCCTATTCATCGATCTCACTTTCGAACGGCGTGCCCTTCTTTTCGACCTCGGTGACCTGACGCCGCTGCCTACGCGCAAGGTGCTACGCATCTCCGACATTTTCGTCAGTCATAGGCATATGGACCATTTCGCCGGCTTCGATCACCTGCTCAGGCTGGCTCTCGGACGTGAACAGACGATAAACATATACGGCTACTACGGCCTTATCGATGCCATTGCCCATAAGCTGTCTGCCTACACGTGGAATCTCACCAGGGGGTATCCGGGAAATTTGCGAATCAAAGTTCACGAGCTTGATAATAACGAACGTCTAACGACGACTGAGTTTGAAAGCTGGAAAGGGTTTGCGCCGGGCGACAAAACTTTATCCCGACGTAGACATGGACCTTCGTCGAGTCGGATTGACTGGCGATAGGATAACCGCCGGAATCGAGATAGACGACGGTGCCGAGCGCCACCGTCAGGTCCGCATCGGCATAGACCGTGTACGGAGATGTCGTGCCGGCGTGATAGAACTCGATGCGGCCGCCGGCGAGAGTCTTGCCGTCAGGACCGAGCAACCGGACTCCCGGCGCCCATACGAGGACGGAATCAGCCATTGTCCTTCCTGCTTTCGTTGCGTGTCCTACTCTGCACTGCTATGATGCTGTCGTGGATTGCTCTGAGAGCTTCCACATCGTTAACGTGCCAATAAATGGGGGGACTCCATGCGCGTTCTTGCGATTGTCGCTGCGCTCCTCTGTCTATCTGGCAGCGCAGTTGCCGACACCTACGTACGCGGCTATTTCCGCAGCGACGGCACTTACGTCCAGCCGCATTTCAGAACGAATCCAGACGGCAACGTCTGGAACAACTGGAGCACGCAGGGGAACGTCAATCCCTACACCGGGCAGACCGGCACAGTTGATCCGTACTCCAGCGGCTCATATGGAGCGAATAACCTCAACCGATACATGAGCCCATACGGTTCCAGCAATTCTGGCTATAACCGGCGTTGGTGATTGCCCTTGCTCGGCTAGCGTGGCACGCCGCAACGCTGGCCGCTGATGTCTGAAAATGGAGGACGCCTATGCTTGCTGCCGTCAGAATTGCGACATTGTCTCTAGTGATCGTCTGTCTTGCCCCTGCGTATCAGGCCATGCGCGCTGGCAATCCCGATGCTTGGGATGTCGCATTGCTTCAGACGAGAGCCATCTGGCTCGCAGGAACGATCACAGCCCTGGCCGCGTTGGGATTTATTTGGGCGTTGGTCGCAAACGTCATTCGTCATCCCGTATTGGGACGCGGCGCCCTGTCTGACGATCGTACCTAAACCGACGGCCAAGTCGATCTATCTTCTCCACGTGCACCTCTGGCCGCGCTGCCGGTGCAGATGTGACTGTTGACGGGCGTCCACCCAGTCCCATAAGCGCATTGACCGGACGGCCACCGATCCGCACCACGTCAGAACCCAGCATGCCCCCGAGAAGACCTTCGATGCCGCCCATGATCGAGCGCTCGGCCAATCGCGCAGGATCATAGAACTCCTCCGCCGCCGCGGCCCTGATCGGATTGCGCTCGGGCATCGAAGCCGCCTCACGCAATGCGCGCTCGCGCTCCGGATGCCCCTCCGGAAGCTCACGCGCGTAGGCCAACAATGCGTTGCGGACTGGATTGTCTGGCTCCGTGGCGAGCGCGTTATAGGCCAAAGGCAGATTGGCCGCGGCACTACCCGCTGACGCCCCTAGTCCAGCTGGCAGAATGTAGTTGCGCGCCACGCTACCGCCTCCGCTTGCCAATCTTGACATGCCGCCGGTGATGGCGCCTGCAATGGCTGGTGCGAGCCCTCCAGCCCGCTCGTAGAGCCGTCCGACCTCCGTATCGGAGAAGCGTCTCTCACGCCTCAGCTCGCGCTCTCTAGCGGCCTCCGCGCGCTGGATAGCGCGCTGTCTCTCTTGCTCCTCTGGTGAGGCTAGACGCTCGCGGTTGGCAATCATCTGATCAAGCCCAGCCAGCTCCGCACTGAGGCGGTCGACCTCCTGCTTGGCTGCTTGGAATCGCGGCCCCTCGCCCGTACGACGCTCGGCCTCCATTCTCGCTTGCGCCGCTTGCCGTTGGCGCTCGAGCGCCGCCCGCTGAGCATAGAGGCTGGCAAGTGGATCGGCTACCGGTTGTGACGCCTCCGCTGCCGCCTCACTACCGAATGTCAGGCCGAGATCGCGTCGCAACGCTTCGAGAGTACCCGCTCCGAGCGCGCCAAATGCCGCAACAGGGCGACCGAGCGTTGCTGCCGTTCGAACCGCAGCCGTCGTTACATTGGCAAGAGTTGGATCGGCGAGAGCCTGTCCAACAGCCTCGCCCGCGTGCACGGGCTGCATGGCGACATCTGTTGCGATCTGGGCCGGGACCGGACCGACATCGACGACCCCGCCGACCACGCTACCGACACGCTCCGCCACAGTACGCCCAACGATCGGCTCGAGAAGGGCATTGACGGCAACCCTTGCCCGCTCTCCTGGCGTCGGCTCGTAAGCCCGCAATTCGCCCGTGGGCTGCACGGGCGGGCTTGCAAGGGGATGCGTCGCGAGCAGCGCATTGACCGGCGTCCGCAGATCTTCTGCGCTCGTGATGGGCGGGAGCGTTGCCGGGCCCGGAATCGACGCATGCTGCTGATTGATCATTGCCGCCAGCTCGGTTAGAAGCTCATCGAATGTCGGCATCGCTCAAATTCATCCTGTGGTTTTGGTTTGCGCTCCTGATCCCGCACTGGGCCGCACTAGCGCTGGTCGTCCTCGTTGCCTTGGATGATCCCATCTTCACGGGCCGCCCTTACGACAGGCAGTAGATCAGGATTGTTCCGCGCCATCTCTTCGAGCCGACGGATATGCGCGATAAGCTCAGGTCGCACACGGTTCGGCGCTCGCAACGCTGCAGCTCTCAACTGCGCATATCTCGCGGCCCAGTTGACGTAGCTGGGCCGGGAGAACAACACGGATAAACCAAACCCTCCCGTTCCGACGACCTCAGAGAGAGCCCCAACAATATCCTTCTTCAGGAGCCTCGCTTTCGTGTTCAAGCTGCTGTGCTCGACCACGGCATTCCCTCACTTGCCTTCGCCCTCGAAGAAACCATTCGGATCAATGTCTGGCGAAATAAGGTCGAGGACATGGGGTTGAAAACCGGGCCGTGGTTGCGCGAATTGAAGGAGGCTGTAGCACGTGGCGATCCAGCTGACACGCTGATTGAGGTCGAATGGCGAGAGCCGAATACGGCTGGGCCTGCCGCGCTTCCGCTCGGCCAGCTTAGGAATGACGTTCTTGAGATCGCCCCAGGGCGGAAGATTGCGTACGTCGTCGACGTAGCGTTTACACCAACGAATGCCGAGAAGATCCTGGGCCTCGTCCGCGGCGCAGAGATTCTCTTCATCGAGACGCCCTTCTTGCATGAGGATCACGAGCAGGCCAGAAGTCGGCATCACTTGACGGCACGTCAGGCCGGGACCTTGGCTCGCCAAGCTGGCGTGAAGCGGATTGTGCCGCTCCATTTCTCCCCGCGGTACAGCGGACGAGGTCATGAGCTCGAACGCGAGGCTTTAGCGGCCTTTCGCGGAATGGAATGAGCAATGGCGCCGGCCCGAGATTGCGAACTGATCGTCATCGACGGCTCTTATGGAGAAGGCGGCGGCCAGATACTCAGGACGTCGCTCTCATTGTCCGCGATCCTCAAACGGCCGATGGTCATTGAGCAAATTCGCGCAGGACGTCCGAAGCCTGGTCTCGCCGCCCAGCATCTGACCGCCATACTGGCAACGCAAAAAATATGCGCGGCGGAGGTCGCCGGCGCAGAACTCCATTCGATGCGCCTCACATTCCGGCCAACCTTGCCTCCAACATCGGGCGAATACCGGCTCGATGTGGCCGAAGCGCGCCAGGGCGGCAGTGCCGGCTCGGCCCCGCTGGTTCTCCAGGCTGTGGCAATTCCAGCGGCATTCGCGAACGGCGTAACCCGCTTTCAAATTCACGGCGGCACGCACGTGCCCTGGAGCCCAATTTTCAACTACATCGATAAGGTTTGGATTCCATTTCTTGCGCGAACCGGGATCAATGTGACCGCACGACTGACAAAGCCGGGGTTCTATCCATTGGGCGGCGGCAGGATCGATGCGGTCGTGAATGGCTTGGGACCAGAGGTCCGCGGAACGCTGAACGCGCTCGAGATAACCCGACCCGGTGCTTTGAAGGCAATACGCGGAACGGCGCTGGTGGCAAATCTGCCAATGCACATACCTGAGCGAATGGCTGCGCGGGCCCGAGCTGCTCTGTCGGGAATGGCACCGGTCGTTGATATTGAAATCAGTCAGCTCCGCGCCGACTGCCCGGGAGCCTTGCTTTTCCTCGCTGCCGAATTCGAGCACATTACTGTAGGTTTTACCTCGATTGGTCGAAGGGGACGGTCCTCCGAAGCTGTCGCTGACGCCGCAGTCGCCGTGCTGGAAGCCCACATCCGAAGCGGAGCAGCCTTGGACATTCACCTCGCCGATCAGGCATTGCTGCCCCTCGCTTTTGCGCGCGGCCCGTCCACATTCACTTGCCCTTCTGCAACCAGACATCTGCATACAAATGCCTGGGTTATCGAGCAGTTCGGCATTGCCTCGATTCAGATCGACTCGGCTCCAGGCCCGCCAACCCGGGTAACTGTGCTTCCCAAGCTATAGCTAGCTCACTGAGGACCAAATCAGGTCCACCTGACGCCCGAAGAATGATGCCGCGCAGCAGGCTGTCGCCACCGCTTCGAAAACTCCCGAACGTCAAGTCGAATTATCTGGAGAACATTCAAGCGACGGTCGAGAGCCGCAAAATCGTCAATACCGAATCACTGCGAAGATCTCATTCGTTCTCGAATAAGCAGGCATACTCGCACTCGGTCGCGAGGCACACCTCACTCAATCCGCAGAAACGGATAGCGGCGCAGCTCCTCACGGGACCAGAGGGATACGCCTGCTCGATTGCCAACGGTTTCGATGTCGATGACGTAATCTGGATCGCTGAAGGTCACTTTCGCTGGCGCGCCGAGCTCAGACGTTCTGGCGAGAATGAGTTCGTCGAGGAACCTCTCTTCTCTCTGCGAAGAAAGCATGCCTCTGAGCCCTCGTCTGTGGATCCGAGCATAAGAGGATTTGCCCGCCAGCTCCTGCGCCCAACCGAGTACAATCTCTTTGGCCTTCGCCTCGAACTCTTCAGCAGTTGAGAAATCGAAAGTCTCTTTGGCTGTCAGCAGTCGGGCGATGTCGTTCAAGACATCAAGATTTTCGCCCACGAACGCGGCGAAATCCTCAACGAAACTTGCGACGTCCGGTACTCGCATGACCAGAACGTTGAAAAACTCCGATTGCTCGACCGCTCCGAACTCCCGCAACGCCCGCTTCGCAGCGCGCCGGCCTTGAGCATCATAGGCCGTGACGACAACGTTCCAGTCTTTCATTCCGGCATTCTTTGAAAAATTGGCATTCGAGCCGGCCCTAGCGAGTGGAATGCCACCGCAATCTGGCGCAACAGCTCCGTCGCTGCAGTGGCCCGGCCACCCACGCCTCTAAGCCGGCGCTTCAATAACGTTTAATGCCCCGAATGGTGTCTGAGCCGAGAGACGTCGACAGAGGTTGGCGCCGAGCTTGGGGTGCCAAGCACGGGCAAGCCACAATCAGGTTCCTAAACGAACAACTCGCAGGCGCTTTCCTGCTCAAGCGCGTTGGAAAAATTAGCCACGCACCGCAGCCAAAGTGGAGCTAATCGCGTCGGCCAAGCTCTTGCGTTCCGCAGGAGAAAGGAAATCCCCGATTGAAACGCTCCGGCCGCTTTCGGTCAGCGTTAGCCGGTTTGGTACTTCCCAGTCGTCCCTCAAGACGAGGCGAACCCAATGAGTAGAAAATTCAGCCGTTCTGCACCGTCCATTGGGATCAATTCGCTCGACGCGGATGAGTTTCGGCCCAATCTCCACCCTTTCAGAAATCCGGGCCGATCTCATGTTGCTCAAGAATGCCGCCAGCACTGCCACGAACGTCAGCACGCATCCGAACACGATCGGCCAGAACGCTTGCGGTGGACTACGCAGCGCTACGAATAACAAGCCTACCGCAATAACCCCGAGCACGAGCTTCAGGCCGCCCGCCCCTAAGGAGCGGTGCGGCCAGATAGTGAAGCAGTGCAGGGGTGCCTCGACGTTGGCTGTCTCTTGCACCGCGGTCCTCAATGCTTCTCGCCCCCGATCCGAGGCAGCGTTTCGAAGCAGTGGAACGGTGGCGGCGAGGGCAGCGTCCACTCAAGAGTGGTGGCACCTTCGCCCCACGGATTCGCCGCCGCCTGACGTTTTTTCGCAAAAGCCAAGGCGACGCCAATAAAGAAGACGACGACGCCTAAGGCGGAGATGTAGGAGCCGATAGACGAAAGCTGGTTCCACGTGGCGTAGGCGTCCGGATAATCCGCGTAGCGGCGCGGCATTCCCGAAAGCCCCAGGAAGTGCATCGGGAAGAATGTCAAGTTGACGCCAATGAAGGTCAGCCAGAAGTGCAGCCTGCCCCAGAACTCCGAGTACATATAGCCGCTCATTTTCGGGAACCAGTAATACCAGCCCGCGAACAGCGTGAAGAGCGCGCCGAGCGACATCGTGTAATGGAAGTGCGCGACGACATAGTAGGTGTCGTGCAGCGCGCGATCGACGCCGGCGTTCGCCAGCATGACGCCCGTCACGCCGCCGACGGTGAAGAGGAAGAGGAAGCCCAGCGCGAACAGCATCGGCACCGTGAAGCGGATGGAGCCGCCCCACATGGTGGCGATCCAGGAGAAGATCTTCACGCCGGTCGGGACGGCGATCACCATCGTGGCAAACACGAAGTAGGCCTGCGTGTCGACCGAGATGCCCGCCGTGTACATATGGTGGGCCCAAACGATGAAGCCGACGATGCCGATGGCCACCATGGCGTAGGCCATGCCGAGATAGCCGAAAATCGGCTTCCGCGAGAACGTCGCGATGACGTGGCTGACGACACCGAAGCCCGGCAGGATGATGATGTAGACCTCCGGATGCCCAAAGAACCAGAATAGATGCTGATAAAGCAGCGGGTCACCACCACCGGACGGTTCGAAGAATGTTGTCCCGAAATTGCGGTCCGTCAGCAGCATCGTGATGGCGCCGGCCAGGACTGGCAAGGAAAGCAGCAGCAAGAATGCCGTCACCAATATCGACCAGCAGAACAGCGGCATCTTGTGCAGCGTCATGCCGGGCGCGCGCATGTTGAAGATCGTTGTGATGAAGTTGATCGAGCTCAGAATCGACGACGCGCCGGCGAGGTGGAGCGAAAGAATCGCGAAGTCCACGGCCGGGCCCGGGTGTCCCGAAGTCGCCAGCGGCGCGTAGGCAGTCCAGCCAATGCCGGCGCCACACCCGGACAGATCCCTCGTTGCCGAATCCAGGCTGATGACGCACGAGCCCGCGCCCTCAACAAACAGCGATAGGATGAGCAGCAAGAATGATGCCGGCAGCAGCCAGAAAGAAATGTTGTTCATGCGCGGGAACGCCATGTCCGGCGCGCCGATCATGAGCGGCACGAAATAGTTCCCGAACCCGCCGAACAACGACGGCATGATCATGAAGAAGACCATGATCAGGCCGTGTCCGGTGGTGAACACGTTGAACATGTGCGGGTTGGCGAAGTACTGAAGCCCTGGCTCCTGTAGCTCCAGCCTGATTCCAATGGACAACAGCCCACCCACAACGCCGCCGACCATGGAGAAGATCAGGTACAGCGTACCGATGTCCTTGTGGTTGGTGGACAGAAGCCAGCGTCGCCAGCCGTGCGGATGATCTGAGCTATGGATGGCTGCAGCCGTCGCCATCTCGACACCTCTCGTCGCAGTTTCGTTGGGCTCCAGTTCGGAAGTCAGCAGCCAAAACTGCGACAGGGGCGCCGATCTCGCTTGATCTAGATCAGATCTTCTTGCGGCGAAATATGCTGCATTCGCGCCCCCGAGGTTGGATACGCGGGATGCCTCGTAACGCTTGTTGGAAATGCCCTATCCGCGACGTCGCCCTTTGCCGGGCACTACCGGAGTCGGCACTGGCTCAGCTCAGCCGGATGACATGGCATCGCTCCGTGCGCGCCGGCTGCCGGATCTTCGGTCCCGGTGAGGAGCCGCTCGTTGTCGCGAACATCGTGTCGGGCGTCGTGCGACTTTCTAGATCGCTGGGCGACGGGCGAACGCAGATTGTGGGCCTTCAATTCGCCCCCGAGTTCATCGGCCGTCCCTTTGCCGAGAGCGGGAGTATCCTCGCGGAAGCGGCAACGGACGTGGAACTCTGCTGCTTTTCGAAGCCGCAATTCGAGGGGCTTCTCCAGTCATACCCGGGCCTACATGAGCTGCTGACGCAGCGCATGATCCATGATCTCGACCAAGCCCGCGAGTGGATGTTGCTCCTCGGCCGCAAAACCGCGTTGGAGCGGGTGGCGACCCTTATATTGCTTTGCGCGGAGCGGCTGGGTGCGCAGGGCGACTCAGCCAAATCGGAAGCGAGCGAGGATAACCTAAGCTTCCAGCTGCCGTTGTCGCGGACCGAAATGGCCGAGTTTCTCGGTCTCACTCTGGAAACGGTCAGTCGCATGCTTCGCAAGCTCGCGGAAGCGGGCGTTATCGCGATAGAGCGCGGCCGGGGTATCACCATCCGCGATGGTGGCAAACTGCGGATGATGGCGGAAATGACTCTTTGACGAGCGTACCGTTCCGCTCGCCAATATTAACGCCTGCCGCTTAACTCAATTGGCTCGAATTAAGAAAGAAACGGCAGCCTCAACCAACTTTTGCAATCAGAAGCGATTGAGAGGCAGCTTCAGATAATAGTGGCCGTCGTTCTCGGGAGGTGGAAGCCGGCCGCCGCGGAGGTTGACCTGAAGCGCAGCGAGCATTCGGTCCGGAAGAGCGAGAGTTGCGTCCCTCTTGTTCCGCCGTTCGATCCAATCTTCGCGCCGAGTGCCGTCTTTCACGTGAATGTTCGATGCCCGTTGCTCTGCCACCGTGGCTTCCCACTTCGGCTCGTTGCGCTCCGCGGTGCCGTAGTCGTGGCCAACGAACAGGCGCGTTTCAGGTGGCAGCGAAAGGATCTCCTGAATCGAGTCCCAGAGGACCGCAGCACTGCCGCCAGGGAAATCAGCGCGCGAGGTGCCGGCGTCGGGGTACATTAGTGTGTCGTGCACGAATGCTGCGTCACCGACCACGAAAGTGATCGAGCCCAGGGTATGCCCCGGCGACAACATCACCCGAGCCTCGAGGTTTCCGATGGGGAAGGTATCGCCGTCCTTGAAAAGACGGTCGAAATCGCGTTCCGGAACGAAGGCGCCTGGAAGGTTGTAGATTTCACTCCAAAGGTTGGCGATCTCCTTCACCTTCTCCCCGATCGCGTTCGGGGCGCCGGTCCTCTCCTTGAGCTGGGCGGAAGCCATGAAGTGATCGGCATGCGGGTGAGTGTCGAGGACCCATTCGACGGATAGCCCCTCGTTCTGCACGAGATCGAGCACCTGCTCTATGGAGCCAGTGTGGGTCCGGTAATTCTTTGGGTCGAAGTTCCAGACGACGTCGATCAAGGCCGCCTTCTTGGTCGCCGGATCGGCACAGACGTACTGGATTGAGCCGGTATCGGGTTCATACACGCCCCACACATCGGGGCTACCGGACCCCCGCGATGGCGAATGACGGACGACTCGATCTTTGAGGGTGTTAGTCATTCGAAATTCCTTCAATCTGTACGGCCCAGATCACCCACGGCACGGTCCGTCATTACCGGGTACCGCTTGAGTGGGGTGTCAGGAAAGATAAATCCACCGGCTCACTTGCTCTGTATTAGCTGTTGCTAATTTAGTCAATACTAATGGAAGGATTTTTCGTTGGTGGGGTGCAAGCCGGAGTCAAGCAGGCTTGAGCCGATCGGAAACGACGGCTGCCGATAGACAAGCGCCGGGATCAAGAGCGGGCTCTGGGGTTTCGGCTATCAGAGAACAACGTAAGCCGAGCTAATGAAGGAGTGCGCCGAAGAATGGAGGCTTACGGCTTCGAAACGTAGCCAGCAGACCGAAGTCTTTGGATCAGCGAGTCAGTTTATTGGCTGGGGGACTAGGATTCGAACCTAGACTAACGGAGTCAGAGTCCGCTGTTCTACCATTAAACTATCCCCCAGCGCGAAGCGGGCCGCGAAGGCGATATAACAACTCGCGGGTGCGACTGCAAGGCGCCCCATGGGCGCGTGCAGCTGGCAGTTGAGGTCGCTACCACCCCTATCCAGCTGCTCCGGCGCCCCAGTTTGCAAGCCGTTCAACGCTCACCCCAGCATGTTCGTGTCGCCGCAGACCGAGATGGCCTGGCCGGAAATCGTGCGCCCGCGGGGACTTGCTACGAACACCACCATGTCCGCCAGCTGCTGTGGGGTCACGTATTCCTTCAAGGATGTGTACTGCAGCATGTGCTGCTCCTGCTCCTCGAAGGAAACGCCCCGCTGCTTGGCCTTGGCCTCGATCACGCGGCGGATGCGGTCACCCGCCACCAGGCCGGGGAGCAGGGCGTTTGCGCGGATGCCAAAGGGCCCGAGCTCCATCGCAATCGTCTTGGTAAAGCCGATGACGCCCCATTTGGCTGCTGCATAGGGCGAGCGCAGGGGGAAGCCGTGCTTACCCGCCTGCGAGGAAAGGTTCATGATGCTAGGGTTCTTGCTCTTCTTGAGGTGCGGCACGGCCAGCCGCACGCAATTGAACTGCCCCGTGAGGTCCACCGCGATGCAGCGATCCCACTCCTCCGGATCGATCTCCTCGACGCGGCCGGTGGGGCCGGCGATGCCGGCGTTGTTGACGAGGCAGTCGAGACCGCCGAGCGCCTTCAATGCCTCATCGAACATGACGGCGACCTGAGCCCGGTCGGCCACATCGCAAACGCTCCAGGTAATCTGCGGATCGGTTTTCGAGAGGGCCTCAAGTGCAGCCCGGTCGATGTCGCAAACGTGGACCTTGGCCCCCTCTCGGATGAACGCGCGCGCAATCTCCAATCCGATTCCCGCGGCCCCTGCCGTCACCAGCACCCGCAAGCCCTCGATCTGCATATCCATGATACGAGCCTTTCCTCCGCCTATGATCTTGCCCCGTTTTCATTATTGCATGGGGTGGTTAGCTTGAGCCACCGTGGACTCAAGCAGCGCACGGAACGACAGGAGAGGAAACGCATGCCGAAGGTGGCGATAATCGGGGCCGGCTTGATCGGTCGAGCCTGGGCGATGGTGTTCGCCCGAGCCGGCTGGGATGTGGCCGTGTGGGATGGCGTTGAGGGCGTAGCAGCGAAAGCCCTGGAACTCATCTCGCAAGGTCTCGCGGACCTCAAACGCCACGAGCTGATCGATGACCCTGAAGCTGCCGCGCGCCGCGTTCGTGCTGCTCAGAGCTTCGAGGATGCTCTATCCGGAGCCGATCTCGTCCAGGAGAACACGCCCGAAACGCTCGAAATGAAGCGCGAGATATTCGCTCGTCTCGACGCCGTGGCCGAGTCCAAGACTATCCTCGCCTCGTCGACCTCCTCGTTGGTCACTTCGCTTTATACGGAAAATTTGAAAGGCCGCAGCCGCTGCCTTGTCGCCCACCCGGTCAACCCTCCGCATCTCGTGCCGATCGTCGAGCTGTGCGGCGCTCCATGGACGTCGCCCGAGGTCATGCAGCGTGCGCGGGAGATCTATCGTTCTGTCGGGCAGGTGCCGATCCACGTAAAGCGGGAAGTCGACGGCTTCGTGCTCAATCGTCTGCAAGCAGCATTGCTCGCTGAGGCCTTCCGGCTCGTGGAAGAGGACGTCGTCACACCGCAGGATCTCGACGAGACGATCCGCAACGGCCTCGGCCTGCGGTGGGCCTTCATGGGGCCGTTCGAGACTATTGAGCTCAATGCACCTGGTGGCATTCCGGATTACTGCCGGCGTTACAGCCCGTTCTTCCGCCGCCTCATAAACGATCAGCCGAAAGCTTCCGTTTGGGACGAGGACAAGACCAACGCGGTCGCCGCTGCTTGGGGCCCGACGCCGGACCCGCAGAAGCATGCCGCCAAGACGCGCTGGCGCGATGAGCAGCTCGCCGCGCTCGCAGCCCACAAGCGGAAGATGAAGCCCTTTTCTGAGTGAGAGGCTTTGAAACTAGAAAGCCGGTTCTTCCAACCTAACCCTGTAGGGCAAGGCATCGATCCACGTGAAACGTTCGGTCCGAGCCATTTCCGGCCAATGGCGGCTACCTGGGATCGTGACCGCCCAAGCAGACAGGAGCACTACGCACCATCATCAACTTGATCGAGGCTGAGCTCCAACTGAGATCGCGGCGGGGGCGTCGCCTCGCTTGTCGCCCAGCGCGGAGCGCGGGCGCAGAATTCGGCAATGTTGTGCTGCACGACCTGATGCAGCGAGCCCGTACGGGCGTATACGGCGCGTTGGCGCGTGGAACTGTTGCCTTCGGTCAAAATCCGCCGAAGAGTGGCGATGTAGGGCTCGTATCCGAGAGCCGCCACCTTGCCGGAAATCCGCTCACACCACTCGAGGATATCGTCGCGCAGCGGTTTTACGCTTCCATCAAGGTTGGTAACGAGCTTGGCATCGAGCCCGTAGCGCATGGCTCGCCACTTGTTCTCGCGTGCCAGCCATCGGGGTGGCGGCGGAACTCTTTCCAGCCAACTCGCGTGATCGCGGAACCAATGCGCCAATGCATGGACGAAGGCCACCACAGCCAGGGTTTCCGACAGGCTCGCCAGCCCATCGCAGATCCGTATCTCCAGCGTACCCAGCGCTGGGCTTGGCCGAAGGTCCCACCAAAGATCCTTCAAAGATTGGATGGCGTTGCAGGCCTTGAGCGTGCTGCACAGCTGGCCGAATTCCTGCCAGGAATGCACGACGTAGGGCTGCCCCGCCGTGGGTAGCGCCTCATAGGTGGTGGGCCGGCACGAGGCGAGCCCTGTGTCCTCACCTTGCCAAAACGGCGAGCTGGCTGACAGCGCCAGCAAGTGAGGCAGGAAGTGCAAGAAGAAGTTGTTGAACCGGATGCACTCGTCCCCGCTGCTCATCCCAAGATGCACGTGCATGCCGTAAACGGTCATGCGGCGCGTCAGCCACTGGTTCCGGTCGATGAGCTCGTTGTACCGAGGTGTGGGGGTGATGATACAGTCACTGTAGCGTGCGAAGGGATGGCAGCCTGTCGCTGCGAACGAGAGGCCAAGCTTATCGCCGATATCGTCAAGCCGATCGAGGACCTCCAACAGATCACGCCCGATCTCATGAACATTGGAGCATTTGCAAGAATTCACCTCGACGGTGCTGAGGTAGAACTCCTTCGTGATGCTTCTGAGATCACCAGCGCAGGCCAGCACGTCCTCGACTCGCGGCGTGAGATTGAGCGTCGTCGAGTCGATAAGCTGGAGCTCGATTTCCACGCCCAGGGTGAGCTGACCGCTCGACTTGAAAGCAATCAGGTCTTCACAGCCCGCGGCCGGACGCAGCGAAAGATGCTCGAGTATGGTTTCCAGCGGTGCCGTACGCCGAGATTCCACCATGCGCAACGGTGCTCCAAAGGCCGAGCGTGCAGAAGCTCCCCCGCCAGCTTAGAGCCAAGCAGGTCAAAATCGAGGTGCTAGAACGAGGCTTTGCCTCGGATAACCGCCTAATGAATGTACGGCAACCGCTCGAGGGTTTCCTGCTAAAGCGCAGCCGTGCCGACTTATGCCTCGAAATTTGAAAATACGGCGCGATTCTAGCTAGATCGTGGCCAGTGACAATATAATCAGAGTTGTGCAAATCCCTGCTTGCTGAGCAAACCATCCACAACGCCGGGCGAGGCCGGCCGCCGTTACGAGGCTCGCGTCACCATTGGTCTGGCTTTCCGCTGCGTAACACCGGTGTTGCAGCAAGTGACGCATTTCTTGCTCCCCGGGCGTTACTCAAGGAGCAGCCGACGGGCACATCCGACAACTCATCCAACGATGCCACACGCGTTCTTCACGATCGGCCACTCGAATCGCAGTGTGGATGAATTTATCGACCTGCTCAAAGAAGCCGAGATTGATCTCGTCGTTGATGTCCGCACCGTCGCCGGATCGCGCAGCAATCCGCAGTTCAACGCCGAAGCCTTACGGAAAGAGCTGGAAGAGAATCAGATCGGCTATGTGCATCTTCCGGTCCTCGGTGGGTTGCGAGGCAAGAGCCGAAGCGTTTCCCCTACGACAAATGCATTCTGGCAAAATGAAAGCTTCCGAAACTTTGCGGATTACGCAACTACGCCTCAGTTTCGGGAGGGGCTCAAGGAGCTGATGAACCTTGGCAAGCGGCACCGCGTCGCCATCATGTGTGCCGAGGCCGTCTGGTGGCGATGTCATCGCCGAATCATAGCGGATTATCTCCTCGCCGCGGGGCGAAAGGTGTTCCACATCATGGGGCCCGGTTCGATCAAACCAGCACAGATGACACCTGCGGCACGCCCAGGGCCTGACGATACGCTTATGTATCCTGAACCTTAGCCGACCCCGCGAAGTCGACGAAACAGCCCTGGGCAAAGCGTACATACAAAAACGCCCCGGCAGGTCTCCTTGCCGGGGCGTTTGTTGAATCTGTGAAGAGGGGATCTCGACGCTTCCTCACCCCTTCGTAGACCTGGCAACGACCTACTCTCCCACGTCTTAAGACGTAGTACCATCGGCGCTGGGGCGTTTCACGGCCGAGTTCGGAATGGGATCGGGTGCAGCCACCCCGCTATAGTCACCAGGTCGACGAAAGGGTGAAGGAGATGACTTCTGGATTCTAAGCATTCCCACGCTCGTCCCGGGCGCGCAACGAGTCTGCGCGCGATCCCCTTTAGGGACCCCCGTCGCATCCAGCGATGCGACGGCCAGGATGAGCATTGCTTAATGAGAGCGATTCAAGCCGATCGAGCTATTAGTACCGGTAAGCTACGTGCATTGCTGCACTTCCACACCCGGCCTATCAACGTGGTGGTCTTCCACGGCTCTCAGGGGAGTACTCGTTTTGAGGTGGGTTTCCCGCTTAGATGCCTTCAGCGGTTATCCCGTCCGCACATAGCTACCCTGCTGTGCCGCTGGCGCGACAACAGGTCCACCAGAGGTGCGTCCATCCCGGTCCTCTCGTACTAGGGACAGCTCCTCTCAATACTCCGACACCCACGGCAGATAGGGACCGAACTGTCTCACGACGTTCTGAACCCAGCTCACGTACCTCTTTAAATGGCGAACAGCCATACCCTTGGGACCTGCTCCAGCCCCAGGATGAGATGAGCCGACATCGAGGTGCCAAACGACTCCGTCGATATGGACTCTTGGGAGTCATCAGCCTGTTATCCCCGGCGTACCTTTTATCCGTTGAGCGATGGCCCTTCCACACAGAACCACCGGATCACTATGGCCGACTTTCGTCTCTGCTCGACTCGTCAGTCTCGCAGTCAGGCGGGCTTATGCCATTGCACTCGACGGTTGATTTCCGACCAACCTGAGCCCACCTTCGCACGCCTCCGTTACCCTTTGGGAGGCGACCGCCCCAGTCAAACTGCCCACCATGCACTGTCCCGGAGCCGGATAACGGCCCGCGGTTAGACAACCATGTCCACAAGGGTGGTATTTCAAGGGCGGCTCCATGGAAGCTGGCGCCTCCACTTCGTAGCCTACCACCTATCCTACACATGCAAACACGATTGCCAGTGCAAAGTTGCAGTAAAGGTGCACGGGGTCTTTCCGTCTGACCGCAGGTACCCCGCATCTTCACGGGGAGTTCAATTTCACTGAGTGTGTGCTGGAGACAGTGGGGAAGTCGTTACGCC